>Ga0268250_10000001_pt1 | contig 935268 bp, 894 predicted proteins | sample AgamicAsSfe_FD_200448 | JGI IMG/M metagenome (GOLD analysis project Ga0268250, IMG submission 200448) | Agave microbial communities from Guanajuato, Mexico - As.Sf.e (v2) (version 2) | ecosystem: Host-associated > Plants > Phyllosphere > Phylloplane/Leaf | place: Guanajuato, Mexico...
ATTTTAAGACTAAGCATTTTTCATCAAAACTATAACGTGTATTTAGGAAAACAGTAAAAATAAAGAAAAGTGCTAATAAAATGATTATCATAACTACATATTCCATATAATCACTCTCTCTTATGTTTTTATATAATTTTACCATGTTTTTTAAGTTTTTAAAACAAAAAAACTTAAAGCGATGTGTTATATAAGTTTAAATTTATCTTAACTCTTATGCCCACCTGTTAATCCAGCTCGTTGAAGTGCAGTTCCTGCTGGTGTATAAGAAACTGCTCTCAGAATCGCTTTAGAGCCGTATTTACTTCTAATCCCATCCATTACAAAACCGAGTTTTCTTCTCTTTTCATTATCCACTTCAAATAAACTCAGCTGCTGATTAACATCATCCTCTATATTTGATAACGTAACTGAGATACTTCTCACTGTTTTCCCCGAGTAAAACTTATTAAAGAGCATCAAGCAGCATTTATAAATATCCATCGTGATATTTGTGGGAAGATCAATTGTTTTGGATCGATGAAACCCACCGCCAAGCTCATCTTTACTGTAGCCAATTCCCAGGCTTATTGTTCGACCAGCTTTGTTATGTGTACGTGCCCTTCTTGCGACTTCTTCACAAATTTCCAGAAGAACAGCCTTAATCTCTTCTCTCCTTGTATAATCCCTCAGTAAAATCTGACTCTTACCGAAACTAATCTGCCCCTGCATCAACGGAGCACCTATTTCAGATAAATCAATTCCATGTGCATGATAATACAACTGGTTTCCCATTATTCCGAACTTCTTTTCAAGCAGATCTAAAGGAAAATTAGCTAACTGACCTACAGTTGATATCCCCATTCGATTTAGATTTCTTTCCATCCTCCCTCCTATTCCCCACATTTTAGACAACGGATGAACATTCCAGAGTTTATTTGGCACATCTTCATATCTCCAACGTGCAATCCCACTTTTTGTTTTCTTACTCTCTAGGTCAAGTGCAAGCTTACTGAGCAACATATTATCTCCAATGCCCACTGTGCACATCAGACCAAATTCTCTCCACATGCTGCTTTGGATTACCTTGGCCATTTCTTCAGGATCTTCTTTTCCTGCATCTAAAAAAGATTCATCAATTGAATACGTATGGACACACTTTTCAGGAACAAATCTGTAAAACAGTTTTGTAATCTCAGTTGAAACTCTGATGAAAAGCTTCATTTGTGGATTTACAATGTGTATTCTTGGATCTTCAGGTATCTCAAAAAGTCTCGATCCTGTTTTGATTCTAAAATCTTTTTTAAGTGCAGGAGATGCAGCTAATACTACACTTCCCTGTCTCTCCGTATTTCCTACAACAGCAAGATAGCATGTTAAAGGATTAAGCCCCATTGCTACAGCCGATACAGAAGCATAAAAGGATTTCATATCGACACAAAGTATATTCTTACGTGGAAATTGTGAGTAATCAATCATTGTATGTAACTCCTATGATGTTATTCATGTTGATATAAACTGTATTGTCGTTCTGGTCTTTTACGTGAAGCTTTTGTTGTTCAAAATTAATGTAATGAACTCTGCCGGTGACATTTTCAACGAATCCATTGTGAAAAAGCTTAAATTTCAACTCTTTATTAAATTCAAGTGCCTCAGAGACGAGAAGATCCATCTCTTCAATTTGTTGATCATCCAAGGATGGCTTTTCAATTTTTGATACATCAACCAAATCTTGTTTAAGCTGTGTCAAATGTTCTGGAAGCATCATTGATGTCCATTTGATTGTTCCCCGATCCCTAAGCAATTAGATCCGCTCCTTTACTGATCTAATATTAACAGAACAAAAGTTCTATATTCAATATAAAAGAGAACAAAGGTTCGATGTAAATGTTGGAAGGTGAGAAATGAAGGTTAAGTTGATGAGGTATATGGAAGTGTGCGAAAGTTATTATCAAAAGTTAGAACCTATATTTATTCAAGTTCTTCTTATGATAATAACTTCAGAAAATGACCTATTTTCAAAAAGAAAGTTGATAATCTGAATGATAATTGAAATTGAATTCGCATCATTTTTTCAATCTTTATTTTTGATTTCTTTCAATATTTCTTTAAGCAAATGTTGGGTTTCTTCGTTTTGTTTACGATTAATTTTATGCTCTTTTGTCAAAGCAAACATATAATATAGAAGTAGAACTATAACAGCCAATATGAACAAATTAGGAATTAAAACGCTTAACATGATATTCTGCAACCTCCCTTTTTCAAAAAAAGATGTCCATAAAACTTTATGAACATCTTTTTAAATTATTCCTTAAAGTTAGTTTGTCCAGCTCCATTGAATGTCTCCACTATGCTTTTTAGTTCCATTTGCACGAATCTTTGTATCTAAGAATACAGTTGCTTTTTGCCACCTGTTTACCAGTCTCAATTCGAAGTGGCCTTCAATATTTCTAAAATAATCATACTTATTGGTTTTGTAATGTGATTCTACATTTTTGTTCACATAAGACCACCCGCTTGAGTAAATCTTATGTCCCTCTTTAGGTGCTATTGATAAAATTTTAACCCAATTGTAAGTCCACTCGTTGTATGTCCAAAATTCAAATTGCTTTTTTCCATAAACATTTTTCCCCACCATCGCATATCTAAACCAATTACTGCCAGTTTTTTGAGGTTGAAAAACTTTATCGTTTTTATTTTCCTCAAATGTAACAGGAATCAAGGAAGAAACGTATGCTAACTGATCATCTTCATTTAGTGTCTTAACATAACTTTCAACAAGACTGCTTGCTTCTTTTGATTCCATTTTGATTTTCTTTGTTTTAAGTTTATTCTGGATGTTTTGTTCGATTTTCTTTGATGGTTCTTTAGTAAACTCTATTATCTTTTGTTTCTCGTCATCGTTAAATTTATCCCATGAATCAGGTTGAGCAACGAATTGCTTAGTGAGCTCTTTAGCTGAATTTAACGATGCTGCATGCGCAGTTGTCATATTAAAACCTGCAAGAGATACAATCGCTAACACTAATGATAGAATAAGCTTTTTCATATAGACACACTCCTTATATATCTTCTGTTTTTTATTGAAAAACCCTTTTCATTTTTCGAATTTCTTCTCAAATAGCAGAACAACCTAGTGATTAGTTTTATCCGGTTCCAAAAAATAATTAAGTGTGCTCCTCCTCCCTCTAATGATTAGACCAAAAGCTATTGCAAGGTTATGAGTCAGAAGACCCTCAATACCATATCACCTCCTAAAGCAACCCTACCACACTCTTATCTTTCATTAAATAACTTAACTTCCAAATGATAGTTTATGACTAAATTGAAAAAAAACAGAAAATCCGCAATGATTTACGGAACCTTCTGTCTTTTGAAAATTGACCTAACGTCATGTTTTTTGGATAAAAAGCTTCTTTTGATGCTGATTATTCGCCATAACCATGTAATAAGAAGCTATCTATAAACATCGGCTAAAGTCCTGATTTCTCCCCTTTCCAGAATAAATTGAATTTATTTTCTGCATAATCACCATATAGCTAATTCAAAAAAAAAGACTACCCTTTTAGAGTTAGCCAAACGATCACTTGATAAAATTGTTTTTTCAAAAAATAAAGGCTGCCGAAAAATTTCGACAGCAAGAACCGGTAAAACCGCTCCTCTTTATATTTAGATACCAACAGGAAGCTCTGCAACCTTTATGCCGCCAGAATTTGTTGTGGTGCTCTCAGCATGATGCCCAAATCCCAAAGACAATCCAAAAAATGTTACCGCTAAGACTGAGCCAAGGATAAACTTCTTCATCAAATTCCCTCCAGTTTCCTCATATTCTCTTTGACTTCGATTGCTTTATTAGCAAATTCCAAAGCCTCTTTGTAATACTCACCCTTCTCATAATACCTTGAGATAACTAAGGAAAGGTCACTTACTCCATCTAAGTCACCTTTCTCTTCTAAGTATTGTACGTTTTCCCTGCATTTGTCAATGCTTTCATCTACCCTTTTACAATATAGGTCATGAATAATATTTATTTTGGTTTCATAAATTTTATTCGTTCTAAACTTAAGCTCATCTTGCCCTTTCTTGAGATAATACATGGCGTTATCCCTGTCGCCTATTTTAAATCTTTCTCGGACAATCATATAAATGGAGTTAATGTAGTAAACAGATTCACGCCATTCATTGCATCTAACAGCCTTCTTAATTGCATTTATACATTCTTGAGATTTATCAAAATTCGAATAAAGAATACTAATGTTATGATATTGCATTGCCTCATAAAACTCATCTTTAAGTTCCTTCGCAGTCTTGATTGCAGTAAGAAAGTATTCCTCTGATTCTTCAAACTTCCCTAAATGCATATAATTCGTTGCCTTAATAACATAACAGATTGTAAGGTGTCTTTTATACTCCTCATGTTGACTGTATATATTGATTGCCTCATTAATATAGCCTAACGATACTGCACTTTGATGTAGTGTCACATAGAGAGAAGCCGTTTTCATATAAAACTCTGCTGCTTCAATATCGTTTTCAATTTTAGAGAGCTTCTTCTCCGCAATTTTTAGCAAACTGATAGCTCGCTCATAATTCTTTGTATAGGACATGTACTCAGCTTCGTAGAGGTAAAAATAGTAGTCAATCAAGTTATCAATATCGTAACCCTCTAGCTCTTTCTTCTTCACTTTCCAGTCGTTTGGAGGCAGTCCCTTACCTTTGTTTTTGAAGAGCATCATTTTGTACCTAGACTCTAAAAGCTGATAATAAATGATAACCTTATCGTCTTCCTCCATATGCTTCAAGGATTCCTTAGCTTTTTTAAGAAGTTGCTCTGCCAAATCTATCTCACATTTCTTAATAGCAACATGAAGTTCATTCAGAGTATTAGCTACTACCTCGTGTGCGATCGTACCCATTTATAACCCCTCTTTTCTAAAATGTTTCGAATTATTAAACAATATAACAGACATTTGCAATATTTGGAATAATTTAAAAGTGGTTTTCGGTAAGTTTTCGTCATACCGCAATAACCTTTTGGGGAAGGCATGCTAAAAAAGTCCCTATTTCTTTTAATCAGTCGGCCTACTGATTGCATTATTCGCTTGAAATAAATAAAAGCGGGCTCCGAAAATGGAGTACCCACTCTAGAAATATTGGCAAAATAAATTGTTTAGAATTTGAAATAAAAAAAAGAACCTGCAATATAAGCATGTTCTTTTCATATTGTTAATTTATTAGAATATTTAACGACAAGGGCATTTATGTATAGTATAATATTTCCTGTACATTAAGTTTGCTCACTCAAGGGAGTCTTGCTCATCCCCTATGAAAGGGGGTGGGAAAATGACTGTTTACGAATCATTAATGATAATGATCAATTTTGGCGGGTTGATATTAAATACCGTCTTGTTGATCTTCAATATAATGATGCTTGTAACGTCAAACCAAAAGAAAAAATAGACCTCCCTTGAGACTGGAATCCTGAAGGGTAAGGTCTATCTAGAACAACACCGAGCAAGCCCTTTGACGGGCAGCTTTTTGTGCAAATAGCGGCCTGTGGGTGTAAGCGCACCCCAGGTCTTCTTTATTTTATGCATTTCATTAAACATAATGCAAAAAATAATCATATAATTGTATCATTAACCTAATTATAACCATATAAAAATGGTATTTGCAATACTATTGCTTTATGGATAAAACCATTATTTTATTTAGATTGAGGATGTGCAACTCAAGTGTATCTATTGAGCAATTGCAGACTTTTGTTTACCTGTTTAGTAAATCATCATCTAATTCAATATACAGTATTCCATCATCATCTTCTTCATCAGCTTCAATTGGTTCATCAACTAAACTTAAGATAAACTCCTCAAACGAATTGGCAATCAGAAAAAAGTCTTTATCTGGATGACTTAATTCATGATCCCAAAACAATATCTTTTCATTATCGATATCCATACATATTTCATTCCCGCCTGAAGAGCTTGCAATAGGAATTATATTTTTAGGAAAACGATCAGAATATGTATCGATCGCTTTCTGAAGATTGCTATGATCGTTCGCTAAACCATAAAAATCCTCTAACAATTGCGTATCATCGTCCTTACCCATCCAAGGGTCTTTCTCTATAGGTTTATAGCAAACGTCATACTCAATTTCATCTGTTGTTTTTGTACTTTCTAGATAACAGCCGCCATATTCCTTCAAAAAGTCCTTATAATCAGAAGGTAATTGTTTTCCTATGTTCATTTCAATTTCTTTGAGTTGTTCATTTTTATTGATTCTGGGATCTGTTTTTGCATCAATTGAAAACTCTTTCAACTTTTGTTTGATAGTATTGAAGCTCATATTAATCCCCTCCGCATTGCACATCTTTAGCAATGAACAATTGCAATACTTTTGTTTAATTGTCTAAACTAACTTTCAATGCATCAGCTAACATGGAGTTAAAATCATTAAATTTGTTCATCAGCGTTCCAGAGGGTTTATCAAGCTCTAAGTATTCATTCTCAATTACATCTAAACAATACCAAGCTGTATCTGAGTCACCAAAAAACAGATATTTTTTCTGCTCATCATTTTCGTGCCACTGTTCATTTGTTTCAATAAAACCATAAACTTCTTCATCATTTTCTTCTCTCAGTAATTCTTGATCCAATCCATAGATTACCAAGCCATTAAAATCTAATCCGTTTACAGTTTGAAGGAATTTTTTATATTCTAAAGGAATCTCATTTACAGGGAACTTACCTAATACTGCTTCTTCAAAGTTTCTTATTTCTTGGTCTGTAACAGGAGAATTTAATTCATCTCCATACTTTGCTTCAATTTTTCGAATTTCCTCTAATAAATTTACCCACATAATACTGCCCCCTTATTTCTCACTTGGATATATCTCACCATTTGGAATAGGCCAATTAATCTTCTTTGTTTCCCCCGGTGTCAAACCTTTTGTTAACGAATTTTGCTCATTAGTTATTGCTTTATGATAAGGGTCATTTTTAATCAAAATCAAGTTATCCATGTCGTTTGTGCCACCGTCATCTAGAGGAAGCTTATGGTGAACTTGATATCCTTTTGGATTCAACCCATCCTTCATCCGGGCAATATCTTTATCTGTTAAGCCAGCTTTCTTAAGTTTCTTAACTTTATTGGGATCATTTGATAGACCTTTTAAGAATTGTTTTTTTATAGAACTGTTGAACTTTCTTCTAAGTTTTGCTGTTTCTTCTGGACTTCTCTTTGTGTAGCTAATTTCCTTAACTTTAACACCTTTTAAAAGAACCTGTTCACCTTTTAGTGTTCCTACAAAATCATCGCTACCAGCCGATTTATAAAGCACACTGTTCTTCTCGTCTATCGCTTCTTTCAATATTGATGTGTTTTTCACATTGTGAGTATTCTTTATGTCCTGAAGGATACCTGCATACGCCAATTGATTATTATTTAATGAAATAGAATTAATGAAGGTTTTTCCTTTATCAATTCCAGTCTTTACGCTATTAGTAATTGCTTTTTCTCCAGCCCCTAAGACTTTATCGACCTTGGCTGCTCCAGTTGTAGCTAACTTACTTGACCCTTTAAGAATAGAGCCTCCACCTTTTAATCCAACAAGGCTTCCAACAGCATAAGTTATATAGTGTGCTCTCGAATAAGCATCACCATTGACCATTTTATCATTCCAGGAATCAGATAAGTCTTTCCAAATAATTTTAGCATAAGTAGGTGTTTCAATTATGGTACCAGTTATTTTTAATAGCTTCTGCTCATCAGAAAGCTGTGAAAATTCCCAAGTACCAACTGCTAAGTCTTTGGCACCAACTACCGTATCCTTAACGACATCATATGCAGCTACACTTACTCCTTTAATAATATCCCAAGTAATCTCTCCTGCTTCTTCTAGCTGCTTTGCTTGTTCAATTTGCATTGCAAGCTGAACTTGAGCCGGCTCCAGATTCTCGTACCCTACTTTCTTAGCAATCTCTAAATATTCATCAGGATCAGACACACCGTCATTAAGTTTCTTTTTCAATTCCTTAATTTCTCGTTCTTTTGCTTCTTCTTTCTTCACGGTTAAATAAGCTTCAGAATGCTGCTCAATATCGCCTTTTTTCTTATGTATGTCACTTTCTCTATACGCTTTAGCGTTATAGTGAATCGGTGTGGCATTCTTCCCTTTGCCTGTTGATTCCTGCAGCTTTTTAAAATCTTGCTGAATAAATTGTTCGTTAGGCTCTGTTTCAGCATATTCTGTTTTTAAATTCTCATCAAGCTTGTTTAGCTTATCGATTGTTTTTTCACGTTTGCCATCTGCAGAAGAAAGTTTGTCTTTGAAGTATTCTGTTGAGTATATTTCAAGGGGAAGAATATCATTGATGTCGTTTAATATGTCTTTCATTGCTTTTTTCTGTTCAGACATAATGGATTTTGATTTTGTGTATGCATTTACAAGTTCATGTTCTAAAAAAGATTCTTCTATGTAAGCATCAGACATCTTGGCGTCTTCAAGTTTTGCAGAAATGCTGCTTAAGAAAGCAATTTTCATATCGATAAGATCAATCCATTGATCTGTAACGCCGACATGGTCATGATAAAATGCTTTAATGTTGTCTGCCCCCTTGCCCGAAAACTCACTGTCATCTAGATCAGCTACAGACTTAAACGCTTTTTTAAGCTTCACCATTTGCGACCTTAGTTCCTTGTACTCTTTAGTTCTTTTATCTGCTTCAGAGAGTAATGAATCAGCTTCAATAACCTTCATATCATTCTCCTTTCATGCTTACTCTATGTAAATTTTACCACAATCAACTATTTCAATAACAGAAAAAGACAGCCAAATATGACTGCCCTTTAATGATATGATTAACATGTGAAACTAAAAAATCATTGGGTGCATCTTTAATTTATGTTCTTATAGTAAGCTTTAGCATCTCTTTCAACTTCCCAGTACTTATTTCCGTTCGAACTTAAAAGTCGATCAAACCAAATTTCAAAATTCGCTTTTAAATCCACTGCTTCATCAAAATGATCAGTCGAATCCAAATAAAATAGGTAATCTAAGTCCCCTTTTTCATATCTATTTGAATCTATAACATACCTTCCATCAAAATGATATCCAATCAAAAAACACTTTTCTGGTAGGTCTTCTGTTTCATTGTATTTCATAACATCTTCCATACTGAGTATTTCGATTCCATCAAGAAACTCCAATCCATTATGTAGAGCTAGGAACTCCTTATAATCTTTGGGTAAACTTACATTGAAATGTGATTCTAATTTTCTAATTTCGTCTTCTGTTGCAGGTTCATTAAATTCAAATGTGGCATCTTCTAATACGAAACCACCTGGTTGAATCATTGGAAAAGTGCCATACTTAGAAACAGCTTCTTTAATACCAGCAAGTGTCAAATGAATAAGTTTGCCTTCTTCCATATCCCATCCCCCTATCAACAATTATCTAGATTTCACCATGTCATGTAACTATAAGGAAAGCATAACTAATAGGACATTAATTGGTTACTAGGAAACAATTTTATTCATAATAGATGCAGGATTAGTGGTGAACAAAATGTAAGTGTTATATGCTGTTTTAATTACTACCCTATCTGTTGAGCCATAAGGAAACCCAATCCTTACTGCGCTTTTCTCCTCTCCTCCATATAGTTTGGATCAAGGAATACATCGTTGATTTCTTTGATTGGAATTTCAATTTTTGATAGCTGCCAATTGATAATTAAGTTTTCATTTATTTTTTTATTCCAAGCATAAAACATTCCCCTTTTGACTATGAATTCAGTGAAATTTTAACATGCGCCTAGAAGTTTTAAAGAGAAATGAGATGATATTAAGGAAAAATTAAATTCACAATAATTGGATATAGGATTATAATTATTGATGGTTTACCGATATAAATAGAGAACAAACATTCTAAAAGGGGAAATGAAGTTGAAGAAAGTATTATTAGGTTTTGCAGCATTCACTTTGAGCTTATCATTGGCAGCCTGCAGCTCAAATGATTCTGAAAAAGTAAGCACAGAAAAAGAAACACCACAAGCTTCTACAGATGTAGAAAAGAAAACAGAACTAAAGGAATCTACTAAAGAAAAAACTGCTGACAAGTCTAAGGAAAAAGACAAAAAGGAATTGGTCGATGTTACTCTAGATAGAGCAATTGATGGTGACACAATTAAAGTAAGCTACAATGGAAATGTAGACACAGTTCGCTACTTGCTCGTTGATACACCTGAAACTAAGAAACCAAATTCTTGTGTTCAACCATATGGTGAAGATGCGTCTAAGCGAAACAAGGAATTGGTCAACAGTGGTAAGCTGCAACTGGAGTTCGATAAAGGTGACCGCAGAGATAAATACGGAAGACTATTAGCTTATGTTTATGTGGATGGCAAATCTGTTCAGGAAACATTGCTAAAAGAAGGATTGGCCAGAGTAGCATATGTATATGAGCCAAACACCAAATACATAGACCAATTTAAGAAAGACGAGCAGGAAGCAAAATCAGAGAAGCTTTCAATCTGGAGCAAGAATGGATATGTGACCGACCGAGGATTTAATGGCTGTGTGAAAGAAAAAACCACTGCAGTTAAAAAAGCAACAACAACTAAACCGGCAGCTAAACAGCCTACTACTCCAAAGGCATCAAGTGAAACTTCGACTACAACTGAAAAAGAAGCTTCTTCAGAGACAACTGGAGAAACATTTAAAAATTGCACAGAGTTAAGAAAGAAATATCCGAATGGAGTGCCTAGCTCCCACCCTGCTTACCAATCTAAAATGGACAGGGATCATGACAACTATGCATGTGAACGTTAATTGAAAGCCCTTTGTGGCTTTCTTTTTTATTTTTTTGGGCTCTTTACACAAAAAGAGGCTATCCACAGATTAAAAATTTTCGGGACAACCTCTTTTTAACAATATCTAATCAATCATCTAATTTTTACTCAAAAAAAGCTTTTGAATAATTAACGATACCTTGCACATCTTCAAGAGAATTATCTGCTAATTCTAGAGCCATAAACACTTCATCAGGCACCTCAAATGGGGCTTTTATATTCCATAAGCTAGCTGGCTTAAAACCAAACCTTGGATAATAATCTTTATGTCCTAAAACAATTACTGAACGATAACCAAGCTCTATTGCGTTTTTTAACGCAGTACGAATTAATTTACTCCCAATTCCTTTTTTCTGATAATCAGGCGCAACAGAAACTGGAGCAAGTGCTAAAGAATCGACAGTGTTATCGCCATCAATGATTTTTATTTTAGATAAAAGGACATGGCCTACGATATCTTTATCTTGATTTAATGCGACCAATGAAAGTTCAGGAATGAATGCATCTGATTTTCTAATCCTATTTACAAGTAAATGCTCTTTCTTGTCACTATATTCTTCATTTAAAAAAGCTCTTTTAACAATTTCTTCAGTCGTATTATATTCATGTGTGAGTTCTTGTCTAATTAAGAATTCCATTCATAGCCTCCTGTTCTTTTAATTAATTACCATAAGATTTTTCTTCATCCTATAAATTGCACTCCCTTAATGACCGAAACCATTAATAACATTTACTTACCCAGCTCTACACGTAAGTTTAATAAACAGATTAGTATGTACTTATTATATGAAATTTGCGTATTTGGGATCAACTTCACTATTTTATTCCCTTAGATTATTTGAGTTCATCTTTAAAATTTTTATCTTCACGATGGTCTTTATGCAAAAACAGCCTATAAATTAAAAGAACCAGAGAGCTATGTGAGGGAGCTCTCTGGCGTTATAGTGGCTGTTAAACCCCTATGATACATATACAGGATACTTTATATTTGCGATGTATTCAAGCAGCTTTCGGTTTTAAATAAAATACCCATTTAATTTAGAATTAAATATTATATACAGACATATCCGATAAAGCCAAAACTAGATGTAGAATCAAATTCAATTTTTATACTGATTTTTAAAGGTTAAGTGTTTAATTCCCTGATCCTTAAAAACTTGACGGATATAAGGTGGAGAATAATCGAAAGCTCGACTAATTTCCTTCAGGCTCATTTTCTTATTGAAATGTAGATCATAAAGAAAAGCAAAGTCCTTAGTTCGTCTACGCTTAGACAATTCCTGAAATGAAAGCTTGTCCACATTTTGTGATTTAAATAAATCTAAAATAATCCAATCTGAGATATTTAGTTCCTTAGAAATCTCTCCTACAGTTTTAAGCTCTTCAAAGTGCATTTTTTTGATCTCATTAAATCGCTCTAAATATTGTTGCCATACGTATTTATATTGACGTTGAGGCTGAGGGATATCGAGTTGAGAAGTGACATAAAAGTTAAAACCTTGTTCTTGACAAGTGTGTCGATCGCTTCTTTCCCAAAGTCCTTTTCGCCGCCTCTTGCCAGCGAGTAGGCTTCGTCTATAAACAAAATGCCACCTAATGACTTTTTGATTAAATCTCTCGTCTTTTGGGCGGTGTGTCCGATATACTCCCCGACCAGGTCAGCCCGCTCCGCTTCTATTAAGTGGCCTTTTGACAGGACATTCATTTCAAAGAACAGCTTGCCGATGAGCCGTGCAACCGTCGTTTTTCCCGTTCCCGGATTTCCTTTAAACATCATGTGCAACGCTTGCTTTCCAACCTTCAAGCCTTGCTCCGCGCGTTTTTGGTTCACAAAAATCCAGGCGTATATTTCCTTGATGTTGCGTTTCATTTCCTCCATCCCAACTAATGCGCTCATCTCTTTTTCGATTTCCTTCAAAATGCCGTGCTTTGCTTCGTTTTTTTGCAATGCAGCCTGATATTCCGCCTCTGCCTCAGCATTCGTCAGCACCTGCTTTTGCCCGTTCAGAATAATGTTGATCTGTCCGTTGTTTTTATAAGTCACAGCGCGCTCCAACATCTTCACCTCTCTGTTCTCTCTATATGATATTCAAGCGGATGCCGATTGTGACAAACGCCTATCATGTGTCGAAACAATTGCTTTTTTCGGGAACAATAAGGAATCCTGCGCTTTCCCGAGAAATACTTTATTTCTTATTGTATTCACGGACATGGGGTGGACAAACCATGAGATTTTGTTTTTAATCATTTTGTCAGAGTATTATGGTGAGCTTCTTTCTCATTATTTCTTTTTCATGCAACGGGCTGTTTTTTGTACGAAGCGTATTACCCGCCCTAAGATACCTGAAGTGTTTTTCTTTTTTTCGATTTATAAAGTGGTGTCTTTATTGAAAGGAGCTTTTCTCATCAATTTACGTTTTAAATGCTTGATTTAATATGAACGCAAAGCTTAAAACCAGCAGGAATCAGTGCAGGTTAACCGAACCCATAGTACATACAAACATATGGCGTATGCACAGATTTCATTTCAGACCGTATCTGTTGTCGCTTCATGTTGAATTGTGCGCTTTCCCGAGAAATAATTTCCGGATGTGAAAGGGTTATTTCCTCATTTTTCAGTTGAATGATAATCGTACAAGCAGAAGCCGTGTTTTTTCATATCCTGTAATGAGGTGATGAAAAATGGTTAAAATTTTTATTGATCCTGGCCATGGCGGGTCTGATCCAGGCGCAACAGGTAATGGCCTTCAGGAAAAAACGTTAACCCTGCAAATCGCTTTAGCCTTACGTACGATATTAACTAATGAATATGAAGACGTTTCTTTGCTGCTGAGCCGGACAAGCGACCAATATGTCAGCTTAAACGACCGGACAAATGCCGCAAATAACTGGGGAGCAGATTTCTTTTTGTCCATTCACGTTAATTCCGGGGGAGGCACAGGTTTTGAAAGCTATATTTATCCAGGTGTAGGAGCTCCGACGACGACTTATCAATCGACAATTCACTCTGAAGTGATACAAGCTGTCGACTTTGCCGATCGCGGCAAAAAAACAGCGAACTTCCACGTCCTAAGGGAGTCGGCAATGCCTGCCCTCTTGACCGAGAACGGCTTCATTGATACCGTTGCCGATGCAAATAAGCTGAAAACGAGCAGTTTTATTCAAAGCTTAGCGAGAGGACATGCAAACGGGCTGGAGCAAGCCTTTAACCTTAAAAAGACTTCCAGCTCAGGGTTATATAAGGTTCAAATCGGCGCATTTAAAGTCAAAGCGAATGCCGACTCGCTCGCAAGTAAAGCCGAAGCCAAAGGTTTTGACTCGATTGTCCTTTTAAAGGACGGATTATACAAAGTGCAGCTTGGCGCATTTTCATTCAAAGACAATGCAGACACCCACGCTGCCAGAGCGAAAAATGCCGGCTTTGACGCTATTGTGATCCTAGAATCATAGCCGAGACGGGGACGAGCGTCTCATAAAAAAACCCGGCTCCTCATCGCGAGAAACCGGGTTTTTTTATTCAAGAATATCAACAACAAACTGTGACCATGTTTCCAGACGGTTGTAGATGTCATCTTGTTTTAATTCAGAAACTTTCATCCATTTACCCGCAATTTGTTCTTTCTCCTTCACTTCCACTTGTGCGCCAGGCTTTAATTGAAGCGCAGAAAGAATACCGATATGCACTTTGCCAACACTATTTTCATCATCATTGATCAATCCCAGTGTGACAATCGCCTGTTTATCTTCTTCATTTATTTGCAGTTCTTCCTCAAGCTCACGGTCTGTGTTCAGCTTTAAGACTTCAGCAAATGAAGCTGCCCCTTCGATGGCGTTCATATGACCGCCAAAGCCGAGAGAAAGCTTGTTGTGCAGTCGTGATTCACCGCCGCCAGCCAGCCGCTCGTAAAGAAAAACTTCATCTTCACGCTTAATGACGACATAAGGTATCGGCTGCTTGAAACGCGGATCTTCTTCTGCGTCCCCTCTTCTCATTTCACGATAGTCCGCTTCAATCTGAGCCATGATTTCGGCTACTCTGCTATCTTCACTGTACACGCCCTGGAAGGTTAAGCTTTCTTTCTTAAACACATCATCGCGCGGGGCAACTAAAATCATTTCGTCCATTTTTCCCATGGGTACTGCGTCCTCCTCATTTGAACCTTCAAGCCGAAAAGAGCAGATATTATATCTGCTCTTTTTCATCTTCAAAATAAAAGTCATCATCTTTGAGCGGCTCAACTGTCGCTTTTTTATAACCATTCCCCTTCATAGAGAAGAAGTCATGCGATTTTGTTTTTGTGTTTAATCCGTTTAATACGATCGGATTAATATCTTCCTCTTCGAAGTATGGATCAAATCCAAGATTCATCAGCGCTTTATTCGCATTATAGCGGATGAATTTCTTTACATCGTGTGAGAGTCCGACTTGATCGTACAAGTCCTCTGTATACTCAAGCTCATTTTCATATAACTGATTCAGAAGGTCAATCGCAAATTCACGAAGCTCTGCTTTTTTCTCTTCTGTCTGTTTATTATAAATTTCCTGAGCAAGGAGACCGACATACACGCCGTGAATCGCTTCGTCACGAAGGATCAGGTTAATGATCTCACCGCTTTGCATCAGTTTTCCTTGTCCGTAGAAATATAACGGATAATAGAAACCGCTGTAGAAAAGGAAACTTTCCAGATAGACGGAAGCAACCATCGCTTTGAACAGTGAAATTTCATCATCTTTTTGAATGGCTTTGTAAAGCCCGACAATCATTTGCGCTTTTTTCTGCAAATATTTATTTTGTTTAACCCATTCAAATACTTCATTGATCGTTTCAGTCGGTGCAAGGGTCATGAAAATATTAGAGTACGACTTCGCATGGACAGCGTTCTCCATCATCGCCATAAAGTTCAGCACCGCTTTCCGCTGGTGGCCATCTACGTGTTCAGCCACGATCGGCATCCCCGTATTCCCCTGCTCTGTATCAAGAAGCGTAAGTCCGGCCAGTACCTTCATATAAGTGTCCTGCTCATTTTTTCCGAGGTACTTCCATGTGAGGAGATCGCCGTTTAAAGCAATCTCTTCCGGAAGCCAGAACTGTTTCACGTTTTGGTTATAGAACATTTGGGTAAAATCGTCTTCATGCTTTGACCAGTTTGCTGCGTCATAAATTTTTGTCACTATAAACTCTCCTTTAATCAAACAACACAAGAAAGGCAGCTGTCTTGTCCAGTATCTTTCGTTCTTGCATAGTAAATGGTTTTAATTCCTCTGTGATGCGCATACAGATCGATTCGGTTTAAATCACGGGTCGTCATTGTGTCTTTTAAGAACAATGTGAAGCTGATTCCCTGATCAATGTGCTGCTGGATAGTGGCGATCATATCCACAACCTTGAACATGTCCATATCGTAGGCTTCTTTATAGAAGAACCAGTTATTAGATGCAAGCCCAGGCATTGGGTAGTACGTTTTTGAGTTGCCGTATGTTCGTTCTTCAATGCGTTCCATAATCGGCATAACAGACGCCGTGCTTGATTGGACGTATGAGATAGAGCCTGTTGGCGCAATGCATAATCTGTAGCTGTGATACATACCGTGTTCAGCCACAAATGCTTTTAGCTTTTTCCAGTCCTCTGTCGTCGGGATATGCATACCTTCAAACAGATTAGCGATTTTTTCATATTTCGGTGAGAAATCAGTAGAAACGTATTTGTCAAAGTATTCACCTGTCGCATAGGTTGAGCCTTCATATTGATCAAACGTTTCGCCCTTCTCTTTTGCGATTTCCGCAGAACGCTGGATGGAGTAGAAGTTCACCATCATAAAGAACGTGTTTGCAAAGTCACGCGCTTCCGGACTTTCATACGCAATGCCGTTTTGCGCAAGGTAGCCGTGAAGGTTCATAGCGCCGAGGCCGATTGATTTCATCGCTTTGTTTGCCCGTCTTACAGCAGGCGCATTACGGATGTCAGTTGTTTCAGACACGTGTGTTAAAGAGTCTGTCGCAAGCTTGACTGTCTTTTCGATTGATTTATGCTCCATGACATTGAGAATGTTAAGCGAACCCAGGTTGCAGGAAATATCCAGACCGATTTCATCTTCTTCATCATAGTCTGTGTATGAAGAAACTTGAGATGCCTGCAGCACTTCAGAGCAAAGGTTAGAAAATTTGACCTTGGAAATATGGTTATTCGCATGCACTTTATTGACGTTATCTTGGAACATGATGTATGGATAGCCTGATTCAGAACGAAGCATCGCCAGTTTTTCAAGCAATTTCCGCGGGTTGATTTTTTCCTTTTTCACCCGAGGGTTGTCGACAAATTTGTCGTACATTTCGTTCATGTCCATCTCATCCATGTGCTGGCCGTACTCTTTATAAATCGTGTGCGGATAGAATACATAAGCCGCTTTGTCCTCGCGTGCAAGCTCAACGAACTTATCCGGAATGACAACACCGATCGAAAGCGTTTTGACGCGCACATCTTCATCCGCTGAAATCTTTTTCGTATCGAGAAAATCATTGATATCGCGGTGGAAAATATTTAAGTACGCCGCGCCAGAGCCTTGTCTTTGTCCCATTTGGTCAGCATAACGGAACGCGTTATCAAGAAGCTTCATGACGCCTACAACGCCTTTTGTAGCATTTTCAACATCTTTAATGGCTTCACCTTTCGCGCGAAGCTTGGACAGGTTAAGAGAAACCCCGCCGCCAAGCTTAGAAAGCTGCATGGAGATATCGATCGCTCTTGAAATGTCATTTAAGGAATCATTGACTTCCAGCAAGAAGCAGCTCACAAGTTCACCGCGGCGTTTTCTGCCGGCGTTCAGAAATGTCGGTGTGCTCGGCTGATATTCTTGATTGATCATCAGGTTTACATATTCTTTTGCTTTCTCAGTGTCGCCGTTAGCGAAGAACAGCGCAACAATTGAGATCCGGTCCTCATAACGCTCGAGGATTTTTTTCTTGTCATTCGTTTTCAAAGCATAGTCATTATAGAATTTAAACGCACTCATGAAGGAAGGAAAACGAAACTTCTTAGCGTAAGCTGTCTTAAACACTTCTTTAATGTCTTCAAAAGAATAAAGGCTTAAGAATTCCTCTTCGTAGTATTGGTTTTCAACCAAATAATCCAGCTTCTCTTTTAAATCGTGAAAGAAGACTGTGTTTTGATTGATATAATCTACAAAATAGCTATGTACAGCCTCTTTATCCTTATCAAACTGGAATTTTCCATCTTTTTGGATCATGATTTCGTTATTTAACTGGATCCATTTTGGCACTTGATTTTGTGACAACTCTTTCTACCTCCTGAGTAAACAATTCAACGTCTTTAGATGTGCCGCTGAGTTCAAATTTGTGCAAGATCGGCACCTGATATTGTCTTGAAATGGTATCGGCGCTTTTTGCAAAGTTATCGCCCCATACTTTGTTGCCGCTCGCAGCGACTCCTAATAAGAGATGGGCGTATTTTTCGAGAAATGATTGTGTTGATGCCGGTACCTGGCCGAAGTTTGTCGTGTAGGTGACCAAAACAAACGGAGTGTCCACGTGGTCCATTTCGTCCACCTTGCGTATCTGCTGAAAGCCTGTTTTATTCACAAACCGCTGAACATTCCCTGTTTTCGAATCAAATATGATTTGTACCACGTTTTATCACGACCTATCAAAAAATATGAATCTCTCATCACTAACACTATATATAGTATACTACCCTCTAGCAAAAACACAATATATAGATTCGTTTTTATGAAAAATTCATATTTTGATCAAATCAGGCAAATGGGCAGACTCATTAGGGCCCAAAAAAGAGAGCAGAACGAGAATCATCTCTCGTCCTACTCGGGGTGTCGTTTTTTAGCCGATGTATATCATAACATGAAAAAAAACTGCTTAGTAGTCTAGATTTTTTTTTCTTAAGCTATCACAGCATTTTTCGCTCTCTACTGTTTCTTCTATTTCAACATCCGCGCCGATCTCTTCTAAAACCGCCTTCAAAGCAGTGATAATTGACGCTTCTCTGATTAATTCTTTTCCGTTCACAATGATACTTGTTCCGTATTCATAGCAAGAATCATCTTCGCAAATTTCTTCCCAATGATTCACGATCACTTTATGCTTCATGTTTTCACCCTCTGTTTGATCTGTGTCTGTATTTAGTTTAGCGGCTGGCATCCGCTTTGTAAATTCGAATGCTTGTGAATTTTATTCAAGCTCATCATCCGCGTATTCTTTCTTCAGCTTTACCTCATTGCGGGACTCATTATACTCATAAATTTTGATATAGCCGTCCTCCATCACGCCAAAATGGTTATGTTCAAGTGGAAACGAGATGGGCTGAGGCGTTTCATAGTCTGAATTGCCGCTGTTTGTTTCAATAATGGTATCTTGATTCCCGCACGCCCCGAACAGTAAAAAGACAGCTATCCATACAAGTGCAATCCTGATTCGTCTCAGTTCTGCTTCACTTTCAAACAAGGTCGATCACTCCCAAATTCATTTTATACATAATATACCATTTTCACTTCCGTATGTTGTTCTCATAAAAAAAGACCGTGCCTTGGCATGGTCAGCTTACACAAAAAGCTTGGAGCAAAAGTGGATGCATGTTAAAAATGGCCACCGGGAACCCCCGGCAGCCTTTCCTCATGTCTTGACATGGCATTTTTTGATCTATTCGAGTTCAAGCTGGACGTTTTTTTGCGGCGCAAACGTTGAGATCGCATGTTTATATATAAGCTGCTGCTTACCTTCCGATTCCAACAATACGGTAAAGTTATCAAAGCCTTTCACCTGGCCCCGCAACTGAAAGCCGTTCAGCAAAAAAACAGTGACATACGTATTTTCTTTCCGGATTTGATTCAAAAACTGATCCTGAATATTAATCGGTTTCATGTTTCGTCCTCCTTGATTCTCTATATCATACAGTTTCGATTAAAGTTCGAGTTTTCCTGCTATATGTGTGAAAATTTCCTTTTTTTTCAGCTCCATATCAACAGGCGGTGTCATATCGAACCATGTGACCTGCATTTTGTTGCGAAACCACGTCAGCTGGCGTTTCGCATACCGCCTCGAGTTCTGCTTTAGCTGTTCGACAGCATCGGAAAGTGTCACAAAACCGTCAAAATATGCATACAGCTCTTTATAGCCTATCGCCTGTATTGATTGACAGTCTCTCACGTTCTTGTCGTATAAGCGTTTCACTTCGGGAAGAAGGCCTGACTGCATCATCAAATCGACCCGCTGATTAATTCTTTCGTAAAGCGTGTCTCTATCCATTGTTAGGCCAATTAACACTGCATTGTACAGAAGTTCTCGTTTTTGTTCCTTCAAATGCTGGGACATCGTTTTTCCGGACGTATGTAAAATTTCCAGTGCGCGAATGACTCTTCTTGTATTATTCGGATGAATCGCAGCTGCTGCCTCGGGATCTGCTGCAGCAAGTTTGGCATGAAGAAAGTCAGCGCCTTCCCGCTCAGCGGCCATTTGCATGCTCTCTCGAAACACGGGATCATTTGCCTCTTCCGTAAATGTATAATCGTAAAGCACAGATTGTATATAAAGCCCTGTACCGCCGACAATCATCGGAAGCTTTCCTCTATTTGCAATCTCGCTGATTTTATTTCTTACTAAGCTTTGATAATTGGCAGTAGAGAAAGAGTCTTGGGGATCTAAAATGTCAATCAGATGATGGGGCACTCCCTCCATCTCCTGTTCGGTAATTTTAGCTGTTCCAATATCCATCCCTTTATAAATCTGCATCGAATCTCCGCTGATAATTTCCGCGTTTAAGGATTTGGCTAGCTGAATACTTAAATTGGTTTTCCCCACTGCCGTCGGTCCGACTAAAATGACAACGGGCTGCTTCGTATTATTCAATATGTATCACTCTCTTTTATAAATCTCCCCCCATTATAGCATTCAACATGGACAACCACCTATCCATTTTGCCCTTTTTTTGCATCGGTAAACATCCTTCTACCAGCCGAGCGGCTCATTGCCGACAATTTCCCTTGTCTTTCCTTTCAGGGTATGACGATGCGTTTTTCTTCTGTCATCTCCGGGATCGTACACAACCCCACCGTACTGGATCTCAATCGGCTCGTTATAGGCCAGATACGTCGTTTCTTCGATTTCATGATAATGTGTGCCATCTGCTAAGGGAATCGCCGGCCCTGAGATTCCGTAATACCGATGAAAATGGCCGTTTTCAAATGAAGTGATCCCTGTATAGTAATGTGTATGCTGATCGGTATTTGATCCGTTTGCCGGCTGAGTAAACCCTTCAATGAGATGATAATGGCCCTGTTCTCTCGTTGTTTTGACATGATAGGCATGTGCGTGGGGCGGTGCTTTTGACCAGTCAGACTGATACAGGCCCAATGTGTTCACATCCTCCTTTTCCTCGATTCGCCCAATCAAATCCGGGCAGGGTGAATACACTGCATCATCTACACTTTATTACAGGAGGAAAGAAAACATGAACGAGTTAGAGCATTTCAGCCCTGAAGATACAAGAATATTTGGAAGACCGTTCGGATTCGGGAGACCATTTGGGTTTGGAAGACCGTTCGGGTTCGGTTACGGGTTTGGAAGACCCGGATTTGGTTATGGATTTGGGTTTGGCCGGCCATTCGGATTTTTTGGAGGACCGTTTATCGGCGGCCTTGCAGGCGGGCTTATAGGAAGCGCTTTATTTAATCCTTATTTGTATGGCGGATACCCCTATTATCCGTATGCCCCGTTCCCTTATTATTATTAAACGCAAAAGACCCCTTAAAAAGGGGTCTTTTTATGTGTGTGAAAATGAATCTCTTGACTCATACATAGGCATACACTAATATTTTTCTAGCTGAAGTTTTTTCTAATCTAAAAATATAGTGAGGAGAATTCATGATGTTGATAGGATATATATTCCTCACGATTGCCATATGTTCGGAATCGATAGGAGCAGCCATGCTGAAGGTATCTGATGGCTTCAAAAAGTGGAAGCCAAGTGCTTTGGTCGTTATTGGCTATTCCCTCGCCTTTTATATGCTGTCCCTGACTTTAAACCATATTCCCCTGAGCCTCTCCTATGCGACTTGGAGCGGGGCGGGCACGGTGCTGACGACAGTGATCGGAGTAAAATGGTTCAAGGAAGATCTGAATGCCAAAGGGCTTCTCGGAATTCTTTTATTACTATCAGGAGTCGTGTTACTTAATTGGCAGTAAAGGAGTGATGAAGATGAGAGGATTGCTTTATTTGGCTCTCGCCATTGTATCTGAAGTGTTTGGGAGCACGATGCTGAAGCTTTCAGAAGGATTTACACAAGCCTGGCCCATTGCCGGAGTCATAGTCGGATTTCTTTCTGCTTTTACGTTTCTAAGCTTTTCTTTAAAAACAATTGACTTATCAAGCGCGTATGCAACATGGTCGGGCGTTGGTACCGCGCTTACAGCAATTGTCGGGTTTTTGCTTTTTGGCGAAACCATCAGTTTAAAAGGTGTATTCGGTCTCACGCTTGTCATTGCAGGCGTGGTCGTGCTAAATCAATCGAAAGCCCACGCTGAAGATAAAAAACAGACGGTCTGTGAGTGACCGTCTGTTTTCTTTATTCTCCACCCAGTTTCACAGAGGCTTCAAGCTGCAGTTCGACATTTCCTTGAATTGCACGCGAAATCATGCATGACGACTCCGCTTTTTTACAAAGCTTGTGCGCCAATGCGACGTCGTCTTGTGAAGCATCATGTTTAAGCACGACAGAGGGACGGTGAATGATCTTTTTGTATGTAAAGACTCCTTTTGTGACGTCGACAATGCCTTCTGACTCCATCTGTAAGTCTTCTTTTTCCAGCCCGCTTCTCTCCATCATCGCTGCAAGTGTAATAATGTAACAGGTCGCTGCCGCCCCGAGAAGCATTTCATCTGGGTTGGTCCCTTCTCCCGGGCCATCCATTTCTTTAGGAATGGAAATCGATGTGATCAGGTTTCCGCTTTCAATCGTACCGACATCATTGCGGTTACCCGGCCAATTCGCTTTTAAATAAAAATGATGATCTGCCATTGTTTCGCCTCCTTTTTTATCCTATTTCAGTCTACTGATCTTCTCTTATTTTGTCTTCTGATCTGCTTGTTACGAATACTCTTTTTCCAGGACACCTTTGATCGCACTGACATAAGCATAAAATTCACTGTTCTTTGTGTATTTTCTATTTTTATAATAAAAATCATCAAAAAATGCTTCTCTCTGCTCACGGCTGATTTCCAGCTGGATACTTAGCCCCGTTTCCCCTTGGTTATTAATGTTTTCGGCATTCAATCCAGCAAGACCGCTTTTAGACGACGCTAACTCAGCGGAAAACCCTCTCCGCTCAAGGGCTCTCACAATCATTTTCGCCCGCTTTCGGTCTGTTCCCCCTACAAGGGTATTCTTGTTCTCTCCTTTATATCCGTGAAAAGCCACCACATATTGATGCTCCTTGATTTTCTTTTTTGCCAATGGCTCATCAAAGTTGGTGCTTGTAATGTGCAGCGTTTGGTTATCGTGGGACTTCAACCCTTCAAACAGGTATGTAGAGTATTCATTATTGAAATAACGCACAAGCTCACTTACTCCGCCTTCAATTCTTCCGCCATGCGGAGACATAATTAAGACTTTGCTTCCTTTTTTCTCATTATATGAAATATCGTAATCGGCTGGGCTCTCATTCTCTGCCAAGCTGCTGAAATTTGAATATGTATCTGGCTGATTTGATGGTTCTGGTTCCAATGAGTAATGAACATATCTCAAGAACAAGACAATGGCTAAGACTAATATGACATTTAGTAAAAATCTTCTCATGTTTAACTCCTTTCATAAGAATGGCGCGGTTCATTATATGAGGTTTAGCCAATAGGTTTTATCTTACCATTGTATACACAATATCATCAGTGAAAAAGTTCCCGGTTTCAAAAAATCAATTGATTGTCACGGTTATTAGCGGTTCATTTCAAATAAGAGTGAAAAAAGGTTGAGAGGAAAGACAAAAAAGGTAGGAACAACCTCACTTGGCAAATAAATGTATATAGGTTTAAGGAGGGTTTTAGTAACAGGCTGCCCGGTTGCTGAGACGGACAGCTGTTACCGGCCTGCAGAATAGAGATTTTGCTTATTTGTTCTCACAAAATCACAGGAGAGGATAGAGTCCAATAAAAATGTTCTGATCTGTTGTTTCGAAAAACAAAATGCTTTGATTTTCGTTTTGCTTTTCTGTCTCACAATAATCGTTCTTTTACTAATCGTTCCGTCTTTCTTCATATATATAATGCTGATTGGCATTTGGCTTTCCAAAGATCGGTGCAAGTAGAAATTCATACGGTTGCTCTCCCCTTCCCAGTTTGATATGATCACATTATAATACGAACAAACGTTCTTTTTCAATCCCCAATGATTTCCTCAGCTTCTGAATCTATCGTATCTAATGCGAAAGATTCAGAAAAACAAACTCTTGTCTGTCTCTTACAGAGGACAAACAAACTTACCAAACCTATCATCTGTTCATAGAGTATACAGAGAACCTTATAATAGGAGGAAAATACATGTTTGGGTACTCTATGGTACAAATGGTGAGAGCAAATGCTCACAAGCTAGATTGGCCGTTACGGGAAACCTTATTGCAGCTTTACAAGCCCTTCAAATGGACTCCTTGCTTCTTGCATAAATTTTTCGAAACCAAATTGCAAAACAGAAAAAAAATGTCAGTCATTATCGAATTTGAGGAAGGCTGTCACGAGACCGGCCTTCAAATAGCTGGAGAGGTGCTGCAAAAAGAAAAACGCAGCAAGCTAAAAAGCCGCTTCAACAAAATCAACTGCTGCAGCGCCGAAGTTACTCCTTCAGCATTACATTCCCTTCTCTCTGAATGCAGCAATATCCGTAAAGTGTATTTAAACCGCGAAGTCAAAGCGCTTTTAGACACGGCAACCGAAGCAAGCCATGCGAAGGAAGTCGTCAGAAACGGGCAAACCCTGACAGGAAAAGGTGTTACTGTCGCTGTTGTCGATACAGGAATCTACCCGCATCCTGATCTAGAAGGCAGAATTATCGGATTCGCGGATATGGTCAATCAAAAAACAGAGCCGTACGATGATAATGGTCATGGCACACACTGTGCAGGTGATGTCGCAAGCAGCGGCGCATCCTCTTCCGGTCAATACCGCGGACCTGCACCGGAAGCCAATCTCATCGGCGTAAAGGTATTAAACAAGCAGGGTTCAGGAACGTTAGCAGATATTATAGAGGGTGTTGAGTGGTGTATTCAATACAATGAGGACAACCTCGATGAACCGATTGATATTATTAGCATGTCGCTCGGGGGCGATGCCCTTAGATATGATCATGAACAGGAAGATCCGTTAGTCAGAGCGGTTGAAGAAGCGTGGAACGCAGGGATTGTCGTCTGTGTCGCTGCCGGAAACTCAGGCCCTGATTCGCAGACCATTGCAAGCCCGGGCGTGAGCGAAAAGGTGATTACAGTAGGTGCGCTTGACGATAACAATACTGCAAGCAGCGATGATGATACTGTCGCTTCCTTCTCAAGCCGCGGCCCGACAGTATACGGGAAAGAAAAGCCCGATATTTTAGCGCCGGGTGTTAATATTATTTCCCTTCGCTCTCCGAATTCTTATATTGATAAGCTCCAAAAGTCAAGCCGTGTAGGGTCTCAGTACTTTACAATGTCAGGAACCTCAATGGCAACACCGATTTGCGCAGGAATCGCAGCTTTAATTCTTCAGCAAAACCCGGATCTTACCCCTGATGAAGTAAAAGAGCTTTTGAAAAACGGCACGGACAAATGGAAAGATGAAGATCCGAATGTGTACGGAGCGGGCGCTGTCAACGCAGAAAATTCCGTTCCCGGCCAATAAACATCATCAAAAGCCGGCAATTCTCTCTCAGCAGAACTGTCGGTTTTTTTGTTTGAATATTCATAATCATAAGGTAAAATAATGGAAAATAGATGAAGGAAGTGAAGAAAGTGCCATATTATATCTGCAATACATGCGGTGTGCAACATGCACAGACTGTAAATCCGCCCAACTCGTGTCTGATTTGCGAGGATGAAAGGCAGTATATTCATCCCGATGGACAAACTTGGACAACCCTTGAAGACATGCGTGAGAAAGGAAACCTTCAAAACATCCTCCAAAAGGAAGAAGAGCATCTTTACAGCATCAAAACTGAACCAGAGTTTGCGATCGGACAAACAGCCCATCTTATCCAGCATAAGGGCTTCAATGTGCTGTGGGATTGCATGACATATCTTGACCAAAAGACAATTGACCAAATCAACGAATTAGGCGGTATTCAAGCCATCGCCTTGTCTCATCCGCATTATTACTCTACTCAAGTTGAGTGGGCTGAAGCGTTTCAGGCGCCGATCTATATTCATGAGGATGATAAAGAATGGGTGACAAGGCCAAGCAATCACATTCACTTCTGGTCAGGGGAAACGCTCAACGTAAAGCCGGGACTGGACCTTTACCGACTGGGCGGACATTTTAAAGGCGGTGCTGTTTTGCATTGGAGCAAGGGCAATGAAGGGAAAGGCTGTCTATTGACCGGAGATATCATTACGGTTGCGACGGACCGAAACTGGGTCAGCTTTATGTACAGCTACCCAAATCTCATTCCCCTTCCCGCCTCCAAAGTTGAAGAAATAGCAGCCAAAGTAAAACCGCTTCAATTCAACCGGCTTTACAATGCTTTTTCTAAAGTTGTCAAAGAAAATGCCGGCGAAGCGGTCCAGCGTTCTGCCGTACGCTATATCAAGGCTCTCAACAGCGAATTGTTTCATACATAAAGAGTGAGGCGGCTCTTTTCCGTGTAAAAGATGCAGCAATTGGGAATAGTATCGTGTAGATCAAAAGGAGGAATATTGATGGCACACACGAATACACAGCTTTCTCAATGGCTGGAATCAAAAGTCGGCCAGACGCTTGATATTAGAAAAGGTGAATTGACCCATGATGAAGGGATATCAGACTTGGATCAGATTGTTCTCCACCTTCAAAAAGTAGCTATACGCAGTACGAATCATCCTGATGATTATGTTGCGAAAGAAGAGCTTGTTTTAGAAGGCGAAGGAACAACATTCACTGAGGACGGAAACGTACCGCTTCCGCAAAATGCCTATGAGATTCCTTTATTAGGTGACATTCATATTCACCAAGAAAACGAAGGATTGAAGGTCGTAACAGATCGTGCAGTATATACAATTGATATCCAGCACAGCTGACAGCCACTTTCATCAAAATAATACAGCGTAGCGCCTTTGAGCTTTCGTTCAAAGGCGCTGCTTTATATCGAGCCGTTTTTTCACTTTTTTCGTTCTTCACCCTATTGAATGACGCCTAAAATAGATATATAGTTTTTAGAGACAGGATTACATTTCAAATCATTCTGTTTTTTGTAAACTAATTCAGCAATTTGATTCATCTATTTACCCTATTAGGCGAGGAGAATGCAAATGGAAAAATTGATGTTTCATCCGCATGGTAAAGAGTTTCATCACAATCCTTTTTCAGTTTTAGGACGATTTAGAGAGGAAGAGCCCATTCACCGATTTGAATTAAAACGGTTCGGAGCCACATATCCGGCCTGGTTAATTACCCGATACGATGATTGTATGGCCTTTTTAAAAGACAATCGAATTACAAGAGACGTAAAAAATGTGATGAACCAAGAACAAATCAAAATGCTCAACGTTAGTGAAGATATCGATTTTGTATCCGATCATATGCTGGCAAAAGACACACCTGACCATACCCGCCTGAGATCACTTGTTCATCAAGCATTTACTCCCCGAACCATTGAAAATCTGCGCGGCAGCATTGAACAAATTGCTGAACAGCTTTTAGATGAAATGGAAAAAGAAAATAAAGCGGATATCATGAAATCCTTCGCTTCCCCTTTGCCTTTTATTGTTATATCTGAATTGATGGGAATCCCAAAAGAAGATCGGTCACAGTTTCAAATCTGGACCAATGCGATGGTTGATACCTCTGAAGGTAATAGAGAGCTGACAAATCAGGCTCTTCGTGAATTTAAAGATTATATCGCCAAGCTGATCCATGACAGAAGAATAAAGCCAAAAGACGATTTAATCAGCAAACTTGTGCATGCTGAGGAAAACGGCAGCAAGTTAAGCGAAAAAGAGCTCTATTCGATGCTGTTCTTGCTCATTGTAGCCGGCCTTGAAACAACTGTTAACTTACTCGGCTCAGGCACCCTCGCATTGCTGCAGCACATGAAGGAATGTGAGAAGCTCAAGCAGCATCCTGAAATGATCGCTACAGCGGTTGAAGAATTGCTGCGATACACCTCACCTGTCGTTATGATGGCAAATCGGTGGGCCATTGAAGACTTTACATATAAGGGGCATTCGATCAAAAGAGGAGACATGATTTTTATAGGCATTGGATCGGCCAATCGCGACCCGAATTTTTTTGAGAACCCCGAAATATTAAATATAAATCGGTCGCCTAACAGACATATTTCTTTCGGTTTTGGCATTCATTTCTGCTTAGGAGCGCCTCTTGCCAGGCTGGAAGGCCACATTGCATTTAACGCACTTTTGAAGAGATTTCCTGATATTGAACTTGCGGTTGCACCTGATGACATTCAATGGAGAAAAAATGTCTTTTTAAGAGGATTAGAAAGTCTTCCTGTTTCACTTTCAAAATAATATTCAAAACGCCCCCTTTTAAAAGAGGGGGCGTTTGTGTTTTCTCAGCGCTTCACCAATTCATCTGTTTCTTTTTCTTCCCTCGCTTCATGTTTCTTCCGGAAAGCCTTAAGGAAATTCGCATTCACTACTCCCCTGTTTGAATAAAGCTTTTCGCAAAATTCTAACATGGCTGTTGACGCTTTCGGTTCGGTTAATATCATGAAGTGGTTGCTTGAATCGACATCCACCAGGTGGAAGTGGGGAATTTGCCGCTCCCATTCCTCCCAATAGGCAGTTTGATCAAACGGTTCTTTTTCATTTGATAAAGTGAAATAAGTGTCTAAATCACCAAAGAAAGACCTGCTTTTGTTGCGGAAATAATAACATTTTACCGTCTCAGGATCAGGGAGAGGCTTAACAGTGTACGACTCCAAATCATAGGCGCGCTGTGTTTTCATCATTTGCTGAGCCTGCGCACGTATTTGCTTATCTGGTTTGTTTAGCCCTCGTTCTTTTGCCAAGTCAATCAACTCAGACAGGAATTCTTCATCCTCTAAGCTTATGTCCACCTCTTCACGGCTGATGAGAACATCCGTAAGTTTTTCCCGTTTCGCAATCGATGCCAGCATCGTATTAATTGTTTGCAGCATTGACGTTTTCATAGATGCCTCATTCTCTTTTGTCTCAGAACGATATGGGGAGTCAATCATCACCATGCTTTTGACAGCAAGGCCTTGGCTTTGCAGCTGGCGAGTGACTTCATATGCAATCATCCCGCCTAAGGAATATCCGCCTACATCATAAGGACCTTCAGGCTGTATGGATCGAATGATCTCTATATAATAGGAAGCCATTTGTTCAATTCCGTGCAAAGGAGCAGAATCAGTCATGAATCCTCTGGCTTGAATGCCGTAAAAAGGGCGCTGGCTCTTTTGTGCAAATTGCTGATAGATTTCAACTCCTCCTACTCCGCCATGGAACCAAAAGACAGGGCGCCCCCGCTTGCCGTCATTTAACGGTATCAATTCCGGAAACGTGCGAGCTTGATCATTTTGTAAGGATGTATCCTCCTTTTTCTTTGCGATCAAGTCCATCATGTCCTGAACAGTATGGCATGCTTGAAGCTCCGTCAAGGCAATGAGAGGGTCCACCTTTGATTGCAATTGCTGTAATAACTGTATGCAAGAAATTGAATCAAATCCATACTGCTGCAATGGCTTATGAGGCTGCAGTTCATCCGGAGCCATCCCTAGTACATTTGCTAATATGTGATGATCGCTGCTGTTGTTGATACGCTCATCCTGTGAAACAGAAGGCGTATTCTCTACTGCTTGAAAGCCGTTCCAGCAGCTTCTCTTTTCAAATGGATAGGTTGGCAACGGTATTCTGCGGGCACCTTTTCCTTGATAAAGCTTTTCCCATGGGATTTGCACCCCTTTTGTCCAGCAAAACGCGATCTTTTCAAGGTTGTTTTCAGACAACAAAGTCTCGATCACCATTTCTCTTAATGGACCATCCAGCAAGGCTTCGAGATCTGACGAGCCATTTTCTGCATTTCCGCTAAAGACAGGTACAGAACTCTTCGGCTTATCGCCTTTTTCTGCTAAGCAGGCTTGCAAGCCGATTACCAGTTCTTCTTTACTGCGGACGACGAGCGCCAGGCGGTCTTCCATTTCCTCTCGGCCGGTTTGGAGTGTATAAGCATAATCTTGTAATGACAGTTCTTGTTGTTTATTCACATAGTCAAGCTGCTGTTGAACAATTGCCTTTAGCCTGTCTTGATTCTTTGCAGAAAGAACCACAATGTGGGCACCATTCTCACTCATACTAACCGGTGGTTTTGGTAAAGGAATATATTCTTCTAAAATGACGTGCGCATTTACGCCTCCAAAGCTATAGCTGTTGATACTCGCTCTGAGGGGAATTTTTTTGCCTGCAGCGTCACTTAAATCCCCCCATTGCTGATTCTCGGCAGTCACTCGGAAACGGGTGCCCTTTAATGACACCTGGTCATTCAAAGACGAAAATCCGGTTATGCCTGGTATTGTTTGATGCTTCATCGCCATGCTGACCTTCATAAGAGCAGCCATGCCTGAGACGAGTTCACCGTGTCCGATGCTCGGCTTTAAGCTGCTGATATAACATGGCGCTTCCTCCCGTACTTCCTGTGGAAGTTCCAATTCGAGTTGACTGCAGCTTGACTTTAACGCCTCTATTTCTATCGCGTCTGCCAATGGAGAGGCGATCCCATGCGCTTCTATATAGGTCACCGTTTTGGGATCAATTTGCGCTCCTTGATAAGCCTTCAGCATTGCATCCTTCATGCCGGCCGGATTTGGCGCGTGAAGTGACATTCCCCTGCCGCCATGCGATACACCTGAACCTTTAATAACCGAATAAATATGATCAGAATCTTCAATGGCTTTTTGCAATGGTTTAATGATGAGAACTCCTGCTCCTTCACTTCTGACAAAGCCATTTGCATCTGCTTGAAAGGATTTGGCCTGTCCTTTCTCACTCAAATAGCCCATTGAGTCGAAGCCAATAAAGCCTTTTGGTGAAAGCAGCAAATTCACAGCCCCGACAATGGCTTGCTCACATTCGCCGTTTCGAATGGATTGTATAGCTCTGTGCAAAGCCACTAGAGCTGAGGAACAGGCAGCTTCATAATATTCACTTGGCCCTTTTACATCAAGTGCATAGGATATACGGTTTGGAATTAGGGAAGGAACTACAGCTGTATCCGTATTGCCGGCTGCGACAAATACTCCTGTCGGGCGGCTGGATACAACCTGCCCTGTTAAGCCTGCATCTTCCATCGCCTTCCATGCATGTATCAAGAGCAGAAACTCCTGTGGGTCCATATTCGCCGCTTCTTTAGGCGATATGCCAAAAAACAGGGGATCAAACTCACCTATTCCTTCTATAAAACCGCCCCATTGAAGGCTTGATTGCCCTTCCTTATCGGCTGCGGCATATTTGCGCCAGTCCCAGCGTTCTTTCGGCACTTCAGAGACACAGTTCTTTCCTTGCACAAGGTTATCCCAAAATTCCGTTACGCTGTTTGCTTTCGGAAACTGTCCCGACATGCCGATAATGGCTATGCCGTCTGCCGCGTGTTCGATTGTTTTATCCGTGTTCGTCTCGTATGCCGGAATCTGTTTCATTTGGTTTTCGATTTGAGCTGGGCGTTCTTCCTGCTGATGAGCTTCACCAAACAGCTGAGCAAAAGATGCTTCATGTTTGTCCGCAAAAAAGTCGATTAACTCTTGAATAGTCGGATATTCAAAAAACAGAGTCGGATTTAATTCGATCTTTGTCTCTGTTTCCATCTCCCTTGTCAGTGCAACCAATTGAGAAGAATCAATTCCAAAATCCATGATATGCGCTTTTGCAATTGACAATTTTGACGGATCGGCCATGTATACTGCCAGTTTATCTGTTACATAGCTTCTGATACGATCTTTCAGATTGCTGGCTTTGATTGCCTTATTTTGATTTCCTCTTTGATTCGAAATACGAAGCTGTTTAAGCGAGTAGCCCGAGTAGTGCAGCACTGTTTCTGACGACTCATTGATCACATCTACATCAAACAGCAGCATGTCACCTGTATTCTTAACCAATGTAATCAAAAGCCAGCAATCCCCTTTTATCGTTTGCTTTGTAAACTGGATATCATTGATTCCAAACGGCAGGAAGCCGCCTGTCATGTCAAACTGCTCTAAGAAACTGAGGATAGCCAAGTACGCGCTGTTTGTCATCAATGGGCTTACAGTGTAATGGTGCCCGTTTGCCAGCCCGCTTTGGGGCAGGCGAATTTTTGCCAGTATAGACTTGTGATCTCTGTAGAGATGAGTAATTGTCTTAAATAACTCTCCCCATTCAGGACCGTTTCCGGTTTTATACATCTGATCGATGTGATGAAGCTTAGTTAATGAATGCTTAACGTTCTCGATATTGACTTTTTTCGGCTCAAAAGAACCGATTCCGCATTGTCCGATTGCGGCAGGCTTCCACAAACCAGAGGACGGCTCGCGATACATGATTTGCAGTTCTATGACTTGATCTTTTTGCAGCGGCTTTGCCTGAAGTTCAATGGTCTCGCCTTGTTTGATGACAATTGGACTGGTATAACTTAATTTGCTGATACGGCCGCTGTTTTCCTCAGGGAACAGGTTAAAAAATGCTTCAATGGCCAGACTGCCATATGTGGCACCGACAAGCACCCGTTCATTGTTGAAGACGTGTCCTTGAACGTAAGGCTCATCATAAGTGAATTGATCTTGAATGACCGGCTGATTGATATTGTCTTCAACATCTGACGATTTCTCATTGATAGACGATACATCGAAATGAAATGATGTATTATGGTCAAATGCATAGTGAGGCAGATGAACCCAGCCTGTTCGGTTCCCTATCTCAGCTTCTTTAAAAGCAATCGCTGCCCCTTGTGCCCATTGCTCTGCTGCGTTTATTTCTCTATCCCTAGATGCTGATTCCGCACATGGCTGTAAATCGAATGATGTATAGATGCCTTGCTGGAGTGAGCTTTCTCTTGATGTTCGGAACACCTTTAGTTTTTCGATCAGCTCTTGAGTCGATGCCACTGTAAATGCAGCCCTATGCTCTAAATTATGGTTTCTCCTGTGTAAAGCCTGTACAACGGGTTCAATATCCAGAGAAGCTTCCTTCTCTAAAAACAATTGCATATTTTCTAGATAGCTAAGCAGGCTCCATTTTGTTTTGGCTGAAAAAACGGCAGTGATTTCCTGCTGGCGGGGAGCGATATGTTCTTTCTCAGGGGCCGTCTCCATATATTCTTCTATAATAAGATTGGCATAGGCTCCCCCCGCTCCGAAGGAATTGATCATGCTTCTGCGCGGCAATTGTTTTCCAGTTTCAGGATCATTCAAGCGATGCCATGGCTCTGTTTGTTCCTGAAGATAGAAAGCCGTGTGTTCCAGCTTAATATTTGGATTGACAGGCATCGCGTTAATTGTCGGCACCAGCGTCCCTTTCTTCATCTGCAGCAGCACTTTTGTCAGCTGAGAAATACCGGAAGCCGCCTCTAAATGCCCCAGATTGGATTTGACAGAGCCTATCGCACAAAACTGTTTCTTGTTTGTATATTGTTGAAACGCGTTTGTTAAGGCAATTACTTCAATAGGATCGCCCAGCGCCGAACCATTTGCCGCCGATTCAATATAGCCGATAGTCTCTGGATCAATGCCCGACTGCTGAATCGACTTGACAATTAACTTTGCTTGCTGCTTCGGATCCGGAGCTGTATACATCTGTCTTCCGCCGCTATGGTTGGCAAAACTGCTTTTGATCACAGCGTAAATATGATCCTGATCTTTAATCGCTTTCGAAAGCGGCTTTAACAGAACAGCTCCGATGCCTTCCCCGGGAATAAGCCCGTTTCCTGTGCCAAAACTTTTGCTTTGATTGCCGCTTCCCAGCAGATTGGCACGCTCCAAAGAATCATATTTAGAGAGATCGAGTGTTAAATTGACACCCCCAGCAATCGCCATTGAGCAGTTTTTCAATTTCAGGCTTTCACATGCAAGATGTATGGCGTTTAATGAACTAGAGCATGCTGAGCTGACAGCGATACTCGGTCCGGTCAGGTTAAAAAAGTGGGAAACGCGATTTGCAATGTGCCAGTCTCCCCCATTTGAGCTGAGGACTGCCTGTTCTAAAGATGGGATATTCCAAAAATACTGGTTATACATATTCCCTATAAAAACACCTACTCCGTCATCATCCCGTAATTTATCCAGCCGGGTTCGCGTATAGCCGCCGTCCTCAAACGTTTCCCAGACGGTTTCTAAACATAAACGGAGTTCCGGTGTCATTTCCATCACCCGATTTTGCTCCACCTCAAAAAGCTGATGGTCAAATGCCTCTATATCTTGTAAAAATCCGCCATAGCGTTTCTTATTTGCCGGCTTTTTTGGATCTTTTGATAATGTTTTCAATAAAGATGTGCGCCATCTGGATTCCGGTGCCTCTGTAATACAATTGTCTCCGGCGATTAAATGCCCCCAAAGCTCTTCTAAACTGTTAGACATCGGATAGCGCCCGCTTACCCCGATTATTGCGATATCTTCTGTACTAGAATCAGTAAAATGTGTTCTTTGCAAATTACTTGTCTTTTCTTTTTTTGGTGGTTCGGTATTTGCTAGCTGAGTTTCAGTGACTTCCTGCTCTGTAACAAAGCGGCGTGTATGAAAAGTAAATGGCTTATTAGGATCTGTACGCTCTGTTTGAAGTGGAGCTTCATTTTTTGCAGGCTTCGTTTTTTCCTTTAACAATGCTGTCCGGAGCTTATTTTCATGCCCCTTTACTAAATATTCGACGAGTTCTTTTGTGTTGTTATGTTCAAATAAAATGGTTTTTGGAAGCTCTCCCGTCACTTTTTCTAATTCACGAATGAAATTCACCTGCAAAATCGAATCAATTCCATACTTCTCAAATGTCGTATCTTCGTGAATACGTTCTGGTAATAGTTTGATTGATTTTGCCAGCGTATGCTTCACAAATTGTGCCGTTTGTTCAATGAGAGAATCGCTTTCCTGAGAATGATCGATTTCAGCATTCATTTGTATATGGCTTGGATCTTCTTCTGCCCCTGTTCTCTTCTTTTGACGGACGACTCCGTTACTTTCAGCGGCAATGATCTGCTGGCCGAGCTGATGCGATTGTTCAGCCATAAAGGAAACATAGCGAAATCCTTCACTCTCAAGCACCGTTTTCCAAGTATCCGGATACAGGCCCGGACAGCCCGGTATGCGAAGATCAGGGTCCTCATACAGCCACCAGCCTTCCAAAAGGCCGAACGTCAAATGCGAGTATATATTATGATCACTTATTTCATTTAAAAGGAGCAGCCCATTTTTTTTCAAAACTGCTTTTGCATTTTGTAATGTCTGCCGGATATTTTTTGTGGCATGAAGCACATTTGCCGCGATGACCGCGTCGTAGCCTCCCGCATCAATATGCTGTTCAGACGCCGGCTCCTCGACATTAAATCGTTTATATGTCAAATATGGATTGTCAGGACCATACTTATTTTCTGCATGCATTAAAAAAGCTTTAGACAGATCTGTATAACAATATTCTTTTATATGTGTCTGCCATGCTTTCAATTTTTGAAAAACAGCCGCGCTTGTCCCGCCGGTCCCGGCTCCGATTTCTAATATTCGAATCTTCGCCTCAGGCTCTTGCTTCAGACGTTCTTGCAGATAGGCTGTTAACGTATCTGCAAGAACATCATTAAAATAGTCTGCGACTTGATTGTTTTTATAGACCCCTTCTACTAAATCCATAGATGAATTCGGAAACAGAATATCGGTGGCTGACGCCTTGCCGGTCAGAATCTCCGGCAAGGCTTTAAGTGCTGTCTCCACCAATGTCACCATGGCTTTCATATTATTGTCTTGAAGCAGGTCAGATTTTTGTTCATTCCATTCTTTCCACAGCTCGCTCATGGTGCCTATTGAGCGTGTTGGAACATGTCCGTTCTCCGTTCGCTTGAGAAATTGATGCCGTTCTAAAATCGATTGGCTTTCTTCAAACCATCTGCCATAGAAATTCTCCAATACCGGCTGGGATTTACTTTCTGTGAAAAACCCTATGGACTGTAATTGTGCGAAAAGCATTTTACAGAGAATGTCTTCTGTGTTCAGCATTGGCGCTTCCCCTCCTATAACAGTTGTTGAATCTTTGTGCTGTCACCCGGGTGATAGCTTCGCAGCTTTTGAATGGCGGAGCCGTGAGTTTCCGGGTACACTTCAATCGTTTCTTCTGTCTGTTCCGCTTCATCATTCGTTTCGTTTGCCATTTTCATCATTACTAGCTGCTTCAGCGGTCCCCCGAGCAGCAATTCCAAAGCTTCCATTGCTTCAGGGGCTTCAATTGAGCCTATGCCTGCCTGAGCCATTCTCTTCTGGTAATCCGGTGATGAAACAACACCAATGCTTCCCCAATAACTCCAATTCATCACGGCCACTGTACAAGGCCATACGTGCGACAGCCGCTGTGCAAAAGCATCCTTAAAACTGCAGCCCGCAGCGTAGTTGCTTTGTCCGGAAGCTCTTGCAAACGATTGTACGGAAGAGAAAAACAAAACAAAATCCAGTGGTTCATGCCGGAAAACTTGGGCCATTCGCACGCTTACATCAACCTTTGCAGCAAGAACGTTTCTGAAACATTCCTCACTCATATTCATCAGGCTTCGGTCTTGTAAGACAATCGCAGAATGGATGATGCCGTTGATTTCACGATGCGTTTGTTTCATTGTTTCATACGCGCGTTCTAATTCCTCTCGGTTAGCCGCATCTGCTTGAATGTAATACGGGGCTGGCCCTAGACGCGCAAGTCTGTCCAGCTTGCTTTGAATGGCTGCATCCTTTTTCCTTCTGCCAATCCAAACGATCTGCGCCTGATATGTTCTGATCATATATTCACTCCACGCCTCACCAATACCGCCAGCTCCGCCTATGACAACATAAACGCCTCCGTGCTTATACTTCGTGTGCACCGGTTGATTGTTGTGTACTGGAATTAGACGAAGCTTATGCCAAATCTTGTTTCGATAGGCCCACGTATTCCCTTCTTGATCGGCAGGCAAGGAAAGGAGTTGAGATAACGGCAGGTCTTCGTATTTTTTAACATCGATCAGCTTTGTCTGCCAATTTGGATATTCTTTTGACATTGAACCGATCAGGCCGTGCACCCCGGCATCGACCGGGTCGACAATATCATGCTGATCAACATATTGTGTGTTCACCGTCATGACCGTCCAGCTTATCTCCTTCTGTCCATAGCCTAAAGAGAGCATTGCCTTAATGAGCCTATACATTTGAATGACGCCTTGATCTTGGGCTTCAATCATTTCATCGCCGACTTCGCACTCTGTCACACGAGAAGGAGACATCCACACGATGTGATCAAACGATCCGAGTGCTTCAAGCTGGCCTGCAATTCTATGAATTGATGCGTTCGGCTCAATGTACAGCTCCTTGGCAAATGGGATCTGCCTTTGAACAGCTTTTCTGCTGTTGTCATCCCCTCCGAGGATGACAACACGCTCATCAGCAGGCGAAATGATCCTCTTCTCCAGCTGCACTCGATCCCATATCGGCGCCATAAGAAGCGCTCCGTTAAGAGTTGCTTTGGAGTTTCCTAGTGATGTCGGCCCGTCTGGCGGTTGTATGCCTTCTTCCAGCAGCCTTGAGGTAATCCCCTTGATTCTTACACACACTCGGCCTTGTTCATCACACAAATCAATATCCAGTCTCTGTATTTTGTCCTCATTAGGACGAGATGTCACAGACACCCACATTTTATTTGTACACGGGCTGAATATTTCTAGCTCTTGCAGCGCAAAAGGCAGAGAAAGCTGCTCGTCACCGGAATTCAGCTTTAGCCCGATCGACGCTTGTAAAGCAGAGTCGGCCATACTTGGATGAAGAACGAATTCATTCAGTGTGTGAGTTACACCAGCAGGCAGAGAAAGCTCTGCCAAGGCTTGATTGCGGCCGATGTAAAGCCGATCTATCCCTTGAAAACCAGGTCCGTAGTCAATGCCGATCGCCTTAAACAATTCATAACACTGGTCGTGTGAGAGTGTGCTTAAACTGCATTGGTCTTGAAGCGCGCTGATATCCTGGACTGGAATGTCTCCTGCCCCACGGATTGAAGCACTGCCTTGACAATGTATCTTTCGATCATTGTGTGCAGCCTCTGTATAGACGTTAAAAGCAATCTCGCCGTCCTGCTGGGGATTTAGACTGATATCCACTTGCACAGGCTGGCCATCCGCCACAATCGGCTGCACCCACGCAACATTTTTGATGTGAATAACAGATTGTTGATCTTCGGTTCTTCTCACTGCTCTTGTAACGGCAGCATGAACCATCTCAAGATATGCCACGCCCGGCATAACCGGTTTTCCCTTCACCTTATGATCGGCGAAAAAGAACTCAGCACCTGTAAAGGCCGAGCTGAAACGCTGCTCTGACAAATCAGATGTGTTGACATGTATCATTGGATGCAAAGCTGCTGATTCGACTGTTTTTAAAGCTGTTTGATGGGCGGCTGCCTCCTCTTTCGTATCCGTTATCCAGTAGCGTTCTTTCGCAAATGGATAGGTAGGGAGGCTGATGCGTTTCGGCTGTTTGCCGTCATACAGTTTACTCCAGCCTATTTCCATGCCTTTTACCCATAAATCAAGCAGTCTTTCATATATGTGAGGCTCCCAGCTATTGTTGAGCGTTTTCTGTACTTCGTCATCTGATCTCAATGTTTGTGCGATACCTTTTTCTGCTCTGCCTCTGTACATGTACTTCGCATTGGTGCCCCCTTCTATAAAGAGGTTCAGTTTTTCCAGCAAGTCCCCAGTCGAGACAGCGATGATCCCTAATCTCTCCTCCATTGCATCACGCCCCTCTTGGAGTGTATAAGCAATATCAGTGAGGTCACGAGCTGTGATAGATCGCTTGCTGATAAAGTCTGCTAATTGCCGGGCTTGGTCTTTCAGACGATCTTCATCCTTCGCCGACAAAATAAAGATGCCCGGGTGCTGTGCTGTCACAGCTGGTGCTGTTGCAGGATGGGTTGTTTCTTTCGGAATATATTCCTCAATGACCACGTGGGCATTGACGCCGCCTATCCCGAATGAACTGATACCTGCGCGGCGCGGCAGCTCTCGGCCGGCTTCATCCCGAAGCGCCTGCCACTCTCTCGATTCTTGCACAATATAAAACGGGCTGTCATCCAGTCTGATATATGGATTAACAGTTTCACTGTACAGACTTTTGACAAGCGTTTTATGCTTGAGCTGCAATAACACTTTAATGACACCCGCCACACCGGCCGCCAGCGATAAGTGACCGATGTTTGTTTTCGCTGATCCAAGTCCGCAATGGCTGCCATGAACAGCCGGGTCCCCCGTTTTTTCATACAGCTCTTTAAATGCCGCTTTTAAGCCGTTGATTTCTACTGGATCGCCCAGCTCGGTTCCAGTCCCATGCGCTTCAATATAAGTTACGGTTCTTGGATCAATTCCCGCTTTTTCATATGCTGTTTTTACGACATCCGCCTGAGCTTTCGGATTAGGAGTCGTTAGAGAATTTGCGCGGCCACCGTGGTTTACCGCACTTCCTTTAATGACACCGTAAATATGATCACCGTCTCGTTCAGCCGCTGTCAGCTTTTTCAGAAAGAGGATGCCGGCACCTTCACTGACTGCGAATCCATCGGCTTTGTCAGAAAATGTTTTGCACCTTCCTTCTTTGCTCAGCGCCCCGGCTTTATCATAGGCGATATGGCCTTGCGGAGTTACGACCGTGTTGACCCCTCCCGCAATCGCCATTTCACAGTTTCCATTTTCAATGGCGCAAACCGCATGATGAATGGCGACCAAAGAGCTTGAGCACGCAGTGTCGATCGGTTCACTCGGTCCATGAATGTTCAGGAAATAACTGACTCTATTCGGTCCTGCAGAAGGACTCATATTCGCAGCCGCTGAGCCTTCGATGTCTACATTTGACAGAAGTGAACTGTACCCTGTGTTTCCTGTCCCGATGAAGATGCCCGTTTTGGTTCCTGCCAGGCTTCTCGCTGAGTGTCCCGCTTCTTCTACCGCCTTCCACGCATAGGTCATTAACAGGCGCTGCTGAGGCTCCATCTGCTCAGCCTCCAGCGGAGATATGCCGAAGAACAATGGATCAAAGTCAGCTACTTCATCAATAAAACCGCCCCATTTGACGTTTGTTTTATTCGCTTCTTTCAGAGGGTCTCCGTAATACTCCTGCCAATCCCAGCGGTCTTTTGGAACCTCTGTAATACAATCTGTGCCCGATGACAGGTTCTTCCAATATTCCTCAACGTCTTTTGCCTTTGGGAAAACGCCGCTCATTCCCACAATCGCAATAGGCTCAGGCTTGTGATCAGCTTCCTTTTGCATTGGTGTTACCGAAGGTTTTACAAAGCGGTTTTCAGTCGAAAACGTCATATTTTTTATATTCTGTTCGACAGGCTGCATCAGCACCTCAGCTTTGGCAGGCGTTTGAGCTGTAAAAGCATTTGGATATTCTTCTGACAGATACCCTGCAAATGCATAAACAGTTGCGTGCTCGAAGAAGATCGTAGGCGTAAGATCCAGCTTGTACTTCTCATTCAGTGTATTTGCGAATTCAGTTAACGTAATCGAATCAAATCCATATTGATTAAACTCCATGTCCGGGTCAATCTCTTCAGGTTTGATTTTGAGCAATTGAGAGATTGTTTGCTTTAAAACTTCTTGAATGTGATCGAACATATTCCCTTGATCCATTCTTGCTTCAGATGTCACCGGTACTTGCACTGTTTTCATTGGTACATCATCAGAAGACGGCTTTTGAGTCAGCTTTTCCCTCATCATGTCTTTGAATCCTTCCATGACGATGACTTGATCTTTGCCAAATGCCAAACCTTTATACAGCGCTTGAATGCCGGTCTCGGTCCGCATTGGAGTCACACCTGTGTTTTTCAACGTCATGTTTTCAATTTCTTTATTCGCGCGCATGCCGCCTTCTTTCCAGAGCGGCCAATTGATTGACAACGTTTGTCCGTGCCTGTACATGGCGGTTACAAGCGCATTCCGATAAGCAGCATAACTGTCCATAAATGCATTAGCCATTGCATAATCGGCCTGTCCCGCGCTGCCGGCAACACTTGATATTGAAGAAAAGAGGATAAAGAAATCTAACGCAAGATGCTCGGTTGCCTCATCCACATTCACAAGCCCTTTCACCTTAGGAGCGAGAACTTGTGTCAGCTCTTCATTGGTTTTGCTCATAAGATAGTTATCTTTAATCAGCCCAGCGCTGTGAATGACACCATTCAAGTCTTCGTAATCAGACGTAATGCTTGTGATAAGCTCGGAGGCTGCTTCCGTTTGTGTCACGTCAACCTGCCTGTATTCTGCGCGAGCCCCTAATTGCTGAAGTTCGTTAAGCTCCGCCTGCTGATCCGCATTCAACGCGGATCTGCCTGTCAGAATGAGCACAGGCTGTTCGGCTTGGCGAGCAATCTCTTTTGCAAAAATAAACCCAAGTCCTCCTGCGCCGCCCGTGATGAGGTATACACCTTTATCTCTCCACGGCATGCTTATTTCCCGATCATCTATTTGCATTTCATCCAGATCATTGATGTACCGTTTGCCTTTTTCATATTTGATGTGCTGATCTTCTGTGTGCCTTTTATTCTCTTTCAGTTTTTCTATTACACTTTCAACATTTTCATGTGAATCGATTTCAATCGTCTGGCCGATTAGTTTTTTATTCTCCAGGCCGGCGGTTTTAAGGAGCGCCGATAGCCCTGAGAATGAGTACTGCTTTCTTTGTGCAGAGGTAAGCAGCTGGATCAGAACATTGCCCTGAGGTCTGCTTTTGAGAAGACCCTGGACCGTCTCAAGCGCTTGTTCGGCATAATCTTGGAACCTCTCTGCAAGTCCTTCGCGGAATGACTCCAAAACGATGCATTCCGCTCCTGTCATTCTTGATTCAATGCGATCTTTTGAGAGGCCATTCATGTCACAAAGCATGACAATGTGCCGTTCGTAATGAGGCTCAGGACTTTCTTTTTTAAAATCCTTAGGCACCCATTTTTCTTCAAACATCAGGATTGCCAGCGTTTGATCAGATTCCGCAGATCCAGAGCCGCCTTCTGCTGCTCTGAAAGATAATCCTTTCATCCGTACGCAAACATTGCCGCTCTCATCTAAAATATCAATATCGCGTTTTTGCACCTTATCAGTTGCCTTGCTGCCTTGGCTGTATCTTGCGTATACCCACATTTCTGACGAACATGCTCCGAAGACTTCAAGCTCCTGGACCGCAAAAGGCAGTGTCAGCTGGTTATCCCCGGCGCCTGTCAAAATGCTTGACGCCTGCAAAGCAGAATCCATCAGCCCAGGGTGCATTTTGTATTGGCTGAGCGTATCTGCAGCTGACGGATGCAATGACAATTTTGCCAAAACAAATTGTTCAGCTGTATAGATTTTTTTCACTCCGCGATAAGCAGGACCATATTCAAATCCAATCATTCGATAGGTGTCGTATACTTCGTTTACGCTGAAATGACTTTCCTGACACTGCTCCCGCAGAGATTGCAAATCAACCGCCGGCAGATTTTCAGCAGGATTCAATACCGCGCTGCCTTGACTGTAGACGATTGACTGTTCGCCAGTAACGTCTGAATGACCATAGATTTCATAAGAGATCTCACCATTTTCTCCCGGTAAAAGCCTAATGTGTACTTGCTGCGGCTGATCCTCTACAACAATAGGCCGCACCCACACCGCATTCTTTAGCTTTATGGTGCGCGGTACACCTTGTACCTCTGCGGCCTGCTCAACAGCTGCCCGCGCCAATTCAAGATGAGCCACTCCCGGCAAAATCCGTTGGCCTTTCACAACATGATCAGCAAGGAAAAACTCTTCTCCCGTATAAATAGAACTAAACCTTTGTTCCGAGAGATTCGATGTGTTTTGATGCATTAATGGATGCAGCACGGCTCCGCCAAGGCGGGAGGCTGCTTGATTTGCATCAATGCTGCTGCTTTTTTCAATATGATCAGAGATCCAATAACGGTCTTTTGCGAAAGGATACGTCGGCAAGCTGATGCGCTTTGGCAGATTCTCGCCATACAATTTCGTCCAGTCTACATCAAGCCCCTTTACCCATAATTCAAGCAATTTTGCATACTTTCCCCGTTCCATCCATTTCTCGACGGCTTCTTGAATCTCTTCGTCCTCTGTCAGCATTTGGAGTATGCCTTTATCAATCCTGCCTTTAAATACATCCTCCACACCGCTTTTGCCTGCTGCAAAGTCTTTTAACTTTTGCTGTACATCCTCAATGGAACCGGAAATAATCGCGAGACGTTCTTCCATCGCATCCCGTCCGGCTTGCAGTGTATAAGCGATTCGGGCGAGATTTACGTCACTATATGTTTGTTTATCAAGCGCATCTGCCAGCTGCTGTGCATGTTCTTTTAGCCGCGCTTCATTTTTAGCCGATAAAACGAAGATACCCGGATGTTCCGGCGTGATGGATGGTATATTCTCATCGGATGCTTCCGGAATATATTCCTCGATAATCACGTGGGCGTTTACCCCGCCGATTCCAAATGAACTGATACCTGCCCGTCGAGGAAGCTCTTCTCCCCGTTCATTTTTCAGCGCTTTCCATTCTTCCGTTTCCCGTACGATATAGAACGGACTGTTTTTCAGCTGAATGTATGGATTCACGTTTTCGCAATGCAGACTTTTCACTAAGGTTTTATGCTTAAGCTGCAATAATATTTTAATAACTCCTGCTGCACCGGCTGCCAGCGATAAGTGGCCGATGTTTGTCTTTACAGACCCTAATCCGCAGTAAGGATTGGCTGATGTGTCTCCTTCATTTACACCCAATGCTTTAAAAGCTGATTTCAAACCGTTAATTTCAACCGGGTCTCCAAGCTCCGTCCCGGTTCCGTGGGCTTCAATGTAGGTCACGGTTTTCGGATCGATTCCCGCTTTTTGATATGCCGATTGAATAACATCTGCCTGCGCCTTCGGATTGGGAGTCGTTAAAGAGGCTGCACGGCCGCCGTGATTGATTGCACTGCCTTTTATGACTCCGTAAATGTGGTCTCCCGCTTCTTCAGCCGCTTTTAATTTTTTCAGGAACAGTATGCCGGCACCTTCCCCATGCGCAAAACCATCGGCTTGATCTGAAAACGTCTTGCATTTTCCTTCTTTGCTCAGTGCTCCCGCCTTATCAAAGCTGATATACACCTCAGGAAGGATAATCGTATTTACACCGCCGGCTAATGCCATGTCACAAGTGCCTTCCTCAATTGAAGAGATGGCATGGTGGATCGCCACCAGTGAACTTGAGCACGCTGTATCAATCGATTCGCTCGGCCCGTGCAGATTAAGGAAATAACTGACCCGGTTCGGACCGACCGATGGGCTCGTATTGGCTGCCGCTGATCCTTCTATTGCCGAATTCGCTTTAAATAGAAGAGAGCTGTATCCTGTATTTCCCGTTCCGATGAAGACGCCGGTCTTTGTGCCTGACAACCTTTTCGCCGAATATCCTGCATCTTCGATCGCTTTCCAGGCGTAAGTCAGCAGTAAGCGCTGCTGAGGTTCCATTTGTTCAGCTTCACGCGGGGAAATGCCAAAGAATAATGGATCAAAATCTGCAATACCGTCAATAAAACCGCCCCATTTCACGTTCGTTTTATTGACTTCCTTCGCCGGATCACCTTCATATTCACGCCAATCCCAGCGATCTTTCGGGATTTCCGTCATGCAGTCTTTGCCCTCTTTTAAGATGTTCCAGTACGCCTCAACGTCTTTCGCCATAGGGAAAATCCCGCTTATGCCCACAATGGCAATTGGCTCAGGCCCAGCATCGCTCTGTATGGCGTTTGGCAGCGTGACTTGCTGCTTTCTGCGTCTTTTAGCTTTGGCACGCACGACTTGTTCCTGTTTCGCAGCAGGCTGAAGCTGAGCCGATGCAGCGCGCACAGCAAATGTCTTCGCAAATACCGATTGATATTCTTCTGACAAATGCTTGCCAAACGCATGAATCGTCGGGTGGTCAAAAAATACGGTTGGCGTCAGCTCTAACTGATAGGCGCGATTGATATGGTTGGTGAATTCAGTCATGGAGATAGAATCAAAACCATACACCGTCATCTCGGCATGATCATCAATCGTTTCAAGCTTGACCTTTAACAGCTTGGCGATCTCTCGCTTTAACATCGCCTTTACTTTATCCAGCAAACTGTCTGCATCAATGCTATTTATTTGTTCAGTCATGTGTTCTGCTTCCTTCTTTTCCATAGGTGCTGAGGCGTTTTTGGCCAGCATGTTTTGTTTTATTTTCTGCACATCGCCTTCGATCACCATTACTTGGTTTGCCTCTGAATGAAGTGCTTGATATAATGCCTGAATTCCTTTTTCCGCCCTCATAGGAACAATACCGGCAAGTTGCACAAGCCTTTTCTCAGTTTCTTGATCGACCTGCATGCCTCCATCTCTCCATAAAGGCCAGTTTACAGAAAGCGTCTGCCCATGCCGCTGGCTGAGGTCGGCAAGCCTATTTCGATAGCCTGCATACATATCCATAAATACATTGGCTGCCGCATAGTCAGACTGACCAATGCTCCCTAAACTTCCTGAAAGAGATGAAAAGAGAATAAAGAAGTCTAAAGGCAAATCCTTACTCGCTTCGTCTAGATAAACAAGCCCTTTTACTTTAGGCGCCAGTACATCGTGCAGATCTTTTGCCTGTTTATTAACCAGGTAGCTGTCCTTGATGATTCCGGCACTATGAAGAATACCGTTCAGACGGCCATATCTTTTTTGAATGTCGTCAATGAGCTGATAGACTTCAATTTTATTGGTAACATCTGTTTGCCGGTAGGTGATGTCAGCCCCCTTGCTATGAAGCTCTTTCAGCTTTTTGCTTTTGCTTTCGCTAAGAGGTGAGCGGCCCGCCAGAATGACTGTCGCATTTTTCGTTTGTTCCGCAATTTCCTTTGCAAAAATATGACCTAGTCCGCCGGCACCTCCTGTAATGAGATAAACGCCATTGTCTTTCCACGGTTTGCTGCCGTCTCCTTTTGCCTGTTTGATTTCACGCCAATCAGCAATATACCGTGTCCCGTTTTGATATTTGACATATGAATCGCCGCTCATTTGATTTTCTAACAGTTTGCCAGCAATGCTTTCTCCACTTTCTTCACTGCTGACTTCAATCATTTGGCCGGTTAGTTTGGCATTCTCCTGCTCAGCAGTTTTCAGCAGTCCTGTCAATCCTGAAAACAACTGCTGTTCTCCTTCTGTAGAGGTTACGACCTGAACGAGAATGCCGTCTTCCGGTTTCGTACGAATGATCTCTTGTACCTTTTTAAACACTTGTTCTGCATAAGAATGGAAACGCCCATCTACTGAAGAAGGCCTTGCTTCCAGGCTGTATACATGGACATCCTCGATGGCTGCTTCAATTTGTTTTCTCGTCTCATTGTCATATTCACAGAGGAACACGAGATGCTCTGCATATTTTTTTGCAGCTAAGCTGTCAGCAGCCTTTTGTTCTTGCCAAACGGGCTGAAGCAATAAAGTTTCAGTGTTGATTTTTGATGGTTCGGTTTGTATATCTGCCTCCATCACTCTCGTCGAAAATCCTTTCAGCCGCACGCAGATCATGCCATGCTCATCACATAGGTGAATATCGACTTTCTGTATCAAATCTCCTGGTTTGTTTTTCGAGTTGAATTGAACATAAACCCACATGTCAGAAACGCACTGACGAAAGACCTCAAGTTCCTCCAGGGCAAATGGCAGTGCTGCCTTAAAGTCTTCAGTGTCTGAAAGTTCCGCTCTGACGACATTTTGCAAATATTCAGCCGCCTGTAACGCCCCGTCCATTACACTTGGATGAAGAACATAATCGCCCAACGTATGTGCAACAGATTCTGGCAGTGATAATTTGGCAAGCAGCTGGCCGTCGCCTTTATATACGGCCTCTACACTCTTGTAACCTGGACCGTAATCGGCGCCGATCATCCCTTCATAAAACGAGGCAGCATCCATTTTGCTTTGATCACATTGTTTCTTGATCTTAGAAAGATCCAGTGCTTTTTCTCGCTTTAACTGAATCAATTCCGCTTTACCTTGGTTATATACAACTGGTTCTGCATCAGCGGATTCCGGATCACCATACATCCGATAAGCAATATGTCCGCCATCTTCATCGTAAAGTCCGATATTTACCTGAACCGGCTCACTTCCTGCTACAACCGGGCGAACCCACACGACATTTTTCAGCCTGATTCCAGTTTCATGATCCTCCAATCCGCCAATTCCTTGTTCTATAGCGGCTCTTGCCATTTCAAGCGTGACCGCCGCCGGCAAAATCGCCATGCCTTTAATGATATGCTCGGCAATAAAATACTCTTGTCCTGTGAAAATGGAGCTGAAACGCTGCTCTGACAGAACCGATGTATTATGGTGCACCAAAGGATGCAAACGAGATGGTTCAATTGTTGTGATAGCGCCGGTGCTGCTTTCAGGCCAGTATCGTTCTTCGGCAAAAGGGTATGTCGGCAAGCTGATGCGGCGTGGCTTTATATTTGGATAGAGCCTGCGCCATTCAACGTGAAAGCCATTTGCCCACATCTCGGCAAGCTTTCTCAATTCTTCTTTTGATATCCGCGATGAAGCCATATCATCTGCTTCAGCATTTCCAAGCAGCTGTTCAGCGGATGTCATTCTCGTTTTTTCTCCTTGAATACAGCCTTCTGCGAGCGGCTTTCCAGTCACAAAAGCTTCCAGCTGATGTTTCCACTCTTCCAGATCGTTCACTATAAAAACGATCCTGTTATCCATTGCTTCACGGCCGACTTGGAAGGTATATGCAATATCTCTTAAAGAGAAATGCCTTTGCTCGTCTTGTCTGATATAGGACAGCATTTCCTTCGCGTATACTTGGAGCCGTTCACTATTTTTAGCTGATATAGGAATGATGTAAGGCTGATTGCCTTCGTTTTCGGTACCTGCATCAGAAATGTTTTCATATTGCTCAAATATTGCATGGGCGTTAGTTCCGCCAAGGCCGAATGAGCTCAGAGCCGCCCGATGGACACCTGCGTGTTTCTCTAACGATTTTCGTTCACGGACAACATAAAAAGGAGAGCTTTCAAACTTTATATCCGGATTCGGCTCCGTACAATTGATGGTCGGTGCAAGTTCATTATGGTATAAACTCATCGCAACTTTAATGCATCCGGCTAACCCCGCAGCTGTATCCAAATGGCCGATATTCGTTTTTACTGAACCAATTCCGCAAAATTGTGTTTTGTCGGTGTATTGCTTGTACACTTTATTTAGCGCAGACATCTCAATAGGATCGCCTAATTTCGTTCCCGTACCGTGTGCTTCAATATAACTGACCGTTTCAGGATGGATCTTGGTTGTATCCAATACATGCTGTATCACTTCTGTTTGGCCTTTTACACTAGGCGCATAGAAGCCTGCCTTCTCTGCCCCATCATTATTGATGCCTATTCCGCGCATAATGGCATAAATATGGTCTCCGTCTTTTACGGCATCCACAGCTTTTTTCAGCAGGATGACTGCTACGCCTTCACCTCCGGCCATTCCGTCCGCCGAAGCATCGAACGCCTTTACATGCCCGTCGCTTGAAAAATTCAACCCGTTTTGGTGCACGTAGCCGATCGCTGATTGTGCGTGCAATGTTGCGCCTCCGACAAGCGCATATTGTGATTCGCCCGATGTCAGGCTTTTGTATGCTTGATATAAACCGACTAGTGATGAAGAACAGTTAGAATGAACAAAATAGCTTGGCCCTTTTAATCCGAGCTTATGTGAGATCATTGTGGGAATGGTTCCGCTTTGGGCTAAAACCCATGAGACATAGCCATCCGGTGATTCATGTCCTTCTGTTGTCTCCTTCGGCAATAACGTTCTATATGAATTGCTGCTTGCAGACATATATACACTTGTTGCCGGAATCTCCTTAGCCACATATCCTGCATCTTCAATCGCTTTCCAGGAGTGCAGCAATAAGAGGCGGAGCTGAGGGTCCATATACTCAGCATCTTTTGGCGAAATTTGAAAGAAACCGGGATCGAATAAGTCTTTCCCTTCGATCACAGATTGCACCGGCACATAGTCAGGATGCTGTATCAATTCTTCGGGAACTCCATTTGCGCGAAGCTCTTCTTCAGAAAAGAATCGTATGCTTTCTTTGCCTTCTTTGATGTGGTTCCAGAAGTCATGATGATTTTTCGCACCCGGGAACTGGCAAGATATCCCCACAATCGCAACACTGTCGTCAAAATAAGGAGGAATCTTCTGTTCTAGGTGTTTTCTATCTTTTTTGATATCATAATGATCTTCATTTTGTGTCCCGGCTAGATCTGAGTTTTTCATCTCCAAAATGTATTCACTGATTGCACGGATCGTGGAATACTCAAACAGCTCAGTAACATGAAACTCACAATCGAATTCTTTTTTGATTCGTTCAGCCACAGCTACAGCCAGAAGCGAATCGCCGCCCGCATCGAAAAATCCGTCTTCCGGCCCAAATCCGCTGACCTTGAGCGTTTCCTCCCAAATGCGCAGCACCTGATCCTCTATTTCCGTTAATTGCAAGTGATTTGGTTTCCTTCTGTTGAACACGATTTCGCGTTTTTCTAATTCTTTACGGTTCACTTTTCCGCTGGGCGATAATGGAAGCTCATCTAAGCGGATAAAGTGTGAAGGTATCATATATTCCGGCAGACTCGATTTAAGATGAAGGCGCAAATCTTTTGGATTGGCAGAGGCATGTCCGCTTTCCTCTGTATAATAAGCAGCGAGCTGTTGATGGCCCTCCAGCTGCTTCACCACTACCGCCTGATCTAAAATGCCCGGAAATTCACTCAGCTTTGTTTCTATTGCGCCCAGCTCGACGCGAAAACCGCGTATTTTGACTTGGCTATCAATCCGTCCCAAGTATTCTAAGTTGCCGTCAGGAAGCCACCTTGCTGAATCACCCGATTGATATAGCTTCGTCCCTGGTTCAAAGGGATTATCAATAAATTTTTCAGCCGTAAGCCCCGGCTTTTTAAAGTAGCCTCTTGCCAAACCGGCTCCAGCGATGCAAAGCTCACCAGGATTTCCGATCGGGACAGGCTTTAAATGCTGGTCCACAATGTAAATTTTCGTGTTGGAGACAGGCTTTCCAATCGGTGTATGGTGACTTGCGATATCTCCTTTTCCGCATCCGAAATACGCAGCGTAAATGGAGGCTTCCGTCGGTCCGTATATATTTTCAACACGGCAGTTTGTAAAGAGTGATACCGCCTTTTTCACTAATTCTTTAGGGAAGGCTTCACCTGCAACCATCATATACTTCAGCGGACCATCCTCTGTGAATCGTTTGTTGTCTTTCGCCATTTCTAAAAAAACATGCAGCATGGCCGGCACAAAATTAATGTGAGTCACTTTATATGTTTCAATATAATCCATGCAAAGCTGCGGTGATTTCTCCCCATTAGGCGGAAGAATCACAAGACGGCCGTCTCCAATAAACCATCCGAATAATTCTGAGATCGATACATCAAACACATAGTTCGTCTTCAATAAATATGCATCCTCAGCCGTTACAGGATAGTGAGATTCAAGAAAATTCAGGGTATTCATAATGCTCCGATGCTCTACCATAACCCCTTTAGGCTCTCCAGTGCTTCCCGATGTATAAATAATATAAGCGAGGTGTTCCGGTTTTACTTCCCGCTTTAAACCGCTGCTTTGCTGGTCTGTATAACCGTTTCGGCAAGCTAACTCGATATTGATCGCTTTTACATGGCTGCCAGTTAATCCGCTGATCCTATCATGAACGTTAGGTTGGGTGAGGACAATGGATGCCTGACTGTCTTTGAGCATGTACTCTAATCGTTCTTGCGGAAAACTTGGATCTAACGGCACATACGCTCCGCCAGCTTTCAGTATTCCTAAAATTCCGATGATCATATCAAACGAACGCTCTGCACAAATGCCAACGGGCTGTTCAGGTCCAACACCCTGATGTTGAAGGTAGACTGCCACAGATGTGCTTTTTTCATCTACTTCTTTATATGTAAGTGATCTGTCTTCAAACATGACAGCAACCGCATCAGGGATTTGTTTCGCTTTTTCCTCAAACACCTCATGTATACACTTGTCATTTGCGATGTTTGTCCCTGTCGCATTCCATTGTTCCAGCAAACTAGTTTGTTCTTGATTTAATTGCAAAGAGTAAGCTTCAAGCGGCAAAGACGGGTCCTCCATCATGTGCTGCGCGAGCTTCATATAGTTCTCCATCATGCTTTCAATGGAGGACAGTTCGTACAAATCAGGGTTGTACAGAAGATGAAGCACTGTTTCATTTTCTTGCTCATATATTTCGAGCGCCAGCTCAAATTCACCCTCTTGCCGAATGTCTTCAATATATTCGATGCCAAGCGTTTGATACGGTTCGAGCACTTTTTGCAAACCTGTTGCCTGAAAAAAATTTTGGTACAGAAAGGCTGTTTGAAAAACCGGAGAATCCGCGGCCGAGCGGTCTACATTCAGCTCTCTTACCAATGCAGGGAACGGAAACGCCGCATGATCCAGACCGTCAGCCACTGTCAGCTGCAGTTCCCGAATAAATGCTGTTAATGGCTGAGATCCGATATTCTTGCTCCGAACAGCCATCATATTGATAAAATAACCGATTAGGGTTTCAAATCTGTCTTCTTGCCGACCCATTGTCGGAACGCCAACAATGATATCCTTTTGTTTTGTATAATGATGCAGCAGTACTTTGTAAATGGAGAGAAACACAACCGATTCATTCACATGATTGGTGCGGGCAAACGATTTAATTTGATTTCTCAGGTGATGGGGGAGCAAGCTTTTATAAGCTTGCCCCTTGAATTTTCGTGCTGAAGACCGCGGACGGTCAGCAGGCAAATCAAGAACTGGCAGACTCCCAGACAACTGTTCTTTCCAGTAAGCGAGATGCTCTTCCCCTTCTCTGCCAGTCAGCATCCGTTTTTCCCAATCGACAAAATCGTAATAATCAGCTGTTGATGGCTGCTGCAAGGGTTCAATCCCATTCAGCAATTGTTGATACGCTTCGAATAGCGCCGATATCAATGTCAGCATCGACACACCATCAAATATGATATGGTGAATTGTTATAAGAACAATGCATTCTTCTAACCGATGAAAAAGGTGTGTGCGCCATAACGGACCAGCTTCCAACTGGAAAGGTTCTTTTGCTTTTTCTTTTAGAAAAGGCAAAATATCTGCTGATTTCATTGCTGATATATCCTCTTCCACAAAATAAAGATCCTTTGATAACTGAACCGATTGAAATGGAATGCCATTTTCTTCTTGAATCACACTGGCTAAGACCGGATATTGTCTCTGTACAAACAGAAGGGCTTTCTTGAACGTCACTGCATGTATTGGTTTGCTGAAGCGAAAGCATAAAGGAATGTTATATGCACTCATCCCAGGAGACATTTTTTGAAGCATCCACAGCCCTTTTTGCCCTTCTGAAAGCGGGCTTTTCAACTGCCGCTTCATGCCTTTAAGATGTTCTTCCACCTCAGAAATGGTTAATTCTCCTGATCTGAAGGCATCGAGAATTTCTTTATGATTCATACGATTTACTCCCTTCTATGATGTTTTGCACACTCTTAAAATCCAATTTCCCTAGCGCCACCTCTTGCATCAATCCGATGATTTGCTCGTCTGTATACGTGCCCTTTATGTGATGTGCTGCTGCGCTATGATTTTGTTTTTCCGCTTTTAAGGCCAAATGGTCAGATAGAGCTTGGACTGTCTGACATTCAAGGATTTCCCGGCCGGCCATCTTCAGCTGCGTGGTTTTTTCGATATGCCGCATCAATTTTCGGCCAAGAATTGAATCCATCCCATAATCCAGGAAGTTTCTTTTGAAATTGATTCGATCCTCAGATATGCCCAATTCTCGTGCTAAAAATTGAACAATGATCTTTTGAATATGGGTTTTGCCATTCGGCTCGTCAATCTCTGTTTTCATATCTTGTGAATGCTGTTTAACGGCCTCTGATTGCTGAGCTGACGAAATCCAATACCGTTCCCTTGCAAATGGATAACCAGGTAAAGAAACCATCCGAACGTGATCGCCATCATGAAGGAGTTCCCAAGGAATCTGATATCCTTTCACCCAGCATTCCGCGATGTTTTCCAAATTTCTTTCTTTTGCGAGAGCTTGCAGAACTGCTTCATCTTGTTCTTCTAAAATCCCTTCTGTATATCCTGTATAAAGGGATCTCTGTTGGCCTGATACCCCACCATTCTTCATTGCTTCCACATATTCCTTCAATTTTCGCACCAATTGCTTCTGATTGTTTGCAACGATCGCGAGCCTTGCTTCCATGGCTTTTCTCCCAACCTGAAGCGTATATGCCACATCAGGTAAAGAAAGGTTATGATTCTGCTCCAGATACGCAATCATGCGGCAGGCAGCATCCTGAAGCCGATCGTCATTTTGGGCTGAAATCACAATGATCTGCGGTGACCCTTGATGCCGCTGTGTGGACGGCTGATCATCCGGAATGTATTCTTCAATGACTGCATGTGCATTGGTGCCGCTGATTCCAGTCGTGCTGATCGTTCCCATCCTCGGCTTCTGATTTTTCCTGATCCACGAACGGTTTTCTTTGCAAAGCACAAATGGGCTTTCTTTAAACGGAATATACGGGTTTTCCGATTCACAGTGATGAGTGGCCGGAATGATCTGGTTTTTCATAGCCATCAGCATACTGATTAAAGCAACCGTTCCTGACGCTGCAAATGTATGTCCGATTAAAGGTTTAATTGAGCTGATCATACAGAATTGCTTCTGCTTCGTATATTTGCTGAACACGCTCGTTAACGCTTGGACCTCAAGCGGATCACCAAGATTCGAGCCGGTACTGTGCGCCATCACATATTGAATATCGAGCGGATTGATTTCATTTTTTTCATAAATGTTTTCGATCAATTCTGCCTGGCTAAAAGGATTTGGCGCAGTAATGCCGTTGGTTTTGCCATCGTAATTCACGCCGCTGGCTTTGATGCAGCCATAAATATGATCTTTATCTTCAATTGCCTTTGATAATGGTTTCAAGAGAACAGCAGCCACCGCTTCACCTGGCACAAGACCATTGGCATCCTGGTCAAACACTTTGCATTGTCCGTTCGGAGACAGCATTTCGGCCCTTGTCAGCGCCTCAAAAGACATGTGAGAAATATTCAAGCTGACGCCGCCCGCTAAAGCCATTTCACAATCCCCCTGACGCAGAGCTGAACATGCCTGGTGAATCGCCACCAGTCCAGATGAACATGCTGCTGTCAAAGCCATATTAGGCCCTTTTAAATCCAATGCGTATGCGATTCTCGCAGACAATGTGGCGTTTTGTGTTCCGTTAATGTAATCCGTATCTCCGGTTAGATGCGCATATTCCCCTTCTTCCACACCTACATAAACACCGCAGGATTTTCCTTTTATCCGATCTCCCATATAGCCGGCGTCTTCAAACGTGTGCCATGCTTCCTCTAGAAAAATACGCTGGCGCGGATCCATGCTTTCAGCTTCTTTAGGCGATATTTGAAAAAACAGCGGATCAAACCGGTCTATGTCCTTCAAAAATGCACCCCACCTTGGCACTGCTTTTTCTGGATCTCTGTTAGCTCTCCCCCAGTCCCGGCGTTCGCCCGGGATGTCAGAGATACACGATTTACCGTTTTTCAGATTATCCCACAGCTCATGGACCGAATCAGCTTGAGGGAACCTGCCGCTCATGCCGATAATGGCAATAGGCTCATCGTGAACCTGCCGAATGCTTTTTTTACTGGTTTCTGGTTCTAAAGCTACAGGAATTGCTGCATAAGCTTCAGGGGGCTTTTGCGCTTCTGATGCATCATCCCGGTAAAATGCTTCAATCAGCTCTTTATGATCGGTTAAGAAAAAGCCGATCAATTCTTGTAAAGTCGAATAGCCGAAAAATAAAGCCGGTGTCACTTCGATGTTGAAATGCTTTGATAACACATTCGAAAATTTAGCCAAATAGATTGAATCAAATCCGAAGTCGGCCCAATTTTTGTTCAAATTCAGCTTGTCCTTTGAAATCTTAAGCAATGTGTGAATATGCTCTTTCAAGTCGTATTCTAAACGCTTTTCAACGCTTAACGTTTTTACCTCATCCTTGTTTTCTTGCGCTAGAGGGGCTTGAGTGGCCGGTTCTGGAATAGCTGGTTCAGTCATTCCTAAAAATCGGCTGACACGGCTGGGCTGACCGGCTATGACGAGATGCTGAGCATCCTGCTGAGCTAGGATGTGCTCAAACATACGGATGCCTTCCTCGGCTTCTAGGAAGCGTTGGCCGCTTGATTTCAGGTACATATCCGTTGTTTCCTCATCACCGATCTTCATTCCGCCATCCTTCCATACAGGCCAGTTGATGACAAACGTTTTACCGTTATGCAGCTCATTTCTGTATTGTGCGTAAGCCATCTGAAACCTGTTGCCAATCGCATAATCACAACATCCAAAATCCCCTAAAACCGCAGAAGAAGAAGAAAAATAACACATAAAATCAAGGACTTCATTTTTAAGCCATTCATCAAGCGCTATCGTGCCGTTGATTTTCGGTTCAATGATGCGCTGGAAGCTTTCGATCTTTTTGTCAAAAATAGCAGAGTCGCTTTCGATTCCGGCTGCATGAATGACACCGTTGATGGCACCGAATCGGTCTTTCCCTCTCTTTACGCAGTCTCCCATTGCGATAGGATCAGACACATCGGCTTCTGCATACATCGCTTCGCCGCCTAGATCCTTTAATTCTTTTATTTGCTTTTGCTTCTCATCATTAAAAGGCGACCGCCCTGTCAAAATCAGGTTTGCGGCATAGTTTTTGGCCAAATGCTTGGCAAATAAATAACCAAGCCCTCCTACACCGCCTGTAATCAGGTAAGTACCGCCAGACTTCAATTTGCTGTCGTCCGGTTGTAACGTTGTCTGTTCAATGTGATTTACATATCGTTTCGCATTCTGATACAAAACCGTTTGTTCAGCTGAAGCCTGTAATTCTGCCCATATATTACGTGTCCAATCATCCATCGATCCTTGTTCCGCCGGCTGAAAGATTCCAGTCACTTTTGTGTGCGGAAGGACAAGCCCGAGTGAACGTTCGAAGCCAATCCATGATTCCAGATAGCTTCTGTCAAGACCATCTTCAAAACATCCTGCCATCAGCAGCCGTGAAGGATGAAGCTTTGCTGCGGACATACCTTGTAATAGGTAAACAATACAGGAATGGTCCTTTATACAGCGCTTGTCTTCCATAGGCCACATATAGAGGATTGCATCTGGTTCTCCAAGTTCTTCTTTAATGCTCTGGAAGGCCTTTTCAAAAGTAACGGGTTCTTGCCGCACAATCTGGTAGCTATATTCAGACTGTTTGCTGTACACTTCGCCCTGTGATATAAAAATGACCTTAGTGTCTTGATCAACGTTTTTCAGGGCTGAAGCAAATGCGTTTTGCTTTTCTCTTTCAGTCAGAAAACAGATGAGCGTTTTGATACGTTTCGATGTGAGAGTCGCCGGCTCTTCTTTCCACACTTCTTGAAAAGTCATAACCTTGAAAGGTTCTTCTGTTTGCTGATCATGATCCTGTTCTATAGACGCCGGAGCCTTTGCCGCGCCTGGTGCCCAGTAACGTTCTTTTGCAAATGGATATGCCGGAAGACTGATCCGGACAGGCGTTTGGGTGCCGTACAGCATGCCCCAGTCGAAAGACAAGCCTTTCACCCAAAGATCCAGCAGTTTCGTGTATTTCCCTTTGCTCATCCATGCTTCTATGATTTTTTCCGTATCCTCATCCGCTGATAAGACTGCTAACGCTTTTTTGTTATCATCGATGCGATCCAGATACAGGCTGTCTGCTTTGTTTTCGATAAAATCGTTCAGCTTTCTCTCAAGATCCTCTAGTGATTCCGCTATAAAGGCCAGCCGTTCCTCCATTGCTTCACGGCCTGTTTGCAAGGTATAGGCAATCCTGATCAGGTCTGTTTCGCGGTACCTTTTTTGTTTGATGGCTGTAAGCAGCTGTTTCACTTTTTCTTGCAAGCGTTCCATGTTTTTGGCCGACAGCACAATCAGCGCTGGAGGATGGTCTTTCGGCGTTTGCGTCCCCGTTCTTGGAATATATTCTTCCAGGATGATATGGGCATTGGACCCTCCGGCGCCAAAACTGCTCAAGCCAGCGCGCCTAGGCACCTCTTGCCCGCCAATCACCGGGCGTTTCCATTCACCAAGTTGCTGCTGAACGACAAATGGCGTATGGCTGAACTCGATGTTCGGATTCAACCGCTGAGCATGCAATGATGGTGCAATTTGGCTATATTTAAACTGAAAAAGTATTTTTGTCAGCCCTGCAATTCCGGCTGCACTTTCACAATGACCGATATTTGATTTGCTGGAGCCGATCGCACAAAACTGTTTCTCCTGCGTATCTTTCTCAAATGCTTTTGTTAACCCCGCTATCTCAATCGGATCTCCTAATGCAGTGCCTGTTCCATGCGCCTCTAAATAACTGATGGTTCGGGCAGGAATGTCGGCGCGCTCCATTGCTTCTTTAATTACCTGTGCCTGTGCATGAGGATTTGGAACCGTGTATCCATTTGTTTTTCCTCCGCTATTAATGGCACTTGCCTTTATCACACCGTAAATATGGTCACCGTCTGCTATTGCTTGCTGCAGCGGCTTTAACACAATGGCGCCTACGCCTTCACCGTCGACAAATCCATCTGCATCATCGCCGAATGATTTACATGTATCACTAGCAGAGAGCATATTCATGACAGATAAATTCTGATAGTGAACCGGGTCGACAACTAAATTGACACCGCCGGCAATGGCACAATCACTCGATCCGCTATAGATGCTTTCCAGCGCTAAATGAATCGCTGTCAGGGAGGATGAGCAGGCTGTATCGACTGCAAGACTCGGGCCTTGGAAATTCAGTAAATAGGATATTCTGTTGGCGATAGACCAGTAGCCGTAGCCGGTCGGATAATTTTTGTTCATGACTCCGGCAAAGACGCCGATTTTTCTGCTTGAACAGAGCGAGTCAGGCGTGTATCCCGCGTCTTCAATACTTGCATAAGCGGTTTGCAGAAATAATCGCTCCTGAGGGTCCATTCTTTCTGCCTCAAGCGGAGAAATCTGAAAGAATAATGGGTCAAACTTGTCCATATCCTTGATAAATCCGCCCCATTTCGTATAAATTGATCCTTCTTTTCCTTTTTCTTTATCGTAATAAGCTTTCCAATCCCAGCGATCTTTCGGAATTTCCTCAATACAATTTCTTCCTTCTTTTAGGTTGTTCCAAAAGTCTTCTGCTGTTTCCGCCTGAGGATAGCGTCCAGAAATGCCGATAATGGCAACGTCACGGCTTGCAAGAGTGTTTGTCGGTGTTTCTTTCTCCCCGCTGAAGCCAAGCTTGCGATAGCGCCGTGTTCTTTTAGCGGCCTGATCAAGTTTCTGTGAGGATTGGGTTCTGCTTTCGGCCGGTGTCTGTTGTTGAACTTGACGGTCAAGACCTGTTAATTTCATCAGCGCTTCTGTTTTTGTTTTGATGAAATGATCCACTAATGCGTCAATGGTCTGGTACTCGAAAAATAAAGTGCTGCTTACATGGTCAAATTCTTTGCGCAATGTATTCGTCAGCTGGACAACAACGATAGAATCAATCCCGTACTTTTCAAGCGGTTCAGATGACTCAATTTTGCTTGCAGGAATTTTCAACGTTTCCCCGATTAGTTTTTTCATATATTCTGTGCTTTTTTCTCTTAGGAGAGCATGTTTTGATTGTCCAGCTTCCTCTGAATCTATGGTATGAATGTAGGCTGGCTTCTGATTAGACGCTTGTGAAACAACCTTCTCCGGCAAGATCACATTTTTCATCATACGGCGAACCAGCCCGTTGCTTGAGGCTGCGACGATTTGGTGACTCAGATCATGTGCCGCCTCAGCCGGGAAAAAGACAGATTCAAAGCCTTCGCTTTCAAGTGCCGCTTTCCAGCTGTCAGGATGTAAGCCTGGACAGCCGGGAATCCGCACTGCAGGATCTTCATACAGCCACCAGCCTTCCAAAAGACCAAAGGTGATGTGAGGGAACAGGCTGTTTCCCGCCATTTCATTCAGCAGCAGCATTCCGTTGTTTTTCATTACCGCTTTTGTATGCCGCAGTGTTTGACGGATATTTTTTGTTGCGTGAAGGACATTAGCGGCAATGACGACATCATAGCCTCCCGCTTCAAATTCCTGCTGGTCAATCGGTTTTTCCACATCAAAAAGCTGATATGTCAGGTACGGATTTTCCGCCCCATATTCCTTTTGTGCATGCAGCAAAAATGCTTTAGACAGATCTGTATAGCAATATTCATTGATGTGCTTTTGATATGGTTTCAGTTTTTCAAAGATTCCGGCACTCGTGCCGCCTGTGCCTGCGCCTATTTCCATAATGCGAATCGATGCCTCAGGGTCGTGCTTCAGACGTTCATCCAGATAAGCTAATAATGTATCGGCAAGCACTTTATTAAAATAATCTGCCACTTGGTTATGCTTATAAATGCCTTCCACCAGTTCCATCGAGGAATGCGGGAACATGATATCTGTTGCAGGGACTTTCCCTGTCAAAATATCCGGTAATGCTTTCAGCATGGCCTCTGCTAATACAACCATCGCCTTTGTCTCGCTGTCTTTAAGCCACTTTTCTTTTTTCGCATTCCATTCTTGCCAAAGCAGCTCGATATCCTCTGCTTGGTCCTTCCTCACCAATGAATCTCCAACTTTCTTAAGATAGCCATGCTGCAAGAGAAATTCGCTGCTTTGCCGAATCCATTTTCCATAAAATTCACGAGTCTTATATTGTTGAAGACGTTCAACCGATAATGTATAACCATCAAACAGCCCGGCTGTTTGAAGCTGTCCTAACAACAGCCTGTAAAGAAGATCATCAAGCTCTTCATGTGTCACTCTTTGAAATCGTCCCGTAGTCGGCAGACGCTCCATCAGGCTCTCTGCATCTGCTGAAGGTTGCTCTGGATAAAGAGTGATGAATTCATTCTGATTCACGCCTTCGACTGCTACAGGCTTTGTCGTATGAATGAAAGCTGTTTGGCTGACTGGCCCAGAAAGCAGGGCTTCCAGCGCCTTCATAGCCTCCGCAGGCTCAATTAAACCTAAGCCGATTTGATTCATGAGCTGTACATAATGTTCATCCTCAGCCGCTTCACTATTCCCCCAATATCCCCAGTTCATGACTTTTACAGGGCATGCCCAGCTCTGAGAAAGCTGGTGAGCAAAAGCATCTGCAAATGTACAGCCAGAGGCATAATGGCTTTGCTTCACATTTTTGATATGGGCTACAAGCGAAGAGAAGAATAAAACAAAATCTACATTCTCCTGGCGGAACACTTGTGCCATCCGAATACTGACATCGATCTTCGCCGCCAGTCCAGCGGTGAATTCTTCCGGCTTCATTTTTTCCAGGCTTTGCTCAAATAAAACCATCGCAGAGTGAACAATCCCGTGAATATGAGGATGGCGTTTTTTCACTTGATCATAAGCCTGCTGCAATGAATGCTTATCAACTGCATCGGCTGCAATGTAGAAAGGCTCAGGGCCAAGCGCCGAAAGTCGGTCTATTTTTGACTGGATGGCAGCATTAAGTTGACTTCGCCCAATCCAAACGATTTGCGCCTGGTAGCGGCGGATCATGTACTCACTCCACGCCTCTCCGATATACCCGGCTCCTCCGATGACCACATAGACTCCGCCTTTCCGATATAGCGTGTCGCCTGACAGTGAGTGCCGATATGGGATCAATTGCTGCTGATGCCATTGCTGATTACGATAGGCCCAAGCATGGCCAAGGCGGTCAGCTGGGAGCGCAAACATGTAATTTACCGGCCATGTGCAGCCTTTTTCAAGATCGAGAATACGGATTTTCCAGTGTGGATATTCCTTTGCCATTGTGCCGGCAAGCCCATGAATGCTTGCATGAGCGGGTTGTACTGCCTCATGTTGCGTAACCGGCTGTGCTTGGACGGTCACAAGAGACCATTCAAGTTGTTTCTCGCCATAGCCTAATTGCAGGCATGCTTTCACAAGCTTAAATAAGTGAAGAACAGCTTCTCCTTGTCCATCACTACCTATACTTCCCCGGTGTGACGGGGCAATCCACAATACATGGTCAATGCTTCCGTACGCTTGCAGTTTGTCCGCTATTCCCTCAATGTCATCTGCAGGCCGGATATCGATAAAGGAAACTTGCGGATAATGATGCTTTATTAATGCCCGATCAGCTTCAGCAGCACCGCATAAAACAACTCGTGTACCAGCAAACGAAGCATTATCCTCCGTATCTGAAGAAACCGGTTCCCAGACAGGGATCATCATCGTATGCCCGGTCATCTGAGAATCAGTTGATAGTTGCGGCATTGAATGCTGCTCTCCATCAAGTGCCCGCATCGAGGCACCCTTCATTCGCACACAAACGTGTCCGTTCTCATCACATAAATCAATATCATACTTTCTGACTTTGTCCTCCGCTTTACTGTCTGAACTATATCGAATATAAGACCATATATTCTCTGGACATGGGCTGAAAATATCAACCTCCTGCAACGCAAATGGAAGAGACAGCGTCTGAGCTTGTCCAGTGGCATTGACTGAGCTAACGATAAAACCGACCGTGGCATGGAACGCGGAATCCATCAAACTCGGGTGGAGCGTAAAATGCTGCTTGTCGTTTTTTAGAAAAGCGGGTAACGAGATTTTTGCAAGCAATTGATCTTTGCCGACATAGACTTTTTCAATCCCTTGATAGCCCTCTCCATAGTCAAGCCCAATCTTTCGAAACGCTGCATAGCATTGTTCTGACGTCACTGTGTCCAAACTGCATTCTGTCTGTATTGATGAAAGGTTTAAAATGGAAGTGTCCGCTTCATCTGAAATGACAGCGCGGCCTTGGCAGTGTATCGTCAGGGCTTCTTCTTTATGTTCAGAGCTGCTATAAATGTCAAAGGAAATGTCCCCGTTATCCTCAGGAAAAAGGCCAATATGTATTTCTTTTGGTTCACTTTCTATCGTGATAGGACGCACCCAAACAATGTCTTTAAGCGACGCCACTCTTTGTTCGCCGTCCAGATCGCCTGCAGCTTTTTCCGCTGCTTCCCTTGCCATTTCTAAATAGGCAACGCCCGGCAAAATCTTCTGTCCCTGTACAACATGATCTGAAAGGAAAAATTCCGTGCCTGTAAATACAGAGCTAAAGCGCTGCTCAGTAAAGTCTGATGTATTGCGGTGCACCAGCGGATGTAAGATATGATTCACAGTGCTGGTTTTCATTTCAGGAACCGGGATCCAGTAGCGCTCCCTTGCAAACGGATAGGTCGGAACACTGATTTTAAGCGGCTTGCGATCGCCGTATAGGTCGACCCAGGTGACCCGCTGTCCTTGAACCCATGCTTTCGCCATTTCCATCATTTCACTGTCTTTTGTCAAATGGTTATTCAGCGCATTTACCGTTGTCGGCCCAGCCGCCTCCTGATTCTCCTTGGCTCGTCCCGTCCAGCAGCCCTCGATCTCTTCTTCGCCATTGGCAAACGCCCGAAGTTTAGCCGTTAAATCTTTTATGTCTTTTACGATGAAGGCCGCACGCTCCTCCATTTCAACCCGTCCTGCCTGCATGGTATAAGCTAACGCTAAAAGATTGACGTCCTCGCTAAGAAAATCAAGAAGTTTAAGAGCATAAGCCTGCAGACGATCTTTGTTTCTCGCAGACAAAGGTATCACTATTTCTTCATTTTTCGTTAAAATCGTCTCTGAATGGCTCTCTGCCGGAATATATTCTTCCAAAATAAGATGCGCATTTGATCCTGAAGCGCCAAACGAACTTAAACCGGCGCGGCGGGGATATGTGACATCCACCCCGTTTTCTGTAAAAGATGGCTGCTCCCATTCCTTTGTTTCATGCTGGACAAAAAATGGGGTTTGATCAAGCTTCAAATAAGGATTCAGCTCTTCTGAATGTAATGACGGCACTAAGGTTTTATGATGCAGCTGCAGGACAGTCTTCGTTAAGCCGCTAATGCCGGCTGCAGCTTCAGCATGGCCAATATTTGATTTCACAGAACCGATTGAACAGAATTGCTTGTCCTGCGTATTGCGGCTGAAAGCTTTTACTAACCCCTGTACTTCAATCGGATCTCCCAATGAGGTGCCAGTGCCATGGGCTTCAACATAGCTGATGGTGCGCGGATCAATTCCTGTTTTTTCTAGACATGCTTCGATTACATCAGCTTGAGCTGCCGGGCTCGGTACTGTAATTCCGCTTACTTTTCCTACATGATTTATCGCACTGCCTTTGATGACAGCATAGATTCGGTCACCGTCCTGTTCAGCTTTTCGCAGCGGTTTTAGCAATACTGTCCCGACACCTTCTCCAGATACGTAGCCATCTCCGCCTTTGCCGAAAGTATGGCAATAGCCGTCACTTGAGTGCATTCCTACACTGCCATAGCTGATATATTTAGCCGGATGCAATGACAAATTGACGCCTCCGGCAAGCGCGGCCTCGCATTCTCCATTCCGGATGCTCTCTATTGCCAGATGAACCGCAGTTAATGAGGAAGAGCAGACCGTGTCCACCGCCATGCTTGGGCCGTGGAAATTACAATAGTAAGAGACCCTGTTGGCGATTTGCGCATAATTCAGCGATAAAGGAAATGGATTGTGTTCTGATAGAGCTTCAGCCCCTATAAGGGAATAGTCCTTATGCATAACGCCGGCAAACACACCGACATGCTGTCTTTTATTTTCTCCCTGCGGTGAAGCAATTGTCTCTGGTGTATAACCCGCATCTTCAATAGCTTCCCAGCACGTCTCTAAAAATAACCGTTCCTGAGGGTCCATCATTTCCGCTTCACGCGGAGAGATTCTGAAAAATTGAGGATCAAAACAATCAGCATCCTCGATAAACCCGCCCCATTTTGACAATGGCTTGCCCGAAGGTGAATCCAGTCCATTGTTTTCTTTCCATTCCCAGCGTGAGTTTGGGATCTCCGTGATGCAGTCGGTACCTGCCTTAAGATTTTCCCAGAATTCCTGTATGTTTTTTGCCTTAGGATAGCGTCCCGCCATTCCGATAATGGCAATGTCCTCCCCGATCTCTGGTGAAGAGGTAACACCATCAGGAGAATCCTTCATTGGTGAAGGAGATTGGCGGACAGCATCGTCCGCCTCTCCAATTGAATAGTGATCAGCAAGATGAGCAGCTAGTTCTGCAATTGTTGTAAATTCAAACAGCAGTGTCGGAGCAAGATCCGCTCCAACCTTATCTCCAATTTCCTGAACCATGGTAAGCAATGACGGAGAATCCAGACCAAGCTCATAGTACCCAGCGTGGATATCCATTTGTTCTGCCGGCCTTTCAAGCTGCTTAGCAAGCAGCTGACGCAAATACATTTCAAATGCGGGATAGTCCTGACTGATGTTCTGAGAGACAGCAGCTCTTTCTTCTTGAATTTCTTTTGGAGAATGAAAGGCTGACATATTCCGTACAGACTTGCCTGCAAATTGTTTCAGCTCGGCCACTTTTTGTCCTGATGAATTAAAATATTCAATCGTCATATAAGTGAGCTCTTTCTTTTGGCGCACAGATGAGGAGAGGATCCGTGCTGTACATCCTTTTTGCAATCGTTCTGAAGCAGAAAACGATTCATAATACAATGGCAGGTACATCGTTTGATCTGAGATCAGGCAGCTTGAACCTATGCCGCTGCCGTCAATAAGCGTCGGATGAAACAGAAAAGCATCAGAATGACGCAATGCTTCCTGTCCGACTGCTAAATCAATTACAGCCCCCTCTTTGGCTTCATAAATCTGTCCTTCCGCCTTCATCATGCCGGTATGCACTAACTCTTGAGATCGGCATTGTTCATAGATTTCATCTAAATTCAGAATCCTGTCAGCTGTACTTTTCCACTGATTAAGGTCTATTGATTCGGCAAAAGCGGTTTGCTCTTTACGATGCATGTCAGCAGTCACATATTGTCTCTTGTCAGATAGTGATTCTCCATGCTGTTTTTGTCCGTCGATGATGATGGACCATGTCCCTTCCTTTCTTTCAGACACGTGAATGGTCAGGGCAATGTCATATGACTCATCTGCGATCAAAGGGTAAAAAATGGTCAGGTTTTTTAATTCAAGCTCTTGGTATACATAACCATGTTCCTGGAATACTTGGTAGATCAAATCTATATAAGCAAGGCCGGGTAATAACGCTTGTCCATATACCTTGTGGTTGGACATGATTGGATTATTTAATGAAATGTGCAGTTGTTCAGTTATCATTTTCCCACTCTTCTCTTATTTGAAAGTTTTCCAAAACATATCTTTAGAAGCCCCTGTGTCTGAATGCACTTTTTCCTGCACGTTTTGAGCTGATGGTTTGATTAAAACGGGCTGCCTATTTAATTCCGGCAAAGGCAGAGGTTTTCTTCTAATTGGACGAGCAACCGATTCATTCCAGGCTTCTATAATGAGATGGGCGTTCGTTCCGCCATCTGCAAAACAATTAATTGCCGCAGCCGGCGTTGTCTCCTTCCACTCGGCTTGCGATCTGCTGAAATACAAATCTGTTTTTTCTATATCAAAATACGGCATATTTTCATTACCTGACAGGAACGGAACCAATTGTCTATGCTTCAGCATTAAAGCTACTTTAATCAGGCTCGCAATCCCCTCTGCACATAATGGATGGCCGATGTTAGGTTTCACCGATCCCAGCCCTAACGGAGCCTTTGATTCAGAACGGTAAATGGACTGGATTGCCTTTAATTCAAGTAAATCTGTTACTGCCGACCCCGATCCGTTCGCTTCGAGATAGCTGATCTCTTCAGTCTTTTTGCCGCTTTTTTCAAGCGCTGACAGCATGACGTCCTTTTGTGCCTCGAGATTCGGAGATGATGGGCCTGCCGTTCTTCCGTCATTATTAATCGCAGCGGCTTTAATGACTGCATATATGGAATCTCCGTCTTCAACCGCTTGGCTGACGGTTTTGACGAGAACCATGCCCACGCCTTCTCCTAAAATGACACCGTCTGCCCGCTTATCAAAAATATGGAATGACGGTTTGTCACATAAAAGTCCGCGCTCATGAAACATTCGATGCGCATCAGCATCAAGCAAACTGACGCCGCCTACAACCGCTGCCTCAATATCTCCGCTTCGCAGAGCCTGAATGGCCATATTCAGCCCCACCAGTGCAGAGGAACAAGCGGTATCCAGGACAATACTCGGTCCCTTCAAGTCAAAAAATTGTGAGATGTTAGCCGCTAAATAGTTTTGTCCACCAGCGACTATCGGATTTTTTGCTTTTGAAAGACTGGCCGGATCAGGCTTGTGCTGGCTGCGGCCTCCTATATAAACACCAGCCCTCATGCCTTTCACTTCTTTCTCTGTATAACCCGCGTGATACCATAGCTTCAAGCTTTCCTCCAATACAGCCAAAGCTTGAGGGTCCATCGCTCTGACATCGCTTTCGGACATCATGAAGAAATCATGATCAAATCGGTTCATTTCATCAATGAGGCCCGCGTAATTCGAGCTGGAGTTCCCGAATCGTTCAGGCGGAACAGGCGCAATCGCAGACCGTCCATCACGTATTAAATCCCAGTATTCCTCTAGGGTTTCCGCTCCCGGGAACCTGCAACTAAGACCGATGATAGCGATGTCCTCAGCAAGAAGTGCCGTTTTTTCATGGCTTATCTGTTGCGGCCGCTGTTCTGGCACCAGCTTCTGTTTCATTGCTGATTGCGGCTTGAGAGGTGTCTGTTTCTCAGGAACAGATGGCTGTAAAACAGCTGATATGTCATATTTCGAAATGAGCCAGTGTGCAAAGGATTCTATTGTCGGGTATTCAAACAAGATTGACGGATCAATATCTCCATTTAATTGTTGGTTCATCTGCTGTACCAGCTGGGCCAATATAATCGAGTCGATTCCGTATTCTTGGAAAGGTTCATCCGTTTCAAAGTCTTCTGCAGCTATTTTCAGTTCATCTGAAAAAAGAGTTACGAGCCAGTCGACTGTTTCAGGGAACAGGTTGCGAGTGCCGGTTTGCTCTTTCGTCTCAGGATGCGAGAGAGCTTCGACAGGCAATGACGGCTGCATCAGCTTATCCGGCTTCCAAACGTTTGTATCTGGTACTGCCGGCAGCACGACAGCATACTGTCTGTCTGATAGAATCTGGTCAAGCAGCTGTAATCCCTCGTCGTTTGTCAAACTGATCAATCCAGTTTGTTCTAAAGCTTTGCTTCGAACCTCGCCTAAACCGGTCTCCTTCCAGTTAGGCCACTGAATGCTTACAATGGGACATTTATCTTGATGAGCCTCCGCAAAATAATCCATAAAAGCATTTGCCATCGCGTAATCAGCTTGTCCTGCTGCTAGTGCAGGGATGGCCGCTGATACTGATGAAAACAAGGTGAAAAACGCCAATGGTTCATCTTGAAGCAGGTCAAACAACGTTTGCAGACCTTCGACTTTCGGTTCAAGCACCTGTCCGATCTCTTCTAGTGATTTTCTGATAAAAGCCGGGTTTTGTTTGTTCACCATCCCGGCACAATGGATGACTCCGCCAATCGCCCCCATTGTTTCGTGTATTGTCTTCAGGCTCTGTTCGACAGCAACCCTGTCTGTGAGATCCAGAGACAGCACCTGAACTTGCGCACCCATGTCTTCTAGCTCTTGAACGGCTTTTATTTTCTCGGAAAGCGAGGAAATTTTTACCGAATTCCACTGGTCACGCGGCGGAAGCTCTTCACGGCCGATAAGGACCAGCCGCTTAACGCCGTATGTTTTCACAAAATGCCGCGCACACAGCAAGCCGAGACCTCTTGTCCCGCCTGTAATAAGCAGGACTTTGTCTGTTGAAAACGATACTTGCTTATGACTTAGAGCGGCTTCTGCTGGCTGCTCTGTCAAATATGCGCGATATCGCTGTCCGTTTCGATAACAGACTTCTGATTCTGTGCTCTTGGCATAATATTCAACTGCAATCAGTCTGGCCAGCTCCTCATGAGAGGCTTCGCATTCCATATCTGCATGTCTTGAAGTAAGATGGCTGTACTCACTTTGAAGCATGCGGTATAAACCGGCCCGTGAAGCACCAGACAAAAGAACACCCTCATTTGCGTAGGCCTCCAGCCCCTTTGTTACACCCAAGACCGTCAAATGATGCTTGCTTGCACGTCCTTGCTCGATCAGCTTTTGGAGCCAGTTTATCCAGCCCATAGAATGCTCATGGCTCGTTCCGCACCCGATCAGATCGATTGCTCCAGCAACGTGTTCATAGTCAGCAGCAGATACCCGATCCAGCTCTTGGCTGTCAAATATACGGTATGTCGAGAAATACGTCGAAAGCTCTTCCGCTAATGCCATTGTCTCCTCATTTGCCAAAATAGCGACGGTTTGATTCGTCATTTCTGCCGGTTCAATCGGACAAGGCTGCCACTGTTTACGCAGAAAGCAGCGCTTTGGCATCAGTTCGAATTGAGGCATTGCTGTAGCAATGGTTTCGGGTTCGCCTTCTTGAGTTGGCAGCCAGTAATACTCTTCCGCGAACGGATAAGCAGGCAGGCTGATTCGGCGAGGCGTGTATTCCCCATAAAGCTTGTTCCAATCTATCTGCAGCCCTTTCACCCATAGCTCTGCTACTTTCTCCAGCCTTTTTTTCTCTATCCATGTTTGCAGCAATGCTTTGGCATCATGATCCGTTTCAAACAGCTTGATTTCGCTCTTCTTCGTTTTCACGTGAGCAGCAAATATGCTGCCGTTCGGCATTTCAGCCAAATAATCATCTAAAGCTTTGATCAGCATTTCTCTCGAATCCGCCAAAAACGCCATGCGATAATCCATTGCTTCCCGGCCCGTCTGAAGTGTGTATGCCATATCCTCCAGATCGATATCTTCATTGGAAGTTACGAAATCTTTCATTGCTTCCGCATAGGCCTTCAATTGCTTCTCTTTTTTCGCTGAAAGTACAAATAATGCTGAGCGGTGCTGCTTTGTTAATGGATCGCTCCTCTTTTCAGGCTGATATTCCTCTATCACGATATGGGCATTCGTTCCGCTATATCCGAAAGAGCTCACACATGCTCTCCGCGGTTTTCCATCACCCGTTTCCCAAGGCTTAAGCTCCGTATTTACGTATAAAGGAGAATGCTCAAATTCAAAATGCTCATTCGGTGTCGTGAAGTTCAATGTCGGCACAAGTGTTTTATGATTCATGCATAATAACACTTTTTGAACCCCGGCTACTCCTGCCGCCGCGGATGTATGGCCAATATTGCTTTTGACGGAACCGATTGCGCAAAACTGCTTTTTGTCTGTTTTTTCTTGAAATACGGTGGACAGAGCTTCTAATTCAATTGGATCGCCTTGTTTTGTTCCTGTGCCATGCATCTCGACATAACTGATACTCTCAGGATGTATGCCGTATGTTTCATATATGTCTCTTTCCAGGTCCATTTGGCTTTTTGCACTCGGTGCCGTGATTCCGTTTGTTTTCCCGTCCTGATTAATACCCGAGCCAATGATGATGCCATAAATATGGTCACGGTCCGCTTCTGCATCTTTCAGCCTTTTCAGAACCAGCGCACCCGCACCCTCGCCGGGCACAAAACCATTCGCGCCATTGTCAAATGCTTTACATTGTCCATCAGGTGAAAGCATGCCGGCCTCACACATACTGATGTAAGATTCCGGCGTCAGGTATAAGCTGACCCCGCCGACCAGCGCCATATCAATTTCTTTGTTTATAAGTGCCTGCCGCGCTAAATGTGTGCCGACCAATGAAGATGAACAAGCGGTGTCAATAGGAATCGCAGGCCCTTTTAAATTAAGAAAATATGGAATACGCGCCGCAGCGATCGCAAAGCTGTTCCCGGTGGCATTTGCTCTTGCCTGCCGGTTCAGTATGACCCCGTATTCATTGCTCATAATGCCGAGATATACACCGCATTTTTTCTCATTTAAAGTTCGGGCGTTGTACCCAGCGTCCTCAAAGGCTTTATAGCCTTCCTGCAAAAAGATTCGATGCTGCGGGTCCATCAGTTCAGCTTCTGACGGCGGAATATTAAAAAACAACGGATCAAAATGTTCAATATCATCAAGCATCCCCATTGATTTGCAATAGACTTTCCCTTTTTTGTTGAGGACAGGATCATAGTATTTATCAACATCCCACCGTGATGTTGGAATGTCCCGAATGGCATTTCTCGCATGAACCAGGTTATCCCAGTACTCTCTTACATTACGAGCGCCCGGATATCTTCCCGACATCCCGACAATCGCTATCGCATCCTCCGGGCGGTCTTGATGAACAGGAACCGTTTTCTTCTCATGTTCTTTCTTTATTGGATGTTGAACAGGCTGAAGGGGCCGTTCTGCCGGCTTTGGATGAGATGGTGCTGCTGGCTTTTGCTGGGCTGCTTCGAAAGAGTCAGTATGCTCTATCTTTCTATCAAGATGAGTTCCAAGCTCGGACTTTAGCATTTCAGCAAAATCACGTATCGTTGGATAATCATATACCCTGGTTACCGTAAAAGACGTTCCGTATTGCTTGTTCACCGCTTTTATCCATTCGAGTCCGGTAATCGAGTCCATTCCGATATCTATAAACGCTTCGTCAATATCCACCTCGTATGGCTCCATGTATAACACGTCTGCTATGCTTTCCCTCAAGTTTTCATGCAGCGTTTCAATTGCTACAGTATATTGTCTTGATGCAGATATTTCTGCCGCTGCATATTGAATCGTTTCTTCACCCTCCTCTTGCACTGGCTGATGATGTTCTAACGGCTGCAGAGATATATTAGCCGGTTTAGCAGCAGGTACCGCTGTTTTTTGTCTGATCGGCGTGTACGTCTCCGTTTGTTTTTTCTCCCCAGCCTGTGTGCTTAACTCGTGTGCTAAGTAAACAGCGAAATCACGTGTTGTCGGATAATCATATACCTTTGTGACATTTAGTGATGTGCCATACTGTTTATTTATTGCTTTTATCCATTCGAGCCCGGTAATCGAGTCCATACCGATATCTATGAAAGCTTCGTCTGGATCAATCTCGTTTTGGTCCATGTACAGCACTTCCGCTAAGCCCGCTGTCAGTTCATCGCACAAGGCTTCCGCCGTGATCGTCTCTGTTTCTGTATCTGATGGAAAACGCTCTAAACGATCCTGATTGGTCATTAAAGGCTGTAACGTAATATTGGCAGGCTTGCCGCTGGCTTCTCTGGCTACAGACGGCTTTGGAAGGACGGGCTGTACCGGAGCGAATGGCTCCTCCGTTCTTTTTTCCTCAGCCATTGCATGTACGTCTATCCAATAGCGATCTCTTGCGAAAGGATAGACAGGTAAACTGATGCGCTGCGGTTTTTGATCCTGATATAGCGTGCTCCAGTCGATGCGCAAACCTCTTACCCATAGGTCTAAAACCTTCGCATATTTGCCTTTTTGCAGCCATGCCTCAATTGTTTTTGACATATCCTCATCAGCAGCAAAAGCAGCAATGGCTTCTTTGTTGCGCTTTACTTGTCCGCGATAGACATATTCACGATTTTCTGTTCCGGAGATACATTCATTCAGCTTTTCTTCAAGCTCCCGCATCGATTCCGCAACGAACGCCAGCCGTTCGTTCATCGCTTCCCGTCCGACTTGAAGCGTATAGGCAATTCGGTGTAAATCTGCTTCAACATATGTTTGTTCACGAATGGTATGCAGCAATCGCTCCGCGCGTTTCTGAAGTCTTTCCTCATTTTTTGCTGAGAGCACAATGACAGCCGGCTGTTTCCTCGCTGGTAAACGCTCCTCCACAGGTTCCGAATCATACTCTTCTATTAAAATATGGGCGTTCACACCCCCGGCACCAAATGAAGAGACTCCTGCGATTCTCGGTAATTCGATGTCTTTGCCATTGACACTGATGATCGGCCTCTTCCACTCTTCTAGCTCTTGCTGTACTTTAAACGGCGAGTTAAGGAAATCAATATTCGGGTTCAGCACGTTTGAATGCAGGGAAGGCGCAAGCTGCCTGTATTTCATTTGGAGCAATACCTTCGTTACTCCTGCGATACCTGCCGCACTCTCACAGTGCCCGATATTTGATTTGGCTGACCCTATTGCACAAAATTGTTTGTCATCGGTTTCTTGCGTAAACACTTTGGACAGCCCTGTGATTTCAATAGGATCACCGAGAGAGGTTCCCGTGCCGTGGGCTTCGATGTAACTGACTGCCCACGGGTCAACCTTCGCTTCCACAAACGCCTTTTTGATGACATCTGCTTGGGCATTCGGATTGGGAACTGAGTACCCGTTTGTTTTTCCCCCGTGGTTAATGGCTGTCCCCTTAATGATTCCATAAATGTGATCACCATCTTCAACTGCTTTAGACAATGGCTTCAGAAGCACTGCTCCAACGCCTTCCCCCGGCACATAGCCGTCTCCGCCCTGTCCGAAGCTTTCACATCGGCCTTTGCTGGACATAAATTTGTTCTGCCCGAGCATCAAATATTTATTTGGATGGATTGACACATTCACGCCGCCCGCGAATGCCGCCTCACACTCTCCGCGCTGCAGGCTTTGGCAGGCCAAGTGGATAGCCGTTAAAGAAGAAGAACACATGGTGTCTAAAGCAATACTCGGTCCGTGAAAATCAAAATAATAAGATACTCGGTTCGCGATGGATGATGGATTTCCCGTTAAAGCCAGAGACCTTCCCCGCACCTGCTCTTGTGCCCCGTACAGCTGATATTCTTCGTACATGACACCGACGTAAACACCGACGCTTCCGCCAAGCTCCGAATCACGCTTACGGCCGAGATGCTCCCTTGTATAGCCTGCGTCTTCCATCGTTTCATACACGCACTGCAAAAATAAACGCTCTTGCGGGTCCATTAATTTTGCCTCACGCGGCGAAATATGGAAAAACTGCGGGTCAAACTTGTCTACATCCTTCATGAAGCCGCCCCACTTGCTGTAGGTTTTTCCAGGCTTGTCTTTATCTTCGTCATAATAAAGACTGTGATCCCAGCGGTCTGCAGGAATTTCCGTAATACAGTCTCGCCCGTCCCTCAGGTTTTCCCATAATTCATCAATGTTGTCTGCCTGCGGATAGCGACCTGAGATACCGATGATCGCAATTTCTTCCGTTTCCTTCTCTCTTACCTGCTTCTGCTCTTTATCTTGCAAAGGAAGAAATCCAGACTTTCTTGGGATAACTGGGATTTCTTGTTTTTCAGGTTCTGATTTTCTTTCAACAGAAGGTTTTCCCGTTTCAAATCCCAAGATGTCCAGCAGTTTTTCTCTGCGGGAATCAATAAAATACCGGGTTAATGACCGAATATCCTGGTATTCAAAGAACAGCGTCTTGGACAAAGATCCGAATACTTTTTCTAATTGACCCGTTACATGCATGATCATGATAGAATCGATCCCGTAATCCTCGAGAGGAGCTTCAGCATCAATCTGGCCAGCTGGCAGCTTAATCACCGAAGAAAGCACCTGTTTAAAATAGTTCTCCGCTTTTTCTCTTAGTATCTCTTCATCAATTTCCCCAATGATGTCTGCTTTTTCTGCCTCCTGATTGAGACTGCTTTTTTTGATATTGTGAGATTGGCCTTTGCCATGTCCCGTTTCATGTAAAAATGCACGAATCCGATCAGTAACACCGGAAGCAACTAACACTTGCGGGTTCCCTGACGTCCAGCCATGATATAGCGCCTGAATCCCACGATCTGTTTCCATGGCCACCATGCCTGTTTCTCTTTTCAGCATCCTTGCAGTTTCCGCATCAATTTGCATGCCCCCGTCTTTCCACAGCGGCCAGCACACTGAAAGAGTTTTTCCGTAACGCTTGTGCAGCTCTGCTTGGCCATTGCGATATTCGCTGAATGCATTCATAAATGCATTGGCCATTGCATAATCAGCCTGTCCCGCGCTTCCTACTGCTCCGGCACCTGAGGAAAAAAGGATAAAGAAATCGAGCGGAATATCTTTCGTTGCTTCGTCAAGGTGAATCAGTCCTGCTACCTTTGGAGCAAGAACGGTTTGAACCTCTTCTTTCTTTTTCTTCATAATGAAATTATCTTTTATTAAACCGGCGCTGTGAATGATGCCATCTAAGTCTCCGTAAACATTTTGGGTTTCTTTTAATAAGGCATCAACCGTGTGTTTGTCAGCCAGATCAGCTTGTCTGTAAATCGCTTGGATGCCAAGTTTCTGTAAGGCTTTAAGCTTCTTCTTCTTCCTTTCATCAAGCGGAGAGCGTCCTGTCAGGATCACAACCGCGTCATTCGTTTGGTTCGCAATTTCAGTTGCAAAGATGAATCCAAGACCGCCCGCACCGCCTGTGATCAGATACACGCCTTTATCCTTCCATGGCATGTCAGCACTTAGGTGCTCACCAGACACTTCTTTCCACTTGCTTACAAATCGCTTCCCTTGCCAGTGGCGGATATGCGTGTCACGCGGATAGCGTCTGTTTTCCTCCAATATTTCGAATAGGTCACCAGCTGACATCCCGGTCTCTATTTCGATCAACTGTCCTGTCAGTTTTGGATTTTCCAGTTCAGCCGTTTTGAGCAATCCAGTTAAGCCGCTTAATAGCTGAGGCTCGTCCAACGCAGGCACCGCCACTTGAATGAATGTATGTCCCCCTGTTTTTGAGTGCATTAGCTGTTTGATTTCTTCAAATAACTGTATGGCATAACCTTCAAACCGTTCATCAATTGTCTCTGTATCATGCTGCAGAACTGTACAGTCAAGATGATTTTGGAGGCTTTCCATTTGTTCTCCAACATCACAGACAACGACTTTATGCGTGTCGTACTCTATGAGCTCTTGCCTCTCTGCAGCACGTTCTTCCCAAATATGTTCGAACAGTAGCGTGTCAGTCGCTTCAGAAGGACCTTCTTGACCTGTTTCTAACACTCTTGCAGAATAGCCCGTCAATCGCACGCAAACCTGCCCCTCTTCATTGCATAAATCGATATCAAGCTTCTGCATACGATCCCCAGCTGTACTGCCCTCGCTATATGTGATCCGCGCCCACATAGATGCCTCGCAGCCTTTGAAGATTTGGACATCCTGTATGGCAAAAGGCAGCATTGCCTTTCTGTCTTCTAAACTCGTAGCTCCTCCCAGCCTCAAACCGATAGATGCTTGAAATGCCGAATCTATCATGCTCGGATGCAGAATATAACAGTCTTTTGTATCAGAGATTACAGGAGGCATCGTCAATTTCACTAGAACTCCGTTTTCGCCGGCATATAGGCTGTCGATCGCTCTGTGGCTGTCACCATAATGAATACCCATTTCTGTATAAGCCTCGTAGCAATCAAAAGGTGACAGCGTCCGGCCATTATAGCTTGCCTTCAATTCTTCAATGTTGATAACCGGATTTTCACCAGCCTCACAAAGCACTGCACTCCCTTGCCCATATACAATCGGCGACTCCTCTGCGCTTTCATGGTCCCGGCAGATTTCAAATGTAATCTCACCATTCTCCCCAGGATATAGACGTACATCTATATCTTTCTGCTGTTCCGTGACGGCGAACGGCCGGACCCAGACGATATTCCGGAGCCGGAATCCTGTCGGGAACTGATCCGCAGCTGCCCTTTCCACAGCTGCCCGAGCCATCTCCAATAAAGCTGCGCCAGGTAAAACGTGTTCGCCCTTTATGACATGATCCTTCAAGAAAAATTCACGCCCTGTAAACGCTGAACGGAAGCGGACACCCGATATGTCGGACACATTTTGATGCAGAAGAGGATGCAGGATGTGCCGCTCCTGTTTTGAACGATCAGTCTTTTTCTCCGCTTTCGGCACCCAATAACGCACCCTCTCAAATGGGTAAGTCGGCAGGCTGATCCGCTTTGGTTTGCTTCCCTCGTAAAGCAGCTTCCAGTCAACACCAGATCCGTTCGCCCACTGCTCCGCAATTTGATCGAGTTTTCTTTGCTCCAGCAATTTATGTACCGATTCGGCGGGACCCGATGGTTCGCTTCCTCTTGACACGCGGCCCTTCCAGCAATGCTGAATGGTTTTTCGTCCTTCTATAAAAGCCTTCAATTGGTCGCTTAATTCTTGAATTCCGGATGCTAAGAAAGTAACCCGTTCTTCCATCGGTTCACGGCCTACCTGCAATGTATACGCCAAATCTCTAATCTGAATCCCATCATGAAGAAAATCCAAGAGACGTTTTGCATATACACGGAGACGTTCTTGATTACGGGCAGAAAGCGGAATAACTGCGGATATGTCAGAATCTGAGGACAAAGAAACGTCCTGCTCCGCTGTTTGAGGAATATATTCCTCAAGGATAATATGTGCGTTTGAACCAGTTGCTCCGAAGGAACTGATACCCGCCCGCCGCGGATAAGGGACCTCTTCCCCATTCTCCTTGATAACAGGCTGCTTCCACGTTTCTGTTTCATGCTGTACATAAAATGGAGACTTTTCAAAATCAACGTACGGATTCAGTTCTTCCGAATGCAAAGAAGGCACAAGTTTTTGATGGTGAAGCTGAAGGGCAACCTTGCTTAAACCGCTGATCCCCGCGGCGGATTCGGCGTGCCCAATGTTCGACTTTACAGAACCGATTGAACAAAACTGCCGATCCTGCGTATATTGGCGGAACGCTTTCACTAATCCCTGTATTTCGATCGGATCTCCTAAGGACGTGCCGGTTCCATGGGCTTCCACATAACTGATCGTCCGCGGGTCGATTCCCGTTTTCTCCAAGCATGTCTCAATCAGATCAGCTTGAGAAACAGGGCTCGGCACTGAAATGCCGCTTACAGTGCCCACATGATTCACAGCACTTCCTTTAATAACCGCATAAATGCGATCTCCGTCTTCCTCCGCCTGGCGCAAAGGCTTTAATAAAACCGCGCCTATACCCTCGGCCGGCACATAACCGTCCCCATCCTTTCCAAACGTACGGCAGTGTCCGTCAGTGGAAAACATATCCCAGACCCCGTATGTCATATATTTATTCGGGTGCAAAGACAGGTTCACTCCGCCTGCTAACGCAACATCGCACTCACCGTGACGTATGCTTTCCAACGCCAAGTGCACTGCGGTCAAAGAGGATGAACATACCGTATCGACAGCCATACTCGGACCGTGGAAATTACAAAAGTAAGAAACACGGTTGGCGATTTGCGCATAGTTGAGCGAAAGAGGAAACACATTTTCTGCTGATGCTTCTTCAGCTCCGACTAATGTATAATCCTTGTGCATGACACCGGCAAAAACTCCTACATGCTGCCTTTTATTTCGTCCTTTAGGCTTGGCCAACGTCTTTGGCGTATAGCCCGCATCCTCAATCGTTTCCCAGCATGTTTCTAAAAACAGCCGCTCTTGAGGGTCCATTGTCTCCGCTTCTCTTGGCGTGATTCTGAAAAATTGAGGATCGAAGCAGTCGGGGTCATCAATAAATCCTCCCCATTTGGAAATGTCCTTACCCGAAGGAGATGTGATTCCTTCAAGTCGCTGCCAATCCCAGCGCGACTCAGGAATCTCGCTAACACAGTCCTTTCCCTCTTTCAGATTGTTCCAAAATTCATGAATATTGGCTGCCTTCGGATACCTGCCCGCCAAGCCGATAATCGCAATATCGCCTGCTGCCTCAATAGGTGCAGGACGAGAAGCTTCAACAGTCTTACGGTCGTTTATGCTGTCGGAAACGCGTGCTCTTTCATTCTGGCCAAGGGAGCCAGCGGCACTAAAATGCTCAGCATATTCCTCGGCAAGAAACGCTGACAGCTCCGCTATGGTGGTATGCTCAAACAGAAGAGTCGGCGAAAGGCTCTCACCGATCTTATCACTGATCGTTTCTACCACCTCAAGCAAGCCCGATGAATTCAGTCCCATTTGGTAATAACCGACCTGTTTTTCAACTTGTTCTACCGGCTTATTGATTTTCTCTGCGATTAATTGACTTACGAACTGTTCAGCCCCGCTATAGGAATTAACGGGAGAAGATACCATGTCAGCAGGTTTATCACGCTCAGCAGTGTCCGCTCTTGTCATCTGTGTCTCCTGTGCATCTTGATGTTTTCCGCTAATCAGCTCCGCTTCTCGCACCAATTTGCTTGTAAAGTTTTTCAACTCAGCCACTTTTTCTCCCGACGCATTAAAAAATTCAAGTGTTACATAAATCAGCTCTTTTTCCCGCCGGACGGAGGAGCGCTTAATTCTTGTCATGCAATCCGACTGCAAAAGTGCAGAAGCTGAAAAGGATTCATAGAACAGAGGCAAATACAGCCTCTGTTCTCCTTTAAGCAAAGATGTGAGCAAATGATTGGCACCCACCCCGCTCCCGTCTATGAGAGTGGGGTGAAACATAAAGCCTTCTGCGTGAAGCATGGCTTCCGAACCGAGAGAAAGCTCAAGAAGGACGCCATCTTCCTCTTCATAGATGCAGCCACTTGCTTTCATATATTCGCTGTGCACCAATTCCTGACGTCTGCATTGTTCATATACTTCATCAAGCTGAACAGCGTTCTGTGCAGATGCTTTGATTTGACTGAGATCCAGTGTTTCTTCAAATATGGCTGGGGAGTCTGCGTGCATGTCAGCCTTCATATAGAGCTTTTCTTCTGAAACTTCTTTCCCATCACGTTTTTCAATTCCCTTGGCTGTGATTTTCCACTTTCCTTCTTTTTTCTCCGCGCATTGGATATTCAGAACAATTACTGCATCCTGTTCCGCCGTCAATGGCTGATAGATGGATAAATTCTGCAGCTGAAGCTCTGAGCAGGAGAAACCGTGTTCTCTGAATATCTGGTAGATTATATCGATATAAGCCAATCCCGGCAGGACATTTTGTCCGTAAACCACATGGTGATAAATAAACGGATTTTTTAACGATAATGTGAGTTGTTTCGTTATCTTTTTCACGTTAGACCTCCACCTCATAAGTATCCCATATGTTTGCCGCAGTCATTTTTGAAGTCTCCGCTTCCAGCTTTGGCTCGCCTGGCGAAAGCATTCGTTTCTTTAATTTAGGAGGCGATATTGGACTGCGCTTGATGGCGTGTTTTTCATCTTTTTCCCACGCCTCTACGATGACATGGGCATTCGTCCCCCCATCGGCAAAGCAGTTAATAGCCGCAGTAGGCTGCGAATCTGTCCATTTTTCCAGGGCTCGGCTGAACGTGATGTTCGCTTTCTGTTGATCGAAATGCGCCATCTCTTTTTCACCTGATAAAAATGGGACAAAGCGGCGCTCTTTCAGCATCAGCACAACCTTAATGAAGCTGGCGATCCCTTCAGCACATAGCGGATGCCCGATGTTCGGCTTGATTGAGCCAAGAGAAAGAGGCGATGAGTGCCCAGAACGGTACACTGATTGGATCGCTTTTAGCTCAAGGAGATCGGTTACGATTGAACCTGACCCGTTTGCCTCAAGGTAGCTGATGTCCTCTGGTTTTTTTCCGCTTTTGAAAAGCGCATCTTTCATGACTTCCTTTTGCGCCTCAAGATTAGGTGTTGCAGGCCCCGCCGTTCTTCCGTCGTTATTGACCGAGGCCGCTTTCACGACAGCATATATGGTATCTCCGTCTTCCAGTGCCTGTTTTACGGTTTTTAGCATAACCATTCCGACGCCTTCACCTAACACAACTCCGTCAGCACGCTCATCAAACACATGGAAGGATGAATGCTTGCTTAAAATGCCGCGCCGGTCAAACAGCCTGTGAGAGGCATCTGAGCTCAGCAAGCTGACACCGCCTACTATGGCGGATTGAATATCTCCGCCACGCAGCGCCTGAATGGCCATATTCATGCCGACCAGAGCTGACGAGCATGCGGTATCAACTACAACACTCGGGCCGCGGACATCAAAAAATTGTGAAAGATTAGCCGCTAAATAATTTTGGCCGACTGTCACGATCGGATTCTTGGCATGATCAAGGCTGTCTTCATCAGGTTTGTGCTGGCTTCTGCCTCCGATATAAACACCGACGGGCTTGCCCTTTATTTCCTCAGGTGTATAACCGGCGTGATACAAGAGTTTCAGACACTCTTCCAACACGAGCAGTGCTTGCGGATCCATCGCCCTTACGTCTTCTTCGTGAAGCAAAAAGAAATCAGGATCAAAATAGCTGACGCCATCAATCACGCCGGCATAATATGGCGTCTTACAGCCCCAACGCTCTGCCGGAATCGGGCCGATTGACGAACGCCCCTCGGATAGTAACGACCAATATGATTCCAATGTATCTGCTCCAGGGAATCGGCAAGAGAGTCCGACAACGGCAATATCTTCTGCATGAGAGTCCGGTGACAAAATCGCTGGCGCCTGAATCTGAGGTGTAAGAGCTCGATCCTCCGCAGGAACAGATACCTCCGCCTCTATTTTGTTCTCCAAAGGTGCTGATGCATCCGATATCCTGCCTCCGAATAAAGCGGACAGCCTTTCGGAATAAGAACCGATCAGCCAATCTGCGAACCTTTGAATTGTCGGGTATTCATATAGAATCGATGGATCGAGCGCTGCCTCTAATTTGCGGTTTATGCGCTGGAGCACCTGTGCCAAAATGATCGAATCCACGCCATAATCCTGAAACAACCCGTCAATCTCGAAGTCTTGACGATCTATTCTCAGCTCTTCGGTAAACAGATCAACAAGCCAGGACTGTGTTTCAGATAATAATCCATCACATTTGGAAACTTCATCGGCCTCTTCAATGTCTCTGGCTGGCGGGCTCTGTAAAGCAGCTTCCTGCAAACCGCCCTCATGCGGTTTCCTCCTCTTCATCAGCAGTTCCGGCTCCCAGTTTGTTTGATTCGCCATCGCAGGGAGAACAACCGGTCCGAACATTTTCGATAAAATTTGATCTAGAAAACGTAAGCCTTCTGAATTCGTAATGCTCAACAAGCCGCTTTCCCGATACGCTTGATTTGTCACTTCACCCATACCGGTTTCTTTCCAGTTCGGCCACTGAACACTGATGATCGGCGCATGTTTCTGATGTGCTTCTGCAAAATAATCCATATAGCTATTGGCCATCGCATAGTCAGCTTGTCCCGCCGAAAGCTCCGGAATAATGGCTGAAACAGAAGAAAATAAGACAAAAAACTGTAAAGGCTCGTTACACACATGGCGATATAACGTTGTAAGACCTGACACCTTAGGTTCCAGCACCCGCTGAATATCATCTGAAGTTTTTCGGATAAATGCCAGCGTATCCATATCCGTCAGACCTGCACAATGAATGACACCGCCAATCGGTCCTAATGTTCGCTTGATATGTTGCAACGTTTGCTCAACCTGAGCATCATCAGATAACGTCAGCGGCAGCATCTCCACCTGTACACCCTTCGCTTCCAGCTCCCGCACTGCCTGGATTTTCTGGGCAACTGATGTGTTCGAGGTGTCAAAACGAGTCCATTCCTCTCGCGGAGGAAACTGTTCTCGTCCGGTCAGCACCAGTTTTTTCACTCCATAGCACTCTGCAAAATGACGGGCGCATAATAGTCCGATGCCTCGTGTGCCGCCTGTAATGAGAAGCACATGATCTTTCGGGAAGACCGCGCTCTGTTCCGTGGCCTTACCTGTTTCCGGATGAGCTTTTAGAAAAGCTTGATACCGTAAACCATCCCTGTAGCAAACCTCCGCATCATAAGAATCGGAATAAAACTCATCAGCGATCAACTTCGCGAGACGGCGATGATCAGTAACCTCCTCTGCATCCATATGCCTTGATATAAGATGGCTGTACTCGCATTGGAGCATTCGATACAACCCAGCCCGTGAGGCGCCAGCCATCCGGATAGATGTGTTTTGAAACGATTCGAGCCCCTTCGTCACACAAAGCAGCCTGAGCCCCTCTTTATGCCCGAATTCAACCAGTCTTTGCACCCATTCAATCCAATCCAGCCGGCCCTCATCATCCTTACCGCATCCGATGACATCCACTAGGCCGTCAAACTCTTTCCAATCAATGTCTGACTGATCATTTTCTATCCGGCTCACATCTAATAAGAGATGATTCGGAAAATACGAAGACACTTCTGCTGCTAAATCTGCTGTCTCTTGATTGCTCAGGATGGCAACAGTTCTTGTCCCCGGCACTGCTGAGCCAATTGGACTCAAACTCCATTGTTTCGTCAAAAAGCATGCAGCCCGATCTTCAATCGCATTAACCAGTTCTTTTTTGTCTCTTTCTGAATGTTCCTTTGTCGGCACCCAATAGTGATCCTTCGCAAACGGATATGAAGGGAGGCTGATCAGGCGCGGTTTGGTCTCTCCGTATAATGTGTTCCACTGGATTGAGACCCCTTTGACCCATAAATCAGCAAGTTTGGCGTATTTTCTTTTTCTGATCCAAGCATCAAGTGCCAACGCTATATCTTCATCTGCTGTAAATATAGTCTGGGTCTCTTTATTTCGATGAGACTGTCCCCGGAAAAATTCGCCTGTTTCTTCCTTACCGTCAACAAACGCCTGCAGTTTCTCTTCAAGTTCCTGCATTGTCCCCGCAACACACGCCAGACGCTCATCCATTTCTTCGCGCCCGACCTGCAGGGTGTAAGCGATGCGGTGCAACTCCTGATCTGTATATTTTTTATTGCGGATCGCCTCAAGCAATTGCAAAGCACGATCTATCAGCCTGCTTTTATTTTTAGCCGACAGCACAATCACGTTTGGCTGTCCTGTAGCCGTGTGTTCTGAATTGGCTTTTGGCATATATTCTTCAACCACAATATGCGCGTTTACTCCGCCAATCCCAAACGAACTGATTCCGGCACGGCGCGGAAGCTCGTTTCCGTCACGATCTGTGACAGACTTCCATTCCTGTTTTTCCTGAACGATGTAAAACGGACTGTCTGTCAGCTGAAGATAAGGATTAAGCGTCTCGCAATGCAGGCTTTTCACTAACGTTTTATGCTTCATTTGCAAAAGCACTTTGATCAAACCGGAAATACCGGCTGCTAGCTCTAAATGACCGATATTGCTTTTAACTGAGCCGATGCCGCAACGGTGATCCGGAACATCCGGCTGGCTCTCGCCTTTCATATTGGATAGTTCCTTAAACGCGGCTTTCAGCCCATTTATTTCAATCGGATCGCCCAATTCCGTCCCTGTTCCATGTGCTTCGATATATGTGACAGTGCTTGGATCTATGCCTGCTTGGCGATATGCACGCACCAACAAATCAGCTTGTGCTTTCGGATTAGGCGATGTCAGGGTATTGGCTCTTCCGCCGTGATTTTCCGCCGTGCCCCGAATAACGCCATAAATATGATTTCCGTCGCGCTCGGCATCTTCCAGCTTTTTCAACATGACCATTCCGACCCCTTCGCCTCTGGCATAGCCATTCGCATCGGCGGAGAAGGTTTTACACCTGCCGTCTTTGCTGAGCATACCCGCCTTGCTGTAGCTAATATGCGCCTCCTCGGTTAAGATCGTATTCACGCCTCCAGCGATCGCCATCTCACAATCACCGTTTTGCATCGCAGTCACAGCACGGTGAATGGCTACAAGAGAACTGGAACAGGCCGTCTCTACTGGTTCGCTCGGACCATGAATATTTAAAAAATAACTCATTCTATTCGGGCCTACCGAAGGAATCATATGACCTGTAGCAGCATGGCCTTCAATTGGAAGATTCGCTCTATGGAATAGATCTTTATAACCGGTGTTTCCCGTACCGATAAAGATACCGGTCCCTGTACCCGAAAGGCTTTGCGGCGAGCAACCCGCATCTTCCAGTGCCTTCCACACGTATGTCATTAACAAGCGCTGCTGAGGGTCTACATAATCAGCTTCTCGCGGCGAAATACCAAAAAACAACGGATCAAACTCAGCGACACCGTCAATAAATCCGCCCCATTTGATGTCGGTTTTATTGACGTCAGTGTCTGGGTTTCCATAATGCTCCCGCCAATCCCATCGATCTTTTGGAACTTCTGTGATGCTGTCTTTCCCTTCTTCTAGGTTTTCCCAAAATTCATCTATATCCATAGCGCCAGGGAATCGGCCGCTGATGCCGACTATTGCAACCGGCTCAAAATCGGCAGCCTGCTTTTTGTTTCTTTCTGCTTTTGCAATAACAGGCTGTGTAAAGCGGCGCTTTCTACGTGATGTGATTTTCGGCGCTTCAGGGGATTTTGTCTGTAACTCTTCCTGCCCCTCTGGTTTTTCGCGCTCCTGAACCAGGGTGTCCTCATGTTCAGCAGTCAAATACTCAGCCAGGCTTTGGATACTTCCATATTCAAAGAAAATGGTCGGCGTTAGCTCCAACTGAAATTCTTCGTTAATCTTGTTTGTAAAGACCGTAAATGTAACGGAATCAAATCCGTATTCACTCAGCTCTGTATTGACATCAATATCTTCACTATTTACTTTTAAAATTGCACTGACCATGTTGCTTAATGATGCCTCCAGGCTGTTTAAACTGTGCAATGAGTTTGTTCTTTCATCTATGCCTTTAGCAGTAGCATCTTGATTCCATTCGCCCTGATACGCAGCAACTACATATTCAGCCAGGCTTTGGACGCTACCATATTCAAAGAAATTGGTCGGTGTTAGCTCCAACTGAAATTTTTCGTTGATCTTGTTTGTAAAGACAGTGAATGTAACTGAGTCGAATCCGTACTCACTCAGCTCTGTGTTGACATCGATATCGTCTGTGTTTACTTTCAAAATTGCGCCAACCATCTGGATTAAGGCTGCTTCCAACTTTCTAGTTTGTCCTTGATCCTGATCCGCCTTTCTCTGATCGTTCCGCTTGGCTTTCGATCCTGCGGAAAGCAGTTTTTGTTTCATTTTCTGAAGCTGTCCTTCCATCACAAAAACTTGCGGCTTATCAGATACTATCCCTTGATAAAATGCTTTCAAGCCACTATCTGTCGGCATCGGGACCATTCCCGTCGTTTTCAGCATTCTCTTTTCATCTTCAGCGCCGACTTGCATACCGCCTTCTTCCCATAACGGCCAATTGAAGGAAATGGTGGAGCCGAATCTCTTTTTTGATGCCGCAAGAGAACGGCGGTATTCAGCAAATGCATCCATAAACGAATTGGCTGCCGCATAATCGGCTTGTCCAGCGTTTCCTAAACATCCCGAAACAGATGAGAAGAAAATGAAAAAGTCCAATGGGAAATCCTTGCTGCATTCGTCTACATGTAACAACCCGCTCACTTTTGGCTGCAATACTTCTTGAAACTCTTCATTCGTTTTATGAATGATGAAGTGATCTTTAATGCTGCCTGCACCGTGAATAATTCCATTGAGAGTGCCATATCTTTCTTTGATTTCCTCAAAAAGATGATGAACCGCATGCTGATCACTTACATCAGCCTCTCGATAGACAACCTCCGCTCCGATGCTTCGAAGAGCCTCCAGCTCGTTTTCCTTATCCTCACTTAAAACAGATCGTCCCGTCAGCACAATAGTAGACCGGCCAGTTCGATTGGCAATGTCCTTTGCAAACAGAAGGCCTAAGCTTCCTGCTCCGCCTGTGATTAGATAAACACCCTCGTCTCTCCACGGCATGTGAAGCGTATCAGCTGAAGGAAGCATCATTTCCCTCCAGCCTTTCACAAAACGGTGTCCAGCCTCATATCGAATCTGTTTGTCAAATGGTCTCCGGCTGTCGTCTTTCAGCTTGAGGTGAAGGTCTATCATCTCTTCAGGTTTCTCAATTTCGATGACCTGAGCAGTCAGTTTGCTGAACTCTATTTCTGCTGTTTTAAACAGACCAGAAACGCCGGCAAACAATTGCTTCTCTTTTTCCAGCGGAACAATCGCTTGAATGATGATACGGCCTGCAGAAAGCTCACGGACCTTGCTTTGCAGGAGTTCAAAAATGTTCTGCGTGTAACATTGATAACGTTCAGCAATATGTCCTTCAGCTTCATTCAGAGTAATCACACGGACATCTTTCATGTGGGAGGCTATGCTGTCTGTGACACTTCGTTCAGTTTCGAAGAGAACAATGATATGCTCCGTGTACGAAGGATCTTCGTCCTCTCGTTCTTCATTCTGTTTTTCCCACACCGGTTCAAGCATTAAGCGTTCGTGCCGTGATGAAGGCTTTGAAGGATGAACCTCTCCTTCTAATACTCTCGTTGAGAATCCTTTGATCCTGACACATACGCTTCCACTCTCGTCAATGACATCAATATCCGCTTTCTGGACAACCCCTCCGGAGCGGTCGCTGTCACTTAAGCGAGCATAAGCCCACATAGAAGAAGAACAGCCTTTGATCACCTCAAGCTCCTCAAGCGCAAATGGCAAAATCAGCTTTTGATCCGTCAATTCCTTCATGATGCATATTGTTGCTGTCTGCAAGGCGGAGTCCATGATACTTGGGTGCAGCACAAACTGTTCATTCGTTCCAGAAACGATTTCTGGAAGCTGCAGCTGCGCCAAAACCTCTCTGTTTCCTATATTCACATTCTTAATTCCTTGAAAGGCCGGACCATGGAACATTCCTCTGCTTCTGCCTTCTTCGTAAAATTGATCAGGCGATATCTTTCCTTTGCCGCAGCGGCGTGACATTTCAGCGAGATCTGCGACTGGCGTTTCGGCGGAAGATGCCAGCTCCGCACTGCCTTGACTATGAATAACAGGGTCGTCCCCGTCTTCCTGTGTACTGTAAATGTCAAAGGTGATTTTTCCATCTTCTTCAGGAAAGAGACTGATATCCACTTGAGCTGAATGTCTGTCAACCACAACAGGCTGAACCCAGACTGTATGATTCAATCTGATTCTGACATCTTGGCCAAATTCACTTCCTGCCGCCTGGTTTATAGCCGCGTACGCCATTTCAAGGTACGCAACACCAGGAAGCACAGGCTTTCCTCTTACCACATGGTCTCTCAGGAAAAATTCGTCACCAGTGAAAACCGAACTGAATTTCTGTTCAGAAAAATCAGATGTATTCTGATGAAGCAATGGATGAATAGAGCCGATCCCTGTCTGATTTCCGGATATCTGCGCCACCGGTTTGCGGTCATCCTGCGACGGCCAGTATCGTTCCTTTGCAAATGGATAAGTCGGCAGACTCATTCTGTTTGGGCGCTCACCCTTGTAAAGCTGCATCCAATCTATATGTGCTCCCTTGCTCCACATTTCTGCAAGCTTGTTTACCTTTCCTTTGGCCATCCACTTACGTATGAGTTCAGCGCTGTCCTCATCCTCCGTCAGCCATGAAACCTCCCTGGCATTGTGCTTACTTCCTTGAAAACAGCCTTCAATCGCTGTTTTTCCATTGATAAAATCTGTGAGCCTCTGTTTTAACTCATTTACATGATCGGCAATAAAGACAACGCGATGCTCCATCGCTTCGCGCCCCACCTGAAGGGTATACGCAAAATCAGGCAGCTGGCTGTTCTCAAGCCCTCTTCTTTCCAAATAGGCCAGAATGTCTTCTGCATACTCTTGCAGCCTCTCTTTATTTTTCGCCGAGATCGGGACGATGCAGGTTCCGTCTATCTTTCTCTTATCTGAATCCCTTTTGAATTGTTCAAAAATGGCATGGGTATTTGTCCCGCCAAGCCCGAACGAGCTAAGTGCAGCCCTGTGCGTTTTGATCTCACGGCTTAACGTTTTCTTTTGATCGACGACGTAAAAAGGAGAGCTGGCTAAGTCTGTATTTGGATTCGGCTCCTTATAATTGATACTCGGTGCAAGCTCTTGATGATAAAGACTCATCACGACCTTAATGCAGCCCGCAAGACCGGCGGCTGTATCTAAATGTCCGATATTGGTTTTCACCGACCCAATGCCGCAAAATTGCGTTTTATTTGTATATTGCCTGTAAACGTTTGTTAAAGCCGCCAGCTCGATCGGGTCCCCCAGCTTCGTTCCGGTCCCGTGTGCTTCTACATAGCAGATGGATTCAGGCTGTATCTTCGTTTGATTCATGACCTGTTGGACCACGTCAGCCTGGCCTTTAACGCTTGGAGCATAAAAGCCGACTTTGTCAGCGCCGTCGTTATTTACACCAATGCCTCTCAGCAAGGCATAGATATGATCCCCGTCCTTTACAGCATCAGCTGCTTTTTTCAGCAATACAACAGCAACACCCTCACCGCCTATCATTCCGTCAGCTGAAGCGTCAAAAGCTTTAATATGTCCATCACTCGAAAAGTTCAGCCCCGGCTGATGCACATATCCGATATTTGACTCGGTATGCAGCGTTGCACCGCCAACTAAAGCATAATCAGATTCACCCGACAGCAGGCTTTTATAGGCAGAATGCAATCCAATCAGAGATGATGAGCAGTTGGCATGAACGAAATAGCTTGGCCCTCTCAGCCCGAGCTTATGAGAAATCATTGTCGGAATCGTCCCACTCTGTGCAAGCACCCACGAAACATAGCCGTCCGGCGTCTCCAGGCTCTCTGTTGTATCTGACGGTAACAGCGCGCGATAAGAATTATTGCTTGCCGACATAAAGACACTGGTTTGCGGAATCTGTCCCGCAGCATAACCGGCATCTTCTATTGCTTTCCACGAATGAGTCAGCAGCATCCGAAGCTGAGGGTCCATAAATTCAGCGTCTTTAGGAGAGATTTGAAAGAAGCTTGGATCAAATCTGTCTTTCCCCTCAATTGAAGCTTTAGCCGGGACATAGTCGGCATTCTCCGCTATCTCCTTTGAAATGCCAAAGCGCTGAAGCTCTTTTTTACTGAAAAACGTAATGCTCTCCTTGCCGTCTCTGAGGTTCTCCCAAAATTCATCATGATTTTTTGCCCCTGGAAATTCACACGATATGCCAATAATCGCCACACTATCGTCATAATAGTCCGGGAGATCACTCATCTCGGTAGACTGATCTTCTATATGAGCTGGCGGTTCTATCGGCACATGGTCACTTGCGCTCATTCGCTGTTCAGTGATGTACTGGCTGATATTATTAATCGTTGAATACTCAAACAGGTCTGTGACAGAAAACTCACAGGATAGTTCATGTTTGATGCGATCAGCCACAGTGACCGCGAGAAGCGAATCCCCGCCCACATCGAAAAATCCGTCATCCCATTCAATGTCACCCGTTTTCAGCACTTCCTGCCAAATGGTAAAAACAGTATCCTGAATGTTCTTAGGAGAGGTCTGCCTTTGCTTTAGCTGCTCCCCTGATAAATCGATATTCTTAAGGCTGTTTCTATCTATCTTTCCGTTCGGGGTTAACGGCATATGATCAAGCTGAATAAAATAAGAAGGCACCATATAGGCAGGCAAAGCGTTTTTCACAAAATGACGCAGTTCTCTCGCTGTGAGAGAAGCATTTGCATGTTTAGCTGTATAATAGGCAGCCAGGTTATCCATATCTGCGACCACAACGCATTCCAGAATGCCGGGATGCTCACTAAGCCTGCTTTCAATATCACCAAGTTCAATACGGAATCCGCGGATTTTTACTTGATTATCGATGCGGCCTATATATTCAATTCGCCCTCCCGGAAGCCAGCGGGCCATGTCTCCCGTTCTATAAAGCTTAGACCCAGGCTCAAAAGGGTTGTCAATGAATCTCGAATCCGTTAATTCTTCCTTTTTGTAGTAGCCCTTCGCCACACCGTCTCCTGCAATGCATAGCTCACCCGGGACACCTGCCGGCACTGGCGCGAGCTGAGAATCCGTAATATAGATTTGTGTATTGGCGATTGGCCTTCCTATCGTGGCATGAGAGCATTCATCGTTAATGCGCTGAACCGCTGACCAGATAGTTGTTTCGGTTGGCCCGAACATATTCCAGGCTTCGCTGCCCGTATCTAAGAAATATCGTTTTAATGTCTCAGGCAATGCTTCGCCTCCGCATAAAATTTTCACGCTCTCTTCATTTTCCCAGCCTGAATAAAAGAGCATCTTCAACGTAGCGGGGGTTGCCTGCATCACTGTCGGTTTGATCGTGCGGATGTCCCGTTTCAGCTTTTCAACGTCTTTTGTATGCTCCGTTTGACAAATATAGCAGTGTGCGCCCTTTATTAAAGGCAAAAATAATTCCAGAGCTGCGATATCAAAACAGTAGGTTGTGACAGCAAGCATTTTATCCTCTGCCGTAAGACCTGGTGTTTCCCCCATCGAAACGAGAAAGTTTGTCAAAGCTTTATGCGGTATCATGACACCTTTTGGCTTTCCTGTGCTGCCGGATGTATAAATGCAATATGCCAAGTTCTCCGGCGTGACAGTGCGTGTAAGCACTTTTCGATCAGAGGCTGTTTGAGCAATTTCATCCCAATCTTGATCTAAAAGAGCTGTTGTGACACCGTTCCAACTCAACGTATTTACTAATTCCGATGTCGTCAGTGTAATGAAAACTTCACTGTCCTCAAGCATGTATTCTAATCGTTCAGCCGGATAGGACGGGTCTAGCGGCACATACGCTCCCCCAGCCTTGAGGATCGCTAATAAACCCACTAGCATGTCCAGCGATCGATCCACATAGATCCCCGCCAGACGGTCAGGACCCACTCCATGCGCCTGCAAATAAATGGCCAGCTGTGTGCTTCTTTCATCAAGCTCCCGATACGTCAATGTTTGACCTTCATAGCTGACAGCCGCTCTATCAGGCGTCTTTTTCGCCTGCTGCTCAAACAAATCATGAAAAGTTATATATGGATACGTTTTTCCTGTGGCGTTCCATGTTTTGAGAATCATCTGCTTCTCTGCCTCAGGTAATAAAGAATACTCTTTTAAAGGCTGAGAAGGATTCAACATCGCCTGCTCTGTTACATAAACAAAATGGTCGAACATGGCGGATATAGAAGCCGCATCAAACAGCCCAGTATTGTACTTGATGTTCAGCTCCATTTTTTCTTCTGTTTCCCACAGTTCAAATACTAATTCGTATTCGCCCTCTTGGTGAATATACTCAACGAAATCGACAGAAAAGAAGTCAGCATAGCGGCTCAGCAAGCTTTGATAGCTTCCGGATTGAAGAAAATTCTGATAGAAAAAAGCGGTTTGAAATACCGGTGAACCTGCTTGACTGCGAGGAATATTCAGATCCCTCACCATTTTTGGAAAAGGATATGCTGCATGATCAAGTCCATCCAATATCGTTAATTGCAATTTTGAAATAAAGCTAGAAAAAGTGTCTGCCGGGTTCAGCTCACTCCGAATCGGGAGCATATTGAGAAAATGTCCAATGGCATCATCAAATCTTTCTTCCGGCCTCACCATGGCCGGCATGCCGACGATCTGTTCTTTTTGGCCTGTGTAACGGCCAAGCAGCATCATATAGCAGCTTAAGAATACCGTCGTGACATTTACAGAATGCTCTTTCGCAAACGTTCTGACCTGATTCATGAAGCCGCTGGACAGCCGCCTGGTGTATGTATCCTCTCTAAACTCAGAGACTGAACTTGCGCTGACCTTAGGCAGCTGAAGATTCGGCAAAGTTCCCGATAGCTGTTTCTGCCAATATGTACGATGCTTCACACCGTCTTTGCCGGCAAGCATGTTTTTCTCCCATGCCGCAAAATCATGATAAATGGCAGGAGAAACAGCTTTTTCCGGCTGCTGTCCTTTTAAAAGAAGCTGATAGGTATCAAACAGACTGCGTATAAATGTGACAGACGAAACTCCGTCAAAAATCAAATGGTGAATGACAACTAATAAAAAATGCTCTTGTTCAGATCTGGAAAAGCTCATGACACGCACTAACGGGCTGTTTTCCTTTACATACGGTTCCTTTACTTTCTTTCTAAGAAAAGCAGGAATATCAGACTCTTTCATACTTGAGATGTTTTCTGTCTTGATTTCAATTGAAAGTGCTGGCTCATTTTTAAGAAATGGCACTCCGTCTTTCTCTTGGATGACGTGCTTTAAGATTGGGTGCTGAGTCAATACAAGGCCGAAAGCCTGCTGTAATGTTTCAAGGTGAAGCCCTGACGAAAATTTAAAACAGAGAGGTACGTGATATGCACTTTTTTCGGGTGACATTTTTTGCAATGTCCATAATCCTTTTTGAACCTCAGAGAGAGGCTGAAAAGTTGCCTGACTCCTTTCCGGTTCGGTTTTATATGTGTCCGTGCCCTTTTTGTCAGCAGACAAGCTGCTGAGGTCTTCATGTTCTGATAGATAGCTGGCTAAGCGTTCAATTGTAGGATATTGATGTATCTCTCTGGCTGTTAGTTTGATATGATAGTTTTTCTCGATCGATCGAATGAGCTTCATCATCTTGATAGAATTCACACCAAGACTTTGGATATTTGCATTTGGCTCCACCCAATCGCGGGAAACATGCAGCTCCTCAGTCAAACAGGTGAGCAGATGCTTCTGTATTTCTTCCCTTACTCTTTTCACATGGTCTGCTTGCTGTATCTCCTCATCCTGGACCGCATCGTTCATCCGATTGGGTTTATGTAGCAAGTGATCGAACTCTCCATTTTCAAATGAAGTTTTTAGCTGGGTGCGCTGGATCTTACCGATAGCCGTTTTTGGAATCTCTTCTTTTTGTACAGGCAGCAAATATTCCGGGGTGACTCCGATCACCTGTGAGACATGGGATTGTATGTTTCTAAGAAGCTGAGACATCTGCTCATCATTTAATTTTGCGGAAGTAACAAAGAAGATAGCCAGCTGATCTGTTGAATTCTGGCCCAGACGGACAGCGCAAGCAGCAGTATAAGAAGTTTCAATTTCAGATAATTCTTCAACTGCAGACTCAATTGCATGACTGTAATAATTAATGCCGTTAATGATAATTGCATCTTTCGTACGTCCTGTTATGGTTAAGCGCCCGTTTCGCAAAAAGCCAAGATCTCCGGTTTCAAACCAGCCGTCTTCTGTAAACACACTCTCATTCAAATCAGGCCGCTGGTAATAACCGCTAGTAACAGAAAGACCCGAGACTTGAAAACGGCCGATCTCGCCCTCTTCAACCAATTCATTATGGTCATTCACAATTCTCATAGAGAAGCCGGGGATTGGAGAGCCTATTTCAACAAAATGATCATCATCACTTGTTCCAGCCCGGGTAAATTCATGAGAAAAAATAACACCCGATGAAGTTTCGGACATTCCCCATGCAGGTCGGATGGCGTCAGCAGGCAGTCCATGTGGTTCTAAAAGCTCAAGTATTCTGCGCCCTACCTTGGCTACCATTGCTTCACCGCCATTGAGCATGTATCGCATTGAAGACAGATCCCATTTCCTATCTTTTATTTCTTCTACAAAATCAGTAACCAGACCAAACGCAAAATTCGGCGCCCACGTAACAGAAGCTCGGTAATGATCAATCCAATCCAGCCATTTTAACGGCTCCATTAAGATTGTTTCGCTTGAGACGTTAATTTCCTGACAGCCAAGATAAACATCCCGCAAATGCAGCATTCCGATCCCTCCGACATGGTCAAACGGCATCCAGTTAAACGTAATATCCTCTCTGGTGAAGCCTTGCATTTGAATAATCCCTTTCACCATGCTCATAATGTTACGATGATTAAGCATAACTGCTTTGGGCGTTCCCGTACTGCCTGAAGTCAGCAATAAAAGCGCTAAGTCTTCAGGACTGGATTGATGCCAATCTGTGTCCGCTTCAGCGCTGAGCAGATCCTCTACAGCAATTGCCCTGAACCCTTCAAGCCCTTGTTCTTTTGCCCAATCGAGCATTTCCTGGTGCATCCCCCGATCCGTAATCACCGCTGGCTTGTCAAGAAGCGTCCATGCGTCTTTCAGCTTTTGAGTGCCGCTGCTCGATTCAGCATACGTTGGCGGAACGGCTAATGGAGCCGGAACAACCCCTGTTAACACACACCCCCAGAACGCAGGGAGAAGCTGTGAATTGTCACCAAGCTGCAAAATCACGCTTTTTTTTGCTTTCAGGCCTGATTGGCGAAGCCCTTTTGCAATGCGCAGTCCATCATCCCATAATCGTCTGTATGATTGGTAAACTTCAGTTCCATCCGGCTGCAAATAAATGATTCCCTTTGTATCCCCAAGCTCCGCCGCAGTTCTGTATAAAACTTCAGGTATTGTTGCCGGCTGCTTTTCAGATATATGTAAAGGCTCACCATGACTGACAGAAGGATTAGCTAATATGCGGATATTATCATTATTTCTCATCACGCTGCCTCCATTTCACCTGCAAAATTTTTATATATATTTTCAGTTAATTACCATATAAACCTTTGATTCTACTTTTGACTTCTTCATGATGAAATGTTTTCTCATGCATCATCAATTCCTGTTCAATGACGCGTGGCAGCTGATCGCGAAGCGGGGCAACCAAATGATCTTTCAGTGTAACCAGTGAATTTCTCGGCTTTTCCGCCAGTTCTTGCGCCAGCTCCACTGCATAATCTAACACTTCTGCACGGGGCAGCACCTTAAAGGGAACCCCTCTTTTTTCAAGATCAGCTCCGCGGTAGCTGCCCGCATTCAATAATATTTCTTGGGCCAGGCTGAAACCCAATTTTTTAGGAACGATAAAGGTAGCGCCCATTCCAGGCGTAAATCCGTATTTCATAAAATTAGCCGTATACACGCTTTCTCTGCTCAAAATGACAATGTCAGCAAAGAGCCCCATGACAAAGCCGCCTCCAATTCCATGGCCCTGCATTGCCGCAATAACTGGAATCTCACAATCCAGCGCCAGAGAATAAAGATTGTCATCAGTGAACTTGGTCAATCCCTGCTGAATTCGAAGCAGTCCTTCTTGCGTTCCTCCTGAAGCAAAATAATTATCATATCCTGTCAAAATAACCGCTTTGTATTTGGGGTTCTGCCGTATGTATTCAAACGCTTGAATTAAACCGTCTGTAAGTTCTTGTGAAAACGCGTTTTTATGAGTGCGATCTTGCATCTTGACCTGAATAATGGCGGATTCAATTTCGATAAGCTCTACAACAGAATGCGTCATGATGTCCTCCTAACGGTTCTGATTGAAACGGTTACTGATCCTCCCATGGGAATTGTCCTGTTTCAACATACCTGATGATTCCCATTTGGTTTTGAGGATCAGAAAACATGTTTTGATTTGCAGTTAAAGCGGTGGCTTTCGCACGACTGACTTGATGATCAAGTGAGCTCATAAACTGTTTATAATGTGCGATTCCTTTTTTATTCAGCCTCCGCAAACGCAATAAATGCTTTCTCAGCAGCACGTCACTTTCAGCATCATAAGCATCTATTAACCCCCATTCACTGGCTTCCTGAACGGAAATCGGCTTTGTCATAAGCGTCATATAATGCGCTTTCTGCCGGCCGATACGGTGGATCAGAAACGGTAAAACACAAGCAGGGTACAGGCCGAATAGCAGCTCAGAGAGACTGAATGACGCCGTCTGATCAGCAATGGCAATATCTGTGGCAGATACAAATCCAATACCGCCGGCATTCACTTTTCCCCTGACATGCGAAATCGTGACATAAGGGCCGGTCTGCAATTTCAGCCACAAATCATAGAGAGGCTCTTGGGAGCTTGCCTGTTTTCTGCTCCTTTTCATTTCCTGATAGATTTCTTGAAAATCAGCTCCAAAACAAAACACCTCGGGAAGCCCCTCTAAAACGACAACCGTCACCGTTGATGTTTCACATTGATTTAACACTTGCAAGCATTCTTCTATCAGCGTGTCATTAATCGTATTATTCGCTTCAGGACGGTGAAAGGTAATATAGCAAACCGACGCTTGAAAGCGGACCTTTATCGTTTGATAGGTCACGAGATCCACCTGTACTTCCGATGAAACTCAGAAATTTCTTCTAAAAACAAGCGCGGCTTCTCTTGAGTGGACTGCATGATGCCCGGTATCATCTCAAAGTCCAGCTTTACATTGCGCGTCCCAAACCGCACCATCCCGCTCCCCTTAAACAATAGCTCATACTCTTCCATGGAGAGCTGATACCGGTGATCCAAATGCTTCTCAATACCAAATGTTCGCTGACGCTCCTGGCCTTGCGGAGTTGTAATTCCGCTGTAGAATTCAGAACAGCAGCCGGATCCATAGGAAAAACAGCCAATTCGTTTAGGCGAATCAAACCTCCCTTGGTCTATCGTGCTGGCCAATGCCAGAAACAAGGCTGCCCCCATAATATTTCCAACTCGTTGACAGTAGTTTAACCCTGGTTTTACCCGAGTTAAAAAATCCGTCTCAATCCCGGATGTTTTCACCTTCGCTACCCTACGCATCATTGTCCGGTGCGCGCCTTTCACCATCCCGCCAAAGGGCGTATGGTAAGCAAGATATTGAAACGTGTCCTGATAATTGGCACCCGGTACACGCTTTTGATATTCCAGAAAGGTCTGTTCGCAGCAATCCAAATATGACATTAAAGACAGATCAGAATCTCCCGCTTCACTGTCGGGAATGGGGCGGCACGTGTCCATCACTTCATAGCCGTAATAACCATTTGCTCCGGGATCTATCTGAAACACCTCGGGATTTTCGCCAACTAAAACGGCCACCGCTCCCGCTCCGGCGCTCGGTTCCGCATAAGACCAATCTTCGCTTAAAGCGTCTCCGCCCTCAGCGATTAAAAAACGTGAAATATCACTGGAGATAACCAGTGCTTTGGCACCCGGAGAAGTCTGGGATAATATAAAATTCACCGCCATCTGAAATCCCGCTGTCCCTGAATAACACGCCTGTTTAACCTCAAACAAACGGCAGTTGCGGTTGAGACCTAAATATTCATGGATATATGTACTTAACGATTTCCCAAAGTCGATCCCGGATTCAGAGCAAGTGATCAGCAATTCAATCCGGTCCTTCTCTGCTTCAGATAAAGCATCAATAATCGGCTTAGCTGCATTGACTCCGAAGGTCACGGGATCTTCATAAGGCAGTGCTACCGCTTTTTCTTTCATTAATAAGTTTTCAAATCTCGCAGTATCTAAGTGTCTGTATTTGGCCAGCTCCATGACATCAAGGTATGCCGTTCCGCCAAAGACATTCATCGCTTCTATTCCGGCTGAAACCATTTATGATTCGCCTCCACATTTCTCAATGTTTTGTATACAAACCGCGGTGTTCATTCCGCCAAACCCCATGCTTAAGCTCAGCGCATTTTTGATGCGGTATGAAATCGATTTCTCATTTACCCAATGAAAGGAATCATCGATTGGATGATCCAAATTCCTGCTCGGATGCAGGGCAGATTTTTTCATTTGCAGCAAAACAGAAATAATCTCTACGATGCCCGCCGCACTAAGCCCGTGTCCGGTTATCGATTTTGTTGCATTGATATAAGCATGGGAAAGCCGGCATGCACGGAGCGCCTTTAATTCTATTTCATCTCCAATAAAAGAGCCTGTTCCATGAGGATTAATATAATCAATATCTTCTGGTAAAAGCCTGGCACGCTCCAGTGCCTTCTGGATGACATGAATCTCTCCTTCTAATGAAGGATCAGGATTCCGGTTTCCGTCCAGTTTGATTGACCAGCCAGACAATGCTGCATAAGGTTTTAGACCTCTTCGTAAAGCCGTCTCCTTTCGTTCTATTACCAATGCACCGCACGATTCTCCATAGATAAACCCGTCTCTGTTTTGATCGAAAGGACGGCACGCATTTTCAGGTTCATCAGCATATTTGTCCGTCCCCATAGCGCCTAAAGCCCTTAGCGCCTCGCATTCCATATAAGAAAGATCCATTAAAGCACCAAGTGCTATGCAAGTATCAACTTCGCCTGACAGGACTTGCTGAATCGCATGAATGACTGCTAACTGGCCGCTGGCCGAAGCTCCTCCCACCGTATATGCTAATCCCGTGATGCCAAACTGATCTGTACATATCCCGCAAAGATCGCTGTCCATGAAAGACAGACCATACGCCGGAGAAATAAAACCGGAGCGGTCTTGATACCTTTCATAAACTTCAAAGTTTTCTCTCTGTTGAAAATTTGATCCGCCAACAACCAGTCCGATACGTGAGGAATCTGCATCGTCCAATTCAGCCTCCTCCCAAGCCTCTGTGAGAGTTACCAATGCAGCGCGGCTGGAGAATGATGCTTTTCGCAACATTTTTTTAGAGAGTCGGTCAGGATAAGACAATGACGCAATTTCGGCTCCGATAAACCGGCTGTCTTTTTGTCTGCCTGAACGCTTCATGACATCAAAGGCATGTCTGCCGGACAGCAGCGAGGAAGCAAAGTCCTCTTTCCCTTGACCGATAGAGGCCGTAACGCCTACACCGGTCACCACCACCTCAGGCAGATTGCACTTTGTCATAAAGCACCTCAGCTAATTCACCGATGTTTTTCACCCCGGATAGCTCAATGCGAGGGATTTTTAGCGATAAATCCTCTAGCACCATCGTGATAATTTCAGCTCTGTCTACAGAGTCAGCTCCTAGCTCAACTAACTGATCTTCAGGCTCAAATCTGTGTCCGTCTAATTCAGGAAGCACCTCGCAAATATTGGTGATTAGTACTTCAAAGATTCTCTGTTTATCCATAATGCGCTCTCTCCTTCAAGGGATTATTTTAATGATTTTTATAGGTATATTTTCATAATATTCAAACTTTTATTTTTATGTTGTCTGTTTCATGCGACGGCTGATACATCGATTGCATCCGTTCATGAAGCAATACTGCCGTTTCTGTCATTAATTTTTTCCCGATTTCATCCACATGGCGGTTTCGCCAATTTTCTAATTGCGATCCTTTGACCCATTGATTAAAGGCTCCCAGCGCGGGACCGCAGTGAATTTGATAATCGACCTTCGAATATTCGCTTCCGCTGATTGCCAATTTTGAGCTGTATCTGAAATACCATCGAAAAATCAAAGCCATTTTATGCTTCGGATTTTGTTCAGCCTTCTCAATGTCTGCAGCGGGATAATGCAATGCAATATCTTTATATATGTCTTCTATACTGCGTTTAAAGTATTTCTCCTCAAGCTGGGCCAGCATCTTTGCATCCAGCTCACGTATAGACCCATACCGCTGGTACAGTTCATATAACTTGTTTGCCCGTGCGGGAAAGAACACGCCTTTCTTTAGCACCTGCACTTTACTGCCCGATTCAAACATATCACCTGCAGGCGCATAGGCTGTATCTTGTACATTCATCTGCTGAAGCAAATCCTTTACTTTATCACTTGTTGCCGCCTCAACCGTACATTGATTGATTGAGCCTGTTAGAATAAAATCAGCTCCTAGCATAAAAGCCGCCATCGCTGCCTCAGGTGTTCCAATTCCTCCAGCTGCACCAACTCTTATTTTTTTCCGGTATTGATATTTTTTCATCATTTCATCTCTTAAAGATGTCATCGCCGGCATCAGGCTGTATGCTACACCGCCATCTGTATGACCACCTGAATCAGCTTCTACACAAATATCGTCAGCCATCGGAATACACCGCAACAACTCAGCTTCGTTCATAGTGATTTTATTTTCTCCTAAAAGCTTTTGCAGCATATTCTCAGGCGCAGGACTCAGAAATGATTCTGCAACTTCCGGCCGTGATATTTTTGCTATGAGACGATTTGAGCATATAACGTCACCATTTTGATTTCGTTTCACTCCTTTTGCGCGGTACCTTACTAATGCAGGAGTGACACTTAAAAATGCTGAAGCCTCCACAATGCTCACTTGATTCCTCAATAAAAGATCGATCATTTTTTCTTCTGATTCAGTATGTTTCATATTGTGGACTAGATTGATGCCATAGGCTTGTCCTTTCCCTAATTCACCTTGTATAGCATGGATCGCATCTTCAACCTCTTTCAGGCTCAGACCTCCTGTGCCAAAGAACCCCATAATTCCCGCTCTTGACAGCTTTACTACCATTTCTTTCGAAGCAATGCCGCGGTACATTCCCCCTGCAAGATAAGCATATGTAAGATGATAATCTTGTTTAAATTCAGCACTTCCTAAAGATTCTGCCGTAATCCCAGCTTGAACATTGCGTTGCTCCTTTAGATGCGCACTGATCGCGGGGTTTTTTTTCGGTATATATGTCAATGGTTCAGCTTCATTTTTAATCCGATGAATGAGACCAGTTAAAACAGTTCCAGGCCCAATCTCTTCAAACTCCATTTCTCCTCTTCCCATCAGAAAACGAATGCTGTCCGTCCATTTCACTGTGTTGTCCATTTGTTCAGATAATGTATCTTTTAATCTGTCTTGATGGTATGGCTCTGCGTAGACATTGGAGATAACCGGGATCGCCAAAGGTGCAAACTGGAATGAGTCAATATATTGCTTAAATACCTGTTTGGCTTCATTCATATATCTGGAATGAAAAGCTCCGCTCACATTTAATGGATGAAACAGCTTTACATCCTTGGTGTTTTCAAAAACAGCCCGAGCTTTCTCAATCTCGTTTTTCGGGCCAGAAATCACAATTTGCCGGGGCGTATTTTCATTTGCCACATCAATGTCATAAAGACGGTGCTCTTCTAAAACGGCTGTAACTTGTTCCTTACTCAGGCCGATCACAGCAGCCATTCCGCCCCCTGTAATTCGTCCCATCAATTCTCCTCTTTTTTTGACGAGCCTTAATCCGGTTTCAAAATCAAATGCACCGGCTGCCATCAGCGCATTGTATTCTCCTAAGCTGTGTCCTGCCGCAAAATCAGGTTTTCTGCCGGTCTCCTCCACTCTCTTCAAGTAACTGAGTGCATTAACAACATACAAAGCCGGCTGCGTGTATTCAGTATGATTTAAATCCAGATATGATTTTTCGGTACATAGCTTCTCTATTGAATAGCCCAATATTTGATCTGCTTGATCTGTCAAATGCTGATACTGTTCAAATAGCCCTTGTCCCATCCCCTTTTGCTGGGAGCCTTGCCCTGGAAAGACATATGTAATCATCTTGTAAACTTCCTTTCTGGTGTACGGAAATACTCAACCGTATTCAGATTTTTCAGCTCCTGATGAAATGGTGTTATGATTGAGCAGCAACGGTCAGCTGAATCACCCGGAATCAGCTGTTTCACAAAAGCAGCTAAGGTGCCGGATGGCCCTAAATCGATAAACTTGCATGTATGCTGGCTTTCCAAATATCGAATCGCTTCACGAAACATCATTGGCTTTCTGACCGCATTCCAAAAGAAATTCTCGTCCATTACGTGAAGGCAGCTTCCCGTTAAGCTCGATACAATCGGTATTGACGGTTTTTTAAAAGATTTTGATCTTAAAAATTCTGCATAGGCACTCTCTGCCGGATCAATAAGCGAAGAATGAAAGGCATAGGACACAGGAAGCAGCTGGCAAAGAATCTGCTTCTCCTTTAAATCCTCCATAATCTTCCTTATATGATCTTCTTCACCAGAAATGACGAAGTGCGAATCATAATTGATAGAAATGAGTTCACTATTTCCAAACAGTTGCGGATGATCATTCAGCAATTGCGGTTTGTCAAGAATGGCAACCATTTTTCCTTTATCGCAGGAATTCTGGATGATAATAGCCTGTTCAAGTATGCAATCCAGTATATCCTCTGCGTCTGACACACCAGAAACTGCCGCTGCTGCGAATTCTCCCAGACTTGATCCCAATACGTAATCAGGAGAGATTCCCCTGTCTTCCAAAACCTTATATAAGGAATACTCAATCATAAAAATGGCGGGGTGGGAAAAAAAAATACTGTCAAACGGATCTGACATACGTTTACCTGGATGGTAGATTTCTTCAACAATGGATGTGCCAATTCGCCGTGCTGCAATGTCATCCATTTCAAGCATAGATTGGCGAAACACGGTATTTTCCTTAAATAGTTCTTTCCCCATGTGATAGTATTGGGAACCTTGCCCGGAAAACATAAAAACAAGCGGTTCATTCATGTGTATAACCTTCTTTTTTTATATTTATGACGGCTATTGGATTTCTTATTTCCATGTATGTTGTAAAGCACATAGCAGCGATTGAAATGAAATTAATAAATGGAAAAGACATATGTGAAAAAGTAAAGGAGATTCAACTTGGAAGGATTGCTATTGGTGCTCTGGATGCGGTTCATTTATGATGTGATCGTAGATGTATGTTGATATCTCAAAATTGATGTAACATGATAACAGGATCAGCAAAGAACATCGACTCTATGATTGGTGGGTGAGGTTAAAAAATAAACCATCTAGATGTGGGAGCGATGGTTTGACAGACCGGCTGACATAGTTCAAATGTCTAACTTAATTTATCAGCCTCTTTATGTAACAGTATATAAAGTTATTCAATTAGAAACAGTGTCAATCGAACGATTGAATCTTTAAAACTTTATACCTTAAATGAAAGGAAATCTGTGTTTAGACCTGATTGATGAGGTACACGGCCATAGGGGCAAATGCTTTAGCGGGGCATTGCTTCCGCATCTTTCTTTATGCGATGAATTAACCCAGTTAAAACATTTCCAGGCCCTACCTCCTCAAACTCCATATGGCCTTTTTTCATTAAGTATCTTATGCTGTCAGTCCATTTCACTGAGTGATTAATTTGATCAGCCAGCGTCTGTTTCATGAATTCGTATGTATACGGTTTGGCATACACATTAGAAATAACCGGGATAGACGGAGGCGAAAAATAAAAGGCATGAAGGAATTCCTCGAATTCTTCTTTTGCTTTATTCATGTATCTGGAATGAAACGCGCCGCTTACGTTTAAGGGGAGTACCATTGTAACTTCAGTCATCGTTTTAAAAAGAGATGCGGCTTTTTCAATCTCATCTTTTTTTCCTGAAATTACAATTTGATATGGGGCATTCACATTAGCGATATCAACATCATGTAAATGATATTCTTTCAGAGCCTTTGCAACCTGCTCTTCATTTAGTCCCATAACAGCTGCCATACCGCCGTTGCTTATCTGACTCATCAGTTCGCCTCTTTTTCTGACAAGCTGTAAACCTGTCTTAAAATCAAAGGCTTCAGCTGCAAATAACGCATTGTATTCACCCAAGCTGTGCCCGGCGACAAAGTCAGGTTTAACTTCTTCATCCTTGATTTTTTTCAGATAGCTTAGTGCGTTTACCACATATAACGCCGGCTGAGTAAATTGCGTTTTGTTTAAATTGGAATAAGGATTTTCCAGGCAAAGACGTTTGATTGAATATCCTAAGATCTCATCTGCCTGATCCGTCAGTTCTTTAAATTCATCGAATAGGCCGCTGCCCATTCCCTGTTTCTGTGAACCCTGACCTGGAAAAACATATGTGATCATTCTCTCAAAGCCACCCTTCCGATTAGTAGATGTGTTTCACTTCTGTATGACTTTATAATAGTGATGACCGGATAAATAGTAGCATGTTCATGTTGATGGTAACCTCTGTAAATATTATCCGTCAAGTTAATTTTTCCTACAGTTTGCTCGATTGTTTTTCTGCTTTTTTCCATTGAGGAATAAAGGATCAGGAGATATAACAGAACATAAGAAAAAAGACCCGGATTACGTATAGGGCGCCATATCATGATAATGCGCTTCATTTTCTTTCAAATGAGTTTTCAAAATAAATAACACCCATCTATGTAATCATTTTCGAAAATAAAAATCATTTAGATATTCGAAGAAAAATAGGATAATAGATTCAGAAGGATTATTTAAAATCAAAAATACCTTTTTGGTTTTTACGAGTGCGAAATTTCACAAAATATTCTTTCTTATCAATTTGAAAGTAAATATTATGCTGATAAAGATCCTTTATCGAATGGCCGGGCAATTTGCCAAATGAGTGACCAGGATACACCCGTACATGGGGTGAAACCTCCGACTTTATTCTTTGAATACTATCAAACATCTCTTCCGCAGAGCTGCCATCATCCTCACATATGCCGCACCCTTCTGTAAACACCGTATCTCCGGTAAAAATACTCTCAGAAAACAAATAACACATTCCGCCGGCTGTATGCCCCGGTGTGAGAAGGCATTGTGCTCTTGTGTTTCCTATGCTGATTGTCTGATGATCATCTAGGCTAATTAAATTTCTGCATCGGAATTGATAATAATCAATTTCTTTTTTTGACATATAAACTTGAGCGTTAAACATCTTCGTCAGCGGGTCTACCAGATTTACATGATCATAATGAGAGTGTGTCAATGCGACTGCCTTTAATTCCGCTTCGATTTCAGAAAGTGTAGTGGTTATCTTACTCAATTCCCATGAGGGATCAACAACAATTGCAGATCTGCTTACAATATCTTCAATGATATAGCAATAATTCGTCCAGCCCTGATACCTTGTTTTAATTGGATGCACCTTGTAAGTAAGATTCATTTATACCATCCCTATCATGTAAAGTTCTTAAACGATGGACCAGTGTTCACCCCTCAGTCCGTCTTTCATTCCACTTTACCAAACAGCATGCTTGTTTTCCATTTTTTTCAGAGATCCTTGTTCTTTGAATATAAAAAAGCGACTCTTTTGGACGCATGCCCAACAAGAATCGCATTTCGCACTAGTGCCTTAAGGATGTCGTTTTTGTGTCTCACGTGTATCTTCCACGCAAATTGACTCTACATGCTGCATAATGACCCGCTTGATTCGGTCTTTATTCACGCGCAGAGGGTCAAGCATGGCATGTAAAGCCAAGCCGTCAACAAGCGCGTAAAGTCTCTCAGCTTCAATGTCTTTATCAGCATTCTGCTTCAGTAAATCGGATTCATCTAAATAGGCAATCAGATTCCGCATGCCGCTGAAAATCCCGTCATGATTCGCATCAAACATATCCTTTTTATGTCTGGCATAAGCAGTAAAAGCAAACCAAACCTCCATCTCTCTAATCGTTTCTTCATTCGTTGGGACCATTTCAAGCAAAATTTGCAACACTTTTTTCTTAGGGAGCAAATCCCTCACTGCAATGTCCTTAATTCGGGCCGTCACCTTTTCTTGGACAAGTTTCATTGCAAAAGCAAGCAATTCATCCTGTGTAGAGAAATAATGGCGCAGCGCACCTAATGACAATCCTGCTTCCTTTGCAATATTTCTGGCTGATGCTCCCTCCATCCCTCGTTCTAAAATGACGCGCCACGTTGCTTCTGCAATTTGTTTTCTTCTTTTCTCATGGTCAATTTGTTTTGGCATAGCTTTATTGTAACAAGAAAAAAATGAGAGGGCAATTTTTATAATACAGTTGTGTTGCAAAAACAAAGATGGTAACATATTATTTAAATAATACAACTGTATTGAAAAGAGGGGGATGGATTGAACGGTATCGCATGGATGATTGTTTTCTGTGAAATTGCGTTTTGGGTTGTCATTGTTTTGGGGCTTGCTGTACGCTACGTATTCAAACGACATACATTAGGACTGCTATTCCTTGCCTTAACTCCAGTTATCGATTTGATCTTGTTAGCGGTAACTGGTGTGGACCTTTACCGCGGAGCCTCAGCGACCGCAGCCCATGGGATTGCAGCTGTTTACATCGGTATATCGATCGCTTATGGGAAACAAATGATTCAATGGGCAGATGAAAAGTTTCAATATTATGTGACAAAAAAAGGAACAAAACCGCTGAAACGTTTTGGAATGGACCATGCCAAGCACGGTGCGAAAGGCTGGCTAAGACATGTGCTGGCCTACTTAATTGGTGCGGGACTATTGGGAGGGATGATCTATTTTATCAATGACTCTTCCCGAACCGAGGCGTTGAGCGACATTCTTAAACTGTGGACTGTCATTATAGGCATTGACTTTCTCATTACAGCCAGCTATTTTATTTGGCCAAAAAAAGAGAAAGCTTCGGCGAATCTCAGGAGTTAACATGAAGAAAAAGGCCCTTCCCCAGTGGAAAGGGCCTTTTTTGGTTTTGTTAAAATATGCTATACTATTTTCGTCAGAAAACAGACTTATAGATATTTTGGGCTGATTCAAGGGTGCTGTTTGTATGAGTAAGCAGGGGAAGGGAGTGTCATACTTGAACCAAAAAGAACTGAACGAGCACTCTAAAGATTTTAACCTGAGATCAAAATTAATCGGAATTGTATCTATCACTTTTATCGCGGCCATTGCGCTTGCAGTCATCTTCGGCGGCTTTTTCTTCGGGATGAAAGGCTTATTCTCCATACTTGGCATCACATACGCTTCCAATCAAACATTAGCTTTATTTATTTTAGCCTGCTTTGCTGTAGGTTTAATCATAGACCCACTCACAAAGATTATCTCTATCATTTTGGCAAAATCACTTTCATTGAAAAAGACTGCACTTTTTGCTTTTATACTGTATTTTATCAGCAATCTTATAACGATCTGTTTTGCAGATTACTTTATGCAGTCTATTTATATTCCAGATGTCTTGCTTGTTGTGATATCAGCTTTCATGGCTTTCATTGAACTTGCTTTTGATAACCAGCCTAATAGAGAAGCAGCTTAAAATGCCGATGGCAGATATGGAAAATTCATAACACCCTATATTTGGACATCACCAGTTATATAAACGAAAAAACTCCCTGTTCACACGAACAGGGAGCAAAACACAATGTTGTAATTAAATTCTGCATTCTAAAATGATTCTTACATTCGGATCATCAAGTTCATCCAAAAAGATAATGATCTTCGGACCACATGCCATGTGCTTCCACCCCCTCACCCAAAATATACATTAATCCCAATTGCCTGTAAATGGAAATTTTGTTATACGGAGAAACCATGAAATATAATGCGTTAACACTGCTCACACGTTTACAACCGTTTCTTATAATCTGACACTCGAAGGAGTACAAAAAAAGCATTGATCCATTCAGAGAATGGATCAATGCTTACCACCCCCGCTACATCACGCGTTTGAACATCTTTTCCATCTCATATGTCGAGTGGTGAATGATGATCGGGCGGCCGTGCGGGCATGTAAATGGGTCTGATGTGCTTCGGAGGTCGTCCAGAAGCGCTTTGATTTCGTCGTTTCTGAGGTGGCGATTTGCTTTGATGGAGCCTTTGCAGCTCATCATAATCGCCGCTTCCTCGCGGAGTTTTTTAATATCTATATTTTTGGAGTCGAGCACCTGCTGAATGATTTCTTCTATGAGCTCTGCTTCTTCTCCCTTTGGAAACCAGGCCGGGTGGCAGCGGACGATGTAACTGTTAGAGCCGAATGACTCTAAAAAGACACCGACGCTTTCGAGCTCTTGTTTGTGCTGTTCAATAATCAAAGCCTCATTTGTGGAGTAGTGGAACGTCAGCGGTACAATCATCTCCTGGACCTCAGGCTCAACCTCCCCCACCTTTTCACGGAAGTACTCATATTTAATACGTTCTTGGGCGGCGTGCTGATCGATAATATATAGGCCGTTTTCGTTTTGTGCCAATATATAAGTCCCGTGCATCTGGCCGATCGGGTACATAATTGGAACCCGATCAGACGCTGGCTGCTGCTGTTCCTCATGGCATTCCTGCTCAAATGTTTCAAGCTGTTCTTCTGAAACATCGGACACCTCAAGGGTTTGTTCCTGATCAACGATAGGTGGAGCATCAAATTGGAGAGGAGGCAATTCTTCCTCCGCATCAACCGGCTCTTTCACGACTGAGCTGAGCTTCATTGGTGAATAAGATGGCGCATGCGCTTTTTCCGGTACTTTTCTTTCCGGAGGCTTTTCATCAAAGGTTATGAACTGCTGCTCATTTTTGATGGCAGGTGCCGATTTTTTCGGGAGCTGGGCACTCGGAATCAGCTGCTGCTGTTTAAACACATCTTTAATTCCGTCACGTATTAAGTCATGAAGCTCTGTTTCCTTGCTGAGCCGGACCTCAAGCTTCGATGGATGCACGTTGACATCGACTAAAATCGGGTCCATCGTAATTTCTATAAAGGTAATTGGATGGCGTCCGATCGGCAGAAGCGTATGATAGCCTTCATGAACCGCTTTGACGAGCGGGAAATTTTTAATGTAACGGCCATTCACCACAGACGACATATAGTTTCTCGACGCCCGTGTAATCTCTGGGAGGGCGATATATCCCTTTACTTCAAAATCCAAAGAGCTCACATGCAGCGGAAGCATTTTTTTGGCGACAGCCGTGCCGTAAATCGCTGCCAGTACATGGCGCACATCTCCATTTCCGTTCGTTTGAAGCAGGTTTTTCCCATGATGGCGCAGGCGAATCGATACCTCTGGATGCGCAAGAGCAATACGGTTAACCACATCCGTAATGTTTCCAAGCTCTGTATGAACGGTTTTCATATATTTCAAACGGGCCGGTGTGTTAAAAAACAGGTTGGAAACGACAATTTCAGTTCCCTTCCTGCTTGAGGAACGCGATTCGGAAATGATGTTTCCTCCTTGGAGGACGAGCTTCGTTCCAGCTCCTTCACCAGTGCTTGTTGTAATCTCCAGATGAGAGACTGACGCGATACTCGGCAGGGCTTCTCCCCTGAAACCGAGCGTTCTCACCCTGAATAAATCATTTTCATCTTTTATTTTACTCGTTGCGTGGCGGCGGAAAGCTCGCTTGCAATCTTCATTCTCCATTCCTTCGCCGTTATCCAAGACCCGAATGGATGCAAGGCCTGCTTCCTCAATATCGATTTCAATGACTGTGCTGTCAGCGTCGATCGCATTTTCCACCAATTCTTTGACGACTGAGGCGGGCCGTTCCACAACCTCGCCCGCCGCTATTTTATTTGAAAGCTCATCTGACAGCTGGATGACTTTTGCCACATTCATCACCCCGTTTTAATGTAATTTCTTTTGCAGCTTGTACATTTCATTCATCGCTTCAAGCGGTGTCATATCAAGTATATTAAGTGATTTGAAAGCATCGATCACTTGCTTTTCTTTTTTTGAAAGCTTTGGTGTTTCAGCCGGCTTTTCCGTTTCGTCAAAAAAGGACAGCTGTGCCGGCTCTTCTTTCACCTGAGGTTTCTGCACCGGCACTTCCGGTTTGTTTCCTGAATGCTCAAGCTCTTTTAAAATATCTTGGGCGCGGGCAATCAGATCTCCCGGCAGTTCGGCAAGCTGAGCTACATGGATACCATAGCTTTTATCAGCGGCACCTTCTTTGATTTGATGAAGAAAGACAACCGTTCCGTTATATTCTTCAGCGCGAACATGAACGTTTTTCAGCTGGGGCAGCTTGTCCTCAAGAACGGTCAGCTCGTGATAGTGTGTGCTGAACAGCGTCTTGGCGCCGATATGATCGTGAACATATTCAATAATCGCCTGTGCCAGCGCCATGCCGTCATAAGTGGACGTTCCCCGCCCGATTTCATCAAACAGAATGAGGCTGTTTTTCGTCGCGTTGACAATCGCATTTTTCGCTTCAAGCATTTCTACCATAAATGTACTTTGTCCGGAAATCAAATCATCTGCAGCGCCGATTCGTGTGAAAATTTGATCGAAAATCGGGAGCACCGCTTTTTTCGCGGGTACAAAGCAGCCGATTTGCGCCATAATGGAAATGAGCGCGATTTGTCTCATATACGTGCTTTTCCCTGACATGTTTGGACCTGTAATGAGAAGCATTTGTCTGTTATCGCCCATCATGCAGTTGTTCGGGACATATTCCTGGCTGTCCATGACTTTTTCAACAACCGGGTGTCTGCCTTCAATCACTTCGACTTCATCTTTAGAGAACTCCGGTTTCGTGTAGTGGCGATTTTCACTGATTGTCGCAAAGCATTGCAGTGCGTCCAGCTCGCTCATCTGTTTTGCAAGCTGCTGAAGCCGCGGAATATACTGCTTCACTTTCTCGCGCAGCTCGGTAAACAGCTCGTACTCCAGCTCGCAGATGTTATTTTCCGCCTCTAAAATGAGCGCTTCTTTTTCTTTTAATTCAGGGGTAATGTAGCGCTCTGCATTGGTTAACGTCTGCTTCCGCTCATAACGCCCTTCCTCAAGCAAATGCAAATTTGCTTTTGTCACTTCAATGTAATAACCGAAAACTTTATTAAAGCCGACCTTTAAAGAGCGAATGCCTGTGTATTCCCGCTCCTGCTGTTCCAGGCGGGCAATCCAGTCTTTTCCGTTTCTGCTTGCATCACGATATTCATCAAGCTTTTGATTATAACCATCTTTAATCAGATTCCCTTCTTTTACCGATAAAGGAGGGTTTTCGTACAGCGCTTCTTCCAGCAGTTCAAGTACATCCCCGCAAGGGTCAATGCGCTCTGCACGTTCCTTGGCCTTGTCATGAGCCAGTGAAGCAACCAGCTGTTTGATGCCAGGAACTTGCTTTAACGATTCCTTCAGCTGAATCAAATCCCGGGCATTGACATTTCCGAATGCAACGCGGCCGGCAAGGCGTTCTAAGTCATATACTTCTTTTAAACGTTCACGCAGATCTTCCCGTTCAAAGAAATGGGACATTAATGTTTCCACCATTTCTTGGCGCTCTTCGATTTGATTGACTCTGATAAGCGGCCGGTCAATCCACTGTTTAAGCAGCCGGCCTCCCATTGCCGTTTTTGTTTCATCCAGCAGCCACAAAAGGGAGCCTTTTTTATTTTTCGAACGGATCGTTTCGGTCAGCTCCAGATTACGCTTTGAGTACAAGTCAATTTTCATCGCTTCCTCAAGCTCATACACCTGCACGGGCTGAAGATGATCAAGGCTGCGCTTTTGGGTTCTTTTCAAATACGTATATAAGCGCATAAATGTTTTTGTTATATCTTCATTATTTAAGTGCTCAATGATCGTTACGTGTTCGTCTGTTTCTCCGTCTTCAATTGAAATCGTTGCACCGCACCGCTCTCTCAGCTGTGCCACTGTATCGGCATCCAAGCTTCCTGAAACCACGATTTCCCGTGCGCCGACTGAATAAATTTCTGATATGACGTCTTCAAGCCGTTCAATCAAAACAGCCAAATTTTCTCCCGTTGTTAAATCAGACAGCGCAAGTCCGTATCCGTTCGAGCAGGCTGAAACAGATGCGATAAAGTTATTTTCCGATTCATGGATGCCTTTGCCGTCCATTACAGTTCCGGGCGTAATCAGCTGAACCACTTCTCTTTTCACAACGCCCTTTGCGGCTTTCGGATCTTCCGTCTGTTCACAGATCGCCACTTTGTATCCTTTTTTAATAAGCTGTTCGATATACGCGGAAGCAGAATGATACGGCACACCGCACATCGGTATTTTTTCAGCCGCACCGCCATCTCTGCTCGTTAACGTAATTTCCAGCTCTTGTGACGCTTTTTTGGCGTCCTCAAAAAACATTTCATAAAAATCACCCAGGCGAAAAAATAAAAAGGCATCCTGGTGCTCTGCCTTTATTTTTAAATATTGCTGTATCATAGGCGTATAACCGGCCATTGTTTAATCCCTCACTATGTATCAACGTTTCTATTTTCCAACCTTCATTATAACATAAACAAAAAGTGATAAAAGAATGATATATCAATATAAAAAAGAGACTTGGGGGTACTGTCTCCCCTAGTCCCTTTTTTATTCTTCAGGATCTCCCACTAAAAACTCCGGGTTGATGTCTTCAAGCTCTTCATCAAGCTCATCTTCCCAATCTTCCTCGTCATCCTCTTCCCAGTCAGGATTGACCTCAACAACTACCTTTGTTTCCCCTACCACTTCCGCCAAAAATTCTCTTTCTGCCTGCACAACGATTTTATTTCCATTCGGCGAAATGGTCACTTCAAGGCAGTTTGGCTGCTGAAGCACTTTGGCAATCACTTCATGCTCATCATCTAAGTAATTATTGTCTCTGTATCTGAGTTTAATGACATCTACATATTTTACCCGTTCTGTGACAACCTCTGTCTTTGTGTTGTCCGCGTAAGAGTACCATACGTTTATATCATAATACCCTTCAATTTCTACCGTTTTTCCAATTTTTTCAGCGTCATACTTGTGGTTAATAATCCAACCACCCAAAATGCTGCTCGGTTTTTTCTCAGGCGAGATGGTGTTGGTGCATTGGGTGAATTTTCGGCCTTTCGCTACTACTGCCTTCGTAATAATTTCCCTGTATTCAGACATTCCGGCATGCCTCCTTGTTCTTCTTCGTGTTATCTTATGCTGGGCATTTGTCTAGTGTGCATTTTTATAAATAAAATATAAAAATACAAAGTTTCTGTTCCATTGTATGCAGGGGTGCCTAGAAACTTTACTTATAAGTGCGATAAAGTTTATACGCGGGTGAGCACAGAAAAACTAATTGAACATTTGGTACATAGATTATTTAGTTCATTTATAACCGCACAAATGATAAAAAAACACGGGCCTGTAAAGGCACCGTGTTTAGAGAGAACAGCTGTTATTTGAATGCTTCACCTTTGAACCGGTTTCCCCTTTCAGCAGGTCGCCTCCGGTTGATGTGATGATTTCATTTGTGACTTGGTTGGAAATGGTGTGTGCAACGAGCTGCAATAGGTCATTTACTTCCATCTGCGAGTCTCTGAATTCCTGGATAACAGGAATCTCTTCAAGCTCTTCTTGCAGCGCGTCAATTTTTGCTTCTACTTGTTTGAGCGCTTCATGCTTTTCATAATGCTTCAGATTGACAGCCTGCTTTTGCAGGGCTTTAATCTGATTAACGATTGTGGACACTTTGTCATTCTCATTGATTTGCGCTTCAGCCCGTTTGAAAAAATCAACCTCTTCTGTTTCAGAGATCATTTTTGCAAGGTTTCGTGCCTGCTGCACAATGTCTTTTTTTGAGTAGAGCGTCATCTCATTTCACCTCGATTGCTTCTCCTACCATTTCTCCGTCAAGCGACCATGTTTTCGCTTGCTGGATTTTCACGCGGACGATTTTGCCGATGGCTTCCTTCGGCCCTTTGAAATTGACAAGCTTGCTTTTTTCAGTATAGCCGGCAAGAATATCAGGGTTATTTTTGCTTTCACCCTCAACTAATACTTCGACAACCTTGCCTTCGTATTCCTTCATTTTTTTAGCAGAAATTTCATTCACCAGTGCGTTTAGACGCTGCAGGCGTTCTTTTTTCACACGCATCGGTACATTATCTTTCATCTTAGCAGCCGGAGTGCCTTCACGCGGAGAGTAAATGAACGTATAGGCGCTGTCAAACTCCACTTCACGGTATAGAGAAAGCGTTTCTTCAAACTGTTCGTCCGTTTCATTTGGAAATCCGACGATAATGTCCGTTGTCAAAGAAGCGTTTGGCATTGCTTCTTTAATTTTTCGCACCAGCTCCATGTAACGCTCTCTGTCATATTTGCGGGCCATCAGCTTCAGAACTTCTGAGCTTCCTGATTGAACCGGAAGATGAATGTGATCAAGCAGATTTCCGCCTTTTGCCAGCACTTCAATGAGGCGGTCGTCAAAGTCGCGCGGATGACTCGTTGTAAAACGGATTCTCGGGATATCGATTTTTCTCAGTTCATCCATCAAATCACCAAGTCCGTACGTCATATCTTCAAAGTCTTTTCCATACGCGTTTACGTTTTGGCCTAACAGAGTAATTTCCTTATAGCCTTCACTTGCAAGCCTTCTCACTTCCTGAATGATATCTTCAGGGCGGCGGCTTCTTTCTTTTCCGCGTGTGTAAGGCACAATGCAATACGTACAGAATTTGTCACAGCCGTACATGATATTGACCCAGCCCTTAATTTTTCCATTTCGGACTTTCGGAAGGTTTTCAATAACGTCCCCTTCCTTAGACCAAACTTCTACAACCATTTCTTTTGAAAGGTATGCTTCTGACAAAAGCTCCGGCAGGCGATGAATGTTATGCGTTCCGAAAATCATATCGACAAACGGATGTTTTTTCAAAATACGGTTCACGACTGATTCCTCTTGGGACATACAGCCGCACACGCCTAAAATCAGATCGGGATTGTTTTTTTTCAGTGCTTTTAAGTGCCCGAGCTCACCAAACACCTTGTTTTCAGCATTTTCACGGATTGCACATGTATTTAACAAAATGACATTGGCATCGTCAACAGAGTTTGTCGCTTCGTAACCGAGCGCCATAAAGATCCCTGCCATAACCTCTGTATCGTGTTCATTCATTTGGCAGCCGTACGTACGGATATAGAACTTTCTTCCGTCTCCCAATCCTTTAAATTGTTCAGAAATTTTAAAGTCATTATGATAAGTAACGACTTCCTTGCCTCGTTTTTTCGCGTCTTTTAAAGAAGGCGGAATGTAAACAGCTTCAAAGTACTTGCTGTAATCCTTCTCGGATTTTTTGTCCGATGGATTAACTTGTCCGCTCTCTAATTTTTGTTTTTCATTCATGTCATATTTTCTCCTTTCAAACCAAACTTCCACCCTTCAGTATAAAGGTTATTGAAGCTCTGCACAACTGGCAACCTATCATTGTACACTCATTGAGAATAATAATCAATAAGGAATCAAAAGAGGAAGAGTAAACTCTTCCTCTTGTTACAATAGCTGGAGCTCCTTTGCCGTCTTTTCGATGACATCAAGCGCCTGATCCAGTTCATCTTTGGTGTGCTCTGCTGTTATAATCGTGCGAATTCTGGCTTTTCCCTTTGCTACAGTCGGGAAAACGATACTTTGGGCAAAAACACCATGAGAAAGGAGCTGATCTGAAAATTGCTTTGCCACACCTTCATCACCTATTAAAATAGGAAGAATCGGCGTTTGACTCTCTGTAAGAGTCAAACCCATTTTCACAAGCATTGCTTTAAAATAGGCAGTATTCTCCCACAAGCGCTTCATATGCTCCGGCTCTTCAAGCAAGACATCAATCGCTTCCATACAAGCTGCAGTGACAGCCGGCGGATGAGATGTGCTGAATAAAAATGGACGGCCTTTATGGCGCAAATAATCGATCAGCACCTTTGAACCTGCAGCGTAGCCGCCGAGCACTCCAATTGCCTTGCTTAATGTTCCGACCTGAATATGCACTCTGCCGTCAAGACCGAAGTGATTCACCGTTCCCCTGCCGTTTTCGCCAAGTACGCCGGATGCATGGGCGTCATCCACCATCACAAATGCGTCATATTTCTCAGCGAGCTCTACAATATCAGGCAGTGGAGCTATGTTGCCATCCATGGAAAATACGCCGTCTGTCACAATCAGACGCATCCGATAATTCATTGACTTTCTCAGCACCCGCTCTAAATCACTCATATTGACGTGCTGATACACCTTTTTATCCGCCTTTGTCAGTCGAATTCCGTCAATAATAGAGGCATGGTTCAATTCATCTGAGATGACAATGTCCTCTTTTGATAGAATACTTGAAAGTACGCCTTGGTTTGTTGTGAAGCCTGATTGGAATACAAGTGCCGCCTCCGTTTTTTTAAAGGCTGCCAGCTTTTTCTCAAGCTCTTGATGCATTGTAAATGTACCGGCAATCGTTCTCACTGATCCGGTGCCGGCTCCATACTGCTGAACGGCCTCCTGTGCGGCATTGATGAGTCTAGGATGTGAAGTGAATCCGAGGTAATTATTAGAAGATAGCTGAATGACTTTTTGGTGATTCACTGTGACAGATGGACCCTGCATAGATTCAAGCTGTTTTATGTCTTGCCATGTATGGTTTTCTTTCATACTATCAAGCTCTGCTTTTAAAAAATCAAATTCCTTCGTCATGTTTATCCCCCTTTATGGAATTAAAATTACTTTTCCGCACTGGCCGCTTCTCATCAGTTCGAAACCTTTTTCAAACTCCTCTAACGGAAACTGATGGGTAATAACAGGTTCAAGATCGATCACGTTTGAACTGATCAACTGAGACACCTGGCGCCATGTTGAAAACATTTTTCTTCCTGTTATTCCTTGGATGGTAAGCCCTTTAAATACCACTTTGTTCGTCAAATCAATTGTCACCGGATGTTCCGGCAAGCTGAGAATATGAAATCTTCCGCCATTCGCAGCCATCGCAAGACCTTGGGCAATCGCTGAGGGCTGACCCGACATCTCACAAACAAGATCTGCTCCTTCCCCACTCGTTAAAGCGCTTACAATTTTGAGCGGGTCTTCTTTTTCAATAGAAACAGTACAAGTCGCTCCCATTTGTTTTGCAAGCCTCAGCCTGTATTCATTCTTATCAATTGCTATCACCTGAGAAGCTCCTGCTGCTTTTGCAACCGCAACAGCCATAAGACCAATCGGCCCGCATCCAATGACTGCAGTCGTTCCTCCTGCAGGCTGGCTCTCGAGTACGGTATGAACTGCATTTCCTAAAGGCTCTTGAATGGAAGCAATCGACGGGTCCATATCAGCGGGATTTCTCCAAATGTTATCAGCTGGAACTTTTACATACTCCGCAAAACAGCCTGCCGTGTCCACTCCGATTATAGCAGTATTGGTACACACATGAGATTTTCCTGTTAGGCAAGGGACACATTCACCACAGACAATGTGTGTTTCCGCAGACACATACTCTCCCACTTTTACACTGCTGACATTCTCTCCCACGTCCTCTACGATGCCGCTGAACTCATGGCCGAAAACATAGGGTGTTTTGATTCTCTGACGTGCCCATTGATCCCAATTATAAATGTGGACATCCGTGCCGCATATGGAAGCGGCTTTCACTTTTATGAGGACTTCATGTTTATCAATCTCAGGAATGGGAACTTCAGTCAGCACAGCACCGAACGCCCCGTCCTTTTTCATTAGAGCTTTCATCTTTCCACTCTGCATGTACAATCCTCCTTGAAAAATTCTTGTTATATTCGGATTGTACCATGATATGGAATAAGCGTAAACAGCACTGTCTTCTCCAGAAGGACAAAAGTATCTGTCTTGAAAAATGAGCGGAATTTTTTTTGAAACGTTTTAGCTCATTTCTGATTTTGTATATTCGCTCATTTATGTGCTAAAAATACTATTGGGAGAAAATATCACAATAAATGAAAAACAACCTGTTTGCATTACGCAAACAGGTTGAGAATGCTTTATTTGTTTTTAGCGAGGCTCCACGATTAATTTAATCGCTGTTCTTTCTTCCCCATCGATTTGAATATCTGTAAAAGCCGGAATACAAATCAAATCAACGCCGCTAGGCGCCACAAATCCCCTGGCAATCGCCACAGCTTTTACAGCCTGGTTTAATGCACCCGCTCCGATCGCTTGAATCTCGGCGGCTCCTCGCTCTCTCAACACGCCTGCAAGCGCACCTGCCACTGAATTTGGACTCGATTTTGCTGAAACTTTTAAGATTTCCATTTCTGCTCCCCCTTAGTTTTACAATGGATAAGTGAGTGTTCATTAGAACAATCATTATTAGATGTTGCTATCCAAAAAGCCATCCCCACAATGCTTTTCAAAAATAGCGGGCTACCTTCCATTTTTACTATATTCACTAAGGAGTTGCTATATTCCTGCTTTTCTTTTTAATATTTTTATAAAATAACCATATGTTCAACTATTCAAAGAACATGTGATCATCGTTGATTAAAATACGCTCAATTTTCACGGCTTTTTTCGTTTGATCGTCAATGTCAATGACAACTCCGCTGAGCGTTGTTTTTCCTTCAGCGACAGTAAACCGGACTGGAAGGTTCGTTTTGAATCGCTTAATAATCGTCTCTCTGTCCATCCCCAGTATACCATCATACGGGCCAGTCATTCCCACATCAGTAATATATGCCGTTCCCTTCGGCAAAATGCGGTTATCCGCTGTTTGCACGTGTGTATGAGTTCCTACTACAGCCGACGCCCTCCCATCCGTGTACCAGCCAAGTGCGAGCTTTTCACTTGTCGCTTCGGCATGAAAGTCGATAAAAATGTACGGTGTTCTTTTCGCAGCTTCTGCGATCAATTCGTCCGCTTTTAAAAACGGGTCATCAAGCGGCGGCAAAAACGTACGTCCCTGCAAATTAATGACTGCTAGTTCTTTGCCGTTTGCTTTCACATATGTGATCCCTTTCCCCGGTGTTCCTTCAGGAAAGTTTGCCGGGCGAACCAAGTTCGGAACGTCATCTATAAAATCAAATATTTCTTTTTTGTCCCATGTGTGGTTCCCCATTGTGATTGCATCTGCGCCGGACTGGATTAGGCTGTGATAAATTTTTTCCGTCAGGCCTTTTCCATGTGCGGCGTTTTCACCATTAATAATGGTAAAGTGAGGCTTATATTTTGTTTTTAGCTTTGGTACATATTCTTTGACCATGTCACGGCCCGGTGAACCGACAACATCTCCGATAAATAAAATTCTCATTTTGTAAATCCTTTCTTCTTGAAAATTCCTTGCCGTCAAAAAAATAAAGTGATGCTTAGCGCATCACTTTATTTTGCATACTCTACGGCTCGAGTCTCTCTGATTACTGTCACCTTAATATGACCTGGATAATCGAGCTCGTCCTCAATTCGCTTGCGGATATCTCGCGCCAGTCGATGAGCCTCAAGATCATTAATTGAATCCGGCTTCACCATAATACGCACTTCGCGTCCAGCCTGAATGGCAAATGATTTTTCAACACCTTCGTAGGACTCAGAAATTTCTTCGAGTTTTTCAAGTCTTCGAATATAATTCTCGAGCGTCTCACTTCTTGCGCCAGGTCTTGCAGCGGAAAGCGCATCTGCTGCAGCTACCAGCACAGCGATAATGGAAGTCGGCTCCTCATCCCCGTGGTGTGATGCAATACTGTTAATCACGACTGGGTGCTCTTTATATTTGGTCGCAAGCTCTACCCCGATTTCAACGTGGCTTCCTTCTACTTCATGGTCAATTGCTTTCCCGATGTCGTGAAGAAGACCCGCACGTTTAGCAAGCTTTGCGTCTTCACCAAGCTCCGATGCCATTAGACCGGCCAAGAATGCGACTTCCATGGAATGCTTAAGCACATTTTGACCGTAGCTTGTACGGAACTTTAAGCGGCCGAGGATCTTGATGAGATCTGGGTGGAGGCCGTGAACGCCAACCTCAAATGTCGTTTGCTCACCCATCTCACGAATATAGTCATCGACCTCGCGGCGAGATTTTTCAACCATTTCTTCAATCCGTGCCGGATGAATACGGCCATCCTGAACGAGTTTATCAAGAGCAATTCTGGCTGTCTCACGTCTGATCGGATCAAATCCGGAAAGAATGACAGCTTCAGGCGTATCATCAATAATCAGGTCAATTCCTGTCAGCGTTTCAAGCGTACGAATGTTACGCCCTTCCCGTCCGATGATACGTCCTTTCATCTCATCATTTGGAAGATTGACAACTGATACCGTTGTTTCGGCAACGTGGTCCGCTGCGCAGCGCTGTAAGGCGAGTGAAAGAATGTTTTTCGCTTTCTTATCCGCCTCTTCTTTCGCACGGTTTTCAGTTTCTTTTGTCATGATGGCGATGTCATGTGAAAGCTCGTTTTCAACCCGCTCAAGAATGATTTGTTTTGCTTCATCACGAGTCAGACTCGAAATTCGTTCCAACTCTGACTGCTGCATACGAATCATCTCATCCACTTTGCTTTCCATCTCTTCAATATGTTGTTGTCGTTCATTCAGAGAATGATCTTTCTTCTCCAACATCGCTTCCCGTTTATCAATTCCCTCATGTTTGCGATCAAGGTTTTCCTCCTTTTGGAGTAAACGGTTTTCTTGTTTTTGAAGCTCATTTCGTCTTTCACGAACTTCCTGTTCAGCATCTATTCGAAGTTTGTGGATTTCATCCTTTGCTTCAAGCAGAGCTTCTTTTTTCAGTGCTTCAGCATCACGCTTCGCATCTTCAAGAATTTGCTCGGCTGCACCGCGTGCGCCCGCAATTTTCGCTTCGGCAATGGTTTTACGAACAAAGTAGCCAACAACTAAACCGAGTAGAATCAGCAAAATGGAGATGAGAACCATCATAATTGGGGTCATACTTTCACCTCCTCTTGCTATGAACTTGGTTGTTGCTTAAAAAGTGTCGGCATGTACATTGTCTAGTTTTCTCAACATACAGAACCTTCACAGGGAATGAGTGTGTTCATCGCCCTTGTCAAGTTTAAATGGTTTAACAATCATGTTAAAAAAACAAATGTTACAACTTCATTGTAAATGTGTCGGAAATACTTGTCAAGCTTGCCATCTTAACGTTTGCAGGCCAGTCGTCTTTTCACGTTCCGAATGCAATTCATCCAAAAGAAGAACGCCAATCATTCTTGATTCAGAAGCTGGTATATTTTATTGTTCACTTGGCCCAATTTAGCATTATTTTGAATGTTTGAGAACAAAATAACAATGGTTTGCCCAGATTTGCTAAAGCTGTTCAAGATATTGAAGCCCGGCATAACACCATGGTTTGAATAGCTTCCGGGAGCAACATAAAATCCCATGCCGTATGTGGAGCTGCTCCCTGGCGTAAACATCTTTTCATAGCTATTTTGCGAATACAGTTTTCCGTCTATCAGCGCTTGGTCAAATTTGTACATATCTATAGCGCTCATATAAATATCACCGGCTCCATACAGCTGAGATAGATCAGGTATATACGGTGTAACTGTTTTGCTGCCCTCCATCTTATACCCGACAGCAGGATAAGGTTCTTTTTCATATGTTTTGTAAAAGCCTGCATGCGTCATTCCCGCAGGTTTAAAAATATGATTCTTTATGTACTGTTCATAGGGCTCACCGCTTACTTCAGCAATAATATAAGCGAGAACAGAATAGTTGGAATCCTTGTAGTCCCATACGCCCGGCTGACGTTTGATTCCCTGAAGTTCTATGTCTTTTATTAAATCGTCCGGAGTAATGGCGCCGTTTCCTTCAATATGTCCGTTTATCCCCGATGTATGTGTAAGCAGATTCTTCAAAGTAATCGTTTGTCCGTTGGGAAAATGAGGTAAATACGTGCTTACCGGATCACTTGTCTGAAGTTTCCCCTTTTCCTCAAGCTGCAAAATAGCAGTTGCAATCAGCGCTTTTTGTGATGAACCGACATAAAAAGATGTCAATGGATTATTTTGAATATAGTGTTTACGGTCAGCATAGCCAAAACCTTTATTTGTTACGATTTCTCCATTTCTGACAATCATGGCTGTTCCGCTGAAACCGATCTCTTCTAAATAATTGCTGATTTTTTGATTTCGATCCACTGTTTTGATTTGTTCCTCTGATTTTTTGGCAGTTTTCTTTTTGACCTCTTTTTTCTGATCGGTATTTGAAACCGCTGCAGTTTCTTGAGATGGCTCGTTTTCTTCACTATTTCGATGAAGAGCATTCCAAATCGTAATGCAAACCATCACTGCTAAAAGACCAAGCAACAGTTTTCCTCTTTTATTTAGTTTTCTCCGTCTGCGTTTCGCAGTTCTTCTGCGGGTTGGGCTTGTCATTCATTTTTTCCTCCCAAAATAAATTCCATTTTGCACACGTTTTGTTAGACGAATAAAGCCCTAAAAAAGTTGTCAAAAAAAGCAATATTTTTATCATTTTTTTGCAAAATACAAAAAAGCTGAGTTTTTCACTCAGCCTTTTGTATCATTTGAAACTTATTTTATTTTTATTCTTCAAATTCGAGTTCTTCTTGTGTCTCTTCAGCTTGCTGCTGCACTACTCCGTTATTATCCAAGCCGTAATGTTCGCGAATTTGCTCCTGGATCATCAGCATGATATCTTTATTTTCTTTCAGGAATTGTTTTGCATTTTCACGGCCTTGGCCAAGACGCTCTTCTTCATAAGAGTACCATGAACCGCTTTTTTGCACGATATCAAGTTCAGTTCCTAGATCAATGATTTCGCCTTCTTTTGAAATGCCTTCTCCGTACATAATGTCAACCTCGGCTGTACGGAACGGCGGAGCCACCTTGTTTTTCACGACTTTGATTTTCGTTTTGTTCCCCATTACGTCGTTGCCTTGTTTCAGCTGTTCAGCACGGCGCACTTCAAGACGCACGGAAGAGTAGAATTTCAACGCACGGCCTCCAGGAGTTGTTTCCGGGTTCCCGAACATAACGCCGACTTTTTCACGAATTTGGTTAATGAAAATCGCGATTGTCTTCGATTTGTTAATGGCCCCTGAAAGCTTACGAAGCGCTTGAGACATTAAGCGTGCTTGTAAACCGACATGAGAATCTCCCATGTCGCCTTCAATTTCCGCTTTCGGAACGAGAGCGGCTACAGAGTCGACAACGACAATGTCAACTGCCCCGCTTCGAACCAATGCTTCCGCAATTTCAAGCGCCTGCTCGCCTGTGTCAGGCTGAGACAGTAAAAGCTCTTCGATGTTAACACCGAGCTTTTGCGCGTATACCGGATCTAACGCATGCTCCGCATCGATAAACGCGGCTTGTCCGCCCTGCTGCTGAACTTCAGCAATCGCATGAAGCGCCACAGTTGTTTTACCTGAGCTTTCAGGACCGTATACTTCAATAATCCGTCCGCGAGGATATCCGCCAATTCCCAGTGCTGTATCAAGGGCTAGGGAGCCGCTTGGGACAGTAGAAATTCTTGTATCTGTCTTTTCTCCCAGTTTCATAATGGAACCTTTGCCGAACTGTTTTTCTATTTGTTTAAGAGCCATATCTAAGGCTGCCTGACGATCACTCATTCTATTTTTTCCTCCTTTATGTTACCACTACATATACTATACCCTGTTTGAAGGGATTTGCCAAGAAAAAAGCGAACGCATATTCGGATTTTTTCTTAGCGTGATTCCTATCAAAATATCATAATGTATCAGAGAAATCATGTTTTCTTAGGAGGATAATGTGCTGAAAATATTATTTTTGCTCTAAAAGCTTTAAGATTAAATGGCAGCCGTATTTAGCGCCGCGTTTTCTGATCCCCGTTCTGTAGCCCGCAAAGTGAAACTCGTGAACCTCTTCTTTACCGTTTGCGGAAATGCCGATAAACACATGCCCAGGCTCATGCCCTTCTTGAGCATCAGGTCCTGCTACACCAGTAAAGCTAATGCCGATATCGCTGCCAGTGAGTTTTTGAACACCCTTAGCCAGTTCTGATGCGCATTCCTTGCTGACCGCCCCAAAACGATCTAATGTTTCCTTCTTGACACCAAGCACATTCTGCTTCACGTCGTTTGTATAGCAAACAACGCCCCCGGCAAATAATTTTGAGGCACCGCTATGATCCGTCAGCCATTCAGAAAACAGCCCTCCGGTAAAGCTTTCTGCCGCAGAAATTGTAATGCCTTTTTCCTTACACGCTATAGATAGCTCTTTTACAAGAGAAGTATCATCGTAACCATAGAAAAATTCACCGACACGCTCTAAGATAACGGCCTCTGTTTCTTTTAACAGACGCTCTGTTTCCTTTTCATCGGCGTGTTTGGCTGTCAGACGCAGCGTCACCTCTCCATCAGCCGCCAAAGGCGCAATTGTCGGATTGGTTTGTGCATCAATAATATCTTCCAAATCGGCTTCAAGCTGAGATTCACCGATACCGAAAAAGCGAAGAACAGTTGACACAATTTTTTCATTTGAACCCATCTTTTTCAGCAGAAGAGGCTTTGCCTCGTTTTCAAACATTGGACGCAATTCGCTCGGCGGTCCAGGAAGAAGCATATAATAGCGCGATTCATGCTCTGTGAGCATTCCCGGGGCCATTCCAAAGTGATTCGCCAGCACGTCAGAGCCTTCGATCACAAGCGCCTGTTTTCGGTTATTAGGTGACATCGTGCGTTTTGTTCGTTTGAAATAGTCCTCAATGGATTGGAATGCCTCATCATTTAACACAAGCGGACGTCCCAGCGTATTTGCAATCGTTTCTTTCGTCAGATCATCTTTTGTGGGTCCAAGCCCTCCTGAAAAAATAATGAAGTCAGAGCGTTCTTCAGCAATGCGGATGACCTGCTTCAGCCGCTCCGGGTTATCTCCGACCGCTGTATGATAAAATACGTTGACCCCGATTTCAGCGAGCTGTTTGCTGATAAATTGAGCATTTGTATTGGCGATTTGGCCAAGCAGCAGCTCTGAACCGACTGCAATTATTTCTGCTTTTTTTGGAAATTCCATGACGAAGTCCTTCTTTCTTAGTTAGATGTTTTTAACGCTTCCCAGTTTTTAGAGAAATATTCCCAGCCTGAAACGACAGTAAAGAAGACGGCTACCCACAGCGCCAAGTCCGCAAACGGGAATGACACAAGTTCAAATGGAAGATTATGAAGAAGCAATGCGGATACCGCAATAATCTGTGCCCAGGTTTTGATTTTACCAAGCATGTTAGCAGCTACGACTTCTCCTGTTCCGGCCAAAACAAGCCTTAAACCTGTCACGGCAAACTCCCTGCTGATAATCACAATGACCATCCAAGCTGGAGCGAGATCAAATTGAACAAGGATAATTAACGCTGCGGATACGAGCAGTTTGTCCGCAAGCGGATCAAGAAATTTCCCGAAGTTTGTTACGAGATTCAATTTTCGGGCATAATACCCGTCCACCCAGTCTGTTGTAGATGCAATAATAAATAGAATGGCCCCCGCCAAATGTGCGACCGGGATTGATTCGTCTCCAACTTCGAGCCTGCCCCAGTCAAACGGCGCCAGCATGATAATCATGAAGATTGGGATTAATGCGATTCTAGCTAGTGTGATTTTATTTGGTAAGTTAAACATAAAGCCCCTCCAATTTCATACTCGGACGTGAAGAAAAGTCATCTGATAATTAAGATGACTTTTCTTCCTTTTTATTTACAATCTTTATGGTTTGTGCCATCACTTTTTTCGGATCAAGTTCATATGAAAGAACCTTACCGTTGATTTTTATTTTCAGATTAGGTGCATATCCGGTGCGGATATCAACTTGTTTCTGATCAGTTATGTCTTTTTTATAGGTTTCGTCTTTTTTCAGCGTTCCTTCTTTTAAAGAGCTGCTGTTTTCATCGCGCACTCGAATCCACGAGCTGTCTGATGCCTTCAGTTCCAGCTCGATTTTATCAGCGCCGGACACTTCATAAGTCGTTAACGATCCTTCAGTGCCAGCAGCTTTAATCTCCAGCTTCTCACTGTCATTTTCTTTTTTCTTATCTTCGTTTTCTTTCGTTTCTTTTTTAGTGTCTGTCTCTTTTTCAGAGCTGTTATTTTGATTCTCTTTCAGCGTTGAATCTTTAGGGATTTCGTATTTGCTCTCACTTTGCGTAATTGCTTTTTCTGATGCCGCATTGTGATCATCACTGTTTTTGTGATTGGCAAATTGAATGATCGCGTACACAATGGCAATCACGACAATCACGCCGAGAATAACAAGTATTGTTGGCAGCAGCTCCAGCGCCTTAGATGCTGGCTTTGGCATTTCCTTTTGAAGATTCATGCCGGAGATCTTTTCAGACACATCATCATGATACGTATTAGGGATATCTTTTTTATGCTCCTCAAACAGCTGATCCGCATCAAGCCCAACGGCTTCTGCATATTGCTTGATGAATGCCCGAACATAAAACTTCCCCGGAATAATGTCATAGTTTCCTTCCTCCAAGGCGGTTAAATACCTTTTTTGAATCTTTGTTGCCGCTTGGAGATCATCCAATGACATTGCTTTTTCCTCTCTGGCTTCTTTGAGCCGGATTCCTAGTTCAGTCACAACAAACACCTTCCAATTTTAAAAATCAAAGCTTGAAAACCCGGATTGATCAAACATTTGGGGTTCCTCGGCATGTTCATATGTAATAACCTCATCAGGGTCATTTCTCAGTTCAATAATATAATCAAAGTCATCTAGTGTATACTCTGTATTTTGAACGAATATGTCCGGATGCTCCACCACTTTTGTTGCAGGCAGCCGCATGATTTCTCGGACCAGCTGGAGATGGCGTTCTGATCCTCTTCGTGTTGACACAATTCCGTCAACGATAAAGACATTTTCAGTGCTGTATTCATCGGCAATCAGCTGGCTTCTTATCGTCTGCTTCAGCAAGGTTGATGACACAAACAGCCACCTTTTGCTTGCACACACACTAGAGGCTACAATCGATTCCGTTTTCCCGACTCGTGGCATACCTCTGATTCCGATTAATTTATGGCCTTCTTTTTTGAACAATTCGGCCATAAAATCGACTAATAAGCCAAGCTCGTCCCGTTCAAAGCGGAACGTTTTCTTGTCATCGGCATCCCGTTGAATATAACGGCCGTGGCGTACGGCAAGACGGTCGCGAAGCCTCGGTTCTCTAAGCTTCGTTACTTTAATTGTTTCCATCGTTTTTAAGATTGATTCTAATCGTTTAATTTGATCTATATGGCGGCACCTGAGGAGCATTCCCCTTCTGGAAAGATCGACGCCGTTTATCGTTACGATGTTGATAGAAAGCATCCCAAGAAGAGATGAAATATCCCCGAGCAGTCCGGGGCGGTTCACTTGAATTTCATATTCAAAATACCATTCGAGCTTTGCCAAATGATATACCCCCTTCATTGTGGCAAAATTTTACCTTCCTTTATCATAAAGCATTTTTCTCTAATTAGAAAGAAGAATGTTGCTGTGATGAGGAAAACATAAAAAAGAGAGGAAAAATCCCCTCTCTTCCTAGTGAGTGCTGTTATTTTCAACAAGCTTAACCATCATATTGGCAATGGCGTGCTGTTCATCTTTTGATGCTACACTCCAAAGATCTGCCAGCACTTTTTCCTGCTCGTTCTTAGATTCCACTTCATTAGCCAAGTAGCTGCCGATTTCTGTCGCAAGATCTGTAATCGTATCCTGGCTCATACCTTTATCTTGCGCATAGTTTAGACGGTCGCCAAGGAAGTTTTTCCAGCTATCCCAGTTTTCTAATACTGACATGCTTGTTTCCTCCATTTCATGTGAAGTTACAAGATTATTGTGTCCTTCGCAAAAGAAACTATACACCGAATATTTTCGGATCAGCAGTGCCAGCCGCCATTCACCGACAGAATTTGGCCGGTGATATATGACGCTTTTTCAGACAGGAGAAAAGCTGTTGCATCCGCAATTTCTTGCGGCCGGGCCAGCCGGCCGATCGGAATCTCATCAGCGATCTCTTCTTTTTCAGCCGGGGTAAATTGATTCATCATATTTGTATCAACTGCACCTGGCGCTACTGCGTTTACCCTGATTCCGCTTGGCGCCAGCTCCTTAGCCAATCCTTTTACAAACGAATGCTGAGCTCCTTTTGCCATGCTGTACAGCACTTCACAGGATGCCCCAGTCTCTCCCCAAATCGAGCTGACAGCCACAATCGCTCCCGATTTATTCCGAATCATGCCTGGCAGAAGGTTTCTCGTCAGCATATACGGACTCGCTACATGAAGCTGAACCATTTCCTGAACCGTTGCGTTATCTACATCCGTAATCAGCCCAAAATGGCTTCGTCCGCTGTTTAAAACAATCGCATCAACCGGCTGAACAATTGAACTTGTCAGCTTATCTGCTCCATCTTGCGCGGACAGATCTGCTTGTAATATCTCCGTATTTACGCCAAACATCTGACTTAGTTTTTCAGCAAGCTCCGCTGCCGCATTTTGATTTGTATTGTAATGCAGCAGCAGATTGTACCCCTTAGCCGCAAGGGTTTCGCTGATGCTTTTGCCAATGCCGCCGCTTGCTCCGGTGATTAGTGCTGTTTTGTTCATTCTCTTTCCTTCTTTCCGCAGAAAAACACCCCTCACACTGGAGGGATGTTTTGTTTATGATTTAGGAACAACCTTGCAGACAGTCAGCCTGTCTGCAGCGATTTCCTCTTGTATTACGTTCTGGACATCCTCGAGGGTAATCTGCTCGAGTACCGTTACAACGTCAAACAGGCTCATATCCAAGAACGCATAACGGGTAAATTGATTGGCGATGTATTCAGGGGAATTCAGCGCTTTTAAGAATGTGCCGATCTTTTTCTTTCTGGCAAGTTCAATCTTTTCAGCAGTAATCAGTTCACCGGCGCGCAAAAGCATGCTTGAAATGTCTTCAGCTAATTGATCAGGCTCAGGCGTATCTCCGCCGATCGCCGCAAAACCGAACCCATATTCAGCAGTAAAATCAAAGCTAAACGTTTCGTCAATATATCCTTTTTCATAAAGTGATTCATACTGGGCAGAGCTTTTGCCAAAAAGAGCTTCAAGCAATAAGTTCATTGAAAGTTCATGCTTTAAGAGCTCTTTGCCTAATTTAAACGGATTTTTGGATTTCAGCCCAACAAGGCATTTCGGTCCCTGCACGTTCATTTTGATCTCTTTTTCTTTTCGGAAAACCGCTTCTTGCTCTTTCACTTCTTTCCGTTTGATCTCCGGCTGATCAGTATACGGCTTTTTCCCCTGGTTTTCTCTTACCTGAGAAATAATCGCTTCAGGATCTACAGGGCCGACAATGAAAAGGAGCATGTTACTCGGGTGATAAAACGTTTCATAGCATTCATAAAGAAGGTCTTTTGTAATATGTGAAATGCTTTCCACTGTTCCCGCTATGTCAATTCTGACAGGATGCTCTTTGTACATGTTTTCAATGACCCCGAAGTAAAGCCTCCAATCAGGGTTATCGTCGTACATATTAATCTCCTGCCCGATAATCCCTTTTTCCTTTTCAACCGTTTTTTCAGTAAAATATGGGTCCTGTACGAAATCGATAAGCGTCTCTAAATTGCGTTCAACATTTGATGTGCTTGAGAAAAGGTAAGCTGTTCTTGTAAATGACGTAAACGCATTGGCAGAAGCCCCCTGTTTGCTGAAATCTTGAAAAACGTCTCCGTCCGCTTTTTCAAACAGCTTGTGCTCAAGAAAGTGAGCAATCCCGTCCGGCACGTGAACCATCTCGTTTTTACCTAAAGGGACAAACCGGTTATCTATCGAGCCGTACTTTGTTGTAAAGACTGCATATGTCTTGTTGAAGCCTTTTTTCGGCAAAACGTAAACATCAAGGCCGTTGGACATTTTTTCATGATACAGCGTCTCCTGAAGCTGTTCATATTCGATTGGTTTGATCAAGATGCACCCTCCGTCCCTTTTAAGAAATAAGTCGTATCAAGCTGAATCTTTTCGCCGGCTTTAATGATATCCTCTTTTGTGACATTCTCAATATTGGCAAGAAAGTCTTCGATAGGAATCTCGACTTGAGCAGCAGCCTGCTGATATAAAAATTCAGATAAACCGTATGCTGTATCAATCGTTTCCAGCACTTGATTTCGAATGACGGCCTTTGTCTGTGCTATATCCTGCTCACTGAAATCGCCATTTTTCATTGCCTGGAATTGCTCAGCAATAATCGAAACCGCCTGTTCAAAATTTTTCACTTCAATGCCTGACATCACCATTAACAAGCCTTTAAAACTTTCTATACGCGAAGCCGCGTAGTAAGCAAGACTGGCTTTTTCCCGAACATTAATGAAAAGTTTAGAATGAGAGAATCCGCCGAACAATCCGTTAAACACTTGTAAAGCAGGATAATCCTGATCTGTATAAGTGATGCTGGTGCGGTAGCCGATATTCAGTTTTCCTTGCTTGACATCCTCTTCATCAATTACTTCTTTTGGCTGAACTTTTTCATCAGCGTGATTGTTTTCAATCGTGCCAAGAGTTCGCTCTTCTGTTTTGAAATACTTATCAATTGCCGAATGTACCTGGTTACTGTCCACATCGCCAACTACATATAAATCAAGCTGGTCTTTTTGGATAGCGCTTTGGTATGTTTCGTATAATTGCTCTGCCGTAATGTCATCGACATCGTCGATTTCACCATTGACATGAAGCGCGTAAGGCTCATTTTTGCACATTTCCTGTATCAGCCTTAAATTCGAATAGCGCATTTTATCATCATAGACGGCTTGGATTCTTTGCTTAAGCGTCCGTTTTTCTTGAGCCACATATTGTGACTGAAAAGCGTCTCCCTCCAAAGCAGGTGAAAAGACGATTTCTGCGAGAAGCTGGAGCCCTTTCTCAAGTAGCGGCGTTTGGTCTTTTAAATATTTTTCATTCGGAATTTCAAGCCTGAACGTAATGACGTGCCGCTCTCCTTTTTTCGTAAGGTCAGCCGATACTGACGTGCCGTACAGCTCATCCAGGTATGAACGCAATTCTGCGGTTTTCGGATGGCTTTTCGTTCCGCGAAGAAGCACATGCGGGAGCAGCGCTCTTTTGGTGACTTGATCCTTTGTCAGCGGCGCAAGCATCTTAAAAATAAGCGAGACGGTTTTGAATTTTTCTGTTTTTACAATGTGTGCGGTTAAACCGCCGTGCTTTGATTTGAGTTCATTAACATATGACATATGGAACCTCCTTCGTTCATTTCTTAATTAGTATGTATTATGACCAATTTTCAGCATCCGCAGAAACACTCTTTCATGTAATTATAGCAACTGTAGGATTTATAAGGAAACAATAACCTCCGCATGCTGTATAGGTACAGTTGTAAACTGTGCAAGGAAGCGCAAAAAAAGACGGCTGGCTAGACCGTCCCTAAGTTTTTTTCTTCTTCTTCACTTTTTTTAGCATCTACAGTAAAGAGCACTAAAAATAAAGAAACGATGCTGCAAAACGCCGAGAGTATGAAAATAATCCAGTTTGCATTAGACATTAATGCAGCAAAAACAGGTGGACCGAGAGCTACTCCTATAAAGCGCATGCTATTGTAAAAGGAGGAAATGGTTCCGCATTGTTCACTTTCAATCCCTTCGGTTATCAATGCATCTAAAGCAGGAAGAGCCATTCCAATCCCAATCCCGCCAAAGCTTAAAAAGACAAATAAAAAATAAAAACTGTGGTTCCACCACAAGGCAATAAACGAAAGGGTTAACAGAATCATTCCTGTAACAACGCAAAATTTCATTCGGCCTTTATCTTTACCGATCTTTTTGCCAGCTATAAAAGAACTGGTTGACAAAAACAAAAGTGGGATTGCCAGTAATCCGCCTTTAGCTACTCCGTCAATAGCATACTTGTTCTCCAGCGTATCTGATAAATAAAATAATACGCCAAATAACAAAAACATAATGACACACCCGATAATGAAGACCGTATAAAGCCAGCGACCATCCTGTTTAAAAATTTTCTTCACACTCTTAATAAACTCAGAAACAGCAGGCGCATCTTCATCTTCTTCAGGCTTGGCCACCAAAAACAATACGAGCAAAAAGCTGATCAAACAGAAAAACGGAATAAACCAAAATGGTACAAACCAATACCAAGAAGCCAGTAAGGCTCCAAGTATGGGACTCAGTACCTTCCCTGACGTGTTGGCGGTTTCAATATCGCCAAGACCGGCGCTGACCTTTTCATCGTCTCCTTTAAACAGGTCGCCGATAAACGGCATGACAATCGGAGCGGCACCTGCAGAACCGATGCCTTGAAGAACCCGCCCCGCCAAGATCATAGCATAAGGATTTTTCATATAGGTCGAGGCAAAAGCAGCTACCGCTCCCCCCAATCCTGCAATAAGGAGGCATGGAAGCAATATTTTTTTTCTCCCAAAACGATCCGACAAATATCCGGCAATCGGAATGCAAATAATTGCTACTACTGAATATACAGTAATGATTAAAGATACTTGAAATGAAGTCACAGACAGCTTTTTCTCCATCATCGGAAGAACAGGAATCAGCATGGAGTTCCCGAGTGTCATCACAAGCGGGACAGAAGACAATGCAATAATATTTTTCATTCCATTTTTCTCTCTCAACATTTTCACCCATTCACTTTCTTGTCATCCCTTATATATTGCGTTAACCGGAATGAAAGTATGTACAAAGAAACATGAATCAGTGCAAATAAAAAAACAGACACATACAGGCGTCCGTTTTTAGAATCGTTTACGCAAAACATGAAATCTGAATTTATCTGCTCTAAAATAATTTAAAGAATAAAGCACCGGTTTATCGTGCTGATCGTAATGGGTTTGTTTTAACAGCAAAAGGGCTGTTTCAGGATCGCATTCAAGCACTGGAGAAATGGTATCGTGATAGCCGATCGGTTCTATATCAGTTACTGCATAGCTGATTACGGAGCCTGAATTTTTCTCAAGAAGGTCAAACATAGATTCTTGCTGATGAGAAAAAGAATTCGGCAAAATATTCATCGGAATTTTGTCTATACAATACACAATCGGCTGTCCGTCAGCTGTCCTGACTCGTTCAAGGTAAAAAAGTTCTTGCCCTTCTGCCAAATGAAATCTCTTCGTATCATCTTCAGACGGCATAAGCACTTGTGATGATAGAAAAATCGTGCCAGGGGTCATATTCGCCTGTTCTATCATCTTGGTTACACTGTTCAGCTGTTCAATGCCCGAAAGAAATAACGGCTTAGAATGGACAAAAGTGCCTACACCATGCCTTCTGATAATCACATGCTCTTCTTCCAGTATCCGCAAGGCTTCTCTTAGCGTCGCTCTGCTGACACCAAGCTTTTTGGAAAGCTCAAATTCAGAAGGCAGCTTTTCCTTCTCAGTGTAGATCCCATTTTTTATATCCTCTTTAATTCGTTCAATTACTTTCAAATACAAGTGCCGATTATCAGCTTTTGTAGACATGTTTCCCCTCCGTAAACCACTTTCGATAAAAATTATTGAACAATTGGGACAACTATATCATGTTTTGTCGAAAAAATAAATAGAAAGGTGATCAGTTTACATAATGTTATTATTGACAACTATAGAAAGCGGAACTCCCTTCATTAAGAAGAGAGCTCATCATATTTCTCTTTTGATAATAATACTTCCCTAGGTTTGCTGCCTTCATACGGTCCGACAACACCGCGTTCCTCCATTGCGTCAATCAGGCGCGCCGCTCTCGTATAGCCGATTCTGAATCTTCTTTGCAGCATTGAAACAGATGCCGTCTGCATGCCGACGATTAATTCAACAGCTTCATCATAAAGTTCATCAGTAACCTCGGAATGAGTTTCCGTCGTCTCCTCAGGAATCATTTCTTCTTGATATTGCGCTTTCTGCTGTGTAATCACATGGTCGACGACCTTCTCCACTTCGTCATCCGACAAAAATGCTCCCTGCACACGGACAGGTTTGTTAGCCCCTACAGGTAAAAACAGCATATCGCCGCGGCCAAGAAGCTTCTCAGCGCCACCCATGTCAAGAATGGTCCTTGAATCCGTCTGTGAAGATACGCTGAACGCGATTCGTGACGGAATGTTCGCTTTGATCACCCCTGTGATAACATCCACCGATGGCCGCTGTGTCGCAATAATAAGATGGATGCCGGCAGCCCGCGCCATTTGGGACAATCTCGTAATCGAATCTTCCACATCAGATGAAGCGACCATCATGAGATCGGCTAGCTCGTCCACAATGACAACAATATAAGGCAGCTCTGGCTGTTTCGCTCCTTCTTCATTGTTGGCGCGTTTTATATAATCATTGTATCCTTCAATATTTCTTGTACCCGTATGAGAAAATAATTCGTACCGCCGCTCCATTTCATTGACAACCTTTTTCAAAGCCTGCGACGCTTTTTTCGGATCGGTTACAACAGGAGCAAGCAAATGCGGAATCCCGTTGTAGACATTTAGCTCTACCATTTTAGGATCGATCATCATCATTTTCACTTCATGCGGTTTCGCCCGCATTAAAATACTTGTAATAATGCCGTTGACACAGACACTTTTCCCGCTACCGGTTGCGCCTGCGACCAAAAGGTGGGGCATCTTGTTTAACTCAGCCAATACAGCTTCACCTGAAATATTGCGGCCGAGTCCAATTAACAGCTTCGCATCCGGTCTGTCATTCAATTTAGACTCCAGCACTTCTTTCAGCGAAACCATTGCCACTTCTGCGTTTGGAACTTCAATTCCGATTGCTGATTTGCCTGGTATAGGCGCTTCGATCCTGATATCCTTCGCAGCAAGCGCAAGCGCTAAATCATCGCTTAAATTGACAATTTTGCTAACCTTCACTCCGACATCAGGATATACTTCATATTTTGTTACGGCCGGTCCGAGATGAACCTGTGTGACTTTCGCCTTTACGCCAAAGCTTTGGAATGTGCGTTCAAGCTTTCTCGCATTTTCATAAATATTCTTTTTATCAGCCTGCTGGCCGGTATGCTTCGGATCTGCCAGCAAATCCAGTGACGGCATCTCGTAATCCTTATTTTCGAGCTCTGTAAAGGTCATAGGAGGAGCAGAAACAGTTTCCTGATCACCTGTCTCCGGTTGGATGTCCTGAAGCGGCTTCGACACAGGTTCGGCGCGCTTTTCTATAACTGGAGACTCTTCCTCTTCATTACGATCAGAAAAGCTTGAGATAATCGGCTCTGAATGAATAAGAGGCGATACTGTTTCATAATCCCCCTCTTCATCAGGAGGCTCCGGTTCCATTTGCTGTTTTTTGCGGGCCGGTTTTTGTTTTTTGCTCGGCGCTTTCGTTTTTTTCGATGACTGCATATTTGATTTGAAGGATTTCATATCATCAATAAATGCTAACCATTGTTCTTTTATAAAACGTCCAATCGGGCTCATCCACTTTTTTAGCGTTTCTTGCAGCGAGCGTCCAGTTACTAAAATCATTCCGATCAAAATCATGACAATTGCCATGATCTGAGAACCAGTCGACGCAAACAAAAAGTGTGAAGCCGCAAACAGCAGCGCACCGATCATCCCTCCGCCTAAATCAGGTGAAGCAGAGCTGCCATTCATGTCCATTAAAAACAATTCCCACGTATTGCGCACCACGCTTGCGGACTCAATAGACCCTTTGTGCGTCAAATTTTTAAATAGCTGCACGTGAGAAAGCAGCAATATGCTTGCGATGATACAGTACAACCCGGCCTTTCGTCTCGTTAAAAGGCTTGGGGTTTTTTTCTTCCAAAACAGTGAGACTCCTAACACCAATAAACCTAACAAGCATAAAATAAACCACTCTCCAGCAAAAAAGCGGAACAAATAGATAAACGTTTGCCCGACTACCCCCAGCTGCAAGATTGCGATAATTGAAATGGCTATACACAGCAATCCGTTGAGCTCGTATTTTATATTTAGCTGTTTCGCCTGTTTTTTTCTTGATTTTCGTTTTTTCTTTGCCACACTCATCACCTTACTGCGTTAAAAAATGTAAGTTCATACATAATGAAGAAAGCAGCCGTTTACAGGCTGCATTTTTTCTGTAGGATTCCCCTATTATAGCATATTTTGCCCTTAAAAAAGGGTTGGATTCTTATACGTTTAATTTCAGCTTTTGTCCCGGTGAAATGTCCGGATGCAGAAAATGCATTGGATTGGTGCTCATGATTTGAATGACTTCCGCTTCATTCCCTTTCATTTCGACTAGAAGCGGTACACCTTTATATTCAATTTGCTCATGTGCGCTTGTCTCTTGGTTCTGTTCTGCAAACACAATTTCCTGCGGCATCACGGTATAAAGAATCATTGAATCATCCGTCCTTCTTCTTTCCTTGCTTCATCGATGAGCTCATTCAGTTTATTGATTGCCTGTCCGACACCGCCTGCGTGATCGATCAATCCGTATTTAACTGCATCCTTACCGACTACATTTGTTCCGATATCGCGTGTTAAGTTTCCTTTTGAAAACATTAGCTCTTTAAACTTCTCTTCGGTTATATTGGAATGGCTTGTCACAAATTTAACAACTCTTTCTTGCATCTTATCCAGGTATTCAAACGTTTGCGGCACCCCGATGACCAGCCCGGTGAGCCTAACTGGATGAATCGTCATCGTTGCTGTTTCGGCGATATAGCTGTAATCACAGGATACAGCAATCGGAACGCCGATTGAATGCCCCCCGCCAAGCACGATAGAAACGGTCGGTTTCGATAAAGATGCAAGCATTTCCGCTATGGCAAGACCAGCTTCAACATCTCCTCCGACAGTATTTAATATGATCAGCAAGCCTTCAATTTTGGGATTTTGTTCAATTGCCACAATCTGCGGGATGACATGTTCATATTTTGTTGTTTTGTTTTGCGGAGGAAGCTGAACATGGCCTTCAATTTGTCCGATAATGGTCAGACAATGAATATTTGTATCTTGGGGCAGCTGAGGAAGCGTCGTTTCACCAAGCTGCTGTATTTTATTCATAATGCTGTCCTTCGCATCATTTTTTTCAGGACGCTCTTCTTCTGTGTTTTCCATACGATGATCCATCACGCTTTCATCCTTTCCGAGTTTCTCTTTGTATTATGAACAAAGATACTTCATTCAATCCCGGCTTGAAGGACAAAAAATAAAGACCGGAGCAGCTCCGGTCTTTAGTCAGTCATTATACTTCCATAATAATTGGGATGATCATCGGTTTACGTTTCGTTTTTTCATAAAGGAATTGGTTCAAAGCATCCCGCATTGCCTGCTTCAACGTTGACCATTCGACATTTGATGTTTCAGTCGCTTCTGTCACGATGGACCGGACAAGCTCAGTAGCCTGTACGATAAGACCTTCAGACTCTCTTACATAAACAAAGCCGCGAGTGATAATTTCTGGTCCTGATACAAGATGTTTCTTTTGTTTATCAAGTGTAATGACAACGATTAAAATTCCGTCCTGTGAAAGCAAGCGACGGTCTCTCAATACGATATTGCCGATATCACCGACACCTAAACCATCAATTAAAATATTGCCGTAAGGAACTTTATCCCCAATTTTTACGTTTTGGCCGCGGAATTCAACGACGTCGCCTTTTTCAATTAAGAAGATGTCACTGCGCTTCATGCCGGTTTCTTCAGCGATTTTTGAATGAGCTTTTTGCATTCTGTATTCGCCGTTTACAGGAATCAAATATTTTGGTTTAAGCAGGTTGATCATCAGCTTTAACTCTTCTTGTGAGCCGTGGCCTGATACATGAACACGCTTTTGGGCAAAGATGACTTGTGCACCGGCTCTCGCAAGAAGATCTACTGTTTTAGAGTAAATGAGTTCCTGCCCGGGAATCGGAGTTGACGCAATGACCACCGTATCCCCTTCTTCAATGTTCAGCTGTTTGTGAGCTTTGTTTGCCATTCTTGTCAAAGCAGCTAATGGTTCACCTTGGCTTCCGGCTGTAATAATGGCCACTTCGCGCTTCGGATATTTTTTGACATCCTGTACAGAAATAAACAATTCATCATCTGCTTCAATGTATCCTAACTTTCTCGCGAGCTGCAGGACAGATTGAAGATTTTTTCCGGCTACGGCAATCTTTCTGCCATTTTGAGCCGCTGCATGAATGACTTGCTGAATCCGGTTAATATTGGATGCGAAAACAGCAATAATCACCCGGTTCTGTGAATTATACAGCGCATCCGAAATTTCTCCGCTGACAGCCGCTTCCGAAGGGGTGTAACCCGGCCGTTCCGCATTTGCACTGTCAGAAAGCAGAGCGAGCACGCCGCTATTGCCGATCTTGGCGATCTCGCCAATGTCGCACGTCTGATTAAGTGCAGGTGTTTGGTCAAATTTGAAGTCTCCCGTGCATACAATAGATCCAAGTGATGTTTTAAAGCTCACACCTACAGAATCAGGAATGCTGTGAATCGTTCTAAAGAACGATACCTTTGTTGATTCAAATGTAATGACAGATTTGGAGTGAATTTCTCTTAAATCAGTTTTTCGGTTATGTCCGTATTGTTTTAATTTCTCTCTTAACAGTGCAAGCGTCAATTTTGTTCCGTACACTGGAACGGACAGCTTGTTTAATAAGTAAAAAACGCCGCCGATATTTTCATCGTGCCCGTGCGTTAAAAAGATTGCCTTGACGCGGTCAGCCCGTTCAATCAAATATGATATGTCAGGAATCACTACATCAATACCGAGCATTTCGTTTTCTGGATGCATAAGACCGGCATCAACGACAAATATGTCTGAGTCAATTTCAATGACATAAAGGTTCTTCCCAATCTCTCCGACACCGCCAAGGGCGATAATTCTAACGTTTTCTGTATTTTTCTTTTTCAAAATCTATATCCTCCTAGTCTCATACCCGTCCATCATCACTTGTTCCTATTATAACTGAAAGTAAATTTAGAAAACAAGATAAAGCAGAAGGTTTAGGGAAAACCAATATGTAAAAGAAACGGTCAAACTCAGCTGAATGTGAGAATGACCGCGTTTGTTTCACTGTATGAAATTTTCTTACAGTTCGCTGATCGTGCTGCTTAAGCTCAGACGTTCATCCTCAGTTAACGGGACTAGAGGCAGACGCACAGAACCGACATCAAGACCTCTCAGCTGAAGCGCTGTTTTGACTGGAGCAGGATTAGGCGCTTTAAACAGTTCCTTCATAATCGGCAGCAGTTTCTGATGGATCAGTGCCGCATTAGCTGTTTGCCCATTCGTATAATTTTTGATCATTTGCTGCATATCAGAGCCTGCAATATGGCTCGCCACTGATACAACTCCTCTTCCTCCAACTGAAAGAATAGGAAGCGTCAGAGCGTCATCCCCTGAATAGACATAGAAGTCTTCCGGTGTTTCAGCAATAATTTTTGTAATCGCTTCTAGGTCTCCGCTCGCTTCTTTAATCGCAACCACATTCGGAATGTCCGCCGCCAAACGGATCGTCGTTTCAGGAGCAAGAGAAGCAACCGTACGGCCAGGAACATTATAGAGCATAACCGGAAGAGATGTCTCTGCCGCAATTGCTTTAAAATGCTGGTACATTCCTTCTTGAGAAGGTTTATTGTAATACGGGGTAACAAGCATAACAGCGTCCACGCCCGCTTCCTCAGCTTTTTTTGTCAGCTTAATGGAATCTTTCGTGTTGTTGCTTCCAGTACCAGCGATAACGGGCACCCGTCCGTTTACTTCTTTTACCGTATATTCAAAAAGCGCAATTTTTTCTTCAGTTGAAAGGGTCGGAGATTCTCCAGTTGTTCCCGCTACTACTAAAGAATCCGTTCCGTTTTTCAACAAGTAATCAATCAGTGTAGACAGTTTTTGAAAGTCTACGTTCCCTTTATTGTCAAAGGGTGTAATCATCGCTGTAGACACATTTCCGAAATTCATTTTATTCACCTCATCATGATTCAATCACATTTACTTCGAAAGTTCAAACACTTCATGCAAAGCGTTTACAGCAGGAACCATATCCGCTTCATGGACGAGCACCCATATCGTCGTATGGCTGTCAGCCGACTGAAGGATCGGAATTTCTTTTTCTGAAAGAGCCGATACAATTTTGGACGTAACACCGGGAACACCCATAATGCCCGCGCCGACCGCCGATACCTTCGCGCAGTTTCTCGTCACCATTGGATCATAGCCCATATCCATTAAAATACGCTGAGCTGTTTCTGTTTTATTTCCGGCTACCGTATAGACGATTTCACTAGGTGTAATGTTAAAGAAATCGACACTGATTCCAGCGTTTGCCATAGCCTTGAACACTTCAGTCTGAACATTATACTGGCCGATTTTCGCAGGCACTTTGAACTGCGTGACATCTTTGACATGTGCGATTCCCGTAATCAGCCTTTCAAAAACATCACTGCCGACCTTGGAAGAGTGATGTGATGTCACCAATGTACCTTTATCATTCGAATAAGTCGAACGGACGCGGATCGGAACCTTGGCCTGCATTGCGATTTCCACCGCACGCGGATGAATGACCTTGGCCCCCTGATACGCCAGGTTGCAGATTTCCGTATACGTCACAACAGGAAGCGGTTTTGCATTTTCCACCACTCTTGGGTCAGCAGTCATCACGCCTTCTACATCGGTGAAAATATCGATGTATTCCGCATCAACAGCTGCTCCGAGTGCGGCTGCAGACGTATCGCTGCCCCCTCTGCCGATTGTAGTTGTATCACCCTTTTCAGTTGCGCCCTGGAAGCCTGCGACGACTACCGCATCATGATTGGCGAGCACACTGAATAAACGCTCCGGTTTCATTTCAATGATTTTTGCATTGGTATGCTGATCATTCGTTAAAAAGCCAGCCTGAGCCCCTGTCAGCGCAGCTGCTTTCACACCGTTATCAAGCAGCATGCTTGTAAAGACGACAGAGGAAATAGTCTCTCCGCAAGATAAAAGCAAATCCTGTTCCCTAGGAGAAATCGCTGACTGATCGCCGTAAAGCAGCCCGAGCAAAGAATCTGTTGCATACGGGTCTCCTTTTCGGCCCATCGCTGAAACGACAACGACAACCTTATATCCTTCACTGATTGCTTCTTTAATATGCCCTAAAGCCAGTTTGCGGCCTTTATCATCTTTTACTGATGTTCCGCCGAACTTTTGAACAATTATCTTCACTGTTTTCACTCCAAATTATTCGGACGTAACAGAAGAGAGCAGGCTGATAGCGCCTTACTCTCTTCTATTCGTCTTTAGAAAATTCTCTCTTTTATACGAGGTTTAGTTTTTTCAGGCTTTCTGCAATTTGAACAGAGTTCCATGCCGCGCCTTTTAATAGGTTATCAGAAACAACCCATAAATGAAAACCGTTTGCTCTGTCCAAGTCTTTGCGGATGCGGCCTACAAACACATCGTTTTTGCCGACAGCATCAGCAGGCATCGGATAAAGCTGCTGGCTTGGATCATCCTGAAGTGTCACGCCCGGAGCTTCTTGCAATAGATTTTTAATATCTTCAACTGTAGCGTCATCACGGTCTATTTCGATGTAGACGGACTCTGAGTGCCCAGTTTGGATTGGCAGTCTCACACATGTAGCCGCTACTTGAAGGTCAGGCATGTGCATGATTTTTTTCGTTTCATTTATCATTTTCATTTCCTCAAACGTATAGCCGTTATCTTGGAATTTATCGATTTGCGGAATCGCGTTGAAGGCGATTTGATAGTGTTTTTTGTCACCTTTTACAGGCATGATCTCAGGCTCTATTTCTTCTTTATTTAAAATCGCCTGTGTTTGGCTGTAAAGCTCTTTTACAGCTTCATTACCCGCTCCTGATACTGCCTGGTAAGTTGATACGATGACTTTGTTTAAGCCATATGCTTTGCGGATCGGTTCAAGTGCCGCAACCATTTGGATTGTAGAGCAGTTTGGATTGGCAATAATGCCATTGTGTTCATGCAAGTCTGCCTCATTCACTTCTGGCACAACAAGCGGTGTATTTTCATCCATGCGGAACGCGCTCGTATTATCTATAACAATAGCGCCGCGTTTTACAGCTTCTGGTGCCAATGCTTGTGATACGCTTCCGCCGGCGCTGAACAAAGCAATATTTACCCCTTCAAAGCTCTCAGGAGAAGCTTCCTGAACAGTCAGCTCTTGGCCTTTAAACATGACTTTTGTCCCCGCAGAGCGTTTTGAAGATAGCAATGTAAGTGTGTCCATTTCAAAGTTTCTGTCTTCAAGTGTTTTAAGCATTTGTTGTCCCACAGCCCCTGTCGCTCCGACAACAGCTACGTGTAAACCTCTTCCCATCTGTAAAACTCCTTCCGCCAATCAGCTTCATTGAATTGATTTGACTATGATTTTACGTTTTATTTTACCATAGAATATGCGGGTGATGACCGAATTTTTTAGTTTGGGAAAGATTTTCTGTAAATTTAGTCATTTCCCTGATAATTCTCAACTAGAATCGGCTGAAGCTGCTGGTGCATGAGTGCCTTTTCAATCGTTTGCGGTAGCAGATCCATTTTGGCTACCATTGAATTCGGTTTTTTAAAGGGATCGTCTTGCCCGAATGGAATAAAAAAGATATTTTTTGTTGACATGAGCCTCATTAAATTTGTTCCGTTTAAACCAAGAGCATCATTTGTCGAGATACCCAGAACGACAGGCCGATTGTTTCGGATTGTCGCTTTTGCCGCCATCAGCACCGGGCTGTCCGTCATGGCATTTGCCAGCTTGCTCATTGAATTGCCTGTTAAAGGCGCAATGACCATGCAGTCAAGGGGCAGCTTCGGTCCAAGAGGTTCTGCCTTTACAATCGAATCAATGGCCTCATATCCAGTCAGGTCTTCAATTTTTTTAACCCATTCTGCGCCCTCTCCAAATCGGGTATTTGTGGATTTTACATTAAATGTGACAACCGGACGGACTTCAGCTCCTTCATTGACCAACGCCTCAATTTGCGGGAAAACCGCTTCATATGTGCAATGCGACCCGGTCAGCCCAAACCCGATTCTTTTTCCTTTTAATGACGACATCCTTATTTCCCCTCCTCAGCTTGTATTTCAGCCAAAAGCTTGCTCAAGACGTTTGCAAGGATTTGCCCAGCTGTTTTAGGAGCGACAATCCCTGGAAGCCCGGGAGCAAGAAGTGCTTTAATCCCTTGTTTCTCGGCATATTTAAAATCCGTTCCCCCGGGACGTGAGGCCAGATCCAATATTAAGGTTTTTGGTGTCATGCTAGAAAGTACCGTTTGATTTAAAATCATACTCGGTATGGTATTAATGCAAATATCTATATCTTTTACATGCTCTTTCAGCTCATCGGTATGAAAAGGAACGAGCCCCATTTCAGTGATACGTGCCAGATGCGCTGAACTTCTTGCCCCCACTTTTACATTCGCCCCGAGCGCGGCAAATGTACGGGCAATCGTCATCCCGGTGCGACCCAGACCGAGAACGGCCACCTGTGATCCGTGTATCGTATAATCCGTGTGCTGAATAGCCAGCATGATCGTTCCTTCTACTGTCGGAATAGAGTTGTATATCGCAATGTCATCCCGCTCAAACAGTTTAACAAGTTTTCTTTTTGCCTGAGCTGCAATGTTTTCTAAATAGGCGTTAGAAATTCCTGAGAAAATGACACAATGTGCAGGCGTTCTGTCGATATGGTCCTGTTTTAACACAACTTCTTCATTAGAAAATACAGTCGATACGACACCTTCTCCTGTTGTCGCGGATACTGGAAGAATGATGCTGTCTATTTGCTGAAAAGGAATTTCATCAATATTGCATTTTACTGCCCCGGTAAAACCGTGATCCAATTGGTCAAAACCGACAAGATAGATGTCAGCCTGCTGTTCAGTGAGCTTTCTTATAATTTCGAGCTGTCTTGCGTCACCGCCGATAACTGCAATTTTCAATCCGGTTAACATTCTAAACGTTCACCTTCTTTGTATATACTGGATCTCTAGTTGTTAAGCTCCCCTTCATCTTATGATCAAAAGAAAATACTGGTGAATATAAAAGATGCGCTTTTTCCATATAAAAAAACATCGGCTCCGGCAGCCGATGTTTCAGATGTTTTCTTTAGAGCCCGCTTCACAGTCAATTGGGCTATTTACTCTTGTCGAGGAGGCATTTCCTCAGGTACATCTAATATAATCATATCTGAACCGATCTTTTGAATATGGTGCCATGGGACACGAATGTCATGACCTTGCTTTCTCAAACCAAACCACTTAACTGTGGGAATGAGGAGTGCTGTAATCTGTCCATCCTGTTCATTGATTTCCAAATCGGTCTGACCGAGCACTCCGAGCCGTTCGGCTCTTTTGATGTCTACAATTTCCTTTCCTGATAATTCACTGAGCCGCATGTCTGTCACCCCCTTGTACTATGTATGATGAAAGGGATTAAAAAATGCCTGCTCCATTATGGAGCAGGCTTTCCTTTTTAAGACGGCATATTGCCGGAAGGGCTGATAAGTGCTAATGCATAGTCTTCGGTAAACAATTGTCTGGCAAGGCCGTTAACACGCTCTAAGTTCACGGCGTTTAATTCATTGATGATTTCATCTAATGTTTTATGTTTGCCGAGCAGCAGTTCATTTTTTCCGTTTCGGCTCATTTTGCTGTTTGTGCTTTCTAAGCTCAGCATTAAGCTTCCCTTCATTTGCTCTTTGCTGTTTTCCAGTTCTTTTGAGGTAATGCCGTCACGTTTTAATGTGGCAAGGGTTTCTTGAATTGTTTCCGACAGCTGCTGAAGCTGATTTGCACCCGTTCCACCGTAAATAGTGAGCATTCCGCTGTCCTCATATGAACTGTGATAGCTGTAAACAGAATAAGCAAGTCCTTTATCTTCACGCACATCTTGGAACAGCCGGCTGCTCATGCTGCCTCCGAGCACATTGTTGAGGACGATTAAATCATAAATACGTTCATGGCCAACCTCTAAGCCTTTAAATCCAAGGCACAAATGAGCCTGCTCTGTTTCTTTTTTTCTCGTCAGTTTTTCCGTGTGGAACTCAGGCTTCTCAAGGCCTGTCGCTTTGCCTTTCGCCTCGTATGACCCGAACCATTTTTCTACATCTTTGATAAAACTGTCAGATATATTGCCCGCTACCGAAATCACCACTCGGTCCGGCGTATAATAATCATGCATGTATTGTCTGAGAGAGTCACCGTTAAAGGAAGCAAGCGTTTCTTCCGTGCCTAGAATTGGGTAGCCTAAAGAATGATTGCCGTAAGTGGCTTTGCTCAATAAATCATGTACAATGTCGTCCGGCGCATCTTCATACATTTTAATTTCTTCATATACTACATTTTTTTCTTTTTTCAGCTCGTTTTCATCAAACGTTGAATGAAAGAACATATCTGCTAATACGTCCAGCGCGTAATTCGCATGCTCGTCAAGCACCTTTGCATAGTAGCAGGTATATTCCTTTGAAGTAAACGCATTGACCTGGCCGCCAATACGATCAAAAGATTCTGCTATCTCGCGTGCAGATTTTGTGCTCGTCCCTTTAAAGAACATGTGCTCTAAAAAGTGAGAAATTCCGTTTATCTCCGGCGTTTCATGTCTCGAACCTGTGCCGATCCATACGCCGATCGCAACAGAACGGACTGTCGGGTTATTTTCCAGCACAATTCTTACACCATTTTGACACGTATATCGTTTAATCAAATTTGTTCCTCCTATTCAAAGACAAGCTGCCTTCATCTGTTACTTCAATAGTCTTGTTTCATCCATTAGTTCAGTGACTGTTCCAAGCGCATATCCTTTGTCTTTTATCTGTGTAATCAGCGCTTCAAGACTTTCCGCCGTAGGGTCAGTCGGATGCATTAAAATCATGGCACCATTATGTATCTTGCTTAACACTCTCGTCTGAAGTACAGACGGAGCCGGCTTTTGCCAATCGATTGTATCAACTGTCCACATGACTGTTCCCATCTGTTTCTCTGCTGCAATGTCGATAACCGCTTTTCTGAAACTTCCGCTTGGCGGAGCGAACCACTTTGGCTTAACACCGATCGTTTGTTCTATTTGTTCATTAGTCTTGTCGAGCTGCTCGGAAATTCTTCCTGTAGTCAGTTTGCTCATATCCGGATGATTGTATGAATGATTTCCGATTTCATGTCCGTCTTTTGCAATCTTCTTAGCGAGCTTTTCATTGTTTCTCACCCAATTGCCTTCTAAAAAGAACGTAGCTTTAACCTGGTGCTTTTGCAGAATAGGGAGCATTTTTTCCAAATACTCATTTCCCCATGCCACATTGATTAAAAAAGCCACCATCGGTTTGTCAGGATTTCCTTTATAAATAGGCTCAGGCTGAAGTGACTCAAGATGAACACTTGGTTTTACTTGACTGTACACCAAATCTTTTTCCCGAAACTCACCATGCTTTTTCATTTTTTTATATGATTGTTCAATATTGACCTTTAATCCATTGTAGCCTGGAATGCTTTTCCATACTTTATCAATTCTTGCATTCTGGGGCTTAACTTCGTACTCCGGCGCTTTTTGAAGCAATTCTTCATATAATTGGTCTTTTGACGCCGTGACAGTCACCGTATCTTTTTTCATTGCCCCTATATAATCAAGTGCATGCGGATTTTCCATCATCTCAAATGAGACAAAAAAAAGAAATAAAAAAACGGCAAACGGTACAAATTTTTTGTACATGTTCTGTCCCCCCTCACCTCAAATTATGAAGGAGAAGGACAAGGTAGAACCCGCCTGCTTTTGAAAAGCTTCAAAATAAAGAAGCCGGGTCTCCCAGGCTCCTTTTATGTTTTCATTTAAGATTGTTGTTCTTCTTTTTCTTTCTCTTCACGGAGCACCGCTTTGCGGGATAAATTCACTCGTCCTTGTTTATCAATTTCAGTGACTTTGACAAGAATCTCGTCTCCGATTTTTACAACATCTTCAACTTTCCCTACGCGTTCAAGCGCAAGCTCTGAAATGTGCACCAAACCGTCTTTTCCGCTGAAAATTTCAACGAAAGCCCCGAATTTTTCAATCCGTTTCACTTTACCTAGGTAAAGTTGGCCGACTTCAACCTCTCTAACAAGGTCTTCGATGATTTTTTTCGCTTTTTGGTTGCCGCTTTCATCTGTAGAGGAAATAAAGATTGTGCCGTCCTGCTCAATATCAATTTTAACACCGGTTTCTTCGATGATCTTATTGATTTGTTTTCCGCTTGGTCCGATGACATCGCGGATTTTATCAGGATTAATGGTCATTGTTAAGATCTTAGGCGCATATCGAGAAAGCTCTTTTCTTGATTCGCTTAATGTTGCAAGCATGCTGTTGAGGATTTCCATTCTGCCCTTTTTCGCCTGCTGAAGCGCTTCTTCAAGAATCTCTCTGGAAAGGCCTTCAATTTTAATGTCCATTTGCAGGGCCGTTACGCCTTTTTCAGTTCCCGCTACTTTAAAGTCCATATCTCCGAGCGCGTCTTCCATGCCTTGGATGTCAGTCAAGACAGTGTAATGTTCGCCTGATTTGACAAGACCCATCGCAATACCAGCAACTGGCGCTTTAATCGGTACACCAGCATCCATCATTGCAAGTGTGCTTGCGCAAATGCTTGCTTGAGATGTAGAACCGTTTGATTCAAGCACTTCTGAAACAAGACGGACAGTATAAGGGAAGTCTTTTTCAGACGGAATAACTGGCTCAAGCGCACGCTCACCCAGTGCTCCGTGTCCGATTTCACGACGTCCCGGTCCGCGCATCGGTCCTGTTTCCCCAACGCTGAATTGCGGGAAATTGTAATGATGCATAAACCGTTTTGACTCTTCGACACCTAAGCCGTCAAGGATTTGCACATCTCCCAGAGCACCTAGCGTACATACGCTGAGGGCTTGAGTTTGTCCTCTTGTAAATAGACCTGAACCGTGCGTTCTTGGCAAGAGGCCAACCTCTGAAGAGAGCGGGCGGATTTGATCGACACCGCGGCCGTCCGGTCTTACTTTCTCTTCAGTAATCAGGCGGCGAACTTCATTTTTCACCAGCTTGGATAAAATCTGCTTCACTTGCTTGATTGTATCTTCATCATGTTCTTCATCCTCGAATTTTGCCACAACTGCGTTCTTCACTTCGTTAATGGCATCTTCACGGGCATGCTTTTCATGAACTTGGATGGCTTTCAGCAGATCCTCTTCTGCCAAAGCTTTTACTTTTTCATTAAGCTCTTCATCAATTTCAAAGAGCTTAATTTCAGATTTCTCTTTGCCGACTGCTGCAACAATTTCTTCTTGGAATGCAATCAGGCGTTTAATCTCTTCATGGCCGAACATAATGGCCTCAAGCATGATTTCCTCAGGAACTTCGTCCGCTCCCGCTTCTACCATGTTAATCGCATCTTTCGTGCCGGCAACGACAAGATTGATGTCGCTTTTTTCAAGCTGATCGACTGTCGGGTTAATGATAAATTGATCATCAATGCGTCCGACAGTAACCCCTGCAATCGGTCCTTCAAACGGAATATCCGATACAGAAAGTGCAAGAGATGAACCGAACATGGCAGCCATTTCTGAAGAGCAGTTTTGGTCAACACTCATGACAATGCTGATGACTTGAACTTCATTACGGAATCCATCGGCAAACAAAGGACGGATCGGACGGTCAATTAAACGGCTGGCAAGAACCGCTTTTTCACTTGGACGTCCTTCTCTTTTAATAAATCCGCCCGGAATTTTCCCTACCGCATATAATCTTTCTTCATAGTTTACAGTAAGAGGGAAGAAATCAAGCGGTTTAGGTTCTTTTGAAGCGGTTGCTGTACTAAGTACTGCTGTATCACCGTAGCGGATCATCACAGCACCATTTGCCTGTTTGGCAAGCTGGCCGGTTTCAACAGTAAGCGTTCTTCCGGCCCAATCTATGGTAAAGACATGTTTTTCTTGTCCCATACAATTACGAACTCCTCTCTTCGTTGTGTGAAATAATCAATTACTCCTATTATGAACGAAATGAATTGAACATATCAATGTCAAAGTAGTATGTAAAAGGATTTCAATGATTTGTTATAAGAAATTTCGCTTTAATACGATAAAAAAGCGGGAATCCTCCCGCTTTTTACGATTATCGACGTAAGCCTAGTTTGTTAATTAACTCACGGTAACGAGTTACGTCTTTATTACGCAGATACGTAAGAAGATTACGACGCTTACCTACCATTTTAAGAAGACCGCGACGTGAGTGGTGGTCTTTCTTGTGAGTACGTAAATGCTCGTTCAAGTTGTTAATTGAGTCAGTTAGGATAGCGATCTGAACTTCTGGAGATCCAGTATCAGATTCGTGTGTTTTGAACTCATTGATGAGTTGGTTTTTACGCTCTTGAGTAATTGCCATCCTGTTTCACCTCCAAATCATATTTAGCCCCAGTTACCTAGCAACCGTCGGTGACTTCGGATTGCCAAGCAATGGTTTTAAGACTACGAAAACTATCATACTAAAAATCGTGCCTATATGCAAATATTTTAGAATAAAATTTGCGTGCGTTGCAAGTTATTTCCGCAAATTGCTGAAATAACGGATGGCTTCCTGCTTATCTTTCTCAATTTGCTCTGTTAATTCTTTGATGCCATTGAATTTCCGCTCGCTCCGAATCCGTTTGTACCATTCGATTTTTATAGCGGCTCCATATACCTCTTGATCGAAATCAAACAGATTGACCTCGATGGAAGGCTGCTCAGGGCGCTTTTCATAAAACGTTGGCTTATAGCCAATATTGCAAACGCCATTGTAAACTTCGCCGTTCACTTCCGCTTTTACGGCATATACACCTGTGGGCGGGACGATATAGCTGTTATTTAAACCGACATTCGCTGTCGGAAACCCGATGGTCCGCCCTCTTTTATCACCATGAATGACAATTCCTTTAATAAAATAAGGTTGTCCAAGCAAGACATTCGCCAATTCAACATCTCCGTTTTGAAGCGCGGTACGGATATACGAAGAACTGATTTTTTTATCCTGCTCCGTTAATTTTTCTACCATTGTGCACCCAGCTTTTCCGTCTAAATCATCCGGCATGGTCTTCATTGTTCCCTTGCCGTATTTGCCGTACGTAAAGTCAAAGCCTGCCACTGCGTGCTGCACATTAAGGCCGATAATATACTGGTCTATAAACTGCTTAGGAGAAAGAGAAGCAAACACTTCATTAAATTTAACGACATACAGAACTTCTGTACCTAATTGTTCAATTTGATTTATTTTGTCTTCAAGAGGCGTAATCAGATCCTTAGGTTCCTTATCTCTGCCCAACACATGAGAAGGATGGGGATGAAAGGTCATCACAGCCAATGTCAGACCTTTTTCTTCGGCTATTTGCTTCGCTGTGCAGATTACCTTTTGATGCCCGAGATGAACGCCGTCAAAATATCCTAACGCCATCACTGATTTTGCCTGCTCCTCTTTTATTAAATGATGAGGATGTGTAATATGTATCGTCTTCACAGAACGGTCACCTTTTTTCTATTGTTCGCTTTTTTGCATCAATACTTTTGCCGGCTTTAACAGCCCTTTTTTTGCAGGATGAGGGAAATAGATCGCCAAACAGGTTCCGGATTCAGTAAAGACGGCGATACGGTCTTCACTTGTCATTTCAGAAAACTGCTCGGGCGTCTCAAGCAAAGCCCCATTTTCTACTTTCTTAGCTAATGTATCACTTATGATCCATTTCGGCAAATGATTGAGCGCACGTTCAATAGGAACTGTATGCTCTTCCACGGTTCCGGATTGGGCCTGTGCTTCGAGCTCATCAAAAGTAAAGCATTCGTCGAGAGAAAAATCTCCGGATGCCGTACGGATTAAATGAGACATATGAGCCGGATATCCGAGCTTTTCTCCGATCATGACCGCCAGCGTCCTTACATAGGTCCCTTTGGAGCAAGTCACTGTAAACCGGAAGCTTGCGGTTTCTCCATGATGTTTAATCTCTGTCGTCAGGGCAATGTCTTCAATGGTTATCATACGTTTCGGACGTTCTACTTCAATCCCTGCTCTTGCGTATTCGTATAATTTTTTGCCGTTTACTTTTACAGCGGAATACATGGGCGGAATTTGTTCTTGTTTCCCCTTTAAACTGTTTAAAACCTTTTCTACATCCGCTTTATCAATGTCGTGATTGACAGGCTTTGTTTCCACCGTTTCTCCGGTTTGATCCTCTGTTGTGGTTGAAAAGCCAAGCGTTATTTCTGCATCATACGTTTTAGATTTTTCAGTTAAGTATTCGACTATTTTTGTCGCTCTTCCTACACAAATCGGAAGCACGCCTGACACTTCCGGATCGAGCGTTCCTGTATGTCCTACTTTTTTTGTTTTTAACAGCTTTCGGATCTTCATGACACAGTCGTGCGATGTCATGCCAACAGGTTTATGTAAAAGGAGAACTCCGTTAACCATTTGCTTTTCACTCCTTCTTTTGAGCTTTTTTCTTTTAAACGAAGAAAGAGGACAGACGATATACGCCTATCCTCTCATTTTTTATTCAGATGGTTTCTCTGAATGTAATTCGTGAATCAGTGTTTCGATCCGATTCCCGTAATCGATTGATTCATCGAACTCAAATTCAATTTCAGGCGTTTTTCGAAGTCTGATGCGGCTGCCGATTTCGGATCGGATAAATCCTTTCGCTTTTGCCAGCCCTTTCAGCGCTTCTTCCCGTTTTTTCTCGTCACCGAGAACCGAGATATACACCTTTGCAATTTGCAAATCACCTGATACACGTACATCCGTTACTGTCAGAAAACCAATTCTCGGGTCTTTCAGCTTGCGGCTGATAATATCACCGAGTTCTTTTTTCATTTGCTCGCCGACACGGTTTGCTCTCATACTCAATTCAATCACCTCTAAGTTAAAACCACTCTGTCCTAGTGATCGTCCGTTCAATTTCAGGAAAAGAATCGATAAACGCTAGGACGCGTTGCAGTTCTTTTTCTGTTTGAACGCGAGAGGAAGAAACAGCGGCGATTCCGAAGCTGGTTCTTTGCCAGGTGTCCTGATAGCCAATCTCCGAAATCGAAACATTGAACTTGTTTTGAACCCTGGTTAAAACCCGCTTCAGAACGGCACGCTTTTCTTTTAGCGATCCTGCATCATAAATGATGCATTCACACTCCGCAAATCCGATCACGTTCTTTCAATTTCTTGCATGACAAACGCTTCAAGGATGTCACCTTCACGAATGTCATTGTATTTCTTAATTGTAATACCACATTCATAGCCTTGTGAAACTTCTTTCACATCGTCTTTAAAGCGTTTCAGAACATCTACTTCGCCTTCAAAGATGACGACGCCGTCACGAATTAAACGGAGGCCGCTGTCGCGCGTAATGGTTCCTTCAGTAACATATCCGCCGGCAATTGTACCGATTTTAGATACTTTGAATGTTTGGCGTACTTCTACTTGACCAATTACTTTTTCTTCATATTCAGGATCAAGCATACCTTTCATGGCAGCTTCAATCTCGTCGATTACTTTGTAAATGATACGGTGAAGTCGAATATCTACATTTTCAGCTTCAGCCGTACTCTTAGCATTTCCGTCCGGTCTCACATTAAACCCGATAACAATTGCATTGGAAGCAGATGCCAAGATAATGTCTGATTCAGTAATCGCACCAACGCCTGTATGGATGATTTTCACTTTAACGCCTTCTACTTCAATTTTTTGAAGTGCAGCCGTTAAAGCTTCAGCAGATCCTTGAACGTCAGCTTTTACGATGAGGTTGATGTCTTTTACATCACCTTGCTTAATTTGCTCGAATAAGTCATCAAGACTGAGCTTCGCTTTATCGCTGCGCTGCTCTTCAAGCTGTTTCGAAGCACGGGCTTCACCGACAGAACGAGCTGTTTTTTCATCCTTAAAGACAAGGAATTGGTCTCCCGCTTGAGGGACATCATTCAAACCGGTAATTTCAACAGGAGTTGACGGGCCGGCAGTTTTCACACGGCGGCCAATGTCGTTGACCATTGCACGGACACGGCCAAATGTATTGCCGACTACGATCGGATCACCGACATGCAATGTTCCAGTCTGTACGAGCAATGTCGCGACTGACCCTCTGCCTTTATCGAGTTCAGCTTCAATAACCGTTCCTTTTGCCTGACGGTTCGGATTCGCTTTCAGTTCCTCTACCTCACTGACAAGCAAAATCATTTCAACGAGTTCATCAATGCCTTTTCCAGTTAAAGCGGAAAGCGGCACAAAGATGGTTTCTCCGCCCCAAGCTTCAGGGACAAGTCCGTATTCCGTCAGTTCTTGCATCACACGGTCAGGGTTTGCGGATTCTTTATCTATTTTATTCACAGCAACGATGATTGGAACCTCTGCTGCTTTTGCATGGTTAATCGCTTCAACTGTTTGCGGCATGACACCGTCATCGGCAGCTACGACGAGAATCGTAATATCAGTTACTTCTGCACCGCGTGCACGCATTGTTGTAAATGCGGCGTGGCCCGGTGTATCCAAAAACGTGATTTTCTTGCCGTTCTCTTCAATTTGATAAGCGCCGATATGCTGAGTGATTCCGCCTGCTTCTCCTTCAACAACCTTTGTTTTACGGATGCTGTCAAGAAGCGTTGTTTTCCCATGGTCAACGTGGCCCATGATTGTCACGACAGGAGGACGAATTTCAAGATCCTCTTCATTATCAGGCTCTTCGTATTTTTCCAGCTCTGTTTCTTCAAGCACAATGACCTCTTCTGTTTCAACACCATATTCTGATGCAATGAGTTCGATTGTGTCTTTATCAAGCTCTTGGTTAATGGTTGCCATTACGCCAAGAAGCATCAGCTTTTTAATGATTTCTGAAGGCTCTTTGCCAAGCTCTTCAGCAAGTGCGCCAACTGTTAAAGTGCCAGAGAATGTAATTTTCTCAGGAAGCTCTTTTTTCGGCTTTACAGGCTTTTGCTGATGTTGGTTTTTATTATTGTTGTTGTTGCGTTTATTTTTTTTGTTGTTGTTATTCTTCTTGTTTTTGTTAAATTGATTATTCTGCACGTCATTCTTCTTTCCGTCTCGAATTTTATTTGGTTGATTTCCAGCTGATTGCTGATTAACCCCTTGTGGCTGTTTGTTTTTGTTCGTTTCTGCTGGCTGTTGAGATTTAGCGGCTGCGCCGCCTTTTTTATATTTGGCATCAAGCTTTTTAATGGCCTTTTCTTCAAGCATGGCCATGTGATTATTCACTTCTAAATCCATGTTCTTCAGTGCGGTCAAAATTTCCTTACTTGAAACATTTAACGCTTTTGCATATTCGTATACTCTCATTTTAGCCATTCGTTCACCCCCAAAAATATTAATCGAGCAAGCTGATCAGCTTATTCGCAAAACCTTGGTCAGTGACGGCGACAACGACACGGGCTTCTTTACCGATAGAGCGTCCAAGAACCGCGCGACTCTCGACTTTTTTATAAGGGACTTTATAATAATTGCACTTGTCAGTTACTTTTTTTGCTGTGTTAGATGATGCATCCTCTGTAAGCAGGACAAGCTTTGCACGCGCATTCCTGATTTCTTTTATTACCAAGTCTTCGCCTGACACGACCTTACGAGCTCGATTGGCCAGACCCAGCAAGGGAAACCATTCCATTCCAGACATTTTATTTTTTCACCTTTTCCGCCAGTTCCAGCAATTCATCGAAAATCTGGTCATCGATTTGTGATTGAAATTGATTTTGCAAAATGTTTTTCTTTTTTGCTGCTAAGATGCACTCTTTATCCAGCGTTAAATAAGCACCCCGCCCATTCTTTTTTCCGGTCGGGTCTACTGAGATTTCGCCTTCTTTCGACCGTACAACTCGGATCAGTTCCTTTTTAGGCTTCATTTCACCAGTCACTACACATTTGCGTAATGGGATCTTTTTGTGTTTATTCACCTAAAGTCACCTCTTATTCATCCGATTCAGCAGTTTCAGGCTCCGTAAAGAGCGGCTCATCATCTTCTTCAAGTTCTCTCGGATAGATTCCAAGTTCTCTTGCGTCCGTTTCGCTCTTAATATCAATCTTCCAGCCTGTCAGTTTAGCAGCTAAGCGTGCGTTTTGTCCTCTTTTGCCAATTGCCAGAGACAGCTGGTAATCAGGAACAATAACAGTTGTCGCTTTTTCTTCTTCATTAACAATGACATCCAGCACTTTGGAAGGGCTGAGCGCATTCGCGACAAATTCTACAGGATCACTGGACCAGTTGACAATGTCAATTTTTTCACCTTTTAATTCATTGACGATTGCTTGCACACGCTGGCCTTTAGGCCCTACGCATGAACCGACAGGATCCACGTCAGGATCATCTGTGCGAACAGAAATTTTTGAACGGTCGCCGGCTTCTCTGGCAACAGATTTTAGCTCGACAGTTCCATCATAAATTTCAGGCACTTCAATTTCAAACAAACGCTTTAACAGGCCTGGATGTGTTCTTGACACATAAATCTGCGGACCCTTCGTTGTTTTTTCTACTTTTGTGATATATACCTTAATGCGGTCATGGGGCTTGTAGCTTTCATTCGGCATTTGCTCATTAACCGGCAGCAAGGCTTCTATTTTGCCTAAAGACACGTAGATAAATTTATTGTCCAGACGCTGGACGATCCCTGTCATGATGTCTTCTTCACGGTCGATAAATTCAGAATAAATCACACCGCGCTCAGCTTCGCGCACACGCTGTGTGACGACCTGCTTCGCTGTTTGAGCAGCTATGCGCCCGAAATCCTTAGGTGTAACTTCGATTTCGACGACATCGCCGACCATATATTCCGGATGGATGCCCTGTGCCTCTTCAATTGAGATTTCTAATCTCTGGTCGTATACTTCGTCAACGACATCTTTTCTTGCAAATACACGGATGGAGCCAGTTTCACGGTTTAGATCCACCCGTACATTTTGCGCTTGATTAAAATTCCGCTTATAAGCAGAAATTAACGCAGCTTCGATTGCTTCGATGATAATTTCTTTACTGATGCCTTTTTCTTTTTCAAGAATCGTGAGAGCATCTAATAATTCACTGCTCATTTAACGGTCTCCCCCCTTAAAACATTTGTATTCATTAGAATGTAACAGCTAATCTTGCATTAGCTATCTTTTCATACGGAATATTGATCCGTTTCTTTCTTGTTTTGATCGTGATCTCAACTGTCACTGTTTGTCCATCAAATTCAGCCAGTTCACCTTCAAACACTTTTACGCCGTCAATAGGCTCATACGTCTTAATGTATACGTTTTTTCCTAGTGATTTTTCGAAATCGGCTTTTTTCTTTAGCGGACGCTCAGCTCCTGGAGATGAGACTTCAAGAAAGTAATTTTGGCTGATTGGGTCTGCCTCATCAAGCTTTTCGCTTAAAGCTTCGCTTACTTTGGCACATTCCTCAATATCCACACCGTCATCGGAATCAATAAACACGCGAAGGAACCAGCTTTGGCCCTCTTTGACAAATTCAATGTCAACGAGTTCCAGCTGAAGGCTGTCTACGATTGGCTGAGCCATTTCTTGAACGGTGTCAGTCACTTTTTTGCTCATGTTCTTCCTCCTTGTGCTGTCGATCTCATATTCGTCTCGTCACTCTGCATAAAAACCCTGCTTCAAAAGAGCAGGGGCTAAAAAGTAAACGATGAACATGTCGAGACAAAATTCTCCTGTTCAATACAAAAGAGCGGGTTTCCCCACTCTTTGCCTCGGTAATCGTTAGCATTTCCAATAAAACTATACCATAACCATATTTTTATTGCAAATGGATATACGCTTACCTTCATACCTAAGCAAGTGACAGAAACTCTAATATTACGATGGCACTTTTTGCGCTTATGTATGCATAGAAGCAGAATTTCTGAGAAATTCTGCTTTCCATATTAGAACAGTGACAATTGGTTTTGATCAGGCAGTGACTCCAGACAGCCATGGCGATCTAAGTACTCTAAAATCGTTTTTGATACTTTCCCTCTCTTTTGCAAATCTTCTTTTGAGAGGAATTCGCCTTCTTCGCGAGCTTTTACAATGTTCAAAGCAGCGTTCGTCCCTAACCCAGGGATAGAGTTAAACGGCGGAATTAGACTGTTGCCGTCAATAATAAACTCTGTGGCGCTGGAGCGATATAAATCGACTTTTTGGAATGAATAGCCTCTCTCACACATCTCAAGCGCTAATTCTAAAACAGTCAGAAGGTTCTTTTCCTTCGGTGAAGCATCAAGTCCTTTAGAGTTTATATCCTCCATTACCGCTCTGATTGCTGTAGAGCCCTTGATCATTGTATCAATATCAAAGTCATCTGCACGAACGGTAAAATAAGCCGCATAATACAAAAGAGCATGATGCACTTTAAAGTAAGCAATGCGGACTGCCATTAAGACATATGCCGCGGCGTGGGCTTTCGGGAACATGTATTTAATCTTTTTACAGGAATCAATATACCAGTCTGGGACATTGTTATTTTTCATTTCTTCTTCCCATTCAGGCGTTAATCCTTTTCCTTTACGCACGAATTCCATGATTTTAAAGGCAAGGGACGGCTCAAGGCCTTGATAGATTAAATAAACCATAATGTCATCACGGCAGCCGATAACCTCACTCAGCTCACAAATATTATTGTGGATGAGCTCCTGTGCATTGCCAAGCCATACATCAGTTCCGTGAGACAAGCCTGAAATCTGAACGAGCTCAGAAAAAGTGGTCGGCTTTGTATCTTCAAGCATCTGCCGGACAAATCGGGTTCCGAATTCAGGAATTCCAAGAGTGCCCGTTTTACAGCCAATCTGTTCTTCAGTCACACCGAGTGATTCGGTTCCCTGGAAGATCTTCATCACTTCAGGATCATCCGTCGGAATTGTTTTCGGATCTATTCCGCTTAAGTCTTGAAGCATCCGAATAACAGTCGGGTCATCGTGTCCGAGAATATCAAGTTTTAACAGGTTGTCATGGATGGAGTGGAAATCAAAATGAGTCGTTTTCCACTCTGAACCTGTGGCATCTGCCGGAAACTGAATCGGTGAAAAATCATAAATATCCATATAATCCGGAACTACGATAATACCGCCAGGGTGCTGTCCAGTTGTACGTTTTACACCCGTGCATCCCTGCACGAGCCGATCTATTTCGGCACCGCGCATATGAAGATTGTTGTCTCCGGCATAGCCTTTTACATAACCGTAGGCTGTTTTTTCTGCCACCGTGCCTATTGTTCCCGCACGATATACATTGTCTTCTCCGAACAATACTTTTGTGTAATTATGTGCTTGCGGCTGATATTCCCCTGAGAAGTTCAAATCGATATCAGGTACTTTGTCCCCTTTAAATCCTAAGAACGTTTCAAATGGAATATCATGGCCGTCTTTTTTCAAAGGCGTTCCGCAATGAGGACATGTCTTGTCAGGCAGGTCAAAACCAGAACCGACAGAACCGTCATTAAAGAACTCAGAATACTGACACTCAGGACAAACATAGTGCGGCGGCAGCGGGTTTACCTCAGTAATCTCAGTAAGTGTCGCAACTAATGAAGATCCTACGGAACCACGGGAACCAACGAGATACCCGTCATCTAGTGAACGTTTTACAAGTTTGTGAGAGATCAAGTAAATAACAGCAAATCCGTGGCCAATAATACTCTTTAACTCTTTTTCAATCCGCGCTTCGACAATTTCAGGCAGCTCTTCCCCGTAAATGCTTCTTGCACGCTGATAGCTCATTTCTCTGATCTCTTCATCAGCGCCTTCGATTTTCGGCGTATATAAATCATCTTTAATCGGCTTGATGTCATCAACTAAAGAAGCAACCTTTTGGGTATTGGTGACTACGATCTCCTTCGCTTTTTCTTCACCTAAGAAAGAAAAAGCTTCAAGCATTTCGTCTGTCGTTCTGAAATGCACTTTCGGCAGTTCATGCCTGTTCAGCGGATTTGCCCCGCCTTGTGAGGATATTAAAATCTTTCTGTAGATTTTATCCTCATCATTCAAGTAATGGACATTTCCCGTCGCAACAACCGGTTTATTAAGCTTTTCCCCCAGCTTCGTGATATTCGCAATAATTTCTTTCAGCGCTTTTTCATCACGGACCAGTTCAAGCTCCAGCAAGTGACGATACACTTCAGGCGGCTGAACCTCAAGGTAATCATAAAATGACGCGATATCTTCCACCTCTTCAGGCGATTTTTGCATCATTCCCTCAAAAACCTCTCCCCTGTCACAGGCAGAACCGATCAGCAACCCTTCCCTGTATTTCTCAAGCTGAGATCTCGGAATACGCGGCACTCTGTAAAAATAATGAATATGAGAAAGTGACACAAGCTTAAATAAATTTTTAAGTCCCGTGCTGTTCACGGCAAGTAATGTTGCATGATACGGTCTTGATCTTTGATAAGCATTGGACTGACCCATATTTTCATTCAACTCATCATGGTACTGAATGCCTTTTTCAGCTGCGTCTTTCAGCATTTTCAGAAGCAAATAAGCGGTTGCCTCAGTATCATAGATCGCACGGTGATGCTGTGTGAGTTCGATATCAAACTTTTTACAAAGTGTGTTCAACCGGTGGTTCTTAAATTCCGGATAGAGAAAACGTCCAAGTTCAAGCGTATCAATGACTGGGTTTTTAGCTTTATCGACTTCAAGAAGCTTTTTATAGGCTACATTTAAGAATCCCATATCAAAGCTTGCATTATGAGCGACAAGGATATCATCGCCAATCCATTCTCTGAAATCTCTTATTACATCTACGACATCCGGAGCGTCTTGTAGCATATCATCAGTGATCCCTGTCAGCTCTATGATTGTGGCGGAAAGCGGACGATGCGGGTTCGCAAACGCCTCAAATTTATCAATAATTTCTCCGCCTTTTACTTTTACTGCAGCCAGTTCAATAATGGTATCGTATACAGCAGACAATCCTGTCGTCTCAACGTCAAAAACAACATATGTTTCTTCTTCGAGCAGACGATGTGCGGCATTATAAGCAATTGGCACGCCATCATCCACGAGATTCGCTTCCATCCCGTAAATCATTTTAATTCCATGCTTTTTTGCCGCAGAATACGCATCAGGGAAGGATTGAACGACAGCATGGTCAGTCAAAGCGATGGCCTCATGCCCCCATTTTTTCGCCTGTTCGACAAGCTTTCCGATACCCGTAACAGCATCCATTTGGCTCATTGGGGAATGAAGATGCAATTCCACTCTTTTTTCTCCTTCAGGTGCTGAATCTTCACGGGTTTTTGCTTTTATTTCGTTTACGTCATTTGCGATCATGACAAGGTCTCTGACAAATGTATCATTTTGAATGCTTCCGCGTGCTTTTACCCACATTCCTTTTTTCAGAGACTTCATCAGTGCCGCATCTTCTTTTTCACGTGCAAACATTTTGATCAAAATACTATTTGTATAGTCTGTAATTTTGAAGATACACAGCGTGCGCCCGCTCTTCAGCTCGCGCGTCTCCACATCAAACACATAACCTTGGACCGTAATTCTCCGTTCTTCGTCCATGATGCTGTCAAGTGTCCGGATTTCCTCGTTATCTTTAATTTGATAACCGATAACAAGAGGACCAGATGGTGCTTGGTCTTCATCACTTTCTTTATCTTTCTTCTCCATTTCAATCAAGGCCTGCATCGCCCGCTCTTGGTCTTCCGCAAGCTTTTGTTCCCGAAACTTTTGAACTTCCTGCTCGGATACAAATATTTCAGCATCAAGCTGAAGATCCGGAAAGCCAAATTGACGGTAGCCTGCTTGAATCATGGAACTGTATTTGTTTTTTAGCGCAGCCGCTTCTGTATCCGTTTTGGTTTTGACAATCAGTTTATTGCCCTTCAGCTTCGGTTTTTGCTGGTTTAAAAGACTGATAATCGGCGGCGAAATGCCCTGCAGTTCTTCAATGCAGCGTGACCAGTAGTCTTGAACGATACTTTCACTGACCTCGGCATCCTGAACTTCAATTGAAGATGTCACTTTTGCTATGTGGGCAAACGATTGCGTCAGCCTCGTTGTTAATGTGTCATATATTTGAAAAGGCAGCAAAGATTTAAATTGAAAATGAAAATGCCAAGACTTAGAAGCTTTGTGAATTGTCAGCTTTTTAATCTCGCCATGTTCAAAGTATGTCATGAAGGTATCATCTGTCATATTAATCTGCTGCAGAAGAATTTGAAACTGCCTTCTGTTTACTGATAACTGTTCCATTAAGACAGTATCCCTCCCTAAAAACATCATAAGTGAAGGTACCTCAGGCAATGAGGTACCTTCTATTATTTCTATTTTAACATGTTTTTTGATAAATCGTTATGGTGATTACTGCTTGCTGATAAACGCAGATAATTCGTCTACTGAAATCTCAGTTGACTCACCAGTTTGGCGAATTTTCACTTCGACGATTCCTTCGTCAGCTCGTTTTCCGACAGTGATGCGGATTGGAAGGCCGATTAAATCTGAATCAGCGAATTTTACGCCGGCACGCTCAGCACGGTCATCATAGAGCACTTCATAGCCTTCCGCTTTTAAATCGGCATACAGCTTTTCAGCAAGCTCTCTTTGCCCATCGTTTTTCATGTTCAAAGCAAGAATATGAAGATCGTACGGCGCAACGCTTTTTGGCCATATTAAGCCTTTTTCGTCGTGATGCTGTTCAGCAATAGCAGAAAGCGTTCTTGACACACCGATTCCGTAACAGCCCATCAGCATTGGCTGCGCGCGTCCGTTTTCATCTAAATATGTCGCATTCATCGCTTCTGAATAGCGTGTTCCGAGCTTAAAGACTTGTCCGACTTCGATTCCCTCAGCAAAACGGATCGTTCCCTTGCCGTCTGGTGAAGGATCACCTTCTTTAATAAAACGAAGATCAGCAAATTCTTTAATTTGCGCGTCACGATTCACATTGACATTTTTATAATGATGATCTCCTTCATTTGCCCCGGCAACAGCATTAACCATTGCTTTCACAGCTTGATCGGCATATACTTCCACATCCTGATGAATACCGACAGGGCCTACAAAGCCTGGCTCTGTTCCGAGCTGCTGAATGACCTCTTCATGTGTAGCAAGCTCTACAACTTCTGCATGAAGCAAGTTTTTCACTTTAATATCGTTAACTTCATGATCCCCTCTTACAAGCACTAAGACAAAACGGTCATCAGCTTTAAACAATACTGACTTAATGCACGCTTCAGCCGAAACCTGTAAGAACGCAGTCAGTTCTTCGATTGTTTTCACGTTAGGCGTATGAACCTTCTCTAGAGCTTTAGGCTCTTCATCTGAAGGAACTTCCTGGTGAAGAACTTCAGCCATCTCGATATTAGCCGCGTACTGTGATTCATCAGAATACGCAATCGTATCCTCTCCGATCGCAGAAAGTGCCATAAATTCGTGCGTATCCTTTCCTCCCATTGCGCCTGAATCAGCGATAACAGGTCTTACATTAATGCCGCAGCGGGCAAAAATATTAGAATAGGCCTCGTACATTTTTTGATACGTTTCATCCAGGCTCTCTGCAGATGCATGGAAAGAGTACGCATCCTTCATAATAAATTCGCGGCCTCTTAACAAACCGAAGCGAGGACGTTTTTCATCTCTGAACTTAGACTGAATTTGATAAAGAGTCAGAGGGAGACGCTTATAAGATTTAACCTCATCGCGAACAAGCGAAGTGATAACCTCTTCATGCGTTGCCCCTAAAGCAAATTCACGGCCATGACGGTCTTTTAGTCTCATCAGTTCGGGACCATACGTATACCATCTGCCTGATTCCTGCCATGTCTCTGCCTGCTGCAATGCGGGCATGAGCATTTCTACGGCATCAATTTTCTCCATTTCCTCTCGAACAATCTGCTGAATGTTTTGAATCACCTTATACGCAAGAGGCATATAGCTGTATACCCCGCTCGTATTCTGTCTGATAAATCCTGCTCTCAGAAGAAGCTGATGACTTTTTGCTTCGGCATCAGCTGGAACTTCACGGAGCGTAGGAATAAGCGTCAAGCTTTGTCTCATTTCTTCGCACCTCTGATTGATTTACTTTTCGTTTACAAAAACAGCCGCTGGATATCGTTCCATGTGACAACCAGCATAAGAAGCATTAAGAAAGCTACGCCGATAAACACAACAAATGCTTCTTTTTCCCTGTTAATCGGTTTGCCCCGAATCGCTTCAATAAATAGAAACAACAGTCTTCCTCCGTCAAGTGCCGGAATCGGAAGCAGGTTGACAATCCCAAGGTTAATGCTTAAAAACGCCGCAAACTGAAATAAGTTCACGATCCCTGTTTTCGCCACTTGGTCTGTCATGTCATATATGCCGACAGGACCTGACAGCATATCGAGTTTAAATTGGCCTGTTACTAATTTGCTCAGATTGGTTAAAATGGCTTTGGTGACATCAACTGTTGATGTCGCGCCGTAAGCAACCGCTGAGAGTACGCCTTTTTCAGTCGGCGCATAGGAACCGAAACGTCCGATTGTTTTTTTGTTCTCATCTTTAACAGCTTCCGGAGTCACCGAAATATGAAGCGTTTTGTTATCTCTTTTTACTGCAACGTCCATTTCTTTCTCCGGGTTTTCTTTTACAGCGGAGACAATGTCAGTCCAAGACCTCATTTTCTCTCCGTTAATGCTTTGGATATAATCCCCTTCTTTTAGCCCTGCTTCAGCCGCCCGTCCATTGTCTGTCAGCTGCCCGAGCATAGGTTCATTTGACGGTACGCCTTGAATCAGCCCAAGCATCACTAAAATGACGTAAGCTAAAATAAAGTTCATAATCGGCCCTGCAGCAATTGCTTTAATCCGCTGCCATACAGGTTTGGAACCAAATTGGCGATTATACGGCGCAATCTGCACTTCTTCTCCGTCTACAATAAAAAAGGATGTTTCGCTGACAGTAAAGCTGGAAAGTTCGTCCTCTTTCCCCTGTTCATAACCAGTGATCTTCATGTCATGCTCTAGATCCGCTGTTTCCACTTCAATGACTAAAGCATCCGGATATTTTTCCTTTTGATTGATGATGACTTTCTCAACTTGATCTTCTTTATTAAACAGAAGCCCGACCGTGTATCCGGGTTTCACCTCAATCATTTCCGGATCTTCGCCGGCCATACGAACAAATCCGCCGACCGGAAGCAGCCTGATCGTATAAACTGTTTCATTTTTTTTGAAAGAAAAAATCTTTGGACCGAAGCCGATCGCAAATTCACGGCAGAGAATTCCCGCTCTTTGGGCTAGCAATAAATGGCCCAGTTCATGGAAGAAAACGAGCGTTCCGAAAATAATGATAAACGCTATAACTGTATTCACGAACATACCACCTTATGTGAGTATTGAATTGACGTATCCCCGGGTATCTTTGTCCACTTCTTGAATGTCCGCCAGGCTCGGTTTTTTCAGTAATTGATGGCGGGTTAGTGCCTTTTCGATACAGTCTTCAATAGCCAAAAACGGTATCTTGCCAGCTAAAAAGGCAGCGACAGCTACTTCGTTTGCCGCATTTAGCACTGTCGGCATTGTTCCTCCTATTTTACCTGATTCAAAAGCAAATTGTAAGCATCGGAACCTGTCAAAATCAGCTTTCTCAAAATGAAGGCTGCCGATTTCCCATAATTCAAGCCTTTTCGCATCTGGTAATGGCAATCGGTCAGGATAAGTGAGCGCATATTGAATGGGGACTCTCATATCCGGAGTTCCGAGCTGTGCGATCACACTTTTATCATGGAACTCAACCATTGAATGGATGATGCTCTCCTTATGTAAAACCACATCAATTTGTTCATAAGGTATATCGAAAAGCCAGTGTGCCTCGATCACCTCTAATCCCTTATTCATCATTGTAGCCGAATCAATTGTAATTTTTGCACCCATTGACCAGTTTGGATGTTTTAATGCATCTTCAACCGTTACTGATTCGAGCTCCTCCCGCGTCTTGTCCCGAAAACTTCCGCCGGATGCCGTAATGATGAGGCGTTCAATGTTTTTAGCCTGTTCGCCTTGAAGAGCTTGAAAAATGGCTGAATGCTCACTGTCAACAGGCAGCAGCGGAACATCATATTTCTTAGCATGTTCTTTTACTATATGCCCTGCAGTGACAAGAGTTTCCTTATTTGCAAGCGCAATTGTTTTTTTCTGTTCAATTGCCTTTAATGTCGGGATAAGACCGACGCTTCCAAGCAAAGCGTTGACAACAATGTCAACCTCCTCCATCACTGCTGCTTCTATCAGTCCTTCTTCTCCCAGCCCGATTTGGCATTCAAAAGAAAAAGACATTTGTTTTAATTTATGATATGTATCCAGATCACCGACAGAGACAAACTTCGGCTGAAAGACCTCAATCATTGGAACGGCCTTATCAATATTTCTGCCAAACGACATAGATACCAGCTGAAATTGGTCTTGATGTGCACGCAGTACATCAAGAGTCTGTTCGCCGATTGATCCTGTTGCTCCTAAAAGACAAATATTTTTCAAAGTTGCCACTACTCCTATTCTTATTGCTGCATGATCAGTCTCATATTCATATTAGACTTTTTTATGAAAAAAGGGCAAGCAGAAAGTACAAGAAAGGCATGACAAACAAGAAACTGTCAAAACGGTCTAATATACCGCCATGCCCGGGAAGAATATTCCCAGAATCCTTTACATCGTAATGTCTTTTCAAGGCGGATTCCACTAAATCTCCAAGTTGTCCGAAAACAGACAAAAACAGCGTGATCAACAGCAGATAGATATACGGGATCGGAAGTTGTGCAACAAGCTGAAAAATCGTCGCCAATACAAGTGCGATGACAATTCCGCCTGCAAACCCTTCCACTGTTTTATTCGGACTGATTTCAGGCCACAGTTTCCGCTTCCCAAGCGATTTACCGACAAAATAGGCACCGGAATCGGTGGACCAAATGACAACACACGCATAAAAAATGTATGTTAATCCGTATTGGTCAAGATTTCTGATTTCGATAAAATAATGAAAACACATTCCGATGTAAATTGCTGCAAGCGTAATAAACCCGACTTCATCAAAAGTAAAGGTGTTCTTGACCAACACTGTGTAAGTCAGCAATAGCAGTACCGCAAATAAAGCGATTTCCATTTTGGAAATTCCGTCCGCTTCAAAAAACGAATACTGGCTTGGCAATAAGAACATCCACAACAATAAAAGACCGATCAAACCAGGCAGTGAAACCAGCTTCAGCTTTTTCATCCGTAAAAGTTCAAAAAGCGCCACACTGCCCATAGCATAAATTAATATGGTGAACGGCAATTCCCCGACAATAACCAAAAATAAAAATACAATTGCTGCCAGAACACCTGTCAAAATTCTTTGTTTCATGTCCACCATCCTCTAAATTCCGCCAAACCTCCGGCCTCTCTGCTGAAACTCTCCTAACGCCTGCAAGAAGTGATCTTCTTTAAAGTCAGGCCACAAGACGTCAGTAAAGACAAATTCACTGTAGGCAACCTGCCATAGCATAAAATTACTCAGCCTTATCTCGCCGCTCGTTCGAATTAAAAGTTCAGGATCCTGCAAAGATTCAGTCATCAAATAAGTAGAAAAAAGCGATTCATCAATGTCTTCAATATTCAAAGAGCCTTCCTTCACTTTTTCCGCGAGTGATTTTGCAGCACTGACAATTTCAGTACGGCCTCCATAGTTAAGAGCAAAATTAAGGATCATTCCGTCGTTTTGCGCCGTGTCCTGTACAGCTTTTTCAATCGCACGTAATGTGTGCGCCGGCAAAGCCGTTTCATCCCCAATGATCCGAACCTGTACATTTTCCTCAACAAGCTCTGGAAGATACGTATTCAAAAATTCTTCCGGAAGCTTCATTAAAAAATCGACTTCCATTTTCGGCCTTTTCCAGTTTTCTGTTGAAAATGCATACAATGTCAGTACTTTGACACCTAATTCGTTTGCGAGCTTCGTGGTCCTTTTTACCACCTTCATCCCTTCATGGTGGCCTGCAATTCTGGGAAGAGAGCGTTTTTTAGCCCAACGGCCATTTCCATCCATGATAATGGCGATGTGTTCGGGAATTTCTCCCTTAAGTATGTCTTCTTTTGTATAACGTTCTAAGTTGGAAGCCGCAGTTTGCTGATTCTTCCAATTTTTGAGTATGTTGAGCATGAGATTCCTCCGTCACCCAAAAAGGTTACATTCCCTGCTGATAATCAATGTAATCAACAGTATTAACAAAAAAACCCCCTGTAAACATGAGAGGGTCTTTTCACTATTATCTATTGTACATAGTTTTTCATTAAACTTCCATGATTTCTTTTTCTTTGTCTTTTGTGACACTGTCAATTTTTGACACATATTCATCTGTCAGTTTTTGAACGTCTTCAGTGGAAGCACGCAGTTCATCCTCAGTAATGTCTCCGTTTTTCTCAAGTTTTTTGAGATCATCGTTAGCATCACGGCGAACGTTACGAACAGCTACTTTTGCTTCTTCAGCATATTTTTTTACAACTTTCACTAACTCTTTCCGTCTCTCTTCTGTTAGTGCCGGAATTGCAATTCGAATCATATTGCCGTCACTTGTTGGTGTAAGACCTAAATCAGCTTTTAAAATCGCTTTTTCGATATCGCCAATTGCTGTTTTGTCGTATGGCGTGATAACGAGCATACGAGCTTCAGGCACGTTAATAGAAGACAACTGATTTAAAGGTGTCTGCGCTCCGTAATATTCAACTGTTACTTTATCTAATAATGATGGATTTGCACGGCCTGCGCGTACAGTAGCCAATTCGCGCTGATAAGCAGCAATTGCTTTCTCCATTTTTTCTTTTGTTTGAGTTAATACTTCTTTTGACACGTTATTTCCCCCTCACGATCGTTCCGATTGATTCACCGATAACGGCACGTTTGATATTTCCTTCTTCCATAATAGAAAAGACGATAAGCGGAATGTCATTGTCCATGCATAAAGAGGAAGCTGTTGAATCCATGACTTCCAGGCCGTCTTTAAGAACGTCAAGATAAGAAAGTGATTCATACTTAACAGCTGATTCATCTTTTCTAGGATCAGCATTATACACACCGTCAACGTTATTTTTAGCCATTAAAATAACGTCTGCCTCAATTTCAGCAGCCCGCAGTGCAGCTGTCGTATCAGTTGAGAAATATGGGTTTCCTGTGCCCGCAGCGAAAATAACGACACGTTTTTTCTCTAAGTGGCGTATCGCTTTTCTTCTTATGTACGGTTCAGCAACTTGTCTCATTTCAATGGATGTTTGCACTCTGGACTGGATTCCGAGTGTTTCCAAGCTGTCTTGAAGAGCAAGCGAATTCATTACTGTCGCCAGCATTCCCATATAGTCAGCAGTCGCGCGGTCCATGCCCAGGTCACTTCCTGTTTTTCCGCGCCATAAGTTGCCGCCGCCTACTACAACAGCCACTTCGACTTCAAGCTCAGCGATTTCCTTCACTTGCTTTGCAATGGATTGAATGACAGTCGGGTTAATTCCATTTCCCTGTTCTCCTGCCAATGCTTCCCCGCTAAGCTTTAATACGATACGTTTGTATTTTGGTTTTTCCATGATAACCTCCAAGTGTAAACATTGCCGTTTTCTATTATGCAAGAGAAAAAAAGGTTTGTAAATATAGTTTTAAAAATAGGGAACACAAAATGTGTCCCCTATACTGCCTGAAAAGACGCGACTTAGCCGCGAAATCTTTTCACCATTATTTTTTCACTTGGTTCATTACTTCTTCAGCAAAGTTTTCTTGACGTTTTTCGATGCCTTCTCCAACTTCATAGCGGACAAAAGTTTGAACAGTAGCGTTTTTCGCTGCAATAACTTGTTTCACTTTTTCATCTGGGTTTTTAACGAACGCTTGGTCTAATAGACAAATTTCTTCGAAGAATTTGTTCAGACGGCCTTCAACCATTTTCGCTACGATGTTTTCAGGTTTGCCTTCTTGGAGGGCTTGCTGAGTTAAGATTTGACGCTCATGATTTGTTTCTTCTTCAGATACTTGATCACGAGAAATGTAACGAGGGTTAACTGCAGCAACGTGCATTGCGATATCTTTCGCAGTTTCTTCATCAGTTGTACCGTTGAGAACAGTTAATACACCGATGCGGCCGCCCATGTGAAGGTACGCACCGAATGCAGAGCTGTCGTCTTTTGTTAGAACTGTAAAGCGGCGAAGAGTGATTTTCTCACCGATTTTAGCAACTGCGCTTGTGATGTACTCTTCAACAGTTGAGCCATTTTCCATTTTTTGACCCATTGCTTCTTCAACATCTGCTGGCGTGTTTGCAAGAAGGTGGTCAGCTAAAGTGTTAAGAAGCTCTTTGAAGCCTTCGTTTTTCGCAACGAAATCAGTTTCAGAGTTTACTTCTAGGATAACGCCTTTGTTGCCGTCAGTTTTAATAAGAGTAGAACCTTCTGCTGCGATACGGTCAGCTTTTTTCGCTGCTTTTGCAATCCCTTTTTCTCTTAAAAGGTCAATTGCTTTGTCCATATCTCCGTCAGTTTCAGTTAATGCTTTTTTACAATCCATCATGCCCGCGCCAGTTTTTTCACGCAGTTCTTTTACTTGCTGTGCAGTAATTGCCATTTGTATTCCTCCTTATATGTTTAAACAAGAGTATGTATATTACACATTTTTCTTGAAAAAAGGTGATAAAAGGCAGTCCCTCTTATCACCTTTTGAATAGGTTACGCAGTTGTTGTTTCTGTTTCTGGTGCAGTTTCTTCAGCAACTTCCGCTTCTTCTTCGCCTTGCTTCGCTTCTAAGATTGCATCTGCCATTTTAGAAGTTAGAAGTTTAACAGCGCGGATAGCGTCATCGTTCGCTGGGATAACAACATCGATTTCATCTGGATCACAGTTAGTATCTACGATACCGATGATAGGGATGTTTAATTTGCGAGCTTCCGCAACAGCGATGCGCTCTTTGCGAGGATCGATGATGAATAATGCATCAGGAAGATCCTTCATATCTTTAATTCCGCCTAGGAATTTTTCAAGACGCTCTAATTCTTTTTTCAATTGAACGACTTCTTTTTTAGGAAGTACATCAAACGTACCGTTTTCTTGCATTTTTTCAATGTCTTTAAGACGTTTAATACGTTTTTGGATTGTTTCGAAGTTTGTTAATGTACCGCCCAACCAGCGTTGGTTGACATAGTACATGCCAGAGCGTTGAGCTTCTTCTTTAACAGAATCTTGAGCTTGTTTTTTTGTTCCGACGAAAAGGATTTTTCCGCCTTCAGCAGCAAGATTTTTAGTGAAGTTGTAAGCTTCCTCTACTTTTTTGACTGTTTTTTGAAGGTCAATGATGTAGATTCCGTTACGCTCCGTGAAAATGTAACGCTTCATTTTTGGGTTCCAACGGCGTGTTTGGTGACCGAAGTGAACACCAGCTTCAAGCAATTGCTTCATAGAAATGACTGACATGTTATTTCCTCCTAATATAATGGTTTTTTTCCTCCGCTTAGGTCATTTTTGTGCAGAACTGCCGCCTGCAGCACCCTCTGCATAAATCGTTAAGCGTGTGTATTTAACACCAAGACATAATATAACACAGCTTTATCCGACAATCAAGAATCCTTTACACCTTTGGAGCGAAATTTTAAAAATAGCTCGATTTCTGTCTTTCCGCTCTTCATTTTCTGGGCAATTTGACTTGCCGAATATCCCTGTTCATATAATTCTATGACCTGGTCTTCAAATGATTGGACCTCACTGTTTACGAGCTCTTCCCGTCGGTCAACCTCTGTAATCAGACCTTCAATATGTTCAGGAAGATTCTCTGCCTCTTGGACTGGATCCCGCTCTTGATATGTTTCAGAGGTCTGAAGGCCTGACTTTTGGGATTCTTCATCTGATTGACTTGCAGATGAAGCTTTATTTTCTATCAGTTTCTCATTTTCTTCTTTTAATTCAAGCAGAAATGCCGCCAAGGTGTTTTCCGTCTCTTCAAGTATCTGTTTTTGCTGTTTTTCTGTTTCTTTCACTGCAGCGAGCCTCGTATACAGGATAATGACAGCGTACAGAAGAACGCCGTGGAGCATAAAGCTTAAAAGCCATAATAGTGTTGACATGTTTTTCACTCGCTAACCATGAAATTCATTATTGTATCACTTTTTCCAGCAGATTCTTTAATTTAAATAATGCCTTTGAATGGATCTGAGATATGCGGGACGTAGAAAGATTTAATACTTGTCCGATTTCTGTCAGTGTCAACTCCTCTTTGTAGAACAAACTGACAACCAGCTGTTCTTTTTCAGAGAGTTCGTGAATTTTTTCCGCAAGCTGTGCAATCAGTTCATCCTTCATAATCTTTTCTTCAGGCGGAACATTTTTGTCATCTCTGATCATGACTTGAATGTTTTCCCCGTCATCTTGATCATGGAGCTTTTCATCAATTGACAGCAGATTTGCAAAAAAACCTTCATTCATTGTTGACACGACATCCTGTACCGTCATTCCGAGTTCCTCTGCAATTTCCGCGGGCGATACATTCCGAAGATACCGCTGTTCAAGCTTTTCAATTGCTGCTTCAACCTTTTTTGTTTTTTCGCGCGAGGTTCTGGGCAGCCAATCTTCTTTACGAAGCCCGTCTATGATTGCGCCGCGAATTCTAAACGAGGCGTAGGTATCAAATTTTAAGTCCCGGCTGGGGTCAAATTTTTCAAGGGCATCATATAAACCAAGCATACCAAGGCTCATAAGATCGTCTTTATGCACTGATTTCGGCAGTCCGACAGAAATTCTGCCTACATGATATGTGACAAGCGGCATGTAACGGCGCATTAAGTCGTCACCGGCTTTAGGATCTTTCCACTCTTTCCAGCGCGTCCAAAGCACCTGATCTTCATAATTCAAGGATTGCATTGTTATCCCCCTAATACCTTAATTAAATCGTTTTTTCACCTTGTTTAACAGTTCGAATATGCAGCATGCAGGACTTCGGTTCAAATTCTATCGTCCGGCCGCTTGAGCCGCCCGTATCTTCACTAATAATAGGAATATTAAATAAAGACAGCTGTTCTTTTATCGCTAATACATTTCTCGGTCCGATCTTCATCAAATCATTTGTCGATTTAAATTTAAACATCTCTGATCCGCCGGCCAGCTTTGCTTTTAATGCAAATTTCCGGCATCCCGCTTCTATCAGCATATCAATCGTGGTCTGTACGGCGGTGTCAGCGTACTTAGCCCGGTTGAGCTCGGCAGTTTTCGATAACGTCGAATCCGGAAGCATGACATGAACAAGACCCGCCGTTTGCTTTTCTTTATCATAAAGCACCAGCCCCACACATGAGCCCAAACCAGAGGTCCGGATGGTATCCGGGAAGCGGGCGATCTTCACGTCAGCAATCCCAACCTTTATAACAACAGCCTCAGTTGTACTCATAATGATGCACCTAAGGCGACAAAGAGCTTTTCAAATGAATCATAGTCCGGCAGCATAAACATATGCGCTTTCAGCTCCTGCTGATGGCTTTGGTCAAAAATTGACGTGTCGACAACAATGGCGTGTTCTCCAACCTGACTGAGCTCCATCAGCCCTTCGCTGATCACTGCTCCGAACATGTCCAAAGAGACTTCAGGAACACTTGGATAGAGCTGGAGTTTCGTCAAATCCGCCAAAGCTGTTAAATATGACCCCGCTAAAATATTGCCCAGTTCATGCAAAGCGGATGAGCTCATGTGGTCTTCACCTAAGTCCTCTATGTCAAAATCGGGGTTTCCAATCAGCTCTCTGATAAACTGCTCCGCCTGAAAAAAAGGCATTATAAAGAACATTGAACCCGTTAAATCGCCTTCCATTCTTAAAAAGATGCTGGCAACCGGGACATCGGCGCCGCCGAAAAAATCAACAAGCTCATCAAAAGACAGCAGCTTTGCAAATGGGACTTCCATATCTATCTTTCTATTTAACAGCTGGGCCATTGCAGAGGCGGAGTGGCCGGCGCCTATATTGCCGACTTCCCGCAAAATGTCCATCTGCTCTTCTTTGATTCCATTAAAAATACTCATGTCATAACCCCTTTAAGATTAAGCTTGATCGGGCACAGCGGACTGAGATGATTCTTTATCCAAAACCGCGTTCGCATCAATAATATTTAAGAGTCTGTTCTCTTGTTTCACAATCTGTTCGATCGACACATCCGTATCTTTCTGAACGCCTTCTGGAGCAGATTCTATTTCACTTTCGTGTACGGTAATCACATCATTCGCTTCATCCACAATCCAGCCGACTTCAATATCACGATAAGCAATAATGATAATTCGTGTTTCATCTGTAATTTCATACTCTGGCAAATTCAGGCGTTTTCTTAAATCAATAACCGGAGTCACCACCCCGCGTAAATTGATTACCCCGCAAATATATGGTTCGACGCCAGGTACCCTCGTTGGCTTTTGCCATTTTTCAATTGATTTCACCTGAGTGACGGAAATGGCATATTCTTTGCCATTTACCATAAAGACTATCATTTTTTCGCCTGTTTTAATTTCTGCAGTCATGTGAGACACCTCCTCGAATGGTTAAATAATCAGTGCATTACAATCAATAATGAGCGCTACTTCTCCGTCTCCTAAAATAGTAGCTCCGGAAATTGCAAAGACGTTTGTTAAATAATCTCCGAGTGATTTCAGCACAACTTCCTGCTGGCCAATAAAGGAGTCCACCACAAATGCAGTAGGTTTGTCGCCTTTTTTCACGACAATGATATGGAGCTGTTCCGCATCTTTTCTTGTATCTTCTATTTTAAACTCTTCTTTTAAATAAACGACAGGGACAATATGCCCTCTAAAGTCAATCACTTCACGGTCATGCGTTTGCAAAATGTCTTTTCTGTCAATAACTGCTGTCTCAATGATTGAAGAAATCGGAATGGCAAATGTCTCTTCTTCCAACTTAATCAGCAGAACTGAAATAATAGACAAGGTAAGCGGCAGCTGGATGCTGAATAGAGAGCCTTGACCCTCGGCTGATTTCACACTGACTGAACCGCCAAGAGACTCCAGTTTGTTTTTTACAACGTCAAGTCCGACACCGCGGCCGGAAATATCAGAAATTTGGTCAGCAGTTGAGAACCCCGGAGCAAAAATCAATTCGTAAATTTGGTTGTCTTCTAAGGTTTCAGCTTCTTTTTCCGTTATGACCCCGCGCTCAAGCGCTTTTTCCAGAATTTTTTTTCGATTAAGGCCTGCGCCGTCATCCTCTACTTCGATAAAGACATGGTTGCCGCTGTGATAAGCTTTAAGCACAACTTTTCCTGATTCCGGTTTTCCCTTTTGCAAACGTGTTTCCGGCGCCTCGATACCATGGTCAATACTGTTTCTGATCAAGTGAACGAGTGGATCTCCGATTTCATCAATTACTGTACGATCCAGTTCAGTTTCCGCACCGATGATCGAGAGTTCAATTTTTTTATTCAGCTCTTTCTGAAGCTGGCGAATCATTCTCGGGAATCTGTTAAAAACAGTTTCAACCGGGACCATTCTCATATTCAGAATAATCGATTGCAAATCTCCGGAAATTCTCGTCATTCGTTCAACCGTTTCAGTCAGTTCATTATGCTCAAGCTCTTTCGCAATCTGCTCGAGACGCCCGCGGTCAATGACAAGCTCTTCAAATAAGTTCATTAAAGAATCAAGCCTGTCAATGTTGACACGAATTGTTTTAGATCCGCCGGCTGAATGCTTCGCCTGTTCATCGTTTTTAGCAGGCTGTTTTTGTTTCTCCTGCTTCGCAGGTACAGCTGCTGCTGGTGAATCTTCTTGCTTAGATTCTTCAGGCTTTTCAGCTGATGTTAAAGGAGCCCCTTGAATGACTTCAACATGCTCAATTTCCGACACGCCATTGATTAATTGTTCAATGTCTTCCGCTGATTGATGTGTTAAGAAACAAACTTGAAAGTCAGTTCCAAAATCTTCTGTTTCAAGCACTTCAGCACTTGGAATTGTTTTGGCTACTTCTCCGACTTCATTTAGTTTTTCAAACACCATATAGACACGAACTGCTTTTAACATACAGTTTTCGTTCAGAGAAATCTTGATTTCATATCGTTTGAAGCCTTGCTCCTCCGCTTCTTGTATAACTGTGCGTTCAAATTCATCATATTCCCAATCAGATGCTGAACTCTGTGCTTCTGCAGGTTCAGCGGAGGCAGCGGATTCAGCGTGCGCACCATTCACATCAAGCTTGGCACTCACTTCTGAGATATCTCTTTTACCATCCCCGCCATCAATAATAGACTGAACCATTGCTTCCAGGTGATCCAGAGCTTCAAACAAAATATCCAGCCAGTCTGAGGTGACTTCCATGTCTCCGTTTCGGATTGCATCCAGCACGTTTTCAAGCAGATGGGTAAGATGTGCTAAATCCGTGTAGCCCATCGTTGCGCTCATTCCTTTTAATGTATGGGCAGCCCTGAATATATCATGTACGAGCTGAAGATCAGTCGGGTCTTTCTCTAAAAGAAGAAGCTTTTCATTACATGTTTGTAAATGTTCTTTACTCTCATCAATAAAGACATCTAAATACTGATTCATATCCATTTGAATCACACCCTCTCTTTTTTCACACAGCTTGTGATGGATGCTGCGATATCTTCCACATGTTTAATCTCATGAATGAGACCCGCTTTAACAGCAGCTTTTGGCATCCCGTATACGACACAAGATTCTTCAGACTCCGCAATGGCTTTCACATTGCCGGCTGTTAGCATGTCCTTTAGTCCAGCAGTGCCGTCACTGCCCATTCCGGTCATGATAACCGCTACTTTTTCATAATCTGTCAGTTTCCCGACAGAACGGAATAAATAATCAGCAGATGGTTTATGACGGCTTGGTGTGTCATGGTTATCAAGCACAACCTGGAGTCCTTCGCTGTTTTTAATAACGGATATGTTTTTTCCGCCCGGTGCTATGTAAACACAGCCGTTAAGAGCTGCTTCACCATCTTTTGCTTCTTTTACCTGAATGTCAGATAAATGATTCAGCCGATCAGCCAAAGAAGCAGTAAACCCTTCAGGCATGTGCTGAACGACAACCACTGGTGCGTTCAAATCCTTAGGGAGCTTCGGTATCACCTTTTGTAACGCCCGTGGACCGCCTGTTGATGTGCCGATACACACAATTTGTCTGCCCGTGCCAGGTTTCGGTTTGCTTAATTCAGGCTTAACGACAGCACGCACAATAGGTTCGGGCCGAACTGTCTGGGAAACAGGACGTTTCCGCTTGCCGGAAAGTCCTGCCGCGACGACACGCTCAACTAGTTGTTCTTTAATTTTGTATAGATCCAGAGATATTGAGCCTGATGGCTTTGTGATAAAGTCAAAGGCACCGATCTCCAAACAATTAATTGTGCATTCTTTACCTTTCTCGGTCTGGCTAGACACCATAATGACCGGCAAGTTATAAATCTCAATAATTTTGCGGAGCGTATCTGTCCCATTCATGACCGGCATTTCAACATCAAGAGTAATAACATCCGGTTTTAATAATTCAATCTTCTTAAGCGCTTCTTCTCCGTTTCTCGCAGTTCCGATTACTTCTATCTGCTTTTCTTCGGTCAGAAAATCACTTATCATTTTTCTCATAAAAGCTGAATCATCAACTACAAGCACACGAATCAAATTAAGCCCTCCTCATTAAAAAAGAAGATAATTTCTCAATAAATGTCTGTTTGTCTTCTTTGTGTCTCGTTTCTTCTCTTTCAAACAAGGCGTCCGCTAAAATACGGACTGACCGGCTGGCTTTTGCCTGAGGGCTTTTTATGAAAAAAGGAACCTGTTCGACAACCGCTTTGCTCACGATCACATCGTCAGAAACGGAACCGGCAAACTGAACCTGAACATCCAAAAACATATGAATTGTACGGGAGAGGCGGGCAAAAGCGTCAAGCCCTTCCTTTTGGTCACGGCACCGATTGACAGCCACCTTCATTGAAAGCTTATTTTCTGTCAAAACCAAGTGCTTGACAGCGCTGTATGCGTCCATAATGGCCGTCGGCTCAGGAGTTGTAATAATCAAAATATCTTCTGCTGATAAAATAAAAGGCAGTTGATCTTTTGATAAGCCTGCTCCCATGTCAAACAGCACATAATCGAACTGGCTTAATGCATGAGAAAGTTCATTGGCAAAAAACGTCCATTTTCTCTGATCGAGCTGAAACATCACATCAAGACCGGTTCCCCCTGATATATACCGCAAACCCTTTGGGCCAACGGATAATGACTGCAGCAAAGGCTTACGATCGGTTAAAACATCGATTATCGTGGCAGACGATGAATTTCCTATTAATATATCAATGTTCCCCATCCCGATATCAAGGTCGATGAGCAGCACCTTCTTACCTTTATCCTGCAGCGCAAGTGCCATATTTAAGGTAATATTGGATTTTCCGACACCGCCCTTGCCGCTGATGACAGCAAGTGTCTTCGCTTTTTGTGAATAAACCATTGGCAGAACGCGCTCACGTTTTTCCATTTTCGCCCGTAAAGTTGCTGCTTGGTCATATCTGTTCATCTGCACAGCATCCTCACAAAACCAAGTGGAGATACAGTCTGTATATCCTCAGGCACATTCTGGCCGTTAGTCATAAACCCGACACCTATTTTTGATTCTGCCAGTATATTAAATACAGAACCTAAGGAAGTCGTTTCATCTATTTTCGTAAAAATATACTGATTGACAGGGACGGATGAAAACCGTTTGACAATATGCTTCATATCTTCATATTTTGCAGTCGCGGATAAAACAAGAAATGACTGAATGCTGCTCTCAAAAGGAATCGTTTCTTTCAGTTCATCAATGTATTGCGGGTCTTTGAAGTTTCTTCCAGCTGTATCAACAAACACATGATCATACTCAGAAAATAGCTCCTTCGCCTGCTGAAATTCTTCTTTTGTATAGCAAACTTCCAGAGGAGCCTGCAGCAGTTCAGCGTATGTTTTCAACTGTTCAACAGCTGCAATACGATACGTATCTGTTGTAATAAAAGCGATTTTTTTATGTTTTTCAAGCATAGATATGGCTGCGAGTTTAGCCAGTGTAGTTGTTTTACCAGCCCCTGTTGAACCAAAGAGAACGATATATTTTGAATGAATTGGCTCCTGCCACTTGTCTGCTGAGGGCAGCATATCGCATAGTATTTCCTGAAGTTTGCCGACAACATTTTCTTCAGTCAAGCCGCCTGCTTCAACAGAGAAGCGAAGCAATTTTTTCAGAGTGTTCGTTTTCGTAGACTCTTTGATCCCTGTTTCTTGCAAAAGCTTTTCTGCTTTTCGCAGCGGCTCAGGAAGTACAGATTGATATGCTGAAAAATCACCTAGCTCCTGTTGCGCCGGAATTTGAGGGGGATATGTTCTCTCCTCTATTTTTGGACTGCTGACCGGAGTTTTTAATGTTTGTTTCGGTTCAGCTGCCTTCTGAGGCGTTTTTTTCTCAAGAAAGTCCTGATCCAATACGGCGATTACTTCAACAGCAGGCTTGTTGACGAGGCCAAACCATTTTCGCTTTTTAATTTTTTTCGAATTTAATATGACCGCTTCATTACCTAACTCTTTTCTGATGAGAAGTGCCGCTTCTTGCATTGAAGCAGCAGTAAATTTTTTTATTTTCATTAAATATCCACCACTCCAATGCTTTGTACCTCAACATTCGCCTCAAGTTCGTTATAAGAGAGTACCGGAAGATCAGGGAAGTACCGTTCCAGAAGCTGCTTCACATACATTCTGACAGGCGGCGAGCAAAGAAGAATCGCGGTTTCCTGACGTAATGAGAGCTGTTCAGCTTCTTTGGCGACAGAGCGCACTATACTTTCTGAAATATCTGGTTCAAGTGATAAATAGTTCCCGTGTTCCGTCTGCTGCACACCGTCTGCTATTGCTTTTTCTACACGGCCGGAACAAGTAACAACCTTCAACACTTCATTTTCTTTGGCAAACTGGGCTGTAATTTGTTTAGCAAGCGCTTGTCTTGTATACTCTGTCAAAAGATCAGAATCTGTTGTTAATTTCCCATAGTCAGCAAGTGTTTCAAAAATCGTTACTAAGTTTCGAATTGAAACTTTTTCTTTTAAAAGCTTAGCAAGCACTTTCTGAATATCACCGACAGACAATGGATTCGGCGTAACCTCTTCAACCAGGACTGGATACGATTCTTTCAAGTGATCGATCAGCTGTTTTGTCTCCTGCCTTCCGATCAATTCGTGGGCATGCTGCTTAATTTTCTCCGTAATATGCGTTGAAACGACTGATGCAGGATCAACTACTGTATAACCAAGCATGTCGGCTTCATCCTTTACCGCTTCGCTAATCCATTTAGCCGGCAGCCCGAATGAAGGCTCCACTGTTTCAATCCCTTCAATGAGATCGTCCTCAGGAGTAGGCGACATCGCTAAATAATGATCAAGCAACAACTCGCCTTTTGCTACTTCGTTTCCTTTAATTTTCAATCGGTATTCATTAGGCTGCAACGCTATATTATCTCTGATTCGCACGACAGGAATGACAAGCCCGAGTTCCAAAGCCAACTGACGGCGTATCATAACAATTCGGTCTAATAAATCACCGCCTTGATTGGCATCAGCAAGCGGTATCAGGCCATATCCAAACTCAAATTCTATCGGATCTATATGCAGAAGCTGAACAACACTTTCAGGGCTTTTAAGCTCGTCCACCTCAGCCTCTTCCTCAAGAATCTCATCCACTTCTTCTTTTTCCTTACCTGATTTAGATAGTGTATATGCGCCAAAAGCAAGCAATCCCGCAAGCGGCCCCGTCAGAAGGATGCCGATCGGAGTGAAAATACCTAAAAGCATGATCGTAGCTGCTGCGACGTATAAAAGCTTTGGATACGCAAACAGCTGGCCTGTAATGTCATGCCCTAAGTTTCCTTCAGAGGCAGCTCTTGTGACCACAATACCCGTAGCCGTAGAAATTAACAGTGCCGGGATTTGCGAAACAATTCCATCCCCTACAGTCAGCATCGTAAAGTGTGAAGCAGCCTCTTGAATGGACATGCCCTGCTGAAGCATCCCGATCACGATTCCGAAAATAATATTGATCATCACAATGATGATTCCGGCAATGGCGTCACCTTTTACAAATTTACTGGCACCGTCCATTGCTCCATAAAAGTCTGCTTCTCTTGCCACTTTTTCGCGGCGATGCTTCGCTTCCTGTTCGGTAATCATCCCTGCGTTTAAATCAGCATCAATACTCATCTGCTTCCCAGGCATTGCGTCCAGCGTAAACCTTGCTGCAACCTCGGAAACACGTTCAGCACCTTTTGTAATGACGATAAACTGAATAATAATAAGGATGATAAATACAACGAGTCCAACTAATACATTTCCGCCGACAACGAAATTTCCGAAAGTCTCGACGACTTTACCTCCTTCACCGTGTGAAAGAATTGAACGGGTAGTTGAGACGTTCAAGCCCAAACGAAATAGGGTCAAAAGCAGCAACAGTGACGGAAAAATCGAAAACTGAAGCGCTTCCTGCATATTCATTGTGGTGAGAAGCACGATCAACGCAAGAGAAATATTAATAATGATCAAAATACTTAACAGCCATGGAGGAAATGGAATCACCAGCATCGCCACAATGAGGACAACACTTATTAAAACGGATAAATCTCTTGTTGACATGCTGTTTTTTCTCTCCTTTTAAATCGAAAAATTCAATATACTTTTTGTTTTGTTTTATATACGTAAGCCAGAATTTCTGCTAAAACTTTAAAAAATTCTTCCGGCACTGCCTGGTCAATTTCCACCTGATCATATAACGCACGGGCAAGCGGTCTGTTTTCTACCATCATGACATCATGCTCTTTAGCAATTTTCCTGATTTTTAACGCAAGGTGGTCGACGCCTTTTGCAACAATATAAGGTGCGTCCATTTTTTCTTCATCATATTTCAAAGCAATCGCATAGTGAGTCGGGTTTGTGATAATGACATCTGCTTTTGGAACTTCCTGCATCATCCGCCTCATCGCCATTTCCCGCTGTCTTTGTTTAATTTTAGACTTGATAATCGGGTCTCCTTCAGATTTTTTGTACTCATCTTTTATATCTTGTTTTGACATTTTGATATTTTTCTCATAGTCAAATCTCTGATATAAATAGTCGAGACCAGCAAGAATCAACAATGCACCTGCACCGCTTAGTCCCATCCACAAAGTGAGTTTTGAAACGAAAGAAAGTGCCTCTTCGGGTGTCAGGAGAGGAAGCCGGAGAATTTCTCCATAATGCAGCCAAAGCACAGCAAAAGCCGCAAAACCAACGACTACGATTTTCAAAATTGATTTAATCAGCTCTACAATCGCCCTCATACTGTATATTCGTTTAAAGCCTTTGATCGGATCCAGTTTTTCAAGCTTAGGCTGTATCACTTCAGCAGAAAATAAGAACCCAACCTGCATATAGTTGCTTACTACTCCTGCAACAAGAGCAACAAGCAAGATCGGTGCGAGTATCATGCCCATATCCTTTAATAAGCTGACAAACAATGTATGCACATTTGATTCTGAGAGCTTCATTGTGAGCGATTCGGTATAAAATGTTTCTATGAATGACAGCAGCCTGTCTCTCATATACGGACCAATTGCAATAAGCGAAAGGAATATTACCAGTAAAGAAACGGCGGTATTGACATCCGAGCTTTTGGCTACCTGCCCTTTTTTTCGCGTATCCTTCCGTTTTTTCGGAGTGGCTTTTTCTGTCTTCTCTCCCGCAAAAAACTGCAGGTCAACTCTAAGCTTCATTAAGAAACACCGACCAATGCTAAAAGATTCCGCATCGTTTCAATCGTTAAACTGAAAACATTCCGGACAACGACGAAGATAACGGACATACATACAATGAGCATGATGAAACTGACAGCGATCTTTAAAGGCAGACCGACCACAAATACATTTAACTGCGGAACAGTTCGAGCCACGATACCTAATGCTAAATCAACTAGAAACAAGCTGGCCACAACCGGCGCTGACATTTGAAAAGCGATAATAAACATTGCATTAAAGCTTTTCGCAATAAAATAGGCAAACTTTTCATCGCCGAAATTCGGAAATGCCTGATCAACTGAAATATACTGAAAGCTGTAGTAAATACCATCCAGCAACAAATGGTGGGCATTGACACTCAGCATAAACAAAAGTGCCATCGTATAGATAAACTGGCCAATCAACGGACTTTGTGCACCGGTTTGCGGATCAATAACGTTTGCTATTGAAAATCCCATTTGAAAATCAATAAACGAGCCGGCAATCTGCACTGCGGCAATCATCATATAAGCAATTAAACCCAGACATAGGCCGACCAAAGCTTCTTTAAACGCCAAAAGCATATAGTGCTCATCTATCTCCAAAGAGGGCGGTTTATCAATGGTGCTGAAACAAATGACCGCAAGAAAAAAAGCAAAACCTATGCGATGAACAGCTGGCACATTTCGATGTCCAAATAGCGGAATCGTTACAAAAAAAGCAGAGATTCTAATAAAAACCAATAAAAAAGCAGGAAATAAGTCAATAATTGAATTCATCTCTACATTACCCTGCAAAACGATTTAAATTAGAAAACAGCTCTGTTGTAAATGAAAGAATCGTCGACAGCATCCACGGACCAAAAAAAATGAGAGCCAGGAGAACCGCCACGATTTTCGGAATAAACGCCAAAGTCTGTTCCTGGATTTGAGTTGTGGCCTGAAATATGCTGACAATTAAACCGACCAGTAAAGCAATAGCCAATAATGGCCCGCTGATCATCAGCGTTACGTATACGGCTTTTTCCGCCATAGAAATTACAAATTCTGAACTCACGTTTAGCACCTACCCTAAAAGCTCTGAAGCAAAGATTTCACAATTAAATACCAGCCGTCTACCAAAACAAAAAGTAATATTTTAAAGGGCAGAGAAATCATAACTGGAGGCAGCATCATCATCCCCATTGACATCAAGACGCTCGCCACTACCATATCTATAATTAAAAAAGGGATAAAAATCATAAAACCTATTTGAAATGCTGTTTTAAGCTCCGATATGGCAAAAGCCGGAACCATTGTTGTTAACGGAATATCCTTTAATGATTCAGGTTTATCCATTTTCGCGTAATTCATAAACAGCGCCAGATCCTTCTGCCTCGTGTGTTTACTCATAAATTCTTTTATCGGTTCCTCAGCTTTCGTATACGCTTCATCCAAGCTGATTTTGTTGTCCATTAATGGGGTCAGCGCTTCTTTATTAATTTCTGAAAAAGTGGGAGCCATAATAAAAAATGTTAAAAACAGCGCAAGCCCGATTAGAACCTGGTTTGGGGGCATAGATTGCGTCGCAAGTGAAGTTCTGACAAATGACAGAACAATGACGATGCGAGTAAAACAAGTCATAAGAATCAATATTCCAGGCGCCACTGAAAATACAGTTAACAATAATAGTAATTTAACAGTTGAACTTACGTTTTCCGGATCGCTTGAACTGAAAATATTTATAAACTCATTCATGATGACGTGGGCCTTTCTTCTTTCCTTCAGAACGGTTTTGTTTTAACTCTTCAAGTTGCTCTTTTAATGCTTTTGAAAATGAAGGCAGTTTTTGCTGCGGCTGATGTTCAGAACTCTTAAGCGGCTTCACAAACTTTTGCCACTCTATTTTGCTTGACATTGCCTCTTCATGCTGACTGAGAATGACTTCAATCTCTTTTTCATCCTCAATTTCTTTCAGCAGCTGGATCGTCTCTCCTACACCGACGACGAGCACACTTTTCCCGACCTTGATCAATTGTATGGATCTGTTCTGGCCGACCGATGTGCCGCCAATATTTTCAACATATTGAAAAGGCTTTAGGAGCCGATTTCTTTTGTTCATGAGCTTAACCAGCCCGTAAATCAGCACGATAACAAACAGTAAAGCGAAAATCATCTTTACAAAATCAAAAGCTGAGACAGAAGGAGCAGCCGCTCCCTCCGTCTCATCAGCAGTTTTTGTTGTTTTCTCTTTCTTTTGTTCTGACTTATCTGCAGTTTTTTCATCTTTTTTTTGAAACCATTCGTTTACAGTTGAATTATCAGAGTCTGCCGCGGCAGCAGCAATCGGATGTACACTGAATAAAACAAAAAAACAAATAAAAACAATAAAATATTGACTCTTTTTCAACAGTCGTACACCCTTTAACTTAATGTTTTGTTGATTGCTTCAAGCACACGGTCAGCCTGGAAAGGTTTCACAATGAAATCCTTAGCGCCGGCCTGAATGGCATCAATAACCATTGATTGCTGTCCCATAGCAGAACACATGATGATTCTTGCCTGCGCATCAATTTGTTTAATTTCTTTTAATGCTGTAATACCATCCATTTCTGGCATCGTGATATCCATAGTAACAAGGTCAGGTGAATGCTCTTTATATTTCTCTACCGCTTGTGCTCCATTTTCAGCTTCCGCCACAACTTCAAAACCATTTTTAACTAAAATATCTTTAATCATCATTCGCATAAATGCTGCGTCATCTACAATTAAAATTCTATGTGCCATAATCTATCTCTCTCCTTGTGTTTCGTTATTTTAAATTATTAATGCGCTCTGCCTGGCTTAAAATGTCAGTGACTCTCACTCCGAAGTTTTCTTCAATGACAACGACCTCGCCTTTGGCAACGATACGCTGATTAACTAAAATATCTACAGGCTCACCGGCTAATTTATCAAGCTCGATAATACTTCCGGCAGAAAGCTCTAAAATCTCTTTTACGCTTCTCTTCGTTCTGCCAAGCTCAACAGTAATAGAAAGCGGGATATCCAAAAGCATATCCAGATTATGAATAGGGGCTTGTACAGCTTCGTTTGGATCAAACGCGGAAAATTCCACCGGTGAAACCTGAACTGGCGCTGCTTTTTTTGCTGTTCCCTGCCTTTTTGGCGGCTGCTGCTGTTGCTTCGGTTCAATATGCGGCTCTGGCGTCACAGGCTCTTTCGGCTGTTCGTATGTAACTTCAGGCTGCACCGTTTCTTCTTCCTCTGCACTTTCTGAGTTCATAAGGCTTGAAATTAAATCTTTCGCAAATGTCAATGGGTAAAGCTGCATAATGCTGGAGTCTATTAATTCTCCCACCTTTAAGTTGAAAGAAACTTTCACCAACATTTCATCATCAGGTATACGGTCTGTACCCTTTTCTTCAGTAACATCCAGCAATTCAACCCGAGGAGGCGAAATATCAATTTTTTTACTGAATACAGTAGACATTGATGTGGCAGCCGATCCCATCATTTGGTTCATTGCTTCTTGAACCGCACTTAAATGGATTTCACCCAGTGAAGGGTCCGCACCTTTTCCGTCTCCCCCGATCATTAAGTCAGCAATGATCGCCGCGTCACTTTGTTCCACGACTAACAGGTTGCTTCCGCTGAAGCCCTCCGTATAATTCACTTCAATCGCTACATACGGTTCAGGAAACGCATCGCTGATTTTACTTCTTGGAATGACCGTTACGCTTGGAGTCGTAATATCAACCTTTTGATTTAAAAGCGTTGACAGTGCTGTCGCAGAACTGCCGAATGAAATATTACCGATTTCACCGATCGCATCACGCTCCATTTCCGATAAGTCATCTACTTCCGGAACCTCTGGCTCATCAAGCGTGCTGCCAGTACCGTTAAGAAGCGCGTCAATCTCATCTTGAGATAATCTATTATTCTCCATCTTGTTCACCTCTTATGTCGTGATCTAAAATTTGCACTGCCTGTTTTCGATTCACCCGGCCGGCTTGTCCTAAAAATTTCGGCTTATCTCCGACCAATACAGTAAGAGGATCCGTGACTGATTTGTCCAAAGTTATGCAGTCTCCGACTTCTAAACTTAAAAACTCTTCTATCGTCAGTTCAGATGTGCCGAGCTCGGCCACGACAGGTATTTGTGCTGTCATGATACGTTTTTCAAGCGACTTTGTTTCCTCAGGCTTTGGCTCATTTCGGTCTGATTGCATCCAATAGTGGACTGAAAGCTTCGGTATGAGCGGCTCGAGTACAATATGCGGGATACAGAGATTAATGACACCGCTGATTTCACCAATTTGAGTATTGAGCGAGATCACCACGACTGTTTCATTAGGAGATACCATCTGAACAAATTGCGGATTCACTTCAAACTCAGTCATTTCCGGTTCAATATCAGCAATTGACTGCCAAGCTTCTTTATAATTACCCAGTGCATTTTCAAATAAATTAGAAATGATTTTTGTTTCAATTTCTGTCAAACTGTCAACCTTGTTATGACTGATTCCAATCCCGCCCATGACTCGATCCATCATCGTATAAGCTATCGTGGGGTTGACCTCCATCATAATTCTTCCTTCCATCGGATGAACATCAAATAGATTCAGAATCGTCATGTTTGGAATCGATCTGATAAATTCCTCATACGGGACCTGGTCAACAGAACTGACAGATATGTGAATATAGGTTCTGAGCTGAGCAGAAAAATGAGTGGTAAGAAGTCTTGCAAAATTGTCATGAATTCTCGTTAAACTGCGGATCTGATCCTTAGAAAACCGCAGCGCACGTTTGAAATCATAAACCTTGACTTTCTTCTCTTTTTCTTCTTTTTTCAGCTCTTCAGCGTCCATTTCACCAGTTGATATTGCAGAGAGCAGTGCATCTATTTCATTTTGGGAGAGAACTTCTCCTGACATTTTCCTCACCTCCGTATTCTGTCAAATTATGCTTTATTGCAGATTAAAGGAGGTAATATACACTTTTTCTACTTTTCCTTCTTGGAGGTAGCTATTTATTTTATCTTTTAGTTCCTTCTTAAAGGTTTCTTTTCCCTTGTCTCCCTCAATCTGATCAGCATTCGTATCAGCCAGCAGTGATATAACAGCGTCTTTCACTTGGAAATCACGTTTCTCAAGTTCTTCTTTTGATTTATCAGAATCAGTTTCAAGTTTAATAGCAAGACGGATAATGTTATCAGACTTTAAATTTGTTGTGATCTCTTCTACATCAACAGAAGACGCAACGATTTCATCAATACTTTTTTTCGCTTCACTTTTTTCGGACTTTCCGCCTAAAACAAAATAAGCCGCCGCCCCGAGAGCACCAATTACGATAAGAATAATTAGTAATATGATCATTAACTTTTTCTTCATTCCGGTTCCTCTATTCCTTGATCCATTGCAAATATTTGTATTTTTCGGTAGAAAGCTGCGATCTTTTCCAGAACAGCTTCTTCATCTTCTTTTACTACAAACTTCTTACCATTTGACAGAGTAATTGTAGTATCCGGAAAACATTCAATCTGTTCAATAAATAGCGCATTCAGTGTAAAGGGCTGCCCGTTCAAACGGGTTACTTTAATCATAAAACAGCGGAGAAGCGATTACTCGCCTCCCCTCCCTCCTTAACGTTTAAGGTTAACCAGTTCTTGAAGGATTTCATCAGATGTTGTAATAATTTTTGAGTTTGATTGGAATCCGCGCTGGGCTACGATCATTTCAGTAAATTCGTCAGTTAAATCGACGTTAGACATTTCGAGAAATCCTGATTTAAGAGCACCAGTTCCGCCGTCACCAGGCTGGTTCGCTGCACTGGCCGTTCCAGAGTTTAAAGATTCACGGTATAGGTTGCTTCCAATTTTATCCAATCCATCACTGTTGGCAAAAGTAACAATCCCGATTTGTCCCCCGTCTTGTGTTTTCCCCTCAGCATCAACAATTGACACCTTTCCATCAGAACCAATGCTAAAGCTTTGAGCATCAGTAGGAATTTTAATTGTTCCCCCATTCATATTTAACACATGGTAGCCATCACCTGTAACCAGAGTTCCGGTATTATCTAAATAGAAGTTCCCTGCTCTTGTATAAGCTGTCCCGTCACCTGTATCAATTCGGAAGTAACCGTCGCCGTCAATTGCTAAATCAAGTGTTCTTCCTGTACTTTGTGTCGCGCTTGTTGAATGAATTGTATCAATTGTGCCAGATGATGAACCTAAACCGATTTGCTTAGAGTTTGTTCCGCCGATTGTTGCACCAGCAGCAGAACCGCCGGCAATCGTTTGGCTTACCATATCTTTAAAGGTCACACGGCTCTTTTTGAATCCTACTGTATTTACGTTGGCAATGTTGTTACCGATTACGTCAAGCTTTGTTTGAAAGTTCTTCATACCGCTGATTCCAGAATAAAGTGAACGTAACATAATATATTCCCCCAGATGTTTTTATTTAGATGATTGTCCCACAGACATGACATTCGCAGGACTGATCTCGGTCCCATCATCAAGAACGAGATAATAATTTCCTTTAAAATGTTTAACAGAGCTTACTGTGCCTGTTTTATCTGTTGCACTTTTACCATCAGTCCAAGATACTTCTTTTCCCATCCAATCAACATACGTTGTAAACGGATCTTGGTTTTCAACGAATTGAGTCATTGTCGTATTCAGATTCATCATTTGCTCCAAGCTTGAAAAAGTCGCCATCTGGCTGATAAATTCTTTATCGTCAATCGGGTTAAGCGGATCTTGGTTTTGAACTTGAGTCATTAATATTTTTAAAAACTCGTCTTTCCCCAAGCTGCTGTTGTTCGTCGACACAGTGTTCGTTTTTTCAGGCAGTTTATATTCTGAACTTATAGAAGTCATTCTTCTTCCTCCATTTCAACCATCGACACTTCATCGAGCAGATCGCCAAAATCATTTGATTGCTTTTTCTGTCTTTGCTGTCTCTGCCCCTCTTGCTGCTGTTTCTGTTCATCAGCAAGCTGGCCGTATATCGGCTGATCCCCGCTTTGGACCGGAAGAGTAAAACGGTCAATTTGGACGGCCATATTCGGCAATGATTGCTTCAGCTGAGGAAGATGCTGTTCAAGCAATTCTTTTGCTGATTGGCTAGATGCTATGATTTTACTCTGAAACATTCCATTTTCATTTGTCAGCTTGATTGTGACAAATCCTAAATGTTCAGGGTTCAGCCGAATAGTGAAACTTCCCGTCGATCTGCCGAAAGGCGTATATTTCATCTGCTTCCACGCATTAATCACTTGATCAGCCACCGTTTTTGTTTCGGCATTTGGTATATCAGATGACATCTGCTGCAGATCAAGTGTTTGAACTCCTCCTATGCTCCGATGCCCCGAAAACAGCATTTGGAGTCCTGATTTACTATCTACAGGCTGAATACTTCCAGAAACATCCGGTGCATTTTTGCTGGTTGAACTCTGCGAAAGCGGTGTGAGAACACGCTTCCCAAAGTCTTGTGATGATTCGGATGATTTCGATAACAAGAAGGCTTTCAGCTGGCTTTCAGCTAGACTCCATTCTTTGGTCCCTTTTTGAGGAAGCATAGACATTTGGTCCATTAAGCTTTGAAAACTTTTCAGCTCTGACGCTGTCATGGAGTAAAGTTTTGAACTTGACTCAGCTTTAGTGAATATTTGCTGTTTAAGATCCTGAATGAGTTGTTGAGATACACCCTTTTTTTCTAATGCAGATAGGAATTGATCTCCATTTTGGTAAATGGCATGAGCTTCATTGCCATTCCCGCGATCAGTCAGCTTATTCCCTTCTACGAGCTGGCTAATGAACATCTGGATATAGATAAGCTCTTTAGCAGGCTCGGATACTTCATTTTCCTTATTTGATTGCTCTGTATCAGTCTTCAGTGCTCCATTAATGTCAGAAGCAGAATCATTGGCACTCAGAGCCGTTTTAGCTTTTGAAAAGATTTTCTCCGTTTCTGTGAGCAATTGATCCGTCCCGCCTGACATTTTTGATTCAACTGCTTGCAAAAGATTTTGCAACATTTGCAGAGCATTCGCATCCAATTGCTTCCCTGTCAGTTTGCTTAATGTTTGCAAAAGATCCGCATTTTGTTTGTCTTGATTTTCAGGACTAGCATTTAGCCATTCACCGATCTTTTTAAGCGCATCTGCTAAAAGCTGATCTTCAGAATTAGGAGTTCCCTTTCCTTGTTCTGAAAGTTCCTTCAATCCAGCCTCAGACATAAGCCAGTTTTGAAAAACTCCCTGGCTACTTTTCATGTTTTTAGCGGCAGAACCCGTTGTGGTTTGCAGCAAAGGTCCGGCTAATTCAAGCAGCTTCACCTTTCATTCCCCCTATTCTTGGCTGGCAGCAATTTTTTCTGTATAGGTTGCTGCTTGCTCAGGAGTCATTTTCGCCAATATGTCAGCAAGCTGCTTTTTGCTTAGGCCATTCAATATTTTCAGTGCTTCTTGCTCCTTTAATTGGGCAATAATTTTAGCAGCCTTTCCGCTGTCCATGCTTTTGTACACACTGATCACTTTGTCATTTTCAGAAGAAGCTTTCGAGTCTGCTGATCCTTCAGTATGATCTTCTGATGACTTTTTTTGATCCTCAGCCGTCTTTTCAAGTGAACGGATCTTTTGATTGAGCCTATCGATTTCTGATTTACTTGTTTCTAAATCTTTATTCAATATACTGATTTCACTTTTTTGATCCTTAATGGTCTTTTCCAGAGCTGCCGTATTACTGCTATCCTTACTTGATGCTGCGCCTTTTTTATTTTCGGTTTCAGGGACCAATTCTTTAAGAACCGGCGTTTTTGCCGCAGCATCCTGTATCGGCTTTAAGACATTGATACCAGCAGCCCAAAGAACAATCCCCCCTGCGATTAATAGAAACATCAGCGGGAGGATAATGATAAGCAAAACCGAACGGAACTTACCTGATTCTTTCTTTTTGCCGGACATTACATTCGCTCCTAATGGCCTTGAATCATAAACTGCTTAATCGAAATATCGTCCATTTCTTTCATTTCTGCAGCTTTATCTTCAAGAGCAAACATTTTAAACTGTTTTTCACGCATTTTTTCAAACTTTTTCACTTCAATGTTTTTCTCTGTCAAAATTTCTTGTTTTTGATTCATTTGATTTCTTTTCATAATGACAAGCTTTTGATAGTGATAGATCGTATTATCAAGATTTGAGACAAATTGTTGGTAGTGCCTCATTTCTTGTACACTCATGCCGCTTTTTAATTTCTTTTCCTTATTTTGTTCCAGCAATTCCTTTTTGCTCATATTCTCATATAATTTTTCAGCAACGTTTTCAAATTCAGAAACTGATTGCTGATATTCGGATAAGGATTGGTCTTTTTCATTTTCTTTTAGTTCCAGCAGCTTTTGGAATCTAAATTGATAAGCCACGTTTATTCCTCATTTCCTGTCAAACTAGTTAATGCAGCAACGCTTTCTTCCAATAAAGCCGGTTCGTCTGTTCCCTGCTTTAAAAATTGAATAAGCTGCGGATAAAATTGTATCGCTTCATCAATTTCTCTGGATGATCCTCTTTTGTAAGCTCCGATATTAATGAGATCTTCCGAATTTTGATATGTCGATAAAAGTTCACGGAATTTATTTGCCGCATCCAGATGCTGTTTTGTTGAAATGTTTGACATCACCCTGCTGATGCTTTTTAGTACGTTAACTGCAGGAAACTGGCCTTTATTGGCAAGCGCCCTGTCCAACACAATATGTCCGTCTAAAATTCCGCGTACAGTATCGGCAATCGGCTCATTCATGTCATCCCCGTCTACCAACACTGTATAAAATGCCGTAATGGTTCCATGCTCGTTTGCACCTGTTCGTTCTAGTAAACGAGGTAAAATAGCGAACACTGAAGGTGTATAACCTTTTGTCGTTGGAGGCTCTCCTGCAGCCAGTCCAATCTCTCGCTGCGCCATTGCCACCCTTGTAACAGAATCCATCATAAACATGACATTTTGGCCTTTATCTCGGAAATACTCGGCAATTGCAGTCGCTGTATATGCCGCTTTCAACCTCATTAATGCTGGCTGGTCTGAGGTGGCAACGACTACAATCGATCGTTTCAGCCCCTCTTTCCCCAGATCTTTTTCAATAAACTCCCGAACCTCTCGTCCGCGTTCTCCGACAAGTGCAATGACGTTTAAGTCAGCCTCTGTCTGCTTGGCGATCATCCCCATTAAGGTGCTTTTTCCGACACCGCTTCCTGCAAAAATTCCAATCCGCTGGCCTTTACCGACTGTCAGCAAGCTGTCAATTGATCTGACTCCAACACCCATCTTTTCACGGATAGGCGGCCGTTTCATCGGGTTGGGCGGTGATTGCTCCGTTGATACAGGCGAAAGCCCTTTAGGCAGAAGTTTTCCGTCAAGCGGTTCTCCAAAAGCATCGATGACTTGTCCAATCAGTCCGGTTCCAACTTTAACCCGAAGTGATTCTCCAGTAGCTTCTACAATGCTGCCAGGTGCAATGCTCGCAGCCTCTAAATAAGGCATAAGCAAAATATTTTCTTCCTGGAAGCCGACTACCTCAGCTTTAATGACTTTCCCAGATTGTCCTTTTGCATAAATCAGGCACACGTCGCCAATTGAGCTTGCTGGCCCTTTTGATTCAATCATCAGGCCGATTACCCGTTTGACTTTTCCGTACCGTTTATACGAGTCTGTCATTTCTATACAATCTATCAGACTCTGTGTCTTCATTCAGCTGCACCTGCTTCCAGCGCTGTCAGAAGTTTATCTTTCAATTGCATCAATTGTGTGTCAACACTCGCATCTACCCTGCCAAAAGGAGTTTCAATATAACAGGTTCCTTTTTGAGCTTTTTCATCAGCATATATGCCAAGCCGACATTCTTTATAAAGAAGCTGCTGGATTTCATCTTTTTGCTGAAAGATTGTCTCATAGTAATATGGATCAACATAAATTGATATATCGTCATATTCCTTCACTTCGTTTATAACCTGTTGTACAAGCAGGAGGAAAGCCTCTTTATCATCAGACTTTTGCTGCCAAACTTTTTTTGCTAGGGCAACGGCAAGCTCAACGATTTCTTCATTAGCGTCTTCAAGCTTGTCCTCAACAGCTTTTCTGGACATTTCAGTTATACTGTTTGCTTGGCCGATCAGTTCTGCATACTGTTTCATTGCCTCAGCTTTGCCCAGCGCTACTCCTTGTTCAAAGCCCTCGGCTTTTGCTTCTTCAATAAGCTTCTGTTTTTCAGCCGCCCAATCGTTTTTCTCCTGTTCAATTTGACGGCGAATATTTTCTATATGACTGTTTGCCTGCTCAGAAATCCGGTCAGCTTCCTCTTTCACTCGGGCCATAAGCGCCTCCGGGTTCTCTTCAGCCTGCAAAAGGTGAGAATGATCAATACGCACCTCTTGTATAGAAAGTTTTCTTTTTTCCTTTTGTGGAGAAATAGATGATTCTTGTTTAATGATATTAGACAATAATATCATCCCCTCCGCCTCTTGCTATTACAATTTCACCGGCTTCTTCAAGCTTTCTGACGATGCTTACAATTCTCGATTGAGCTTCTTCTACATCTTTCAAACGTACAGGGCCCATAAATTCCATTTCTTCTTTGAAGGTTTCAACCATACGCTGTGACATATTGTTGAACACAATTTCTTTGACTTCCTCGCTTGCAACCTTTAATGAAAGGAGCAAATCGTCGTTCTCAACATCGCGAATGACTCTCTGAATTGCACGGTTATCAAGTGTGACAATATCTTCGAAGACAAACATCCGCTTTTTAATCTCTTCAGCAAGATCGGGATCCTGAATTTCCAATGAATCCAAGATCGTCTTCTCTGTCCCTCTGTCTACCCCGTTTAACACTTCCACAACAGCTTCAATTCCGCCTGTTTGTGTATAATCCTGAGTAAATGCAGAAGATAATTTTTGTTCCAGAATCCGTTCTACCTCGTTAATTATTTCTGGAGACGTTCTATCCATGACCGCGATTCTTCTCGCAACCTCAGCCTGCACTTCAGGGTTCAGCTCGGATAAAATTTGCCCGGCCTGCACTGGATCTAAATAAGACAAGATTAACGCCATCGTCTGCGGATGCTCTTGCTGGATAAAATTCAAAATTTGTTCTGGCTCCGCTTTTCTGGCAAAATCAAATGGTTTAACCTGCAAAGAAGAAGTCAGCCTGTTTAGAATGTTCTCCGCCTTATCCTCTCCAAGCGCCTTTTCCAGAACTTGTCTTGCATAGCTTAAACCGCCTTGAGAAATATAATCTTGCGCAATGGCTATATTATGAAATTCTTCTATGATTTCATCCTTTTTTTGATGATCGACGCTTCGAACACCTGATATTTCCAGAGTAAGCCTTTCAATTTCTTCATCGGTTAAGTGCTTATAGACAGAAGCTGACACATCTAACCCCAAGGAAATCATGAGAATGGCTGCTTTTTGTTTTCCTGTAAGCTTATCTTGATCACGTCTCGCCATTTCTAATTCCTCCTAATCCTCGGCCAGCCAGCTTCTCAGCAGTTTTGCAAAATCTTCCGGCTTGTCTTTCGCCATCTTTTCAAGCTGTTTTCGTCTGACTGATTCCGCTGTTTCATTTTCCTCTTCGTTGATATCAGGCAAATTGATTGGTTCTTGAGGAACCTCATACTCATATTCCTCAAATTCATCCTCTTGCGCCCGTTTCTTTCTGATAAGCATAATGATCAGAACAATGATCGCTGCGATTAAAACACCGCCTACAATATATGCCCACAGCGGGATACCTGAGGATTTTTCCGTATTTGTATCCAAATTGACTTTTCCGTCGAATGGCTGTACGGAGACAACAATCTTATTATTGATATCAGCATCAGATAAATTCTGGTTTTGCGTTTCATCTTTATCCAAAGATGTTCTGACTACAGTTGAAAGGATTTTTTGTATATCATCTTGTCTTTCAGTTGATAGCGACGCTGTGTTTTTGGCATCAGGCGGCTCTACCATTACTTGAATCCCTAAATCTCTGACCTTATAAGGACTTTCAGCGATTTCTTTATGAATTCGGTTAACCTCGTAATTGATTTTGTTGCTGTTTTTTTCGTAGTTCCCGCTTTCGGTATTTTCACCGTCAGCCTTATAATTTGTTACATCTTCCTCGCCGGTTCCGGCAGTTCCGCCGTTGGCTGCACCGTCGCCCTGATATGTTTCAGATACCTTTTCAGCGCTGACTGCAATGCCTTCCATGTTTTCTTTATCCACAGGTTCGACAATGTCTTCTGTCCGATTTTCTTTTGTGAAATCAATGTCTGCTGTAACGGAGACAACGACTTTATCTTGGCCCATCATCGTACCAAGAAGTGACTGTACATGTTTTTGAATGTCTTTTTCAACTTGAGACTTAATTCCTTGCTGAGAAGAATAACTATCCGCGTAGGACCCTGCATCGCTGTCTGATTTGTCGTAGTATGTAGAATTTTGATCCATGATGACGATGTTATCTTCTTTTAGATTCGGCACGCTTTTAGATACCAGATGATATAATCCGTTGATTTGGCTTTGATCAAGTGTATAACCCGGTTGAATCTGCAAAACGATTGATGCAGATGCTGCAGATTGCTCTTCACCGACAAACACCGCGTCTTTCGGGAGATTAATCATTACTTTTGAACTTTTAATACCGTCCATTTCATTGATCAAGTTTGACAGTTCTGTCTGTGTAGCTTTTACTTTCACCATATCAAACTCATTGTCTGTCAAACCAAAGCCGGCATTCTGTCCAAAAAATGAATAATCAATTGATCCGGTTTTAGGAAGTCCTTCTGCAGCCATCTGCACTTTCAAAGAATCAACCTGATCCTCCGGAACACTAATCACTGTACCGCCATTCGAAAGTTCGTTTGGCACTTTTTTTGCATCCAATTCTTCTTTGATTTGTCCTGCTTCTTCGGCAGACAAATCTTTGTACAGCGGCGCCATTTTAGAATTTGAAGCAAAAACACTAATAATAATTCCAATAATAATAATTGCCGCTAAAGCACTAACCATTAAAATCTTTTGTAATTTAGATCTATTTTTCCAAAACTCACTCGTTTTGTTTTTCATTTGCATTAGAGTACGATTCATGTTAACCCCCGGTCATTCCACTCTTTCTCTAAATCGTCAGACCCCCTACATTTGCATTCTCATAATCTCCTGATAAGCTTCCACAGCTTTATTGCGGAACTCTGTTGCTGCAGTTAGAGAGATGCTAGCTTTTTGAGCAGCGATCATGACCTCATCAAGATTTACATCTTTTCCTGCAGCCAAGGCATTAGTCATGTTGTCAGAAGCTACTTGGGACTCATTTAACGAACTAATAGAGTTTTTTAAAAGCTCCGAAAAGCTTGTTTGATTTGAAGAATCTGTTTTTTGGCTATTGTTTACTTGATTTGTTGCATTTTGAGTGTTTTGAGTATTTTGAACCTGAAAAGGAGAAATTGCATTAATCACATTCATTCACCTACTTTCCGATTTCTAACGCCTTCATCAGCATTCCCTTTGTGGCATTCATCGCCGTGACATTCGCCTCGTATGATCTAGTGCTGCTGACAAGATCAACCATTTCCTTTAATGGATCAACATTAGGCTTTTGTACATATCCTTCAGCGTTTGCATCAGGGTCTGTCGGATCATAGACAAGATTAAAATCCGAATCATCCTCCGTAATTTTTGAAACCTTCACACCGTTTCCAGCATTCCCGCTTCCGCTCATTTGAGAATTGAGAATGGAAGAGAACGATTCACCTTTTGACTGAAGGGAAACCATTTTTCTTCTGTAAGGCACCCACTCTCCATTCACCTGCTTAGCTCTTGTCGTATCCATATTGGCTAAGTTAGATGATACAACGTCCATTCTGACTCGCTGAGCTGTTAAAGCCGATGCTGAAACATTTAAGCTATGAAAAGCTGTCATCATTTTCCTCCTGTTAATACGGTCTTCAGCGAATTAAATTTACCGTTCATTCTTTCAACCAAAGCTTGATAGTTGATTTGATTTTGCGCCAATTCTGTCATCTCTTTGTCAACATCAACATTGTTTCCGTTTTGCTGATACGATGTATCTCCGCTCGCAACAATTGAATAATTCGAATCAGTATCAGAAAAATCAACATGACGATAGTCTGTTTTTATCGCTTCAAGACGCGAGGATTCTTGATCTAATAAATTTTGGAAAGAGACTTTTTTTGCCTTATAGTTCGGTGTATCTATATTGGCGATATTATTAGTTATGACTTTTTGCTTAATATCCGCTCTACTCAAGGCATTTTCAAGATTTTGTATCGTTCCAGAAAATAAGCTCAAATCCACTTACCTCCATTTCAGTTTTTTTCACCCTCAATATCCTTGTCGAGAATTGTAAAACTATATGCTTATTGTAAGAAATAACAGGCATAAAGTCTATGAAGTTCGTGTAAAAAAATGTCCTCACAATTATCTATTTTGCAACTAGGTATAAAGTCCTAGATTGTTAGAACTACATTTCTCGCCTTGATATAAGCCTGAAAATAGCAGAATTTCTGTTTTTTCTCCTTTCTTTTCGGCATTTTTGAAACTTTTTGAAGAAAAATGCAAAATTTATTAAAATTATTACATAGAAAGACTTTCAACCCAGGAAATAAAGCTTATTGATTTCCTTTATTTGAAATAAAAAAAGAACCCTCAAAAAGGGTTCTTTTTGTGATTAATGAGATTTTAGATTTTCTAATTCAATTAGGAATTTGTTGTTTAGTACCTTGATATAAGTACCTTTCATTCCTAATGATCTAGACTCGATAACACCGGCGCTCTCCAGCTTTCTGAGTGCGTTCACAATAACAGAACGGGTAATGCCGACACGGTCAGCAATTTTACTTGCAACAAGAAGACCTTCATTTCCGTCAAGCTCCTCAAAAATGTGCTCAATTGCTTCAAGCTCACTGTAAGAAAGCGAGCTGATAGCCATTTGTACGACAGCTTTGCTTCTTGCTTCCTCTTCAATTTCTTCTGCTTTTTCTCTTAGGATTTCCATTCCGACAACTGTTGCGCCGTATTCAGCTAGAATTAAGTCATCGTCATTGAATTGATCTTGTAAACGCGAAAGAATAAGTGTTCCTAATCTTTCCCCGCCTCCGATGATCGGCACAATTGTTGTTAAACCAGCTTGAAACAGGTCTCTGTTCTCAACAGGGAAAGCAGTATATTCACTATTAATATCCAAGTTAGAAGATGTTTCAGGGACATTAAACAGATTTTTCGTATATTCTTCAGGGAATTGACGATCCTCAAGCATTTTTTTCATACGATCATTTTCAATTTGCTGGTTAATAGAATACCCAAGGAGTTTCCCTCTGCGGCTTACAACGAAAATATTGGAATCAATTACATCCCGCAGCGTCTCCGCCATTTCCTTGAAGTTTACCGGTTTCCCTGCCGCAGCTTGCAGCATGGAGTTAATAATTCTTGTTTTTTGTAATAAAGCCATGATAAATAATCCTCCTAAACATTCCTCATATTAAATTTTTCACAATATAAATTGACTTAAATCTTTGTTTTTGGCTATCGTTCCGAGCTTTTCTTCGACATACTGTGGTGTAATCGTTATTTTCTCCATCGTTACATCTGGAGCTTCAAACGACAAATCTTCTAATAGGCGTTCAAGTATTGTATGAAGGCGTCTCGCACCGATATTATCTGTGTCCTGGTTCACATGATAAGCAACTTCAGCAATCTTATGAATAGCTTCGTCAGAAAATTCAAGAGATATACCTTCTGTCTGCAATAATGCCTGATATTGTTTCAGCAGCGCATTATCCGGCTCAACCAAAATTCTCACGAAGTCGTCTACCGTGAGTTTGTTCAGTTCTACACGAATCGGGAAACGCCCCTGCAGCTCAGGAATCAAATCAGACGGTTTGGCCATATGAAACGCTCCTGCTGCAATAAATAATACATGGTCTGTTTTTACAGAACCATATTTTGTGACAACGGTTGAGCCCTCAACAATCGGCAGGATATCCCGCTGAACGCCTTCTCTTGAAACATCGGCAGAAGAAGATGCACCGCCGTTCTTTGCGATTTTATCAATCTCATCGATAAAGATAATCCCGCTCTCTTCTGCTCTCTGAACAGCTTCCTGGCTGACTTCATCCATATCGATGAGTTTGCTTGCTTCTTCATTCGTCAGGACTTTTCTGGCTTCTCTGACTGTCATTTTGCGCCGTTTCTTTTTCTTTGGCATTAATCCGCTCAGCGCATCCTGCATGTTCATACCCATCTGCTCCATACCCGAGCCCTGCAGCATGTCAAACATAGAAGGCTGCTGCTCTTCGACTTCTACTGTTACATAGTAGTCTTCGAGCTCTCCTAAAGCCAGCTGATGTGCCATTCGTTTTCTTTTTTCTTCGATGTTTGCTTCTTCCTGGCTCTCCGCCTCATCTTCACCATTCGGCTGGCTGCCTCCAAAAAACATTTCAAACGGATTTTTAACGCCAGATTGTTTTTTCTTCCCGGGAACTAACAGACGAACAATGCGTTTGTTTGCATTTTCTTCTGCCTGTTCCTTTACTTCATTCATTTTCTCTTCTTTTATAAGCCGAACAGAAGTCTCCACAAGATCTCTGACCATTGATTCAACATCTCTGCCTACATAGCCGACTTCGGTAAATTTAGTAGCTTCAATTTTGATAAATGGCGCACCTGAAAGCTTAGCGATTCGTCTGGCAATTTCAGTTTTCCCGACGCCGGTAGGACCCATCATTAAAATGTTTTTCGGAACGACCTCGTCCTTCAGCTTTTCATCCAGAAGACTTCTTCTATAGCGGTTTCTTAATGCCACGGCGACAGCTTTTTTCGCATTTTGCTGACCGACAATATATTGGTCTAACCGATCTACAATCTGTCTAGGAGTTAACGGTTTTTTTTCCATGCGCCTCAAGTCCTTTCTATTCAAGCTCTTCCAGTATGATTTGATCGTTCGTGTAAACACAAATTTCGCCTGCTGTTTCTAACGCGGCTCTGGCAATCTCACTTGCAGACATGCTTTCACCGGCATGCTTTTTCAGTGCTCTTCCCGCTGCCAAAGCGTAATTGCCTCCTGATCCAATCGCGAGAATGCCGTCATCTGGTTCGATCACCTCGCCTGTTCCCGATACGAGAAGCAAAGTATCCTGATTCATAACAATCAGCATGGCTTCGAGCTTTCTTAGCACTTTATCACTGCGCCATTCCTTCGCAAGCTCAACAGCCGCCCGTTTTAAGTTGCCGTTATATTCTTCAAGCTTAGCTTCAAACTTTTCGAATAAAGTGAAAGCGTCTGCAACAGATCCCGCAAAGCCAGCAAGAACTTTGCCGTTAAACAGTTTTCTCACTTTCCGTGCCGTGTGTTTCATGACAACAGCCTGACCAAATGTTACTTGGCCGTCTCCGGACATAGCGCTTCGTCCTTTATGCTGTACGGCAAATATTGTGGTCGCATGAAAAGATGACATAAAGGGCCTCCTTTAATTTTTCTTAAATGCTCTTGGATGGTGAGACATATATGTGTTTCTCAACATTTCCTTCGAAACGTGCGTGTATATCTGTGTAGAAGACAGATTGGAATGCCCGAGCAGTTCTTGAACGCTTCTCAAATCCGCTCCTTCATTTAACAGATGCGTGGCGAACGTATGTCGAAGCATATGCGGATGGATATGTAAAGTGCTTGACGCTTTTTGAACAAGCCCGCTTAAAATATGTCTGATGCCACGGGCTGTAAGCGGTCCGCCTCTTTGATTTACGAATAATAGATCATGAGGTTCTTTTGCCTTCATCAGCAAGCACTGTCTTCCGCTATTCATGTATACCTTCAACGCTTCGCGGGCATAAGACCCAAAGGGGATATAGCGCTGCTTCTTGCCTTTGCCGTGAACAAGCACAGTGTCCATAAATAAATCAACGTCGTTAATAGTTATGGAACAGCATTCACTGACCCTCATTCCGGTGGCATAGAGCAGCTCTAACAGCGCTTGATCCCTCATTCCGGCCGGCTGGCTTATATCTGAAACTTCAAACAGCTCCTCAAGCTCTTTTTGATATAGAAACTTCGGTATCCGTTTCTCCTGTTTTGGCAGATGAACAAGCTGAAACGGATTTTCTTCAATAAGCTTTTCCCGCATCAGAAACTTATAAAAGCTTCTTAATGCAGATATCTTTTTGCTTATTGTTCTTCTCGATAAACCTTTTTCATAGGCTTCTGTCAAAAAAATCCTAGTATCTTGATATGCAGCTTCTTCAAATCCATTTATACCTTGAACGCGCAGGAAAGTCTCGAATTCTTCAATTGAATCCACATAATTCACAATAGTATATTGTGAATAATTTTTTTCAATTTGTAAATATTCAACGAATAACTTTACGAAATTCTTAACATTCTCCATGCCTAATACCTCCCCAGGAAGGGCTTTTAAATGGTATCACAAATCGCGCTCAGGTTGCAATCAATACCTATATTGTTTTCGAAATTGTTTGAATTGTTTCAATCGCACGGTTCGCGTATTGTTCATTTCGTTCTTTTTTATTTTTAATTTTAACTGGCAATTCTTTCAAAAGCCCAAAGTTTGCATTCATCGGCTGGAAGTTCTTCTGGTTTGTTGTTGTAATATAATGTGCCATACTGCCAATTGCTGTTTCCTGAGGGAAGATCACAAGCTCTTCTCCCAATACAAGCTTCGCCGCATTAATGCCTGCTACAAGTCCTGAGGCAGCTGATTCCACATATCCTTCTACTCCCGTCATTTGGCCTGCAAAGAACAGATCACTGCGGTTTTTAAATTGATAAGTCGGCTTTAACAGGCTTGGAGAGTTAATAAATGTGTTTCTATGCATCACGCCATATCTGACGATTTCTACATTTTCAAGTCCTGGAATCAACTTGAGAACTTCCTTTTGGTCTCCCCATTTTAAATGTGTCTGGAATCCTACAATATTATAAAGTGTTCCCGCAGCATCATCTTGTCTGAGCTGAACGACGGCATAAGGGCGTTTTCCTGTAACAGGATGCTCTAGACCAACCGGTTTCATCGGACCGAAAAGCATTGTTTTCTTACCCCGTTTTGCCATGACTTCAATCGGCATGCAGCCTTCAAAGAAAATCTCTTTTTCAAATTCTTTTAACGGCACTGTCTCTGCTGATGTTAATGCTTCATGAAAACGGTCAAACTCTTCTTCTGTCATCGGGCAGTTCAAATATGCTGCTTCACCTTTATCATAACGGGATTTCAGATACACTTTATCCATATCAAGGCTGTCTTTTTCTACAATCGGCGCCGCTGCGTCATAAAAATATAAATAGTCCTCTCCAGTCAGCTCCTTCAGCTGGGCAGACAGCGATTCAGATGTTAACGGACCCGTTGCGATGATAGTAGGGCCTTCAGGAATTTCAGTCACTTCTTCATTAATAACGGTTACGTTTGGATGATTTTTCACCCGATTTGTCACACTTGCGGCAAATTCATGACGGTCTACTGCAAGAGCGCCCCCGGCAGGCACCGAACATTCGTCAGCCGCAGCGATAATGGCTGAATCAAGTGCACGCATTTCTTCCTTTAATACACCGACAGCGTTAGCAAGCGTATTAGAGCGAAGAGAGTTGCTGCAGACAAGCTCTGCAAATTTATCTGTATGGTGCGCAGGCGTTTGTTTAACTGGCCGCATTTCATACAATTTGACTTGAATCCCCCGCTTGGCAAGCTGCCATGCTGCTTCACTTCCTGCAAGTCCGGCTCCGATTACATTCACTGTTCGTTGGTTCATCTTTCACATCTCCTAGTTTATTATTCAAGGCCTTCTTTTAACACACAAAGAAGGTGAGCAAGACCCTGCTCACCGCTACTTCTGTGGTTCTTCCTTATAATCGCATTCCACGCATTGGACTTGTATGCCTTTTTTGAGTTTTTTCTCGACGAGCATTTTTCCGCATTTCGGGCATTTTCGTTCAATTGGTTTGTCCCATGATACGAATTCACAGTCCGGATAACGGTCACAGCCGTAAAACACCCGTTTCTTTTTCGATTTTCGCTCAACAATGTTTCCTTCTCCGCAGCTCGGGCACTTCACACCAATTTGTTTCACAATCGGTTTCGTGTTCCGGCAGTCAGGGAAGTTGGAGCAAGCTAAGAATTTACCGTACCGTCCCATTTTATATACCATTGGAGAACTGCACAATTCACAATCCTCTCCAGCATACTCTGGTTCAATCTCAACTTCCTTCATTTCCGATTCGGCTTTTTTGACGCGTTTTTCAAAATCGGTGTAGAAATTATCGATAATCTTGACCCATTCGGTATTTCCTTCTTCAACATGATCAAGATCTCTCTCCATTTTAGCTGTAAACTCAACGTTAATGATCTCAGGGAAAAACTCCATGATCAAGTCAAGAACGATCTGACCTAATTCAGTCGGAACGAAACGTTTATTATCCAATGCCACGTAGCCGCGCCGCTGAATAGTATCAAGTGTCGGAGCATATGTGGATGGACGGCCGATACCGCGTTCTTCAAGGGTTTTAACAAGCCGGGCCTCAGTATATCGCGGAGGCGGCTGGGTAAAATGCTGCTCAGGTTCTATATCTTTTGATAATACCGTGTCGCCTTCTTGTAAGTCAGGCAGCATCCGGTCTTTTTCTTCCATTTGATCGTCTTTTCCTTCAACATACACCTTCATAAACCCGGAAAACTTGACTTTACTTCCATTTGCACGAAATGTCAAACCGTTGTTTGTCAGGTCGACACTCATTGTATCGAGAACAGCCGGTGCCATTTGGCTGGCAACAAAACGCTCCCAAATTAATTTATACAGTCTCATTTGGTCTCTGCCGAGGACTGCTTTTAATTCACTTGGTTTTCTAAGAACTGATGTCGGCCGAATTGCTTCGTGGGCATCCTGGGCATTTTCATTCTTTTTCGCAGGCTTCCGTTTGCCGCCTAGGAACTCTTTTCCATAAGTCTGATCAATAAATGCAGCTGCTTCATCAACAGCCGTATTTGAAATACGGGTTGAATCCGTTCTCATATACGTGATCAGACCAACCGTTCCTTCTCTTCCTAAATCAATTCCTTCATATAATTGCTGTGCAATCATCATCGTTTTCTTCGCTCTGAAATTGAGCTTGCGAGCCGCTTCCTGCTGCAGGGTAGAAGTGGTAAAAGGCAAAGCGGGATTACGTTTGCGTTCCTTTTTGGTTACTTTTTCAACTGTATATTGATTCCCTTTGAGCTGAGAAAGAATCTCTTTTACATCAGCTTCACTATTTAAAGGAAGTTTTTTGCCGTTTTTCCCGAAAAAGCTCGCTTCAAAGGTTTCTTGACCTTTTAAGAACGTACCGTCAATTGTCCAATATTCCTCAGGCTTAAAGTCGTTAATCTCTTTTTCACGGTCAATAATCAAACGGAGGGCAACGGATTGCACGCGTCCTGCGCTAAGCCCTTTTTTGACTTTTTTCCATAAGATCGGACTGATTTTATATCCGACAAGCCTGTCTAAAATACGTCTGGCTTGCTGTGCATCCACTAAATCCATATTGATCATGCGGGGATGCTTAAACGATTCCTTAATAGCGTCTTTTGTAATTTCGTTAAACACCACACGGCAGTCTGAGTTGAGATCTAAATCAAGACTGTGTGCCAAATGCCATGCAATCGCTTCCCCTTCTCTGTCGGGGTCGGCTGCGAGATACACTTTTTTGGCTTTTTTCGCAGCCGTTTTCAGCTCTTTTAATACCGGGCCTTTACCTCGAATGGTAATATATTTCGGTTCAAAATTCTGTTCTATGTCAACTCCCATTTGACTTTTTGGAAGATCCCGGACATGTCCCATTGATGCTTTTACTTTATATTTTTTACCTAAGTAACGTTCAATCGTTTTCGCCTTAGCGGGCGATTCCACGATGACTAGATAATCAGACATTTTCATCCCCCTCAAGAGGTGTTCTCTCTCTTTTCAAGATATTTCAATTTTATTTTTGCAGCTGTCTTTATTTGGCTTTCAACATTTCATTCTTTATCATGAACGTCATTAATTAAATAGAAAACAATATGCAACTTTAAATCCTCACTATTATTAAATATTACAATACCGTTTGTCAAACGATAATTCAAAAGGGTTCCGTATATTGAACGTTTCTCTCAGGAAGTTCCTCGAAAATATCCTCTGCTGACCATATGGCTTTAGCCCCCTGCTGGATCAGTTTTATAGGACCTCCGGCGTAAGGATCAAACAATGAACCGGGTACGGCAAATACCTCTCTCCCTTGTTCCAATGCTTGATAGGCAGTAATCAGCGAACCGCTTTTTTCTTTGCCCTGAACGACAATAACGCCTTCACTTAGTCCGCTGATAATACGGTTTCTCATAGGGAAATGCCATTTTTGGGGTTTAGTTTCAGGTGGGTGCTCTGACAGCAGGATATGGTGTTTAGCCATGTGATCTGCTAACTGAAGGTTTTCTCGGGGATAAATGTGCTGAAATCCGCCTGCAATGACGCCAATTGTCCGCCCCTTCGCCTTAATACTTGCAGCATGGGACATTCCGTCTATCCCAGACGCCAGTCCGCTGACAATCACCCAACCTTTACGACAGATCTCTTTTGTAAGATGATTGACAACTTGTTTCCCATAAGCTGTTGGATTTCTTGTCCCTACAATTCCAATTTTTCTCCCTTTCGAAAGAAGAGTCATATCACCTTTTGCAAACAGTACGGCGGGGGGATCATAAATGCTTTTAAGCCAGAAAGGATATTGCTTTGAAGAAATAGGGATGGTGTTAATGCCTTGCTCACGATAAGCAGCAAGTACACGCTGGAGCTTTGGATAAAGTTGTTCTATTTCGTTTTTTAATGCAGCTGCTTTTATTTGATCACGAGTAACCGTTTGTAACACAGGTGATGTCAGCGACATAGACGGATCGGCTTTCCACCATTTTAATAGAAGGGATGGGGATAATAATTGATTGATTCTGCAAATCGTTAGGCAGGCAGCGGCCTGATCCAATAGATTGACCTCCTTTTGTTAGAAAAAGCAGGAACAGCCTTGACGGCTGTCCCTTTTTTATTAATGCGTTTTACAAGTTTCGAACAAGTTCTTCTCTTTCAGCACCTTGATTAAGGTTTCACCCATGACAGAAGGTGTCTCTGCAACTTCGATTCCGCATGCATTAAGGGTTTTGATTTTTTCATCAGCTGTCCCTTTCCCGCCGGAAATAATGGCGCCTGCATGCCCCATGCGCTTCCCAGGAGGTGCTGTTTTACCGCCGATAAAACCGACTACCGGTTTTGTCATGTTGGCTTTTACCCACTCTGCCGCTTCCTCTTCGGCCGTACCGCCGATTTCGCCAATCATGATGACTGCGTGTGTGTCAGGATCTTCGTTAAACGCTTTTAAAACGTCAATAAAGTTTGTTCCATTTACAGGGTCGCCGCCGATTCCAACAGCTGTAGATTGCCCTACACCCGCTTCTGAGAGCTGGTGCACCGCTTCGTATGTTAATGTTCCTGAACGTGATACAACGCCTACATGACCCTTTTTATGGATGTATCCGGGCATAATGCCGATTTTACATTCTTCAGGCGTAATGACACCAGGACAGTTCGGCCCTATCAGTCTCGTTTTCTTGCCTTCCATGAAGCGTTTGACCTTCACCATATCCAAAACCGGGATATGTTCTGTGATACAAATCACGAGATCAAGCTCCGCATCTACCGCTTCCATAATCGCATCAGCTGCAAACGGTGCGGGCACATATATAACAGACGCGTTAGCGCCGGTCGTTTGAACTGCTTCAGCCACTGTATTAAATACAGGAACACCTTCCGCTTCTGTTCCGCCTTTTCCAGGTGTTACACCGCCAACGATATTTGTGCCGTACTCAAGCATCTGCTTCGTATGAAATAAAGCGGTAGAACCTGTAATCCCTTGCACAATAACTCTTGTATCTTTATTAATGAAAACACTCATTATTTGGTCCCCTGCCTTTCATTCTTTCTTAAACTAAGGATACGATTTTCTGCGCGCCGTCAGCCATTGATTCCGCAGATGTAATGTTTAATCCTGATTCACTAAGGATTTTCTTCCCTAGATCCACGTTTGTGCCTTCAAGACGGACGACAAGCGGCAATGTCAAACCAACTTGTCTAGTCGCTTCAACAACCCCTTCTGCGATGACATCACATTTCATAATGCCGCCGAAAATGTTGACAAAAATCCCTTTAACGTTTTGATCAGAAAGAATGATTTTAAATGCTTCCGTGACTTTTTCAGCGGTTGCACCGCCGCCCACATCAAGGAAGTTGGCCGGTTCTCCTCCATAATGCTTGATAATATCCATCGTGGACATCGCAAGCCCCGCGCCGTTTACCATACAGCCGATATTTCCATCAAGGGAAATGTAGCTTAGATCATATTTGGACGCTTCAATTTCTTTCGGATCTTCTTCATCCAAATCTCTGTATTCCATAATGTCCTTTTGTCGGTACAACGCATTGCTGTCAAAATTCAATTTTGCATCAAGCGCCATCACATTTCCGTCGCCGGTAACAACAAGCGGATTGATTTCGGCGATTGAGCAGTCTTTCTCAACAAACGCTTTATATAGTCCAAGCATAAATTTAGCAGCTTTTCCCACGAGCTCTTTTGGAATATTAATAGCGAATGCAATTTCTCTGGCTTGATAGCCTTGAAGGCCAACAGCCGGATCAATGACAGCTTTTTTGATTTTTTCCGGTGTTTTCTCCGCAACCTCTTCAATTTCCGTTCCGCCTTCTTCAGAAGCCATCAAAACGATTCTTGAAGTGGCGCGGTCAAGCACTAGACCGATGTAATATTCTTTTTTAATATCGCAGCCTTCTTCAATAAGTAAGCGTTTTATTACTTGGCCGTCCGGACCCGTCTGATGTGTAACTAGGGTCTTCCCTAATAGTTCTTCGGCATACGCTTTTACTTCGTCTAATGATTTTGCTATTTTTACCCCACCAGCTTTGCCTCGACCGCCAGCATGAATTTGAGCCTTTACGACATAAACCGAGCTGGATAAGCTCTTTGCACTCTCAACTGCTTCTTCTGCTGTAAAAGCCACTTTACCTTCAGGAACAGATACCCCATATTTTCTGAGGACTTCTTTTCCCTGGTACTCATGGATATTCATTTCCCATCCTCCTAACTTATGTAACAAAACTAAAATAGACTGCGCTTTCATTCTATAATAATACTGGAAGAATTGTCTACAGTTCGATGCAAAATCTTTTAATCCTTCTAAACATTCAAACTTTTACTTTATTAAAAACATAAATTTCAAAGGAGGATGGGGAATATTTTAGCTATTTTTTGTTTTTTACGCTTTCGTCCAATTTGTAAATGAATGAAAAAATCTCGGCTACCGTTTCATAAAGAGCTTCAGGAATTTGATCATCTACCGTCAAATGGCGCATTAATTCGACAAGGGTCCGATCTTCTTGAATCGGGACCCCTGCTTTTTTCGCTTCTTTGATAATGTTGTCAGCTACATGGCCCTTCCCTGTGGCAATCACTCTCGGCGCCTTGTCTTTTTGTTCGTCATAATGGAGAGCAACAGCTTTTCTGATCGGTGTCTGCTCTTTCATATTTTCACATCCACTTCCTGATCACTGATACTTGTTATATATTGATCGATTGAAGCCTTTTCTTCGGTGTGAACCCTTTTTTTAGCGTTTACCCCTGAAAGGCTGTACCCCATTTCCTTTAGCCCCTGTTTAAGCGCGGGCACCATCGGATCGATCGCAGCCTGCAGCTCGAAATCAGTCTCTATTGTAATGGTCATGACTTTTTGTTGTACCAAGCAATCAACGACGGTTTCTTTTAGTGTATCAAGCTGCAGCAAAAACAAAAGGCGGCAATGGGAAGGATCAAGCTTTCCATCCGCTTCTTTCTTTCCTTTAAACAGAACAGTCATGTCCTGAACCCCTGACTTCGAAAACATCGGAAATGACATTACAATTTGGCTGTATGATGGATGGTCCTGCTGCATGAAAAGCTGGCCATTTAATTTATGAAAAAGCTGATCGGCTTCTTGTTTGACTGGTTCGGCTACCTCATGCGATGCTCTTAAGGCAGAAAGAGCCAGCTTGATGGATTGCATTTCGCCAGATGTGACTGCGCTTCCTTGTTCAAACGCTTTAATGAACCCAACCTCGTCCCTTGCGCCGATTGCCGTTTTCACTTTGGATAAGAAAGAAAGAACATCTGCCTTATCCGCCAAATGGGGTGCTGTCTGCTGAACAGCCTTTAAAAAGACTTCGGCTTCCTGGTCTGTGACTTGTGCCGCTTGTAAAACAGCTGAAGCTGCAAGTGACTTACTATCACCCGATGAAGCAGCCGCTTTAATCCAATTTGCTGCTTCTTTCACAATTTGGAGACTGTTTTTTTCAGCAGATTCCGTCAGCTTCACGAGCAGCTGGCGGGCTTCTTTAATTGGAATGTCTGCTGCTGTTTTAACAGGCTCTTCTTGTATGCTTCCCTGTTCTGCTGTGTGATTTGCAATCGGCAGGCTGGCTTTTCCGGGGGAGCCAGCTGGTGTGCTAAGCTCCCTACTTCCAGCTGTATTCGTCGGAGAAGGTGCTTTCGTATTGTCGGTTAAAGAAATAAGCTTATCAATCAGCCGTTCTGCATGGACATCGATTTCACTATTTAAAAGCACCTTAACTGCTTCCTTTAGCTTTGACATCATTTGGCTCTGCTGAGGGTTTTGGTCGATTGCCTGTAGCAGCTGGGATACGTGCTGATGCAACGGAACAGGCGATTTCACAGCGTGAACACCATTCAAAATCTCGGAGTGAATGGGAAGATCACGCTTTAAAGCGAAGAGAACCGTTTCAACTGCTTTTTTTGTGTCTTGCGAAGGCAGCGTGTCCATCCAGCGGACAGCTGTTTTGATATCATTTTCTGTTACGGGTGTTTTGCTTTTCAGCATCGCTCCTGTCATCATGAGAGCTGCGTTTGACGTCTTCACTGAAATAGCATTTAAAAGTTTGCCAGCTGCATCCTGAATGGTTTTAGGATTTTGATCAAAGCTTTGAACGACCTGAAGACGGCCTGTTTGCTCTGCCGTTTTTTTTTCGTAGGAAAACCAATAGTATGCCTGAGGACGAAGCTGAGTTTCAAGTTTTCCCTGAACAGTTTGATTGCCGACTTGGATCAGGGCATGCTGATCTCCTAGTAAACGAAGCACTTTTCCTAAGAGGAGACGCTTCTCCCCGTTTAGCGCTTCGTTTACTTTTGATGTTTCCTGCGGGACGGCTGTACGCCCGAAAAGCTGCTGCAGCGCCTTTTGCACATCATTTCGTATGTTCATTTTAAAAAGGTGCCTCCTTGTCCATGGTGATTTATCTGAAAGATTGAACAGGAGCGAAAGTTTTGCGGTGCAATTCAGTTGGGCCGTATGCAGCGAGAGCTTCCAAATGTTCTTTTGTCCCATAGCCTTTATTTTTTTCAAAGCCGTACATGGGATACGTTTCGGCATAAGCGCTCATCATTCGGTCCCTCGTCACTTTTGCGATACACGCACCTGCCGCAATAGACACGCTTTTGGCATCGCCTTTTATAATTGACGCCTGAGCCGTGTCGAGCGGAAGTGTCATTGCGTCAACAAGCAAATAATCAGGTGTATCCGACAAATCCTGTATCGCTCTCACCATTGCCATTTTTGAAGCTTCATATATATTGATCTCATCAATCACAGTAGCTTCTACAATTCCTATCCCGACCGCCAGTGCTTCCTTCATAATAAGCTCGTAATATTCCTCGCGTTTTTTCTCTGAAAGCTTTTTGGAGTCTGTCAGCCCAAGTATTTCACATTCCTCTGGAAGGATGACTGCGCTGGCGACAACTGGTCCTGCCAATGGCCCCCGGCCGACCTCGTCAACACCTGCAATCAAGCGAAATCCTTTGTTTCTTGCCAGCCTTTCATAGGAAGTCATATTCACCCATTGTTCTTTCAGCGCTTTTTCTTTCGCTTGCTTTTTAAGCCATTGCTCTACAAGCGTTTGAACGCTTTTTCTCGGGTCGTTTTCGCATTGGGCAATAAATGGGTCTTGTGCATCCTTCACTTCCTGCAAACGGTCTTTAATGTCCTTTACGGTTAATGTATTCACTTTCTCTTCTCCCTTACTATATGTATCGGTTCAGCCAAGAAAAAATAAAGACCCGCATTTCTGCGCGCCTTTACATCGTCGGCTGTTCAAATGACAGCCTGCCGAACTTTTCAGTGCGAATATCGCGAATGATGACTTCAGTCGTCTTATCGTAGTTAATGAGCCCACCGCTCATGAGACAGCCCCGCTTTTCACCTATTGCATCAAACAGCTCAGCAATGTCCTCTGGGATCTCCTCAAGGCCATAACGCTCTTTAAGCCGTTCTGGGTAATGTTCTTCGAGAAAACGAAGACCAAACACGGCCACGTCCTGCAAATTGATAATCGAGTCTTTAATAGCCCCAGTGACTGCAAGTCTCAAACCGACAAGCTCATCCTCAAATTTAGGCCACAAAATCCCCGGTGTATCTAATAGCTCTAATTCTTTCCCAACTTTGACCCACTGTTGAGAAGTCGTAATGCCAGGTCTGTCTCCCGTTTTTGCTATGTTTTTCTTTGCAAGCCGGTTGATGAGCGTTGATTTTCCGACGTTTGGAATGCCGATAATCAAAGCGCGAATCGCTCTCGGTTTCACACCTTTCGCACGCATCCGGTCAAATTTTTCTTGGAGAATCTCTTTTGATGCAGGCACAATTTGATTTAACCCTTGTCCATTTACAGAATTAATAGACAGAGAGCGGATCCCCTGGTTCTCAAAGTGCTCTTTCCACTGCTGTGTAACTGCCGCATCTGCTTTGTCAGCCTTGTTTAACAGCATAATTCGCGGCTTGTTTTTTAGAATATCTTCAATCATTGGGTTTCTTGATGACATTGGAATTCTGGCATCTACCAATTCATATACGATATCGATTAATTTTAATTTTTCGGTTACTTCCCTTCTTGCTTTTGCCATATGGCCCGGGAACCATTGAATTGTCATGTGACACGAACACCGCCTTTATCTTCAGTATGCATGATTCATTGTTGTCCTTTATGTATTTTACGATGCCTGTCCGGCATTTTCAAATTCTGTATAAAAAAAGAGCTTGTTACAGGTAACAAGCTCTTTTCGTTCGTTATCATTATCGTCTGATCTCTTTAATACGAGCCGCTTTTCCGCGAAGTTCACGCAGGTAGTAAAGTTTAGCACGGCGTACTTTACCGTAACGTACAACTTCGATTTTCGCGATTTTTGGTGTGTGTACTGGGAAAGTACGTTCAACGCCAACACCGTAAGAAATCTTACGAACTGTGAACGTTTCGCTGATTCCACCACCACGACGCTTAATCACAACACCTTCAAAGATCTGGATACGCTCACGGTTACCCTCAACAACTTTAACGTGTACACGTAAAGTGTCACCAGGACGGAACGCAGGAAGATCAGTACGAAGCTGTTCTTTTGTGATATCTTCAATTAGTTTTTGCATCGTTTTCAACTCCTTCCAACAGATGCTCTTGGCCACAAAAACCGGCACAGCGGAACATCGTTTTCAAGCTTGCAGCGGATAAGCCCGCTTAAGCCACAAGTAGTATCTTATCACAATTTCATAGCCTATGCAATAAAATCTATTCTTTTTCCCATTCAGAAATCCACTTTCTTTGCTGCTCTGTAAGCGGGTAGTCTTTCAACAGATCCGGACGTCTTAGGTAGGTCCTTCTGATCGATTCTTTATTCCGCCATTCTTCAATTTTTGCATGGTTTCCTGACAAGAGTGTTTCAGGCACTTTTAAACCTTTGTAATCTGCCGGTCTTGTATAATGCGGGTGCTCTAAAAGTCCGGTGCTGAAGGAATCCTCAATATGGGAAGCCTCTTTACCCAGTACACCCGGAAGCAGTCTGACCACACTGTCTGCGATCATCATTGCAGGGAGCTCACCGCCCGTCAGAACAAAGTCGCCAATTGATATTTCATCCGTTACCAAGTGCTCGCGAATGCGTTCATCATAGCCTTCATAGTGGCCGCAAATGAACAGCAAATGCTCTTCCTTAGCTAATTGCTCGGCTTTTTTTTGGGTAAAACGCTCACCTTGCGGGCATACGAGGATAATACGCGGAGCAGCGGCTGCCTTTGATGTCAGGTCCTCGACCGCGTCAAAAACAGGCTGGGGCTTGAGAACCATGCCTGCCCCTCCGCCATAAGGATAATCATCAACAGTATTGTGCTTGTTATCAGAGTACTCCCGGAAATTTACGACTTGAAACTGCACCGCATCTTTTTCCTGGGCTTTTTGAAGAATCGATGAGCCGAGCACGCCTTCAAACATTTCGGGAAACAGCGTCAAAAAGTCGATTTTCATTCGTCTATTAACCCTTCCATCAGTTCAATCTCAATTTTCTTTTCCCTGACATCGATATGTTTGACCACTGATTCAATGTAAGGAATGAGTGCGTCTTTTTTTCCTTTTCTTCCGATGACCCAAACGTCATTGGCTCCAGGCGTCAAAATTTCTTTGACCTTTCCGATGAGTTCGCCTTCTTCAGTAAATACTTCACACCCAATAATTTCGTGGAAATAAAATTCACCCTCATTCAGCTCTCCTAATTCTTCTTCAGGAACTTTAATGATTGCGTTTTTCAGCTCTTCTACTTCATTTAGGTTTTGTCTTTCTTTAAACTGCAGGAGATGAAATTGCTTATGCAGTCTATGTGTGTTTACCGTTACCTCCACTGGTTCGTTACGGCCGTCCATAAACAAATACAGCGTGTTTCCCGGCTTGTATCGTTCTTCGGCAAAATCTGTTTTTGAAATCACCCGCACTTCGCCTTTGATTCCGTGGGTATTTACGATTTTGCCTACATTAAACCATCGCTTTGTCATATGATCACCTCTGGCGAATTTCAATTACTTTTCCGTCTTTTATGACGATGGTGTTCGCTGCTGTTTTCTCATGCCAGTCATCCCCGGCTTCAATCGTCAGCAGCGCATCGACTTCCTTTTCTTTCAACTCACTGCCAAGCGGCAATGTATGTACTTGAGCAATTTGAAAATCAATGATTTTTATATCATCTTTTCGCTTTTCTATTGCCTTTTTAAATTGTTCAATCATATCAGGGTTTTGCTGTTCTTTCTCATGTTTTCTAAGCTGAAAATAGAGCTGGCTGCATTCTCGTTCAAGCATTTGTTTCTTTTCGGCAAAAGAAGCTAAAAGCTTTTCTTTACTGCGCTCGGTTAAGACTTGCATAACGGCTACACGGTGAATAATTTGCATCGCACCAAGCTCCCCGCTTTTAAAACTTTTACTCGCCCAGGCTTTTCTATTTTGCCTAAGCTTCTATCAGTTTACCCTTTTTTTGCGTGTAAAAAAAGGGGAGGTGCCGGCCCTCTCCCTTTTAGTCAAATATTTCAAATTGAACTTTCTTAGAAGACTGTGCGCCAGCTGCAAATACAGCTGTTCGAATCGCTTTTGCAGTCCGGCCTTGCTTTCCGATAACTTTACCGGTATCTGACTTATGGACAGATAAGCGCAGCGCAATCTTTTGATCGGTTTCTTCTCTTATGACGCGAATGTCATCTGGATGATCAACAAGCGGCGTCACAATGTGGACAATCAAATCTTCCAAGTGTTGATCAGTCATTACTTGCCTTGTTTAGCGTTGTGGAATTTTTCCATGATTCCTTGGCTAGAGAACAAGTTGCGAACTGTATCAGATGGTTTCGCTCCAGTTTGAAGCCATTTAAGAGCAAGCTCTTCGTCAATTTTTACTTCCGCTGGTTTTGCAACCGGGTTGTAAGTTCCGACTGTTTCGATGAAACGGCCGTCACGTGGTGAACGAGAATCTGCTACAACAATACGATAGAAAGGAGATTTTTTTGCTCCCATACGTTTTAAACGAATTTTTACTGCCATTTTACTAGCACCTCCGAAAATATTTCAACAAGATAGTATATTAACAATGATAAAAGTGTTTGTAAAGTGTTTTTTCTTAACAACGGTTTTATCATGTATAACCGATTACATAAAAGGTAGCTTAAACCCTTTTTTCTTGCCTTTTGACATGTTTGTCATCTGCTTCATCATTTTTTTCATTTCATCAAACTGCTTAAGCAGACGGTTGACTTCCTGTACGGATGTCCCGCTTCCTTTTGCAATCCGCTTCCGCCGGCTGGCATTGATGATATCCGGCTGTTCTTTTTCAAGAACAGTCATTGATTTAATGATTGCTTCCACATGATTCAGCTGTTTTTCATCAACTTGGATGTTTTTCAGGCCTTTCATTTTACCTGCACCCGGCATCATTTGCAGAAGCTCATCAAGCGGCCCCATGTTTCTGACTTGCCCGAGCTGCTCCAGAAAATCGTCCAATGTGAAGCTCATCGTTCTCATTTTTTGTTCCAGCTCTTTGGCTTTGTCTTCATCAACGCTGGCCTGTGCTTTTTCAATCAATGTCAGCACGTCGCCCATGCCGAGAATCCTTGATGCCATGCGTTCAGGATGGAACGGCTCTAACGCATCAAGCTTTTCGCCCAAACCTGCGAACTTAATTGGCGTGTTTGTGACAGCGCGAATAGAAAGCGCAGCCCCGCCGCGTGTGTCTCCATCCAGCTTAGTCAACACAACACCGGTTAAACCGAGCTGTTCATTAAAGCTTTTGGCAACATTCACAGCGTCCTGACCGGTCATTGAATCGACAACCAGGAAAATTTCTTCCGGATTCGCGATTTCTTTGACGTTGGTCAGTTCATCCATCAGTTCATGGTCGATATGCAAGCGCCCTGCCGTATCCAAAATGACGTAGTCATAATGTTCTTCCTTGGCTTTCTCAATAGCCTGTTTAGCTATTTCTACAGGACTGACCTGATCGCCAAGAGAGAAAACAGGCATATCAAGCTGTTTGCCGAGTGTTTCCAGCTGCTTAATTGCGGCTGGGCGGTAAATATCGGCAGCAACCAGCATCGGTTTGCGATTATGCTTTTTGCGCAGCAGATTCGCAAGCTTACCGCTTGTTGTCGTTTTACCGGCACCTTGGAGACCGACCATCATAATAACAGTCGGCGGCCTTTTTGCGACGGCGATTTTGCTCTCTTCGCCGCCCATCAGCTCAGTCAGTTCCTCTTGAACAACTTTAATGACCTGCTGGCCGGGCGTCAGACTTTTCATGACGTCTTGGCCTACAGCGCGTTCACTTACTTTTTTGACAAAATCCTTGACTACTTTAAAGTTAACGTCAGCCTCAAGCAGCGCAAGACGGACCTCACGCATCATCTCTTTTACATCTTGTTCGCTGACTTTCCCTTTTCCGCGGATTTTAGAAATCGTCTGCTGCAGTCGGTCGGCTAATCCTTCAAATGCCATAGTTTGCCGCCTCCTAATCTAATTTCTCAAGCGCTTCAATCAGAGCTGTAATTTCTTCCTCTTCTTTTGAACCGGAAGCAAGCTCCTTCAGCTTATTAAACATCTCTTTACGCTCCTGAAACTTTTTCAAAAGGAGCAGCTTTTCTTCATATTGTTCAAGCATTGCTTCTGTTCGTTTGATGTTATCATAAACAGCTTGTCTTGAAACCTCATATTCTTCGGCTATTTCGCCTAGGGAGAAATCGTCCAAATAATAAAGCGACATATAGCTCTTCTGTTTTGACGTCAACAACGACTGATAAAAATCAAACAGATAATTCATTCTCGTTGTCTTTTCGAGTGACATTTGAGCTCTCCCCTTTGTTAAGTCAAATCCCTTTACGATAACTTAGTTTACACGGTTTTAATGACACTGTCAAGTTTTTATCTTGTCAAAGCCGCGATTAACTTTTCCAAAATACGCTAAATATCATCCAATTTATTCCGATATTGTATATGAACCCTATTTTAAGGAGGATTTTTATGAAAAAAATCGGTTTATTGTTTATGTTATGTCTGGCAGCCCTGTTTACAATAGGTTTCCCGGCACAGCAAGCAGACGCTGCTGAGGCACCTTATAAGGCCTCAATCACAAATATCAGCACAGATGGAGGGGTATACGGTAAAATCAATTACGGACAAGGTCAATATTGGCGAGTCAAGTACAATATTACAGTAAGCGGCAAATTACTCGACCAAAACGGACAGCCAGTGCCAAACGCGCCCGTAAGATTTGAAGCGGACACGAAGGTCGGAAACACAACACAAACTGCTTCAGGAACGACTGATGCAAACGGAACATTTGAGGTTCCAATGTATTTGGGGCCAGCTGCTGGTTACTATACGTATTACACATCTGTTTCCGTTCATTACTATGACATCATCCCATTCAGAGTTTTTTCTGGTGAGTCAAGACTGGTATCCACTGATAACAGCCTTTATCATTTCGCCTATCAAGTAAGAAGATAAAAAAGAAAAAGGCCCCAAGATGTTGGGGCCTTTTTCTTAATCGTCGGCTTTTTCCACTAAATCTGAAAAGAGTCCGTACACATAGGATTCTGGATCAAATTCCTGAAGGTCATCAACTTTTTCTCCTAAACCGACTAGTTTAACCGGGATGTGAAGCTCGTTGCGAATCGCAAGGACGATACCGCCTTTTGCCGTACCGTCAAGCTTCGTTAAAGCAATGCCGGTAACATTTGTTGCTTTAGAGAATTCTTTTGCCTGAGCCATTGCATTTTGGCCGGTCGTGGCATCAAGGGCAAGCAGCACCTCATGCGGAGCTTCAGGAACTTCTCTTTCGATAACACGTTTTACTTTTTCAAGCTCTTTCATGAGATTTACTTTGTTTTGGAGACGCCCTGCCGTATCACAAATTAATACATCGGCATTTCTTGCTTTCGCAGCATGAACAGCATCGTAGATGACAGCTGCCGGATCGCTTCCGGCCGTCTGCTTAATGACAGGCACTCCTGTACGCTCTCCCCATACTTCCAGCTGTTCAATGGCTCCCGCTCTGAAAGTGTCTCCGGCGGCAAGTACGACAGATTTTCCTTCTTGTTTCATTTTATGAGCAAGCTTTCCGATCGTTGTTGTTTTCCCGACACCGTTTACACCTACCAGAAGGATTACGTTTAAACGCCCATCCTGGATGTTCAGTTCTGAAATTTGCTCATCTCCGCTGTTATAAATCTCGACCAGTTTCTCAGAAATCACTGACTGGACTTCCTTTGGATCTTGAATATTTCTGCGTTTGACTTCTTTTTTCAGCTCATCTATTAATTCCATAACGGTTGTAAAACCGACATCCGCGCTGATAAGAACCTCTTCAAGCTCTTCGAAGAAATCCTCATCCACTTTACGGTAACGGGATACAAGATCATTCACTTTGTTTTGAAAGGAGTTTCTTGTTTTTTCAAGGCCATCCTTAAACTTTTCAGATACGGAATCTGTCTGTTTTGTGATTTTCTCTTTTAATTTTTTAAAAAAGCTCATCTTTTAACCTCTTTCCTCGTTACTGAACGAATTCTTTTGTTTCTTCCAGCTTAACGGAGATTACCTTGGAAACACCGGATTCCTGCATGGTTACGCCATAAAGCACATCCGCTTCCTCCATCGTTCCTTTTCTGTGGGTAATCACAATAAACTGGGTATCACTGCTGTATTTTTTTAAATACTGCGCAAATCGGAACACATTCGCTTCGTCGAGCGCAGCCTCAACTTCGTCAAGGACGCAAAACGGCACTGGACGAACCTTTAGGATTGAGAATAAGAGCGCTATAGCAGTAAGCGCACGCTCTCCGCCTGACAGGAGATTTAAGTTTTGCAGCTTTTTCCCCGGCGGCTGAGCGATAATCTCGACTCCTGAATGAAGCAGATCGTTAGGATCGGTGAGCCTCAGTTCAGCTCGCCCTCCTCCGAATAAGGAGCGGAAAACTTGATCAAAGTGTGAGCGGATTTGGACGAATGTGTCGTTAAAGCGCTTCGTCATTTCTTCATCCATTTCTTCAATCACTTGAAACAAGGTATTTTTCGCTTCTGTTAAATCTTCTTTTTGTTCCGACAGAAACTTGTACCGTTCGTTGACCCTCTCAAACTCATCTATGCTTCCGAGATTCACGGTACCCAGCTCTTCAATTGCGAGTTTAATCAGCTTCACGCGCTTTCTGGCTTCCTCTGGATCAGTTTCAAGCTGATATTTCTCTTTTGCCCCCTCAAAGGACAAGCTGTATTCCTCCCGTAAGTATTGGAGTAAATTATCAAGCTCGACTTCCATTCGTCCAAGTTTGACTTCTTCGTCTTTTAAGAGCGTTGTTTTTTGTTTATACAGGCGTTTCATTTCTTTCAGCTCACGCTCATACGTATCAAGCCCATGCTGAAGCTTGATGCGCTGATCGCGCCTTAATGCAATCAGTTCGATCGTTTTCGTTTTGTCATTCAATTTATGTTTTGCTGCTTCTTCCAGCTTTTCTTCGCCGCTGGTGCTAGATGACATCTCTGACGTTAAGAAGCTTAAGTCTTCTTTTGCTTCTTTTAACGCAAGCTCTGTTTCAGTGAGCTCTTTCTTTAATCTGGCAAGGTTGTCCTCTTCCCCCTTGCATGCCTGCTCTTTTTTGGCCGCAGCGATCTTCAGCTCAGTCAGCTCGTTGGAGAGAGACTCTTTCGTTGAGGATTGCGTTTGTTTTTGTTTTGTCAGTTTGTCTATGTCCTCTTCAAGCTGTTTCATCTTTTCAGATACGGCAGAGAGCTCTTCTTCAAGCTTGCGTTTGCGCACTTTTCTCTCTTCATCGCTTTCTGACAGAGCAGATTTTTCTTGGTCATAGAGCTCTAAATGGGTATTGATATTTTTCTCGGCAACTTGAAGTTCGTACAGCTGGCCTTTCACATCCTGCTGCTTTAACCTTAAGCCTTCCCCGGTTTCTCTTAAGTCAGCCAGTTTTTTCTCCATATCCTGAATGGAGTGCTTAAGGGTTTTGACCTCTTGTTCAAGCAGAGCTGTTTTCTCTTCCATTTCAGCGAGCCGTTTCGTCACATCTTCTAGCTCCCGGCTTCTTCCGAGGAGGGAGTTATTTTTCTTTTTAACCGCGCCGCCCGTCATTGAACCACCGGGGTTCACAACATCTCCCTCAAGGGTTACGATGCGGTACCGGTGCCCGAGAAGCTTCGCAAGCTCGTTTGCGCTCTTTAAGTCCTCTGTGATCAGAACGGTTCCAAGAAGATTCTGGATGACGCTTCGATACGCAGGATCAAATGTGACAAGTTCACTGGCAACCCCGAGAAATGATGAATGCCGGGCGGCTGTTTCCGCGTCACGGCTTTGAAGCTGGCGGTCTCTAATAACAGAAAGAGGCAGAAACGTCGCCCGGCCGAAGGAATTCTGCTTTAAATATTGAATCGCTTTTCGGGCAGATTGTTCATCGTCGGTCACGACATGCTGAGCAGAAGCGCCGAGCGCTATTTCAATGGCCGTTTCATACTTTTGTTCTGTAGAAATCAGCTCAAGAACCGCTCCGCGAATTCCACCAAGGCGCTCTTTCGCTTTTAGCACTTCTTTAACACCTTGATAAAAGCCGGAGAAATCTCCCTGCATCGTCTCAAGCATGTCCTTTTTTGATCTCGCTTGCTGAACGTATTGGTATGCCTGATACAGAGCGGATTCATTTTTTTCGTATTGGCGCTTTTTCTGCTCATATTTTGTCTGCATATCACGATATGCACCGACTTGACTGTGAATCTCCTGCTCAATTCGGGCAAATTCCGTTTCACATGCGGCTTTACGCGCAGAAATATCACGCCGTTCCTGCAGGTGCTTTTCATTGTTGTCCGCGAGTCTCTGCAATGTGACAGCGGATTGGGACATCTGGTCATCAAGAAGCTGGAGTTCGTTGCGTATCGAAGCCTGGCTGTTTAACAGCTCAAAATAATCACTTTTCAGCTGCTCGATTTTCTCTTCGACATTTTCATTGTGAAGACTGAGAGCCTGCTGTTTTTCTTTTACTTGCGCCCTTAACTGCTTCACCTCAGCCTGAAGCGTTTCGAAGACAGCTTCCTGCTTCGAAAGCTCTTCTTTCAGAACCGTTTCTTTTTGCTGGAACTGAACGATGGCTTCTTCAAGCTGTTCTTGGTTTTGCACAGCGTTTTTCTTTCGTTCTTTCAGGACTTCTTTACGGCCTTCAAGCTTTTCCAGCTCTTCACTAGTTACCAGTAAAACTTGCTGGAGCTCATCTACTGACTCATCAAGCGCTTGTATTTTGTCCCTTGTATCCTCAATCTTTGCTTCTTTCGCAGAAATAGCAGACGATTCAGCAAGCTCTTCTTCTTTTGCCATCTGCACTTTCTCTTTAAGAGTCGACCATTTACCATGCAGCTCTTCGATATCATAGGCAGTCAGCGCAATTTCAACATGCTCCAGCTCTTTCTTTTTCTCAAGGTAGTCTTTCGCTATTGAAGCTTGAATTTTAAGAGGTTCAACCTGCCCTTCAAGCTCATGTAATATATCTTCTACCCGATTTAGATTGTCCTGTGTCTCAAACAGTTTATTTTCTGCTTTTTTCTTTCTCGTTTTATATTTAAGCACCCCGGCCGCTTCTTCAAAGATACTGCGGCGATCCTCCGCTTTACTGCTCAGGATCTCTTCCACTTTCCCTTGGCTGATAATAGAAAATGCTTCTTTACCAAGCCCAGAGTCCATAAATAAATCAATAATATCTTTCAAGCGGCATGGCTGATTGTTAATCAGAAACTCACTCTCACCTGATCTGTACACACGTCTTGTGACACTCACCTCGTGGAAGTCAATTGGCAAGAAATGATCATCATTATCAAGAGTAAGCGTAACTTCAGCTAGATTTAATCGCTTTCTTGAATCACTCCCGGCAAAAATGATGTCTTCCATTTTTCCGCCGCGAAGAGAGCGTGCCGATTGTTCGCCGAGAACCCAGCGAATGGCATCCGTGATGTTGCTTTTTCCGCTTCCGTTCGGCCCGACAACTGCTGTCACGCCTTTAACGAAGTCTACGGAAATCCGTTCTGCAAATGATTTAAATCCTATAACGTCTAAACGTTTGAGGAACATAGCGATCCTCCTTATGTAATAAGTATTTCAATTCTATCATAAACATTGGTCAAATAAGACGGCATACATACTGAAATCCCCCTGAGTCATAAGGGGGATTTTATTGTTTCGTATGGTGTTTTTGCAATTTAGCTAAAGCTTCCTGAGCAGCGTGCTGTTCGGCTTCTTTCTTTGAACGGCCGTTTCCGACTCCGAGTGGTTCACCTTTTAGAGATACGATGGCTTCAAATTCACGGTTGTGCGCAGGTCCTTTTTCGTTGGAGATTTTATACTCCAGAGAGCCTTTGCCGTCCCGCTGCACGTATTCCTGCAGCTGGCTTTTGAAATCCATCACATGAGAAAAAGCACCATCGTTAATTTTAGGGAACACATAAACTTTTAAGAAACTTTCGACCGGCTCTAATCCTTGGTCAAGGTACAAGGCTCCGATAAATGCCTCAAAAACATCCGCCAATAGAGCAGGACGCTTTCTTCCGCCTGTCATTTCCTCGCCTTTACCCAACAGGACAAGATCGCCGAATGACAGCTCGTGAGCCAATGAAACGAGAGACGGTTCGCAAACAATTGCGGCTCTCAATTTCGTCAAATCTCCTTCACTCATAGCCGGGTATTTGGCAAATAAGAATCTGGAGATCGTCAGTTCCAAAACAGCGTCACCTAAAAATTCAAGCCTTTCATTATCTTCATACGGCTTTTTCCGATGCTCATTCACATAAGATGAATGTGTAAATGCTTGATACAAAAGCTTTTCATTTTGAAAGTGAACCGAAATCCGTTCTTGAAACTCTTTAAATTGTTCTACTTTTTTATAGAACTTTTTTTTATCTTTATAATGTGAGTGTTTTGACATAGTAACCTCCATAGGCACATCAGGTTCACCGCGCTTCTCTGACTAAACCGGATACAGCGCGCGTAAAAGCGGCATGCTGTAATAACTGCACGAATAAAGGGCTAAAGCCCCGCGTTTCGGCGGGACTTTTAGCATCAGCTTATTGCTGGTTTTGTATGTAGTTCACAGCGTCGCCGACTGTTGCAATCTTTTCAGCATCTTCGTCAGAAATCTCCATATCAAACTCGTCTTCAAGTTCCATAACAAGCTCAACTACATCTAGGGAATCAGCACCTAAGTCTTCCTTGAAAGAAGCTTCAAGTTTGACGTCTGCTTCATCAACGCCAAGGCGATCTACGATGATTTTCGTTACACGCTCTAATGTGTCTGCCATAGCAATTCACCTCCCCTCAAGTATTATAGTGGATTCGTTTTTAAAAAACTAGAGAAACTACGATGAAATTTTCGAGAAAAAACTTACATCACCATTCCGCCGTCAATATGAAGCGTTTGGCCTGTCATATAACGAGCTCCCTCTGAAGCTAGGAACGTGACAACACTGCTGACATCGCTAGGTTCACCAAAGCGCGCAAGCGGAATTTGTTTCAGCATTTCGTCTTGAACGTCTTTTGCAAGTTTATCTGTCATATCAGTTGAGATAAATCCTGGCGCTATTGCGTTTACCGTAATATTTCGGCTGGCGAGCTCTTTAGCAGAAGACTTGGTTAAACCGATGACGCCGGCTTTTGCAGCCACATAGTTGGCTTGTCCAGGGTTTCCGCTGACGCCGACGATAGACGATACGTTAATAATGCGGCCTGAACGCTGTTTCATCATTTGTCTTGTAACAGCTTTCGTGCAGTTGAAAACACCCTTCAGGTTAATGTTAATAACGTCATCCCATTCGTCTTCTTTCATTCTCATGATGAGATTGTCTCTTGTAATCCCGGCATTATTAACCAGAATGTCAATCGTAGAAAAAACTGATAGCGTTTCTTTTATCATGTTTTGTACATCTTCGGGATTTGATACATCCGCTTTGACAGCAATTGCTTTTCTGCCCATTGATTTGATTTCATCTACCACTTCATTTGCTTTCGCTTCATTGCCGGAGTAGTTCACGACAACATTTGCTCCGCTTTTTGCCAGATCAAGGGCGATTGAGCGGCCGATTCCGCGGGATGCGCCAGTGACAATAGCCGTTTTATCATTAAGCATTATCATTCTCCTCCTTAAGCGTTTGAATTGCCAGCTCGATCGTTTCCGGATCTGATACAGCAATTGTTTTTAACCGTCTATTTACTTTTTTCACAAGGCCTGAAAGCACTTTTCCGGGACCGATTTCAATAAAAGTCGTAACACCCTCTGCGATCAGCTTGTTAATGCTTTCCTCAAAACGAACCGGAGAGTAAAGCTGCTCAATAAGTTTTTCTTTGATATCTGCTTTTTCAGTCATCACGTCAGCAGAAACATTTGAGATGACCGGAACGTCAGCGTCTTTTATGTCACAGGCGTCCAATACCTCTTTCAGCTTTTCAGCAGCCGGTTTCATCAGTTCAGAATGGAACGGACCGCTTACTTCAAGCGGAATTGCGCGTTTTGCGCCGTTCTCTTTTGCCAGTTCAGATGCAAGCTCGACCCCTTTAGCTGTTCCGGAAATGACGATTTGGCCAGGACAGTTGAGATTCGCAAGCTGTACAAGGTTGCCTTCCTCTGTGACTTTATCGGTTACTTGCTTTAACGCTTCAGCATCCATGCCGAGAATCGCAGCCATTGCTCCTTCGCCAGCCGGCACCGCTTCATTCATAAACTCTCCGCGCTTTCTGACGGTATAAACAGCATCTTTGAAAGACAGAGCGCCAGCCGCAACCAGTGCAGAATATTCACCAAGGCTGTGTCCTGCTGTGAAATCAGGTGTAATGCCAGATTCTTTAAATTTCTCAAGAACAGCGATGCTTGTCGTAAGCAAAGCAGGCTGCGCATTGTATGTAAGTGTTAATTCTTCAGCATCCCCCTCAAAAATAAGCGAGCTGAGTTTTGTTTCCAACGTTTCATCGGCTTCATCAAACAGACGCTTTGCAGCAGGCACCTGCTCATAAAGCTCTTTTCCCATGCCGATAAATTGTGATCCCTGACCCGGGAATAAAAATGCAATCTTACTCATGATGTAAAAACCTCCAGACTACTCATCTGTTTTTTCTTCTTTCACTTCTTCCTGAATGAGCGCAGCCACATTTTGGCTGACCATCTCTCTTGCTTGCCGAATCGCATGGAATACAGCATTTGAATCTGAAGAGCCGTGCGCCTTGATCACAGGCGCTTTTAAGCCAAAAAGACTTGCTCCGCCATAATTCGAATACTCCATTTTCATTTTCATTTCTTTCAATTTTGGTTTCAGCACAGCAGCTGCAAGCTTGGATGTCAAAGTAGACGTCATTACGTCTCTCATCATTTTAAAAATTGACAACGCAGAGCCTTCCAGCGTTTTGAGTGTAACATTCCCGGTAAAGCCGTCTGTTACTACAACATCCGCCACATCATCTAAAAGGTCTCGCGCTTCCACGTTTCCGATAAAATTGATGTTTGCTGTTTCTTTTAAAATTTGAAACGTCTGCTTCGTCAGTTCGTTTCCTTTTTTATCTTCTGTTCCGACATTTAAAAGTCCGACTCTCGGTGAAGTGACACCGCGCACTTGCTGAGAATAAACAGAACCCATGATGGCGTATTGAACGAGGTGCTCCGGTTTGGCATCGACATTGGCGCCGACATCAAGGAGAAGAAATCCGTCTCCCGAAACAGTCGGAAGTGTCGGGGCAAGCGCCGGACGGTCAATTCCTTTAATTCTTCCGACAATAAAGAGACCGGCTGTCATTAATGCACCGGTATTTCCTGCTGAAATGCATGCGTCAGCTCTGTTTTCCGCAACCTCCTGCGCCATAAGAACCATAGATGAGTTCTTTTTTCTTCGCACGGCACGGACAGGTTCATCCGTAGGCTCAATCACTTCATCTGCGTGCAGCACCGTGATGCGATCTGATGTAGTTGTTAAATGTGATTCTATCGTTGTTTTGTCACCGACAAGTGTGATATGGAGATCATCAAATGCCTCTATACCTTTTATAACTCCGTCAATAACAGCTTTGGGAGCGTGGTCTCCTCCCATTGCATCTACAGCTATTCTCATGCATGCTCCACCTTTATGAATGTTTTGAACGATACATGTCAAAGCGTCCAGAAAAAACAATTTCTTCGCCAACGTAGCTGTTCACTTCGACAACCGTTCTTCCTTTTTCTTTTTCGACAGCCGTCACTTTCGCTTTTGCTACGACACGTTCACCCTGCTTTACCTGTCTTGTAAAGCGGATGTCTGCACTTGCAGTCAGCGCCAGCTCGTCATCAATGACTGCAACGGCCAAAGAATTCGCCTGTGCAAATAAATGGTGTCCTCTCGCAATCTGATTCCGGCTGAACACGTGCTCCTGTTTTATTTCTAAAATGGATATCGCCTGATCATCCAGCTCAAGGTCAATAATTTCTCCGATAACTTCATCAAGTGACAGGGACTTCACTTCGTCCTCAAGTGTTTTCTCTGCCACGTTCTTAATTCTTTCTCTCAGTTCAGGTATGGAAAGCTCTAAGCGGTCCAAACGTATCGTCTGGATGCTCACCCCAAATTTACCCGCTAATTCTTCATCTGTAATAAAGGGGGTTGCTTGAATCGTCTGCTGAAGTAATTCCTGGCGTTCTCTCTTATTTCTTCTCATATCTAAACACCATCCGGACAATTAAGACTAGGTACTAATAGTAGTATATAATTTCATAGATTGGAATGCAACGATTGTTTCTGGCTGAACACCAAAAACTTCTGATACTCAGCTTAATTTTTCCCCGTCCATTACTCCGCTCTTCAGCAATTCATCTCTTAACACAGCGTATTCCGGCTCCTTCCAGAACGCGTCAGAAGCCACAAGATTCGCAGCATCCTGCCTTGCCGTTTCAAGCGCTCTGTAATCATGAACCATGTCCGCCACTTTAAATTCCGGCATTCCGCTTTGTTTTTTCCCGAAGAAATCACCGGGACCTCTCAGTTCCAGATCCTTTTCAGACAGCTCGAAACCGTCATTGGTCTCCGACATGATCCTCATCCGTTCTTTCCCTGTTTCTGATTTTGGATCAGCCATCAGAATACAGAAAGATTGATGCTCACCCCGTCCAACACGGCCGCGCAGCTGGTGAAGCTGTGATAGCCCGAAACGGTCGGCGTCATAAATCACCATAATTGTTGCATTCGGAACATTCACGCCAACCTCCACAACAGTGGTTGATACGAGAATTTGACAGTGATTTGCGCTGAATTCTCTCATGACCTGGTCTTTTTCATCGGAATGCAGCTTTCCATGCATAAGGCCGACATTCCATTTTCCCCGAAAAATATCAGAAAGCATATTGTACACGTCAATAGCGTTTTGCACATCAAGCTTGTCTGATTCTTCAATCAGCGGACAGATGATATAAGCCTGCCTGCCTTGCTTTAATTCTTTTTCGACAAATGCCAATATACGATCCAGCATGTCATGTTTTACCCAATAGGTTTCGATTCTCTTTCGTCCAGCCGGCATCTCATCAATGACAGATACATCCATTTCACCGAACACTGTGATCGCTAATGTTCTTGGGATTGGAGTGGCTGTCATAAAGAGAACATCGGGATCCTGCCCTTTGTTCCGAAGCTTTTTGCGCTGCTCAACTCCAAATCTGTGCTGTTCATCTGTAATAACGAGACTCAGCGCCTTAAACTCCACCTCGTCTTGGATTAAAGCGTGGGTTCCTACAAGAATATCAATCTCACCCGCCGCAAGACGCTCAAGCAGTTCTTTTCGCCGCTTCCCTTTAACAGAGCTTGTCAAAAGAGCAACGCTGACGTCCCATTTTTCAAATAGCGAAACGAGCGAATCAGCATGCTGCTCGGCCAGAATTTCTGTCGGCACCATGAGCGCTCCTTGGTATCCGGATAGGATCGCGGCATACAGTGCAATGGCGGCGACTGCCGTTTTTCCTGATCCAACGTCCCCTTGAAGAAGGCGGTTCATTCTGTATGGAGAAGACATGTCTGCTGTTATTTCGCGAAGAACGCGTGACTGGGCGTTTGTGAGGGGAAACGGGAGGCTTTTGATAAATCTCATGAGTTCTTCGTTTGAAAAACGCTGCCGTATCCCTTGTGTCTGCTCTCTTTCCGCCTTTCGGAACGCCTGCATTTTCAACTGAAACAACAAAAATTCTTCATAAACAAACCGCCGTCTGGCAAGCTTTAATGCTTCCCTTGTTTCAGGCTGGTGCATTGCTTTTAACGCTTGATAATAGTCAGGCAGTTTATAGCTTTTTCTTAGCTTTTCCGGAAGAGGATCAGGAAGTGAGTCTGCATATTGGGTCAGCGCCTGCTGAATAAAGCGCCTCATCATTTTGACGGTAACATTTTCTTTCACAGAATACACTGGTTCAATGCTTTTGTCTTCTTGATGCGGCCCGTTTTTCAACTCCTGAACAGAGATGTTTTGGCGGTGCTTGTCCCATTTACCTGAAACCGTCACCACAGAGCCGAGCGAAAGCTTCTTCTTCAAATAAGGCCGGTTAAAACATACGGCTGTGATTAAATAGTGGCCGACCAGAAGCCTGAATGTCAGCCTGTTTCGTTTTTTTCCGTAATAGGTAAGAGAAGGCTCTGAATGAACCTTCCCTTCGACTGTGACTCTTTCATCATGCTTTACTTCTTCTAAATCCCTCAGCTCGTAGTCATCATAGCGATAAGGGAAATAATTCAGAAGATCAGAAATGTCATAAATACCGAGTTCGTGTAATGTTTTTTCTGTTTCCGGCCCAATACCCTTAATGTTAGCTATACTAGTTTGCTGATGTTGTTTCACGTGAACCTAGCGCTCCTCCGAAAATTTTTTTCTCTAATTCTCTTCCTGTCGGTGTTGCCGCTAAACCGCCCTGGCCTGTTTCTCTAAGTGCAGTTGGCATCGTTTGGCCTATTTTATACATGGCATCGATAACCTCATCACATGGAATACGGCTTGTAATGCCCGCCAATGCCATATCAGCGGCAATCATTGCATTTGACGCGCCCATCGCATTCCGTTTCACGCAAGGCACCTCAACAAGCCCTGCAACAGGGTCGCACACGAGGCCTAGCATATTTTTTAATGTAATGGCCATGGCTTCCGCGCTTTGTTCGGGTGTTCCTCCTGCCATTTCAACAATAGCCGCAGCCGCCATGCCTGAAGCTGATCCAACCTCTGCCTGACATCCTCCGGCGGCGCCGGAAATGCTTGCGTTATTGGCCACGACAAATCCGAAAGCCCCGGCTGTAAACAAAAAGCGGATCATTTGTTCTCTTGTTGGATTCAGCTTTTCTTTTACAGCAAATAACGTACCGGGCACCACACCGGCAGAACCTGCAGTCGGTGTCGCACAGATGGTTCCCATGGCTGCATTTACTTCATTTGTTGCAACGGCTTTCGATACAGCATCTAAAATCAGCGGGCCAGACAGGCTTTTTCCTGATCGAATATAGGCCTGCAATTTAACGGCATCTCCGCCTGTTAAGCCCGTTTGGCTCGTAACTCCCTCGAGTCCTTTCTGAACCGCCGCTTCCATAACAGACAGGTTATGATCCATCTGCTGAAAAATGTCCTCTTTTGTTTTTTCTGTTACTTCCATCTCTTGAGCTATCATCACATCAGAGATCAATATTTGTTTTTCTTTAGTAATCTCAATTAATTCTTTTACATTACGAAACATAACTGGCTCCTCCTGACCCTTTTCGCTAGTCAGCAATCTTTGTCACTTGAATAATATTCGGCAGTTTCGACAGCTCGTCGAGAATGTGGTCGTCAATATTTTGGTCGACCTCTATTGTCATCAGCGCAAGCTGGCCGATATCTTTCCGGGCTACTTCCATATGTCCTACGTTGATTGAAAATTTCGCCAGAACATTGGCAACACCGGCAATTGTGCCAAACTTGTCATTATGAACAACTAATATGGCCGGATGATTTCCTGACAGCCGGAGCTCAAAACCATTCAATTCTGTGATTTCAATCTTTCCTCCGCCAATCGAAATACCCGTCAGTTCAAGCTCACCCTTTTCATCAGAAATGGTGATTTTTGCTGTGTTCGGATGGACCGGGACTGCGTCTTCTACCCGAAACTCTATATCAATTCCTTTAGCTTCTGCAATTTGTATAGCGGTTTTAATCCGTTCATCGAATGTATCAAAATCAAGCAATCCGCCGATAATCGCGACATCTGTGCCGTGGCCCTTATACGTTTCCGCAAACGAGCCGTAAAAAGATACAATGATGCGCTCAGGCTCTCTGCCAAATAAACTTCTGGCCACTCTCCCGATTCTAGCAGCTCCCGCTGTATGAGAGCTGGACGGACCGATCATAACCGGGCCGATAATATCAAAAACGCTTCTGTATTTCATGCTATTCCTCCTTATGAACCAGAGCTTATTAGCGCTTTGCTTCTAGACTAATTGATCAGATATAAAATGGCAAGCGGGCGCGTTACAGCGCTGCCGCACTTAAAAGCAGACATAAGAATAGAAGGGCAAATTGCCCTTCTATTCTGCAGAAACTATATACGAATACAGAGGCTGTTTCCCATTGTGGATCTCAACCTCAATCTCCTCGTACTTTTCACTGAGAAACGCTTCAAGCTGCTCAGCTTCTTCCTGAGACGCATCCTCACCATATAGAATGGTCACGATTTCATCATCTTCTCCGATCATTTCTGACAGCAGCATTTTCGCGGCTGACAGCTGATTTTCAGAAGTGCCGATAATCGTTCCATTCAGAATGCCCATAAAGTCGCCTTTTTTAATATCTTTACCGTCAATATGAGTATCTCTGACTGAGAACGTCACCTGTCCGCTTTTTACTTGCTGAATGGCGCTTAGCATATTGGCCTCGTTCGCTTCAGCTTCTTGATCCGGGTTAAAAGCCAGCAGGGCTGACATCCCTTGCGGAACCGTTTTAGCAGGAATGACAAAAACCTGTTCATCCACTACGCTGGCCGCTTGGTTAGCAGCCATGATAATGTTGGAGTTGTTAGGCAGGATAAATACCGTATCTGCATTTACAGACTTCACGGCATCAACAATATCCTCAGTGCTTGGGTTCATGGTCTGGCCGCCTTCAATCACAACAGAAGCGCCAATGCTTTTGAATAGGTCTGAAATTCCTTCTCCCATCGCCACAGTCACAATGCCATACGGCTGCTTTGCCGGCGGTATTTCGTTGTCTGCAGGTTTGCTTTCTTGACTGATGATAGAGGTATGCTGTTCTCTCATATTTTCTATTTTTATTTTGATCAATTCACCGTAATGCTGGGCGTAGTTTAACACGTTTCCCGGCTCTTCAGCATGAATATGAACCTTCGCCAGCGATTCATCCGCAATCACAAGCAGAGAATCTCCGAACTGGCTGAGGTCTTGCCTGAACGTGCCTTCGTCGAACTCTCTTTTTGTCTGATCAAGCCTAACCATCACTTCGGTACAGAATCCAAATTCAATATCTTCGGTATTCATCATGCTTTGCGCGCTCTTGTGATGCTCTGCGCTGACCATGTCGTCAAGTGACGGAAGAACTGCTTTCTGAGGTACAGTTTCACCTTTTAATGAAGCAAGGAAACCTTCATACACACAGAGCAGGCCTTTGCCCCCGCTATCGACAACTCCTACTTCCTTTAGGACAGGTAGCAATTCAGGGGTGCGGTTTAAAGACGCCTCTGCTTCTTCTGTCACTGCAATCATCAGCGCAGTGATATCGGTTTCTTTTTCTGCTAAGATCATCGCTTTTTTTGCAGCGTCTTTTGCAACTGTTAAAATGGTGCCCTCTACAGGTTTCATGACAGCTTTATACGCCATGTCTACACCTGCTTGCAGCGCAGCGGCAAACTCAAGTGCATTAATTTCTTTTTTCGTTTCAATGCTTTTGCTAAATCCGCGGAACAATTGGGATAGGATAACTCCTGAATTTCCGCGTGCTCCCATGAGCAGCCCTTTAGATAACGCGGAGCCCACCTTCCCGATATCATCCGTATCCATTTGTTCAACTTCTCTTGCTCCGGAAGTCATCGACAGGTTCATATTTGTTCCCGTATCACCGTCCGGCACCGGAAACACGTTCAGTGCATCAACTGCACTGGCGTTTTGAGACAGATTCTGCGCTCCCGCAAGAATCATCTCGGCAAAGGTTCTGCCGTCTAATGTTCTGATAGACAATCCTACTCCTCCTAACTACGGGTTCGTCACTCGTACGCCTTGGACATAAATATTGACAGAATCCACTGCCAGTCCGATGGTTTGATTTACTGTGTACTTTACTTTTGTTTGGACATTATGTGCCACTTCAGAAATTTTCGTGCCGTAGCTGACAATGATATACATGTCGATATGTATCTGTTCTCCTTCTTGGCGAACTTGGACACCCCTGCTGAAATTCTCTTTCCGAAGGATTTCAGTCAGTCCGTCTTTAATCTGGTTTTTAGAGGCCATACCGACAATGCCGTAACAGTCAACCGCCGCGCCTCCTGCAACCATCGCGATGACTTCATTAGATATATCAATCTGTCCGTACTTCGTTCTTAATTCAATGGACACACTAGTTCCTCCTTCGAATGCATAGAGTTACAGCTATTCTACTATATGGTTTCCATTATGAAAAGACCAGGCAATAATCGCTGGCCGTACCTCTACATATACTATAGCGCTGCTGTTTCCGCAAGATGTCAAGTGAATTTTCTTGAAAGATGATGAAACAATAGTTGCAAACGTTTTTTAGCTGTGGTAAATTATTTAAAGTATCCATATCGAAAGCATCTAAGATTATATGAATGTTAAAAAGTAGATGTTTTGTGCAAGTGAGGAGGGAAACAAATGGCACGTAAATGCGTTATCACAGGTAAAAAAACAACAGCTGGGAATAACCGTTCTCACGCAATGAACGCTTCTAAGCGCACTTGGGGCGCGAATCTTCAAAAGGTTCGTATCCTTGTGAACGGAAAACCTAAAAAAGTATATGTATCTGCTCGAGCTTTGAAATCCGGTAAAGTTGAGCGTGTATAACAAAATGAACGCCTGCCCCGATATGTGGCAGGCGTTTTTATGTGGTGAAAGAGGGCTTTGAACCCCTGGGCATTAATCTTTTCTAAATGAGCCCAGCATCGCCCGGACAATTCCTCCTAAAAACTTCGGCAATTTAATGGTGTAAAATTTCATTTTTGTCCCCTCCTATAACGTCCCGTAACCGCCTTGTTCATTGTTTTTAGCAATTGAATGAAAGCACATGCTTAATCCGTGCTTCTTATCATTATTAATATGCCTTTTGCAAACGAAAAAGTACCTCGTGAATGAATGAGTTCGTTACTAATACATAGTGTTGAACCGAGCGTAATATGACAATTATTTAGAGGATATTTAAAACCGGTCAGGGTCAGCTCATGTATGTCTTCGGAAAACGGTATGAAGGAGATATATCGCTTATTTTCATCCTTCTCAATATCATATTCACCAGGAGGGAACATTTGAATATGATTTTGTTTGTCTATCAGCCTAATTTTTATGTTCGTTTTTACACCTCTATACAGTAGCTGAATGTTTCCTAAAAAATGATCAGCTCTGCCGCCTGTAATGCCGAAAATCTGAATAATATCCGGCTGCTTTTCCAGCGCCCAATCAAGGGCGAGGTCTAAATCTGTTTGATCTTTTTCTGCTTGATACACATGAAGGGCGGGAGCGGCTTTTTCTATTCGCCGGCGTTCTTGCTCCGTTATGCTGTCAAAATCTCCGAAGGCTTCAACAGGAATGATCCCGGCATCTAAGAGAGTGACGGTGCCTTTGTCAACACCGATCCAAAGCGTGTGTTCATCCGTATAGCCGGTTAGATCGGGAATGAGATTTTTCGGGCCTCCCGCAACGATATTAATTGTTTTCATCTCTGATTCCTTTCTCTGCATACAGGAAAAAGAGCTTAGGCTATTGTATGCCCAGCTCTTTTCTAAAGCTGCTTATTTACTTCCTCTGATTTCAGAAATTGCTTTTTTGCGGTCAGACTGGCCATAAACAGCTGAACCGGCAACGAGTAAATTTGCGCCCGCTTCAATGACGAGCGGAGCGGTTTCTTTGTTGACGCCGCCGTCTACTTCAATTAACAGATCTTTTTTTCCTTTTTCATCCGCCATTCGCTTAACCTCTTTTATTTTAGGAAGGACTGAATGAATAAATTTCTGCCCGCCGAAGCCCGGGTTCACCGTCATTAAAAGAACAAGATCAAGATCGTCGAAAACATGTTCGATGACTTGTACAGGGGTATGCGGGTTTAGAACTACTCCGGCCTTCACTCCTTGCTCTTTAATGAGCTGGATGGTACGGTGCAGGTGCGGACATGCCTCAGCATGCACAGACAGGATATCTGCGCCTGCTTTCGCAAAAGCCGGGATATAACGATCCGGCTCTTCTATCATTAAATGGACATCAAGCGGCAGATCCGTTACCGGCCGGACCGCTTCTACAATCAGCGGACCGATTGTGATATTCGGGACAAAATGGCCGTCCATAACATCAATATGAATACAATCGGCTCCGCCTTTTTCTACATCTTTAATCTCATTGCCTAAAGCGGCAAAATCAGCGGAAAGAATAGATGGTGCAACCTTTATCATTATGCTAATACCTCGGCTTTCTGTCTTTAATCTCCGTCATAAATTCAACATAATGGTCATAGCGATACTGCTTTAATTCTCCGTCTTCAACAGCTTGTTTCACCGCGCATTTCGGCTCTTTCAGATGTAAACAGCCTCTAAATTTGCATGAAGAGCTTTTTTCTCTGATATCAGGGAAGGTATAGCCCAGCTCTTCTTCCTCAATGTCTGTAAATTCAAGCGAGCTGAATCCTGGTGTATCTGCAACCAAACCTCCGGACGTATGAATCAGCTCCACGTGGCGGGTTGTGTGTTTCCCGCGGCCCAAATGCTCAGAAATCTCGTTTGTTCTTAATCCAAGCTCCGGACTGATCGCGTTGAGAAGCGAGGATTTCCCAACACCGGACTGACCGGCAAATACCGTTGTTTTATCCTGAAAATGCGGGATGATGTCCGTTAAACTGTCTTGGTCCTTAGAGGAGGTAAGGTATACGTCATAACCAATATTCCGATAGTCTTCTGCATAGGCTTGTATCGTATCTTCTGTATCTTGATCTTCAATCAGATCCATTTTAGTAATGCATATAATCGGCTGAATATCATTGGCCTCAACGAGAACCAGGAAGCGGTCGAGCAATGCCGTGCTGAAAGAAGGCTGAACCGCTGAGAAAACCAGGACCGCTTGATCAACGTTGCAAATTGGCGGCCTGATAAGCTCGTTGGTTCTTTCTTTAATTTCCATTAGATATCCTTCTTTGTCATTTTCAGCTTGATACACAACGTAATCACCGACAAGAGGGGTAATTTTGTTTTTTCTGAAAATGCCTCTTCCTCTGCATTGTATTACTTTATCTGAATCCTCTGATTCATCCAGTACATAGTAAAAGCCGCTTAGCGCCTTAATAATTTTGCCCTCAGGCATATTTTCCCTCCTTGTTATTCATCTTTTGGATACTCAATGGTTTTGTAGCTGACAACTTTATTGTTTACCATTACTTGATAGTACCCTTTTTGGCCGGGTTCAATCTTTAGTTCGATCGTTCGTTCAGTCGGCTCTTTTATCTTAAATTCTTCGTAAGTGTCAGAGATGCTGTGATCCGCATCGTCAACCGCGATTTGCACTTGAAGCTCGTCCCCTTCATTTTCTGGTTCGTAGGGGATCTTGACCTTTTCTTTCACTGTTTTCGCAGGTTTTTTCTCTGGTCCGAGAGAGAATGTCACTTCAACTTCGTTTCCCGGCTTTACTGCCGTACCTGCTGCTGGTTTTTGTTTGACAACCTGTCCTTCTGGAACATCATCTGAGTATGCTTCTTTTTCTACAAGCTTCAATCCGTTGTCTTCCAGATATCCAGACGCTGCTTCTTTACTGTAGGTTTTCAAGTCTCTAAGCGTAATGTCTTCGGGTCCGATACTGACTGTAAGTTTGACTTGATCTTCACTCGGGACCAGCTCAGTCCCTGCTGAAGGATTTTGGTCAATGACAGTGCCCGCATTTTTCTCGTCATTCACTTCATTTACTGTTACATGATTAAACCCTTGGTCCTTCAACGCTTTTTTTGCTTGGTCGACCGTTTGGCCTGTCACATCACCGATCTCCGTTTTTGCTTTTCCGGTGCTCTTATAAAGGGTGACCGTGGCGCCTTCTTTGACTGTGGTATCCGCTTTAGGATCCGTTTTTACCATCAGGCCCTCTTCAATTTTTTCATCTGAGATTTCCAACACCTCGGAATCAACCTGTAAACCTTCTTTTTCCAAGAGCCCTGCGGCTTTTTCGTATTCCATTCCGGAGACATCAGGTATTTTGACATCCTTAGGCATGAAAAGCGACGGAAAAACAGTGACAGCAAGAATTCCAGCTGTGATAAAAACGAGGCATATCGTGAGCAAAACCCACGGCCACTTTTTTCTTTTGCCGTTCTTCTTTGTTTTGTTTTCTTGTGCGGTTGTCACTTCAGCTTCTTTTTCGCCAGCAGCTTTAGCGAGTTCTTCATCTTTAATGATAGGTATCGCTTTTGTCATTTCTTCATCTTCTTGAATCGTAAATCTCTTTTCATTGAGTCTGTCGGCATCAAAAGCTGTTTTTATGTCTGCTTCCATGTCTTCAGCCGTTTCGTAGCGATGAAAAGGATCTTTGGCAGTTGCCTTGAGTATGATGTTTTCAACGCTTTGGGGGACCGATGGATTCCACCTTTTTGCCGAAGGAGTTTCCGCTTGAAGATGCTTCAAGGCGATGCTGACTGCTGACTCTCCATCAAACGGAATACGGCCGGTTAAAAGCTCAAATAGAACGATTCCAAGCGCATAAATATCCGATTTTTTTGTGGCTAAGCCGCCCCGGGCCTGTTCAGGTGATAAGTAATGGACCGAGCCCAGAACTGAATTGGTATGGGTGATTGTGGTCGAACTTAGTGCCGTCGCAATTCCAAAATCCGTTACTTTGATATTTCCCATATGATCAATCAAAATGTTATGCGGCTTGATGTCTCTGTGAACAATCTGGTTTTGATGGGCATGAGCGATGGCTGAGACAATTTGCTCCATGATGTTCAGCGCTTCTTTAGGGTGAAGCGGCCCATTTGCTGTTATGTATTCTTTAAGCGTCATGCCTTCAACGTATTCCATGACAATATAATAAATATCATCTTCCTCGCCCAAATCGTAAATGCTGACAATATTCGGGTGATCGAGGCTTGATGCGGATTGGGCTTCTCTGCGGAAACGCCTGATAAATTCATTGTCATTTGCATAGTCAAACCGCAGGATTTTAATTGCGACTTCACGGTCTAGAATGATATCCTCAGCTAAATACACGTTGGCCATTCCCCCGCCGCCTATAACGCGGAGAATTTGGTAACGCCCGCTGATCCGCTTGCCGATTAGCACTGATCTTCACCCTCTTCAACTTGTAAAGCAAGCTCAAGCAAAACTGCTGTTATGTTGTCTTCTCCGCCATTCTGATTGGCTTTGTCCACAAGCAGGTTTACTTTTTCCTGAGGAGCTGAATCGCTTTGCAGGATGTCTTTTAACTCAGTGCCTTCCACTTTATTCGTCAGTCCGTCAGAACATAGAAGCAGTTTGTCTCCGGGTTCTATATCAAAGGAACGGGTGTCAATACTGACTGACTGGTCTGTTCCAAGCGCCTTCGTCAACACATTTTTTCGCGGATGATGTTCAGCGTCTTCTCTGGAAATCTCTCCAGTGCGAACCAGTTCATTTACAAGCGAATGGTCTTCTGTCACTTGAACGAAATCATCGTCCTGAAGCAAATAGCATCTGCTGTCTCCGATATGGGCAACAGAAACCGTTTTCCCCGTAAAAAGCGCACATACAATCGTCGTCCCCATGCCTTGGCATTCTTCGTGGGCTTGAGCGTGATCGTATATTTTGCTGTTTACCGAAAGAATCTGTTCAATGAGCCATTTTTCACATTCCGAGGGCGCAGTTGGAATAGTCTCTGCTTCATTCCATTTCTCCCCCATGGCTTTCACAGCCATCTTGCTCGCAACATCTCCAGCAAGATGGCCGCCCATGCCATCAGCGACAACCGCTAATATAAATTCATCTTTCCCCTTGAATATCCCCGCATCATCTTCATTATGCTGGCGGATTTTTCCTGTATCTGTTTTTAAGGCTGTTAACAACCCTCATCACCTCGTCTCGTCTTGACGCTCCTTCGCGCGAAGCTGACCGCAGGCTGCGTCAATGTCATGTCCTTGCTCTCTTCGGATTGTGACATTTACTCCGCGGGATTTCAGCGTTTTTTCAAAAGCAAAAATCTGATCACGCGGTGTGCGCACATAGTCCCGTTCAGGCACGTAGTTTACCGGAATCAAGTTCACGTGGCATTTGACTCCTTCCAGCAAGTCGGCAAGCTCTTCGGCGTGTTCCACCTGGTCGTTTACGCCTCCGAACAGCCCGTATTCAAAGCTGATGCGGCGTCCCGTTTTATTAATATAATATTTAACGGCTTCCATTAGATCAGGCAGTTTATATGCTCTGTTAATCGGCATCAAACGGCTTCTGATTTCTGTGTTCGGCGCGTGCAGAGAAATTGCAAAGTTAATCTGCATTTGCTGATCAGCAAATTCGTAAATTTTCGGGATGATCCCACTCGTAGAGACCGTAATATGGCGAGCACCGATATTCAGGCCCTTGTCATGGTTAATGATTTTCAAGAAAGCGAGCATTTCGTTAAAGTTATCAAAAGGTTCGCCGATTCCCATGATCACGACAGAGCTGACGCGTTCATCCGTTTCATCAAGAGCTTTTTGCACTTTGACTACTTGAGCGACAATTTCCCCCGCTTCAAGGTTTCGTTTTAAGCCTCCAAGCGTTGACGCGCAGAATGTGCAGCCAATACGGCAGCCGACTTGTGTCGTTACACATACAGAATTGCCATACTCGTGTCTCATTAAAACGGTTTCGATGGTATAACCGTCATGAAGCTCAAACAAAAACTTCATCGTACCGTCTTGAGAGGTTTGTTTAACAGCCGTTTTCAGCGTTGTTAACACAAAGTGAGTGTTTAATTTCTCACGCAGATCCTTTGAGAGGTTTGTCATATCTTCAAAAGAAGATACGCGTTTTTCATATAGCCATTCAAAGATCTGGGCTGCACGGAACGGTTTCTCTCCATTGTCTGTCAGCCATTGTTTGATTTCATCTAATTCAAAAGAATAAATAGACGGACGCTCTGTCCGCAATTCTTTTCTTACTTTTGTTTTATTAAGTTCTGCCATTGCTTATCCCTTCTTTCTCATGCTGCAAATAAAGAAACCATCTGTTCCGAAATAATGAGGAAGGATTTGAAGCCTTCCATCCCGAACAAAGGGTCTCACCTTTTCAGGCAGCCGCTTTTCAAGAGACAAATCGGGTTCAAAATCAGGATGTTCTTGTATAAACGCATGTATTACTTCATCATTTTCTGTCCGGTCCATTGTACACGTACTGTAGACAAGAGTGCCACCTTTTTTTACTAATGGTGCGATTTCCCTCAAGATCGACAGCTGGATTTCAGCTAGACGGGCGCTGTCGTCAGGTTTTTTCGTGTATTTCATGTCCGGCTTTCTTCTGATAACACCGAAACCTGAGCACGGGGCATCGACCAATATTCGGTCAAACTGTTCGTTTTCAAACGTTTCCCCTGCTTTTCTTGCATCCATTGTTTCCGCATGAATGATTGTCAGGCCAAGCCGATCTGCCGCTTCTTTGATTAGCTTCACTTTATGTTTGTGAAGATCAAGCGACGTAACGCTCCCCTTGTTCTTCATTAATTCTGCGATATGAGCCGACTTTCCGCCAGGCGCCGCACACGCGTCAAGCACTGTTTCATCAGGCTTAGGATCAAGGGCGCGGGCGACGAGCATGGAGCTCTCATCCTGGATGGAAACTTCACCGTTTTGGAAGAAATGAGTTCCGGCAATTGTTCCCTTTAAGAGCTTCACAGCATCTTCAGCGAGGTCGCCTTTTTCAACTTCGATTCCCTCAGCAGCCATTTGGTCAAGCAGCTCAGCTCTGTCTGCTTTCATTTGATTGACACGCAGCGTCTGTTTCGGCGGAATGAGATGGATGCGGCAAATCTTTTCCGCAGCTTCAAATCCATACGCATCCGCCCACTCTTTCACAAGCCACTCCGGATGGCTTGTTTCTGTCGCCAGCCGGCGTACAGGATCTTCGATCGCGTCAAAGGATGGAACACCTTCGCGCTGAATAGAACGGAGCACGCCGTTGACAAATGAAGCAATGCCTTTGTGTCCGCGGATTTTAGCAATCTCAACCGCTTCATGGATGGCTGCCCTGTCTGGAATCTTCTCTAAATACTCCATTTGATATAAGGATAGGCGAAGAAGCTGAATCACCCACGGCTTTACCTTTTGAGGCTTATTGATAAACGGTTTAAGCATATAATCAAGCGCGATCTTATTTTGTAATGTACCATAGACAAGTTCAGTCAAAAGCCCTCTGTCCTGATCACTCAGTTCATTTGATTTAATGACCGATTTCAGCAGCAGGTTGCTGTATGCCTGATTTTGTTCTAATTTGATCAGCGCCTCAAGGGCGATGTCACGAACACTAGTTTTTTTCATTGTTTACTCCTAACACATCACCGGCTTCAACATGAGCGCCTCGCACAAAGTCTTCGCCTTTCATTCGTTTTTTGCCTGCCGGCTGGAGTTCGGTTAATAACAGAGCCGTATCGTTACCTGTGGCAACGATAATCCCTTCCTTTTCAACCGCAACGACTGTGCCTGGCTCAGCTTTGGTTGATGCGGGTGTTTTTTTAGATTCCCACACTTTCAAGTTTTGTCCATTAAGCGTCGTATAGGCAACAGGCCATGGATTTAAGCCGCGGATCTGGTTGTAAAGCTCTTCGCCCGTTCTGGACCAGTCGAGCAGCTCTTGCTCTCTTTTAATGTTAGGCGCGTACGTCGCTTTCTCTTCATCCTGCTTTTCAGGTGATATGCTGCCGGCAATGACGTTTGGAACCGTTTCAGACAACAGCTTCGCGCCAGCAACGCTTAATTTATCGTGCAGTGTTCCGACATTGTCGGTTTCTTCAATATCCACTTCCACTTTTGAGATCATGTCCCCGGCATCCAATTTTTCTACCATATACATAATGGTAACCCCGGTTTTTTTCTTTCCCTGCAGAATGGAATAATGGATCGGTGCCCCGCCGCGCAGTTCCGGCAAAAGGGATGCGTGAACGTTAATGCAGCCGTATTTTGGACTGTCGAGAAGCTCTTTAGGCAAAATTTGTCCAAATGCCGCCGTTACAATAAGATCAGGCTTTAATGCCAGCACTTTCTCAATTTCTTCTGTCAATCTGACTTTTTCCGGCTGAAGAACCGGGATGCCGTGACGCAATGCCTCTTCCTTGACCGGAGGAGGTGTCATGACTTTTTTTCTGCCCTTCGGACGGTCCGGCTGTGTGACGACCCCCACTACTTCATATCCGTCCTCTATCAGGGTTCTTAAAACAGGAACTGAAAAATCCGGCGTTCCCATAAATACGATTCTCGTCATCAAATCATCCTTCCATATCCGCTAGTTCATCTTCTGTATAGTATTTACTTATTTTAGATGTAAACAGCACACCGTCTAAGTGGTCCATTTCATGCTGCACGGCTCTTGCTAAAAAGCCTCGCGCTTCCAGAATGAATGGTTTTCCCTGACGGTTAAACGCGCGCACTTTGACATAATCGGCACGTGTGACATCACCATAGACGCCAGGAAAGCTCAAGCATCCTTCAATTCCGGTTTGCTCGCCACTTTTTTCTAAAATTTCAGGATTAACGAGATCAATTCTCCCTCTGTCATCCCCGATGTCTACAACTGCCGCTCTTTTTAAAATGCCGATTTGCGGCGCTGCCAGTCCGACACCATCCATTTCAAGCATGGTGTCGTACATATCGTCAAGCAGTTTTTTTAGCTTTTTATCAAAAACAGTCACGGTTTCCGCAGGTGTTTCCAAAACCTCCGCAGGATGTGTGACGACCTTTTTTACTGCCAATTTGTTACCCTCCAAGACGTGAGATCTTACATCATCATATAAGGATTCATATCAATTGAAATCATTACATGTTTTTGTTCAATTTCGCGTTTATAATGTTCCAGTATCTTCTTCAATAAAGCGGATAACTGGGTTTCCTGTTTGTATTTTATCACGCATTGATAGCGATATCTATCTTTGATCCTGGCTATCGGCGACGCGCTTGGTCCGAGAATTTTCGTGTCAGCTCCGCAGTTTGCTTTCAAAAAATGAGCGATTTTTTCAGCTGTAACCGCTGCTTTCGCCACTTCCTCATGAGAAACAGTCACAAGAGCCAAATAGTAGTATGGCGGATAGGATTGCTCTCTCCTGTGCGCCATTTCATGCTGATAGAACGTTTCATAATCGTGTGTTTTCGTCAGCTGGATACTGTAATGAGACGGTGTATACGTTTGAATGATGACATGGCCGGGCTTTTCATGCCTGCCTGCCCGGCCGCTGACTTGCGTTAACAGCTGAAATGTTTTTTCAGCCGATCTGAAATCAGGAATATGAAGTGTTGTATCAGCACTTAACACTCCGACAAGCGTGACATTCGGAAAATCAAGCCCTTTCGCGATCATTTGCGTTCCGAGAAGAATATCCGCTTTTCCTTCTCCGAAAGCTGACAGTAATTTTTCATGGGCGCCTTTCCGTGATGTCGTGTCAACATCCATCCGAATCACTCTCGCACTTGGCAGCACTTTTGTCAGCTCTTCCTCCACTCGCTGTGTTCCCGTTCCGAAAAAGCGGATATGCTCGCTTGCGCATTCAGGACAAGTGTGCGGAACAGGCTCTTCATGTCCGCAATAATGGCATTTCAGCCTTTGGCCGTAACGATGATACGTCATGGAAATGTCGCAGTGCGGGCATTGCGGGACATAGCCGCAATCCCTGCACATCACAAAGGAAGAATAGCCCCTCTTATTTAAAAACAGCACCGCCTGCTCACCCTTGGCAATCGTTTCTTCAAGCTTTTCCATCAATTCAACTGAAAACATCGAACGATTGCCGTTTCTAAGCTCCTCTCTCATATCGACAAGCGAAACCTCAGGCATCACCCGGTGGTTAACACGGTGCTTCAGTGAAAGAAGCTCGTATACGCCCTTTTGCGCTCTTGCATATGACTCTAATGTCGGCGTAGCACTCCCTAATACAACCGGGCAGCTGTGATGCTCAGCCCGCTTGATTGCCACCTCTTTCGCATGATAGCGCGGCATTTCTTCCTGTTTATAGGAAGACTCGTGCTCTTCATCGATGATTATCATTCCGAGATTTTCAAACGGAGCAAAAATGGCGGATCTGGCACCGACGACAAGCCGTACTTCCTTCCGGTGGATTTTACGCCACTCGTCATATTTTTCTCCTGTGGATAAACCGCTGTGCATGACTGCCACCTGGGAGCCGAAGCGGCCCTTGAAGCGGTTGACCATTTGCGGCGTCAGCGATATTTCCGGTACGAGGACGATGGCTTCTTTTCCTTTCGCCAGTACTTTTTCAATTGATTGCAGATAAATTTCGGTTTTTCCGCTTCCTGTCACGCCGTGAAGGAGGAACACTTTATGCTCATCGCTGTCCAATGTCTCGCGTATGGGCTCGAAGGCAGCCCTCTGTTCGTCTGTCAGCGGCAGGGGCTCTGTTTTTTTGAACATTTTGTCCTGATAGGGATCTCTGTAAACCTCTTCATAGCTTTCCTTCAAAAGCCCTTTTTGGATAAGGGTTTTAATGGTTGCAGAGCTCGTATCCGTTTTTTTGCACAATTCCGCCGCAGGAATTTTCACACCTTCCGGCTCAGAGATGAGAAAGTGAAGAATCGCCTGCTGTTTTGCTGCTTGGCGGGACAATCCCTCAGCCTGCTTAGCAAGCTCTTCTTTACTCGCATTTGCCTGAATATGCCTGACCATTTTTTTATTGGTTTTTTGCGCGACTTTATACGTCACGTCAATGTCCCCTTTTTGAACATGCCTTTGAATCAGTTTCAGCGTCTCATGATCGGGTATATCTGAATACAGCAGCGTCTTTGTTTCAGAAAACAGCCGTTCCACTTGCGGCGGAAGATCGGCTCCGTGTGCAATTTTTAATTCTTTTTCATATTTCGCCTTTAAGGCGGCAGGCAGCATTGCTTGAAGCGCCGTTATTTTAAAAGACAGCGTTTTGTCTGACAGCCATGATGACAGAATCATAAGCTCCTCTGTCAGAACAGGTGTAAGATCTAATAAATCCTCTACTTCCTTGACAGATTTTCCCGATAGGTCAGATGCTTCTTTGACTGCTGTCACAAACCCTTGAATCTTACGGGGGCCAAACGGAACAATGACCCGCATCCCCGTTTTGATCATGCCCTTGAGATGGTCTGGGATTTTATAATCAAAAGGCCTGTCTATATTTTTGGTGCTGACATCAACGATGACTTCTGCAAAATTCATGAGCGCTCTCCGGTTTGTTTTGAGAGGGCTGCGATCTCCTGAAGGACCTCAAAAGAAACATCGAGCTTAGACATGATCGGGAGTTCGCGTTTATGCCCGTCTTTGAAAAAGATTGTCACGATATTCGTATCAGCACCAAAACCGGCCCCATTTGCTTTCACATCATTTGCCACAATCAAATCAAGGTTTTTAGCGGCGAGCTTTTTACGTGCATAGTGTTCAATGTCTTGTGTTTCGGCGGCAAATCCGACCAAAATCTGCTCTTTCTTTTTCTCGCCCAATTCTTTCAAAATATCGACTGTTCTTTTCAGTTCTAAGGTCATGCCGCCGTCTTGTTTTTTCATTTTATGGTCAAATACTGTTTTCGGCGTAAAATCGGCTACCGCAGCTGTTTTAATGACTATATCGCTTGCGTCATACACAGAGAGCACAGCTTCGCGCATATCCGCAGCCGATTGAACAGGGATAAACTCAGCAAGGCCTTTAGGCTGATCAAGTGAAACAGGCCCAGAAATTAAGGTTACCCGTGCGCCGAGCTGAACAGCAGCCTCCGCTAGTGCGTAGCCCATTTTGCCCGTCGATTTATTGGTAAAAAACCGGACAGGATCAATCGCTTCCCGCGTTGGACCGGCTGTAATGACCACATGCTTGCCTTCTAAAGGAGCGGATGTTTCTTCAGCAAAATGTTTTTCGGCCAGCTTTACGATGTTTTCCGGCTCTTCCAATCTGCCTTTTCCTACGTAACCGCATGCTAAATAGCCCTCACTTGGCTCAATAAAACGATAACCGTCCTGATAAAGAACAGAAATGTTTCGTTTGACTGCCGGGTGGTCATACATATGAACGTTCATCGCCGGCGCGATCCAAACGGGAGCCGTTGCTGCCAACAATGTTGTCGTCAGCATATCATCAGCGATGCCGTTTGCCAGTTTTCCAATCACATTTGCAGTAGCCGGCGCTACGATAATCAAGTCGGCCCAGTCTGCAGCATCAATATGAGAAATAACGCTTGGATTTTGTTCTTTAAATGTATCTGTATAGACTTCGTGGCGGCTCAATGCCTGAAATGTCAGCGGTGAAACGAATCGGCAAGCGGATTCAGTCATAATCACTTTGACATTTGCTCCTGCCTGAACCAGCTTGCTCGTTAACGCACAGGCTTTATAAACAGCGATGCCTCCGCTCACGCAAAGTAACACATTTCGATTGTTTAGCAATGAATTCTCCCCCTCTGCACTTTACAAAACCGCACGGAAAAAAATAACAACCTACATGTGATATAGGTTGCTACTTGTGCTACTATTCGCGGTCTTCCTTTTCAAACGAAAGCAGGCCTGCATCAATTTCTTCTAAAGCTTTGCCTACATATTTGTGTGAAATCGTATGTTCAATCATTTGGTCTTTTTTGATTTGCATTTCACGTGCGCGTCTCGCAGAAACAGTCACCAGCGTATATTTTGAATCTAATTTATTCATTAAAGAATCAATTGACGGATCTAACATTGATTATTCAACCTCCAGCATTTTCTTATATCTTGGTGCAACGCGTTCACGCTTCAAATGTTCAGCAAGAACGATTGCTTTGATTTTATCGCAAGCCGTTTCGACATTATCGTTTTCAACGACATAGTCATAAGCATCCATCATTTCGATCTCAGCTTTTGCGGCTTTCATTCGATTTTCAATCAGAGCGTCTGTTTCTGTTCCTCGTGTCACGATTCTGTTTTTCAGTTCAGAAAGGCTTGGAGGCGCAAGGAAAATAAATAGGCCTTCCGGGAAAGCATTTCTCACTTGAAGAGCCCCTTGAACTTCAATTTCTAAAAAGACGTCTTTTCCATCTTGAAGCGTCTGTTCAACATAATCGACTGGCGTGCCGTAATAATTGCCGACATACTCTGCCCATTCAAGCAGCTTGTTGTCCGCAATCATTTGCTCGAATTCGTCTCTTGTTTTGAAAAAATAATCGACTCCGTTCACTTCGCCCTCTCTTGGACTTCTTGTGGTTACTGAAATCGAATATTCAAATTTTGTGTCTTCCTGCGAAAAGATCGCTTGTCGAACCGTTCCTTTACCAACTCCTGAGGGACCTGAGAGAACGATTAATAACCCTCTTTCTTTCATGCGGCAATTACCCCTGCCCTTCATCCATAATTTCTTCTTTAACAGAAAGTCTGTGTGCAACTGTCTCAGGCTGGACGGCAGATAAGATAATGTGATCACTATCCATGACGACAACTGCACGGGTTCTTCGTCCGTATGTAGCGTCAATTAGCATTCCGCGGTCTCTTGCATCCTGAATCATCCGTTTGATTGGCGCAGACTCCGGGCTGACAATCGAAATCATCCGATTGGCGGAGATGATATTGCCAAATCCGATATTAATCAGTTTAATCGTCATCTTCTACGTTCCCCCTGTAAAATAGACGTCTCTAGTTTAGCCTAGTAAGACCGTCTGTAAACAATACGCACAGTCACTATTCTATATTTTGCACTTGTTCTTTTATTTTTTCAATAGAACTTTTCATTTCAACGACAAGCTTTGTGATCTGATGATCATTTGCTTTTGAGCCGATCGTATTTGCTTCCCGATTGAGCTCCTGAACAAGAAAGTCGAGTTTGCGCCCGACAGCTCCGCCACTAGCTAATATATCACGAAACTGGGCGAAGTGGCTCTTCAGCCTTGTAATCTCTTCAGTGATATCAGAGCGGTCTGCAAAAATAGCGCATTCTGTTACAAGCCGGCTCTCGTCTAATACGTCTTCAGTCCATTCTTTGATTCTGGCATACAGCCGTTCCCGGTAACGAGATACGACATCTGCAGCCAGCAATTCAGTTTCTCTCACCAGCTCTTCAAGCTGATCAATATGCATCAGGCAGTCTTTCGCTAAGAGCAGCCCCTCTTTTTCACGCATTTCACAGAGACCTTTTACCGCTTCTTCTGCAGCATCGATGATCAACGCCTCCAGCTTGTCATTTTGCGTCTGTTCTTCATGAACCTGGACGACATGATCAAGCTTAAAGAAATCCATTACATCGGGCTCTGCAGACAATTGATACCGCTTCTTCATATCTCTCGCGGCTGCGACAAACTCATCGAGCAGCGGCCAATCAATTTCAAGCCTTTTCTCAACAAGCATATCGCTGTCAACGGATACGAAAAGCTCAATTCTTCCGCGCTGAATATGCTGCAGAATGGTCTGTTTCAGCTTATCTTCAAAATATAGCAAAGGCCTTGGCAAACGAGCGTTCACTTCTTTAAATCTGTAGTTCACAGATTTAAGTTCAACGCTTACAGAGAGATCGTCTTGTGTTTTGCTTGCACTGCCGAAGCCTGTCATACTTCGTATCATTTTAAAACACCCAATTCTTCCCTGTTCTCATAATAAAAGGGCAATAGACACGCTATTACCCCTAAGATTATATCATATGAATTTATTTTTTTCTTGTTAAAAGTGACCCCGCCAGCAAAAAAGTAGGGATGGCGGACATACCGATGACGAGCATCCAGTCCCCCGGCGTGATGGCTACAGTATGGAAAATCGGCTGAAGCGGCGGATAGTAGATTACTACAAGCATCAGCAAAATGGATGACAATACCGCGCCGATTAAATACAGGTTTTGAAACGGATTTCTAGAGAAAACAGAAGTTTCGCTGCGGCAGTCAAACACGTGAATAAGCTGAGCGAGCACCAATGTGGCAAACGCGATCGTCTGGGCATAAGCCAAGTTTTCCGGATTGCGGTGGTACACAATGATAAACGCTAAAATAGTGGCAACTCCGATTAAAAATCCTCTGGAAACGACCTTCCATCCTAGCTTGCGGGCAAATACCCCTTCTTTCGGATGACGGGGCTTGCGCTTCATGACGTCTCCTTCCGGCTGATCCATGCCGAGCGCCATTGCCGGCAATCCGTCCGTCACCAAGTTGACCCACAAAATCTGAATCGGAACCAGCGGTAAAGGAAGGGCAAGCAGCATCGCAAACAGCATGACAAGGATTTCTCCGACGTTAGACGCCAACAGGTATCTGATAAACTTCCTGATATTTTCGTAGATGTTCCTGCCTTCTTTTATCGCTGATTTAATCGTCGCAAAATTATCATCCACGAGAACAAGAGATGATGCTTCTTTGGCCACATCTGTCCCGGTAATGCCCATAGAGACGCCGATATCAGCCTGTTTAATGGCAGGAGCATCATTGACGCCGTCTCCCGTCATCGCCACAATATGCCCGTTCTCCTGATAGGCTTTTACGATTTTTAGTTTATGTTCAGGGGAAACGCGGGCAAATACATACACATCCTCCACCACATGAGAAAGCTCTTCTTGAGAAAGTTCATTCAGCATCTTGCCGTCCATGATTTTGCCGCTTTTCGGAAGGAGGCGCAAGTCTTTCGCTATCGCTTTAGCGGTTTCTACATGATCACCTGTAATCATGACGGTCTTAATTCCCGCTTCACGGCATTCTTTAATCGCCTGTCTGACTTCCGGCCGCGGGGGATCAATGATACCTGAAAGGCCAAGCATGGTCAGATCTTTTTCCGCCTGCTCCATTGACGGTGTTTCGCCTGCTTTTATCGGCCTGTAGGCGACCGCTATCGTTCTGAGCGCCTGTGATGCCAAATGTCTTAATACCGCCTCTGTTTCTGCTTTTCTTTCATTTGAAAAAAGAGCCGCTGAGCCATCATAATAAATACGGGAAGATCGCTGCATGAGTACATCCGGCGCACCTTTTGTAATGATATAGCGCTTTCTGTCTTGATTCTCTACGATGACAGTCATCATTTTCCGTGCGGAATCAAACGGAAATTCTTCAATCACTCTGTAATTAGATTCAACAAACTCCTTTGAAAAACCGCCTTTTCTTGCCGCGGTGAGCAGCGCTCCCTCTGTCGGATCTCCGTCAAGCACATATTCGCCGTCTCTTTTCTCAATATTGGAGTTGTTACAAAGCGCTCCGAACAGAAGCATCTGCTGAAGCGGCTTATGTTCATTGACACTGATCTCTTTTTCGTTTAGTGTGAAGCTTCCTTTCGGTTCATAGCCGGCCCCTGCCACTCTCCATGTTTTCCCTCCGGACCAGACATGCGTCACTGTCATTTTGTTTTGGGTCATTGTCCCTGTTTTATCTGAGCAAATGATAGACGCACACCCAAGCGTTTCAACAGCAGGAAGCTTTCTAACAATGGATTTTTGTTTAATCATCCGCTGTACACCAAGCGAAAGCGCCACTGTCACAATCGCCGGCAGCCCCTCCGGAATAGCAGCTACCGCTAACGAGACACCTGCTAAAAACATACTGTACAGATCATGACCCTGAATAACACCGACAGCAACGACAAGTACGGTCAGAAGCAATGCAACAACAATCAAAATCTTCCCGAGCTGCTCCAGTCTTCTTTGCAGCGGGGTTGACAATGTCCCTGCCGATTCAAGCATGTCGGCAATTTTCCCCATAGCCGTATTCATTCCTGTCCCGACGACAACCCCTACACCGCTGCCGCGGGTCACAATCGTTCCCATAAATGCCATATTGGTAATATCGCCAAGTGAAACATCCGGTTTTTTCAATTTATCAGCATGCTTCACAACCGGGATTGATTCCCCGGTCAGCGCTGATTCTTCTATTTCAAGGCTTCTCGCTTCAACAATTCGAACGTCTGCGCCAATTCTGTCCCCGCTCGTAAATTTCACAATATCACCCGGCACCAGTTCCTTAGAAGGAATCTTTGTCCAGCTTCCTTCCCTGAGTGCCATGACGTGCGGTGTTGAAAGCTCTTTTAAAGCCTGAAGAGATTGCTCAGCACGCCTTTCTTGAAAGAAACCGAGTATGCCATTCACAAACACAATCGCAATAATCGCAACCGCATCTACATATTCACCAAGAAATCCTGAGATTAACGTTGCCGCCAGAAGCACAAGCACCATAAAATCTTTGAACTGCGCGAAAAACAAGAGAAGCGCTGAAGTTTTTTTCCCTTCTTGCAGCTCGTTTGGTCCATGCTTGTCAAGGCGTTTTTTTACCTCTTTTTCTGTTAATCCTTGTTTCATGGACGTATTGGTTGCCTCTAGTAAATCTGTTTGTCCCATTTCATGAAACTTCATTCCGCTCGTCCACTCCCCTGCTCTCTTATAGAGATATCACTCTATAAGCATGCTTATTCTGACTCGTCCCATTTCATGCTATAATTATCGAATGCAGGAAGAATGAGAGGGTGTATTGCATATGTCGTTTGATGGCATGTTTACATACGGAATGACACACGAACTTAACGAGAAAATAATGGGCGGACGAATTACAAAAATCCATCAGCCATATAAGCACGATGTGATTTTCCACATCCGTGCCAAGGGAAAAAACCAAAAACTATTATTATCGGCACATCCGAGCTATTCACGGGTGCATATCACGGCACAAGCTTATGAAAATCCAAGCGAACCGCCAATGTTTTGCATGTTGCTGAGAAAGCATATCGAAGGCGGATTCATTGAGAAAATTGAACAAGCGGGCTTAGACCGCATTATGATTTTTCATATCAAAAGCCGAAACGAAATTGGCGATGAAACCGTACGAAAGCTTTATGTAGAAATTATGGGCCGTCACAGCAATATCATTTTGACTGACGCAGCAGAAAATGTGATCATCGACGGACTTAAGCATTTATCACCGTCAATGAACAGCTACCGTACAGTACTGCCCGGCCAAGATTATAAGCTTCCGCCTGCTCAGGACAAAATATCGCCTCTTGAGGCGTCAGAAGATGATATTTTGCGTCACCTCAGCTTTCAAGAAGGAAGGCTTGATAAACAAATTGTCGACCACTTTTCAGGCGTGTCTCCGCTTTTCGCCAAAGAAGCGGTTCACAGAGCAGGCCTTGCCAACAAAGTCACACTGCCAAAAGCGTTGCTGGCACTGTTTGCCGAAGTGAAAGAGCACCGTTTCATTCCCAACATTACGACTGTAAACGGAAAGGAATATTTTTATCTGCTGGAGCTGACTCATCTAAAGGGCGAAGCGCGCCGTTTTGATTCATTAAGCGAACTGCTCGACCGTTTTTATTTCGGCAAAGCTGAACGAGACCGAGTCAAACAGCAGGCTCAGGATCTTGAGCGTTTTGTTGTGAACGAACGGAAGAAGAATGCCAACAAAATCAAAAAATTAGAGAAAACCCTGGAGTATTCGGAAAACGCGAAGGAATTTCAGCTTTACGGAGAGCTTTTAACCGCTAATTTATATATGCTGAAAAAAGGTGATAAACAGGCCGAGGTCATCAACTATTATGATGAAGAAAGCCCGACAATCACGATTCCTTTAAACCCGAACAAAACGCCTTCTGAAAACGCACAGGCCTATTTCACGAAGTATCAGAAAGCGAAAAATTCGGTCGCGGTTGTCGAGGAGCAAATCAGGCTGGCACAGGAAGAGATCGAATATTTTGATCAGCTGATTCAGCAGCTTTCGTCCGCTTCTCCCCGGGATATCAGCGAAATCAGGGAAGAGCTTGTAGAGGGCAAATATTTACGCCCTAAGCAGCAAAAAGGCCAGAAAAAGCAAAAACCGCACAATCCGGTGTTAGAAACATATGAATCCACCTCAGGCCTGACTATTTTAGTGGGTAAGAACAATCGCCAAAATGAATATTTAACGACCAGAGCGGCGGCCAGAGACGATATCTGGCTTCACACGAAGGACATTCCCGGCTCCCATGTTGTGATCAGGAGCAGCGAACCTGATGAGCAAACAATCATGGAAGCCGCGACAATTGCAGCTTATTTTTCAAAAGCTAAAGATTCAAGTTCAGTGCCTGTAGATTATACAAAAATCAGGCATGTCAAAAAACCAAACGGCGCGAAACCCGGTTTCGTCACTTATGACAGCCAGCATACCGTCTTTGTCACGCCTGATGCTGATACTGTCATCAAGCTCAAAAAAAGCTGAGCCGCATAAAGAAAAGCCAGAGCATTTGTGCTCTGGCTTATTTCTTTCTTCTCACCTGATAAAGCCTGTTCACTTCAGCAACAAAATCGCCGTCAATCAGCTTATCCACGTTTTCAGCAAGCTCTTTCGTGTGCTTTGGACTGGCTCCGCTTGTAGAAACAGACACAGTGACATGCCCTCTTTTTACGATTTTCGGCATATATACATTGCCAAGCTCAGCGTCACTGACACAATTGACAAGCTGAAAAGGCGAAGCGGATTGGGCAATTTCTTTGTTCACTGCCGCATTATCCGTCGCAGCAATAATGAAGAAAGCATTGAGATAATCTTCTTTTTCAATTGTCCGTTTTTCCCATTTGATACGCCGCTCTTCTGCCATTTGCTTGATTTCCGGTTCCACATCCGGACTGACAAGCGTTATATCAGCTCCCTCAGAAATCACCGTTTTCAGCCTTCTGAGAGCGATGCTTCCGCCCCCCGCAATCACAACCTTCTTCTTTTCCAGGCTAATGTGCAGCGGAAGCATATGAACCTCCATCAAAATCAAATTGTCCCTCAGAATTTGCCGCAGTTTCTCTCACACGGTTCAAAAATGCGTTTTTCACATGAGGATGAAAACCGATATAGGAAGAGAGGTAGACGTTCGGATTATGGGCTTTTAATTTCTGAACCTCTCGTTCGATTTCATTCATCAGCATACCCGTAAAAAGCAAATATGGAACGATAAAGGTTGTTATGCCGTCATCTTTTTTAAGTTCTGAAAAAACCTCTTTGTAATTAGGGCCGCATGCTGTCAAAAAGCACGGAATGACTTCCTTGACTGGAATTATTTCCTGAAGAAGATTAGCAATACCGGTTACGTCTCTTTTGACATCTGGATCTGAACTTCCCCTTCCGATGAGTACCACTCTGGCATTTTCATATGGAACACCTATGTCTTTCATTCGGTGATATACAGCCTTGACTACTTCTTCGTCAATCCCGATCGGCTTTCCGTATGAAATGCGGACTGACGGATATCGGGATGCAACACGGGCAATTTCTTCCGGAATATCATGTTTTGCATGCGCAGCTGTTAAAAGAAGCAGAGGCACCACTGCGATATGAGTGGCGCCTTGCTTCACACATGCTTCAAATCCTGTCTCAATTGTGGGCTCCTGAAGCTCTAAAAAGCTGATTTCTTGTACTGGCACAGAGATGTGGGCCTTGCATCCTTCCAAAAAGGCTGCGGCTTCTTGCTGTGCTTTTTTGACCCGGCTGCCGTGGCCGACATATAAAATTGCTTGTTTCATTTTTACAACGCCTCGCTTAAATCTTGTTTTTTCAGTTCAGATTCAAACCATTCCAGCTTATAGTGATAATTTACAACATTTCCAATGACAATTAAACTCGGATTTGTAATGTTTTCTTTTATCACCGTTTCTGAAAGGGTGTCAACTGTACAAAAAACAGATTTTTGCTTGTCCGTTGTTCCCCAATGAATAAAGGCTGCCGGCGTAGAACCGTCCCGGCCGTTTTCAAGGAGTTTTCTTTCAATCTGCTGCACGTTTTTGATACCCATATAGATGACAAGTGTATCAATTCCTGTAGCCAGCGCTTTCCACTTTTCCTCAAAATCTTCTTCTTTTTTATAATGACCCGTTACAAAAGCGACGTTAGAGCCCGCCTCCCGATGAGTAACAGGAATCCCGGCATAAGCGGCTGCCGCGATTCCAGACGTAATGCCGGGGATGATTTCAAACGGAATTCCGTTTTCAGAGAGACATTCCGCTTCTTCTCCCCCCCTGCCGAACACAAAAGGGTCTCCGCCTTTCAGCCTGACAACGGTTTTCCCTTTTTGCGCATACTTTACAAGAAACCGATTGATGGTTTCTTGCTTCATCGTATGAAAATCTGGAAGCTTCCCGCAGTAGATCAGGTCTGCTTGCTCTTTGGCATATTGTAAAATCTCTTTATTTACTAATCTGTCATATAAGATGACATCAGCTTTTTCAATGGCTTTCAGCGCTTTAATTGTCAGCAGATCAGGGTCACCGGGACCCGCTCCTACAATATATACTTTCCCCATCGTATTTCCCCCGATCTATTCGAGTTCTTCCAGAGCATTCGCTGTGATGATGTTCTCGCTTGCATTCCGGCATCTGAGAAGAACGCAGCAGATCATATTCAGCTCAATTTTTGTTTAACAAACTCGATCAGCTGATTTTTACACGCTTCACGGTCATGCTGTCCTGATTCAAGAACGAGCTCTGGAGCTTCCGGTTCTTCATAAGGAGAATCAATTCCTGTAAAGAACGGAATCTCGCCGTTTCTTGCTTTTTTGTAAAGCCCTTTCGGATCTCTTTGTTCACAAATATCAAGGTCGCATTTAATGTAGACTTCATTAAATTCGCCCGCTTCCACAAGCTCGCGAACCTGTTGCCTGTCCTCGCGGAAAGGAGAGATAAAAGCAGTAATCACAATGGTTCCCTGCTGAACAAAAAGCTTTGCCACCTCTCCGATTCGGCGGATGTTTTCTTTTCGGTCTTCATCAGAAAAACCAAGATCCTTATTTAAGCCGTGACGGATATTATCCCCGTCAAGCACAATCACTTGGTAGCCTTGCTCAAACAATTCTCTCGCAGCGGCGTTGGCAATCGTTGATTTGCCTGAGCCGCTTAACCCTGTCAGCCAGAGAATGGAGCTTTTATGCTTGTTTTTTTGCTGGTACTCTTCTTTTGTGATAGAGGCTTCATGCCATACAATATCGCGATTTGTCACTGCCAGTCCTCCTTAAGATACGCCTACTTCTTCTTTTTTCTTCATCCCTTTGATTAACACTTCTACGACTTCTTTTCGACTGAATTCAGCAGGCGGCAGCACACCGTCTCTCAGCATACCTCTTACCTTAGTGCCTGATAAAATGACGTGATGCTCTCTGCCATGAGGGCAAGTTTTCGCTGTTCCCATATTTCCGCATTTTTTACAGAAGAAGCTGTGCTCAAATTTCAGCGGTGTAATTCCGAGTTCTTCAGGTTTAAATGTGTCAAACAGCTCCTGTGCTTCGTATGTTCCGTAATAGTCGCCTACACCTGCATGATCACGGCCGACGATGAAATGTGTGCAGCCGTAGTTCTTTCTGACAAGCGCGTGGAAAATTGCTTCTCTCGGGCCTGCATAACGCATCGCCGCTAAAAAGACACCAAGGAAAACGCGATCTTTCGGGTAATAATGATCAAGAAGCACTTGGTAGCTTTCCATCCGTACATCAGCTGGAATGTCATCAGATTTTGTTTCACCTACTAACGGATTCAAGAACAAGCCGTCTACTGTTTCAAGAGCCGTTTTTTGAATGTATTCATGCGCTCTGTGAACAGGGTTTCTTGTTTGGAAACCGACAATGGTTTCCCAGCCTTTTTCCGCAAACTGGCGTCTCGTTTCTAACGGTTCAAATGTAAATTCAGGGAACTGTTTTGAAGCTTTTTTAATCAACGTAATCGGCCCGCCGACATATGTATTGCCGCGGCTGAACAGCTTTTTAACACCAGGATGCTCCTGTTCATCTGTTTTGTACACATTGACAGCTTCTTTTTGTTTGTCAGGCACGTACAGGTCTTCGATTTGGATAACGCCGTATGTTTCTCCTTCATACGTTAACTTTACCGTTTCACCAAGTGACAGTTCCGCTGCTTTTTGCGCATCGACCGGAAGCGTGATTGGAAGAGACCAGACAACGCCGGAAGAAAGACGCATGTTTTCGACTACAGATACGTAATCTTTTTCATTAAAGAAACCTTCAATCGGGCTGTATGCACCGATACCGATCAATTCCAAATCCGCGAAAGAAATTAAATCAAGTTCAATTTCTTTTTGAATGCCGCTCACATCATATGATTCATCTACTCTGTTTACTAATGTTCCTCCGTGTGGTGCTAAGCTCATAATAGCCATCTCCTCCTAGTTAACTTATAAAATTACTCAGATTAATGATCAGATTCCCCCGCCTTGTTCGTGGACTGAGCGTCTCTCTTTACGAATGGTCTTTGTCAGGCTGACGGCACCGCCCGCCGCTAAAAGCACACTTACCATGATAAAGATCGAATAATAATCTGCTTTTAAAAACAAGGATACAAGCAGATAAGAAATCGATAAAGATAAAAACGGCGATACGATCCATACCTTCAGCATCGTTTGAACAACTTGTTTATGGAACACGTTCGGACCGTTTTTTGCCATGCCTATTCCGATAATAGACGATGACGTGACTTGCGCCAAGGGCACCGGCATCCCAAATACAGAACTGATGATCACCAGTCCGGCTCCTGTACCGGATAAGAGAATGCCTTCCCCTTTGGAGAATCTCGTAATTTTCTTCCCGTTTGTTTCTAGCACACGCCGGCCTAATAACAGTGCGCCAAGAGCAACAAAAGCTCCTCCATACAAGGTTCCTTTTCCGACATCAAGCACACCGGCAGCTACTAACGGGCCAACAGCATTCGCCACGTTATTCATGCCGGCAGAGAATGCTTCGAAAAATCCGGCAACTAACAAAACAACGCCGAGGATTTTTTGCTTTTTAGAAGATTTTACTTCAATCTTAAAATAACGAAACAGCTTAGATACGAAATAGGTGAAGCCGAAAGCGAACAGCGGGACAAAAACCCAAAATGACACAATGATCAGAAGATTGTTCACAAACAATACTTTATAAGCCACTCCCACGCCGACAACCGCGCCGACTGTTACTTCACTTGTCGACAAAGGAATGCCGAGCAGATTAGCAGTAAAGAGCGACAGGGCAGCAGCTCCAATAATGATGCAAACAATCGTCAGTGTAATCGTCTGCTCAGGAATAATGCCGGAGCTGATTGTTTTTACAACCTCGCCTCCGCCAATGACCGCCCCGGCAAAGACACCGACTGCGCATAGGATCAAAGCGTAGGTTTTCTTTTTGATGGCTCCGGAGCCGTAAGCAACCCCCATCGAAACTGCAGCGCCGCTTGCACCAATATTCATCGCGAAAAACAAGCTAAATAAAATAGCGGCTAATTCCATTTTGCAGCTCCTTATTCATGCAGTCCGCATTCTGTTTTCGCCATACCATTCCATCTGCCTGAGCGCAAATCCTCTGCTGTAAAAGCGGGAGCAGTGCAAGGCGCACATCCAATACTTGGATATCCTTGGTCATGAAGCGGATTGTAGTCCAGTTCATTCCGGGATGTGTATCTCCAAATGTCTTTCCAAGTCCAATGGATAAGCGGGCAAACTTTTACTGACTTGAATTTTTCATCTTTGTTTAAGAAATTCGTATTGGCACGGCTTGGCCCTTGATCACGACGCAGGCCGGAAAGCCAGGCTGGATGTCCTGAAAGCGCCTCTCTTAAAGGAACGACCTTTCTAAGATAGCAGCACTGATTCGGCTCTCTTTCCCACAGTTTGTCACCATGTTCTTCGGCTTGTTCCTCAAGGGTGAGGTCTGGTTTTTTCAGGATGATATTAAGACCCGGATAACGCTCTTTCACTCGTTCAATTGTTTCATAGGTTTCTTTAAAATGAAGTCCTGTATCAAGAAACACAATCTCTGCGTCTTTTTTCACTTTATAAATTAAGTCAATCAGAACGATTCCCTCAATTCCGAAACTGCAGGCATAAACAAGTTGATTGCCGTAATGGCCGTATGCCCATTTTAAAACTGACAGCGCTCCTTTATAAGGATCGTCTTCCGGAAATGTAATCGTTGGTTCTTCCCAATTATCATACGTTAACATTTCTTCTTTCCTCCTTTCGGAGACAAACAAACAGTAGCTTTCTGCCGGTTGTCTTTTCCCATGTAATGTGATTCGCGGCTGCTGATATACAGATAGCCTTTTTACCTCTTAAAATAAAAAACTTTCAATCCGGCGGAAAGAAAGACAGGAACAGCATGCAGCCCTTATCTTTCAAAATGGAATTCATTTTGCTGGAAGTAGCACCTTACAAACTATGCAGGTTGCCGGGCTTCATAGGTCCAGTCCCTCAGCCGCTCTTGATAAGTTTTTAGATTTGTAGTAAATTTTAGCACAATTCTAACATAAGTCAACCCGACTTTTTTTATAGGATTAATAAAAAAACAGGCCTCACAGCCTGTTTTCAAGTACATCAAGGCTTTGAAGCCTCTTTATATCATTTGAATTTATTTTTTATTTTTTAAACCAATCTTTTGACTCGGGATTTCGTTTCCATGTTTGCAGCTTTTTTAGATCATCTGAATGAATATTTCCGTTTTCAAGCGCGACCTCTGTGAGCGTATCATAATCGGTTAATGAGTAGTATGGCAGTTCTGCCTTTGCGAAGGCTTCCTCCGCTTTGGGAAGTCCGTACGTAAAGATTGAGACGACACCAAGCACTTCACAGCCGGCCGCTTGTAAAGCTGCACAAGCTTCAAGCACGCTGCCTCCTGTGGAAATTAAGTCTTCAATGACGACTGTTTTTTGCCCTTCTTGCACAGCTCCCTCAATCTGATTGCCTTTTCCGTGCGCCTTCGGCTTGCTCCTCACATAACACATCGGAAGATTCAAACGGTCAGCCGCAAGAGCAGCATGAGGAATACCGGCAGTTGCTGTTCCCGCAATCATTTCAGCTTCAGGAAAATGCTCTTTGACAAGCTTGCTGATACCTGAGGCGACATCGTTTCTGACCTCTGGGAAAGATAGCGTAAGGCGGTTGTCACAGTAGATTGGTGATAAAATGCCGCTTGCCCATGTGAACGGCTCGTTCGGGCGTAAAAATACAGCTTGGATGTCTAATAGATGTTTTGCGATGATTTGTTTCAATATTTGATTCCCTCCCATTCAAGTCTGACAGCCTTATAGGCTTTTACCGGGTCTTCCGCTTTTGTAATCGAGCGTCCTACTACAATCGCTGATGAACCTTTCTCTCTTGCAATGGCAGGCGTCGCCACGCGGACTTGGTCATTCGCAGCGTCCTCTGACATTCTGATCCCTGGAGTGACAGTCAGAAATGAAGGCGACACCGCTTGGTAAATGGCTTTTGCTTCATGAACAGAGCAGACCACTCCATCCAGTCCGCTTTCTTCCGCCTTTTTGCTGTAGTGCACAACCGTATCAATCAGAGACTTTTCGATCAGCAGTTCATCTTTCATGATTTGTTCAGATGTGCTTGTCAGCTGGGTTACCGCGATAAGTGACGGACGTTTTTTTCCGGCCGGCGTACCTTCTTCTAAGCCTTCGAGAGCTGCCTGCATCATTCTTTTGCCCCCAGCCGCATGAACATTGACGAGGTCTACGCCGAGACTGGCAAGGCGCTTCATCGCTTTGTTTACAGTGGTCGGGATGTCATGAAGCTTGAGATCTAAAAACAGCTCGCAGTTTCTTTCTTTTAATTGTTTCACGATAGATGGCCCTTCTTGATAAAAAAGCTCCATTCCAACCTTTACAAATAATGGTTCTTGATGAAAAGGCGCTAAGAACGCGAGTGTTTCTTCAGCTGATGCAAAATCAAGCGCGATGATGGGCAGGTTGTTTTTCATGATTCCAGCTCCTTCCGATGCATTCTTCAATTGATTGATAGCCGTATTGGCGCAAAACAGATGGGAGCTGTTCAATAATCTCTAGACAGGCAAAAGGATTCACAAAGTTTGCTGTTCCGACAGCGACTGCGCTTGCTCCTGCGAGAAGAAATTCCAGGGCATCTTCAGCCGTTTGCACGCCTCCCATTCCGATAATCGGGATGTTGACCGCCTGGCTGACTTCATACACCATGCGAATGGCAACCGGCTTCACAGCAGGGCCTGAAAGTCCCCCTGTTTTATTCGCTAATATCGGTTTGCCGGTTTTTAAATCGAGTCTCATGCCGATTAGTGTGTTGATCATCGTAAGACCGTCCGCTCCCGCTTCCTCGATCGCTAATGCAATTTCTGTGATATTAGCCACGTTCGGGGATAGCTTCACATAAACGGGTACATCCGAAACCTCTTTCACCGCTTTTGTCAAATCGGCAGCCATTTCAGGATTCGTGCCAAAAGCGATTCCGCCTGTTTTCACATTCGGGCAGGAAATATTCAATTCAAGAGCATGAACATTAGGCGCTTTGCTGATATGTTCTGCGACTTCAACATAATCATCGACTTGAGAACCTGCGACATTGGCAATGATCGGTGTATCAAACTGCTCAAGCCACGGCAGCTCATGATGCAACACACTATCCAGCCCCGGATTTTGGAGACCGATCGCATTGAGCATTCCAGCACCAGTCTCAGCTACCCGCGGCGTCGGATTCCCAAAGCGCGGCTCCTTTGTCGTAGCCTTAATCATGATAGCTCCAAGACAAGACAAATCATAAAAACGTGAAAATTCTTTTCCAAAACCGAAGCAGCCTGATGCAGGAATGATTGGGTTTTTCAAATCAAGTCCCGGCAATTTCACCTCTAGCATTACAGCGCCACCTCCTGAGCTTTAAATACAGGCCCGTCGAGACATACTTTTACATAGGATGTCTCACTTTCGTTTGTATGGCACACACACGCGAAGCATGCGCCGATTCCGCAGCCCATTCGTTCCTCCATGGACAGATATACTTCTTTATGGGCATATTCCTGTTTTAACGCCTTGAGCATCGGTGTCGGCCCGCAGCTGAGGAGGATATCAAACTCTAGATTTTTCCGTTTAATCACATCTGTGACAAATCCGGTTTCCCCGTAGCTTCCGTCAGCTGTTGCCACATACGTGTCTCCGTACTGCCGGCATTCTTCCTCGTAAAAAACATCCTTTGCCGATTGGAATCCTAAAACGTGGATGACATTTACCCCTTTTTCAATCAAGCGTTTCGACAGCTCTTGGAGAGGCGGCACACCTACTCCGCCTCCTACCAGCAAAGCCGTCTTTCCGGGTTGAACTTCATTAACAGGAAAGCCATTTCCCAAAGGCCCGAGGACATCCACAAGTTCTCCCTGCTGCTTCAGTGACAAGAGTCTTGTCCCTTCCCCATCTACCCGATAAATGATGGTGACTTCATTTTTTTCAAAGTTGACGTCTGCGATGCTGATCGGCCTTCTCAAAAGAGGCGTAACCGCTTCGCTCACTTTAAGATGAAGGAACTGTCCAGGGGTTGTAAACCCCTGGACAAGCTCCCCTTCCAGAACCATCTGATACACCCGGTCTGCAATTTGCTGGTTAGAACATACTGTCAAATACGCTTTTTTCATATAGTGACTGCCGCCTCCTGATTTGTGTTGACTGCCGGCATTTGATCAGCACGGAATGTCATGCTTTCCAGCACTCGTAATATCGCCTCTGCCGTATCTAAAGATGTTAAGCAGGCAACACCATTTTCTACTGATTCACGTCTGATTCTAAAACCGTCTCTTGCCGGCTGCTTTCCTTTTGTCAGCGTATTGATGACAAACTGCGCTTCTCCGTTTCTGATGACGTCAAGCAAGTTCGGGCCATCCTGACCGATTTTTCCGACGACCTTCGCTGGAATGGAAGCTTCTTTCAGGTAGCCTGCCGTTCCTTCCGTCGCTAAAATGTTGTAGCCGATCGCGTGGAACCGCTTAGCAATGGCAAGCCCTTCTTCTTTGTCCTTATCAGCTACTGTTAAAAGCACGGAACCGTAGTTCGGGATTTGAATACCTGAAGCAATCAAGGCTTTGTAGAGCGCCTTTTCAAGTGTCGAATCTTTCCCCATGACTTCACCTGTTGATTTCATTTCAGGCCCTAACGTAATATCCACTCTTCTCAGCTTGGCGAAGGAGAAGACCGGCGCTTTTACAAATACACCTTGCTGTTCAGGCTGAAGGCCCTCTGTATAGCCAAACGCAGCCAGCTTTTGACCAAGAATGATTTTTGTTGCGAGATTCGCCATTGGGATACCCGTAATTTTGCTTAAAAACGGTACGGTTCTGCTTGATCTCGGATTCACTTCTAGCACGTACACCTCGCCTTGTGACAAGACGAATTGAATATTGAGCAAACCGACAATATTCAGCCCTTTAGCCAATGCGATCGTGTATTGTTCAATTTTTTTCTTAATGTCCTCTGTGAGAGACTGAGGCGGATAAACAGCGATTGAGTCTCCGGAGTGAACGCCCGCACGTTCAATGTGCTCCATAATTCCCGGAATGACGACTGTTTCACCGTCGGATACTGCATCGACTTCAATTTCTTTTCCTGTCAAGTATCTGTCAATTAATACAGGGTGCTGTGGATTGATTTTAACTGCGTTTTTCATGTAATGAAGCAGCTCTTCTTCATGATACACAATCTCCATCGCCCGGCCGCCAAGTACATAGGAAGGGCGTACCAATACCGGGTAACCAATATCACTTGCGATGCTTACCGCCTGATCAACTGATGTCGCTGTTTTGCCAAGCGGCTGAGGAACACCAAGTTCTCCAAGCGCTTGTTCAAATTTATCCCGGTCTTCTGCACGGTCTAAATCTTCTAATGAAGTTCCAAGGATTTTCACTCCGCGTGCAGAAAGCTCGTCAGCAAGGTTAATCGCAGTTTGTCCGCCAAATTGTACGACAACGCCCATTGGCTGTTCGAGGTCAATGATGTGCATGACATCTTCAATCGTAAGCGGTTCAAAATACAGCTTGTCTGAGATGCTGAAGTCTGTTGAAACGGTTTCCGGGTTGTTGTTGACAATAATGGCTTCATAGCCTGCTTGTTTAATTGCCCATACAGAGTGAACCGTCGCATAGTCGAACTCGACACCCTGACCGATTCGAATCGGACCCGAACCAAGCACCATCACACTTTTCTTATCTGTAACGACAGATTCATTTTCTTCTTCGTATGTGCTATAGAAGTATGGCGTTTCTGACTCGAATTCCGCCGCACATGTATCTACCATTTTGAATACCGGAGCAATCCCCGCTTGTTTTCTCAAGCTGTAAAGCTCGGATTCTTTCATTTTCCACTCGCGGCTGATGTACTGATCAGAGAAGCCGAGTTCTTTTGCCCGTCTCAGCACATCTGTATCGCCCGCATTCGCCTTCAATTCTTTTTCAAACTGTACGATTCCGAACAGCTTATGCAAGAAGAAGACATCGATAGCGGAAAATTCATGGAGGTCTTCTACCGTGTAGCCTCTTCTGTAGGCTTCAGCTAAGTAGAATAAGCGTTCATCACCGGCCTTTTTAATTCGCTTTTCAAGAAGCTCATCTGAAATGTCAGCGGCGTCCTTCAATTCAAGATGATACACATCCGCTTCCAGTGATCTCACTGCCTTCAGCAATGACTCTTCAAGCGTGCGGCCGATTGCCATGACCTCACCTGTCGCTTTCATTTGCGTGCCAAGCTTTCTGTTTGCTGATTCAAACTTATCAAACGGCCAGCGCGGAATTTTGGATACGACATAGTCAAGAGCTGGTTCAAATGCTGCATATGTTTTTCCTGTCACCGGGTTCATCATTTCATCTAATGAAAGGCCGACTGCAATTTTAGCGGCGAGCTTTGCTATCGGGTATCCCGTTGCTTTTGATGCAAGGGCAGATGAACGGCTGACACGCGGATTTACTTCAATAATGTAATATTGGAAGCTGTCTGGATCTAAGGCAAGCTGGACGTTACATCCGCCTTCGATTCCAAGCGCGCGAATCAGTTTTAACGATACATTCCGCAAGAGCTGATATTCGCGATCGCTGAGCGTTTGGCTCGGCGCGACAACAATACTGTCTCCAGTATGGATTCCAACCGGATCAATGTTTTCCATGTTACAAACGACAATGGCGTGATCCTGGCTGTCTCTCATGACTTCATACTCGATTTCTTTATAGCCGGCGATGCTTTTTTCAAGCAGACATTGGTGTACCGGGCTTAATTTCAAGCCGTTCTCAACGATTTCTTTTAACTCTGTTTCATTCGAGCAGATGCCTCCGCCTGTTCCGCCTAATGTATATGCCGGGCGGACAATGACAGGGAATCCAATTTGACTGACGAATTTTTCTGCTTCTTCAAGGGAGTGAATAATCTCACTTTCAGGCACCGGTTCATTCAGTTCATTCATTAATGTTCTGAACAAGTCACGGTCTTCAGCTTGCTGAATCGCAGACAGTTTCGTGCCAAGCACTTCGACGCCGCATTCTGCCAAAACGCCTCTTTCAGAAAGCTCAACCGCAAGATTCAAACCAGTTTGGCCTCCGAGTGTAGGAAGAATGGCATCCGGGCGCTCTTTTCTGATGATTCGTGTCAGGAATTCAGGTGTGAGCGGTTCGATGTAAACCCGGTCAGCCATTTCTGTATCTGTCATGATCGTGGCAGGGTTTGAGTTGACAAGGATGACTTCATAGCCTTCTTCTTTCAAAGCAAGACAGGCTTGTGTTCCCGCATAGTCAAATTCTGCTGCTTGGCCGATGATGATCGGTCCAGATCCGATTACTAAAATTTTGTTAATGTCTACGCGTTTTGGCATACCGCTTCCCCTTCTTTCTCTGTTGTTTCGATCATTTCGATGAATCTGTCAAATAGATGGTTGGCATCCTCAGGACCAGGTGAGGCTTCGGGATGATATTGAACCGTAAATGCCGGCAATGTTTTATGCTTCAGCCCTTCAATCGTATCGTCGTTAATTGCGATATGCGTCACTTCCAGTTCTGTTTTACTGATAGACGAAACTGTATATCCATGGTTTTGAGATGTTAAGGCAACTTTTCCTGTAGCCAGCTCTTTTACCGGGTGGTTTGAGCCCCTGTGGCCGAATTTCATTTTTTCAGTATTCGCCCCGCACGCCAGCGCGAATAATTGGTGGCCAAGACATATTCCAAATAATGGCACTTTTCCAAGAACACCTTTAATCATTTCAATCGCTTCAGGCACATCCTTCGGGTCTCCAGGTCCGTTAGAAAGCATGATACCGTCCGGTTTCAGCTGAAGCACCTCTTCCGCTGTAATGTTGTAAGGCACAACGATGACGTCACATTTCCGTTTGTTCAGCTCTCTTAGAATCCCGTGTTTCATGCCGAAGTCAACCAAGACGATGCGTTTGCCTCTTCCCGGGCTCGGATATGCTGTTTTTGCTGATACTTGGGATACTTGATTTCTTGGCAATTCCGTTTCGTTCAGTCTTTTCAGCACTGCTTCGATATCTTCATCAGATGAAGCGAATGTTCCTTTTAGCGCGCCTGCCGTGCGGATCATTCTTGTCAGCTTCCTTGTATCAATCCCCTGGAGTCCGGGAATGTTTTTCATTTTTAAATACTCGTCTAAGGTGTATGCTGAACGCCAGTTGGAAGGCAGCTCACATAATTCTTTGATGATCAGCCCTTTGACAAAAGGGGTAATGGATTCAAAATCATCACCGTTAATGCCGTAATTTCCGATAAGCGGGTATGTTAATGTTACGATCTGTCCGCAGTAAGAAGGATCAGATAAAATTTCCTGATAGCCTGTCATCCCAGTATTAAAAACGACTTCTCCCATGTTGTGTTCTAAGCTTCCGAAGGCTTCTCCCTCGAATACCGCTCCGTTTTCCAGTACTAATCGTCTCTTCATTTGACAAGTCTCCCCTCTTCATAAGCAAGCTTCCCTGCCGCAATTGTAGCGACCGGCCAGCCAGTGCAGCTGATGCCATTGAATGGTGTATTTTTTCCTTTTGATAAAAATGTCTCTTTGTCTATAACTGCTTCTTTTTCTAAATCGATTAACGTAATGTCCGCAGCTTGCCCCGTTTGTAATGTTCCATATGGGAGACCGAACGCTTCGCATGGCTTGATTGTCATGTAGTCAATCAGCTGCTTCAGCGACCATTTGCCATTTTTGACAAAGTGTGTGTAAAGAAGCGGGAATGCTGTTTCTAAGCCGACAATTCCGAATGGCGCCAGTTTCATTTCTGTGTTTTTCTCTTCTTCCGTATGCGGTGCATGGTCTGTTGCGATAAAATCAATTGTTCCGTCTAAAAGACCTTCAATTAAAGCAGCTCTGTCTTCTGCACTGCGGAGCGGCGGATTCATTTTATAATTTGTGTCTAGCCCCGGGATGTCCTCATCACAAAGCAGCAAATGATGCGGCGACACTTCTGCTGTCACTCTGATTCCCGCTTTTTTCGCATCGCGTACAACTCTGACAGATTCTTTCGTGCTGATATGGCATACATGATAATGGCAGTTTGCCGCCTCAGCCAGCAGCACATCGCGGGCAATATGAACCGATTCACACACAGAAGGAATGCCGTTTAGCCCGTTCGCTTTGGAGAATGTCCCCTCATGTACGCTTCCTCCGTAAATTAAGGAGTTGTCCTCGCAATGTGCAACAATCGCTTTGTCAATTGCGGCTGCCCGTTTCATCGCTTCATACATCATTCCTGCGGTCTGTATACCAACGCCGTCATCTGTAAAAGCAAATGCCCCGGCTTCTTTTAACGCTTCAAAGTTTGTCATTTCATCGCCGATTTGCCTGATCGTAATGGATGCATATGGAAGAACTCTGACGCATGATGTTTCTTTAATTCTGTTTTGCACCCATTCCATCTGCTCCTTTGTATCAGGAACCGGCCGCGTATTCGGCATTGCTGCTACTGTAGTGTAGCCGCCGCGTGCCGCCGCTTTGGCCCCGGTTTCAATAGTTTCTTTTTTCTCTCCGCCAGGCTCTCTGAAATGCACGTGGAGATCAACAAACCCAGGTGAAACGAGCAAACCTTTTGCATCAATTACCGTTTCATTATCCGTTGCATCAAGCTTGCCGATTGCGGTGATGGTTTCTCCAGTCACTCGGATATCCGCTTCTGTTTTTTCACCATTTTCGTTTAGTATCCAGCCGTTTTTAATGAGATATGACATATGCTGCTTCTCCTCTTTTCACATTGGTTTGTAAGGCACGCTGTATCACTGCCATTCTGATAAATACGCCATTTTGCATTTGCTTGAAGATTCTTGATTTTTCGCTTTCTACTAAGCTGTCATCAATCTCCACTCCTCTGTTTACCGGAGCAGGATGCATGATGATCGCATGCCGCTTCATACGCTCAGCCCGTTCTACGGTCAAGCCGTATTTGTTTAAATAGCCTTCCTGGCTGACAGCGGACTGATGTCGTTCATTTTGAATGCGCAGCAGCATGACGACATCGGAAGACTCAACTGCTTCATCCATTGAGACATACGTGCCGAATGTATTTTCTTCATCCTGCCATTCCGAAGGGCCGGAAAATAGGACCCGGGCACCCAATCTTGTCAACACTTCCGCATTTGACCTTGCCACTCTGCTATGCTTGATGTCGCCGTGAATGGAGACGGTAAGCCCTTTGAACGTATTGAACTCTTCATAAATCGTCATTAAATCAAGCAGTGATTGTGTCGGATGCTGGCCGCATCCGTCTCCCGCATTCAGAATCGGAATGTTCACCTGGCTGACAAGCTCTTCATAATACTCATCCTCACTGTGCCTGATGACGCAGACGTCCACACCGATTGATTCGAGCGTCCGGATCGTGTCATATAAGGTTTCGCCTTTTTGCACGCTTGTGCTTGTTCCATCAAGGTTGAGCACATTCATGCCCAGCTTTTTTTCTGCGACCTCAAAGCTGAACCGCGTTCTCGTGCTCGGTTCGAAAAACAGGTTTGCGGCAAACTTTCCTGTAAGCTGATTGTCTGTTTTTCCGCTTTTAAGGTCTTGTGCTGTTTGAAGCAAATCTTTGATTTCCTCAGTGCCGAGTTCACTCATCGTCGTTAAATGCTTCATGTTCTTTCCCCTCTCTTTTCAACTTAAGGCTGAAAAAAAACCCCGGTCTAAGATAGACTCGGGGTATGGTTAAATAGAGGGCAGCATTGAAGCTTCCTTCTCTTCATAACCCTTCCAAGCCTCTCTGGACTTTCATTAAAAGGTTTTAGATATGATGTTGTTCAGATGTTTCTGCCTGCTCTTCCTTCGCCTGCGGAAGAATCAGGTTTAAGATGACACCGACAATTGCGGCAAGCGCCATTCCTGACACTTGGAATCCGCCCTGAGACACTTGGATAAAAGCGCCTCCTACACCGATGACAAGGATAACTGATGTAATAATGAGGTTTCTGTTGTTTTCATAATCAATTTTGTTGTCAATCAGCATTCTCAGGCCGCTTGAAGCAATGATTCCGAACAGCAGGAAGGAGACGCCTCCCATGACCGCTGACGGCACTGAGCTGATCAGCGCTGAAATTTTGCCGATAAAGCCGAAGCAAAGGGCAATCACTGCCGCGCCTCCGATGACAAAGACGCTGAATACTCTTGTGATGGCCAGCACGCCAATGTTTTCTCCGTAAGTCGTTGTCGGCGGACCGCCGATCAGGGAAGCGAGGATTGTCGCCACACTGTCACCCATAATAGAGCGATGAAGACCTGGCTTTTTAATGAAGTCTTGTCCGACAACCTTGCTCAGCACCATTTGGTGGCCGATATGCTCTGACATTGTGACAAATGCGACAGGAACCATTGCGGCTGCGATGCCGAGTGTAACTGATGGTGAATAATCTTTGAACGGAATGATAAATTCAGGCACTGCGAACCATTTCGCGTTAAGCACCGGCTGGAAGTTGACAATCCCTTGAGTAAGGGCAAACAGGTATCCGCCGATGATTCCGATCAGAACCGGAATCAGGCTTAAAAATCCTCGTAAGAAAATCGCACAAATAATCGTGATTGCCAGCGTAACTCCTGCGACACTAAAGTGCTTTAAGCTGTAGACCAACTCACTCGCGTTCGGATCAGCATACATCGCCATATTTACTGCAGTGCTTGCCAGTCCCAGCCCGATGACGATAATAACAGGCCCTACGACTACAGGCGGGAGAATCTTCATCAGCCATCCTGTTCCAAGCTGCCTGATCAATAAGGCAATCAGCCCGTACACCAGCCCTGCAAGAAACGCTCCAACCATTGCCGCCCCCGGCCCGCCGGTCGCTTTTACCAGAATGATCGGAGAAATAAAGGCGAAGGACGAACCGAGATACGCCGGAATTTGTCCTTTGGTAATAAGAAGGTACGCCAGTGTTCCGATGCCGCTTGTCACCAACGCCACAGCAGGACTCATTCCGACGAGCTTCGGAACCAAAATGGTTGAGCCAAACATGGCAAACAAATGCTGAAGGCTGAATGAAACCCAAGAGAAAGGTGTCGGGACATCCCTGACCCCTAAATTTACTTTTTTCTTACTCATGATGATTTCCCCCTGATTGTTGACTTTCATTTTAGGATGACTCAATGACTGTATAAAAAAACCTCTTTGCTTTTTTACGCAAAGAGGCATACAAAGACCTGCCGAATGCTTTTTGGGCCTTTGTTGTGCACCTCTTTGCAACCTCTCTGGATTGCCCTTAAAAAGGTGATCTATTATTCGTTTTCATAAATGGCGACGAGATCGTTTTGGTCTACCTCATCAAGCTGAACCATAACCTTTTCAGACTTTGATGTCGGGATGTTTTTCCCGATATAATCCGCTCGGATCGGCAGCTCCCGGTGTCCTCTGTCCACAAGCACTGCAAGCTGAATGGAGGAAGGTCTGCCTACATCAACAAGCGCATCCATTCCTGCTCTGACTGTTCTTCCGGTATACAGAACATCATCAACGAGAATGACTTTTTGATCTGTAATATCTACCGGAATATCTGCACCTTTTACAAGCGGTTCATCGTTGCTCGTTTTTTTAGAAAGATCGTCTCTGTAAAGAGTAATATCAATTTCACCGACTGTAACAGGATTTCCCTCAATCTGTTCAATGCGTTCCGCAAGGCGTTTTGCCAGGTAAATCCCTCTTGTCTTAATTCCGACAAGAATGCAGTTATTCATTCCTTTATTGCGTTCGATCATTTCGTGAGCAATCCTGGTCAGCGCCCGTCTGATTGCCTGTTCGTCGAGAATGACAGCTTTTTGATTCAATGTGTGACACCTCACAGTTCATATAGAAGAAAAAACCCCTCCTGCCAGAGCATAGAGGGGTTTTAGGACAAGGTGCGCGCCTATACACGCATCCCGTCTATCCGTTATCCTTCTCAGCCTCTCTGGACTGTTTTAAAGAATCTATTCAGCTTCGTTTATTATTTCAGAAAAGAAACCCTCTGTCAACCGTTTTTTCTGAGGTTTTCGATTAATTCTGCCATATCCTCGGGAAGCGGCGCTTCAAATTCGACATATTCTCCTGTTCGTGGATGGTCAAAACCTAAAACTCCCGCGTGAAGCGCTTGGCCATTAAAGTCGATTGTTTTTCTTGGGCCGTATTTCGGATCGCCTGCTAATGGGAATCCGATATATTTCATATGAACACGAATTTGATGGGTTCTCCCTGTTTCAAGCTGGCATTCCACTAACGTAAAATCCTGAAAACGCTCTAGTACATGAAAATGAGTGACAGCGTTTTTGCCATCACGTGTCACAGTCATGCTTTGACGGTCTTTCTTATCTCGTCCGATCGGCGCGTCAATTGTGCCATCATCGTGAGAAATAAGCCCGTGGACAACTGCCGTATATTTCCGCGTGACCGTTTTGTTGACCAATTGGTTTACAAGTGACTCGTGCGCCATATCATTTTTCGCCACCATTAATAAACCGGACGTGTCCTTATCGATTCTGTGAACAATACCCGGACGCATCACGCCATTTATTCCGGAAAGGTCTGTGCAATGAGCCATAAGGCCGTTTACAAGTGTGCCCGTAAGATGCCCGGGTGCTGGGTGAACAACCATTCCGCGAGGTTTGTTGACGACCAGCACATCCTGGTCCTCATAATAAATATCCAGATCCAGAGGCTCTGCTAGGACGTCGAGCGCTTCCGGTTCGGGTACAGTGACGGTCACCTGATCACCCGGCTGAATTTTATAATTCGCTTTCACCGCGCTTCCGTTCACGACAACCTGTCCGTCTTTTACCCATTGCTGAACCTGGGTTCTTGACCAATCATTCTCAGTCGATGCCAAAAATTTATCAATCCGCTCACTTTTTTGTTCTTCTGAAGCGGTTATATCAATTTGATTCATGCTATTGCTCCTTTTTCTTTTTCCCGCTGTCCAACAGCATTTGTATAAATAAAAGCATTACGCCGACACATAGTGAAGAGTCCGCGATGTTAAATATCGGGTAATTGTAATTGACAATAATAACATGGATAAAATCCACAACTTCCTGTCTGACAGCCCGATCGATAAAGTTGCCGATGGCACCGCCAAGCATAAGTCCGAGGGCAACGCCAAGAAGCCTTTGTCCTTTTGTATAACGCTGTATGTAATAAACAATACCAATAATAACAGCGGTTGTTATGAGGTAGAAAAACCACATCTGACCCGCTAATATCCCCCATGCAGCACCCGTATTGCGATGGGAGGTGATATAGAATACCTGATCAATGATCGGAATGCTTTGGCCAAGTTCCATGTTCTTAACAACTAGCCATTTTGTCAATTGATCGGCTGCAATAATAAGTAGTGCAATCATATAATACAGCACAAACGTTCCTCCAGTTTACGGTTACTTTAATCCATTATGCATTTTATCAATAAAAAGCACTGGAGTAAAGAAATATCAGGCATAATAACCGGCCAGACACTGTTATTCATACAGTGCCTGACCATATTCGATATCCGTTGATTTCCATATCGGAAGCGTTTTTTTCTCAAATTGGACAGAATAAAGAAAATCGTTTGCTGTTCGGGCCGTCGGCAGCACTGCCAGCTTTGCAAGAGGAATGGGAGCCCCGGTTTCTTCACAGTATCCGAATGTGCCGTTTTCGATTTTGGACAATGCAAGGAGAACGTCTTGAAGTTCTTCTTTAATATGATAGATCAGAGTTGCTTTTTGTTTTTGATTGATTGCTGCTTGCGGGCTTGTAGAAACCTGAAAGCAAGAATACTCAAATAATCTGGACTGTAATTCTTCTTTCATCAGAAGAAGTTCCGTATAAATTGCGGTCAGTTGATCATTCATTCTTCACAACTCCTGCTCTTAACGTAGTATCTTTATTGTTGCCTGTGAATGATGATCTAAAGCCCATAAGATTTTTCCTGTCGTTCTAAAGGATGTCACTCTTGGCACAAAAAAAGCCCGGCTTTTACGCCGGGCTCTTTTGCATTATTTTTGATAGTATTTTTCAACGATTTCAGCGTTGCGTAATGAAAGTGTAGGATATTTCGGATTTGCCCCTACATCTTTTGAAATCACACGAGATCTCTCACACATTTCGCCTTCCGCTTTCTCGACAGCGATTTTACCTGTCGCAAAGCTTTGCGCATCGTTCGGCGCTTCATTTTCTTCGCTGATTGTCAGTTCAGACACAATAAACAGCTGAGAAAGGTTTTCTTTTATGGAAGCCAAGAGCTCCTTGTTTTCTTTGTTTGGATACAATTTCAGGTTTGCTTCCAAAGATTTACCGATAATTTTTTCATTTCGCGCAGTTTCTAATGCTTTCAACACGTCATCACGAAGAGCCATAAAGCGGTCAAATTTTTCTTCAGTCGCTTCACTGTTTGGAACCGCGATTGTTTCCGGCATATCGGTCAGCTGAACGCTCTGCTCTTCAACAAATGTTAAATGAGACCACAATTCGTCTGCCGTATGTGGAAGGATAGGCGCTGAAAGCTTCACTAATGCAAGAAGCGTTTCGTAGAATACTGTCTGCATGCTGCGTCTATCCGGATGATCCGCATGCTCGATGTAGACAATATCTTTTGCAAAATCAAGGTAGAATGAGCTCAATTCGATTGTGCAGAAATTATGAATGCTGTGATACACAACCGCAAATTCGTACTCATCATACGCTTTTTTCACTTTATCAATCAGCTTGTTCAGCTTAATCAGCATATACTGATCCACTTCACGAAGATCTTCGACAGCCACCGCATTTGTTTTTGGATCAAAATCGAAAAGGTTGCCGTGAAGGAAACGGAACGTGTTGCGGATTTTACGATATACTTCCGCAACCTGCTTTAGAATGGCGTCAGACACGCGAACGTCCGCCTGATAATCCACTGAAGATACCCATAATCTTAAGATGTCGGCACCAAGCTGTTTCATGACTTTAGCCGGAACAACAACGTTACCGATTGATTTACTCATCTTGCGTCCTTCTCCATCCAGTGCGAACCCATGGCTGAGCACACCTTTATACGGCGCTTTCCCTGTTACGGCTACTGCTGTAGAAAGAGAAGAGTTAAACCAGCCGCGATATTGGTCAGATCCCTCTAGGTATAAATCAGCCGGGCGAACGAGGTCATCACGTTCTTCAAGCACTGCTTGATGTGAAGAGCCTGAATCAAACCAAACATCCATGATATCCTGTTCTTTTGTAAATGTGCCGTTCGGGCTGCCAGGATGCGTAAAGCCTTCCGGAAGAAGATCCTTTGCTTCTTTTTCAAACCAAATGTTTGATCCGTGCTGTCTGAACAATTCAGAAACATGTTCAATGGTTTCATCTGTAATAATCGGTTCTCCGTTTTCAGCGTAAAATACCGGAATCGGCACACCCCACGCACGCTGTCTGGAAATACACCAGTCTCCGCGGTCCCGAACCATGTTGTGCAAACGCTGCTCGCCCCATTCAGGAACCCATTTGGTTTCTTTAATGGCATCCAGCAGGTCTGATCTGAAATCTTTAATAGACGCAAACCATTGCGCTGTCGCTCTGAAAATGGTTGGTTTTTTTGTTCTCCAATCATGCGGATAAGAGTGAGTAATGAATTCAAGCTTCACAAGTGCGCCTTTTTCATCGAGCTGCTGTGTGATCGCTTTATTTGCATCATCATAGAACATGCCTTCAAACCCAGGAGCTTCGCTTGTCATTACACCTTTTTCATCAACCGGGCAAAGCACATCTAAACCGTATTTTTGGCCGATGATAAAGTCATCTTCCCCATGTCCTGGCGCTGTATGAACACAGCCTGTTCCGGCATCAGTTGTTACGTGTTCACCAAGCATAACGAGAGAGTCTCTGCCATATAGCGGGTGTTCAGCGATAATGTTCTCAAGGTCTTTCCCTTTGACCGTTCTTGTCACTTCATACTGATCAAATCCGCATGCCGATGCAACATTTTCGACTAATGCACTTGCTACGACAAAGCGGTCATCACCTACTGCAATCACGCTGTACTCAAGATCAGGGTGCACTGAGATTCCGAGGTTCGCCGGAATTGTCCAAGGCGTTGTTGTCCAAATGATGATGCGCTCGCCGTTTTCAAGAACGCCTTTTCCGTCTTTTACACCAAAAGCGACGTAAATAGATGCTGAACGTTTGTCTTGATATTCGATCTCGGCTTCAGCCAGAGCAGACTCACTTGAAGGTGACCAGTTAACCGGTTTAAGACCTTTGTAAATGTAGCCTCGTTTTGCCATTTCACCAAATACGCGGATTTGCTGCGCTTCGTATTCCGGTTTTAATGTCACATATGGGTTTTCCCAGTCACCGCGGACACCAAGACGTTTGAATTGCTCACGCTGTCCCTCGATTTGCTTCCAAGCGTACTCTTCGCATAGTTTGCGGAATTCCGCTACTGACATTTCTTTGCGGTTGACCTTTTTGTTTTTTGTCAGAGCTGTTTCAATTGGCAATCCGTGTGTATCCCAGCCCGGCACATACGGTGCGTTGTAGCCGCTCATTGATTTATAGCGGACAATGAAGTCTTTCAAAATCTTGTTAAGTGCATGGCCCATATGGATGTCGCCGTTTGCATACGGAGGTCCGTCATGTAAAACAAATTTCGGGCGGTCTTTCGTCCGTTCCTGAACAAGACGGTAGATATCCTCTTCCTCCCATTTTTTTTGAATGTCAGGCTCACGGTTTGGCAAATTTCCACGCATCGGGAAATCTGTTTTCGGCATTAAGAGCGTGTCTTTAAAATCCATTTTCATTCCTCCACTGCATTTTTTCAGAAAATAAAAAAAGCCCTCTCATCCCATAAGGGACGAGAAAGCTTATCTCGCGGTACCACCCTTTTAGAAAAAGCAAGCATACACTTTTTCCTCTTGAGCATCGTAACGTGATGAACGTCCTAACCTACTGTGAGTTCAGCAAGGAAACTAAAGGGCTGATCTACATGATTCCGGCCATCCCGGACTCTCACCATCTCCGGGTCGCTATGAAGGCCTGAAGGAAACATGACTGTCCCTTTCAACCGTTTTTTCATCTGAATTTATGAACGTATTATATTCGACAAGCTAAGAAAATGTCAAGATAATCAGAGAATTTATTCCTTTTCCTCAAATACAGCGTCGACTTCATACTCAAGGAGATGATCCCAATCGTCATTTTTCAGAAGATCAAGCTGAGCTTCAATCAGCATTTGGAAACGTGTTCTGAACACTTTAGACTGTTTTTTCAGCTCTTCAATTTCCATTGCAATTTTTCTTGATTTTGATAACGATTCGTTGATAATGCGATCAGCGTTTTTCTCCGCTTCCCGAACAATCAGCTTTGCCTCTTTTTGAGAATTGCGTTTTACGTCTTCAGCCGCTTCTTGAGCAACTAAAATTGATTTATTCAATGTTTCCTCAATATTGGCAAAGTGTCCGATTCTTTCATCTAGCTCATTGACTTTCGCTTCAAGCTCAGTTTTCTTGCGGAGAACAATTTCGTAATCTTTTCTGACTTGGGCTAGGAATTCATTTACTTCATCTTCATCATATCCGCGAAAACTTTTTGTAAACGTCTTGTTGTGAATATCATTTGGCGTTAATGGCATGATGCCACCTCCATTTTTACATTTCAGTACGGTTATCTAGTTCACATTATAAAACAAATTTCGCACAGATGGAGAAAAAAACTGAAAAACCGACTATTTTTGTCGTTCAAACGTAACTCTCCATTTGTCTTTTTTGGTTTTCCCTTCGATTTTTGTTAAGCTGCACCGGCCAAAACCTCTGATAGACAGCATGTCCCCTTCCGCGACTATGTATGAAGGATCTTCAACCACCTTCCAGTTCACTTTCACAAGACCGTTTTTCACAAGCGTCTGTGATTTCTGGCGGGATTGCCTGCTCATAGAGGCGCAGACGGCGTCAAGCCTTAAAGAAGAAACCGTGTCATCTCTTATTTCGACATCAACTGCTGGAATGTTAAGGTCTGACAAGTCAATTTTCTCTAGGCTGACCGCCGCTTTGCCTGCTTGGGTCAGCTGTGCAGCCACAAAATCAGCGGTATCGGCTGAGACAATCAATTGCACTGCTGTCTCAGAAAACACGATGTCACCGAATTTTTGCCGCTTTAATCCTATGCCCATTAATGCACCAAGCAGAGAACGATGATCTACTGAGACAAACTTGTCAGCATAACGGACGTTAAACGCCTGCAATTCAAAATCCGATTCTTCCGGAGTAATGTACTCTGGATACAGAATCGCCCGTTTCCGCTCCGCTCTGTCATAGCCGCCGGAAAAAGCAAGCCCGACGTCAGCCTGTCCCGTAACAGCAGAGAGGATGACCTGCTCTCGGGGGTCTAAAAAGTCGGTCAGCTTCATCCGGTACTGCTCCTGGACAATTCTTTTCCATTCGAGCGCCTGATCAATAAAGGCCCGCTCGTCTTTTCTGAAGTGCTGATAGATATCGCTCATCGTCTTTCCCTTCTATGTAAAGAGGCTTGGCTGCTGCCAAGCCCCTATCAAACTGTCACATTAAAACGCAATCATGCGATAAAGTCCCCACAAGCCGGTTGTCGCAAACCGAAGCACAAGTATTGCTACGATTGGTGAAATATCCAGCATTGCAATCGGAGGAATGATTTTTCTGAATGGTTCGAGATATGGTTCACAAATCGAAGCCAAAAAACGCCCGACTGCTGTTTCCCTCGTACTCGGCACCCATGACATAAAAATATATATGATCAGGGCAAATGAGTATATTGTGATTAATAAGCTTAAAACCGAAAAAACTTGATAAAGGATCATCTCGCTTTACCACCTCTGATGTTCGTCTTCAGATATGAGCTCAGAAATTGTGCCTGATACATCTACGTTGTCAGGCGTGCAGAGGAAAATATCTGAGCCGATTCTTTGAATATCGCCGCCAATGGCATAAACGGTTCCGCTTAAAAAGTCAACAATCCGCTTCGCCTGGTCATGCTGTATCCGCTGAAGATTGACGACAACTGCCCGCCGGTTCTTCAAATGGTCGGCTATTTCCTGCGCCTCCGCATAAACGCGCGGCTCACTCAACACCACTTTAGAGGATTTCTGAACACTTTGCAAGCTCACTACATTCTGTTTGCCCGCAGGTTTATTCCCGTTGTAAGCCGGCTTTTCTTTTTGCTCATGCTCCTCATGAGATTCCCGCTCTGTCTCAATATATTCATATTCGTATTCTTCATCTTCCATTGAGAAAAAGTTTTTCAGTTTATTTTTCATACTCATTGCTGTACACCCCCTGTTTCATTTCCGACTAACGATGAGCCGATTCTAATATAAGTAGCTCCTTCTTCAATTGCAATTTCAAAATCATTTGACATGCCCATCGACAGTTCAGTACACGGAGCGTTCGGCTGGTTCAGCTTCTGAACCTGGTCACGGAGTTCTCTCAGCGACCTGAAACAGCTTCTGATCTGATCTTGATCATCAGTCAGCGGAGCCATTGTCATCAGCCCGGCAACAAGGATATGTTCGAAACCGGAAAGCTCCTGTATGAATGGAATGACTTCTTCTTTTTTCATGCCGTGTTTAGAAGGCTCAAGAGAGGTATTGACCTGCACAAAGCATCGTACAATACCTTCAGCCCGTTTTTCAATTTCTTTCGCTAATGAGAGCCGGTCTAGGGAATGGATATAGGAAACCGCATTGACGACAGATTTTGCTTTTCTTGATTGCAGACTGCCGATAAAATGCCATTCCGGATTCCCTTTCATCAATTCCTGTTTGCGGAGCAGTTCCGCATCCCGATTCTCTCCGAGGCAGGTGATGCCAGCATCTACTGCCTCCTGTGCTCTTTCAGGCGATACATATTTAGTGACTGCAATAACCGTAACTTCATCGGAGCTGCGGCCCGATCTGTTACATGCTTCGTTTATTCGTTCGTTTATATGTCGTAAATTATCAACAACACGCAAGATCTTTTATGCCTCCTTCATTCCGATAAAGGACATCATCCGTCCAGTTTTCCCCTGATCGCGGCGGTGAGAATAGAAAAGAGACGGCTCGCTTTCCGTGCATAAACCGCTGACAGAAATTTGTTCACTTGCCAAACCGCTGTCCATCAGTATAAGACGGTTCAGCTCTTTCAGATCAAGCTGATATTGTGCCTTTGCCGTCTGATTAACGGCAAGGTCTGCTGAAACCGGCAATGCGCGGACAGCATCCATGACGCGGTCGTCTACCGTATAGCATGCTCCGCTGATAGACGGGCCAATAACAGCGTAAATATCTGAGGGATTTGAACCTTCCTTCTCAATCCATTGCTTCACCATTTCTCTGCCAATCTGTTTGACGGTGCCTTTCCACCCGGCATGGGCGACTCCGACAAGCGACTTAACCGGATCATAAAAGAAAAGAGGCACACAATCAGCAAAGCATAATGCTAAAAATACATTTTTTTCATTTGTATATAGCCCGTCCGTTGCTTTTAGAGCCGTGTGATACTCACGGGCGCCTTTTCCCCTATCCCTCTGCGTCACTTTCTGAACGCGATTATCATGTGTCTGATCAGCGAATACCCAAGACTGCAAATCAGTATTAAACATATCGGCAATAAATTCACGATTTTTAACTACATCTGCATCTTTGTCATGAACGTGCAATCCTGTATTTAACGATTCAAAAGGCTTTTGGCTGACACCGCCGTTTTTTGTCGTAAATCCGGCAATGACTTTTTTGTTGTTTTGATTCGTTTGAGCCCAGTCTTGTATCATGAGTGTCGAGGGTGTGGTAAGACTGAATGGGTGATATGTATTCATGATGATCCAACCTTTCGACAAACATTTAAAAAAGCGGAATTTCCCACTTATTTTACCACATCTTACTGCATTCGTTGAGCGCCGATTTACATATTTCTAAATGAAATGTGCCGGAAGAATCGAGACTTCCGGCATTTGCCAATCTGCGGCAGACAAGCAGGTTTATGCATGTGGTTCACTTAATCGGACTAAAATTACATCTTCCCCGATTTTTACTATATTTCGCCATGGAATGACCAATTCCTCTTCTTTTCCAAAAAATCCGAGAACTTTCCCATTTCCTCCGAGTATGATCGCCTGAATTTTTCCAGTGGTCACATTGATATCAATATCACCAATACTCCCCAGCTTTTTTCCGTTTGAGACATTGACGACATCCTTTACCTGAAATTCTGAAATGCTGATCATTCCATCACGTCCTTTTTCCGTCCTTTTGTTCAAGTATATGAACGGGCAGGCTGAACCTTGTCAGCAAGAAGAAATTTTCATGTCATTGTTCTTTTTTCCGGCTGCACCAGCTGATGATAAAATCGAGTATAATTTTTGTATACTCTACTAGCTGCTCAATCGATACCTTCTCGTTCACAGAGTGTGCATTGTGCAGATCTCCAGGACCGTATATTACGCATGGAATACCGGCATCATACAGCCATCCGCCATCTGTAACTGATTGAGAAACGTCAATAATTGGACACTCCCGTTTCACTTTCTGATGAGAGGCAGTTAGCGCTAAGACCCCTGGGTGGCCAGGGTCAACTTCCAATGCCGGAAAAATTTCTCCTCTGTCTTCAATCATAGATGAGCCTCCCCACTTGAATACAGGGCGGTTTTCCCTAAGCCAAATATCACTGTCACTCAGCCGATTGACGTAATCTTCTATTTCCGCTGCCACTTGGTCATGGGTTTCATTCGGATAAAAATGGACTGTGATCCACAACCGGCATTCGTCCGCTATAAAAGCCGCATGTCTGCCGCCTTCTATAACTGCCGGGTTAATAGTATTTGTGCCTGGTTTAAAACGATAACTTTTCATAATAGACCAGTGGCGCTCAAGTTCACCGAGCCCCGCAATGATTTTCGCCATTTTTTCAATTGCGCTTGCTCCGAATGTTCCTCCGCCTGCGTGAATCATATTCCGTCTCGTTCCATCATGAAATGTTTGACTGCTTTTGATTTCGATCCAGCCTGTAATGACACCCCCTTGGCCTTGAATATGCATATCGCTCGTATCCGCGACAATTGCAAAATCAGCGTGGTAGCCCCTCTTGCAGCATTCAAGTGTGCCGGCTTCTCCAACTTCCTCCCCAATAACCGATTGCAGAATCAGATCACCTGGAAGTTCAATGCCTGCTTCACGAATCAATTTGACAGCAAACAACACACATGCCATTCCGCCCTTCATATCGGAAGCGCCCCGACCGATTAAGAGACCGTTTTTTTCAATTGGATGAAATGGATCATGCTCCCATTCTTCATCCTCTTTTACCTCTGCCACATCTACATGGCCATTGATAATCAGGCTGTAATAATCTGCTGAATCTGTTCCTTTTAGCTTCCCTACAACATTGGGATCTCCAGGATACACATCCCATTTGTCGATCGAGAATCCCAATTCATTTAAAAATCCCGCAATCCATGACTGAATGCCCTCTGTATTTCTTGCAGGCGGAGCGGGTGTTTGATAAGAAATCAGTGTTTTAGCAAGCTGAATAAGCTCCTCCTTTTGTTCTTCCACTTTTTTTTGCAAAGAGTCTATTTGTTGATCCAATGTAAATCCGCTCCTATTCTTTAAAATCAAAAAAGCCGTTTCAAATGTGATGAAACGGCTTAATAAAAACAAACGAAGTCCGATGTACTCCGCTTTTCACCGCTTCCCTCCGCTGGCATGATCCAGATCAGGTCAAAAGGGTTGAGACAAAGTCTCTCTCAGCTTCGCAAAGCACCCCTAGGATGAATCTATATATGTTTGTCAGGCATTCGTTATCGGCTCAGCTCTTGTTAAAAACGGCCGATCCTGATTCCATAACACATGGATTGGCGTATCAAAAAAAGCGGAAAGTACTTGATCAGTAAGCATTTCCTTTATTTCTCCGGATCCAAAGACCTCTCCCTGTTTTAATAAAAGGGCTTTATCAAAGACAGGCAGAATTTCTTCAGCATGATGAGTCACATAAAGGATAGATGGTGCATTTTCTTTGTTTGCAATGTATGTAATCGTATCTAACAACTTTTCCCGGGCAATAAAATCCAGCCCTGTGACTGGTTCATCCAGTATCAGCAACTCCGGATCGGCCATTAGTGCTCTAGCAATCAACGCTCTTTGTTTTTCCCCTTGAGAAAGGGTTTCATAGCGGCGATCGGCATATTCAATTGCTCCCAAGTCCTCTAACAAACCAATCGCTTTTTCCCTGGTTTCCTTACTTGGCGTTTCATATAACCCAATCGAAGCGTAAGCTCCGCTCAAAGCAATTTCAAAGGCTGAATCTGCCGGATACAATTTTTGCTGAAGAGCTGCTGAGACGAGGCCAATTTTACGTCTGAGCTTTTCCCCAAGCTCTGTTTTGCCAAATTCATGGCCAAGCACCTGCATCTCGCCTGATGTTGGAAAATAATATGAGCAAAGCATATTTAACAGCGCTGTCTTCCCGGCGCCATTTAGGCCGTAAAGCACCCAATTTTCCTTTTCTTCCACCTTCCAATGAATATCTCTCAGTATCCATTTCCCATTCCGTTTTAGTGAGACATTGTCAAGCTGCAAAATCATCGTGGTCCTCCTCTTTATTGCCTTTTATAATTGTTTTAATTTTCATAAAACTTTGTACGAACTAGGATACCTTACTTTTTCCAAAACGTAAACCATCCGTAATCAATAGAAAAGCCTTTAAAACAACATCGTTTTAAAGGCTTTTCATTATTGATGAATATTTTTATTCATTTGTTTGATAGCCGCTTTTTCAAGTCTGGACACCTGCGCCTGAGAAATTCCGATTTCCTCGGCGACTTCCATTTGGGTTTTCCCTTGGAAGAATCGCTTTCTCAAAATCATTTTTTCCCTATCATTCAGCCTTCTCATGCCCTCTTTTAAAGCCAGCTCTTCAATCCATTGTGAATCTGTGTTACGCTCATCACTGATTTGGTCCATCACATAGATCGGGTCTCCGCCGTCGTTATAGATCGGTTCAAATAGAGAAACCGGATCCTGGATGGCATCAAGCGCAAATACAATTTCCTCATGCGGTACTTCAAGAACTTTTGCGATGTCTTCTGCAGTCGGCTCCTTGCTTGTCTCACTGATTAACCGCTCTCTTACCTGAAGCGCCTTGTAAGCGATGTCCCGGAGTGATCTTGAGACACGGATCGGGTTATTATCGCGTAAATACCTGCGGATCTCTCCGATAATCATAGGTACAGCGTATGTTGAAAACTTAACATTGTGGCTTAGGTCAAAATTATCAATGGATTTCATTAGTCCGATGCAGCCGACTTGAAATAAGTCATCAACATACTCCCCTCTGTTATTAAATCGTTGAATGACACTTAAGACAAGACGCAAGTTCCCGTTTACAAGCTTTTCTCTTGCTGAATCATCGCCTTCATCCTGCAGCTGCCTAAACAGCTTTCTCATCTCTTCATTCTTGAGTACTGGTAATTTGGAGGTATCCACCCCGCAGATTTCGACTTTATTTCTCGACACTTTTTTCCCTCCCTACAGGAGCTGCTGTACAACGTTAAGTATCTCCTTGGGTGGGAAAAATATGCACTGCACTCAGACCGAAAAACTGTCGAAATCAGGAAATCCCTGTAAAATCAAGGGGTTCTAACCATAAAATTTTTTACACCATTTTGTTGAACTCTTTTCTCAACCTTTTTATAATTCTTTTCTCAAGCCGCGAAATATAAGACTGAGAAATCCCCATCATATCCGCTACATCCTTTTGGGTTTTTTCTTCTTCACCGACAAGCCCAAACCGCAGCTCCATGATTTGCTTTTCTCTCTCATTAAGCTGTTCAAGCGCTTTTTTCAAAAGCTTTTTATCGACGTTAGCTTCTATGTCTTTAGTGATGATGTCATCGTCAGTGCCGAGCACATCAGAAAGCAAAAGCTCATTGCCGTCCCAATCAATATTAAGCGGTTCATCAAAGGAAACCTCTGAACGGATTTTGTTATTTCTTCTTAAATACATCAGGATTTCATTTTCTATACACCGGGAGGCATAGGTAGCAAGCTTGATTTTCTTTTCTGGATTAAATGTATTCACAGCTTTGATTAGACCGATGGTACCGATGCTGATTAAATCCTCTATATTAATTCCCGTATTTTCAAATTTACGGGCGATATATACGACCAGACGCAAATTGCGTTCAATTAGAATGGCGCGCGCCGCCTGATCGCCGTTTGGGAGCTTCATTAACAAAACCTGCTCCTCATCTTTAGATAATGGAGGCGGCAGGGCTTCACTCCCGCCTATGTAATAGACTTCATCACTTTTCAGCCCAAGTTTCATCAGCAGCTTATACCAGAGGTGCGTCAACCGTAATTTCAGTTTTTTCATCTTCCTCTCCCTTCTAAATGTCACGCCGTTTGAGTATGATAAGTAACGGACATTTGCGAACATTATGAAACGTGTTTGACAGCCTTGCCCGAAAGCATTTTCGGATGAATAATCGCGTCAAACTCTCCATCTGCCGACAGCTTTGTTGTGCTGATGCCGATTAAACATTTATCTGCAGAAATCATTTCTTCTTTTGTCATAATCGTTACGTGATCCGGTTTAACGCATAATAAAAATTGATTTTGCTGACCAACTCCCCTGTATGGAATCAACCTCATTTTATCTAAAAAGCGAAAGGAATCATCGAGCTGTTCGATGGCTTCCAATGGGTCTGTGTTTCGAATGATCATCGTTTCGGCTGTTCCGAAAATCGGCTCCAGTTTATCAATGTAAATGATCATTACCGGTGTTTTTGTAAGAGGATCGTACAGCTGATTACCGGAATCAATCAGGCCTCTGACATGAAGTGTTTGGCTGCCCAAATCTGCCTGCACGCTGACTCGTTCCTCATATTGAATGTTTTTTGTTTCAATATCTTCAATTCTTCTTTTAGAAAAAAACCATAATGCTGGAAAGCCACCAACAATAAACAACCAGCTGATCGGGTCTCCAAACCCTGTTTGATTGGTCATCATGACACCGTTTTGAACAATAGAATTTGACTGCAGCAAAGAATGGGCTCCGATAATTCCTCCCCCCATTAAAAAAGTGGCAAAATAAAAGGAAAACAAATTTTGAAAGAAAAACCGAAATCTTTTAAAGCCAAATGTCACCACCACAATCACAACTGAAAAAGCTAGCTTCCCAGCCGGATGTTCAACAATCGGCGAAAAAGGAGTAAACATCAAAAGGACAATACTGGAACCGATGAACGCTCCGCCTACCAGTCTTCTTTTTTTTACATGCCGTTTTAAAATAAATGCCGTGAGCAAAAGCAAAAGTGCATCAAAACAAAAGTTTAACAGCCAAATGACATCTAAATAGATTTTCACATCTGACTCCTTTCTTTCTTGCCTTACGCTGTTCCCCTTCTTGCTTCATAAGTATAAAGCAAGCTCTGTGGGAAAGTCTGTCAATTAATGTTGAGAGGAAAATACAATTTTTCAGGGAAATCTGCTTAATTTGTCGAGGAAGTATAATGAGAGGATATAAAAAAGCTGCCAATGACAGCAGCTTTTTTCCACTTAATTTTCTGTGTTGATATTAAGTTTTCCATTCGCAGTTTTTCTTGTTTCATTTCCATAATCATCTCGGACGATCACTTCTACTTTTGCTCCTTTTGCTTTAATAGAAGAAGTGGCAGTCCAATAGCCTTCATATCTCCCCGGAGAGATTTCTCTTAACGGGAGTTCGGTGGCATTTTGCACACTCGCTCTTGCATTCGTCAGCGGCATACGAATGGTAAACGTTGCATCTAAATCCTCAGCGCTTGAGAAAGCGATTTTCACAGATTCACCGGCTTTTAAGTTTTTATCCTCTCCCGGAATTAAGCCGGAAATGACAGGCTTGTCAAAGTTCACATCAATGACTGTCTTTTTCGTCGTTTTGTTGCCTGCCAAGTCTGTAGCAATCACCTTGATTTCATTTCTTCCATTTTCCAAAAGAATACGGGCTGAGTATGAACCATCAGCTACTGTTGCTTTTTTGCCATTCACCTTGACGTCTTTCAGATTGTCATCGGATACAGCCCCTTTGACAGTCAGCGTTTCTTTATTTGTTTTCCCGCCATCCTTTGGATTGTCCAGCGTTAACTCAGGCTTTTCTTGATCAAGCGTGACCGTGATTGGGCTGGAGGCATCTGTTGTTCCGTTGTCAGTTGATGCAGTTGCCGTCAGCTCATTTTCACCCTTGTTGAGTGTGATGCCTGCATGGAACGTGCCATCCGCAGCGGCTTTCGTTTCTCCTGCCTCTTTCTCTCCATTATAAATGTGTACCGTTGTACCAGGAGAAGCTTTTCCTTTTACAGTGACGCTATCCTTATTTGTGTATGATTTGTCTGTCGGTGAAGTAATCTCAGGTACAGCAGCTTCGTAATCAACTAATGCGCGAATCATATAGTTGCCGTCTGCTTTGTCACCCGGCTCCCATTGTCCACCTATATACTGCCAGTTGCGGCCGGAATTCTTGCCGGTTTCATCCATTGCCAGTCCAGGTGAATACGGGTCAGGTTTTGACTGGATATATACGAGATAAAAGTCTCTATCGACCATAATCCCTTTTGAACTGAGATCTACCTTAGTCCACTCGCCATTGCGAAGAGCTTCAGCGTTAAATGGCCCGGCAATTTTTTTGCCCGGTGCTCCGTCTTTTCCTGTAGCATCGTATACCTCAACCTTAAACTCTGTGCCGCCGGGATCAGGGAACTCTGTATCCCAGAATCTGAACAGCCCTCCTGTAAGCATGCCTTTGTCCTTGCCGTCAGCGAGCGTCATTTTTACCGCCCATCCGTTACCGGCAGCAAAATAGGAATTGGCATTCTCCGCTGTTCCGTCATCATATGCAATTTCACCCGGATAACCGACGAAAGGCTTCAATGCAGTTTCTTTTGTAACATCACCTTTTAACTCAACGGAAAATTCATCACTGTAATAACCCGGTGCAGCGACTTTAATCGTATAAGCGCCTTCATAGGCCTCCAGCATATATTCACCTTTGTCGTTTGTCATAGCCGGTTCCACCGCAGCATCCTCTACAACATAAACGGAAGCGCCTGCTACCGGCTCTCCTGTCGTTTTATTGATGACCGTGCCTTTTAATGTGCCCTTCTTCATCTCTTCTAACGTAAAATTAGCTTGTGTCGTCTGATCCGTCTTTAAAGATACTTTTTGTGTTTTCGACTGATAACCATATGCTTCTGCCATAAGCGTATAGTCTCCCGCTTTGTGCTTCAGCGTGTACTGCCCTGTGGATTGATCTGAATATGTTGATTTTCCTGTTTCCACTACACTGACTTGTGCCTTAAGCGGCAAAACTTGAGGCTGTATAGCCTTGTTCTGATGTTTTACCGCTGTGTTTGCAGATGGCTTAGCCTTTTTCGGATTTACTGGCTTTTTCTTTTGCTTTCCAGACGGCTTTTCGACGCCCAGCTTATTCTTTTTGACTGTTTTTCCGGCTGATTTGTCAGAAAGCACTACATCATCAATGTACCAGCCCTCTTTGTTAATACTTTCATCTGATTGAAGGTTAAACATCACTTGAATGTTTTGGCCTTTATAAGCCGATAAATCAATTTCTTCGTCCGTCCAGCTTGATGTCTTTCCGTTATAGACACCAGCCTGCTCCCAATTCTTTTCACCTTCCGGAAGAACAAAAACGTAGCCGTAATCAAAATCATCCTCTAAATTGTGCCAGCTTTTAAATTGAAGGAACAAACTTCCTGAATCAGGTACTTTAACAGGAGGCATAACAAGGTTCATGTTTGCTGAGTTGGCATAATTTCCTGTCAAATTCGTTCCATATACTTTTTCTCCGGATGCTGCTGTATTTGGGCCAGTTGACGGAACTCCCCATTCCCAGTTATTATTTGTTCCGCTCGCAACCCAGCCGCCGGGTGCAGTTTCAAAGTCCTGCTTATATCCCGCCGTGATGCTTGGTTTCACTGTTACATCGTATATGTCAGACGATACGACATGACCGCCAAAATCGTGAATCATCCACTTATAGCTTAGTTTAGTTCCTTTTATATCTGGGATCTCTGCCTGATACGTTCCTTTTAGATGATCACCGCTGATTCGTTTAGCCGTTATTTCTGTCCATTCACCTTGATCAAGCTTGTAGGACAGCTTTACAGATGTCACACTCACATTGTCTTCAGCTGTCAAAGTCAGTGGCAGGCTGCCGCCTTCATAAGCTTCAGTTACTTTCTCATGCTGATAGACAGGAGGCTCTTGGTCATCCCCCTCTACAGAAACTTGTCCTTCCGCTTCCCCTAAACCATCTGTAACAGCGGATACAGCATCAAAAGCATTCACCAGACCATGGCCATATCCGTTATTCGGTGAATCAGGAAATGTTGAATCCGTGAGCGGTTCAGCCGTGCTGGTTAATATATCCTCCATCTCATCAACAGAAAGTGAGGCATTCGCCTGTTTTAGCAGTGCAGCAACAGCGGATACATGCGGCCCTGCCATTGATGTGCCGTCCCATCCATCCTCATATGTCTGACCGGGAACGGATGAACGAATATTTACGCCCGGTGCAGATATTTCCGGCTTTGTTTCATCATATGGAGATGGCCCTTGAAGAGAAAAGTCAGCGAGCTTTTTATTGATATCAGTCGCTCCAGTTGCAAACGATTCTGGATAGTTTGCCGGATTTGCGATAGAACCAGGCCCGCCGGGAATAAAGAGATCCGTATTCCCCGCTGAAAACTCTGGGAAAATATCGGCCGCACGCCAGGCATTGACCATGTCTCTGTACCATTCATCAAGTCCAGAGCCCCCTCCCCATGAGTTATTGACAACATCAGGAGCCATTTCCGGGTGGGGATTTCCTTCCGCGTCCTTTGGTGCTAAAACCCATTCACCAGCTTCCAAAATGTCAGCATCAGTGCCGCCATCTTCAGAGAACGCTTTAACAGCAATCCATTTTGCGCCAGGCGCTACACCGATTTGATTTGTTCCATCAGGTTCAGAGCCCACCATCGTGCCTGTCACATGGGTTCCATGAGCCAAATCATCATAAGGGCTTGCCTCTCCTGCTACGGCATCATACCAGTTCATTTCATTTTCAGGCTCATTAGGATTTTCCGGATTATATCCGCGATATTTCTCTTTTAATGCCGGATGATTCCATTCCACCCCGGTATCAATGGACGCAACAACCGTGCCAGTTCCATCATATCCAAGTGCCCAAGCTTTTGGGGCATCGATTTGGTCTACATTCCATTCCACACCGTCAGTTGCTTTAATAGCTTTCTGTGCTTTTTTCATATTAAATGGGGAGGATGACTTAAAAAGCTGCCGTTTCTCATTAGGAAGCACCTTTTCCACTTCGGGAAACTGCGCCACTTTTTCCATAACCTCTTTTGAGGCATGAACAGCAATCCCGTTCACCACATAATAAGAATGAATTTGGTCTGCATTTCCTTTATCTTTCTGGGTGTTCAAGTATTTTAGGACATCTTGCTGGGATTCATCGGCTGTGACTTTTAAAGATGACACAACAGCAGAACGCTTTTGATATTCCGTCTTAGCGGCAGACAGCTTCTTCGATTTCGCTTTTTTAACAGCCGCTTTTGCCGCTTTTTCTGTGTTAGCCTGATCTTTAAATTTAATCAGAAAAGTCGTCTTTTCTTTCTTTTTAAAGCTTTTCTTTAATGAACTCGAAATCTTGTTTTGAATGGATTCCGCAGATTGAAGCTCCTTTTTAACAGAAGGTGAGGTGACTTTACTGCTTGCCCCGGCTGCTCCCGGAAACAGCAGTGAACTGATGACAACTGTACTTAAAACAGAGCTGATGAGTCTGTTTTTCGTTTTTTTCTTCATTTTCATCCCCCTTTTTCAACATGCTTTTTAAAAAAAGTGTCGTCCCTCCTTTTAATAATGAATGGTTTGTCAGAACATCGCTGTATATTAACTGTAGACAATCTGAATTACAGATATTGTCGTTTCATGTCATTCATTTTCCATATATATGAAAATGATAAAAATGTCACAAAAATAAATAGGTCTAATTATCTGTTTTGTTACTAAGCGAAGGAAGCAATAGGGAAAAAGACTTTATAAGAAGGAAAGTGTGAAGAGAAAAACAAAAAAGGACAAAATCGAAAACGATTTTGTCCTTTACATTAGCCGCGTTTATTACGGTTTCTTAAGAATGTCGGGATGTCAAGCGTATCATCAGCCGGCTGTGAAGTATGACGGCTTACTGTGTTCTGCTGCTGAGGCTCCTCACGTTTTGGCTCACGCTTCGGAACACTTTGATTGTGTGTTTTGATGCTTTGATTTAAGCTTGGACGCTGAGGCTTCGTCACGTCCTTCTCTTGTTCGATAAAGCCGGTTGCAATCACTGTCACCACAATCTCATCTTTTAGATTTTCATTAATAACAGAACCGAAAATCATGTTTACGTCTTGATCAGACGCCGAAGCGACAATGTCTGCTGCTTCCTGAACCTCATATAGGCTGAGGTTTGTTCCTCCAGTGATGTTCATGAGGACGCCTTGCGCACCGTCAATGGCCGCTTCAAGAAGCGGGCTGGAAATTGCTTTTTTTGCTGCCTCTGCCGCGCGATTTTCCCCAGTAGCAATACCAATACCCATCAAAGCAGATCCTTTGTTTGACATGATTGTTTTCACATCAGCAAAGTCAAGGTTGATAAGACCAGGTGTAGCAATCAAGTCAGAAATACCTTGAACCCCTTGGCGAAGTACGTTATCCGCTTCACGGAATGCTTCAAGCATCGGTGTGTTTTTATCAACAATTTCAAGGATACGGTCGTTCGGGATCACGATCAGTGTATCCACCGCTTCTTTCATTGCCGAGATTCCGCCTGCAGCCTGAAGCTGTCTTTTGCGTCCTTCGAAGGTAAACGGTCTTGTCACAACGCCGACAGTTAATGCGCCTAAGTCTTTCGCGATTTGTGCGATAACCGGTGCGGCACCTGTTCCTGTTCCGCCGCCCATACCAGCTGTCACGAATACCATGTCAGCACCTTTAAGTGCTTCTTCAATCTGCTCTTTGCTTTCTTCAGCGGCTTTTTTCCCGACTTCTGGATTCGCACCTGCTCCCAATCCTCTAGTCAGCTTTGCGCCGATTTGCATTTTCACTTCTGCTTTTGACAGGTTAAGAGCTTGAGCGTCCGTGTTTACCGCGATATACTCTACTCCTTGCACTTCATTTTCAATCATTCGGTTAACGGCGTTGTTACCACCGCCTCCTACTCCGATTACTTTAATTGATGCTAAGCCGTCTATGTTTGTTTCGAACTCCAACATGCTAAATCCTCCTAATCTGCCGAATGACTATCTATCTATTCCCAAAACATGCTTAATAGTTTTTTCATTTTGCTCTGTTTATTATGTTCGGCTTGTGTTTTTTGTTTTCCTTTTGGCCGCTGCTGCACCTCATTTTGGTGATGATGCTGCTCTTGTTCCTCAGATGATGAGACTGCGATTTCCTGTATCGCTTCTTCAGGCATCTTAAAGCCTATTTTTCTGCCTTGGATTCTTGCATTCCGGCAGGCGAATTGGATCAGGCCCACTCCCGTCATATATTGAGGATCTCTTACACCGATATAATTCGGGCTTGCCACTCTGACATTGTTTTGCAGCACATCCTGTGCCAAAGACATGACACCCGGCATAGCTGCTTGTCCTCCTGTCAGCACGAAGCCTCCCGGCAGATCGGTAATTCCCATACTGCGAAGCTCTTCTGAAACAATTTCAAGAATTTCTTCTACTCTCGCTTCAATGATATTCGCTGCTTCTTGCTGTGTAAATGTTTGTTTTTGATTGGTGCCTATAACGGTTACCTCAAATATTTCATCTTCCGAGGCTTCGTCATAGTAGGCATGTCCAAATTGCTTTTTCACGCGTTCTGCTTCTTCTGTTGACGTTCTCAATCCGATGGAGATATCTTTGGTGATATTTTCGCCTCCGAGAGGAATGACACGGGTAGAAGTGAGATGTCCGTTCTGGAATACGGCAATGGTTGTTGACCCTCCCCCTATATCAATGAGAGCCACACCAAGGTTTTTCTCGTCCTTTGATAATGCAGCAGAACCGGCTGCCAGCGGCTGAAGGCAAATATCAGTTATTTCAATACCAGCTCTTTCAACGCAGCGGAGTAAGTTATGTAAGATTGTTTTTGAACCGGTGATCAAGGTGCCCTCTACTTCTAAACGCACACCCAGCATTTTTTTCGGGTCGGTGATTTCATCTCTTCCATCTACGATAAACTGTTTAGGAATGACGTCAACAATCAGCTGTTCGTGCGGTACTGAAACAACCTGTGCCGCCTCCATGACACGGCGTACATCTTCAACCTGAATTTCTTTATTTTCACTGGAAACTGCTACAACACCGTTTGTATCTTGAATATTGATATAATTTCCATTAACGCCGACAATAGCTTTTCTAAGCGGAAAACCTACCATTCTTTCAGCTTGGTCAAACGCTTTTCTTATAGAATGAACGGTCTCATCTATATCAACGATTGAGCCTTTTTTCAACCCTTCAGACGGTACATTTCCCACACCGATAATATTAAGGGAATCATCTGTCATTTCTCCGACGATCACTTTTGTATTGGACGTACCGATGTCAAGACTGACGTAAAGTTCATTGTTGTTCATTCTATGGCACCTCCTCACATTTCGATCATTTCTATTCTATTATTTGCGGAACAACAATACAATGAATGTGGCTTTACAAGTGTGTAACAAAAAATAACAACAGAATATTTTTATGTGTTTTTCACATTTTATGTTTATTGAAAATATTCGTTATATCCTATGTATATCCTCTTTTATATCACATTTTTTTTATTTTTTTTAGAAAGAGTCCACTTTGTTAGTAGATTTCTTCTGATAACGGCTATATTCTGAAATAATCTGACTCCAAATGCGAATATACCTGCTAAATACAAGTCTACACCAAGATGGACTCCCAGAAAAGCTAAACTTATTGCCAATATAATATTAAAAAAGAAACCGGAAACAAATACCATTTCATCATATGTACCTTGTAAATGCGCCCTGATTCCGCCGATTAATGTATCAAGTGCGGCAAGCACCGCAAGCGATAAATAGTTTGAGTATTCACTCGGTATCGTTAAGTTTGTCATTAGTCCAATCGCTATTCCGAGCACCAGTCCCAACACGGGCAGCCACATGACAATTCTCCTCCTTTTCAGTCTTTAAGCAGTTTCAGCTGTTGTACGTCCAGTGGTCTGTCATATGCTTTTAATGTTAGTTTGCTTTCAGATTTACCGGCTTTTAATGCTAAATTTTCAGATGCAAAAAGATCCTCAAGGCCTGACCCCTTCACTCTGCTGTGTAACATGTCCGGATCTTTGGCAAGCACTTTTACTGTTAAAGGATAATCGTCAAGGGCGTATCCGTCTATTTTTGTAGTGCCGTTTATATCTCTGATGACTGTATGATTCACAACTCTTCGCTCGTTAATCGAGATATGCTCTGCACCGTATGAGTTGAGTTCATTAATCAGCTTTTTCAGCAAATCCGGAGGCGGATTTTCGACCGGCTCTCCTGTTAAGCTTTCAGAAAAAAGCGGGGAAATCGTAATGACAATTCCGCTACCTGTTATATCGGTCATGCCGGCTGTTTTTTTTAAGGATTGCAAGGTATTATTTAGCGCGGTTTCTTTTGTCATTTCTTTCGTTTGCGAATAGCTATTCAGAAGTTTGTCATATTTGTTTATTTCAGACAGCAGCTTTTCCTGCTTCTTCTGCTCTGATGTCAGCTCTTCCCTAATATCCCACATATCTCTTGTATCCCGGACTTTGGGGTGCTTTAACGAATTAAACTGAACAGATATCATCAGGCCGAAGATGACCATAAGCACACTGATGCTTATGAAGGAACGCTTTATTTTCAATCTATTTCACCCGCTTTTTCAGTCATTCCTTCGTTTTCAGAATCGGTTTCATTTGTACGTTTTTCTCTTTTTCTGCCGACACAGAAATATGATCCATTGACAGCTGATCAATTAGGCCTCCAGCGATATTTAACGAGGGCAGCAGGACATCTGGATCTCCAATAGCGGATACCGTAAATGGAGCGGGATGCTGCACCCCGTCTACCGTTACCACAGGACCATTGCATTTGATATACGAATCATGCGTCAAACGCTGTCCATTAACGGCGACAGCTGCCGCTCCTGAGATATACATTTCGTTTACTACTTGGAAGATATGGCTTTCGTGAACGATGTAACTATTCACATTCTCCCCTTCCGGTATGTATGACGCATCTTCCAATGTCACCTCAACGCCTTCTCCCTGCACACCGACTTCCCCAATATACATCCTGTATTTTTCTGTATCTTCGAGGACATTATAGTATTCCGACTTCTCTTTCTTCAGCTTATTTTCCGCCTGGCGGACTTTGTTTTGCTTTTGATATAATTCTTTTTCAAGCTTCTTATTTTCTTTCTCTTGTTTCAGAAGTTCATCTCTCAGCGCATATTCTTTTTTCCACTCTTCCGTCTCAGCCGCGCTTTTGTTGTTTTCTTTTGTCATTTGAAAAGAAAATGAAATCAAAAAGCCTGCGATAAGCATAATCAAGGAAAGAAGGACTGCTGATTTGCCCCTCAATTTTCATCTTCCTTTTTAGCAGCCTTATCGTTTTTCCCAAACTCTTCAAAATAGGTGGCAACTTCTAAATGAATGATTCCTTTTTTATTGCTGCTTAGCTGAGAAATGATAGAAGGATACGTCTTCATTCGGTCTGCAAACGTTTTAATAGATGCAGTGACAACATAACCGTCGTTCATGTACAACTTAATACGGTTTTCATCCATTTTTACAGGCGTATAATAAATCTCTGAAATCGACTGTTTTAACGAATTTGACAACGCATCGAGCTGCTTGGCCATTTGAGACCGCTTCTTCGCGTTTGTCCAATTCACTAAAATCGGTCCGGCATCATCCGGCGTTACTTCGTTTGGCAGAACTGAGCCGTTTTCAAGCACTTCATAGTACACATCGTCTTTTTCTAAATAAGCAATCGCTTTATATTCTTCGATTGCAATGTTGATTTTATTAGGAAGCGATTTGCTGATCTCCGCTTTTTTCACTAATTTATTTTGCTGAATCTTCTTTTCTGTTTTTTGCTTGTCCAAACTCCAAAACTCAGTATCTCCGCTGTTAATATCGGAAAGGTCGATAATTTCCTTTTTTGATACATTTTCATTCCCTGTAACAGAGATTGTTGATACTTTACTGATTGGTGTTTGCAGGTACACAATGATCAGCACCATAATAAAAAAGAGCATAATAAATGAAATGAGACGGCGGTTTGCCTTTTGTTTCCTCTGCTCTTTAATTTTAGGGATCCGCTCTTCAATGTTAACGATTTTTTCTCGGTCTTGACCCGGGTTCATTGCCTGTTCACCTCATTCAAATGAAACAGCTGTTAAAAGTCTGTCTATTCCAAAACAAACGGCATACTATGATGCCGTTTGTCGTTTGCTTACAGTATATCATATGAACAGCTTCAGTCAGAACTTGAATCAGCGATTTCCGCCGATGATTTCAACCTCTGTGTGCATATCAATCTCGTATTTTTCACGGATTGTCTTTTTCACATGGTCAATGAGATCAAGCACATCTTTTGCTGATGCTCCTCCCGCATTGACGATGAAGTTTCCGTGCATCTCCGATATCTTTGCACCGCCGATTTGATATCCTTTCAAGCCTGCTTTTTCTACAAGGTTCCCGGCATGATTCGGAAGCGGATTTCTGAATATGCTTCCCGCACAAGGGCTTGAATACGGCTGTGTATTTTTTCTATAGTCTTTATTGCTTTGCATTTGCTGAACGATTGATTCCTTATCCTTCTGCTCCAGCTGCAAAACAGCTTCAAGGCAAACGCCCGGGCGTTTCTTTTGCAGTACAGATGTCCTGTAGCTGAAATCCATCTGCTCATTTGTCAGCCACTCAATCGTCCCGTCTTCAAATAAAATATGCGCTTTGACGAGGATCTCGCTCATATCAGAACCGTGAGCGCCGGCATTCATATAAACCGCTCCGCCGACTGATCCTGGAATGCCGGCAGCAAATTCCAAACCGGACAGGCCTTTTTTGCTCAATGATGTAGCAAGGCGGACCACTGAATAACCGCCTCCGACTGTTACTTGCTCCCCTTCAAGCTCCAAGTGGTCAAGACCCGCACCCAGCTTGATCACTACGCCTCTAATTCCTTCATCTAAAACAAGAAGATTTGATCCGCGGCCGATGACTGTCCACTTCACATCATATTTTTTAATCACGTCCATGATGTCTTTAACAGCATCTACACTGCTTGGAATGACCAATACATCCGCAGGTCCGCCGATTTTCATCGTTGTATGATTCGCGAGCGGTTCATTTGCAAGAACCTTGCCGACTTCGCGTTCTTTTAATTCCTGTATCACTTTCTCCATCGTAAACCTCCGCATTCCATTTGCTTTTCTACTATTTTTTTAATTCCTCGAGTACGCTGTATAAACGGGCAGCCGCGTCAGGAACACCGAGTGACTTTGTTCGTTCGCTCATTTCCTTTAACGTTTGCTCATTCAGTACAATCCGGTCTAGCGCTTCAATCAGCTTCTCCCCGCTGAGCTCTGTTTCTTTCAGTACAATCGCCGCATCATGCTGGCCGAGAGATCTCGCATTGACCTCCTGGTGATTCGCTGTCACATATGGACTCGGGATCAGAACACTTGGGATTCCGAGAGCAGTAATTTCGGCAATCGTTGTCGCACCGGCTCTGGCCACAATGACATCAATGGCCTTTAAATACTCAGGCATTTGATGAAGAAACGGCTTTGTGACCATATTATCAGCGGCACCCTTGCTTTTCAGCTCATTCATTACTTTTTCATAGTGAACTTCACCGGTGATATACAGCACTTGATAGTCTCTTGTTTTCAGCGCATCCTGCATGTCAATGACAGCGCGGTTAATCGGTGCAGCGCCTCGGCTTCCGCCGAAAATTAAGACCGTTTTTTTGTCTTCAGAAAGCCCAAATTCAGCCATTGATCGTCCCGTCTTTATTGAGACGACTTCAGAGGCTCTCGGGTTTCCCGTAAATACAACTTTCTCGCTAGGAAAATGTGATTTCGCTTCTTCAAAACAAATCGCTACTTTATTAACATATTTTGAAAGAAACTTATTCGTGATGCCCGGCAGGCTGTTTTGTTCATGGACAATAGTCGGAATTCCCATTTTCGCAGCGGCATAGACAACTGGCCCGCATACATAACCGCCCGTTCCAATTACGGCATCGGGCTTAAATTCCGCTAAATACGATTTACTCTTTTTGACGCCCTTCAGAAAACGCATCACAGTCTTGACATTTTCAAATGACAATTTTCTTTTAAATCCTGTAATTTCAATTGAACGAAACGGTATATTCTCCCGCTCAACAATTTTTTTCTCCAGCCCGTTTTCTGTTCCGATATATAAAAATTCCACATTAGGATGACGTCTTTGCACTTCTTTAATAAAAGCAAGCGCAGGATAAATATGTCCCCCTGTACCGCCTCCGCTTATTGCAATTCGCATTTCTTTTCCCCCAGTCTAAGTTTCTCTATAACATAACGATAACCCTGTTTTGTTGGACAGGGTTATCGCATCAATTGTTTCCAAGCTTCATGTTAGACAGGAAGCTTGGACATACATTCGTTAATACCTCGAGTAGCGGCTTACATTCAGCAGCACACCAACTGCCATCAGCATTAGAGTCAATGAAGAGCCTCCGTAGCTCAGAAACGGGAGCGTGATGCCTGTTACAGGAATCAGGCCCGTGACTACGCCGATATTTATCATGACTTGAATGGCAATCATTGAAATAATGCCGACTGCGACAAAGCTTCCGTACAGATCAGGCGCACCAAGCGCAATTCTGATTCCTCTCCACAGCAGGACGCTGAAGAGGAGCAAAATAAGTGTTCCCCCGATAAAGCCCAGCTCCTCTGACAAGATGGCGAAAATAAAGTCTGTTTGCGGCTCAGGCAGATAAAAGAATTTCTGTCTGCTTTGTCCGAGCCCCATTCCGAACAACCCGCCGGGCCCCACTGCATAAAGCGATTGAATGATCTGAAATCCGCTTCCGAGCGGGTCTTCCCATGGATTTAAGTATGAGGTAATCCGCTTTATCCGATATGGAGCCGATAGTACGAGCCCGACAAATCCGCTGAGGCCGATCAGCCCGAGAAAGACGAAATGGGCGATCCGCGCGCCGGCTACAAAAATCATGACAATACAAGTTCCGACCATAACTGTCCCCGTTCCGAGGTCAGGCTGGCACATGATAATCAAAAATGCTGAAAACACGATGCCAAGTGCGGGGACGAACCCCCGTCTGAACGATGTGATGTTTTTTTGTTTTTCAGAGAGAAATTTAGCAAGGAATGCAATCATCGCAAGCTTCATAAACTCTGAAGGCTGTATGCTGAATGCACCGACTCCGATCCAGCTTCTTGAACCGTTCCGCACCATTCCGACGCCTGGTATCAAAACAAGCACCAGAAGGAAAAAGCAGATAACCATCAGCAATTTGGACCATGTCCTCCAAGTCCAATAATCGACATTCATGATAAAAAACATAGCAATGACGCCGATTCCCGCAAACAAAAGCTGCCGTTTCGCGAAAAAGAATGAGTCGTCAAATTTATAATCCGCCCATACCGCACTCGCACTGTACACCATAATTAATCCGATTGTTAATAATAATAACGTAATGATGACCAATAACAAATCAGGCGATGTTTTTTTAGTAGTCAAAGCAATCGACACCCCAAGCTTAAAGTCATTAGGGCTGCCGATTTACTTCAAGACAAGCCCTTACTTAAGCATATGCACGGCATCTATAAACATGTCACCGCGTTCTTCAAATGTTTTGAATTGATCCCAGCTCGCACACGCGGGTGACAGCAGGATGACATCTCCTTCATTTGAGAGCGCAAACGCCGCAGATACTGCTTGTTCAACATTATCGACACGTTTGACATGTTGTATTCCCAGTTCATTGCCGAGTTTCTCGAGTTTTGGCGCCGTCTGGCCAAATGTAAGCACTGCTTTGACATGCTTCATATAAGGTTTCAAGTCATCAAAACCATTTCCGCGATCCAGTCCGCCCGCAAGCAGAATGACCGGCTTATCAAAAGCTGAAAGCGCCTTGCTTGTCGCCAGAATGTTTGTTGCTTTACTGTCGTTATAAAATTTGCGGCCATTCACAGTTGTGACATATTGGAGGCGGTGCTTCACACCAGTAAAGCTTGTCAGCACCTTTTTAACCGCCTCATTGGATGCTCCTGCCGTTTTCACAACTGCAATAGCTGCTAAAATGTTCTCCAGGTTATGAGCACCGGGCAGTACAACCTCTTCCAGAGGAAGAATGGCTTCGCCGTTAAACATAATCATACTGTCTTTTACATATGCGCCCTGTTCAAGCGTTTTGCTGACTGAAAATGGGACGATTTCGGCTTTTCCGGCTTCAGCAAGACGCACGACGGTTTCATCATCCTGGTTGACAATAGCTTTATCTGAAGCAGTCTGATGAAGGTACACTTTCTGTTTCGCTTTTTCATAGTTTTCGCGCGTATGGTGATAATCCAGATGGGCGTCAAATACATTTAAAATCAGGCTGATTTCCGGTCTGAAAGCGTGTGTTCCCATCAGCTGAAACGAAGACAGTTCAGTAACGATCCATTCATCTCCATCAGCATGATAGGCAACCTCACTTGCGACTGTGCCGATGTTTCCGGCAATCAGTGCTTTTTGCGAGCCAGCTTTGAGCATTTCGTAAATTAGCGTTGTCGTGGTCGTTTTACCGTTCGATCCGGTAATCCCGATAAACTTGGCGCTGGTCAGGTAGTAAGCGAGCTCAATTTCCGTCCAAACCGGAATGCCTCTTTTCTCCGCTTCCTGAACCATAATATTTTCATAAGGAATTCCCGGGTTTTTGATCAGAATCGTGATTTGATGCTGATCGAACAGAGAAACTGGATGCTCTCCGCAAACAACTTCGATTCCTTTTTCAGAAAGCTTTTGTGCCGGTTCATTTTCTTCAAAAGGCTTTTGGTCATTGACTGCAACATAAATGCCTTTTTCATGAAGAATGGAGGCCGCCGCATATCCGCTTTTCGCAAGCCCAAGGATTAAAAAATGCTGTTTCTGTAAAAATTGATCATTTCCCACTTATAACCACACCTCGATGTAAATTCCTAAAACGGCAAGCAAAAGTCCCGCAGCCCAAAACGTCACGACTACTCTCCATTCAGACCAGCCGACAAGCTCATAATGGTGATGAAGCGGACTCATTTTAAAGATTCGTTTACCTGTCGTTTTAAAGCTGATGACCTGCAAAATAACGGATAATGTCTCGATAACGAATACACCGCCGATGATAACCAGCAGGATCTCTAATTTCGTTAAAATGGCAATGGTAACGATGGCTCCTCCCAATGCAAGCGATCCCGTATCTCCCATAAAAACTTTAGCCGGATGAGCATTAAATACAAGGAAGCCCAGAACTGCACCGACAACGGCAACTGAGAAAATCGCTACGTCATATTGAGACTGATTCCATGCCAGAATGGCAAAGGCGCCAAAGGCAATCGCCGCAGTACCGGATAATAACCCGTCAAGGCCGTCAGTCAGGTTAACTGCGTTTGATCCGCCGACAAGCATAAAGAGCACAAGGATAAAGTAAGCCCAGCCTAGATCAAATGATAAGTCAGTTCCAGGAATGCGAATATCCGTCGCAAAATTGTAGTAATGATACACGGCGTAAAATACAACTGCAATAATAATTTGTCCGATCAGCTTTTGCTTTGATGTCAATCCAAGATTGCGCTTCATGACAACCTTGATGTAATCATCTAAAAAGCCAAGTAAACCGTAGCCTAGCGTAACAAACAGAAGCAGCACCATTTCGGGGCTTATTTCTGAAAACTTCTGTGTCATAACAATTGTTGTCACTATGATAGAAAGTATGATCATGACCCCGCCCATTGTCGGTGTCCCTGATTTTTTCTGATGTGATTTCGGTCCTTCTTCTCTAATACTCTGGCCGAATTTTAATCTTCTTAAAAACGGAATAAGAATCGGAGAGAGCAGAACACTAATTAAAAACCCCATTAAAATTGTAAACAGAATGACTTGCTCAAGCATTGTCCTTTTCTCCTCCTGTTTCTTTCAAACGACATACGTAGTTATCATATTCATGATTTTTTTCCATATGAAAAATCTTTTCAAGCTCCATTATTCAGTAACATCTCTTTCCTATGAATTCGTCTTATTCTTATTGAGTTCAACAATGGCTCTCGCCGCTACTTCAGCATCATCAAAATCGAAAGTTTCATTTCCGATCTGCTGATAGGTTTCATGTCCTTTTCCGGCAATGAGGACAACGTCGCCTTTTTTGGCATTGGCAATTGCGAAAAAGATCGCCTGCTCGCGGTTTGCAATACTGTGATAGTATGCGTTCTCTACTCCGGCTTCCATATCTCTTAAAATCGCGCGAGGATCTTCGCTTCTCGGGTTATCTGACGTGAAAATCGGCTCGTCAGCCAGCTCCACAGCAATTTTAGCCATTTTCGGGCGCTTCGTCTTATCTCTGTCTCCTCCGCAGCCGACAACGACAAATAGCTTTCCTTCCGTCATGTCTCTGCATGTCTCCAGCACATTTTCAAGGCTGTCCGGTGTGTGCGCGTAGTCTACAATGACAGGAAACTCCTGCTGCTGATTGACCAATTCAAAACGGCCTCTTACACCATGCAATTCTTCAACAGCTTCAGTGATGATTTCAAACGGTATGCCTGCTGCAATACATGTCGCAACAGCGGCCAGCACGTTATACACATTAAATTGTCCGACGAGAGACATCGTGATGTGCTTCGTGCCTTTGTTTGTCACGAGATCAAAGCTTGTGCCCTGTGCAGTGATACTGATGTTCTTCGCCATCACATCAGCATCGTTTTTAATTCCGTATGTAGAGATATGCGCAGCTGTTACCTTTTCAAAATAAGCGCTCGCCTCATCGTCAGCATTCAGGACGGCACGCTTTGGATGTTCATGGTTGAAAGCCCCGCCAAGTTGGGAAAAGAGCAAGCTTTTTGCATGCCGGTACTCATCCATCGTTTTATGATAGTCCAGATGGTCCTGTGTTAAATTCGTAAACACGGCAATATCATAATCACAGCCATGGACGCGTCCTAAAGACAAAGCGTGGGAAGAAACCTCCATGATTGCAGTGTCAACATGCTTGTCATTCATTTTCTTAAACGTTTTCTGCAGCGTGACGCTTTCCGGAGTCGTGTTTTTAACAGGAAGTGTTTCGTCTCCGATTTTCATGTACATTGTACCGATCAAGCCTGTGCGTTTTCCCGCTTTTTTCAGAATCTCATCGACCATGTGGGTCGTTGATGTTTTGCCGTTTGTCCCTGTTATCCCAATCAGCTGAAGCTTCTTCGTCGGCTGTCCGTAAAACGCATCAGACAAAACGCTGAGCGCGCGAAGTGACTGCCGGACAATAATAACAGGAACATTCACATCGACCTCTCTTTCTGCCACAATAGCCGCTGCACCGTTTTCTACTGCTTTTTGCGCAAAATCGTGGCCATCCACCGTATACCCTTTTACACATACAAAAAGACTCCCTTTCTTTACTTCCCTGGAGTCCATCTCAATTGAAGTTATTTCAGGGTCTTGTGAGTCGTTTACAGAAGGTTCGGTTGTTAAGTATGTAAGCAGCTTTGTAAGTTTCATCGTATCAAACCTCTCAACATTCTAATTCGTTCTTTTTATCATTGAAGTCACATCAAATGATGTGGTAATGATTTTAAGCATACAGTTCATATTTTAGCGTAAATAAAAGGATACATCCAGCTAATCTTGAAAGATATCAGCATTTTTTCTGCAATAAAAGAATAGGCAGCCCGAATCAATCGGCTGCCTCCTTTTCATCTTCTTCAGTCAAATACACGCGTATCTTTGAGCCTTCTTTTACTTTCGTTCCGGCAGCTGGCGATTGTTTAACGATTTTGCTCCCTTTCCCGGAAGCATCCACATTGAGATTCACCAATAGTGACTCAAGATCTGAGACAGACATCCCTACAACATTCGGAACTTCTATTGTTTTTGTGTCGTTCCATTGGTATTTTTTCTCGATTTGATTTTTCCGGGGCTTCACACCAAGTTCCGGCAGACTGTCTCTCATAATATTTCCGACAATAGGCGCTGCCACCGTTCCGCCAAACTGAATCGTGCCTTTCGGGTTATCCACCGCAACGTAGACGACTAGACTCGGATCATCAGCTGGCGCGAAACCGATAAATGATACAATATGGTTGTTTTCAAGATATTTTCCATCTTTAACCTTTTGTGCAGTTCCCGTTTTTCCTCCGACACGATATCCTTCTACAAATGCATTGCGGCCGGTTCCTTCTGCGACGACGCTTTCTAGAGCATAGCGGATTTGTTTGGATGTTTCCTCAGAAATGACTTGTTTCTTTGCGATTGGTGATTGTTTTTTGACCGTTTTCTTCGTAACAGGATCGATCCATTCCTTTGCAATATAAGGTGTGTAGAGCGTTCCTCCGTTTACAGCGGCGGATACTGCTGCAACCTGCTGAATCGGCGTGACGGATACTCCCTGTCCGAAAGCCGTAGTTGCTTGCTCCACCGGGCCCACTCTCTCAAGCGGGAATAAGATGCCTGTTCCCTCGCCTTGGAGATCAATCCCCGTTTTTTGTCCAAAACCAAAGTCTTTGATGTATTTGAAAAGCTTTTCCTTTCCTAAGCGCTCGCCTAATTCAACAAACCCCGGGTTGCAGGAGTTCTGCACAACTTCCAGATACGTCTGCAGCCCGTGCCCGCCTCTTTTCCAGCACCGCAGTCTCGCTCCGTCCACTTCCGCATGCCCTTTATCATAAAATTGATCCCGTTTCAAATTTACTTTTTGCTCTTCAAGGGCTGCTGCAAGTGTAATAATTTTAAAGGTAGATCCCGGTTCATACGTGCTCCATACTGGCAGATTTCGATTGTAGACGGACGGATCAACAGATTGGTAATCAGCAGGGTCGAAGTCAGGCCTGCTAGACATCCCCAAAATTTCTCCGTTTTTCGGATTCATGGCTACGGCAATCATGCCGTCCGGATGATATTTAGCCTCAGCGTTATCAAGCTCTCTTTCCATTATCGTCTGGACCTTTGAATCAACCGTCAGCTTCATATCAAGCCCATCCTTAGGCGGCGTATAGTCATCCGCTTCATCAGGCATCTTCTTCCCCTTGGCATCTGTATAAAACTTAACAGAACCTTTTTCCCCTTTTAAATCATCGTCGTAATAGGCTTCAAGTCCAAGGAGTCCTTGGTTGTCAATTCCTGCAAATCCAAGCACATGAGATAAAAAGCTGCCGAACGGGTAATGACGGATACTGTCCTCCGCAACATACACACCTTTTAAATCAAGCGCTTTGATTTCTTTCGCCTTCTCATTTGAAATTTTTCTCCCTTCAGGAGTGATCTTTTCGATTGACGCTTTTTTTGTCACATGTTTATATACTTTTTCTTCTGACATATTGAGCACCGCCGCAAGCTGCTTGCTCGTTTTCATCGGATTCTGAACTTGGCGCGGCACGACGAATACGGTCGGCGCACTTTTATTTGTTGCGAGCTTCACACCATTCCGATCCAGAATCTCGCCTCTCTCCGGCTCAAACGGCAAGTTACGGCTCCAGGAATCTTTCGCCAGCGAAGTCAGTTTTTCGCCCATCACAAACTGAACATACCCCAGCCTTGTATCAATGATCAGAAACACGATCACGCCAAAAAGCAAAACAAATAATAAACGTTTTCTAACCGTTACATTCGAGACGCGCAAGAGACCGTTCACTCCTTATTTAGGCTTGTTTCATTTTATGCCTGAAATTGGACAGGTAGAACGATGCTCCTCTGAAGGCATAAAAAAAGAAAGCCTGCATAACGCAAGCTTTCTTTTTAATCAGGATTTTTAAACTTAACCTTGATTACGGTTTTGTCTTTGATTTCTTTGTCTTTCTTAACACTTTGGCTGACAGCGTAGCCTTGCCCGTTTACTTCAATATGAATTCCCGCGAGCTCGCCGTATTGAAGAACCTCTCTTCTCGACCACCCTGTCATATCAGGCATTTTGATTTTGCCGCCCGTTTTCAGGAAGACCTTTTGATTGGTGAGAACTTCCTCATCCGCTTTCGGATACTGTTCTTTTACAGCGACATCACTGCCGATGACAATTGGTGTGAGATTCTCCTCTTTTGCTTTCTTTTGAGCAGCAGCTACCGTTTGATCTGTTAAATCAGGCATTGTCTGCGCTTTTGTTTCTTCCTTATCTGAGTCAGATTTTTCAGTTGGTTCAATGTTCAGGTAGTGCAGGCTGTTTTTCATTGTCGGGTTGAAGATTTCAGATACTGGTTCTGAACTGCTCTGTCCTGCTTTTAACTGCGGCTGCTGTACAGCAACATAAATTAAAAGCTCAGGATCATCTTTTGGTGCCATACCCATAAACGAAAAAATATAGTTATCTGTTCCGTCTAAATATCCGCCTTTACCGGCTATTTGCGCAGTACCTGTTTTCCCGGCAACATCAAAACCTTCGATTTTATAAGCTTGCCCTGTTCCGATCTTCGATGTAACGACTTCTCCTAATATATCCCGCACCTTTTTCGCAGTACTTGCAGAAATTGGAGTTCCGGCTGATTCCGGCTTATTTTGATAAATAGTTTTATCTTTATCAGGGTCAACGATATGGTCAATGACATAAGGCTTCATCATTTTGCCGTCATTTGCAATTGCCGTTGCGGCCTGAATCTGCTGAATTGGTGTGACCGCAGACGCTTGTCCGTATGCAGTTGACGCCTTATCAAATTCATATTTAAAGTTGATTTTGCTGGAGACTTCTCCTGGCAAATCAATACCTGTTTTCTGGTAAAAATTGAATTTGTGCAAATATTGATTGAGACGGTCATATCCCAGCTTTTCTTTCGCCAGTTTCGCAAAAGCGACATTCGATGACCTTAGGACGCCGTCATGATATGTTGTCGGACCCCAGCCAACACCGTTATTGTGATCCCTAACAGGTGCTCCGCCAACTTCAAACGTACCTGATTTGTATTGTTCGTTCGCATTAAACACGTTTTCCTGCATCGCAGCAGCGAGTGTAAAGATCTTCATCGTTGATCCGGGTTCATACGCATATGAAATCAAATCATTATAGTAGTTTGTCACATCGCGCTTGTTCGGATCAAAGCTTGGTCGCTGTCCCATGGCAAGGACTTTGCCTGTTTTCGGATCGACGACTGCAGCCATGATTTTTTTCGGATTATACTTTTGCGCTACTTTTGTCATGCTGTCTTCTAAAAAGGTTTGAATTTTCTGGTCAATGGTTAAATATACATTGTCACCATTTTTTGGCGCTGTAATTTTATTTTTGCTGTTCGGGAGCTCCCAGCCGGATTTGTCGCTTTCATATGTCACATATCCGTCGCGCTCCTTCAAATACTTATCCAGCACTTTTTCTAATCCCATCGCGCCGGAAATTTCATTTGTTTCTTCATCAACCTCGGCATAGCCGATTAAATTGGATGCGAAAATACCATTTGGATAGTAGCGTTTTGTATCCCGCAAAAATGAAATGCCCGGGAGTTTCATTTTTTCAATTTTTTGCTTTTGTGAATACGTAATATCCCGGCCAGCTGATCCAAACTCGACTTGTTTTGCATCTTTATTTAAGATATCAAGGATGTCGGCCTTGTCCAAGTTTATCACTTTAGACAATGCTTCTGCCGTTTTTTCTTTGTTTACAACATGCTGAGGATGCTTGACATCAGAGGTCATTTTTTTATCGAGAATCGCAATCAGTTTATACGTCGCTGTGTCCTCTGCAATGACTTTTCCTTTTCGGTCTAAAATCGAGCCGCGGCTCGCTTCGATGGTCCGTTTCTTTTCATGCTGCTCTGTCGCTTTTGTCGCAAGCACTTCGCCGTTCGCTTTTCCGGTTATTTGAATATATGCCATTCTCCCCAGGATGACAAAGAAAAAGAGAGCGAAACAAATACTTAGAATCGCTGCTCCTCTATTCATAAATTTATTCTTTTTTGGCATTTGAATCATTCCTGTATGTTTTTCACTTTTTTATCTTTTAAATTCAAGCCGTTCTTTTTCGCAATGTCCATAATGCGCTGCGGTTTGCTTAAATCAGCAACGCTTTTTTCGAGGTCACCAATTTGCTTATTTTCGGATGAAATTTGCTCCTCAAGCTTTTGCACCTCAATATTGGTTTGATATGCCGCATACGCCTTCGATACGATCAAAAGCGATACGCTGAGCACCGCCGCAGCAAAGAGGACAAGAAGCACTTTTTCTCCGAGAGTAATGGAAGCCCTTTTCTTGACAATCACTTTTTTCTCAGGACTGATCGCATGCCGCTGCTGTTTCTCTGGTTGGTAAGCTAAATTGCTCATAGGCTGATGACCTCCTTTTAATTTTGCGTTCGCGTTTCGTTATTTTCTTTTTTCAGCAATCCGAAGCTTGGCAGAACGAGCCCGGTTGTTCTCTTCAAGCTCTTCTTGAGATGCCGTAATCGGTTTTCGTGTGATGAGCTTCAGCTCCGGTTCAAACTCTTCCGGTATAACAGGAAGCCCCGGAGGAAGTTCCGGAAGCGACGACTTTTCTTTAAAAGTGGTTTTGCAAATTCTGTCTTCTAGCGAGTGGAAGGTAATGACTGATACCCTGCCCCCTGGCTTCAGAACCTCAATTGCCTGCTCCAAAGCTTCTTCAAACACCCTAAGTTCATCGTTTACGGCAATTCTGATTGCCTGAAACACGCGTTTAGCGGGATGTCCGCCGCTCCTTCTCGCTGGAGCGGGAATCGCGTCTTTTATTAGATCGACCAGTTGGCCCGTAGTTTGAATAGGAGACTTCATTCTTGCCTCCTCAATTTTTCTGGCGATCTGTTTACTGAACTTCTCTTCTCCGTATTTAAAGAAAATACGGACGAGATCCTCATAGCGCCACTCATTAACGACTTCTTTCGCCGTAAGCGTAGCCGACTGGTCCATCCTCATGTCCAACGGTGCGTCATGATGGTAACTGAATCCGCGCTCCGGTGTATCCAGCTGCGGAGAGGACACCCCTAAATCAAATAAAATGCCGTCTACTTCTGTAATGCCTTGTTCATTCAAACATTCTTTTAAATACCTGAAATTGCTTTTAATCAGAATGAGCTGTCCTTTATAATCGGACAACACTTCTTTAGCATGCTGTAATGCCGTATCATCTTGGTCAAAAGCGATTAAACGCCCCTTCTCGGATAACTGCTGCAATAAGTATGTACTATGCCCTGCTCCGCCGAGTGTGCAGTCTACATATGTACCGTCTGGTTTAATATTGAGTCCGTCTACGGTTTCACGAAGAAGTACTGTCTTGTGTTGAAACATATTGTGTTGGTCCCACCTTTTATCAGGATGAATTGAAATTGTTTTTAGAGTGTTATACACGAAGAATCATTATATATCAAACCCAATCATGTTTTCAGCAATTTCAGCAAATGAATCTTCTTGCTCTTCTGTGTATTGTTCCCAAATTACTTTACTCCACAATTCAATTCGATTAGAAACCCCGATAACAACACATTCTTTTTCCAGTTTGGCGTAATTCAATAGAGATGATGCGATATTTACCCTGCCTTGCTTGTCCAGCTCGCATTCAGTCGCCCCTGAAAAGAAGAAACGGGTAAACGCGCGGGCATCTTTCTTTGTGAGAGGAAGAGCTTTTAGTTTTTCTTCAATTTGTTTCCATTCGTGCATAGGGTAGCCGAAGAGACATTGGTCAAGTCCTCTAGTCAGCACAAATTGCTCACCTAGGCCTTCTCTGAATTTAGCGGGTACGATCATGCGGCCTTTCGCATCGATGGTATGCTGATATTCACCCATAAACATGATCTCTTGCCCCACTTTCTCTCCTTAACTCACCACTATTCACCACTTCGCTCCACAACTTCATTTTACACTGTTTACCCATAAAAAAAAACCCTGAACTAGTCAGGGTTCTTTAAAACTTTATTTCAAAGTTTGACAACTTGATGTTGATTTTGAAAAGAAAATGGCAGATTCTTGAATGTCGTGAAGAATTTTGGACCGTACCTGTTCAAATAATACATGATATTCCAAATCCGTTCCTGCGGCGCAAGCAGCGGCTTAATGCTATTTTGAATTCTTTCATAATCCTTCAAGACGTAGCCTTCTTTTTCTTCAATTCGCTTCGTCACCGTGCGCTCTAAGAATTGAAGCTGATCCTGAATAAAAGCGGCATTTTTCAGGAGTAAAGGCTCCAAGCTTTGATCAACCTTTAACGCCTCCTGCCGGACCGTTTTGTGTATCGCTTCAATTTGGCTTTTCGCCTGATCCATCACCGCCGTAAACTCTTCCGGAATCTGGCGCTCAAAGTATGTCTCTCTTTGATTCTCCGTTCCGCGTTCAATTGCGTCTTGTAATGAGATATTCCGTTCAGCCAGTTTTTTCTCAATATGCCGTTCAAGTATCGTAATGTTCAGCCGCGGCATGACAGGAGGCATTTTGAATCCCATCACCGCAAATGCCTGTTTGAGCTCGCCCCAATAATTGATTTCTCCAGGCCCTGCAATAAATGCTAAAGTCGGAATGAGAAATTCCTGCATTAACGGCCTCGTTACAACATTGTTGCTGAAACGCTCTGGATGTTCTTCCATATGTGTATGAAGTTCATCCATCGTCCATCCTAGATCAAGCTCTTTGATGACAAATCGGCCGTTATCTTTTTCAATTAAAAAACGCTCTTCTTCGTATTCATAAAACAGATTCGCCTGCTCTTTTCCGGACTCGATAATCGGTTTGTAGCCTGCTTGACGCATGAAGGCCTGCTGATCTGATACAGCGCGGGCGAGTTCATCATTTTCTCGAAGAATCTTTTGGAACATGGCCGTTTCCAGCTTTTTAATCCCCGGATCTCCAGAATTTAATAAAACTAAGCCCTCTTCTTGGAACAAATCCGCGATCAACAGCTCAAAGAAGTCAGTAAACGTAACAGATTCCCTTAAACATCGTTTCACATTGTCGAGAAGTGTATTCGTATGGTCTGTTTCTTCAAAAGCGGCAAAAACATCATCTATCCACGCGGCACACTTTTCCTGATCAAGCGATGTGCTCGCTGCTGATGATTTCTTCCAATAAGACTGAGGCAGCTTTTTTTTCACAGGCCCATTCTCTTCAGATGTGTGAACAAAATTAATCTCATCCAAATCGTGGTCTTCTCCAGCCACCCAGAAGATTGGTATGACAGGCACTTGCAGTTCCTTTTCTTGTTGCTTTGCTAAAACAATGATTGAAATGATTTTATGTATGGTGTAAAGCGGTCCTGTTAAAAGTCCTGCCTGCTGTCCGCCGACTACAGCGGCACTTGACGGGTCCTTCAGCTTCTCAATAGCAGACTGCATCGCACTTGAACCGAATTTATTATGGTAAGAGGTTAAGTACGCCGCCAATTCCTCTCTTGCGAAAAACCGGGAAGATAAGTCTTCCAGTCTTTCTCGCCACATGTCCTTATGATGAATACTGTAATCAAAAAAAGAAGACATTTCTTCTTTGCCATCTATATAGTGCTGTACAAACACATTCTGATTTTTGATGGAAAGTTCAGTTAGCTGCATCTTCTAGAACTTCCTTTCTCCAATAAATAGTTAGTGATCCGAAATGAGTATAGCATGTTACCGAAAAAGCTCAAAAGACTTTGTTTGTATTTCGCTCCAATGCTTTGATGCTGCCATATAAAAACTCTAGGTGGACTGCATCAAGACCTTGAAGACTTGCTTCCTTCAATAAGTATCCGATAATGGCGTCAGCTTCCGTCTGCCGGCCTCCAATGACGTCAACCAGCATGGATGAACGATTCTCTTTCGTTTGCCCACAAACGGCCTGAACCCGCTCCCAAGCCTTTTCTTCGTTTTCAAGTTTTAAAATGCGGCATGCCTCCTGAAATACCAGCTTCATAAAAGCCAGATAAGCTGGCGTTGTCAGCAGTTCTCCATTTTTTACCTGCAATAACGCAGTTAAAGGATTAATACACGCATTTACAATCAGCTTGCCCGTCAGCAGACGGTACCAATCCGTCTCATAATAAATCGGAAAATCCGAATGGTTATGCTGAAACAAGATGTTCAGCCAGTCTGGTTCAGCATCGTCGAACGCGCTCCATTTTATCGCACCTAGGCCTGTATGATCAACAGCTGTATCCGATTTTCTTACAGCTCCGTGCTCAACGATTCCAACATAAATGGAATGGCCAACGTGCCAGTCTTTTAGGTCGTGGATATGCCCCATGCCGTTTTGCAAAAATAATATATGCGTTTTCCCGATCCGTTCAAGCGACGAAAAAACAGATTGAAGCTGATGCTGCTTCACTGTCACGACAAGCAGGTCAAAGTCCGAATTGATACTCGTGTCCGCACTGCAATCAGCCCTGAATTCCTCCCCGCCTTTATAAAGCCGGATTCCTTCAGACTGAATGGCCGCAGCCTGTTCTTGCCGCCTCGTCACAACAGTCACGTCGTGATAAAGTGACAAATAATAGGCGCATAAAAGACCGACGGAGCCTCCGCCGATAATTCCAATTTTCATGATGTCACACCCAATTTAGCATTTACGTATTATCATAGCAGAAGTAAGAAGAAATTACTTCTCAAAGATCCCATGTGCTTAAAATTAAAGTTTAAATATTTGGATTTTTTAAATAAAGCGTTTACAATATATGTAGAAACAACAAAGGGGGAGATTTGTTTGACAAAGGTAGAACGTCTGCTTATCAACTATAAAACGCTGGAAGAATTCAAGAAATTCAAAGAATACGGCATTCAGGAGCTTTCAATGCTTGAAGAACTTCAGGATAATATTATTGAAAATGACAGCACCTCGCCTTTTTACGGGATTTATTTTGGCGATAAACTTGTAGCACGAATGAGTCTGTATCAAGTTAACGGCAAATCGAATCCCTATTTTGACAACCGCCAGGATTATTTGGAGCTGTGGAAGCTTGAGGTTCTTCCGGGCTACCAGAACAGGGGATATGGGAGAGCCTTGGTTGAATTTGCAAAATCATTCAAAATGCCGATCCGGACAAATCCGAGAATGAAATCAGCAGAATTTTGGAACAAAATGAACTTTAAAACTGTTAAGTATGATATGGCGCGGGACAAAGGGGAAAACCCGCTCATCTGGCATCCTGATATGGATCATGAAATGACACCGGGAGAGTCTGCATAGAAATCAAAACAACCGGCCTATTCTTACTATAGGGCCGGTTCATTTCAGGCGTTTCTTTACGTTTCTTGAGCCGCTTTTTTCATTCTTCCGTCTTCCTTCGAAACAACCATTTTTCTGGCCCGATCCATGATATCGATCAGTGCCTTGTAATCCTCTTCTGTCATCTCTAGCTGATTCCGCAATGTCTGATTTTCACTCCGCAAATCCTCAAGCTCTTTTTGCAGCGATTGGATTTGCTCCCTCAATTTTTCCCTTTCAAGCTGAAATTCTTGTGCAGACGGCGCTTCTTTGAATTGTTCGAGAAATTGAATAACATCCTGAATGGACAAATCTCGTTTTCCTTCCGACGATGCCGAGGCAGTCTGCTTCATGGAATTCGGCATATTGACCGAATGAACGCCGATTTGCTTTCTCAGTTCTTTCCTTTGCTTTTTTGCAAGCTCTATACCTGACTGGTATTGTTTTCTCACATATGAGTTCCACCTGAAACCACAGGCTGCCGCGGTTCTGGTCAGCGCCCTTCCAACCTCCTCAAAGGCTGAAAGCTGTGTTCCTCCCTCTCGAATATGACGAAGCACCACTTCTGCCAGCAGCAAATCCTCATCCTGAGTCCAAGCATCTTGTCTTGTAATGGTCAAATTCAATCTCCCTCCATGTCAGCTTATTTATCTCATACATATGCCGGTAATAGATTAGATAGACTATTTGCACTCACAAATTTTCCGCAAGCTGACAGGAAGAGAAAAAGAAAAAGCGCAGGGCTTTCACCCCGCGCTTTTCTTATTAGTTACTTTTTACATTTATGTCTTTGCCGTTGTATGATCCGCATGCTTTGCATACACGGTGAGACAACTTCATCTCTCCGCATGACGGACATTCTGTCATACCAGGTACATTAAGTTTGAAATGTGTACGGCGCAATCTTTTCTTCATTTTAGAAGTTCTTCTAAAAGGTACAGCCATTATTCCCACCTCCTTAAAGAGTTAAGATTCATCATCTTGTTTTAAGAGCTTTTCGAGGGCAGCAAGTCTCGGATCAACTTGATTCTTCTTGTCTTCTTCCGAAATGACTTGCCAATCCTTTCCTTCTTGAGGAGCAGCTCCTTTTTCTTGTTCAGATTCACAAAAGATTTGCATAGGGATTTCTAAAAGAATTTCTTCTTTCACGATCGGAGTTAAGTCGATAGTATCGTCCTCAACAATGTGAACGTCATCATCTTCTATATCATCCGTGTGATGAAATATAAACAGTTCTTTTGTTGAAATTTCAAATGGATACGGGACATCAACGAGTGTTCTTGAGCATGGCAAAATCATTTCGCCTGAAATTGTAAAATCAAACGAAACCTGTTTGGATTTGATATCCGCTCTGCCCTTCACCCGGACGGGAGAAATGCGGCGAATGTCAGAATTCAGCTTTGTCAGCTCATTTAACTCAACTGTTTCATCAAACTCAAAACTTTGTTTTGGCATTTGATGCAGCTGATAAATCGTCCATTTCATTTGTATCACCTCAGGAAAGCAACAAACATGATTATAGCTTTTAAGATTGTTTTTGTCAATATTTTTTCTTTACAGCATAATGCTGCCATTGAAGTATCGTTGACAGCGGAATATGCTATGCATACACTTAAAACAAAAATAAGGCGTAAGAGTTTTCATTTGCAAATGTACCATACGTTTTTAAACATAGCAAGAAAGGCGGAAAAAATATGAAAGCTGTCGGATTGGTGGTTGAATATAATCCCTTTCATAACGGTCACCTTTATCATGCCCAAACAGCAAAGCGGCAAACCGGATGTGACACGGCTGTGGCGGTCATGAGCGGGCATTTTTTACAGCGCGGGGAGCCCGCTGTTGTATCAAAATGGGCCCGAACAAAAATGGCCCTGCAAAGCGGAGTTGACCTCGTCATTGAGCTGCCTTATCTTTATGCCGTGCAAAAAGCAGACATTTTTGCACGCGGCAGTGTTTCCATCCTGAACGAACTTGAATGTGAGGCGCTGTTTTTCGGGAGTGAAAATGGGGATATCAAGCCTTTTTTAGAAACAGCACAGCTTATTGATGAGCATAAACATATATTGAATGACCGAATTAAAGAAGAACTTAAAAAGGGGGCCAGTTACCCAGCAGCGGCGGCTATCGCCTTCAGCTCCATTTTGCATACTGAAAGTGCACTTGACTTGTCAAAACCAAATAACATTTTGGGATACCAGTATGTGACCTCGATTCTAACCGGGGGATATCCTATGAAACCTTATACTACGGCACGGATCTCTTCGGACTATCATGATGCCGATCTCCCTGAAGGCGAAAACCACATCGCAAGCGCCACAAGCATCAGAAAAGCGATGACTGGCCAGAATCTCGAAGCCTGCCTTCGTTTTCTCCCTGCTGCCTCTGCACGTGAATTAGCAGCTTACCGCAAATCTTTCGGATTGTGGCATACACCTGAGAGCTACTTTTCTTACTTAAAATACAGCCTTTCAACTGTAACAGCACAGGAATTACAGCAAGTATACGAGGTGGAGGAAGGTTTAGAGCACAGAATTCTTCGTTCGATCAGAAAATCCAGCTCCTATCAGGAATTTATGGCGCTGCTGAAAACAAAACGCTATACGTGGACAAGGCTCCAGCGGATGAATACACACATTTTAACCAGAACAAAAAAACAGGATATGCAAAAGCTGCTTGACAACGATAAAGTGCCTTATATCAGGCTTCTCGGCATGACGAAAAAAGGACAGGCTTATTTATCCGAAAAGAAAAAAGCACTGTCTGTTCCGCTTGTCAGCAAACTGTCCTCTTTCTCCCATCCAGCTCTCGATCTGGACGTAAAAGCAAGCAGGATTTACAGCCAGCCGATAGAAGAGCCGCTGAGAACTGAGTTTGACCTGCAGGAATACGGACATGCACCGATTCGATATGACGAAGATGAACAACATTTTTTAAATGTATAGAAAAAGCACCTGATTCTCAGGTGCTTTTCGCTTTCAGCTTATTCAAATAATCAATCGCATCCTGCATGGTATCAACAGGCACAATCTTCATATTTGAATCAATATCTTTTGCTGTTTTTACTGCGTTCTTATAATCGGAATTGCTGGCGCCGTTTTGATTTGGCGCGAAGAAAATGTCTTTTCCGGCTTTGTCTGCGGCGACGACTTTTTGATCAATGCCGCCGATCGGGCCTACTTTTCCATCAACATCAATGGTACCTGTTCCCGCAATATCGTAGCCTTTTGTTTCGTCTGGTTTTGTCAGCTGATTATAGATTTCAAGGGACATCATTAACCCTGCTGACGGGCCGCCAATATTTTCGATTTCAAAATCAATATCAGGCTCTACCTTCACGTTTCTGTCTGTATAAAGCGAAACTCCGATTCCTGCCCGATCCGGCTCATCAGGAAATTGTTTTAACGTAAGGGTGACACGCTTTTCTTTTTCTTCTCTTTCGATCTTTAACGTGACTTTATCTCCCGCTTTTTTGCTGCTGATATAATCAATCAGCTTTTCAGCAGACTGATAGTTTTTGCCGTCTGCGCTGATGATTTTATCACCGACTTCTATTTTCCCTTTGGCCGGCATGTTTTCTACAACTGAGCTTGCGTATATGCCGTTAAAGGAATAGCTGACTTTTTTTCCTGCCTTTTGATAGGCGGCTATAACCGCATTTTCTTGCGAGCTTTTCATCATTTGGAGCTGTCTTTTCATATACTCCTTATCTGACTCGCCTTCCTCCTTAATGCTCTCATCAGGAACAATTTCATAATAAGGGTGCATCTTTGCCCACACATATGTAAATGGATTAGCCGGTCCCACTTTAACAGTCATTAAGGACAGGCTTCCTTTTTCCGGGTAGCCTCCCTCCACTTTTATCAATGAAGCAAGCTCTGTCGCTTCTCCCGGTTTTGTAATATAGTATGGAAGTTTTATAAATGATAAAACGGCGATCAGTATGAGGATGACGAGCATCCAGCTAAAATGTTTTTTACGTAGCAAATTATGAGCCCTCCCAATTCTCTATTTCTTTTCTTATCTTGCTGATCATTCGGTTTGTCGCCTCTTCGCCTGCCGATATCATTTCTTCAATATTGGCAAACGAGCTTGAGCTGTATGTTTCAAGGGAAGGGCGAATCATGATATCTGCGGCAATTGTTTGATGCCGCACTAATTCATTTTGCAGTATATCCATACTTTGCATAATCACATCAAAAATATGCACTGCTGTTTCAGTTTTTCGAACCCTGGAAACATCCGAAGCGATGATAATATCAGCTCCCATGTCTTTCACAACAGAAACCGGAATTCGATCGACGACCGCGCCGTCTACAAGAAGGCGTCCGTCCAGCCGCTGCGGAATAAAGATACCCGGGATGCTGATGCTGGCCCTCACTGCATCTGACACTGATCCTTTTCGGAACACAATCTTTTCTCCCGTCTGTAGATCACACGCAACAATGCCCAGCGGGATTTGGAGCTCTTCAATCGGTTTTCCGAATGTATAAGCATGCACAAGCTGTCTGACGCGGTCACCTTTTAAAAAACCGAGTTTCGGCACCGTATAATCAGCATAAAGCCTTCGTTTAAAGGCTTTGGCTACTTTTTTCATCGTTGCCACGTCATGTCCGGCGGCGTAAAAACTGCCCACCAAAGCGCCCATGCTGCTTCCTGCAATCATATCCACTTCAATTTGGTGCTTATGTAAACTGGAAAGCACACCGAGATGAGCAAGCCCTCTGGCCCCTCCCGATCCTAACGCTAACCCGATTTTAGGTTTGGCCAAAGCGTTAACCTCCTGCCTGAATTCCCTGTATACCGAATTCTATGGTCTAAACTGAACCCCTATGCTCGTATATTAGTACAAAGAATCAAGAGGACAGGTACTGCTTGGCCGTTTTACATCATACATTATTTTATCATGATATACATGTCATTGGGCATTTTTAGCATCGGGGAGGTAAGAATGAACTTGTCGAAGATTAATACACTTTTGATTGCCTCATTTTTTCTTTTTTTAACAGCGACTGTCATCTCACATCCACAGGCCTCATTCGAAGCCTCTAAAACCGGGCTGTCTATGTGGTGGGAGGTTGTGTTTCCGTCATTGCTGCCATTTTTTATTCTGTCCGAACTCTTAATCGGCTTTGGCATTGTGCGGTTTGTCGGTGTTTTGCTTGAGCCTTTTATGCGGCCGATCTTTCGCGTGCCGGGTGTCGGCGGCTTCGTTCTTGCTATGGGAATGGCATCAGGAAACCCAGCGGGAGCAAAACTCACTGCCCGTCTGCGGCAGGAAAATCAGATTTCAAGAGTAGAGGCAGAACGGCTCGCGTCGTTTACCAATTCTTCAAACCCGCTCTTTATTTTCGGCGCTGTTGCCGTCGGTTTCTTTCAAAACGCGTCACTAGGCATTTTATTAGCTTCTGCACACTATTTAGGGAATCTTGCCGTCGGTTTAACAATGCGCTCCTATGGCCGCAAGGAAGAGCAGCATCTCAGAAGAAAGAAAACGATACCTTTCCCTTCAGTCAAAGATGCTTTACACGCTCTTCATACCGCCAGACTTGCAGAAAAACGGCCCTTGGGTAAAATTTTAGGCGACGCCGTGACGTCTTCTGTTCAAACGCTTCTTATGGTAGGCGGCTTTATTATTTTATTTTCTGTCTTCAATCGGCTGTTGTCAGTGGTCCAGCTGACTGATGTTTTGTCTGTTTTCACAAAAGGAGCACTGACTTTGTTTCAGCTTCCGACTCAATTGGACATTCCGCTTTTATCAGGGATGTTTGAAATTACATTAGGCAGCAAGCTTGTCAGCGAGACAGATGTTTCTCTTCTGCAAAAAGCCATTATCGTCAGCTTTATTCTCGGGTTTAGCGGCTTTTCCGTACAAGCTCAGGTGGCAGGTATTTTATCGGAAACCGACATTAGATTTAAACCATTCTTTATCGCACGTTTGCTGCAGGGCGTTTATGCCGCTGTCTTCGTCATGCTTTTATGGAAACCTCTTTACACGGCATGGCATGATCCATATCAGTATGTATTTAAATCTCTTAACAGCAGTGACATGCCAACTGCCTTTATAAATGGCTGGAATCTGCTTGTGCAGATCGGACCTGCTGTCACACTATGCGCGCTGTTTACGTACATTATCATTTTTTCTTACAGACTGACAAACGGAACAAAAAAAGGATGAGTCAAAACCCTCATCCTTGTCTGAATTTTTGCTGAAGCGCCAGCTCTACTTCCGGCGGTACAAACTCTGATACCGAGCCGTTGTATCTCGCCACTTCTTTTACGATGCTTGAACTTAGAAACGAATATTGATTGTTTGTCATCATAAAAAATGTCTCGATGGATTCATCAAGCACACGGTTTACTGATGTCCCCTGCATCTCGTATTCAAAATCAGATACAGCTCTCAAGCCTCTTAAAATCGCTTTCGCATTTTTTCTTTTTGCATAATCAATTAACAGGCCTTGCGATGTTTCAACTGTTATGTTCGGAATGTCTTTTGTGACTTCTCTCAGAAGCTCACACCGTTCTTCCACACTGAACAAAGGCTTTTTTGAAGAATTATTCAGCACACATACATACACTTGTTCAAAAATATGCGCCCCGCGTTTGATGATGTCCAGATGCCCGTAGGTCACAGGATCAAAACTGCCGGGACAGACAGCTATACTCGCCACCTCACTACCCCCTCTTTTTATAAATCGCTACACCTGTTAACCCATAGGTTTCTTTTCTTGTCATCACAAGATCTCCTACGGTTTCGGGAAGCTCGACCTCTCTGTCATGCTCAGCGACGATAAAGCCGTCTTCTTCCAGCATTTGATATTCGTCAATCATCGTTAAAAGCGCGTTCAGCTTTTGTTCCTTATACGGCGGATCGAGAAAAATTCCGCGAAAGCCGGTTTCTCTTTTAGCAGCAGCGTGCAAAGCACGTTCCGCATCATTGCGGTATACCTGTGCTTGTTTTGTAAGCTCCAGCGTTTTCAAATTAGATTTTACCGTTTGAATCGCTTTAAAATCACGGTCAACGAATATACAATGCTCAAACCCGCGTGAAAGCGCTTCGATTCCAAGACCTCCGCTCCCTGCGAATAAGTCAAGTCCCCTGCCCCCGTCAAAATAAGGGCCGATCATATTGAAAATGGATTCCTTCACTTTGTCGGTTGTCGGTCTTGTTGATGTTCCGGGTACAGCCTTTAGTGAACGGCCTTTTTTTGATCCAGAAATTACTCTCATGTTCCACACCACTTTTTCTAAAAGCTATTTTGTTTCTTTATTCGGCCGGACGCCGCTATGTACATAGAAAAAAATCAATCCTATCTTAACATAAAGCATTCTTCCAAACAATGAACGCTAATCTTGATAAACAGGTGTATAGGCAGCATGATCCTTGTCCATACTATAAGCAACAGCATCTAGAGGATGTTGTTGCCAACCGCGGAGAAGACTTACGTTTCCCCATAAGTTCTTCCTCCGGTTTCTCCTCTCCCTTTGCCTTCTCCTTAACATATTAAGGAATAGAAGGACCCCGCAGATGCCTGCGGGGATTTTTTATAGCTATATGCCAATTTTATAATCGTATTCTTTTGCCTTATCAAGCTTTGACTCGAATTCCAATTTTAAAAACGGTTTATAAGAAGGCTCCACTTTTTTCACAAATGAGTAAGACGCAATCTTGTCCATTGTTTTTTCAATTTGGTTCATATCACAGTACAGTACGACATATTTTAATCGTTTTGATACATAGTGCACATTCCCGAACTTCCTCAGCATTTTGCTTTGCTTTAGGGAGTGCAGATACACAACCATGCCCTGGCGCCTATTCTCCAATACAATCACCTGCCTGTTTTCTCTTATATGTAAAAGACGAGACGGCCAGTCTCGTCAGGACACTTTACATCCGCAGCTTCCGCCTGAACCGCAGCCGCCTCCGCATGAAGACAAACCGTCAAAATAAGGGTTCCCAGTCGGAACTTTCACATGCTCCGAAACAGCTGTCCCAATCTCAACGCTGACCTCATCAAGAATGGACTGGAGCTCATTTTCAGCTCTCTTGAAGTCAGCCACCTTGTCGTTCAGGTCCAGCTCACGTTTGATCTCCCTCATTTTCCGGGATATTTCTCTATAGTCAGGATGATATTTGCCAAAACGCTGTACATCCTCATACTGCTCTTTTATTTTGATAAAAGAACGAATAATCCGACCTGCCTCTTCATCTTCCTGGAGACGCTTGTAACAATTGCGGTAGTTCTCAGCCGTCTCCGACTGCAGAATCATCTCGGCAAGCTGCTGAGCTTCACTTTGAAGCCGCACGGATTCCATCGTCGCATACATAACATGCACCTCCAGTTGTTAGTTTACCATGAAACCAGCCAATTGGAAAATGCTTAACCGCAGCCGTATACAAAACCTTATGTCCGCATGAAAAAAGACCCTTTTTCGGGGCCTTTTAATCTTTTGTCCGCATCGCTTGAAACATTTGCATCATCATTTGCGCCATTTGAATCCCGTTCGTAAACTGATTCACCCGATGCGGAATGGTTTTTTCATAAAAATTCATCATTTCAAGCTGAAAGGAGGACAGATCATCCGGTTTTCTTGAAAGCCTGCGGTACCATATCGGCTGTTCTCTGATGAATCGTTTCCGTTCTTCGTTTGCTAAAATATATTCCTGAACCTCTTTGCGCATATGAGCTCCCCTTTTTTAATCCTTTCGAAAAGAAAAAGGATGCTGTCCAGAGCCTGGCTGAGAATGCTTCTGTCCGCTTCCGGAAAATGTATTAAGAAGGCTTTGCAACGATGAGATCGACTGGCTCATTTTATTGATTTGTTCGTTCATTTGATTGACATCCATCTTTTTCACCGCTGTCACCATTTTCGAGACAAAATCATTTTTTTGCGGTGTTTCAGGCACAGCTTCAGAAGCTTCTTCCGGTTCCCGATACGGATCCCAAATCGGATCGCTCTCCCCGAAGAGGACCCAATTTTCATATACGTCCTGCCAGCTTCTTTGTTCTTTGCGCACTTCTTTTATCAGCTTGGGATGCTTTTTGACGAATTGTTTAAAGTCATTGATTGAATGATTGGCATGTTGATTCGCCACAATCCTCACCCCCTCCGAAAATCGTTACCTACTACAATGTATCGTTTTGTCGGGCATTGTGTTCGCCTATATTCATTCCCAAATGAATTTTTAGCGATATCCCTATACACTGGTGAAAAAGCCTGACTGAAGGAATGGGAAACGGCCTTATCTGTAAGCTATCAGCACATTCATTCAGACCAGCTTGTATGGAAATAGAAAAAGCCGGGAACCATTCGTCCGCGGCTTTCATTACCATCGCTTAATAAAATTTTGGGTGTAATATTTCCGGTCTACTCCGACACCAAGATGCGTATAATCTGAATTCAGCAACGCTTTTCGATGGCCTTCGCTATTCAGCCAGCCTTCTACAGCGGCCGGACCGTCCACATAATTGTATGCGATATTTTCTCCCGCTTGCTGAAAGTCAACATGCCCTTCTTCTAAGCGGTCTTTCAGCGAGCCGTATTTTTTAGAGACATGGGAGAAATAATTATTTTCCTTCATATCCTCACTATGTCCAAACGCCACCTCCGCCGTTGGCTGATCCCATTCAAGCTTCGCAAGTCCATGTTTAACGCGTATGACATTCGTCAAATCAAGGATTTGCTTTTCGCTCGTTGTTTGGATCTTTTTCCATTTCTCATCTGAAACGGCTTTCGGTTTAATTAATTCCCCGCGGTACACTATCTCATAAGGTCTTTGCTTTACAAAGGTCTGCGCATCAAACGCCCTAATGCTGGATAGCTTCCCCTCAAATTTGTCCATATACAGCTGGACATACATCTTTCCTACCTTTACAGTCGGTCTTGTATTGATATCTTCTTCAGAAAATTCAAACCGATAGGAATTTCCTTTATACTCTACATTCACAAATGGTGCCACCTGGGTGGTCTTGAATACATCGCCAGTTGATTCTCCAATTTTGAAAGGCTTGGCGTTAATATCATTACCCGACGCGAATAATGTGACCACTTTATTGTTTAATACCCCGATTTGGATATATTGATCCTTACCTTGATTGTATACCCACCAATCGTAATCATAAGCCGAAGGGTCAATACGTTCAGGTTCCCCAAGCTTTTTCGTTACTTCATCGGCGGGCTTGCCCATGAAGGACAATAACCCTGAAGTCGGCATATGTATTCGTTTGCCGCTTTGCGCTTCCTCATTCGACACCTGAGGCTCGCTGTCATTTGATTTCTTTTCAGGAACAGATCCATATTGAATAAACAGAACATAAGTTCCGCAGATAATCAAAAGGATAACCATTGCTCTCAATATATTTTTCAATCTATCACCCCCGTGGCGATTCACAATCTCTTGTTTACATCCCATTACAATACAGCCTATTTAACATGTCAAAGATTTATGTGTTAATGGAAAAAGCCTTCTTCTCTATTATCACCTTCGGAAATATCCGATAAGGCGCTGCCGGCACGTTCATTCGTTTGCTCAGATAAAGAAAGATCACCAAGCGTGACAATTCCAGTCAGTTTTTTATTTTTTGTAACTGGTATCCTTCTGAGCTGATGCGATGCCATCAAATGAAGAACCTCATCGACTGAAGCATCTTCCTCCACACTGACAGGTTTTTCAGTCATCGCGTCAGTGATTTTTTGCGAGTTCGGTTTTTTGATGGCGATTCCTCTTAATACGAGATCGCGGTCGGTTACGATGCCGACCAATGTTTCCCCGTCCTCATCAACTACCGGAATCGCTCCTACATTTGCGTCCTTCATCTTTACTGCAGCTTCATATACATTATCTAATACCGTGCAATATTGCAAGTCGGCTGTCATCAGATCTTTTATTTTTGTCATCCGTTTAACCTCCTTTAGTCTAGTGCTATCGTCGTCAAAATTTAATTTTTGCATACTTTCAAAAGAAGAAGATTCATTGAAAGTTTAACGCTTTCATACTATGATTGTCAGGAAAGGTAATTTTTATAAGGAGGGGTCAGTGTTGAAGTTTACTGAAAGCGGACTTGAAGGGGTTAAGGCTGAACTCAGCTGGCTAGACGACTTAATGGAAAGCAAAGGTCTCATTAGAGCGGGTCAATGGGATTACGAGAGAGTCACCTATGACAAGAAGTTTTCGACGATTGAGGGTACGTTTTACCTGCGGATACAAGGTATTGCGGCAGAAGGCGATGTCGGAAGCGGGCGCGCCGTGATTCAATTAATGTCCCCTCTCCTAGGAAAGCATTACTACCCGCATGGAGTAGAATATGGAGAAACGGAAGAGTTTCCCGTACAGGTTGTAACAAAAAGCAAGGCACTGATTCAGGACATAGCCAACATGTTAAAAACAGTTCAAATGTAACGAAAAGGTACAGCATATTTCGCTGTACCTTTTATGATATCGTCTGCTGAATATACGGCGGCTCCTCCTGCCCGTCCTTTTCCCTTTCTTTCTTCACCCATTGAAAAAAAATAATGGCCAAAAAAGTACCGTACACAATTTCCTGAATGATTTTCATCATGACTGCTCCGAGCTGCTGATCCTCTAACAAAGGCAGTGTATTCAACATCTCTGGCCCTGTTAATGGGACCTGCCCCATCATATCCGCTGGCACGCAAAGCCTCATTGCCTCAGCCCATAAAGCCGGATCTGTATAGGTGGCGTATAACGGTGCACCGCTGAACATGATCAAGGCGCAAGCAGGTGTGAGCAGCATACCGTCCGCCATAATATAACCCAGCTTCATCAAGCCGCTGAGCTGCCGTAGACGCTCAACCTTATGAACAAGCGGCCACCACATGAAGAACGCAAGCACAAAGATAAGCCAAGTGATTAATGTATGGTAAAACGGATCCGTTTTGACAGTATCAAATATAAGCGGTACATGATATAAAGAAAAAATGCCGTTAAACAAAAGCAAAGCAATTAAAGGCGTCGTAAAAAAGGAAAAAAACGGTTTGATTGAAGGCCTGAAAATGATTTTTTCCCAGAGCCATGCAGGAATTCCCGCGATTAACAGCGGCGGGACAACCAAATACAGGACGGCCATCTGCACCATATGTGCGCTGAACATAATATGTCCGAGCAGATCAACCGGGCTTCCCTCGGCTGCATATAAAAACAGCATCGCCGACAGAAAGCACACCATCTCTTTACCAGTTATTCGATTTGGCTTTGAAGACATTCGCCTGTAAAAATAGAGATAAAGCGCCGTAATGCCTAACAGGATACAAAAAAGATAAGGGCTCCACATCGCGCGAAACCCGAATATCTCCAACTGATTCATTTCTTCACCTCCGGCGGCTGTTTCAAATTACCACCATATAATTGTCACAAACGCAAGCACAGTGATAAACGCGACAAACACCCCTGAATACAAAAACAGTGCCGGCGCCTCATGCCCTTTCTGATTCATATGCATGAAATAATACAGCTGAAAGATGACTTGAATTGCAGCTAGCAAAATAATGAAAGGAATCGTAAACCAGCTGCCGACACCGTCCGTGGCCACAGTCAGAAATGCAACAATCGTAAGACCGATCATTAAACCAAAAGACAGGACTTGATATTTCATCTCCCGGGCATGCTTTTTTTTCTTAAATTCAAGGTCGCTATTAATATGCCCTCTGCTTTTTTTATCGACCATGTTTATCCCACCATCCCCATTAAATATACAACGGTAAAGATGAAGACCCACACGACATCAATAAAGTGCCAATAAAGGCTGGCAACGTAAAACTTAGGCGCCGTATACAGATTCAGCCCTCTCTTGGCATTGCGGATCATAAGCGTGCTGATCCACATAAGCCCAAATGCCACGTGGGCGCCGTGTGTACCGACAAGCGTGTAAAACGCAGAACCAAGGGCAGAGCTTGTGATGGTAAAGCCAAATTCATGGGTGTAATGCTTGAACTCATAGATTTCCAGTCCTAAAAAGCCCGCCCCCAATAAAATCGTAATTCCCAGCCAAAGCTGCATCTTGCCGAAGGAAAAGTTCTTCATGTGGTACATCGCGTACACACTCGTTAAACTGCTCGTTAATAGAAGCATTGTGGCAATGAATACAAGTGTCACATCGAACATTTCCGTCGTAGGCGGATCACTGGCATTTGAATTCCGGAGCGCAAGAAACGTGGCGAAGAGAGACGCAAACAGAACAGTCTCTCCGCCAAGAAAAAGCCAAAAGCCTAAAAATTTATTTTTCCCTTCCAGGGTTACTTTTTCGGGAGATGCTGGAAAGGTTTCTGCGGTGAATTTTTCTTGAACTTGCATTATGCCTTCACCCCTTTATCATCGTTCGGCAGTTCCTCTTTATGAATATGATAGCCGTGATCATCAATTACTGAACGAAGCAGCATCGTAATAAATGTGATGCCGAGCCCGATAAAGATCACCGGCAGGCCCCAAGCGTAATCACTTCTGTACAGCAGCCCAAACGCTGCGACAAAAAGGCCGAAGGAAATGATGAGCGGCAGGATTGAGCCGTTTGGCATATGAATATCATCAACCGGTTCCGCCGGCGTCATTGATTTGTGCCCGGCCTGCTTCTCGATCCAAAGCGGATCAAGTCCTCTGACAAAAGGAAGCTGTTTAAAGTTATACTCCGGCGGCGGTGAAGAAACGGTCCACTCCAGCGTACGTCCGTCATGCCATGGATCAGCACCTACATATTCACCTTTTACCGATGTCCATATAACATTGACCAGCAGAAGAATAACAGCTGCCGCCATAAAAAACGCCCCGATTGTACTGATCAAGTTGCCGGTTTCCAGACCCTGTCCTGGCAAAAACGTATAAACCCGGCGCGGCATCCCCATTAAGCCGACAAAATGCTGAATGAAAAACGTGAGGTGAAAGCCGATAAAAAACAATACAAATGAAATTTTCCCCATCGTTTCATGCAGAATTTTACCGAACATTTTCGGCCACCAGAAATGAACACCGGCTAAAAGGCCGAATACAACGCCGCCAATAATGACGTAGTGGAAGTGCGCAACCACAAAATACGTATCATGAAACTGATAATCAGCCGCAGCAGCTGCCAGCATGACTCCCGTCACACCGCCGAGCACAAAGGATGGAATAAATGAGACAGCATACAGCATAGCGGTTGTATACTTCACATTTCCTCCCCAAATCGTCAACAGCCAGTTAAAAATCTTAATCCCGGTCGGAATCGCGATAGCCATTGTTGCAACCGCAAAAATCGCATTTGCAATCGGGCCGAGACCAGTCGTGAACATGTGGTGCACCCAAACCATAAAGCCCAGAAAGCCAATGAGCACGATTGCAAAAACCATTGAAGAATAGCCAAACAAACGCTTTCTGGCGAACACAGGGATGACCTCAGAAAAAATACCGAATGCAGGCAAAATTAGGATATAAACCTCCGGGTGGCCAAAAATCCAAAATAAATGTTCCCAAATGACCGTATTTCCGCCAAGCTCCGGATTAAAGAAATTGGTTCCGAACAGCCGATCCAGCATCATGAGAGCCAATCCAACCGTAAGCGGCGGAAACGCGAACAAAATCAATGCCGAGGCCACAAATGTCGTCCATGTAAACAAAGGCAGCCTCATATACGTCATGCCCGGAGCCCTCATGTTGATAATCGTGGCCAAAAAGTTAATCCCGGCTATCAGCGTCCCGAGCCCCGATATTTGGAGTCCGAGGACGAAAAAGTCTATGCCGTGCCCTTTAGAATGAAGCGAAAGTGAGGCATATGATGTCCAGCCCGCATCTGGCGCTCCGCCCAAAAACCAGCTTAGATTTAAGAAAATGCCCCCGAAAAAGAAGAGCCAAAAACCAAGCGCGTTTAAAAATGGAAACGAAACGTCCCGAGCCCCGATCTGCAAAGGCACAACCGCATTCATCAAGGCAAATAAGAGCGGCATCGCAGCCAGAAAGATCATCGTCGTTCCGTGCATAGTCATTACTTCATTGTACGCTTGAGCACTGAGAAACGCATTTTCCGGCTTTGCAAGCTGAATTCTGATAAACATCGCTTCAATTCCCCCGACAAGAAAGAAGAATCCCCCTGCCACTAAATAAAGAATCGCGATTTTTTTATGGTCCACCGTCGTCAAATAATCCCAAAGCATAGATCCGCGCGTCCGCTTTTCTGTAAGCGCATTCAACATATGTGACCTCCCCCAATATCTCCCTTTCTTCCCTACTTGCTTTCCGCTTTTAAGCCTTTTAAGTATTCATAAAGCGCATCTGTTTCGCTGTCTGAGAGCTTTGGATATGTGCCTGTCATTTTGTTCCCCGGCTTTATACTGTCAGGGTCCTTCAGCCAAGCCTTCACATTTTCTTTGTTGGCCTCTTTCACCCCTGCCACTTTTGTCCTTTCACCGAAGGTCGCCAAGTTAGGTGCCGTTCTAGCGGCTTCTGCACGCTTATCATTCGGCTCTACCGCATGGCAGCTCAGGCAGTTTTTCTCTTTAAACAGTTCTTCACCCTGCTTAGCCAAATCGCTCTCTGCTGTAGACTTATAGTTCTTCATTTCTTTTGTCCAGCCCTGAAATTCTTTTGCAGACATCGTCTTCACCTTAAAATCCATCAGCGCATGTGAAGGGCCGCAAAGCTCTGCACACTTCCCAAAAAACATATCTCCTGCCTCTTTGCTTCGTTTTGAATCAAATGTCAGGAAGAACTTATTTTCATTATCCGTATTCGTATCAAGTTTTCCTCCAACTGAAGGAATCCAGAAGGAATGTTTTACATCAGAGGCTTTTAAATTAAAATATACACGCTGATCTGTCGGTACAATCAGCTCCTGGCTTGTGATAATGCCGTAATCAGGGTACTCAAACTCCCACCAGTATAAATTTGCCCTAACATTGACTACAAGAGCATCCTCAGCTTTGCGGCCTTTTTTATCCATTGGTGATGTGTCCGCTAGCTCCAGCGTATATAATACAACAGGAATCACAAGAATAATGAGCAGCAAAATCGGGATCACGGTCCATGTGATTTCTAAAAATTTATTCCCCTCTACCTGTTTCGGTATCGTGTTCTCACCGACCCGTGATCTTCTGAATCTCACAATCACATAAAAGAAGATAACAGATACTACTGCAACAACAACCACCATAATCAATGTGCTGAGCACTGTCAGGTCATACTGTTTATCAGCCACCTCGCCAGCAGGCTTGAGCGTGGATAAAAAAGGTTTTCCACATCCGCTTAATAGAAGCGGCACTAAGGCTAATAATAAAATAAGACGCCAATGCTTTACCATTTCACCCAACCCCTTTTCTGGTCAATACAAAGGCGGAAAGCGGATCGAAATCTATCGCCATCCAACCTATCACCAATAAAGCACTTACATTTCCTCTTCTCTTAAATTATGAGTTTTTTTACTCAAAATGCCATCTATGTATAAAAGTAAAGCCGCCTGATTAAACAAGAGGTCAAGGCGGCATTTACTAGTTGTCATCGTTTATTTTGAAGCGATAAAACAAGCATCATATCTATTTTTTAGAAAAGCGTCAAGACAACCATGGCAACGAAATAGATTGTCATGTAGTTAAGCGAGTAAACGAACATTTGTGTTGCCCACTTCATGATATTCTTGGAGCGGAATCCCATTAAGCCAAGAATCAGCCAGCCGATATTTAACAGCAAGCCGAGAATCACAATCGGAAGACCCAGGCTACCAAGGAAAAACGGAAGCGGCATCAGGCACGCAACCCACACAATAATTTGTCTTTTTGTCACTTCAAATCCGTATACGACAGGAAGCATCGGAATATTTGCAGCTCTGTAATCCTCTGTTTTCTTAATAGCCAATGCTAAGAAGTGAGGAATCTGCCAAATAAATAAAATCATGAATAACACCCATGCTACGACACCGATATTCCCTTCCACTGCCGTCCATCCAATAAGCGGCGGCACTGCACCGGAAACGCTTCCTACTACTGTGTTAATCGTATAGCGGCGTTTCGTCCACATTGTGTACAATACAACATACGTAAAGACTCCGATAAAACCGATAACAGCAGCCATGACAGTTGTCATCAGCAACATGATCAATCCTAAAGCAACCAGCAAAATTCCAGACCATAACGCCTGACTCGGCTGAATTTTACCCGTAACCGTCGGTCTTACTTTCGTACGCTCCATAAGATGGTCAATGTCCCGGTCATACCAGTTATTGATCGCGCAGGAGCCCGCAATAATCAGTGAAGACCCGATTAACGTAAGAAGAACGGTGTTTATATTGCCTAAAAAACTTAAACCGGATATATGCAGTGCAAGCCACATTCCAGTGAAAGTCGTGATGAGGTTAGAATTGACGATCCCTATTTTAATAAGGGACAGAAAATCTTTCCATGCCGTTGTTTCTTCAATTTGTCCGTCTATAGCTGTATCATTTAAGATTCTGGAGTTAGCCATAACGTAAACCTCCCTTACAAACCTAACGCAGGAGAATAAAATAACCTGCAACTCTATCATACAAGATAACATCTTGTAAAAAAACATCCTATTAAATATTAAACGACAAACAGGAATTTATTTGTGAACTTTTTATGAATTTTACCAAAGATGAAGGCAATCTCCAAATCGGCATTGCGTTTACCTTATTTCTATCAGACCCGGCATGAATAATCAAGTGTACATTTTCCAGAAGCCGTCATTCTATTATATTTTTGTGAACAAAAGGCTCTGGGAATTGCCACAAAACACATATTCGCTTACACTTGGAACGTATATAAAATTGCAGCAGTATGTTAAGAAGGTGAATATTGTATGAATAAAGCATTAAAAGCTCTCGGTGTTCTGACGACATTTGTCATGCTAATTGTTTTAATCGGGGGTGCCCTCGTTACAAAAACAGGTTCCGGCCAAGGATGCGGCAGACAGTGGCCGCTGTGTCACGGCCGTTTTTTCCCTGAACTGAATCCGGCTTCAATTATTGAATGGAGCCACCGATTCGCAAGCGGAATCTCTATTATCCTTGTGCTAAGCCTTGCGTTTTGGTCATGGAGAAAAATCACGCCGATTTTCCGTGAAACAACGTTTCTCGCGATCATGTCAATTATCTTTTTATTTCTTCAGGCATTGCTTGGCGCATTGGCTGTCGTATTCGGTTCGAACGCGCTGATTATGGCGCTTCACTTCGGCATCTCATTAATTTCTTTTGCTTCAGTGCTTATTTTGACATTGCTCATATTTGAAGCTGATAAATCAGTCAGAACACTGGTTAAGCCGCTTCAAATCGGCAAAAAGATGCAATTTCACATGATAGGAATTTTGATATATTCCTATATCGTTGTGTATACAGGCGCATATGTAAGACACACTGAATCAAGCCTGGCATGTCCTGATGTGCCGCTGTGCAGCCCGCTGAACAATGGACTTCCGACCCAATTCCATGAATGGGTGCAAATGGGCCACAGAGCAGCAGCCTTACTGTTATTTGTATGGATTATTGTTGCCGCTGTTCATGCTATTATCTCCTATAAAGATCAAAAACAGATCTTTTGGGGATGGATCTCATGTCTTATTTTCATTACATTACAGGCACTGTCCGGGATTATGATCGTATACTCTGAACTGGCTCTAGGCTTTGCACTTGCCCACTCGTTCTTTATTGCCTGTCTGTTTGGCGTTCTATGCTACTTCTTATTATTGATTGCTCGTTTCCGTTATGAATCTAGGCAATCATAAGGACTCAAGACCAAAGCCTTAGGCGGCTTTGGTCTTTTTTATGTCTTGTTTTTTGGCGCTTTATGCGTTTCAATCGCCAGCCTTCGCCGAACTTGATGATCAGTGAGCGGCTCACTTCGGTCTGTCCCCTTTCTCATCGTGATTATAGAAATTTCATATGGATCTATAGCCCGCGAACATAAGTATTAAAGCCTTTTAAATCAGATAGTGCTTAAAGAAATATGCACGGCATACTACAAAGCATCTAAAATATTGGCTGTATAAGCCTCTATTTATTTTGGGCTTGTGACAGTATTGTATAATCTCTGAAGTCCCCTTATATCTCTTCTAACCATCTGTTTCATTCCACATTTTCTATATAAAAAAACAAGAGTGTATATCAAATGATATACACTCTTTGTTTATTATGCTTTTTCAATTTCAAGGAGCAGATCTCCCGTTTGGATCGGCTCACCATTTTTCACATGAACCTGCTTGATTGTTCCTGAGAAAGGTGCCTGAACCGTTGTTTCCATTTTCATCGCTTCATTAATCATCAAATGATCACCTTTATTGACTTTTGTGCCTGCTTCAGCCAATACCTTAATAACGGTTCCAGGCATGGAAGCTGCGATGTGGCTTGGATTTGTCCGGTCTGCTTTCAGCCTTTCCTGAACGGAAGACTTAATGCTTTCATCTTTAATGACTACTTCACGCGGCTGCCCGTTGAGTTCGAAATAAACGACGCGGGTGGCATCAGGCTGAGGCTCACCGATTGAAATCAGCTTAACGATCAGCGTTTTGCCGCGCTCAATTTCAACTTCTATCTCTTCACCTAATGTCATGCCGTAGAAGAATGTCGGTGTATCTAATACCGAGATGTCTCCATAGCTTTCTGTCGTTTTCACATAATCAGTGAAGACTTTAGGATAAAGGGCATATGCCACAGCATCCTGATCTGAAATTTCCAAGTTATGCTGCTCTTTAAATTCCTGTTTGATCGCTTCAAATGACACCGGCTCAAGCAGTTCGCCCGGTCTGACTGTAATCGGCTCCTGCCCTTTTAAGATTAGCTTTTGCAGTTTTTCCGGGAATCCGCCATGAGGCTGGCCGATATTTCCTTTGAAAAGCTCCACGACAGAATCAGGGAAATCTAAAGATTCGCCTTTTTCGTAAACGTCTTTTTCAGTCAGATTGTTTTGCACCATGTAAAGTGCCATATCTCCGACAACTTTTGAGGAAGGCGTTACCTTGACGATGTCACCGAACATATCGTTCACGCGTCTGTACATTGCCTTGACTTCGTTCCATCGGTCGCCAAGGCCTACTCCCTTGGCCTGCTGCTGCAGGTTGCTGTATTGGCCCCCTGGCATTTCGTGTTCATAAATTTCAGTATGCGGAGACTTCATTCCGCTTTCAAATTCACTATAATATTTACGCACCGACTCCCAATATTGGGACAGCAATTCAACGCCTTGGACATTCATTTCCGGACGGCGGTCGTTGCCTTCCATCGCATGATAAAATCCGCTCGCGCTAGGCTGTGACGTTAATCCCGCCATTGAGCTGACCGCCACGTCTATGATATCAACGCCGGCTTCAACAGCTTTCGCATACATATAAATACCGTTTCCGCTCGTATCATGCGTATGAAGGTGAACCGGAATGTCGATCGTTTCTTTCAACGCAGAAACGAGTTCATATGCAGCCTGCGGTTTTAACAGCCCTGCCATATCTTTAATCCCGAGAATATGGGCTCCGGCCGCCTCAAGCTCCTTCGCCATCGATGTATAATATGCAAGGTCGTACTTCGTCCGGTTCTTGTCAAGGATATCTCCCGTATAACAAATCGCAGCTTCTGCCACTTTGCCGGTATCCCTAACAGCATCAATGGCTAACGTCATCCCTTTTACCCAGTTTAAGCTGTCGAAAATACGAAACACATCAATACCGGATTGAGCTGATTGCTTCACAAATTCTTTAATCACATTGTCCGGATAATTCGTATAGCCGACCGCATTTGATGAGCGAAGCAACATCTGGAATAAGGTATTCGGCACTTCTTTGCGAAGATCTTCCAAACGCTTCCACGGATCTTCTTTCAGGAATCGGTAGGCTACATCGAAGGTCGCGCCTCCCCACATTTCCATACTGAATAGTTCAGGCCATAACGCAGCCGTCGGATTTGCGATTTTTTTCAAATCATGCGATCTGATTCTAGTTGCCAATAACGATTGGTGGGCATCTCTGAATGTCGTATCAGTTAAAAGGACAGATTTCTGCTCCTTAACCCAATTTGCAAGCCCTTCTGCACCTTTTTCATCAAGAATTTGCTTTGTTCCTCTGGCAGGCTGCTGATCAACGTCTACCTTTACGCTTAACGGTTTGTCAAACGCCGGTTTTTCTTTTTTCCCGATTCCAGGGAAGCCGTTCACTGTCACATTGCCGATGTAAGTGAGCATTTTCGTTCCGCGGTCTTTTTGTTTAGGGAATTTAAATAATTCAGGCGTTGTATCAATGAAAGACGTATCATATTGCCCTGTCAGGAACTTCTCATGTTTTGCAACGTTCTCAAGGAACGGAATGTTCGTTTTTATGCCTCTGATTCTAAACTCCTGAAGGTTTCGTACCATTTTGGCAGCTGCCTGTTCAAACGTTAAAGCCCAAGTTGAAAGCTTAACGAGAAGTGAATCATAGTATGGTGTGATCACGGCGCCCTGGAAGCTGTTTCCGGTATCAAGACGGACACCAAAACCGCCGCCTGAGCGGTAAGCCATGATTTTTCCTGTATCAGGCATGAAGTCATTTTGCGGATCCTCAGTCGTAACCCGTGACTGAATGGCATAGCCGATTGTAAAAATGTCCTTTTGCTCAGGAATATTTACTTTTTTGCTGTGAAGGCTATGCCCTTGGGCAACAAGGATCTGAGTTTGAACAATATCGACACCAGTAATCATTTCTGTTATCGTGTGTTCAACTTGTACGCGAGGATTTACTTCAATAAAGTAGAACTCGTTGTTTGCAACAAGGAATTCGACCGTCCCCGCATTTATATAGTTTACATTTTTGGCAAGCGCAACTGCCGCCTCACAAATTTGATCCCTTAATTCAGGTGACAGCGAGACACTCGGCGCCACTTCAATGACCTTTTGATGGCGTCTTTGAACGGAACAATCCCTCTCAAAAAGATGGACGACATTTCCCTGCTTGTCTCCAATGACCTGAACCTCAATATGTTTCGGATTCTCAATTAATTTTTCTACATAAACTTCATCATTGCCAAAGGCTGCTTTCGCCTCTGATTTAGCACGCTCATATGCTTCTTTGACTTCACTTTCAGATCTGACAATCCGCATACCGCGGCCGCCTCCGCCAAGCGAGGCTTTAATGATGATCGGATAACCGTTAGCTTGTCCAAATTGTTCGACGGCTTCAAGCGTTTCGGCAGGACCGTCGCTTCCCGGAATCACGGGGATTCCCGCTTTTTCTGCCTGCTCACGCGCTTTTACCTTGTCACCAAACATATCGAGATGCTCGGATTTTGGCCCTATGAATACGATGCCTTCTTCTTCACATCGTCTCGCAAAATGAATATTTTCAGATAAGAAACCGTATCCCGGATGAATTGCATCGACTTTGTTTCTTTTCGCAATATCAATGATACCTTCAATATCCAGGTAAGCATCAATCGGTTTTTTCCCTTCACCGACCAAGTATGCTTCATCCGCTTTGTACCGATGGTAGGAACCGGAATCTTCTTTTGAATAGACCGCAACTGTACGAATATTCAACTCGGTACACGCCCGGAATATTCGGATTGCAATTTCTCCCCTGTTTGCTACTAATACTTTTTGTATCGATTGCTGAGACAAACTTTTCTCCCCCTTACCCGAATGGAATATAATCTATCATAGCGGAATATCCTTCCCCTGTACACACTTGTTTTTTACTGATAAACAGTTTTTTTGAGCTGTTTCTTTTTCATTCCCTTCGGAGCCAAGGGCTCTTTCTTTTTCTTATTCTCTGAATATTTCACAAACATGCTGATATTCGCTAATATCCCCATACTCCCCAGCAGCAGCACCAAAGAAGAGCCCCCGTAACTGATAAATGGCAGCGTAACCCCTGTAATCGGAATTAATCCGCTGACACCGCCAAGGTTAATAAACGACTGGATGGCAATCATGCTTGAAATGCCGATCGCCAGAAGACTTCCAAACGGGTCCTCGCATTTTCTGGCAATATAAAAACCTTTTATGACGACAAAACCCAATAAGAAAATCACAAACAATACCCCAAAAATGCCGAGCTCTTCAGCAATGACAGCCATAATAAAGTCAGTGTGTGATTCAGGCAGATATCCGTATTTTTGGATACTTTCACCGAGCCCCAGGCCGAAAATGCCGCCTGAGCTGATCGCATAATAAGAATTGATCACTTGCAAACCTGATGAATTTGCATACTTAAATGGGTCTTCAAGACTCTCAAAACGCGCTAAACGGCCTTCAGTTAAAATTTTGTCCTGATTCAAATAGATAATCGGGCTGACTAAAATGAAAACAATTCCGCCGAGCAAAAGCAGCCTCACCAGCGTCTTTCCGCTGAAGCCGGAGCACAATATCATGCACGTCGCAATCAGCCCTATAATCATGGCTGTACCGAAATCAGGCTGCATGGCAATTAACCCGCAAATCACAAGCGTCATGACTACGGGAGGAGCCACACCTGTTAATAGATGGTCAATATAGCTTTGTTTTTTGGCATATACGGCTGCAAGGTATAAAATCACGACCAGTTTCACAAACTCCCCCGGCTGAATACTCATTCCGCCGATTTTAAACCAGCTTTGCGCGTTTCCGGCAACATGCCCGAATACAAACAGTGAGATAAGCGCAAGAACAGATACAAGCAGTATCCCCTTCTGAAACCTTTGATGGGCCAGTGCTTTATAAGGAAACAACGCCATGAGAATAAATAGAGCGCCACCCGCAATTAAAGCAAACAGCTGCCGCATGAAGAAAAAATTACTGCTTACTCCATACCGGGAGACAGCCGTAATCATGCTTGAGCTGTATACCATCACTAAACCGAATCCGCATAATAAAACGATTGCGAATATCAGTGAGTAATCATAAGATTTTAGCATTTTTTTTAACATAACATCCTCTTCCCTGCTTCTAACTTCCATTATCTATGGTTTTTATGTATTTATCTTTTTTATTTTACTACAATTTATCAAACGAGACGAAGAATCTCTATACGATTCGGAAGGAATGTGTAAAAAAAGACCGTCTTTTATGAGATGAGAGAAAAATAGCGGTTATAAAAAAACCCAAACTGTTAATAAGTTTGAGTTTTATCATTTATTTAGCTGTAAACGCGTCATGTAAAGCAGACAATTCGCGTTCCAATGTGTATAAAAGGTCTTTACCGTCTTTTTCATCAACCAATCCCAGGCGGACAGCAAAATCGATTTCCCTCGAAAGCCCGAACATTTGAGTATCTAAAACCTCTTCATATAGAGGACATTGAGGCATCGTTAAGTTATCCATTTGTACTCGGATCAGCTTCAAAATCTTCTCAGCGTCCACTTTTAAGAGTTCAAAAGCTTTTTGCCGATGGTCAACTATCATCTCTGAAGCCAAAAGTATCCCTCCGTTCCCCAGGCGAGTACCTAATTCTTCTATTTATCATAAAGGGTATCAACAGAAAATGCAAGAGGATTTAAGCATATGACATAAATTAAAAAATACTCAGCCTGTACATCTCAGACATTATTTCCAAAAGCTTTACACCTGCAATGCTGTTCCCTTTTTCGTCTAATGCGGGGCCGAATATGCCGATCCCGAAATCGTAAGGCGAAATGCCCATAATCCCGCCGGATACGCCGCTTTTCGCAGGAATTCCGACCTTAATTGCGAATTCCCCGCTTGCATTGTACATTCCGCACGTCACCATAAATGTTTTGCAAATTCTAGCGACATCTTTTGAGATGACTTGCTCCCCAGTCTCTGGATGTCTGCCGTTCAATGCAAATACAGATCCGATTTTCGCTAAATCCAAGCTGTTCATCTCAATCGCGCATTGCTTCGTGTATAAATCCATTACTGCCTCTACATCATCTTCAAAAATGCCGTACTGCTTCATATAATAACACATCGCCCGATTAATCATTGAAGTGCTGTATTCAGATTCAGCCACTTCCCGGCAGTATGTAATCTCTTGGTTGTTTGTCAGCCTTCTGATAAAAGAAAGCAAATAATCAAGTCTCTCTTTCACCGTTCTTCCTCTTATCAGACTTGTCACTACCAATGCCCCGGCATTAATCATAGGGTTTAACGGCTTGCTCGGATTCACCGTTTCGAGCTTGATAATTGAGTTAAACGGATCACCGGTCGGCTCCTGTCCAACATAACTGAAGACCTTATCTTTGCCGTATTCCATTAACACCAAAGCAAGGGAAAGGACTTTCGATATACTTTGAAGCGTAAATGTTTTTTCTACGTCACCTGCTGACAGACAAACATTATTGGAATAATAAATCGCCACTGACAGGTCGTGTTTATCAGCTTTTGCCAAGGCGGGAATATAGCTGGCTACCTCCCCCTTGTCCGTTACTTTTTTCGCCTTTTTCACTAAGGCTTCAAGCTCATCATTATGCCGGCATACCATGCAAACACCCTCGTTCCCTCAGCATTTCAATACACATAATTTGTACACAAAGTGACAATTCATGCGAAAACTTTTATAATTTTGAGAGAAGGGGGTCATATCATGAGCGTTATCCAAGTAAAAGGCAATGTTACATATCCAATTACCATTGATCCAAGCGTATGGATTTTTGATGATCGCAAATTTTCGTTTGACCGCAAAGGGGACAGTCAAGACACATATTTACAATCAGCCGGGGATGAATCCGACCTTGATCCGGAACGCGTCATCAGAGAGGGGCGAATCGCGCCGCCTACATTAAAGACGGAAAAGCAATATGAGAAGCAAAAACTGATGAACGGCAGTTTCGCAATGAGACTTGGGACTGTCCTGAAAAATGCTGAGCCGAACAGCTCTGCGACACAATGTGTATTTGTCACAAGTTCGGGAAAGGCCGCCGTTTCTCTGGAAACCGCTCTGAACAGTATTGTCCATTTCAGTGAGGCAGGCAAGCCGATTCAAGAAGGCGGCCCCGTGCATATTTACTTTGAAGACCCGGTTCATCACAAACAGCCGATTACCGATGTAAAAGAGATCGAAATCATTTAATGTTACAGCAAATCAGCTGCGAGCTGGGCGAGACCTGATCTCTCACCTTTTAACAGCTTCACGCTGCCTGAGATGGGTTGTCCTTTAAACCGCTCAACCACATAGGCCAAACCATTGTTCAGACTGTCTAAATATGGGTGATCAATTTGTTCAGGGTCACCCATTAAGACAATTTTACTGCCTTCACCGACTCTCGTCAGCAACGTTTTCACCTCATGCCTGGTCAAATTTTGCGCTTCATCAATGATAATAAATTGATCTGGAATGCTTCTCCCTCTGATATAAGTCAGCGCCTCTACCTGAATTGAGCCAATTCCCGCCAAAATAGCATCAAGCTCCCCTGGTTTTTTCGCATTAAACAGAAACTCTAAGTTGTCAAAAATCGGCTGCATCCAAGGCTTTAGCTTTTCCTCTTTTTCGCCTGGCAAATACCCGATGTCCTTGCCAACAGGAACAATCGGCCTTGCGACGACCAGCTTTTTATATATTCCCAAGTCTTCTGTCTGTAATAGCCCTGCCGCCAAAGCTAAGAGCGTTTTGCCGGTTCCCGCTTTGCCGATCAGGGTGACAAGCGGAATATCTTCCCGCAGCAAAAGCTCTAATGCCATTGTCTGCTGTACATTTTTCGGCCTGATTCCCCATATATGTTCATCATCAAATACGAGTCTTTTTAATACCGTTCCGGTTTTGTCTGCAATTCCGACTGCCGAGGAGGACCCTCCTAGCTCATCCTTCATTAAAGCAAACTGATTCGGATAAAACGCATGCTGTTTCACATCGTTTACTGAAATTTGATTTTTTCCGTAAAAAGAGCTGAACAGCTGCTGGCTGATATATAAATCTTTATAGCCGCTGTACATTTCATCATTGTCCACAACCCGGTCATTCAAGAAATCTTCAGCAAGCAGTCCGATTGCGTCGGCTTTAACCCTGACCAGTACATCCTTACTGACGAGGATAACCGGCCTGCCATTTTCCTTGGTTTCTTCCTCGAGGCTTAAGTTTTTCGCAACGGCTAATATGCGATTATCGTTCGTCTTTTCAATAAAGATCTCTTGCAGCTGGTGAAACGAACGATGATTCAGTTCAATTCTCAGTGTGCCGCCGGTGTCAAGCGGTACATGCTCATGCAGCCTGCCCTTTTGTCTTAGCGCATCGATTAGCTTAGATACGTGCCTTGCATTCCTCCCAACTTCGTCCATATACCGTTTTTTTGAATCAACCTCTTCTAAAACGACAGCAGGGATGACAACCTCATTTTCTTCAAAAGAAAATATCGCGTTAGGATCCTGTAATAACACATTCGTATCTAACACATAAATTTTACTCAAGTCTCAGCCTCCTGATATAAGGGTCAAAGTTCTTCCTGCTTCTCTTTTGATGAAAAAGGTGAATGCCTGCTAAAATATATGTTTTTGTGCATAAAGATAGAAGGTTAATTCAACAATAAAATTAATGAAAGCATTTTAAGGAGGGAACCCGCAAGTGCGAATTCTTTTCATTATCATACAGCTGACACTTATCCTGTCCGCTTGTGCCTATCAACAAGGAAAACAGGGCCAGAATGTTGAAAAAGAATCAACAAGACAGCAGGAGACTAAACCGATTCACGTAAAGGACACAACTCAAGAAACAAAAGACAATGGAACAAGAACCGATATTGCCAAGCATCTTGTCAGCGTTGCTGAAAAAAACCCCGACGTCAAGGATGCAACAGCCGTTGTGCTGGGAGGCTATGCTGTTGTTGGGATTGATGTCGATGATACTTTGGACAGAAGCAAAGTGGAAACCATTAAATATTCTGTAGCTCAGGCGCTAAAGAATGATCGATATGGCGCAAACGCAGTGGTCATTGCTGATCCCGATACGGTCAGCCGCCTTCGTGAAATGAGCAGAGAAATCAGCGAGGGCCATCCGGTAACAGGCATACTGGATGAATTAGCTGCAATTGTCGGCCGAGTGCTTCCCGAAGTGCCTAACGACGTGATTGACAATGAAGACGAACCGCAAACAAAGCAGCAAAATGACCAATTAAATAGAAAACAGCAGCAGGAAATGGAGAAGGAGCAAAACGATCAATCTGATCATCATATGAAAAAGAACAACAATGACTAAGCTATAGCCTTGCGCTTTAGCTTTTTCTTATTTTGGACAGCTTCTGATCCGTGCTATAATACATGTTAGTGAAAGAGGTGATATGATGAGGGTCAAATGTTCTATTTGCGATAAAATTGAAACAATTGATGATGATACCCTGATCGCGAAACGGCTTCGAAACCGCCCGATCCATACATATATGTGCCAGGAATGCCACGATCGGATTGCCAAAAAAACAGAGGAACGGCTGAAAACGGGAAAATTTACTTTTCACCCGGGACAGCAGAAAAAAGAAAAAGTCAAAAAATAAAGCGGCCGCTTAACCATACAGAACACAAAAAAGACTCAGCTTTCAGCTGAGTCTTTTATGATTTTGCAGACTGTCCTTTTTTCGACTGATACAGCCGGATTTTGTAAATGATTAAAATCAGCGCAGCGACGACCAATCCTTCTGCCACGGGCAAAAACACCCCTAAAAAAGTCAAAACAGTGCAGCCCAAAGCCAAAAATACATACACCACTGCAGATTTTAATACAGGAAGCCGTTTAGCAAATCCAAGCTTAAATACAATAACGGCCAACACAAAAATCGTGCCGTACAGCAGCCACATGCCTGCCGCAGGCTGCCGGTCTACTTGATATAGAGCGGCGAAGAACGACAGACGTTCGCTTACGTCATTCAAAAAGATTCCCTCCCCTGTAAACGTACGGGTTCTATCTTTTCAAATTCTGCACGAGATTAAGACAATCCTGCTGTTTTTTTCTTTTTAGCTGCTTTTTCACGTTCGTTCTTATTGAGGATCTTCTTTCTTAAACGGATGGATTCAGGTGTTACTTCACAATATTCATCTTCGTTTAAGTACTCTAGAGACTCCTCAAGAGACATGATGCGCGCTTTTTTAATTGTAGTTGTCTGATCCTTTGTCGCAGAACGGACGTTTGTTTGCTGTTTCATTTTGCTGACGTTAACAACAAGGTCATTATCACGGTTATGCTCTCCAACGATCATTCCTTCGTATACTTCAGTACCCGGCTCAACGAAGATGACACCGCGGTCTTCAATTCCTTGAATACCGTATGATGTTGCTTTTCCGTTTTCCATTGACACAAGTACACCTTGACGGCGTCCGCCGACTTGGCCTGCCTGCATCGGCTGGTAGCTGTCAAACGTATGGTTCAAAATACCGAATCCGCGTGTTAATGATAGGAATTCTGTAGAGTAACCGATCAATCCGCGGGAAGGAACTGTAAAGATGAGACGGACTTGGCCGTTTCCGTTGTTGATCATATCAACCATTTCGCCTTTGCGGGCACCCATTGATTCCATGACAGAGCCAGTATGCTCTTCAGGAACATCAATTTGCACACGTTCAACAGGCTCACAGCGCACGCCGTCGATTTCTTTGATAATAACTTCAGGTTTTGACACTTGAAGCTCATAGCCCTCACGACGCATATTTTCAATTAAAATTGACAAGTGCAGCTCACCGCGTCCTGAAACAACCCAAGCATCAGGAGAAGCTGTTGGCTCAACACGCAAGCTCACATCCGTCTGAAGCTGTGATTGAAGACGCTCTTCGATTTTGCGGGCCGTTACATATTTGCCTTCACGGCCTGCAAACGGACTGTTATTCACGACAAATGTCATTTGAAGTGTCGGCTCATCAATGCGAAGCACCGGAAGCGGATCTTGATGGTCTACAGGACATACCGTTTCACCAACGTTGATATCTTCCATCCCGGAAACCGCAACGAGGTCTCCCGCTTTTGCTTCTTCAATTTCCACACGCTTTAAGCCTTGGAAACCAAAAATCTTTGTAACACGGAATGACTTTGCCGTTCCGTCAAGCTTCATAAGAGAAACCTGCTGTCCGACTTTCATTGTGCCGCGGAATACGCGTCCGATTCCGATACGGCCTACATAGTCGTTGTAGTCAAGAAGGGCAACTTGGAATTGAAGCGGCTCCTCTGCATTATCAACAGGTGCCGGAACATGCTTAATAATGGTTTCATATAAAGCTTCCATGTTTTCATCCTGTTGTTTCGGATCAAGACTCGCTGTTCCATTAATCGCGGAAGCATATACCACTGGGAACTCGAGCTGCTCTTCATTGGCATCAAGCTCAATGAACAGATCCAGAACTTCATCGATAACTTCCTCTGGACGAGCAAAGTCACGGTCAATTTTGTTTACAACAACAACAGGGTTCAGGTTTTGCTCAAGAGCTTTTTTCAGAACAAAACGAGTTTGAGGCATACAGCCTTCATATGCGTCAACGACAAGCACTACGCCGTCAACCATTTTCATAATCCGTTCTACTTCTCCCCCAAAGTCTGCGTGTCCAGGGGTGTCCAAAATATTGATACGTGTATCTTTATAGTTAATCGCAGTATTTTTCGCCAATATTGTAATGCCGCGTTCGCGTTCAAGATCATTAGAGTCCATTGCGCGTTCAGCAACCTGTTCGTTGGCACGGAACGTACCAGCCTGATGTAAAAGCTGATCGACTAGAGTCGTTTTCCCATGGTCAACGTGGGCAATAATCGCGATGTTGCGAAGATCATTTCGAAGTTTCACTTTTTCATCTCCTAAAAAAATTAGATAACTTTCATATTATATCACACATCCTCTTTAAAAGCGTCACGTTTTTCTGTAAACTTAATATAAGACGTAAAAGGGGATGGAATTTATGAAAAAAATGAATTGGCTTTTACTATTATTTGCATTTGCAGCGGTTTTCAGCATTATGCTGATCGGCGTCTTTATCGCTGAAAAAAGCGCTATTGGCATCATCGCCAGCATTGTACTTGTTTGCGCTGTCATGGGCGGCGGATTTACATTAAAAAAGAAAATGCGCGAACAAGGATTGCTTGATTAAAAGCATTGCCCCGCCGGCGACATTGTAATCAAAAAACACCGCAAAGAAAGCGGTGTTTTTCATTTCTTAAGCCTTATCTCCCCTGTTTCTTAGTCAGGAAGATGCAAAACAGCCTTCATACATAGACAATCGTTCTAACGATCACACGTGCAGCCTTCAAAAAGTAGTTCGGCAACGATACACATAAAATACCATAGCGCCTATTCCTCCACCGGAAACTACTCCCTATAATGGAATTTGTAGCACAATTCATAAAAGGGAGAGAAGAAACATGAAGAAAACATTTGTAAAAAAAGCTATGTTAACGACTGCCACAATGACCTCAGCTGCTCTATTAACGTTCGGTCCTGATGCAGCCAGCGCAAAAACACTGGTTAATAATACTGCTGTTCAACTCCAGCATCAGGCGAGCACTAACGAAGATCTCAATACATTCATTGATATATTAAATCAATGTATATACGAACAAGACGGTGTATATTATTTTGACAGCGAAAAAGCTGTCGAGTTAGGAATGACAAAAGAAGAGGCTCAGGTAATTGCTACACTCTGGGAATCGACATCAGAATTTTTCAGCATTGTTTCACAATGTGTGTATCTCGAGGATGGAAATTACAAATTTGATACAGAAAAAGCAGTTGAACTTGGCTTCACAGAAAAAGAAGCACTTGCACTTGAACAATTTTTCTCCGCTGTTTCTCTCAAGATTCACATTCTTCAAGCAGCCATTGTGCTACAAGATGATGTGTACAGCTATGATAAAGACGCAGCGCTACAAGCAGGTGCAACGCCACTGCAAGCTGACGTTTATGAAAAACTCTTCAGTGCCCTGTCACAAGAACAGCTTGCCGCTATTTACGATATGATTCATCCCCAGGCTTAATGTAAAAAAGCGCTTGCCGGAATCGGACAAGCGCTTTTTTTATATCAGCAGTTTGATGATCAGCATCATGGCAACCGCCGCTCCAAACCAGCAGGCAGCTTTCATGATCAGTAATCCATAGTACCTCTGTTTAAAACGCAGTTCTTCTTCCGGCAGATAAGCCTCCTCAACGGCCTGTTCGCTTTCCAATTCAAATGGCTCAGCCATCGTGTCATACATGTCTTTGCAGCTGCTGCACATTTTTAAATGCTCTTCTATAACGTGTTCCGTTTCTCTTTTACAATCACCTTCAAGATACAGAGGAAGCAGGTCTCTTACTAGAAAGCAGGTCATATCCGCTCCTCCTCTCTACTTTTCGTCATGTGTTTCTTAAGTTCTAATCTAGCCCGGTGCAATGTGGTTTTCACCTTAGAAAGACTCCATCCCAATATCTCAGCGATTTCTTCATAAGAAAGCTCTTGGAATTCTCTTAAAATCAAAACGGATTGATGCTGATCTTTTAACTTCAGGAGCTCCTGCCGCAGTGTTTCGCTTTTCACCGTTCGTGACAGATACTGTTCAGGCTGCTCATAAGTTGTTTGCGTTAACCCTTCATTTTTGCTGATTTCAGTAAATTGGTATTTGACATCCCTTCGGTACCAATTGATAAAGGTATGATGCGCAATGGTGTAGAGCCATGTTCTGATGGAAGAATGCCCCCTAAACGAAGCCAGACCGTTAAGAGCTTTTACAAACGTGTCCTGCGCTAAGTCCTTGGCTGTTTCAAGATGATGAGTCCTTCTGAATAAATAATTTAAAATTTCTTGATAATACTGCCGATACAAGTCCTCAATGGAATCCCTATGCTTCATTAAAAGTAAAACCACACCGTCATCCAAATGGCCAATAAAATGAAACAGATATACATGGAAGACAGGTATACTTTCATATATCTGATTTGGCTTTCTTCTTCAGCACCGGGACTTCTCTTTACATAAGTTTTACTCTTTAAGTCTTCCGCATTCTTTTGAAATAGGGATTCATGCTGTTTCATCCATTCCATTGATTCATCCTCTAGCTCTCCTTCTTTATACAGGTCGTATAAGTCTACAAAAACAGACTCTTTTTCTTTATGATTCATAAAGACTTTTCACCTCTTGTGTTTCTCCATCCACTACATAGGCATCATGGCGATTTGAACCAAACGGCTGAATAATGATCAGCCATGCATAATGCCGTTCATCCCCTCTTTGAACGATAATCGGACGCATACGCTTTTTGTAAATAACATCCTGATATAGAGAAGCTACCTTTTCGTAAGCCAATGTTCCATTACGATACGTATAAGGGAATGACTGATCAGGTGTATCGCTGTATACATAAACGTTTAGCTGACCTTGATCTTCAAAAAACTCATATGTTTTAGAAGAATCAGTATACATCACCATGTCACCCTGACTGCTTTTTTTCTTCTTTTCTGATCCACGAGCATCGAAGATCGATAATATCTGATGCTGCATCCGGCTGTTAGCCATTGAGATATTCTTTTTCATCGGAAGCGAAAGACTATGTAAACAACCTGATTCGCCCTCAAATTCCAAAACAATTCCACCTTTTGTTTCAACTCTCACCATGCTTCCGAGCAGGCTATTGCTTTCAATATCAGTGATCTGATAAGGCTGTTTTGAGATGTTCAGCGCTGTAAACATTTGTTCCACTTTGTCTTGAATGTCTTGTTCCGTTATATGAACATGCAGAAGAGAGTCAAGCTGGTAAATCGATGGATCTTCACTAAAACCCATTAAGGTTTCCTTTTCCCAATAAAATACCGCGCCATCATCAGCATGATCTTTTTTATGAAGCTGGTTTTTCAGGTATATACGTACGACTGTCTGGCCGTCCTCATTTGATACCTTTGTTTCGATATGATCCTTATGTAACACACGTCCGTGTCGCTCAAGGAAAGCGATGGACTTCCGCTTGTACTCCTGATTCGTTAGCTTTTTCCCATGTGCTTTTTGTAAGTATTCATAATTACGAATCAGCTGCGATACTTCATCTACCTCAGCTTTGTAACCTTTGCTTTCAAATGAGTAGAAATAATGCACATCCATGTTTGTATCATGCAAATAAAGTGTTTCATCCGTAGGAAAAAATGACTTTAGTATCTGTTCCGCTTTTTCTGATGAAATGTGCTCCCCGACAAAATTGAATGAATCATGGACATTTGCTGGCTTTGATACAGCGAAAGCAGCCGTTCCTATGTTATATATCGGATTTAACAGCAGGACAAAAAACACCATGACAGCCATCGTCACCCACTTATTCACACGCACATAAACCTTTCCTGACTTTTGGAACAGATGATAGCTCATCAAAAATCCCGCCATTGCCAAATAAATCGTATATGGCATTACTGCACCATAATCTTTTGAGATTTGATTGGGATATGGCGCAAGCAGCAAGACAAGCAGTCCGATAATCAGCGTATAAAATAAGCCTAGTAAGATCTTATCCGTTCTCCAATACAGCTTGAAAAACACTACATTCAACGCAATGGGAAGAGTGATGATGAAAAACAGAAACACGAATGCAATCGGCTCCATCCCATCCGGGTATTCCTTCCAATACGAAAAGAAACTAAAAATCATTTGTACGATCGGCAAACTGACAACGGCAAGGTCGAACGTATAAAACTTACCCTTTCCGCCATGATCACGCGGCATCAGCATATAGTGAAAAGCCGTCAGCAGCACATATCCGTATAACAAAAAATGCAGCAGCGGCGGCAGTTCTTTTCCGTCCTCTCTTAAGTAAGCGCTGGTGAAGTTTGTTGATTGCACCTGGTGAATAAGTTCAACAGACACTCCCGCCAGCAGCACAATCCGCAATATAACACCCGCCAAGAACATTGTGCGCTGCCGGTTTATTTTGGGATGATGCACCAAAAGATATAAGCCCGCCAGAACAACAATTGACCATTGAATCAGCAGGGTGCTTTGTCTGCTTAATATAAAATAACGTTCGAAATGCAATACATAATGACTGAATAACTCCAACACGAACAACAATCCTTTACTTCTTATTAAGGCCTCATTCGGTTAGACAGCGGACTTTTCAAAAAGTTTCAAGATGAAACAAAAATATCTCATCTTCCCCTTGATATGTAAAAAACATAACTCTTGAGTGAACCATCACATGACACTTGACTCATCTTGATATTATTCAACAAAAACAAACACAGGACAATACTATCAATTTTGTCTAGTTATGTTAGTTTTTGTTGAGTATTCCAGAATGCTAGTTTAATATAACAATATAAAGTTTTCAGTATTTTCAAAAAGGGGGATTTATTGTGGGTTTAGGTAAGAAATTGTCTGTTGCTGTCGCTGCTTCGTTTATGAGTTTATCAATCAGCCTTCCTGGTGTTCAGGCTGCTGAAGGTCATCAGCTTAAAGAGAATCAAACAAATTTCCTCTCCAAAAACGCGATTGCGCAATCAGAACTCTCTGCACCAAATGACAAGGCTGTCAAGCAGTTTTTGAAAAAGAACAGCAACATTTTTAAAGGTGACCCTTCCAAAAGGCTGAAGCTTGTTGAAAGCACGACTGATGCCCTTGGATACAAGCACTTTCGATATGCGCCTGTCGTTAACGGAGTGCCAATTAAAGATTCGCAAGTGATCGTTCACGTCGATAAATCCGATAATGTCTATGCGGTCAATGGTGAATTACACAATCAATCTGCTGCAAAAACAGATAACAGCCAAAAAGTCTCTTCTGAAAAAGCGCTGGCACTCGCTTTCAAAGCTATCGGCAAATCACCAGACGCTGTTTCTAACGGAGCGGCCAAAAACAGCAATAAAGCCGAATTAAAAGCGATAGAAACAAAAGACGGCAGCTATCGTCTTGCTTACGACGTGACGATTCGCTATGTCGAGCCTGAACCTGCAAACTGGGAAGTCTTAGTTGACGCCGAAACAGGCAGCATTTTAAAACAGCAAAATAAAGTAGAACATGCCGCCGCCACTGGAAGCGGAACAACTCTAAAGGGCGCAACTGTTCCTTTGAACATCTCTTATGAAGGCGGAAAATATGTTCTAAGAGATCTTTCAAAACCAACAGGCACCCAAATCATCACATATGATTTGCAAAACAGACAAAGCCGCCTTCCGGGCACGCTTGTCTCAAGCACAACGAAAACATTTACATCTTCATCACAGCGGGCAGCCGTTGACGCACACTATAACCTCGGTAAAGTGTACGATTATTTTTATTCAAACTTTAAACGAAACAGCTATGATAACAAAGGCAGTAAAATCGTTTCTTCCGTTCACTACGGCACTCAATACAATAACGCTGCATGGACAGGAGACCAGATGATTTACGGTGATGGCGACGGTTCATTCTTCTCTCCGCTTTCCGGCTCATTAGATGTGACAGCGCATGAAATGACACATGGCGTCACCCAAGAAACAGCCAACTTGATTTATGAAAATCAGCCAGGTGCATTAAACGAGTCTTTCTCTGACGTATTCGGGTATTTTAACGATACAGAAGACTGGGACATCGGTGAAGACATTACGGTCAGCCAGCCTGCTCTTCGCAGCCTGTCCAACCCTACAAAATACAACCAGCCTGACAATTACGCCAATTACCGAAACCTTCCAAACACAGATGAAGGCGATTATGGCGGTGTACACACAAACAGCGGAATTCCAAACAAAGCCGCTTACAACACCATCACAAAACTTGGTGTATCTAAATCACAGCAAATCTATTACCGTGCGTTAACAACGTACCTCACGCCTTCTTCCACGTTCAAAGATGCCAAGGCAGCTCTCATTCAGTCTGCCCGTGACCTCTACGGCTCAACTGATGCCGCTAAAGTTGAAGCAGCCTGGAATGCTGTTGGATTGTAATATTAGAAAAAGCCTGAGAAATCTCAGGCTTTTTTTTCGTTACATATCTTGATTACTCTCTTCAGCAGCAATGACGAAAAGATGCTGCCATGAGACAGAAACGGCTTCTGATTTGCAAAAAGAGGGATGCAGCCGCAAGTGCGCATTTTATAAAAGCTAATGATTCAGTCCACATAATTGATAGACGAATTCTGCTACAGGTCACGTGGCTATGTGAAGGATCGCGCGTCCAGTTAAGAGCAAAAACATTGACAAAAAAAAATTATTTATGCTAAAATTTACTATTAATATATTTGTATGTATAATAAGATTCTCCTGGCCAGGAGAATCTTATTTTTTGTGGAGGATCATTTCATGAGGAAAAATGAGTCCAGCTTAACGTCTTTGATTTCAGCGTTTGCCCGTGCTTATCACAGCAAATATGACACACCTCTTATTTTTGATGATTTTATCGCAAAAGATCTCATTAACGAAAAAGAGTTTATCGACATCAGTAAAAATATGATTCAAGGAATATCGTTTTTCAACAAAGAGATCGCCGAACGTCTTCAAAATGATCCTGAAAAAATATTAAAATGGGTTGCACAAATCCAGCTGTCTCCCACGCCACTAGCACGTGCTTCTTATTGTGAAAAAGTCTTGCACAACGAATTAATCCTGGGGGCAAAACAGTATGTCATTCTTGGAGCGGGGCTGGATACCTTCTGCTTTCGGCATCCAGAATTAGAAAACAGCTTACAGGTTTTCGAGGTTGACCATCCGGCTACACAGCAATTCAAAAAAAATAAGCTGAAGGATGCAAATCTGACAATTCCGGGTCATCTTCATTTTGTTCCTATGGATTTCACCAAAACGTTTTCGTATGATCCTCTCTTAGATGAAGGATTTAAAAACACAAAAACATTCTTCAGCCTTCTCGGAGTGTCTTATTATGTAACACGGGAAGAAAATGCAAGCTTGATCAGCAATTTATTTTCTCATGTCCCGCCTGGAAGCTCTATTGTTTTTGATTATGCGGACGAAACACTTTTTACAGCAAAAGGGACGTCGAATCGAGTTGAACATATGGTGAAGATGGCTGCCGCAAGCGGGGAACCGATGAAATCATGTTTCACTTATCAAGAGATTGAACATCTGTTAGAGTCATCTGGTTTACTGATCTATGAACATCTATCACCAGACGACATTAATGACCTTTTGTTTAGTAATCGAAAAGACAATTTGTCAGCGTTTGAAACGATTCATTATATTCATGCGGTAAAAAAATAATTTTCAAATTATCAGAAGCCTCTCAATGTTTGAGAGGCTTTTTATTGAACCCGCATGCAACAAATAAGCTGCCATTATCATATGGCAGCTTCTGCTAAAGGCTTCACCAGGATCATAAATGATTTGCCTTTCTCATCTTTTTCCGTTTTCAGCTGTTCAAAGCCGCATTGGCTTAAAAACAGTATCCATTCCCTGCGCTCAATGGGAACTCCCGCAAACATCGCTTTATGTTTCGCTCTAAGCAATTTGCTGATCTGTTCAATGATCATCTTCGCATGTCCCTTTTTTTCTTCAGCCGGGTCAATCAGAACCGTTCCGAGCCACGGCTTACCGTTTGAAGGAGACCACTCGAGATGGTAGCTGACGGCAACAGGCAGACCGTCTTTTTCCCATACAAGCCATAAACCGTTGTACATGGAGTAGGAAATGATATAGTCTTCTGCATCTTTATCTCCAAACTCCTCCTCTTTCCATACAGGATGAGCCTCCGCGAGCTTTTCTAACAAGCTGAGATCATCCTGCTCAAATGGCCTACTTCCGAGCATGAAGATACTCTTCAAATATCGTTTTATGTATAGATGGGTTTCCGGCTAACACACTGTGGTTTTCTAAAAAGGTAAACGGCTCTCCTTCAATGGTCGTATAGGTGCCTCCTACTTCATTTAACAGCACACAGCCGGCTGCGTAGTCCCATGGCGCAAGCCGCATCGTGATGTAAGCATCTATTCTTCCTGCCGCGACATTTGCCAGCTCTAAAGCGGCAGAACCGTAGGAGCGTGTGCCTCTGACTCTTTTCACAAGTGGCGCTAACACACTTTGATCAATTCTTCTGTTTTCCGTTACCCATGTTGCATTAATGGCAAGAATCGCTTCTTCAATGACGGTTTCTTTTAAAGGAGCCAGCTTCGTTTCATTCATATAAGCTCCTCTGCCGCTAAATGCGTGATACAGCTCATCGTGCACCACATCATAAATTAAGCCGATTTTCCCTTCACCGTTTTCAAAAATCCCAATGGAAATCGCAAAATTTCTTTGCTGATGCACAAAATTCATCGTCCCGTCAATCGGATCAATAATCCATACGACTCCCTCAAGTGAGTGGATTTTGTCTCCTTGCCCCTCTTCACCGAGTATCCGATGTCCCGGAAATGTTTCTTGAATTCGATCAATGAAAAACTTTTCGGTTTCTTTGTCAATATTGGTGACTAAATCATTCGGATTTGATTTCGTTTCAATTGTCAGGCTTTCATGCATGGATTGTGTAATTCTCGCGCCTGCTTCTCTTATCCACTTCTTTGCAATCTCATCAATTTCCGTCCAATTTGTCATTCGTTCGTACCTCTCTTCTATGTAGACCTTTTATTTTATAGGATACTGATAACGGCAATGAAAAAGCAAGGAAAATGAAAAATATCCCTTCTCACGTAAAAACGAACCATTCATGCGGTTCGTTTTCACTATCGCTTTTTTACCCGTTAAGACGAATCCATTCTTTTCTAAGTCGCTCAAGTTTGTTTTTGCTTTGTTCAATCTGCTCTTCATTTTCTTTCTGCATTGCTTCATATAGGGTTGCCAATTCATAATCAACCTCTAGTCTCCAGACAGCAACACGATTGTTTTTCTCTTCCTTAAATCCCTCTTTTACAACTTGCCTCATTGTCTTTCGCCCCTTCCAGAGATCATTTGTTTGTAAAAAAGCATCCCATTTTGCCATTCAACAATGATTACTTCTTATATCGTATGATTGTTCTATTTACGCGCAACATGATTCTGAAAATTGTGTGTTTACCTATTCGTTTATTACCACATTTCCCCTTACTTCAAACGCGCTCAATCTTTTTGAAGCTCGTATGAACTGTGATAAAATATGTATACTTAGCATGAAGGAGGAAAATCATGACACAAATGCGTTTCACTGAAGAAGACTTTAACACATTTACAATAGAAGGCTTAGACGCGCGCATGGAAGTATTAAAAGAGACGGTCCGTCCGAAGCTTACAGCTCTAGGCGAACATTTTGCCCCAACTTTATCAGCTTTAACCGGAGATGAAATGTTTCCGCATGTGGCAAAGCATGCAAGAAGATCCGTCAATCCCCCTGCTGACAGCTGGGTGGCGTTCGCAAACAGCAAAAGAGGCTATAAAAAACTGCCGCATTTCCAAATTGGTTTATGGGAAAGCCACGTCTTTGTGTGGTTTGCGATTATTTATGAATCCCCTATCAAAGAAGAATACGGCAAATTGCTTGAAATGAACCAAGAAACCATTACGAAAAATATCCCTGACAGCTTCGTTTGGTCTGCAGATCACACAAAACCGGGAGTACATAAACAGTCTGAAATGGACAAGGAACAGCTGAAGACACTGTTTGAGCGTTTGCAGACTGTAAAGAAAGCCGAGCTGTTATGCGGCATCCAGCTCCAAAAAGAAGAAGTGCTGAATATGAATAACCAGGAATTCCTTCAGCGTATCGACAATGCCTTTAAACAGCTTGCTTTTCTGTACCGTCTCACCCAAAAAGTATCACAAGCATAAAAAAGAGCCGGGATATCCCCCGGCTCTTTTTCTTACATCTTAATCTTCGCGTGATCAGATTCTCTCGCCTGCTTGACCGTGCGATAAGGAGAATATGTACTTTGTTCCTCAAACTCGCCGCATAGCTTTTTTTCTTCGGCCTTCCCCGGTACAATTTCCTTGAAACGGCGGTAAGCTTTAAGCAGTTCTTCACGATCCGCCCCTTTTTCATATGCAAGCTCAACCTGCTGGAAAAATGCAATCACATCCACTGCTTCTTCGGTTGTCCAATCTTCATTCATCGGATATTGATACTCCATTTTCTTCACTCCTTGTAGATTTACTTCCCTTAAGAGAAAGCATCTTCATTTGATCATAAATTGTTCTTTACATTCTTTCAAGTTCATAATATAATTCATTTGTTTTACGTCTAAAAAACGGTTGAGAAACTGATTTTAATACACACTATTATGCATAGGTATGATTACAAAGGTGGGAAAACAATTGTCGCAACATGAAACACCCTTATACACAGGACTGAAAAAGCATGCAAGCAGACAGCCTGTTCAATTCCACATTCCCGGCCATAAAAAAGGGGCAGGAATGGACCCAGAATTCAGACAATTTATCGGTGAAAACGCGTTAAGCATAGATTTGATTAATATTGAACCATTAGACGATCTGCACGCGCCAAAAGGCATTATTAAACAAGCACAAGACCTGGCTGCTGAAGCATTTGGAGCGGATCATACATTTTTTTCTGTTCAAGGAACAAGCGGCGCCATTATGACAATGGTAATGGCTGTTTGCGGACCTGGCGATAAAATTATTATTCCAAGAAATGTTCATAAATCAATTATGACAGCTATTGTATTTTCCGGAGCGGTTCCAATTTTTATTCATCCTGAAATTGACAATGAGTTGGGCATCTCCCACGGCATTACACTTGAATCTGCTAAACGGGCGATTACCGAACATCCGGATGCAAAAGGGCTTCTCGTCATCAACCCGACATATTTCGGTGTTGCAGCCGACTTAAAAAGCATCGTAGAACTCGCTCATTCGTTCAATGTGCCGGTACTTGTTGATGAAGCACACGGCGTTCACATTCATTTTCACGATGAATTGCCGCTTTCAGCTATGCAGGCAGGAGCAGACATAGCAGCGACAAGTGTCCACAAACTGGGCGGATCACTGACACAAAGCTCTATTTTAAACATGAGAGAAGGCCTTGTATCTAAAGACAGAGTGCAATCCATCCTGAGCATGCTGACAACTACGTCAACTTCTTACTTGCTTCTCGCTTCTTTGGATGTTGCCAGAAAACGCCTTGCAACAGAAGGCCGCCAGCTTGCTGAGGAAACACTCAAGCTTGCCAATCAGACGAGAGATCGCCTCAATCAGATTGAAGGCATTTATTGTGTCGGTTCTGAGATTCTTGGGTCGAAAGCAGCTTACAGCTATGATCCGACAAAATTGATTATCTCTGTGAAAAGTCTTGGCCTGACAGGACATGACGTGGAAAAATGGCTTCGTGAATCCTTTAATATTGAGGTTGAGCTTTCTGATCTGTACAATATTTTGTGTATTTTCACTCCTGGTGACAGCCAAAATGATGCAGACCGGCTTGTAGAAGCTTTAACTGAGATCGCACAGCAAATGTCAGAACAAGATGTAACACATCAGCAAACTGAGGTTCTGCTTCCAGAAATACCTTTATTGGCAATGACTCCGCGTGATGCTTTCTATGCAAATACGGAAGTCATCCCATTAAAAGAAGCATCCGGACGGATTATTGCTGAATTTGTCATGGTATATCCGCCTGGTATTCCAATCTTCATTCCTGGAGAAATTATTACAGAAGAAAACATCAGCTACATTTTTAAAAACCTTGACGCAGGCCTCCCTGTTCAAGGACCTGAGGACTCGACTTTACATATGATCCGAGTCATCAAAGAACAAAAAGCAATTCAATAAAAAATAAAAAGCATGTGGCTTAAAGCCGCATGCTTTTTTTACTCTTCATCAACAGGACATTGACATTGTCCGCAGCATGTTCCGTATAATGTTGTCACTTTCTCATCTTCAAAGTAATGAATGGCTTCGTTGCAATCTTGGCAAACAATCGTACCCATCTCTTATTCCCCATTTCTTTGAAATTTGAAAACGCTTAATTTCTTTTGTTGTTATCATATTAATATGTCACATTTAAAATGTCAACAATAAACTGTATAACACATTTAATTTTAGATCATCATATAGACCATGCTTTTCCATTTTCCCTCATACAATATCTTCTTCATACAGAAGCTTTACTCGATATATATGCCACAGCACATAATGTAATTTCACGTTTTCTTGAACTTTCATCCAAGAATGCAGCAAAAAATTCAATATACCCCAGGTTGCTATTTTAAACGATTGATATAATATGTAATCTCACTTTAAAAACGGTTTCAATTATATAACAATTAGGTAACAAGAAGCAGATTAAGCCGCCTCTCGTGATAAACTAAAGCTAGTTAACTACTGTTTATACAGAGGAGAAGATAGATGCGATATCGCGCGGTATTCCCCATGCTGATAATAGTATTTGCTTTATCGGGCTGTACGCTTTCCACCATCAATCCGATGAAAAAAAGCCGGATTGACAACATTCATCATACACAAATCCTGTTTTTTTCTGATGAGAACCAAATAGACCAGGAAGCGCCTTATTACGATGCACTGCTTGATTTAGAAAAAGATTATCCCGAGCAAATAGATAAAATGAAGGTCTATGATAAAAAAGAAGGCTGGGAAGATGAGATTGAAACTGTCCCTACCCTTATGGTTGTTGATCAGCGCCATGTCGTGGTGAAAATCGAGGGATGTGTGAAAAAGAAAGAAGACATCATTAAACCATTACAGCATGTGCTGTCAAAATAAAAAAACAGCCCCGCTTTGAGCGAGGGCTGTTTTTGATATGAAAATTATTTTACGATGTGAATCGGACTTCCGATTGCCACTTCAGCAGCTTCCATTGTGATTTCACCCAATGTTGGGTGAGCGTGAATTGTCATCGCGATATCTTCAGCAGTCATGCCGCCTTCAATCGCTAAGCTTAATTCAGAAATCATATCAGAAGCACTTGCTCCGGCGATTTGTGCACCGATCACAAGACCGTCCTCTTTACGAGTGATCAGCTTCATGAAGCCGTCTGTTTCGTTAAGAGAAAGCGCGCGGCCGTTTGCGGCAAATGGGAATTTAGCAGCAACAATGTCAAGACCTTCTTCTTTCGCCTGTGCTTCAGTGTAACCAACTGATGCAAGTTCAGGCTCAGAGAAAACAACCGCAGGAATACCAAGGTAATCGATTTCTGCAGGCTCTCCAGCGATAGCTTCTGCTGCGATTTTACCTTCGTAAGATGCTTTATGAGCAAGCGGCGGTCCTTCGATGATATCACCGATTGCATAAATGTTAGGTACGTTTGTGCGGCACTGTTTGTCAGTTTTCACGATACCGCGGTCCGTCATTTCGATACCGACTTGCTCAAGACCAAGCTCATCAGTGTTTGGACGGCGTCCTACTGTAATCAATACGTAATCAGCATCAACAGTTTTTTCTTCGCCTTTTACTTCGAAAGTAACTGTTACGCCGTCTGGTCTTTCTTCAACGCCTTTAGCCATCGCGTTTGTATGGATTTCAACGTTGCCTTTTTTCTTCAGTCTGCGTGTAACGAGAGAACTCATTTGTTTTTCGAAGCCAGGAAGAATTTCATCTCCGCCTTCTAGAATAACAAGTTCAGTACCGAAGTTAGCATACGCAGTTCCAAGTTCAGTTCCGATGTATCCGCCGCCGATAACAACGAGCTTTTTAGGAATTTCTTTAAGAGCCAAAGCGCCAGTTGAATTCAGGACACGCTCACTATATTTGAAGTTTGGCAATTCGATAGGACGAGAACCAGTAGCAATGATTGCGTTTTTAAACGTGTATGTTTGAGCAGAGTTCTCATCCATAACACGAACTGAATTGCTGTCTACAAAGTAAGCTTCACCTTTTACAACATCTACTTTGTTGCCTTTAAGAAGACCTGCTACACCGCCAGTAAGCTTGTTGACAACAGAAGCTTTCCATTCTTGAACTTTTGTGAAATCAACTGTTACATTCTCAGCAGTGATTCCCATGTCATCAGAATGTTTTGCATTCTCATAACGGTGACCTGCATTGATCAGCGCTTTTGAAGGGATACATCCAACGTTCAGACAAACGCCTCCAAGAGTTGCTTTTTCAACGACTGTTACTTTTTGTCCAAGCTGTGCAGCGCGGATGGCAGCTACATAGCCGCCAGGTCCCGCACCAATTACAAGAGTATCTGTTTCAATAGGGAAATCTCCTACTACCATAACATTACGCCTCCATTAAAATTAATTGTGGATCGTTCAGTAAACGCTTGATGTGATTTAATGCATTTTGCGCAGTTGCTCCGTCGATCATACGGTGGTCGAAGCTGAGAGAAAGAGCTAAGACTGGAGCTGCTACGATTTCGCCATCACGAACAATCGCTTTTTCTGCAATGCGTCCGATACCAAGAATCGCAACTTCTGGATGGTTGATAACCGGAGTGAACCATTGTCCGCCGGCAGAACCGATGTTTGTAATTGTGCAAGATGCGCCTTTCATTTCAGCTGGAGCAAGCTTGCCTTCACGAGCTTTTGTTGCAAGGCCATTGATCTCATCAGAAATTTCAAAGACAGATTTACGATCTGCATTTTTCACAACCGGTACAAGCAAGCCTTTTTCAGTGTCAGCAGCGATACCGATGTTGAAGTAATGTTTTTGGATGACTTCATCTGTTTTATCGTCAATTGACGTGTTTAAAACAGGGAATTTTTTCAGTGCAGATGTAAGAGCTTTTACAACATAAGGCAAGTAAGTCAGCTTGATTCCTTGATCAGCAGCAACCTGTTTGAACTGTTTACGATGTGCAACAAGGTTTGTTACGTCCACTTCGTCCATTAACGTTACGTGAGGAGCAGTGTGTTTAGAGTTAACCATCGCTTTTGCAATTGCTTTACGGATACCGCTCATTTTTTCGCGTGTTTCTGGGAATTCGCCCTCTGGAGCTGGTGCAGCAGCCGGTTTAGCAGCTGTTTCTTGTGGTGCAGCTGTTTCTTGCGGTGCAGCTTCTTGCGCTCCTCCGTTTACAAAGCTGTCGATATCTTCTTTTACAACACGTCCATTGTTGCCTGAACCAGTAACCTTACGGATGTCTACGCCTTTTTCACGAGCATATTTACGTACGGAAGGCATAGCGATCACGCGTTTGTTCGGGTCAACTTCAGCTTGATCCTGCTGTCCTGCGCCAGTAGCTTTTGCAGGCTCTTGAGCTTGCTCTTCTTTCGCAACGTCTTGTCCAGCTTCTGCAGTTGACTGAACTTGTGCTTCAGTTTTCGCATCGTCAGACTCGTCGCTGCCTTTAAATTGAAGATCTTCGTAACCAGGTGCATCAAACGTAATAATCGTTTGTCCAACAGTTGCAACCGTTCCCTCTTCAACTTTTAATTCTAATACTTTTCCTTTAACAGGTGAAGGAATTTCTACTACTGCTTTATCATTTTGGACTTCAGCCAGTACATCATCTTCGTCTACCTCGTCGTTAGGCTTGACAAACCATTTTACGATTTCGCCTTCGTGGATACCTTCCCCGATATCTGGAAGTTTAAATTCAAATGCCACAGTTCTCGACCTCCTAGTTTGATTAAGCAATTTTAAAATTTACATCGTAAGCATTGAAAACAGATATATAATAGAGGGAAAACGTTCATCTTCCCTCTCGATTATGCAGTTTGATTAAAATTCAAGCACTTTTCTTGCTGTTTCAAGAACGTCTTTATGGTTTGGAAGCCATACGCTCTCCGCTTGAGAGAAAGGAAATACTGTATCTGGCGCTGCAACGCGAAGTACAGGTGCTTCCAAGCTCAGGATCGCACGGTCATTAATTTCTGCTACTACGTTTGCAGCAATACCGGCTTGTTTTTGTGCCTCTTGAACGACAATCGCGCGTCCTGTTTTTTCTACAGAAGCGATAATTGTATCGATATCAAGTGGGCTTACTGTACGAAGGTCGACAACTTCAGCAGAAATGCCGTCTTTTTCAAGCTCCTCAGCAGCTTTTAATGATTCATGAACCATTGCGCCGTAAGTAATGATTGAAAGATCAGTACCTTCACGTTTCACGTCAGCTTTTCCAAGCTCAATTGTGTATTCTTCTTCAGGAACTTCCTGACGGAAAGAACGGTAAAGCTTCATATGCTCTAAGAAGACAACAGGATCATTGTCTCTGATCGCAGAAATTAAAAGTCCTTTGGCATCGTAAGGAGTTGATGGAATCACAACTTTGATACCAGGCTGTTGTGCAACAAGACCTTCCAAGCTGTCAGCGTGAAGTTCAGGAGTATGAACACCGCCGCCGAATGGAGAACGAATTGTTACAGGTGAAGTCCAGCGTCCGCCAGAACGGTAGCGCATACGAGCCATTTGGCCAGAAACTGAATCCATTACTTCATAAACAAATCCGAAGAATTGGATTTCCATTACCGGACGGAAGCCGTTTAAGCCTAAACCAAGGGCAAGACCGCCGATACCAGATTCAGCAAGTGGCGTGTCAAACACACGGTCTTCACCGAATTCTTTTTGCAATCCTTCTGTCGCACGGAATACGCCGCCGTTTACACCAACGTCTTCTCCGAAAACTAAGACATTTTCGTCATTTTTCAGTTCTGTGCGTAACGCATCCGTGATTGCTTGAATCATTGTCATTTGCGCCATGGCTTACTTCGACTCCTTCTGTGTATAAATTTCAAATTGCTCCTCAAGGTTGTGAGGCATTTTTTCGTACATGATTTTCATTAAATCAGTTACTTTTTGCTTCGGTTCAGCATCAGCTTTTTTGATCGCTTGCTTAATTTCTTCTTTCGCATCCTCAATCACTTTTGCTTCTTCTTCTTCAGACCATAAGCCTTTGTTTTCAAGGAACGCACGGAAGCGTACAAGCGGATCTTTTTGTTCCCACTCATTTTCGATTTCTTTTGTACGATATTTAGTAGGATCGTCACCAGCCATTGTGTGCGGGCCATAACGGAATGTAAGTGTTTCAATTAGTGTTGGACCTTCGCCGTTGATTGCACGCTCGCGTGCTTCAGCAGTTGCTGCGTATACAGCAAGCGGATCCATTCCGTCTACTTGTACGCCGACAATACCGGCAGCTACAGCTTTTTGTGCAATTGTTTCAGCTGCAGATTGTTTTTCAACAGGAGTTGAAATCGCATAACGGTTGTTTTGCACCACGAAGATTGCAGGTGCTTTATAAGCTCCGGCAAAGTTAATTCCTTCGTAGAAGTCCCCTTGAGAAGCTCCGCCGTCACCAGTGTAAGTGATTGCGACAGCTTTCTTACCGCGTTTTTTAAGACCTAGCGCAACACCGGCAGTTTGAATGTATTGAGCACCGATAATGATTTGTGGAGAAAGGGCATTCACATCATCAGGCATTTGGTTTCCTCTGAAATGTCCGCGAGAGAAAAGAAACGCTTGATATAATGGAAGGCCGTGCCAAATTAACTGAGGCACATCACGGTATCCAGGAAGAACAAAGTCTTCTTTTTCAAGCGCGAAATGCGTTGCAATCTGAGAAGCTTCTTGACCCGCAGTAGGAGCGTAAAATCCGAGACGTCCTTGACGGTTTAATGAGATAGAGCGTTGGTCAAGCACACGCGTAAATACCATGCGGCGCATTAGCTCTTTTAATTGATCATCAGTTAAATCAGGCATCGCCGCTTCATTCACGACTTCTCCCTTTTCATTTAAAATTTGGAACGTTTCGAACTGCTTTTTAATGGCATCAAATTGCTTCTTACTGTCAACGATAGCTTTTTTCGTTTTTGCAGCCATACTAAGTCACCTCTTCCTTTCTTTTAAACAGTCATTAGACGTGCATTCCTTTTATACATACAAACTTAGGGTACCCTAAAGTATCAGCAGTAAGTCGTATTATATTTTAGCCGATCCCCAGTTTGCCAAAACCTTTTATGTAGGATAGTTACACTCTGCTTTGAACTGTATTATTTCGAAGTTGTAAAAAACTAATACAACACCGCTTAACATGGATTAGTTTACACCAAATAAAGAAGAACCGTCAATCGTTTTCATCGCTGATTTTCAATAAATGTATTCGCTTTACATTTTCAACAAAAAAACAGATGCCAACCGCGCCCAAAACTGTACTAGTATACCTTACTATGCTGTACTACAATAGAAATGAAAATTTTGAATGAAATCCGAATCGCATTTCATTCAAAAAAGAGCTGATCGAGTCAGCTCTTTTTCACACGATAGCCTGCAGCATCATATAAATCTTCCCGGGCTTTATTATATTTTTCGGTTTGTTCATTAAATTCTCCGCTATATTTAAGGATCTTTTCATAAGAAGCATTGACTTTATCGATCTGCTGATCCAGATCATCTCTTGTCAAGTCTTTGTCTTTCAGCTGCATATACAGTTTTTTATTAAGCTCAAGCGCTTTTTTATACTCTTTATACATAGTGCCATATGATGTATATCTTTTCTCCATATGGTTTGCTGCGGCATCGGCCTTTTCTTTTATGTCTTTTTCCTTAATATGTTCCGCTGACGTTTTTGCTTCCTCAAATTCTGTTTCCGATTTTTTCATGCTGTCATTTTCAAGCTTTAGGTGTTCTTCGCGCTTGCTGACATTTTCAAGCGCCTTATTAGATAAAGCAACAATTTTTTTATAATCATCCATATTGAGCTTCATAACACTATCGTAAAGCTGATTTTCTTTGGCCTCTAATTCTTTGAGTGTGTTTTGTTCTTCTTGAAACGGCTTTTCCGATTCCGCGGCTTTTTCTAATGAATGATGAAGTGAATCAACCGGGTCCTGTCCCATGCATCCTGTTAATATCAGTGCCATGGCACAAAAAGCTCCGATCTTCATTCCAGGCCTCCGTTTTATAGCGTCTTTCACGTTAAATCCCCCAATCTTGACAATTTCTACTATAGAATCCATGGGGACATTTGGCAATAGTCGTGCTGTATTAATGCAATACTGAAATTAAATCAAAAAAGTGAAAAATCAGGACAGATGACCATACAACTTTTTTGTTTTTACATAGGTTATATTAGACGCTATGCCTACTTATAAAGGCTCTGGCGTAATTAAAAGAGGAGGTTATGTAATATGTATGGATATGGTTACGGCGGAGGCTGCTGCAGTTATGGTGGTTACGGATATGGTGGCTGCGGATATGGCTACGGCCGCACCTTTGCGCTAATCGTTGTTTTATTCATTCTGTTAATCATTGTCGGAGCTGCTTATTTAGGCGGAGGCTGTTGCTAACCACACAGCATGAAATTGACCAGCCATATACGGCTGGTCATTCGTTTCGTTGCACCTTTGTGAAGAAATCCGATATAATTTACATATTAAGCTTTAGGAGTGAAGTTTCTTGATTACTATGGAAAACATCGTACGTGACGGCCATCCAGCCCTCAGAGAGACTGCCGAACCTGTTGAGCTGCCTCCAACTGATGCAGAAAAACAGCAGCTGGCCGACATGATCGAATTTGTTAAAAACAGCCAAAATCCTGAATTAGCCGAAAAATACAAGCTGCGCCCTGGCGTAGGACTCGCAGCTCCTCAAATTAATATCAAAAAACGAATGATCGCCGTTCATGCGGAAGATGCTTCCGGTAAATTATACAGCTATGCTCTGTTTAATCCTAAGATCGTCAGCCATTCAGTTGAAAAAAGCTACTTAACAAGCGGCGAGGGCTGCCTCTCTGTGGATGAAGCGATTCCCGGTTATGTTCCCCGCTATTCTCGCATCAGAGTAAAAGGAACAACACTAGAAGGCGAAAATATTGATATTCGTTTAAAAGGATTTCCGGCTATTGTGTTTCAGCATGAGATCGATCATTTGAACGGTGTTATGTTCTATGATCATATTGATAAGGAAAATCCTTTCAAAGAACCTGAAAATGCAATCGCAATTGAGCGCTAATAGAAAAAGCGGCTGGCACAATGCCAGCCGTTTCTTTATTTTAAAAGGCCCAATTCTTTGACAGCGTATGCAATTCCATCCTCGTCCACCGGTTTTGTTACAAAGTCCGCGATTTCTTTCAGTTCGGGAACAGCATTTCCCATAGCAACGCCTGTCCCAACATATTCAATCATTTGCAGATCATTTAATCCGTCGCCGAAAGCATATGTATCGCCGATATCAAACGGAAGACGCTCAATCACTTTTTTGATTCCTTCTGCCTTCGAACCTCCGTGCGGCAGAACATCAGTCGATAGCTCATGCCAGCGAACTAGATCAAACTCAGGAAAAGCGGCATAAGCTTTTTCTTCTTCATCCTGACAAAATAAAAGAAGCTGAAAAATTTCTTTTCCTTCATAAAAAAGGTCATCGGTCTCTGGGTAATCGGTTTTAAGGCTGCCGATTCCCTCGAGAACATGAGGGTGATCCGCAACAGTCGCTTTCATCGTGTCCTCAGCCATAAACACAACAGGATGCTTGCCTTCATCCGCCTGCTTTAATAATCGCCTGATTGCATCTTTAGGCAGCGGATTTTTATAAATCACTTGATTTTCAAAGACAACAAACTGTCCATTGTAGGAAATAAATGAGTGGATGCCCAGCTCCTCCAAAATCGGCTTAACCAAAAATGGAGACCGGCCGCTGGCAATAAACACATGATGCCCTTGGCGCTGAAGCTCCGCCACGGTTTTTCTCGTACTTTCCGGTATATTCTTATCATGATCATATATTGTGCCGTCAATATCAAAAAAGATTAATTTAGAATCCATCGCAACTTCCCCTTTATCGTCTTGGTCTGCAATTCCCACCCTCATCATACAAAAAGATTGTCATTCAGCAAACAATTTCGTTCAAAAATCATATTAAATTCCATTAATAACCACGAAAAGTCTTCCTCAATCTCCGTATACTATTTGTATAAAAAAACTCTGGGACAAATATTTTAATAAAGGAGGAACTGGCTAATGCTGCGTAAATTAAGAAAGAAACTCAGAAGACAATGGAACGGAATGCTCCGTAAGAAAGCAATTGCCTGACAAGGGATCTTTCACTTTTTGAGAGATCCTTATTTTGCTCAAGGCTTTCCTTATATTCCGTTTTCGAATATAATAGAATGAGCGAGTCTAACATACGGCATTTAAGGAGAGATTTGGAATGATTTATAAGGTATTTTATCAAGAGAAGGCTGACGAAGTACCTGTTCGGGAAAAGACAGATTCACTTTATATTGAAGGCGTATCTGAGCGTGACGTCAGAACAAAGCTGAAAGAAAAGAAATTTAATATTGAGTTTATTACACCTGTTGATGGTGCATTCTTAGAATATGAACAACAGAGCGAAAATTTTAAAGTATTGGAGTTATGAGCGGTATGAAATTTGTAAAAAATGATCAGACTGCTGTTTTCGCCCTCGGAGGTTTGGGCGAAATCGGTAAAAATACGTACGCGGTGCAATTCCAGGATGAAATTGTGCTGATTGATGCGGGGATCAAGTTTCCCGAGGACGAACTGCTCGGAATTGACTACGTCATCCCTGATTATACGTATTTAGTCAAAAACGAAGATAAAATCAAAGGGCTTTTTATCACCCACGGGCACGAAGACCACATCGGCGGTATTCCATACCTGCTCAGACAAGTGAATATTCCTGTATACGGCGGAAAACTCGCGATCGGCTTACTTCGGAATAAACTTGAAGAGCATGGATTATTAAGACAGACGAAACTGAACATTATCGGCGAGGATGATATTGTAAAGTTCCGCAAAACGGCTGTGTCATTCTTCAGAACAACACACAGTATTCCGGATTCCTACGGCATTGTTGTAAAAACGCCGCCCGGAAACATCGTACATACTGGGGATTTTAAATTCGACTTTACTCCAGTCGGCGAGCCGGCAAACTTAACGAAAATGGCCGAAATCGGTAAAGAAGGCGTTTTGTGCCTTCTTTCAGACAGCACAAACAGTGAAAATCCGGAGTTTACCATGTCTGAGCGCCGTGTAGGAGAAAGCATTCATGACATTTTCCGCAAGGTGGACGGCCGAATTATCTTCGCTACATTTGCGTCGAATATTCACCGCTTGCAGCAGGTAATTGAAGCTGCTGTACAAAATGGAAGAAAAGTTGCCGTATTTGGACGCAGTATGGAATCGGCTATCGAAATTGGACAGACACTCGGTTATATTAACTGTCCTAAAAATACGTTTATTGAGCATAACGAAATCAATCGTATGCCTGCTAATAAAGTAACAATTTTATGTACAGGAAGCCAAGGGGAACCAATGGCGGCGTTATCAAGAATTGCAAACGGCACACACCGCCAAATTTCAATCAATCCTGGGGATACAGTCGTATTTTCTTCATCCCCTATCCCAGGCAACACAATCAGCGTGAGTCGAACAATCAACCAGCTGTATCGTGCGGGTGCTGAGGTTATTCACGGCCCTCTTAACGATATCCATACATCCGGTCACGGCGGACAGGAAGAACAGAAGCTGATGCTTCGTTTAATCAAGCCTAAATTCTTCATGCCGATTCACGGTGAGTACAGAATGCAAAAGATGCATGTCAAACTTGCAACAGATTGTGGCATCCCAGAGGAAAACTGCTTTATCATGGATAATGGTGAAGTATTAGCGCTTAAAGGCGACGAGGCTTCAGTTGCAGGAAAAATCCCGTCCGGTTCAGTGTACATTGACGGAAGCGGTATCGGTGATATTGGCAATATCGTACTTCGTGATCGCAGAATTCTCTCTGAAGAAGGACTTGTCATCGTTGTTGTCAGCATTGACATGGACGACTTCAAGATTTCAGCGGGCCCAGATTTGATTTCCAGAGGATTTGTGTACATGAGAGAATCTGGCGACTTGATCAACGACGCTCAAGAGCTCATTTCAAATCACTTACAAAAAGTAATGGAACGAAAAACGACTCAATGGTCTGAAATCAAAAACGAGATTACAGACACGCTTGCACCTTTCTTGTACGAAAAAACAAAGCGCCGTCCAATGATCCTGCCGATCATTATGGAGGTTTAAAAAAAGAGGCACTCCCTAAGGGAGTGCCTCTTTTTATTGCAGTGATATGTGTTGAAATGATTTTACATCGAATAAGCCCGTAGTCGTCATTTTAATATCAGGAATGACAGGCAACGCTAAAAACGACAATGTCAAAAATGGATTAAATCCGCCTGTGAAACCGATTAACGGCAATTTATCATGAAGCGTCAGCAAGCTTTGATTCACTTGCTCTGCAGATTGGTCGGATAATAACCCTGCAATCGGCAGCGGTACTGAATGGAGCTCTTCCCCATTTTTTATAATCGTTAATCCTCCGCCAATTTCCTGCAGCTTATTAACTGCCGCCGCGATATCCTCATCATTCGTTCCGACAGCAATAATATTATGGGAGTCGTGTGAAATGGTTGTGGCAATCGCTCCGCTCTTGAATCCAAAACCTTTCACAACACCAAGTCCGGTTTCTTTTAATCCTTTATGCCGCTCAACAACTGCAATCTTTAACAAATCAAGCTCAGTGTCAGGCTCAAATTCGCGGGCAACAGGAGCCGGAACTTGTACTAATCTTGTTTCAAGCTGATTTGGTATGATTTGAATGACATTGATCTGCTGCTCTGAATCGATTGGCATATGAAAATCCTGTTTGTTAAGAGGATCAGCAAGCTTAACAGAATCAAGCAGTGCCTGATCTGGTGCTGCAGTTGAAGCATAATCATGATAGACCGCTTTGCTGTCTTCAGCAACAGTCTGCCCTTTTACCATCGTCATTGTGACAGTGACATTTTCCAGATCAGATACAAAGAGCAAATCAGCGTCAAAACCCGGGGCAATCGCTCCCTTTGTATCTAATCCGTAGCATTCGGCCGCATTGAGGCTTCCTAATTGATAGGCTAAAAACGGATCAAGTCCGGCTTGAATCGCCATTTTCACCTGATGGTTTACACTTCCCTCTGACAATAAATCATCCACATGCTTATCATCCGTACAAAAAAAGAACCGGCGTGCGTTCTTTTCATTCACCGCCGGCAGCACATTGAGCGTGTTTTTGGCGACTGATCCTTCACGCATCATGACATACATGCCCCTTCTGATACGATCAAGGGCTTCTTCCTTCGATGTTACTTCATGGTCATTTAAGACAAATGCGGTTCTGTAAATGTTAATGAGGTCTGTTGATAAACCAGCTAAATGACCGTCTATCCGTTTTCCTGCAACACGGGCATCGAGCAGTTTCTGAACCATGTCTTCTTCAGCCTGCTGAACCGACACATAATCCATAACTTCAGCCAGTCCTAATACTTCTTCTTCTTCATAAAAAGGCTTGAGATCTGCAGCTTTAAGAATTGCGCCTGATCGCTCAAAACTTGCGGCAGGCACACTGGAAGGAAGCATAAAATGGATATTCAGCGGTGTATGCCGAGCTTGTTCAAGCATAAACACAATCCCTTTTTCACCAGACACATTCGCGATCTCATGCGGATCTGTAACAACCGTCGTCACGCCATGAGGCAACACTGCTTTAGCGAACTCAATCGGTGTAACCATTGACGACTCAATATGTACATGTCCATCAATAAAACCCGGAACAATCATTTGTCCCTCTGCATCAATGGTATTTTCACCTTCATACTCACCGAGGCCTACAATAACTCCATCTGTAATCGCAATATCTTCATATATCCATTCTTGATTATATACGTCCATGATTTTTCCGTTCTTAATGACGATATCAGCTTTTTGTCTTTGGGCTGAAGCATTCAGCCTATTGACTAGCGCTTCTTTATTCAAATAGGCCCCTCCTCTTTTTTATTATATGGTACAATATGCTATCGGAACGCCTGTGCTTAGTCAATGAAATTTTAAGAAATTGGCGCTCAGTTCATTAAAGTTGTTATATTCTGATAATATGAAAAACCGCCCTTTGAGGACGGCTTATTTGACTGCTATTTAGTATGAAGAACTCTTTTTTCAAAACGGGAGATGTCTGTAACTGATCCAATAACAATGAGTATATCTTCTTGGTGGATGACTTCGGTTGCAAGCGGTGATACGATGACTTCCTTGCCCCTTTTTATGGCTACGATATTAATACCGTATTTTGCGCGAATATCTAAATCGAGAAGTGTATTTCCAGCCAGGCGGCTGTTAGCTACGATTTCAACAAGACTATGCTCTTCAGACAGCTCCAAATAGTCAAGTACATTGTTGGACACGATATTATGCGCAATTCGTTTTGCCATATCGCGTTCTGGGTGGACGATGTGATCCGCGCCAATTTTAGACAGCACTTTTTCGTGATAATCGTTCTGCGCTTTAACTGTAATCGTATGGACGCCAAGTTCTTTCAGAATGAGTGTCGTTAAAATACTCGCTTGAATATTTTCCCCGATTGCTACAATAACGTGGTCAAAATTTCGCAGGCCTAAATTTTTCAGGACAGATTCGTCTGTCGAATCACCGATAACTGCGTGAGATGCAATCTTGGCATACTCGTTGACTTTATCTTCATCGATATCCATTGCCATAACCTCGACGCCTTCTTCGCTTAATGCTTTGCAAATACTGCCACCAAAACGGCCCAGCCCAATTACCGCAAATTCTTTTTTCATCGTGGTGCTCCTTTATATGACATGATATTGATCAAATTTTATCATATTCTTTTGTTACAGTGTTATCCTTTTGGCAGCGAATTCATATGCCGCTTGAGCTTTTCAGTAAACTCAGGCGACAAATACAGCTCCGCTCCGCGTTCGATTTCAATCTGATAGTGCTGAGGCGGGGCAATTTCCGCTTCTTTTTGGAGGACGAGAAAGGTTAAGCAGTCTTTGTAGTGCCTACCGCCAGCTTCAACGTCTACAAATGCCGGCCGATACGTAAGAGATTCGACGCCCTCCCTTTTATATAGATAGGAGAGAGCAGAATAAGGGATACGGTATAAAACGCCTTCTGTTGTTCCTCCGTCTTCCAACATGTCCGCTCTTGAACCGTCTTCCCTTTTTAGCGTGAAGCGGGTTGTGTATCCTTTTAAAACAGCTCTTCCTACTGGATCTTGAAAATAGTGATCGACTCCCGCTTTTTGAAAGCGGGCATTATCCATGCATGATCCATAGGCAAAATAATAAATGGGATTTTTCGATTTGCTGATCATCTGATGTTCTTTCCAGTCGCCGCTGCTTATTTTCGTAAAACCGGCACACCCGTCTTTGTTCATAAAATAAATAAGCGCAATTTTAATCCCGACATCCGTTTCTACAAACACCGTTTGTTTATGATATCCTTGAAAAAATTGATCGAGCTTATGTATACACAATTCATCTGCTTCATATACTTCGCCATATATATAGCATTCACCATTAAAAACAGCTGTGGGCCCCTCTTTTGCAGCAAACAAACTTCCCTTTGTTCTCGCCTGCTCATTGATACATGCCGATTGTGCCAGCAAATGATGGTTTTTTTCATGCTTTCTTAATGTCCCATATACAAACAGAAGCGAGTTCACTTTATTTTTCTCCTCTCAGCTGTCTGATTTTAAAGGCAAAACCACTTGAAAGACGCTGCCTTTTCCAGCTTCACTTTCGATTTTCAATTCCCCGTCATGTTCCTTCAGGATTCTCAAACAAATGGGAAGTCCCAGTCCAGTGCCCTTTTCTTTTGTTGAATAAAAAGGTTTGCCAATCTGCTTCAGCTTTTCCTGTGGCATGCCGTTTCCTTCATCCTTTACGCTTATCACTGCATGAGAGGCGGTTTTAGCAGTTGAAATGGTTACGACACCGCCCTTTGGCATTGCCTCAATTCCGTTTTTAATGATGTTGATAAAGACCTGCTTCAGCTGATTTTCGTCTCCATTAATCATACAGCCATCTGTCTCTTTGAAATTTTTCTCTATGACGATATTGGACAGAATGGCATTGGTATCAAGCAATGTCGTGACTTGTTTCAAGATCTCATTAAGCTGGTGTGTTTTAAATGTGATTGCCTGCGGTTTTGCAAGCAGCAGCAGCTCGCTGAGCACTAAATCGATTCTTTTAATCTCTGAAAAGATGATGTCAAAATAGTCTTTTCTGTCCGGATATTGTGTTTTCATAATCTGGAGGAAACCGCTGACAGATGTTAAAGGGTTTCTGACCTCATGAGCAATACCTGCGGCAAGTTCACTTGTGATTGATAGTTTCTGGGATTCCCTCGCCAGCCGTTCATTAATCTCAATGAGCTCATCTTCAGCCTCTTTCCGCTCAGTGATATCTGACATTGTACCCAGGCTGCCTGTAAATTGGTCATCCCGGTCATAGTAAAGTTTATAATGAACTTCTCCCCAAAAAATCGTGCCGTTTTTTGTCACGTATTTTGCCGTAAACATGCCAGAAGACGCTTTGTTTTGGATTTGGGTGTTAATGTGGTCGGCTACGTGCTTTTCTTTTATGAAGTAATCGTTATACATTGTTCCCATACATTCACTGATTGAAAACCCGGTTATAGATGCCCACGCTTGGTTTAAATATGTAATTTCGCCTTTTGCATTTGTTTGAAATACGATTTCCTGCAAATTATCCATGATGCGGTTTTTTTCTTCAGAAAGCTGTTTATACTTCCATTCGTTATCCTTCATTTTCTTAACCAGCTGCTGTTTCTCATCAATATAATAAGCCAACATCCAGACACTTACCAGCGTGACTGCAGTATACACAATATCAACAGGCCAATTAATCGGGTTTTTGCCTATAAAATAAAATAAATAATCCCAAAACATTATAAAAATCATTGCCAAAATGATGGAAATGATACGAGCTTGATATTTTCTCATATGACCACCTGCCGCTTGTGTTTCTCTACTTATTGTACCATTCTTCGACAAATAATTGAGTAAAATATGTAAAGTATCCCAAATCATTCATTACCAAATATCTTGATGTCTTATCTTAGGCGGCGGTAATCAAAAATTGATACGCAAAAAAGGCGGAGATGATATCGCTCCGCCTTTTTTAGCATAATTTTATTCTTTTAAAGCGGCTTGAATTTCTTCGAGAAGCAGCTGTGCACCCTCAGGGCTTAGCGTAATTTTACCGTTGCCGTATTCTTTATTTTCTGAAGTGATTTCTCCAGTCATTAAACAAACGCCATGAGGTTTGTACTTTTTCAAGATAATTTTATCTCCGTCAACAAAAAACTCAATGCTGTCTTTTATGGCAATATCCAATGCCCGTCTCAACTCAATCGGCATGACAATGCGGCCTAATTCATCTACTTTTCTCACAACACCTATTGATTTCATAAAAACCCTTCTTCCTTTAAATGTTTCTTTTCTCATGTAATGTTTTAAGGATGTACCTCAATATATCGTAGACGAATGAAACTTTGAAAAAGTTTCCCGCTTTCTATAAGAATTACAAGATATTTTTTCCATAAAACCGAAAAATGTATTACTTCTGTTACACAGTTCCTTGATTTTTTACAAAAACATTTCTTTACCGACGCACACCCCCAAAAATCGCAGTATTTCTGAGAAACTTTAAATGTAGAATCATATTAAATTAGGATAGAGATTGGGTGAAAACATGTTTCAATCAACTGAAATCGGGATTGACTTAGGAACAGCTAATATACTTGTTTACAGCAAAAATAAAGGGATTATCCTAAATGAACCATCTGTTGTCGCAGTGGATACGACGACAAAAGCAGTGCTTGCAATCGGAGCTGACGCGAAAAACATGATCGGTAAAACACCGGGAAAAATTGTCGCTGTCAGACCGATGAAAGATGGCGTGATCGCAGACTATGATATGACAACTGACCTGCTAAAGCACATTATGAAAAAAGCCGCAAAAAGCATCGGCATGTCGTTCAGAAAACCGAACGTAGTCGTTTGCACACCATCAGGCTCAACAGCAGTAGAACGCCGCGCCATCAGTGATGCGGTGAAAAATTGCGGCGCGAAAAACGTTCATTTAATCGAAGAGCCAGTTGCAGCCGCCATCGGAGCGGATTTACCGGTTGATGAGCCGGTTGCCAATGTGGTAGTAGATATCGGCGGAGGGACGACAGAGGTCGCTATTATTTCCTTCGGTGGCGTTGTTTCCTGCCATTCTATCAGGATCGGCGGAGACCAGCTTGATGAGGATATCGTTTCTTTCGTCCGTAAAAAATACAATTTGCTGATCGGCGAACGCACAGCTGAGCAGGTAAAAATGGAAATTGGCCATGCTCTGATTGAACATATACCAGAGGCAATGGAAATTCGGGGACGTGACCTCGTGACAGGTCTTCCAAAAACCATTATGCTTCAATCCAACGAAATTCAAGATGCAATGCGTGAATCCCTCCTGCATATTCTTGAAGCCATCAGAGCGACACTTGAGGACTGTCCGCCTGAATTGAGCGGAGATATTGTTGATCGCGGCGTTATTTTAACAGGCGGCGGTGCGCTCCTTAATGGAATTAAAGAATGGCTCACAGAAGAGATTGTCGTGCCTGTACACGTGGCGCAAAACCCGCTTGAATCTGTAGCAATCGGCACAGGCCGTTCTTTAGAAGTGATTGATAAGCTGCAAAAGGCAATTAAATAGTCTTTACCCGCAAAATTCTCACACGCGGCAAATTTCTTGCTTCTTTTTTCCTCACTTCCTTCATATTGTGGGAAATGGAGAAACGTTAAGGAGGAAACAGATGCTAAGAGATTTAGGAAGAAGAGTAGCGATCGCAGCCATTTTAAGCGGAATTATTCTTGGAGGCATGAGCATTTCTTTGGCAAATATGCCCCATTCGCCTGCAGGCGGCACTGTAAAACTGAATCATCCATAATATTGAAAAACCCAAGACGTGTCGTTTTGGGTTTTTCACTTTGGGCTCCTTCTTTCCTTTATAGGATCATATTTGATATGATGAGAAAAAAGCTTGGAGGAATGATTCATGGATTCATTTTCACAGAAATTAAATACATATGCACAGCTGGCGGTAGAAGTCGGCGTTAATGTCCAAAAAGGCCAGTATGTAGTCGTAAATGCTTCAACAGACGTTCGGGATTTTGTCCGTTTAATTGTAAAACACGCATATGAAAAGGGCGCAAAAAACGTCACCGTGAATTGGCAGGATGACGAAGTAGCCAAATTAAAATACGAACTTGCGCCGTTTGAAGCATTTGAAGAATATCCTGAATGGGAAGCAAAAGGCAGAGAAGAGCTTGCCAAAAATGGAGCTGCTTTCATTTCTGTTGTGTCGTCAAACCCAGACTTGCTAAAAGGTATAGATTCCAAACGGATTGCGGCATTCCAAAAAGCAGCAGGCAAAGCATTACATACATACAGACAATATATTCAATCAGACAAAGTCAGCTGGACTGTCGTAGGTGCGGCATCAGCAGGCTGGGCTCACAAGGTGTTTCCTGGCAAATCAGAGGAGGAAGCGATCCACCTTCTGTGGGAAGAAATTTTTAAAGCGACGCGCGTAAATGAAGACAACCCGGTTCAGGCGTGGATCAATCATGACCAAAATCTTCATGAAAAAGTTGACCATTTGAACGAGAGACATTACGCTGCCTTACATTATCAAGCTGAAGGAACTGATTTAACAATTAAGCTGCCTAAGAAGCATGTTTGGGCAGGTGCGGGAAGCGTGAATGAAAGCGGCCATGAGTTTATGGCCAATATGCCGACAGAAGAAGTGTTCACGCTGCCGCAAAAAGACGGGGTTGACGGAGTGGTATCAAGCACAAAACCATTAAGCTACGGCGGAAATATTATTGAAAATTTCACCCTGACGTTTGAAAATGGCCGTATAGTCGACATTAAAGCTGAAAAAGGTGAGGATATTTTAAAAGAACTGGTGGAAACAGATGAAGGTTCTCACTATTTAGGTGAAGTGGCACTTGTTCCTTACGATTCGCCTATATCACAATCAAACATTCTTTTCTATAACACGCTGTTTGATGAAAACGCGTCAAATCATTTGGCGATCGGAAGCGCCTATGCCTTTAATATTGAAGGCGGAAAGCAGATGTCTCGTGAAGAGCTTGTCAAAGAAGGCCTAAATGAAAGCATTACACACGTGGACTTTATGATCGGTTCTAAGGATATGAATATTGACGGAATTACGGCAGACGGGAAAAGAGAGCCTATCTTCAGAAACGGAAATTGGGCTTTTTAAGTAAATAAAAGGAGGCTTTTCCGCCTCCTTTTTTTATTTTTCTGCTTCATACATTTGCAGATTCGCATAAACGGTTTCTAATACTGGTGCTGCGAGAGATAAACGTTTTGCTTTTTCAAGCAAAAATCCATGCAGGTGGTCTCCTTCAGTCGTTTGGCCGTTTTCCATATCTCGAAGCATGGAGGACTTCATATGGTAAGACATGCTGGTCATCGTACGAAAGCTCTCTTCCTCAAGATCCGGATCAGCCGGAACACCTTCTTTTCGTAAAACAGCGCAAATTTCCCCAATAAGAGTTTGGGCCGTGTGACGTCCGGCTTCTGTGGCGAGGATTGGGCCAAGCGGTCGTTGAAATAACGTTGTGATCCCCGCTTGCGCTGCAATAAAGAGATACTTTTTCCAAATGTCCTTCTCGATATGCCCGCTAATGATGACTTCAGCCTTCACACCTGAAAATGCCTCTTCAAGCGCTCTTATCCGCTCCGTACGCTCGCCGTTCCATTCTCCAAATACAAAACGATGCGATGTGCTCGTATGATGAATTTCTCCTTTGTTGTCTAAAGCACTTTCTATAAAACACAGGCCGCCCAGCACCTGTTCTTTTGAAAATGCCGCAAATAGCTGCTCATAGTGGCGGTACCCGTTTAAGAAAGGGATAATGACAGATTCCTGATGGATAAATGGTTTGACATCCTCTATCACTTGACCAAGTGAGTATGCTTTAGAAGCAATGATAACGACATCAAATTGCCCTGTTTCTCCGGCACTGATTAGTTCGGGCTGAAATGATACATTCCCTTTTTCACTATGGATGACAAGCCCGGTTTTTTTAAGCTGCTCAGCTCGTTTTTGGCGCACGAGAAATGTCACATCATTTCCTTTCTCCGAAAGCCGTCCGCCAATATACCCGCCTACTCCACCTGCTCCGACAACCAAAAATTTCATGTTGTGATCTCCTTTCATATTTAGGCATCAAAAAAAGCAGAGAAATCTCTGCTTTTTTATTCTGCGTATAGTTCAGTCAATTTTTTCTGCACATCAGCATTTTCAAGGAACTCGTCATAGCTCATTTGCTTATCGACGATGCCGTTAGGTGTAATTTCTATAATTCTGTTGGCAATGGTCTGCACAAACTGATGGTCATGGGAAGTAAACAGCATAGCGCCTTTAAAGCTGATTAAGCCGTTATTGAGCGCTGTAATGGACTCTAGGTCTAAATGGTTAGTCGGCTCATCCAAAATTAAAATATTGGCGCCAGAAAGCATCGCTTTCGACAGCATACAGCGGACCTTTTCTCCCCCGGAAAGTACATTTGCTTTTTTGTGGACTTCTTCTCCAGAGAACAGCATGCGTCCTAAGAAACCGCGTAAAAAGCTCTCACTTTGGTCGTGCGGAGAATATTGGCGAAGCCAGTCTACAAGGTTCAGATCACTGCCTTCGAAATATTCGCTGTTGTCTTTTGGAAAATACGCTTGAGATGTGGTAACACCCCATTTAAACGTTCCGCTGTCAGCTTCCATTTCCCCGGAAATGATTTTAAACAGCGTAGTAACAGCAAGTTCATTTCGGCCAGTGAAAGCAATTTTATCTTCTCGATTCATAATAAAGCTGACATTGTCAAGCACCTTTACGCCATCGATTGTTTTTGTTAAGCCTTCCACGCGAAGAACATCATTTCCGATTTCCCGTTCCGGCGTGAAGTTAACATAAGGATAGCGGCGGGAAGACGGTTTAATATCATCCAGCGTGATTTTTTCGAGAAGTTTCTTTCTTGATGTAGCCTGCTTAGATTTAGACGCATTGGCGCTGAATCTAGCGACAAACTCTTGAAGCTGTTTAATCTGCTCTTCTTTTTTCTTGTTCGCTTCTTGAGAAAGCTTTAACGCCAGCTGGCTTGACTCGTACCAGAAATCATAGTTTCCGACATAGATTTGAATTTTGTTAAAATCAAGGTCGGCAATGTGCGTACATACTTTATTTAAGAAGTGGCGGTCATGGGATACGACAATAACTGTGTTTTCAAAGTTAATCAGAAACTCTTCAAGCCACTGGATTGCCTGAAGGTCCAAGTGGTTCGTCGGCTCATCGAGCAGCAGAACATCCGGCTTGCCGAATAATGCCTGTGCCAAGAGAACTTTTACCTTCTCCGAACCGCCGAGGTCTGCCATCTTTTTTGTGTGCAGATCTTCTGAGATACCAAGGCCTTTTAACAGGATCGCAGCTTCACTTTCCGCTTCCCAACCGTTCAGTTCCGCGAATTCACCTTCTAGCTCAGCAGCACGAATCCCATCCTCATCTGAGAAATCAGGCTTCATGTAAATAGCGTCTTTCTCCTGCATGACTTCATACAGGCGTTTGTGGCCCATAATGACCACTTTCAGCACTTCATACTCTTCGTACTCAAAATGGTTCTGCTTCAAGACGGCAAGACGCTCGCCAGGACTCATATGCACGTCGCCTGTCTGAGGCTCGATTTCGCCTGACAGCACCTTTAGAAACGTTGATTTACCGGCACCGTTTGCACCAATTAACCCATAGCAGTTGCCTGGGGTAAATTTAATATTAACATCTTCAAATAACTTGCGATCCGCAAACCGCAAGCTTACATTATTTACAGCAATCATTTATTATCCTCCATCATGTCTATCATCAATAAAAGTATACCATGAATGCAGGGCAAGAGAAATGATTCCCTGATAAAACAGAGAGAAAACACTTATACACCCAAACCAGCCAGCTGTGTTACAATTAAAGAGAGAGAATGCATCCGCTCGGAAAATTACACACTCTCATGGAGGAACACGTTGAGGCTTTTAACACTTACTGAATATTGCTTACTGATCTTTTTTACGGGCTTTTACCTTGCCGTAACAGGCTTTACCGCCAAAGATATCGGCTTATATATAGGCATAGCCCTTATTTACATATTTTCGCACATTTTTTCTAAACGGCTTTTAGAAAAGCGCGGAAAAGAGAACAAACAGGTTCACCTTTTCTTCAGTGTGCTGGCTATTATCGGTTCAGTGTTCATCACGGTTTTATGCATTGCATTGGTCGCTTCTTTTTCAAAATAAAAACGCCTGCTGTCCTAGGCCAGCAAGGCGTTTTTATTTTGTTTGACGCATTTCGTTAAACGGGAAAAAGACAAACTTCGATGTGCCGACAATTCGATCTTCCGCGATCAGTCCCAGCCCGTTTCGGCTGTCCATAGAATTCAGCCGGTTATCTCCCATGACAAAGTATTTGCCTTTCGGAACCTTAACCGGTCCAAAGTCTCCTGTCAGACTGACACCAAGTTTTTCTGCTTCCTTCTTGTTTTTAGACAAGTAAGGCTCGGCTACTTTTTTACCGTTTATATAAAGCGTGTCATCCTTCATTTGAACGGTTTCTCCAGGCTTTCCGATCAATCTTTTTACATAATGGATTTTAGAAGTTTCACCGTTGATAATAACGATATCTCCGCGCTTCAGCTCGCCGATATAGTTGACTGTTTTATTCACAAACAGCCTTTCTCCGTCATGTAATGTGGGATACATAGATGAACCTTCAACTAAATACGGTTCAAACAAAAAGTGACGGATCAGGAGAGCCAGCAGAACAGCGATGACAATCGCTTTACCCCATTCCAGGTACGTATTGGTTTTTTTCTTCGCCGTTTTCTCAGTATTCGTATTTTTTTCCTCGGTCAAAGTGTTTCCTCCTAGACAATTGCTATGTCAGTTGTTTCTCTTCTTTTACTTTATCATAAAAAAGAATAAAATACATAACTTAACCGCGCTCCCTGCCGGCCGGATAAGAAAAAGCGTCCTTTCGAACCAAGGACGCTTTTTTTCTTATTTTTCTGTAACAGGTTTTTTGACGATACCGAGGATAATTGCCATCACGACAGCACCGATCACGATACTTAAAAGGTAAAGCATCGGATGGTTTGTAATGAAAGCTACGAATACTCCTCCATGAGGGGCCGGAAGCGTTACACGGAAGAATTCAGTTAATCCGCCGGCAACAGCTGCACCGACTACAGCAGCTGGTATGACGCGAAGCGGATCAGCCGCAGCAAATGGGATCGCTCCCTCTGTTACGAAAGCAGCTCCCATGAAATAGCATGTAATACCAGCTTCACGGTCACGCTGAGTGAATTTGTTTCTGAAAATGGTTGTTGCAAGTGCGATACCAAGCGGAGGAACCATACCGCCGGCCATGATTGCTGCATGAGGCGCATAGTTGCCTGCATCGATCATGGCGATACCGAACGTAAAGGCTGCTTTATTAAGCGGGCCGCCCATATCGATCGCCATCATGCCGCCCAAGATAATACCCATTAACACAAGGTTTCCAGTACCAAGGCTTTCAAGCCAGTTTGTTAAGAAATTCATAAATGCCGCTACAGGTGTATTGACGACAAATTGCATTAATACGCCAGTGATAAAAATACCGAACAGCGGGTAAATCAAAACAGGTTTTAATCCATCAAGTGACTGAGGGATAAACGTAAATACTTTTTTCAGTAAAATCACGACATAACCGGCAAGGAATCCGGCAATTAAGCCGCCTAAGAATCCAGCATTCGCTTGAGTTGCCATAAATCCTCCGACCATACCAGGCGCAAAACCAGGACGATCTGCAATACTCATCGCAATGAAACCGGCCAGAACTGCAACAATCAGTTTTAATGCATTGTCGCCGCCGATAAAGTTTAATGCTGCTGCAAACGTGTTGTAGCTAGGATCATTCGGATCAGCAGAGTGAATTCCCCAGAAGAATGAAATCGCAACGAGAATACCGCCGCCGACTACGAACGGAAGCATGTTGCTGACACCGCTCATCAGGTGCTTATAAAACGCGTTTCCGATACCGCTTCCAGACTTGCCTTTCGCTTCTTCATCGTCGTTTGAAGCTGCTGAACTGCCACCGCCGCTGCCTTGATAAATCGGCGCATCTTGATTCATCGCTTTTTCGATAAGCTCTTGCGGACGTCTGATACCCGCCGTTACAGGAACTTGAAGTACGCGCTTGCCTTTAAAACGTTCCATTTCAACCTGCTTGTCCGCTGCGACAATGATTGCAGGTGCATCTTCGATTTCTTGGGCAGTGAGCTTGTGCTTAATGCCGCTTGACCCATTTGTTTCGACCTTAATTTCCACACCAAGCTCTTTCGCTTTTTCTTTAAGGGCATCAGCAGCCATGAATGTATGGGCAATACCTGTCGGGCATGCAGTAACCGCTAAAATTTTCCCTTTTCCGGCAGGTGCTGGTGCCGCTTCTTCTTCTTCCTCTTCCTCTTCGTCATCATCTTTATCGTGCTGATTAATAATGTCGATGATGGAATCTTCAGACTCAGCTTCAAGGAGCTGCTTACGGATTTCTTCACGCATTAACAGCGTTGAAAGTCTTGACAATGCTTCAAGGTGAGTGTTGTTTGCGCCTTCAGTCGCCGCGATCATGAACACTAAGTGAGCCGGCTGGCCGTCTAATGATTCATAATCGACGCCGTCTTTTGAACGTCCGAACGCGATCGCCGGGTTGATAACGCTTGCCGTTTTCGCATGGGGGATAGCGATTCCTTCACCGATACCCGTGGAGCTTTGGCTTTCGCGATTTAAAATGGCTTCTTTATAGGCTTGTCGGTCATTTAACTTTCCAGCCTTATCAAGAACAGTGACCATTTCGTCAATAACATTTTCTTTTTCTTTGCTCTCAATATTAAGCTTTATCGTATGCTTCGTTAAAAGCTCAGTTATTTTCACTTGTGTTTCCTCCTCTATAGACGTGTGACCTTAACTTCAGGAAGAAGCTGCTGGACAAATTCTTCTGTTCCAAGTTCTTCAGAGAACGCGGTAGCACTGCCTGAAGTAACTCCTAAGCGGAATGCTTCTTCAAGCGGCAGCTGTTTGGAAATTCCGGCAAGGAAACCTGCAACAACGGAATCCCCTGCTCCGACTGAGTTTACCAATTTCCCCTTTGGCACGTTAGCAAAATAAACAGCTTCGTTCGTAAACAGAAGCGCTCCGTCTCCGGCCATTGATACGATTACATGTTCAGCGCCTTGTTCTACAAGCTTTTTCCCATAAGGAACGGCTTCCTCAACAGATGTAATGGCCGTGCCGAACATTTCTCCAAGCTCATGATGATTTGGCTTCATCAAAAATGGTTTCATTTCTGTTGCTTTCAAAAGAGCCTCGCCTGAGATATCCAGAACAACTCGTGCGTTCTGCTGTTTGCAGGCCTCTGCGATTTTTTCATAAGTATCGTGAGGGAGTGAAGATGGAATGCTTCCTGCAAGAACAACGATATCTCCCTCTTGCAAAGATTGGAACTGTTCTAAAAAGGCTTTGAAATCTTCATCCGAAATTGTCGGTCCCTGCCCGTTAATTTCAGTTTCATCACCAGTTTTCAGCTTTACATTGATACGGGTATCCCCTTTTACTTCAGAAAAAGCTGTTTCCAGGTTTTCTTCCCGTAAAAATGTTTTGATATATTCTCCGGTAAATCCGCCGACGAATCCGAGCGCTTTAGACGCCACATGGTGTCTTTTCAGCAGTCTCGATACGTTGATGCCTTTGCCCCCTGGATACTTGGTATCATACGAAGAACGGTTCAGGCCTCCTACAGTAAAATCTTCAACGTGAACTATATAATCGACAGATGGATTAAGTGTTACAGTGTAAATCATGGTTTCACTACCTTTACGACAGTTTTTTCTTGGTAATTATCGAATGTAAGCTCTTCAGCGTCAGTCGTAATGATTGTTGCGTCGCCTATTCCGGCGAATGCCGAAAATGAAATTTCTCCGAACTTCGAAGGGTCTGCTAAGACGTAAGCGTGTTTTGCCTGTTTGATCGCTTTCTGTTTTAAAAGGGCCTCATCAGGGTCCGGCGTTGTAAATCCAGCCTCTGTATGGACACCGTTTGTCCCCAGAAAACTCTTGTCAAATCTGTACTGGTCCATGGCAATCAATGAAGCGCCTCCAATAATCGCGCCCGTTCTGTGCTTTACGTATCCTCCAAGCAGATAAAAAGAAATTTCTTTCCTTATTAATGCATCGATATGCATTACCCCGTTTGTGACAACGACAATATCTTTGGTTTTATCCATAAAATCAATCATGTGCAATGTCGTCGTGCCTGCATCAAGGTAAATGCAATCCCCTTCTTCTAAAAGAGAAGCTGCTTTTTCAGCAATCTTCAGTTTATCGTGAAGGTTTTTGGATGATTTTTCAAGCATATCGGGTTCAAGTCTGATATCGGAAAGCTTGGCCGCTCCACCATGAACGCGCTTTAAAAAACCGCGTTCTTCAAGTGTCGATAAATCTCTTCTGATTGTTGATTCAGAAGCATTAGTCAGATTTATAAGCTCTTGAATCTTTACCACATCATGCTTTTCTATTTGATCAATAATCAATTGATGCCGTTCAGGAGTTAGCATGCTTCACCTCCTAATGAAAACGTATTCATTTTGAATACAATTTCATTGTAAACGCTATTTTCGGTTTAGGCAACTAAAATCATTCAAATTCATTCAATAACTATCAAAATCTTTCACGTTTCTCCATATTAACGTATGTCTATAGGGTTTGTAAACTGTAAATTCGACAAAAATAAGGACAATTGTACGACATTTTTTTCTTATTTTAATGAAAAAAGTCTTTTATATTCATAGTAGAAATCACTAAACATAAAAAAACCTCATGCATGTTGCATGAGGCTACTCATAACGCAGCGCTTCAATGGGATCAAGCTTTGCGGCTTTATTTGCAGGAAGCATGCCGAAAATAACACCAATGAGCATACTGAACAGCACGCCCCCGCATACAACCTGCCAGGATATGAGTGACGGCCAGCCCGCAATGGCTGAAACAAGCGCGGCCCCTCCGTATCCAATACCAATCCCGATCAGTCCGCCAATCAGCGTCAATACGACTGACTCAATTAAAAACTGAGTCAGAATCTGTCCCCTCGTCGCACCGAGGGATTTTCTGATTCCAATTTCCCGTGTCCGTTCTGTGACTGATACGAGCATGATATTCATGACACCGATTCCGCCGACCAAAAGGGAAATACCTGCAATTGAGCCGATAATCGTCGTCATAATTGCCGTTACCTTGCCAATTCCGGCCGCAATCTCCTCCATGTTCATCACTTGATACGAATCCTCTGTGCCATGATTGTCATTTACCAGCTGTGCCGCTTCTTTTCCAGCCGATTTTATGTCGTCTGCTGATTCGACCTGCAATGATACGTTACTGAAATCACTTGTGCCAAAAGAGGATTTCATCATATTAAATGGCACATACATTTCACTTAAACCGAAAGAAAGCAAGCCTGTTACTTTTTTCAGCACGCCGATAATTTCAACGGGCTGTCCGTTTATCCAGACAACTTCACCTAAAGGAGAGGTTTTATCGAACAGTTCTTCAGCCATCTTTTGAGAGATGATTCCGGCTCTATTCCCCGCAAGAAAGTCATTGTCGGTAAATGTTCTGCCGCTTTCGATTTCTAAAGAATTGACATTCATGTATCCATCATTTATTCCGTTAACCGTAGCATCGGTTTCTTCTTCGTGATAACGCGCTTTCATACTTTCAGAAGTCGAAGCAACGACTTGTTTAATGCCTTCTATTCCTTTTAAACCTTTAATATCGTTTTCTGTAAACGTAGATTCAGCTGCGGCGTTCGGGTTGCTTGCAAGCTCCTCGTCGCTAGGCATATAGTACAGCTCCACAGTATTTCCCGGGCCGCTGATCGACTGCTTCAGCATTTGCTCGCCGCCCTGTCCTACCGCAACGACAACAATGACAGAGCCTACACCAATGATAATGCCGAGCATCGTTAAGATCGAACGCATTTTATGGGCAAGGACAGAGCTTAGAGCCATTCTGATGTTTTCCAACAGGCTCATTCTCCCACACTCCTTTGTCCGGAGCTGGCAGGAACAATGTTTCCGTCACGCACCATGATTATCCGATTCGTGCAATCTGCTACTTCAGGCTCGTGAGTAACCAGAACGATTGTCGTTCCCTCGGCATTTAATGCTGTAAACTGATCCATAATCGCCTCGCTTGTTTTCGTATCCAGCGCGCCGGTCGGTTCATCAGCTAAAATCAATTTCGGCTCATTCACGATCGCCCTCGCAATCGCCACCCGCTGCTTCTGCCCGCCCGACAGCTCGTTGGGCATGTGGAGCATTCGATCGGCTAACCCGACCTTTTCCAATGCTCTCTCAGCCCGCTCTTGACGTTCCTTTTTGCCTATCCCGGAATAAATCATCGGCAGCTCGACATTTTTTTTTGCGTTCAGCCGCGGAAGAAGCTGAAATTGCTGAAATACAAAACCGATGGACCGGTTACGGACTGCCGCCAGTTCTTTATCTTTATATGAAGAAATGTCTTCGCCGTCCAATTGATATGTACCGGAAGTCGGCCGATCAAGACAGCCGATAATATTCATAATCGTCGATTTTCCTGATCCTGACGGCCCCATAATCGAGACATATTCACCTTGATGAATGTCCAAATCAATAGAATGGAGAACATCAAACGTTTCCTTTCCGATCTGGTAACTTTTTCGCACATTAGAAAGCTGAATCATTTAGGATTTCACTTCCATTCCGTCAGTCACCTGATCAGATGGATTCAAAATGACTTGATCATCTTGGGAAAGCCCCTCTTTAATTTCTGTCAGGTCATCTGTCACTTCGCCGATTTTGACATCAACTCGCTTTGCTTTTCCGTCTTTTACTGTATACACATAATATTGGTCATCTTCTTTTTTGACTGCCTTTGAAGGAAGCGTATTTGCTTTCCGTTTATCTGTTTCAATATTCATGATAAATTTAAAGCCTGGCTTTCCTTCTGGAAGATTTCCTTTTATTTTCACTTGAAGCGGGTATTGGACCGCCTGTTCTGTTCCTTGTGCCGCAGCGCTCTCCTGCTGATCCGGAACAAGCCCGACTGCGGAAACCGTGCCTTTCCATGTTTTACCCTGTATTACATCTGAAGTGAGTGTGACCTTCTGGCCTTTTTTGACTTTCAATGTATCGTATTCAGACAATTTCCCTGAGACGACAAGGTCTTTTGGGTTGCCGATATGTATGACAGGCTCTTGAATATCTGACTTTTTGGATGCCGCTTCTTGGTTGACAGAAATAACGGTGCCTTCAATTTCGCTTTTCACTTCAAGATCTGATACCCGGTTGGCAAGTGACTGTCGCTGAAGCTCGGTTTGTTTTAATTCGATCTCCGCTGTTTTTTTCTGCATTTGAAGCTCTGTCCGTTCTGATTCGATTTGTTTTTCTGCTTCTTTCTTTCCTACCTGTTTTTCCAGTTCTCTTTCTTTGCTGTCTAAGGCTTTTAACTTTTCTTGAATTTGGTCAATTTGAAGCCGATTGGATTCAGACGTTAACTGGTTCTGTTCTTTTTCCAGGCTCAGCTGCTCATTTGTATAGGTGACTAAAGGCGTGCCCTTTTTAACTTTATCGCCTTCCTTAACTTTAATGTCTTCTAATGTCCCTTTATCCGCTTCATAAAAGACATACTGTTCATTTGAAAATTTTAGCGTGCCAGGAACCATAACCGTTGATGAGATTTCATTTTCTTCAACGCTCCCCGTCTGTATCTCCTTGCCGGCGCTGCCGCTTGTTGGAGCGGCAGACCGGTATATATTGATTCCAACAAAAAGAGCGACTATAACTGCGATTCCAATTCCGATCCAGACTTTTTTCATGAGCTTATGCACCCGCCACAGAATTGATTAAACCTGAAAAGAGCGAAAATACAACTAAAATTCCGAATAGAATGATTGCTGAAATCCATCCGGCTTTTTTGGAGATGCCTCCCGTTTTGTGAAGTCCGATTGCTAATAATACAAAGCTCCAGATGCTGAAAATTTCAAAGGTATTTAACACGCTGGCAAGAGCCCCGTCAGATGGGATAATCCCTGCCAGTGACGTCGTGCTGTAAAGAGGATTCACGTCAGTCGTAAAAGCAACGATTCCATTAACCAATAATCCGAGACTGCTAATTAAAGAGACAAACAGACCGAGAGAAAGCATTTTTTTATATGTCGTAACACCGCCTGATATTTTTACACAGAGCCAATAAATAAGAGGGGCAATAAATAATGCTGCGATACCGCCGATAATAGCGCCTGCCATTCCGCCAAATTTGGTTATTGTTGCGACAGTTTCCATTTGTTCAGCAGATAGCCCTTGCGTATCTTGGCTTTTCAAAAGCTCACTATAATCCGTACCGAGTGATTGCAGCACGGCACCGACGATGATAATTGCTGCAACAATCAAAAGCGGTCCCCATACAGCCGGCCTTTCTCTTATTCTTTCAAATTGAACGGACGGACTTGTGATTACTCCGAAAAGTGAAGGCTTTTCAGTCGGTGTTCCGCTGTTTTTTTCTACATTCGTTTCCATTTCAAAACCTCCTTGAGAATATCTAACAAATAGTACGGGAAGGATATCAAAAAGTTTCATGTTTTTCTAATAAATTTCCAAAAGCCTTCAATATTGAAGGCTTTTCATATTATTCTATCGCTGTGCTGTATTGCGCTTTCACAAGCCCGGCATAAATGCCTCCTTTAGCGAGCAGCTGATCATGGTTCCCTTCTTCTATTTTCCTGCCGTGATCAAGAACAATGATGCGGTCGGCGTCGCGGATCGTAGACAATCTGTGAGCGATCATCACTGCTGTACGCCCTTTCAGAAGCGTTTTTAACGCTTGCTGAATTTTTACTTCTGTCTCTGTATCAATGCTTGCCGTTGCTTCGTCAAGGATGATAATAGCCGGATCGGCGAGCAATGCTCTTGCAAATGAAATGAGCTGACGCTGACCGGCAGACAGTACGCTGCCTCTTTCCTCCACCTCTGTTGCGTATCCTTCCGCTAAATCGGAAATAAACTCATCCGCTCCGACCGCTTGGGACGCTTTCATCACCTCTTCATCCGAAGCATTTGGCCTTCCAAAACGAATATTTTCCATGATGGTCCCAGAGAAAATAAATGTATCTTGCAGGACAATGCTGATTTGAGAGCGCAGACTGGCAAGGGAAAGATCCTTAATCGGTATACCGTCTATTTTAATGGTGCCTCCGGTCGCATCATAAAAACGGCTGATTAAATTGGCAATCGTCGTCTTCCCGCTCCCTGTATGCCCGACAAGCGCAAGCGTCGAGCCCGCCGGAATAGAGAAAGAAACGGCGTAAAGGGCTTTTCGTTTTTCATCATACGAAAATTCAACCTCTTCAAAACTGATCTCCCCATTTATCTTTTCATTATGAATGGCATTGGGCTTCTCCTTGACATTTGGCTGTTCGTCCAGAAACTCAAAAATCCGTTCTGATGATGCCATCCCCATTAACAGCTGATTATAGACCTGACCCAGTCTCGAAATAGGTTCCCAAAACATTCCCAGATAGAAAGCAAAAGAAACGAAGACGCCAATCGTAATGGTTTCATTCATGATGAGTGTGGCTCCATACCAAATCAAGACAGCCGTCCCAATCGCATTCGTCATTTCTACCAGCGGACGGAACATGGCATTTTTTCTAGTTGCTTCCCGCCATGATTCGTAGTTCTCCTGATTGACACCGTCAAAATACGCCATGTTTTCTTCTTCCTGCGTAAATGCCTGTGTGACCCGGATGCCCTGAATGCTTTCGTTTAGATGAGAGTTGAGCTTCGATTGCTTCAGCCGTACCGTTTGCCAGGATCGGCGTATTTTTTTTCTGAGACTTGTTGAAATAAAAAACATAATCGGCAATGTCACCATGATGGCTATAGTCAGCTCAGGGCTCAGCGTAAACAAGATGATAATCACGCCGGCCAGAAGCAGCAAGTCGGTCAACAAATTGATGACTCCGCTTGTAAAGAGCTCCTGAAGAGAGTTAATATCATTCATGATCCTGACTAAGATCGATCCCGCCGACCGCTGATCAAAAAATCGATGGGATAAGCGCTGCACATGGGTAAATAAATGCTGTCGCAAATCGTAAATGACATGCTGGCCAAGCTGATTCATCCACCTGATTCTTAACACATTGGCGGCGTAATTGAGGACATATAAACCGCTAATAATAAAAATGAGCTGAATCAGCAGCTCCGAGTTTCTTCCTGTAATCGCTTGATCAAGAACATAAATGCCGATCAGAATGGGGATCACAAGCTTCACAGCAGTGCCAATCAATACGGTGAGAAAAGAAAGCGGCAAAATTGTTTTTCGATATGGTTTGACATAGCTCAGCAGCCGCCACATTTGAGCCCAGTTAAACGGCTTTTCAATGATTTCATCTGAAGAGTAATAAAAACGCTCTAAAATCCCCTGTTTTTTCGTTTGTTTCATTTGGCCCCTCCCTATCCGACCTCATGCGGCTCATTAATCATTTTGACATCACGGTATTGCAAATCGTAAATCTTTTTATAGTAGCCGCCTTTTTCAAGAAGCTCATGATGTGTTCCCCTTTCACGAATGCGTCCTTTATTAAAAACGAGAATTTCATCAGCGTGTTTCAGTGAAGAAATGCGGTGAGCGACGATAAAGGTAGTGCGGTTTTTCATGACTTCTTTTAAGGCAAGCTGTATGCTGTGCTCCGTTTGCATATCTACTGCGCTTGTGGCATCATCCAATATTAAAATGTTCGGGTTCAAGCAGATGGCTCTCGCAATGGCAATACGCTGTTTCTGCCCGCCGGAAAGCCCCATTCCCCTCTCTCCCAGCATGGTGTCATACCCATCAGGAAGCTCCATAATAAAGTTATGAGCCTGCGCCCTTTTTGCCGCTTCGATGACGTCTTCCATTGAGGCATCCGGCCGCCCATACGAAATATTTGATCTAATCGTAGATGAAAACAGGAAGGATTCTTGAAGTACGACCCCGATATTGGAGCGAAGGGTTTTTAACGAATAATCTGTGATGGGTTTGTTATCAATGGTAATCATTCCGCCAACAGGACTGTAAAATCTGGTGAGAAGCTGTGTCACTGAGCTTTTGCCTGAACCTGTCGGGCCCAACAGTCCGATTACCTTCCCGCTGTTTGCCTCAAAGCTTACATTGCACAGCGCGTTTGTTTGTTCTTTCCCGTATGCAAGAGAAACATTTTTGAAATGGACATCTCCGGTTAATTTTTGTTTATGCAAAGCATGAGGATGATCTGTAATCTCTTCTTCTTTTTCCAGAATGTCGAGCAGGCGTTCCCCTGACGCTTTTGCTTGAGAGAACATATTGATGACAAAACCTAAGTTCATAATGGGCCACACCATATAATTGACAAGGCTGAAGAAAGCAACAAGCTCGCCGGGATTGAGCTGATTTTGCATAACCAAGTAACCGCCGTATGAGAGGAGAGCTACAATACAAATGTTACCAATGAACTCCATTAAAGGGAAATACGCAGACCAGATGGATGATGTTTGTAAATACTGCGCCCTGTATTCTGCATTGGCTTTATTGAAAGTGCTGATCTGAAAATCTTCCCTTGAAAGAGATTTAACCGTATTAATGCCGCTGATATTTTCCTGGACTTTTGTATTGAGTTTCGCAAACGATTTGCGGATGCCTCTGAAGGCGGGATGGACTCTTTTGTCAAACCGGTATACCGCAACCGCGAGAAATGGCAGAACAGCTATTGTCACAAGCGTGAGAGGAACAGAATAGTAAAACATAACCGACAGGCTGATGGCTACCAGCAGGCCGAATCGAATGAGCTCAGCGAGACCGTATGATAAGAAAAAACGAAGCCCTTCAACATCAGCAGTCAGCCTGGACATCAAATCTCCTGTTTTCGCGTTATCATAGTAAGAAAAAGAAAGCCGCTGCAGTTTTTCATACAGACCATTTCTCAGCCGATAAACGGATTTGATCCCGAACATATCACCTAAATACTGATGAAAAAAGGTAGCCATTCCTTTCAAAACCATTACCGCAATAAATCCTAAGCTGACCCACGCCGCAAGCTGATACTGCCGTCCCAGTACGATCTCATCAATCGTAATTTGCAGGATAATCGGATAAACGACAGTAATTGCAGTCATCAAAAGCATGGCTAGAAGCGACCACATAAACACTTTTCTGTACGGCCAATAATACATTTTTAATCTCTTAAATGTCTCCATATCCAGCACCTTTCCAACATTTATCATCTTCACTATATCGATACCCGAAATAAATTTCTATTATTTTTCAAAATTTCAGTCTAATTATGGAGTGAGTCTCTTACTTTATAGGGAGTAACATATGTAGAATAAACGCTTACAGAAAATCATTGTATGCTGAGGATACTTGGGGATATGCCAATGAAATACAGAAAAACCGGACGGCTGAAATGCCGTCCGGTTTTCATCCCCCGCTGACCGGCGGTATGATGGCTACCGTGTCACCCGAAGATACAGAGGTATTTTCTTTTACATAGCTTTCGTTAACGGCAATCATAGCCGTATCAATAGATTCAAGACCGTATTGTTCTTTTAGACTCGCTTTTATTTCATCTGTGGTTGCTTGTTCCATATCTATTTCTATTGCTTGTGTACCGGCCTGTTCAGCAAGCCCTGCAAATAAAAGAATTTTAATCATGCTGCTCTCCCTCGCTTAGGTCTGGTTTTCCGTTCGGATAAGCTGTTGTTTCTAGCTGGTCGCCGATCCATTGCTCACCGTCTTCCCAAATTTCTTTTTTCCAAATCGGCACAATCTGTTTAATGCGTTCAATCGCATACTCATTGGCTTCATATGCGGCTTTTCGATGGGGAGAAGATACAGCAATCACCACCGCTGCTTCACCGATATCGAGCACACCTATACGGTGCGTGATCGCAGCTGAGGCACCTTCCCATTTTTCTTCGATTTCAGCGCCGATTTGAGCAAGCATTTGCACGGCCATCGGTTCATATGCCTCATATTCAAGCCGAACCGTTCTTTTTCCGTTTGTCCATTCCCGAACCGTACCAATAAATGTCGTAATGGCCCCTGCTTCCCGTTTCTCCACTTTTTTGATGATGTCTTCAGTATTAATGGGTGTTTTCGTAATCTCAAACCGTTCCATTATGCAGATTCCCCCTTCAGCTGTGAAAGCACAAAATCCACGGCAACCGGATCATCCGCATGAAAAACGGGTAATCCCTGATGCTCTGTCATATGCTCTTTTTTTCTATAGATGATGGCGATTATATTTACTGCTTGCAGCGCTTCCAGATCTTCCTTTTCACTTAGGATAACCACTTTAGGATAAGGGGCTTTTTTAAAGCCTTCAATCAGAAGACAGTCTGTTTCGAGAAATTGGTATAACTCAATCAGCCGTGCCAAATCCCAATTGCGGCGGGCAGTCAGCTGTAACACACCAGCACCTTCTACCGCTGTTACATCAGCACCTGCCGCCTTGTAACGGTCCGTGTCTTTTCCTTCCGTGAGCGTTTGCGGTTCACCGCCGTGACCATGGTGCTTCAGGCAGCCCAAATGGACTCCCTGTTCAGAGGCTTTTTCAAGAATGCGCTCAATAAACGTTGTTTTCCCGCTGTTTTGAAATCCTACAACTTGGACGATCGGGAAAGGACGGACCAAGGCCATTCACTTCCATTCTCTTCTCTGATGAGCAGTACTTGAACAGTTCTGCCAGATTCGTAGCCTCGCGTGCCGCCCGGCAGGATAATAAATGCATTGGCATCTGCAAGTGATGTGACAGAGCTCGACTTATCTAAGCCAACGGGTGTCGCCAACAGCTTCCCTTCCTGATGGTGCACGAGCGCACGAACAAATCGGGTAAATGGGTTCGGTTTCGGAAAATCCTTGGTCAAAACAGCTTCCGCACAAATTGAATGCGGTGTTTCATTGAGCAGCCATGTCTGGATTATCGGTTTGACAAACAGTTCAAAACCGACATAGCATGCCGACGGATTACCTGAAAGGCCAAACAGCAGCATATCGTTTGCATGCGCCACCGTTGTCACGCTGCCCGGGCGCATGGCAACTTTATTAAACAGCACGTCCGCTCCGAGTTTTTCATAGATCGCAGGCAAAAAGTCAAAGTCACCGACTGACACACCGCCAGTTGTGATCAGGAAGTCCACCTTTTTCATCGCTTCTTTAACTGCAGCAAAGCTTTTATCCAGTTCATCAGAGATTTTCCCTAAATAAAGCGGTGTTGCGCCTGCTTCTATCGCTTGCGCATATACCATACTCGCATTGCTGTTGCGGATTTTTCCCGGTTCCAGCGGATCACTGACATTCAGCAATTCGGTACCGGTTGCGATAATCCCGACTACAGGCTTTCTCACGACAGGCACAGATGCGTATCCGAATGTTGCCAAAAGAGCCGTCACTCCTGGTGTCACCCGGGTGCCCTTTGTCAGTAAAACACTCCCTTTTTGAGCGTCCTCACCTGTTTTTGAAATATTATCCCCCGTCTGAAAGCGGCGTTTTAAAGACATAAATGACTTCTTATTCTCCTCAAAGGTTTGAGTCAGTTCAATCATGACGACTGCATCTGCCCCTTCAGGGATTTGCGCGCCAGTCATAATCCGCACGGCCTGAAACGGGCCAAGTTCTTTTTCAGATACTGCTCCTGCTCCAATATGGTCAATAACTTCAAACCGAACTGGGTTTTCACGTGAAGCTTCTGCCGTATCGCACGCTCTGACAGCAAAACCATCGTATGGCGAACGGTCAAACGCAGGTACGTGGTGATCCGCAGTTATATCTTCGGCTAAAAACCGATGAAGGCTGTCTTCAAGCGCCACCCATTCTGTTTCACCTTGTTTTTGAAAATGGCAGACACGCCGAACTGCCTCGTCTACCGGTATCGGTGTTCTTTTCTCCAGCATTCTGACCCCTCCTGTTGTTACAGTCCAATCACTCTTGCCAACACGGAGTTGGCTTCTTTCACATCATTTGTTCCATGCACCAGTGCCCGTCCGTCATTGAAAATGACAATTCTGAAATCCTCGTAAAAAATATGCAGCAAAAACGCATTAGCCTCGACCTTGCCGATTGTTTTCAGCCGCTTAATGAGCTCCTGTTTCGGGATTCTTTTTAATGATTCTGATCTTACCTGCACTGTATCACGGCCGCATAGTACAGCAGCTTTTGGTGTGTTCCAATCCTGAAGATAAGGATATACCGCATTTGCTCCGCAAGATGGGCATTCCTCACGGCGTACATGATTAACGTTAATCTTCATATGCGAATTGTTCCAGACATCAAATGTCACAAAACCCCGCTGTATTGCTTCTATTTGGCCGGTTAACAGCTTTAATGCCTCAGCCTGCTGATATGCTGAAACGATATGCACAGCAGGCGGAATAATGCCGGCAGTATCACACGTCGCCCCGCCGACAGGAATTTGCTCAAACAAACAAGACAGACAAGGGGTTTCTCCGGGAATGACCGTCATGAACATTCCCTGGCTGCTTACACAGGCGCCATAGACCCAAGGTGTCTTTGTTTTCTGGGCAAGATCGTTTATCAGCATGCGGGTTTCAAAATTATCTGTCGCGTCGATCACGACATCTGCTTTTTCAATGAGCGGCTCAAGCGTTACGGCTGTTCCTTCGGTAACATACGCCTCAATATGTATCTCGCTGTTAATCGCTGATAGATGTTCTTTGGCAGCCATGGCTTTCGGCATGCGGAGTTTGGCATCGCTTTCTGTATAAAGCTGCTGCCTTTGAAGATTGCTCCACTCCACATAGTCACGGTCAATAATGGTAATAGTACCGACTCCCGCTCTCGAAAGCCCTTCAGCTCCTGCAGTGCCGAGCGCTCCCGCTCCGACAATCAGCACATGGCTGTCTGCCAGTCTTTTCTGGCCCTCTTCCCCAATTTGCTTAAATCTGATTTGCCGTGAATAACGTTCCTCCATCAAACCTGTTCTCCTTATCTTTTATGTCATCTTATCATGTTATTGCCCCGTCAGTCCCGCTTGAGGGAGTTCGATTTTTCTTCCAAACAGCTAAAATCATCACGTGTATTAATGTTGATAAACTCTGCCGGGTTTGCTCCGATATTTTCAGCCTGTACGTAACAAACCGAAATTCTGCCTAATAAATCTGATATTCTCAACCTCTTCTCAGAAAGCTGATCGTATAGAACTGGCATGATACGTTTGTGGTAAATCGCAATCAATGGCTGCACTTGTCCGTCTGAAATTGGGACTACCGCGTCCGCACCGGCAGTCATCAGACGTTTGAGCTCCAGCATCGTCCTTCTTTGTATCAGCGGTGTGTCACAGGAAAGAACAGTATAAAGATCACCGTCTGTCTTTTTAAAAGCGGTATATATACCAGCCAATGGCCCCATGCCTTGAAATGGCTCAGCATCTTGATACACTTCATTTTCACCGTTTTCTTGAAATCTATCAATAAATTCGGGACGGCTGATGATAACCGTTTGTTCTCCAAGTGCCTCTTTAGCGCATTCGTAAAACATCCTGCCCTTCCATTTGACAAACGCCTTCGGTTCTCCAAAGCGACGTGAGGCTCCCCCTGCCAGCAGTACGTTTACATGCTTCATATCATCTCACCTCTAGTTTCGTTAAAAGCATAGCAAAAGCAAAGGCTCAACGCTACTGCTTGTCTGTTTATTAAAGAGGAATAGCTGTTCAGTATTTGCATATTGTAGTGTTAACATCATGAGGGAGATGGTTCGAATGAAAAGATCAGGTCCTTTTTTCCACGACGTGTCTCAGGAGAACCTTTATTTAAAATCCGAGCTTTCAAGGTGCCATAAGCTGATTGCTGAACTTGAAGCAAGCTACTTTCATCAGAAAAATAACAAACTGCTCAAAGAAAATACCGATATGAAAGAAAAACTCCAGCAGCTGTCTGCCGAATTAACACATATGTCAACAAAAGAAAAACATGCCTCCCACACCAGCCAAACCCTGCACCAAATAAGAGCTGAACTGCTTGATAAAATCGTTGTTTTGCAGGAGCTTCTATCTGCTGAAACCTATAAACGCAGAGCCGAAATCGAAGAAAAACATAAACTTCATATTGCTAAAGTCAAAATCGAAGAAGAAAATAAAAATCTTCATAAACGGATCAGCGAACTTCAAGCCTCGATTGAGCAGGAACAAAATGCACTGCTTCAGGCAAAACAGCAAGCCGAATTGATAAAAGCCGAAAACGGGCGTCTAAAAGAGCAAATGGTAGAAAAAGAATATCAGCTAAAACATATTAAAATAGAAGTTGATCATATGAAAGATCGAATCATAGAAACGAAAGAAAGACTGCTAGACATAGAAAAAACGAAAGAAAAATTATTTCACGAAACTATTATATCGTATAAACGGCAGCTTGATGAAAGCGATGCCTGGATTGCTTCTCATTTTGCCGATATTGATGGCGGCACGAAACAAAAAGAAAAAACGGAAGAAGAAGCTCCAGCGGCCTACGCGCAGCCAAATCATGTAGAGACTATCCTTGAAGATGTCACCAAACAGATACATGTCCTTCAAAAACAGCTTGCCCACGCCCAATCATCAGACCAGGCCAAGAGCCATACAATCGAAGAGCTGAAAAACAGAGCCGCTGAAGAAAAGCCTTATCAAAAGTGGGTGTATAAGCTTAATCTTGAAAAAGAAAACAAACCTTCACAGAAAAAACCTCAATAAAAAAACTGCTTGAGCGATGCCAAGCAGTTTTTCTTTATATTTATTCATTAGCTGATTCAGCTGATTCTGCAGATTCGATTTCACCCTCTAAAATGTACTGCCCGCGATATGGCTTTTTCACTTCCGGGTACATTTTAATTAAGCTTTGCATAAACGTTGTCATATTAGGGATTTCAAGACCGCTTTCTTTTTCAATCTCTTTTTGAAGCTCCGAGCTCTTAATCGCCGCGTTGTGGCGTTTTAATGTTTTAATAGCAGCTTCACGCAGCTTAGCTGCTTTTGATCCCGGTCTTGCCGTTCCTCTTCTTCTTCGTGTTGTTCCGTCTGGTATACCGGCAGGAAGAGAGGAAATAGATTGAAGCTGAGGCTGAACAGACTGCTGCTGTGATTGCGGCTGATAGCTTCTGATTTCCTGAGCCGCAAGCTCAGCGAGAACCGGCAGAGAGTCAGGTTTTTTTTCAGAACGGAAATCCTTTTTGATTTCGGAAGGGCTTCCATTTCTGTCCAGCTCTCTTAATTTTGCGTATATTTTATCACGTTCAATTTGATATTCACGAATGACTTTCACTTCAGCTTCATTTAATTGTTCTAACCGCAAGCGCAAAGCTTCTCTTTCATTAAACATTCCTCAATGTACCCCCTATCAAAATTAACATCTTTAATTAAGATATTAGATTACAAAAGTAATTTTATCAACTATTATTTTAGCATTTTACTATTATCTTTACTCTATGAAAAATTCCTTATTTTCTGAAAAAGTTTTATTTTTCAAAAGAGTCCTTTATTCTCAAGGGGTCAAGGGTCTTTCTAGTTTATTTGGTATAATGTTGAAAATATATATTTTACTTACTTCTTTAAAGAAATTTAGTGTAATATCTACAATTTTCGAGTTATGAGATATGAGATTTATCTAAAATTGAGGAAAAACATCAAAAATTAGCTGTGTTTTCTAGCGTATCAATCAAACAAACCATCAATTCCTATACCCAAATCTGGAAAAATAAGCTTCTTACTCTTCTTCCATTGCTTTTTGCACAAATAAAAAACCTGATGTGATCAGGTTTTTAGGAAATACTATTTAGTCAGATACCTATTCCGTTTCAGCCAGAACGCGGTTCACACGTTTTTCAAGCATTTTCATACCGCTCCCGCCGGCTTGGAAGTGACGGAGCTGTCCTGTTTTATCAAACACATAATACGCAGGTACGTATTCATTTTCAAATGCATCGGTTAAAGCATGGTCACTGTCAACAAAAATCGGCTGGGTGATATCGTGTTCAGCAGCTGTTTCTTTAATTTTACCAAGATCAAGATCATCTTCGGAACGGGGCATGTGTACAGCTACAACATTCAGTTGATCTTGATATTTATCACGAAATTCATTCACTTGCGGCATCGCTTCTTTGCACAAGTGGCAGCTGATGGACCAGAAATGAATAAGCGTCGGCTTTTCCCCAATCAATTGCTCTCTCGTCACTTCACCATTTAACCAAGCTTTTTCTCCCGTCAATTCCGGCATGGGCTGACGTAATTTCATTGCTTTTTCCCTCCTATTTTAAAAGAGAGGCCTAACGAATATGCTAGACCGCTTTTCGTTCTTGGAAAGAATTAAAGTGTTTTTTGGCCTGGTTTCCAGTTAGCCGGACAGAGTCCGCCAGTTTGCAGCGCCTGGAGAACACGAAGCGTTTCATCAACATCACGCCCAATGTTGTTATGGAAAACAGTTTGATATTGAAGCTCCCCTTCAGGATTAATAATAAACAATCCGCGCAAAGCCACACCTTCTTCTTCGATTAAAACGCCATATTCCCGGGATACCTCATGGTTTGTATCAGCAGCAAGCGGGTATTTCAGCTGGCCAAGACCGTTTTCTTTGCGGTCTGTATTGATCCAAGCTAAATGAGTATGGATGGTATCAGTTGAAACCCCGATGACTTCTGCATCAAGATCTTCGAACTCGTCATAGCGGTCAGACATTGCTGTAATTTCTGTCGGACAAACAAAAGTGAAGTCCATTGGATAGAAGAATAGCACTGTCCATTTGTCATTTTTCATGTTTTCCTCAAGACTTACTTTGCCGAATTCTTTGCTTGCAAGGACTGCTTCCATTTCAAAACGAGGAGCTTGTTTACCTACCATACGTTCTGCCATATGTATCCCTCCAATTTATTGTTTGGCTTAAAGGTCAAAATCGCATGAAAATAAAGGGTGATTAACCATTTTTAGTTATATTGCAATGCCATTATATAAAAGCAGATTTCCTGAGTCAATTTTTAACAAATCATGTATGTCTTTGGCTTCGACATTTTTGAATAAAACGTTTAACATGGTCATGTACAGGGTAACTAGTCTCAATGTGCAGCAATCAATTAGAAAAGGAGCTCAACATGGACTTTATTAAACAATATGATTGGGCGGGACTGATTACAAATGCCGGTGTTCTGCTCATTAAACTCGCCATTATGATATTGCTCTATTTTATCGTTCGATCATTAGGCATGAAAATCATTAAACATCTGTTTGCAAAATTCGAGGAGCAGAATAGCTTGTCTATCGGACGTGCACATACGCTCCGAAGCCTGACTCTTAACATATTTGCTTATACATTGATTTTCATATTTTTCGTCATGGTTCTAGATTTGTTTCATTATGATCCAAGCGCTCTTTTAGCGGGGGCAGGAATCGTCGGCCTGGCTGTCGGATTTGGCGCCCAAGGGCTTGTCAGTGATATCGTGACAGGTTTTTTTATTTTGCTTGAGAAACAATTGGATGTCGGAGATTATATTACCGTTTCCACCTTTGACGGAATTGTCGAGCAGGTTGGCTTAAGGACAACTCAAATCCGCAGCTTTGACGGAACACTGCATTACATCCCCAACAGAAACATCACAAACGTAAGCAATCATTCTCGTGGTACCATGCAGGCTCTTGTTGACATTAAAGTGCCGGCTGAAAGAAATATTGATGAAATGATTCATATTTTACAGCAGGTTTGTGATGAAACGGCAGCGGCTCTTCCACAAATAAAAGAAGGACCAAATGTCATCGGGATTCAAGAACTGGGGACTTCTGAAATTGTAATCAGGGTCATTGCCAAAACAGAAAATATGGAACAGTGGCGAGTCGAACGAGTGTTGAGAAAAGAAATAAAGAACGCGTTCGACCGCGCTTTCCCTAAAGAAACAGAATAAATAAAAGAACCGAAGCTTTTTGCTTCGGTTTTTATATTACTGAATTCTGCTTTCAACTTCGCTGCAAATTTCTTCAGCCGTCATCCCGGAAGCTGTAATGACAGGTGCTTGTGTTACCGTATCGGCTATCCCTTGCACATTATTATCAAGACCTGTTACGACACAGCAGTCACAGCCTTGAGCATCAGCAGGGCTTTTCATCATTACAACGTCATACCCTTTTTCTTTTAAAGCAGCTTCTACATCTGATAATGATTGTTCAATTCCAATTTTTTTAGCCATTTTTGAACACCTCCGTTTACTAGAGTGCTCATTTTATGGAATTTTATTCTTTCATTTGTACTTAATTGGCATAAACAGAAAAATAACCTGTCATGACATGAACCGCTGTTTCTATCGCATTTTCATCGGGATTCAGCTTAGCATGATGAAGCCCATGTTCAGAATCAGCGCCGAGCCAGAACATGAAGCCGGGATATTTTTTCAGCATATAGCCAAAATCCTCTCCAGTCATTGCTTCTTTTGCTTCAATTACTGTCGCCAGTTGATGTTCAGCAACAAAAGACATAAATTCTTCTGTTAATCCGCTCGTATTGTAAACTTGGTGATATACAGACGGATATGTCACTTTTCCTTTGCAGCGGAATCCGATTTCGATTCCTTTCACTACATCTTCAATCCGTTCCTTTACTTGTTTCATCGATTCTTCAGAAAGCGTGCGGATCGTGCCTTCCAGGTGGGCCGTTTCTGCAATGATATTTTGTGCCGAGCCTCCGGTAATGGTACCAACTGTAATAACAGCACTGTCTAGCGGATCTGTGTTTCTAGAGATAATCGTTTGCAGCTGGGTGACAAGTGTACTTGCTGCTACAACCATATCCTCAGCCAAATGCGGATATGCCGCATGTCCCCCTTTGCCTTCCAGATCGATGACTAGCTCTGATGTATTCGCAAATAGAAGGCCGCTTTTTGTCGCAATGGTGCCTACCGGAAGCTCTGGAGCAATATGAAGCGCAGTGATGAAATCAGGCTGCCACTTTTTTAATACATCGCTCTCAAGCATTGGTTCCGCACCGCCAGGCCCTTCCTCAGCCGGCTGAAACAGAAAAAGCAAATCATGTTTGACTGGGTGGTGAACAAAATGATCAATAATGCCGAGTGCAATCGTCATATGCAAATCGTGACCGCAGGCGTGCATGTTGCCGTGATGCTCTGATGCGAATGGAAGACCGGTTTGCTCTTCTATAGAAAGCGCATCGATATCGGCTCTGTACGCCAGCATTTTTTCCGGCGCCGTCCCGTTCACTTTTACAAAAAGCCCTGTTCGCCATTTCTCAATTTCAATTCTGTCTTGCGGATATTGTTCCAAGACATTTAATAAATACTGCTGGGTTTTGAACTCCTGAAATCCAAGCTCCGGTATACGATGCAGATCTCTGCGAATTGCGATGAGCTCCTCTATCTTCATTTCTATTCCTCCTGCCTATACGAATAAGGCGTGGATATATTATCCACGCCTTTTTTATCAAACTTTTCCTTACAGCTGGCGTAATTCCTGCTTGATTTCAGTTTTGCCTTTTGTTTTTTCATCAATGTCTTTGATTTTTTTAGCTGGTGTGCCTGCAACGACAGTGTATGGCTCAACGTCGTTTACCACGATCGCTCCCGCAGCAACAACAGCTCCTTTACCTACTGTTACACCTTCAAGCACAACAGCATTTGCGCCGATTACGACGTCGTCTTCAATCACAACCGGTTTAGCGGATGGCGGCTCAATAACGCCCGCAAGTACAGAACCCGCGCCGATATGGCAGTTTTTTCCGACAGTAGCTCGTCCGCCAAGCACAACGTTCATATCAATCATTGTGCCTTCGCCGATGACTGAACCGATATTAATAGAAGCACCCATCATGATGACTGCGTTATCACCGATTTCAACTTGGTCGCGGATGATCGCGCCCGGCTCGATACGCGCTTTGATGTTTTTAAGATCAAGCATTGGGATCGCAGAATTGCGGCGGTCATTTTCAACCACATAGTCTTCGATTTTGCTTTGGTTTTCTTCGATTGCTGTTTGGATTTCGCTCCATTCACCGAAAACGACACCAGTGTTTCCATTGATAAAAGCTTTCGCAGATTCGCCGAAATTGATTCCTTCCAGCTCACCTTTCACGTAAACCTTTACAGGTGTAGATTTTGTACTATTTTGAATAAATGAAATAATTTCATTTGCGTCCATCATTTTCATATGTATAGTCCTCCTCCTGATTTTCTACCTCATTACTGTATCAAAGGAAAGATACAAAGACAAGAAAAAAAGGAACAGCCGTTTTAGCAGTTCCCAGTGAGTGATCAGACAGCGCACCCGCTTTTCTTTGCGAATTGTCTCCCGAAGTTTATTAATTCTTCCTCTTCTTCACCTTCTGGATTATTTTCGATTTTTACCGAAGGCAGCACAATGTCTCCACCGCGTTCTTTTATTTTTGCCTCTAGCGTATCAACCGCTCCGCAGAAAAATTCATATGCTGTATCACCGGAACCGAATACAGCGCATGTTTTGCCGGAAAAATCAATCTCCTCCATGTCTTCAACAAGATCTAAAAATTCATCAGGCAGATCTCCGTCTCCCCACGTGTAGGTTCCCATTATGACATGGTCATAATCGGTAAACAGCTGGGCATCATCAATATCCATTGCTTCGAAACGGTCTACTTCTGCTAACGCCTCCTGAAGCCCCTTTTCAATCAAATCTGCCATAGCTTCAGTGTTGCCTGACATTGTTGCATAAATGAGCAAAATCTTCGCCAATTCCTTGTTCCTCCTCTAATGAATCATTGCTGAAACTTCGTACGGCTGGACAAATTTACATTCATACAAGCCTGCGCAAAAGAAATTCTCTTTCTGATTGGCCACTCTCCATCCATGTCCCTTAATGGTATCGAACCATTTTAACGACCGGGCTTCGAGATCAACCTGGTAAATTCTCGAAAAACCATTTTCATCTTGTGTTGTAGTGACATATATAATGCCATCATCCTCTGAAAGATCAAGAAATGATTCTTCATTTCTGATCATACTGGATTGTATGGTGAATTCTTCACCATTCAAAAGATTCCTTACAGTGACAGCACCGTGCTTTCCTTTCACAGAACCCATCGCCGCCACCAGCCAATTTTCATTGAACACGAGCATGGATGCCGTCATCCGGTTTTTTTCTTTTTTGACAACTTGGACAGTGTCACGCTTAATGTCGTAAGCCCAAATGCCGCCAAAATATTCGTGTATTTGCGTGCCGATAAAAAGATTGCCCCCGTGAAGGCATAACGACCGGATAACAGGGGGATTATGAAATTCGGCAAAAGGTTTGGCTACGCGCCATGAGACACCAAAATCATCCGATACATAAATACAATGCTTACCGTGGGCGCAGACAAACCCGTTGTTTCTGCCGGTAATCGCCCACACTGTTGCATTTGTCGGAAAGCTCGACATCGTCCAGGTTTTCCCTTCATCAGCCGAACGAATGACTGTTCCCTTTTCACCAACGCCAAATAAGTAAGGCCCTATGTAGCTGATACAGTGTATCTTACTTTTCAAACGAAAAAGCTTTCTCCAGCCCTGCTCCAAAGAGTAATGAAAAATGCCTTCTCTTTGTACCGCCACAAAATATCCAGAAAACGCCGATGCCGTAACAGCGGTTGCCCCTTTATGAAACATGGATTTTTTCCTTGTTCATATAATCTGCCCATGCAAGAAAACCTCTCGCAAACGCTCGGCAGCTTTCCACATCTTCATCTGTTTCAGGCGCTAATTCAATTTTTAGTGTTTCCTGGTAAACAGCAGCTCCCGCCTCTTGCAGCATGACATTGAACAAATTCACCGCTTCGCAAAACTTTGGATAAGAATAATCGCCAGACCCGAAGCAGGCTGTTTTTAAACCATTAAGCTGAATCTGTTTGACCTCTTCGAAAAAATCCTCCGCTTCGTAGGGCAAATCGCCGTCCCCCCATGTATAGGTGCCAATCAGTACATAATCATAGGAGGTTAAACAAGACGCATCCATATCATCTATCTCGACACAATCGATATCCAACTCATATTCCTGAAGCGTATCTTTTATTATGAAGGCAATGTCTTCTGTATTTCCTGACATGCTGGCATATGTAATCAAGGCTTTAGCCATGTTATCACCCCATTAGTTGATAATGATTTTCAATATCATATGTATCACTTTAAATGATAATGATTTTCATTGTCAACAGATAAATAAAAAAAAGACAGCACCTCGCTGTCTTTAAAATGGATTTTCCTGATCCAGCATATCCTTTATCACTTGTACAAAAGCTTGAACTTGTTTCAGTTCAAAGGCAGGCTCATAGCCTAATAACCATGTATCCCGACCGATCGGATGCCCTTTCATGTCTAAAAGAGGCATTTTATTCACTTTATCTTCATTTTGAAGGGTAACAGACGGCAAAATGGCATAACCGATTCCGTGCAGCGCCATCTGTTTGCACGTTTCAATCTGATCAACCAATATCGTCTGTTTCGGCGACGTTTTAAATTTTTGATGCCACCAGTGCTGAATTTCCTGAAAATAAGTGCTATCACTTTTAAACTGGATAAACGGCCGTTCTGTATGGGCAATATCTTCGATGCAGGAAATTTCAGTATCCACTAAATACAGATGATCTGTCATTAAGTAATCTTTGCGCCCCTTCCACTCAGGGTTGCCTCTTATAATGCCGATATGAACCTGATCCTCATACAAGCTTTTCAGCATTTCGCTGCTCCACCCGGTTATGAGCGAGATCTTTGCATTCGGATACTTTTCCACATACGTCTTCAGGACTTTAGGGAGCCAATGCTGACCGATTATGGAGGCGACGGCAAGCTTCAATGTGCCGTGAATTTCACCTTCAAGCTCGTCAATATTTTCTCTTATTCTTTCCTGCTCTAATGTCACATCATTCGCAAACTGAATGATTTTCTCACCGGCGGGCGTTACCGTTAATCCTTTTTGAGATCTTAAAAAGATTTTTGTTCCCCACGCCTTTTCAATGGTTTGTAAGCGCTGAGATAAAGCCGGCTGAGATACAAAAAGCCGTTCTGCCGCCTTTCTCATATTTAATTCCTCAGCTAAAACTACGAGCATATGAAGCTCTTGAAGCTGCATGTCGTCCTCCTTTTTGTTATCAATAAGTTTTTCTTATCTCCCATTCTAATAAAATCTTAGTTTCTTATTCAAGCCCTATTCTCGTTTAAATTATGTATGCGCTTTCTTTTTTCACTCTGCCTATATAATAAAAATAGGCCGTACAGCCTACTTATTCAACGAGCGTATATGCTTATTCAATTCCTTTAAAACGACTCTTCTCGTAAAAATCCCTTCAAATACCTGCTCGTCATTTTCAACACAGACAAATCCGTTATTAATGACCATGCCGAATCCCTTCATAATCGGATCATTGATATGAAGGCGCGGAATGTCGGTCAGCATGACTTCCTCAACAGTGATTTGGTCAAGCTTTTCAAACTCAATTCGCTCAAGTCCAAAAATACTGTTCATGATCATATTTGTCCCGATTAAGCCATGTAAACGGTAGGAAGGATCCAGAACCGGGATGGCTGTGTATCCGGTTTTTGTCAATACTAATAATGCATGCTCAAGGTTATTTCCGACTTGCACGTGCGCTACTTTGTCCGCCTCAATCATAAATTGTCCGACTGTTGCCTCAAGAAGTTGATCTGATTGTAAGCTTATCATGTTTTCGACCCCTTTTCATTTTCATCATCAATACATTCCCTATATTGCAATAATATAAACTTTATCAGTATTTGTCGAAAAGTTTCCTTTCAATAAAAAAGATACTCTTTGTGGAGTATCAATTATAGGGTGTCCCATTAATTTTCAAATCGAAATCGGTCGTATAGCGTTACAAGTTTTTTGTAGGTGGTTCCGTCAACGTTTTTGGTCCCTGTCTCTATATCGTTGATCTCACTGCTTAATAGCTCGATGGCATACTCATGGTTGATCAGGATATTCAGCAGAAGTTTTTGTTCTTCTTCTGTAAATCGTTCACCGATAAGACTCATTCGCAATCAGGCCCCCTGTTTTATACTGAATACCTCTGAAAGCAAGACAACTTACTTTCAGCTCTACCGCTAGAATAAGTAATCAGATAACAAACGTCAACCGCATAATTCGACATTTACCTTGGCTTTTTCAGCCAAATTATTTTGTGAAACGATTTGCATAGCTGAAGGCAGTGTATGAATCCGGCTTTATTTTGGCCTCAATCCCCATGGAGGTAATACGTCCAGTCATTTCTTGGATCAGATCTTTTGTAAGCCCTTTTTTCCCAATATCCAAGTGAACTTCAAAGGTAAGATCCGCCCCCTCACCGGTAAAGGGCAGGAGCAGATCGGTAATATCCATTAAGTGTCCATCAAGAATATGAGCGGCCGTTTCTTGGCTGTACGCCGTTTCTAACGAAATCTTCTCCCGAAGGCTATGTATGGGTCTGTCGACTGTATGATTTTTCAAGCAGCCCCAAGCTCCCTTGCCTGTACGATGCAAATGCAATGCGGTAATAAACTTTGTGTAGTCGCGGTAAACCTGTGAATCGGTTCCGATCGATAACACATAAGAAGAACGGGGGTCCTTTTGAACAAAGGCTTTAAGCCGTTCCATCACATCTTGAAAGGTCATCTGTGCTTCTGAAAGATTATAAAACAGAAAAGAATCAGCCATCACGACACTCCTTTTCAAGGATTTACAACCATGAAACAAGTATGTTCCTTACCGTTTATTTCGATTACTTTTGCAAAGGCGGAAGCTTGTTCCCCCCTATTTCAGGAATCTTACTGAAGAAGTTCAAAGATTTCGATGGAAACCATGTCGATATTATCAAACGGATATGTGTTAGGTTTTTCACCTTTTTGGAAAACCGTCAGTTCAAACGTTTGATTTTTTTCGAAATATTTAACACTGCATATTTTCTCACCATTCACTTCGAAATAGCGCTGCATTGGCTCGTTAGCCGCTTCCGCTGTTTCTTGCAGACTTTGCAGCCGTGTGATGATACCCATTAATTGTGACATTCTAAAAAAAGACTCCTTTCAAAAAGCAACTTCAAATCAACAAGTATTTATTATAATACAAGTTCTATTGAGCATCATACCATAAAGTCGGACAGGATGGCATTTTCACTGCTGAATTTAAGCAAAGAAAAAAAGTGAAAAAAACTATTTTTCTTTAGTTTGAGGCTTTTTTTGAATGTCATGCACACAATTATAATTTTTTTCGAATCTTTGGCAGCATTAAGAATGCCTTTTTGCAACGTTGTCAAAACCTTCTTTTGAATTTTCTGGTGAAGTCCCGCGTGGCCATAATCAATGGGAGTCATGCTGGATAGAGGTAAACAACAGAACTGAAATAAACATTTCAGAACGAATTTTCCTCCTCACCCGTGCAGCAGTGTCAGGGGTGTTCGGCACTGAATGTTTCTCCCCGTGTTAAACGTTTACCACTAGTTAGGTTTATTGTTTCATTGGATTGTCCTATGCTTTGACAAATAAAAAACTTGGCGGGGGTAGCGCCAAGTTTTTTCGGATCTTGATCTGATAGAGGGGTTGGGGAACAGAGAGTAGCTTCTCTCTATAATTAAATGATAATGATTCTCAGTATCAATGTCAATCGTTTTTTGATATTTTTTTCAATTCATAAAAAAAAAACGGCCTTTCAGCCGTTAAATCAGTCCGTCCTGCTCATATAAATAAGAATAAGGCAAGTCTATAAATAAATACATCTGATCATCCATCGGATATGAAAACGTTCTGATCATTTCACCTGTTTCCAAATCACTGTACAGATCACTGAAAAAACCTTTTCTGAGATTTCTCATTCTCATAATGTTCTCCAGAAAATAAGGGCGCCAGCTCCAGTTCTTTTCCGCATATTCCGGCTGATAAATCCATTCTCCGTCTTGCTTAAACACATTTCCCGTCAGCTGATCGCCTTCTTCATCACACATGTAAATCCTGAAGCTGCAATCTGTCAGCTCTTCCGCCAGCTTTTTAATAAAGTCATCATCAGAAGACAGATTGTTTTTTCTCAAAGAGGTCACAGCCTGATGCACTCGTTTGTAAAACTGTTCAGAGTGCTCATAGACGGTCTCCAGTTTCTTTTTCTCATGTGTGATAAATTGGTGAAATTCAGTTTTAAGTCTTTGTTTCAATACATCTCTCTCTAGAAACGTTTCAGATGGAGACACCAAGTAATAGCCCTGAAAATAACGGCCTCCGTTTCTCCAGGCGTACTGTAGCTGGAAGTTCGCCTCAATGTCTTCATACAATAGCGCCGCACCGATTTTTCTTGCTAATAAAGATATGCTGTACAGCACATGCTCATATGACGGTGACGGCTGTGACACTTTCAGCGCCTGCAAATCGATTTTTAACAGATCTGGTGAGAGCAGCGCGATTCTGTCCAAGTTGCTGCTTTCTTTTCCGATGTTGTCAACTGCGATTTTAATTCCGTATGTACGATAGTATGCAAGCATATGGTAGAGCTGCTCAATATCCCCTTCAAAATTGTGCTCTGTAATTTCAAGAACAAAACGGTGGAGTTCGATTCCCTTCGCTTCATATTCTTTCAGAAGCTCCAGAAAGCTTTCACCATGATCCAGCATCAGCAGATTGGCATCCTGATTCATAAAAATCAGCAGATCAGAATCCGCCTCTAAAAAGCGGTCAAGAGCCTGGCGGATAATTCTGTTATCAACCTCTAGTTTATATTCTTCGGGTATCCCCGCATCTAAAAAGAAGGGCCCGAGACTTTGGATTTCTGAATCTGCCAAAATTCGTCCAAGCACCTCATATCCGACAACCTTCTGCTCCTCGGCACTAAAAATCGCCTGGTAATATGGAAGGACATCATCAATGTTCGTTAAAATATCAAGTGGATCCAACATGTTATCACCTGCTTCTCTATCTTTGTCTGATTATACCACATTGAATCCAAAGATTAATATTCTTTAAAACGGATAAGGATTCAGCCATTGCCCCCCGTCCATTGTGATACAATCCCCGTTTATATAGGATGCTTCATCAGAAAGCAAAAACGCTGCCAAAGCGGCGATTTCCTCCGGTGTGCCCAATCGGCCGAGCGGCACACTGTTCATCGTGCGGGCCATCGCTTTTTCCGATTCAAATAGCTTCTCCGCACCGCCTGTTCGTTCAATCGGTCCGGGGGCTATCGCGTTTGTACGAATGCCGTATTTGCTCCCCCATTCAACGGCCAGCGTTCTTGTCAATGACAATACCCCCGCTTTGGCTGCAGCGGAATGAACGACCCCCGCTCCCGCTCCCCAAGCGTACGTGGCTGCCATATTTAAAATGACACCCTGCTGCTTCTGGTCAATCCAATGCCTTGCCGCTGCTTGGCTGCAAAAAAATGTGCCGTTTAAAACAATCTCAATAACGGCTTTCCATCCATTGGGCGTCAGCTTTTCTGCCGGACAAATAAAGTTTCCGGCCGCGTTGTTAATCAGCGCGTCAAGCCGGCCAAAGGCTTTTACCGCTTCTTTAATCATGTCTGAAGCGGCGGAATCGGAACGGACATCCATTTGAAAACAAGCGACCTGTCCCTCAAAGGTCTGAATTTCTTTTTTTGTTTCCTCAAGTGCCTCATGGTTCCTCCCTGTCACCATAACGTGCCACCCTAATTCAGCCTGTTTTTTTGCCATCGCTTTTCCCATGCCGCTTGACCCGCCGGTAATAATTACCGCCTTTTTTTCCATGTTTATCCCTCCTATTATGAATGAGTATTCATTCAATAATATTCTATCATTATATCCCTGCCTCTGTCAGCACATGCTCATATGAGATTTTTATCAGATACAGATGATATAATAGAAAAACTCTATTAAAGGTTGGTTTGAAATGAAAAAAATGTCCAGAAGACAATTTCTAAAAGGAATGTTCGGCGCTCTTGCTGCCGGGGCTTTAACGGCCGGCGGGGGATATGGCTATGCCAGGTATCTCGAGCCGCATATGATCGAGACAACCGAACACACAATAAAAAGCTCTCTCATCCCGCACGGATTTGACGGTTTTAAAATCGTGCAGTTCAGCGATGCACACTTGAGTGATTACTTTACTCTCGAAGATTTAAAAACTGTCATTCTTACAATTAATGAATCTAAACCTGATCTCATTGTTTTTACAGGTGATATTATCGATAATCCTGATACGTACCAGCACCACCAGGCAGTCATTCCATTATTGAGAAAGCTTAATGCTCCCTTCGGCAAGCTTTGTATTTACGGCAATCATGATCACGGAGGCTATGGAACTGCCGTTTACAAAAGCCTGATGACGGCCGGAGGTTTCACGGTATATCGCAATGGCTATCAAACATTGTCACTCGCAGATGGCAGCAAAATCGAGATTGCTTCGCTTGATGACTTAATGCTGGGAAACCCAGATTATGAAGGCACCCTTTCAAGGCTGAGCGACAGACTTTTTTCCATTCTTCTCGTCCATGAACCTGATGCGGCCTTGAAAACAACAGATTATCCCGTGAACCTTCAGCTTTCCGGCCATACACACGGCGGCCAGATTCAGCTGCCTTTTTACGGACCGATTATTACGCCTCCATATGGAAAAGTCTACACAGAGGGAATGTATCAAACGGGCAGCACTCATATTTACGTAAACCGAGGCCTCGGGATGACCAGGCTGCCTTTGCGGTTTCTGGCCAAGCCTGAAATCACTGTCTTCACCTTAAAAAGCACAAATTAATGTAGCAGGATGGGCTCCTCATCAATACTTATAAGTAAAAAAGGAGGATGAGGAAACTGCTTACGTACCAGGTGAAGCAAGGTGATACACTGAACAGCATCGCGGCTGATTTCAGAATCAGCACGGCTGCATTACTCCAGGCTAATCCGTCACTGCAGGCAGGGCTCACCGCAGGACAGTCCATAGTCATCCCCGGACTGCCGGACCCTTATACAATTCCGTATCATATCGCAGTCTCAATCGGAGCGAAGACCCTTACGCTGTTCCTAAATAATCGGGTAATGAAAACCTATCCCATCGCCGTTGGTAAAATACTAACGCAAACGCCTACTGGCGAGTTTTACATTATTAACCGCCAGCGCAATCCCGGCGGCCCATTTGGCGCTTATTGGCTGAGCCTTTCAAAGCAGCACTACGGAATACATGGGACGAATAATCCCGCTTCGATTGGTAAGGCTGTTTCTAAAGGCTGCATTCGCATGCATAACAAAGACGTGATCGAACTTGCTTCAATTGTGCCAAACGGAACGAGAGTCACGATTAACCGGTAATGTTTTCTTATTTGTTTCAAAAACAGGCGGTTTATAATATGATAAAGTGGGACCTTTAGGGTAAGGAGCGTTTTTATGGATATATTTAAAAATCGTAATTTTGTTCGTCTATTTTTCGCAGCACTCGCTTCTCAAATGGGCACGACAGTAGGCAACATGGCCTTTGCTTTTTTTTTGCTGGACCGATTCAGCAGCCAGCCTTCATATACGACCTTGGCGGAGCTGATGTATTCTCTTCCGACCATATTTGTATTTCTGATCGTGGGAGTCGTCGCGGACCGGTTTGACAGAAAAAAGGTGGCAGAAAATTGTGATTGGATCAGAGCAGGCCTGACTGTCGTGCTTTTTTTCACTTTATTTACCGGCAATATTCCTCTTGTTTTTTGTATCTTATTTATCAGAAGCGCTGTAACAAAGTTTTTCTTTCCGGCAGAAAACAGTTTGGTACAAGCCATTCTGCCGAAGGAGCATTATGCGAAAGCGGCAGGGCTTAATCAGATGCTTTTTAGCATTTTTATGGTGTTTGGAGTCGGTATAGGCGCGTTTATGTACAACACAATCGGTATTGAAGGCGCCATTATTCTTGATTTTGTCAGCTTTATCATTTCCGGGCTGCTGATCCGCAGCTGCCGGATTCCAAAAGAAGCCCGACAGCCAAACGGTGCATTCAGCTGGAGAAAGACTTCTGTTAAGGATTCAATAAATGACTTTAGAGAAGGCATCCTCTATATTTTAAAAAACAAATTGCTGGCATCTCTTATTTTTGGCTTCTTCATTTTTGGATTTGTCAATGGAGGATTCGCCGTATTGCCTATGTTTACAATGAAATATGGATTGGCGCCTGACCGTTATGAGTGGCATACGTCTGTATTTACGATCGCACTCGGGTTTGGGCTTCTGGCAGGAAGCGTAATCGGCACGCTCATCTCTAAAAAAGTGAAGCCGCACTTTTTAATGTCGATACCGATTTTCATTGCAGGTTTGCTGATCTTCGTCCTCGGCTACACCAATATTTTATGGGTGTATTACGCGGCAGCTTTTGCACTGGGAATGTGTATCGGACCGATCAACATTGCAATCGGAGGGTGGATGCCAAAAATTGTTCATCCAAAACTGATGGGACGTGTAAGCGGCATGCAGGACCCTTTTATGATGTTTGCACAGTCTTTGACACTTGGCTTAGTCGCGCTGTTATTCCCTAAGTTTGTTTCAAACATTGATTATCTTTATTACGGCATGGGTGTTATTATCCTGCTCGTTTTTATTTTTTATTTTATTGCACTGCCAAAATACAGTGCTCAGGCTGTGGAAGTGAATGTTCAGGAAGCATTTCAAGAACAGCCGAAAAAGAAGGCAAGATCTGTATAATGCAGGTTAAAAATGCGCTTTTTTTCTTAGAAAAAAGCGCATTTTTACATTCAATATTTGCATTTCAACTTTAAAAAAGTATAATCTAAACATATAGAAATTGATAAGAGCAAAGGAGAGAAATAATGGACGACCATGCATATACGAAAGATCTGCAGCCAACCGTAGAAAATCTTTCAAAAGCAGTTTACACTGTGAACCGCCATGCAAAAACCGCCCCCAACCCTAAATACCTATATCTGCTGAAAAAACGGGCTTTGCAAAAGCTTGTCAAAGAAGGTAAAGGAAAGAAAATAGGGCTTCATTTTTCAAAAAATCCAAGGTTCAGCCAACAGCAATCGGACGTGCTTATCTCAATCGGAGACTACTATTTTCACATGCCTCCAACTAAAGAAGACTTCGAACATCTTCCGCATTTAGGTACACTTAATCAATCGTACCGAAATCCTAAAGCTCAAATGTCTTTAACAAAAGCGAAACACCTATTGCAAGAATATGTCGGCATGAAAGAAAAGCCGCTAGTGCCAAATCGCCAGCAGCCAGCTTACCATAAACCGGTCTTTAAAAAACTTGGCGAGAGTTACTTTTAAAATAAAAACAGCCGTGCCTCTTTCTGGCAACGGCTGTTTTTATTTATTCAATAACATACGTATCCACTTTTTTAATCAAATCACTGATCTCAGGCTTGCTGATTTGCTCATCTGCGCCTACAACTTCGCCGCGGTGACGCAGATCATCCGTAATTAACGATGAGAAAATCATAACCGGCACATCTGAGCTTTTCGGATTTTCCTTCAGCAGCTTTGTGAGCCTGTGTCCGTCCATTTTTGGCATTTCAATATCAGTGATGATCATATCAATCTGTTCTGATAAATCAGTTTCGTTTTCAGCAAGGTTCATTATGTATTCATATGCCTCTTTTCCATTTTCAAACGAAGCGATATTGTTGTACCCTGCTTCTTTTAATTCATCCTGCAAGAGGCGCATCAAAAGCGGTGAGTCCTCTACAATGATAAGCTTTTTATCAGTTCTTCTTTCATCGAAGCCCTCGGTATGCATATTATACGTGTCAACACCTGAATCTGATTCAATGTCATAAATAATTTTTTCATAGTCAGGCAAAAAGATCATCAGGTCTTCGAGCTTAATAATCCCGGTAAGGTGCCGCTCCATTCCTTGATTTAACGATGTCGGCTTTTCAATCGCTTCCCAGGATACTCTGTGAATTTGAGAAACAGAGCCGACATGAAAAACAATTTTCCGTTTATTAAATTCAGTCACGATATATTTCTCATCTTTTGATCCTTCAGGCTCTACTCCAAAAAATGAGAAGAGACTGATCACAGGGAGGATTTCTCCTCTGAGTTTAATCATTCCTTCTACATGCTGATGGGAGTGAGGCACTGATGTCACCTCGACAGGCTGAATAATTTCTCTTACCTTCATGACGTTAATTCCGAAAGCATTTTCACCCACGCCAAACTTCACAATTTCTAATTCATTTGTACCAGAATCCAATAAAATTTCGTATTGTTGTAACGACAATTCAATCCCTCGCTATTCGCATTCAGTATTGTACTGTATATATCGGCGTAATTTGTAAAAAGTGAATGGCAGCTCTTCAAAATCGAATTCCGAAGGCAACAAGACGCGTTCCTCAAAAAAGAAACTTTTTTCCTAATAACCATTGACTTTCCAACTAACAGTGATAAAATAGTCAAGGATTTTTCCAAAGAAGGGTGTAAATAATGGGTACCTTAGTAATATTTAAAGAAAACGAAATGACTGTTTTAGAGGATATCAGTGAAGAAACTTACCTGAATATGAAGAAAGAATCAGCTGACCTTCAAGAAGAGCATCCTCCGTATCTGATTTGGCACGAAGACCTTCATTTTGATTATGGCTATTAATGAAATTGGCACATATAAACAATAATAGAACATGATACAATAAAGACAATCAAATCGCTGGTTGTCTTCTTTTTTTCTGAAAAGAAAGGTATGTTTAGAAAAAAGGCGCATACAATCGAAATATATCAGTTAAAAAGGTGACAAATGATCAGCTAGTGGTAAAATAGGATAAACTCATTATATTTGTTAAGGTGATGAATTATGGAACATTTGCTGAATCCGAAAGCAAGAGAGATCGAAATTTCAGGAATACGCAAATTCTCGAATCTTGTAGCCCAACACGAAGACGTCATTTCACTTACAATCGGCCAGCCTGATTTTTTCACACCGCATCATGTGAAAGCTGCCGCAAAAAAAGCCATTGATGAAAACGTGACGTCATATACTCCGAATGCCGGCTACCTGGAGCTGAGACAAGCTGTGCAGCTTTATATGAAGAAAAAAGCGGATTTCAACTATGATGCTGAATCTGAAATTATCATCACAACAGGCGCAAGCCAAGCCATTGATGCTGCATTCCGGACGATTTTATCTCCCGGTGATGAAGTCATTATGCCAGGGCCTATTTATCCGGGCTATGAACCTATTATCAATTTGTGCGGGGCCAAGCCTGTCATTGTTGATACTACGTCACACGGTTTTAAGCTTACCGCCCGGCTGATTGAAGATGCTCTGACACCCAACACCAAGTGTGTCGTGCTTCCTTATCCGTCAAACCCTACCGGCGTGACTTTATCTGAAGAAGAACTGAAAAGCATCGCAGCCCTTTTAAAAGGCAGAAATGTCTTCGTATTGTCCGATGAAATATACAGTGAATTAACATATGACAGACCGCATTACTCCATCGCAAACCATTTGCGGGATCAAACAATTGTCATTAACGGCTTGTCAAAATCACACAGCATGACCGGTTGGAGAATTGGATTTTTATTTGCACCGAAAGACATTGCAAAGCACATTTTAAAGGTTCATCAATACAATGTGTCGTGCGCCTCATCCATTTCTCAAAAAGCCGCGCTTGAAGCTGTCACAAACGGCTTTGACGATGCATTGATTATGAGAGAACAATACAAAAAACGTCTGGACTATGTTTATGACCGTCTTGTTTCCATGGGACTTGACGTAGTTAAACCGTCCGGTGCGTTTTATATCTTCCCTTCTATTAAATCATTTGGAATGACTTCATTTGATTTTAGTATGGCTCTTTTGGAAGACGCTGGTGTGGCACTCGTGCCGGGCAGCTCGTTCTCAACATATGGTGAAGGATATGTAAGATTGTCTTTTGCGTACTCGCTGGACACGCTGAGAGAAGGCCTGGACCGTTTAGAATTATTTGTATTAAAAAAACGTGAAGCAATGCAGACGATAAACAACGGCGTTTAAGCCGTTGTTTTATTTTTTTGGAAATGAAATTTTAAACGCTGTGCCTTTTTCAGGATGGCTGTCCACATGTATAACTCCCTGATGGTTTTCAATGATATTAAATGTCACCATTAATCCAAGCCCCGTACCTTTTTCTTTTGTTGTTAAAAATGGCTCTCCAATCCGGTTTAGTACCTTTTCAGGTATACCTTCCCCTTCGTCTTTGACAGTAACATGAACAGAATGCTCATCTTCGGTTATGATAATGTCTACTGTTCCCCCATCAGGCATTGATTCAACTGCATTTTTGATTAAATTAATGAATACCTGCTTTAATTGGTTTTGATCCCCGTTTATATAAATGCTGTCTTTTTCATAACTTGTTCTGATAAAAATGCCATTTAAATTCGCCTGCGTTTCTAACAGGGCTGAAACCTCACCAATTAATTTTTTTAAGTTCAAATATTCTTTGACAGCATTTTGCTGAGGTTTCGCCAGCATGAGCAGTTCACTGAGTATTAATTCGATACGGCTGAGTTCAGAAAACACAATATCAAAGTAATGTTCGTTGCCTTCCATTGTCGGTTTCATCAGCTGTAAAAATCCTTTGATCGCTGTAAGAGGGTTGCGGATCTCATGGGCGATTCCCGCCGCGAGCTGCCCTGCGATTGATAATTTTTCCGATTTCAGCATCAATTCTTCTGTTTGTTTTCTCTCTGAAATGTCCCGAAGAATGACCTGGACGGCCGCTTCACCAAAAAAGGTCGTCGGAATGCAGACCATCTCTGTATAGATGACCCTGTTCTGAAAGGTGAACCAGGATTGCTTGACAATTTCAGATTCTGTTTTTTGCTCGGCGATGTTTTGGATTCTCTCTTTTACATCCTCGTGATCGCAAGGATGCAGCTGATCGTATATGTTTTTGCCAATTAAGTCCTCATAAGTAGCCGCTTCAAACAGGGAAATTCCCGATTCATTCATAAACACCCATTTTCCATTGTGAATCACCGCAATGGTATCAATGGAATTTTGAATCAGCAGCTGATATCGTTCACGGCTTTTTTGCAGGATGGTTTGGAATTTTTTCCTTGAAGAGATATCGATCAGCAGCAGCAGCTCAGCCTGCTTGTTTTTGTAGACGGTCGGGGATGCTTTCACTTCTAAATGAACAGGTGTGCCATCAAGCCTTTTCCACGTCTGTTCAATCATTCCGACTTCCATTCCTTTTTGCATTCGTATAATCCTGTTTTTCACGATATCATGATATTCTTCTTCAATAAATTCATAGGACCATTTACCAATAATAGCATCCTTGCTTTTTGCTCCCAGCATTGAGAGCATCGCGCTGTTTACATAGACGATCTTGCCTTTGACACTGATGCATAGCGGACTCGGGAGATTTTCAACCAACCGTTCATAATCATCCGTTATATATGTAGTCGATTCCGGGCTTGCAGGTTCGATTTCATGTTTTTCGCAGTTTAGGGATTGATGGCCTGTTTCTTCTTCAAGAACCTTCATTTTCAAAATGATTTCCCGTTCTGTCCGCTCAGCTCTTGTCGTAACAATTTCTACCGCAGCCTCCACCCACACAATCGTATGATCTTTTTTAATAAAACGAAAGGTGCACGGCATCAGATGATGTTCATTATAAAAATAGCTTTCAACCAAAAATTGGTCTTCCTCATGCAGAAACGTTTTGAGGAATGATCCGATCATCTCTCCTTGGAGATAGCCCAAATGCAGTTTGGAGTTGGCAGATATATAAATGATGCGTCCATTAGAGGCCAAGACTGCATGAATATCGGTTTTTGTTTGAAGTGGTTTAACATGCTGCGTATCCTGTTCCACAGAATCCCTCCTTTGCATGATCATCGTGTTTCGACATATACAGATTGACTTTTACCTAGTATGATTCGCTAGAAAATGAGTATTCTCCTTCTATTCTTATGGTGAACGTCAATTTTTGAATAAAAGAAAGGGCACACAATCTTTTAGTTGTGCACCCTGTTTTTTATTTTTTACTGTGTTTTTTTTCGAGCTCTGCGTAGGCGTGGATAGCTCTTTTGGCAATAATTTTATTGATCTTATCATCATCATTTACTGATGGAACAACAACACTAAAAGCCACTTTTGGATTTTTCGATGGGTAATAGCCGACAAAAGTCAGATTGTATGTTTTTTTCCCCCACCAGTTGCGATTCGTGCCGTAGTAAAATGTTTCCGCTGTTCCCGTTTTCCCTGATACATCTTCTGTAAACGTATTTTTTGCTGTCCCTGAAGTGGTAACTAGCTTCATTCCGGTCTTCACCTGCTGAATGTCACTTTCTGAGTTGTTAATTTTGTTGAGAATGTTTGGCTTTCTTTGTTCAATGGTCTTCCCAAGGCCTTCTTTTTTGCTGGGCTCATGGATACTTGTAACAATTCTTGGCTGAACACGGTAGCCCCCATTGGCAATTGATGAGATGTACTGTGCCATTTGAAGCGGTGTATATGTATCGTATTGTCCAATGGCCAAGTCTAAAATTAACCCCCCTACCGCATCAGGTGTAGTTTGCATTCCGGCTGATTCCTGCGGAAGATCAATACCTGTCTTTACTCCCAGGCCAAATTGGCTGTAGTAATTTCTCATTTTGTTTAAATCCTTCTGGTCAGCAGGAAGAGGTCCATGCGGCTTGTATGTGACACCGGCAATGTGCATGGCAACATTAAACATATATACGTTTGAACTTTTTTGCAGAGCGGTTAATTCATTGATGGTTCCCATGTTCATGTAGGATTTCTTCGGTTTGTTACCGTATCCTGCTAAATAAAGAGGTGTATCAACAAAATATTTATAATGCGGGATTCCGTCCTGATAGCCGGCAAGTACGGTGGCACCCTTTACTGCTGAACCCATTTCATATTGGGTTGTAAATGCCCCTATCGCATAATCCTGAATTTTGTTTGTTTCTAGATCTATCTTTTTCCCTGCCATCGATAAAATATCGCCGTTGTTCGGGTCCATCATCACGGCAAAGGCTCTGTCAAGCATGTAATTTCCGCGTGCACGGCTGTTTCTTACTTCTTCTTCAATGATCTTTTCTACCTTTGCCTGAAGCTCCATGTCAAAAGAAAGCTGAAGATCGTATCCCCTGCTGCCTTTATCAATGGTTTTTTGGCTGACGACATTTCCTTTATTATCTTCTACGTATTCCACTTTTTCTTTATGCGAATTTAAATATTCTTCATATTGATACTCTAAATAACTTTTTCCCACCCTGTCATTATTCGCATAGCCTCTTGTTAAGTAGAAATCTTTCCGGTCGCTCAGCAGGCCCTGATCAGGTGTCGTGACGCCCCCGAAAACAGAATAAAGGGTTTTGTCATAAGGATATTTTCGTGTCCAATCGTTTACGATATCGATTCCCGGAAGTTCTTCTAAATGCTCAGAAACAATGGAAATTTCATCATATGTTAAGTCATTTTTTGGTCTTTGCGAGGAGTTTTTCTTCTCATCAAGCAGCGCTCCGTTTTTTCCATTGCTATTGCTCTTATTTGGATTCATTGCCTTTACGATTTGAGGTTCGTAAGCATTCCCGCTTGAAAACCTTGTATATATCGCAGCAGTTTCCATTTCATCGTCATCTTGCTGAATAGCCTTTAATTCTTGATCTGGAACACGCTCTATTTGAAGCTTGTAAGCCTGGTCTCCTTTCAGATTGCTTTCTGATTCCTTAAGCAGAGCGGCGGCTTTTTTCGGATGAGCTGCGATCCAATAATCACGAAGATCCCTTTCCTTCAAAAATTCGGTATCAATATGAATGAAAGAAGCAAGACGCTTCGCTGTTTTGATTTTATCTTCTGTTTTTGTGCTAGATGTTGATACATACACAATTTCTGGAACGCTCTGGTTGTCGACAGCAACTTTCTGGTTTCTGTCGTACATCTTCCCGCGAGGCGCAGGATAGTAAGCTGTTTTTGCATTTGATTTCTCAGCGTCTTCTTCATGCTGTTCGCCTTCAACAATTTGAACAACCCCGAGCTTAAAAATTAATGCAGTGAATAGAACAAAGACAGCTAGGAAAAAAAGGTTCATTCTGATTGCTCTGTTTCCTTTGCTCTTTTTCTTTGGTTCACGTCCTATTTCAGTCACTTCTGGTTACCCCTCTCAAATCATTCAATATATTTACATATACTGAGATTAATTGTAACACCTTTGTAATAGTTGTTACAGCGAAAAGGAGTAAAAAAAGCTGTCAATATAAAAACACATTAAAATATAACTAACGGTTCAAAAAAAAGGAAGCTATGTAACGGTACGATAAAATCATATATACCGCTGATTCCCTTATTCTTAGTGATTCAACGGATTTACTTTACGAAAATGACAATCTCTATTTGTCAAAGGAAAGTGCTGGAATCTTTATGACAAAAAAGCTATGTTATGATTTTTCTGTAGAAACAAACAACTCTAGGAGGTTACGAACTAATGAAGAAAGCATTTATTTTATCTGCTGCCGCTGCGGTTGGATTATTCACATTCGGGGGCGTACAGCAAGCATCAGCGAAAGAACTCTCCTGCCAGGCTGTGGTTACAGTAAAAACGGGGAACACAGTACAAAACATGTCACTTAACGATGCAGTGAAAAAACTGCATATTAACACAAATATCAAAACGTTAAACGCTGCAAACGAAGAAGAGATTAAGCAGCTTCTTCAAAAACATGCGAAGCAATCTAACGTGAAAGTTCAGGATGTTCAAAAGACAGAAACGGCAAAACCTGCACAAAAGACTACTGAAAAAGCAGCTGCTGATCAAAACACTGCTTCTAAAGCACCTGCAACTGCTGAAAAAACAAACACAACAACATCTGCACCTTCATCTGTAAGTGCATATGAGAAAAAAGTTGTTGAACTTACAAATGCAGAAAGACAAAAACAAGGATTAAAGCCGCTTCAAATTGATGAAACGTTAAGCAAATCTGCACGCGCAAAATCTCAGGATATGAAGGACAAAAACTACTTTGATCACCAAAGCCCAACATACGGCTCACCGTTTGATATGATGAAATCTTTCGGAATCAGCTACAAAACAGCAGGTGAAAACATTGCGAAGGGCCAAAAGACACCAGAAGAAGTAGTAAAAGCTTGGATGAACAGTGAAGGACACAGAAAAAACATTCTAAACCCTAACTTTACTCACATCGGTGTTGGCTACGTTGAGTCTGGAAGCATCTGGACACAACAATTCATCGGAAAATAATAAAAAAAGATTGCCTGTTTCGTACAGGCAATCTTTTTTTATTTCACCCAAAGCTTATATATACTCTGTGTTCCGCTGTTTTCTTCACCTTGAGCAGCTAGCTTGTCATATAAGGATTTTGCGAGCGACAAGCCTGGCATTTCTTCCCCCATTAATTCTGCTTCCTCTAGTGCAATTCCCATATCCTTAATAAAATGCTTCACATAAAATCCCGGTTCAAAGTTGCCTTGCAGCATACGGGGAGCAAGATTTGACAATGACCAGCTTCCGGCTGCGCCCGTTGTGATGCTTTTCAGAACATTTTCCGGCTCTAGGCCTGATTTTTGGGCATAAGCCATCGCTTCAGCAACACCGATCATACCGGCTGCAATTGCAATCTGATTGCACATCTTGGTATGCTGTCCGCTTCCAGCCGGTCCTTGATACTGAATATTCTCTCCCATTAAAGAGAAAATCGGCATGCAGGCTTCAAAAGCTTCTTTTTCTCCACCGACCATAATTGCGAGTGTTCCGTTTTGTGCACCGACGTCTCCACCGGAAACAGGAGCGTCTAAAGCGAACAATGCTTTTTCTTTGGCCGCTTCAGCAATCTTCTTCGCAAGCGAAGGCTTAGATGTCGTCATATCAATAAGATATGCGCCTTCTTTTGCGTTTTCAATAATTCCATTGCTTCCGAAATACACTTCTTCAACATCACTGGGATAGCCGACCATTGTGATGATAACATCCGCTTCTTTCGAAAGATCTTTGACCGTATCTTTCCAGATCGCGCCTTTTTGAAGTATGCTTTCTGCTTTTTCTTTTGTCCGGGTGTACACCAAAACAGGGTGGCCGTCATTGAGAATATGTGATGCCATGCTTTTTCCCATTACTCCAAGACCGATAAAACCAATTGTTTTTTTCAAGGTCATTCCTCCCAGATGTTTCGTTTAGATTTTAGTTAAAATTTATCATTTTTCCTTCATTTTCTAGACTACCATATCTATTCATCTTATAAAATAAAAAATCCCCAAAACAAATGATGTTTGGGGATGTAATTGGATTACAATGTGAATTTTGCAATTGTGTTCATAAGCTCTTGGCTTGCATGTTTTAGTGTTTCCGTTGAGTGTTTGACTTTCTCAAGGGTGACAAGCTGTTCATCGGTTGATGCGTTCACTTCCTCTGCTGCGGCAGCTGATTCCTGTGATATGGCTGAAATGCTTTGAATAGCTTCAGATATCGCAAGCTGTTCTTCACTCATTCTTTGAATTTCCGCGTAAATGTGATCAATACCTTGTACCAGTGACTGCATTTCTGCAGTTATCGTATTTAATACCTCTCCAGTTTCGTGAATGGCACTGTTTTGTTCATCATTCATTCTGCTTGCCTCAACCATCGCGTGAGAGGCCTCTTTTGTCTCAAGCTGGATAAGCTTCACAGTCTCGCTGATATGCTTTGTAGAAAGGGCTGATTGCTCAGCTAACTTCCGCACTTCATCGGCTACGACGGCAAAACCGCGCCCGCTTTCTCCGGCTCTGGCTGCCTCAATACTGGCATTTAAGGCAAGCAAGTTGGTTTGATCAGATATGTTTGAAATCGCTGTAACGACTTCTTCAATATTCTTAGTTTGATTTTCCAAATCCAGCAGCATCGTTTCAACCTTTTTCGTTTCCATATTGGCTTCGTTTGATTTCATCAGCAGCTGGCCGAGCGCGTCAAGTCCTTTATAGCTTGCATCCTCGGACGATTTTGATCGTTCTTTAATTCCGCCTGCCTCCTCAGCGATTTGCCTGATTTTCGTTGACAGGCTTTCCGATTTTTCATTAATGGTTTCAACTTCAGAAGCCTGTTCCGATGCCCCTGCGGCTACTTCTTCAATCGCTTTTGCAATTTGTCCGCTTGTTTCATTAGTTTCGGCAGCGACAGCCGTTAGTTGTTCAGAGGTGTCAGATACTTTCCCTGAAGAGAGTCTCACTTGCTCAACCATTTCCTTCATATTTTCAACCATCAGATTGAAATCTCTTGTTAAAATACCGACTTCATCCTTAGATTTTGATTCCGCGCGCACTGTTAAATCGCCTGCGGAAACAGCTTTCGTTTTTACGATCAGCTGCTGTATCGGAACGGTTATCGTTTTGGCCAGGAAGTAGCTGAGAATAATTGTTATGATAAGCGCAATCAATGATATCCAAAGATTTGCCCGATTCATTTTATCTGAAATCCACATTAATTGATCGGTATCAAATTGCGTTCCGACCTTCCAGCCTGTCTCGCCAATCGTTTGGTACACAACCATTTTCCCATTCACATCTTGTATCCCTTTTTTCTCGGATGCGATGTTTTGCAGTGTTTGATCCTTTGATATATTTTTTCCTTGATTTGACGGATGGGCTAAAAGATTGCCGCTCGCATCAGCTAAAAAGGCAAATCCTTTGTAAGGCACCTTTTGTTTATTGACCATACTCTGGATAGCAGAGAGTTTCAAGTCATAGCTGGCAACCCCTATCACTTTTTGCCTGTCTAAGATCGCTTTCGATGCAGTAACAATCATGTCTCCTGTCACGACATCTTTATAAGGTTCCGTCCAAACAACTTGATCCGGGGTTTCAGCTGCAAGCTTATACCATGGTCTTGATGTTGGATCGTAATCCTCAGCGAAATCCGCTTTTGGATATGTAAACATTTCTTTTTTTGCGGTGCCTATGTAAGCCATCGCAACATAATCATCGTTATCTTTGATTTGCTTAATGTCATCGTGAAACAGCCGAGAAGCTTCTTTACTTGGTTTCGTTACAAATGTATGCGTTAATTCCCCATTAGCCAATCTTGATAACGAAATGGCATAACTCTTTAATTGCAATTCAATATTTTGTTCAAGTGACTGCGTCACGTTTTGAGTTGTATTTTTCCCATCCTCTGTAATCATCGGTTTTAGCGTCAAATAAGAAGACAGCATTAAGAGAACAACTGTGATGATTAACATAATCGAAACAAAAACAGCAATCTTCATGTGAAGTTTTTTAAACAAACCAATCCCCTCCTAATTTCTATATCGGCCCTTTCGTTTGAAAAATGAATAATCAAAAAATAAATTATAAGAAAATCGGAATATATTTACTGAAAATTCAATCTTCGTTATAATGAAACAACATAAGGAGAGTGATGATCATACTAAAACAAATGTATGTGCATGACGGCAGAAAATTTGAGGCTCTGACCATTAGAAACTACACTGAGACTGACATCGAGAGGCTGATTTCTCTTCAAGAAGAATGTTTCCCTCCTCCGTTTCCCCAGGAATTGCTGTGGTCAGAGGACCAGCTTGCCAGCCATATCAAAACCTTTCCGGAAGGCGCTTTATGCGCGCTCATCAATGACAGAATTATCGGTTCCATGACTGCTCTTATTGTACAATTTGAGCCTGAATCTCCTGATCATACATGGGCACAAGCAACTGACAACGGATCGATTAAAAATCATGAACCTCATGGAAATACTTTATATGTAGTGGATATTTCTGTTTCTCCTCATTATCGAAAGCTTGGAATCGGAAAATGGCTGATGAATACGATGTATGAGCTGACTGTTGATAAAAGACTGGAACGCCTTCTCGGCGGCGGCCGCATTCCTTTGTATTATAAATACGCACACGAGATCAGCGCTGTTCAGTACGTTGAAGATGTGATGGAAGGCAGGAAAAACGACCCTGTGCTGTCCTTTCTCCTCCGTTGCGGGCGTTCACCTATTCGTGTAGTCAGCAATTATTTGGAGGATAAAGAATCATTGAATTACGGCGTTTTGATGGAATGGAAAAATCCTTTTTATAAAAAAGCGAGCTGTTGATCACAACAGCCCGTTTAAGTGAAATATTCAATTTTTGCGTTAGGGAAAAAGGTATCAATATAGGATTCAAGTGCCTCTCGAAGTGCATGCTCTTCATCTTTCTGATAAATATATTTTCCGATCCCGTAACGGCCCCATTTATAACGGCGCTTTTCTTCATCTAATTCGAGCTTCGTCTTCGGATAATTTTTCTCTATCACTCGTTTGGCCGGTTTTGTAAAACGGTGTTGAATTAATTCAAACGTAATGTCATGTCTAACGTCCTGCGGCAAAGCAGCATCTAGCTTTTCAAACAGATGTCTGTATCCTTCTTCCCAGCCTTCATGAATATAAATCGGAGCAACAATAAAGCCTAGCGGGTAGCCTGCTTTTGCAACTTTTACTGCCGCTTCTATCCGCTTATCAAGAGGTGAAGTTCCCGGCTCAAAGTTTTTAATCACATAGTCGGCATTAATACTGAATCTGAATCTCGTTTTCCCGTTATGCTTTGCGTCTAATAGGTGATCGACATGATGAAATTTCGTTACAAATCGGAGCTTTCCGAGATCACTTTGGCCAAAATGTTCAATGGCGCGCTTCAGCGTGTGTGTCAGATGATCAATTCCTACAATGTCTGACGTACATGATGCTTCGAACCTTGTGAACTCTGGTGCGCGCTCCTTCATATACTTATCTGCCTGATCTAAAATCTCTTCGACGTTTACATAAGTTCTGATATACGGCTTTGATCCCATGGTTGTTTGCAGGTAGCAGTAATGACAATGCCCCATGCAGCCTGTTGCAAACGGAATGGCATATTCAGCCGAGGGTTTGGATGAATCAAACTTTAATGTTTTCCGGACACCGATAACTAAAGTTGATTTCGCATTGCGATATTGCTGAAGATGATTTTTCCCAGGAATATTACGCACCTGATTGTGGGATGTTGTTTCTCTGATTTCAATGCCCATATTCTCAAATTTTTCTTGTAATTCTTGGCCTAGCGGATATTCCAGTGCCCTCGGTTCTATATATACAAGCTGCGGAACAAATGGGTTCTGCATGATGCCACATCCTTTTCCTTTACTAACGTTACTTTTCTCACTAGGCGGAAAGGATATGAGTTGTAATGATTTCCTTGTTACTCATACGGATCAATATCAAAGAGTTCTTTGTAAAGCGATTTAGCTTCTTCATAGCTTGCAAACACAGCATCGTCCTCTGCGAACGGATGATAGGTTTCATAAATAAACAGGGAAAGCTCGCCTTCATGGTATGGATGGTGCACAATTTCGGCTTCCTTTATGTGAGCTACATTAGCAGCGTGCGGATTTCTGTAGATCACATAAACAGTATCTCCTGCGTTAAATTGGTTTGACATACTATCCCTCCTAGCCATGTTATTGTGTCCTTCTATGCCCTTACTTATGAAAAAAACCAGACAGGCCGGAGGCCGTCTGGTTTTTTTACATTACTTGAATGTTTCTTTTACGAACGCGACAACTTCTTCTGTCGTGCTCATAGATAAGATTTTCTCTTTGAATGACTCAGCTTCTTGTTTAGACAATTTGCTGATCTGTGTTCTTGCCGGAAGAATAGACGTTGCGCTCATTGAGAACTCATCTAAGCCTAAGCCGAGAAGGATTGGAATCGCAATCTCGTCTCCTGCCATTTCTCCGCACATGCCAACCCATTTTCCTTCTTTGTGTGCTGCTTCAATTACCAGTGTAATTAAGCGAAGGATTGCCGGGTTGTATGGCTGATACAGGTAAGATACACGTTCATTCATACGGTCAGCTGCCATTGTGTATTGGATCAAATCGTTTGTTCCGATACTGAAGAAATCAACCTCTTTAGCAAACTGATCAGCGATGACTGCAGTTGACGGAATCTCAACCATCATTCCGACTTCAATATCGTCAGATACAGCCTGTCCCGCTTTTACGAGCTTTTCTTTCTCTTCAAGAAGGATCGCTTTTGCTTCTTTGAATTCGTTAACTGTCGCAATCATAGGGAACATGATTTTCAAGTTTCCGTATGTACTTGCACGAAGCAGCGCGCGAAGCTGTGTTCTGAAGATTTCTTGCTCTTCAAGGCAAAGACGAATCGCTCTATATCCCAGGAACGGGTTCATTTCTTTAGGAAGCTGTAGGTAAGGAAGCTCTTTGTCTCCGCCGATATCAAGTGTCCGCACGACGACTGATTTTCCTTCCATACGCTCAAGAACCGTTTTGTAAGCATCAAACTGCTCATCTTCTGTAGGCAGCTGATCTCTTCCCATGTAAAGGAATTCTGTACGGTAAAGGCCAACTGCTTCTCCGCCGTTTTCAAGAACACCTTTTACATCATCAGGAGTACCGATGTTCGCTGCAAGCTCTACATGATGTCCATCTTTTGAGACAGTCGGTTCATTGACAAGCTTCGCCCACTCAGCTTTTTGAGCCAAATAAGCATTATGTTTTTCTTCATACTCTTTTACAGTATCCGCAGATGGGTCAATAATGACATCGCCATTGATACCGTCAACGATAACAGTCACGCCGTTTTGGATCGTGCCTGTAGCCGCTTTCGTTCCAACAACTGCTGGAATCTCAAGAGAACGTGCCATGATGGCAGAGTGAGATGTGCGTCCGCCGATATCAGTAGTGAATCCTTTTACGAACTCACGGTTTAATTGAGCTGTGTCAGACGGTGTTAAGTCTTCAGCTACAATAATAACCTCTTCTGAGATCATGCTTGGGTTTGGAATTTCGACGCCAAGCAGGTGTCCGGTTACGCGTTTTGTTACATCGCGGATATCTGCCGCACGCTCTTTCATATATTCGTTGTCCATAGATTCAAACATGGTAACGAACATAGAAGACGTTTCTTTTAAAGCGAATTCAGCGTTCACTGAATCAGTGCTGATTTTTTCTTTCACAGGGTTCAGAAGCTCAGGGTCACTGAGAACTAAAAGGTGAGCAGAAAAAATATCAGCTTTATCCTGACCCAGTTCTTTCAAAGCGTGCTCTTTGATTTTTTCGAGCTCTTCTTTTGAACGTGCAATCGCTTCATCAAAACGGCTTACTTCCGCTTCAGAATCAGAGATGTTTTTCTTTTCAACCGTTAAATCTGGCTCTTCAAGCCGGTATGCTTTTGCAATCGCGATGCCGGCTGAAGCACCAATCCCTTTTAATTCTTGCATTACTCGCCGAGTCCTTCGCTTTTCATTGTTTCTTCTAAAGCGTTAAGAGCATCGTTTTCGTCAGCTCCGGAAGCAGAGATTGTGATCTCAGCGCCTTTAGCGATACCTAAAGACATAACACCCATAATAGATTTAAGGTTAACTGTTTTGCCGTTATATTCTAAATTAACGTCAGCGTCGTATTTGCTAGCAGTTTGTACAAGAACTGTCGCAGGACGAGCATGGATTCCAGAATCTGCAGTTACTTTAAATGTTTTTTGTGCCATTTTTATCATTCTCCTTTTAACTTAAAGCTTTATTACTTCACAATATTATATCATACAACCGTACTTGTCATCTGACAAGCACGGCGTACTAACACCCTTATTTTTCAATCTTCACAATATCTTCTTGTTCTCTGTTGACTGAACCGCTTGCTTTAATGCTGACTGTTTCTCCTTCAGCAAGGTTTGTAAATACAATCGGTGTCATGAGAGATGGTACATTCGGTTTGACTGCATCCAGATCAACTTCAAGAAGTTTTTGTCCAGGCTCAACACGGTCTCCTTCTGATACGAAAGACGTAAATCCTTCGCCCTTCAGGCTGACGGTATCAATACCAAAGTGGATTAAAATTTCTCTTCCGCCGTCGGATTGCAGGCCGATCGCATGTTTCGTCGGGAACACATTTAGAATTTTTCCGCGAACCGGTGATACGACAATTCCTTCAGAAGGGAGAATCGCAAAACCGTCACCCATCATTTTCCCTGAGAAGACTTGGTCAGGAACATCCGTAATCGGGTGAATTTCCCCGGTAATCGGAGAAACGAAAACTTCCTCGCCGATTTCATTTTGCAGCGGTTCTGCAATCACTTCCTCAACCTGCTGGCCTACTTCCTCTTGAGCAGATGTTTTCGGTTCAGGTCTAGGCTTGCGTCCCGCAATAATGTCTTGCATTTGTGTTTTTAACCCGTCAGAACGCGGTCCGAAAATAGCCTGAATGTTGTTGCCGACTTCCAGCACTCCGGAAGCGCCAAGCTGTTTCAGACGGTCTTTATCAACCTTTTTCTGATCGTTTACAGTCACACGCAGACGAGTGATACAAGCATCAAGGTGTTTGATGTTTTCCTGGTCACCCATTGCCTGCAGAATCTCATAAGGAAGATCCCCTGCTTCACCTGTTTTCCCAGGTGCTGCTGTTTCTTCCGCAGCATCCTCGCGTCCAGGTGTTTTCAGATTAAATTTGCGGATGGCAAATCGGAATCCGAAGTAGTAAATGACCGCTAACCCTAAGCCGACAGGGATGACAAGCCACCATGCCGTCCGGTTCGGTAAAATACCGAATAGGAAGTAGTCAATTAAACCACCGGAGAATGTCATACCAATCTTAACATTCAACAGCTGCATGACCATGAATGAAAGTCCCGCAAACAAACAGTGAATCGCAAACAGGACTGGAGCAACGAATAAGAAAGAAAATTCCAATGGCTCTGTGATCCCCGTTAAGAAGGATGTCAAGGCCGCTGAACCCATAATACCTGCAACGAGTTTTTTGTTTTGCGGTTTTGCTTCATGATAAATGGCAAGCGCCGCAGCAGGCAGACCGAACATCATAAATGGATATTTACCTGTCATGAACGTACCTGCCGTTAACTGTACGCCGTCTTTAATCTGCGCCATAAAGATACGCTGATCCCCGCGGATGATTTCTCCTGCTGCACTCTTATAGCTGAAGAATTCATACCAGAACGGCGAATAGAAAATGTGGTGCAATCCGAATGGGATAAGCGAACGTTCAATCACCCCGAAGATAAATGCAGCAAGGGTTGGATTCGCTTCCACTAATCCTGTTGAAAAGGCATTCAATCCATGCTGGATCGGAGGCCAGATCACTAACATAATAAGACCCAGAATCAGTGCAGAAATTGACGTAACAATTGGAACGAAACGTTTACCCGCAAAGAAACCAAGGTATTGCGGCAGTTCAATTGTGTAAAATCTGTTAAACAATAATGCAGCTAACACACCGACGATAATACCGCCGAACACCCCTGTCGCCAAGGTAGGTATACCAAGCATGTTTACATATGCAGGATGGTTTTCCGTAAAGAACTTGGCTCTTTCAACTGAATCCGAAGGAATGGTTCCGTTTGCAAGAAGAACCGCACTCATGGATACATTCATTACAAGATAACCGATAATTGCTGCAATCCCTGCAACTCCATCACCATTGGCAAGCCCGATGGCTACACCTACTGCGAAAAGAAGCGGAAGGTTATCGAAAACAATCTGCCCAGCGCTTTCCATCACACCTGCTACAAGCTGAACATTGTCATTGCTCAAGAAATGCAGGACCTGAATCATGTCCTTATTTTGCATCGCATTCCCGATCGCAAGCAAAATACCCGCAGCCGGAAGGATCGCAACTGGAAGCATAAGCGCACGCCCAATTTTTTGAAGAACGCCGAATAATGCTTTAAACATAAGAATTGACCTCCTCTTTTTACTAGTCTGACCTTACAGCTAAAAATCATGACAACGAATTCACAGGCGTAAGTCTTCCAGTTTAACCGTTTACATTTGCCCTTTTACACAACAAAAAGGCATGAGCAAAATTGGGTGCGCAAAAGAACGAGAATGAACTTCCCGTTTTTTTCCCTCAATCACTCATGCCTGATCGAATCAGTAACACGTTATAAGGATAAACTGAATTTATGAAATTTTATTGGTTAATCGGTACAGATGAAGCGTCAGATAAACCGCTTCCGCCTCATGAACTGGTTTCTTCAATGTTTGCTGCAAGATTTTAATCAATTTCCAAGCTGTATTGTAGCATAGCGGATATTCATTTTTCAATAACAACATTAATTTTTCTGGTTCTTTAGTCGGTTCTTCTTTTTTAATTCTTTCTATTGTAAATCTGATATGCCTGATCAGCCGCAAATAGTTCACACTTTCCTTATTTACTTTCATTTGAAATGAGTCTTCAATCACCTCGACAAGCTGCGCCATGAGCTGAGAGTGCTGATTGACCTCGGACAGCGGACGGTTTGTCAACGCTGAATGGATATGCAGAGCGATAAAACCAATCTCCCCTTCCGGAAGGCAGATTCCCGCTTTTTCATTGATCATATCTATGACTTCTTTGGCAATTTGGTACTCCTCAGGATATAGTGACTGAGTCTCCATTAGAAATGGATTTTTCATATCAAATCCCTGCTGCTGCCTTTTGATCGCAAATGCGATATGGTCTGTCAACGCAATGTGAATATGTTCATTTAATGAGTGATTAGTCCTATTGCTTATGTGATAGATGACATCGTTTGAAATATCAACGAGCTTTTCATCAACATAGTCAAGGAGCTTTTTAAACTGCTTTTGTTCCTTCTCGTCTTTTAAAATGAACATTTTATCGTAGCCTTTATCTTCAATGACATCATCTTGTTTTTTTCCGAAACCAATACCTTTTCCGATTAAAACGACTTCGCTGTATTTATGATGAGAAGCAATTAATACGTTATTATTCAGTACCTTTTTCACTGTGAAGGACCCATTCACGATCCTCAGCTCCTTTGTCATTCAATACCTCATATCGTACATAACGAACAGAATGCACGTCAAACCTTTTTTCAATGCATTCACTAAACAGTCGATCTTTCGATGAGACGGTAATCCAGAACTTTCCTTTCAATCGGCTGTCCTTGAATTCTTTTTTCCAGTATGGCAAATGCCTGCTTTCCCATTTCCCTTGTCTGAATATCGATCGTTGTGATTCCAAGCGCTTGGCTGATTTCGTGGTTATCAACGCTTAAGATTGCAAGCTCACCCGGTACTGACACCCGCTGGTTCTTTGCTTCAAGAAAAAGCCCTGCTGAGACTTGGTCATTGGCAACAAAAATAGCCGTCGGCTTTTCCTTCCACGTATTCCATTTATGAAAAAGCGCCTTCCCATCATTGATTGTAATCGCTTTCTCAACTACCCAGTCTTCACGAAATGCCTCGCCGATCTCTTCCAATGCCTCTTTGTAGGCTTTGATTCGAAAATGGCTGTTCATGCCTTTTTTTCTTGCCAAACAGATGGCTATTTTTTTGTGCCCTTTGGCAATTAAATAGTCCAAGCCGTTCCGAAATGCTTCTTGGTGAGGAATGCTGATGGTTGGGAAGCGGGCATTATCTGAATTCTGGCAAAGCAAAATCGGGCCCTCCCATTCCATGAGTTTCTCATCAGCAAGCGCCTTTGAGCAAAAAATCAGGCCGTCAACCTGGCGCTGCTTTAATTGGGAAAGCGCAAAGATTTCTTTTTGTACCTCATAGTTTGTTTGGAATAAAGAGAGGTGAACCCCAGATTCCGCGGCTGCGTCGGCTATTCCTGCAATCAGCTCTGCAAAATATGGCAGATTAACCGTCGGCAAGACAACACCAATCATGTTTGAAAATCCTTTCGACAAATGTACAGCGTGAATATTTCTCGTGTACTCCAATGATTCCATTGCCTCAAACACTCTTTTTCGTTTGTCTTCACTGACGTATGGATGATTGTTTATGACTCGGGAAACCGTTGTAACAGAGACACCGGCTTTTTCTGCAATGTCTTTAATATTAGCCATAGATTCCCTTCTTTCTAAATCCCCTTGATCTGGAATGCGTTTCATACAATATGATATGGACGTACCAGATATCTTTTTGTGTTTTAAGCTGAAAGGAGAAGATCACATGGGTTTCTTCATTTTAATTGGGTTATGTCTCACTGTTCTCGGTGGCAGCTGTCTTGCTGTAAAACCTCTCAACCAAAAACATGAAATTAAACCCTTTCGAACATTTGATGATTTTTTTATTTAATGCAGATAAAAAAGGACGATGTCGAGAACAAAGTCCTTTTTTATTTCTATTACGGCAGTATGATTAATTCCTTTGGATATTGGGTCAGAGCAACTGCTCCGTCCTTTGTTACGTGAACGTCATCCTCAATGCGCACGCCGCCGATCTCAGGCACATAAATCCCCGGTTCGATCGTGTAGACCATGCCTTCCTGCAGCAGTGTATCGTTGGCCTGGCTCATTGATGGATACTCATGGACAGAAATTCCGAGTCCATGCCCAAGCCGGTGAGGAAAATAATCACCGTATCCCGCTTTTTCAATGATTCCGCGGGCAGTTAAATCCAGATCTCCGATTCTCACACCGGGTTTGCTTGCCTCAATCGCGGCTTTTTCCGCTTGAAGCACAGTCTCGTAAATGGCTTCCTGCTTCGGATTGATGGTTTTGTATGCAAACGTTCTTGTAATATCAGAGCAATAGCCATCAAGAATAACACCGAGATCAAATAAAACAAAATCACCTTTCTTCAACGTGGCTGTACCAGGATTTCCATGAGGCTGGCCAGATTTTTCTCCGAATAAAACCATTGTAGAGAAAGACATGCCCTGAATTCCTTTTTTCTTCAGCTCATACTCAATTTGAGCGAGCACTTCCACTTCACTGATGCCTTCACGCAAAGCGGCTGTGCCGACTTCAACACCGTAATCTGCAAGCTTTGCCGCCTCTTTCAGCAAACGAATCTCATTGTCATCTTTAATCAGGCGAAATTGATTGAGTGTTTCTTCTGCTGAAACAAATTGAGCCCCGCCCGTCGCATGCTTCAGCTGTTCTGCACGTGACAGCGAGATTGAATCCTTTTCTACCGCAAGCGTATGTATGCTGATATTTCGCTTTTTCAAGGCCTTCTCTATCAGCTCCCACGGATTTTCGTGATCCGCATAGCCAATGATTTCATGATTCCAGCCTGCGTTGCGGGCCTGTCCTGCTTCCATTCCTGGACAAACAAAGAAAGGCTCCTCTTCTTGAAAAATAAATAACCCCATTAATCTTTCATGCGGCTCTGTGTAAAAACCAGTTAAGTAAAAAACATTTTCTTTTGTATGAATAAATGCGGCAGTATGCCCCGCTTCCTTCAGCCATGAAGAGACGCGTTGTATTCTATTCACTTCTTGTTCCTCCCTGCCATTTGCAATGCATTGTTCTGTCTTCCATTGTAACAGGTTTTACCGGTGTTTGCCTTTCACGACGCCTTCATTTTCTAATGCATTTTATTTCCTGCTCCTCTTCCTGTATACTGACAGTAACGTTCAATCGCAGGGGGGTTGTTCCGTTTGCTGATGAATTTTTTCAGACGAAAAGCAGTTATGCTCTTAACGGTTTTGGGAATTTCCGCTCCTTTTATCGGGATGAAGATGGTGGGCTTTTATTATTACAGCTCTATCATAGGCTGTGCAGCGGGTTTCCTTTGCTGCATCCTCGCTCTCATCCTGGTTATGAAAAGATCTGAAAAAGACAAAAATGAAGGGAAAGCTTGATACATAAAAAGCCAGCAGCCTGATTAGGGCTGCTGGTTTTATTTTAGGAGTCTTAAACCGTTTAGTATGACCAAAATCGTGCTGCCCTCATGACCAATCACGCCAAATGGCAATTCCATCACCTGCAAAAAGTTTGCACAAATCAGCAGGCAGATTACAGCTAGAGAAAACACGATATTTTGTTTGATGATCTTGTTCATTTTCCGAGACAAGCGGCACATGTTTACGAGCTTTTTCAAATCGTTTTTCATGAGGACCATATCAGCGGTTTCAAGTGCTACATCTGTTCCGCCGCCCATCGCAATGCCGACATCCGCCGCTTTGAGTGCCGGCGCATCATTGATTCCGTCACCCACCATTGCAATCGTTCCGAATTCTTCTTTTAACCGTTTGATTTCATTCACTTTTTGGTCCGGCAGGCATTCTGCCACGACAGTTGTCATGCCGGCTTCCTTGGCAATCGCTTGAGCCGTGTCTTCGTGATCTCCTGTCAGCATGGCCGTTTTAATCCCAAGTCGGTTCAGTTCTTCCATGACCTCTTTTGCTTCAGGCCTGATTTGGTCCTTCAGTGCGATACAGCCTGCTATTTGATCATCCTTTTTCACAAATACGATTGTATGACCGCTTTGAATGACATCTGATGCTGTTTGTTTCAAAAATTGTGCTGCCATTTCCTCGCCGATAAAACCTGCTTTACCGACCTTCCATTTCGCACCCGACACTTCTGCCATAACGCCAAACCCTGAGGTTTCTTCTATAGATATGTAGCTGGACTGATTCACGCCGCGGCTTTCAGCATACGCCGTTATGGCTTGGGCGAGCGGATGGCTTGATTGCGTTTCGATGGCATAGACAGCCTCAAGAACTTCCGCTTCACTGAATCCTTCTGCTATTCTGATCGTCTCTACGGCAGGCTGGCCTTTTGTTACAGTGCCGGTTTTATCAAAGGCGATCATTTGCACTGAGCCCAGCTGTTCAAGAAAGACGCTTCCTTTCACAAGCATACCGTTGCGGGCGCCATTTGAAATCAGGGACAGCGCCGCTGGCATAATAGAGGCGACAAGCGCACAAGGTGACGCGACAACCATAAACACCATTGCGCGGTAGAAGGTTTCACTCCAGCTCCAGCCCAGCGCAAAGTGCGGGACGAATAAAAGGAGCGCCACCGCAATTAGCACACCTTTCACATAAGCATTTTCAAATCGTTCGATGAAAGCCTGCGCGGGTGAAACACTATTTTGCGCTGATTCAACCAGTTTGATAATTTTTCTGAATAACGAATCTTCATTTGCTTTCGTGACACGGACAGTCAAGGAGCCATTGCGATTCACCGTTCCTGTGAATACAGTGTCGCCTGTGTTTTTTTCTACAGGCATTGATTCACCTGTTAAAGCCGACTCGTCAAGACTTGTCGAGCCCGATTCAATGATACCGTCTGCCGCTACGCGTTCTCCAGGTTTGATCACAATCATATCACCGGCCTGCAAGTCTGAAACCGGAACTCTTTTGGTTTCACCATTGACCATCAATGTCGCTTCTTCAGGCTCAAGCTGCATTAAAGACGTTAAATCTCTGCTGCTTTTATTCATCGTGTATGTTTCTAAAGCTCCGCTTAAGGAAAAAATAAATATTAAAATAGCACCCTCTGCCCAGTATCCGATCAAGGCGGAACCAACGGCAGCGAAAATCATTAAAAGTTCTACATTCAGCGTTTTGGATTCGAGTGTTTCTTCGATTCCTTCCTTTGCTTTAGCAAATCCGCCGATCACAAAAGCCAGCAAGAAAAGTATTATGGATAATACCTGATATCCGGATAAGAGCCAGCCTGCCAAAATAAGAGCGCCTGATACAAGTGCTGCAATAAGCTCCGCGTGCTGTGCCCAGTTTTTTTCCCTCTTGTCTGTTTTCAATGGCTCATGCGGGTCGCGTTGAACGATAACTTGTTCATTCATATCGAATTCCCCTCTCTAATTGAGAACGTAAATCATCTTCATTTCTCTTATAAAAACAAAATCGCTGCCCAAAAGGCAGCTTTATCGTCAGTTATTTCTTGATGTCTTCCTTTATTATAGCACGCACGAAGAGAATTTCAATTATAATTATTTTAATTTCTTTTTGATAATAATTATCATTAATGTTTATTCACTTCTTCTTATATGAAAAAAGCTGAGAGTCTATGCTCTCAGCTATTCTTCCGTCCATTCCCTCAGTTGTTCCGCTGTCATCGGGCCAATTTTTGTTTTTTCAATTTCTCCCTTTTCATTCAGCAAAAATGATGTTGGGATCGTAATGATATGATACTCCTTCATCAATTCCCCTTTTGAGTCAAGGACAATCGGGAACGTCAGCTTGTTTGCTTTAATAAAATCTTCAACGACTTGCTGATTTTGTTCCGAATTCACTAAATTCACCGTTACCAGCTTTACACTGTCGGATGGATGGGCATCATAAAACGATTGAAACTGTGGAAGCTCCTTTTTGCAGGGCGGACACCATGACGTCCAAAAATGGAGAATTGTTTTTTGCCCTTTATTCGGAATCGAGATGTCCTCCCCTTCTATCGTTTTCATAAGAAAAACAGCGGGAACAGCAGGCTGTTTTTCCTCAGCTTGTGCCGCACATGGAAACCATGCAATCAACCCTAATAACATAATGTATATAGTAAGCAAGCGCTTCGTCAACATGGAATCTTCCTTTCATGCTTTTCAATTAGCTTGCCCCTGCAGTTCCTATATCATCCTTCAATTCGCGGCGTTCTGGTCCCTCCCGTAAGGAATACGGATACCTTCAATGTTTTGCAGATCGTGGCATAGTGCAGGCTCGTCAAAAGAATCATGCCAGTGTTCATTCCAAGGATAATCCCGAGCATTTGCAGATTCTCCATTGATCCCAGTACATACATCATACTTAGCGCAACGATATAGCTCCATACATTGTGATAAAAAGCCTCTTTCACAAAACCCATCCCGATTAAGCACGCCTGCAGCGGCATGACAAACAGATGAAAGAGAAAGTAAGGCCACAACAGCTGCAAATAATACTGCGCTTCAGGAGAGTGAAAAAACAAATGCGTGAGAGGTCCCGCAAACTGGAACATGACCCAGACGGCAGGTATACCGTAACCTAATGTAATGAAAATCGACTGCTTCAGCCTTTTTAACACGATGTCATACTGAGAAAGTGCATAAGCTTCCGAAATACTCGGTATCATGACGACCATTAACGAATGGGCAATAAAAGCAGGGAACGACCCTATCGTCACAGCCACTCCTGCCAGCATTCCGTATTGATCGATCGCCGCTGTCCCGGCAACGCCCGCAGCCAAAAGAGCTCCTTTTACTAAAAAGGGTTCAATTGCATTGACAACCGCATGAAAAATGCGCAGTCCTGTTGTAGGAATTGAAACAGCAAGCAGTCTTTTCCTTACATCCTTTCCGCGCAAATGAATGTGCTGCTGGCCGGATAACGCCCGCCTTGCCATGATAAATTGTGAATATAAATAAACAAGCACGACCACATCACTCACGACTAGAACAAACAAGGAAATCAGCACAGCCATGTCCAATTCAAATGAGTACCATTGAAAAAAGAGGAATAAGCACAAGAGCTGAATGATTTTTTTCAGCACATTGGCAATTGCGATCTTCCCCATTTTCTGCACACCCATAAAGTAGCCCCTGGCGATTGAAGTAAAGGCGACAACAGGAATTAAGCCGATGACAATCCCTTTAATAAACGGGTGGTATGTATCAAATACCGGAATAAACGGAAGCGCAATACTAGCGGCGGCAGTAGAAAAAGCAGTAAAAATGGCTGTCATTCTGAAAGCGTGCCTCAGCATGCTTTCATGAAGCTTAGGATTTGACTCGGCAATGAATTTAGAAATGGATATCGGCAGTTCCAGGCTCGCGATGACAATAATTAAAAAGATCGTGGGCAAAATACTCATGTAAAGCCCCATCCCATGCTCGCCAAGCTCCCGCGCCAAAATCATATTGACGACAAATTCAAGGCATTCAGCGAAAAAGGCGGCAATGGATAAAAGAATGATCCCTTTCACAAATCGATTCATGATGTCTCTCCTTGTCTCTTGTACTACCAACATCATATGAGACAAGTTCAAAAATTATTTTATTTTTACTCTTTATATGAAAAAAAGCACAGCTGAGACAAATTGTCTCTTCTATGCTTAGACGGCAAAAACGTGTCTGCCGATTTTTTCTACAATTTTTCTTGAACGAATCCAATTATCTGACGCTGTTTTCGGATTATAAAAGAATATGGCATCTGTTTCTCTATTTTTTGAGGACAGCGCTTCTTCGGCAGCTTCAATCGATTCTTTATCAGGCTTTTGGTTAATGCTCCCGTTTGCGACCGGTTCAAAGGCGTTTTTCTGATAAATAACTCCTCTTATCGTATCAGGAAAACCTTTTTTCTCCGTTCTGTTCAGTACAACGCTTGCTACAGCGACCTTGCCTTTATATGATTCTCCTTTGGCCTCTGCGTGAACGAGACGGGACAGCAACTCTTTTTCAGACTGTGTATATGTTTCTTTCTCATCATTTGTTTTGTCCGGTTTATCTTTCTCTTTCTTTTCGGTGTGTGCTGATAGCTTAATCGGTTTTATTTTCTTGTCTTTATCAGCAGACAGTGAAGGGAAAGATTCATTCGTATTTCGATCTATATGTGTAAGCCATTTCGCTTCTTCATGTTTTGTCTTCTTTGCGCTCAGTAGTGAAGCTTGTGTATGCTCAATTTTGGCTGCAGGCATGAAACAAAGAAGAAAAACAGCCAGAGCAGTGAATTTCGTTGTCATACAGTTTCCTCCTTAAAGTGCTCCAAAAAACACTTCATAACCTTAACAAGAGATCCATTCATTTTCACGGAAAAAGATTTTCCAACTCTCCCAAGGAGGTATCAGGATGGAATAAAGAGGATGACTCACTGCTTAATGGCAAAAAAACAGTTTGAAATTCTATAAATATTGTCAAATTAAAACATGTTTATCCATTTTTGACACTTTACATTTTATTTACACCTGTTACAGACAGCTGTAATAAAAGGCTTGTGTTCTGTCATATATGATAAAAAGGCTTCTCACGTATGAGAAACCTTCAGCTTCTTGGCTGTTCTAAGTATTGAAAGATAACATCTCCGCCTTGCTGGGCAATTCCTCGGAAATGTTTAAAATCATCTTGTTTAGATAACACGGCCCTGAAATCAAGAAAATGCTCTTTCTGGACTCTCAGTTCGTTTATGGCGCCGGTGCGCAGCTGTTCAATCATTTCTGTTATTTCTTCGGGACGCAACAAAAATTCCCCCCTTTTCTTTCTATTGACGAAAATCAATATATCATCTTTATAGCGACAGAACAATTCATAAGGGAGATAAAACTCCTTATCGCTTTACTTCTCAATGAAAATACTGCAAAATACTTTCAAAAGGCATTATTATGTTTAAAGGAGAGGAAGCTTGTGAAAATCGCTAAGGTTGGGAATGTCATTGAATTTAAAAACGGATTAACCGGTGTTGTTGAAAAAGTAAATGAGAATTCTGTTATCGTTGATGTGACGATCATGGATAACTATCGGGATCTTGAGTTAGATTCATTGACAGTTGTTAATCATAAAAATTATAAGATCATCAGAGACTCCTATTAAAACCTCCTTATTTCCACATTTATTCAAAAAACTGCAAGACGGACAATTTAACACCTTACATATGAAATTCGCTTTCTCAAAAGCTGCCGGCCGGCAGCTTTTTTACATAAAAAACACCGATCATGAATCGGCGTTTTTGTCTATTTCCGTTATTTCTATATAGAACGCGCTGACGGCCCCTGGTTCGTACAGGTTGGTCAATGATGTTGAATAATTTGTCATTTCCCCCCGGAAGGCAAGATCGCGTTCCGGAACCTCGACATTAAACGTTTTTTCATACAACAGGACAGCGATATCATGGTAAGTCTCACTCGTAACGTTTAAGGTAAATGCAATTTTTCGCTTCGGCTCGCTCTCCTCTTGATATGCAGCCATTTCTAACGTTACATTGTTTAACCGCAATGTCTTCACTTCATATCACTCCTTTATAGTCCATGCATCTTAGCATACCTTAGCGAATGTTTACAATGAATCTGTTCTTAACGGTTATATGAACCAATTCATTCGAAAAGACATCTTCACAAACATACGTTCGTTAAATTATAATAAAACAGACGAGCTGCCATCCAGCATCCCGTCTTTTCATTAGAAAGCGGCGAGTGGAATTCCCCCCCGGATTCGCTCGTCTTTTTTATGTAAAAACCCCCTCATTTCTAAGGAGAAACTATATGGTCGATTATCAACAAGTCATGTTTCACCATGCGTACCTTGGCGCCTTGAATTTCCCCATCCTTTAATGAGAGCGGCCAATCAATTCTCATCATGTTTTTTAGATAAACCAGCATCCATTCAGGAAGTATATGAGTGTATGTTTTTAAAGTTCTAGTTAGTCGTGCGCTTCCATATCGATCCTGAACAATTCTGAATGAAATGCAATAATCCTGCTATTAAGGTAGCATGTGTATGACTTAAATCATGGAAGCAGAATAAATTCAACACATCCGTAATTACTTGAAATGCGTACTATAACATAAGTTTGAATGGGGATTTCAAGCCCAATGTAATGCCTCGTATAGAACATTCCGGGAGAAGGGCCTATGGAATGCCCACACTGTTTTACCCACACTCGTAATAAACTCCTTTCAGTATGTCCATTTAGAGATTCATTGCAATTATCTTCGAATTTTGTTCTGAACTATAAATCATTATATATTTTTAAACACTGTATTCCAGACTGACGCATCTTCTTGTCCAAGACTCCAGCTGCCAAGACCTTTCAGATTATATTTTTGAGCGAGTTTTATTTTTGCTCTGAGTGACTGTTCATTTTCAAACCATAATGTATATGTTCCCGAAGGCAACGGCCCCTTGTTATCGTGATTGACAGTAAAAATAGCTTTTGGAGATTGACTCTTGGTGTCAAAAATAATTGTTCCGCTATGCCTTTTTACTAATGAGTCAACAAGGTAAAGGGGAATGGCTTGAGAGGCAGATTGGCCTTCCATCCAGCAGCGGCCATAGAATGGCAATCCTAAAACTAGTTTTTGAGGAGAGATTTTTTGGGTCAGAACATATTGAATGGACTTTTCCACCCATCCTACACTTGCGGTAGGCCCAGCAAGGCGGCTTTCATCATAGGCCATAACCATAAGATAATCTGCATATTTAGCTAAATACTCGTAATCATATGATCCGTGCCAGCCCTTCGTCCAGCCAAAAGGATTTGCCGCCACTGCAACTGATACTTCTTTATGTCTAGGAATACTTTCCCTTACCAATCTAACAAAATCTGTAAATAGATTCCGATCTTTTTCTGTAAGGTTTTCTATATCGATATTAATTCCGTCCAAATCCAGTTCTTCTATTGCATGAGAAATTTGTTTAGCTAAACGAACTCGGTTCATTAATGCAAATCGTCCCAAATCCTGATCCCAATGATTGCTTAGAAAAGGAACTACTTTTAATTTTCTTCTATGAAGAGCTTTAATCACATCGGGATTAGCTGAACGGAGAAGTAATGATCCATCTTTTCTGATATAGAAAAAATCAGGAGACACAACATTTAATACTCCGTTCGTTTGATCAACGTGTTGAATAAAATCCCATCCTAATCCAGAATAGAAATAGCTCATTTGAAACATCTCATAACCCCTTCATCCCCAAAAATATCAAGTTCCCCACAAATAAAAAAATAAGGATTGTCATTTCAATTTGATTCGTTTCCGAAACCTCAAAGATTATCTTTCTCTTATCTTTATAATTTGTCCAGGATAAATTCTATCTGAAGAAAGCTTATTAAGATTCATAAGTTGTTGTACCGGAATTTTAAAGGATTTGGCAATCGTCCATAATGTATCGCCGGATTCCACATGATATACTTCGTATGTCACGGGAAATTCCATATAACGAGGCGTTCTTTTTACTTTATTCGCTCGATTTCCTTTTTTTGGTATCCTCTCCTTCATTCATATTACTCTCCTTTAGAAAAATTTGTTATTAATATTTCTAAACAGTTTCTCTCTAATCTTAATGATTTGTCCAGCATATATTTGATCTGATTTGAAATGATTAAGCTCCATGAGTTGCTGCAGGGAAACATTATACTTCCTGGCAATTATTGATAATGTTTCACCGGGAGTAACATGATGGATCAGGTATTTTTCTTTGAGAACATCTACATAATGAATGGTTTCCCCTAAGTTTCTTATAATTCCTCTGCTTTTTAGCACCTCAAGCATTCTCTCGGCTCTATGCCGATAGGAATCATTCTTTACAGCCTTTTTACCGTTTATCTGAATCTTTTTTCTCTCGCTATCATGATTCAAATAGTATTTAACCTTTTCCAATGTTTCTTTTGGGGAGGAAGAAACGATGAGATCGCGGCCAGGTTTGAATTTACCTCGAACTGCTGGTGTATCCGATGTCAATAAAAACCCCCCGGAACCAAGAATCTCATAGGTGCGTTGCGTAAGTTGGCTTTCACAGTTTTGCAAACCGATAACGACTTTTGCTGAACTGTAAACTTTATATGCTTCAGTATAATCAAGGTATCCATGGATCCAATTGGGGGGAATTTCTCTTCCTATATATTTACTCATTTTTTCCCAGTTTCTCCCCCAAAAATCAATGCGAATACCTTTCCGTATAAGAGGACGAATAAGCGTTTTTAAAGAGGACGAACGGAACACTTCCGGATGTTCTTCAAGAAAATTAGGGTAAGCATTAGCCACCACTGCTATATCACAACTGTATTTCGCTAATGGTTTAATCTGGTGATGTATACTTTCGTGAAATGCAAAGTCTAAGTGAGCTGCTTTAATCCCCATGCTTTCATAAGTTTTACACAGAGAAGGCGTAACCGTGAAAACAAAATCCGGTTTCATCTTTTTAATTAACGGGATAGTAAAGTTTTGAGTGTGCAGCGGGTCTTCAGTTGCCCAATAAACGAGAGGGATATTCACCTTTTTAGTAGCGTTGCGAATCCAGGCCTGCTTTTCCCTTGAATGCTCTGGTGTCCATCCCATAGATACTATTAGATCTGGTTTAAATTCGTCTATCATTTCAGTTATATTTTCCCGACTTACAGGACCGGAAATCATTACGGTATGTCCTGCTTCCCTAAACCCATTCGGTAAACCATAGAGCCACATGGGATGACTCTCAAGGAAAAGAATTTTCACACATTTCCATCCTCTCTTTCACTTTTTAATGTCTACTTTATTGGTATGTATATGTAATATAACTTGTCGCGGTACTAGTCTATAAAAAACGTTCAGGTGTGAGATCACGAGATAGCTTGTGTGGGATGCCCCACAAAAAAAGAAAGCAACCTACAACATATTTTCCTATGTGGTTATTCAGGACATAAGGATTCCTTTAAATATTTTTAAAAGTATTAGAATACAAGGACAGGGATATTATTTTTTATTAAAAGTCAAGAGCCCCCGTTACTTTAAGTACATTTATTCACAGTGTAATCTTTTTTACAGGTCATTTAGTAGTAGCCCCAGGAAAATGCGAATTTACAACGTTAATCAAATTCAAATATAAAAAAGTCGAATTCCCTGTCCTTTAAGGAAAACGACTTTTTTATACGACTTCTTCAAGTAAATCCCCATTAACCTTTTTTGGGGACTATTTGTAATCTCTGCGCAGTGAAATTATACCTGTGCTAGCCCACCATCTACGAACAATTCAACACCCGTCAAGTAACTGCTTTCGTCTGAAGCAAGGAAAGATACAGCGTTTGCTACTTCTTCAGGTGTCCCAACTTTTCCAGTTGGAACAGTATTTCTGCTATTTTCCAGTACCTCTTCAAGTGCATCACCAAAAAGCTCATCGTAGACAGGTGTAAGAATACCTCCTGGACTAACCACATTTACACGGATTTCAGTACCTTTTAGGTCAAGAATCCAGTTGCGAACCAGTGCTCTTAATGCTGCTTTAGATGCTCCATATACACTAAACGCTGGGTTGCCAATTGATCCAGCAGTAGAGCCCGTTACAATAATAGAACCTACTTTGTCCGGGAATAGTGATAACGCTTTTTGAACAGTAAAGATGGTTCCTTTAACGTTAATGTCGAACGTTCTATCAACCTGCTCTTCAGTAATTTCACCTAATGGAAGGAAGTTGCCGATGCCTGCATTAGCAAAAAGAATGTCCAACTTACCTTTTTCCTGCTTTATAATGTCATATAGTTTGTCTAAGTCTTCAAGCTTAGAAATATCACCTTGAACACCGGTTACGTTCTTGCCAATTTGGTTAACAGCTTTATCAAGTTCGTTTTGTCTACGTCCCGTGATATAAACATATGCACCTTCGTTTACAAATTTTTGTGCTGTAGCAAGACCAATCCCACTTGTTCCACCCGTTACAAGCGCTATTTTACCTTCAAATTTACCCATACTTAACACTCCTTTAGAATTAATATTATTTTATGTCTAGTACCTTTAAGTACTTGAAGAACAACTTACAAGATATAGTATCCTTCAGTAAGCACATTATCGGAAGTACCCACTTTTTTGTGATATAGTAACTAAAAAGTAATAAATGTGGAATGGAGAGCTTTAGACATGAAAAAATTTAGCTGTGGGTTTGAAGTGACAAAGGAAGTTATTGGAGGAAAATGGAAAGGCCTTGTATTATACTTTTTAATGAATGGACCAAAGAGAACGAGTGAATTAAAGCGCATTATCCCAAATATAACTCAGAAAATGCTGATTCAAACACTTAGAGAGCTTGAAGCCAGTGGACTTGTGAGCAGAAAGATGTATAATCAAGTACCGCCGAAGGTTGAATATTCATCCACTGAACTTGGAGAATCTCTTAAACCTATCTTGCAGGAGCTCTGTCAATGGGGAGGCCATTATGCGGAGCAAGAGTATGCAGAAGGTGAATATGAAATTGTACAACCAGAACAACTAAGTTAGGATTGATGTAGCTGCTGAAGTAAATGCTAAACAACTTCAATACCATCACCTAACAGATGAAGAACAGTCAGAAATAAATGAGATATTCAATTTTGAAAGTGAAGTTCTAATAAGAAGTGTCATCGACTATATTCAGGAGAACTTTGATGAAATTCAAAAAAGAGCTGTTTCAAATGTTAAAGAGAAGGTTCAGAAACTTAGCCAAAAAATAATGAAGATATTGATAATAATATTTAATGCCTATGATCTCTAGATAGGCATTTTTTCTTTCGGATAAAAAAGAAAAGACGTACAAATTGTACGCCTTAATCTGCTTCTGTACTATCAATTTTTCACTGCATAAAAGTCACAGTTCAGGTTGCACCTCAGGTCACACTTTTATTGAGCTTAGTGCGGGTCACACTTCGCTGTGACTCGGTTACAATTCCGCTGAAAATTAACGCTGAATGTTCGGATTTTACTGTGACTCCACTTCGTTTCACACTCCGTATCACACAACGGAATAATTAACGATTATCAATTGTCTCCGGATACAAATCATGGTTCATCATACGGTATTCGGCCATTTTCTCATACTTCGTGCCAGGCTTTCCGTAGTTTGTGTACGGGTCAATGGAAATTCCGCCTCTTGGCGTGAATTTGCCCCATACTTCAATGTAGCGCGGGTCCATTAATTCAATCAAGTCATTCATGATGATATTCATGCAGTCCTCGTGGAAGTCACCATGGTTTCTGAAGCTGAATAGATACAGCTTTAATGATTTGCTTTCAACCATTTTTTCATCAGGAATGTAGCTGATGTAGATTGTCGCAAAGTCAGGCTGGCCTGTTTTAGGACATAAAGATGTGAATTCCGGGCAATTGAATTTTACAAAGTAATCACGGTTTACATGTTTATTCGGGAAGGATTCCAGCACGTCCGGTGCATATTCGAACAAATAATTTGTACCTTGATTGCCTAGCAATGTTACACCTTCTAATTCTGATTCTTTTCTTGTCGTCATGTTCATCTTCCTTTCTATTATACTCCGCGTTTGTTGCCCCATAACAGGGTGTGCAGCTGCGGGAGCACTCTGACGAGATTCATCTCCGCATCGACAGCTACCTTATCAACAAGCGCTTCATATTTTCCAAGCAAATGTGCAATCAGTGACTGATCATCTGTCGTATGCACGTCATCATTTCCGACTTGTAAATAAAACGGGATTCCCGGATACCGCTTGTGCACAGTTTTGGCAAATTCCAGATCTTCATCATTAAAGATGACAACCTTCAAGCTGACAGCATGCTGTCTATCATTCTCTTGAAGTAAAGTTAAAATGTGGTCAAGCTTTTGAAAGTTCGTTACCATTTTTGAGCTTGGCGGTTTTGGAGAAATTGTCAGGTCATCAATCAGCGTAAACCAATCCTGATAAACGGTCCCTTGAGTTTCAAGCGCTGCACGGATGTTATTTTCCTTCAGCAGTTCAATAAAAGCATCCAGCTGTTTTAACAGAGCCGGGTTGCCGCCTGAGATCGTCACATGAGAAAACGCATCTCCCCCAATGTCCTTAAGCTCCGCAAAAATCTCCTCCGCCGTCATCCAGCGAATATCTTTTTTAGCAGACCCGTCCCAAGTGAAAGCGGAGTCACACCAGCTGCAGGAATAATCGCAGCCGGCTGTCCGGACGAACATCGTTTTCTGTCCGATCACCATGCCTTCTCCTTGAATCGTCGGGCCGAAAATTTCTAATACAGGAATTCCTTTAGCCATTCAAACCACCCTTTTTCGGACGGTAGACACAGTAGCTTGTCGGTGTTTCACGGACAAACACCTGTACACAGGTCGGCTTATTCTCCAAAGTGTCTAAATAAGCCTGTACGTTGTCATAAATCGTTTTCGCCACGACTTCAGTTGTCGGCAGCGAATACCGGTCGTCCAGAGAAAAATCTTCATGATCATTTAATAGCGTGTGATCATAGTTTCCGTGCACCAGTTTTTTGAGTACGCTGAAATTGACAAGAAAGCCTGAATCGTCAAGTTCGTCGCCGGCAACGGTTATATTTACGGTATACGTATGCCCGTGAACCCTGCTGCACGCTCCCGCACTTTCCCGAGGGATAAAATGAGCGGCTGAGATATGCATGTCCTTATTCAGTTCAAACGAATAAGGATGCTGGGCCTGCGGATAAATTTGAGATAACAATTTATGCACGCTCTCCTTTCATCACCATATATTCTTCATAACCTTTTGAACGAAGGTGACATGCCGGACATTCGCCGCAGCCGTCTGCGATGATGCCGTTATAGCATGTCAGCGTGTTGTTTTTCACAAAATCCAGCGCGCCAAGCTCATCTGCAAGCTTCCACGTTTCCGCCTTATTGAGCCACATGAGAGGCGTGTGGATCACAAACGGCTTCTCCATTGCCAGATTTACCGTGACATTGCAAGATTTCACGAATTCGTCACGGCAGTCAGGATAACCGCTGAAGTCTGTCTCGCAAACTCCTGTAATAATGTGGCGCGCGCCAATTTGGTAAGCCAGGATAGACGCAAAGGATAAGAATACCAAATTGCGGCCTGGAACGAATGTGGATGGCAGTTCGCCGTCTTTTACTTCTATCTCAATATCATTTCTAGTCAGGGCATTCGGTGCAAGCTGATTTAAAAGTGACATATCAAGCAAATGATTTTTCACACCAAGCTTTTCCGCAATGGATTTTGCCACTTCAATTTCCTGCGAATGTCGCTGATTATAATGAAAAGTCACCGTTTCGACTTCTTCGAATTCTTTTAAGGCCCACAGTAAGCATGTTGTGCTGTCTTGGCCGCCGCTAAATACGACAATTGCTTTTTCTTTTTTCATGATTCCTCTCCTTCTCCGCAATAAAAACGCCGGCGAGAGACATCGCTACAGCTAATTCACGCAAAAAAACACCTTTTTTCGGAAGGTGCTCTAGAAAAACATAAAAAAGGCCGTATCCAAGGATACAGCTCGTCCTTAGTTTTTTATAGAGGGTGTAGCTAGAACCTCTCCCGCATATCGCACGGATTTTCTTCAATTTTTTCACTTCTGCTATCTTACCATAATGATGTTTTTCTTGACAATAAAAAAGTCAGTCCCCGGTTCCTAGATCAATTATCGCTCTATAGTGACGGTTCGTTTCATTATATATATTTATAAACTGCGCCGCCGAGGAGCTTTTTTGCAAAGCAAAGCGCCTATGAAGGCCAGGCTCACATAGCCAAACAAGGGATAAATCGTTGAAATAAGCCTGCCGTACCCTATTTGGCTCGTAATATAAGCCGTGATCATAATGGCCGCAAAGATATATTTGCTTTTCACTGGAAGAAAGCTTTGCACTTGTTTTTCTAATCCATATAGATTACCGATAACTGATGTGAACACTTCTCCGAAAATAATGAGTAAATAAATCAAATGGACAGATCGTGCAAAGAGATAAACCACTTGTGCCATCGGTATATCATACAAAAATACATCCGGAAGAGTTGACAAAGACAGAAAACTCGCGGACAGCACAATCGTCAGCATCGTCCCTCCGATTAAAGCGCCTTTTTTGATCACTTTCTCCGAGGACATTTCATTCGCCAGCGGAACCAAAACTGCTTGGGCAAGCGATAAATTCAAAGCCCCGTAAGAAAAGGCTGATAACAGCCAATCCCAGCGATGCGGCCAGACCCACTGAGCTGCGTTTCGTGATTCGCTGAATATAAAAGAGTCGGCCACTACAATCATTGAAAAGAGGATTAAAAGGGGAACAACAAACACATTGACACCGAAAATGCCTTTTACTCCTCTAGTCATCACAATTAAGCTCAGACCGATTGTAATAAGCATCCCAATCTGAGCGGACATCCCCAGCTGTTCCTCAAAAAGCGCCCCTGCCCCTGAAAGCATGACAGATGTAACTCCGAGGAGAACAAACAGCATAAATACATTGATAATCCGCCCAGCCGCCGCCCCGAACAAAAAGATGTTCATTTCTTGATATGACTTGGCATTGATTCGCTTTGAAATGATCATCAGCTTGGCGCCCAGAAACGTAAACATTCCGCCGCTGACGAGAATGCCGAATAAACCGAACCAGCCGAACTTCAGAAAAAACTCAACAATTTCCCTCCCAGTCGCAAATCCAGCTCCGACTACTGTGCCGACATACACAAAAGCAAGCTGACTTGCAGACCCTTTTGATTGTTCCATTTCTTCCCTCCGAACGAACCGCAGTTTTGTCCATATATGCCTTTTTATAACCTATGAGACAAGTTCCTTGAAAAGACGAAGAAAACATGTTTTACTTTGTAACAAATCAAAATTTTTTTGTGCATAAGACTTGAAAGTCAAAGATAGTCAGAGTATACTATTAATCAAAGTTGGTCAAACAAACCGGCCTTTTTTAAAAATCAATTGGTCAAAGATAGTCAAATATTCAGTCTGCTTTGAGCATATTGGTTTGAATGCCGCTAAGTTTGCCGTATACTAATAGTCAAAGAAGGTCAAATCCAATAGACCTTTTTATTCACTTTCATTGGTCAAAGAAGATCAAATTATTAAGGAGGTTTTGGCAAATGCGTTGTCAACATTGTCATCAAAACGAGGCGACGATTCGCCTTAACATGCAAATAAATTCAATTCATAAACAGATGGTTCTTTGTGAAACTTGCTATAACGAACTGACCCGTAAACCTTCAATGAGTATGGGTCCTCAATCTTTTGGATTTCCGTTTGAACAGGCATTCCAGCCGAAAGAACAAAGCGCAGCAAAACAAAGCGGAAAAAAAGGGTTGCTTGATGAGCTGGCTCAAAATATTACAAACGGTGCAAAAGCTGGTCTCATTGACCCCGTCATCGGCCGTGATGATGAAGTGGCGCGAGTGATCGAAATTCTAAACCGCCGAAACAAAAACAATCCGGTTCTTATTGGTGAGCCGGGTGTAGGGAAAACTGCCATCGCTGAAGGGCTCGCTTTAAAAATTGCTGAAGGCGATGTTCCAAACAAACTGAAAAACAAAGAGCTATATTTGCTTGATGTTGCATCCCTTGTTGCAAACACAGGGATCAGAGGCCAATTTGAGGAGAGAATGAAACAGCTGATCACTGAGTTGAAGGAACGAAAAAATGTCATTCTGTTCATTGATGAAATTCACCTTCTCGTTGGCGCAGGCTCTGCAGAAGGATCAATGGACGCCGGCAACATTCTCAAACCGGCCCTAGCCAGAGGCGAACTGCAAGTCATTGGTGCGACAACACTGAAAGAATATCGTCAAATCGAAAAAGATGCCGCGCTGGAAAGACGTTTTCAGCCTGTCATGGTGCAGGAGCCTTCAATTGAACAGGCTATCCTCATTCTGCAAGGGATTAAAGACAAATACGAGGCGTACCATGGCGTAACATTCAGTGATGAAGCAATCAAAGCGTGTGTCACTTTATCATCCCGCTACATTCAGGACAGACACCTGCCGGATAAAGCAATTGATTTATTAGATGAAGCAGGTTCAAAAGCCAACCTGTTAATTGATGAACTGAATGATGAGGATGCCGCTGAACGCTTAACTGCAATTGAAGCCGAAAAAATAAAAGCCCTGGAAGAAGAAAATTACGAACTGGCGGCAAAACTCCGTGATGAAGAACTCGCATTGGAGAAAAAACTGAACAGCTCCTCCGCTCATACTGCTGTCACTGTGGAAGCTGAGCACATTCAGGAAATTGTTGAACAAAAAACAGGCATCCCTGTCGGCAAACTGCAGGCAGACGAACAAACGAAAATGAAAGAACTCGAAGCAAAACTTCATGAACGCGTAATTGGACAAGAAGCCGCTGTTCAAAAAGTGGCAAAGGCGGTAAGACGAAGCCGCGCCGGTTTAAAATCCAAAAACAGACCAGTCGGCTCCTTCCTCTTCGTTGGTCCTACCGGCGTAGGGAAAACAGAGCTTTCTAAAACACTGGCAGATGAATTATTCGGCACAAAAGACGCTATTATCCGACTCGATATGAGCGAATACATGGAGAAACACGCCGTATCTAAAATTATCGGTTCACCGCCTGGATATGTCGGCCATGAGGAAGCTGGACAATTAACTGAGAAAGTGCGCCGCAATCCTTACAGCATTGTGTTGCTGGATGAGATTGAAAAAGCACACCCAGACGTTCAGCATATGTTCCTGCAAATTATGGAGGATGGCCGTCTGACAGACAGCCAAGGCAGAACCGTAAGCTTCAAAGACACTGTGATCATCATGACAAGTAATGCGGGTGCTGGTGAGAAACAAACGAAAGTCGGTTTCCAATCAGATGACAGTGTAATCGAAGAACAAACATTGATTGATTCACTGAGCATGTTCTTTAAACCTGAGTTCCTCAACCGTTTTGACAGCATTATTGAGTTCCGCTCATTGGAAAAAGAACATCTTGTCAAAATCGTCAGCCTTCTTCTTGGAGAACTTGAAGAAACATTGGCTGAACGGGGCATTAGCTTGAATGTGACAGATGAAGCGAAAGAAAAAATCGCTGAGCTGGGCTACCACCCTTCATTCGGTGCACGTCCGCTAAGAAGAACCATCCAAGAATGGGTTGAGGATGAAATGACCGATCTGCTGCTTGATAATGGCGAGATCACAAGTTTTCACGTGATTTTAGAAGATGATAAAATTAAAGTGCGAGCGAAATAACAATCAGCGGTTTCCTTTTAGGAAGCCGCTTTTTTTATGCTTTCATACTCTTGACTTAGAAAATACCGTCCCTTCCCCTGAAGCGTTACTTCCCTTCATCCTTTAGACTTTTTTTAAGGAGGGATGGAACATGTTTATATACAGTGAATATGTATTTCTACTATTATATGAATACCATCTGAAGGACAGCTTGCAAGCAAGCTGCTAATTTCAGTAGACACCCGGGCTTTTCAATTTTGGAGAGCCCGTTTTTGTTTATTTCTCCCTTCTATGCCTCTTCCTTGAATATTTCATGAACAAATTCACAATCTCCCTAAAGTTCCGGGCACCAAAACCGATATTAACCATAGACAAGCTAGTAAAAAAGGATTTGGTGAAAAACTATGGATAAAACTTCGTTAATCGGTATTATTCTTGCTTTTGTGGCATTGAGCGTCGGGATGGTTCTGAAAGGCGTCAGTTTCAGCGCCCTTGCAAACCCCGCTGCCATTTTAATTATTATCGCCGGGACAATCTCAGCAGTCGTTATTGCGTTCCCAACAAAAGAAATTAAAAAAGTGCCTGCGCTGTTTCGAGTGTTATTTAAGGAGAATAAACAGCTCACAATAGAGGAACTCATTCCTATGTTCTCTGAATGGGCTCAGCTTGCACGCCGCGAAGGTCTGCTTGCTTTAGAAGCAAGCATTGAGGATGTAGATGATGCTTTCTTGAAAAACGGGCTCAGCATGGCTGTTGACGGGCAAAGCGCGGAATTTATCAGAGATATTATGACAGAGGAAGTCGAAGCAATGGAGGACAGACACCAAGCCGGAGCCGCTATTTTTACACAAGCAGGAACGTACGCTCCGACACTTGGAGTACTCGGCGCTGTAATCGGGCTGATTGCCGCTCTCTCTCATATGGACAATACAGATGAGCTTGGACACGCCATCAGTGCCGCCTTTGTTGCCACACTTCTCGGTATCTTTACAGGGTATGTGTTATGGCATCCTTTCGCAAATAAATTAAAACGAAAATCAAAACAAGAAGTAAAACTGCGTGAGGTCATGATTGAAGGTGTTTTATCCGTTTTAGAAGGACAAGCACCGAAAGTCATCGAACAAAAGCTTTTAATGTATCTTCCTGCGAAGGACCGCTTGAAATTTGCAGAACAAGGAGAGGCGCAAAATGGCGAGAAAAAAGAAGAAGAAGCATGAGGACGAGCACGTTGATGAATCATGGCTCGTTCCTTACGCCGACATCCTTACTCTTCTCCTGGCATTGTTTATTGTGCTGTACGCGAGCAGCTCGATTGACGCAGCTAAGTTTCAAATGCTCTCAAAATCATTTAATGAAGTCTTTACAGGCGGCACCGGTGTACTGGACTACTCCAGTGTCACTCCTCCTGAAAACGAGTCAGACGGCATCGATGAAGTGAAAAAGGAAAAAGAAGAGAAAGAGAAAAACAAGAAAGAAAAAGAAAAAGCAGCTGATCAAGAAGAACTTGAAAATGTGAAGAGCCAGGTGGAAAAGTTTATCAAAGATAAAAAGCTGGAACATCAGCTGGAGACGAAGATGACTAGTGAAGGCCTTCTGATTACGATTAAAGACAGCATCTTCTTTGATTCTGGAAAAGCGACCATCCGTAAGGAAGATGTGCCGCTTGCAAAAGAGATTTCAAATCTTCTTGTGATTAACCCGCCAAGAAATATCATTATCAGCGGACATACTGATAATATGCCAATTAAAAATTCTGAATTCCAATCAAACTGGCATTTAAGCGTCATGAGAGCGGTAAACTTTATGGGGCTCCTGATTGAAAACCCCAAGCTCGATGCAAAAGTGTTCAGCGCCAAGGGTTATGGCGAGTATAAACCGGTGGCTTCCAATAAAACTGCGGAAGGCCGAAGCAAAAACCGGCGGGTTGAAGTTCTCATTTTGCCGAGAGGCGCAGCGGAAACAAATGAAAAATAGCAAAAAAGGAAGCCTTGTGACATATCAGGCTTCCTTTTTTTACTTATTATGAAACTGTTTTGCGTTTAACCCTACTCTTTTTAACATTTCGGTGCACATCTCTACCTCTTCTTCGCTTAATACGCTGATCATTTCATCAATTTCAGCAGCGTGATCAGGGAAAATATCGTTCAAAAGACCGATGCCTTTTTCAGTAATTTGCGCAAATGTCACTCGTCTGTCTGTAGGAGACGCTTTCCGAATGAGAAGTTCTTTTTGCTCCAGCTTATCTACAACGTATGTGATGCTCCCGCTAGCCAAGAGAATTTTATCTCCTATCTGCTGCAGCGGCTGATCGCCTTTATGGTACAAAAGCTCTAGCACAGCAAATTCAGTCGGATTCAGCCCATGCTTATGAATATGCTTATTCATATGATCGTTAATAGACCGATACGCGCGCGACAGCACGATAAATAACTTCAGTGATTTTTCTGTCATGTCTCAATCATCCTTTTAGAAACCGTTACAGAGAAACATTAATAAACAAAGACCAAAATGTCAATAAAAATCTTTCCAATATTTCTCTTCTTTTTTAAAATGTAAGCTTGCCAACACCTTTTTCTAATTTTTTTGGTTATTTTTTCTTATTAAAGAAGAAGAAACAATGATATAATACCTCTAATCAGGTGTATGTTGGAGCGATGCAAATTGAAAATACTAAAAGGCGCCTGCGGGAGAGTCAAACTTTATATCATACTGGTCGTGATTCCGGCAATCGTCATCAGCTTTTTCGTATATGAAAAAGAAAAAGATACAATAGCTGCAGAACATAAACAAGAAGCAAGTGTCCTGCTAAACCTTCACCGCAACAAAATCAATTATTTAATCGGAGAAACAATGGCGAGAATGACCTCCTTGTCCATCGCCATCGACAGACCGGTTGATATAAAGAAAATGCAATCAATTTTGGAAAAGACCTTTGATTCAGAGCCGAGATTTTCCGGTCTCTATTTTCTCAATGCCAAAGGAGACGTCACCGCAAGCACAACCGAATTAAAAACGAAAGTAAACCTGGCCGACAGATCTTTTTTTACAAAAGCAAAGGAAACTAAAAAGACAGTCATTTCAGATAGTTATTCGAGCAGAATTACTGGTCAGCCAATTTTCACAATTTGTGTCCCTGTTTTGGACTCAAAACGTAATGTGACAGATTATCTTGTCGCAGCTATTCAAATTGATTATTTGAAAAATCTCATTAACTTACTAAGCCCTGATGTTTATATTGAAGTTGTGAACCAAGACGGGAAAATGATTTTTGCGAGCGGACAAGCCTCTCATGCAGAGGATCAGAAACCTGTCAGCGGATATCTGGATGATATCAGCTGGAATATGAAAGTCTATCCGAACCCGGTCACCATAGAAGAACTGACGAAAAGCCTAGTGCTTCCGCTTTCATGTATTATTGTTCTGCTGAATATCCTATTTATTCTCGTGCTGTATTATTTGCTGAAGCGGCAGACCCAACTGGAGCGCTCAGAAAATGAGGCGCAAAAATTAGAGCTGATCGGGACGCTTGCTGCCAGCACAGCCCATGAAATCCGTAACCCCCTCACCGGCATAAGCGGCTTTATTCAGCTGTTGCAAAAGAAATATAAAGGTGAGGAAGATCAGCTTTACTTCTCCATTATCGAACAGGAGATAAAGCGCATCAATCAAATAGTGAGTGAGTTTCTTGTTCTCGGCAAGCCGACAGCTGAAAAATGGGAGCTGAACTCACTTCAGGACATTATCGGAGAAATTATGCCGATCATTTATTCTGAGGGCAATCTATACAATGTTGAAGTCGAATTACAGTATTTAACCGAGCAGCCCTTACTCGTAAAATGTACAAAAGATCATATTAAACAAGTGATTTTAAATGTAGCAAAAAATGGCCTCGAGTCAATGCCTGAAGGAGGCAAACTGACGATCTCCCTGGGAGCTTTAGATAAAAAAGCCATAATCAAAGTTGTGGATAACGGTGAAGGGATTTCTCAGGAAATGCTGGATCACATCTTCCTTCCCTTTGTTACTTCTAAAGAAAAAGGAACCGGTCTCGGCCTTGTTGTTTGTAAACGGATCGTGCTGATGTACGGAGGCTCTATTCATATTGAAAGTGAAGTGCGAAGAGGCACAGAGGTGACGATCACCCTCCCCGTATCCGCTTCATAGCCCCCCTGACCATGTCAGGAGGGTTTTTTATCTTCGTGATCGGTCATTGCCATTCGATTTGCTTGCTGGTCTTCCAGAAAAAAGGATTTTGATGAAACGCAACAGCATTTTCAAAAGCAAAAAAAACATAAAAAATACTAAAAAACCCTTTATACCTTCCGTGGCATCTAAAAACTCCATATTCCCTCTCCCCGTCACCTTTTGCTGAATCTCAATCGCAAATACGATGACAATGATGACTGTAACGGTATAGATAAAGGACAAGGCTGTCATACTCCATTTAGAAAGCCATGTAAACACAGCGTGAGTGACGCCGAAAAAGAATATGCCAAAAATGCCGATCACCCAAAAATGCATTTCTTTGTCAGTTAAATGAATGCCAAATATTCCGCATAATGAAATAAAAGCATCATGAAATTGATTGACCATTTCGGTAATGAGAATCGCCAGTTCTTTCATTAGTTCCCTCTTTCATATGAATTTTTCCCAGAAAAAAAGAGCGCTTCCGAAAAGCTCTCTCTTTATATATGCATCTGATAGGCCGCTATTTATTTGCATCATATGCTGGCATAACATCTCTGCGGGGCCACAAGCCTAATTTCTTTACAAGGCCTTGAATCCCTTGGGAATGTTCGTTTTCTTGCATAAGCTGGTGATATTCATTTATTAAACAATCCAGCTCCTGACTGTGCCTGATCGTGTCATGCCCTGTAAATCCCTGCTTTCTAGCGGCATCTATCATTAACTTTCTTTTTTCATCAATAGACACCAACAATCTTTCTTGTTCAGAAGAACCGCCCATTCACTTCACCCCTCGCCGCTAAGAAATAGGAAACAAGTTTGATTGGGTTATTGTGCATTATTACAGATTATACTTTATTTGTAAACATATTTTCATTAAATAAGTTAATTTTTCAGGTATAATAGATATATTGATAGGATTAGAAGAATAATACCCAGGTGAAGAATATCTTAAACACGCCGCCAGGCAGGAGGTATGCCCAATGAAGAAAAAGAAAGCAATTATGCTCGGAGCGGCAGGCGGAAAAGCAATTTTGAAGAGGAAAAACCGAAAAAAATGTATCCAGCACATCACTACTTTTTTTCAGATGCTTCGCGATTGGCGAAATGGCGACTACCCTCGTTCACAGGTTAAAACACTTTTGCTGTTAACTGCCGCAATTCTGTATATCGTCATGCCGCTCGATATCATTCCAGACGTAATCCTCGGTCTTGGGTTCATTGACGATGCAGCTGTTTTAGGTTTGATTTGGACACTGATTAAAAAAGAACTGTCACAGTATGAAAAGTGGCGTTTGCAATAAATATAAAAAGCCCCGTTCGATGAACGGGGCTATCTCATGCTTATTGATTCACGCTGTCTTTTTCATAAATAGGAACCCAGCCTTCAGTTGTGACAAAAATTCTCACCGCGACAACTTTGCGGTCCTCCTGAAGCGTGAAGTAATGGCGGATATTCTCAGGCACGGAGATTAAATCTCCAGGGTTTAAACGGACATCAAAAAACGTTCCGTCCTTGCCTTGAATGACAAAAATACCGTGTCCGCTTACAATAAAACGAACCTCATCGTCTGTATGGTGATGCTCTCTTTTAAAGTTTTCAAGCAGTTCATCAAGTTTCGGATTGCTGTCTGACAATGAAATAACATCCTGTGCTTTATAGCCGCGGCGGGTTGAGATATCTTTAATTTCAGTTTCGAAGGTATCAAGAATTTGCTGTTTTTCTTCTTCTGTCAGATCATATTTCTCTGAGAGATGTTCCGGAAGTTTCGTGATATCCCATTGCTCATAAATAACCTCTTGACTGTCCAGAAAGCTTGCCACTTCCTCTTGATTTTCAATGGTTGTATTTGCCTCATCATGAATTCGAATTGTAGCCATTTCAATTCCTCCTTTTATTTAACCAGCTGATGCTGGAGTGTTTTCAATTTCAAATGGTAGCTAAACAAAAATTCATACGCTTCAAGCACTCTTTTTGCCTCAAATGCTGTTCTCCCCCAAGCCGTAATACCATGATTTCGGATCAGAACAGCTCCTGAATCTTCTGAAATCTCTTCCGCAAACAGTGCCGCAAGCGTTGGGATATGTGCCGGATTTTCTATAATCGGAACGGTCACTTCTGCGTTCTCTTCCCACAAGCCGAGTGCTTTTATAATTTCCTGGCCTTTGAATGTGATTTTCTTTTGGTCTCCGTATAACTCTGAAATCACATTATTGTTTACCGTATGGACATGCAGGCAGCACCCGGCATTGGTTTTATTGTACAAATGTGTATGCAAAAGCGTTTCTGCTGACGGTTTCAGAGAATGCCCGCTTTCAGCAGGCTCTCCGTTTTGATCGACCAGCAGAAAATCTTCAACCGTCTCTTTGCGTTTATCTTTTCCGCTTGCAGTGACGAGAAATGTTAAAGGCTCATCTGTAACCTTAATTGACAGATTACCGCTAGTCGCCGGAAACCAATCTCTCTCTGCCAATTCCCGTTTTACTTCAGCGAGCTCTCGCCAGCGTTCTTGTTTTGCAGCCATTCCTGTACCTCCTTTACATTCTCAATTTCCTTTCTGATCTCAAAAAAATCTTGATACGGAAGGTGATTGAGGTTTTGCTCCCGGCATTCGTTTAATAAATAATCCCTTGCAAAGCATAGGTCAGACAGCTTTGCTGCCTCCACATCTGTAACCGAATCACCGATCATGATGATATATTGGTTAGGTTCAGAAAGTTCATGGATGACCGACGGCTTACAGCACCCGCATTGATTGCTGCATGTGCCCTTGCAGGAATGAGGCCAGTCAATATGGATATAGTCATTGTCAAATGAAGCATGGTTGCAATATATGCGGTCTTTCTCCATAATGCCTTCAAGCAAAGGATATACAAAAAAGTCCATTCCACCGCTTATGACATAAAACGGAATCTCGTGCTCATTGATAAATGCTACAAATTCCCGAAAGCCTTCCCTAATTTTTGCATCTTCCAATACAAAACTTGTAATCTCTTCTTTTAAACGGCTGGGCAGAAGGCCGAACATCCGCCCGACACCTTCCTTGATCGACAGCGTTTTGGAAAGTACGCCGTCTTTTAATGCCACCCACTCTGGGGGAGCAAATGTTTTCATGATATTTATAATGTTGTCGTTCATCGTGATTGTTCCGTCAAAATCACAAATAATAAAAGGTTTTCGAGTCGTCATACGGCTTCAACCTTTCCCCATTTATCTAGCGCAAGCTTAAGATCCTTGCATTGTTCGGCTTTTTCATCAATCGGCTGGGCCTCTAGGACCGCATCAATAATGGCTCTGAACGCTCGCCCCCCGCCTTGGGCACCGTTCGGATGTCCATGTACGCCTCCTCCGGCGTTAATAATGTGGTCTATGCCGAAATCACGCATTAATAGCGGAACCATGCCGGGATGAATGCCTGCTGACGGAACCGCAAATGTTTGGTTAAAAGCATCCTCTCTCACACATTCTTCATGAATCGCCAGTGCATCTGCTCTTGGAAGCGCAACCGAACCATATGGAGACGGAAAGAGGCTGAAGTCAGCACCGCAATATCGGTTTAATTTTCCGAGTAAAAGAGCGTGAGAAAAACCGTAAAACGGAGAAGACGTAAACGCCCCGCTGACTGCTGGATGCGCCATAATCGGAACTGGGATTTCAGGATCTTCTGCAAGGCCTTGCATAACGTCCAAGCCGTAAGCAAAGACATTAAACAAAAGCGCATCCGCTCCCAGCTCGGCGGCGCGTCTCGCTTTGTCTTTCAGATCAGCCGTACGTCCAGTCAAATTCACCGCATACAGCGTTTTATGTCCGGTTTGCTCATACGTTTCTTTCAATATTTGCTTTCCTTCTGCAATTCTTGTTTCAAAAGGCGCTAGACCTGTCTCAAAGAAAATTTCATCGTCTTTAATCAAGTCAACTCCGCCAAGCGCCTGCTGCCGGAGCTGTTCTTTAATATCACTCAGGTCCCTTCCGATTACGCCTTTAAATATGCTCATTAACAGCGGTCTCTCAAACTCTCCCAGCAGCTTCCGGATGCCGTATACGCCAAACTTCGGTCCCGGCAGTGCACGCTTAAATGCTTTAGAGAAGTGAAGATCGATTAATTTGATTTTTCCGTCCAGCGACAGCTTGCCAAACACTGTTGTCAGCAAAGCCGGAATATCCTGAGAGAAATTGATTTCAGGATAGGCAATTGTGATGACCGCTTGTTTTTCTGATGCAGCAGTTCCCTCTCTCTCCTCAACTTTTATCACCCGCCCCTTGTGCTTTTGCATTTGCTCCTGTTTTACAAGGGGCAGATCAGTCCAGGAGCCTACTGTCAATCCTGTTGCGATTTGTTCTGCTTTCTTCTCTGTATCGGCTCCCGGTTCGGTCAGGAGATATGTCGCTAATAACTCACTCATGCCAGAGCTCCTTTCATTTTCATCCATATCAAAAAACCTCTTCAAACTGCAATCGCGTCTAAAGAGGTTTCGTTTCTCGTCCGAATCTTATCTCTCAGCCGCTAGCTGCAAGAATTAGCACCGTGCTTTATAAGTCGGTTGCCGGGCTTCATCGGGCTCGTCCCTCTGCCTGCTCTTGATAAGAAAATATAGATTTTATAAATTATTTTGAATTATCCCATCGTTATAAGGTCTTGTCAATGCTTTTTTGGGTAAACAGGTTCAGTTTGCCAATTCGATAAGCGGCTTCCTTAAGTCTTTCTTCACTTGTTAAAAGTCCGACTCTGACGTAGCCCTCGCCATATTCACCGAAGCCGTTTCCAGCCGCAACTGCCACATTCGCTTTTTCCAGCAAAAGATCTGAGAACTGCTCAGAAGTATAGCCTTCAGGCACAGGCAGCCATGCAAAAAAAGAACCTGCGGGAGCTGTTACATCCCAGCCGATTTCCCGGCATGCCGTGATCCAAGCGTTTCTCCTGCTCTCATACCTGGCATTTTGCTCTGCCACACACGTCTGATCGGCTAACAGTGCCTCTGCTGCAGCCTCCTGAGTCGCTCTGAAAAGACTGACAAACATATGGTCTTGATAAAGATTGATCGCTTCAATGACCGAAGCGTTTCCGACGGCAAAGCCAACCCGCCATCCTGCCATATTATACGTTTTTGACAGCGTGTAAATTTCAATTCCGATATCCTTCGCACCTTCAGTCTGCAAAAAGCTTAAAGGCTTGCAGCCGTCAAATCCGACAGCGCCGTAAGCAAAATCGTGAACGACGCAGATTCCGTTTTCAGTCGCAAAACGCACGGTATCTTCAAAGAACTCGGAAGTAGCAACAGCTCCGGTCGGATTATTCGGATAATTTAAATACATCAATTTCGCCTGTTTCCTTACTTCAGCGGTTATGCTGCAGTAATCAGGGAGAAACGCCCTGTCCTTTATGAGCGGCATCATTTCCATTTTTGCTTTTGCAAGTGTGACACCCGACCAGTAATCAGGATAACCCGGATCGGGAACTAAAATCGTATCACCGGGATTCAACAAGCATTGCGGGAGCTCGACTAGACCGGCTTTTCCGCCGAATAATACAGCGACTTCGGTTTCCGGATCCAGATCAATGCCGTATTCTCTTTTGTAAAATGCAGCAGCCGCTGACTTCAGACGGTATGAGCCGCGAAAAGACGAATATTTATGATTCTCAGGATCAGCAACAGCTCGTTTCATCTCCTCAACAATATGTTCAGGAGTCGGCTGATCTGGATTTCCCTGTCCCAGATTGATAACGTCATGTCCTTCTGCGAGCTTTCGGTTCACTTTCTGCACCAAAGAAGCGAAGAATTGTTTAGGCAATTCCTTCAATACATGAGACTGTTCAAATTTCATCTATTCTCACCTTCTAAAAAAATCTTGAAATGATAGTCCATCATCATATATGGTTAAATGAAAAAAGTAAAGAAAAATTTGGGGTGTTAAAAAGATGAAATGGACGATATCTTGTCTTCAATTTGATATTTCATACGGAAAACCTTCGGAAAATATAAAAAAGGCTGAATTTTTCATCGAAAAAGAAAGCAAACATGCTGATGTTCTTGTTCTGCCTGAATTATGGACGACCGGATATGATCTGGCCAATCTTGATGAACTCGCTGATGAAGACGGCCGCTCCGCTCAGAGCTGGCTGAAGAAAACGGCAAAAAAACATGGTGTTCATATTGTCGCCGGATCGGTCGCTGTCAGGAAGAATTCTGATGTTTATAATACAATGTACATCGCGGATAAGGAAGGGCAAATCATTAAAGAGTACAGAAAAGCCCATCTTTTTCAGCTGATGGATGAGCATCTGTATTTATCAGCCGGTTCCGAAGACGGATACTTTGAGCTTGACGGCGTCAAAAGCTCTGGATTGATCTGTTACGATATCCGTTTTCCGGAATGGATCAGAAAACATACGACAAAAGGCGCCAACGTGCTGTTTATTTCTGCGGAATGGCCTCTTCCCCGCCTAGATCATTGGAAAAGCCTGCTTATTGCGCGGGCCATTGAAAACCAATGCTTTGTCGCAGCCTGCAATTGTACCGGTTCAAATCCGGATAATGAATTTGCAGGACATAGCCTGATTATTGATCCATGGGGGCGTGTACTTGCTGAAGGCAGCCGGGAAGAAGGCATAGTCCGAGCGGAAATCGACCTTCAAGAAAGCGCAGAAGTTCGGGAGAGCATTCCTGTTTTCGATGATATCAGAAAAGATTTATATTAAAAAATATATTGACAACTAACTAAATTACCTGTTACCATTTTCATCAACTGATAAATTAGAATTGTCAAACAAGTGAATATATTCTCTTATCGAGAGTTGGGCGAGGGATTTGGCCTTTTGACCCCAACAGCAACCGACCGTAATTCCATTGTGAAATGGGGCGCATCTTTTTCGCGCCGAGACGCTGGTCTCTTAAGGCACGGTGCTAATTCCATTCAGATCTGATCTGAGAGATAAGAGAGGCGGACATAGATGTTAAGCCTCCTTCTCTCTGAGAAGGAGGCTTTTTTACGGCTACATATTAAGTGATTACATAATTGGAGGTTATGATGATGGGAGTCACAAAAACACCTTTATACGAAACGTTAAATGAAAGCTCCGCTGTGGCGTTGGCGGTGAAGCTTGGCCTATTTCCAAGCAAAAGCACGCTGACATGCCAGGAGATCGGAGACGGCAACTTAAATTACGTTTTTCATATTTATGATCAAGAACATGACAGAGCATTGATCATTAAACAGGCGGTTCCGTATGCAAAAGTGGTGGGAGAAAGCTGGCCGCTGACAGTCGACCGTGCAAGAATCGAAAGCAGCGCTCTCATCCGTCAGGGCGAGCATGTGCCTCACCTGGTTCCAAGAGTGTTTTATTCTGATACGGAAATGGCGGTTACCGTCATGGAGGATCTCTCTCACCTCAAGATCGCAAGAAAAGGACTCATTGAGGGTGAAAACTATCCTCATCTGTCGCAGCACATCGGTGAATTTTTAGGAAAAACACTTTTCTACTCATCAGATTACGCGCTTGAACCTAAGGTGAAAAAACAGCTTGTTAAACAGTTTACAAATCCAGAGCTATGCGACATTACGGAAAGACTTGTTTTTACAGATCCTTTCTTCGACCATGACACAAATGATTTTGAAGAAGAGCTTCGTCCTTTTGTCGAAAAGCTTTGGAATAATGACAGCGTTAAAATCGAAGCCGCTAAGCTGAAAAAGTCATTTTTAACGTCTGCAGAAACGTTGATTCATGGTGATTTGCATACAGGAAGCATTTTCGCAAGTGAGCACGAAACAAAGGTGATTGATCCTGAGTTTGCTTTTTATGGACCGATCGGCTTTGATGTAGGGCAATTTATCGCCAACTTATTTTTGAACGCACTCAGCCGTGACGGGGCTGACAGAGAGCCGTTATATGAACATGTCAAAAAGGTCTGGGAAACGTTTGAAGAGACGTTTAGTGAAGCCTGGCGGAAGGACAGTCTGGATGTTTACGCCAACATCGACGGTTACCTCACTGATACGCTCAACCATATTTTTGAAGAAGCAATCGGATTTGCGGGCTGTGAGCTGATACGACGCACGATCGGCCTTGCCCATGTAGCTGACCTGGATACGATCGTGCCGTTTGATAAACGAATCGGCAGAAAACGCTTGGCGCTCGAAACCGGCACAGCCTTTATCGAAAAACGTTCGGAATTCAAAACGATAACAGATGTTATTGAATTATTTAAGTTACTTGTAAAGGAATGATCTATTCATGACCCATTCATTTGCTGTTCCACGTTCTGTTGAATGGAAAGAAACAGCTATTACCATTTTAAATCAGCAAAAGCTTCCTGATGAGACGGAATATTTGGAGCTGACGACGAAAGAGGATGTATTTGATGCGATTGTCACGCTCAAAGTAAGGGGCGCTCCGGCGATCGGCATTACGGCTGCCTTCGGACTGGCGCTTGCTGCCAAAGACATTGAAACAGACAATGTCACGGAATTCCGCCGCAGACTGGAAGACATCAAACAATATTTAAACAGCTCACGGCCTACCGCCATTAATTTGTCATGGGCGCTTGAGAGACTGAGTCATTCGGTCGAAAACGCGATTTCCGTAAATGAAGCAAAAACAAACCTTGTCCATGAAGCCATTCAGATTCAGGTCGAGGATGAGGAAACGTGCCGGTTGATCGGCCAAAACGCCCTGCAGCTTTTCAAAAAAGGCGACAGGATCATGACAATCTGCAATGCCGGCTCAATCGCGACAAGCCGCTATGGAACGGCGCTAGCTCCGTTTTACTTGGCCAAACAAAAAGATTTGGGATTGCACATTTATGCCTGTGAAACAAGGCCTGTCCTGCAAGGTTCACGCCTTACTGCTTGGGAGCTGATGCAGGAGGGCATTGATGTCACTCTGATCACAGACAGCATGGCCGCCCATACGATGAAGGAAAAACAAATTTCCGCTGTTATCGTCGGAGCCGACCGAATTGCAAAGAACGGTGATACGGCAAATAAAATCGGCACATACGGTCTTGCTATTTTAGCAAACGCCTTTGATATTCCGTTTTTTGTCGCCGCACCTTTATCTACATTTGATACAAAGGTCAAATGCGGCGCTGATATCCCGATAGAGGAACGGGATCCCGAGGAAGTCAGGCAGATTTCCGGAGTTCGGACCGCTCCATCCAATGTGCCTGTCTTTAATCCCGCTTTCGACATTACACCTCGTGATCTCATTTCAGGAATCATCACAGAAAAAGGGATTATGACCGGAAACTATGAAGAAGAGATTGAACAGCTGTTTAAAGGAGAAAAGGTGCATTAAAAAACCGCTGGACTTTGCTCATTTGGAGCCGAGTCAGCGGTTTTTTTGTTTCTTTTTGTTAACATTGATGATTTCATCTTTTTGAGCGCTTGATAAGATATGCAGTTTCACAAACAGTTCGGCAAAAACGGCAAGTTTCTCAGAGCGGCTCGGCTTCAATTGCTTTGTCCTCCTTTTTCATGAGACCAACTTTTTTAACTTAATAAAATGATATGTCGGCCGTGAAAAAAGGGAACGTGCCATATGTTTTATTTTTCTTTATAGGAGATTCGCTCGATGTTTAGCAAAAATGCTTTGATCTCCGTTTTGCTTCCGGCGTATCCTGTTAACGCACTGTTTTTGCCGATCACTCTGTGGCACGGGACAAAAATCGGCAGGTCGTTACGTTTATTAGCCTGTCCGACAGCGCGCACCGCTTTCGGACTGCCGACCGCAGCGGCAATATCCGCATAGCTTCGGGATTCGCCATATGGAATCCTCTCCAGCGCCTGCCACACTTTTTGCTGAAAAGGAGTGCCCTTTTGGCTGAGCGGCAGGGAGAATGTCTTCCTTTCGCCTGCGAAATATTCTTGAAGCTGTTGTTTCGCTTCTGCAAGATTAGGTGTTTCCATGTGCTCAGTATTCTGAACCGTTTCTTTCCAATCCACCCAATCTTCCTGACTGAGAAATAGACGAGTGATCCGGTCCTCCTCTTCGGCAATGATAAGTTCACCGAGCGGCGTTTCGGCTGTCGTATAGTAGTTCATTCATCATTCCTTCTTTCTTCAGCATTCTGTCTGACAGGAAGCGTAATATGGAAAACGGTGCCCTTCCCTTCTTCACTTTCTACCATAATCTCGCCTTGATGTTCTTCAATAATTTTATAGCTTACCATAAGCCCAAGTCCAGTTCCCCGTTCCTTTGTCGTATAAAACGGTTCACCAAGTCGCTTTAATTTATCTTCTGTCATTCCGATTCCCTCGTCTTTTAAGGAGATAAGAACATGATCTTGATCCAATGCCTTTATCGTTACAAAAATATTTCCGCCGTCAGGCATCACTTCGATGGCGTTTTTTAATATATTGATAAAAACCTGTTTCAGCTGATTCGGTTCACAGTAAATCGGGGGAATGTCGTCAATTAAATCAAGTTGCATTTGTACATTGCTGAGATTGGCTTGCGCATTTAGAAGGTCTATCGTGTCCCTCATAATTTGGGTAACATGTTTTTCCTCATACATAATGGCCTGGGGCTTGGCTAAAATCAAGAATTCGGTGATGATGGATTCGATGCGCTTTAGTTCTGAGGTGATCACGTTGAAGTAAAGGGCGTAGTCTCCCTCGACACTCCCTTTCAGAAGCTGAATGAAGCCTTTAAGAGCAGTCATCGGATTTCTGATTTCATGAGCAATGCCGGCTGCGAGTTCGCCGACAACATGAAGGGTATCTGATTTGCGCAGGCGTTCCTCCAATTCTTTTCGCTCTGTTACGTCTTTAAAGATAGCCAAGTTCATATTTTGAATAATATTCCGTTTAAATGAGAATTCGAGTTTTCTGTTATCACCGCTGCTCAGCAAAAATGGAATTTCGTTGTCCATTTCATCAAAATTAATCTGCCTTGCCGGTGATGCCAGATTTTCTATTTCATAAGCAGAAATAATATCTAACAAGCTGTGCTGTTTTATCTCTTCATGTGACAGTCCCAAAATATGGCTTGCTAACGGGTTGGCGTCAATGATCCTGTATTGATTGTCGAACAATACATTGCCGTCCATTGAGCCGTTGAACACTTTTCTGAATTTCAGCTCGCTTTCCCGAAGCTCCTTTTCCATCCGCTTTCTGTCGCTTACATTTCTTAAGATCGTCAAATGCTGATTTTCAAGGATTGTCCGTTTTGAAGTAAATTCAAGCTCTTTGAATTGGCCGTTCCCCATTTGAAACAGCAGCTCTTCTCTGATCTCTCCGTATTTTGCGTATTTCCTCTTCGTTATGCTGTATTTCTGCTGCGAGTCAACGAGAAAATCACACAGCTTTCTTTTCAACAGCAAATTCATCGGCAGCTCAAAAATTTTACAGGCTGATTGATTCGCTTTTACGATTCTTCCGTCATTCGACCAGATGATGATGGCGTCCATTGCATTTTCAAAGATTTCTCTGAAGCGCTCCTCACTTTTAAAGAGCTGCAGCTCCATAGACCGCTTCTCTGTGATATCCCTCATAATGGACATATAAAAACCGCTGATGATGTTTGATGTAATCGTGAATTCAAATAGTTTTTGAACTCCTGAACGAAGCTTGACAGGCAGCTCCCCCTTCGCTTTTCCCTTGCGGTTGAGCGCCTTCCAGATATTGTCGAAATCTTTTCGTGAGCCGCTGTCTATGAACTCATACAACGATAAATGAGACAGCTCATTATGATTGATTTCAAAGCTTTTACAAAAGGACAAATTGGCATCAATAAAACCGCCATCTTTATCAAACAGGACGATTCCGTCAACTGCTCTGTCAAACAAGTCCTTAAAAAGCTGTTCATTCATAGAGAATTCCCGCTCCAGAATCTTCTTAGAAGATATGTCCCTCATGACAACAAAAAAGAAATCCTCGCCAATACCTCTTTTGGCCAGAAACTCTATGTATTTTGTTGCCCCGCAATCAAGCCTGATCGGAACCTCCTTCCACAGAAAGCCTTTTTTAAAAAACTTCTTTACGGAAAGATTCAGTTCATCCTTTGGGATTGAAAACAAAAAATCCAAAACAGAACGCTTTTTCAAATCTTCCGAGTCAACTTGAAGCATCCTTTCTGTTGCTTCATTTGCCTGAACAATCCGCATTTCGTTATCACAAATAAAAATAGCATCGAGCGTATTGTTGACAATCACTTGATGCTGATTCAATTCCTTTTTCAGTCGCGCGTTTTCTTCTTTGAGGCGATTCAGTTCCTCTCGCAGCTCCGAGTTTGTCTGGACACCAAGAGTTTCCATGCATGTACACTCCTTCTTCAAAACCTATCCCTCAATATTTCTACAAAATGCGGGAACTTCCTTCATTTGCCCTATAAATTTCAGAAAATTTCAGCGCCATTACATTACGAAGACATTTTCTACGATCCTTACCATCACTTTACATCGACCTAACAATCAGCATTTTTTTAGATTCCTTTTTCATCTTTTATTTTAAAATATGTACCAGCAGGGAATAATCTCTTAGTGACTGATGAAAGAGAAGGTGATGCTATGAGTAAATCGCGGGACAGTTATTTCGATAACGCAAAATTTTTATTGATATTCCTTGTTGTATTCGGTCATATCCTTCGTTCCTTTATTAATGATAATCATTTTATGCTCTACCTCTACAAGTTCATTTACACATTCCATATGCCTGCATTTATTCTTGTATCCGGTTATTTCGCGAAAGGCTTTAAACGGGCGGGATATGTAAAAAAGCTGGCGGTCAAGCTGATTATTCCGTATTTGATTTTCCAAATCATTTATTCCGTCTTTTATTACATTATGCAAGATGAAAGCATGGCAAATGTGAACCCGATTGATCCGCAATGGTCGTTATGGTTTCTTGTAAGCTTATTCTTTTGGAACCTGCTCCTATATCCTTTTTCAAAGCTTTCAAAGCAGTGGGCGCTGTTTGTCAGCTGCGGAATCGCCGTGCTGATCGGTTATCTGGACTTTGTCAGCAGCACGCTGAGCTTGTCACGGACATTCGTATTCTTACCGATGTTCCTTGTCGGTTTTTATTTAAATAAACATCATTTTGATTTATTGAGATCAAAACGCGGCAAACAAATTGCGCTCGGAGTGCTTGCCGCAGTATTCGTCATCTGCTGGGGCATCGATTTTGACTATTCTTTTCTGTTTGGTTCAAAACCGTATTCTTCATTTGGAGACGTTACCCTGGTAAGCGGACTATCCCGAATCGGCTGGTATGTACTCGCCTTTGGGGCAACCTTCAGCTTTTTAGCGCTTGTTCCGCAAAAACGGTATTTCTTTACCAAATGGGGAACCCGGACATTTTACGTGTATCTGCTTCACGGGTTTATTATTAAGACATTACGGCAGGTCGGGCTTGAGGATTGGCTTACTGACTATCAAAGCTTAGTGATCCTCTTGCTTTTAACAGCAGCCCTGACATCAGTCCTCTCCAGCAACTTTGTTAAGACAGTCGCTCAGCCCTTCATTGAGCTGAGGATGACCAGCTTATTGCAATTTGTCAGAGGAACGGGCAAAAATGCTTATTTAAAATAGAAAAAGCACCTCTTAAGCGGACGCCGCCTAAGAGGTCTTTTTTATTTTTGTTTTTTATTTTTGTTTTTTTCTTTTTTCTTTTCAGGCTTGGTGACTTCCAGCGTTTCGATGATCTTCCCGGCATTGTAATCCCCAAGTTCACTTGAGAACTCTTCCTCCAGCACCTTTTTATTCATAGGCTTTTTATGATTTTGCATGTCTCTGCTATGACGGTTTTTCTTCACAACTACATGCCTCCCTGCTGGCCCTGTTTGGAATTGCGGTTTGCCCCTCTAAAATTGGGGTCGTCATGATATTGTGTCTTATATGAATTGGGGTCCATGCTCTCGGTAGGTGTATTGTTATTTTTAATGGCTTCATTCACTTCAGCTTTACGTTTCATACGAATCCTCCTCGCCAGTTTTCAGACATTTTAAGATGCAGGAGCGTAAATTGCACCTGTCGAAGTTAGGTTCTCCAACTGAACAGGAGGCACACATCTTTTTTTTGGCAATCAAAAAACACCGCAAAGTATGCGGTGTTTTGCCTATCCGATAATCACTCTTTCTTTCGGATAGTGATAGTTCGCTTCAATTTCCTTTCTTCCGATCAGATACAGGAAGGTTAGGATGCCGATTCGCCCGATAAACATGACAATCATAATGACGCATTTTCCAACACTGCTCAAATCTGCCGTAATTCCAAGCGACAGGCCGGTTGTACCGAATGCCGAGCACACTTCAAACAAAAGCTCCAGCAGGGAATGTTTTTCTGTAATGGTCAGAATGAGTGTCGCGCCAAAAACGAGCAGGATCGCCATCATCGTGACAACAAGCGACTTCATCAAGTCAGCAGGGTGAAGCTCCCGTTTGAATACCTTTACGGCCTTATTGCCGCGGGCAAAATGAAACAGCGCAAGAAGGTTCAAAGCAAAAGTCGTTGTCCGTATGCCTCCCCCGACTGAGCTTGGCGACGCTCCGATAAACATCAGCGCACAAATAAAAAAGAGTGTGGAATCTGATAATTGGCTGATATCGATTGTTGCCAGTCCCCCGCTTCGGGTTGCCGTTGATTGAAACAGGGACAAAAACAAAATATCATGCCATGATTTTCCTGCGAACGCATGGTTTGCTTCCAGGGCAAAGATGCCAATGGCTCCAAACAAGACAAGTGAGCCGAACGTAATCGTCGTGATCTTTGTAAAAAGCGTAAATGGATAACGCCGATGCTTTGAAAACAGGAAATCCTTTACTTCAACAAGCACGGGAAATCCAATCGCTCCAAATATAATTAAAAGCATTGTAATAAACTGCACAAAGTAATCGTGGCGAAATGGAATCATCGAATTACCGGTAATATCAAATCCGCCGTTTGTCGTTGCACTGATACTGGCAAAAAATCCGTGTAAATAAGCTTCCTGATAGGAGTCATAGTAGGTTAAGAAATATGTGCCGAGAATCAGCCCGCCAAAAAATTCAATCCACAAGATCAGAAACAGTACCTGCTTCATCAGATTGACAATTCCTGAAAACTGGGATTGGTTTTGATCAACCATAATCAGCTTCCGTTCTTTCAGCCCGATACGTTTTCCCATTATCAGCCAAATGAATGTTCCGAGCGTCATAATTCCGATTCCGCCAAATTGCAGAACAAATGCTAATATAAAAATCCCTATTGTGCTGAATGTATCAGCTGTATCAACAACTGTCAGCCCTGTTACACTGACTGAACTGACAGCTGTAAAAAGCGCATCAATAAACGTCCAATCCGCCCCCGGTTTATGGGCCGCCGGCAAACTCAGCAATATAACGGCCACAGTAACTGCAAGAAAATAATATAATGCGATCAGCTGGGCCGGTGACAAGGCCTGTATCAATTTTCCAAACTTTAATCTCATGTAAAATCCTTCTGCCTCTCTTTTTAAGTACGGTAATTATTCTAAAGATATTAGGTCCATTTTTAAAGGCTTTTACGAAACATTTTCTTAACTTGCTTATTTTTTTATGATTTTAGTCAATGGATAAAATAAAAAACCTCTGAGAATTCTCTCAGAGGAACAATGTGTTTGTATTATTTAGCTTCCAGCCGCCTGATTCGCTCATCTAAATCAGGGTGAGTAGAGAAAAGCGAAGAGCGCTTCTTGCCATTAATCTTTAACGTTTGGACAGCTGTCTGATCGTCTTCCATAATCCGGGAAGAATAGCTTTTAAGCGTCCGCAGCGCATGAATCATCTTGTCCTTGCCGGCAAGATCCGCTCCTCCCCTGTCAGCATGAAATTCACGATGGCGTGAATACGCAAACACAACCAGGCTGCCAAGTATCGAAAAGACAATCTGAAAAATAATTATTGCAATAAAATGAACGATCGGCGCTAGATCTTCTTTGACAAAACGGCTTGCTATCCAAGCGGCGATACGCGATAAAAAGAAGACAAAGGTATTAACGATGCCTTGTAAAAGCGTCATTGTTACCATATCACCATTTGTAATATGCGCGACCTCGTGGGCAAGCACACCTTCAACTGCTGCGTCATCCATCTGCTCCAGCAGCCCTGACGATACTGCGACAAGTGAACGGCGTTTTGACGGTCCAGTCGCAAACGCGTTTACTTCAGGTGAACGGTAAATCCCGACTTCCGGCATTTTCGTTAAACCGGCAGAGCGGCTTAATCTGTGAACACGATCAACCAATTGCTGTTCCTCATAGCTGAGCGAGTGTTTTTTCGGATTCAGCACTCTGACGCCCATCATCGTCTTTGCCATCCATCTGGATATCGCAAGAGACGTAAAGGAACCGACAAATCCAACGACTAAACTGAACACAAGAAGCGCCATTGGATCGATACCGCCATCAGCTGTAAAGTACGTCCCGACTCCTGTAACAGAGCTTAAAACAGACAAAACGATCCCGATTGTTGTAAGCACCAAAATATTCGTTAGAATAAACAGAAAAATTCTTTTCGCCATAACAACCTCCGTTATTTTAAGTTCAAAAGAACCCGTATATTTAAATTATAAAACATCCATTTGAAAATGCAAGGAATTCGACGTATGATGTTAATGTAATTTGCTGACGCTTGAATTTTGAACTTATACATAGACCTATATCCGCGTCAAATTGTTTAAAGAGGTGAACAATGAACATTTTTAAACTCTCTCGAACCGATATGGTGCGGCTGCTCTATTCCCTAAAAGGACAAGGAGAACATAGCCCGCTCGACATTCTCGTCCAATCAGCGAACATGTCAGCAGAAAAAGCAGCCAATCATCTAGAAATTCCTGAATTTCTTACAAGATACGAACGAAAAAAACAGAAAAAAGAATACGGTCTTTCTACAAATGAAATCGTAGAGCTTGGCAACTTATGCGAGCTGACTTCGTTAAAGTCAACCGCAATTCAAAACTGGGTAAAGCGTGATATCAAAGATCTGATCGGACACCCTGAGCTGGGCAAAAAATACTCAGTTGAACAGGCAGTTATTCTTTTAATTGTACGTGATTTAAAATCCATTTATGACTTTGAACACATACGGGCTATTTTAAAAGTGGCCTTTAACACAATCTCAGACAGATCTGATGATGTCATCAGCCCGATTGCTTATTATGAAAGCTGCGCATATGTGCTTGATGCCATCCATCACCAAGATACTCCTTCTATGAAAGAATCAAATCTGCAGGAGATCGCCGAACAGGAGACAGAGCGTCTCCGTCACCGTTTTGAAGAACTGAATGACAGCCAATGGCTTAAAATCAGACAAATTATCGCCATTACAGTCCTCTCCATTTTGACGTTCCATATTCAGGCAACCGCACATAAAATGACAGCAGACATTCTATAGTCTGCGTCACCCCGGCTTAGAGGCCGGGGTTTTATTTTTCTCCACAACAATTGCCAGCATAAATAAACCCCGTATATTTCAAACTAAATACGCGTTAAGAATTTCTTTATCGAAAAAGGAGATGAAAAAGATGGCGAGCAGAAATAAACTCGTTGTTCCAGGGGTGGAGCAGGCACTAGACCAATTTAAACTCGAAGTGGCTCAAGAATTCGGTGTGAACCTTGGTTCTGATACAGTCGCACGCGCTAACGGCTCTGTAGGCGGAGAAATGACAAAGCGGCTGGTACAGCAAGCACAATCACAATTAAATGGCACAACTAAATAAATTCAGGTCTTTATTCGCCGGGGGCACTCGGCGAATCTTCATTTTTAGCTGAATGATTATCACTGCTGTAGCCGTTTGGATTACGTCGGTCTGAAGCGTTATCCCTTCTGGACGAAGAACGGTTCTTGCCTTGTTCACCATTGTTCCAGTCCCTGTGATATTGGCTTTGGCCCTTGTCAGCGCCGTTATTTTCATTTCCTTTATCTTGAGGATCTTGTATTGGGGTTTGCTCATGGTCCCCATCTTTTTCGGTATTTGTGTTTTCATCTGATTCCTTTATTTTTTTATCTTTGTCACTATCATCAATCTGGTCATCCGCTTTCTCTTCTTTCTGGTCTCCGGAATCCGCATCATTCAGCTGTTCATTATCTCCTTGCTTGCTGTCCTGGATGTCAGTTTGATCGGTGTTTTCATCCTCATTTTCATCACTCTTTTGATCCTCTTCCCCGGATGGTTTGCTGGAGTCATCTTTTAAATCTTTATTGTCATTCTTTTCATTTGATTTGATGTAGCTGCCTGTTGAGACGCCTTCTTTCTTCGCTTTTTCCCTCGTTTGCATATCTGACTCGAGAGATTCCATGCGGTATGTCGTTTTATATTTTTCAGTCACATCATTCAGCTGTTTTTTCACAGCCTTTTTATATGTATTGTCTTCTGTGTTTTCATAAACAGTGGAAATCAATATTTCTTTCGATTTCTTTACATACCCGTGTTCACTGCAGTCGGTTATAATATCGTCAATCACCTTTTTAAAATCAGTCTTCTCCCAATCATCTATATCATTCACGACTTTCTGTCCCTCATCGTTTAGAGGCGTCAGTTCAATCACTTCATAATCGCTGTTTAACGCCATTTCGACGCTTGGATTGATATCGATTGTCATATACGCATAGGCCTTATTATTAGAAAAAACGGGGAGAACTATAAAAATAAAGAGCATAATAGCAGTCATCGTAAAAATCCCCATTTTGAAAGGGCGCAGTTTAAAAAAATCAAAAAAGCTGGCCCTTCTGCCCATGCGTGTTTCACTCGGAAGCATGATTTCTTCTCCGATTTCATAGCTGTGTCGATCATTTTTGGCTTTTAAAAATTGTCCGTCAGGGGTCAGCAACGTGACGAATTTTTTATTTTTCTCTACTATAATCCCTCTTCTCATGAGTGCAGCACCCCTTTAAGATAATCTTTTAAATAAATATAATCACCCGTAATGATAATACACATCGCAATAATATATTTTCTGTTTCTCTCAATCGTTTTTCGGCTTACAGAGACAAGCTGTTCAAGCTGTTTGACCGGAAGCTGCTTCTTTGTATACAGGATAGCGGCCAATTCTTCATGTTCAACAAGCGTCATTGCCACCTTTATGGCGTTTTGCCTTGCATCCGTGTGCTTTGGAGAATTTTCAAGCAGTTCTTTAAACGATAAACCATAATCCTTGAGCTGCTTTTGAAAATAGAGGATTTCCTCCCGCCTCTGCTCCTGTTCAATCTGACGGCGGTATTCATCAATGGAAAGCTCGGCTTCAATCAGGCTTTGTGATGACTCCTGATCGTCTCCTTCCTGTAAATCGATATTTATATTTTGTGCGCTTCTGGCTTCTTTTCTAATGTAATCAATGACTTTTCTTTTTATAATAAGCTCAGCAAATGCGAGCAGAGAATTTCCTTTTTCAGGTGAATATTTTTCTATAGCTTCATTAAACGCGATCAGTCCAATACTGAACTCATCGTCTTTTTCATCTATATATCGTTTACAAACGGATGAAACCGTCTTTGCGATAAATGGCTTATATTGCTGTATTAATTCATTTTGCAGATCTTTATTGCCTTTTTGTATACTCTCAACAGCTTTTTCAAGTGTTTGCTTCTTTTTTCCCAATTTAAACAAAAGGCTAAGCACTGGTTTCACCTCAGTTCCTCCCTATAACTACTCATTAATGATAGCTAATTTGATAGGGATTCGCAAAGGAGAAAAAGAAATATTGATTTCCAATGTCTCAATTATGACAAACCATTCTGACGTCCTATACATGATTTCGTGCCTTTCTAAAGAATTAAGGGGGTTTTATGCGTGTTTTTTGTAACAAAGATGTTATAAAAATGTTATTTTATTTCGCTTATGAAAACGCTTCAAACAAAAAAAGACTCTGCTTTTAAGCAGAGTCTTTCAGATTACGCCCGTTCACGGGTGCTGTTTTTTTGTTCGTTTTGTGCGCCCTCCGGCTGTTTTTCCCCACCTGACATAAACCAGCCGCAAACCGCGATTGCTGCTAAGACACCCCAGAATATCAGCTTCCATGTTCCAGAATGAATAAAGTGCTCAGAAACAACCGCTATGTCGCGATGGGCAAGCGTATATAAAGCAAGCTTCACTCCGACCCAGCCGACAATCACAAAGGCTGCTGTTTCTAGGCTTGGACGTTCCTTTAATAACTTCACAAACATGGAAGCCGCAAACCGCATGATCACCAGTCCGATGATACCGCCGGCCAAAATGACGAGAAATTGTCCTCCGTCAAGTCCGCCGATCTTCGGGAGTGATGTCCCAGGAAGTGTAACCGCCAGCGCTACTGCTGCTAAGATGGAATCAACAGCAAACGCGATATCTGCCAGCTCAACTTTTAAAACAGTCGGCCAAAAACCGCTTTGCTTCGTCTCTTTATGTGTATCTTCTTTCTTAAATACATATCTTTTCAATAAGTGGCTTGCTGAGATATACAGCAAATAGATCGCGCCAATCGCTTGAACCTGCCATACGTTGACCAAAAATGAAATGGCGAATAAAGAGCCAAATCGCAGAACAAAAGCCCCTGCCAATCCATAAAATAACGCTTTTTTTCTTTTTTCCTCCGGCAAATGTTTTACCATTACCGCCATAACCAGCGCGTTATCGGCGGCTAAAATCCCTTCCAGCCCGATCAAGACGAGAAGAACCCAACCATACTCTAATAATAATGCTGCATCCATAAATGATACCCTCCCAAAAAAGTTGTTTTCTTTCTCTTCATCCGATCTTATGCCGGCCGGACCATGCAAAAAAGACCTTTGCCGACATAAGGCAAAGGTCTTGCTAGACATGAATTCAGGCATGCCAACAAAGCCGATGGATACAATCCATGAAATGACGACTTTGTTTCCGGAATACATTCCGGACGCTACTCCCCTTTGGGATTTCAAGAAATATGATTTTATACGTCAATGATATGCGCAGCGCAATGATTTGTCAACGTTTATTTTTCAAAAATACAGATAATTGTTCGGAGTGCGTGCGTTTCTTCCTCTTTTTCATCAGTAAGTAGAGCAGGAAAAGCGCCAAAATGGCTATTCCGATCGGAAGCATATATTGATCAAGAATAGAGCCGACTTCCTTCCAATTTTCACCGAGCTTCACACCGAGATAAACATATACAAATGTAATCGGAAGCATAGCAATGAATGTATAAAGCGAAAACACCCAAACATTCATTTTTGCAATTCCGCACGGTATGGAAATCAATGTCCTGATGCCAGGCAAGAAACGGCCGCTGAAGGCGACAAAGCCTCCATGTTTTTTGAAAAATTCATCTGACTTATCAAGCGCTTCAGGTTTAATAAAGAGATACTTCCCAAAACGTTCAAGAAACGGCCTTCCTCCGTACCGGCCTATCCAATACAGCGTAAGCGGACCGGCCACTCCCCCAAGCGATCCTGCCAAAACAACGCCGGCAAGTGTCATATCGCCTTTAGATACCCAATAGCCCGCAAGCGGCAAGACGACTTCGGCCGGGATAAACTCAATACTGAGCGCTAGAAATATTCCAAAATAAGATAAGCTTTTAAATGCTTCTATCCATGACATAACTAGCTCTTCGATAGCCACCAACTCCCTTGTTTCATGTTTATGTATCATACATTTTTGTTTTTTCGGAAAACGTCAAGATGATTTTAACACATTTTTCACGGTCAGTTGAACTAAAAATAGATCTCCCTCGTATTTCTATCGTTTTGAAGGCTGAAACTCTGCGGTTAAGCAGCCGATAATAAAGAGAGTCAACAAGACTGGAACACACGATACTGGGGGAATCTCCATTTGGAAATACACGTTACATATAATACGACGCTCATATGTTTATCTTTTCTTATCGCCTGTACCGCCTCGTATATTTCCCTTGAACTTTCAAGGAAAGTCACCATCAATAAAGGCTTAAAAAGTAAAATTTGGCTGATCGGCGGCTCACTTATTATGGGATTCGGTATTTGGTCAATGCATTTTGTAGGGATGATGGCGGTCCATATGGAAATGCCGATGGAATATGAATTCATGCCTTTACTGGCAGCCATTGGCGCATCTGTTTCGGGATCATTTGTGTCATTATATTTTGTCAGCCGGCACATTCTTACATATTACAGACTGCTTACCGGATCAGTTGTGCTTGGCGCATCTATTGCTTCTATGCACTATATCGGAATGTCTGCCATTTCCCGGGTAATGATTATTTACGAACCGATTTTATTTACAGTTTCAATTATCATTGCGATTGCAGCCTCTTTCGTCTCGTTAAAAATATTCTTTGACTTGGCCGTAAAAAAACATTCTGAGCATCTTATATTCTATAAAGTCGTCAGTTCAATTGTAATGGGCATTGGGATTTCGGGCATGCACTACACAGGGATGCTCGCGGCAACTTTCCATAAGGACATGGCTCCGCCCGGAAGCCATATGGAGGTGCAAACGTTTCATTGGTCAATTTTTGTTACTTTAATTATTTTTTGTATCCAAACGTTATTGTTATTCAGTTCCCATGCAGATCGAAAGTTTATTAAACAGAGCGAACGCATAAAGGATAACGAACAGCGATTTCAGTCTTTAATCGTCCACAATATTGATGCAATCTTTATTTTATCATTAGAAGGAAACATAATATCTTCCAATCACGCTGGTGAGGAAATGATCAGCAAATTTGGCTTCAGCATGCATGACTGGAGGAATTACACATCACTGAAGATTAAGCGCCTTTTTGAGCAAGTTAAAAAAGATAAACAAGCGATGAACAGTGATGGCGAACTTATCACTGAAAAAGGCCAGTTTCACTTAAATATTACGCTCATACCTGTTGAGGTCAATCAAGAACTGGACAGCATTTATGTCATTTGCAAAGACATGACGAAGCAGTACAAAGCAGAAAAAGAAATCCATAGAATGGCTCATTATGATTCGCTTACAGACTTACCTAACAGAAGACATGCCATCTCTCATCTAACAAAGGTACTGAATCGCGAGCATACCTTGCATTATAACACCGTTGTTTTCTTTCTCGACTTAAACCGGTTTAAAGTGATTAACGATGCATTAGGGCATAATGTCGGGGATCAACTGCTTCAGTTTGCGGCTAAACGTTTGTCATCTGTAGTCCCTGATAACGGATTTATCGCCCGTCTTGGCGGTGATGAATTTATTATTATATTAACAGACGCCAATACAGGAACAGGCGAAGCAGATGTTTTAGCAAGAAAAATTATCCAAATATTCAAAAAACCTTTCAAAATTCAAGATCACACCCTTGTCACATCTGTCAGTATCGGGATTGCGATATCTCCAAAAGACGGGACGGATGGCCTTGAATTGATGAAAAAGGCTGATATGGCGATGTATGCGGCTAAAGAACGAAACAAAAGCAAATACAGATACTATTCTTTTTCAATCGGCAACAAAGAAACCGTCAAGCTTAACCAAGAGATGGTACTCAGAGAAGCAATCGAAAACGATAGATTTGTCTTGCATTATCAGCCGCAATTCAGTGTAAAAAAACAAAAAATGACAGGAGCAGAAGCACTGATACGCCTTGTGACACCAGACGGGCAACTGCGTCCGCCCGGAGAATTCATCGGTGTCGCAGAAGAAACGGGACTTATTATTGATATCGGAAAGTGGATTATAGATGAAGCATGCAAGCAGGCAAGGATTTGGCACGACAAAGGCTATGATCTTTCTGTCGCCATTAATATTTCCGCCAGACAGTTCCAATCCGAAGATCTGATTCCCCTCATCAAGGATACGCTTAATAAATACCAGCTTCCTCCGCAGCTTCTTGAAGTGGAGGTGACGGAAAGCATGACAATGGACAATCTCGATCACTCCAAAAAGGTTTTGTCATCCCTTACAGAATTAGGAATCAGAATCAGTATTGACGATTTCGGTACTGGTCACAGCTCCCTTAGCTATTTGAAGGACTTCCCGATTCACAGGCTGAAGATTGACAAATCATTTATTGACGATATTCAGACCCATCCTAAATCAGAGCAAATTACCGGAGCTATTATTGCCATGGGGCATCAGCTGTCTTTGCAGGTGATTGCCGAAGGTGTGGAAAATGCAGCTCAAAAGCAGCTTCTATATGAAAAAGGCTGCGACCATTTGCAGGGCTTCTTTTTCAGCAGGCCAATACCTCCGGAACAATTCGAACAATTCATTATTGAACAGCCGTCGCAATAACAGCGCCGGCTTTTTTTCACCCATAAGTTACTACACATGAATCGTACTCCTTCTCTTCACACTAAAGAAAAAAAGGGGTTTATCGATATGCATACAATGTGGAAGGGATCGATCAGCTTCGGATTAGTAAACATCCCCATCAAGCTATATGCGGCCACAGAAGATAAAGATATTAAACTGCGCAGCCTCCATAAAGAGGATCACGCACCAATCAAATACGAGAAAGTTTGCACAAATTGCGAAAAAACTCTTAGTCCTGATGAAATTGTGAAGGGATATGAATATGTAAAAGGGAAATATGTAGTGCTGACGGACGAAGATTTAAAAAGCTTAAAACAGGAGCATGAGGAGAAAGCAGTTGAGATTGTTGACTTTGTTCAGCTTCAGGAAATTGATCCGATTTATTTTAACCGCTCCTACTTTGTCGGCCCCGGGGATAATGGGACAAAGGCCTATACCCTGCTGCGTGAGGCGCTGCGCTCAACCGGAAAGATCGGTATCGCCAATATGACAATCAGGTCAAAGCAGCAGCTGGCGATTCTCCGCGTTTATGAAAATTGTATCGTCATGGAGTCTATCCATTATCCGGATGAGGTCAGAAGCGCCGCTCATGTCCCAGGTGTACCTGATCAATCGAATGTAAACGATAAGGAACTGCAAACCGCTATCACTTTAATAGATGAACTGACTGCTGAGTTTGAGCCTAAGAAATATGAAGACACGTACCGACAGGCGCTGCTGCAAAGAGTCAACGACAAGCTAGAAAATAAAGAAACGGCCGTCACTCCTGATAAAGCGCCACCTCGTGAAGATGTCATTGACCTGGTAAGCGCTCTGCAAGCCAGCATTGACAGAACCAGAAGGCCGAACAGGGAGACACCGGCTGCCGCACCTGCACAAGCCGCTGAACCGAAAGGAGCCGGAGATAAAAAACAAAAAACAACTAGAAAAAAAGCCTCCGGCACGTCATAGCCCATGGCGTTTACCATGCAGCCGGTCTTAACTTCGTCACCGCCAATCGGAGCAGAATGGCGTTACGAAGTAAAATATGATGGGTACCGCTGTATTCTCCGCATCCATTCTTCAGGTGTGACCTTAACCAGCAGAAATGGTGTGGAGCTCAGCAGCACCTTCCCTGAAATCACACAATTCGCCAAAACTGCCTTTCAGCACATGGAAAAAGAGCTTCCGCTGACACTTGATGGTGAAATCGTATGTTTGGTGAATCCTTGTCGTGCAGATTTTGAACACCTTCAAGTGCGGGGGCGTTTGAAAAGGCCAGACAAGATTCAGGAATCGGCAAACGCGCGGCCGTGCTGCTTTCTCGCCTTTGATTTGTTAGAGCGAAGCGGAGAAGATGTAACGCTTCTTTCGTATTTGGACCGCAAAAAATCTCTGCGTGAACTCATATCCGCAGCAAAGCTTCCTGCATCTCCAGATCCTTACGCAAAAGAAACCATTCAATCCATTCCCTGTTATGATCATTTTGATCAACTCTGGGAGATGGTAATAAAATATGACGGAGAAGGAATTGTAGCGAAGAAAACAAACAGCAAATGGCTTGAAAAGAAGCGGTCGTCCGATTGGCTCAAATATAAAAACTTTAAACAAGCTTATGTTTGCATAACAGGGTTCAACCCTAACAACGGGTTTCTGACGGTATCTGTGTTAAAAAACGGAATAATGACACCGATTGCCTCTGTCTCGCACGGAATGCGCGATGAGGAAAAAAGCGCTATACGCAAGATTATGGAACAGCACGGACAGCAAACACCCTCAGGCGAATTTACGCTTGAACCTTCGATTTGTGCAGCTGTTCAATACTTAACAATTCTCCAAGGCACATTAAGAGAGGTATCGTTTATCGGTTTCGAATTCCAAATGGACTGGACCGAATGCACATATGCGCAAGTCATACGACACTCCAAACCGGTTCACCCAAAGCTCCAGTTCACAAGCCTGGATAAAATCATATTTGAAAAGAATAAAAAAACAAAAGAAGATTTTATTCAGTATATGATTGAAGTCAGTGACTATCTGCTCCCATTTCTGAAAAACCGGGCTGTCACCGTCATCCGCTATCCGCATGGATCTAGGAGCGAATCATTTTTCCAAAAAAACAAGCCGGACTATGCGCCGGATTTTGTTCAATCTTTCTATGATGGAAGCCATGAACATATTGTCTGTGAGGATATGTCTACATTGCTATGGCTTTGCAACCAGCTTGCTTTGGAGTTTCACGTTCCTTTTCAAACCATTAAAAGCAGGCGTCCGGCTGAGATTGTCATTGATTTAGACCCGCCTTCGCGAGATGACTTTCTTATGGCCGTGCAGGCCGCAAATGAACTGAAGCGGCTGTTGGATTCCTTTGGCATCACATCGTACCCGAAGCTGTCCGGCAACAAAGGCATCCAGCTTTATATTCCCTTGTCTCCCGAGGCATTTACGTATGAAGAAACACGCCACTTTACGCAGCTGATCGCAGAGTACTGCACCAATGCATTTCCCGAGCTATTTACCACTGAACGCTTGATTAAAAACAGACACGGCAAATTGTATCTTGATTATTTGCAGCATGCAGAAGGAAAAACGATTATCTGTCCCTATTCGACGAGAGGAAATGAGCTTGGGACTGTTGCAGCCCCGCTCTACTGGCATGAGGTGCAATCATCTTTAACACCCGCTCTGTTTACAATTGATACGGTCATCGATCGAATTAAGAAGCAGGGCTGCCCATTTTTTGATTTTTACCGCAACCCGCAAGACGAACCGCTTAGCGCTATATTGCATCAGTTGAAGAAAAAGAGCTGACTAATGAAGTCAGCTCTTTCCGTGTTTAACTGTACTTTTTTTCTAACCGCTCTTTTTCCTGGCGCTGAAGCGGGCTCAGCTGTTCATTATACAAATCAATATCAATCGCGTATTTCGGCCGTCTTTTCACTTCAGAAAAAATCGTTCCAATATACTCTCCGATAATTCCAATTCCCATCAATTGCAGCCCGCCCAAAAACCAAATGGATATGATAAGAGACGCCCAGCCTGCATTCGTATGGCCGAGCAGCTTTTGAATAAACGCGCCAATCCCTGCCACAGCGCTGAGGAAAAACAAAACAAACCCTAAAAGCGTAAAGAATCGAATTGGTGCGACACTGAATGAAGTAATCCCGTTAAAAGCGAAGGATAGCATCTTTTTCAGCGGATATTTCGTTTTGCCGGCAAAGCGTTCCTTGCGGTCATACAAAACTTCGGCCGATTTAAAGCCGATCATGGGGACAATACCTCTTAAAAACAGATTCGCTTCCGGATAACGCTCAAGCTCTTCGAGGGACCTTTTATTCATTAAACGAAAATCAGCATGATTATAAATTAATTTAATCCCAAGCTTATTCATGAGACGATAAAACCCTAACGCGGTCGTGCGCTTGAAAAAGGTATCGGTTTTTCTGCTCCGGCGTACACCGTAAACGATCTCGCAGCCCTCATGATATTTCAGCATAAAATCCCGGATCACAGAGATGTCGTCCTGAAGATCAGCATCGATCGAAATGACGCAGTCTGACCTATTCTTCGCTTTATGCAGTCCGGCTAAAAGCGCTTTTTGGTGGCCGACATTGCAGGCTAATTTTAAGCCGGTAACCTTCTTGTTTCTTATGCTCTCCATAGCAATTAAAGCCCAAGTGCGGTCTTTGCTGCCATCATCGACAAACAGAATTTTACTGTCTTCAGCAATTAATTTTTCTTCAATTAAATCATCTACAACCTCTGTCAGCTGACGGCTTGTTTCTTGAAACACTTCCTCTTCATTGAAACACGGGACGACGATGGTTAATACTGGCTGTGACTGTTTCAATCGATATCCTCCTTATCTTGTTTCATATAAATAAATGCGCCAGGCGGAATCTTTATGGTCAAACGTCTTTACGAGCGCGAGATGGTTTTGTTCAGCATTCATGATCGGAACTGAAGAAAAAATGTACCGTCCGCCCATTTTTTTAAATACATCTGTATTTAATTGAAGGTTGTTGATCGTTTTCTTCGAGTTCTTTTTGAAATCATATCGTTTACCGAGTTCATCGACAAAAAGGTAGCAGCGGCTGCCCCATTCATCAAAGTATTGTTTCAGCCGAGAATTTTTTTCCAGCTCTTTTTCGATGATTTTCCTAAATTCATATTTATATGAAAGCGGATACAGATTGTTATACGTATCTAACGTATAAAACCCGTTATATTGGGCGATAGACGGATGCAGTCCGATGCTCGCCACCCTGTACGAATCTTGCGGACGTCCGATATATTCCTTAATCTCTTTGAATTGCTCTGATGCATAAAACTCCCTGAATGTCGGCGCGTTGTAATGAACGCCATACGTATATTCTTCATTAAAAGGCGCCAACACCATCAGCTGTGCAGCGACTGCGGCGTACACAAGCCATTTCCATCCTTTCCCCATCCGCCAAATGAGATATAAAGCAAGCGCAAAGCTCACGTATATAACAAGCGGCCGAAGAAAATGAAAACGGGCAAAATTAAATTCTGCTAAAAAAGCAAATTTCTGCTTCGGAACAGCCCAAATTTTGTTGAACCAAAACGCATACCATAATGACAACCCGTAATTAAGCACACATAAAAACAGATAAACATTTTCTGGCTTTGTCCGATTTCGTTTGAACAGCAGAGCAGCAAATACGACCAGCAGGATCGGAAGGATGACAACGGTATGAACGGTCATCACATGATTATGGCCATAGACAAAGTTTTTTACGGAAAGCCGAAGAGAATGCCAAACGTCATGCCTAGATGAGATAAATTCGATACGATGCATCGGTGCGTGCTCAAACAGCATCGAATAGACAAGCCGATATTCAACGAAAAGATAGATACTCGTCATAAATGCAATACTGCCTAAGAACATCAAATTCCATCTTCTTTTTGTAATGGCATCATACAGCCAAAAACACGCCATCCCTGCCAGGAAAAAGAAGAAGCCTAGAACAAAGCTTGAGTATAGAGGGAGCAAGCCCAGCGTCAGCCACTCTCTCCATGAGATATCCCCTTTTCGGATATTTAAAAAAGCCCACAGTGCCAAAGGGTACCCAAGCGTACTCAGCATTCCCGAGGGCCAGAAAGGTGTTAAGGCAAATGCAAGCGATACGCCAATTCGGATGAAAGCCGCTTTTGGTTCCGGGATTATATGTTTCTTCAGCAGCACATACATTCCAAAAAAAGCGACAACTCTTGTAACCGTCTGGCTTATTGCATAGGCGGTCATGGAAGAAAAGAAAGCATGGAGCCAAACAATTCCGCTCCACTCGGTGCCAAAGGCATCCCGGGGCAGCCCGTTAATGATTTGCGGAATGGCAGCGTCAACCTTGCCGACGATTTCTCCGCTATCGGCCAGAACCTTGTACCAAGCGATGTTGGAATCTAAATTATCGTGGACCCGGATATGGGCATCTTCCTTTAAAATAAAAAGCGGGGATACATACAATAAAAGAAGAAATAATGCGATCCAGAGATAATATGTTTCTTTTTTTTGTTGTCTCATCAATCGTAACATTGCTTACACATCCATTTGTTATTCTGACTCCGTCGGCATGTTCTGCCTCATGTGTCAAAATTTATTATCCCTTTTCCCTTCCAAATCATTCATCATATGACAATCCGTTTTTCAACCTGTCTCTACCCATTAATTCCCGCTATCCATAGGGCTTGATCACTTACTATACTGATAGAAGGGAGGGGATATATTTTGTTTACAATCTTACTTTCATTGGCCATACTCGTATTTGTGCCATTTCTATATAAAGCGAACCGCAATACAAAAGATGTGAAAGTCAACACCATTTCAATCGACCAAAAAGACGGCCTTCCAGCCAGAAAAAAATTAAATATCCTTCATTTATCTGATCTTCACTTGGAAAACATTTCAGTCTCACCTGAGGAGCTGTATCATTTAACAAAAGATCAGCCTGTGGACATCATTGCTCTTACCGGGGATTTTCTTGATCGGAAACGTAATATTCCGAAACTGGCAGGTTACTTGAACGCCTTGCAAAAGCTAAAGCCTGCATATGGAATGTACGCGGTGTTCGGTAACCACGATTATGTATTGAAAGAAGAGGACTTTCAGAGATTGAAGCGAGTTTTAGAGGAAAACGGCTGTATCACGCTGCAAAATGAACATGTTCGAATCGAGACGGCTGCAGGACCAGTCAATATTATCGGCATTGATGATTACAGTACGAATCGGAGTAATATCACCGGCTCTTATCAAAGTCTGGAAAATGGCTATCATCTTGTCTTAACACATGACCCAAATATTATTCTGGATATGAAAGATGTTCATTATGATTACCTGCTGTCAGGGCATTTTCACGGCGGGCAAATTCACTGGCCAAAACCGTATCATTTGGTGAAAATGGGAAAGCTCGTGCGAATGAACATGATTAAAGGCCTTCATTATCATCACGATAAACCATTTTATATCAGCGAGGGCTTGGGACAAACCGGCGTAAATATCCGTGTCGGAAGCCGCCCTGAAGTGACATTTCATCAGATTTAATCAAAAAAGACTGTGCTGACCGAGGCATCAGTCTTTTTTTTGATAGGTTTTCTGCAGCTTTTCTTTTGAGATAAACAAATAGGATGAATTCGGTAAATGCCGCAAGCTCACAGGCTTTGAAGTCAAATATAAAATCGGCACATGAGACACTTTTTTAAAGCATCTGTAAAAAGGGTTCACCGGGGTGATCACATCAAAGCCGAGCCTTTCCACACCTTTGTCAAGCATTGTAATCCCAATGATTCCTTTGATTTTCTCGCTTTTTTTATGATTGTTGATATAGTCAAGAAGAAGCGGCATCGATTGATATACTTTCTGATAAATAATGATTCCCTTTCTGACCGCGCTCTCAATGCTTTGCAGCTCCCTGATCAGCTTTATGTTATGCAGGTGGATTTTAACGAGCACATCATTTTTTCTTATATGCGTTCCGTCGCTAAGCACGACATGATGTCCTTTGTACTTCGTCAGCCTGACTCGAAAAACGCTTTTTTGATCGTTGTCAATCAAGCTTAGCCTTGAAAAAAAGAAATAAATCGGATCAACCACTCTCCATATGGAAAGGAAACAAGTTTTCATCTTTTCACCTTCCTTATGATCAAAAACACCCTTATATTTTGTGAACGTTCTCCTCAAAATATAGTTGCCATATTTTTTTAGGAGGACTGTCATGAAAAACATTCTCATTTTTCCTTTTTTAAGCATTTCCACCGGCCATCATCATGTGGCTGATGCATTGCAGGCTGAATTAGAGTCTCAAGGGCTGGCAGCTGAAAAGATTGATATCTTTTCACATTCGTATAGGCGGTTAGAAAAATTGTCCTCCGTGGCTTATTTAAAATGGATTCAATATTTCCCGAAAACGTACAGCGGCATTTACAGGCTCCTCGCCTGCGGAGAATTTCAGCATGACAAACGCTATTTCATGTACGAATGGCTGTTCACACAGCAAATGAGGCACATCCTCCAAGAAAAACAGCCTGATATCGCCTTCTGCACACATGCGCTGCCTTCTTATCTGCTGAACCGACTAAAGCCTGAATATCCGAATCTGACGGTTGTGAATGTATACACTGATTTTTTCGTGAATCAATTATGGGGACGGAAGAACATTGATTACCATTTTGTTCCGAGCACGGAAGTAAAGAAGCAGCTAATATCAGAGGGTATCGATCAGAACAACATATACTTGACCGGCATTCCAGTTCACCAAAATTTTGAAATGGAATCAGCAGATACCTTGCAGCACCACCCGCCATATACCATCATCATCACAGGGGGCAGTATGGGGGTCGGTGGGATTTTAAAATGGGTGCAGGAACTGTCGCCAGGCGGAAAGATCTTATACAAAATATTATGCGGCAGAAACGAAAAGCTCTACTCCTATGTCAAAAGTTTACACCACCCCTTGATTGAGGCGATTCCTTACCTTCACAGCAAAGCAGAGATGAACCGTTTGTACGAACAGGCGACAGGCATCATGACTAAACCCGGAGGCGTGACCATCAGTGAATGCTTACAGAAACGGCTTCCGGTATTTATTTATCATGCACTGCCGGGACAGGAGGAAATGAATTTAAACCTTCTACATGAAAGGAAACTCGTCACAGATATGAGAAACTGGGACATGCAGAAAGCAGAAGAGTATATCGCGGCATTTTTTCAATCGAACGAACAGATGAAGGAGTATAAAAAACACGTCAATGGATACCTTGGCGAAATGTCTGATAGGAAGATTAAAGATGTTTTAAAAAGAATCATATGGAAACAAAAAAACACTCTCCTGAAATAGAGAGTGTAGAATAGTTAACGAAACAGCAAATGCTGGCTGTGTATGCCTGCTTTCTTGAGCAGGACGATCAGCTGGTCCTGTTCATCAGGCGAAAGACCTGAAAACGCTCTCGCAATACGCAGTGCATGAATCGGATAAATTTTATCCAAATACTCATTTCCCTTGTCAGTTAAATGTGCGTAAACAGAGCGTTTATCTTTCGGGTCCTGCTCCCTTACTAAAAACCCGTTTCTTTCTAGTTTGTCAATAACATATGTGACGTTTCCGCTTACAAGCAGAAGTCTCGACCCAATTTGCTGTAATTTTTGCGGGCCTCTTGTGTACAGGAGTTCCAGTACAGCAAATTCAGTGGGATTAAAACCGTGCTCTTTGCTATCACGGATACTATGTTCGGACACACTTTTGAAAGCCCTTGCAAAAACTCTGTACAAATTCATCGCACGCTCAACTTCTTCTTCGTTAAACGATAATCTCATCATATCTACCTCGTATATAGGATTTTTATAAAAAAATAATGAAAACCCTTACATATAATAAGAGTTCAGTCCCTTACTATACGTATTCGCTATAATTCGAGAAATTCCTTCTAAAAGCAAAAAAATCCTTATACATTATCTTGTATAAGGATAATTTTTATGATTTGTAATGCTTCGAAAGAAATAAGCGTATTCTTTCCGAAGCTCAGAAATCGTCATTTTGTTCATGACCTCTTTATTATAAACCCCTATCTGATAGAGTTTTTCAGAATAATGGCGTCGTTCTTTTTCTAAAGCGGATTTCAATAAATTACTCATAGCGTCCTCCTTCATTTTGAGGTATCCTATACAAAAGATACTCTTTTTAAATGAACGTGGTATGAATCTAATGTAAAGAATTTATGTTTACGAAGATTTTCGGTATTGTCCGTTTTGAACCGATCTTAATAATTGAAAAGCCTGTTCTCCGGCAAGCTGCATAAACGTCTCCAGCATTTCATCACGCTTGATATCCAACTCTATAATTTCTTTTGCCAGTGAGACTGCTTTTTCTTCCTCCATGATTATCCTTCCTCCTCGTTTGATTCGTTACATAAAGGATAAAACGCGCTTGGGTGTTACGCATTATTCTTGTTAATTTTTCTTCCGTATTTTTTCAAAAATCTTCTATTTGATGTTAGAAAATATGACAAGCGTCAGGTTTTTTCTCTTTGTTTTTTATATACTATTATCAAAAGACATCCAGGGGTGGAAAAATGACCACAGAAGATCATTCTTATAAAGACAAAAAAGTGATTTCAATCGGAATTGTGAGTGAATTGACAGGATTGTCCGTAAGACAGATCAGGTATTATGAGGAACGAAAGCTCATTTACCCGCAGCGTTCTTCAAGGGGGACAAGAAAATACTCCTTTGCTGATGTAGAGCGGCTGATGGATATCGCCAATAAACGTGAAGACGGCGTACAGACGGCAGAGATTTTAAAGGATATGCGCAAAAAAGAACAGATGTTAAAAAACGATCCGCAAGTGCGGAAAAAAATGCTGGAGGGGCAGCTTAATGCTCACTTTCGGTACAAAAACCGTTAAATAATAAAAGTCCGGCTCGCAGTTGAGACGGACTTTTTACGTTTATAATGAGTGAATGAATGCAGTGGCAATGCCAAAGTAGATTAATAAAGATAAAATATCGTTTAACGTTGTAATCAGCGGTCCAGAAGCAATCGCCGGGTCTACTTTCAGTTTGTGCAAAATAATAGGGATAATCGTTCCTGACATCGTGCCGATGATTAAGGTTAAGAACAGTGAAGAGGCGACAACAAATCCCAAAAGCGCATTCCCCTGCCATATGATGGAGACAATCGCAATCAGCACAGAACAAACCGCTCCGATAAAAATGCTTGTTCTGAACTCCCGGAAGATCAGGCGCACAATCGTTTTTTTGTTCATTTCTTCTTTAGACAAACCTCTGATGACAACCGCGAGAGATTGTGTTCCCGTATTTCCTGTCATCCCTGACACCATCGGCATGAAAAACGCAAGCGCGACAACCTGCTTCAGCGCATCTTCAAAATAGCTGATAATGCTTCCTGAAATCAGTCCGATAAACAAGAGTAAAATCAGCCATGGCAGGCGCCGGTATGCCGCCACGTAAGCTTTTGTGTCAAAGGTGATGTCTTTACCGGAAGCGGCAAATTTTTCGTAATCCTCATCAGCTTCCCGAATAACAACGTCGATAATATCATCGACCGTCACAATGCCGACAAGCACGTTGTTTTCTTCTACAACCGGTATTGCCAAAAAATCGTAACGTTCTATCAGGCGGGCAACTTCTTCCTGGTCCTGAAGAGCATCTGCTGATATGACGCGGGTAAACATTAAATCCTGCACCTTTTCTTCAGGTTCACCCAGAATCAAATCGCGGTAGGAAAGAACCCCAACCAGCTGTTTGCTTTCATTAATAACATATAAGTAGTTGATCGATTCAGCTATTTCAGCGAAGCTTTTCAGTTTGACGACCGCGTCTTTTACCGTGTAATGCTGAGGAATCCACACATACCGGTTAGTCATCATGCGTCCCGCTGAATCAGCCGGGTAATTCATCAAGAGCTGTACAGCTTTTGACTCTGACGCTTCCATGCTGGACAAAAGCTGTTCCTTCAGTTCTTCGTCCATTTCTTCAAGCAATTGAGCGAGGTCATCGTTGTCCATTTTATTCATCGCCAGTGTTGCTTTTGTTTTTCCGACTTTATTTAAGACGACAAGCTGAAATTCGCGTTCCAGCTCCCCGATCATATCAGTGATATCGTCTACAGTTAAATAAGATAAATAGCGGGCGCGGTGTTTTTCCGGCATTTCTTTAAAAATAAATGCCATGTCATAGGGCTGAAGCTCATCAATAACACTTCTGAAATCCCTGATTTTCCCGTCTCGCAGTAAAATAATGATGCGTAAAATGAGTTCGTCATAGGTCATGTTTTGAACCATCGGGACTCGTACCTCCTCTACGGAGACGTGCCGGCCTCGCCAGAAGGTGCGGCAGTTCGTCTCCTCATCGTGTAATCAATTGTCTTGCTGTCATAGTATATGGGTACTTCTTCAGATTGACTCGAATGGGGAGAATCCATACTCCGCACCTCCTTTGATTGGTTTCGTTTTAAAGGCATAAAAAAAGCCTTCGGGATTGAAGGTGAAAGAAGCACGGCAAAAAAAGCGTGCGGGCGCCTTCAATCGTAGAGCTTTAGCACTGTATGGCATAGGACAAGCATCCAGCTGCATTAAAAATCACCTTATGTCGATGATTTCTGTTGACCCATTGGCGTCTTTGGACATTTTTGGGCAGCAGCGTATCTCCATACAGGAGCCTCACCTAACGAAGTTCCTAATTGAATTGACACACTGAGATTACAGAAAAAAACAAGCTGTGTCAACTCAAAAAAGTAATAAATACGCTTACATCACAATTACGGAACAAAACAAGGGCCTAAGCCCTTATTCTGTTGTTTGTGTCTCGTCATCTTCAGAAAGCAAATGATACGTTTCATGAAGAAATAAGGCATACTCTCCTTCCTTCGTCGGATGAGGGACATATTCAGCCTGATTGATGTATTGCTCCTCTTTCTTTTCCATGCGTTTCGCCTCCTTTTCTACTTAGATTGTCCAAAAGAAGGTTTCTTATCATGAAAAACCCCCGCTGCAGCGGGGGTTTTGATTAGTCATCTATCTCCTGTTTGATAATGCGTCCATCTTTTGCGGAAATTTCAAATTCTGTCTCAGTTCCTTGCTTCGTTTGGATTTCCATTTCATAGATGTAAGCACCGTCATCTTCGTCAAGCTTACTTTCTGTTACGGTTCCACCTGTTTGCTTTAAAGCAATTTCTTCAGCTTCTTCTTTGGTTATGGCGACTTGTTCTGCTTTCTCCTTTAGCGGGTCATTAAGCGCTTGTTTTGTATGAATATCTACATAAACGTCGTAGTCTTCACCTTCTTTTTCAATCTCCACTTCATAGACTTCTTTGCCGTTGTAAAGGTCTCTGTCAATGTCTTCTACTGTGCCGTCAACAACTGTTTTAGCAATTGCTTCTGCTTCTTGTTCAGTGAGTGCATCCGTCTTAGAAGAAGCCTGTCTGTTTTCATTGTTTTCTTTGGCAAACGCGTTGTAGCTGAATCCTCCGGCCGCTAGGCACCCTGCTAAAAGACCGACCATCCATTTTTTCTTGAGCATTTGTGAGTCCTCCTTTGTTTTGTATGAGTACAGTTTACACACTCAACATGAAAGGAAAACGAGAGCAAGATGAGAATTTGATGAGAAACCGTCAGTCTTCATACACAATGTTAGCTACCTTTCCTGTGTAGGCATTGATTTTCACTGTCGCTTCCTTATTATCAGGAAGATCAACGTCTACTTCAAAGATGAGAGTGCCCTCACTTTCTTCGAGATCTGCGTCATCCGCTGTTCCACCCGTTTTTCGCTCTGCAATTGTTTTGGCTTCTTTTTTCGTAATCGGCGTTTTTTGTTGATCTTTGCTGCTGATTTGATCGGCAGACAAGACTGTTTTTGCCTGCATGTCTACCTTCACTTCGTATGTTTTCCCGTCTTCTTTTTGTATGGTATAAGTGGCAACTCGACTTTGTCGTGTTTGTTTTTTGACCGTTCCCGGCACTCGCTCAAGCGCGAGATGCTCGGCTTCTTTTTCTGTCATGGCAGATGGATTCACTGCTTTTACTCTATTCATTGAAAGAATGTCAGCCGATATTGCGTCTGCTTTTACAAAGTAAGTTCCCTTTGGATTTTCAAGGGTTATATCATATGTTTTTTTATCCTTTGATTGAGTTGCTTTCGTGACCTTGCCTTCATAGGAGGCTTCGACTTTTTTTACGACAGTCTCCTTTGACAATACGTTCTCATGGGTTTGCCGAATGATGAGAAACGTACAGATGATGACAACTAAAATGGCTGCTGCAGCAAAAGATACTATTTTTATTGTTTTAGTCATCGGCCTCCCCCATTCTGTTCGCTGAATTGCATGGTGACAGCTGTTCCTTGTCCCGGCTTGCTTTTGACAGACAGCTCAATGCCATGCTCATCGGCGATTTGCTTGGCAATGGAAAGGCCTAAACCCGTTCCGCCTGTTTTTCGATTTCGTGCCTCATCTGCCCGGTAGAACCGTTCGAACAAATGCGGGATATGCTCCTCAGGTATTCCGATGCCTTCATCCCTCACTGATAAAAATGGCCGTCCATTCCTCGTTCCAGCTGACATCTCAATAGGATTTTCACTATACTTTATTGCATTATCAAGCAAAATGGTCAACAGCTGCTTGATGCGTTCTTCATCAGCCTTTACAAGCAGGCTCTCTTTATCTGTTTCAAGCAATATGTCACGCTGATAAACGGACTGGAGCGTTTGCATAACCGCGCGCGCCGCTTCAATCAGATCGATTGTTTTCAGATCAAGCTCAAGCTCTTGATGGCTTTTGGCCAGCGCCAAAAGCTGATTGGTCAGTTTTTTCATATGCACCGCTTCTGAGTGAATGGCTTCTATCGACTCCTCAAGCACCTCCGGCTTTTTTGCCCCCCACCGCTTCATCAGGCTGCTGTAGCTTTCTATAATGGTGAGCGGCGTTTTCAATTCGTGTGAAGCATCTTGAACAAATTGCTGCTGTTTATCATAGTGCTCCTTCAGCATCATTGCCATTTCATTAAATGTCAGCCCCATTTGATACAATTCATCGTTGGACTGTCCTTCTAAAGAAATCGTTTTAAATTCTTTGTCTCGCTGTATGTCTTTCATTGTGATCATTAATCGTCTGATCGGATTGATGATACGGCGGGCAAGCAAGCTGCCTGCAAAAAAAGAAGCAATGCAGACAGCAGCACTTGCAGCGATTAAGATGATTTTCAGCAGAAACAGACTCTCTTCTGTGTTCTCCAGCCTTTCAACCAGCTGAAGAGACACCACTTGTCCATCGGTCCAAATCACCGGAACAGCAGCCTCGGCAAACAGCTTGCCGTCATGTTTCCTCACATCTGCCGTTTCTCCGCTATGAAAAGAGAGAGGAAAATCTTTATAGGCTTTTTCTTTTGTGATCGTCATAACGGCTTTTTGATCACCATTCACTACACGCACCATGCCATTTGCCGGAAGATAGGCCTGCAGCATATCCTGCAAAGCCACTCCTTCTGTTTCAGCGGCACGCAGCGCTTCGGCAATGTTATCCGTCTCATCAGCAAGCCGGGCCGCATCCTTTGATGTCAGCGCAGACGAAAAAATGAGATATACTGCGGTATGAACCAAAATTAATAAAATCAACAGTGATAGCGAAGTGTATAGATGAATCTTGGTCTTCAGCTTCATCGTTTACCCCTTAATGGCATAGCCGACCCCGCGAATCGTATGGATCAGCTGTTTTTCGTAAGGATAGTCCAGTTTTTTTCTGATGTATCTTATGTAGACGTCCACGACATTGGTATCACCGATATAATCAAATCCCCATACCGAGCTTAGAATTTGCTCCCGTGTCAGCACTTGCTGCGGATGCTTTAGCATATAGACGAGCAGATCAAATTCCCGCGGCGTTAATTCCACCTCTTTGTCTCCGCGTCTCACTTCACGGGTTTTTTCGTTCACCCGCAAATCGTCATATGTAAGAAAGGTGCCGATATCTTCAGTTTTTGTTCCATTTTGTCGCAGCGCCGCCCTGATTCTCGCAAGCAATTCCTCGATTTCAAACGGCTTGGTGACATAGTCATTTGCACCGATGTCCAGACCTGTTACCTTATCAGGAATACTGTCTCGCGCCGTTAATAATATGACCGGTGTCTGCGAATCCGTTTTTCTCAAGCGGCGCAGCACTTCCAGTCCGCTAAGCCCCGGAAGCATGACATCAAGAAGCACCAAGGAATACCCGCCCTCCGCTGCCGCATCCAGACCTTCTGTGCCATTTTGTTTGATGGTGACGCTGTATCCTTCATATTCCAATTCAAGCTGAAGAACCCTGGCGATTTTTTCTTCATCTTCCACAATTAATATGTGTCCTTTTTCCAAATTTGATCATCCTCTCCCGTCCCTATTTGAAAAAAATGATTTCGTTGTTTACAAAATGATTCTTATCATCTATTATGATGTCAAAATAAAAAATTGTATACGGAAAGCACTAGGGGTGCTGTTTTGGCTGAGATAAAGCGCGAAAGAAACGCGCTTTGATCCCTTATGACCCGATCTGGATAATACCAGCGTGGGGAAGTGCAGGTTGACCGAATGGTGTATTTTTTGTGCGCTTAATCGATCTATGACTGCATATTCCCTTAGGATATGCAGTTTTTTATTTTACCAAAAAAACAGGAGGTCGGAGAAATGGAGCATATTTGCGGTACAAGCAGAATCGCCGGTTTTCGCTTCTCTTTATATCCGATGACGGATGATTTTATCAGTGTGATCAAGTCTGCGCTGAAAAAAACAGATACATCCAAGGTATGGACGAAAACCGACCATATCAGCACGGTGTTACGCGGATCGATTGATCATGTATTCGATGCTGCAAAAGCCATTTACCTTCATGCAGCAAACAGCGAAAAACACATCGTCATGAACGGCACGTTTTCCATTGGATGCCCGGGTGACACACAGGGGGATACATATCTTTCCAAAGGTGATAAGCGTGTCAATGAAGATGCTGTCCGAGGCTTGAAGGCGGAAGCGCCGTGCCAATTTGCCCTTTATCCAATGAACGAGCCGGATTATATGGGATTGATTAAAAAGGCGGTCGACATTGCAAAAGCCCGAGGCACTTTCGTACAGGGTGTCCATTACACGAGCGAGCTTGACGGGGATGCGCATGACGTATTCAGCACATTGGAAGCCGTTTTCCGCATGGCTGAGCAGCAAACAAACCACATCACCATGACTGTGAATCTTTCGGCTAACAGTCCATCAAGAAAAAACAGAAAGCAGGGATAAAATGAAAAGCTGGAAAGTAAAAGAAATTGTCATCATGTCCGTTATCAGTATCGTATTTGCCGTTGTTTATTTATTATTTACACATTTCGGAAACGTGCTTGCAGGTATGTTTGGGCCAATCGCCTATGAACCGATTTACGGCATTTGGTTTATCGTTTCTGTAATCGCCGCGTACATGATTCGAAAACCGGGTGCGGCGCTCGTTTCTGAAATCATTGCCGCTCTCGTTGAGTGCCTGCTGGGAAATCCGTCTGGCCCGATGGTCATCGTCATTGGCATTGTTCAAGGGCTCGGGGCTGAGGCTGTATTTCTTGCAACACGCTGGAAAGCATACTCTCTCCCTGTCCTTATGCTGGCCGGTATGGGGTCTTCAGTAGCCAGCTTTATCTATGATCTCTTTGTTTCTGGCTATGCAGCCTATTCACCAGGTTATCTGCTCATTATGCTTGTGATCCGTCTCATTTCCGGCGCGCTTTTGGCGGGGCTTCTCGGAAAAGCTGTCAGCGACTCTCTCGCTTATACAGGTGTGTTAAACGGAATGGCACTCGGAAAGGAACTGAAAAAGAAACGGAAGCGGGCGTCAGAACATGCAAGCCTTTGATGAGCTTCTGACGGTTGAGCAGCTCAGCTTCTCTTATGAAGAAGACGAGAAACCGGTTTTTCAAGACATTTCGTTTGAGCTTCAAAAAGGAGAATGTGTTTTATTATTAGGACCGAGCGGATGCGGTAAAAGCTCGCTCGCCCTTTGTTTAAACGGTCTATATCCGGAGGCTTGCGACGGCGTTCAGTCCGGACATGTCTTTCTATTTCAACAGCCGGTCACAGATGCTGAAACCTCCGAAACGATTGCTCAGCATGCCGGGGTCGTTTTTCAGGATCCTGATCAGCAGTTCTGCATGCTGACGGTGGAGGACGAAATAGCGTTCGGGCTGGAAAATCTGCAAATTCCAAAAGAAGAAATGACAGAGAAAATCAACGCCGTATTAGAAAAATTACGCATTACCCATTTAAAAGAAAAAATGATCTCAACCCTTTCAGGAGGACAAAAGCAGAAAGTGGCTCTCGCCTGTATTTTGGCGATGGAGCCTGAGCTTATTATTTTAGATGAGCCAACCTCTCTTTTAGACCCTTTCTCAGCGCGGGAGTTCGTTCATCTGATGAAGGATCTTCAGCGGGAAAAAGGTTTCAGCCTCCTCGTCATTGAGCACCAGCTTGATGAATGGGCGCCTTGGATTGAGAGAACGATCGTGCTCGACAAATCAGGCAAAAAGGCGCTGGATGGCTTGACGAAAAATCTATTTCAGCATGAAGCGGAGACACTAAAGAAATTGGGCATCACCATTCCAAAGGTCTGTCATCTGCAGGAAAAGCTGAGTATGCCGTTTACTTTATCAAAAGAGATGCTGTTCAAAGAGCCTATTCCTGCCGGGCGTGTCAAAAAGAAGAAAGCCCCTTCTGGGGAGAGTGTGCTTGAAGTCAGCAGCCTTTCGTTCGCGAGAGGACAGCAGGCGATTTTCAATGACATCAGCTTTTCGTTGCGCGAAGGCTCCTTAACGGCGCTTGTCGGTCCGAACGGAACTGGAAAATCGACGCTCCTATCAGTTCTGGCCCGTCTCATGAAACCGCAAAGCGGCAAAATCCTTCTCTATGATCAGCCGCTGCAGAAATATAAAGAAAAAGAATTGCGTAAACGGATGGGATTTGTTTTTCAAAACCCTGAGCATCAATTCGTCACCGATACGGTGTATGACGAGCTTCTGTTCGGCCAGAAAGCAAATGCTGAAACTGAGAAAAAAGCGCAACACCTGCTGCAGCGTTTTGGTCTTGCACATTTGGCTGATCATCATCCGTTTGCGATCAGCCAAGGGCAAAAACGGCGACTGAGCGTTGCTACTATGCTCATGCATGACGTAAAGGTTTTATTATTAGACGAACCAACCTTTGGCCAGGATGCCCGCACAGCGGCTGAATGCATGGAAATGATTCAGCGTATCAAGGCAGAGGGAACCGCTGTCCTTATGATTACACACGATATGGAGCTAGTCTCTTCGTATGCTGACAGCGTGCTTGTCCTTCACGATACAGGCCTGGCCTTTGACGGATCTCCAGCGCAGTTGTTTTCTCAAGAAACAGGGCTTGTCCAAAAAGCAAAGCTCACCCTTCCCCTTCTATATGAATGGATGGCATTTCAAGAGGAGGTCCGTGATGAAGCAGCCGTTACATCTCATTAATCCGACTGTGAAAGCGGCGGCGGTTTTTTGTTGTGTCGTCATGCTGTCGTTTATTTACAACCCATACACTCCGGCATGTTTTTATATCATCATCGTTGCGGGCGTTCTACTGGCGGCCGGAATCTCATTGAAAAAATGGTTGTTGTTCACGATTCCGTTTTTGGTTTTAGCATTCGGATGCGTGTGGACAGCCGCAGTTTTTGGAAAGGTGCCGACAACACCGGATAATTTTTTGTTTCAAGCAGGCCCTATCTCAATTAACAGCGATAATGTGTCTGTCGGCATCTCTCTCGGGTTTCGTATTTTATGCTTTTCCGCCTTATCGATGATGTTTGTTTTTACAACCGATCCGATTCTATTTATGCTGAGCCTTGTCCAGCAGTGCAGGCTCTCACCAAAGCTCGCGTACGGTGTCATTGCAGGCTTTCGCTTTCTTCCGCTGTTAAAGGATGAGATCCAGCTGATTCAGCAGGCTCATAAAATCAGAGGAGGAGCGGCGGAGAGCGGCATCATTAAGAAAATCAGTGCGTTAAAACGATATACCATACCGCTATTGGCAAGCGCCATCAGAAAAGCGGAACGGACAGCGCTTGCGATGGAATCGAAAGGTTTTACAGGAAGCAGAAACCGGACATATTATAGGAAATTGAGCGTGAACCGGCGCGACTGGGTGTTCTTTTGCCTCGTCCTCTTATTATTTGCGGGATCCTTTCTCGTATCTTTATGTTTCGCATCATAAAAAATCCGCTATCACAGATAGCGGATTTTTTTATTGATGATAGTTTAATGCTTGGGCAAGGTTGGTTTTAATGGTAATATTCGAAAAGTCAATCCCCAGCTGTACAGCAGTTTGCGCAATTTCAGGCCTGATTCCTGACAGGGTTGACCGGACACCGATCAGATTAAGCGCCTCAATCAATTTAAAGATCTGGTGCGCCACCATCGTATCCACCACAACAACACCTGACAGATCGATTAACAGATGCTCCACACGTCTTTTCGCACAAGCTTGAAGCGTGTTTTCCAGAATAAACTTCGCCCGTTCGGTATCAATGTCACCGACAAGCGGCAGCAGAGCTGTTGATTTGCTCAGGGTAATGACAGGTGAGCTTAATTCCAATATCATTTCTCTTTGGGCGTTTAATTGCTGCTTGGCATTCATTTCAGCGTGATCAACGAATGTATAAATGGTGAAATCAAATACTTTTACAATCAAATCTGCCCATTTTTGCTTCTCTCCCGGTTCAAGCGCTGACTCATTTTCTTCTGCGAACTTCTCAAAATACTTCGTATATAATCTCCTGTTTCTCATAAACTCCCGAATGACATACTGAACCGGTGTGTCGAGATGTTTTTGATCGTTGGTCAGCTCAATGACCCACTCTTGAAACTCTTCGAGAAATTGTTTTTCCGGTAAAACATACATGTAATTCAGATGCCGGTAAAATTCTCTGTCCTGCTCTTTCAATTCTTCCGTTACTGTTGCATTATGTAGGGCGTAAAGCGAATTCGGATCACTTTCCTCCATCGTTTCAATCCATTCCTCGGCCATTTGTTCCACATGCTCTGAAAAAAATGCATATAATTTTTCATTCAGTTTCATGACACTGCTCCTTTCCCCAACACTATTATAACTTGACTTACAGTTGAATCCCAGTCATACACGCCGAAGCCATCCAATATTTTGAAGATTACTAATTCTTTGGTGTGTATCCTATTTTTTCAAAATGCTTCAAATGGCTCTGTCCGAGCGCTTGCTTTTTTCATATAATATGAGGCAACACCCTTGAATCCACTTGAAAGCATAAAAAAGGAGGGCTTTTTTATGAATGGTGAAATCCGCTTGATCCCGTATGTGACGAATGAGAAGATCATGGATGTAAACGAGCTTCCTGAGGGCATTAAAGTGATTAAGGCGCCAGAAATGTGGGCAAAAGGGGTAAAAGGCAAAAATATTAAAGTTGCTGTATTAGACACGGGCTGCGACACAAGCCACCCTGATTTAAAAAATCAAATCATCGGCGGAAAGAACTTCACGGATGACGACGGCGGCAAGGAAGATGCGATTTCCGACTACAACGGCCACGGCACACACGTCGCCGGAACGATTGCAGCTAATGATTCAAACGGAGGCATTGCCGGAGTCGCGCCTGAGGCAAGCCTATTGATTGTGAAGGTTCTTGGCGGCGAGAACGGCAGCGGACAATACGAATGGATAATCAACGGCATCAACTACGCGGTGGAACAGAAAGTCGACATCATCTCAATGTCCCTTGGAGGGCCAAGCGATGTGCCAGAGCTGGAAGAAGCAGTGAAAAACGCAGTGAAAAACGGAGTGCTTGTCGTTTGTGCAGCGGGAAATGAAGGTGACGGCGACGAACGCACAGAAGAGCTTTCCTACCCCGCAGCTTATAATGAAGTGATTGCAGTTGGATCTGTTTCTGTAGCGCGAGAATTATCAGAATTTTCTAACGCAAATAAAGAGATTGACCTTGTGGCACCAGGAGAAAACATCTTATCCACCCTTCCCAACAAGAAGTACGGTAAGCTGACCGGCACTTCAATGGCTGCCCCTCATGTCAGCGGTGCGCTTGCTTTAATCAAAAGCTATGAAGAAGAATCATTTCAAAGAAAGCTTTCTGAATCTGAGGTTTTCGCACAGCTAATCCGCAGGACACTTCCTCTTGATATTGCAAAAACGCTGGCAGGCAATGGATTCCTGTATTTAACAGCTCCTGATGAGCTCGCAGAAAAAGCAGAGCAATCACATTTGTTGACCCTATAAGATTATTTTTCTTATATAATATACGCCACATCATGTAAATAAAAATTTCAAATTCTATGTTGACAATGAATTTGAATTACTGTTAAGATTACCAACAAATGATTCAACTTTTCAAAAAATTAATAACATTTTCTCTTATCGAGAGTTGGGCGAGGGATTGGCCTTTTGACCCCAACAGCAACCGACCGTAATACCATTGTGAAATGGGGCGCACTGCTTTTCGCGCCGAGACTGATGTCTCATAGGGCACGGTGCTAATTCCATCAGATTGTGTCTGAGAGATGAGAGAGGCAGTGTTTTACGTAGAAAAGCCTCTTTCTCTCATGGGAAAGAGGCTTTTTGTTGTGAGAAAACCTCTTAGCAGCCTGTATCCGCGGGTGAAAGAGAGTGTTTTACATATAAAGGAGGAGAAACAATGACAACCATCAAAACATCGAATTTAGGATTTCCGAGAATCGGACTGAACCGGGAATGGAAAAAAGCACTTGAAGCGTATTGGAAAGGCAGTACTGATAAAGATACGTTTTTGAAGCATATCGACGAACTATTTTTATCCGCAGTAAAAACACAAATTGACCAGCAGATTGATGTTGTGCCTGTTTCTGATTTCACACAGTATGACCATGTACTCGACACAGCAGTCAGCTTCAACTGGATCCCGAAACGGTTCAGACATTTGACTGACGCTACCGATACATACTTCGCTATCGCCCGCGGAATCAAAGACGCTGTATCTAGTGAAATGACAAAATGGTTTAATACAAATTACCATTACATCGTTCCGGAATATGACGAGAGCATTGAGTTCCGTCTGACAAGAAACAAACAACTCGAAGATTATCGCCGGATCAAACAGGAGTACGGTGTGGAAACAAAGCCTGTGATTGTCGGCCCTTATACGTTCGTTACGCTTGCTAAAGGCTATGAACCGTCTGAAGCAAAAGCGATCCAAAAACGCCTTGTGCCATTATATGTACAGCTTTTGAAAGAGCTTGAAGAAGAAGGCGTAAAATGGGTTCAAATCGATGAGCCGGCGCTCGTTACTGCCTCTAGTGAAGATGTCCGCGGCGCAAAAGAATTATTTGAAAGCATTACAAGTGAGCTTTCATCCTTGAATGTGCTTTTGCAGACGTATTTTGATTCTGTTGATGCTTATGAAGAGCTGATCTCTTACCCGGTTCAGGGAATTGGCCTTGATTTCGTTCACGACAAAGGCAGAAACCTGGAACAGCTTAAAACACATGGCTTTCCGACAGACAAAGTGCTGGCAGCCGGCGTTATCGACGGACGCAACATTTGGAAAGCGGACCTTGAAGAGCGTCTCGATGCCGTTCTTGATATTCTCAGCATTGCAAAAGTTGATGAACTGTGGATTCAGCCTTCCAGCAGCCTGCTGCATGTTCCAGTAGCGAAACACCCTGATGAGCATTTGGAAAAAGACCTATTGAACGGATTATCCTACGCAAAAGAGAAGCTGGCCGAGCTGACAGCTTTGAAAGAAGGTTTAGTATCAGGAAAAGCGGCGATCAGCGAAGAGATTCAGCAGGCTAAGGCTGATATCCAGGCGCTTAAACAGTTTGCAACAGGCGCCAATTCTGAACAAAAGAAAGAGCTTGAGCAATTAACTGATAAAGACTTCAAGCGTCCGATTCCGTTTGAAGAACGTTTAGCCCTGCAAAATGAATCTCTCGGCCTTCCGCTTTTGCCGACGACAACGATCGGCAGCTTCCCGCAGTCTGCTGAAGTGCGGAGCGCACGCCAAAAATGGCGGAAAGCTGAGTGGTCCGATGAACAGTATCAAAACTTTATCAATGCGGAAACAAAAAGATGGATTGATATTCAGGAAGAATTGGAGCTTGATGTCCTTGTTCACGGCGAATTTGAACGGACAGACATGGTCGAATACTTCGGTGAAAAGCTGGCCGGTTTCGCCTTCACTAAATATGCCTGGGTTCAATCATACGGCTCACGCTGTGTCCGCCCGCCAGTCATTTACGGAGATGTTGAATTTATTGAACCGATGACAGTGAAAGACACAGTCTACGCACAGTCATTGACTTCCAAGCATGTGAAAGGAATGCTGACGGGCCCGGTTACAATCTTAAACTGGTCTTTCCCTCGAAACGACATCTCGAGGAAAGAAATCGCCTTCCAAATCGGGCTTGCCCTTCGCAAAGAAGTTAAAGCGCTTGAAGACGCAGGCATTCAAATCATTCAAGTCGATGAACCAGCGCTGCGTGAAGGCCTTCCATTGAAAACCCGCGATTGGGATGAGTATTTGACTTGGGCGGCAGAAGCTTTCAGATTAACCACTTCTTCCGTGAAAAACGATACACAAATTCATACACATATGTGCTACAGCAACTTCGAAGATATCGTTGATACAATCAATGATCTTGATGCCGATGTGATTACAATCGAACATAGCAGAAGCCACGGAGGATTTTTAGATTACTTAAAAAACCACCCGTATTTGAAAGGGCTTGGCCTTGGTGTATATGACATTCACAGCCCTCGTGTGCCGTCAACTGAAGAAATGTACAATATTATCGTTGATGCGCTTGCCGTCTGTCCGACTGACCGCTTCTGGGTAAATCCGGACTGCGGATTGAAAACAAGACAGCAGGAAGAAACGGTTGCAGCATTGAAAAACATGGTTGAAGCCGCAAAACAGGCAAGAGCACAGCAGACACAGCTAGTATAATTTGAAAAAACCATCTGCATTTGGCAGATGGTTTTTTTCTATAATACAGCCACAATCGGTTTCTTATTTAGCAAATCCCCCAATTACTTTGTTTATTTTGCACTTTTTTAAGAATGTTCTTTGCATTCTTTTCGGCTATACTAATAACACTCTATTGACAGGAGGGATTGGGATGAATCATGAAACGTTCTTAAAACGGGCTGTCACTCTCGCATGTGAAGGAGTGAATGCAGGAATCGGCGGGCCTTTTGGAGCCGTTATCGTGAAAGACGGAGCCATTATTGCAGAGGGACAGAACAACGTCACAACAAGCAATGATCCGACTGCCCACGCGGAAGTCACAGCTATTCGGAAAGCCTGTAAGGTGCTAGGAGCCTACCAGCTTGATGACTGCATTTTGTATACGAGCTGTGAACCATGCCCAATGTGCTTGGGCGCCATCTACTGGGCCCGGCCTAAAGCCGTTTTCTATGCAGCTGAGCACACAGACGCTGCCGAAGCCGGGTTTGATGATTCATTCATTTATAAAGAAATTGATAAACCTGCTGAAGAAAGAACGATCCCCTTTTATCAAGTGACACTAACAGAGCATTTATCCCCGTTTCAAGCATGGCGGAACTTCGCCAATAAGAAAGAATATTAAAAGGATCAGGCATGCACGTCCTGGTCCTTGTTATTTCTCCAAGTAGCCGCTATGCCCTGTGCAAATACAAAACAGCAATCATGCGCGCCGGAATTCAGCTTGGCAGACACCGAGCCAGCCGCTCCCTTCATCTGTAACTTTTGGTTTAAAGGCTTGCTTCAAACGCTTCTCTGACGTTTTATCAAAAATCTGTGCCCGCCCCGCATGCTCCGACACCAAAAAAACATCCTGAGAACACTCAGGATGCCGGTCATTATTTTAATTCTAGTTTTACATCAACATTTCCTCTGGTTGCCTTTGAGTAAGGACAGAATTCATGAGCGGCGTTGACAAGCTCTTGTGCCTTTTCCCGATCTAAATCTTTCGTGTTCACAACAAGTGTGACACCGATTTTAAACCCGCCGTCGCTCTCATCCTTCATGAGGCTGACCTGCCCTTCAATCTCCGAATCAATTTCGATATTCTGCTCTTTGGCTACGTGTTCGAGCGCGCCGCCGAAGCATACAGCATACCCTGCCGCAAAGAGCTGTTCCGGATTTGTGCCGGTTTGTCCTTCTTTTTTGGCATTTGGCATGACAATATCAAAATCAAGAACACCGTCATCTGATGTAATATGTCCTGCCCGTCCGCCTCGCGCGGTTACTTTTGCTGTAAATAGTGCCATATTTCCCAACCTCCTTATTTGTATCTAGTTGTTATATTTCCCTTTCTGATCTTTTTAAACATGCTATGTTTGCCGAGAATAGGAAAAGTGAAGTTTTTCAGATACAATAGAATCGAATGACAAAAAGAGTTGGTGAACAAAATGGAAAATAAATTTGATCATATGAAATTGGAGAATCAGCTTTGTTTTTTGCTATATGCGAGTTCGCGGGAAATGACAAAGCAATACAAGCCGCTGCTTGATAAGCTGAATATAACATACCCTCAATATTTGGCTTTGCTTTTGTTATGGGAACATGAAACGCTTACTGTCAAAAAAATGGGCGAACAGCTGTATTTAGATTCAGGGACGCTCACTCCGATGCTTAAACGAATGGAACAACAGGGTTTGATTACGAGAAAAAGATCTGAAGAGGATGAGCGATCCGTGTTGATCAGCCTGACAGAGGACGGAGCGTTATTAAAAGAAAAAGCGGTTGACATTCCAGAGACAATTCTGGGGCTCTCAAAGCAGTCTGGGGAGGATCTCAAACAGTTAAAATCCGCTCTATATACATTGCTGGAAACACTTCATCAAAAAAATTGAGGATGCCTTGTACAGGCATCCTCTTTTTATTTATTCAGCAACTTCAAGTGTCACATCAATATTTCCGGAGGTTGCTTTTGAATACGGGCAGACGCCGTGCGCTTTTTTCACAAGCGCCTCCAATTCTGATGCACTGACTCCTTCTCCTTTTACTTGCAGCGTCACACCCAGCTTATAGCCCTGGTCCGCTTCATCCTTTAACAGGCTAACATTCGCTGTAACCTCTGTCTCTACTTTTACCCGTTCTGTTCTTGCGACAAGCTGCAGCGCGCTGTCAAAGCAAGCTGCATAACCTGCTGCAAACAGCTGCTCTGGATTTGTCGCTTTTTCTAATTTCTTGGCTCTCGGTGTCCCCGGCATTGCGACATCAAGCTCAAGAACGCGGTCTGATGAAATGACCTTTCCTTCTCTTCCTCCTACCGCTGAAACAGTTGCTGTAAATAATGGCTGACTCATTTTTCATTCCCCCAATATATTTTATACAATTAAATTGTACACAATTCAATTTGAAATGTCAATTTTTTGCGTATAAAAAAGCTTATCTCGTTACGAGATAAGCTTTTTCATTGAACATTGCCCTGCTATTCACGGATTTGCCCAGTTCCTTTAATGATGTATTTTGTAGAAGTCAGTGCAGGAAGCCCCATCGGTCCTCTTGCATGAAGCTTTTGCGTGCTGATGCCGATTTCGGCTCCGTAGCCGAATTCAAAGCCGTCGGTAAAGCGGGTTGACGCGTTATGATAGACAGCGGCAGCATCGACAGCCGTTTGAAAATATGCCGCGTTTTTGTCATTTTCAGTTAAAATCGCTTCAGAATGATTGGTGCCGTATTGTTGGATATGCTTCACAGCTTCTTGGACGTTTTCAACCGTCTTTACACTGAGGACAGGCGCTAAAAATTCGGTTTCCCAATCTTCTTTTGATGCTTGTTTGCTTGAAGGATAAAGTTCACACACCAATTCATCACCCCGAATTTCAACTCCCGCGTTTTCCAGCTGGTCCAGCAATTCTTTCCCGTGCTGTCTTGCCCAAGCCTTGTGAATCAGCAATGATTCAATCGCGTTGCATACGGAAGGGCGCTGCGTTTTGGCATTTACGACAACCTTTTCTGCCATTTGCGGTTTGGCTGTTTCGTCAATGAATATGTGGCAGTTTCCTGCTCCCGTTTCTAATACAGGAACTGTTGATTCTCTCACAACGAGATCAATCAGTTTCTTGCCTCCGCGCGGAATCAATACGTCTAAACCATCATTTAACGTAAAGAGCTCTTTTGCTGTCTCTCTGCTCGTATCCTCAATCAGCTGCACAGCGTGAATCGGAAGCGCTGATTGCTCAAGTGCTCTGTGAATGACACTGACGAGCGCTTTGTTGCTGTGGATGGCTGAGGAGCTTCCCCGCAGCACAACCGCGTTCCCTGTCTTCAGGCAAAGGGTAGCCGCATCAACTGTGACGTTTGGCCTCGCCTCATAAATCATTCCTACGACACCGAGCGGCACACGGATTTTTTCAATAAACAGGCCGTTTTCTTTTTCAATCGTTTCAAGAGAGTCGCCGATTGGGTCCGCTAAGTCGATTAAGAGCTCCACCGCGTCTGCGATATCACGTATCCGTTTCTCATCCAGTGTGAGACGGTCAATGATGTCCGGTGTTAAACCATTCTCTTTTCCGTTCTCAATGTCTTTTGCATTCTCCGCCAAGAGAAAATCCAGTTCTTTACGGAGTCCGTTTGCAATGAGGCTGAGCGCCTCATCCTTCTCGGCTGTTGTTTTCATGATCATTTCGGCTGCTGCTTCTTTCGCCAGCTTCGCTTTTACAGAAACTTCACTCATTTTTCCGCCTCCTAGTCTTTTACATTGACCCAGTCATTCCTATGAATAACCTCAAACGTTTTCTCAAAATCAAGTTCGTCACTGCGTTTGCCCTTGGCCTCCATAATCTCCTCAGAGGAGTAATGGGTTTGGCCTTTGCCGATCACGCCGCCCGGTCCCCTGACTTCCACAACCGCCCCTTTCGGAAAGCTTCCGTTCACACCCACAACGCCAGCGGGCAAAAGGCTGCTTCCATTATGGATCATCGCCTCTTCGGCACCCGCATCAATAATGATTTCTCCAGATATCGGAGAGTGGAACTGAATCCACTGCCTCGTGTTGTTAACCGAAGATAGTTCTTTGTCTCCGATATAAGTGCCGTCTCCCCTGCCGTCCAAAATGTCCGCAAGTTTTTGCGCCCCGCTGCCTGTTCCAATGAATACTTTCACTCCCAGAGACAGCGCGGTTTGTGCGGCCAACAGCTTTGATTTCATTCCGCCGGTGCCGACCTTTGATCCAGCTGAACCTGCATATCCAAGCAATTCAGGCGTGATCTCCGGCAAATAATCAAATCGTTTCGCCTCAGGATTTTCATTTGGATTGGCATCATACAGTCCGTTAATGTCGGTGAGAATCATGAGCTGGTCCGCGTGAATCAATCCGCTGACTAACGCAGAAAGCATATCATTATCTCCGAATGTCAATTCTTCAACAGATGTAGAATCGTTCTCGTTGATAATTGGAATGACGCCGCGTTCCAATAATTCCATTATCGTAGCATACGCGTTTCGATACCGTTCTCTTTTCGAAAAATCATTTCTCGTTAAAAGGATTTGTCCCGGAGTTAATGAGTATTGTTTAAATTGATTCATATATTGCTGCATTAACAGTGTTTGTCCGACCGCGGCCGCCGCCTGTTTTCCTTTGATGGTAACGGGACGGGACGGATAACCGAGGCTGGAAAACCCCGCCGCTACGGCACCCGAGGTAATCAGAATCATTTCATGCCCCGCTTTTTTCAACACGGAAATCGCCTGAACATGCTCTCTGATTTTTGCCTCATCAATGCTTCCTTTGCTATTCGTGAGCGAACTGCTTCCTATTTTCACTACTATTCTTTGTTTTTTCATTTATTCTCCTCCGCGGCTCTTCTACAATAAAAAAACCCATTTCATCCTGATTCATAAGGACGAAATGGGTTTCCGTGGTACCACCTTGATTGAACGCGCTTGTGCACGCTCCGCTCTCCTGTAACGCCAGGTTATGCGCCTAGGTTTTCCCCCTAGGACTCCAAGGCAGGTTCGGCAGGTTTCATGCGGCAAAATGTTTCAGCGATTCATTTTGCTCTCTGTCACAGAAAGGTCTGCTTACTAATCCTCTTCAACGCTCAATGATTTTTTTATATTATGCAAAGAAAAAAGACACTTGTCAAGGTTTTTTGTCATCAAAAATAGCCCGCATTGCGCGGGCCTCTTGCAGTCTAGTTAAAGACGATTGTTTTATTTTCATGAACGATGACACGGTCTTCCAAATGCCATTTCACAGCACGGGCAAGCACGCTGCGCTCAATTGTTCTTCCGATGTTTTTCAGCGCTTCCGCATTATCGCGGTGGTCCACACGCTCAATATCCTGTTCAATGATCGGCCCTTCATCAAGATCGTTTGTCACATAATGAGATGTCGCACCGATCAGTTTCACGCCGCGCTCGTAGGCCCGTTTGTACGGATTCGCACCGATAAAAGCTGGCAGGAATGAATGGTGGATATTGATGATGCGATTCGGATGAGCCGAAACAAAATCAGGAGTTAGAATCTGCATATAGCGTGCGAGAACGATGACATCAACATCGTACTGCTCCAGCAGTTCAAGCTGCTTCTTTTCGACTTCCGCTCTGATGTCTTTGTTCGCTTTCATATAGTGGAATGGAATGTTCAGGCGCTCAACCAGCTCTCTCGCTTCCTCATGGTTACTGATGACAACAGCGATCTCCGCCATCAGGTTGCCGGTTTGCCATTCCCAAATCAGCTCATGCAGGCAGTGGAGCTCCTTTGAAACGAAAATGGCGACACGCTTCAGTTCGCTCGCCAAAGTTAAGCTCCATGTCATGTCGAATTTTTCCGCAACAGAGGCAAACGCTGCCTGAAGTGATGATTTTTTTTCACGAATGCCTGCGCAGTCGAATTCGATTCTCAGGAAGAACCGGCCGCCTTCAGGGTCTGTCGTATATTGATTTGATTCTATAATATTGGCACCGTGTTCAAATAAAAACGCGGAAACTGCAGAGACGATACCCGGCTGATCGGGGCAGCTGACCAAGAGCCGACCTTTATCCTCATTTCCGTCACGGTATTCGTCCAACCGCTGAGTCATATATGATTTCATGAATAATCCCTCTTATCTTTGTAAGTCTAAACTATTTATCCATTATACTGAAGATTTGATAAAAATCAATTTATGACAGAATTTTTAAACCAACTGCTGAGCATAAAATCAACGCGATAAAGAAGATCCGTTTGGCGTCTTTCTGCTCCTTGTAAAAGAGGATGCCGATAAGCGCCCCGCCGGCGGTGCCAATTCCTGTCCAGACCGCGTAAGCCGTTCCCATCGGAATGGTTTCCATTGCGTACGACAGCAAGGAAAATGAAGCGGCAAAACCAACAATGATCAACAGCACCCATTTCACGCTTTTTTCTTTCGCATATTGATTCATAAGGGCCACGCCAGCCATTTCTAAACAGCCCGCGCACAATAAACTGATCCAGTGCAGCATTATGCCTCGCCTCCTTTTTCCTCTGTCTCATCCTGTGTCACAAGCTTCAACCCGATTACACCGATTAAGAGCACGCCAATTAACAATAGCTTCGGCCATCCAACCGGTTCATGAAAAAGAACGATTTCACTAAGTACTGTTCCCGCTGTGCCGAGCCCGGTAAAGACGGCATACACGGTACCAACAGGCAGACTGTGAGTCGCCTTCATTAGAAGGTAAAAGCTGAATATGATGCCGATGGCAGTGCCGCTCCATGTTAAGGCTGAGTCAGCGTGCTTTAAGCCTATCACCCAAACAACCTCGAAAACAGCGGCAAGCACGACCAATCCCCATTTCATTTTGAGTCATTCCTTTCTATCTATTAAGATTCTCCGAAAACAAAAAAACCCCGGACAGTCGTCTCACATGAGATTGACTCTCCCGGGCTTTTTTCCCTCCGTGTGCATACGCGCTTCTATTTACGCGTATGTGTTTTCTCTCGGACCAGTCCATGTCAATTGACATGCGGAACCCTAGAAAACTTTACATGATATCATGATACTAAACTCAGCTCTATCTTTCAATTGTAAGATTTTCTTTCATATACCGCGATCGGTTTATTCCATTTTCTGATCGTTTTGCTGTAATGCATGCCGATTTTCTCCGCTACCCGTATGGACGCTTTGTTACCCGGATCAATCAAAGCCGTCATTTTGCCGAACTGCCGCTCGTTAAAGCCATAGTCCAGACAGGCCCGAGCCGCTTCTTGCGCATAGCCGTTCCCCCAGTGGCGGCGGGCAAACATATATCCAATTTCCATTACGGTTTGATTTTCGATCTGCTGGGGAACGATGCCGCATTGCCCCAAAAACTCCCCTGTCCGCTTATCTTCGGCGATCCACAGACTAACGCCGTACCCTTTTTCATTTCGTTGGTTCCACTTGACCCACTCGCGGGTTTGCCTCTTATCTTTTAAACCGGAATAATATGTCATGACGTCAGGATCATTAAAAAGCAGCCCAAACAAAGTGGCTTGATCCCGATCTTCCATACAGCGCAAACGAATTCGATCAGTCACAAGCTTCGTTTTAGCGTTCATACTTCGCCACATCCTGCTTCCATTCTTTTTTGAGAGCTTCAATATGTGCCTGATGATAGCGGTTATGATCTGCCATATGCCAAATTCCCCATCGTATCGTCGCGGTGTCACCTTCGAAGGAAAGCGGCTGGTTCAAAGCATTTTCAGTTAAAGTGAAGCATACCGATTTCAACTCCTCTACTACATGCTGATGTCTTTTCAGGAGTTCATCTAAGTCTGGCTGATTCACCGGTTCAGGCAGCCGTCCGCTTTCATCTGTCATCGGGCCGTATGCCTGTTCAATATGGTCCGGTATCCGATTTTCCTTGATACGCCAGACCCATCTGATATCAACATTTGTGATATGGTGCAAAAGCTGAGCCGTGCTGTTTTTTGTTTGGCAGCGCCCCTTATAGTAAAGTTCACTGTGTGTCATATGGCTTACGATGGAAGCCAGACGGAGACTGTTTTCTTCCACTGCGGAATACAGCAAACTGACCGTTGGCGCCATGTCGTTTCTTATGGATAAGTCCTTCATGTTCAGTTCCCCTCCTAACTAGGTACATTTGACACCAAACAAAAATTCCCTTTAAAAAAGAAAAAAGCTCTCATTACAAGAGAGAGCCATCTTAATTGTTATTTCCCGGTTTATATAAGTAAGGATCATGCTGCGGTTCATTAGCGGTATTTAAATCAAGGGATATATCACCGCGTGCATTCATCGTGCCAAGGGTAATCGAAGACAGCAGTTTGGGGCTGTACCCTTTTTCCTCAAGCTTCTCAAACAGCCAGGATCGGTTTTTTTGGAGATATTTCAAATTATGATCAAGGATTTCGCCATCCAGTATGAGCGGAATCGGGATAAAATTCCGTTCAGCTTCCATATTCAAATCCCGCACCTGCACCGCTCTCGCTTCCTCTTTCGGGATGACGCTTACTTCTCCCGTTTCTTCAATGATAGCAAGATCAATGTCAGCCGGGTCGGCATAGCCCTTTTCCCTCAGCTTTCCAAGCAGCTCATTAACAGTCAGCCTTTCTTTACGAAGGCCGCGTTCATCAATATCCCCGTTTCGGATTAGGACAGTCGGGCTCACGACTAGGAGCCATCGCCATTTATTAGATAAAGAGAGCTTGCTCATGATAAGATAAAGCACCAAAAAAGCACCCGCATAATAAATTGACATCGGCAGCTTGGATGTAAGGATCGGCTCACTGATAATGGTTCCGATTGCGAAGGTCAAAAGCAGATCAAAATTGTTCATTTGTGACACAGCTTTTTTACCGGCAAGCCGAAATAAAATATATGCAATCGAAAATACGATAACTGGCTTCAGTAAAAATACCCATACCATCCATAACACCGATCTATACCTCCATCCGCTGGTCATATTGAGCCTATTGTGCCCCATGGCAGGCCCTCTATGCATCAGTGTCTAGGCGAACGTGCACATCGCCTGAACATAACATAATAGAAAGTGACACCGATTGGAGGCGCAATACGCAATATGAAAAATCAGAAGTCGAATACCCTTTGATCTGCCATTGGCTCCCCAACCCGAGGGCTACCAGCAGCAAACAATCGACAGGCTAGCCGGTTTGGAGCTAAGGATGGAGCAACTAATTAGAGCAATTGAGGTAAACAATGAATTGCTGAGAACAATGCAAGAACAGCAAAACCGTGTATGCACAAATGGCGGCGGGTCTGTGATTGTCCGGATGTAGAAACCGGCGCTTGTCTGCCTTCTTATATCTCAATAAAAAACTCTTCTCTGAAAGGAGAAGAGTTTCATGTATGTGTTCAAACGGACTGCGCCAAACTTAATTGCGGGCCGAATAGCTCGTAATGGATAGACTCCGGCGCTGATCCGAGCTCTGATACAAGCTTATGCATTGCCGTAATAAACGACGGTGAACCGCAAATATAGTAATCCGCATTTGCGTTGGCAATCAGTTCTTTGAGGAATTGCTGATCAATCTGTCCTTCATGAAAATGCAGATCACCTGCACGGTCTTCCTCTGTCGGCTCGCGATACACAAATGCTGTTTTAACAGCAGAATGTTTTGCTGCTTCTTCTACTTCATGGCGCAATGCATGATATTCACTGTTTTTCGCCGCATGAATGAACAGAATTTGCCGTTCAGGCTGTTTGGAAACAGATGTTTTCAGCATGCTGATCATTGGTGTAATGCCAACTCCGGCACTGATCAAAACGAGATCTTTTTGTGATGCATCTAAAACAAAGTCCCCTGCCGGTGCGCTGATCTCTATTGAATCTCCCTCCTGCAGCCCATCGTGTAAGTAGGAAGACACGACACCATCTTTCTTCACTGAAATTCGATAATAGTCTTTTCCCGGCATATCAGACAGGCTGTACTGGCGGATATGCATATATTCAGAATCAGGAATCCGCACTTTGATGCTGATATATTGCCCTGCTTGGAATTCAGGTAACGGCTTGCCGTCTTCCGGTTTCAAATAGAAGGATGTAATTTCTTTGCTTTCCCGCTCTTTTTTTGCGATAACGAATGGCTTATACTCCTTCCAGCCGCCGGCTTGCTCTTCAGCCTGTTCATACATGTCTTTTTCAATTCCGATGAACGCGTCAGCAATGACTCCGTACGCTTTTTCCCATGCCTGCATAATGTCAGGAGTTGCAGCGTCTCCCAATACATCTTTAATCGCAATCAGCAAATATTTACCGACGATTGGGTAGTGCTCAGGCTTAATTCCGATACTGCGGTGCTTGTGGCCGATTTGTTTGACAACCGGAATGATGTTTCCTAATTGGTCAATGTTTGCCGCAGCTGCAATAACGGCATTTGCCAGTGCAGTTCGCTGTGTTTTTTTCTTTTGGTTTGTTTGATTAAAAATGTTCAAAAGCTCTGGATGGTCTTGAAACATCCGATCGTAAAAACGGCCAGTGATTGTTTCTCCATGCTGTTGCAATACGGGTACAGTGCTTTTAATAATGTCGATTGTTTTGTTATCTAACATTGTATAAACAATCCTTTCGAAAAGATGTATTTAAAATATATCTTTAAAATACATGATCTTACGAATAAAAGATATATTTAAAATGAATCTTTAATAAAGTTGTCACAAAATTATCAATTTAACATGACATTTGTTGCTTTTTTATAGAATCCCCTAGCAAAAACGGACTAACCATTGTAATAATCACCATTGAAAAGTACAAAAAAACCCAAAACAACTTATGTTTTGGGTTTAACGTTCACCAAGGCTTATCAGTTCCGAGCGCATTTGCAAGCGCCTGGCTGTGTTTCTTGCGGTTCTTACGTTCATTAGCACGCTGTACAGCTGTATTATGCAGCATGATTTCTTCTTCTGTTTCCGGTACAACTCTCGGTACAGGCACCGGCTTGCCATTTGAATCTAATGCGACAAATGTCAAAAAGGATGTGGCAGCGAGTTCCCGTTCGCCAGTCATCAAATGTTCCTTAATAACTTTCACAAATACTTCCATGGAAGATGTGCCGACCCATGTCACATATGACTCTAGGCAGACAGAATCCTTTTGCCCGATCGGCTTTAAAAAATCTACAGAATCCATTGAAGCTGTTACCGTTTCACGTCTGCAATGGCGCGCCGCTGAAATAGAGGCAATGTCGTCTATGTAGCTCATTAATTTTCCGCCAAACAGCGTATTATGGTTGTTCGTGTCAAGCGGGAACACCCTGCTGGTTTTCACAACCTTTGACTCTTTACAAAATCTTGTTTCCGGTGTTTCCATACCTTTCTCCCCTTTGATGTCTGATCTTTTAGCTAAATGCACTTATATTCTCCTATTAAACAATATTCTCTTCCATTTGTCTAAAATTTAAAATGGTTTAATGATTTTCATGATGAGGGAATAATAAATATATTCTTCACACTTTAGGAGGAAAAACAAATGGACGTATCCATCCCGAAATCTCAGCACAAAACGGTATGCCGAACGGAATACGGCACACTTCAAAAAGTGATCTTATGCAAACCTGAGCACATGACCATAAAAGATGTTATAAACGAAACACAAAAACATTTTGAAGATGACAATATTCATGTGAAAACCGCTAACGACCAGCACAGCCGCTTAGTGGAGGCACTTAGGTCACACAACGTTGAGGTCGTCCTTTTGCCCGTTCGCGACGGACTACCAGAGCAGGTTTTTACTAGGGACATAGGATTTGTCATCGGAGAAAAAGCCTTTCTGTCAAGCATGACTGAACCGATTCGCCAAGGAGAAGAAGCCGTTATAAAAGATTTTTTTCACAGCCAAGGTATCTCTTACACCCGCATGCTTGATACGAGTATTGAAGGCGGAGACGTCATTATCGATGATGACATTGTCTATGTCGGAATCAGCCAGCGCACCGACATTTCAGCTATCGGCCAGCTGGAAGAGGCACTTCCTGAATATACGATCGTTCCAGTGAAGCTTCATGAAAAATTTTTGCATTTGGACTGCGTATTTAACATTGTATCTGAAAGCGAAGCGTTAATTTATCCACAGGCCATTGAGCCAGATGCAGCCGATATGCTGGCAAAACGTTATGATCTTATTGAGGTGCCCGAGGACGAACAATTTACGCTTGGCACCAACGTCCTTTCAATCGGAAAAAAAACGATCATCAGTCTCCCTGGCAACCGCCATGTCAATCAACAGCTATCGAAAAGAGGCTATCACATTATCGAAATTGACCTGTCAGAAATTATTAAATCAGGCGGCTCCTTCAGGTGCTGCACAATGCCGCTAATTCGAGGCGAATGAAGAATCTTCCCCTTTTTCATGTTTTGAACAGCTTATTTTATCAAGATACGTTAATATAGAGGTGACATCATTTTTAAGGGGGAAATCGCATGACAAAATACATAGGATATGTGGGAACATATACAAAAGGCGGAAGCGAAGGAATTTATTCATTTGAGCTTGATACTGAGAAAAAAGCACTCAGCGAGCCAAAGCTGGCCGCTAAGCTGGGCAACCCGACATATGTGGCGCCGAATAAAAACAACACCATCCTTTATTCCATCGAAAAAGCAGACGGCCAAGGCGGAGTTGCTGCCTATCAAATCGATAAAAACAGCGGCGAGTTGACATTTCTGAATCATCAGTTAATTGATGGCCCTTCGCCATGCCACGTAAGCATTGATGATCAAAATCAATTCGTCCTGACTGCCAATTATCACAGCGGGAAGGTACACGTTTTTCCGGTTCAGGAAGACGGCAGCTTGCAATCACCTGTTTCAGAGGCCGCTCACACAGGAAAAGGGCCGCACGAAAGACAAGAAAAACCGCATACACACTACGCAGGGTTCACACCTGAACACAATTATGTGGTAGCGGTTGATTTAGGTATAGATAAGCTGTACACCTATAAGCTGAAAGACGGCGTATTGACTGAATCCGGAAGCCATTCCTTCGCTCCCGGTGCAGGACCTCGCCATATCGCTTTTCATCCGAAAGAAAAATACGCTTATGTCATGACAGAATTAAGCAATGAAGTGATTGCGCTTGAATACAACCCGACAGCCGGCGAATTTAGAGAAATCCAAGTCGTTTCTGCCATCCCTGATGATTTTACAGATAACAGCCAGGGAAGCGCAATTCATGTCACGCAGGACGGACGTTTTGTTTATGTCGCAAACCGCGGCCATGACAGTATCGCCGTATTTGAAGTGAATCAATATTCAGGAGAGCTGACTTTCGTAGAAAGAGTGTTGACAGAAGGAAACTGGCCTCGTGACTTTGTATTTGACCCAACGGAAGGGTTCCTCGTTGCTTCAAATGAAGAAACAGGCAACCTTGTCTTGTTTGAAAGAGACAAAGAAACCGGCCGATTGACACTCCTCCCATCAACGGTTTCTGTCCCTTACCCGGTTTGTGTAAAGTTTTTACATCAAGTATAAAACAAATGGAGTGGCTCTAGTAAAAAGGAGCCACTCTTTTTATTTATCTCACTTTTTCCTTCGTTTCAGCATTTCGATACAAATGGCAAGCGACAAAACGGCCGGGTTCGATTTCTTGAAGCTGGGGACGAGATTCTCCACATTCAGGCATCGCCTCCGGACAGCGGGTACGAAACACGCAGCCGCTTGGCGGATTGACCGGGCTCGGCAGCTCTCCTTTTAAGAGAATACGCTCACGCTTGTCCTCCAATTCAGGATCTGGAATCGGAATTGAGGACAAAAGCGCCTTTGTATAGGGATGGAGCGGTTCACGATACAAGGTGCCGCTCTCTGTAATTTCCATCATGTGTCCTAAGTACATAACACCGATCCTGTCACTGATATGCTTCACCATCGAAAGATCATGGGCAATGAATAAAAACGTTAGCCCTTTCTCTTTTTGAAGCCGCTTCAGCAGGTTGACCACCTGCGCTTGAACAGAGACATCAAGTGCAGAAATCGGTTCGTCCGCCACGATAAATTCAGGATTCAGCGACAGTGCTCTCGCAATCCCGATTCTTTGCCTTTGCCCGCCGCTGAATTCATGCGGATAACGGCTGCCAAAATCGGGATGAAGCCCAACTGACTCAAGCAGCTCGTCCACGACGAGAAGCCGCGCTTTATGAGTATTGTAGAGATTGTGAATCTCCATCGGCTCCAAAATAATTTCTCGAACGGTCATGCGCGGATTAAGTGAAGCATAGGGGTCCTGAAAAATCATCTGCAGTTTGCGGTTGAAGGCAAACTGCTCTTTTTCACTCAGCGCATGAAGATTTGTGCCGCGGTATGTCACGCTTCCTTCTGTCGGCTGATAAAGGCGCATCAGCACTCTCCCCAAGGTTGATTTCCCGCACCCTGATTCCCCGACTAGCCCGAACGTTTCTCCTTCACGAATCTGAAAGGTGACCCCGTCGACAGCTTTGACTGTCCGCTTTTTCCCTGCGTCAAAATGCATTTTCAGCTGGCTGACCTCTAACAAAGGCAGTCGCCTCATTTGTCTCCCTCCTTATTCTGAAAAACAGCGGCGCACCGCACATAATTCTTTTTCATAGATTGTCTCTGTTAATGTGAGGATTTCGATTGACTTCCCTGTCTTTGGAGAATGAAGCATTTTCCCGCCGCCTACATACAGACCGACGTGATGAATCGCTCCTTTTCCTTCCTCATAAGCAAAAAACAGCAGATCACCGGCTTTCATATCATCAAGCGGGACACCCTTCCCTGCCTTAGCCTGATCTCCCGCATCACGGGGGATGCTGTATCCATTCGCCTTAAATATACTGTACATAAATCCGGAGCAATCAAACCCAAACCCGCTGATCCCTCCCCACAGGTAGGGAAGGCCAAGAAAAAACGCACCCGTTTGAATGATGTCTTCAGCAGTCCCTTTCTGTTGGCTGACAGGCACTGCATCACTTTGCCTCACAAACCTTTCCCCAAAAACGGTCGAAACCTTAAAATATCCGTTTTCTTTTGCAATAAGGGGCAGAACTGTCAAAAAGCTTAATTCGATCTCCTTTTCCCCATTGCTTCTGTACAAAAAGGCAGCAGGTTTGCTGATCATCACATCGTGTTGTGTATGGATGGGCTTTGTTTTTTCCAGCTGGTACTTTTTCATCCAGCCCGGGTATCCGCGCGGATCCTTTCGGGATGGCTGGCTAGGCACGATCACAGAAACCCATTCCCCCTGTTCCGCCGTCACAAGTACCTTTTCGCCAAAGAGAACCTGAGTTTGGATTACATTGTCTGTACATAATCCAAGCCGTTCATCATACGTCATGCGCTCCAGCCAGTCTCTGATCATTACAGTCGGTTGAAGCATGAATTGATCAGACGGACGAGGTGAATCAGGCGCTGTCCAGATGTTGGCCACTGCTGATATGACAGTGTGCATCATTGCTCTTTTTCCCCTTTCAAAAGCGCAGCCCCGATGATTCCGAGGCCCGGTTTGCCAGGCATCGAAATCGTGCTGCCGCTATATGTTATGCCGCCATTGAATACATCTGTTTTCAGCATCAGCGGCGCGTCAAAATCAAAGCGTGTGATGTTTCTCTTGCTTGCCGCAAAATGCGCCGCGGCCGTAATGCCCAGCTTCGTTTCGATCATGCTGCCGACCATACACTCCACCCCGCAGGCCTCCGCCATGGCATTAATTTTCTCTGCTCCGCTGATGCCGCCCGCTTTCATCAATTTAATATTGATCAAGTCTGCGCTCCGGGTTTGCAGAACTTCGAACGCCTGGCGCGGTGTAAAAACACTTTCATCAGCCATAATCGGCGTATCTGTTGCATCTGTCACCTTTTTAAGCCCAGCGAGATCATCTTTATGGACAGGCTGCTCGACAAGCTCAATGCCTAGGCCCGCATCCTCCATTTTCCGAATGGCAGTTACCGCTTCCTTCGGCCTCCACCCCTGATTAGCGTCTAAACGCAGTTTCACAGCTGATCCGACACGTTTTCTGATTTCCTGGATACGGGCGATATCTGTTGCAATATCATCTTTTCCGACCTTTATTTTCAGCGTTTGAAAGCCTTGTTTGAGATAATTCTCGGCATCAGCTGCCATCTCTTCAGGTGAGTTGACACTGACGGTATAATCTGTTTCCAGTGTATCTCGATATCCGCCAAGCATTTGATAAAGCGGCAGCCCGCACATCTGCGCCCAGCCGTCGTATAGAGCCATTTCTACAGCAGCCTTCGCGCTCATATTTCCTGTAAGAAGATGCTGGATGTCGTGCAGAATGGCCTCACAGCCGGACAGGCTTTTTCCAAGCAATGCCGGTTTTAAAACATTGTGAATGGCACTTTCAATGCTATCCATGCTGTCTCCTGTAATCACTAACGTCGGGGGTGCTTCTCCCCATCCGACTGCACCGCTGTCATAAGTAATCCTTACTATGACTGATTCAGCCGTATACACAGTGCGAAGTGCGGTTTTAAACGGCTTTGTCAGCGGGACAGCGATTCGGCTTGTTTCGATTCGAATGATTTTCATGTCTTCAGCGCCCCTTCTGAAACGCCCGCCTCTATTACGGCTGTTTTTTCTGCTGTATTCATAGCAGCTTTCGCACCGATCGGAACGGCAATACTTGGCGAGCAGTGGCCGATTTTAAATCCTCTCAGAGCAGGCCTGCCCGCAGAAATAATATAGTCTTCCAGCACCTGCTCAAGCGAGAGAGACTTCTCTCGCTTCACCGGGACACAATTGTGAAAATCACAAACTAGAATTCCCGCCGCGTCCGTCAGCTTCCCCCCCATTTTCAGCTGATTCAGCATCCGGTCGATTTGATAAGGCTCCTCGTCAATATCTTCAATAAACAGAAGCTTTCCTCTCGTATCAATTTCAAATGGCGTGCCCAGTGTAGACGTCAGCAAAGACAGATTTCCCCCGACAAGCTCGCCTTCCGCTTTTCCAGGAACAAGCTCGGTCAGCGGAGAAAGCTCTTCTGTATAGGTGAATTCCGTCTCCTGGAAGAGCTGCTTATATGACGCTTTTGTCAGCGGGTGAACGTCGTCAAGGCCAATATCCGTGCTGAGCATCGGGCCATGGAAAGTGACAAGACCTGTGTTTTGATGAATGGCAGTATGTAAAAACGTAATATCGCTGTATCCCCAAAAGATTTTAGGGTGTTTGCGGATCAAGCTGAAATCAATGCCCGCGGCGATACGTCCTGTCCCAAAACCCCCGCATGCGCACAACACTGCTTTTACCTCATCGTCTCTGAACATCTCATGGAGATCCGCCAGCCGCTCATCATCCTGTCCCGCTAAATAGCCGTGCTGGTTTTTCAGCGCCTTGCCCAACTTCACCTGAAGACCGAGCTCTTCTAAAAATAAAAGCGCGGTGTCAAGCTTTTTTGGATCCGGCGGACTTGCGGGCGCGATCACTCCGACTGTATCACCCTTGTTCAACGCTTTCGGCTTGTAATTCAACGAAAACACTCCTTTCATTTGCTCTGCACCCTACGTATACGTGCAAGAAAGAGAAAAAATACCGCTCCTTCGCATAAAGAAGCAGTATTTCCTCAATCACCGCCATCAGTTTTTATCTGCCCATTTTAAATCGATATAGCCGACAGGGTGACGGACAATTCCCTTTACTTGTTCATTTTGCAGGTGAACTTGATTATAAAAATAAATCGGGATGATCGGCGCTTCATTGATGAGCAGCTCTTCAGCTTGATGCATAAGAGAGAACCGTGTTTTTTCATCGGCTTCATTTTTCGCCTGTTTGATCAGCTGATCGTATTCTTTATTGGCCCAGCCTGTGCGGTTCATCGAATTTCCCGTTTGAAAGGCTTCCAGAAAACTGATAGGGTCCGCGTAATCAGGCAAAAATGAGCTTTGGGAGAATTGGAATTTCAGCGCTTTTTGATCCTCTAAAAATACGTTCCATTCCATATTGGCCAGCTTCACATCGACTCCAAGGCTATTTTTCAATTTTTGCTGAATAGCTTCGGCAATCTTTTTATGCTCCGGCTTTGTGCTGTAAGTAAGCGTGATCGCAGGAAGCTTATTATAGTTTTCTTCCTTCATGCCCTTTTCGAGCAGCTGCTTCGCTTTGCTTTCGTTAGGCTTGATCAAGTCTCCGCCTGCTTCACGGAAATCTTTGCCGTCAGGCTGCGTAAACCCAGGCGATACAAAGGCGCGCGCCGGTTTTTCATTATTTTTCGTGACGTACTTTACAATTTCCTCTTGATCCACAGCCATCGCAAAGGCTTTTCTGATGTTTTCATTTTGGAATGGCTCCATGTTGACATTAAATCGATAGAAATAGAGACCCGCCTGGTCAACAATATTGACGTTATCCTGATCAAGCAGCTGATCACTCAGCTCAGCAGGGACATAAGCGGTATCAAGTTCCCCTGATTGAAACATCTGGTAATCTGTATTTCTGTCACTGACCATCGCCCATTTCACCTTATCAAGCTTCACTGTATCTTTATCCCAATACGTGTCGCTTTTCTCCATTGTGATGCTGTCATCATGCTTCCATTCCGTCAGCTTAAACGGGCCGTTTCCGACAAATGTATCTGCCTCAGCAAACCACTTCGGATTGTCTTTATCGACCTTTTCATTTACCGGAAAATACGCAGGATTGGACACAACGCTCAGAAAATATTTTTGCGGTGCTTCCAGTGTAACTTCAAGGGTTCGATCATCCTTTGCCGTCACCTTCACATCGTCTTTTTTCCCTTTCCCGCTGTTATATGCTTCGCCGCCTTCAATAAAATAACCTAGGAATGCCGATGAAGCGCCTTTTTTCGGATCAAGCATCCGCTTCCACGCGTATTCGAAGTCTCCGGCTGTTACAGGATCTCCGTTTGTCCATTTCGCATTTTCCCGAATCGTAAATGTGTAAGTTTTATTATCTTTCGAAACAGACCATTTCTCCGCCATTGCCGGCTCGGGCTCATGATCTTTGCCAAGACGCGTCAGCCCCTCCATGATGTTATTTAACGGCTGCCATGACACATTATTAAAGCCGATCGGCGGATCGAATGAAGTCGGTTCATTTTCATTATTTACATACAGCACCTTTTCTCCGCTGGTTTTTGCCTTGTCATGACTGCCTTCTTTTCCGGCCTGTTCATTTGCTGTGCACCCCATCAGCGCAAACGAAAGTCCTAATGCAAGACCCATGCCCCATAGCTTTTTCACTCGTTTCATCCTCTTCCCCCTTTTCATGTTCAATCCTTCGCATCTCCTGACAGCACCGCATGCTCTGCTCGTTGATCCTGCAGCCAGCAGTTGACGGTGTGCGAGTCAGATCTGATCGTCTGGCCCGGGTACACCCTGTCACACACAACCATCCTGTTCGGACAGCGGGCGGCAAACGGGCAGCCCGGCGGAGGCGAAAATAAATCCGGCGGCGTTCCGTCGATCGGGATCAGCTCCGCTCCATCTAAATCCAGCCGCGGGACAGAAGCCAGCAGTCCTTTTGTATAAGGGTGCTGCGGCTGATAAAAAATATCTTTTCTCGTGCCGATTTCCGCCATTTTCCCGGCATACATGACTGCGACTCTGTCAGCTACCTGGGCAACGACCCCTAAATCATGTGTAATCAGGATGACAGACACATTCGTTTTTCTCTGAATCTCTTTAAACAGCTCTAAAATCTGTGCCTGAATGGTTACATCCAGGGCGGTGGTCGGTTCATCCGCAATTAAGATGTCAGGCTCGCAAATCAGCGCCATCGCAATGACAATCCGCTGTCTCATGCCGCCGCTGAATTGGTGGGGATATTGCTTTAGGCGCTCTTCGGGATCTGGAATACCAACCAATGACAGCATGGAAAGCACCTCTTTCCGTGCCGCTTTTTTGCTCATTTTTTTGTGGCGCAATAGCGCTTCCCCCAGCTGGTCGCCGACAGTCAGCGTAGGGTTTAACGCCGTCATCGGGTCTTGAAAAATCATAGAAATGTCGGCTCCCCTTATACCTCTCATTTCTTTGTCAGAGAGACGGCAAAGGTCTTTGTTTTTAAATAGAATGCTGCCGTCTGTCACCTTCGCCGAATAAGGCGGAAGCAGGCCCATGATGCTTTGGGAGGTAACGCTTTTGCCGCAGCCGGATTCGCCGACGATCGCAAAGGTTTCTCCTTTATACAAATCAAAGCTCACCCCTCTGACCGCCTGAACCGTCCCGCCGTAAGTCGTAAAAGACACGTGCAGATTTTGGACTGACAGAACTTTTTCCATACAGCTACCTCCTCAGCTTAGGGTCAAGCGCATCCTGCAATCCGTCCCCCAGCACATTAAACGCGTACATCGTCAGAGATATGAAAAAGGCCGGAAAAAACAGGCGCCACCAATGCCCAGATAAAATCGTGGGCAGGCCGTCATTCGCCATCACGCCCCAACTTGCAAACGGAGCCTGTATGCCGAGGCCGAGAAAGCTTAAAAATGATTCTGCGAATATGGCGGCAGGTACGGTTAATGTCATTTGTACGATGATCGCCCCCATAGTATTCGGCAGCAAATTCTTTCGGATGATGCGAAAGGTTTTCGCGCCAAAGGTTTTCGAGGCGAGTACATATTCATAATTTTTAATCTGAAGCACCTGGCCTCTTACAATTCTCGCCATGCCGACCCACCCGGTCACAGTCAGCGCCACAATAATCGTGCCCAGTCCCGGTCCCATGAGCACCATCAGCAAAATGACAACAAGCAGGTACGGCAGGCCGTACAGTACTTCGATAATCCGCATCATAATGCTGTCAACCCTGCCGCCTTTATAGCCGGCAACGCCTCCGTAAATGACACCGATCAAAAAATCAATCAGTGCTGCCATCACGCCGACAAACAACGAGATTCTCGCGCCATACCATGTTCGGGTAAACACATCCCGGCCGAGTTCATCGGTGCCGAACCAATGATCGGCTGAGGGCGGAAGATTTTGTTCTGTCAGCGATTGGCGTACGACACTATGGGGCGATAAAAAGGGCCCGATAACTGCCATGACAAAAAGAAATAAAAGAATAAAGAGTCCGGCCATCGCTAATTTATTTTTTTTCAGCCTCCTCCAGGCATCCTGCGTGTATGACAAACTCGGCCGCTTGACCGAATCGGCTTCCCGATTTTTTTCCTGATTCAAGACAAACCACTCATCAGGCACCTGATTGTGCTGTTCTGGCTGGCGTTCATCCGTTTGTACAGGGAGATTCACACGCTTCACCCTTTCTTATGCAGTTTAATGCGCGGGTCTAAGAGACCGTAGGCCAAATCGACCAAAAACAGCATGATAATCAGAATGACGCTGTAAAAAACGGTCGTTCCCATAATCACGGGATAGTCCCGCTGATTAATGCTTTCAACAAAATATTTTCCCATTCCCGGAATGGCAAAGATTTTTTCAATGACAAAGCTTCCTGTTAAGATGCTGGCGACGAGTGTGCCCAGGACGGTAATGACGGGCATGAGTGCATTTCTGAGTGCGTGTTTTACGATAATTTTGAATGGAGAAAGCCCTTTTGCTTTTGCTGTGCGGATATAATCCTGTGTCAGAACTTCGACCATGCTCGACCGTGTCAGCCTGGCAATGATCGCCATTGGCCCTACAGCAAGCGCTGCGGTCGGAAGCACCATATGAATCGGGCTCGTCCATGTCGCAGCAGGAAATAGTTTGAGATTGACAGCAAATTGCTGAATGAGCAATGTTGCCAGAATAAAATTCGGGATGGAGATGCCGAGTACTGCAAGACTCATCGCGGCGTAGTCCAAAAAGCCATTGCGGCGGAGTGCAGCGATTACGCCCAGCACCAGCCCAGAAATCACAGCAATGACAATCGCTGTCATCCCAAGCTCAAAGGAAACGGGAAATCCGCGTTCCAGCATATCATTTACGCTGTCCGACGGTTTTTTAATTGAAGGTCCGAAATCGAATGTAATGATGGATTTTAAGTAGAAAATGTATTGGAAAATGAGAGGATCGTCTAAGTGATAGTAGGCTTCGAGATTTTTTTGAACGGCTTCATTTGTGCCTCTCTCCTCGTTAAAAGGAGATCCGGGAATGACCTTCATGAGAACAAAAGTCAGGGTGGTAATCACCAAAATTGTAGCTGCCATTGCCCAAAAACGCTTTATCATGTATCGCGCCAAAGCCTAAAACACCCCTTTAGCAGAATGATGTCCGCATCGCAAGCTCAGTCATGACAAGCATCGCCTGATAGGCTTCAAGCATGTCCTTCGCCTGAAATTGAACGGTTGTAGTTCCCGTCTTGATTTCCGTTCCCGGCATCAGATTCGCCCATTCTGCTTGGCCATAATTGGCGAATTCAATGCTCAGAACTGGCCTGTCAGGCGGGGTGAGCGGCTTGACTTTGTCCTTGTTTTGCAGGGCAAACGCAGTTTTTTCTGTCAACAGCCGTCCGGCTTTCGCAGGGGACAAGCACTTCACTGCGGATCTTGAAATGGTTTGTTTGACTGCGGCTGTCGTCACGTTCGGGATAAGCTCTTCCGCTTCCTTCGCCGCCCGGTCATCCCCGGCTACCATTAATACCGGGACATCATAATAACCGGCAACGTATGCATTTAATCCAAGCTCACCGACAGGCCGATCGTTTATGTAAAAATGACGGACGCCGAAAATCATGCTGTGTGACATGACACCGGGAGTCGAGGCTCTCGCATGATAACCGAGAAACAAAGCGCCTGTAAACGTATCATCCAGTCCCTCCACCATTGAAAATGGTTTGACGTCACCAGAAATCAAGTCTGCTTCAGGGTGAAGCTTTTCAACCATCAGATTATTCATCTTCGAATGACTGTCATTGACCAGCACCTCGGTACACCCGCTGTTAAACGCTTCAGCAATACAGTAGTTTGCTTCTTCAGTCATGATAAGCCGTCCGCGTTCATAATTCCGCTTGCCGGAATCCACAAAGGTATCGTCCGGAAGACCCGAAATACCTTCCATATCTACTGACATGTACAATTTCATAACGCTCCTCCTTTTTTACTAAATTATGAATATTCCAACAAATTATATTAAAAAAAGAGGAAAAATGCAATATAACTGGGGAAAATCTCAACCATTCAGTGATAAAAAAAGAATCCTCTTTCAAGGATTCATGTCTGTTTACCAACCTGTTCTGTAAGCAGTTCATATTTTTTCAGGGTTCTTTCAAACACCTCATCAAAAACGTCTGGCACAGAGGCGCGTATCACCTCAGCTCCCTCTCCCGTTATTCCGCCTTTGGTTGCGACACGTTCCAGCGTCTCCTCGAAAGACATATTTTTTTCGATCAGCATCTTGCCAGTTCCGTATAGCGAATGAATCAGAAAATCAAAGGCTTCTTCTTTGGACAAGCTGCTGCTTCTGACCGCAGACAGTGCCAGCTCTTCGAAGATTGCCGCTATGAATCCCGGTGCCGAGCTCGTTAAATTGCTGGCCGCATCTAAATTCGATTCTTTGATTTCTCGTACACGGCTGAAAACCGATAACAATTCATTCAGACGTTCTTTTTTCTCTGCAGCCAGTGCTTCACTGTGAACGACAAGTGAGATGCCAGCTTCTGCTTCGGACGTAATGGCAGGAATAACACGTGAGATACCGGCTTCTGTTTCTGCCTCCAAAAGACGCAGCGGCACACCGGCAGCTATGGATACGATGTGAGTATTTCTGTTCACATACGGGTGCAGACGGCGCATTGTTTCGATGACATGGAGCGGCGGGACGCATATCAAAATCAATTGGCACGTATTTGCCCAATTCTCCAACGGATCAGCCGATACGTTTGGATAATCTGACATGAGTGCCCGCAGCCGCTCCCCCTTCGTTCTCGTCTCAATAAATAGCTCATTCTCTTTTATTTGTTCATGTTTCAACAGCTGTCTGGCGATCATATCCGCCATGCTGCCATATCCAATCAATCCAATCTGTTCCATCGACTCAGTCCTTTCATATACAATATGAAGTGTACCGTTTTCCGCACTTTTTCACAATTTCCCATAATCTTTTCATTTTTATCCCACAGTTTTTGTTTATGATAAACTCAAGTCATAAACCTATCAATATAAATAGACATGTGAAAATAGAGAAACGGAGTGAACATGATGGATAACTATCGTGATGAAAACAGAACGAAAGGTAATGAGAATGAGGTCTTTTTAACGAAAGAGAACGATCAGAGCACCTCCTACTCGGCCCGCAATGTCATTCATGATCAGGAGAAGAAAAAACGAGGCTTCGGATGGTTCAGACCGTTGCTTGGCGGAGTGATCGGCGGCAGTCTTGCCCTTGGCATTTACACGTTTACACCGCTTGGCGACCATGATTCTCAGGACACTGCAAAACAATCATCCAGCCAGCAGCAAACGCAATCTGTTACAGCAACAAGCACCTCCTCTGAATCTAAAAAAAGCTCATCAAGCTCAAGCAGCTCATCTGCATTCAAGAGCGAGGACTCTTCTAAAATCTCAGATATGGTAGAAGACCTTTCACCAGCGATTGTCGGTATTACAAATCTTCAGGCACAATCAAACAGCTCTTTGTTCGGCTCTAGTTCTTCTGATTCCAGCGAAGATACAGAAAGCGGTTCAGGGTCAGGTGTCATTTTCAAAAAAGAGAATGGCAAGGCTTATATCATTACAAATAACCACGTCGTAGAAGGGGCATCATCACTGAAGGTATCTTTATATGACGGCACTGAGGTTACTGCAAAGCTGGTAGGCAGTGACTCGTTAACTGATTTAGCCGTCCTCCAAATCAGTGATGACCACGTCACAAAAGTGGCAAACTTCGGTGATTCATCTGATCTTAGAACAGGCGAGACCGTTATTGCGATTGGGGATCCGCTTGGAAAAGACCTGTCCCGCACAGTAACACAAGGAATTGTAAGCGGCGTGGACAGAACGGTTTCAATGTCTACATCAGCCGGCGAAACGAGCATTAACGTCATTCAGACAGACGCAGCAATTAATCCAGGTAACAGCGGCGGTCCTTTGTTAAATACAGACGGCAAAATTGTCGGCATTAACAGTATGAAAATCAGTGAGGATGATGTTGAGGGTATCGGATTTGCCATTCCAAGCAATGACGTAAAACCGATTGCTGAAGAACTGCTGTCTAAAGGCCAAATTGAACGTCCATATATCGGTGTCAGCATGCTTGATCTGGAACAAGTGCCGCAAAATTACCAAGAAGGCACACTCGGCCTGTTCGGCAGCCAGCTGAATAAAGGTGTTTACATCCGTGAGGTCGCTTCAGGCTCTCCTGCTGAAAAGGCCGGATTAAAAGCGGAGGATATTATCATCGGCCTAAAAGGTAAAGAAATTGATACAGGCAGTGAATTGCGCAATATCTTATATAAAGACGCAAAGATCGGTGATACCGTTGAAGTGAAAATTCTCCGAAACGGCAAAGAAATGACGAAAAAAATTAAACTTGATCAAAAAGAAGAGAAAACTTCGTAAGACATAATGCCTCAGGCCGCAAAAGCGGTCTGAGGCTTTTTATTAGATAAAAGACCTAATTGTTCTATGAAACTTTCTGACGAGATATCCGTATATCATACAGATTGACATCATTCTCATCAGATGTTAGAAACATCGTTTGCTAGGAGGCATGAACATGAAAACCGTGGGACTTAGTATGATCTGCGCAGGATTGGCTTTTCTTTTGCTGAGCTTTCTTCTCTCTGAATCGACGTTGACGTGGAGAATTGTATTGGGTACCAGTATTCTATTAAACATAACTGGTACGGCTCTAATCATGCGTTTCTTAAAAGCCCCCCAATATAACAGCTGACATGCAGCAAAGCCGATGACGAAATCTTTAAGTTTTGCTGTTTTTATTTCGGCATGACTGAACCGCAGTACAAGCTCACAATCTCTTCTTTACCCAATTTCCATATATCTATCAGCATCTTTTGCTTTAGATCGGGCTCAGAGCATAAAAACCCCCTGTCCATTACGGACAGGGGGTTTGAGGTTATGACATATGCTGGTCTCTATAGAGTCTTTTATTTTCAATTCCATACGATTTTTGGACGATGTAAAGCGGCCTGTCTTTGGCTTCATCGTAGATTCTGCCGATATATTCGCCGATCACGCCCAAAATCAGAAGGACAATGCCGCTGAACAGGAGCTGGATCACAATAAGTGATGACCAGCCGGTAATCGTGCTGTCTGTGAATAGTTTCAGATACAGCACGATAAACATATACAGAAATCCAGCACCTGACATTAAAATCCCCGCATAGCTTGCCAGCTTCAACGGTTTATGTGAAAATGTCGTGATGCCGTCCATTGACAGCTTCAGCATTTTCTTGAGCGGGTACTTTGTTTCTCCGGCGAGCCTTTCATCACGTACATACTCGACCGCTGTCTGTTTGAAACCCACCCAGCTGACTAGCCCTCTGACAAATGGATTTTTTTCTTTTAATCTTTTCATTTCATCACAGACTTTTCTGTCCATGAGACGAAAATCCCCCGTATCAATCGGGATATCAATATCTGTCATACCGCTGAGAAGCCGGTAAAACATAGCCGCGGTTTGTTTTTTGAAAAAGGTTTCCCCTTTTCGTTTAGTCCGCACGGCGTACACGACCTCGTAGCCTTCCTTCCACTTTTCAATCATATCTAAAATCAGTTCAGGAGGGTCCTGCAAATCGGCGTCAATGACGACGATTGCATTCCCCTGTGCATAATCCATACCCGCCGTAATGGCGATCTGGTGTCCAAAATTCCTTGAAAAATCAATAATTTTCACTCTCGGATCGATCAGGCTATGCTCTCTTAAAATCTCAATACTGCGGTCTTTGCTGCCATCGTTGACAAAAAGCAGCTCGTAGTTTTCCTTCGTTTGATCCATGACCTCTTTTAAGCGCTGATAGGTTTCATGAATGACAAGCTCTTCATTATACACAGGTACAACAATTGAATATTGAATATGTCTGCTCATGTTTTTGCCTCCTATTCATCAGCATGTAGTTCGTATAATGTTGCTGACTGATTCATTCCGCCAGGTCCGCCCATTTTGCCGTTTTCACCTGAAGCCTTGCTGCTTGATGTATCAGCCGAATCAGTATTTTCTGTTTTTTGATCAGAACTTGATTGCCATTTTTCTGATGCTACTTCTTTTCCATTTTTCTCAACCCATTCAACAATGTCATTGTTTCCGCCTCTTCCCATTCCAGAAGCCAAGAAGTATTTCACTTTTCCTTCTTTTACAAGTTTTTTGAATTGAGTCAGTGTGATCGCCGGGTCAGAACCGCTGTATCCGCCAATAGCCATGACAGCTTTTTTCGTTTTAATGATATATGGTGCCGCTGTGTTCGAATCGGTTGTGGCGAATAGGTATTCAGCTCCGGAGTTATTCTCCTCTAGATATTTGATCAGTTTTTCATTTACAGTCGCATCAGACATTCCCATGCCTTTTCCGCCCATTGATGCGAGCTGAGGGCCTGTTTCAGGCAGTGAGCTGTTGCCTCCGTATAGAAGTGGCGTACTTGCCCAATAAATCGGCATCACCAGCAATGCGAGGAGAGCTGCAAGTGAAACATAATAACTGAACGGTTTTTGGCGCTGTTTAAACAGCAGCAAAGCAATCGCTGACAACACGCCGATAACACCTACCCCGATACTCCATCCAACACCGATTTGATCGTTGTAGTTTCTGAGAATAAACAATTCAAATCCAGTTGTCGCAATAATTGCTCCCGGCAAAAGCCATGCTTTCCAGCCTGTCTGATTGCGATACAGATGAACAAGAGCAACCCACCCCGCACCGACAAGAGCCGCAATTGGCGGTGCCAGCATGATGAGATAATAATGATGGAAAAATTCTGCGACACTGAAGAATCCGGCAATCGGTACAAGCCACGCAACCCAGAACACCGTTTCCTTCTGCTCTGCAGATAATCTTCTTCTTTCTCTTGCGCCAGCGATCAGTAAGCCTGCGATTCCAAATATCGCAAATGGCAGAAGCCAGCTGATTTGATCAGATAACTCTTGTTGGAAAAGCCGCAGTGGACCAGGTGTTCCCGTTCCAAACATCCCTGAACCTGATTGCATTTTCGAACCGGTTCCTGTACCGCCTTTCCCTCCGTCTCCGCCGGGTCCGCCTTGGCCGCCATCTCCGCCGCTTGGAGGGCCTCCTTGACCGCCGCTTGGCATTTGGCCATTGGATGGAGGCGCCTCCATATTGCCATTTGAGGATTTACCATCGCTTGATGAGCTGCTGCCTGATGACTGATTAGGCGGTGCTTGAGTGTTATCAGAAGAAGACATTTCTTTTGAAGCGTCTTTGTTTGGCGCACCCTGGCCGCCGCCTGAATTTTGGCCTGTCAGCCGCTGGATTCCGTTATAGCCGAAAGCCAATTCCAAAACAGAGTTGGTCTGGCTGCTTCCGATATAAGGCCGCTTGCTTGCAGGGATATTGTCGACAATGAGCGGCCACGATAACGAAACGGCTGCTAATACGGCTAACGCACTTACCAATGAAACGATTTTTTTCTTGATTGTGGCGTTTGCCGCAATCAGATAGAACAATAAGAAAGCCGGTAAAATCATGTAAGCCTGCAGCATTTTTGTATTAAAACCTACTCCAACAACGAAAAACGCCGCTAACAGCCAGATCAGCTTTCCTTTTCTGATCGCTTTAAAGAGAAGCCATGTAGCAAGCAATAAGAAAAATACCAGTAATGCATCAACATTGTTTGTACGTGCTACAGCTACAGCAATCGGTGTACATGCCATGATGAAAGAGGCAATTCTTGCTGCTGTCTTACCGAATGTCGGTTTTATTAACAGATACATTAAAAGGACAGAACCTACACCAGCAAGTGCCTGAGGCAGGATGACGCTCCAGCCGTGCATACCGAATATAAGTGCGCTGATGGTTTGTATCTGGAACGTAATAGGCGGTTTATCAACCGTTATAAACCCCGCCGCGTCGAATGAGGCATAGAAAAAATTATGAAAGCTTTGCATCATACTTGTGACTGCAGCGGTGTAATAAGGATTCACCGTATCATCATTCCAGATGTTATAGATATTTAAGAATGCAGATGCGAGCAAAATGAGGATGAGGAAAATATCCAGCTCGCGTTTTTTCTTTTCCACGTGTTTTTCACTCCTTTTGGCTAACTTGGAAATAGTGTAACAAGCAAATATGAATAAACTATTAATAAACAAAGACAATATTTTTGCCGAGACCATTTCATGCCAATCATCCTATATACAGCTGGTTTCTAGCCCTTTCTCCAAATCGTAATCGGCGATGCGTTTTCCCAAAATAAAAAAGCCCTCCGGCGCGCCGGAAGGCAAATGAATCACAATTTATTGGATCGGTTTCAATTTCGCTTCAATTTCTGCTCTTCGATGCTCTAGATATGGCGGAAGAGCAATCGTTTGGCCAAGCTCATCAAGATTTTCATCTACCATAAAGCCCGGTCCGTCTGTTGATAACTCGAACAAAATGCCGTTCGGTTCTCTGAAATACAGCGCCTTGAAATAGTAGCGCTCAACTATGCCTGAATTGCTAAAGCCTTCGCGGCTGATGATCCGGTGCCACCCGGCAAGTTCTTCTTCATCTCTTACCCGAAATGCGACGTGGTGAACACTCCCTTTGCCTTGACGCTCGCGCGGAAGATCGTTTCTTTCTATTAAATGGATTTCCGTTGCAGCACCGCCTTCTCCTGATTCCAGAATAACGGCGGTTCCTTGCCCTTCGACTGGTTCACGGCTGATTTCTGTAAATCCAAGAATATTCGTCAATACGTGTAAAGTTGGTTCAGCATATGGCACAGTCAGTTCAACCGGCCCTAACCCGCGAAACGAAAATTCTTCCGGAATGCCGCTCTGCTCAACAGGCAGGCCATATCCTTTTCCTTCCTCATCAGCAGTCAGCACAAGTCGCTGCCCTTCATGATCTTGAAATGCCAATATGTCACGTCCGGCTCTTTTGGAGATGCCGCTGTGCGTTACTTGCTGCTCTTCAAAACGTTCTTTCCAGTAATGCAGGGCTTCTGTACCTGGAACGCGCAATCCAATAGAAGAAATACTGTTTGTTCCCGCATGAAACGGTGCAATGCGGGGAATCTCGAAAAATGTCAGCTCAGTTCCCGGGTTTGCCACTTCATCTCCGTAGAACAGATGGTACATGGTCGGTTCATCCTGATTGACGGATTTTTTGACGAGCTTTAATCCTAATACTTTCTTATAGAAATCCAAGTTTTTTTGTGCGTCGGCCGTTAATGCCGATACGTGGTGAATGCCGTTAACTTTCATATGCTGTCCCTCCAGGTTATTTTATCTCGATTTCGAGATATCATATCATAATTGTATATTTATTGTTCTAATAACAAAGTATTTTATTCGCATGAGAAAGTCAACATATCAGCTTCACCGAAGGTTCGTTCATTTTCTGAATTCTCATCTCCCCTCCGTACCAGCTAAAATCCAAAACATAAAACACGAACTTTACAAATTAAAATCATGAAGTTCATTCGTTTATAGATCGTTAAAACAGGCGTTTTTACAGTTTTATCTGCTGTACACAAAGCAAATTTCGGAAATCAGAAAATTTATTTTATTTCACTTTTCTAAAATAGGGTTTACAATATGAAAAAATAGATTCTTCAACATGAAGCTTCAACATCATAGGAGGTTAAAGACATGCATACTGAAGACAACGGTTTGAAAAAAGAGATAGGCCTCTTGTTTGCCCTTACTCTTGTCATTGGAACCATTATCGGTTCTGGTGTTTTTATGAAGCCCGGCGCTGTGCTTGCTTATTCAGGTGATTCAAAAACGGCGCTTTTCGCCTGGCTGTTAGGCGGTATTTTAACACTGGCGGGCGGTTTGACAATCGCGGAAATCGGAACGCAGATTCCAAAAACCGGCGGGCTTTATACGTACCTTGAAGAAGTGTACGGCGAGTTTTGGGGATTTTTGTGCGGCTGGGTGCAGATTATCATTTACGGTCCGGCGATTATCGGCGCGCTGGGTTTATATTTTGGATCTTTAATGGCGAATCTTTTCGGCTGGGGATCTGGACTATCAAAAGTCATTGGAATCATAGCAGTTCTCTTTTTATGCGTCATTAATATTATTGGTACAAAATATGGCGGTTTTGTCCAAACGCTGACAACGATCGGAAAACTGATTCCGATTGCCTGCATCATCATCTTTGGCCTTTGGAAAGGCGATCAGCACATCTTCACAGCAGTAAACGAAAGCATTTCCGATATGAACTTCGGGGCGGCTATTTTAGCTACGTTGTTTGCTTATGACGGATGGATTCTCCTTGCCGCTCTCGGCGGAGAAATGAAAAATCCCGAAAAGCTGCTTCCACGCGCTATGACGGGCGGATTATTAATTGTAACGGCGATCTATATTTTCATTAATTTTGCATTGCTTCACATCCTGTCAGCGAACGAAATTGTCACGCTTGGTGAAAATGCGACAAGCACCGCTGCAACCATGCTGTTCGGGTCAATTGGCGGAAAGCTGATCAGTGTAGGGATTATCGTCAGCATCTTTGGGTGCTTAAATGGAAAGGTGCTTTCTTTCCCGCGTGTTTCATTTGCAATGGCGGAACGCAAACAGCTTCCATTTGCTGAAAAACTGTCACATGTACACCCGTCGTTCCGCACACCATGGATTGCAATTTCTTTTCAAATTGCTTTAGCTTTGATTATGATGCTGATCAGCAACCCTGATAAGCTCTCAGAAATCTCCATTTTCATGATCTACATCTTTTATGTGATGGCCTTTTTTGCAGTGTTTATTCTCCGCAAGCGAGCAAAGGGAAAAAAGCGCGCCTACAGTGTTCCGCTTTATCCATTTATGCCAATTCTGGCAATCGCGGGCTCCTTCTTTGTGCTAGGCAGCACACTCATTACAGATACAATGAGCTGCGGATTATCCATCCTCATCGGCCTTGCCGGACTGCCTGTCTATTACGGGATGAAAAAACGAAAAGCAAGCTGATAAAACGGTTCCCTTGTTTAGGGAACCGTTTTTTGGTGAAACAGAAGATAAAAGTTGACAGGAAAAACACAACTTTTGATATACTTTTTACGTTAAGCAGAAAGTTTTTGCAAACTTGGGTCGTTTTTTTAAAGCGAAGTAGGTCAAAATAAGGAGACACGATTTATCAAAAAAGTCAAGATACGTTTTTTTCGACTTTACCTGTTTTTTTTCGACAAAAGGCTATATAATAATTTGATGTGTGCATTGTTCATTCAAACTATGGAGGGTTTTTAATGATAAGAAGAAAAAAAGATAAGTTCTCACTCCTTTTAACAGAAATTGCAAAGAACATAGACGAAACTGCAGAATATTTTGTGAATTTTAAGGTCACTAACCAAACGACTCTTAAAGAATTTGCAGATACGTTAAAGGAATATGAAACAAAAGGTGACAATCATGTTCATGTCATGATTAAAGAGCTTAACAAAGCGTTCATCACTCCTATTGAGCGCGAAGATATCCTTCAGCTGACAAACAGCTTGGATGATGTGCTTGACGGAATCGAACATTTCTCTGCCATGATGGAGATTTTCTCAATTACTTCATCAGACGAGCATATCGATAAATTCAGCGGATACATCAGAGAATGTGCGAAAGAGATTTTGATTACGATCGAGCTGCTGGCAGAAAATCGCTTAAAGGATATTCAGCCTCACGCAATCAAAATTAAAGAGTATGAGCACAGTTGTGACAACTTGCACAGAAAATCATTAAAGAATCTTTTCGGAAATGAAACAGATCCAATCAAAGTCATTCAATATCGTGAAATATACGAAACGCTTGAAGAAATCGCCGACTCTTGTCAAAGTGTTGCCAATAATCTTGAAACCATCATTATGAAAAACGCGTAACGAGGGGTAAAAATGGATATTCTATTAATATTAACGATACTAATAGTCATTTGTGCTCTGGCGTTTGATTTCATCAACGGGTTTCATGATACGGCAAACGCAATTGCGACTTCGGTATCAACAAAAGCGTTAAAACCGCGCCATGCCATTATATTGGCGGCTGTGATGAACTTTGTCGGAGCAATGACGTTTACAGGTGTTGCCAAAACCATTACGAAAGACATCGTAGATCCTTATACGCTGGAAAATGGCTCTGTTGTCATTTTGGCTGCGCTACTCGCTGCAATTGCCTGGAACCTTATCACATGGTACTACGGTATCCCAAGCAGCTCATCCCATGCCATCATCGGCGCTATTGCCGGTGCAGCCATTGCGGCAGCCGGATTTGCAGCGTTAAACTATAAGGGCTTCATTAAAATCATTGAAGCACTGATCCTATCACCAATTATTGCCTTTGTCCTTGGTTTTATTCTTTATAGCATCGTTAAGCTGATTTTCAAAGACAGCAACTTGGCGAAAACGAATAAGCAATTCCGCAGAGTGCAGATTGTAACAGCTGCCCTGCAATCGTATACACACGGAACAAACGATGCGCAAAAAGCAATGGGAATTATCACAATGGCTCTCATCACAGCGAATTTACATACTTCTGCTAATGATATTCCTACCTGGGTGCAATTCGCCTGCGCGACAGCCATGGGTCTCGGAACATCAATCGGCGGCTGGAAAATCATCAAAACCGTTGGCGGAAAGATCATGAAAATCCGTCCGGTAAACGGTGTTTCCGCTGACTTAACCGGAGCAGCCATTATTTTCGGCGCCACGTTTATTCATTTGCCGGTCAGTACAACCCACGTCATTTCTTCATCAATTCTTGGCGTCGGTGCGTCCCACCGCGTAAAAGGCGTAAACTGGGGTACGGCCAAGCGAATGCTCATTACATGGGTCATCACGCTTCCGATTTCAGCGACACTTGGTGCCATCGCCTACTTTATTTTAAATATGATATTTTAATGTCACACCGCTTCTGTCAAAGGAGCGGTTTTTTTGATGGAACAGGAAAACCATCCGGATCTCTCGAATACAATAAGCAGAACCTATTTCAAATGTGAGGGATTCGAATATGGTTTTATTCTTTCAGATCATGGTCTGGTGCATCGTGGCCGGACTGGGGTTATACGTATATGCCACGTGGCGTTTCGAAGCGAAGGTCAAAGAAAAAATGTCCGCCATCCGGAAAACTTGGTATTTGCTGTTTGTTCTAGGCGCTATGGTATACTGGACATATGAGCCCACTTCCCTATTTACCCACTGGGAACGGTATCTCATTGTCGCAGTCAGTTTTGCTTTGATTGATGCTTTTATCTTCTTAAGTGCATACGTCAAAAAACTGGCCGGCAGCGAGCTTGAAACAGACACAAGAGAAATTCTTGAAGAAAACAACGAAATGCTCCACATGTATCTCAATCGGCTGAAAACATACCAATACCTATTGAAAAACGAGCCGATCCATGTTTATTATGGAAGTATAGATGCTTATGCTGAAGGTATTGATAAGCTGCTGAAAACCTATGCTGATAAAATGAACTTAACGGCTTCTCTTTGCCACTATTCGACACAGGCTGATAAAGACCGGTTAACCGAGCATATGGATGATCCGGCAGATGTACAAACACGGCTCGATCGAAAGGATGTTTATTACGACCAATACGGAAAAGTGGTTCTCATCCCTTTTACCATCGAGACACAGAACTATGTCATCAAGCTGACGTCTGACAGCATTGTCACGGAATTTGATTATTTGCTATTTACGTCATTAACGAGCATATATGATTTGGTGCTGCCAATTGAGGAGGAAGGTGAAGGATAATGGAACGTGCGTTTCAAAACAGATGCGAGCCCAGAGCGGCGAAGCCGTTTAAAATCCTGAAAAAACGTTCAACCACCAGTGTCGCAAGCTATCAAGTCAGTCCGCATACAGCAAGAATCTTCAAAGAAAACGAACGGCTGATTGACGAGTATAAACGAAAAAAAGCATGATCACACTAAAAGGACAAGGGAAAACAGCTCTTGTCCTTATTCCTTTTCTTAAAGGGTTACATATAATAAATACAAACAGAGGATAATGTCAGGTGATACAGTGAAAAAATTGGTGAGGCGTGTGAAGTTTGTTGCTTACGGAAGGTTTGGGCTTTCCGGGTACTCGCTTCGGGTGAGGGAGCGCAGTGCTGGAATTATTAAAAAGTTGAAGAAGAAAAAATAAATCCCGGAGCAGCTCCGGGATTTTTATGGTCTGTGATCAGCTTAATTGCGCTGCGATCTTCGCTTTCGTCGCAGGCCCGTAGATACCGTCAGCAGTTAGACCGTTAACAGACTGAAAACGGGCAACTGCGTCAGCTGTTTTCGGTCCGTAAACGCCGTCAATTCCGTTGTTAACAGCGCCTTTATCAGGGTAAAAATACAGAGCCGCAAGTGCTCGTTGCACCTGAAAGACGTGTTCTCCTGAGGTATAAGGTGTTGTCAATTGAATGATACCATCAGGGAGCGGATAGAGCTCGGGTTCTTCAGCGGACGATGGAGCACTTACAATTAATACTTGACCAACGCGAATAAGATTCGGGTCTTCGATATTGTTCCACTCTTGCAGCTGAGCAACCGTAACACCAAATGCTCTCGCTATAGATGTAAGTGTGTCGCCCTGTTTCACGACGTAAGTTTGGCTGCCGCCTCCCCCAATTCCTGCTTTGAACGAATCCCACGTATCTAACAATTTTCGTGGACATTCCTTCCCTGACCAATACTTATGAGGGACGACATTGGCGAGACTGATATTATGTTCAGCCATTAATGTTTTGATGAGCCACTGGGCATTTGCTGTTGCTTTTGCAAAATCGCCATCGGCATTTTCGCAAATTTCAATTCCAATAGAAGCCCGGTTGCCGCTGCCATTTCCGTCTCCCGCATGCCAGCCGTTTTCATTTAAAGGCAGATGCTGATAAATTTCTGTATCATCAACTGTAAAATGCCAGCTTGTCGTCGTACCAGGATTTTTCAAATAGCGGGCATGCGCTGCAGCATCTGCTCCTACTGCGGTATTCGCTGTGTTGTGCACCGTAATGTAAAGCGGCGTCATTGCGTAGCCTGGACGGTTATTTGCGCCAACCGGAATAAAGTCTTGAATAATGTTAATCATTTTCATCTCTCCTTATTTCGTCAGATTATTGTCCCTTAACAAGTCGCGCTGTTTTTTCCCTTTTTCTGTTATATAGTTGTTTTTAAACCAAGCGGCAAGTGTCGTTCCAATTGTAAATGCGATGGAACCGGCTGAATAAAGAGCGTCAGCGAGCTGATTGACCTGCTCCTCCTGAATGTCCAATGGTGATTTGCCGAGCATCAGCATGGTCTGGTTGATTAAAGCAATTAAAAGAAGCACCGTCCTGATGACCGTGCCCTTGTCAAACGTGTTCATGAAAATCCCCCTTTAATGCTGCAGCAGGCTGTACATAATGGCGATGGCTCCGCCAATGATGCCTGTAGACACTGCTGTAATGATGGCACCTGTGATGGTGCGTTTAATCCACGTTGTGTTTTCTTCAATTTTGTTTAATTTCTCATTCAGCGTCATGATTTGCTGGTCTTGACGGTCAGACACGCGTTCTAATGCGGAAACCCTCTGCTCAAGTGCTTTGTGCTCGCCTTTTATGTCTGCTAAGTCCTGCTGAAACACATTCACATCTGCCTCTTGCTGCATTATTCACTCCTCCTTTACATGCAGATCACCTCCCTTCCGAGGGCCAAAACTGTTATGAAACAGCGGTCCCTTTTACCGAGAGAGTACCGCCGGTGATACTGACGATCTCCATGATGATCTCCTTAAACCCTTTAATATCGAAGGCCCATGTCTCAGCTTTTCCTAATGTACTCAAAGCAGAGGTGGCATCATCAGTTTTCACGCCTCTGATCGGCAGTTTCTGTCCTGACACCGATTTGCCCCAAAATTTGACTTCGCTCATTTCCGCTGTGCCGTAGATTTCAACGAGTAAATGCGCGGCACCGTCAACAGGTAAAGCTGCCCCCTCGCCGGCGGACTCTGCATTTTCATGAAAGACAAAGTCAAATGTTTTGCGAGCCTCGACTTTCAGCCGTCCATCGTGTGTTTGATTCTCCGCAAAGTCAATCTGTAAAGGCGTTTTTCCATTGACACGCACATCCATCTCACCCGCACCGACTGATTGGTATAATACAAACTCAGATTGCTGAAGATTCCCGTTCACATAGCGGAAACGGTAATAGCGTTTAGAAAGATATACCCAGTCCGTCGCTGTCAGGACACCTGCTGCGACATTAACTGCTGCTGTCGTTGTCCAAACATTGTTATTGTCACTTTCTTCTATAAAGAGCGTACCTTCACGATCTGCATACGCCCAGCCCTTCACTTTCGAAATCAGAACTGCGCCAAGCCTATCCTGCCCGAGCTGACTGTATGCCTCAGTAGCCTTTAAAGCAGCATTTGTTAAAATCTCCGCTACGCCTGACAAATTCGAAACAGGTGTCACAAAATCATTTTTTCCTCCTCGATAGGGCTTTACAGCGCCGGCTTTTCCAGCCTTATCGAGAGGAAATTCATATTGATACTTCAATATCTTCATCCTCCTTTGATCTAAAAACAGGCAAAATAAAAAAGCCTTACATGGCTTTACCGGTAATTTCTTTATACTGGTCAGCTGTGATCAGCTTTTTGTTCACACCCTCTGCCAGATCCTCAATTGAACAGTCTTTATATGCTAATGCTTGTTTTACCATATCTGCTGTCGCCCACTCATAATAGAGGGCAAGCACCCAATAATTCATTCAGAGTAATCTCCTTTCAAAGAAAGTAGTGAAAGCTTTATACCTGCCAGCTCGTTTCCCAAAGTTTTGTTCAATTCTTCAAGCTGCTTGCGTGCCAGCTTTTCTTGTGACAATTCTTGAGCGAGAAGCTCCACCTGATCAGGCGGCTCGTACGGCGGGTTTTTTTGCAGCTCTTCCCACCAGGTTTCGAGTTCTGCCTGAGTCGGCAACGGCGCCCGGAGATTCCATTTCTCAATGTATGAACCGTTCCCGTCATTACGCAATTCAAAATCCTTTCTCGATACTGCGTTTGGATACTTGTACATAATGGCATCATATAAGATCATAAAGGTACCTCCTAAACTCTCGGGTAATTTCTTCCGCCAAGCTCCAGAACATCAAAATAATTGAGAGCTCCATTCGAATCTGTAACATATCGTGTTACATCCCCGGAATAACCAACATAAACATAAATTTCAACATAATCTCCTGCATCAAGCGGAACTGTAACAGATCCAGTAACAGTTGCATTAAACTCATTATCACTGTTATTGGAAGGGGTAGGCATTCTAAATTGATTCATTAATTTATACTTTGTGCCGTTTACATAAACATATAATTCAAAATTGGAGTATCGCTCAGTATTTTCTATATATAAACTAGCACTGACTAAATGCATTCCTGCATGACTGGCTACAAACCTATTGTTTTTTGTATCAAACAATTTATGGCTATCTTTTATAATACGGTTATATTTAATTTTGTTATTTTCTCCTTTAATAAGAGCTTGACGCCCAGTAGTCCCAATATTAGCGTGAGCAAACCCTGATATCTTTTGCCACGCAGTCCAGCCGGAACCACTCCACCAGTGACGAACCCACGTTCCAGTACTATCAATATAACTATTTGATTCATTTCCTGTACCGTAAAAATATTGAGTAAATCTAAAATCACTGTATTTCTCATTTTTTACAATTCCATAACCAAGTGGATAACCTGTAGTATTTCCTTGACCAATATCCATTAGTGTTAACCCTGGAGGATATTCATTCCCCCCAGTTCTTGCGTCTTGTATTGCATTAGAGCCTGTAAGAACTGTTAATTTATTATTCGTATAATTAGAGTCAACATAGTTTTTAGCATCAGCTAGCGCTTTATCTGCTTTGGTTTGAGCACTTACCTCAGTCTCGATCTTATTCCAGCCTTTAAACACGCCGTCTGTATGGATCGTTGCCGTCCAAAAGGTTCCGTCATAACTTCTAGAGGCCAAAATTGTTTTTCGTCCGCCTCCCTCTGTTTCGATAACATCATAGTTATACCATGATCCATCTCCTGAAACAGGATTATTTGTTATGACGTTCCCTAATGCATAGTAAAAGCCAGAGGGTAGTGTTAACAAGTCAGTCCCATCTGGGATTTTAGTTCGGCAGCCTTGAGTATCTGTTAATCTATATAGTTGTGCATTATTCCATTTGTCCTTATCGGATGTTGTTACGTGGATATCTGTTTTATTGGCATGTGCATCTACTTTGATCTGTGAGCCTTCAACCGATTCGATCTCACGCCAAGATGTCCAAACGTCTGAGTTAGCCACTTTATTCCTCATGAATTTCCTTCGGCCAGTTGATATTGTGTCACTACTGCTATAAGACGTGTATTCTTGATATGCATACGTGCTGAAATTATAAACCATTAAATAACCATTGTTATTAACAGGAGCATTTAATGTTGTTGTCGCACCACTCATGTAATAGAATCCAGTTTCGATGACAGTATTGAAATCTGCATCTTCACAGTACTTTGCGAGACCGTTATCCTGAGTTATTTTAAAGAGCTGTGAGTCGTTCCACTTGTCTTTATCTGATTTTGTTACGTGGATATCTGTTTTATTAGCATGTGCATCTATTTTCTTTTGAGACCCCTCTGTAGTTTCTGATTCAATCCATGCTGTCCATGTTGTAGAATCGTTTTTTCTTATTCTAAAAAATGACTGCTCTCCCTTAATTCCGTCATAAGCTATTTGAACAAGTGTGTTTTTATAGCTCATCACAAGGAGAAAACACTGATTTAGGCCCGGACCGTTCAAGCCGTCATTGTATATTAAGTACATACCAGTATCGGTTAAATCATTATAATCAGTAATTTCGGTCACACTCTTGTAAAAGACCCTTCCATCATCACCTGATATCTTACTTAACTGAGCGTTGTTCCACTTTGACCTTTCAGCAGCAGTAATGTGAATCGTACCGTCATTCACATGCTTCTCAAAATCCTTCTTCGCCGCCTGCTGCACATTATCCACATTCCCCAGCCCGATTTGCGCCTTTGTTGTGTTGTGGGGGTTGTTCATGTCGTTTTTGTGGGCGGCCAGGTCTGTGTGGGCGTCTTTTATGCCTTTTTCCCAGCGGTTGACGTCATCTTCGTTGATGGGATCATCCGGAAGCCAGTCTGTTTTTTCTTCGTATGCCATGTTTACACCACCTCAAAGGTAAATCTGAAATCGAGTGTTCTGTTTTCGCTGACGTCCAGGTCAGTCTTTCTCTCTGTAATGATGTTGCCCAGCTCGTCAAAAATTTGTACCGTTTCGATATGCTTGATGTCTTCCTCACGTTTTGTCAGAACGGTGACGGTCGCACCGTCAATGGCGAGCTCTACTATTTCTGTTTTTTGGCCGTTGAGCAGCACGTGATCGATTCTGCTTTTTAGATCAGCCGCTGTGCGTTCTCTGTATATGGTTGAGATCAAGTTAAAACCACCTCATTGTTGTTAAGAGTGACAGAATAACCGACCTTGAGCTCACTGGCTGTTCGGTATCTGCGGTGATTCAGGATGACTGTATCTTTGATTTGCAGCGTCTCATTCAATCCGCCTCTGAGCGTATACGCCAAATGAGCGGGTTTCATGTTTTCTATCGCTTCGATCAGCTCATTCATGTGCTGGAGGTCATCAACATTGATATCGACGTTAAAGCGGTATTCACCGGGAAGCAGACGGACCTGTGCAGACGGGTTTTTCAAGAAACGGTTTACCGCCTGCTCAATGGCCCTATATGTGATGGGCGGGATGTTCGACATTTTGGAAATGAGCCTCAATCGTCTGATCTCATCAGTGTCACCTGATTCCCGCGGTACGTTTAAAATCTTTTCCCAGCGGCTGAGCCCCCATGTCGCCGTCGGTACGAATAACTGATCCGTCAGATCAAATATGCTGTCATTTTGTTTATCAAACTCAGGCGCTTCCGCTTTCAGCAGCTCGGCCATTTCTTTAAGGCTGGTGAGAAACGGCGGCAGATACGCTGTCATGTCATCTTGTTTGCTCAATGATCTTCACCTGCCCAAGCTTAGGAATTTCCACGTCGCTCAGCACCAGATTTTCAGACGTGCCGTTGATTTGAATATTGGAGTAGTCACTGACTGATGATGAATTATAGACGATATTGTTAATTTGAGACAGGCGGATAACGTTATCTTCAAACGCCATTTTCTTAAAGAGATTTAAAACGCCTTCCTCAATTTCTGACTTCACTTCATCAATTGAGTGATTGATCTCAGGCAGCACTTCGGCAGAAATCTCAACTTCTTTCCAGACCGCGCTCTCCACTGTGACAACGGCTCCGATTGGCGCCTGTCCCTCTCCCTGTCCTGGTTCAGGGTCGATATAATCTTTCACTTTTTGAATTAAAATAGGAGAAGCGGGCTCAAGATTCGCATTGGTGACGACAATTTTGACAGTGCCTTCACCGTTCCAAAGCGGGAAGATCTTTGCCTTTCCCACACCGTCCACTTCCTCAGCCCACTCTTTATAATGCATTTTATTGGCACTGACGGCCTCACGCCGAACCCTTGTAAAATACCGTTCTCGCAAGCTGTCATCTCCCTCTTCCTCGCGCCCCGGAATCAGGATTTCTTTGACTATGGCCGTTTCTAAACCGGGAATGGTATCCAATGACAGTAAATTGCGTCCGGTCAGATTGGCGTTTCCCGCTTCACCAGGTGTTTCACAGATGAGCGTCCCATCTGCCGTATATTGAAAATAAAGATTATCCACGTAAAAGCGGGAGCCGACAGGAATAGTAACTCCAGATGTAAACTCTCCCGCTCTGACCGCCTTTGTCGCGGCTGTCCGTTCAATTCCCGCTTCCGCTGCACGCCTGTCTAAAAATTCGCCTTGTGCGGTATCAGAAAAAACTAGCTCAAGCACAGTATCCAGCCATATATAAGACTTCGCAAGCTCGGCCGCCGCTGGGGCTAACGCATTATAAATGACGCTGCCTTCTCTTGTGTCAATATCTGCGGAAATGCTGTTCAGCATACGCTCCATAATCGCTTCAAAAGTCTGATCTTCAAACATCTTCGCCAATCACCTCCTCAATCTCAAGCGTTCCTTCATCCGTCTCCACCACGAAGGACACATGAAAAGCGTCGCCTTGTTTTTCAATCTCAAAATCTGTTACAGCCGATATCCGGTCATCATAAACCAGCGCCTCTTCTATCAGCCTCGGGATCTCCATCTTTTTATACGCCTCAGTCGTCTCATGATCTGTCAGCACGTCCTGAAGCTCGTTTCCGACATTATGGCTGTATATGGAATATGCATAGCGTTCTGTCTGTAAGGCGATATACACGAACTGCCTGATCGCTTCAAGCCCGGTAATCAGCTCATTCGTAATTCTTCCGTTTTCAAAATCTATTTTGTACGTTTGCGAGGTTTCAATGACTTCGCTCTCATCTTCAATATCTTCAAACTCCACTTCTGGTGTCAGGGCCATGATGCCCACTCCTTTTACATGCTAAATAAAAACCCCTTCGTACTGAAGCGGTTTTGTCTATACTTTATCTAAAATAAAAAACGATTGCCCGCCAGTCAGAGCCGCGGTCATGAGGCGATCCCCCGGCTCGAGTGCATCGTCTCCTCCGGACTGCATTCGTTTTGGGATAATGATGGCGTCTTCCGGTATGATCAGTTTGCTGTTTTCTTTTAATTTGATTTCCACAGGAGAAACCGAAACGACTTCAGCCGGGAGCAGTTCTACCGGAGACTTAGCGTCAACTGCGCCGACTGCCAAATGTTTTATAGCCTCACTTAATCTCATCAGGAAACTCCTTCCGGCATCGTATTCTTTTCGACAACATCGATCGTCATCGTATGTTTCGTTCCTTTAAATTCATGCCGGTCCGTATCTACCCAATAGGTTTTCTTGATGCCGGCCTCCGGAATCGAAATATAGACAGGCAAGCCGCTCTGCACTTCTGGAATGCCCACTGCCTGAATATTTTTCAGTTCTTTTTTCACGCCCTTTTTTTCAGCAAGACGTACATCTGCCCGCTGCTGAAGCTGTGCCTGGTTGATGTCATCTGTGACCGTTTCCGTATATTGAAGCACACCGTATTTATTTAAGCCTGAACTGTCCTTGGCAGAGGCTTTATATGTCTTATTGTCCTTTTGCCGGCGAAGCACCACCCGAGTAGCAGTGTCGTTTATAGAAGTGCTGTATTGGTAGCCTGTGATATTGACGCCCGTTTCAAGCACCCATACCTCTGACGGATCTGGCCAAGCGCGCAGACCGAGCTTTCCTTTTTCCGAATACAGCTGGTAATGTCGTCCTGTCTGGCTTTTCGTCTGTTTCAGCGCTTTTAATATGATGTCATACAATGTCGTATCATTTTTAATGACAAGACTTTTGATCGTATGGCCTGTGTTTGCGATCGAGGTTGTCGGTATCTGGAAGTCACTCGCAATCCTTCTGATGATCTGGTCGGCCCGCTGATTGGAAAACACGTACATATCCTGGTTTTTCACCAGGTACTGAAGCATGTCATAAGCGCTGAAGGCAAGCGTATGCTCGTCCGGGGTTCTTGCAAAAACAATGCCCCGAAACAGCTCTTTTCCCTTCCATTTAAACAAGACCGTATCTCCTTCTGAGACACTGTAATACGTCTGGTCGCCCTGCTTGGTGACGATGGTCGCTTCAATGGAACGCGGCGCCTGATAACGATGGCCTTCAAGCGATACGCTTTCTGCAACCAGCTCAAGCCACTCTGTGTCTTTAATGACGAACAGTTCTATCATCATACATCACCTGTTTCATTGCGGTATCTTTAATTTTTGGCCGGGAAAAATCCAGTGGCCCGGCTGCCTGATGTTCCGTTTGCTTCGTTTGATCATTGCTGTTTTATTGGCGTTCCAAATTTTGCGCCATTGGGTGCTGTTCCCGTAAAATCTGCCTGCAATGTCCCATAGCGTGTCTCCCTTTTTGACTGTGTATGTCTTCGGCGCAGCCTTCGACGGACGTTTTGCCTTTGTTTTTTTCTTCTGCTTGATTTTCCGCGGGGAAGCGGTTTTGTATTCTTTTAATTGAATATCAAAGGAACGATCACCTATATCCTGCTGGCCTTCGCTATAGGAAAAACCTTCAATACTGCATGTTAAATTCACTTTAGTTCCCGTAATCAAAAACTGAACCGGTTTTTTGGCCTTCATCCATTTTTCAATTTTTGTTATCGCATTTTCCGGCGACGGGAAGTTTTGATATTCTGCTATCGGACTGTATTTCTTCGGAAAAAAAGAAGAGAACGAAATTTCTTTCGCTCCCTGCTCGTCAATAAATGTAAGGTCACCGAACTTGGCTACTTTAACCGTCTCATTCTGAACTGTATTTGAAATACTCAGCTGGTCGGGAAGAACGGGGAGCCGCAGCTTGTCCTTCCCTTGTGAAATCCAAAATTCATATACGGATTTAGTCAAATGCAACGACTCCCTTCGTTCCAATATTGATATCCTTTTGCAGTTCATCTATAAGCGCCTGCTTGATCTTCGCCGCTAGGCTTTCGGCGTCTTGTCCATTATGGAAGTGCTGGTCACCGTTAAATTGAATATAAATCTCTTTTGATCCAGAAACCGCTGCAGTCGGCCGGCTAGCCGAGGTAACAGCTGAAACTTGTCCTGAAGAAAGCTCAGACTGCTGGGATTGAGACGGATCTGTCACTTCCATACCAAGAGCCTGTGCCGCTCTCTGAAGAAGGTAGCGACCGCGGATGCCCCGTTCCTCTGGGATGATCCATTCCCGCTTGTTTCCTTCACCGACACGGGCAATTTGTTCTTTCGTGATCAGCCCGCCGTTTGCATAACCGACATAAGGACCGCCACGTTTCAGGCTTTTAATGCCAGGTACATTATCAATTGAGCCGTATCTGCTTTTGATATAGCCGATCGCGGCAGCAGCGTTGTGAATCGGATTTCTAATGTTACCCATGCCCGGTGCTTTATGAGCATTAAATGTGGTTGGAACTGTCTGCATGAGTCCTTGTGATGGATTTCCCGCCTTCGCGTTGCTATCCCACAGGTTAATAGAGTTCGGGTTGCCCCCTGATTCATACTGTGCAATCGTCATTAATCCCGAGAGCCAGCTCAATGGTGTCTTTGTGGCCATCATTGCTGCCATAAGCCACTGTTTCACATTTCCCCCTACTGCACCCATTCCGGAATAAGCAGCTGCCAATGAACCGGCTTGTTTTTCTGCGTATTTTTTCACATCGACAGAATCCAGTCCTTTTACAACACCGACAGAGGCAAAACGCCCCAAGCTCATCATGACTCGAGAAGGCGAATGGATATCTAACTCTTCACGGAAAGCCTGCTCCACTCTCTTGGCCATATCCTTTGCTGCTTGTTTTACTTCACTGGATTTAGAATTCATGCCTGTCACAAAGTTTCCAATCAAACCGGAGCCCCAGCTGTTCGATGTGTCTTTTGAACGCAGGAACGGTTTGTCAACATGTGTACTCACATACTGTGCAGTCCCTGTTTGGGTTGAATTTTGTCCTTGCGCAAAGCCTTTGACCGTTCCTGTGCCCCATGAAGACGATTTGCTCACAGTGGCTTGGAACGGCGTTTTAACTTTTGATTGCAAAAAGCCGTCTGTTCCGGTTGCTGTACCGTTTTGGCCCTTGGCATACCCGCTTACCATTTGTTTACCGTAATTTGGTGAAGCAGAAATCATTTGTGTAAATGGGGTATTAATGTTTTTCTTTTTCCAGTCTTCCATTTTGACCGGCTGATCGCTGATGCCTTTACCAAAGCCTTCTGAAAATTGCTGTCCGAGTGTGGACGCTTGGCCTGTAAGATTTGCAGTGTTCATTACTGGGGAGGCTGTGCCTGATAGAGGACTGACAGCTGCTCCTCCTGAAACAGATGCTGGACTTCCGCCAGAAGACGAAGCTGCGCCCATGTCGTCTACAACTTGCATACCCAGCTTAGACGCCGCTTGTGAAAGAAGCATCTTCCCCCGGCCTCGGTTGTTATCAACCGGGATAACGAATTCCTTGCCGGCTTCACCGATCCACGAGATGGTTGGTTTGGTGATGTAGCCGCCTGTGGCATTTTTATCCGGATCCTTACCTTTATTCGGATCACCACCGCCGGTTACAAAATTAATTACTTTACTAGCTACGCCGCCAGCTTTATCCCAGATTTGCTTCACCCAGCCGAACGCTTTAGAAAAAGCATCTGAAATTGCTTCTCCCACCTTTGTAAGAGGTTCTTGAATATTCTTTTTAAACCAGCCGCTCAGGCCTTTCCAAATGTTCTTAACGGTGTCTATCGCTTTTTTGAAAGCATCTGAGATTCCCTTACCTACATCTGAGACTGTATTTTTAACCGGGTTCCAAACTGTATCCATGAACCATCCCGATACTGTACTGAAAACACTCTTAATCTTATTCCAAGCACCGGTCATTTTATCCCAGATTGTAGTTGCCGCTCCTATTACAGCAGATTTGACTGGCCCCCACACATTACTCATAAACCATGAAGCAACTGTACTGAACACATTTTTAATTGTCGTCCATGCATTTACGATTTTAGACCATATTGCTGTTGCTACACCCACAACTGCTGATGAAACCGGCGTCCAGACATTGTCCATAAACCATGTTGCCACCGTGCTGAATATCGTTTGAATCGTTGTCCATGCATTTACGATGTTGGACCATATGCTTGTTGCTACACCCACAACTGCGGTTGACACTGGCGTCCAGACATTATCCATAAACCATGTTGATACAGTTCCCCAAGTATCCTGAATGGCTGACCAGGCATTTTGCGCACCCTCTGTGATGCTGTTCCATGTATCCTCTAGAGCGCCGGCATCAATTGCCTTCCCTAAACTTTCACCGCCGAAAGTACCGGCAATTCCTCCTACAACACCGCCAATAGCCGTCCCGACTCCCGGCACAACGCTTCCAATAGCCGCTCCTGCAGCGGCTCCTGCTAAACCTCCGCCGGCTGAACCTACTTTTTCACCAGCATTATCCTTATTGATACCGGCTAAGTCAGTAAGGGACAGTATTTCGCCTAATCCCGGTATTCCTTTTGCCGCTCCTTTTAAGCCCTTCAGTCCGCCTTTTAAGCCTTTTGATTCACCCAATGTTTTCAGAAGGCCTGAAAAACCTTTGCCTGATGCTCCTTTAGCAGATTTAGGTGTATTCACAGGATTTGTTTTATTCCCTTTTGTTGATGAACCGTTTCTATTTTTCACTTTTTTGCTTTTGCCTGTACTGATTCCGGCACAGCAGCAACCACAAGCCCCGCCCCATTTGCCGCCTGACTTTTTCGATTTTGAACCTGAAGATTTTTGGTTCATAGAAGGTTTTTTAGTGCGGTTTGAATTGTTAGAAGTTGAGTTCTTTGTATTGGCTTTTGAAGCTTTTTGTTTGCTTTTGCTTCCGCTGGATTTGCCGCCAAGCAACCCGCCAATATCCAGATTCCCCAGCTTCTCAGCAATGCCTTTTATAATTTTTTCAAAAAACTCTCCCACTTTTTCAATAATTTTATCAGGGCTGAATTTCTCGAATTTCTTGGCGATTTTTGAAACAATGTTATCAACAAACTTTTCTGCTTTATTAGCGATTTTATCCGGGTTCAGGAAATTAAATTTCTCTGAAATTTTGTCAACAATATTTGTTACAAAGTCTTCCGCTTTAGTAATAATGGCGTCTGGACTGAATTTGCTGGCGACATCATCTACTTTTTTCATAAAGGAATCTGTAAACTTGTCAAGCTCGTTAAAAATGGTTTCCGGGCTGAATTTACTTACGACATCGTCCACTTTTTTCATGAAGGAATCTGTAAACTTGTCAAGCTCATTAAAGATTGTTTCCGGGCTGAATTTACTTACGATATCATCCACTTTTTTCATGAAGGAATCTGTAAACTTATCAAGCTGCTTAAAAATCGCTTCTGGACTGAATTTGCTTGCGATATCATCCACTTTTTTCATAAAGGAATCTGTAAACTTGTCAAGCTGCTTAAAAATCGCTTCTGGACTGAATTTACTTGCGATTGCATCCACTTTTTTCATAAAGGAATCTGTAAACTTGTCAAGCTGCTTAAAAATCGTTTCTGGACTGAATTTACTTGCGATTGCATCCACTTTACTCATGAACGATGTTGTGAATTTATCCAGCTGCGACAAAATCGTTTCTGGACTGAATTTCGTCGCAATTGCGTCCACTTTACTCATGAACGATGTTGTGAATTTATCCAGCTGCGACAAAATTGTCTCTGGACTAAACTTTGTGGCGACTTCATCCACCTTATTCATGAACGATGTCGTAAATTTATCCAGCTGTGACAAAATCGTCTCTGGACTGAACTTTGTTGCGATTGCGTCCACTTTACTCATGAACGATGTTGTGAATTTATCCAGCTGCGACAAAATCGTTTCTGGACTGAATTTCGTCGCAATTGCGTCCACTTTACTCATGAACGATGTTGTAAACTTATCCAGCTGTGCCAGAATCGTTTCTGGACTGAACTTCGTTGCAATTGCGTCCACTTTACTCATGAACGATGTTGTAAACTTATCCAGCTGTGCCAGAATCGTTTCTGGACTGAACTTCGTTGCAATTGCGTCCACTTTATTCATGAACGATGTTGTGAATTTATCCAGCTGCGACAAAATTGTCTCTGGACTAAACTTTGTGGCGACTTCATCCACCTTATTCATGAACGATGTCGTAAATTTATCCAGCTCTGTTAAGATTGTTTCCGGGCTGAACTTTGTAGCGATTTCATCCACCTTTTCCATGAATGAAGCAGCAAATTTGTCCAGTGCTGTCAAAATCGTTTCTGGATCAAACATGCTCGCAATATCTCCTGTACCTCCTGCTGAAGGCGCTCCTTTTTCGGAGGGACCTGAACTTCCCATGCTGTCAATTCTTTTCTGCAATGAATCCAGCTTATTTGACACCTTGTCATTAATAGCGAGCTCAAGTTTGTTGTCTTTTCCTGTTAAGGCATTAATACCAGCAGAAATACGACCGACTGTTTTCATGACGTGATCAATCACGCGTATCGTAACAGAGTAACCATTTTTAAGTGCAGTTTCCATATAGCGCTGTATTTTTTGCACAGCCGGCAACACTTGATCTTCTGCACTCAGCATAATCGTAAAGCCTTTAAAACCTGCCACGAGCTCTCTTAATCGTTCAAACTTTTCGGTTGCTTGGTCACTAGCATCTATTTTAATAGATACAGATGACGGCAATCCCTGCAATTGAACATTAACCTGCTGAATGACACTGCTGGCTTTATCCTCAGTTGAAATGGAGATCATTTGGGCGCCAAGCTTTTTCTTTAATGATTTTTGTATGCGATCAATTGTCCTTAATACAGTTTTGCTTTCTTTTCGTACATCAATAGCGCTTTTTCGCTGCACCATTTTTCTATATTTTTCAAGTGCTCTAAACCCATTCTGAATCTTTCTTAACTTTTTACTTACACGGTCTTCCATTTCAAACCTTGCTGTCAGCTTTGCCAATTACGATGCCCCTCCTTTCTTTGCTTGTTTTTCAAGGAGATCGAGCTTATATCCAATCAGTCCATACAACAGCGCCTTGAAGTTTCGAGGCGCTTCATACAGTTCTAATAAATCTGATGGAGAATAATGAAGCTCGTGCATCGCATAGTAGAGATACACGGCTTCTTTATGCCCATCCTTGATTAGTTTTTTGCTTCTTCTTCCAGATCCTCTAATTCATCTTCAAATCCATTAATCTCAATCGCTTTGTTTAACCAGTTCGCATACTCGCCTCCAACTGAGAGCACGCGTTTCGCAACTTCTACCGGGTCAGCCGTTTTGTAAGCTTCTCGAAGCTCTTTTGAACGGAAGTCCGGATAAACGGTTGATTCAACTGCGATTCGGGCATAAAAGCGTTGGCTGTCTAAATCTTTTACACGGCCTCTGCCTTTGACATTTTTATACGTTGTTGTTTCTTTCTCCAATTCATCAATGCGCTCCGTCGTGATCGCTTTAAAAATAAATGGCACGATGTTCCCTTTTTTATCAACAAAACGCTTTGAGATCGGCACTTTGATTTCCTCAGCTTCAATTGTTTTTCCCGGCATAAAAAAGGAAAGATCATATACGTTTTCGTTCTTCTCGCTCATGTAAAAAACTCCCTTGTCTATTGTTTGGTTTCATCTTTAAAAAACAGACCTTTCTGAGAAAGGTCTACGTATGGGCTGATTCAGCTTTGATTAAAACGTGTCAGATAGCTTTTCAGGGACGTCGAAGTCTTCGAATGTAAATGGAACTTCTTCCTCTAACGCTTCTGAATCGACATCAAGGCTTGCGATTTTGGCAGAGTCAAAGTTGACGTCGTACAGCGTAACTCGCTCTGTGCCCCGGCCTGAGGATTGATCATCCAGCACAGCTTGGAGCGTGAAATAAGGGTCGCTGCCTTTTTTGACATAGTCCATCATCAATAGCACGAATTTTGATGTGACTTTGTAGAACGTTGCGGTCCCTGTTCCATTTGCCCCTGTTGTTTTATGGCCTGTCATGCGGCGGCCCATAATGTTGACTTCAGATTTGTTTTTCTCAACGTTTGCTTCGAATGTTTTGATGTGCGCCATTTCCTCACCATCGAGAAATAAGCGGCCTTCTTTTCCTGAGATTGTGTTTTGTGCTTTTAATGCCATATTAGTTTACCTCCACATTAAAGTAGAATTTTTCTGCTGCGTCGACAGGCTGAACAGCCAGGTCAATCAAGAAGCCGTCACGATCTTCATTCATTGAAATTGTGATATCTTCATCGGAATCAAAGCCAGTGATGCCGCCTGCATCCTGAAGCGTTGTCATGTATTGCGTGATCATCGTTTTTACATACTGCAGTCCGTCTTCAGATGCCGGGATATCGCTTCCGCTGCCTTTTCTTGATTTAATTAAGGCTTTCAGCTCGCGTGTTAAATCATTATTCACAGCATCCAGGACACGAACGATTTTGTTCTTCGCAAATTTCTTGTTTTTCTCAGCTGTGAACGTCACGAGTGAGTTAATGTCCTTTTCTACGCTGACGGATTTATCACGGGCGTCGAATGTGAATAAAAATTCACCTTTGCCCAGACGTTCAACAATCGTATCGTGGTCGAGGCGGTGTAATACATCAACTGCGCCTTCGTACTCTACAAATGTAAGTGATTGGTTAAAGGTTGCTCCTGCACTCGCTCCAGCTACCCAAGCTGTTGCTTTGTCGGGTGTAACTTCCGTGCCATCTTCAAGCAGCACACCCTCTGTTACGTTGATGATGCCTTCATAATCACCGGCATAATTGGCTGTGACGCCTTGCACTTTTTGTCCTTGGCCGTCGCGAAGGCGTTTAATGAAAGCAGCAAACGTCGCCTTCAACTGGTCACCTTCTGCAACAGGCAGCGCAATCACATCAAAGCTCTCCGTTTCAGCCGCGGCTAAGAAATCTGTATAGTCGGAGTTAACAGGGGCTTTATCCGTACCGCCAGATAAACGGATTCCCGCGGATGCATTCAGCGTCTCAGCTGCAGTGTCTCCTTCTGATCCAGTGAGAGGAATCGTTGAAGAAAGATCGCCTGTTCCGGTAAAAGTGACATAGCCGTTAGCTGTTAATTCTTCAGCCTTTTTGACAGTCTGTTTATCAACCTCTGATTCGTCCATATATGTTGTCACATCGAAAGAATTAGCATCCAGCACATTTTGATTGATGCGGATGATAATGTCATTTCCTTTTGTTCCGCCATATACTGCAGTTGCTTTGACGCCTTCAGCAATATCAGCAGACGCTCGGACACCTTCGGTTAGACGGTACATCAATACCGTTTTCGCATTTTTCTTCGCTTCACGCAGCAGCAATAAAGACGGGTCATCAATGCTGAGGCCCACTTTTTTGTTTAGGTCTTCAACGCTGGAAATGGAGACGAACGTTTTCGCTTCGCCCCAGCTTGATGCGACCGGAAGTGCGACTGTTCCCCGTTCACTGAGTGATACCCGCTCCTGTGCCGTCGTTTTAAAGTTAAAATAAATACCTGCACGTTCTTTTTCTTTGCCTGTTGTAAATGTTCCGCCATTCATGATGACATGACCTCCTTGGTTAGAAATGTTTGAATTAATTGGTTGGCTTCTGATTTCGTCATACGTGGTTGATCCACGCCAAATAAAGCCCCCTGAAGAATATCCGGCTTAACGCCGAACAGTTCCTTCGCGTGCTTAATCAAATCCGCTGTATCAAATAGAGCTTCCCGGCTCTTTGTATGTACAGCCTTCTTCTGTTGTTTGTCCTTTGACACCGTTTATTTCACCCCGCTGTTCATGTCGATATCCTGTAAGACAGGCTGTTCTGTTTTGTGATAATAATATCGGCTGCTCCACCTGATCACCATGGCCGCCTCGCCCCTGTCTCCTACCCTTGTCTCGATTTGGGAGATGCGAACCATATCCCCCGTCTTCTCACCGGATTCACTCAGCAGCGGAATCATATTTCTCGCTTCTCTGATGGCATCCGCGAGTCTGTCCGCTTCATCCAGCGCCTGAACGGAGTCCAGATGAAACAGTTTTACATTGAGACTGTAGGTTTTTTTAAATGTGGAGACCGTATCTGTTTCCTCGAAAACAGATGGTGGCGGGACGTATAACGACGGCACCTGAAAGTGATCAGGAAGCTCGCGTTCATAAATGGGAACAGACCACCGGCTGTACAAAAACGCCATGATCGATCCTGTTTCACTGTTCATCCTGCTCCTCCTTTACAGCTTCTTCAGCCACTGGCGCAGTTTGCTTTCCATCGATTTTTCAAACAGCTGTTCATATAAAAGCAGTGCATGATCCCAGTAGCCCGTGCCCGGTATCCATTTTCTCTTGAGCGCCATTCCCGTTGAAGCAGCTGGATCATAAATAAACCGTGAGCCTTGAAAACGCCCCGGCACCCATCTCACATCTTGTTTTGACGTCCAATGGCCGTCATTAAGAAATGAGGCGTAATCAAGCTGTGTTCCCACCTCAAGCGAAAGCCCGCCGCTTTGCACAATCCAGAGATTGTCCTCTGCGCCTTTCTCAAAGGAACTGAGCAGTTTTTCTGTATCAATCGTTTGTGTGCTGATGAGTTCAGATTGGACGATCTCCAGAAAATCTTGCCCGCACTCCTCAAGCCACTGGAACGCCTGTCTGGAAAAACCGCCTGAAGCCGCTTCTTTTAATGCCGTGTTCAGCTGTTTCAATCCCGCTATTTTCATAGGCTTTCATCCCTGACTGCGACGACCTCCCAATGATGATGTCTGATCCTTTTCGGCAGCTTTAGTATATATTTATGATTCTCCCAAATGATTTTATCGTTCACGCGGATGTCCGCTGACAACGGAAAATGGACGAGAAAGCTATGATATACAGTTTGATCCGGCTTCTCCTGAATCAGCTGCTGTGTTTTTTCGGTAAAATAACAAGGGACATCTTGTTCATCGGGTGTATCGGGATATGAAATCACCGGCTGCAGCCTGTCTGCCGGAATCCCAAATCGGCCTGCAGACGGCGCTTGGGCTGCTTCATGATAAATGTCGCAACGGTGAATGAGCATCTGCTTGTAGCTCATAAAGATCTCACCTTCAGCTTGGAGGATTCAGGGACGTAGCCCGGCTTGATAAACTCTTCGAGCAAATGATACACCTCAGGCCGCTGAATCCCGCCTTCTCCGGAAACCGTGTAGGAATAATCCCCCATTTTCTCAGACTGATAGCTTGATGAGGCAGATTCATCGCTGTTGACAAGCGCAAAATACTGGGCAAGCTTTACTAAAGCCAGCTTCACCTTACCGGGCAGCGGATCATACGAGCTGTCTTCAAAGCGGTGGCCCGTGATGAGAGCCGCTTCTGCTTCCGCCTCGATGATATCCTGCGCCAGCAGCTCTTCCGGCCTGTTTTTCACCCGATCATAGACCGAATAGGAGGCTACGTCAGTCGGTTCAATGAGCATGAGCTGACCACCTCGTTTCTATTATTCTTTTACGTTAATTAATTTCGCGCAGGCATCCTCTTCCTCGAACTTGCTGTCCAGCTTGGCTGTTAAGACAATAATGAATTTACGGGAGCGGATGTCTTTGTCGACTTCAATTCGGATATTGCGGGAGAAGCCGAGAATGATATTTTTCGGATGTGTGAGAATGATATCAGAAGCGTCATATTGCGCGTCTCCCTCACCGACTGTGTACGGCTGAATATTGGATACTCCTTTGACCGGTACGCCGAATGCTGTTGACAAGCCGCCCTGAACAGCCTGGTCCCCAAGGTTTGTCTGGCGGTCTGCCACGCGGTCCTTCCATTCAACTTCTAAGCCGTGAGACGTATAGAATCTGAATTCCTGAGGGATGCGCAAATATTTTGGCGGAACTGCCTTTAAGCCTTTCTTGAATGTCGCTCTGGACAGTTCTTCACCGTTCATGTCAACGATATGGGAAACCGCCTGTTTACGGATGCCGTCCAGCTGTGCCAGATACGGATCAGCTGATGCTGTATCACCGTTAACGATCAGCTCTTCAATATCAACTGCTGCGCGCTCTGCTAAAATTTGCATGATTGTCTGCTGCAGGCCGTCTTTTTCAATATTGTTTTCAAGTGTGTCATACGTAATGTTAATTTCCGCAATGACTTCCTTCGTGTTCAGCTGGACAGTGCTTGTCGTTGGAACTGTCAGCTCGTCGTTTGACAGTGCTTTTCCTTCTTGCGCAGCCCGCAGAATACGCTGGCCGAAGCCGATTTTCTCAAATTTTTGCGAGTCATTTTCCATTTGAATCACGCGGGATTCACTGAAAATGGTCGGCGTGTTTTGCACCATGCGGATAAAAGCCGATGCTTGCGCAGGGTTCATAAGCCCGCCGCTTTTTAAAGCAGAAAGCGACATTTCCGCTTTCCGAATGATCTCTTGATTTCTCAATTGATTTCCTCCTCCTTGACTGGTTTTACAGCAGTCCGCTCCAGATTGATTTTTTGACTTGCTCTGTATTGCCGCCCGTATCGTCCGCTGTCTGCTTAGACGCGCCTCGCGCTTTTTCCAAAGCCTCGATGCGTTCGATCAGCGGGGCAAGCATGTCTTCAACGAGCTTTTTCAGACGCTCGTCATCACCCGTCTGCTCCGGCTTTTCCTCCGTGTCTGTGTTTTTTTCAATCCGCTCAAGCCGTTTGAGCAGAGGGTAAAGCGCATGCTCGAATGATTCTTTCATGTCTTCTTTTCTCATTTCTTCAGTCTCCTTCCCTGTTTTGTCAGCAAGCATTTGCTTGAATACACTGAAGAACCCTGCTTTTTCGACCGGTTCTTCTTCATACACATCTGCAGTGCCAGCCATGCTGTAGCCGGTGATAATTCCAGCCTTAATCTGTTCCCACACCTCGTCAGACGCTCTTGTCACGAGCACCCATGAGCCCTTTGTAATCCGCTTTGATCCGATCATAAAATCATCGGGCGCCACATAGGACTCGACCACGACGCCGGTTCCGCCCTCAAAGCTGTGATTGATATCAATCTCCCGTGCCTCCGCGAGAAAACCGTGCGCCGCTTTTTCAATTTCCTCGGCGGTCATAAAATCGCCGTGGGCATCAGGAACATCAGGCTCATACACGATTCCGTACACGAGCTTTTGTTCATCCTGCTCACTTTTTGTAAACAGCCGAACCTTTTTTTCAAATGACGGAGGTTTGGCTGACTTCGTAAAGAAAAATTCTGTCTGGTTAGCCGCCTTGTCCACATAACTGACAAAGCTGATTTTGGCATTTCTTAATTCTCGCGCCACCTGCTTGATTCACCTCCCTTCAGGACGTTTTGATATCTTCGATGCTTTCTTTCAACTCCTGCATGAGCGCAGTCAGGTTTGTCTTTTCCGCATCCTGTCCTGCAGGCCGTTTATAAATGTCCTCAGGCCACTCCTCCAGTGTTTTGCCAAGCACCCGTCCGGCAAGGTCGCGTAAATCATTCGGCGAGACTGCTCCTGCTGTAATAAAAGGACCGAGCACCTTCGCAATCTCAAGCGGATCACGAAAGTCCGGTCCTTTTAATGTCAGCCTGACGTCATGGATATTCAGCTCCGGCAAAAGCAGCGTATTCAGTTTATTCACGAGCGTTTTTCGCTCCGGCTGAAAAACCTGCTCCTCCGTAATTTTTCTAGCCGTATCAGCTGTCGCCCGGTTGTATTCCTGGGCCTCGCCTGTATACAGCGGCGGGAGGCGGAACGCTGAACGCAGCTTATTTCTGCTTTTTTCATCGTATTCAAGAAACAAGGCGTCGTTTTGGAGAATTTCAGCCAAGGATTTGATTTCCACGGAAACCGGCGTAATATCCTCGCCTCCGTGGAGATCCTTTTCTTTTGCGATTCCTTCCGCTTCGATCAGGAGAAATTTATGGGCGTTTTCAACACCTTCAAGATCATTCATGTATTCCTGCAGCTCCCGGTAAGAAGCTTCAGACAGCATCCCGTTTTCCACTGTAATCGCAGCGGGGACGTGACGTCCCTGCTTAAAATACATAAAATTGAGCTCTTCTGCTTTTCGGGCCCCGTATAAATTGACAATATTGCCGATCCAGCGGGGTACACCGTATACGCCGCTTCCGATTTTGAGGTGAATGGCTTCATTTGCTTGATACTTCTCTGCCAATGTGTTTACATATTCACCTGTGCGCATATCCATTTTTCGCGGATCGCCGTATTCTTTAAAAAATACTTTCTTTCCATTGATCATCTGCACATATTTTCGGAAGCGTTTTTGCCTTTTGATCCTTTTCATTTTCCCGTTTTCTTCATATACAAATGAAACCTCTACAGGCTCGCCGGCTCCGCATACACGCATATATTTCACATCTAAATATTCGATGCCGGCAGGTTTTCCCGCCCCGTCGCGAAGCACTTCCATAAATCCGTTGCCTGTTTTTTCTCTGTCTTCGATGGCATAGCCTAAAATCATTTCAGCTGATTCATCAAAGTGAAGACATTTATAAAAGGCTTCGAGTCTGGCCCAGTCTTTTTCCGCTCTTTTCTTTTTTGCCTGATCGACATCACTTGCGTTGACATCAAATGTGTACTCAACATCGAATCCAAAGCCTGTAATATTCACTCTGTACGCATCAATGCATTGCTGAAGAATAGTCGAGTATTCGGCAATGGTTTTGAGCTCGATGATATTGTAGGGCGGAGCGATAATGTCCTCTCCGTACAGCTCAGAAAAGTCATCTTCATAGATTTGCTTTGTCTGAGGAGCCGCGGCATTGGCTTTAAATACAGTTGCTCTGACTGTTTGATTGTGCATGATTTATGACCTCCTCCTTTCTCGGTTCGGCCGGATTCGTTTGTGTGCTGTCTCTTTCATATCAGCAACCTCATAATCATCAAGCGCATACCAAATGGCAGAAAGCGTATGCGGGTCAATCGTGAATTCATCCTCAATCAGAGCTCCGTTTTTATCTTTGGCATACGTAAGTGTCTTGAGCTCATAGATGACATTTTCACAGCGATCCGAACAGAAGATTTTTTTGAACCGTTTTACCTTTTTGGTATATTGAAGCCTGGAGCCGGGAAACTTTCTGGCTCCAACCATCCGAAAGCCCTGCTGGCGGAAATATTGAATGCTTTTCGGCTCAGCCGAGTCGGCTTTGATCAATTCCTGTGTCTCAATAAACTCACGCAGCTCCTCAGCCGTCCTGTCATCTGTCATTTTGTTTTGATAATACTCCCAATAAATGTAGAGGTATTTTTTTTCAGGATCTACAGCAAGCCGGACGACGGCATTATAGGATTCCTCGAATCCAAAATCCATGCCTGTACGAAAGATTGGCTTGCTGATGGCTGCGATACATTTTTTCATTTGATTATGCGGGAGTACCTCGAACTGCGGCAGCACCCTGATCCCATTGACGCCGAATCGTCCTTTGCGGGCAATCCGGTACAGGTCGGGATCATACTCTTTGAGTCCGTCAAGCTGTTTCAGATAGCTTTCCGGGAGAAAAAGATTGTCGTTAGCGGTGGAATGATGGTAATACGTATCTCCCTTCACAATCGTCCGCTTTTCGTAAAGTTCGCTGTCATCCAGCACAAACCGTTTCTTGCGTTCATCCCGAAAAAAATGCCTATACGTCCAATTGGAGGTGCCGACGGGATTGGTGGTACAGATCATATGAAGCTTCAGCTCAGGATGGCGAAGACGTCCGATTAATTCCTTGAACCCCTCATACTTCACCTCTGAGCACTCTTCAATCCATATTAATGAAATGTTATGAACCGATTTTAATTTTGCCGGATTGTCCATTCCTTTGAACATGATCCGGCTGCCATTGTGAAATCGCAGCTGCAGCGGGGAAGAAAGAGATGCCACAGCCTTTGTGAGACCGAGCTCTTCGATCACCTCTTGAAACAAGGCGAAGGTCGAATCCCGATGGGTATCGAACACCTCCCGGATCACAAGGGCCGTCCGTTTTTCCTTCAGCAGCTTTAGCACGATTTTCAATGCGGTATGATAGCTTTTGGATGAGCCGTAGCCACCGACAAGAAACTGGTACGTCTGCTCCCAATTGAACACGTAATCTTCGAAATGTGGGTTGATTTCTTTTACAATCATGACTTGCGCTCTTTTCGTTTGATCATAATTTCAATCGGCTCTTGGCTGTCATCTGTTTTCTCCGCTTTTTGTTTGGCAAGCTTCAATTTCTCATTTTCTATTTTTTGTTTAAATTGATCTGGAAACAAATCAAAATATAAGGATAGCTTCTCAAGCGCCTTCATTTTATCTGCAAGCTTGATGGCAATGCCTTCTTTGCCAAGCTTTGCTTCCGTTACAATGGTGCCGTCAACGAGCCCGGAGTCTTTGACATCGACAAAGCTGATTTCCTTCATAATCGGGTTATCATCTTCATCAAACAGCGGACCCGATTTCCCGACAGCCTGGACCTCTTTTTTTCCAAAGGTCACATAGTCCGTAATATCCGCAAACGCGATCTTGATATAAACCTGCAGCACATCCATCGCTTCAATAAACATCTCATTGACCATTTCTTTTTTAATGCGTCTGATTTCAGCAGCGACCTTTTCGTTTTTTAAGAGCCGGCTGCCCGTCACATGAGCGCTGTCCGGAGAATAGCCCGCTTTGATTGCTGACTGTGTGGCATTGAAGCTTTTGACGTAATACAGGCAAAACAGCCGCTGGCGTTCATTTAATTCATCGTTGTCTATAGGGCGCTGTTTTTGTTCGTTTTTGGACGCAGAAAACAGGGCCTCTTTCCATTTGTCTTGTTTTTTCCAGATGCCGATTGTTTTCGGGGAAACACCGATTGTGTCCGCGATCGCCCGATTTGTGATCTTTCCTTGATGTTGTTGATAGATTGCTAATGCTTGTTCGCGAAGTTGTGTTTTCATGCTACGGCATCACCGCCACCTCCAGCATGGTTGTTTATTCATAAAAGCGGCTGATCAGCCAGCCGCTTATGTGTCATGCTCTATTCACTTATAGGTGGCAAACGTATGACAAGCTTTCAGGCAAGTGATCGATTCATGTCTTCCTGCTGTCTTTGCATCTTTAAACTCGCCCGTTTAATCGTCGTTTGCACTGTCGATTTTTTTACGCCGAGAAGATCGGCGATCCGTTCATAAGAAAAACATTCTACCTTATGCAGCAAAAACATTTCCTTTTCTCTGTCCGTTAACAGGGCTAATGCTTCTCGAATTCTATCTCTGTCTTCTTCTGATACCTGTCCGTCCGGCTCAAACATCATAGCGCTGGAAAATGATTCGATGATTCTCGGGTCCTTGATCATCAGCCGCTGGTAAGCATCACGCCGGTCAATCGCCCGTCTGATGCCGGGCTGCCTTCCTTTTTCAAGCCATTCTGTTACATATTCAAGATCAGTAATCATATTTCTGATGATTTTTTTATCCTTCAGCTCTTCAGCTGAGAGCACGGATTCATCTGCCTCAGCGAGCGGTTTATATTGTATTCTTGTTTGTTTGAGCGTGCGTTTATATTCAAATAGTAAGTCTTGCATTCTATGATCCTCCTCATTTTTGGCAAATAAAAAACGGACACCAATCAACGCACAAATGCTGTGCAATTGATCAGTGTCCGCAGGCTTTCCGTCTTGGACGTATTCTGTTTTCGCTTTAATTTAATTTGTAGCCGATTTCAAATTCCACACGGGCAAGATCGCCCTTTCTTGTTTCGACAAGCGTTTTTCCATGCTCGGGCGCTTCTGTGATCCATGCTTCTTGCTTGATGCCGTCCACAATAATGACACGGATTTTCCCGTCCTCCAGCTGGCTCTTAAGCGTGACGGAATCGATATGCAGTAGTTTTTTAGGATGAATCATGTTTTATTTCCTCCCCTTTTCGGTGCAGCGCTTGCTTCAGCTTTTTCTAATAGCTGAATGATGCGCTCCTTTGAATGAACAGAATTCCCTTTCAGAAAATCAAGCGCTGCTTTAGACGCTTCCAGCAATTCAGGCGCAGCGGCCATCAAAGCGGCATTGCTTTTTTGCGAATAAGAGCTAAGGTCAAATACAGCGGCAATCAGCCGTCCGTTTGAATATGGGAATCTTTCTTTTTCTTCTTCACTGTAAGCTGAATAAATATAGATCGGTTTCGTATCCCCGCACGGGACAGCACGCCACGGCGCAGGGCTTTTTTCTGCCTGTTTTGTCTTTGCCAACACTTTCACTTCCCGTCGTCCTTATACCATTGTTCAATGTTTTTTTCTGTTCGCTTTGCTCGAAACAGCAAAGCGATTAGAGCAGTCAGCTGTTTAATCATAGATATTCAGCCTCGCTTTTCCCGCTGTCAGCATTTGCTCCAGCTTTTGAATGACAGGCGTTAAATCAGTGCCGGACCGGCAGTTCGGACATGGATGAAAAACGACTCCAATACCGGTATGTTCCACAATGACTTTCTTTGTTTGACAAAGCTTACACATTATCTGACGCCCTCCAATCTATGGTTAAGCTCGTAGGCTGCTCCTTTGATAATCACTAAATAGTCACTGCACATCTCATAGATTCTCGTGCCGAGCGCTTCATCGACCCGTACAAGTGCTTCTATAGTCAGCTCGCTCGAAAGCAAAATCGGTTTATGATTTAAGTAGCGATAGTTGAGTACCGAATACATTTGCTCTAATTGCCAATCTGTAGCGCGGGGTTTGCCGTTAACCGGTTTAAACAGATCATCAATGAACAGCACATCCGCCTGCTTCATCCGGTTCAGCTTCGCTTCTAATAGGGCAAAATCATTTTTCAGATCAGTAAAGCCTTCCACGAACGGAAAATAAATGACAGGCACATAGCATGTTCTCATTAATTCGTTGGCTGCGGCGGTCAAAAGGTGTGTTTTCCCTGATCCGGGCTGTCCTAAAAGGGCAATGCTGTTTTTTCGGCAATCCTTGATTTGTTCATAATCGGCAACATACTCTTTTGTACACTCAAATGCGTCTTTTATGGCCTGCGGCTTTCCCTCCGTGCGGAATTCCTTGAAGCCGAGCTGTCTGAAAGAGTGGGTAATCTCACTTGCACCCAGCAGCCGCTTCACTTTTCGTTCTGCCATGCAGCTGCACATCGTCCAGACTTCCAGGCCATTCTGCCTGACGAGATAACCTCCCTGATCCTTGCAGCGCAGGCAATCATACCTGCTTGCGTCTGATTCGGCCGGTTTGTCCGCCAGTAATGGACGTCTCCCTCTTCTCAGCTCGTCCAAAATCTGTTCGATTGTTCGTTTTGTCATGTTTTTTCATCCTCTCATGCTGAATTGCGGCATTCTTTTTGGCTTGCTGCGCGAAAAATCGATCTTCAATGAATTTCGAGCAGTAGCGAAAAGCCTTGATTGTTTCAGAAGCGGCGGTCCGCCGGTTTTCAAAAGCCTGAAAGCATTCTTCAAGCCATTTGATTGTTTGCGTGACAGGAACGCCGATGGCAACAATGCGGGCGATGGCTTGATAATCTCTTGAGGAAGGATACACGGTGCGTCCTTCTTGAGCCGACCGTAATTGTGTAAACCGATTCGCAATGTGATCCACTGCATCATCAGCAGCAGTATATTTGTTTGTTTTATCTATATCTGTACGGTCGTTTGTGTCCGGTGTCTGTGGCGAAAATGGCCGTTCTTTTAGACTCCCGTGTACAGTATTGTCCGATCTGAAGCTGAATTTTTTTGAATGCTTGACCGAAATCATCAGTCCGTATGGCGCACGGACGGCCTTTATGTAATCATGGTTTTCGAGAAGCTCCAGCCATCTTCTGACGGTTTTTTCACTTACGCCGAAGACTGCCGCCATTTCTCTCGCTTTTAACGGCTTATGGCCGAGTACGATGCCCCAGCTTACGCCGTCTTTTTCGATTTCTTTTGTTGTTGAGCTGATAAACCAGAGAAACAGCCATAACGCCGGGCCAATTTTGTCATAATGTTCTGAATTCAACAACCCTGAATACGTCGGAAAAGGATAGCTTTTATCGTTTTTCATTGTACGCCGCTTCTCCTTTTAACATCATGTATGCTTGAAACTGTTCCTGCGTTTCAAAGTGAAACACCGGAAGGCCGCATGCGGTAAACGAAATGGTGCCGCCGGATTGTCCGAGATGGCGCTGATCTATGGGATTTTCACTAAAAACGATTTGGATCGGATACATGTGATCACTCTCCTGATCTTTTTTGATACATTTTGTATCGGATGTTACCAAGTATAAACGATACATTCTGTATCATCAAGTTATTTTTGATACTTTTTTTATCATAACTTTATTTTGATACATTTTGTATCTATAATCATAAGTAACGTAGGGAGTTTAAAAAAGAGAGGTCATAGTATGATAGGCGGCAGATTGAAGAGTCTCAGAGGGAAAAGGACACAGGAAGAAATCGCATCACACATCGGTGTGTCACGGGCACGATATTCCCACTATGAAAACGGGCGAAGCGAACCCGATTACGACACACTCCAAAAGCTGGCTGATTACTTTCAAGTAACGACTGATTACTTATTAACGGGGAAAGACAAAAAATCCGATGACGATATGTTCTCAGATCCGGACCTGCAGCTTGCATACCGCGATATGCAGGATTTTTCCCCAGAAAGCAAACAGCAGGCCATCGAATTTATCAACTATTTAAAAGAAAAAGAGAAAAACCGCAAACCGAAAAATAAATAAATCGTTCTCTGTTCTCTAAAACATATAAAAAGTAGACCGATATAAAGAAAAAAGTGTTTATTTTTTAAAGAAAAGGGAAAGATTTCTACACTACCTTCCAGTCCTATACGGGCTTTTCTTTCTCGCTAAAAACAGAACAAACGTTCGAAAGGGAGTATTCAATTGGGCGATTACTTATCACATCTGGAGGAATACGTTAAAAATTTATACGGCCGGCTGGGCATCACATCCCCTCATCACATTGACATGCTGAAAATCGCAAAGGATCTGGATATTTGGGTGCATTTTGAGGATATGGGGAGCATGATGGTGAAATACGACGGCATGTACAGTATCGTATTGAACCAAAAAAAGTCACGGGAAGAGCAATGGGAGGATTTTGGCCATGAGCTGTGCCACGTGTTAAAGCATGCAGGCAATCATTTTCAGATGAACAAGCTCTTCAGAGAGCTTCAGGAATTCCAGGCAAATCAATTTATGTACCACTTCTGTGTGCCAACCTTTATGCTGTTGCAGATGGAACTGCCGCAATGGAGAAGCCAGGCACTCGCCACAATTGCGGCGGTATTCCGGGTAACAAAGGAATTTGCTGATAAAAGGCTTGACATGTTTGAACGGCGTAAAGCAGGTATTCAATTTCAGAAGCGGCTCGCTTATTTATTATCTCACAAGCGGCCAAATGCGTACGAGGAAGGCGATCAGCAGCACTTGCAGGTCGCTGAGGAAAAAGCGTTATATCATATTGGTAAAAACATCTGATCAAATACGGGCTGAGGATATATTCCTCAGCCCAGAAGAGAACCTAACATTTCGACATTGGGGGAACTGTATTATGCAGCCACATGGGCGCCGGTTTAAGATGAGGCGCAGATGCGAACGCAATCGGAGCCGGGATATACCTGAATTCACCCCGGCCGTCAAAGGCTTCCCCATGTGCCCATCTTCCTTGTGAGCTTTCATCTCCCCTGGAAAAGTTAAACAGGTCATAGGAGACTTCCTGCTTTTCGAGCTCACGCGGAAACGTCGTCGGGACGACAATATCCCGTTCTCTTTCCTCCAGCTCTTTAATGGCCGCGTACCACATATTTTGATGATAGGTATCCCTTGCAATCAAAAATGACAGCATATCTCTTACCCCTGGATCATCGGTCATGGCATAAAGCCGTGTCACCTGAAGGCGTCCTTGGGCCTCCGCATTTAAGTTAGCGCGAAAATCGGCCAGCAGGTTTCCGCTTGAGATAATGTATTTTGCATTCCACGGATAGCCCTCACTATCTGATGCCATCGCCCCCAATCCGGACACAATCGCGTGCTGAGGGTTCATCCCTGACATGACTGCTGCAATAGCGGGATTGCTTTTATAAGCATCCTCCTGTACATCCGCGGGTGCATTGTCCAGAAGCCTGGAAATCATCGTTGCCAGCATTTCTACGTGCCCAATCTCTTCGGTCCCCACATCATATAACAAATCTTTATACTTAGCATCCGCCCTGCAGTTAAACCCTTGAAACAAATACTGCATCATGACGCTAATTTCACCGAATTGGCCGCCGAGCACCTCTTGAAGTTTTTTCGCATAAACCGGATCGGGATGAGCTGGCTTTGCTTGATATTGAAGCTCTTTTATATGATAAAACATGAATCATTCCTCCCCACACTTTCGCACAACCCCAGCGTATGAAGGAATAGGCCAACCGTGCAGGTCCCGTCTAGTTTTATGTATAAAAGCCAAGCTTGACGGCTTCCACATATCGATCAAACAAATCGTTTTGTATGTAGCTTTTATCACGGCACCCAAAATTGCGGAATAGCGCATTTCGCTGTGCCGTGCTTACCTCCAATTGCAGTCCCATTTCTCTTTTCGTCCGATTGACAATATTGTTTGGGTGTACACCTGCCAGGCGGTCTTTCTCATTAGTGAGCTCGGCGCTAAAACCCGCTTCATTCAGACGCTCACAAATGAGCTTGGCTTTTTTACGATCCGCCCCGCCGACCAATGTATGCGGGATTTTCGGATCATAATACCCGTGAAACGCTAATGCGTAATGGTGGTCATTCACTTTTTCTAAAGCCAGCGGCTCATCAAAACGAATGCTAGTGAGATGCAAGGAACGGTTGTTTCGCTGCTTTAGACCCTCAAACAAATAGATGGAACATCGATCCGAAAATGCCCGCACCAGTTCACTGACGCCAGGCTCAATTCTGCCGCCGTGAGGACCGAGGACGATAAGCTCACTTCCGTTTTTCTCCTCATAAATAATCCGGTACTCCGACTCAGAAGCAGAAAGGGCCGCAAAGCTGTCATACATATCTTCCATCTTGAACGCCCCCCTTTACCAGTCAGCACCAGTTTACTCTACTCATCTATGAATGAAAACCTTTTTTATAGTATGATTTGATAGAATACGCAGAGGAGGTATATGATGGGGTTTATTGATGGATTACTCGGCAATGCATCAACACTGTCAACGGCAGCTGTGCAAGAAGAGCTTGCCCATATTTTACTTGAGGGTGAGAAGGTTGAAGCCGCGTTTAAGCTGGTTCGCGATTTGATTGTCTTTACTGACAAGCGGCTTATCCTTGTAGATAAACAGGGAATTACAGGCAAGAAAACGGAATTTCAATCGATTCCGTACAAAAGCATTTCCAGATTCAGCGTGGAAACTGCCGGCCGCTTTGACCTTGATTCAGAGCTGAAAATTTGGATCTCCGGCGCGGAACTTCCCGCTGTCTCAAAGCAGTTTAAAAAAGATGAAAGCATTTATGATATTCAAAAGGTGCTTGCCGCAGTTTGTATGTAAGGCGAAAAGACGGAAGCTTCACAGCTTCCGTCTTTTCATTTACAGCTTTTCCTCCATCTTCGCTTTCGTTTTCGGACCGTAAATCCCATCAGCCGTTAAACCGCTGACAGACTGAAAACGTTTCACTGCATTAGCTGTTTTCGGGCCATAAACGCCGTCAACGCCGTGATTTTTCGCTCCTTTATCAGGATAAAAATAAAGAGCGGCTAAAGCAGTCTGCACCTGCTTTACTTTTGTCCCTTGCGTCAGCGGGCTTGTCACTTTGATCACGCCGGATGGGAGCGGATATGAGGATGCGGCATGGCTTTTAGAAGCAGATGCCGTCTGAGGCAGTTTGATCACCTGTCCGATTTTGATGTGGTTCGGGTCAGTGATATGATTTATGCTTTGCAGCGTTTTCACACTGGCCCCGTGTGATGCGGCAATCCCTGACAGTGTGTCACCTTTTTTTACATGATATTCAGACGCCGAAGAAGAGACTGCAGCTTTTTTCGCTGATACGCCCCCGTTTAATTCCTTTTCAATCGCCGCCTTCACTTGATCCCAGCGCCCCTCTGATAAAATGCGGTGCGGGCAATACTTTCCGCTCCAGTCCTGATGCTTTCTCACCCGATCGATGCCCCAGCCGCGCTCCTTCAACAGCTGTGCAACAAATGAAATCGCCAAGGCTTCAGCTGCCTCATACTTCGGGCCTCCCGATTTGCTGTAGCAAATCTCAACACCGATTGATTTGCGGTTTCCCGGACCGTTTGTGCCGTCACCAGTGTGCCAAGCGTTTCGGTTAAGCGGCAGACCTTGAATCACCTCTTGATCATCGACCGCAAAATGAAAGCTTGTCGAGCTTGTGTTCCCGATCATATAGCTGATTTCATTGGCCGCTGATGCATCGTTTGCCGTGTTGTGAATGGTAATGTATTCAGCGGACATTGCATTAGGACACTTCAACGCGTATTTCGCCTCAGAAACCAAATTTTTCTTTACTGGAATGCTCACCTATCATCTCTCCTTTTCTTTTTTCATAAATAGGTGGCATTCGTAGGACGAAAAGCTCATATCATCTATCACCGTAATATGGATAAATGTGTTAAACTGAAGTTCACGGAGGGTCTGAATATGTATACATATTTAATGCTGACAATGAGAACGGAGAAATTTAATCAGGAGCATGTGGCTGGGCACTATGAATTTCTGGATCGTTTACAGGCAGAAAAACGTTTAAAAATGTTTGGGCCATTCAGCGACGCCACAGGCGGAGCGTATGTCATCGAAGCAGATTCACTGGAAGAGGCAGCGGAAATCGGCCATGCGGATCCGCTGGTGGCAAGTGGATCTTCTGAGCTGACGATAAAAGAATGGAAGCTGAAGAAATAAAAAAGACCCCTAAGGGTCTTTTTTTATGCATCATGTTTGATTGCGTGCCGCAATATGAAATGTTTTCCCTTCTGTGTTTGCTGTTTCACCTGCATGAACCATCACCTGAGTAAAGCTGAACCCGACCGCAACGAGCAACAAACCTGACATCCATTTAGATTTCATATAAACAATCTCCTCTCTGGATTTGTTTTTGTGCGTGCACCATTTTCTCATAAAATGAAAGTGCTTTTTCGGGCTGTCCGTTTTCTATATAGAATTGGGCAGCATCATGCGCCAGCTCTTCAATATAAGGATACAGCATATGTTCTTCAAGAAATTGAAAGGTGTGTGAGACTGATTCTGTGTCAATGTTTTTTCCGTATAACGCATGTAAAAATTGAAAAAGCTCCACAAATAATTCATCACTGTATTGACGGGCGATTTCCAATCCTTCACGATACTTTTTTTGCGCTTCGGCGTCATTTTTTTGTTTATACAGAACTTGTGTTAAAGAGTAGATAGAATGCGGAAGATTATCGAACTTTTCCGACTTGCAAATAGAAACAGATTTCCCAAAGTATTCGGCTGCCTTTTGCAGTTCACCCATTTTCTCATAGCAGTTTCCGAGATTATATAGGGCAGAACTGATCAGGCGGGGATTGCCTTCTTTCTTTGCAAGATCTAAAGCCAGTTCTAAGTGGGGCAATGCTCTTTCTGGATACTGCATATCATCATAATTACCTGCAATAACGAATTCACATTGGATTCTGCGGACGGTGTACGTTTCATACATTTGGTATGTTTCTAATGCCTGAACGGCGTAGCTCATCGAAACATAGGTTTGTTTTAAATTGTAAAAAATCTCAGCCATTTTAAAAGCAAACTCTGCTTTCTCAATATCATCCGAGACGAGGGCAAGATTCTTTTCTGCCCGTTTATAATACATCATGGCACTGACAAACATCTTCTGCTTAAATTCATACATTCCTCGAAAAAAATTAAAGTAATATTCGAGAAGCCCTGTCAGCTTGTACTGATTCCCTTCGATGTCTTCTAACAATTCTGAAAACTCTAGCTGCGACGTGTCCTCTCCAAAAGGCTTAATGTAATCCAGCATGACACGGTGCCTGAACTCCATTAAAGAATAATACAGCAGCAAATCTTGGTCTTCTTCCATATCCTCAATTTCTCTTTCTACTTCGAGCTTGACCCGTTCGGCTTCAGCGACGTGGAACTGCCGGATATGAGTATACCATTCATTAATTTTAAGCCCGACATAAGAGGACGGAATCGTCTGCTTCATCCTCAATTAATCCCCCCTTTTGAATTACCCGAGATATGTCATATTTTATCATATTTACAAGAAAAAGAAGAACGCAAAATAACCGCAATTGTCGAATTTCGGCTAACCGCAACAAAAAAGCACGGGTTTTTCAAACACCCGTGCTTTCTTTTAGTGAAAACCGACTTTGTTTCTTTCCATCCAGCTTCCCCGCTGGCTTTTTCTTTGCTCTCCTGTCATGTCTTTCACCATGGTTTCAATATGGTGATTCCCTTCTTGGTGCCATTGAAGGGCTGAAGATACATATAATTCTCCCAGCTGTGCAAAGGAAAAGCCTTCTGTAAGTTTTGCGGCGTTTTTTATTTCTCCTTCACTCAAAAAGATGCCAAAGCCTCTCATTTTCATATATTCCAGCCGCAGCTCTTCATCCGGAAGCCCGATTTCATAGGCACGGTCAAATCGTCCTGCACGATTCATCAAACCTGGATCGATCTCTTCGGGATAGTTTGTCGTACCGATGAGAAATAGCCCCTCTTTTGATGTCGCGCCGTCCAGCGTATTGAGAAAAAAGGACCGCACATCTTCCGGCATCGAATCTATATCCTCGATGACCAGAACTGCAGGAGCGAGGCGTCTCGCTGCCTGAAAGACTTCTTCTATTGTCTCGCTCGACGTAAATTCAGTAATTTGCCAATAAGCAACAGGTGCATCGATACTGCCTGCGATCGACTTCACTAACGTCGTCTTTCCGTTTCCAGGAGGTCCATATAACAGAATGCCGCGCTTGTAAGGGATGTCATATGTTTGATAAAACGATTTATCACTATGAAAAAACTGATCAATTGATCTGTATATCTCTTTTTTCAATAGCGGATTCATGATGACTTGACTCCGCTGAACCTCTCTGACAATGGCTTCCTGCTCTCTTGAAGTCCCTCCATCTCCATCCGTAAACACGGTCACTTTCCGCTTGCTTTTTTCCCAAAGACGCGGTCTGACTCCCTCCAGAAATGCACGCATCTTTTCATCGTTAACCGCAAACAGACAATCAAAACTCATAATGCTCCCATCTTGAAAATATGGAATTCTGGCAAAAGCAACTCCCTTTTCAGGATACGCGTATACACTGTTTCTTATAGACTTATGGACGGTATAATCCGGTTCTTTCTCATCTTCATCGTAAGCAAAGGTTTTCTTTTCAAGCTTTTCAAATATATATGCCACATGCTCAGGCTCCAATGAACCGCTGCGGACATCTTCTACAAGAAGCTCCCAGTATTCCGTATTTGGATCATCACTGGCATAGAGCTCATAGAATACACCGTATTGATCATAAAGCGTTTCTTCAATCCGTGTGATAAGGTAACCGAAAGTGCCGTAGCCCGCCGCAGCTCTTTCATTCTCTTTTTCTTCGTACTGATAAATGAAAGGTATGTTAGTCATGTTTATACTCCATTTCATGTTTTGTGAACGTTATATATACGATTGACATAGCATTTTGTTTCATCCCACAGCATATTACTTGTGAATTCATAACCGTTGATATAGGATTTCATTGCACCATTTATTTTTACATATGGAGGAGATCATAATGTGCCAATCCAATCAAATTGTCAGCCATTTTTTATCCCATCGAAACGTGACCAATGAGCTTGCCGAAAAAATCAGCAAAGACCATTACAGCTACAAACCGGCAGAAACATCAATGTCAGCAGAAGAGCTGGTCAAACACATTCTTACGTCTTTCCACTTGTTCGCAAATGTCATTAAGGAAGGCAATGCCTCACCATTTCAAAACAAGCAGGAAGAAACAGAAACAGATCTCAATGTTCTGGCAAAAACATATACAGAAAAAACGGTCGCTATCCTTGAACAGCTGACTGAAGAGCAGCTGGACAGAGAAATTGATCTGACATCCGCTTTCGGCAGAAAAGTCACAGGCCGCGCGCTGCTTCAGCTTGCAATGGAGCATGAAATTCACCATAAAGGCAACCTGTTCGTGTATGTGCGGGAAATGGGCCACACTGAGCTTCCTTTCTATCAGCAGCGCATGTAGCGTAAACAAGAAAAAAGATACCTGTTAAGAGGTATCTTTTTTTTGCGCCTTTAGTACTTCTCGATTTCGTCCAGACACTCATTATAGGGCAAATGAATAGAGATATTGAGCATACCAAAATTTCAAGCAACTAACGTGCAAAAATTCAAAAAATTTAATTGATTAACGCGTCCTAATCATATATAATCTGATAAAAATAGTCGGGTTTTCAGGAGGCCTTTATCATGAGTGTAAGCATCATATTGATGGGTTTGTTTGTCGGAGCCTTAGTCGGATTGACGGGAGTGGGTGGAGCGGCCTTATTAACTCCCCTTTTAATTGTGCTTGGAATTAATCCTTCCATCGCGGTCGGTACAGATCTTGTATATAACTCGATCACAAAGCTGTTTGGCGTTGCCTCCCATTGGCGGCAGAAAACGATTAACTTTAAATTGGTAAAATACTTAGCCATCGGCAGTATTCCGAGTGCTTCGCTAGCCATTGGCATATTGCATTTGTTCCCCGCCTTTCACCAGCATCAGGAAGAAATTATTAAGCACGCTCTAGGATATGTGTTAACGCTGGTTGCCATTTCAATCATCGTTCGTTTGTTTTTGGATAGAAAACTTCGCCCCAACCGCTGGCAGCTGATGCCGCTTGAAAATAAGAGGGCGCTGACAATTCTTATTGGTGTTGTGTTTGGGTTTATCGTCGGATTAACATCAATCGGTTCTGGCTCATTATTTGCAATTGCCATGATTTACTTATTTAACATGAAAGCGTCACAGATTGTCGGAACCGATATCGCGCATGCTTTTCTTCTTGTTACGGCAGCAGGCATTTTGAACGCAAGCTTCGGAAGCGTGGATTACATGCTGGCAGCTAATCTGCTCATTGGTTCAATTCCCGGCGTACTGATCGGGAGCCATCTTTCGCCTCGATTCTCCCCGCGTCCACTGCAATTTATTATGGCGTCCATTATTTTAGTCAGCGGTTTAAAATTGATTTAATGAAGAAGGCTATCCGCTTGAAGGATAGCCTTTTCTTATTATAACGTCACACCCGATTTAAAAATGGCGAGTTCTTTGAAATCATTTTTTTCATGGTTCACAAGCTGGCCGCTTGCCACCTCAATCATATAGTGGATAAACTCACGCAGCACATATTCCTCATGAACATCATCCTCTGCTAAAAGGCCTGCGTTAAAATCAATCCAATGCGGCTTCGCCTCATACAGCTCGGTGTTTGTCGCTACTTTCACCGTCGGGACAAAGGTGCCAAACGGCGTGCCTCTTCCCGTTGTAAAGAGGACAATTTGGCAGCCGGCAGCCGCCAATGCGGAGGAGGCGATCAAATCATTGCCCGGTGCGCTCAAAAGAGTCAGCCCTTTTGTCTTGAGTACTTCACCGTATTTCAAGACATCCGTGACAGGAGAAATCCCCGCTTTTTGCGTACAGCCCAGCGATTTATCCTCAAGTGTAGAAATGCCGCCCGCTTTGTTGCCCGGTGAAGGATTTTCGTACACCGGCTGATCATGTTTAATAAAGTATTGTTTGAAATCATTGATTAAATCGACTATCTTATGAAACACTTCTTCATTGGCAGCCCGCTGCATCAGGATGGTTTCTGCGCCGAACATTTCCGGAACTTCCGTCAGCACCGTGCTCCCTCCCTGTGCAATGAGATAATCTGAAAAACGTCCAAGCAGCGGGTTTGCGGTTATGCCGGAAAAACCGTCCGAACCTCCGCATTTCAGCCCGATCTTCAGTTCAGACAGCGGAATGTCTTGTCTCTTATCTCCTTTGGCCGCTTCATGAATTTCCTTCAGCAAAGCAACGCCTGCCTCCATTTCGTCGGTCACCGACTGGGATTCCAGAAACTTCACCCGCTTCAAGTTCACATCTTGCAGTGCTTCCTTCATTCTTGCCAGCTCATTGTTTTCACAGCCAAGCCCTAACACCAAGACGCCGCCGGCATTTGGATGGCGAATGGCATTCAGCAGGATCTGCTTCGTATTTTCATGATCATCGCCAAGCTGCGAGCATCCGTATTGATGCTTTAACACCAGTACGTTATCAAATGGAGCAATATCCCCTGTTTCTCTGACAAAACGCTGCAGCATTTTTTCTGCTATTCCATTGACACAGCCGACAGTTGGGACAATCCACAATTCATTCCGTACACCCGCATCTCCGTTTTCTCTTCTAAAACCTTTAAACGTCCGGTTCTCATTAGAATACGGATTTTCATCAAATCTCGGTGTATAGCTGTATGATTGGATATCAGACAGGTTTGTTTTCGTATTATGGACATGAATATGCTCTCCGATCGAGATATCTTGTGATGCATGACCGATTGGAAACCCGTACTTGATGATGCTGTCGTTTTCTTTGATAGACTGCAATGCAATCTTATGGCCTCTTTTTATATCATTCTTTACTTCAATCGACACGCCGTCCGCATGCAGCCTCTCTCCCTTTTGGATATCCCGCAGAGCAAGAAGGACATTATCTTGCTTATGAATCTTTATAAACGACTTCAACGTACCTCTCCCCCTTGTATGCAGTATTGTTCAAGAGCCCTCTGCATGCCCAGCTCATGAATATGATTCAAGTAAACAGCGACTCTATCAGTCAGCTTCGGTATCTCATTGAGATCTGCCCCCCACAGCCGCTGTTCGCCTAACACTCTTGATGCAATCCGAAGCATGTCGCCATCCTCCTGACACCAAACCTCTTTGAAAAATTGAAGAACTGCCGGATCATCCTGCAATGTCTCGTTATCATGATAAAAATACAGAAGAGCGCTGAAAGAAAACACCAAGCGTTCAGGAAGCTGTCCCTTTTGTTCAGCATATTCCTTAAGAGTCGGCAGGTTTCTCGTTTTGTATTTGGAAATGGCGTTCAATGCAATGCTTTCCAGGTAATGCTTAATATACGGGTTTTTAAAACGGTTCAGCACATCGTCAGCATACTGAGAAAGACCTTCCATTTTTAAAACAGGAAGAATTTCGTCATCAATCAGCTCTCTTATAAATCGCCCCACTTCCGGATGCTCGACTGCATCCCTAACAGTCTTCAAGCCGTATAATAAAGCCACTGGCGTCATTGCTGTATGAGCGCCATTTAAAATTCTTACTTTTTTAGTCCGGTATGGGGTGAGGTCGCTGACGATCTTTGTATGCAGCCCTGCAGCCGCAAAGGGAAGTTCTTTTCCAATCCAATCAGGCCCCTCGATAACCCATAAATAATATTGCTCTCCCACAACTATCAAATCATCCTGATAGCCAAGATCTGCCGTGATCTCATCAATGCTGTCGACGGGAAAACCCGGAACAATCCGGTCTACTAAACTATTACAAAATGTATTGGCCTCATGAATCCACTGTGTAAATCCTTCCTCCAGCTTCCACAGATGTGCATAATGAAGAACCGTTTCCCTCAGCTTTTCACCGTTATTCTCGATCAGTTCACATGGGATCAGGACACACCCTTTTGTCTGATCTCCTTTAAAAGCCTGATAGCGAAAGTAAAGAAATGCAGTTAATTTCCCAGGGAATGTTTTTTGCGGCCTATCCTCTAAACGATCTTTTTCATCACATACAATCCCAGCCTCAGTGGTGTTGGAGATAATAAACCGAAGCCTTTCGCTTGATGCCAATTCTTTGTATGCTTCATAATCAGAAAACAGGTCAATTCCCCGGCTGATTGAGTTGATAATCATATGCTCGTTTACCGCTTCTCCGTCTTTCATTCCTTGTAAAAAAAGTGTATATAATCCATCTTGCTCATTTAATCGTTTGATTTTTTCTGAACCTCTTGGCTGGACAACTGCCACGCTCCCATTAAAATCAGTGTGTTGATTCAATTGATCAATCTGCCAATCGACAAATCCCCGAAGAAAGTTTCCTTCTCCGAATTGGAGAATTTTTTCTGGATACTGAGTATAGTGATCGTACACATTTTTATTCAGCTTCTGCACCCTTATTGCCTCCCTCTCACTTTATGCACACGTTAACATTTTTCTGTATAAAGAATGCCCGCTGAAAAACGGGACATCACGTCGTCAATCGTCTGACTGAATCACGCACCATAAATTCTGTGTTTTCCAAGATTTTTTCTGCTTTTGTTTCGGGCTCGCTGATCAGCGACAAGAGTTTTTGCGCACCGAGCACGCTGATTTTCTCCACTGGGCGCTTTACTGTTGAAAGCCTTGGCGTGATGTACTGTGAAAACCCAATATCATCAAACCCGATCACCGAAATATCATCAGGAACGCGCAGGCCCTTTGCGAATATCGCATTCATCGCTCCGATTGCCATGTCATCATTCGAACAAAAAACAGCGGTTGGAGGATTCGGCAGTGCCAGCAGCCGCTCCATCGCTTGAAAGCCGCTTTCCATATCGTACTGTCCTTTGACACTGTATTCATGCTTGATCGGAATATGATGTTGAATCAGTGCAGATAAGTAGCCTTCCTTTCGCTGCTGGGAGGATTTAAAGCCTTCGATCCCCTCGATGATGGCGATGTCTTGATGGCCGGACTGAATGAAGTATTCTACAGCTTCTTGAGAGCCTTCCTTGTCATTGGACAAAATATTCGTGATGGTGCGATCATCAATATCACGATTCAGCACGACAAGCGGAATGTTTTTTTCGCGAATATGGTAAATGAAAGAATTATCAATGTCACTTTGGCTCATTAAAATGATGCCGTCATACCTCATCGGTGTAACGGAGTCATAGTTTTTCAGATCATCAATGCCGCGCACATACAGATTGTAATCCTCACTTATGGCTTGATTGACGCCTTTGATTGTGTCTGCAAAGAAGCTGTGTGAGGTTCCGTTTGTAATGCTTGTAAAGAACAGCCCGATCGTATGCGACTTTTGCATCGCCAGACTTTTCGCATTTACATTTGGTGTATAGTTGAGCTGCTCTGCTAGCTCTAATATCTTTTTCTTCGTATGTTCTTTGATGTAAGGGCTGTTGTTGAGTGCTCTGGAAACGGTTGTGTGGGATACGTTTGCGAGTTTTGCGATATCTTTTATGGTTACCATCTAATTCCCTTCCTTATCATACCGGCTGCGATTATTTACTGTATATTGTATCATCAAATATACCGCCTCTCCCACTATATTTCCAGATTAATAAGACACAGGATTCTCAGCTTCTGTTCCCGCTGCCTTGCCAATGATTGGACGGACAAAACGAATCACAGCAAGTGAAGCGAAGACAGCCAGCCCTCCGGCAAGCAAAAATGCTCCAGAAAACTTGCCTGTTTGGTCAACAATAAATCCGGTTAAAGCCGGGCCGATAATTCCTGCCGTGTTGGCGAGGAAATGCATGAAGCCGCCAACAGAACCGACATTGTTTTGATCAACCACATCTTGAATGACAGCCCAATAGATAGCACCGGTCAAATAAAGAAAGAACACTGACAGAGCGACAAGAGTGACAGCCCCCGCAGTCGTTGCCACAAGCCCGGCAAAACCAATCAGGACAGCTGATGAAAACAAACACGTGACAAGCACAACCTTGCGCGAGAACAGCACACCTTTTCGGGCCGTTTTTTTGTACACATAGTCAGAAACAAATCCCCCCGCAGCCAGCCCGATAAAGCCTAAAATCCACGGGATGACCGTAATGACACTCATCGATTCAACACTTAATCCCCGCTCGTCGACAAGATAGCTCGGAAACCACGTCAAAAAGAAGAAGAGGATGTAGTTGTAAGCGAAAAAAGCGAACGCCGTGAACAGGACCGTTTTTTGCTTCAGGTAAAAGGTGAGCGGAATTTTTTCTCCGGGAGACGTTTCTGCTTTTATTGCCGGTGCTTCCTTAATCGTCTCTTGCGGCTTTTCTTTGACAAACTTGAACCAGAGCACTGCCCATATCAATCCAATAATCATAATGAGAACGAAGGATACCTTCCAGCTGAACGCCACTGCGATCATGCCGACTATCGGGCCGGAAATGGCTCCCCCGAGCGGCGTGCCGCTGTTGGTTACACCGATAACAGACGCCCGCTGGGTCGGCGGGAACCAGTTGTTCACCATCTTGTTGATGGTCGCCGAAAGCGGGCCTTCTCCCATTCCGAAGAGAATACGGATAATCAGCAGGCTGACAAAACCAAAAGCGAGGGCGACTGCTCCGCTAAACAGCGACCAAACAACCATCGCGACAAACAAGGTCAGCTTTGCCCCATAGCGGTCGGATGCCACGCCCCCAAGAAAGTTAAAAATCGCATAACCAATCGAAAAACTGCTGAAAATCAAGCCCATTTGCGTGGCAGACAATGTGAGATCATCCTGAATAAAAGGAGCTGCAATGGAAAGCGCCGAGCGATCCAGGTAATTAATCACCCCTGCCAGGAACAAAAAAAGGATAACGGGAAGCTTATCTTTTGAAAACATCTCAACCTCACCCCTATGTTGGTTCAGTTTCTGTTGCACCGCTTTCGTTACACACCTGAATAAGCCATAAATCCTCCATCGACAGGAACGGTGATCCCAGTGACAAAACCGGAATAGGATTCATCCGCCAGCCAAAGAAGCGTACCGAGCAAATCCTCGGGTTTTCCGAAGCGCTTCATCGGTGTTCCCGCAATAATTTTGTGAGATCGGCTGGTGAACGTTCCGTCTTGGTTGATCAGCAGATCATGATTTTGTTTTGTCAGAAAGAAGCCTGGGGCAATCGCATTGACCCGCAGCCCGGTTTCGGCAAAATGAACAGCCATCCACATCGTAAAATTATTGATGGATGCTTTCGCGGCACTGTATGCCGGAACCTTCGTCATAGGTGAATAAGCACTCATGGAAGAAAGGTTGATGATCGCGGGTGAATCCGCCTTCAGCAGTTCTTTACCAAACACTTGCGAGGCCAGAAACGCACCGGTGAAGTTGGTGGAGAATACAGTTAGAAAGCCCCTCTCATCCATATCAAAAAAGGATTGGCCTTCTCCCGCTTCTTCATATGTCTCCACATCGGTTATCGCGTCAGGATGATTGCCGCCAGCCCCGTTAATTAACAGATCAACAGCGCCAAATTGGCCAAGGATGTCTTCCTTTGCCCGCTCCAGTGACATCCTGTCCAGCACATCCGCAGCAACAGCGCACGCTGTGCCGCCAGCCGCCGTTATCTCCTTCACGACCGCTTGGCCTTTTTCAGCCGTCCGATTCAAAATCGCCACCTTCATGCCATGACGGGCTAGCTCCCGGGCCATCGCAGAGCAAAGCACGCCGCTGCCGCCAGTGATGACAGCCGTTTTACCAGCCAGGTTCTCATGCAGCGGGATCATATGCCCACCTCTTTTTTTGCCATTGCTTCATAAGCGTCCCACAGCCCGTTCAAATACATGATGCCAAGTGCCCGATCGTATAAGCCATATCCCGGGCGGCATTGCTCGCCCCAAAGATGGCGCCCATGATCCGGTCTGACATATCCTTCGTAATCCTGCTTATGCAGTTCTTCCATCACGCCTTGAATGTTGATCGAACCATCCTTTGTTAAATGAGATGTTTCAATAAAATCGCCATTCTCATAAATTTTCACATTGCGAATATGTGAAAATGGAGCGATGCCGGCATACGTTTTAGCGATCTCCACCATGTCGTTAGCGGGATTGGCTCCCATTGAACCTGTACAAAGGGTGATACAATTAGACGGTGAATCTGATATCGCCCGCAGTTTCTTATAGCTTGCCTCTCCTGTGATAATGCGCGGCAGTCCGAAAATCGGCCACGGCGGGTCATCCGGATGAATGGCCATTTGAACACCATAGGCCTCAGCAACAGGAAGAATTTCCTGCAAAAAGAATGATAAATTGTCCCATAGCTTTTCTTCATCGACCGTTCTGTAGGCAGCAAAAAGCTCTTTGATCCGAGCCAATTTTTCGGGCTCCCACCCCGGCAGTGTCATGTCGGATGCTTCCTCCACCGTCCGAATCAGCTCTTGAGGATCAAGGCTTTCCACCTTGGCCTTTTCAAAAAACAGAGCGGTCGATCCATCTTCTAGCGGCCGGAACATGTCCGTGCGTGTCCAATCAAAAACCGGCATAAAATTATAGCAGATCACTTTCACGCCAAATCCGGCAAGGTTGCGGATCGTTTGCTTGTAGTTTTCAATATACCGGCCGCGTTCTTCGTTCCCAAGTTTAATCGCTTCGTGAACATTCACGCTTTCTACAACTTCAGCATGAAAACCATAGGATTGAATATATTCAGTCTCGGCTCTGATTTCTTCTTTTTCCCACACGTCGCCGACGGGCTTTTGATGGAGAGCCCAAACGATGCCTTTGACACCGGGAATTTGCTTCACGTGTTCAAGTGTGACTGTATCGTTGCCTCGTCCATACCATCGGAATGTCATATTCATGCTCGCACCTCCGGATTCAGTCATTTAATCAAACGTGATGACGGCTTTCCGCACCTGATCTGGATGCTCCTTAATAAACTGAAATGCATGATGAACGTCATCAACTGAAAATGTATGGGTCACCAGCCCGTTATGCATTAACCGGCCTCCATTCAAAAGCTCTACTACTTTTGGAAACTGATTGGTCTGCAATCGGGATCCGGTTATCGTGACTTCTTTTTTTGTAATTGGCAGCTGAGAAATCTGAGCCGCTCTTTCATCAAATCCAAGCACAACCACATGTCCCGCCGGTGACACAGCCTCAATTGAAAGTGCAAAAGTCTCCGGCAGGCAAACAGCATCAATGACCACGTTTGCTCCTTCATTCCCAGTCCATTCAAGGACCCGCTCGGCAACATGTTCTGCTTGGACATTTACAACAGCATCGGCGCCGTTTTCTTTCGCAAATGCCAGCCGCTCGTTGTTCAAGTCAGTCATCATGACAGCAGCGCCCGCCAGTTTTGCCATTTTTAACACACAGATCCCGATGGGCCCCGCTCCCTGGATCAGGACGGTATCACCTTTTTCCACCTGGCCTCTCCACACTGCCTGGGCGCCTATCGTATAAGGCTCGGCCATGACTGCTGCCTCCCAAGGCAAGTCCTTTGAGACCGCGTGAAGCTGTCTTTCCGGAAGCACAATATATTCCCGCATGCCTCCGTCCTCATGTACGCCAAATACAGAAAGCTTGGCGCAAACATTCGGCCGCCCTTTGCGGCAGGCATAGCACGATCCGCAATAAGAAATCGGCTCAATCACCACATGATCACCGGGTTTTAGGCTCTGTACATTCGCACCAACTGCCTCCACTTGTCCCGTTACCTCGTGTCCGATGACTCTCGGGAGGGTAGCAAGCGGATTCGTTCCATGATAAATGTGCATGTCTGAACCGCAAATGCCGACTCGCTTGACTTTCACGAGCACTTCATCATCCTTTGAAAGAACTGGCTTCTTCACCTCCGCTGTCACCAGATCATACGCTTTTCGCACTTGAACCGCTTTCATTTTTCTCACCTGCTTTTTAAGAATTCATACACGCTCCGGACGATAGAAATTCCGTTTTTCTTATTTCTTTCTTCATGCAGCTGCTCGATCTCGCCGGGCACATACACTCTTTCGAATCCAACAGCCGGCGGTGATTGCTGCAGTTCATCGATCATGGCATCCATCTGCTCTAAAAACGTATCCCAGTCAGTAAAAAAGGCTGGATTGATCGCGCAAACGTAATGCCCCAGCTTTCTTTTTTGATCAAGGCCGCTGTACATTTTGGCAATATGAGGGCCAAAAGCCGCGCCCGCCAGCAATCCTGAAAATACATCCACCACAATCGATAGTCCATAGCCTTTCGGGCCCCCGAATGTTGAAAGTGAGACGACCTTGTCAGGATCAATTACTGCTTCTCCGTTTTCATCGACTCCCCATCCTTCAGGAATTTCTTTGCCCTCTTCACGGGCCTGCAGAATCTTCCCAAAAGCCACTTTGGATGTCGCCATATCTAGGATAAACGGTTTTTTATGCTTAGCCGGAACACCGTAAGCAATCGGATTTGTCCCTAAAAAAGGAGTCCTCCCCCCAAACGGGACAACGATACTGTCTGTATGCGTCATTGCTATTCCGATCAGCTTTTCGTCAGCCGCTTTTTGCACAAAATAGCTTAGCGCTCCGCAATGGCTGCTGTTTACGGCCGTGACCATGCCGACTCCTTTTTTCTTCGCCATGTCAATTGCATGGTCCATCGCCATGTCGCAATTCACATGACCGAAACCATCGTCTCCGTCAAGCACCCCGGTCACAGGCCCCGTTTCTTTAAAAACAGGCTGTGCCCCAGGATTGATCCCTCCCGCTAAAAGCCTGTTCACATAGTGTTCTGTGCGCAGCACGCCATGCGAATGTACATTGCGCAAATCAGCGTGCACGAGAACATCTGCTACTTTTTCAGCATCTCGTTCATTCAAACCGGCACCGGCCAGCTTTTGCCGAACGAGTTCCTTTGCTTCTTCAGCTGCAATTGTTATCGTTTTCAAGCAAGTGCCTCCTTCCTTTTCAGTTTTTTGGGCACTCTCCTAGCGAAACCCCTACAAACACATTTTATTTACAAATTATTTTAAATATTCTCTATATTATATTGTCAGCTCTTTTGATGAAGATCCTGAACAATCTGAGCATGCTGCTGGTCTGTGAGTTTATATAGAAAGCCGATAATGATCATCGCTAATGCCAAAGCAATGGCCGGATACAGAAGAAGCAGCGCTTTGATGCCAATCAGCGCCTGTGCTGTCTGGACTGCATTCGGCACATAGCCGATAATCCCCAAACCGATCCCCGAGAGAAAGCCAGACAAAGATTGAGCAAGCTTTCTTGAGAAATTGAAAAGTGAATATGTCGTTGCTTCCTTCCGTTCACCGGATTTCCATTCGCCATAGTCGATAATATCGGATACAAGAGCCCACGTGATGCCATTTGGGATACTGATTCCGATAAAGGCGATACTGGCGAGAATTGTAAACACATAAACGTTAGATGGAAGCATAAAGTTGATCAGATCCGCGGCCACACTGATGCCAAAGCCGATCATTGCCGTTCGTTTCTTTCCAAACATCTTGACGAGCTTTGGAAGGAATACGACGCCCAAAAAGGAAGAACCGATAATGATGAAGTTCATATAAGCCATTAATTCAACATTGCCCAAGTTATATTGTGCGAAATAGACGAGCATGGCGGATTTAATGTTGTATGCGGAAATTGAAAAAATCGTCATCAGGACAAGGGTTAACAGCGGTTTATTTGTAATAAATGTTTTGACGATAGATGAGAGTGTTAATTTTTCTTTGGGTGCTTCCGATATGACAATGCGCTCTTTGCAGTTGCGGTAGCAAATATAAAACCAAAACACACCGAGCGCGGCGAACAAGCCCATGACCACCGGGTAGCCGACCTTCGGATTATCAAACTTGACGAGCAGCGGCATCACGGCCACACTCGTGATAAACAAGGCGCCAAGTGATCCGATTTGGCGGAACGTTGAAATGGAGGTCCGGTCCTCAGAATTTTGAGTCATCGCTGCCCCTAATGAGCCGTACGGAATATTCACAAACGAATAGCCGATGCCCCAAATCATATAGGATGCATATGCATAAATCAGTTTTCCGGTCGTTGATACACTGGGAGACAGAAAAATAAGAACAGTAAGCACCGCAAGCACGAGGCTGCCGATTAATAGATAAGGCCTGAATTTCCCCCGTTTGCCGATGTTTTTGCGATAATCGATTGATGAGCCGACAATTGGATCTGTTATCGCTGCAAACAGCTTACTGACTAAAAAAATGCCGCCGGCCATCGCAGCGGGGATTCCCGCTACATCAGTGAAATACTTCAATAAATAAATCTGGCCGAGATCAAACATAAAACCGTTGCCAAAATCACCAAAGCCATAGGACATTTTCTCTTTCAATGAAAGCCTTTTTTCCGTTTCGACCGACACAACCTTATTTGCCAGTTCAGTTCGCATGTTCCACCTCTGTGTCTTAAGAATTTTCGGATAGTGATCCGCTCAGCGATACTGAGCGGACACTTTGTTACACGTTTGCTTTCTCTTCTTGAAATTGAAAGTAGTGTTTCGCATTGTCATAGCAAATCCCCTGAACGATGCTTCCCAGAAGCTCCATATCGCGCGGCACTTCGCCGTTTTCCACCCATTCTCCAATCAAATTGCAGACGATCCGCCTGAAATATTCGTGACGCGTATACGAAAGAAAGCTTCTGGAATCGGTGAGCATGCCGATAAAACGGCTGAAAAGGCCAACATTTGATAACGCTTTCATTTGATCGAGCATCCCGTCTTTAGTATCGTTAAACCACCAGGCTGTGCCGAATTGTATTTTTCCCGGGGTAATACCGTCCTGAAAACTGTTGATCATGCTGGCGATGACATAGTTATCATTTGGATTCAGTGAATATAAAATCGTTTTCGGCAGCTGGTTCTTCATCTCAACTGAGTTCAGCAGCTTGTATAAAGGCTTGGCAATTTCTTCATCGTTCATTGAATCATAGCCTGTATCAGGTCCAAGCCTTTTCATCATTTTTGTATTCGTGTTTCTTAAAGCGTTGATATGAAACTGCATCGCCCAATCGAGCTCCGCATACAAACCGCAAAGAAACTGAAGCGTATATGTCTTAAATTTCTTCTCATCTTCATAAGAAACCTCTGTTCCTTGTAATCTGTCAGAAAAAATCCGTCCAGCTTCTTCTTTTGTTGTTTCGGCAAATACCATTGAATCTATCGCGTGATCAGAAACTCTGCCGCCGGCTGAGTGGAAGAATCGCACTCGTTTTTCCAACGCCTTTAAAAACGCATCATAGGTTGTAATGGATATGGCGGCGGCATCTTCAAGCGCCTGCACCCACTCAGGAAAGCCTTCACGATTGATCTCAAGTCCTTTATCCGGCCGAAATCCGGGCAGCACGCTGACAGGAAAGTCTTTGTCTTCTCTTAATAATAAATGGTATTCAAGAGAATCGACAGGGTCATCCGTTGTACACACGACCTTTACATTTGATTTCACGATTAAATCCCTTGCCCCGAAGCCATCCCCTTGGAGCAGTTCATTTGTCCGTTTCCATATAGCCGGCCCGGACTTCTCGTTTAAAATCTCATAAATGCCAAAAAAACGCTGCAATTCTAAGTGAGTCCAGTTGTAGAGTGGATTGCCAATCGCCATCGGCACGGTTTTCGCCCAAGCCATAAATTTCTCCTCATCAGGCGCATCTCCGGTGATGTATGTCTCCTCAATTCCATTGGCTCTCATGATGCGCCATTTATAATGGTCACCATACAGCCAGGCTTCCGTGATGTTTTGAAATGTCTTATTTTCATAGATTTCTTTCGGACTTAAGTGGCAGTGGTAATCAATAATTGGCATGTCTTTCGCATAATTGTGATAGAGGCTGACAGCGGTTTCATTTTTCAATAAAAAGTTTTCGCCCATGAAGGGGTCCATGTCCTCACCGTCTTTCATTCTATTTCAAAATGTTAACGTTAACATTTTGATTTGTTTTTATTTTACCTTTATATTCCTCTGGGTTCAATCTCTTTTTTGAAAATAAAATGTTAACGTTGGCATATAAACAAAAAGGACATTGCCAGAAAGCACTCGGTAAGGAACGCTTTTGGCAATGTCAGATTCATTAAAAGGATTAGTAAGCCAGGCTGAAAAGTCCTTTAATGTGTGTTAAGTAGCGTACGTTACTTGCTTCTTTCATCAAGGAAGCAGGAAGACCTTTAAGCGGTGTAGAATTAGCACCAATGATGGCAACCGCGTCTTTGCGTCCAAGGCTTGCAAGTGTACCAGAGTTTACTGGCTTGAATGTTTCAAGCGTTTTGCCTTCCAGGTAAGCGAATAGGTTGTAACCGATCAGCTCACCCATTTGCCATGCGATTTGTGCAGTTGGCGGGTATGGACGGCCGTCTGCACCGAAGTAAACTGCGCTGTCTCCAGCAACGAATACATCTTCATGAGATGTAGATTGCAGGAAGTCATTTACAGTCGCGCGTCCGCGGTTCACTTCTAGACCTGATTCACCGACTAATGGGTTACCTTGTACGCCGCCAGTCCAAACAAATGTGTTGGCAACAACTTTAGATCCGTCTTTCAGATCAATTACGTTTCCTTCTACATTTGTAACAGGAAGACCTGTTAAGAACTCAACGCCGCGTTTTTCAAGGCTTGCAGTCGCACGCTCGATAAGATCATCCGGAAGAACAGGAAGGATCTTCGGACCTGCTTCAACAAGTTTCAATTTGATTTCTTTATGGTCTACGCCGTATTTTTTCGCAAGGTTCGGCATGATGTCAGCAAGCTCACCAACAAGCTCAACACCTGTTAAGCCGCCTCCGCCGATAAGGATTGTTGCATCTGCTTCGTTTTTCGTTTTAGAGTACTCGCGCACACGATCTTCAACATGTTGGAAGACTTTGTTCGCATCGGCAGCAGATTTCAATACCATGCTGTTTTCTTCAAGACCTGGGATGCCGAAGTAAGCCGTTACAGAACCAAGACCTACAACAAGCGCATCGTAAGTTAATGTAGAACCGTCAGCAAGCGCAACTTCTTTTTTATCAACAGAGAAAGAGCTTACTTCCGCAATTTTAAGATCAATGTCTTTGCCTTTGAAAAGTTTTTCTAATGGCATTGCAACCGCTTTTTCAGACACGTTGCCTGCAGCAAGGCGGTGTAATTCCGTAATGATTTGGTGAGTAGGGTATTTGTTTACCACTGTCACGCGTGCTTGTTCTTTTGTGTAATGTTTGCGAACTGTTAGAGCAGAAAGAACTCCGCCATAACCAGCGCCTAGAATGACAATATGTTTTGACATCGTATATCCTCCGTCCTTTATATCAATTTGAATCTGAGATTATTTTTGGTTTTCGCGTTCGTTCATGACTTCAAGGTAGCTGTTAGCAAAACGGAACAGCTTTTGAGCTTGAGGATCTTTCAGCATGCGAAGAAGGCCGAAAAGTCCAATTGTTTCGTTGCTTGCTTCCGCGCGGTCTTTTGCTTCAATCGCAGTCGCAGCTACTTCTTTCGCTGTTTCTTTTACAGGCTCGAGAATTTCAGTGATCGCACCGACTGTGTCGCTCTTTAACACTTCGTCAGTCGCTACAGACTGAGCGAAATCATAAGACTTCGTTAAAATATTCACTAACTCAGTCAGCTTCGGAAGCTGGTCAACTAAAACAGTCAATGATTCTTGAACTTCTGGCTTTAATAGCTGATCAATAAGATCTTGCTGGCTTTGGCTGACAGACGCATTTGTTTGATCGATTGTTTCTGGCATATCCAATTCTCCTTTACTATAAGCAGTTTGCTGATTTTTTTGGAAAGGGTAGTGCCTCTCCCTGTCTCACGCTTTTAAGGCATAAGAATAAGGATTGTGAATTCATGCACAATCATTTACAAAAATAAATGTTTACTACCCAGTTTTTCATCTTGCCATATTCAGTATTATTTTTATCTAAAAATAAACAATTGAATAAGTCAAAATCCTTTACTCTCTCTGAAAATAGCAAACACAAAAAACTCCAATTCGATTACCTTCTATATGATAACACTTTTTGAACAAAATTTGAACGTGAATTGCTTCGATTATGAAATTAATTTATATGGAGCTCATGTCATATCGTTTCTGCGACACTAGTTTTTGACAATCCAGCAATTTCCCTCCTTCACTTTACCCATATTTCCAATAGAGGCTCTCTTTTTCCTGTGATCGGATCATTCGCCGGCAACGCCGCCTGCTTAATCTGTTTGACCGCTTCCTCCCGCTCATTCGGCTTCCCCGTCTTCATATCGTACTGAACGCCACCGGGATAGGCGCCAAGGACAGTAAAATCGGGGCTTGAGCTGAGCTTTTTATGTCCGACTCCGGCTGGAATCACGACTGCGTCGCCTGATTTGAAAGGGATGGCAGCCCCTTTTTCACCCCCAAACTGAATCACAGCCTCTCCCCTAAGGGCAAACAGGACTTCATGCGTATTGCTGTGATAATGATGGTATGGAAAAACACTCCCTGACCAGCTGTTTGACCAGCCATGCCGGATGACGATCCGCTCTGCCAGTCCGGTGTCCTTAAGCGCGTTTTGATACACCACGAGCGGAAAATCAGGGTGATTCGGAATCCTGCCGTCAGCCGGAAAGAAGTATGTCTGTGTCTCTTTTTCCATCAATTTCACCTCCCTTTTTTGTCTTCCACACATAGCGGTTCGCCAAACATGATGTTTTTCTCATGATTCCATTGATCTGCATGATACCGAATAGTATAGTATAAAAAAATAATGCCAGAATGAGGGATATCATGAAAGCTATCGTTATCGGAATATTGGCTTCACTCTTTTTCGCCGTTACCTTTATATTAAACAGAGCGATGGAGTTATCAGGAGGCAGCTGGCTTTGGAGCTCTTCGCTGCGCTTTATTTTTATGGTGCCGTTTTTATGTTTGATTGTCATCATGAGAGGGACATTCACGCCTCTCTTACTAGAGATGAGGAAAAAGCCGTTTTATTGGATCAAATGGAGCTTCGTCGGCTTCGTGCTTTTTTACGCGCCGATTACATTTGCGGCTGCATACGGTCCGGGGTGGCTCATAGCCGGAACCTGGCAAATTACAATTGTAGCCGGGGTGCTCTTATCTCCTTTGTTTTATGTCAAACAAGATATGCCGGGCGCTCCGCAGCTCGTTCGCCAAAAGATTCCCCTGGTTTCACTTGGCACTTCTGTGATCATCCTGATTGGAGCGGCTCTGATTCAGCTTCAGCATGCAGAATCGCTTTCTGGGAGGATGCTGCTTTTCAGTGTGCTGCCGGTTGTCATTGCGGCTTTTGCCTATCCGTTAGGAAACAGGAGAATGCTCGAAGAATACGGAGGCCGGCTTGATACATTTCAGCGCGTGCTTGGAATGACATTGGCAAGCCTTCCATTCTGGCTTATATTAGCAGCTTACGGCTGGTGGTCAGATGGCCTTCCAACAGCAAGTCAAACCGTTCAATCCTTTATCGTTGCCGTCAGCTCAGGCATCATTGCGACGGTTTTATTTTTCTGGGCCACTGATATGGTAAGAGACAATCCGCAAAAACTCGCAGCTGTTGAAGCCACTCAATCCGGTGAAGTGATTTTCGCGCTGCTTGGTGAAATTGTTCTGCTGTCAGGCGTTTTCCCATCTCTATTATCATTTGCCGGTTTGTTCATTATAATAGCGGGGATGATGTTACATACCTTCGCTTCACAGCCGAGAAAACCGAAAAAGAAAGCACAGTCAAATCTGACTGCGTAGCATCTGCAGGAGAATGGGTGAAAGCCTGTTCTCCTTTATTTGTGCTACCAAAAGGAATCTGTTTCACGTTATAGTTAAATATAATGTCAGCCTACTTATATTGAAAGGTGATTATTGTAATGGAAGCAAACGATCAAACACAAAACATACCAGCCATCTCCTTCAGATCAGTCAGAAAAAGCTATAAACAAGATGGACAAACCTATGATGTGCTGCAGGATGTCACCGGAGACATTCAACAGGGTGCAATCGTAGCCGTTTTAGGCCCTTCCGGCTCAGGCAAAAGCACCCTCCTTTCTATGTGTAATTTAATGAGAACGCCTGACAGCGGCGAAATCAAAATATATGGAAAGGAAGTAAGAGAATGGAATGTCAATGAGCTGAGGAGAACGGCAGCCCTCGCGTTTCAATCGGCTCCCGTGCTCGACGGGACAGTGCGTGACAATTTAAGTCTTGTACAAAGGCTGCATCAATCCCAGCTGTACTCTCCTGAAAAGCTGGCTTCTCTTACAGGGCTGCCGTCAGAGCTGTTAGACAGAAGCGCCAGAGACTTATCGGGCGGGCAGCGGCAAAGACTGTCACTGGCCAGAACGCTCTCAAATCCTTCCTCCATTCTATTGTTGGACGAAATCACGTCGGCATTGGACCCGGTTTCTGCTCTTGAGATTGAAGAACTGATCAAACGTCAGCATCAAGAGAAAAAATGGACAGTCATGTGGGTCACTCATAATATGGAGCAGGCAAAACGAGTAGCCGATACCATTTGGTTTATGGCAGATGGCCGGCTGCTTGAAATCGCAGAAACCGAAACATTTTTCTCCGCTCCGCAGCATGAAGCAGCGAAAGAATTTTTGAAGGGAGGCACTCGGTAATGGATTACCTTTCTCTCTCTTTAACGATGATCTTTGTTTTGATCGCCTTGTTTTTATCAAAATCCTTTAAAGCCGGTGTAGAAAAAGACATGATCATCGCCACCATCCGGGCCGCGGTGCAGCTGCTTATCATCGGTTATGTTTTGTCGCTGATTTTTCGCGGAGACCACCCTGTTTTTATCCTGCTGATGGTGCTGTTAATGCTCGCGGTGGCGGCGCAAAATGTCATCAAGCGAAAGAAAAATACTATCGGTTCGTTTTGGAGGGTGTTTGCCGCGTTAGCAATCGTAGAAATTGTGACGCAGGGAATTCTGCTGTCTCTTCATATCATTCCGCTTACGGCACGATATGTCATTCCGATCAGCGGGATGGTCATCGGAAATTCGATGGTGCTCTCGAGTTTGTTTCTAAACCGGCTTAACTCAGAAGTCGGCGTTCGCAAAGAAGAAATTCAATTAATATTGTCACTTGGCGGCACACCGAAGCAATCCATACAGCGCATTCTTACTTCAGCGATGAAAATGAGTATGATCCCGACGCTCGAAAGCCAGAAAACACTGGGTCTTGTCCAGCTTCCCGGCATGATGACAGGCCAGATTCTAGCCGGCGCGGACCCGATTCAGGCAGTACGCTTTCAACTCTTAATCGTGTTTACAACGATGGCCTCAGCCGCGCTGACTTGTGTAATCTTAAGCGTGCTGACATACCCATCATTATTCACCGTTCATCAGCAGCTGAAGCAGAATGAATGACAGACAAAAGCCGCTTTCCGAGGGAAAAGCGGCTTTTTGTACTTGTTATTCCTTTTCTTCATAATACTTGGCCAGCTCAACAATCATCGCACCCATCCGCTCAATCTCTGGCGCAAGCAGTCTCGTAATGCCCTCTTCCCGCAGTGCTTCAGCAGTCACTTTTCCGACAGCAGCTGCGATGGCGCGTTCTTCGAATACCTTCTTCACTTCATTGATATAACCTCGCCCCTTGGCAAAATCAAACAGGGAACGAACCTGAATGGCCGTTGTAAAACAAACGGCATCGATCTCATCGTTCATCAGCTCTCGGCATAACCGCTCCACCGTTTCCTCCTCCGGCGGGATGTGCTGATAAGGCAGAATCGGCAGGACAGACGCGCCTTTTTCTTCAAGAAATGCCATGAGAGCCGGCGCTTTTTCGCCATGAAGCTGCACCATGACTGTTTTTCCTGAAAAGTCGTGAGGCTCCAAAGAACGGATTAAGCCTCTTGTTGTCCCGTCTTCATCCGAAGCTTCCGGTGTGATCCCAAGCTTTTTCAACGCAGACAGCGTTTTGTATCCCCGGCATGCCGCTTTCGCTTGGCGAATGGCCTGCAGAAACTCATCTTTCAGTCCAATTTTCTCTGCCATATCGACAAGAGTCTCCAACCCGATGCCTGTCGTGAAAATGACCCAGTCAGCTTTTTCTTCCGCAAACGTCCGCAAATCCGGCTCCACCTGCTTCTCTGCTAAGTAAACTGTACCTTGGAGAGGCCGGATGACAGGTATTCCGCCCTGTTTTTCAATGATTGTACTGATTTCTTCCGTTTTTCGTGAGCCACCGATTGCCACACGTTTTCCAAGTAACCCTTTTCCCATACCCGTTTCCTCTCCTCTTTGCATAGGCTTTTTATGTATACAAGCTTATTAAAGCTATTTTGGCGCAAACCAAGGGAGAAATCAAGATAAACCCAAACCTCTAAAATCCATTGAATACGCCGGAAGCTTGCTGTAAGATAAACAGCAGACACGTCTTGTAACGGAGGGACGACATGGAAACAAAAAAAGAAGAATATGAAACAAAAGGCTACGATACATCGATCGTTTACGAATTCAATGAATATCCGGACGCCCGCAGCGGGCGCTGCGACAACTGTGATTACACACTGTTCAAAAGCTCTGTAAAAGGCGGAAAATTTCTTAGAGAATGCCGGAGATGCGGGATGAAAAAAAATATTTAAACAGAAAACCGAAATCAAATTGATTTCGGTTTTTATGTTTTTACTGCGGGACAGCGGATTTTTTCATAAACGCTTCAATCTCAGCTGCCGCACGCTCCGCTCCGCCAGCTTCTTTTACATCCTTTTGCATATTCTTGACGCGGCTGAGCAGCTCTTGATCACTGGATACAGCCTGAACCGCTTCCTGCAGGCTGGAAACAGTCACTTCCTCTTTCGGCAAATAAACGCCAAGGCCTAATTCATCAACCCGATTTGCAGTGAGCTCTTGCTCATACATTTGCGGAATGACGACAAGCGGCACACCTGCGTTCATCGCTTCCATCGTACTGTTCATCCCGCCATGAGAGATGAACAAATCAGCTTTCTCTAACACCTCAAGCTGCGGCACACTTTGGCGAATGGTAAAGTTAGCAGGAATATCCTCCAAGCTTGCTGGATCAATCGTTTTCCCAACCGACATGATCACTTGCCATGAAGAATCCCGAAATGCCTTGATGCACATCTTGTAAAATTCCGGCCATGCGTTAAACGCCGTACCCAAAGAAATCAGCATAAGCGGGCGATCATCCTTGTCAATCAACAGGCCTTCTTGTTCCTTTCGTTCTCCGAGAGAGGGGCCGACAAAACAGAAACGGTCATCGAACGTCTCATGCTGAATCTGAAAAGACTTCGGCATAAAGACAATATTTAATGCTTCCGGCACAGCTAACTGTTCAAATGAAACAGCCGGCAACTTCTCTTGCTCCAAGTAGGCTTTAAATTCAGCCTCTGCTTCTTTTATTTTCTTCAGCATGTCTTCATTTCCTAACTGAAAGGATTCATTTTGGGCATATGACGAACAGAGCTTAATGACCGGAACATTAAGCTTTTCAGCAAACAATTTACCAGCCAGCGCAACAAAGTCATAGATGATCAGATCAGGCTGATCACCCTTATATAACTCCTCAAGCTGCGGCAGAATGCTGAGTGATTCTTTCAAAAGGCTGAGGGGCGCGTCATTCTTTTCCATCATCTCCCTGATTTGCTTAGGATCAATATTCAAGGATGTATGATAGATCAATGCTTCTCCACCGGCTTGCTGAACAGCGGGCGCAAACTCCTCAGTCGTCGCGTACGTGACACGGTGCCCTTTCTCACAAAGCTTCTCTACTAAAGCAAGCGTAGGATTGACATGTCCGTACGCCGGGATATTGATCATCGAAATATGGTACTTTTTCATGAATCTCCAGTCTCCTTATCTATTACATTTTCACACGGAAGCTCTTTAATCCGTATATCACACTGTTTTCAATCGGAGTGATACTGACGCACTCCATTTGAGGAAAAGCAGAAATCAAAGACGTTAACGCGATATTTGCTTCAAGACGGGCAAGCGGAGCCCCAAGGCAAAAATGGATGCCATGGCCAAACGCAATATGCGGATTGGGATGGCGGCGGATATCAAACATGTGCGGCCTGTCAAACTTCACTTCATCACGATTTGCCGATGCCACAAACGCCAAAACCATATCACCTTCTTTAATCAGGTGCCCCCCGATTTCCGTATCCCGCTTGGCAATGCGTCTCAAAACCGGGGCGGGCGCTCTGAAACGTAAGGCTTCCTCGACTGCCTGAGGCATCAGTTCAGGATGGCTGCGCAGTTCCTCGTAAACGCCTGGCGTTTCTAATATGCTGTACATCGCATTTGAAATCAGGTTTGTAGTGGTTTCATTTCCGGCCACCAGCAGCAGCGTGCAAAACGGAATCAGCTCTTCACCGGACAGCTTCTCGCCTGTTTCTTCCGCTTTCACTAAAATAGAAATAATATCCTGTGCCGGTTTGTTTCGCTTTTCTTCTATGATGCCGGCAAAAAACGCAGCCAGTTCTTCCTCACACTTATCTCGTTCTTCCAAAAAGGCTTTTTCAGCTTCTTCACTTTTATCCTTCGGTGTACTGACCAGAAGATCAGACCATGCTTTAAACTGATCCATATGCGCTGAAGGCACTCCTAGCAGCTCAGATATCACAATAACCGGAAGCGGGTATGAAAAATCGTGAACAAGGTCAAACTCACTGCGCCCCTGACATTTTTGAATCAGTTCATCTGTGATTTCTTGAATTCTCGGTTCCCATTGCTTCATCACGCGCGGAGTAAAGGCTTTATTCACGACTGAACGGATTTTTGTATGCTTCGGCGGGTCCATGTTAATGATGGAATTTCCAATAGAGCTTGTCTGCTGCGGCATGTAACTGGAAAACAGCTCTTTATCCCCAACAACTTTTTTGACATCATCATAAAGAAAAACGCTCCACACTTGATTTTCTTCATCAAAGGAAACAGGCGCATCCTTTCTCATCGATTCGTACCATGGAAACGGATGATACGCATCCTGTTTGTTTTTCCCATTGAGCAGCGCTCGCTGCAAGGCTTGCCGGCGGTTTAACACATTCATGTACGGTCACTCCCCTTGAAAGAATTCAGCAATTAATGTTCCACTTCACCTCCCGCTTTCGAAAAAGAGAGGGACTACCACAAATAATTAAATTGATAACAGCAGGCAGGCGATCACGATGTTCGATGCAGGCATCATATATTCCCCCTCGAATTTCGTTCATCTTACCATAATCTTTCAATTTTTTTCTATTCTGCACTGCTGTTTTGGCTCACAACGTGACCTTAGGCATAAGCACGCAAATCCAATATGGATTCAATTGCACCGCTCCGCTCAAAAAACGTCTCTGTTTTCAACCAAATGCACTAACTCCAAAAATGACTTTCCCATTATGTAAAATAATTTGGTTCTATGATTAAATAGAAGGTAAAAGATGAAGGAGAGAACAACGTGGCAGCACAGACTGATTACAAAAAACAAGTTGTCGGAATCCTACTTTCACTTGCATTCGTACTCTTTGTGTTCTCTTTTTCTGAGAGACATGAAAAACCGCTTGTTGAGGGAAAAAAACAGGAAAACTGGCATACTGTCGTCGACAAAGCCTCTGTTAAAATTTATGGCAGCAGATTAGTTGAAGAAAACAAATTAAAGCAAAAACTCGGCCATAAACAAGCCGATTCTATTTTGACCCTTCTGAAACTCGCCAACGAAAAACACATTACATTATAAAAAAGAAAGAGCCCATAGGCTCTTTCTTTTTTAGTCAAATATCGTTTTCTTGTCCGGATGGCGCAAAAAGTCAAACAGCATGCTAAGCTGTGAGGGTGTGTTTCGTTTTGGAGAGAGCGGCGGGAGTCTGTCTTCCGGAAAAAAAGCGGCATGATTCGTCTCGATCCCTGTTTCCCCCAGCCCACCCGTCATGCTGCATGCAATGAAGATTTTATAATAGTGATAAGGCTGAGGGGGATGAGAGTGCTTATGGCTGTCTAGCACGGCCAGCAATCGAGACGGCTCTGTATCGTACCCCGACTCTTCTTTGATTTCCTTGACGACGTTTTCAGCCGGCGATAAACCAATCTCGCAAAATCCGCCCGGCAGCGACCACAGCTCATCATGCTTCTCCCGGACAAGCAAAATCTGATTCTCTCGGAATACTGCGCCACGCACATCCGCTTTCGGTGTTGGATAGCCGCTCTCCCCACTCCATAAATCAGTGATAACTTCAATGTCCGTCTGTGAGTAATCCGCCATCATTTCTGCACTGAGCTTCATTAGCTCTTCGTACCTCTCCCTGTCGTACACATCCTTGGAAAAAGCAAGCCCAGCCTGTGCAATCGCTTGAATCCGCTGTGCCCGTTCCAGCCATTTGGTTTGCACTTTTATCACTCTCCCCTTCACATTATTTGTCACTATAAAAAAAGCACGCTTCTTCCCTGATGAAAACGTGCTTTTTTTTAATGCTATTTTTCTAATTTTATCAAATAATCTATATTGTATTTTGCGCTTTCTTCAATTCTATCACTTCCAGTATCTATTAAAAAAGGGTTATACACTAATGTGTAATTTTTCTGTTCCCCTTTGGGTATTACATAACTAACTACTCCTGTCACCTTTTTTCCTGACGCCAGATTCCCCCCCAAAAACATTTTTCCTTTATCCTCCAATGAAATGACTGAGCGAACTGATTTATTCTTCTTGTCTTTCAGATCTAATCCTAATCGGTTGTATTCCATTGAACCTTTTCCAACGTATTCTAGGGTCACTTCTATAATTAACCGCTCTTCATTATCTTTTACAGTTTTTGTTTTATCATAGTCTTTTCCACCCAAATCTCCATATTGGCCCTTCTGTTCACGATCCACTTTATTCACCGTGAAATTAATATCATTTACTTTAATTGTTTCTCCTATTTTATGTATTTGATCATCTTTTTTGGTCTTCGGCTCACCGCCTTTTTTCAATTCCTTATCAAGTTCCTTTTCAAGCTCTTCTTGCGATTTTTTCTCTTTCGGTTTTTCCTTCTCTGACGCATCGCTCGATTGGCTGCACGCTGAAAGCGCTAACCCGATCGTCAAGACAAATAATAGTAATAAGACTTTTTTCATGATTGTTCCCCCATCTAAAGTAATCGATTTCTATTATAATCAGATTTTTCCTTTTCTTAACAGGTAAGAAAGTAACGATTATTTCTATCTCATTCATCACAATCTTACTTCTTCCTAGTATTTGAATATTTTTTACTAGTCCATTAGACCTTTTCATCAAAAAAACCCGAGCTGGCTGAAGCCGGCTCGGGTAGGAGGTCAATCTCGCTTGTTCATTCCTCTTTTCTCTCGAGGTTCCTGATGATGTTTTTGGTGTTCCGGAGGCTGCGTCGTGCGTTCCAGCTCCTTTGTATCTTGTCCCATTCCTTTTAAAAAGGAAAAGAGCAGTGTAATTGATTTGTTGATTTCTGGGTCTTTTAGCGAGCGGATAATATCAAAATAACCTGTCTTTTCTTCGCTGTTTTTCTGCTCTACCGCACTTGCCACACCCGCATTCACTTTCAAAATGAGAGGCTCCAGCTGCTTCACGTCCAGCATGCCGAGTGTTCCAAACAGAAGAAGCAGATTTTTCAGCGTGTTGGCCGTTTCCTCTGTATCTGCTTTTTTCACCAGAATATCAAGAACTTTATCCCCTTGGCCAAAAAGGCCGCGGAGCAACGGCAGGACCCCGCGCTCGTTCATATGGCCCAGCATATGCAATGTTTCGAGAATCGCTTCTTTGTGATCAACTAGAGCATCTTCAATTTCCCGCAAATCACGCTTTCGCTGATCCTCCTCGGTTACCTCGATTTTCTGGATTTGTTTAATCGCTTTAGCCATTATGGCCCATCCCCCTTTTCACGGCGTCACCAGGGAAAATATAATCCTTCCGCGCCCATTTCTTTTGAACCTGCACACCGATTTGCGGCTGCGGATTGCCGTTGCGGTGGTTGATCTTAGGCAGCGGGCTGATTCCGTCGTGCTTCAAAATTTCCATCTTGGCCGATGTTTCTTTGTAAGCAGGCGTATCGGTATCCTTATCGGCATGGCTGCCTGTTAACAGGTTGATCGCCGCTTCCCCTGAATCGTTCATTGGCAGATATACTTCCTTCCCTTTGACTCGATCAGTAATCAGGCACTTCACTTTGACATTTCCGAAAGGCGATGTGAGTCTGACGAGGGTTCCGTCCTGAATCCCTCGTTCTGCCGCAAACTCAGGAGAAATTTCTAAGAACACTTTCGGTGTTTTCTCCGAAATCCCTTTTGATTTGTAAGTCAGGTTCCCTTCGTGGAAATGCTCTAAAAGCCGCCCATTGTTGACATGGATATCATATTCCTCACCGAATTCCTCAGGCTCTGTCCACTGGACAGGGTAGAGAATGGCCTTGCCGTCCGGGAAAGGGAAGCGCTCTGTAAAGAGTAAAGGCGAATCCTTTCCATCAGCGTTTACAGGCCATTGCAGGGAATTATAGCCCTCAAGACGTTCATAGGTGACACCGGCATAAATCGGCGACAGCTTGGCTGCTTCCTCCATAATGTCTGCAGGATGCTCATAGAGCCAGTCGGCGCCAAGCTTATTGGCAACCTCCATAATAATCTGCCAATCCGGCTTTGATTCACCCAGCGGTTCAAATACCTGATACAAACGCTGAATCCGGCGTTCTGTGTTTGTAAACGTTCCTTCTTTTTCAAGGCTTGGGCTCGCAGGAAGAACCACATCAGCAAACTCCGCTGTACGTGAAAGGAAAATGTCCTGCACCACAAAGAAATCAAGCTTTTCATATGCAGCGTGTACATGATTGATATTGGAATCCACCAGGCCCATTTCTTCACCTTTTACATACATCGCTTTCAACTGTCCGGAATGGATTTTTTCAATCATTTCGTGGTTGGTCATACCCGGCTCCTTCGGCAGCGGCACACCCCACACACGCTCGTATTTTTGGCGGACTTGTTCATCCGTCACTTTTTCATAGCCTGGCATTCTGTCAGGCATACTCCCGAAGTCACTTGCTCCCTGCACGTTATTATGGCCGCGCAATGGGTAAGAACCTGCTCCCGGTTTTCCGTAGTTTCCTGTCACAAGCAGCAGGTTAGAGATCGCCGTGCTCGTGTCGCTTCCTCCAATGTGCTGCGTCACGCCCATCGCCCACAATGCGCACAAACTGTCAGCTTGCCCGATCATCTCTGCCATTTGGATAAGGGTTTCTTGATCAATCCCGGTTTTCTCCTCAGCATATTCAAGTGTGTACGGCGCGAGGCTTTTTACATATTCATCCCGTCCGTTCACTCTTTCTCTCAAAAATCGTTCATCGGCCTTGCCGTTTTCTATTAAATATTTGGCAATCGCATTCAGCCAGACGATATCCGATCCGGCACGCGGCTGGACAAATAAATCGGAGCGTTCTGCCATTTCGTGTTTTCTGATATCCGCGACGATCACTTTCTGCCCTCTCAGCTTATGAGCCCGTTTAATGCGAGTGGATAAGACTGGATGTGACTCAGACGTGTTCGAACCGATAATCAAAACAAGGTCCGCTTGCGCGATATCTGTAATTGATCCTGAATCACCGCCATAGCCGACTGTCCGGAACAGGCCGGCAGTCGCAGGAGATTGGCAATAGCGAGAGCAGTTGTCCACATTATTTGTGCCAATGACCCCTCTGGCCAGCTTTTGCATAAGATAGGATTCTTCATTTGTACATTTAGAAGATGTAATAAAAGCGAGAGAATCCGGGCCAAATGCGTCTTTTAATTCAGTGAACTTGCTGGCGATCAGCGATAACGCCTCCTCCCACTCTGCTTCACGGAAATGGTCGCCTTCCCGGATCAGCGGCTTTGTCAGGCGTTCTTCGCTGTTGACGAAATCCCAGCCGAACTTGCCTTTCACACAAGTAGAAATGCCGTTGGCTGGCGCTTCCTCCTGCGGCTCTACTTTCAGAATGTCTCTGCCCTTTGTCCAGACATCAAAGCTGCAGCCGACGCCGCAATACGTGCAGACGGTTTTCGTTTTTTTGATTCGTTCATCACGCATGGCCGATTCCATATCAGAAATCGCGAGAATCGAGCCGTAGCCTGTCTCTACGCCTTTCGTGATCTCGATCATCGGTCGCAGCGTTTCGTTATTGATGCCTGTTAAATATCCTGCTTCCCCTTCCATTCCTTTTTCCATCATCGCGTTGCACGGACAGACTGTTGAACAATGGCCGCATGACACACATGACGACTCATTGATCGGCACGTCGTTATCCCAAATGACGCGCGGGCGTTTCCGCTCCCAGTCAATGGTCAGCGTTTCAGTTACCTGAACGTCCTGGCATGCCTCAACACAGCGTCCGCACAAAATACATTGATCTGGATCATACCGATAAAACGGATGGGATTCATCCTTATGGTATGGCTTGTGATCAAACGGAATGCTTTGGTGATTGATTTTCATTTCCTTCACCGTATTATGTATTTCGCATCCCCCATTGTTGTAATCGCAAACTGTACAATAAAGCTCATGATTATATAAAATCTTGTCCATCCCGATGACCTGCGCTTTTTTCACGTCAGGTGAGAGCGTATCAATGATATCCCCATCCTTTAATTCAGCGGAGCACGACCTCTTCAGCTCACCATTGATGCTGACGATGCACGTATCACATGTCTCAATCGGCCCTAAGCTTGGATGATAGCAAACTTGCGGCACTTCAATCGAGCTGTTATTCAAAAGCTGCAGCACCGTCTGTTCCTCGGACGCTTCCATTTCAACGCCGTTTATTGTGATTTTTTTCTTGCCAGGCATCTCCATTCCCCTTTCTTGCTTTATATACCGAATTACCTATTTCAGTTCCCTTACAACAACTCAATAAAACATACAAAGCGCACTCACATGTTTTATTGCACTAACACCGGGAAACGGGATAGTAGATCAATAAGGAGGGATCAACATGAAAAAGACAATGTCTGCTATTACCGCTGCGGCAGCAGTAACAAGCTGTTTTACCGGCTTTGGGGCTGCGTCCTTTTCAGCACCGGCAAAGGCCGCAGCTCAAACAAACACACTCTCAGAAAACACGAATCAATCAGCCGCCGAGCTTGTCAAAAACCTCTATAACACCGCCTATAAAGGGGAAATGCCTCAGCAGGCGCAAGGCCTTACCATTAACAAAAGCACAAAAGGGGATGTCCACGCTGCGTTTGGGGAACCGGAAAGACCAGTCGGGGGAGACAATCGATTTGATTTATATCACTGGAATATGGGACAGCCGGGCTACGGATTTTCCTATCATAAAGACATGACAATTTCAGAAATCCGCTACTTTGGAACCGGTGTGGAACGTCAGCTGAATTTAGACGGAGTTACGCCGGAAGTGCTGCAGAAGCAATTAGGACCAGCAAATCGGGTGTTAACCGTCCCGTTTACCGATGAAATCGATTATGTATATGATACAGGCCGCTATGAACTCCATTTTGTAATAGGCACAGATCAGACAGCCGACCATGTAAACCTAAAAGCAAAATAAACACCCTATGCGGCTATTCAGCCGCTTTTTTAGTGGACAAATAAAAGCTATATTCCTTACAATACAGGGAGATGAAAAAGAGACGGGGTATCAATTCGCAATGAAGCGAAATCGTTGGATATATGCAGTTTTCACCATACTGATTATTGGGCTGGGGCTTGGATCCAGAGCATTCTCCAGTGTTCTTCCTGATACCCTCAATACTTATCTGGGAGACTCGTTGTGGGCCGCCATGATCTTCACGGGATGTGGATTTCTATTTCGGAAGCTGAAGACAATGATAACGGGCATTATCAGTCTTTCTTTCTGTTTTGTCATTGAATTCAGCCAGCTCTATCATGCCGAATGGATCGACCAGATTAGGGATACTTCTCTTGGCGGACTTGTACTGGGGTACGGTTTTTTATGGAGCGATATCGAAGCATATACAATCGGAATTGCCGCCTGTGCCGCCATAGAACTGCTGGTTTTGGGAATCAAAAAGCGCCGCTGTATGTGACGCTTTTTTTCATTTGGAAAACAAACCGCACTGAGAAAGAATGGTCTTCGCATCCAAACGCGTGGCCTCGCTTATCGTCATGTGATGTTGATTCATAAATGACTGAACGGCATGATAGCCAACTGCATAACCTGCAAAAGCCGATAAACCAGCAGGCTTAAAGCCTTGATCGTTAGCAATTGGATCACCAAACATATAACGGCTGACTTCCGAAAATCCTTTCACATCCAGCACCTCATTAATCACATCAATGGAATATTGCAAATCCTCATGATCAAAACGAGTTACCCAAGGGCCCAATCGTTCCGTACCAAACAGCTCTCTGGCGAATGATTCCGCCAATCCTTCAATCACAAGATAATCCCCGACACTTACAGAGCCATGATGAAAATCTATATACGAAAACCGCACATTATGATGAAACTCATGAGCAATAATGGAAGGAATCCTTGGCAGGTTATAACTGTTCGGATTAATCCATACATGAATAAAGCCCGGTATCCCGCCAAACCCGCAGTAGCCTTTTTGCAGCTGAAGCTTATTTGGATCAGCGATATAAAGGCCGAATTTGATCTCCTTTGCATTCACCCGCAGCTGTTCGCGCTCAGCAAAAAATATGCATTGCCGAAGTGCAGATTCAGCTGTCTCTGAAACATGTGATTCTTTCAGTATTTGCAGTGCTTTCTGCCCGCTTTCAGCATCACGGACATCCAAATAGCCCAGCATTTTCGCAGCCATGATCACATCATAGCCGTTTGGCTTCTTCGCTTTCAGCGGAACTTGGATGGCGGTCCGCATCTTTTCAAACGGCCTCATCATCGTATACCGAAATTCATCCTTTCTTTTCTGTTCTTCCATTGAAAACAGCTTTCCGTATTGCTCAAAGGTCTTTTCCATTACTAGATTCATCCTGATTCCCTCCTTGTCAAAAACATACGATATGCCGCAGCGTAAGGGTCAACAGCGAAAATTAAGCCATTTTTCACTGTAAAATGATACAAAGCGGCCGATAGGTAAGGCATAGGAGGTGGAACGATGGATATTCCTGCTTTATCAGTTGCAATGCATCAAGCATCCCTTGCCCAGAATGTTAATATCGCTTTAACGAAAAAAATGCTGGACACCGCCCAGCAAAATGCCGATCAAACCTTAAAGATGATTCAGCATCCGACTCTCGGACAAACCATTGATGTAAAAGCTTAACCTCACACCAAAGGCGGCCAATAACTCCATCCTCCCGGCCGCCTTTATTGTTCACAAAAAAGCATGCATGTTTTGATTGTTCCTCCGTATGATTTATTGTTTGCCATATTAAGGAGGTCATAAAGGATATGAAAAGACTGTTTACGAAGGCTTCATTGGTGTTATTCGCAGTAGTATTTGTTTTTGCCGTCAAAGGAGTACCCGCCAATGCGGAAACCCATGCCTACGATGGAAAAAGCCCTTATTACAATGATTGTGCGTCCACCGGCTCTACAAAAAAATCCTCAAACTTAGTGAATGCCAGCAATCAAGTCATCGGAGTAGTCGAGCTTAAATTCAGCAGTACATGTAAAACGGCTTGGGCAAAAATCACGATGAATAATACATTGACGTCTGGCTTTGAAGCAAATGCGGAGATTACCCGAAACACGGACGGAAAGAGATATAATTGTGATTCTGCAGGCGGCAATGGAAAAGCGGTGGCCGGCCAAAAGTCTTGCTATACACCGATGGTATATGATTTAGATCCAAGGACTTCTTACGCTTTCGGCAAGTATTCAGGGCCAAACTTAAATGTTTGGGCCACCACAGGCTCTTATTAAATAGAAAAAAGGCTGTCCGTACGGACAGCCTTTTTTAATTTATTTCGCTTCTCTTTGTTTTTTAACCTCTTCAAGCTGAGAAACTGTCACCAATTGATAGCCTTGATCGGTGAGCTTTTTTATAATTTCATCGGCCGCATCAGCAGAGGTGCGGTAAATATCGTGAATCAAAATGGTTCTTCCATCTCCCGCCTGATTCATGACACGGTCAACAATTGTTTTTTTGTTACGGTCTTTCCAATCTTCCGGGTCAACATCCCATAACGCAACATCCATTTTCATTTGACTCCGCAGTTCATCATTAATGCCGCCGTATGGGGGTCTTACAAGCGTCGGACGGTATCCGCTTATTTTTTCAATGATGTCTTGCGTATCATTGATCTGCTTTAAAGCTTCTTTCACTGAAAGCCTTGTGAGAAGCGGATGGCTCCATGAATGGTTCCCCACCTCATTTCCTTCTTTCAGCATTCTTATTAGCGTTTCCGGATAATATTGAACCCTGCTCCCCAAAACAAAAAACGTGGCATGACCCTTATATTTCTTCAAGGAGTCTAGAATCTGATTTGTTGTCGCAGGATTCGGGCCGTCGTCGAAAGTAAGCGCAATGACTTTTTGATTTGGATCAACCGTTTCCTCTTTGGGTAAAGAAATCACTTCATGCTTCGGCTTTTGTTCTTTGATTTTATTTTTATTTTTTGCTTTATCAATATATTGTTCTTTCAGAATGTCTTTCAAAAGACTTTTCTTAATGGCAATCGATTGCTCTCCAAGATAGCCTGCTGCAACCTGATATGTGTCAAAGTAAAGTTCGATATAATCCTCCTTGATGGCAAAGCGGCTGAAATTTTCTTTTTTCGGAGCCGTCCCTTCCTTTAACAGTGCATCGTCCGCGGCAATGTCCTTATTCTTTTTCAGCTCGTGATAAGCGATTAACGAAAGCTTATGTAAGTAGTCAGCGTCCTCTTTGAAAATATCATCAATGGAAAGAAACGCTTGTTTACTAAAATCATAGTTAAACGTTTTTTTCACGGTTTGCCCGTGTGCCCCGCCGATGTATTTATATTCATTAAATACAATCGCCACTGTCTGTTTGGCATAATGGACAATTTTATAATCAACATTTAATTCGTTGCGTTTTGTCGTATGCTCTTGGTCAACGTCTTTTGTTTCCTTTTGAAATTGACGAACCTCTTTTTCTGCGAATCTTTTTAATGCCGAATCCATTTTTTCATTTTTGAAAACGGGATAGTTAACCGCGTAATTAAAAGTTTTCCCGTCATTCACAAGCGTTGCGATCTCAACATTCCCATATTGAGAATCAGTTCTTACTTTATTCATGACCGTTTCTTTTTTCAATGAATGATTATGGAAAAAGCCGATAAGGCCCACCACACATACAACTGCTATTAATACATGAAACCATTTGATTCTTTTTGCCAACAACAAAAACTCCTTCTTTCGTAGCCATTTCGATTTACTCTTCATCAGTTGGAACTGTATCTATTTAGAAATGTTTTTGTAACATTGTAGTAACATTTATTTCACATTTGTAATACTATGAGATTTAGAAGTTCATGTCAATCCTTTTTAAGGAATTTCATCATAAAAAAAACCGAATTTCATGAATGTACATACACCCAACTTAAGCATCAGGAATATGGTAAAAGGAATAAAAAAAGCTAGGGAGGTTTTCCTCTTGGATTACCCTTTGAATGAACAGTCATTTGAACAAATTACCCCTTATGATGAAAGACAGCCTTATTATTATCCGCGTCCGAGACCGCCATTTTATCCGCCTTATTATTATCCAAGACCGTATTATCCGTTCTACCCGTTTTATCCGCGCCCGCCTTATTACTACCCGCGCCCGCGACCGCCTTACTACCCTTGGCACGGTTACGGCGGCGGTTATGGCGGAGGATATGGCGGAGGTTACGGTTACTAGTCGCCGCATATCAAAATGGGGGCAGTCGAGCTCCCCATTTTTTTGTTTTAAAAATGACAATATCATGACAAATATAGGAAATAATTGTGATTCTGTCCCCCTCTTGTTACGATAACAAAAGCATGCAGTTTTGGGGGAGGCGTCTATTTTTGGAGAATACAAGAGATTCTGCAGCCATATCTGAAACAAAATACATAAAAGCTTCGAACCGGGTAACCATTTACGATTTTATCAAACTTGCAAAGCCGGGCATTATCATATCAAACTCGATAGCAGCCTTCGGCGGGTTTTGGATCGCGTTTGCAAGCGCAGAAAAAACGTTAACCGGCTTGGCTTTTTTGATGACAATGGTAACAGCAATGTTGGGAACCGCGTTTGTGATGGCTTCCGGCACTGTCTATAACAACTATTTTGATCGGCATATGGACGCAAAAATGGCACGCACTCGCAGCAGGGCCTCGGTCACAGGGAAAATGCCGCCAGCCATGATCTTAACATATGGCTCTGTTTTAGGGATCGCAGGCCTTGCCATGCTTTATTCCCTCAATCCATTAACGGCCTATCTCGGACTGGCCGCCTTTATTTTTTATGCGATCATCTATACGGTATGGGTGAAACGAACGTCTGTGTGGAGCACATTTGTCGGGAGCTTCCCAGGAGCTGCGCCGCCATTGATGGGGTATTGTGCCGTAACCGGTGACTTCAGTATGACAGCAGTGCTGTTGTACACGATTATGTTTCTGTGGCAGCCGCCGCATTTTTGGGCGATTGGGATAAGACGCAAAGAGGAATATCGTGCCGCTGGCGTTCCGCTCTTGCCAGTAGTCAAAGGCAACCATGTAACTAAAATAAAAATGATGCAATATATTGCCGTCCTGGTGCCGGTCACGCTATTATTTCCTTTCTCTCTCGGCACCGGCCATATAAGCCCATTTTATTTCTTAGCCGCCTTGGTTCTCGGAGGCATATGGATCAAAAAAAGCATCAAAGGATTCAAAACAGACGATGACGTGAAGTGGGCAAAGGATATGTTTGTCTACTCGCTTATTTATTTTTGCTTGCTGTTCTTCATCATGATGATCGATTCATTTATGATGTTTCTAATCAGATGATGCAAAAAGAGCCACACATTAATGTGACTCTTTTTTGTTTGGAAAAACAGCATCTAATAGAAATGTCACGGCAAAAAACACAGCCATGCAAATCAAAAATCGTATAATCTCACTCAAAATCCAGCTATCAGCTATGCGCATACCATCGGTTTCTCGGAGGGTTGCGCATATTGAAAAAATCATGAGTATGTTTTTTAGGGTTTCTTTGTTCATAAAATACCATCGCTTTCTCGATAGGATGACTTAAAGGCAATGAGATAAGTCATCAAGATATAAAATGTGTCGCATCGTTGCATGTTTTGATTGAAAGAAATCATTGTTTTTTTGCCAGCCAATTGTAAAGCTCAGGCAAACAGATGAAAACCGTTTCTGTGAAAAAGCAGATCTAATCGAATGCTTCTATACTCTCTCCACAAATAAAAAATGCTAAGAAATACATTTGTTTCTCTAATCTATAAACCCGCACTCTTTTTCCATCATCAGGTATTATAAGCCAAAAACAAACAAAAAAATAGACTTGCGTTTAAGTTGTATGAAAGTGAAATTGCAAGAATAACCCATACGGTGGTAATATATTGTTTGATTTTCCCATATTCATAGATTTGGAGGTCATACAAAAGTGAAGGGAATATTTTTAGTTGTTCAGCTTGGATTTTCTATTATGGTATTTCTGTTTTTAGCTGCTGTTAATTGGTATCAAGGAAGCGAGCTTGTTTCAGATCGATTTGATTGGAACTATACTGCTAAACTCTCAAAACTGCTAAATGGAATTGATGCCGTCAGCAGCCCACAGCTTGATTTTTTCATCTATTCCGCTAAACACTACCCTGTTATGAGTGCGTTAATGATCATCTCCTTCTTATATGTTCTGGCCGCTCTTTTTTTACTTATATACTCAGTCAAATGCAATAAGCAAGAGATTCATTTGGACTGCTGACCCGGTAAAATCCGTTTTTATAGCCCTTTAACTCTTCAAGATGTTCCTGTGTTTAGTGAGGCAGACCTTAACCTAGGTTTTCGGAACTTCTCGCTCCATTTTACGTATACCTTAATAGGAGGGATCAAACGATGAAAGAATATGAATTCGTAAGAGTTGAGCTGAGCACGATGAGAAGAAGGCCTAAAGAAGACTACCAGCAAATCATCCATGATTATGCGAAAAGAGGCTGGAGATTCGTTCAGATTTTCGCTCCCAGTATAGATGGGTATGGGGCAGCTGCTTATTTTGAAATCATATTTGAAAGGGATGCGGAAAAAGCTTAATCGATATGACTAAGCTTTTTCGTTCCCCTATATCTGCATCTATACAATTTCTGCAAATGCGGCATCACATGATCTGGCTAAATCTTGTGGCGCCAACTTTAGCTGCATACCGATTTTCCCTGCACTGACAATAATAAAATCAAGCGTTTCTGCAGATGCATCAATATAGGTCGGGAACATTTTTTTCATGCCAATTGGCGAGCAGCCGCCGCGAAGATAGCCAGTTACCGCTAACAGCTCCTTCATTGCAATCATTTCTATTTTCTTTTCCCCTGTCACCTTTGCTGCCTTTTTTACATCTAACTCTTCTGCAACGGGTACAACAAAGACATAATAATGATTTGTTCCTGCTGCTGCAACCAACGTTTTATATACATATTTCACAGGATAACCGATTTTTTCCGCAACAGAGATGCCATCTACCGGCTGGCCGTCTGTTTTATACCCTAATACCTCATAAGAGATGTTCTGCTGTTCTATCAGACGAACCGCATTTGTTTTTGCCATTTTTTTCACCCACTATCAAAATGATGTATGTCTAACTTCTTGCAGTAATATGTAAATTCTATCATCCTAACCTGCATTTTCAAGGTTACTAGCATTGAATCAACGAAAGGACAAATTGATTTCCTTGGACGCCTATAGCCCATTATTAGACTACATGGAACAAAACAGGAATGAACAAATAACTCTCACATACAATTTGTATGAATGGAAAATAAAGGAGTGGTTGCTTTGTATCATTACTTTTATGGCCCTGCGTTAATTCCTTACTTTTCACATACTCATAACCCTCAAAGAAGTCCAGACTTCTCAGAAAGACAGCGAAGAAGAGAAATCACATTGACTGTAGATGGCTTTGTCCCCCCATCTTCCACCGAAGATCTTGGAGACGGCTTTTATTCTTACGCATGGACGAACCAACAGGTCATCAATCCAGGTGAATACTTAGTTTGTCATCTTGAAGGAAGAGATATCAACGTGATAAATGGTGGATTCACTCCGCGCGATACTGCTCCATTGTATGCGGTAGCAAGCTTTCCAAGACGAAGAAACCAATGGGTCATTATCATTCATAATCCTGTGCAAACCCAAAGAGCCATATCGCTTTATTTGATTGCGAAAAGGTAGCACAACATGTTATCAGAAACCCTGCATTCAGGAACAGAAAAACGGGTAGGGACACATTAACATCGGTATTTTCCTACCCGTTTTTGGTCTGGGCAAACTCTTACCTGTCACTCTTTCAATTCCCCTCAATTTCTTCATCTTTCTCTACTGCCAAGGTATCAGAGAAAATTGTTATATGTTATCATTATTCCCAGTAAAAAGAAAAGAGGATTAGATATATGGTTCTCCTTGAGACGAATCGATTACGATTAAAAACGATTGATATTCCCCTTCTTGACGCCGCGTCTAAACAAGATCATCAGGCTATCAAAGACTTAGGTTATGAAACAAATGGTGAATGGCCAAATTCTGATTTTTTTGAAGCGATACCTTATTTCCGCGAGATTTTAGTCAAAAACAATGGAACAAAAGGATTTGATTCATGGATTATTGTAAAGAAGGACAGCCATGAAATTGTTGGGGGAACTGGATTTTTAGGTGACCCAGACGAAAATGGCATGATTGAAATCGGTTTTGCAACAAATAAAAGTCATCGCCGCAAAGGTTATTGTGTGGAAGCCGCCCAAAAACTAATAAAATGGGCATTAAGCCAAGAAACAGTAAACCGGATCACCGCAAGATGCGAACATGATAATCTAGGCTCACAAAAAACCTTGGAGAAGTTAGGGTTTATATTGAATCATAAATCAGCGGATTATAAACATTGGATATATGTTACAAAGTAGAGTCCTTAATTACAAAAGCAGGCACTGCGCCTGCTTTTGTTTGGATTATTTACCTCTGTGCTTCTTTTTCGCTTTTTGCTTTTTGAGCATATACCTTTGCTCTTTTACACGTTCTCGTTGTTCTTTCATTATTTGTTTTTTCTTTTGCTTTCTTGCTTCAAGCTCTAGCTTTATCGCCTCTTGAGCTTTAGAAGCTACTCCGGCGTTTTTCAACTCTTTTGAAACCTGGCGCTGCAATCTTTTTGGATTGATCTTTTTTTGACGCCTGCCTTGTAAACGAACTCCTTCCTGCTCAGCTTGGGCCAACATATTCAGGAGTTGGTTATGAACAAACTCTAATACTTCAGAATCCCTCGGCTCTGTGCCAAAAAGATGACGAAAGGCTCTTAGCTTTCCATTGTTCACAACTTCAACAACGCCTACCCAAAACTGACCATCATAGTAAACCGTTAATTTCATAACGATTCCCTCCTCATAAAAGATATTAAAGAATGATGGACATCCCGAGGAGGGGAAGGTTACTGACATGATCAATCATGCATCCGGACTACCAACCGAATCGTGTTTTTTCATTCTTTACCATATACAGAAAAGAGTGTAACATTTCTTCTCCAACTATTAAACTCTTATTTTAGTTAGATCATTGCTGGAGAATAGGAGTCTTCACTCGCAAATTTATTTCTCAAGCCCTGCCATGTTACAGATGGGAAACAATACATTCGGCATACCCTTCGAGTTTAAATTCTCCAAGACCGTGAGGCAGCAACATATGATCTCCTTTTTTGAAGGGATAGACATACTCACCAGAGATCATACGGCCCTCCCCTTCAATCACACTGATAAGAAGGAATGGTTTTTGCTGCTTTAAGCTTGCTGATCCTGATAAGTTCCATTTCCCCACCGAAAAGTAAGCGCATTCAATCAATGTCGTTGTAAGCAAATCCTCAATTTGTTTATGGTGAACTGTATGCCGTTCTGGAATAGACGGGACCTCTATCACTTCGATGCTCTTTTTCAGATGAAGCTCGCGCAGCTTGCCTTCTGCATCTTTTCGGTCATAATCATATAATCTGTAGGTTGTGTCAGAGTTCTGCTGCGTCTCCAAAGCAAGAATTCCTTTTCCAATCGCATGAACAGTACCGCTTGGCACATAGAAAAAATCCCCCGGCTTTACCTTTACACGGCGCAAGAGCTCATCCCATTCTCCATGCTCTATCATGGTAGTTAGTTCTTCCTTTGTTGTTGCATTGTGGCCATAAATAATCTCGGCATCTTTTTGGCAATCAATAATGTACCAGCATTCTGTTTTTCCAAGCTCACCGTTTTCATGTATGTTGGCATATTCATCATTCGGATGCACCTGAACAGATAAGTCCTGGTCAGCATCTAATATTTTTGTAAGCAGAGGGAAACGATCCCCTTCAAGCTGTCCGAATAAATGTCTGTGATGTTCCCATAATTCGCTGAGCGTGAACCCCTTATACATTCCGTTTTGAACAACGCTTTGACCATTTTGATGCGCGGCAAAAGCCCAGCACTCTCCTGTTCGTTGTGACGGAATGGTATAGCCAAAATCAGCTAAAGCGGTCCCGCCCCAAATTCTTTCTTTGAAAACAGGCTTGAAAAATAACGGTTCAGTCGTCATGAAAATCCCCCGCTTTATTCGATTTCTTCTAGCAGCTTGTAAGCTTCTTCTGTTGTTTGCACAGAGAGCAGCCGCTCCCTATAATTGTCATCCATTAGCTTACGAGATAGCATCTGCAGTATTTTGAGATGCTGGTTTCCCCCGCTCTCTTTCGGTACAGCAATCATAAAGATTAATTTAGCTTCTGATCCATCCAGGCTATTCCAATCAACGCCTGATCGTTTGATCCCAAAGGCAACACTCGGCTCCCTGACCGCCTCAGACTTTCCGTGCGGAATCGCGATATTCATGCCAATCGCCGTTGTTCCCTGTTGTTCACGATTCAAAATGGCTTGTTTAAACCCGCTCTCTGAAAGCAGCGCACCTCTTCGGGACAATTTCTGAATCAATTCATCTATGATGTCATCCCTCGTTTCCCCCGATAAATTTGGTTCAATTAATTCCAGGCTGATAATGTCTGTCAGTTTTTTAAATTCCGACATCTCAGCTTTTTGGCTTTGAATTGGCTGCTTTATTTCATTTGCTGCCGCAGCTTCACTTGGCGCGGAGGTCGGTGCAGTTTCACTGAGCACAGGAGACGCCGTAATATCCTTTTTTAGTACATTGACGAACAGAGCAGTGACAAGAGATCCTGCAATCACAGCAATAAAAAACATCAAGACATGATCAACTGCGCCAAGCACTGCAACGATAGGTCCGCCGTGCGCCACTCTGTCTCCCACATTGCCAATCATGGCTATCACAGAACCTGTCATTGAGCCTGCCATAATACTTGGAATAACGCGCAGAGGGTCCTGCGCCGCAAATGGAATCGCTCCTTCAGTAATGCCGAAGAGACCCATCGTAAATGCCGCTTTCCCCATTTCTCTTTGAGATGCCTCGAATTTTCTTTTTCCTAAAAACGTCGCAACGCCAAGGCCAATCGGGGGGATACAAATGGCGACAGCAATTGGTCCCATAATTTCATAATTTCCTTCTCCAATCATTGCCGATCCAAACAGAAACGCCACCTTATTTACGGGACCGCCCATATCAAATGAGATCATCGCCCCTAAAATCAATGCCAGAAGGATCGAGCTCGACCCTTTCATCCCCGCCAGCCAAACTGTTAAAGAGGCGAAAATTTGAGCTACAGGCGCGCCTATCAAAAATACAAACGCTAAACCTACAATCAGTGATGCAAACACCGGAATAATAATAATCGGCATAATCGGCTGGATGGCTTTTGGAACTTTTAATTTTTTGATCCAAAGTGCAGCGTATCCGGCCAAAAACCCGGCAATAATCCCCCCGAGGAATCCGGCGCCGCTTGCGCTGTCATAAAAACTTCCAGTCGCCGCAATATAACCGCCGATCATACCTGGCACAAGCCCCGGTTTATCAGCGATGCTATAGGCGATATAGCCGGCTAAAATCGGAATCATAAATGAAAATGAAGCACTGCCGATCTGTTCAATCGTTTTCCAGAAGGAATCATCCGGAATAACTAAGCCTTTAGGTGTTTTCTCCCCTCCAAGCGTTAATGCAACCGCTATCAATAATCCGCCGACAACAATGAAAGGAACCATAAATGAAACGCCGTTCATTAAATGACGGTAAATTGGATTTTGTTTCTTCTCCTGATGATTACCGGATTCCGATTTTGTAGCGGAACGATAGACCGGTATATCCCCGTTAAGAGCTTTTTGAATCAATTCTTCCGGTTTGCGGATACCGTCCTGTACCCCCACAGACAGCAGTTTTTTGCCTATAAACCGGTCTTTGTTTACCGAACGGTCTGCAGCAATAATGATTGCTTCCGCTTCGCGAATTTCCTCTTCGGTTAGCTTATTTTCGACACCAATCCCTCCCTGGGTCTCAACTTTGATGCTAACGCCCAGTCTGTCAGCAGCTTTTTGCAGATTTTCCGCTGCCATATATGTATGGGCGATTCCATTCGGACAAGATGTAATCGCTAACAGTTTCATAGGAACCCTCCTTTAAAGTGTGAATTATAAGATCTTGTCTCAACTGTATACCGAAATCAGCTCATTAAAATCGCTTTTTTTTACCATAGGTTCCGGTAATAAAGGCATTTTTCCCTATAACAAAAAAAAGCAAGGAATAATCCCTGCTTTTAATAATCCAAATGAGATAAAAATGTCATGACATTGGCTTCTTTCGTCAGCTTCTGGACGAAGGCCGGCTGCTCGCTAAGATATGAAAGCTCGCTAAACAGCTGCTTTGTCATGGTTTGATCCTCGTGTTTGACAGCCAGCATAAAAACGAGCGAAACTTTTTCATTTCCCCATTCAAGCGGCTCCTTTAATGTGGCAATCGCGATTGCTGATTGTTTAATAAATTTAGCGTTTGCATGAGGAATGGCAATGCCTGACCCAATATTTGTCGCCGACATTTTTTCCCTCATCACCGCATGAACCGCATAGTCCTTATCAACATAGCCTTTCTCAAACAAAGCTGTCGCCAGCTGTTCGATTAACTTGTAGCGGTGCTCTGCCTCCTGCTGCAAAAAAACCAAAAAAGGAGTCGTATTGTTCAGCATCTGAAACGTTTTTTGTTTTTGGCGGTGTGATTCGCCCAGCTGACATATAAACGCACTTAATTTCTTCTCTTCGCCAGGCTCTAAAAGCGGAGACACAACAATATGGGGAACCGTTATATTCTCCAGCGCAATGGTGGATATGACAAGATCAATATCCTCATGCTTTTTGATATAATCCTTTAAATCGGCCTTTGCAATACAAGCCATTACAGCGATTTGGTGATATTTCCGTTCAATTTTTGTCCGCAGCAATTGTGACATCCCAATCCCCATGTGGCAGACGATAACCGCCTTTTTATGTGTCTCGCTGCTGCCCTGCATCCGTTCGATCGCTGCCTGAAAATGCAATGTCAAATATGCTGCCTCTTCCTCAGGAATATGAAGATCAAAAGTTTGATTGATGTCTTCCAAAACATCAATGATGAGGTGGAACAAATAAGGGTACATCTTTTTGATGTCATTGAGCATAGGATTTGCTACAGAAAGATCGTAGCTCAGCCGTTGTAGCACAGTATTGAGATGAATGTTCAAACCATTGATCAAATCCTGATCCTTATGAAAATCCATCATTTTCAGCTCTGAAACACGATTGATTAAATGCCCTACAACCTTAGGAAGCACAGCATTTTCAAAATTCTCTTCTGTCTGCAATGGATAACGAACTTTACCGCCCAATATATGTAATGTTAAGTACACGGCTTCTTCTTCAGGGAAGCGGATTGCAAAAACCGGTTCAAGCCGCTGTAAACAAGCAAATGTCCATTGATATTCTTTCTTCTTTCTTACTGCCGCCATTTCTTTTGGGGACAATGAAATCGGCTGCTTCATTTTGATGCGGCGGACCATTAACAATGTATGCAGCAGCAAATTTTCAAACGTTTCGTCTGTGAAATAGAGGGAATGCTTTTTTTGTAGTGATTTGATTTCTTTCGTCACAAAGTCTACTTCATAATGTAAAAACTTACTTTTAATAAATTGGCTGGTAAACGCTGTATTGTGGATCAAATCAGATATTCTTGCCAATGCCTTTCTTTTATTTCTTTCGTTCCCTTCAACCTTTAATCCAAGCCGCTGCCTAGAAACCAGTGTGAGATCAAAACGCTTCAGCCACTCTTCTACTGCGTATAAATCCTTTTTAATGGAAGATCGATTGACAAAATGCCGAGCGGCAATGTCTTTTGCGGAAACAGGCTTCGGATTCATTAATAAGTCATAAGCAATGTGCAGCATTCTTTCTTCATCGCTCCGCTGCCTAGAAGAAAAATGTTCAGTATGTAATTGTTGGCTTAGCCAGGTCCTTTCCTGTTCTTCTATATGTAAATAAACGCCCAACCCTGGTTTTCGAATAAGCTGTGCATGAGAATGCTCATTGAGATAATCCTCGATCACTTTCAAATCATTCCGGATTGTTTTTTCAGAACACTGTACCCTATCTGCGAAATCTTGCACAACTAAATAGTCATCAGGTTCAGATAACAACAGATACAAAATCTCTTTTTGTCTTGTATTTATGTATTCCATCTGTTTTTCTATCCTTCCTGTCAGTATCTACTTGAGCAAATTGATAGTATAAGTATACTATATAAGAAACCGTTTACATTATAAAATAAAATCATAGAGACAAAAGTTTCGTTTTTTACCGAAGCTTCCGGAAAAATGCGATTTTTATACTCTTTGAGTTTGCTATGTAATGTATATTCAGCAGAAATTCATAAAAATACTCCAATTCTTCACCTATTTAGAACGAAGATTTTCTAATGTATGAGTACGAAAGTAAGAACATGATGAAGAAAAATGATTTGGTATCTTCGGGGATAAAGTGCAGGTAACAAAATTTCCACACGCTCAACAAACTAATAACCATCAAATGTGTTTTATTAACATTTTAAGGATGGCCATTCTCTCTCAGCAATTTTCAATCATAAATACAAACTCTGTGCAGGGCACACAATAGTCTTAGCTCAAATCAGTTGATCGTTCACATATTATTAACATTTATTTACAAGGAAAATAATTACTTTTATTGAATTGTTATAGTGCAAGACAAAAAACTTTAAAGGAGTGTTTCAAAATGAATTTCAAAAAAACGGTTGCTTCTGCTTTATCGATTTCTGCGTTAGCTCTGTCGGTCAGCGGGGTAGCTTCAGCTCATGAAATAAACTCCACACCTACTGAAGTAAAGAACATTTCTATTTCACCTACACATGTTATCAAGATTCAAGACTATGATTTACCTCTAAAAGTTGGAGAAACCTATTCTGTTAAAAATAATTCAGCTACTCGTTATTGGACTGATAACCAAAAAGTTGCTGAAGTCGATCAAAATGGTTTAGTGACGGCTAAATCAAAAGGGAAAGCCACGATCACTTTGTTTAAAGGTACTGCAGTATTCGGAAAAGTATATGTAACGGTTTATTAATCTCTTATCCGCCAGATTTTCTGGATGCAAAACATGCATGAATAAAATAAGGTCCCCCTCTAAAAAGAGAAGGGACCTTATTTTATTTCAATTGCGCTTCAAGTTTAGATTTAGTTTTGGGAATACATCATACATAAGTGTATATTGTGTTTCAGTAGCTTAGCCCCGAATAAATCCACCTTCTGAATGAATAATTTGTCCAGTTATCCATTCAGCCTCATCACTTGCAAGAAAAGCAATCATTCGTGCTGCATCATCTGGTGTGCCAATACGCCCCATTGGAAATTTAGGTGAAAGAAAATTTCTTATTTCATCTGTCATCCATGTAGAATCTGTTGGACCTGGGTTTACAGCGTTAACAGTGATGCCCAATGGTGCAAGTTCTTGTGATAACGACCTAGTAAAGGCAGAAATAGCTCCTTTAGTAGCTGCATACGCTAACTCCCCAGGCAAAGGACCTAAATCCTGACCTGATGTCATATTGATGATTCTTCCTGATATTAAATTAGACTTTTTAAACCGACGGGCGAATTCAACACAAAGAAGAAAATTTGATCTCATATTAACCGCATAATGATCATCAAGTGATTTCGCATCTAACGATACATAATTATCACTTGCGGAATGAGCTGCATTATTAATAAGAATGGAAGGATATCCTAATTTATCTGAAATTTTTTCATGTATTGTGAATGCAGCATGTGCATCTGATAAATCAATTTTCATTGCCTCACAGCGCACACCCATACGTAAAATTTCTTGTTGAAATTCTTCTATCCAGGCCGCATCAGAGTTCCAGTGAGTAAAGAAGATATGTATACCCTGTGAGGCTAACTTACGACAAATAGCCGTACCAATATCCCCTTGACTGCTTGCTCCTGTAATTAGTGCGATTTTTTCTTGAGAATGACTCATTATTTTAACCTCCAATTTATACGGAGTATCTCCATTATGATGGTAACAAGCTATCCAAAGAATATAATCCATTAAATCAAACAGAGCTGACTTTGAATACATTTTAAAATCAGCTTAAAAAAACATTTTCGTCTCAAAAAATATTAAATAGAAAAAATAAGATTTGGACAACAATTTACTACTTAGTCACAAGTGGCTGATACTAAGTCGTTGAATGTCTCTTTTTAAAGAGCCTTTCAATCATTCACATTGCTTTTCATTAACCATTCTACTTCCGTTAATTCTTGTTTTTGAACGTCTATTGTGTGTTTTTTCGTGAAATGGGTTTTCACAGCTTCTTCGTTTTCCCAAATCTCCCAAAGCATTATTTTACGTTCTGATGGCTCAAGCGGATAAGCATGGAATGTAATACAACCCTCTTCTTTGTTCGTTTCTTCCTCAAGTTTTTTGAATTCCTTCATTATCTCATTAAGGTCTTTATCACTGATGATTTTTAAACATGCCGTTATGTAATGCATCGAAATTTCCCCTCCCATCATTTTATGGCTTTTCATTATAACATTTTCTTGAAAAATAAAAACAACCCCCGACATTAAGGCAGCGATTTAAGGGGTAATAGTAGAGTAATGAATGCGATTGACGGTACTATATTTGGTGTTAAAGACTTAGTCGTGGGGGTATGGGAACCGACGAAGAACTGATTCAAAGACTAGCTAAAAGCAAAATGAGTAACAAGAAGATTTCCAGTTCATCATCATTTAAAAATAAAGCACTACAGAAAGAGCTGTTAATAGTACTCTTAATTTACAGTTAGATAGAAAAATGGTTAAATTGTGATAAGAACAAGCCTTTATACTCCTATAAAGGAAATGAAGATTTAAGAAGAGAAATAGCCAAGGGAGAAGATACAATTACTGTTTTAACAATTGCTAAAATTTATTGAAAAGGTATCTTTATATTAACTGGCTAGCCAACGAGATGATATCATGATAGATACAAACTTATCTGAACCTGTATTTCATTTTCTAGGAGGTATATTTCATCAAGATATAGAAACTCCAGAGTCAGCACTGGACGAATACTTAGAAGAGATTCCAAAAGAAGAGCAAAAAACTGATATAGTAGCATTAAAAGATTTTACAGTGATTATTTGGATGAAGACAAGAATGATTTTATAGATGAAGCTGCTGACGGAGTGGACATTCTTAGTTACGGAGTATCTCCATTAGTATGGCTCGAACAAGTTATTCAAATAATAGAAAAGAATATTGAAACCTTATAATCCATTAAACCTAGCATAAAAATAGGGCTGATTTTGAATTCACTTCTTAATCAGCAAAAAAATTTTCGTCCTCAATTCGTCCCTATGTAGACACAAAGCTAACAAATATAACTAAATAAAAAACCCTTGTTACGCAAGGGTTTAAGCTATGATTTCGACTGGTCTCAAACCAGGGGCCTCTCCCCCTGTCACAAGGTAGCGATTATATTCTAACATTAAGCTGGCTTGCACATGCCCGCTTAACCCCGAGTAACGCTGCTACCACTATACACTTATGGTCTGCTGGATAAGGGAAACATCATTTCATATACCATTAGACATATTACGGATTGCTCAATTTTTATATAACTGTTGGAAACGGTTTTTCCGTCTGCGATAATTAAATAAGAGGTGAAATCAATGAATGGTATAGAGTTTTTAGAGTCCGTGTCTCAACTGGGACAAATAATTTTATTATTCTCCGGCTATGCCCTTTACTGGAGATTAGGTAAAACAAAAAAAGAACGAAAACTTACAAAATACGAAACTTTTCTTAGATTCTTTGTAATGTTCGGGATATTTGCATGGGCACTTTCGTTTCTTGCTTTGCACTTGTGGTAACAATCTTCTGTCGATATTTGTCTTATTATGTCTAATTTGTTTAATTCTAAATAAAACTCCCTTTTTCTTGAAAAAATGTATGTTACTATTGAATTGCTTTACCATTTCAAAAAAGGGGGAGTTCACACATGTTGAAAAGATTGTTTTTTCTGGCGTCGATTTTCTTTCTTGCTATTGCCACAATTGCACCAGCAGCTTCAGCAACACAATTGAATCCGGAGGACGGTTTAGATGGCTTAACTGAAGAACAAATTGAAAAATCTGTTGCAGAAGTTGAGTACATCTTTACTAAAATTTTAGTTTTTGACAAAGAGACGGGATATACAGTCAATGAGGACGAGCTTGAAAAAGCTCCTTATCCTCCAGCTCAAAAAGAGGGCATGATTGCTTTCGCTAATTATATGAATAAGGAATATAATTATACCGATGTCAAAATCAATAGTGTTCAAGGATGTTTAGAAGATGCACTTAACTTAAGTAAAGGTGCTTTAAATCAAGTTCAAAAAGCCATTCAAAACGGAGATTGGTTGACTGTTGTAGGATTTCTAGGAACTATAGGTTTAGCAGTTTCCCCACCAGCAGTATTTGCATTCTTCCTACTCTGTGGTGCTCCAGTGGCAAAGATTGCTCCACAAGAAAATTGATAAATGAATTTTAAACCCCTTCTACAACAGAAGGGGTTTAATTTTTTATAATTTCGCTTCAAGTTTCGCTTTAGTCTTAGGTCCATAAATACCGTTAGCTTTTAACCATTCATCAGTTGGAACCGTTTAACCGCGTTTGCGATTTTTGATCCGTAGAATATGAGATTCAATTAAACACCACCATTGCATATATAAAAAAAGATAAAACGGTCGTAGAACATCTTTATACAGAAAGTGTAAATGACAAAAGTTCCATGGAAACAGAAAATTTTAAAAACCTTATGTTTGTTTGGAGAGAAAAGTTCGCCAACAACTCGCGAATTTGATAAACCTGCTTTATTAAAGCAAAGTAAAAAACCCTTGCTGCACAAGGGTTTAAGCTATAATTCCGACTGGGCTCGAACCAGCGATCGCTACCCTGTCAAGGTAGCGATTATGTTCTGATACGAACGGATGTTTCATTTCGAAACCTTATTTTATAGGGTTTTCTGACAAATGTTTCTGATAAAAAATCTTCTGTTTTGACTAAAAATGAACAAGTTGGTCCCCAATTCGTCCCCATCTGTCCCCAAATAGCATTATAACTTACCGATTCTTTTTCTAATTAGGATTACACTACAGCTCTTGATATTCCATTATTTTCTCCGTTAATTAAGGAACGTTTGTTCGCATATAATTTATCCAAGGAGATGATCAGAATGAGTCAAGGAATTTACGACAAGAGATGGGAACAAAAATTCATATTGCCTGAGCAAAGGGCTGCCCTTTTAAACAGAAGAGAGAGAAGTTAAGAAAATCGAAAAACCCATTCTCGATGAATACCTGCTGGAGGAAATGGCACGCACTATTTGCGAAGCCATGGAATTTAACTCGCTTCTGGTCATCACTGTATACAGAGATGGCTTTATAGAAGAAATAACAGGACATGTCCATTTCATAAACGAAGTGAAACAGAAGTTTCATGTGAAGGATTTAAAAGGTGATACAAATTTAATTAAATTGTCTGATATTACAAACGTAAAGAATCTTTACTAACAGAATACATCTTGATAATAATCACATCCTATGGAATAATTATCATTATTTAGAAAACAATTAATATTTTATAAAACCTTTGGGGGCAATTATGAAAGAATATGAAGAGAAGTATCAAGAAACAAAAGCAAAACACTTAGTTTTATGGAAAGACCTTATCTCTAAAATATTTGATGGTGTGCCTACTTCTCAAATGACAATTACTGACCGAAGTCATATAGTTCGAATATTACATAAGATAGGGAGTAGTGAAGCTGATAATCATACTTTTATGCCAGCAGGTGGCGGGGATGATCTAACAGATTCTGTTTTTTCTTCTGAAGATGGACGTATAGAATTAAACTTTAGCGGTAATGTTTTAATAGTAAATCCTACAAAATTATCTTTCCATCCAATTGGAGAAAATCCTGAATGGTGGTATTTTAGACTAGATACTAGCTCGTTTAACCGTAGTAAAGTATATGAAGATCAGCAAGATGAAGAAACTAATACTCATCAGCTTATCGATGAGAGCGAACTTCATTGGTCTGTGCATTTCAACGGAGAAGAAGTTCTTGAATTAACCTCTGGAGAATATGAAGACCGCTCATTATGGGAAGAAGGTTTTTTAGGATATGATGAAGATGGCCGAGAAATAAAAATGCCAGATACCGCTCGTATTGTGACAAGAATGATTAACGGTGGTTCGTTTGTAATTTTCCCGAAATATTCTCTATATAACAGAAACTCAGCAACTTATGATGGCCGCCATAATAAGGTAACTAACGAAGAGTTTGCTAGCTATATTAAAGATGTAGTTGCAAGTTTAGATAAAAAATAGGCATGTATAAAAAATAAAACCCTGCTCTTATAGAGAAGGGTTTTTCTATTAAGATGTACCTTCCAAAAGTTCAGTTCACTCATCATACAGTCGATACTTCTTCCGACCTGCTTCTAATTAATGGTAAAATCACTTCCAAGAAAATTGCAAACATTGATAAAACGGCTAAGGATGCAATCGCCAATTCTGATTACACGTTTGTAAAGTATGGAGGTAACCGCCACGGCCATATGGAATTACGATTCACTGCAACCGGAAACTGGTACACACATCACGTTTCTATTAAATAAGAGAAAAAGCCCTCCCAATCGGGAAGGGCTTTTTTATTTAAGAAGGGATTCGAGCTTCGCTTTAGTTTTCGGGCCATAAATGCCATTAGGATTTAAACCATTCATCAGCTGGAATCGTCTTACTGCGTCATTAGTTTCCAAACAAATAATCCGAATAGGTAAATTGACACAGATCAAATTATTCATTTCACACTTTTGAATTACATCGCTGTCTATTTCTTCATTTTCCCATGGTAAAATCTTGTTGGAGCTATTCAAACGAAAGGATATGATCATGAAAGTATTTGAAGCCAAATCACTGCTTTCAGAAGCAGATAGACGTGCAAAGGAATACAAAGAATTAAGAAGTCAGATGGTCAATCTAAAAAAGGCTTTTAAAGCTGTAGCTGATTTAGATGACAGTGAGTTTTCTGGAAAAGGTGCCGACAACATCAAAGTATTTTACCAAGATCATGCCGGTGTAGCTGACAATTGGATTGACTTACTTGATATGAAAATTGCTTTCTTAACAAGCATTTCAGGCACTTTAGATGACGCCAGCTTGTCTGATGCATACATAGAAGAATCCTTCTTAGAACACGAGCTGGCTAACGCCTACACAAAATCAAAATCCATAATGTCTGAACAAAAGAAAGCGATGAAAGATATCATACATGATATCGACGATATTCTTCCGCTTGATTTGTTCTCGACAGAAACCTTTAAAGACGAACTTGCCGATGCGGAGAACCAACGCAAAAAAACAGTTAATAAAGTAGGCAGTGTTGACGAAGCACTTGTTTCTGAATATGCTCAGTCAGAGCCAAACGAGCAATTCATCAAGAAGGACTTTCAAAAGCTTGAGGAATCCACAGGAAAAGGGAAAAACGCTACGCCCATTCACTACAACGCCAAGGCGTACCGTGAAAGTGACATACATAAGAAAAAAGGCGATATCGAGAAACAGACTGAAGCTTATTTGAAGATCAAGAAAGATGAAGCGAAAGAACGAGAAATCAAAGAGCTGAAAAAGAAGCTAGCTGACGGAGTGACGGATCCAGATGAATACTTAGACATTGCCAAGAAGGTCGGCTATGAGAATCTTACCCCTGAACAGCTCCAATACGCAGTGCAGCTTGAACAAGCAAAACAGCTGAAGGCCGTCGGTAAAAGTATAATCAATGCCAGCAAGACAGTAATTGATTTCGTTGAGGGAGTTGATGATGGTATTGACGATGTGATTGACGATACCATATATGGCATCAAAGACTTAGCTGTGGGCGCATGGGAATATTCACAGCTCCCTATCGAACTGAAACTGACAAAAACAATTACAACCATTTTGAGCGTACCTTCTTATTCAAAAATCATCTGGACAAACCTCGCCGATTCATGGAATGATAAAATGGTAAATGGTGATGCATATGAAAAAGGTCATTATATCAGTTATGTGATCGGAAATATCGTTGGTCCAAAAGGTGCGGGTGCCGCGGTGCAAACCACTACCAAGCTTTCTAAAGTAGGTAAAGTGGTTGAAGGTGGAACAGCCGCTGCTCATGTCAATAAAGGAATAAACAAAGGCAAATCTTACATCAATTCTATTATTAGAAATAAGAATGATCTTGCACTGGTTGGGATTGCACAAGACATCGAGAATACGTATAACGCAAAAAATACTCCTCTCCTAAAAAGTATGATTGAAAATAAAAAAGAGAGTGTTCTCAGAAGATCTGAACGTTCTAACAATAAGGATACGGGTAAATATAATACGGGAACGATGAAACACATTTACCATGGTGAAATTAATAGACGCGGTAAAGCAGTTGGATATCATCATGAAAGTATGATGGGTGGAAAAATTATACCTGGTTCCGAGAAAACACCTGATAAAAATGGTGTTTATGAAGCCAATGTTGAAATAAGTGGGAAGAGAAAAATAGCCAAATCTAGTTTTTTTCCAAAGGAATGGAATCGTGTAGATGTGTTAAAGGCTATTGATGAAGCGTATCAAAATAAAAAAAAGATAGGTGCTAATAAGTTTATAGGTGAAAATTCAACAGGAATTAAAATAGAAATGTTCTTAAACAAGGATGGTACAATAGCCACTGCTTATCCTTTGTATAATAAATAACATAGAAGGTGATAAACAAGATGAGATATACATATCAATTAAAAAAAGATCCATTTGGTATCACAAGAATAATACTACCGGAAAAATTAACTATTTTCTCGGACGTTTTTGAGGATATTTCAACAAAAGAGGAAGCAGACGAGTATATTGGATACGTTAAGAAGGTTTTAACAGGAGATTATGAAGACTTTGAAATTACGTTGAATGCTACAAGTATAATAATTAAGAAAAACAAGACAATAGCTGAACATCATTACCGGGTTGATGAGCCTTTTGAAAGTATTATAGAAACTGATGAGTTTTTAGAGTTGATTTTAATATGGAAAGAGGCGATAGAATAGATAATTGGATATTGAAGATATAATTACTTAAGCGTTTGATTGTCTTTTTAGGCAACAAGTGGAAAAATTGTTGCTTGGCGATGCCTGGGAAGGCGGAGAACATCAATTTGTATTTCACAGTGGTAAAGGAAAACCTTACTACTATACAACCCCTACCGCAAAATGGACTAAAATTAAAAAAGAAGTACGGCCTAAAAGATGTTCGTCTTCATGACTTGCGGCATACTATGGTGGCTCTCCTTATGGAAGCTGGCGAAAGTCTCAGTTGCTATCCAAAGAAGAGCTGGACATGCCAGTGCTCGAACAACTAGTGATATTTATGGTCACGTTACCGAGAAACTCGAAAATAGCACAGTAAAAAACTTTAACCAGTTCGATCCTAGAAACCTAGCACAAAAACAGAGTTGATTTTGAGATTCTTCGTCAAAATCAGCTCAAAAAAATAATTTCGTCCCCAATTCGATGAATGAGACAAAATCAATAAATAAGCAAAATAAAAAACCCTTGCTGCGCAAGGGTTTAAGCTATGATTCCGACTGGGCTCGAACCAGCGACCTCTACCCTGTCAAGGTAGCGCTCTCCCAGCTGAGCTACGGAATCATGATATGTATGTGTTGCTGGGTATGTTGTTGTCTTTCTGACAAGTTCTATTATATAACCTTCCCTTCTATTCGTCAACTGCTTTTTTAGAAAAACTTTTCTTGGACTTGCTGTTCCGTTCCCCGGCTATTATAATATGTCTTAATTTTCTAACAATAGAGGTGATGGGGTTTTGCATTCTTTGATTTCTTCCGATGATGTTTGGGTATTATGGGGGTTTATTGCGGTGTGGGCGGCAGTGAGCATCGGGCTGGAGCAGCGCTTTAAGTGGGCTTCTGCTGTGTCGGGCGCTATTATCGCCCTTGCAGGTGCTATGGTGTTTACAAATGTAGGAGTGCTTCCTGTTGAGTCGCCTGTGTATGACACTGTGTGGTCTTATGTGGTACCACTGGCGATACCACTTTTATTGTTTCAGATCAATGTTAGGCAAATTTTTAAGGAAAGCAGGCGTTTGCTGTTTATTTTTCTGATTAGCTCCGTTGGAACAGTGCTTGGCAGTATCCTGGCTTTTTTTCTACTCAAACAGCATATTCCTTATCTCGATAAAATCGGCGGGATGATCAGCGCCTCTTATATCGGCGGCGGGGTCAACTTTGCGGCGATGGCGGCAAAATTTGAGACGCCTGGTGAATATGTGTCGGCTACCGTTGTGGCTGATAATTTTATGATGGCGCTTTTGTTTTTTATTTTAATCAGCATTCCTGCGCTCAAATGGTTTCAGCGGCATTATGCCATGCCGTTTGAAGAGAAGGTAAAAGCCGATGGAAACAGCGGAAACAGTGCTGAAAGCTATTGGAAACGGAAGGATATTTCCTTAAAGGATATCGCTTTTAATGCCGGTGCCGCTTTCGCGCTTGTTGCGGTTAGTATGAAGGTTTCCGGTTATTTTAAAAGCATTTTTTCTCATCCCCTGCTGACCGGTACGCTTGGCGATCAGTACCTGGTGCTTACGTCTTTAACTGTTCTTATCATTTTTCTTTTCCCGCGTTTTTTTGAAAGGCTCAATGGATCTCAGGAGCTTGGAACCTTTTTGATTTATTTGTTTTTTGTGGTGATCGGCATTCCTGCAGATCTCCGCTTAATCGTCACGAATGCGCCTCTTATTCTATTATTCGTGTTTATCATTGCGATTAGCAATTTAGCGGTTTCCTTAGCTGCCGGAAAATTGTTCCGTGTGCGGCTTGAAGAAATTCTGCTCGCCGTCAATGCTACTGTCGGGGGACCGACGACTGCGGCTGCGATGGCAATTGCCAAGGGATGGCGGGAGCTTGTCGCCCCGATCATGCTTGTCGGTACGCTCGGCTACTTAATCGGCAACTATGTTGGCACTTTTATGGGAAATTGGTTTTCTTCCTTCTTATAAAAAGGATATTTGCATTTCCCTGAGAATAATGTAAGAGGAATGCTGACATGAGAACGGAGAGATCACTGTATGTTAAAAGGAAAAACCATTTATGTTAGACCTTTAGAAGTAACGGATGCCGAAGAAAATCTGCGGCTGCAAAGTGAAAATCGAGATTTTTTCGAACAGTTTTCTATGATACGCGCAGACGATTACTATACGGTTGAGGGGCAAAGAAAACAGATAACCGAGTATCAGGAAAGACTTGAGAAAGATGAAGAATATCATTTTGGCATCTTTACAGCGTCAGACGATAGATTAATCGGGACCGTTTCGCTCTTTCAAATCATCCGTGGAGCGCTGCAAACTGCGTTCATCGGGTATTTTTTAGACAAAGCCCATAATGGAAAGGGCATTATGACAGAGACAGTCAGATTGGTTGTTGATTATGCGTTCCACGAATTGAAACTGCATCGGATTGAAGCCGGTGTGCTGCCCCGCAATCTCGGGTCCATGCGTGTATTAGAAAAAGCGGGATTTCACAAAGAAGGCATCGCCCGAAAAAATGTGAAAATTAACGGCGTTTGGGAGGATCATCAAGTCCTCGGGATTCTGAATCCTGATGATGAACAATAATAAAAGAAGCCGGACCATCCCCGGCTTCTTTTTTAACGAACCGCAACTGGAGCAATTTCTTTCAGCGCTTGTTCGAAATCGTGTTCTAAATCGTCTGCATGTTCGACGCCCACACTCAGACGGAGCAGGCCATCAGTGATACCGCGTTTTTCACGCTCTTCCTTAGGCATTGCCGCGTGAGACATCGTTGCCGGATAGGACAAAATCGATTCCACGGCGCCAAGGCTGACAGCGAAGACCGGCAGTGACACATTCTCGACTAACTTCTTAACGGCCTCTTTGCTTTCAAGCTCAAAAGATAGCACGGCGCCCGCTCCCTTCGACTGACTTTTATGGGTTTCAGCGCCGGGATGATCAGCCAGTCCCGGATAATACACGCGCTTCACCGCCGGATGCTTCTGGAAAAATTCCGCAAGCCGCTGGGCTGTTTGACTCGCTTTCTCTAAACGGACCTGCAATGTTTTTAATCCGCGCAGGACAAGCCAGCAATCCTGTACGCCAAGGACGGCGCCGAACGCGTTTTGCAGCTTATACAGCTGCTTCCCAAGCTCTTCATCTTTGACAGCAGCCAAACCTGAGAGCACATCGCTGTGTCCGCTTAAGAATTTTGTCGCGCTGTGAAGTACAATATCCACGCCGAGGTCAAGCGGTCGCTGCAGTGCCGGTGTCATGAATGTATTGTCCAGAAAGGTCAGACAGCCGTTTTCTTTTGCAAGCTGAACAACCGCTTTAATATCCGTAATCCCAAGTGTCGGATTTGACGGTGTCTCCATATAAATGACCTTTGTGTTCGGCTTGATGCTCCGCGCCACTTCATTACGATCCGTCATGTCGACAAACGTATGCTCAATGCCAAACCGGGTCAGCACCTCTGTCACCATACGGAAGGTTCCGCCGTATACATCTTCTGTCACAAGAACGTGATCACCCTGTGACAGCAGTAAAAATGCTGTTGAGATGGCAGCCATGCCTGAACTGAAAGCAAATCCTCTTGTTCCGCCTTCCAATGCGGAAATTGTTTCTTCGAGAGCTGTTCTTGTCGGCGTGCCAGAGCGGCTGTAATCATATGCCCCGAACTCTTCAAATGAAGATTGGTGAAAAGTCGAGGCGTGCTGAATCGGTACACTGACCGCCCCGGTTCCGCCGTCTGTTTTAAATGGATTGTGCACGAGCTGGGTTTCCAGCGTCCAATTGTGTTTACTCAAATGAAACAGCTCCCTCTTTGACCTGACATAATGCCTGTTTTAGATCCTCTTTTAAATCTTCCGCATGTTCAATACCGACAGAAAAGCGCAGCAACCGATTGCACACCCCGTTTGCGATGCGGATCTCTTCAGGAATATCCATGTGCGTCTGGGTCGCAGGGTATGTAATAAAGCTTTCCACCCCGCCGAGGCTTTCTGCAAAACAAATGGTCTTCAGTGCTTTTAAAAACGGATTGACCCATTCTTCTTTTTGCAGACGGAAGGACAGCATGCCGCCTTTTCCGGGATACAGCACATCCGAAATTTCTTCCTGCTCTTCTAAAAAAGCCGCAAGCTCCTGCGCGTTTGCCTGATGCTGACGCATTCTAAGGCTCAGCGTCTTCATTCCTCTCATCAGAAGCCACGAATCAAATGGCGGCAGGACGGCGCCGATCGCATTTTGATGCTGAAACATTTCCTCTCCGAGCTGCTCATCCTTCACCACGACAAGTCCAGCAAGCAGATCGTTATGCCCGCCTAAATACTTGGTTGCGCTGTGAATGACAATGTCAGCTCCCAGCTCTAGCGGCCTCTGCAAGACCGGTGTATAAAATGTATTATCTACGATCAGCAGAAGACCGTGCTCCTTTGTCATCCGGGCAATATGTTCAATGTCCGCCTCCTGCATGAGGGGGTTTGTCGGCGTTTCCACAAACACCGCTTTTGTATTCGGCGTAATCTTAGAGCGTAAACAGTCCTCATCGCTGAAATCATCATAATGAAAAGTCAATCCGTATTTTTTCCATTCATTTTCAAATAAACGGTACGTGCCGCCATATAGGTCCGATGAAACGATCAGTTCATCTCCGCTTTTAAACAGCGCCATAATCGTTTGGATAGCAGCCATTCCCGAACTAAAAGCAAGCCCTCTCGCGCCGTTTTCTAAGTTAGCGATGGCGTCCTCAACAAGCTGGCGTGTCGGATTTTTTGTGCGGACATAATCAAATCCGGTAGATTCTCCGATCCCTCTGTGGCGGTATGCTGTTGATAAATAAATAGGAGCACTCACTGTTCCCGTGACTTCATCGCTACGGTTCCCAATTTGGGCTAATTTCGTTTCAACGTGCTGTGACATATAGCTGACACCTTCCCTTTTCAAAATAAAAACCCCTTCTTCATAAGAAGAAGGGGTTTAACGCTTCTTCTTATCTTCCAAGCATAAAAAACGCTTGCTGGATTTAGCACCTTGGCGCTTTGCACATGCAAAACAAGCCGGTTGCTGAGGTTTCTAAGGGCCAGTCCCTCCACCTCTCACGATAAGAAATATCGATTTCAATTTTCTGATTGTTTTATATTAGCGCAATTCACAGTTTATTTCAACACTTTTTTCTTCGTGTGCCGAACCGTTTAAAGAGAGAAATTTCTAATAATTCATGGTACAATAATTGAAAATGCAAGAAAGTATAGTAATGTCCTGGAGGAATGTTTTTATGGCACCGAAAAACGGCACAGTGCAAGAAAAGAAATTCTTTTCAAAAGAGCTTAACGAGGAAATGACCTTGCTTGTTTATCTGCCGTCCAACTACTCCCCGCTTTATAAATACCATGTCATTATCGCGCAGGACGGCCACGATTATTTCAGGCTGGGGAGAATCGGCAGACAGGTTGAGGAATTGCTGTCGAAACGCGAAATAGACCGGAGCATTATTATCGGTGTTCCTTATAAGGATGTAAAAGAGCGCAGAAACACCTATCATCCGGAGGGTTCAAAATTTTCGGCTTATAAACGGTTCATCGCCCATGAGCTCGTTCCTTTTGCAGATGATGAGTATCCAACCTATCAGATCGGTTACGGCCGAACGCTGATCGGTGATTCGCTCGGAGCAACCGTGTCACTTATGACAGCGCTTGATTATCCAAATATGTTTGGCAACATCATCATGCAGTCTCCCTATGTTGACAAACACGTACTAGAAGCCGTAAAACAGTCAGACGATATCAAACACCTCTCTATTTATCACCAAATCGGAACAAAAGAAACTGACGTCCACACGACAGACGGGAACATTCTGGACTTTACAGAACCGAACCGGGAGCTGAAACAGCTGCTGGAGAAGAAACTTTCCGATTATGATTTTGAGCCATTTGACGGAGAACACAAATGGACATACTGGCAGCCGCTCATCACCCCGGCGCTGAAAAAAATGCTTTAACACTCTATCATACTTTATTTCCAGGAGGGACATAATATGAAATATGGAATCGTTTTATTTCCATCAAAAAAGCTCCAAGACCTTGCAAACTCTTACAGAAAGCGCTATGACCCAAGCTACTCTCTGATCCCGCCTCATTTGACGCTGAGAGCATCCTTTGAATGCGCGGAGGAGAAAGCGGATCAGCTCGTATCACATTTAAGAAACATCGCAAAAGAGTCCCACCCACTCGTTCTCAAAATGACAAAATACAGCTCATTTGCGCCTGTCAATAATGTCATTTACATCAAAGCAGAACCGACGGAAGAGTTAAAAACACTCAATGAAAAGCTATACACCGGTGTGTTGGCAGGAGAACAGGAATATAATTTCGTTCCGCATGTGACGGTCGGCCAAAATCTTTCCGACGATGAGCATTCAGATGTGCTGGGACAATTAAAAATGCAGGAAGTGTCGCATGAAGAAATCGTTGACCGTTTCCACTTGCTTTACCAGCTGGAAAACGGATCGTGGACAGTATATGAAACCTTCTTGCTAGGCAGAGGAGAATAATGTTTGAAAGCAGTTATCGCAAAAAATGAAGAACAACTGAAAGATGCATTCTATGTAAGAGAAGAAGTCTTTGTCAAAGAACAAAACGTGCCTGCTGAAGAAGAAATTGACGAACTTGAAAATGAGTCAGAGCATATCGTCGTGTATGACGGTGAAAAGCCTGTCGGTGCCGGAAGATGGCGCATGAAGGACGGCTGCGGCAAGTTAGAGCGGATTTGCGTACTGAAAAGCCACCGCTCAGCCGGTGTCGGCGGCATCATTATGAAAGCGCTCGAAAAAGCCGCGGCAGACGGAGGCGCTTCCGGTTTCATTTTAAACGCGCAAACACAGGCTGTGCCGTTTTACAAGAAACACGGGTATCGCGTGCTTTCTGAAAAAGAATTCCTCGATGCCGGCATCCCGCACTTACAAATGATGAAGGACTGAACGCATCCGGATCTTTTGAGATCCGGATTTTTACTGCATATAAAAAAACCGTTCTCTCGTATGAACGGTTTTTTATACATATCGATTAATATATGTGCCCATTCCTTTTTCTCGCAACCTCTTATAAAGAGAGCGCTTACGTTTCATCTCGTTTACTTTTCTTTCAGCTGCCGTTTGATTCTCCTGCTGCTTTTCCAGTTCTTTGTATACCCGCTGAAACGGGACATAGCTGATTTTTTCGGTTCCAGCATAATCCTGCTTATGTCCAATCGTTCTATTAGCATATTGAGCGTATTGCTGGTTCTGAATTTGACCTGCATATATCATACAATACCCACCCCTCTGCTGTCTCTTTTCCCTTAAACTTACTTTTTGAAACACATTTCTTTTGATATGATAGTCATTGTCTGTAATGAACACCTTTTGATTGGGAGGACCCCTTTTTGAAATGCGCCCGACTGAATGATAGAATCATACATTTACATACATATTCGAGAGAACATTATCAATTCCTCTTTGAAGAGGGAATAAAAGGACATTTATTTTGTTCTCATTGCGGAAAGCCCGTTTTATTACGGCTTAACATCGCCGATCCGCCAGAGTTTATCCATCGCCAGCCAGGCGATTTTCCGGCATGTGAGGAGGCGTGTGCTCCGAAGCCCGCCAAAGAGGAAAAAAAAGAAGACGATCAGGAATCTGGTGTCATTCGTTTGCCCAAGGGAAAAGCGATCGCCGCTGACCCGTCTCCAGCTGTTACGGAATGGCACCGTCCAAGAAGCATTAAACCAGGAACACCATTTGTGCCAAAAACAATAGAACCCGATACGAGCCTTTTTCCGTCTGTCGGCTTAAACACGGATCAGCTGAAAGCGGTCACGGAAACAGAAGGCCCGCTGCTTGTGCTTGCAGGTGCGGGGAGCGGAAAAACACGGGTGCTGACAGCCCGTGCCGCCCACATGATCGAACACTTAGGCATACCGCCTGAAAATATGCTGCTTGTCACCTTTACAACAAAAGCTGTCGCTGAAATGAAAGAGCGTATGGCGAACCAGTACGGATTACAGCCGGCAAAAGTCAGAAGACTTGTGACAGGAACATTCCACAGTCTGTTTTATAAGATCTTGTATCACTCTAATTCTGCTAAATGGAACGGTGAGCATCTGCTGAAAATGGAGTGGCAGCGGGAACAATATATCAAAAAAGCACTCTATGAAGAAGGCATCGATGAGAAAGAATTCCCAGTTGACCAAGCTCTGCAGCAGATCGGTTTTTGGAAAAACACTTATGTCCCAAATGAACGCATCCCTCTAAAAGATGAGTGGGAAAAACAAGTTTATCGTTTATATGAACATTATGAACGCCAGAAAAAAGAACACAGCCAATTTGATTTTGATGACATGGCTTCAGCCTGCTATGAATTGTTTATCGAGCGGCCTGACCTTCTGGAACAATATCAATCTCGGTTTACGTATATCTTAATTGATGAGTTTCAGGACATTAATCCGGTTCAATACAAAATCATGCAAATGCTCGCCAGCCCGGAGCAAAACCTGTGCTGTGTCGGAGACGATGACCAGTCCATCTACGCGTTTCGCGGAAGCAATCCGTCTTTCATTCTTGATTTTCAAAAGGATTATCCGGGAGCGAAGACGATCTATTTAACTGCGAACTACAGGTCTACGCACCCGATCGTCTCTAGTGCTGATATCGTTGTGAAAAAGAACAAAAACAGATATGCCAAAACGCTTGAAGCGGCCCGCGATGACATTCAGGTCCCTGTGCTGTTTTATCCTTATGATGAAGAGGAAGAAGCCACAATGGTCGTTTCCGATATCAAAGAAAAAATTCAAAATGGAGCCAGTCCAGAAGACTTTGCGGTTCTTTACCGCACAAACAGCGGAGGCCGTGCTATATATGAAAGGCTTCATCAATCGTCAATTCCGTATACAGCTGACCGCGGCGTCCAATCGTTTTACAGCAGACGGATCGTCCGCCAGATTCTCGCCTACTTGTACGCCAGCCAAAATGAGGATGACACCGAGGCGATTAAACATTTGCTTCCCGCCTTGTTTTTAAAACAGTCCGCTTTGAATACGCTGAAGGCGCTCTCGATTACAGAGGACTGTACCATGATCAAAGCGCTGGCCAAATTGCCTGATCTGAAGCCATTCCAGCTGGACAAAATCAAGAAAATCGTACCGTTTTTTGCAAGCCTCCGCACAATGAAACCCGTAGAAGCCATCACCTTTGCAGAAGGAAAAATGGGCTTCTCCGAATATTTAAAAAAGCGGGGCAATGAGGGCAACAAGCTGGAAAAAGGCTCTGATGACTTGCGTGACATCAAGGTTGTCGCCAAGAAGTTCAAAACGATTCCTGACTTTCTTGCCCACGTAGACCATATGAGGGCCGCTGAGAAAAACAGAACGGATGAACATGGCGTTCAGCTGATGACCATTCACCGGTCAAAAGGACTTGAATTCAAAACAGTCTACGTGTTAGGCACTGTAGACGGCTCGATTCCGCACGATTTCTCATTAGAAACGGCAAGAAAAGGAGACGAGGCCGCTCTTGAGGAGGAAAGACGCCTTTTATATGTAGCCATGACCCGGGCGAAACAGCATTTATATTTGTCTTGCCCCGCTAACAGGCGCGGCAAAACAGCCAACCGCTCAAGATTTTTGTATCCCCTGGTACAGAAAGCAAGACAGCCCTTGCATCATTAACAGCCCGGCAGATTACTGCCGGGTTTTTACTGTAAAAAAAGGCCCGCTGCAGTGAGTCAGCCAGGCCATCCACTTATTTATTATCCATCATTTTAGAAATCGTGCCAAAATCAAGCTTTTCTTTTCCGCTTGTAATAGATTCCACAATTTTATCTTCTAATTCTTTTGGCACGCGTCTGTTTGCCATCTGCGCTACGCGGTTAATCACACTGCGCACTGTATTTTCATCTTTAAAATTAGCGTTTTGGAGTGATCCGGCAAGATTCATTACATCCTGCATCTTCACACCTGTTTTCTTTTCGATGTTCTTAAAAAATTGATTATCCATAATGCGCCTCCTTTTGGCGGAGTAATACGGTATTGTATGAATGCACATAATACAATGTGCTTTTCCAACATTTTTAAAAATAAACACAAGGCAAGGAAGCACGGGTTATAACCCGTACTTCCTCAATACATCTTAAAAGAAAGATGCACCTACGATGATGAGGAGAATGAATAATACGACCAACAAAACAAATGTTGAACCATAGCCGCCGCCGTAACCGCCAGCATAACCGCCATAACAGCCGCCGTAGCCGCCGCCGAATCCGTATCCAAAGCCCATAGATAAGCACCTCCTTTACTCTCTATACACTATGTGAGCTGCTTGGATCGGCTTGGATATTCGCATAGGGCGTTTGCGGATTTATGATTGATCATATTGAGCCTGATGTTTCTTAAGTAAGGCCTCCGTTTTTTCAGCCAGCTCTTCAATCTCATCTTCAAATTCCAGACCGGCTTTATCAAATGCATCCAAGTCTTTTCTGATACTGCCCATCGTGTCTTCATGCTTTTTTTGCTTTTGTTCGTGTGGTTCATATCTTCCTTCTATCCATTTTTCAAACTCATTCACTTTTATCCCCCCGCTTATGATATATGCTGAGCGAGGCCGCCCCGTTAAAAAACAAAAAACCGGAGTTCTCCGGTTTCTTTGCCAGGCTATTGAGGCTTTTTCTTTTTATTTCCGCACCCGCAGCCTTTCTTTTTTATCTTTTTTGATTGATACGATGAATCTGTATATGGAGATTTTTGGGAAGGTTTATGATGCTGATTCATTTTTGTCCCCTTCCTTTCCTTATGTCATATATGCTACTTTATGCGTATTCTGACAGAAAGTTGCTGGTAGTAACGCCTTATTCTTGCAGCCATTTTGATACGAGCGTTTCTATGATGCCGGCAAGGCCGGCGATCGCCAAAAGTAAAATCAGCCACTGCGCCGCTTGCGGGATCAACGCCTGGCATAAAATCAAAAAGCCGGCGCACCACACGCCTGTGCACCAATAGCAGCTCAGCAATTCACCAATAAACGCCCTGACACCGGTTCCTTTAATCACGATATAGGTTTGAATATTCCCGTCCGCATCCTTTTCTTCCTTCTCTTCATGAAACAGACTGCGAAGCGGCGCCATAATCGTGTCAAACACCAGCAGGCGGGCGAGCCGAAAGACCGCAAGCGATAGAAGAACAATTGTCAGCCCATTTATAACCACTCGTTCACTCCTTTGCCAATCATGATCCCTTCACATATATGCGAAAACCCTATTCTTCATGAATTGTATCTTGTCCGGCAGAAAATTGGTTATTTTTATTATTCCGCTCTGCACCCCATTTGCATTATATAGAGTATGGATAAGAAAGGAGTGAAGGTTATGTCATTTGAAACAAAAATTGAATCCCTGCATCCTGACATATTTGAGCAATTATCAAGCGAATTCGAGCAGCAGATCGAAGTGATTGATTGCGAAAATATCACAATAGATACGTCACATATAACATCTGCCCTTTCTATACAAGCCTTGGTTACAACATTGATTATCCTGCTGACACAGCTCGTTATTGCCGACGAGGACTTGGCCGACACAGTAGCAAGCGAAATACTCATTCTCGATAACTCTCAAATCAAAAAAAGAACCATCATTAAAATTATCAACAGCCGAAACATCAAGATTACTTTGTCTGCAGACGAAATAATAACCTTTGTACAAATCTTGCTTCAGGTGTTAAACAGTATGCTACTTGAATTCGACGTCCTTTAACCCTTTCTTTTCACAAACTTAAAAGACGAGGTGAAAACAAATGTCAGATAACGATAAATTCAAAGAAGAGCTTGCAAAGCTTCCAGAAGTTGATCCAATGACGAAAATGCTGGTCCAAAATATATTTTCTAAACATGGGGTCACAAAAGACAAAATGAAAAAAGTATCAGACGAAGAAAAAGAAATGCTCTTAAATCTTGTAAAAGACTTACAAGCTAAATCACAAGCGCTAATAGAAAACCAAAAGAAGAAAAAAGAAGAAGCAGCCGCACAAGAGCAAAAGAACACAAAACCGTTAAGCCGCAGAGAGCAGCTCATTGAACAGATCAGACAAAGACGGAAAAACGATAACAATTAGCCAATCATAAAAAATAGGGTTCTTCATCAGGATATATGACTCAGTCAAAATAAGAGGCTCGCTCATTTAATAACAGTAAAAGAAAAGGAGGAATAGATATGGAAAGCAGACCATATTCTTGGGTTGCACTTGATCCTGACTGTGACCATCCGTTAGATGACAAAGAGAAAGATAAAGAAAAACACGAAAGAAAATGTCATTGCGACGTTTGCTGTAATGGCAATGGTTTTTTTGGCAACGACAACGCCTTCATCGACCAAGATCTAGCTCAAGCAAATCTCAACAAACAAGTTTCAGATGAAACGATTATTATTAGAGATTCTTGTGACATCAATGTTACATCTACAGACGTTCAAGCCGTAACATCAGTTGTAACAGCACTTAATGCCGCTGTCGTAACGGCAACTCTGACATCAATTGCAGACGGCGTAATTGCCGAATTAGTCGCACAAGATTTGTTACAGCTTACAGCTAACAAACAAGTAAACCGCCAAAAACTTCTCATCGAATGTTCCCGCGGCGTAAACGTCACAACAGTAGATGCCGATATCGCAACCCTTATTTCTACAGCAACAAATACACTCGTAGCCATCCTAGTTATCACTCTTGTCCTCTAGGACCTAAAAGCAGAGCTAAAAACGCTCTGCTTTTTCTTATTTTCCAAGCATATGATGAATATATAGACGTTCACCCACACCAAGTGGGGCACGGGTACATATGTTGTTAAGGACTAAAGTCAAATACCCTATAAAGAAGGAGCTGAAATCAATGAGCTGCGGAAAAACCCATGGCCGGCATGAGAACTGTGTATGCGATGCAGTGGAAAAGATTTTAGCAGAGCAGGAGGCAGTTGAAGAACAGTGTCCGACTGGCTGCTATACCAACCTTTTAAACCCTACGATTGCTGGAAAAGACACAATTCCGTTTCTCGTTTTTGATAAAAAAGGCGGATTGTTCTCCACATTCGGAAACGTAGGGGGATTTGTGGATGATATGCAATGCTTTGAATCCATTTTCTTCCGCGTCGAAAAATTATGCGATTGCTGTGCAACACTGTCTATTTTACGCCCGGTCGATGTCAAAGGCGATACCTTAAGTGTTTGCCACCCTTGCGACCCGGATTTCTTCGGGCTAGAAAAAACAGATTTCTGCATTGAAGTGGATCTCGGATGCTTCTGCGCGATTCAGTGCCTGTCACCAGAGCTAGTTGACAGAACATCGCCTCACAAAGATAAAAAGCATCATCACAATGGATAAACACTTGTAAAGAGGAATCCCCTTCCAAACTCTATTACAGGTGCAAATCATTCAGCTGCTTCCAGCGTGAGGCAGCTGACTCTCCATCATTTCGCCAGTCTCAAATTTATAAGGCAGGAGGGATAATATGAGCCAGAAAACATCAAGCTGCGTGCGTGAAGCTGTAGAAAATATTGAAGATCTGCAAAACGCTGTTGAAGAAGACTGCCCGACCGGCTGCCACTCTAAGCTTTTATCTGTAAGCCATTCGTTAGGCGACACAGTGCCTTTTGCAATATTTACATCAAAATCAACGCCATTAGTCGCCTTCGGAAATGTCGGCGAACTCGATAACGGCCCTTGCTTTAATACAGTATTTTTCAGGGTCGAAAGAGTGCATGGAAGCTGTGCAACACTGTCATTATTAATCGCATTTGACGAACACAAACACATTTTGGACTTCACCGATAAAGATACGGTGTGTGAAGTGTTCCGACTCGAAAAAACGAACTACTGTATTGAAGTTGACTTAGACTGCTTCTGCGCAATCAACTGCTTAAATCCTCGATTAATCAATCGTACACATCATCATTAATCATAAGCTGGAAAAGCTTGCAGGCCTGCAGGCTTTTCTCTATGTAAAAAAAGCTGTCCGGCAACATCAGCCGGGCAGCTTTTTTCTTTTTCGTTAAAAACCGAGCGGGTGCAAAGAGGTAATATCATCGATTGCCAGTTCGGTTGGGGCTCCGTTTCCGGTTGTTCGAAGCAGGACGGAATCATTTCTTCTTCCGACAATCACGCCCCTGTACGTTCTTCCATTGGCTTCAATCAAACAAAGCGCTCTCGGCATGTTATGAGGCAGCTTTGTTAAAAAATCAATTTTTTCGTGGATCGTCATCTTGCTCATCGGTTTTTTCACTTTTCGTGCCGGCGGTGCTTTTTCCTCCGCTTTATCAGCACTATGGACAGCTTCCGGTTCTTTCTCAGGCTTCCGGGCCTCAAGTGCAGGCTCTTCCTTTTTTTCTGCTTTCGGGGGCTCGTGTTCAACGGTTTCTTCTACGGCCTGCGGCTCTGCCTTCTGTTCCTCTTGGCTTTTTATGTTCTCTGGCTCTCTCGCCTCTTGTGTTTGCTGACTCACTGGTTCGGCTGCAGGCTTTTGGTCTTCTTGCAGGACATCCTGTGCCACGGCTTCCTCCTGCTGCTTCTCATGGTGAGCCGGCTTTTCCTCAGCTTTTGGCGGAGCGGGTTTGTCGGCCTTTCTTTTGATGACAATCTCCTGCATGGATGACCTTGTAGTTTCTGCATAATCCGGCTGAACAATATACATGAGCGGTTTTTTATCCGCGTTTCTTTTCTTATTAGACATCTTCATCCCTCCGATTGTGTCATATTCTATCTATATGACAGAAAGCTGAAAATCAGAAGAAATAAAAAAGCAATCCCTATTCGGGATTGCTTGATATAGATCCTGCTTAGCGGGCAGTGATATGGAAACCAGAATCAACGTGAAGATTTTCACCTGTAATCCCGCGGGACATATCGCTGAACAAGAACGCAGCTGTATCGCCCACTTCTTCAGGTGTTGTCGTGCGGCGAAGCGGTGCACGCTCTTCGATGTCTTTTAAGATAGAGTTGAAATCGCTGATGCCTTTAGCAGATAATGTTCTGATCGGGCCGGCAGAAATGCTGTTGACGCGGATATTTTCTTTTCCTAAGTCAGCAGCTAAATATTTCACACTTGCATCAAGAGAAGCTTTTGCTACACCCATGACGTTGTAGTTTGGCATCACAAGCTCTCCGCCAAGGTACGTCAAAGTGACAATGCTTCCGCCTTCAGTCATCATCGGACGTGCCGCTTTGACAACAGCAGTCAGAGAATATGAGCTGATGTTATGAGCCAAAAGGAAGCCGTCACGATTTGTGTTTAAGTACTCGCCGACAAGCTCTTCTTTGTTGGCAAACGCGATACAATGCGCGATACCGTGGATTACACCGACCTGCTCCTTAATGCTTGCGAAGCAAGTTTCGATTTCTGCGTCGTTTGTAACATCGCAAGGGAGGATGATGGAATCGTTGCGGTCTAATGTTCCGGCAAGCTCGTGAACGGATTTCTCCAGGCGTTCACCAGCGTATGTGAAAATCAAACGTGCACCCGCTTCATGTAAAGAACGCGCAATGCCCCAGGCGATGCTGCGTTTGTTGGCTACCCCCATCACAACAATGTTACGGCCTTCAAGTGAAAAATTCATATGTATAAAGCCTCCTATATTTAATAAAGACATAGTATTAGTACCTGATCTTAATTCCTATCATATCATAACCTTGTCCAGATGAAAAGCGCATACCGTAGCAAACGCAAAAGAGATCACCATCAGCTGGTGATCTCATCGGCTTGTATTTAAGCTGTTTCGTTTAAAAGCGAAATGGTTTGTCGGCCCGTGTCCCGATCCGATGCCGAGCGTATTTTCCACCGCTTCACGGACAAAGTTGGCCGCAACCTCAAATGCCTGATGGATGCTGTCTCCTTTAGCCGTTTGGGCCGTTAAAGCCGCAGCAAAGGTGCAGCCTGTGCCATGCGTATGCTTCGTATTGATATAAGGATGGGTGATTTGCATAAACATGCTGCCATCAAAAAGAAGGTCAGTAATGTGATTGTCCTCAGGCTGGTGCCCGCCTTTGATAATGACATGCTGCGCACCCATCTTGACGAGCTGCTCCGCTGCTTTTTTCCGGTCATCCAGCGAGCTGATTGTCATTCCTGTCAGCGTTTCTGCTTCCGGGACATTCGGCGTAATCGCGTAGCTTCTTGGAATGAGCAACTCCTTTAAGGTGGCAACTGACTCATCACGCAGCAAGGATGCCCCGCCCTTTGCGATCATAACCGGATCAACAATTACACGATTGAATCCGTACTCGTCAATTTTTCTTGCCACTTCTTCAATCATGTCGGCATTCCAGAGCATTCCCGTCTTAACTGCATCCGGTCTCAAATCCTCAGCAACAGCGTCAATTTGCTGTCTCAACGTCTCTACAGTCAGCGGATGCACCCCGTGAACGCCAAGCGTATTTTGAGCGGTTACCGCCGTAATCGCAGACATTCCGAATACATCAAGCTCTTGAAAGGTTTTAATATCAGCCTGTATCCCTGCGCCGCCGCCTGAATCTGATCCGGCGATTGTCAATGCTTTATATATACTCATTACACTACACTCCTTTTATTACCCAATCCATTTATGATAAATGGATTTTGCCCGGGCAATATCATTTGTTCCATGGATCAAAGCTCTGCCGTCCCGGAACAGCACCATTTTCATATCATCCGAGCGGCAGGAAATTAAATACGGGTTCGCAGCTACTTCAAGCCCGGCCTGCCTCAGCTGACCGGCAAGCGCTTCAAGATCCGCTTCTTTCGTAATAGATGATCTGATCTGCACCGTGTTCCTGCCGCACAATACAGCCGCTTTTGTTTGATTTTCATAAGACAAAAACGGAAAATCCTTTGTGCCGCAGCTTGGGCATGCGTCATGTTTGAGACTGGCCGCTCTCACTTCTGACCGCTCGTTTTTCCACAAATCAAAGGAGCGCAGCACCGGCTCGCACTCCTCTCCCGTCAGCAGTTTCAGTGCATCTGTTACCTGAAAGACTGCTACCTGCAAAACAGCCGGACTGATGATGCCAGCTGTGTCACATGTTGCTCCGCCAATCGGAAGTGCATCGAGCAAGCAATGCAGGCAAGGAGTAGAACCCGGCACCACGGTAAAGGTAAGACCGTAGCTCCCTACACAGGCACCGTAAAGAAAAGGAATCCCTTCCTTTACCGCAGCATCATTTACGATCAGGCGGGTTTCAAAATTATCAGCCGCATCCACAATAATCGATGCATCCCTAATCAGCTCGAAGATATTTTCTGCTGTCACATCCATGACAAGGCCGGTCACATCAACATCGCTGTTAATCGAACGGAGACGGCGCTCCGCAGCGGCTGCTTTCGGCATTTCTTTTTTGACATCATCTTCTGTATAAAGCTGCTGGCGCTGGAGGTTGCTCCATTCAACATAATCTCTGTCGGCAATTTTCACAGAGCCGACTCCCGCTCTCACCAGCATTTCTGCACTGGCTGTTCCGAGCGCGCCGGCGCCGATAATCACGGCGCGCGCTTCTTTCAATTTTTTCTGGCCGGATGGGCCGATCGGAGCAAACAGCTCCTGCCTTGAATACCTGCCTGTCATACAGGAAGACCTTCTCCCGGACTGCTTGCCGTTCCGTATTGCTTAAGCGGGATTCGGCCCGCCTCATAAGAAAGGCGCCCTGCTTCCACTGCGAGCTTCATGGCACGAGCCATTTTCACGGGATCGTCAGCGCCAGATACAGCCGTATTGAGCAGTACGCCATCCGCTCCAAGCTCCATTGCGTATGCCGCATCTTTAGGCGAGCCGATTCCCGCATCCACGATGACCGGTACTTTCGCCTGTTCAATAATAAACGACAGATTCAAAGGATTTAAGATTCCTTGTCCTGATCCAATCGGAGATGCACCCGGCATGATGGCATGAACGCCGAGCTCTTCCAGCTTTCTCGCCAGCACAACGTCATCCGACGTGTACGGGAGCACAATAAAGCCTTCTTCAAGAAGCTGTTCAGACGCTTTTAATGTCTCAACAGGGTCAGGCAGCAAGGAACGGCTGCATCCGATGACTTCAACTTTAATCATGTCACAAAGGCCTGAAGCTTTCGCCAGCCTTGCAATCCGAACCGCTTCTTCAGCAGTACTGGCGCCCGCTGTATTCGGCAAAAGCGTATATTTGGATAAATCAAGCTGTTCCAGAAAATTCGGCTGAGATGCTTCAAAAATGTTCATTCTCCTTACAGCAAATGTTAAAATATCAGACTCAGAAACAGCTACTGCTTCCTTTTGAATGTCAAACGATGGGTATTTCCCCGTGCCCAGCAGCAATCTTGATTGAAATGATTTTCCGCCAATTGTTAACATGCTCATCCGCCTCCTACAAAATGGACAATTTCAATGACATCACGATCACAAAGCTCAACCTCGTGATAGCGTTCTTTCCCGATTATTTCTTTATTTCTTTCCACGATAACGATTTTATTTTCAAGCTGATACGACGCCAGCAGGTCTTGAATTGTACCTGTGTCTTTTTTCCACTTCACGTCTTTACCGTTCAGCTGTAGCATCATATCTGAACCGCCTCCTTGCGATCAATTCGGAATGCGTGCAGCCAGTCTTGGTTGACCTCTTTATTCATGATGAGATCACTGATCAAAGCGCCCGTTGCGGGAGCAAGCAGGATCCCGTTTCTGAAATGGCCAGCCGCAAATAAAATACGGCTGTCCTCAGGATGTCTGCCGATGTACGGTTTTCCATCCTTTGTTCCCGGACGGAGTCCCGCCCAAAAACGATCCACCTTCATATTCTGTATAGCCGGCAGCATCGTTTTTGCTTTTTTCATAACAGATTCCAATCCGCCAAGATCCGGTGTTTCACTCCAGTCCCCCGGCTTCATTGTCGCGCCGACAACCAGTCTTCCGCTTTTTCTCGGTACGATATAGCAGTGATCATGGTAAAGCGTTTTTGTCAGCGGGATATCATCATTCCAAACGGACAGGCACTCCCCTTTTACAGGGAGAAAAGCATTGTTCAGTCCAAGCTGTTTAAAAAACATTCCGCTCCACACCCCGCTGGCAACGACAACATGATTAGCCCATACGTCTCCGCTAGGGGTCTTGATGAACAGGGCTTCACCGTCACGTTCGACATGCAGGACGGGCGTATGCTCAAAAATCTCCGCCCCAAGCATTTTTGCTGCTTTCACATATGCCTTGCAAACAAAATAAGGCTCCACATGCACATCATCCTGAATAAAAGATGCACCAAAGATGTCACCAGACGCATACGGCTCTTTTTCTAACACCTCTTCTTTTGAATACCAGCTGACAGAGTCCAAATCGTCCATCTGTCTCAGCTGCAGCACATCTTCTTCAGAAAATGCAAGCTTAAACATACCGCCGTTATGCTGCCTGATATCCACACCGGATAATGCATAAAGCTCTTCTCCAAGACCTTTGTACAGACGCTGACTGTGCATAGCGAAATCAAAAAACGCGTCACGTTCCTCGCATTCGGCATGGGCGCCCAGCATTCCGGCAGCGGCACTTGTCGTTCTGCCGCCCATTGTTCCGCTTTCAAACAATGCGGTGCTTTTGTTTTCCTTTGCCAAATAATAAGCAATCGCGGAACCGATAATTCCGCCTCCAATCACCACTGCTTCATAATGCCTTTTCATAGCGCATCTCCTTTAGCTTGCGGGAATATCGTCTGGCTGCTTCCAAGGGCTCAGCGGAAGAGAAAATTCCTGACATAACAGCAATGCCGTCTGCCCCTGCTTGTTTTACGTCTCTTAACCTGTCCGGCGTCATCCCCCCGATGGCTATAACCGGGATGGAAATCCGCTGTTTGATATCTGACAGCAAAGATACTCCTCTGCCTTCAAGACCCTTTTTGCAATCCGTTTCAAACACATGGCCGAACAGCACGTAGTCCGCGTCTTCCTTTTCTGCTTGAACCGCTTCCTCAAGTGAATGCACCGACCTCCCGATATGAAGGTGTGGAAATCTGGCTCTGACCTGCTTCGGTGAAAAGCTGCCGCTTGGCAGCTGCACGCGGTGAATAGTAGAGAAAAGCGCAATATCCACGCGCCCGTTCATCACCAGTTTTCGTTTATCTATACCGCCTTCAAAAATAAGCTCGAGCAGTTTCAAAATATCTGCCGCCGATTTTGAACGTTCCCGAATATGAATAAAATCAACTTCATTCTGAATCGTAATGATGATTCTCGCTAGCTCTTCTACCGGCTTGCTGTCATCCGTTATGGCGTGAAGCTCCACATTCCTCCACCTCTTTTATGGCGCTGTCAGACCAGCCTTCTTTTCGATAGGCCATTCCCCAAAATTGATATTCATAGTAGCTGGAGATGACAAAATTCTCTTTCATCTTGGCACGCACTTCCTCCGTACTGTTTTCCGCCAGCTCATCAAAGCGGTTGATTTGCTCCTCGACCTGTTGTCTAAACCAATCACCGCCATATGTGCCAATCCACTTCTGATAAATTGGATGCCCCGGATCACAATGCAGCAATTTCTCACCAACCTCGTAATAGAGCCAATAGCATGGCAGCAAGGCCGCTAAGATTTCTGCGAAATTCCCGCTCAAAACCGAACGGTACATATGGGATGTATAAGAATACGCAGTAGGAGACGGCTTAAACGCCTTACGCTCTTCCTCGCTGATTTCCAACAGCTCGGCAAACTCCCGATGAAGCGCCATTTCCGCCTCATATGTACCTTGGGCATGGCTTGCCATCCGCCCCGTTGTATAAAGATCCTTCGCATAAGCGGCGCCAAATGACTGCACCTTTGCAAAATGCGTTAAATAATAGGAATCCTGAAGTACGTAGTATTTAAAACGGTCAATCGGAAGCGTTCCGTCACCGATTCCTTGAACGAACGGATGGACAAAGCTCCCCTCCCACCATTCTGCGGCTGCACTGCGGCATTCTTCTGAAAACTTCACAAATCATTCCCCCTCTGAAAATAAAAAAACCACTTTCCCGCAAGGAAAAGTGGTTTGGAATTGGCATAGTAAAATAACACAAATACCGCTCCACTTCCCTACGCAGGTCTGAACCTGTTCAAGTTATGAGGGTCTAAAAGTCACACTTTTATCTCAGCCCTTATGAAGGACACCCCTAGTGGTTAAACGAATACATATTGAATTGTTCTGCACCTCTATATTAACACGAATCCTTATTTGGTCAAGATTTATCCTTCCAATGTTTTCTTAAGATCCGTTACGTACCCCCGAGATCCGGTGACAATTAAACGGTCTCCAAGTTTCAGCCTTGTATCCCCATGAGGAACGATGCTGTCCACACCTCTGAAGATCCTGACAAAGATGACGTCACCTGTTAAAGGGAATTCCCGTAAAATGACACCATCATATTTACTGTTCTCCATATTAATTTGATACAGCGAAGACTCTTGGTTCGTGAGCAGCTTCATGACGCCAGGCGCTTCAATCAGTGCGCGAAGCAGCGTTTTTGTCGACAGCAGAATAGAAAAGATGCTGATTCCCTGCTCCTTCAGAGCTGCTTCATGCTCCGGTGATCCTACGCTTGCAATGACTCTTTCTGTGCCTTTTTCTTTTGCAAGTAATGCAATGTCTGCATTCATATCTTCATTTCCTGTCGCCACAACGAGGATATCCGTTTCAAAAATGCCGAGTGATTCAAGCGTCTCGTGTTCATAGTCAGAAATTGTTTCAACAGCAAACACTGATTCTGACAGCTTTTCCTCCGCATTCTCTTGGTAGACGTGTACAACACGCACGTCATACTCTTCCTCTGGCAATTCAAGTGTAACAGGCAAAGTCATTTGATTGGCGCCAATGAACGTAATCGTCTTTTTCTCCTCCGGCTGCTCTTCCCGTTTGTATAATTTTTTAAAACAGATCGGCGTAAAAATACTTGCAATGACGGCTACTAAAATTAGCGCTCCTGACATATTTGCACTGATCACGTGAAGCTGCTGGCCGATTGTTGCAGCGGCAATCACGAGCGAAAGCGTTGATGTCAGCAGGAAACCAGACGCGAAAATGGTTCGGTTATCATACCACTTCTTTAAGTACATGACAGGAATGATTTTGCTGACTAACAGCGCCAGCAGCAGGAGCGGAATCATGATTAAAATTGTTTTATCCTGAAAAAGAGTCCAAATATCAAGCTTCACACCGACCATCACAAAGAAAATCGGTATTAAGAACCCATAACCAAATGAGTCCAGCTGCTGAACAAGTTCTTTGTTTGGCGAAAGCAGGGAAACGAGAACCCCCGCTAAGAAAGCGCCGAGAATATTTTCCGCCCCAAGTGATTCAGACAGGGCAACGAGTACAATAATTAACGTAAAAATGGCACGCGTCCCGATCTGGATCGTCCCTTTTGACATGGATTGAACAAAAGAGCGATGTTTGAAGACCCGGCCGAAAAAGTAAAGCACCACTCCGGCCGCAAACAGAATCATCAGGAGCCACATGTTTCCGCTGTCCTCTCCGTATAAAGAAGAAAAAACAGCAAGAAGAATCATCGTGGCCAAATCAGCAATAACAGCAACAAGCAAAATAATCTGCCCGATATTCGAATTCATGATCCGTTCTTCTTTTAATGTTGGAACGACAACGCCTAATGAAATCGTTGAAATAATCAGGGTCATCAAAAATGCATTTTGGATAAATCCGGCCAAGACGAACCCATAGGACAAGAGCAATGATAAAATAAAAATACCGACGAAAATAACAGATGCCGCAGCAAACGTATTCGGCGCTTCCTTGCCATTCGGCAGGAACTGCTTTTTCTTTCCTTTCTCAAACGACGAAAAATCAATTTCAAGCCCGCTTAAAAACATTAAAAAGATAAATCCGAGCATAGAGAGTGTCTGGAGCCAGGTGTCACCCTCCACAACTAAATTAAGGCCGCTTTTCCCAATTATCAGCCCCATAATGATTTCAGCAACAACAACCGGGATGCTGAGTTTAAACCGATGCAAAAGGATGGGTGTCAAAAATGCAACGATAAGTACAACAACTAAAGATGCGACAGATGTATGCGCCATAATCAGAACCTCCTTTTTAAGTCAGGGTTATGCTAGTTCTCACACTCAGAGAACAAAACCTCATTTTTAAAAAACATAACGCGATTTTAACAAGGGTGATGATGAAAAATAAAGTGATAAGGTCTTAATCCTGTTTAGAAAATGATTCTTCTTCTATAATTTGCACATAAAAGCTTGTGATGACTCACAACACTTTGCTTCATAATAAATAAAACAATCGGTAAGGAGGATACCGCATGGCTTACGATATCATCAGCGATATTCATGGCTGCTATGACGAAATGACTGCATTAATCCAAAAGCTTGGCTATACAATCAAAAATGGAGTACCTGTCCATGAAGAAGGCAGGGTGCTTGTTTTTGCCGGAGATTTAACTGACAGAGGGCCCAAATCGATAGAGGTCATCCGATTTGTAGCCGGCGCTTACGAAAAAGGCGCTGTGCGTTATGTCCCGGGAAACCATTGCAATAAATTATATCGTTACTTAAAAGGAAATCCGGTAAAAGTGATGCATGGTCTCGAAACAACAGCGGCAGAGCTTGAGGAACTTTCCAAGGATGAGAGAAAAGCAGTCAGCGAACAGTTTATGAAGCTGTACGAAACAGCGCCGCTTTACGACATCTTACATAATGGAGAATTAGTTGTCGCCCATGCTGGCATAAGAGCTGACGATATCGGCAAATATACCCGCAGAGTGAAGGACTTTGTGCTTTACGGTGACGTGACGGGTGAAACATATCCGGACGGCAGACCCGTCAGACGTGATTGGGCGGCAGCCTATAACGGAAAGGCTTGGGTGGTATACGGTCATACACCTGTGAAAGAGCCTCGGAAGGTCAAGCGCACCATCAACATTGATACAGGCTGCGTGTTCGGAAATCAACTGACAGGCTTTCGCTTTCCAGAAATAGAAACCGTCTCTGTTCCAAGCTCCCTGCCTTACGACGAATCAAGATTTCGCCCCATATAAAAAAGGAGAGAATCAATGATTCTCTCCTTTTATCAGTTTTCTCATGTCCTGAGGCAGTGGAGCATGAAACGTCATGTTCTTCTGTGTCAGCGGATGGATAAACGAAAGATGCTCGCTGTGCAGAGCCTGCCGGCCAATTTCCTGTCTCGTTCCGCCGTACAGTGTATCGCCGCACAACGGGTGCCCGAGATAACTCATATGAACACGAATTTGATGGGTTCGTCCAGTCTCAAGCTGCAACGTCACCGAGGTCATGTCGTCATTTGCACATGTGACGTAAAAATGAGTAACAGCCTTCTGGCCGTCCGGTGTTACCGTCCGTTCAATTATACTGTCAGGATGTCTGCCAATCGGAGCATCGACTGTTCCCTCCATCTGTGCCATCCGCCCGTGAACCACTGCCGCATACCGGCGTTTCACAAGGCCGTTTTTTTGCGCAGACGATAAAATGGAGTGGGCAAATCGATGCTTGGCAACAAGCATGACACCTGATGTATCCCGGTCTAACCGGGTGACAAGATGAACTGTCGCCCTCACTCCGGTTGTTTGATAATGATCAATAATTCCATTGGCAATGCTGCCGGAGGGGTGCTCTCTCGAAGGGATTGATGACACATACGGCTGCTTGTTTATCACAAGCACATGTTCATCCTCATAAAGGATATCGAGCGGAACAGGCTCTGCCAACAGCGTCTCGCTCACCTGCTCCTCAGGAAACTTCACGATAAGAAGATCTCCCTCTTTCAAAACGTATTTGACCGTCACATGCTCACCGTTAATCTGCAGGTCGCCCCCGCCAAACTTAATATCGGTCAGCAGACGTTTTGAAATTCCCAGTTCACTGGCATATTCCTTTACAGTCATCCCGTCCTCAGCGGAAGTAATGTTCTTTCTGATAAAAAAATGCTCCACGATATGTCCTCTTTCTATTCACCTTTTCCAATAAACGAATCCTGGACTCTTTTCCAAAATGGAAACGGACGGAATCTCGCAAACCGCACTTTTTCGGATGCAACTTGGCAGCGGATCGACTTTACATCCTTATGGAGAAGGGTTAAGTGGTCAATCGTCACTTGAAAGTCAACTTCGTTTCTCGGTTTAATCATGCAATCATGATGGGATGGGAGAAGCAGAGGTGACCCGACCGTACGGAACACGCGGTTATTAATTGAAGCCATTTCCGCAAGCTGGATTGCCCTGATAGACGGATGGATAATCGCTCCGCCCAGCGCCTTATTGTAGGCTGTGCTGCCTGACGGAGTTGACAGGCAGAGGCCGTCGCCCCGGAAGGTTTCAAAGAGCTGCCCTTTAATTTCCACATCAGCAACAAGGCTTCCTTCGATGCTTTTAATCGTACATTCATTCAAAGCTAAGTATCTTTCTTCCCGCTCGTTTTCGTGATAGGTCACAATGACTTCGAGAAGCGGATATTCGACTGTATGATACGGCGTTTTCGCGATGGCAAGAACAAGTTTTTCAATTTCATGAGGAACCCAGTCGGCATAAAAACCCAGATGACCTGTGTGAACGCCGACAAATGCTGTTTTGTCCAAGCGGTCGCTGTATCTGTGAAAAGCATACAAAAGCGTTCCGTCGCCTCCGACTGAAATAACGATTTCCGGTTCATTTTCATCCAGTTCCATATCAAAATCCAATAAATACGCCTGTATTTTGCTTTTCAGCGTATCAGAAACTTGATCTCCTTTTGATGATACGGCAAATTTCATGCTCTTCTTCCCCTTTACCTATTGTTGCTCGCTTCCTTTTTTCTTTCTTGAAAAGGCAGCTTGAGCTTCCTGTACTTCACCCCTGATCTCCGACATCTCTTCATCAAGCCGGGAAGCCGCTTCAGAAGCGCGCTGAAGTCTTAGTTTTACTTTTTCAGGAATGTTTCCGCTGTATTTATAATTCAATGAATGCTCAATGGTCGCCCAAAAATTCATCGCCAGTGTACGGATCTGTATTTCCACGAGAACATGCTTTTCTCCGGATACCGTCTGCAAAGGGTACAGCACAACTAGATGGTATGACCGGTATCCGCTCTCTTTATGTTCCGCAATATAATCCCTCTGATCCACAACGGTGAAATCTTTTCTGGCAAAAAGCATCTCTTTTACGATTTGGATGTCATCGACAAATTGGCACATGATTCTAAGGCCAGCAATGTCCTGCATGGTTTCAATTTCATGCAGCGGTATGCTTTTCCGTCTCGCTTTTTCAAGAATGCTCGCCACAGGCTTGACGCGTCCGGTCACAAATTCGATCGGTGAATGGTCGTCCTCGTATTCATATAGTGTGCGGATCCCCTTGAGCTTCACTTTCAACTCTTCGACAGCCTGGCGGTACGGCACTAAAAAACGCTCCCATTGTTTGTCATCCATCATACATCCCCCAATTCCGAACCAGTTTCTATAAAAACACGCGTTTCACTTTTTCTTCCATTTCTTCTCCATAGTTTGCATTATCTTTTATATTTTCTAAAAGATATTCCAGCTCCTCATGCAGGCCTGCCAGTTCAATTGTTTGGTTTCCTGCCTCTAAAACAACCGGTATTTTTTGTGCATGGGCCTGCTTCAGTTCCGGCCATACATGTTCCTTTATAATGGCATATTCAAAAGAATCAGCTAATTCAAGTATGTATACAAAAGCAAAGTGGTCAGAATCAACAAGCATTTGACCTGACGGCTTGCGTTCCGCTTCGTTTCCTTCTGTCTGACAGGCAAGGCGAAGCTGATCATCCGATAATGTTGCATTCAAAATTTCGATTCTGTTTTGCATAATGCTCTCCTTTTTTAAACAAAGTACAGATTCATTTTATCATATCGAGCTCGATATTGATAAACCTAACATCTAAAGAGATAATAGTAAAAATAAGATTTACAGGGCGGAAAGGAAGAGCATCATGAGCCAAGAAATTGAAATCGAATTTAAAAACATGCTGACCAAACAAGAATTCAAAAACATAGCAGCGGCACTCCAGCTGACAGAAAAAGATTTTACAGATCAAAAGAATCATTATTTTGATACAGACAGCTTCGCGCTGAAACAAAAACATGCTGCGCTTCGTATCCGCAGAAAAAACGGAAAGTATGTCCTTACATTAAAGGAGCCGGCAGATGTGGGGCTTCTGGAAACGCACCAACAGCTTTCAGAGGTATCAGATCTCGCTGGATTTTCAGTTCCCGAGGGCCCTGTGAAGGACCAGCTGCACAAGCTTCAGATCGATACGGATGCCATTCAATACTTTGGATCTTTAGCAACAAACCGTGCGGAAAAAGAAACAGAAAAAGGCTTAATAGTTTTAGACCACAGCCGATATTTAAATAAAGAGGACTATGAAATTGAATTTGAGGCGGCGGATTGGCATGAGGGCAGAAAAGCTTTCGAGAAGCTGCTTCAGCAATTCAGCATTCCTCAGCGCGAAACCAAAAATAAAATTCTGCGTTTTTATGAAGAAAAACGAAAGTCTATATAAGGTGGAATGACATCGTGAATGTAACGAATTGGACAGCTTTACTTCAGCTTCAGGCACTACAGTCCATATCTAATGCACGCAGCAGCTCGGACACTCAGAATACGGAAAGCCCGCTTTCAAGTTTTAGCTCTTTGCTCAGCCAATATACAAACGGCCTGGCATCTCAGCAATCAGCACCTTCTTCATCGCCAAGCCCGCTCAGCATGCTGAACAGCGCGAATACAACAGCGCCGTCACTGCTTTCAGCGTATGGGCTTAACTCATATACGAGCAGCAATTCAGGTTCAATCACAAAAGCGGCAGAAAGCACTGAAACAGCTGCTGCAGATTCAGCTTCAAACAAACATGAAGCAAATCAGATCAGTTCGGGAGACTTTTCTATTGACAGTGCGATTAAAAAAGCAGCTGATAAATATGGCGTTGATGAAAAACTGATCCGTGCCGTCATCAAACAGGAATCAGGCTTTAATGCAAAAGCGGTCAGCGGAGCAGGTGCGATGGGCCTCATGCAGCTGATGCCGTCAACAGCAAGCTCACTTGGCGTTTCCAATCCGCTTGATCCGCAGCAAAATGTGGAGGGCGGAACGAAATATTTAAAACAAATGCTGGATAAATACGGCGGCAATGTGTCTATGGCATTAGCGGCTTACAACGCCGGACCGGGGAATGTTGACCGATACGGAGGCGTTCCTCCTTTCCAAGAAACGCAAAACTATGTAAAAAAAATAACTTCAGCTTATTACGCGTAACCAGAGGTGCTCTTTCCCTCTGGTTTTTTTGCGAAGTGAAATCTTACGCATTCCTGATTTTTATGTGATATGATATGAAATACAAACCCCGGCTGTCAGCCGAAATGAGTCATCAAACGCATAAAAGGCAGTTTGTTTGTAGAAATGATGCCTTGTTGCTAAAATAAATCTAGATGAAACAATGAAATACAGAAAATTACTTTTTGCAATAGGATTTATGATTCCTATTAGCCATATTTAAAGGAGTAGTCAACATGGGACAATCGTTTAACGCACCTTATGAAGCGATTGGAGAGGAACTTCTATCGCAACTTGTTGATACTTTTTATGAGCGTGTCGCGTCTCATCCTTTGCTGAAGCCGATTTTTCCAAGCGATTTGACAGAAACCGCCAGGAAACAGAAGCAATTCTTAACTCAGTATTTAGGCGGGCCTCCGCTTTATACTGAGGAGCACGGCCATCCTATGCTCAGAGCAAGGCATCTTCCCTTTCCAATTACAAACGAGAGAGCTGATGCGTGGCTCAGCTGTATGAAGGACGCAATGGACCATGTAGGGCTGGAGGGCGAAATTCGTGAGTTTTTGTTTGGCCGGCTGGAGTTGACAGCAAGGCATATGGTGAATCAAACGGAAGCGGAGGATCGATCATCTTGACAAACTATCAGCATGAGCTATACTTCGCCCATTGCCACGGTCATCCAAAAAAACCGCTTGAAATTTATATGTTTGTAGACCCTTTATGTCCTGAATGCTGGTCCTTAGAGCCCGTCATCAAAAAGCTGAAAATCAGATACGGACGTTTTTTCACCTTACGCATTATCGCTTCCGCAAGCCTTACCGCTTTAAATAAAAAGCGAAAAAAGCATCTTCTCGCAGAAGCATGGGAAAAGATCGCGAGCCGCTCTGGCATGTCATGTGACGGCAATGTCTGGTTCGAACAGGATCAGCCGCTTTCATCGCCTTATATGGCTGCTCTCGCTTTTAAAGCAGCCGAATTGCAAGGACGAAAAGCCGGCATGCAATTTCTCAGAAATATGCAGGAGAGCCTATTTGTTTCAAAGAAAAATATTACGGATGAAAACGTGCTTTTGGAGATTGCTGAAAATACAAGTCTCGATCTTGAAGAATTCAAAAAGGATCTGCATTCTCAAAGCGCGGTCAAGGCGCTTCAATGTGACATGAAAATTGCTGCTGAGATGGATGTTTCTGTTAATCCGACACTGACGTTTTTTAATACGCAGCATGAGGATGAAGGGCTTAAAGTTCCTGGCAGCTACTCATATGATGTATATGAAGAAATTTTATTTGAGATGCTTGGCGACGAGCCGAAGCCTTCGGAAACACCGCCTTTAGAATGTTTTATTGAATATTTCCGCTTCGTTGCCTCGAAGGAAATTGCTCTTGTATATGACCTGAGCCTTGAAGAGGTAGAAAAAGAAATGAAAAAACTGGCGTTTGCTAAAAAGGTTGCCAAAGTAGAAGCCAAACACGGAATGTTTTGGAAGTCTCTCAGCACTTATTCTGATGAATATCAATCATGTGAAAAATAGCCGCAGGCGTGCATATGCTTGAGGCTGTTTTTTTACGCCGTAACCGAACGTACGTTCCGTTTTTAGCGCTAAAGAAACCGCGCCGGGATAAGCGCGGTTTCATATGTCTTAACGACAACAAAGGGGATGGGAGAAATTTTTCACGGTCAAACAAAGGGGTAATGTTTGTTTGTGATCAATTTCACATCCTTATGATAACAAAAGATGTCGACTTTTGACAACCTCTATGCTTAATGTTCATATTTTTGTCACAAAACATAACGAAGTGCATTCACTCATATCCTTATAAGGAAAAAGGACGAGGAGGACCGCTATGATGTCTACTTTGATCTCAATTGTGTGCATTGCTGTTTTTTTCTGCTTGAATATCTTAGGCATGATGCATATGCTGCCGCTTTATATTACCTCTCCTCTGCTGTTTCTGTCTATTTTGTTTACCCTCTACCGCTTGAATCACCGGAAAACCTTTAAAGGGTTTTAAAAAAGCCTGTGCGTCATTTCCGCACAGGCTTACTTTTTTAAGACTGCTTGACTTTCATCAGCAGCTCTTCCATTTCATCAAGTTTTTCTTCAAACATTTTGCACGCGGCTTCGATTGGCTCTGGAGACGTCATATCAACACCCGCTTTTTTCAGGACATCAATCGGGTATTGTGAGCTTCCCGCTTTCAGGAAGTCAATATAACGGTCAACCGCCGGCTTTCCTTCCTTCAAAATCTGGCTGCTTAATGCTTGGGCAGCGCTGTAACCTGTCGCATACTGATACACATAGTAATTGTAATAGAAGTGCGGAATACGCGACCATTCAAGGCCGATTTCCTTATCAATCACCATGCCGTCTCCAAAATACTTTTTATTCAGGTCGTAATAGACATTTGTCAGAAGCTCAGGTGTAAGCGGCTCGCCTTCTTGCGCCTTTGTATGAATCAGATGTTCAAATTCAGCGAACATCGTTTGTCTGAAGACCGTTCCCCTGAAGCCCTCAAGCATATGGTTGAGAATATATAAGCGCTGTTTTTCATCCTCTAAATTGTTCAGCAAATATTCGCCAAGGAGCGCTTCATTTGTCGTAGAGGCAACTTCCGCGACAAAGATGCTGTAATTGCCGTATGGATAAGGCTGGTGCTTTCTCGTATAGTAGCTGTGTACGGAATGTCCAAACTCGTGCACGAGCGTAAAGAGATTATTGACGTTATTATGCCAGTTCATCAAAATATACGGATTCGTGCCGTAAGCTCCTGATGAATAAGCCCCATTGCGTTTGCCTTTATTTTCGTAAACGTCCACCCAGCGGTTTTCCAGTCCTTCTTTTAGGATAGAGGCATATTCTTCCCCTAAAGGTGCGAGGCCTTTCAGCATGTAATCTTTGGCTTCCTCGTATGTCACCTTCATCCCAGCATCTTTCACAAGCGGTGTATACAGGTCATAGATATGCACTTCATCAAGCTCAAGCACTTTCTTTCTTAGCGCAATATAGCGGTGCAGGAGCGGCAAATGCTTATTAATCGTCTTAACAAGGTTATCGTATACTTCCTCAGGAATACTGTTGTTAGAAAGCGCAGCCTCACGCGCGGACTTGTACTTTTTCACTCTCGCGTAGAAGTTGTCCTTTTTCACAGTGCCGCTTAGCGTCGTGGCCATTGTGTTTTTATATTGTCCGTACGTTTTATACACTGCGTCAAACGCATTTTTGCGGACTTCACGGTTTTCACTTTCCAAGAAATTAATAAAGTTGCCGTGAGTGATCTGTTTTTCATTCCCATCTTCGTCTTTAATGGATGGAAACGTTATATCTGCGTTATTTAACACGCTGAATGTATTTGAAGATGACCCCAGTACCTCGGAGGCTTCAGCAAGCAGCGCCTCTTCCTTCTCGCTCAGCACATGCGGACGTTCCTTTGTAATCTCCTCAATCGCATGAGAGTACAGCTTCAATTCTTCTTTTTCAAGAATGAACTGCTGCAGTTTGTCTTCTTCTATGGATAAAATCTCCGGAACCAAATAAGCTGTCGCGCTTGCGGCCTGTGTATACAGGTTTCCCGCCTTGTCATTCAGCCCCTGGTAAAAGGAGTTCCCAGTATCCTGGTCAGAGCGCATATGCGCATATGTGTACAGCCTACCTAGCCGCTCCATCACTTTATCTTGATACGTAAGAGCCTCGTATAAATGATCAGCTGAATCTGCCAGCTTTCCTTTATACTTAGATAAATTCGGAATTAATTCTTTTACAGCTTGAAATTCTTTATTCCAGGCCTCATCACTAGGAAAAATATCCTCAAGTCTCCATGTGTCTTCTGCCTTTACCTCACTTCTGTCAGGCAGTTGGTTTGCTTTTTTTTCCTCAGCCATGGTGATCCCCCTCGTCTTCTTTGATTCAAGCCAATTGAAAAAACAGCTGTTTCCCAATAAACTTGTGTTGTGAATATCTTCCGGTTTTTCACTGCCTTTTGTCAAATCATATGCAGTAATGAAGAGAACGAATGCCAAAAAAGCAGTAAAAACACGAAAAACCTTTCCTTTTGTGCCTTTCACAGCCTGCCCACCACCTTTGTCTTAGGGTGAGCCAAATAAGACAAACTCATTCTATAAAACAGCTGCGGTCTCTTTCTATGAGATCCTGCATGGAGTGTATGCCTCCTGCAGGCTGATTCAGCACATATACTTCTTTCTGAGTCTCCCTTAAAAATCCCTTCTTGCACAAAAAATCAATATACTGTTTAACCGCTTCTGAAAGACACTCTTCGCTGCATTCGGACCTGAGTGCAATGTTCTTATTATGAATGTGCAGTTTGCACTGCTGCAAAACGGCTGAAAAACGAATTGGCGCACGTTTACCTCCAAGATCCGTCATAAACAAATAAAGAAACCCCTGCCACACAAAAACCGGACTCTTAAAAACTGCCCCTTTTCTAACAGGAACAAACACTTCAGTCGGCAGAAAAGAAAAAGGCGTCTGTCGTTTCTCATAAAACAGCAGCCTAAGGCGATTTGTTTCCTTTGAGTTAAACCGATGGGGTTTATGGCGAAAACGGTGAATCGCTTTCGTCCAGCCTGAATATTGAATTGAGGGTTTCGGTTCAGTGAAAAAAAGATCGCCTGCACCTGCCCGATGGATAGGGATCGTTTGGACTGAGGAATAAGAATGGTTTGTGTAGAATGGAATGATGTGGCTGAGCCGGAGAAAAGAACGCCTTTCAGGACAATAACATATCAGTTCTCTGTATGGACTTGCATTGATAAACTGCCAATGAAAAGTTGAAAGCTGATAAAAGGACGAAGCAGTCCGTTTTAAGCGGCTGTATCCCATAATCCACTGCGGGATGATTCCTTCTTGTTTGAAGCCCTCTGTCCGCTTTTGAAAGACATCTGGAGCGATAGTGGCGCATTGATATTCAACAGCAAGCATATGCTCCTTGATTCTTGCCATGACGTCCGGTCTTTGGTTGATTGTCCTTATATACGGCTCCAATATTGGTGAAGCCCGTTGCGTTTTCAGCCATACATACAGCTGTCTTTTTCCTTCTAAGTGGTAGGCGCTTTCCGGCTCGATGTCTATGGCGCAGGACTTGTTCTGTTTATGGGCAAAATGCGGCGCTTTTTGAAGTCCGAGCTTCACAGCTAGCTCTCCCCCGCATACCGGACAGAAGAACCGTCTCCGCTTTAATTTCTGGTTTTGCTGAGCGCCTAGAAGGTGAAACATTTGGCCGTCTTCAGTCACAGCACTAAACAATTGTCATCTCTCCTTTCCAGATGAAGTATACTTTCTGGAAAAGATGATCAACTCCTGTTCGCTGTATTTTCTGCTTGTCTATATGTTTTTGATTTTTCACATCTCTAAAATGGCATTTTCGTGCATAAAAAAACCGATTTCCGGAAGGAAATCGGTTTGCTATGATGCAAAGTGTTTTTTTATCGTTTCTAGAGCATGCTCTGAAATAATCAGCTTGCCGTACTCTTCAAGACGGTGTATGCTGATTGAGGATTCAGTTGCGTACTCCAGCAGGATGCTTAGCTGATTTTCAACCTCTTCATCAGTCATATTGCAAAAATCTACATATAAATAATATCGGTTCTCAAACGAATATAAAGTCGTTTTGCTTCCGTTAACGTTCAATTTAGATAGAGAAATAACATCCTCAAAATCGCCAAATCGCAAGACAAATTGAAGCTTTTGCTCCTTCTCTTCCTGATTGACGGCTTGCTCTTCTTTCTGGAAATCATCCAGCAAGGCGTCAAGATCCTCAGATGCTGGTTCTTGCTTTTTATCCTCAGGAATCGGCAGTTCGAGCTTTTGTCCGTCTTTGGAAAGCTGGGCTTTTGTGACGATGATTTCTAATCCTTTGTCCAGTGCCTGAACTTGAATCCAAAGTGGGCCTTCCACAGCGAATTCCTCTTCTTCATGAACTTCATCCATGACTTCCCAGAAAAGTTCTTCACTGCGCTCACGGTTATACCAAATTTCTTCTCTGTCAAAACCGCGATCTTCAATATCTCCGTAAGACATATAAAATTTTACTGTATGCTCGTTAATTCTTTCAATTTCCATTTGCCAACCTTCCCTTCTATATAAGATGTTGAAGGGACATCTAAGCTCCCGATTAATTGTACTTTACTACACTTTACCCATTCCGTCCACATCTTAACCTTAACCAAGGCCAGTGTGAATTCCTTTGTATTTCTATTTTATGATAAAACAGTCACAAAAGAAATAAAAATGCACCTTTGCCTAAAAAACGGCAGATCAGGCGGCTGATATCATAAAATATGACCTGTCTCATATAGTAGTAGTACAAGCGAAGGACTGAAAGCGAGGTGCCGCTTCATGGAGCATGACTATCTGATTTCTCTGCTCGTCATTGTTGGGATTGACCTGATCCTCGGCGGAGATAACGCGGTTGTTATTGCCATGGCCAGCAGACATTTGCCGGACAAGCAAAGACAGCAAGCCATTATTCTCGGAACATTTATTGCCGTTGCCATGAGAATCGGATTAACAAGTGCAGCAGTATATCTTTTGAACATTCCGTTCTTGCAGTGCGCCGGCGGAATTTTCCTGCTGTATTTAGGATATCAGCTGCTGATTGAAAAAAAAGACACGAAACACATTAAAAGCAGCACCTCCCTGTGGAGAGCGATACGAACGATTGTGCTTGCAGATCTCTTTATGTCGCTGGACAACGTCATCGCAGTTGCGGGAGCTTCACACGGTGAGTTTTCTCTCGTTGTTATAGGATTGTGTGTATCGGTTCCGGTTATTATTTGGGGCAGCAAACTCATCCATATTGCACTAGAGAAAATACCGCTTCTGATTTACGCGGGAAGCGGGCTGCTTGCTTATACTGGCGGAGAAATGATTGTCAGAGACAAAAAGCTGTCTCTTTTTATGGCGCAGCACGGCACAGTTGAAACGCTCCTCCCCATTTTGACGGTTGCGTTTGTCATCCTTGCGAGCATTTATTACCAGCAGGTTGAAAAATAAAAGAAGGCTGATGACTCAGCCTTCTTTTGATGATACGATCTATTAGTTTGCCAAACGCTGTGCTTCTCTTAATTGGAAAGAGCGAACTTTTCTTGGCAGGAAACGTCTGATTTCGTCTTCGTTATATCCGACCTGCAAACGTTTTTCGTCAATGATGATCGGACGGCGAAGCAACCCTGGATGCTCGTTGATCAAGCGGTACAAATCTTGCAGCGGCATAGATTCAACGTTCACATTCAGTTTTTGGAATACTTTTGAACGGGTTGAGATGATTTCATCTGTACCATCCTCAGTCATTCGAAGAATTTGTTTTATTTCATCAATTGATAAAGGTTCAGAGAAAATATTTCTTTCTACAAATGGAATATCGTGCTCCTCGAGCCACGCTCTCGCCTTTCTGCATGAAGTACAGCTTGGTGATGTGTATAGTGTAACCATTTATCTTCACTCCTCTAATTAGTAGGATGAACATCTATTTTATTCTTAAATTGAAATTACTCTAAAAAAGGAATCTTTACAGGTATTATACTATAAAAAAGTAAGTGTGAACAGTATCCTAAGAAAAAAATGTGTCAATCCAGCAAATTTTTAATGTTCATGATATGTTCTAATTCTCAATTAGCTTAACTGATCGAAAATATTTTTTTGTTTTTCTTCATCAATGAGTTTCAGGACTTCATCCGTTTTTTCGTACGATTCCCCGTACCATTTCTCGTCTTTATAAGTATGAATGTTTTCATATGTTTGTTTCATGGCTTCAAGAATTTCTTCTTCTGATTCTGTTTTTGGTGACCAGTACAGAATCTCCATCTTGTTTACTTCATTCGTAGCCAATGACCGGCGCCGGTACCCAATTGACTGAGCATGCTTGAAATGCTCTCTTTGATAAAACCTCAGGCGTTTTTCTGTATCAGTATCATCTTCATCCACAGGTTCCACCTCGAGCAATATGGGCTTATTTTTCTTTTTCAGCTTCGCGATCAATTTGCCGCCAAGCCCCTGCCCTCTTGCATCCTTAGACACATACAGATAATCAACGAAGATAAAAGAATCGAACTCCGCAAACATTAAAATATGATGTTTGCCTTCATCTTTATGATAAATATCGCTTCGCTCTTTCAGAAGAGCTTCCATATGCGCTTTTGATTTCATTTCTTCAATTGGAAAGTACTCGCTAAGCTTTTCATACCAGTTCATTGATTTGCTCCTTATGAGTTCGTTGTCTTCATACTTTTAGATATACCCCATTTCTTCTTGTTTAAACAGCCTTACATCTATAAAGACGTGCGAACTTCCGCCATGGTTTCATTTTTTTTTCAGCAAAAACCGAGCCAGCTGCTCCGTTCATTTTGAAGTGTATCTCATTGAACTCGATTTTCTCGCCTGTAATGAACCAGGCGGGGCTGCGCCAGTGCAATCAGAAATGTCATGATATATAATGCAGCAGCCGCGATAAAAGCTATTTTCGCACCAGCAGCATCAGCCACTAGCCCCATAATGGAGTAGGTGACGCCTGACCAAAGAGTCAAAATCGCATTTTTTGCAGCCATGATTCCGATTCGTTTCTGCTCGGGAATAACCTCCTGCAGCATGGTTTCCTGGCAAATATCACGCACCTGATAAAAAGGCCCCATTGCAGCACAAGCCAGAGCGCATAAAAATGGGACTGGAGAAAATGAAAACAAAAGGGTCAGCGCCGACATTACAAGCGAGCTGAACATAATGGCATAGCCCATATTCCGCTCAAAAAAAGAAGAAAAACGAATGGCAATCACACTGCCGACAATTGCGCCTATAAAATAGGAAGCGTTAAACATCCCCCACCACACCTCTGTTTCATGCAAAACAGCCGCAGTAAATGCGAGGAGAATAGCAGATGACCATACGGAACCCGCCAAAGCTTCTATCATGTCCATTACAGTAATGTCTCTTACAATAGGGATGATCATTAAATCCTTCCATATACTTCTGGCAGATGCTGTTTCAGCAGTTCCTACAGCCTCTTCTTCATTTACATGCAGCACACTGATGGAAGCTCCCGATAGAACAAACAGGCAAATAGCAGCGCCGACAATGAGTTCAAAAGGGACGGCGTACGTCAGAAGGCCTCCAAGGCCCCAGCCTGCTGTTAAGAATAATTGATTCGAGAGAGAGATCACACCATTCGCTTTTACATATTGCTTCTTTGGAACAATAATCGGCAGCAGCGCAAATCTTGCCGGCTGAAAAAAAGCGCCCGCGAAGGAAAAACAAAACACAAACAGCAGCGAAATCCAAAAGAATGCCTGTCCGTGATGAGTGACGCTGTATGCCATCAGGATTGTAAAGACCGCTCTCAGCAGATTCGCTCCCACAAGCACCTTTTTAAAACCGAGAATGCGAAGCACCGGAGAGACGCAAAAGCTTGCTGCTATACTCGCAAACGACATGAACGATAAAATAAGGCCCGCCAAAAAAACAGAGTCAGTCATTTGATAGACCCGGACCATTAAAACGATTGTGACGAGGACTCCTGCTAAAGATTGAAAAGATTGAGACAGCAATAGTGCAAAAACATTTTTGTTATGCAGAAATTGAATCGTATTTCGCCTCCGTTTTTTTCCTCTAATTGTAAATGTTATCATTCTCACTTTCTATGAGGACGCAAAAAAACCCTTCAAGAGAAATCTCTTGAAGGATTGATGAATCATGAAAAAGCTTTAAATTCGGCTTCCGTGCACATCACAAAATGTCCCGGTTTGACTTCACGGAATTCCATCGTTTCCCCATCCTTTAATTGATGGACGGACGGATCATATTTCTGGCGAACGCGATTTCTCTCATAGTCTGGATCTGGAAGCGGAATCGCAGAAAGCAATGATTTTGTATATGGGTGAAGCGGATTTTCATAAAGCTCATCTGCCGGCGCAAGCTCAACCAGTTTCCCGAAATACATGACGCCAATGCGGTCACTGATGTATTTGACCATCGATAAATCGTGGGCAATAAACAGGTATGTGAGCCCTTTTTCTTTTTGCAGTTCTTTCATTAAATTCACGACCTGCGCTTGAATGGATACATCCAAAGCGGAAATCGGCTCATCCGCGATAATGAATTCCGGATCAACAGCAAGAGCTCTGGCAATCCCGATTCTTTGGCGCTGGCCGCCGGAAAATTCATGCGGATAGCGGTTCGCGTGTTCCTTGTTTAAACCAACTGTTTCCAATAGTTCATGAACCCTCTGCATCCGCTCTTTTTTCGTTTTTGCCAGCTTATGAATATCAAGACCTTCAGCAATAATATCAGCAACTGTCATTCTCGGATTCAGGGATGCATAGGGGTCTTGGAAAATCATCTGCATTTTGCGGTTGAATTCCAGCAGCTTTTTCCGCGATTTTCTCCCGTGCACATTTTCACCGTTAAACAGCACCTCACCATCGGTTGCTTCGTACAGCCGGATAATGCTTCGGCCTGTTGTCGATTTACCGCAGCCAGATTCACCAACCAGCCCTAATGTTTCACCTTTATAGATATCAAATGATAAATCATCTACAGCCTTAACCGTTCCCCTCGGCGTGACAAAGTGCTGTTTTAAATGTTTGATTTCTAATAGTTTTTCAGTCAATTCATTCACCTTCTCTCACTAAGACAGGTTTTTCAAACGTGTTTGCCAGTTTACGCATTTTCGCTTTTACCGCTTCTGGCGGCTCTACCTTTGGCGCGTCGGGATGAAGCAGCCACGATTTGACATAATGAGTATCAGATACCTTAAACATTGGCGGCTCCTGTTCAAAATCGATTTTCATCGCATAAGGGCTCCGCAGGGCAAAAGCATCTCCTTTTGGCGGGTTTGTCAAATCAGGCGGTGTGCCCGGAATGGCAGTCAGCTCTTCCTCTCCTGAACTTTCCAGTGTCGGCATGGATGCAAGAAGCCCCCAAGTGTACGGATGTCTCGGATCGTAGAAGATTTCGTCTACCGTACCGGTTTCTACAATCTGTCCCGCGTACATGACAGCGACCCGGTCAGCAACGTTAGCCACAACACCAAGATCGTGTGTGATAAAGATGATGGACGTGTCAATTTTCTTTTGCAAATCCTTCATTAATTCCAAAATTTGCGCTTGAATCGTTACATCAAGAGCAGTTGTCGGCTCATCGGCGATCAGAAGCTTCGGATTCGCTGCAAGCGCCATGGCAATGACAACCCTCTGTCTCATCCCGCCTGAAAATTCATGCGGAAATTGGTTCACCCGCTTTTCCGGCATTGGGATACCGACTAATTCCAGCAGTTCAACCGCGCGTTTTTTAGCCGCTTCATTCGAGATCTTTTCGTGTTTAAAAAGCACTTCCGTAATTTGTTTACCGACCTTCATCGTTGGATTTAAAGAGGTCATCGGATCTTGGAATATCATGCCGATCTCTTTTCCCCGGACATTTTGCATTTCTTTTTCGGACAGCGGCACCAGATCCTTTCCTTCAAACAGGATCTCACCGCGTTTGAAATAACCCGGAGGCATTGGAATCAGCTTCATAATCGCTTGAGAGGTTACACTTTTTCCGGAACCTGATTCTCCAACAATGGCCAGCGTCTCCCCTTTATCCAGATGGAAATTCACTCCGCGGATCGCCTGGACCTCTCCGCCATATGTTTTAAATGAAATTGCTAAATCTTTTACTTCTAATAGGCGTGTCACCCGTATCACTCCCTTATTTACGTAACTTAGGATCCAATGCATCTCTTAATCCGTCGCCGACAACGTTAAAGCCAAACATTGTAACGCAGATAAATCCGGCAGGGAAGAATAAACGCCACGGATAATAGGTCAATGCAGGCAATCCGTCAGAAGCCATCGTTCCCCAGCTTGCCAGCGGAGCCGGAACACCGAGTCCCAAATAGCTTAAAAAGGCTTCTGTGAAAATCGCAGTAGGAACTGTCAATGTCATCGTGACCAAAATGGAACCCATTGCGTTTGGCACGATATGTTTAAAAAGCAGACGGGATGTTTTTGCACCCAGTGTCTGTGAAGCAAGCACATACTCTTGATTCTTCAGCTGCAGCACTTGTCCACGCACGATTCTGGCCATGTTAATCCAGCCCGTAATCGTCATGGCAATAATAATCGTAAATAGCCCTTTCGGAAGAACAACCATCAGTAAGATAACCATTAATAATGAAGGAACTGCCCAAAGGATGTCAGCGATACGCATCATGATTTCATCTGTTCTTCCTCCGCGGAAGCCTGAAATGCTCCCCCAAATGACACCGATCAGCAAATCAAGAACAGCGGCTGCAACACCGATAAAGATTGAGATTCGCGCCCCTACCCATGTACGGACGAAAATGTCCCGTCCAAGATCATCTGTTCCGAACCAGTGATCTTTTGAAGGCGGCTTATCCGCATTTAAGAGATTAGTAGTTGAATAATCATACCTTGAGAACATCGGCGCAAAAATTGCCATAAGGATAATAAGTACGATAATGATAAGCCCGACCATTGCAAGCTTATTGCTGCGGAAGCGAAGCATCGCATCTTTCCAGAGGGAAAGGCTCTTTTTACTTATTTTTTCTGCATCGCCGGCATTCGCTGCGGCTGGTTCAAACATGTTTTTTGGAATGTTCTGCATGGCCTAGGCTCCTTTCTTTGCTTTGGAAAGCTTGATTCTTGGATCAATAATGCCGTATAACACATCTACGATTAATACACACAATAGCAGGATGACACTGAAGAACACCGTTACACCCATAATGACCGTATAATCACGGTTTGTAATACTGTTGACGAAGTGTGCACCAAGCCCCGGGATCCCAAAAATGGTTTCAATAATGAAGCTCCCCGTTAAGACCTGTGCGGCCATCGGGCCCATATATGTAACAACCGGCAAAAGTGCGTTTCGAATGGCGTGCCGCACTGTAACCGCTGGGCGGGACAGCCCTTTCGCTTTCGCTGTGCGGATATAATCACTGTTTAACACTTCGATCATGCTTGAACGGGAAAGTCTGGCAATAAACGCCATCGGCATGGAAGCAAGTGCGATTGAAGGCAAAAAGGTGTATGCCCAGGAATCCCACCCCGCGACCGGAAACAGCCCAAGCTTCATGGAGAACACATATTGCAGAACAGCCGCCATGATAAAGCTCGGAACCGAAATACCAAATATCGTTAAAATCGCGACGGTATAATCCTGCCATTTATTATGGTAAAGGGCTGCAATGACCCCAAACAATACACCTAACGCTAAAGCGAGGAGAATAGCTTCTGCTCCAAGAGTAAATGAAACGGGGAAACCTGAACTGATCAGGTCGTTAACACTCTGACCTTTATATTTAAATGACGGTCCGAAATCCCACATTGCAACTGATTTCAAATAACTGACATATTGTACAAACAGCGGCTTGTCCAAGCCATAATGCGCATTTAAATTTGCTTCAATTTCAGGCGGAAGCTTTTTCTCACCTGAAAATGGCCCGCCCGGTGCTGCTTGCATTAAGAAGAATGTCACAGTTACAATCACAAATAGTGTGATAATCATATAGACTAAACGTCTTCCGATATATTTTAGCAAGGGGGAACACCTCCATGGTTTTTACATTTTTATACTCCATCAGTAAGAAAGGTATATGGGGCTTTTCTCCCCATATACCTTGAGGTCTTTTATTTTCAGACGTAGCCTTATTTAAAATATGCGTTTCTGAAATAAACCTCACCAGTACCTGGCATGATAACACCTTTTAGGTTTTCATCCTGTACCCAAGTATCAGTATAGAAATAGATTGGGGCAACCGGCATTTCATCAATGAAAATACCTTCTGCTTTTTTCAGCAGCTCTGCACGTTTTGTTTTATCTGTTTCAGTTTGTGACTGATTCAGAAGCTTTTTGAATTCTGGATTTTCCCAGCCTGTATCGTTATTTCCTCCGTTTTTGTCACGGAACAATTCAAGGAAGTTGATAGGATCATTGAAGTCGCCGAGCCAGCCCATACGGCCGATTTGATAATCTTGGCTGTGGAGCTTATCAATATAGACATTCCACTCTGAGTTATCAAGCTCAACATCAACGCCTAAATTTTTCTTCCACATTTCTTGTACTGCTTGAGCGATTTTCGCGTGTGCGTCATCAGTGTTGTAAGACAATTTGATTTTTGGCAAATCAGATGCCTTGCTTAAGCCCATTTCTTTTAGGCCTTTTTCAAGGTATTCTTTTGCTGTTTTGACATCATTGTCTTTGAAGTATCCTTCTTTGTTATCCTCAAATCCCTTCATTGTAGGCGGCACTGCAGCCATTGCCGGGATTTGCTCTCCTTGCGTAACGTTTTTAACAATCGACTGACGGTCAAGCGAATATGTTAAAGCTTTACGGATATTGACGTTGTCTAATGGCTTAGCTTCAGTGTTGAATTTGTACCAATACACTCCTGCAATCGGCTCAACATGTAAAGAACCGTCTTTTTTCAGGGTCGGCAGGGATTCTGTCGGAAGCTGTCCGAGCGGCATACCGGCCCAATCAAGTTCGCCAGCTTGGAATTTTTTTAGTTCCGTATTGTTATTGTTGATCATAACCATATCGATTTTCTTCAGTTTGACTTTGTCTTTATCCCAATACTGGTCATTTTTTTCGAGAGTAATAGAGCCGCTGTGTTTCCATGCCGTCATTTTGAACGGCCCGTTTGATACATAATCATCTCCGGCATTTGTATTCCACTTTTTATTTTTCTCTGCAATTTTCTTATTGATCGGCATATACGTATAGAACGCAGTTAATTCAGTGAAATATGGAGTCGGGTTATTTAATTCAACCTTCAGCGTTTTGTCATTCACAGCTTTTACTGCCACATCGTCTAGGCTGCCTTTTCCGGTATTCGCCGCTTCAGCACCTTTTATGTAGTAGAGCTGGTAAGCGTATTGTGATTCATTATTAGGGTCAAGCGCCCATTTCCAAGCATATTCAAAATCTTGTGCAGTTACAGGGTCTCCATTAGACCATTTCACACCATCACGAATGGTAAATGTATATGTCTTTCCGTCCTTGCTCGTTTCAATTTTAGAAGCCATGCCTTCTTCAGGCTCACCATCTGCATTGATACGTGTCAATCCTTCAAAAGTCTGACGGATAACACCGCCTGATACTGAATCATTTGCCAATCCCGGATGTAAGGAGAACGGCTCAGTTTTAATATTAATGTTAAGTGTCGTCTTTCCTTTACTGTCCTTTTTCCCTTCACCGTTTGATCCGCTGCCGCCAAAGCCGCACGCGCTCAGCACGAGAGTGAAAATGAGCATCAACGTGACAATCGACCAACGTTTTTTCATATTCGCAAACCCCCTAATAATAATTTTCAGCTCCTTACGGCTAAATCCTCAGAAATATCAGACAAATGAACCTGAGTTTCCACAACTTTTATTCTGTTCCGTCTTTTCTGATTATTTTTGTAAAAAAGCTGTAACAATAGAGTGAACAAGTTCATTATAATGAAACAAATAATTTATTGCAATATTATTTTATCAATTTAAAATATTTAAACTTCGTTAGTTTTTCTTCCATGAACATAATATCCTTCTACCATTTAAAGCATAAATTGATTAAAAACTTTTTCATGTGTTTTCTGCCCATATTGCTTTTTACATATAATATCTGCCTGTTTTTACGCTGATAGCAGTTATCATTTAAGGATTTTACAGCACTCGTGTTATTTATATTATTACAATTTTACTGGAAAAAAGAATGTTTTTTCATGATGACAATTGGTTATAATTGATTTATAATGAAGCAATCAAAAGAAAAGCTTGCTATGAAAAAGAGTAGTACACGTTTCACCTGTTTGAAGAGAGTCTGCGGTGCTGGGAGCAGATAACGGGCAATGTGGAATGGACTTTGGAGCAGCTGACCGAACTGGAAAAAAGTAGGCTCAGCCGGAGCAGTCTCCGTTACAAACGTCAGAGTGATTTCATTTTAATGGAATAATCAGGGTGGTACCACGGTTCATTCGTCCCTTTTTTACAGGGGAAGAATGAGCCTTTTTTATTATGTTTTAAGAAATGAGGTTGATGTTTTCATGAAACAAACGATTTTTTCAGGCATTCAGCCAAGCGGCTCAGTGACGCTCGGCAACTATATCGGTGCAATGAAGCAGTTTGTCGAACTGCAGCATGATTATAACAGCTATTTTTGCATCGTGGACCAGCATGCGATAACTGTTCCTCAAGACCGGCTTGAGCTTAGAAAGAATATCCGCAATCTCGCGGCGCTTTACTTAGCTGTCGGACTTGATCCAGAAAAAGCAACATTGTTTATTCAGTCAGAGGTCCCCGCGCATGCGCAGGCCGGATGGATGATGCAGTGTGTCGCCTATATCGGCGAGCTTGAGCGGATGACTCAATTTAAGGACAAATCCAAAGGCAATGAAGCTGTCGTCTCCGGCCTGTTAACGTATCCGCCGCTGATGGCCGCTGATATTCTGCTGTACGGAACGGATCTTGTACCTGTCGGCGAGGATCAAAAGCAGCACCTTGAACTGACGCGGAATCTTGCAGAACGCTTCAACAAAAAATACAACGACATCTTTACGATTCCGGAAGTGAAAATTCCAAAAGTCGGTGCACGCATCATGTCTCTGAATGATCCGCTGAAGAAAATGAGCAAATCTGATCCAAATCAGAAAGCTTATATTACCCTGCTGGATGAACCGAAGCTTCTTGAAAAGAAAATCAAAAGCGCTGTGACAGATTCTGAAGGCATTGTGAAATTTGACAAAGAAAACAAACCGGGCGTTTCCAACCTTCTTACAATTTATTCAATCCTCGGCAATACGACAATTGAAGAGCTTGAAGCAAAGTACGAAGGAAAAGGCTACGGCGAGTTTAAAGGTGATTTGGCAGAAGTCGTGGTGAACGCATTAAAACCGATCCAGGACCGCTATTATGAGCTGATAGAATCTGAAGAATTAGACCGGATTCTTGATGAAGGCGCGGAACGGGCGAACCGGACAGCAAACAAAATGCTGAAAAAAATGGAGAATGCCATGGGTCTTGGAAGAAAAAGACGCTGATCAAAAAACCGCTCTTTGCAAAGAGCGGTTTTTTTCAGTTGACCTTTGATTCGTTTTCCATTTCCCAAAGCTTTTCGAAAAAAGGCTGTCCTTTTATTAGGTTTTCGCAAAAAGCTAGGTGTTTGTCCGACCAGCCTTCAATTGTTTCGTTATACAGCATGTCCCAAATCTCTTCAAAGCTCATCCTTTTGATTTGTTCATACATATGCGGATTCCACTCTGTGTACCAGTAGCCGATTTCAGCCCGGTTTTTCAGCCCTTTTAATTGGTCAAGCGCCATAAACATCAGCTGCTTAATTTGCCGTTCTTTTCTAGTCAGTCCTCTGACATGTTCTGGTGCTAATGATAAGATGTGATATTCCTTAGAGGATTCCAGCTTCTTTGGCTCAAATTCATATGTTTCAGGCTCTACATCTTTTACCATTTCATAAACGAGCTGCTCCTGTCTTGGGATCAGACGGCTTTTTCTGACAGGGATCGTGTAGCCGATCGTGTCGACAGCTAAAATGCCGATTCCGTCTGTTACGACAAAACAATACTCAAGCTTTGTCCGCTCATGATTTTTCCGAATGTACGATTTCTGATGTACGTCTTCAAGCAAACCTTTCGGAAGCTCTGACAAATCGTTTTCTATGTAATGAAACAGTACTGACGGCACCCTTAACAGCGGCACCTGATCCAAAAGCTCAACCGTATCTTCCTTGCGCCATTCGTGAAAGTGGCATACATTGTAGCCATTTTCTTCCCCTTCAAACCAATTGACCCACACATCATGAAGAAATAACATCTCTAACCCCTCACTTTTATAAAAACTGTTGTCCACAGTATAGGCAAGGGATAGAGAAATTATTCCAAAGAGATTGAGGAAATCTGGAATCACTGGATTTATGTAAGAATCACAAAAAGCAGATCTCTTTGTATATTTTCTGACAAAAGGAGACCTGCTTTTTTTCTGATTTGGTGATATTTTATTACAGATATTATATTCATTTTTATTTAATATTTTTCGGGTCAAGCGCATCCCGCAGGCCATCACCGACAAAGTTGAAGCATAAAACGGTCATTAAAATAAATAGCCCGGGAAATAACGGGTACCACCATGCTTGAATCATTACTGTGAAATTCTGTGCGTCTTGAAGCATGTTCCCCCAGCTAGCGATTGGCGGCTGGATTCCAAAGCCCAAGTAGCTTAGCGCCGATTCAGCTAGAATAACAGACCCTACTTTCAGCGTAGCTGACACGATAATCGGCCCTAACGCATTGGGCAGGATATGAGAAAAAATAATTTTGTGCGTTTTTGTTCCAATTGTTTTAGCAGCAAGAACATATTCCCTTGAACGGAGCGACAAGAATTCTCCCCTTACTAATCGTGCTGTTGTGGTCCATCCTGTGAGACAGAAAATTAAAATCAGTTTGTCCACACCCGGCTTGAAGATGGTGACCAGCGTGATCAACAAGAAAATATCAGGAATGGATAACACAATGTCAACTACACGCATAATGACAGCATCCACTATTCCTCTGAAATATCCGGCTAATGCTCCTAAAACCGTTCCGATCAAAATTGAACCGACTACGGACGCAAATCCAACCAATAAAGAGACACGCGCTCCATATAGGATCCGGCTGAAAATATCACGTCCAAATTTATCCGTTCCCATCAGATGTTCAAGGCCCGGCGCCTTATATTTATCAAGCAGGCTTTGCTGCTCTTGGGGATAAGGTGCAATTAAAGGGGCGAAAACAGCCGACATAATAATGATAAAAAGAATAACGGCACCTAAAATGGCCAGTTTGTTTTTCGAGAATTTTTCCCAGAAAATCTTTGTCATTGTTTCTGGCTTTTTCGAAATATTTTCTTTCAGCCTGATCTCCGGCGAGGGAGTTGTTTGCAGCTCTGACATCTCTGTTTCCCTCCTTTTAATATTCGATCCGCGGATCAACAATCGCGTAAAGGATGTCTGCAATGAGGTTTCCGACAACGACAAGAACCGCCGAGATCACAGTCATTGCCATGATAACCGGATAATCGCGCTGGAATGCTGAATCGACAAACAGCTTTCCTAATCCCGGCCAAGTGAAAATTTGTTCGACAACGACAGATCCGCCGATAAATGAAGGAATCATCAAACCGAAAATTGTAATGACGGGTAATAATGCATTCCTCAATCCATGTTTAAATAGCACTCTGTTCTCTTTAAATCCTTTTGCTCTCGCTGTGCGAATATAATCTTGATTTAATACATCAAGCATATTGGATCTCGTGTATCTCGTCAGTCCGGCCATGTCAGCTGTAGCTAGAACGAATGCAGGCAGAATTAAATGATGAATCCGGTCAAATATATTGAATTCGGTATTCAGTGTCTCGACACCCCCAGTTGGAAACCAGCCGAGATTTACCGATAACACCATAATCAAAATTAATCCAAACCAAAAGTTTGGAATAGCCAGGCCTATAAACGAGGTAAATGTAATGCCATAGTCGATTTTTGAATACGGCCGCTTTGCCGACAGGACACCGAACGGAATAGAAATCATAAGAGCCAAAATCGTTGAAACCAGCATCAGCAGGAGCGTATTGGGTAGTCTTGCCATAATCAATTCTGAAACAGGCGTTCCTTTTCTGACAATAGACGTTCCGAAATCACCCTGCACCATGTTGCCTAGCCACTTTAAATATTGAACGTACTGAGGATCATTCAGACCGTATTTTTCAATAAACTGCTCTCTGTCAGCCTGGCTGATTTTCGGGTCCATCATTAATGTCATCGGATCTCCGGGCGCGGCTTTCATGATAACAAATGATAAAATCGTAATTCCCAATAAAATCGGGATAGACATTAAGGTTCTTCTGATAATATATGCAGCCATATACTTGTCCCCCTTTACTTTCCTTATTAAAAACAGAAGAGGGAGAAAACGCTCTCCCTCCCCTTTAAGGGAAATTTATTTTGCAAGCCACCATTTTTCAATATTATACAAATCACGTTTCGGATGATATTTGTATCCTTCAAGATTTTCCGGCATTGCCATATGGTTGTTAGGATAATACAAGAACGTATACGGCTGATCTTCCGCAATTTTTTGATAGATTTGCTCATATTCTTTTGAATACTGCTTTCTGTCACTGATTGATTTTGCATCTTTCATGAGTTTATCCGCTTCGGCATTTTTATACCAAACGTAGTTCAAACCCTTTTTAATCTGGCTTGAATGGAAATTATCATATTGATCCGGGAATGTGGATAAACTCCATCCCATGACCATTGCATCAAAATCCCAATTCGGAGGATTCATTTGTTCAACGAGAGCGCTCCATTCAACGATCTGGGTTTTCACTTCAATGCCGATTTTTTTCAGCTGTTCCTGAACGACGACAGCGATGTCTTCACGGACTTTGTTTCCTTGGTTCGTTTTAAGGGTAAACGAGAATTTCTTTCCGTCTTTATCCAGAATGCCGTCACCGTTCGTATCTTTCCAGCCGGCTTCTGCAAGCATCTGTTTCGCTTTTTTCTCGTTGTACTCAAATTTCGGAACATCTATATCTTTAGGATAGTTCCAAGATAAAGGGCTTTCCGGAATGTAAGCTACCTCGCCGTCTCCATCTAATACTTGGCTGACGATTGACTCGCGGTCAAGAGCGGTTGTTAGCGCTTGACGAACCTTTTTATCCTTGAATAATTCATTTTTTTCATTCCACCCGATGTACACATAACTTAATGCCAAATCAGTAACGATTTTTAGGTTGTTGAATTTTTCAGCCGTTTTGTAGTCAGTGGCGGGCACATTAAAGAAATTAATATCGCCTGCCTGCAGCTGAGCAACGGCAGCATTTGCGTCAGGAATGACTTTATACGTCACAGTATCTAAATACGGTCTTCCTTCAAAGTAATCATCATTCGCTTCGAGCTTAATATATTGGCCCTGCTTCCATTCCTTAAACTTAAATGGTCCTGAACCGATTGGTTTCTTTCTGTTAAACTCATTTTCTTCTAAATCAGCAATCGGAACATTACCGAGAATATGTTTCGGCAGAATAGCTGTGCTGTCTAACGCATTGTTGTAGAAATTACCGTCTTTATATTTCAGCTTAAACAAGACTTCGTAATCGCCTTTTTTTTCTACGGATTTCAGCATTTCATATGTTGAACCGCGTTCTCCCTTGTAATCTTTGCTTAAAGGGACACTGTACGTAAATACGACGTCGTCTGCAGTCAGTTCTTTTCCGTCATGAAACTTAACGCCTTTTTTAATTTTCACATCATATGCAAGGCCGCCGTCTAATTCTTTAATGCTTTCAGCGAGTGACAATTTCACATTTAGTTTTTCATCCGTTTTCGTTAAAAAGCTGTACAGCATATTTTCAATATCCGTACTTGCGTCATCGGTAGAATACAGAGAGTTAAAAAGTGTGGGTTCTCCGATTGAACCAACAACCAAATCCCCGCCTTGCTGCGGTTTGCCTGCTGATTTTTTCGCGCTGCTGTTGCTTGATTTTGATCCCGAGCAGGCTGATAAAAAGATGGCCAGAACCATCAATACACTTAGCATCATCAGTGCGGTTTTCCGTCTTTTCATTAGATATTCCCCCTCTTGAAATGTTCGTTCTTCTAGGCTGTTGTTTATGTAGTGTGCATACCCCCTCTCAAAGCTGTGCGGGCAACATTAGCTATAAAGGTGACAAGCCACAAAGTGGCTGGGAGCAGCTTCTTTAAATTCTGGTATTTGTTCCTTGCATATCGGTTTTGCAACAGGACATCTTGTGTGGAATACGCAGCCTTTTGGCGGGTTGGCCGGACTAGGCAGTTCTCCCTTCAGGACAATGCGTTCACGTTTGACAGAACCTCTTTTTCTTGTAACCGGAACGGAGGATAAAAGCGCTTGGGTATATGGGTGAAGCGGGTTGTCATAAAGCTCATGCTTGCCGGTCAGTTCCATCATTTTGCCAAGATACATTACTCCGACTCTGTCGCTGATATGGCGGACGACACTCAGATCATGAGAGATAAATAGATACGTAAGATTAAATTCTTCCTGTAATTCCTCCATCAAGTTAATCACTTGGGCCTGAATGGATACATCAAGTGCGGAAACCGGCTCATCTGCAATGATCAGCTCTGGATTCAAAGTGAGTGCTCTGGCAATGCCGATCCGCTGACGCTGGCCGCCTGAAAACTCATGGGGATAACGGCCGGCAAACGACGGGTGAAGCCCTACTCTTGCAAGCAGCTCTTCAACTTTTTCGTTTCGTTCACGCATGGTATACATGTTGTGCGTATTAAACGGCTCCTTTATGATGGAACGCAGGGTCTTTCTCGGGTTTAACGAAGCAAATGGATCTTGGAAAACCATTTGAATATTTTTGCGGACACTCTTCCGCAGCTTCTCCTCTGACAGATTGGAAATATCCTGCCCTTTAAAAAGAATTTGGCCCTCTGTCGGTTTGTACAGTCTGATCATCGTTCTGCCGGCAGTCGATTTTCCGCAGCCCGACTCTCCAACGATTCCGAGTGTTTCTCCTTTTTTTAACGAAAATGAAACACCATCCACCGCTTTTACATCACCGACTTTTCTTTGAAAAAGGCCTGACCGGATCGGAAAGTATTTTTTTACGTCACGAAGCTCTAAGATTGTTTCTTGATTAGCTGCTGTCATGATTGTTCGGCACCCTCTTCCTCATATAAAAAGCATCTCACCGTTCTTCCGCTTTTGTGTGTCAAAAGCGAAGGCTGATTTGTCCAGCACTTATCCATAGCTTTCGGGCACCTTGGGGCAAAACGGCACCCCGGCGGCAGATTATCCGGTGTAGGCACACTGCCTTTAATCGCATTTAATTTATCAATCTCTCCATCTATAACAGGAATTGACGTAAGCAGGCCTTCTGTATACGGATGAAGCGGTTCTAAAAATAAGTCATCAACAGTGGCGTTTTCTACGACTTGTCCGCAGTACATGACAATCACTCTATCGGCAGCTTCAGACACGACACCTAAGTCGTGTGTGATGAGAAGAATCGATGTATTGAACTTCTGACAGAGATCTTTCATGAGCTCCAGCACCTGGGCTTGTATTGTCACGTCCAGCGCTGTCGTTGGTTCATCAGCAATGAGCAGTTTAGGATTACAGCTCAGTGCGATGGCAATCATCACCCTCTGTCTCATACCGCCGGACAGCCGATGCGGGTACTCCTTCATAATTTGCTCCGCCCGGGAGAAACCGACCATCTGCAAGAGTTCAACAGCTCGTTGACGGGCTTCTTTTTTCTTCATGTTTTTATGGTAAATCAGCACTTCGGTAATTTGTTCTCCGATTGTTAACACCGGATTAAGGGAGGTCATTGGTTCCTGAAAGATCATGGATACTTCGTTACCGCGGATTTTGCAATAATCGTTTTCAGTGAATGAGGTGAGGTCTTTGTCTTCGAGTTTAATAGAGCCGTCCATGATTTTTCCGCCTGAGCTTTGGACGAGGCCCATAATTGATAAAGAAGTAATGCTTTTTCCGGAGCCCGATTCACCTACAAGCGCGACGGTTTCGCCTTTGCTGATGTGAAAATCGACTCCGTCAACCGCAGGGATCGGCTCCTTTTTCCTGAAAAAATAAGTCTTTAAATTATTCACTTCTAAAAGTGTGCTCATGCTAGCTCCCCTTTCCCCCCTCTTGTTGTCAAACGTTTTCAAGAGAAAGCAATCCCTTTATTCAGAAATAATAAATAATATTGAATTATCGAAAAATTTTATAGTTGTATATTATTACAATCATTTTGCAAAATCAAGAATTTTTTAGGATAAATGTAATATTATTAATGAAATTCCATTATTTTATCCTTTTAAAGCATTGCATCCAAAAAGGTCTCAGCAGGAATGGACAGCCCGTCTGCGGTGCTTGCCTTGCTGGCGGTTAAATATTTTTTTACAATATTGAATCCAACTGCGTATCCAAGCATTTTTGGCTGATATCCTTTGCCGAATAACAGCTGGGGAAATAATCGATTATCCCGTTTGATATCCCGATGGGGCGCAATCTTTTTTTCATATAAAGCCTGAAGCTGTTCCGGTGTATACCAAGTCGTCCATTCAGCCGTTTGACTTCGGCCGAACCTCTCATAAACAGCATATTCCGCCAGCCCTTCCATGATGATTGTATCAAGTAATGTGACATCCTTTTCCTCTTTTGTCAGATGACCTAACCGGCAAACGTGATGATACTCATGCGTCATAAGGGCAGATACCGACCCAAAATCTAAATCTGACGAAAGAAAAAGGAACATTTTGTCTTGAAAGGCGAGTCCTGATTTTGATCCGAATTCTAAACGGATTCTCCTGTTTCGTTCATCAACCGGCAGCGTAACAATTGGTACATCAGGACCTTGCCATTTGTTTTTGAGGTACTGTTCTTCCTTTTGGATATGTCCGTAAAAACCTTTTTCCTTCAGCTTGGAAACCGTCTGAATACCCTCTTTTATGTTTTTAAACATCCCATGATGCTGAAGATGCCCCAGAATGCCCTTCCAGTTCTTTTTCTCCGCACCTGAAAAAAGCGGGATAATGTAATGCGCCAAATCATCTATTGAACCGGCCTTCCTGAGCCAGCTATATGTTTGTTCTACACTCATGTGATCGCCTCCTCTTTTAATCCTATGCACACAAAAAAAACCGGCTACCCTTTAAGGGCAGCCGGTTTGGCTTGATTATGATTGATATTTTTTAAAGATTAATGTTGCGTTGTGTCCGCCGAATCCTAATGAGTTGCTGAGAACATAATTAAGTTCCTGTCTGCGGGCTTCATCAGGCACATAATCCAAATCACATTCTTCGTCAGGTGTTTGAATATTGATTGTCGGCGGAATCACGCCTTCTTTAATGGCCAGGATAGAGAAAATGGCTTCAATACCGCCGGCTGCTCCTAAGAGGTGGCCTGTCATCGATTTTGTAGAGCTTACCGCAAGTTTATGCGCATGCTCGCCAAAAACGGTCTTAATCGCCATTGTTTCGTATTTGTCGTTGTAATACGTGCTTGTCCCGTGAGCATTGATGTAATCAATTTCTTCAGGTGCAATGCCTGCATCTTTAATGGCTTCTTGCATCGCTCTCGCTCCGCCTTCACCGTCTTGGGCCGGCGCTGTGATATGATAAGCGTCTCCGGTTGAGCCGTAGCCGACAATTTCTCCGTAAATTTTAGCGCCGCGGGCCAGGGCATGCTCAAGTTCTTCAAGAACGATAATCCCTGCACCTTCCCCCATGACAAAGCCATCACGGTTTTTATCAAACGGGCGGCTCGCTGTTTTCGGATCTGGATTAGTAGACAGCGCTTTGTTGGCACTAAAGCCGGCGAATGACATTCTTGTCAGCGGCGCTTCTGTTCCGCCTGTGACCATCACGTCTGCATCACCGCGCTGAATAACCTTAAACGCGTCACCGATGGAGTTCGTTCCTGTAGCACATGCTGTAACCGTACAAGAGTTCACCCCTTTTGCTCCTAATGCAATAGAAATCTGGCCTGTCGCCATGTCAGGAATCATCATTGGCACGAAAAACGGGCTTACCCGTCTTGGGCCTTTTGTTAAGAAGATTTCAAATTGAGACTCTAGTGTTTCAAGTCCTCCGATACCGGAGCCTACCCAAACACCGACTCTCGGCGCGATCTCATCGGTAATGTTAAGATCTGCATCTTCAACCGCCATTTTCGCAGCCACAACCGCATATTGTGTAAAGCGGTCCATTTTTCTGGCTTCTTTTTTATCCATATAATCTTCAACATTAAAATCTTTTAATTCAGCGGCAACTTTTGCCGGATATTCTTCAGCGTCAACACGAGTGATCGGACCGATTCCGGACACACCGTTGATTGCGTTATTCCAACTTGTATCGACGTCGTTGCCAAGTGGAGATAATGCTCCAAGTCCTGTAACAACTACTCTTTTTTTAGTCATCTTGTGTGCACCTCACCTTTTTTTATCGGCCCCAGCGGATTGCAATGGCGCCCCATGTTAGTCCTCCGCCGAACCCTACCATAACGACCACATCGCCGTCTTTGATTTTACCGGCTTCCAATTCTTCTACAAGAGAGATCGGAATGGATGCGGCAGAAGTATTTCCATATTTATGAACAGTTTTAGACATCTTTTCGACAGGAAGCTCTAAACGCTCGCGAGCAGCTTCCATGATACGGATGTTCGCCTGATGCGGAATCAAAAAGTCGACATCCTCTTTTGAAAGTCCGGCTTTTTCAATGACATTTACGCATGATTCTCCCATTTGGCGGACTGCAAATTTGAAAACTTCTCGTCCATTCATGATTGTATGTCGTTTTTCATTCAGATACAAGTGCTGACCGCCTGTGCCGTCGGCTCCTAGTTCAAATGAAAGGATTCCTCTGTCATCACTGACTGGCCCGACTACCGCAGCGCCTGCTCCGTCTCCAAACAGAACGGCTGTATTGCGGTCTTCCCAGTCGGTAATGCTTGAGAGCTTCTCTACACCAACAACTAGAACATGCTTGTAGGTTCCGGATTCAATAAATTGTTTACCGGTTACAACCCCGTACATGAAGCCCGCACAAGCCGCGCTGATATCCATAGCACACGCTTTCTTCGCGCCGAGTTGTTCTTGAATCATACAAGAGACCGTAGGGAATGACTGATCAGGTGTAACAGTTGCAACCAAGATCATATCCAGATCCTCAGCAGCCACTTCAGCTTGTTCCAGCGCATTTTTCGCTGCTGCAACAGCCATATGTGATGAAAACACATCATCTGCTGCGATTCTTCTTTCTTCTATTCCTGTTCTTGTACGAATCCACTCGTCAGAAGTTTCAACCATTTTTTCAAGATCATGATTTGTTAAAACCTTCTCAGGAATGTAACGTCCAACACCAAGTATTCCAGCTTTCATTAGGGAAGACTCCTTTATATCTTAAATTTAGAAGATCAATCAGGTTGTGATCAATTATTAGTATCAGGTACTAATTCTATCCTATTTTTTTTCACATGGCAATATATTCGTCTAAACTATCAGTTCATCTTACTCATAGAGTATGGTATATGGAAAGGAGGCGTATGCAGTTGGATGTGTTTTCAAGAATGATGTTCGGCGATGCAGCAAAACCAACAGAAGAGAAGGAGGAGGAACAGCAAGAGGAAGTTTCTCAGGTTTCTCAGACAAACGACGAAGAGACGATTAATTACATGCATATTATGGACCAAATCGGTTCAATTATGAACTCTCTTGATCAAATCAAGCCCGCTTTAAAGGAGCTTGCGCCCATGCTCTCCGCTATTAAAAAGAAAATCATGTGAAAAGCCACTTTCAAAAAAGTGGCTTCTTCTTATTCTGTTTCAGATTTAGCGTCAGACTTGCCAAGCTCATAAGCTTCCGCCATTACCGTTGTAAATAGATTCATAAACGGCTGGATGGCCTCCATTGAGAGCTCAATGCCTGATTTCTCAAGCTGTTCTTTCGCTTCAGGGAGATATTTCATGGCAATTTGCAAGAATTCAAGTGATTTTTCGTGCTGCATGTGACGTCACTCCATTACTCGTTTTTTGGCAGCTCGCCTGTTTTGTTGTATGTTTTGATCAGCTTGGCGATTCTTTGCTGAAAGTCTTTGTCGACGAGCGGGCTGAATGTTCCCATCTCAACGACTCCCGTGTTCAGGTCGTAGTAATGATCGCCGCCCTCAAGGGTGCCTTTATTAAATTGTTCAGCAATGATTTCATAGGCCTTGTCCACATTTTGCACCGTGCTGGTTAATACGGTATTCTCGCCCAGATCCGATTGATCTGTGACGTAGCCTATGGCATAAAGACCGTCTTTTTTGATTTGCTGAATAACAGGAACATTATACCCGTCTCCGGCGGGATACACAACATCCGCGCCTTCGTTCTTCATTTTCTGATAAAGCTTTACTGCTGTTGTATCATCATCCCAATGATCCGTATATTTCGTATTTACCTCTATATCCGGATTTTCATACTTGGCCCCTTTGATAAAACCGTCAACCTCAGGCTGCCACGTAAAGGAAGCAATTACACCGACCTGATTCGTTTTCGACATATGGGCAGCAGTCATTCCTCCAAAAAAGCCCATTGCTTCCCCGCTAAAATGGACACTTGTTACATTATCAGCTTTCGCTTTCGCATTGGAAATGACGAATTCCATATCTGGATAATCTTCGCCGACCAAGTTAAACACCTCAGCATATTCACTCCCATGGCCGTAGAGCAGATTGACGCCCCTCTTATGAAAATCCTCAATCGCATTTATGATATCTTCTTCTGTTTTAACGCCTTCTTTATAATAGACGTCCACATTGTATTTGGATTGTATATTCAGTAATCCTTTATACCCTTTTGTACCCCATACGAGGTCATTAATCGTATCAGGAAAGAGCATGCCGACCTTCTCAATTTTTCCTTTGAACGGAGTTTGTCCACATCCACTCAATAAAAGGAGGACAGAAAAGATCATGACAAGCCTTGTGATCAAGTCATGTTCAACTCCTTTTGACAAGCTATAACATGTTTATTTTTATACGTTTATTGTATCTAGAAAACTCGAAACATGGAAGGTTTTTCTTAATATTTGTCGAAAATTGATGAAAATTGTCTTTTCCACTCGATAATTTTTGTTTTTGCTTCTTCTTTTGAGGTTTTTTCTGTGACTTGCAATTCAAAAAGCTGATCTTTGCTATGACGGCTTGGTTCTAACAGGAATCTCAGCAACTCGTCAGCGACGTCGTTTGTGTAATAGCCGTCTTCCTCTGTTTCTTCTTTCCATGGCCCATACATTTTCGGCAGGATCACGGTTTTTTCCGAGCCTGTTTTTTCACGTTTTTCCCATTCTTTGCGGTCTTCTTCATATACTAAAATATAAGGAGAATCACATTGGTCTAAAGGCAAAAAACTTCCGAACTGGATACAAATTGTATCATAATTTTGGTCTCCAATGTGTTCAAGCTGGCGAAAGAGTTCATTTCTCCCAAGCCACATGAGTCTTTCTTCTAAGTACATTTGTCTCATTTTATCTTCTGTTTCCGCCAGAACAACGTCAACATGTATGCCTTCATCCATCATTCGCTCACATAATGAAAGGCCGAAAAATTCGTCCGCACCTACAATCAGCGTTGATTCCATTGCATCTGCCGCCCTTCCGGTTTTTCATTTCCCAAAACAAAACAGCCTCCGCAAAAGAGAAGGCTGTTGTCATTATATTCTCTATAATTCTTTTTCATGACTGTGAAAGAATTTGCAAATTGATGCATAAATTCTGCTTGGATGCTCAAATAAATGAAATGTCATGTCGACCGGTGAGCCTTGCTTTTGCTGTTTTTCCTTGAAAACTTCCGCATGTACACTGTAGGGATATGGAGCTCCGGTCATACGCTGCCATATATGAACCGGTACGCCGCTCGGGTAGCTTTGAATTGTTTTATAACGAATCGCTTCCGCTTCTTTTTCAGAAATTCCGTAGCTTTTCGAAACTTCTTTCAAAAATTGCTTATAGAAAAATTTATTTTCTTTTTCCGATTCATAATGTGCCTGAAGATCGAGACAAGGATTCAACATTGCGGCTGAGCGGATATGATCCGGGGAAAAACGAAGCAGTTCATCGGCCACGAGAGCACCCATGCCTTCTGCTAAAATATGAATCTTCGGATTGAGGATTTCCTGCTTCAACACAGAATGTATCAGCTGTTTGGCATAGGTGACTGCTTTTTCCGCCCCCCAATGCCTTCCGAACAGATTGCTGTTAAAAAGAGTGTATCCTTCATTCATCAACATGCTCAGAAGCTGATTTCTGCCATAATGCTGCTGCCAAAAGCTTGAATCATGTCCGACAAAGTGGGTTCTGTCCCCCAAGATAAAGATGCCGAAGCCGTTCGGGCGATAGGGCAGATGAATGACATTATGCTCCGTTCCCAGTTGAAAGTATCTTTCCGTTATTCCCATCGCTTGCCCGCCTCCTTTCACACTTCATCTCACGCTATCTTATGTAAATAGAAAAGAAACGAATAAGGTAAAGTCCTAGCCTTTTACATTTTTGGCTATTATACTGATTGACGTTTTTATATTTTACCATTAAAGTGTGACGAATCAGACTCTTTTGTCACCTCACTTTCTGCTAAAATTGGATTCCCCCTTCGCTTTTTGTATGGTATGATAACTTTTAGAATAGAATGAGAAGGACGAGGTGGAAACGTGCGATATATTATTGCCTTTATTTGGACGTTCCTTTTATCACATATGGCATGCTACTTGGTTGCAAGCATGAACAGCGTTACGTATAATTTCAAAACATCATCTGTCATTGCTGTTGTACTGTATGTCTTAATCATTGTTTTAGCAGAAATCATGCCTATGAACAAAAATGCAAGCCAGCATTAAAAAGCCAAAAACCCAAAACATTTATTGTTTTGGGTTTTTTAGTGGTCACGGCTTTCTTTTGTAGGTCCACAGCCGGTTGTGGTTTGATGTTTCGGGAAACATTTCCCCTGCTGACAGATGGACCTTTTGAGGGTTTTTAACCATGCTCCCTGTCTCGCCGATTTCTACGTAGACACCGTTATTAGGCGCTTTCTGTCCGGGCCGGAATTGGTGCTGCTGTCCCACTGTTTTTCCTCCTTTTCCTTTTTGCTGTAGTATGCGCCTAAGCGGCTGTGAATATGTTGCCATCAAAAAAACTGCTGAGTTTGGCTCAGCAGTTTTTTGATGATTCCCCTTTATATAAAATGGCCTTCAGCAGTGCTTTTTGCACATGAAGACGGTTTTCCGCCTGCTGGAACACTGCAGAGTTCGGCCCGTCAATAATCTCCGCAGTCACTTCTTCCTCGCGATGCGCAGGGAGACAATGTAAAAATGTATAGTCAGGCTTGGCATGGCTGACCAGCGCCGCATTCACCTGATAAGGCGCAAAGACAGCAAGACGTTCTTGCTCTTCCGCTTCCTGCCCCATGCTTGTAAACACATCAGAATAAATCACGTCCGCGTCTTTTACAGCTTCAATCGGATCATCTGTCAGCGTGACAGAAGAGCCGGATTGAAGTGCATATGTCTTTGCCGCTTCAGCTGCTTCATCTAACACTTCATATCCCTTTGGTGAAGCGATCGAGATATCACAGCCCATTTTCGCGCAGCCGATCATCAAGGAGTGCGCCACGTTATTTCCGTCACCGATGTACGCGACTTTTACGCCTTTAAGCTTCCCTTTTATCTCCTTAATCGTCAAGAGATCCGCCAGCGCCTGGCATGGGTGGTATTTATCGGTAAGTCCATTGATCACCGGAATGTCAGCTTCTTTGGCAAGTTCCTCCACCTTTTCATGTTCAAAGGTCCGGATCATGATGGCATCCACATAGCCTGACAGCACTTTTGCCGTATCAGCGACAGTCTCACCGCGCCCCAGCTGCAGATCTTTCTGGCTTAGAAAGAGGGCGCTCCCGCCCAGCTGCGCCATGCCCGCTTCAAATGAAACACGGGTCCGCGTTGATGATTTTTCAAAAATCATCGCCAAGGTTTTGCCATGGAATATAGGCTGAATTTTGTTTTGTTTCAGCTCACCGGCTTCTGCGAGCAAGGCGTTTATATCTTCTTCACTAAGGTCCTTTAACGTTAATAAATCTTTTCCGTATAAACTGGTTTGCGTCACTGTGTGCATGATGCCACTTCCTTTTTATAGAGGTCTTTGAGAGATACAGGCTGCGGATGGCCTGAACCGCTTTGTAAAAACGCCCGCACAGTTTCTTCTTCTGTAAAGACGGGGATGCCGTGCGTCATGGCTTCCAAACGTTCTTTGCGTGCTTCTTCAGAACCGCTCAGATTAATGTGGAGCGAGTTTCCTTCCTGTTCCATCCATGAGGCAAATGTTCCTTCATGTATTGTAAAACCTGCGTTTTCTGCTAACTCCTTCACATCTTCCGGAACGTTTTGCAAATAAATGCTTCCTTTTTGACTCCAGACTCTTGTATAGATTTTTTTCAAGGCGCTGTTAGAATCATATGCGACACACATGCCTTCTCCCGTTGATTTCATTTCCGGTCCAAGCTTGACATCCACATCCTGGATCGCATGAGAAGAAAAAACAGGGAACTTCACGGCAACTCCATGATGATTTTGAACTGCCGGATCTAGATCTTTTAAGGACGCTCCCGCCAGCAGACGTGTGGCGAGCGGAATCATCGGAACGCCCATTACTTTGCTGACGACAGGAACCGTGCGGCTCGCTCTCGGATTCACTTCAAGAACGAGTATGTTTCCATTGTCGATCACAAATTGAATGTTCATGATGCCTTTAAATGAAAGTTTTCGGGCAATTTTTTGTGCCGCATCTTTCATGCCCTGCTGCAGCCCGCTCGTGATGGACGGCCCGGGAAGAATGGCAAAGCTGTCCCCTGAATGGACACCTGCCCGTTCAATATGCTCGGTATATGTCGGGATAAAGACATCCTCGCCGTCGGAAATCAAATCAATTTCGACTTCCTTTCCAGACACATACTGATCAATCAAAATCGGATATGGCATGCTGTCCTCATCATTCAGCAGCTGAGAAAGCTGGGCTTGCGAGTCAACAATGATCATGCCCATTCCGCCGATAACGTAAGATGGGCGGATTAACACCGGATAGCCGATCTCACTCGCTTTTGAAGCGGCTTCTTCTTTTGTATAAGCAATTTCTCCTTTTGCGTGCTTCAATCCCAGCTCGTCAAGAAGCTGATAAAATTGATCCCGATCCTCTAACACGTCGAGCGTTTGAAATGATGTGCCAAGAAGAGTAATGCCGGCTTTTTCGAGCGCTTCAGCAGCATTGATTGCAGTTTGGCCGCCGAATTGCACAATTGCAAAATCAATATTTTCCTGCTCCGCCACGTTTACAATATGCTCCGTTGTCATCGGTTCAAAATACAGGCGATCCGCAATTTCATAATCGGTGCTGACTGTTTCCGGGTTATTGTTAATCATGATGGTTTCGAACCCAAGCTCTTGCAGTGTCAGCACACCGTGAACAGCACTATAATCAAATTCAACGCCTTGGCCGATCCGAATCGGGCCTGATCCGATAATGAGCGCGCGTTTTTTCTCTTTGCGGCTGATGTCTCCATCGGTCTCTCCGAAATATGTGGAGTAAAAATAGTTTGTTTTCGCATCAAACTCTGCCGCGCATGTATCTACGATTTTAAAGGAAGGCGTAATGCCCATCTCCTTGCGAAGCGCGCGCACCTCTTCTTCTGTTTTGCCGATCAACGAGGCAATCGTTGTGTCTGAGAATCCCTTTTCCTTTGCTTTCTTCAATAATTCAAAAGAGAGATCGCTCCCTGCTTCCATCAGGCGGTTTTCCAATTTGATGATGTTGTCAAAGGTATGAAGGAAAAACGGATCAATTTTTGTTTTTTCATGAATCTCATCAATCGAGACGCGGCGGCTCAACAGCTCCATGACAACGAAAAATCTGCGGTCATCCGGAGTGATTGCCAAATCCCATAGCGTATCAATTGACAACCCGCTGAGCTCTGGAAGGTGTGTCCCGATATTTTTTAATTCAAGCGACGCGGCTGCCTTTTGTATCGCCGCTTCTAAATTCCGTTCAATCGCCATCACTTCACCAGTGGCTTTCATTTTTGTGCCAAGCTTGCGGTCTGCGTTTTTGAATTTATCAAACGGCCAGCGCGGAAATTTGACGATCACATAGTCCAGTGCCGGTTCAAAGCTTGCGTAAGTCGAGCCTGTGAGCGGATTTTTCAGCTCGTCAAGAGTGTATCCGACTGCCAGTTTCGCGGCCATCTTCGCAATCGGATAACCGGTCGCTTTAGATGCGAGAGCCGATGACCGGCTTACACGCGGATTCACTTCAATGACGTAATATTGCTTGCTGAATGGATCAAGCGCGAATTGAATGTTGCAGCCGCCTACAACATCAAGTGCTGAGATGATCGTCAGACTTGCTGTCCGCAGCATTTGATAGTCTTCGTCTGTCAATGTTTGTGACGGCGCCACAACGATAGAGTCACCTGTATGCACGCCGACCGGATCGATATTTTCCATATTGCAGACGGTAATGCATGTGTTATTGCTGTCACGCATGACTTCATATTCAATTTCTTTAAAGCCGGCAATGCTTTTTTCGACAAGGCATTGATTGATCGGGCTTGCTAATAGCGCCTGCTTAATCATAGCTGTAAAGGCTTCTTTATCAGGGGCGATTCCTCCGCCCTTTCCGCCTAATGTGTAAGCTGGTCTGATAATAACAGGAAAACCGATGGATTCCGCAAAATGGAGGGCATCGGCCTCGTTATCAACAATTTCACTCTCTGGCACGGGCTGTTTTAATTCATTCATTAACGAACGGAATTTTTCCCGGTCTTCTCCTTTTTGTATCGTTTCAACGGATGTGCCTAGGAGTTTGACGCCGTGCTCTTTTAAAACACCCGTTTCTTCAAGCTCCACCGCTAAATTCAACGCAGTCTGACCGCCTAAATTGGCAAGAAGCCCATCAGGCCGTTCTTTCTTAATGATGGCTGTCAGGCTTTCTGCTGTCAGAGGCTCAAAATAAATTTCATCAGCGAAGGCTTCATCAGTCATAATTGTCGCCGGATTGCTGTTGACGAGAATCACCCGGTAGCCCTCCTCCTTCAGCGCGATGCACCCTTGAGTGCCCGAATAATCAAATTCTGCCGCCTGCCCGATGATGATCGGGCCTGAGCCGATTACTAATATGCTTGAAATACTGGTGTCTTTAGGCATGCGCGATTTCTCTCCTTGCTGGTATCACATTCTTTAGATAATCATCAAAAATCCATTCGCTTTCCGCAGGTCCGGGATGGGCTTCCGGGTGGAATTGAACACTTATGACAGGCAGTTTTTTATGGGCAAGCCCTTCAACTGACGTATCATTGACATGATGAAACCTGATCGTGAGCTCTTCTTCATTAATCGACTGTTCATCAACCACATAGCTGTGGTTTTGGCTTGTCATAAAGACCCGTTTCGTCTCACGGTCGATGACCGGATGATTAGCTCCCCTGTGTCCGAATGGCAGCTTAAAAGTATTCCCTCCGAACGCGAGCGCGATCAGCTGATGTCCGAGACAAATGCCTAGAGTCGGAAAGCGGCTGATGATGCTTTTGATCTTTCCTAAATATGGATGGATTGCTTTCGGATCTCCAGGTCCGTTCGATAGCACAATGCCATCGGGTTTGATGTTGTATACGGCCTCCATTTGCTGGTATGGCACCACGGTAACCTTGCAGCCTCGTTTGACAAGTGATGATGCGATTGACTTTTTATAGCCAAAATCAATGAGAGCGATATGTTTATTCCCGTCGCCGAATGTGCTGATTTCCTGGGCGGAAGCCTGCTCTGCCACATTCTCTGGTTGAAGAGCAATCTCAGCTCCTTCTTTAGAGGCTGTGACTGTCGCACCCATCGTCCCGTTTGCCCGGATTTTCTTCACGACAGCCCTCGTATCAACATGGGTTAACAGCGGAATGTTCCATTTCTGTAAATACTCCTTGAGGCTGTATACCGCTTCATAATGAGAAAAGTGATCACACGCCTCATAGACAACCGCTGCTTTTACTTGCGGTTTCTTGCTTTCAAAATCCTTTTCATTTATGCCGTAGTTGCCAATCAGCGGGTAGGTAAATACAATAATCTGTCCCTTATACGATGGATCTGTCAGCACTTCCTGGTAGCCTGTCATTCCTGTGAAAAAAACAGCTTCTCCCGTGCAGTTTTCATGACCGTCCAGCTCGCCGCTGAACGATGTCCCATCTTCTAACACTAAATAACCTTCCATCTAACAGCCCACCTCTTGATGAATAATTAATTATAAAAATGAATTTTTATGCCTTTATATCGAAAAAAAATCACTGGTTTACAGCGGAATGATGAGCGATTGCCTGTTTCAGCTTGCTGACGGCTTCTGCTATTTCATCCTTAGTCACGGTGAGCGGCGGCAGCAGCCGAATCACGTTCGGGCTGGCCGGCAATACAAGCAAGCCTAATGTCTGCAATTCAGCAATAATGTCAGCAACCGGGCCATCACACTCAATTCCAAGCATTAATCCTTTACCTCGGATTTGTTTAACAAAAGGGCTCTTTAGCTCTGCCTCAAGCTGTTCTTTTAAAAGCGCCCCTTTGTCAGCAGCCTCTTGCAAAAAGTCAGGCTGGAATACAATTTGCAATGTGGCATTCACAGCAGCCATCGCCAGCATGTTTCCTCCGAAAGTCGTTCCGTGAGAACCAGGGGTAAACGCTTCTCCAAGCTGTTTTTTTCCGATGACAGCGCCGACCGGAAAGCCGTTTCCCAATCCTTTGGCGACTGTGATGATATCCGGTGAGAGTCCGAAGTGCTCATATGCGAAGCCTTTTCCCGTCCGTCCGATGCCGGTCTGGATTTCATCAATGATGAGAAGGGCTTGCTTTTCCTTGCAAAACGACTGTACGGCTGATAAAAATTCAACACTCGCCGGATTGACTCCTCCTTCTCCCTGCACTGTTTCAAGCATCACCGCGGCAATATCGCCTTCCTCCCCAAGAGCTTTAAAAGCAGAAGGATCATTGTATGGCAGGTAGTGAAAGCCTTCAAGCATCGGGCCGAAGCCTGTTTTGATTTTATCCTGTCCGGTCGCAGCCATCCCAGCATACGTGCGGCCATGGAACGACTGAAGAAAAGTGATGATTTTTGTTTTTCCAGTTGCTTTTCTGGCAAGCTTTATCGCACCTTCATTCGCCTCCGCGCCGCTGTTGCAGAAAAAGACAAGATCTCCCGCACTATGCGCTGCCAGCTTCTGCGCCGCTTGCTCTTGGAGACTGTTTTGAAACAGGTTGGATACGTGCCATACGCTGTCAAGCTGTTTTTTGACTGCCTCTGTCACCGCTTCATGGCAGTGTCCTAGATTTGATACCGCAATCCCCTGAATGAAATCAAGGTATGTTTTGCCGTTTTGATCCTCAACGTACGTTCCCTTTGCTTTTTTGATGTCAATATCCCAACGGCCGTAGGTTTGAAACAAGCTGCTCATGAAACAGCCTCCTTTGCTTTGACGATTTTTGTCCCTTGAAAGGTTTGTTCTGCGAAGAATGATCCTTTTCCGTTTACGATCATGACTTCAGACACCTGATCTGATAAAGCTGACAAGGCTGAATTGACCTTCGGGATCATCCCTCCTGTGATCACTTCCTGCTTGATCAGCATCTGAATCTCCTTAGGGGTCAGGACGTTCAGACGCTGCTTTTCCTTCATGATTCCATCGACATCCGTGACGAACATAAGCTTATCGGCTTCAAGCGCTCCGGCGACTGCTGAAGCAGCCAGATCAGCATTTACATTCAGCGTTTTACAGTCGCTTGTCATAGACAGCGGCGCAATAACGGGGATGATGCCATTTTCCATCAGCGCGTTCACCATGGACGCATCGACTTTTTTGATTTCTCCCACTTCTCCGTATGTTTCCGGATCTAGATAATCAGCCTCCAAAAGACCTCCATCCTTACCAGAAATGCCTGCGGCTCGCAGTCCGTGTTTGGCAAGCTCAGCAACGAAAAATTTATTGACAGAACCGGATAAAACCATTTCCGCCACTTCCAGCACCGGCTTCGTTGTTTTCCTCTGTCCGCCCGAAAACTCTGTCTTGATATTTAACCGTTTCAGCATATTTGTGATTTCCGGTCCCCCGCCATGTACGATCGCCAGCTTCCAGCCTGACGCCATCAGCTCTTTCAGATTTTGAAAAAATTCTTCCGACAGCTCACGGATGACGCTTCCCCCGCATTTAAAAACGATTGTCTTCTTCATTTCGCTCCCCTTATTACGTGCGATAGCTCGCGTTAATTTTGATATAGTCATAGGTCAGGTCACAGCCCCACGCTCTCCCGTTTCCGTCCCCTTCATCCATCTTGATGACAATGGTGATTTCATCTCCTTCAAGGTATTCCTTGGCGAGAGATTCAGAGAATGGCTGAGGTTCGTTATTCTTAAACAGGCATTGGCCGCCAAGATAAACCTCTACTTCTTCTGCCGTCACCTGTGCTGCGGAGTGTCCGATGGCTCCGATGATCCGCCCCCAGTTGGCATCTGTTCCGTATACTGCCGTTTTTACAAGATTTGATCCGACAATCTTTTTGGCAATGACGTTTGCATCAAGATTGTTTTTCGCTCCCTGTACTTGGGCTTCAATTAGTTTTGTCGCGCCCTCTCCGTCTCTGGCAATCTCTTTAGCCAGATCCTCACAAGTGAGCATGAGCGCTTTTTTAAAGACCGGCCAGTCTGGATGGTCTTCTGTCAGGCACTCGTTTTCGGCGCAGCCATTCGCCATAACTAATACCATATCGTTCGTGGATGTTTCTCCGTCAACTGTGATTTGGTTAAATGAAACGTCAGTGATTTCCCGAAGCGCCTTTTGCAGCGCTTTTTCTTCGATTGCCGCGTCAGTTGTCACAAATCCCAGCATCGTGGCCATGTTCGGGTGTATCATCCCTGAGCCTTTGGCCGCTCCGCCGATCGTGACTGTTTTGCCGCCGATTGCCAGTTCATAGCACGTCTGCTTGATCACCGTATCAGTTGTTAAAATCGCTTCCTCAAAATCGCCTGATCCCGCAGGTGTTTCTTTCAGCAGTTCGATCCCCGCGTGGATTTTTTCCATGTCTAAATGCTCGCCGATGACACCCGTTGATGAAACAGCGACAAGCTCCGGCTCAATGCCAAGCTGTGAAGCAAAGCTCTCCCGCATTGTGTATGCGTCCTTTAAGCCCTGTTCTCCCGTGCAGGCGTTGGCAATGGCGCTGTTGACGATGACGGCTTTCAGTGTCGGTCCGTGCTTTAAGCTGTCTTGTGTCACTTTGATCGGAGCAGCCTGAAAGTGGCTTTGGGTATAAACTGCTGCACTCACGGCCGGTGTCTCGCTGATAATGACGCCGAGGTCTTTTTTCGAGTAGCGCAGTCCGCAATGCACACCCTTTGCCTGAAACCCTTTTGGCGAGGATACATCACCTGTTACTTTTACAATTTGATCTTCACTTAACTGAATCATGGTTCGATTCTCTCCCGTTCTATGGATAAATTGGCGTGATGGTGAGTCCAGTTTCTTCATTCCAGCCATTCATCAAATTAAAGTTTTGCACTGCCTGACCGGCGGCACCCTTCATTAAATTATCGATTACCGAGACGATCGTGACTCTGTTCGTTCTCTCATCGAGGGTCACGGCGATATCACAGAAATTGCTGCCGTACACTTCTTTCGTTTGCGGGTACTGACCTTTTGGCCTCACTCTCACAAAATATGAATCTTGGTAAAATTCCGAATATAAATCATGCAGGTCATCTGCGGTTAGGTCACAGGTTAATCTGGTATACATCGTCGCCATGATGCCCCTTGTCATCGGAACCAAGTGAGCCGAAAATGTAATGGGCCCGAGACCTGGCTGCCATTCATTCAGCGCCTGCTCAATTTCCGGCGTGTGCTGATGTTCATTGACTTTATAAATTTTAAAATTGTCGTTCAGCTCAGAAAAATGAGTTCCCATGGATGCTTTTCTTCCCGCTCCGGAAACACCGGTCTTCGCGTCAACGATAACGAAAGATTCATCGAGCAGTTTCTTTTGAGCCAATGGCGCGAGGCCAAGCAAAACAGCTGTTGGAAAACAGCCTGGATTGGCAATGAGTTTCGCCTGTTGAATTTGCAGTTGATTCAGTTCTGCCAGACCGTATACCGCCTCTTGAATCACCGCCTTCGGTGCCGCTGTCCGTTTATACCATTTTTCATATTCAGCCGGTTCTTTTATCCTCAGATCACCTGACAGATCAATAACCGGAATTCCCGCGTCTGCCAGCTTTGGAGTCAATTCACTTGATACTCCGGGCGGCGCAGCGAGAAACATGATATCTATTTCGTGTTTGATCGTATTCATATCAATCGGCTTCAGCTGCTGATCCGCTAAGCCGGTAAGATGAGGATAACCCTCGCTATAGACATTCCCTTCTCCGCTGGATGAATAAAGTATGCATTCCTCTGCATGAGGATGATGCGAAAGAATCCTGACAAGTTCGGTGCCTCCATATCCTGTAGCACCTACAATTCCTATTTTCAAAACAAGTTCACCCTCTTGGTCTTTGTGAAATTATTTAACATTATAACATGAATAAAAATTAATTCAATCGTATATTTAATATTTTTATTCATTTATAAATTTTCTGTTCAATGGGAATTCCGCTCAAAAAAAATCAGCACGACTCCAGCACAAAAACGTTGATGCGGTGCCGCATTTCAGCCGCATAAAAAAACAGGCTGACCGCGTCAGCCTGTTTTCATCATCATCAATCCACTCAAAAAATATAGAATAGAGCTTGCATAAAAAATCATTTGCACTGTGAAAAAGTCAGCGAGAAAGCCCCCGAGCATAATGGCTGCTGCTGAAAAGACAGCTGTCCAAAAATGGTAATTCCCGATCTTCTTTCCACGCTCTCCACTGTCTGTAAAATTAGCGATCAGCACTTTTTCTCCATGCTTTTGCATCGCTCCAAAGAGCCCTAACAGCACTTGGACGATATACACTTGAACGACGCTTCCGATATGCGGGACATATAAAAGCAGAACAGCCATCCCCCACGAGTTCAGAAGCAGAAAATAACGGCTGTCAAACCTTTCAGACAGCCGTCCGAGGAGCGGGTAAATAAGCGCTCCGCTCAACCCGAACAATCCGTAGGAAAAACCGAACTGTGTGTAGCTTGAGCCGATATTTTTCACAAACAGAATATAAAACGGAAAGATTAAGCTGCTTGCGAAAAACACGCTGCTTTGTGATAATGTCAGCCATTTTAATTTGTTTTTCCCCATTATTTATACCTCTGATAAAAGTAATTCATAAAGCGCTCATCCGGGTCATAGGTTCGTTTTTTCTGAAAAAACGCTTCACTTTTCGGATATGCCTGTCTCATTTGCGCTTTTGTCTGGTAGGTCATATAAGGCAGATAATAGCTGCCGCCGTGCTTGATGGCAACGTCTGTCATGCGCCTGATGATTCGGGCGGTATCTGCCTGGTCTTCTTTTGAAAAGCCCTCGTTTATTAATAGTACGAGCGAAAACATATCGTCCTTCGCATAGGAAAGGTCGGCCTTTTCATTTTTCTGCACGTAGCGGATCGTAATGTTCAGCAGGTTCAGATCTTCGTCCGACAGCGTTTGTCTCAGGTCATCAATATAGGACCCATACTCCTTCACGGGCACAAAGTATTCTTGCAAAACATCTGTGTTGTCATTGTTTTCATACTCAAGAAACTTTGATTCGGACCGCATGACGTTATTGCGTGAAATCTCTGTGCCGTTCTGGCTCAGGAAATAGGATTGCTGTGTGTCCCACAGCCAATTCCTCCCCCATTCATACCGTCTTGACAAGCCGAGTGCAAACTTTGTGGCTCCCGTATACTCGTCTTCTTTAAGTTCGCTGTATGAGGACAGCTGATCCTGATGATTAGCCAATACGTAATTCGTGACATACATGTCTTTCAGAAATCCTTTTTTCGCTGTTGAAATTCGCGCCAGATGCATTCGGACATCTGGATTTCCTTTTACATGCTTTGAAAAATAGTCTGAGTATGTGCTGTAATTCATTTTTTCTGTCTTCATGACATACAGCTCATCATCTGTCAGCTCAAGCGTTACATCAAGAATCACGCCAAAAAGGCCGTACCCTCCGATGACCGCCGTAAACAAATCATCTTTTGGAGTGACAGTGATAATCATCCCGTCAGCTTTTAAAAGCCGGAATGATTTGACTGTATCAATTAGCGAGCCGTAGCGAATATCACGTCCGTGTGCATTTGCGCTGAGAGATCCGCCGATTGTAAAAATGTTTTGTGACTGCATGACTTTTACCGCGAGTCCGTATGGATTCACGTATTTCTGGATATCATTCCACGTTGCACCGCTTTGCACCCTGATGGTTTTCTTCTCTTGATCGAGTGACAGGATTTTGTTGTAGCCCGTCATGTCGAGAACGATGCCGTCCTCATAATATGTATGGCCGCCCATGGAGTGCTGGGCCCCGGCGATTGAAATTTTTATGTTTTTTCGATTTGCCTCTTTGACTGTGTCAATGAGCATTTCCTCTTCCTGCCCTTTCACTGTCTGCTTTATTTTTACAGGCATCAGGCGGCTGACATCCGTCATCTCGCTTGTGTCTGTTTTTTGCTCTGAGTGCACAGAGTACGCAAACAGGGCCGCATACGCGCCAGTACAAAGCGCGAATGCAAGCAATTTCTTTTTCATAGTGCTCTCCCTGCTGTTTTTTATGACCATTATACCATGACTGCATCCTCATTTTTCCAAATTATCTTCTTGCCCGTTTTTCGGCACGGCGGTCGGCGACGATAAAGCAGGCGTGAATCGCGCCCGGCAGCCAAAAGATACAGGTCAATATGAGATTCAGCAAGGCCTGAAACGGTTTTCCCGAAAACAAAACAGCAAGCGGCGGGCATAAAACTGCCAGCAGGTACATCATTTCCTTTCACTCCTTTCAGCTGTAAAAAAGGACAGCCTCACATGTCAGGCTGTCCTCTTTTGTTTTATTGAATGCCAAGCGCAATTTTTGCGTATCTGGACATTTTATCCCTAGTCCAAGGCGGATTCCATACAATGTGAACCTCTGTGTCTTTCACTTCAGGAAGGTCCGCTAATGCTTTTTTCACCTCATCCACGATAATCGGCGCTAAAGGGCATCCCATTGATGTTAGCGTCATGGTGATGTGCGTCAAGCCATCTTCATCCATATCAACGTCGTATACCAAACCAAGGTTCACGATATCAACGCCAAGCTCAGGATCGACAACCTGTTCCAGGGCGCCCATGATGTTTTCTTTTAATGCTTCTTCCACGTTCCCTCACTCCTTTTTTCTACAGTATAACGTAAATTCAGCTCTTGTTAATAACTTAGTGCTTTATAAGTACGTTTCAAACCATTCAATCGTTTTTAACACAGCTGCCCGCGGGACTTTATGGTCAGCGTTTTCATCTCCGATAAATTGCAGGCGTTCCGGCTGCTCGCTGTAATGGGATTTGATCGTGTCATAAAATTTCCGGGTCGGCGCGTAAGGCACAACTTTATCTTTTGCGCCGTGCCAAAATAAAAGCGGGCGCTGTTGCAGTTTCTCCGGCTGAAGGCTGAGATCCCGCAATTCGAGACGTTTCATCAGCTGCTGTACCTTCTCTTCCGGCACATCGATTTCAATGCCCTGAGATTGAATATGGTCAATCTGCTGCTGAAACAGCTCCACGTAATTGGGGCTTCCCATCAGGCTGACGCCGGCTTTTATCCAATCATATGCAGTCAAAGCGCCAAGCGTTGTGATGCCGCCCATTGACGTGCCTGCGAGACCGATGCGGCCGCCGTCTATCAGGCCCTCTTTTTCAAAATGGTTTTTAAGTACGCCGATCTCTTCAATCTCGTTGAGGACGATATCCCAAAAATGCCCCGCCAGCTCTTCAACAGCCATTTCTTCTCCCCGTTCCCCATGGTGCAAAGCCTCCGGCAGAACGGCTCTAAAACCCTTCTCCGCAAGCAGATAAGCAATATGAAGGTTGTGTTCCTTCGCGCTTGTAAAACCATGTATAAAGATCACGAGAGGAACAGCGCGGTGCCTGTTCTCTTCCTTTACAATATGTAAAAACGGAATACCGGAAACGGTTTGATTCTCAATTTGTATCACAATGTGCCCCTCCTTAGGATAACCATAATCATAAGTGTAACATGTAGACAATAAAGATGGTAAAAAGCTACACTGTAAGTAAGGCAAAACAAGCAAAATCTAAGGTTAAAGGAGCTTTTCATGGAGACAAAACCCTATTTAATCGCATTAGATTTAGATGGAACATTATTAAAGGATGATAAAACCATATCTGAAAACACCCTTCATACGATACAGCGCCTAAAAGATGACGGGCATTATGTCTGCATCTCAACAGGCCGTCCGTATCGTTCAAGTTCCATGTACTACCAGCAGATGGAGCTGACAACGCCAATTGTCAATTTTAACGGAGCATTTGTCCATCATCCGCAAGACGACAGCTGGGGACGGTATCATACGTCACTGCCGCTTGATGTTGTCAAACAGCTCGTGGATATCAGCGAGAGCTACAACGTACATAACGTGCTTGCTGAAGTGATTGACGACGTATACTTTCATTACCATGATGAGCACCTGATAGATGCCTTTAACATGAACACAACAAATGTAACAGTCGGAGACTTGCGGGAAAATCTCGGTGAAGATGTGACGTCTGTACTCATACATGCAAAAGAAGAGGATGTGCCCGCAATACGCTCATATTTATCAGATGTGCATGCCGAGGTAATCGACCATAGAAGATGGGCCGCTCCGTGGCATGTCATTGAAATTATCAAAAGCGGCATGAATAAAGCGGTCGGCCTGCAGAAAATCAGCGATTATTACGGCGTGCCGAGGGAGCGGATCATTGCTTTCGGGGATGAGGATAACGATTTGGAAATGCTTGAATTTGCAGGCTGCGGCGTTGCAATGGGAAATGGAATTGACGCGGTCAAACAGATTGCCAACCGAACAACGGCTACAAATGAAGAGGACGGCGTGGCAAGGTTTTTGAAAGAATATTTCTCACTTTAAAGAAGGCCCGTATTAATTTTTCCCACTCATAAACCTTACTTTACCCCACCATACTATTGAAGACGACTCATCTCGTCAAAGTATGGAAGGGGGCAGTCTCAAAATGGGTAAACGAAGCAAATCCAGAAGGTTTATTCAGCAGGGTAAAGACTCCATCGGGCTACACGCCGCAAGATTTCCATATCGGTCTACTTTAGAAGAAGCTCACCAGCATGCCGCGGCACGAGACTCGGCCGAAAGCCAGGTTGAATATTAAATGAGAAATGAACTGTTTCAGCAGGCAAAATCATTTGTTCAACAGGCGGTCATGGTGACAAACGGCTTTGAGGAAGGCGATCAGGAGCAAGCGATTCTGAGAGCCAAAAATGCTGTATCTTCTGCGTATGCCAATTCGACAGATGCGGAACGTCAACAGTTGCATCAATTTCAAAATCAGCTGGACAAACTGCAATAAAAAAAGGCTATGGCGACTCGCCATAGCCTCTTATTTGACTTCAAACTGCTGAACAGCCTGAACCTGCTTGAGATTTTCCGCCCTGCCCTTAAATGTCACCTTGACCTCATAGGTTCCGGGCTCAGGGACTTCCTTCCACACATCAGTGAAATCATATGTTTCTCCAGATTCAAGCGTCAGGTTTTGAAAAGCCTGCGTAAACATTTTGTCTTTCGAATAACGGTATCTTTCTTTGTGCTCAGAATCATACACGACAAGTTCAAATTTTTGCCCTGTGCTGAATTGAAACTCGACAGCACGTTCGCTTTGGTTCTTCAGCGACATGTTAAACTTGATTTGTTCAGGCTCCTGAATTGCGTCAATAGATAAAACAACCTCTTGATTCTCCATTCCGCCTGATACCTCCTTATCGGGTTCTGTCTGCTCATCTTTCCCGCAGCCTATCAAAAGCAGCACGGGGAGAAGCATCACAAGCAGCCGTTTCACGACTTCCACCTGCTTTCGTCAGTCTTTTCTAAAGAAACCAAAAATCCCTGTCGTTTGAACGATGTTCGTAAATGCTTTCGGATCAACTTCTTTGACGATCTTTTCTAAATCGTACAGTTCATACCTCGTGATGACGATAATCATCATTTCTTTCTGTTCGTTCGTAAAAGCTCCTTTTGCCGGAACAGTTGTGATGCCGCGCACCATTTTTCCGTAAATGGCTTCCTTGATTTCGTCCGCTTTTTTCGTCACAATCATTGCCGTAAGCTTCATGTGGCGAGTGTGAATGGCGTCGATCACCCTCGTTGTCACATACAGTGTAACCAGGGTATATAATGCTTTCTCCCAACCTTGCAATAATCCTGCCGTCAAGATGATAATCCCGTTCAGAATGAAGAAATACGTGCCGACGGGTTTATCCTTCCACTTTGCAAGCACCATGGCGACGATATCAAGCCCGCCTGTCGAAGCTCCGTATTTTAATGTTAAGCCGATACCGACTGCGGAAATGACGCCGCCGAACACCGCGTTCAGCAAAATGTCATGTGACAGGCTTGTTTCCGGCAGGATCCCCATAAACAGAGTAGTGAGTGCGACACTTAAAATGCTGTACACTGTAAACGATTTGCCGACCTTCAGCCATCCTAAAATACCGACCGGAATGTTTAAGAGGAACAAGAGCGTTCCCGTCGATATGTAAAAGGGGGCATATTGATCAACGACGCTTGATAAAAGCTGGGCAACACCTGTAAATCCGCTGGCATATACATCTGCAGGTATCAAAAATAAGTTCAGCCCGGCAGCATTGAGTAAAGCGCCGATGATGACGATGAGTAATTTTTTTGTTTGATCTAGTACCATGGCATGTTCCTCCGCTCTTTCTTCTTTATTATGTTTTCCCTTAAAACAAATATTTGAACACGATTTTGGCAAATTAATATGATATAGTTGGCTTAACTCTCATGATAACGAGCGATAACGGAAAGAAGGGAAGCAATATGACAGTTCATCTCATCGCTGACAGCGCTACTGATTTGCCTCGTTCTTATTTTGAAGAAAAAGGCATTGGCTTTATTCCGCTCAGGGTTTCTCTCCGCGATAAAGAATTCGAAGATGCAGTCACAATTCATGCGGATCAAATATTTGAAGCGATGCAAAATGGAGAAACGCCTAAGACGTCCCAAGCCTCACCGCAAACGATTAAAAATGTGTTTTTGCAATATGCCGAAACAGGTGATCCCGCTCTTTACATTGCCTTTTCCTCAGGTCTCTCCGGCACGTATCAGACAGCTGTAATGATCGCCAATGAAGTGAAGGAGGAATTCCCCGATTTCGATTTGCGGGTCATTGATTCCAAATGCGCTTCATTAGGATACGGTCTGGCTGTCCGGCATGCTGCCGATCTCTGTATCAACGGGAATACAATACAAGAAATTGAAACGTCTGTAAAGAACTTTTGCAGCCAGCTTGAACACATTTTTACCGTTGATGATTTAACATATCTCGCGAGGGGCGGCCGGATATCCAAAACGTCCGCTTTTGTCGGCGGCCTGTTGAATATTAAACCGCTGCTTCAGATGGAGGACGGCAAGCTTGTGCCTCTGGAAAAAATCCGCGGACAGAAGAAACTTTTCAAACGGATCATCGAGCTTATGAAAGAGCGCGGGGATGATTGGAGCGATCAAACCGTCGGGATCAGCTACGCCGCGAACAAAGAAAAAGCCACGGACATGAAACACCTGATTGAGGAAGCGTTCAAGCCGAAAGAAATTATTATGCATCCAATCAGTTCAGCAATCGGCTCGCATGCCGGCCCAGGTACATTGGCGATATTCTTTTTAAGAAAATGAGCAAACAAAAACAGTCAGGACACAGAGTCTGACTGTTTTTGTTTGCTCATAGAATTCCGACAGCCTCATACGCCTTTTCGACTGAAGCTGATTGCTTCGAGCCTTCACCGTATAAATCATTGGCAGCTTCAATCGCCGCTTGCTTCATCATGCTGAAATCTGTAGATGCCGTTACATAATATGTTAAAGCCCGATAGTAAATTTGTTCACTTGCTTCACGCCCAATCCCTTCAACCTGTACACCGTGGTGCACGCCTCCTTCTGCAAGAAGATAAGCTGCTTTATTGTGAATGGACGAATTGATATGGACTCCGCCATAATCCTCTGTTCCTGTGTAGCGGTTCGAGTAATGATCTGGATTTCCCTGCTTAGATGGGTCCTCCAATGACCGCAATGAATCTCCTGCAATACCAGGAGTATAGACATCTTCGCCGATCTCCCAATCATCACGGTCAGCCATCGCGCCCATAATGTCAGAAATGGACTCATTTAATGCACCGGGTTCTCCTTGATATAAAAGACCGGCGGAATACTGTGTGACTGCGTGTGTGATTTCATGCGCGACAATGTCGAGCGATCCAGACAGCGGCTTAAATTTCGAACCGTCTCCATCCCCGTATACCATCTGGACACCGTTCCACGCAGCATTGTTCCATTGTTTGCCGACATGCACGGTAGACGTAATCCTTGCTCCGTTTTGATCAAAAGAATCACGGCCAAATGTCTTGCTGTAATAATCGTAAACGGCTTGCGCATTTGCGTGTGCGTCTACAGCCGCAGGTTCATTAAATACGGACGTGCCGCTGACTATTTCTTTGCCCGTATACCCGATTAGTTGAGACAAAAGCGTAAACAAGGTTTCGTTCAGGTTCTTCGCGTCAAATGTATTGATCCCTTTTCCCCTTGTTTCGTCAGCCAAATAAAAGCGCCCATTTTGTTCTGTGACGTCAAAGCTTTTTTCATCACCTGATACGCCGATTCCTGTACCTGCCGCTTCATGAATGGCATTAAAGGACTCAATGACCTTTCCGTTTTTGGCATCGATGAAATAATGCCAATAGCCAGGATCAGGTTCAGATGTCGAGAGTCTCACAAGGTAGGCGAGATCATATTCACCGTCGTGTGGATAGATATATAATTCGCCTTTTGGTTCCCCATCAAGATATTCGATTTTTCCAATGGAAGCCTCGAGCTCACGCCTTGCTGTATGTATTGCTTTTTTCTCAGAAATAGACGGTGTGATGGAGACGTCCTTGATTTGCGGATGCACCTTTCCAAAGAAACTTTTCACTTGTTTGTTTTCCTTCATCGCGACCGCTTGTTCAAAGCCGTAAATCGGAATTCCTTTGTAAACCTCCGTTAATTTAAAAAACGTTTGTTTTGTTTTTGGATCCTTTATGGTTTTCGAAATGCGAAAATGACTGTTCGCATTCCCTTTGAGCTTAAACTGCGTTTGATGCTTGTCAAGATAGGAAAATAGCGATTCTTTCTGGGTTGTGTTTTGTACCGGCTTCTGCGATGACTTTTCGATGATGTATGAAGGGGTTTGATACGTATGGTCGTATTTGATGCTTTGATCAGCTGAGGCATGTGTTACAAAAACCATTTGGGCCGCCGTGCATAAGCCAGCCAGTAATAGAGATGTCTTGGTCAGGTTGCGCAAAACACCACATCCTTCCTATTTTGGAATCTATCATTTTTCTTCATCCTATCAAAAATACAAAAACTTGTATGTGGTGCTTCGTTCTTATTTTCCCAAAAAAGAAGGGCGGAGATATTTCGCTCTGCCCCTCTTTTTCTACTCTACTAATTTTTTATTGACATAAATAATAACCCCTGCTCCATATGCCAGTATAAGCGGAGGTATGAGCTGCTCCTGACCTTGAAATGAGATAAAACTATTCAGCAAAATGAACAAACCGGAATTCAAGAAAAAGTAGCCTGCTATTCTGGCCAGCCGGTCTTTATCCCGTATACGCGCCTCGTTAAACCCAGCCAGCATCCAGGTTTGTTTTTTGATTCCGACAAAATAGGCAACCACAAAGAATAAAAGCGCGATGACAATTAATAGATAATTGATGCTGATTTCCATCTTACAGCCTCCTACAAGATTACTTGATGTTAAGAAAAAGAAAAAAAGCGGCGCAGCTTACTGCAATCAGCAGCAGGACGACAAGCGCATTGAGGAACGGGCTCAAAAGGAGCACCACTGCTAAAAACAGCAGATAAACCGCACCGACTCGCGAAATCGTAACAATCTCCTTTTGAGAGCGCATTTTGTTTTTTCTGACACCTGCAAACATCATCAATTTTTTCCGCTTCCATACATATCCGGCGAGCACCATTAAATAAACAGCCAGCGGCAGATGTCTGAAGTCGGACGGCAGCAGCGGCAGGGCGATAATCGTGACAATGAGAAGGACCGAAAGCCAGCTTTTGCCCAATAAAGACCTCCTCCTTTTCGTCTCTCCCCCATCACCCATCATCAATTCGGCAAGCTCCTTCGGATGAGAAAATTCAGATTCAACAGCTTCCTGCAGTTCCTCTTCACTAAGGCCGGCTTTGATTCTGTCTTGAACGAAAGCGGTGATATGCCCCTTTAATTCGTCGATAGCGTTTTCTCTCTCTACATCAGGCATATTCGCCAGCTCTGCATTTAGTTCCTCCATGTATCGGTCAATGATAAGCTGTCCATTCATAGCAAATCCCCCGATAAAGACAGTAAGGCTTGATGGGTTTCCAGGTATTTCTCCAGCCGTTCTTTTAACATTTCTTCTCCTTTTTGCGTCATTTTGTAATACTTTCTTTTCGGGCCGTCCAGTGAATCTTCCCAAAAAAATTCGATCCATCCCTTCTCGGTCATACGTTTCAGAATCGGATAAATCGCTCCCTCTGAAATAGCCAGCGCCGAGGTGGTTTTTAAGGATGACGTCAGCTCATAACCGTACATCGGTTTAGAACGCAGTAGGGATAGGATGGCCAGCTCGAAAATCCCTTTTCGAAATTGAACAATCCAGCGGTCATTAACTTGATTCGTTTTCATGGTTTAAATATATCGAAAAAAACACTATATATCAATCACATATAGCAGTGTAAAATGTACTGTTTTTCCTTTTAACAAAAATGGAATTTCTCATACTTTTTAACCTTTTTATTACATAAATGTTTTTATATTATGAAAAGTGTAAAAACGATTCTTCAGGTTAAAAGGAGCAGTCGAATGCAGAAATCGATATCATTTTTTGTCATTTTTTCAATCCTTTGGGGTTCGCTATTTCTGTTTTCTATTATTGGCAGCTTAGGGACAACCCCGATTCCGCTGACAAAGGACTCCAAATTTCTCATGTCCAGCATCCTCCCTCAGGGCTGGGGCTTTTTCAGCAAAAATCCGCGTGATACTGCAATCGGCTTATATGAGGCTGAAAATGCCAGCGCCAAGGTCAGATGGCCCAATATGAGGGCTGACAACCTATTCGGCCTATATCGGTATGGGCGGTCACAAGGCGTTGAAATGGGCGTGATCTACAGCCAAGTCGGCAAGGAACAGTGGACAGCATGTAAAGAAAAGGACCTCGGCGCATGCAAAAGCAAAGCCAAAACCGTGCAATTAAAAACACCCGCTCCCCGCCCGCTGCTTTGTGGCAGCTACTATTTGACGAAAGAGGATATTGTTCCTTGGAGCTATTCTAAATACACCCCTTCGTCTTATCAGGTAAAAAGCATAGTCAAGGTTGTGATCTCATGCTCGAAAACATAAAACAGACCATCACCAGATGGGACGAAAGAAACCCGTGGACAAATGTATACGGCCTCGCGCGAAGCATCATTGCGCTATCCAGCCTGCTGACGCTGCTCATCAATCACCCGAGCCTCATTATGAAGCCAGCCAGCGGGATCAGCAGCTATCCAGCTTGTAAAATGAATCTCAGTCTCTTTTGCCTCGGCGAAAATAACTATATGATGTTAAATCTTTTCAGATGGGTCTGCATTGCCATTCTGGTGCTTGTTGTCATTGGCTGGCGCCCCAGAATCACCGGGGTTCTGCATTGGTATGTCAGTTACAGCCTGCAGTCATCGCTGATCGTCATCGACGGAGGCGAGCAGGCAGCAGCCGTCATGACCTTTTTATTGCTTCCCATCACGCTGACCGATCCGAGAAAATGGCATTGGAGCACGAGACCTGTAGAGGGCAAAAGAACACTTGGAAAAATAACAGCTTTTATTTCTTATTTTGTGATCAGAATCCAAGTGGCGGTGCTTTATTTTCACTCTACCGTCGCTAAGCTGTCTCAGCAGGAATGGGTGGACGGAACGGCCGTCTATTATTTCGCCCAGGAAAAAACCATTGGCTTTAACGGCTTTTTTCAGGCGTTAACGAAGCCAATTGTAACAAGTCCGTTCGTGGTGATTCCGACATGGGGGACGCTGCTGGTTCAAATTGTCATTTTCGCGGCGCTGTTTGCGCCGAAGAAGCATTGGAGATTGATTTTGATCATCGCTGTTTTTATGCATGAGATTTTTGCAGTCATGCTGGGCCTCATCAGTTTTTCGATTATCATGGCCGGCATTTTGATATTGTATCTCACTCCTATCGATTCCACGATTCAATTTACATATATTCGCAGACTGTTGTGGAATAAAAAACACAAGAAGGGAGAGGTTTCAGTTTGAAGAAGGCGTTTCTAGTATTTTTGTCGGTTGTATTGGTGACGACTGTGTTTTTGGTAAAGCAGCAAGAAAGTGTGGCACAGGCAAAGCAGCTTGAGTATTCAGGTGAGGAAATTTTTAAAGGCTTTGTGTTTGCCCAAGGGGAAGTTGGCAAACAGCTTCCAGAGGTCTTTAATAAAGCGATGACAGACAAACTCAACACAAAACAGGCAAAGGCTTTTGCCAATCAGGTTGTCGCTGATATTAAAAAAGAGGATGCTGACTTTTTTGATAACCTGAAGAAAGCTGTTTACAGCAAAGATGCATTGAAAGTGGATGAACTGCTGAAAAAAGCAGGTCAAATCGTTGAAGAAAAAGTAGAAGCTGCAAAGGAAATCGCCGCTTCTAAGGATGATACATCCAGAGTTCAGGCCGAGCTTGTCAACACTGTTGATACCGCTAACTATTTCTATTATGTTTCTTATGTTGCTGCAGCAGGTGCCCTGATTCTGATCATTCTCGCCATTGATATTACGCCGATTGCGATTTCAGACAATGTGGATCGCGAAATGGCAATCAGAACGCTGGTTGATGAATTAAACTAGACATAAAAAAACGGCTCGCTCCGCAGTCTGCTGCAGGCGAGCCGTTTTCATGCTATTTTTTCTCGTATGTCCATCCATTTTCCTGATACACTTTTCCGTTTTTCATCAAATGGCCCAGCGCGCGTTTAAAGGCGGCTTTGCTCATATTAAAACGTTCTCTGATATCGTCAGGCTGGCTTTTGTCACTGTATGGCATGGCACCGTTTCTCATTCTCATATACGTTAGAATGCACTCAGCATCAACTGACATTGCATCCTGTTTTCTTGGAAGCAGCGACAAGTTGACTGAACCGTCTTCTTTCACTTGAATCACCCGGCCTGTGACTCTTGAACCGAGTCTTGGCTCCTCTTTTCTTTCTGACGGGTGAATAAAACAGCGGATACCGTCATCCGTGATCACGAATGAACCCGATGCGATCAGCCTGTACACCGTACCTGTCAGCTCTTTATTCATCAGATCTTCTGAAGCGTCGGTAAACAGTTCGCTGATGATATCTTCCGGCGCTGGTTTCGCAAACATGCGCCCCCGGTTCGTCACCTTCAGCATACAGTAAAGTTTGTCCCCTTTTTGCGGCCAGACATCTTCGTACGGCGGCAAATGCTCAGTTGCGACTAGTGCGTCCTTCGATAAACCGACATCAACGAAAACGCCCATATCTTCCACTTTATCCACCACTTCAACCCAGCCATATTCATCCGCGCTGATGATCGGAATTTTCATCGTGGCCGCAAGCCTTTCCTGCTGGTCTACGTATATAAAGACTTCTACTTCGTCTCTGTCCTCGATATCCTCAGTCATTTCACTGTTATGTAAGAGAATCGTATCTTCCCCATCGGTTAAAAAGTAACCGAAGTCGGTTTGGTGATCTATACTCAAGGTTAATTGCTGCCCTGGTCTCATGCTATCGTCCTTCCTGTTCCGCTTATTCTCTGCGGATTTTGTTAACATTTTTTCCAATCATCACAAATTGATTCTTTGTTCTGTTGGAAGTTTCTCTTTATTCTACTATAATCAACACATAAGTTAAATGTTATGGAGGTTTTCATATGGCAAAAGAAAGCTCATTTGATATTGTATCCAAGGTAGAATTGCCTGAAGTGCAAAACGCAATCCAAATCGCACTGAAGGAAATCAGTACCCGATATGACTTTAAAGGCAGCAAAAGCGACATTTCTTTAGATAAAGAGGAGCTGGTCCTCGTTTCCGATGACGAATTCAAATTAAGCCAGCTGAAAGATGTGCTGGTCAGCAAATTGATTAAACGAAACGTACCGACAAAAAACATTGAGTACGGCAAGGTTGAAAACGCGTCAGGCGGAACGGTACGCCAGCGTGCAAAGCTTGTTCAAGGCATTGACAAGGACAACGCAAAAAAAATCAATACGATCATCAAAAACTCCGGACTGAAAGTAAAGTCTCAGGTGCAGGATGATCAAGTGCGTGTCACCGGAAAAAACAAAGATGACCTGCAGCAGATTATCTCAGCTGTGCGGGGAGCAGACCTGCCAATTGACGTTCAATTTATAAATTTCAGATAAATTTTCTGATTCCTATTGATTATTGTCTTTATTTTCGGTAAATTTGGAGAAAGGGAAAAACGCCAGGTATCTTTTGGCACTTCCTGACACGAAAATTTCATATCCGTTCTTATCAAGAGAAGCAGAGGGACTGGCCCGACGAAGCTTCAGCAACCGGTGTAATGGCGATCAGCCATGACCAAGGTGCTAAATCCAGCAAGCTCGAACAGCTTGGAAGATAAGAAGAGACAAAATCACTGACAAAGTCTTCTTCTTAAGAGGACTTTTTTTATTTCTCTTTTTTCCTTGCTGATGTGAATAAAGGAGGCAGACAATGGGACTTTTAGAAGATTTGCAAAGACAGGTGTTAATCGGTGACGGCGCCATGGGGACGCTCCTCTACTCCTATGGCATTGACAGGTGTTTTGAGGAGCTCAATATTTCAAAGCCGGAGGAAATTCAGCGCATACATAAAGCGTACGTTGAAGCGGGAGCCAACATTATTCAAACGAATACGTACGGGGCCAACTATATTAAATTATCCAGACACGGTCTTGAGGATGACATCAAAAAAATGAATCAGGAGGCCGTAAAGATCGCGCGGGCTTCAGCAGGCGATGCATACGTGCTTGGAACGATGGGCGGCATACGGACATTTAATAAAAATGCGTACAGTCTTGACGAAATTAAGCGCAGCTTCCGCGAGCAGTTGTATCTGCTGCTGCATGAAGAGCCGGATGGCTTACTGTTAGAAACATATTATGATTTGGAAGAAGCCCGTGAAGTGCTGAAAATCGCGCGCAAAGAGACTGATCTTCCGATTATGCTCAATGTCTCCATGCACGAGCAAGGCGTATTGCAGGACGGAACGCCGCTTTCTGACGCATTGCGCTCGATTGCGGATCTCGGAGCTGATATTGTCGGCATTAACTGCCGCCTCGGCCCTTATCACATGATTGAAGCGCTCAGCGAAGTGCCGATTTTTGATGACGTATTCTTATCCGTTTATCCGAACAGCAGCCTTCCTTCGCTTGAAGAGGGACGGCTCGTCTATGAAACAGACGACACGTATTTTCAAAACAGCGCGTCAGAATTCCGTAAGCAAGGCGCGCGGATTATCGGCGGCTGCTGCGGCACAACGCCGAATCACATCAGGGCGATGGCGGAAGCGGTTGGCGGGCTGGCTCCGATTACGGAAAAAGAAGTCAAAACCCGGGCAAAAGAATTCATTTCTGTTCATCACGAGCGAACCGAGCCCGGCCTGGATGAGATCGCGGCGAAAAAACGCTCTATTATCGTAGAACTGGACCCGCCGAAAAAACTAAGCTTTGACAAATTTCTATCGGCGGCTGCTGAATTAAAAGAAGCGGGAATCGATGCCCTGACACTCGCCGACAATTCTCTGGCGACCCCGCGGATCAGCAATGTTGCCTGCGGCGCTCTTGTCAAGCAGCAGCTCGATATGCGTTCCCTTGTCCATATTACGTGCCGTGACCGTAACATTATCGGCTTACAGTCACATTTAATGGGCCTTGATACGTTAGGGCTGAATGACGTGCTTGCGATTACAGGCGACCCTTCTAAAATCGGGGATTTTCCTGGTGCGACGTCTGTATATGATTTAACATCTTTTGATTTAATCAGGCTGATCAAACAATTCAATGAAGGTCTGTCTCTATCTGGAAAACCGCTCGGCAAGAAAACGAATTTCTCAGTTGCCGCCGCATTTAATCCTAACGTCCGCCATCTGGATAAAGCGGTAAAACGGCTTGAGAAAAAAATAGATTGCGGCGCAGATTATTTTGTTTCTCAGCCTGTCTATTCCGAGCAGCAGCTTGTCGATATCCATAACGAAACAAAACATCTGAAGACGCCGATCTATATCGGCATCATGCCGCTGACAAGCAGCCGGAATGCCGAATTCATCCATAATGAAATTCCCGGCATTAAGCTGTCTGATACGATTCGCGAAAAAATGGCCCATGCCGGTGAAGATAAAGAAAAGCAAAAGGCGGAAGGCCTTGCAATTGCACGCTCCCTGCTGGATACGGCATGCGAGCTGTTTAACGGCATCTACTTGATAACGCCTTTCCTCAGATCTGACTTAACCGCTGAGCTCACATCATATATTCAGCAAAAAGATGAGCAGCGCCAAAATATCTTTTTGCATTAATTTCCAAAAGACTGCCTGATCGAATCGGGCAGTCTTTTTCAACGGGATTCGTGTTACGATATAGAAAAACAATCATGAGGAGGAACATTATGCTCGAAGTCAAAACCATTTCCGCGGAAGATACATATGAAATCCGGCATCGCATTCTGCGTCCCCATCAATCCATCGAACAATGCAAATATAAAGAGGATCACGCAGAAGGCTCCTTTCATCTCGGCGTGTTTTATGATGGAACGCTGATCAGCATCGCTTCTTTTTCCCCGCAAAGTCAGCCTTTATTAACGGAAGCCCCTGCGTATCGGCTGAGAGGCATGGCAACGCTCGAGGGATATCGCGATCAAAAAGCTGGAAGCACGCTGATCAAACACGCGGAGCACAAACTGGCGGAGAGCGGCGTTCAGGCGGTATGGTGCAACGCAAGACACCATGTCAAGGGCTACTATGCCAAGCTTGGCTGGAAGGAACTTGGCGAACCATTTGACATTCCCGGCATTGGCAATCATATTGTCATGTACAAAACACTTAGAACAAGCAGGTGATCTTATGGACGTAGTAGATGAACTGATTGAGCTTCATGAAGAACACGTTTCCGGCTTATTGCGGCTTTGCAGGCAAGCCGGGTGGCCGGATTACGGCGAACAAGAGCTGGCACTGCTTGTCCAGCAAGGACGCTTTTTCGGCTATCAAAATGTCAGCGGTGATATTATTTCCTGCATCGGCTTGTTTTTGTTTGGCCGTCTTGCTTCTATCGGCCTCGTGATCGTGGACAAAGAATATCAACGGCTCGGTCTCGGCCGGCGTATGGTAAACGCCTGTATCACCCAAACGGATGAAAACACAGCCATCAGGCTTTGCGCCACAAAAGAAGGTTTGCCGCTTTATGAAAAAGCAGGTTTTCATACGGCAGGTTCAGTGCGAAAGTACAGCTGTCATAGTTTTCAACCTTATACAAAAAAGCTTGACGCTGAACTGACATCCTTTAGAGAACAAGACTTTCACGACTTAACCGCGGCGGATCTGGCTGCCTTTGGCGGAGATCGATCAAACCTTTTGCAGCAGCTTATTTCTGCTTCATGCGAATGCATCATCGCCAGAAATCAGGACGGACAGCTCATTGGCTACGGACTTTCTGTACAGACACCGGCCAATTTGAAATTCGGCCCCATCATCGCTCCATCATCAGATGTTGCAGCACAGATAATTAACAGGCTGGCGGCCGGCAAACAAGGGCCGATGCGAATCGATATACCGGGTGAACACACGTCTCTGCATGACAGCCTGATAGAAATGGGATTTCTTAAAGATGATGAACCTCCGCTTTTGTTCTATCAGAAAAAAGCGCCTATTCAAAATGGACACATATATGCTTTGATTTCACAGGCTCTCGGTTAACCCTCTTTTTTCCCGAACAGGTATCTTCTGTTCGGTTTTTTGCTGTCTGATCGCTGAATAAACGAAGCCATCAGGGACATTCTAAGCAGAAGAAAAGGAGTGTGCTCTGAGATGGAATCATCAAAACAAAATAACGGAATGACGATTGTAGCAATCGGTTCAATCCCTTTAATATTAACCCTAGGAAACTCGATGCTTATTCCGATTTTGCCAAAAATGAAATCTGAACTTCATTTATCACAATTTCAAGTCAGTCTCGTGATCACAGTATTTTCCTTGATTGCAGCATTTGCGATTCCGATTGTCGGTTATCTCGCAGACCGATTCTCAAGGAAAGTCATCATTATTCCCTGCTTAATTTTGTATGGTGCCGGCGGTTTGTTAGCCGGGTTTGCGGCAGGTTTTTTTGACAATGCCTATCCTTGGGTTATGGCAGGACGAGCGTTACAGGGAATCGGGGCAGCCGGAACCGGCCCAATTGCCATGGCACTGACGGGAGATCTGTTTAAAGGCGCCCAGGAGAGCAAGGTGCTCGGCCTTGTTGAAGCTTCAAACGGCATGGGGAAAGTGCTATCGCCGATCATTGGCTCGCTGATCGCCCTGCTTGTCTGGTATGGCGCGTTTTTTGCCTTTCCTGTGTTTTGTATCATTTCGATCGTACTGACTTGGATTTTTATTAAAGAAAAGAAAAAGGAAAAAGAACCGCCACCAATCGGAAAATATGCAAAAGGGCTGTTAAGTGTCTTTAAACATGAAGGCAGATGGCTGTTTACCGCTTATTTAGCCGGTGCGACCTGTTTGTTTACTTTATTCGGCATCCTGTTTTATCTCTCAGATGTTCTTGAAAAAACATACGACACCGACGGCGTGAAAAAAGGCTTGATTTTAGCGATCCCGCTTTTGGTTATGTGTGTGACGTCCTATACAACAGGAAGCAAAATCGGGCAAAAGCAATCGTTAATGAAAAAGCTGATCGTACTTGGATTGGCGTTCATGACCGTATCCTACGCGGCACTGTCATTCATTGAAAATCTTGTCCTTTTTATCAGTGTTCTTGTACTGAGCAGCATAGGCTCAGGTCTTGTCCTTCCTTGTGTGAACAGTTTTATTACCGGGGCTGTCGGCAAAGAAAGACGGGGATTTGTCACCTCGCTGTACGGCTCTGTACGTTTCTTAGGGGTAGCGATCGGTCCTCCGATTTTCGGCCGCCTGATGCAATGGTCTAGACCCGGCATGTTTTTAAGCATCGCGGGATTGACTCTCGTTGTCGGGATTCTTGTGATGATGCTCATCCATGTGAAGCAAAACAATGAAGAAACAAAAGAAAAAGAAGACCCTAAAATGGCTGGCAATCGACTCCAGCCCGCTGAGGAAAGGTAGCACCCAGTGTGAAAATTGTACGGATTGAAACCTTTCCGCTATTTCACCGATTAGAAAAGCCATACGGAGATGCCAATGGGTTTAAACAATATCGGACTTGTTATCTCATCAGGATTATCACCGAAAACGGGATAGACGGCTGGGGAGAATGCGTTGATTGGCTCCCTGCTCTCCATGTCGGTTTTACGAAACGGATCATCCCGTTTCTATTAGGAAAACAGGCTGGCAGCCGCCTGTCATTAGTGCGCACGATTCAAAAATGGCACCAGCGGGCGGCCTCCGCTGTAAGCATGGCGCTGACAGAGATTGCAGCCAAAGCTGCGGATTGTTCGGTTTGCGAATTATGGGGCGGGCGATACAGAGAGGAGATTCCTGTGTACGCGTCTTTTCAATCGTACTCAGACTCCCCGCAATGGATCAGCCGCTCAGTCTCCAATGTTGAAGCCCAGTTGAAAAAAGGTTTTGAGCAAATCAAAGTCAAAATTGGCGGGACTTCATTCAAGGAGGATGTCCGGCACATCAATGCGCTGCAGCATACAGCAGGCAGCTCCATTACGATGATACTGGACGCAAACCAAAGCTACGATGCCGCTGCGGCTTTTAAATGGGAGCGCTATTTCTCCGAATGGACGAACATTGGCTGGCTTGAGGAGCCTTTGCCCTTTGATCAGCCGCAGGATTACGCTATGATTCGAAGCCGTTTGTCTGTTCCTGTTGCCGGCGGAGAAAACATGAAAGGCCCGGCGCAATATGTGCCTCTCCTTTCACAGCGCTGTTTGGATATCATTCAGCCCGATGTCATGCATGTCAACGGAATTGATGAGTTTCGGGACTGCCTCCAGCTCGCGCGTTATTTCGGCGTCAGAGCATCCGCCCATGCATATGACGGATCGCTCTCACGGCTCTATGCTTTATTTGCACAAGCCTGTCTGCCCCCATGGTCTAAAATGAAGAACGATCACATTGAACCGATCGAGTGGGACGTCATGGAGAATCCTTTTACAGATCTCGTCAGCCTGCAGCCTTCAAAAGGAATGGTCCACATCCCGAAAGGAAAAGGCATTGGCACAGAGATCAATATGGAGATCGTCAATCGCTACAAGTGGGATGGCTCAGCCTATTAAGCTGGGCCATTTCTTTATTTTGAGACATAAATAATGGACAGCCTCATAAAATGAAAACAGCGGACAAGTCTTTTCATAAAGGAGCAAATGACTTAATGGCTGAACTGCTGATGAAAGCAAAACTTACGTTTATGATTGTCGTAGGCGGCGTACTACAAGGACTCGGCATGTCCTTGTTTTTATTTCCGCATGATATTCCGACAGGCGGTGCAGCAGGTATTGCGGTGCTATTGCATTATCTGTTTCAAATCCCCCACGGATTTTCAGTGTGGGCTGTGAATGTATCAATGCTTTTTACCGCTTTAAAATGGCTGGAGATGAGAACATTCACCGGCACCCTCGCTTCTATCACCGTCACCTCTGTCTCGGTATTGATCTTTGATGCAGTTTTTCCTGATATCACATCTAACCTGTGGCTTGATCTGGCAAGCGGCGCAGTGTTATTGGGACTCGGAATCGGACTTTTATACAAATATAAAATTTCGAACGGAGGATTCGGAGCCCTTGCTCTGATGATTTCTATCTACCGCGGCGGGAATCCTGGAACGATCCTGCTCATCATGAATTGCATCATTTTTATGGTCACCGCGTCTATTATTGACTGGGGCATCGTCATTCAAGCCCTCATATGCCAGGTGATATCGACAAGAGTCATCGACTTCATCTACAACATCCGCCTGACCTCACTTCCCTATCTCACGCCTATGTACCGCCATAAAAAATAATAGGCAGAGGCTCTCTTCACGACGAGAGCCCCGCAGCCGCTATTTTACAGAAAAAAGGTATCGGATCTTAGCCCTAAACGCAGCGTTTCCAACGCGATGGCATCATGAAATGGAATATTGGCAAGATTCACATTCGGCCCGATTTTTTGAATAAACCCTTGCTGAAGCGTTTTGTTAGGCGCTTCAAAAATCAGCCTGTTGATATCAATATCCGAGGAAATGATGTCGTCAACAATTTGAAACCTGACATCGCCGCTGCTGGAACAGATCCCTCCCGTTCCGCTTTCTCTGGCTTCTGTAATCACTTTTTCCGCGCCCGCTTCCATATCCTCAACGATATATTCAAGCCATTCCTCAGAGCTTTGCCGGCTTGCTAATTCCGCATCCTTGCTGCCCACCTCACTGAGCACAAGAAATTCATCAGAAAAATCGGCAATGTAAGCCGCTTTCTCTTTATTTGTCATCGGGAGCGTACCGTTTGAAATCTCAATATATTCACAGCCGAAATAGGTGCAGTACCGATGAAATTCATTCACTTTTTTCTGGCTTACGTACTTTTCAAACAGTGTGCCGCCAAAGAAAAATGTAATGTCATGTTCTTTCAGTGTGCTGATTTTTTCTTCAAGATCTTTCGTAAGTAATGATGTGCCCCAGCCGAATTTCACAAAATCAATATAGTCGGACGCTCCGGCTATCGCATCTTTGAAAAATTGCAAGGGATAGCCGTTATCAATTAAAATGGACTGCCCGGTTTCTCTCGGCTTGTTTGTTCTCACTGGCAATTCTAGTGAAAAATCATTCATATTATGACCCTCTCTATCGTTGGAACTTCTCCATCTTGTTTCACTTTCATCACGAAATCGCCCGTCAGTTCTTTTGTACAGTAAACGATGTCTTCCGAATCAAACAATGGCTGGCGGCAGTCAAAAAACTTCTCCGCAACAGAAGAGCGTTTTATTCTTTCAATCGCCTCCGCAGCCGTTACCGCATTTGTCCCTTCAATGATGCCTTTGATATACTCCGCACACGCCATATCGTCATCACCGGATGGATGGGAAGCCACAATGTTTATGACACAATCGTTTGCGGCGAGCTTTTTCACATGCTGTGCCGTTGTTTTGGCATTGGAAAATCCAGTTACGAACAGATGCTTTGCGTTCAGCGCCCCCAATGCTGCTGTGACGCCGTTTGTTGTTTTCTGGATCAGGCTTTTATCCGCCATATTCTGCACAGCCATGCGCTTTGGAGAATTATCTAAATCAAATCCGCTGATACCGACCCCCTTTTCCTCTCCCGTCAATACATAATCCGGATAGGTGTCTTTCAGCGCAAAGGCTTCATCAGCTGTCCGGACCAACAAAATCTCTTTCGCCCCGCCGATAAACGCATAATGGGCGACCGTAAATGCTCTGATGACATCAATGACGATGTTAATATCAGCCGGGGCAAGCGAATGATGATGCCCCTGATAAATGGCAATCGGCATACTACCTCTCCTTGGGCATAAAACCATTTTGCTAAAAAGCATATTCAGCCGGGCTCTTAATGGTTCCGCACCTCATTTTAGGCGGGCGCAGCCCCTAAAAACCCTGAACCTTTATGCAAAAAATGAATAGTCTGCCTATAACTCGATCAATAGATAAAAAAAGCAGATGCAAACGGGGGGAAAACATTGAACGAAACCATCACATATGACACATGGAACGACATGCTGTCCAAACGGATAACGGATCAATTGATCGATGAGCTCGATGTGTTGAAATGGGCTTACCGAACGTACGGAGAAAAGATTGTGTACGCCTGCAGCTTTGGCGCAGAAGGAATGGTGCTTCTCGACTTAATATCAAAAATCAACAAAAATGCACACATCATCTTTTTGGATACCGGGCTTCATTTTCAGGAAACATATGAGCTGATCGAGACCGTCAAAGAACGATATCCGGGATTTGCAATCCAGATGCTCGAACCCGAGCTGAGCTTAACAGAACAGGGGACGAAGTACGGCGGAGAGCTGTGGAAGCATAACCCGAACCTCTGCTGCCAATTGCGGAAAATCGAACCGCTCAAAAAGCACCTGTCCGGCATGACAGCTTGGATTTCAGGACTGCGCCGGGATCAGTCACCAACGAGAAAGCATATTCAATACGTAAACCTGGACCAGAAGTTTGAGCTCATCAAAATTTGCCCGCTCATCCACTGGACATGGGATGACGTTTGGACGTACATCCGCCTGCACAATTTGCCTTATAACAAACTGCACGATCAACATTACCCGAGCATAGGCTGTGAAATGTGTACATTGCCTTCCCCGGACCCGAACGATGAGAGGGCTGGAAGATGGGCCGGACGGGAGAAAACAGAATGCGGCCTGCATCAGGAATAGCGGACGGCAGGTTCTGGCTATGAGAGTCGAAATGATGTTGAGGCGCTGATGTCAAACTTTCATTAACTGCAGCAAAGAAAACAAGGAAACGTATAAATGGAGGTTGAACACGTTGAATGGAAACGAACCCCACGGAGGGGTATTAATCAACCGTTGTGATCACGCATGCCATTTTGAAGGGTACACGTGCGAAGCGGAGCTGGATCAGCTTGCACTGAGCGACCTGGAGCTTATTGCGATCGGAGGCTACAGCCCGTTAACAGGTTTTTTGGGAGAAAAAGATTATCATTCCGTTGTGAAAGAGATGAGGCTGGCAAACGGCTTGCCGTGGAGCCTGCCGATTACGCTGCCTGTCGGAGAAAAAACAGCAAGACAGCTGTCTGCCGGAGATCACGTCAAGCTTGTGAAAGACGGTGTTACCTACGGCATGATCACAGTCACCGATATATACCATCCTGATAAAACACAAGAAGCACTTTCTGTTTTTAAAACAAACGATCCTGCCCACCCAGGCGTAAAAAAATTGCTGGCGCGCCCGGATTACTATATCGGAGGGCCTATCACGGTCAGCCGCCTGCCTGACAAATCTTTCGAACAGTTTTATGCAACGCCCGCTGAAACAAGAGCCGCCTTTAAAAAACTCGGCTGGAAGACGATTGTCGGCTTTCAAACCAGGAACCCTGTTCACAGAGCGCATGAATACATTCAAAAAACAGCGTTAGAAACGGTCGACGGTCTGCTGCTTCACCCGCTTGTCGGAGAAACAAAGTCAGACGATATCCCCAGCGATATCAGAATGGAGAGCTATCAGGCTTTGCTTAATCACTATTATCCAAAGGATCGTGTCATGTTATCGGTTTTCCCTGCCGCCATGCGTTATGCAGGTCCGCGGGAAGCGATTTTCCATGCGCTCGTCCGAAAAAATTACGGCTGCACCCATTTTATTGTAGGCCGTGATCACGCGGGTGTCGGCAGCTACTATGGAACATACGACGCCCAAAATATTTTTCAATCATTCACAGAGGAAGAGCTGGGCATCAAGCCGCTGTTTTTTGAGCACAGCTTTTATTGCCGAAAATGCGGAAACATGGGCACCTCCAAAACATGTCCGCACAGCCCGAGAGACCACATCCACTTATCAGGCACAAAAGTGAGAGAGCTTCTCCGCCAAGGCAAAAAGCCGCCTAAAGAATTCAGCCGGCCTGAGGTCGCAGCCGTGCTGATCAATGGACTTCACCAACAGCCTGTTGCCATCAAGCAAAACAGCGGGGAATTGCAATGACACACAATCCGAACATCATTTGGCATCCCGCTGCCATCTCAAAGTCTGACAGACAGTCCTTAAACGGACACAAAAGCTGCGTCCTCTGGTTTACAGGTTTGTCCGGCTCCGGAAAATCGGTGCTGGCCAATGCAGTCGATGAAAAGCTTTACCGCAAGGGCATTCAGAGCTACGTGCTTGACGGTGATAATATCCGCCACGGCTTAAACAAAGATCTTGGATTTCAGACTGGTGACAGGATTGAAAACATCCGCCGGATCGGGGAAGTGGCGAAGCTGTTTGTCGACAGCGGGCAAATGATTTTAACGGCTTTTATTTCTCCATTCAGAGAGGATCGGGACATGGTTAGAGCGCTCTTTCCTAAAGGTGAGTTCTTCGAAATTTATGTGAAGTGCCCGCTGCATGTTTGTGAACAGCGCGATCCAAAAGGGCTTTATAAAAAAGCGCGAAACGGAGAGATCAAACATTTCACCGGGATCGATTCTCCGTATGAAGCGCCGCTTTCACCCGATTTCATCATTGAGTCTGACCAGACCTCTATTTCCGATGGAGCTGATTTCATCATTAACGCACTGCAAAACAGAGGAATTATATAAAAAACCCGATCAATGTCGGGTTTTTTCTTATGAGTTGGAGAACTGCGCAATCAAACTGTTGATCTTCTCTTTTTCCTCATAAAATGCTCCGTGCCCGCTGTTTGCAAACGGAACCAATTCCGACTGTTTGATGCCGCGCTTCAATTCTTTCGCAAAATCAAACGGCGCAATTCTATCCTTTCTCCCGTGCAGAATCAGCGTCGGCACCTTGATTGCAGCAAGTTCCTTTCTGAGATCTTCGTCTCTTAATGCGATGCCCGAGTGGATCGTCCCGTAGGAGGAGGCCTCCAGCATCAGATTGAGAAACCACTGTCTAAGCTCTGGAGACACTTTTTTCTCAAAAAACTGTTTCCCTAAATCAGCCAGTGTTTTGGGCCGATCAGCTTTGAACAATTCAATCATATCGTCAATATCCTGCTTCCTCATCCCGTACGGATAACCCGGGCGTTTTGTAAACGCGGGGGCCGCTGCAGACAGTAAAATCAGCTTATCAACATCGGCTCCTTCATGCCTTGCCATATAACGGATTGCAATTGCGCCGCCCATTGAAAAACCGGCAAGAATCGCATTCTCAAGCTGCAGCGTATAAATGACTGCTTTCACATCATCGGCCATCGTGTCATAATCGTAGCCTTCCCAAGGGCGGTCAGATTGCCCATATCCCCGTAAATCAACGCCGATAAAACGAAATCCCCTTTTCGGAAGCTCATTCATTTGATATTCAAACATCTTATGATTCAACGGCCACCCGTGCAAAAAGATGATCGGCCTTCCATGTCCGATATCCTCTACAAACAGTGTCACATGCTCCTCGGTTTTGATGTAATGCCCCATTCCGCATTCCTCCTGTTCCCTTTGGCTTTTTCGGCCTGTAAACGCCTTGACGTATAGGAAGCTTTCCATTTATGCTTACAAAACAAGCGGGCTGCTGTACCAAGAAAAGGCTCTTCACGATTTACTATATGTATCAATTTCCTTAACGATCTATTAAATTGAACCCGGAAGCCTCTGTTTTTCGGGCAGCAAAGGATGTCATGACATGAATAAAATCGCAATTCAAAAACCGAACATACCGGAAAACCTGCAAACCGCAGATTTTCATGATGCCGTGACGCAGGATGATGTAATCAGCATGCATTTGTTTGAAGATTGTACAATCTGCGGCGAAGATATCGAAAGACTCTGTGTGGAAAAAACGGTATTCAGAAATGTCGTCTTTATCGATGTGTCTTTTCGGCATATTGAACTGACCGATGTGATCTTTGAAAAATGCGATTTATCAAACGCCGATTTCAGCGGGGCTGTCATTCACAGAACTTCAGTTAAGCAGTCAAAAATGGTTGGAATGAATGTGGCGGAAGCAACGCTCCGGAATGTTTCATTCGAGGAATGCCACGGACATTTCAGCTCATTTTCGTATTCAAATATGAAACAAGTTCGATTTGATCACTGTGCTCTTATGCAAAGTGAATGCAGCGATACGGTGCTCCAGCAGACACACTTTGACGGATGCGAATTGGAAGGCGCCAGCTTTACCGGCACGTCCCTTCAAAACATGGACATCAGCACGTGCCGTTTTGAACAGCTTCATGTCTCCCTCGACAAATTGAAAGGCTGCAAAATCGCACCTGAGCACGCGATTGCCTTCGCCAGGTCACTGGGAGCTGTCATCGTATAACCAAAGCTTAGGACATCATCAGGCGGCGTGCTGTTTCAGCTGCCGCTTTAATGCCAGTTTCCAAATCTCCAAGAGATGCATAGGAATATGACAGCCTGATGCTGTTTCGGTCTTCACCGTCATAAATGCAGCCGGGATTCACAAGCACCTGCCGTTTCAGCAATCCATAAAAGAAACGGCTGACAGGCAGGTTTTTGTGAAATGTCACCCAAATATAAAAGCCGCCTGCGGGAATCCGCCACGTGGCAATGTCCCCGGCATACCGCTCGAGAAAATGAACGGCGGCGTCTCTCCTTTCTTTAAGCTTCCTGCGTACCCAAGTCAGATGCTCTTCATAATACCCCTGTGACAGCCACTCGGCAGCCGCCCACTGGGACAGGCCGCTTGATCCGTAGTCTGTCTGCATTTTAATGTCCGCCAGCCTTTCAATAACCGGCTCCGGACCGGCAAGCCAGCCGATTCGCAGACCAGGGCTAACCGTTTTTGAAAACGTGCCCAGATACAGAATATTGCCCTCATGATCCATTGCTTTCAACGGCTGCGGAGGTTTTTCTTCAAACCATAAATCACCGTACGCATCATCCTCAATGATGGGCAGCTGCTCTTTTTTTGACAGGCTGATGATCTCTTTCCTTCGCTGCTCTGACATGACTGTGCCTGTCGGATTATGAAACGACGGAATCGTGTAAAGCAGCTGTCCTCCATATTGTTTTCGATTAGAAGAAACAAGCCCCGCTTTGACCCCTTCATCATCCATCGGCAAGCCGCGAAGCCGCATCCCAGCTGATTGAAATACATGCAAGGATTGAAGGTAGGACGGCTTCTCCGTCAAAATGACAGAATCTCGTTTTAAAAGTCCAATTGAGATGAGCTGAAGTGCCTGAAGTGCACCGGACACAATTAAAATTGCAGACGGTGACACATGGATCTTCTTTCCTTTTAAATGGTCGGCCACTGCCTCCCGCAGCTGACGGTTTCCTTTCGGCTGCTCATATCCTAAAGACAGGACGCCCGGATTGATTTGCTGAAACATCCGTCCAATTGTGTCAGCAGGCACAAGATCCGGTGAAAGTTCTCCAGTTCCTAATCTGATGATATCCGCTCTTGGTTCGTTCTGATTAATAGCTTGAATGATGGAAGAATTGGCGCGATGAATGCCCGAACGGACGTAATCGCTCCAATCAAGCGGAGGCTCAGCCGCCAGCACGCTCCAAGTACTGTTTACAACCTTCGTACCGCCGCCTCTTCTTCCCTCTAACAAGCCTTGAGACGTGAGTTCATCTATGGCTGCTGTGACTGTGCTGCGGTTGACTTGAAACATGTCGGCCAGCGTTCTCTGTGAGGGGATTTTCGTCCCTACAGCCCACTCTCCGTGAAGAATCTTGTCTTTCATATATTGTTCGATCTGCCGATGCAGCGGAACATCCGACTTTCGGCTTGGCTGCCATTGCGACAAGGTCATGCCCCCCCTTTTTTACACATTATACATTTGGCTGGTTTCTAACCCAACCAAATGGCTGGAGACTTTAGTGACAATCTCTCTTATGATTGAAAAAAATGTGAAAGGAGCTTTTTCAGCATGAATGCAATCATTCACGGAATTGTGCTCGCGTTTGGCTTAATTTTGCCGCTGGGAGTGCAGAATGTGTTTATTTTTCAGCAAGGCGCGTGGCAAAAGCATATTTGGCGGGCTCTCCCAGCTGTCATCAGTGCTTCAGTCTGCGATACCTTGTTAATCGTATTAGCCGTTGCGGGCGTGTCTGTCATTGTGCAGGAGCTGCCTGTGTTTGAGACAGTCATGATGGCCGGCGGATTTTTATTTTTGCTCTATATGGGCTGGGTGACTTGGAACAGCCGTCCGAACACAAGCCAAAATGAGAAACATACGTTCACACCAAAAAAGCAAGTTGCATTTGCGGCCGCTGTTTCTCTTTTAAACCCGCATGCCATTCTGGACACGATCGGCGTCATCGGCACGAGCTCTCTTCAATATTCGGGGCTTGAGAAATGGCTCTTTATGGCCGCCTGCATCGCTGTGTCTTGGATTTGGTTTATCAGCCTTGCAATAGCGGGCCGATTGTTTCAGACGATAGATACGAGCGGCAGGCTTATGCTGATCGTAAACAAATGCTCTGCAGCGGTAATGTGGGCAGCGGCAGGATATTTTGGGGTGTCACTCTTTTGCAATTGAAGGAGAAACAGATGAAAAAACGAATTTCTTAGAAAAGGGGGCATGCTGATGACTGATGCAAAACAGTTTTATGACTATCATTCTTGGGCAAACAAGAAAATATTTACCCATATCGAAAATCTGCCGGAGGAAACTGCCTATCAAGAAGTAAAGAGCGTATTTCCTTCTGTCAGCGACGTGCTGCTTCATATGTGCAGGGCTGACTACATTTGGCTGAATGTTCTTTCGGGAGTGGCCTACCAAGAGATTATAGACAGCGCAGGCAAATTAGAGTCCGCGCAAGGTAATATGGCAGCGATTAAACAGCACGCTGCCGAGCTGGAGTCACAGTATCATGATTTCTTCAGCCGCCAGACGGACTTAGAACAGACCTTCACAATGCAGCATCCGAAACTAGGTACACTGGAATCAACCTATGCAGACACCTTCCTGCATGTCGTCAATCACGGCACTTACCACAGAGGGAACGTAACCGCCATGCTGAGACAGCTGGGCCATTCAGGCGTACCTACTGATTATATGTACTATTTATATGAGAAAAGAGAAAGCAAGGGCTAAAATGTCCTTGCTTTTTTTTGCGGAAAGCCTCAAATGCAACACATTAGCTTTTACATACCTGTATAAGCGCGCTTCACATCAAGCTGTACGGGCCTGCCGCTCTTATAGGAATTGGTCGCCGCGATGCCCACTTCTAAATTGATCGTCGCATCGATATCTGTCACAATCGGTGTTTTTCGATCCCGGACACACTCGGCAAAATGCTGAAGCTCCAAGCAGTAGGCTTCATGAAAACGAGTTTGAAAGTCTGGAATGATATCAAAACTGCTCCCTTTAGCCGATAGGATGGTCACATGTTGATGTCTCAATGTTCCTATGAAAATACTGCCCTCTGTCCCGATCACCTCCGCCCGAATGTCATGTCCATATGGAGAGGTTCTGCTTGCCTCGACGTCCCCCGCTGCGCCGGAGTCAAATTCAATATACGTCAGCGCCTGATCCACATCACCGTACTGCTCCATAAACGGATTGTTCAGAATCCTGCCGTGTCCTGAAACAGAAGTGATTTCCGCCCCTAGCAAATAACGGGCAATATCATAGTCATGGATGGAACAGTCGATAAAAATTCCACCGCTGTGTTTGATAAATTCTGCAGGAGGCGCGCCTTGGTCGCGCGTAAAGCCTTTATAATAGATAGGTTTGCCGATTTCTCCAGCGTCGATCCGCCGCTTGGCATCTGCGTATGCTGGATCGAACCGTCTCATAAAGCCGACTTGGCAGATGACACCTGTCTCCTGCACTTTTTCAGAAACTGCTCTAGATTCCTCAAGGCTTAATGTCAGCGGTTTTTCAACAAAGATCTGTTTGCCGTTCTCGGCAGCTTTGATGATCATATCACCATGTGTGCTTGTCGGCGTTACGATAATGACAGCGTCAATGCCGGTATCTTCTAACACTTCATACGGGTCCTCTGACCATTTTTCGATACCGAGTTCTCTGGCAACCTGCTCCGCTCTCCCTTTTAACGGATCACCGACACAAACCAGCTTTGCCCCCGGCACACTGGTGACGAGATTTTTCGCATGATAATAACCGAGCCTTCCTAATCCCAATACTGCGCACCTTACTTGATGTTCCACGTCCCATCCTCTCCTTTATCTCATTTCGGGCTCGCTTTGGGAAAGCGCTTTCTCTTAACAGCTAAAAAAACAGCGGTTCTATCCGCTCTGCCATTTTGCGCAAGCGCTTTCTCAAAAGATGGTTTCATTTTACACTGCCTTTGGTTTACACGCAATATGTTTTTTTGGCTTCAACTGTCCTAATGAAAAAACCCGCTCATTAGCGGGCTCATGTGTTGAGCGGTGATGTAGAATGTCTGACTACAAGCTCAGGCGGGAGCACTATTTTTTGTTTCGCCTTTCGTTTTCCCTCTATTGCTTCTGCCAGCAGTTCGATGACGCTCCGCCCCATCTCTTTTATCGGCTGGGCTACGGTTGTCAGGGGCGGAGCCGCCATTTCTGCGAGTATCGTATTATCAAAACCAATGATAGAAAGATCATCCGGCACTTTTATGCCTCTTATTCTCGCAGCTTGTATGGCGGCACAAGCCAATACGTCGTTGAAGGCAAAAATAGCAGTCGGAGCGTTTCTGTCGAGCAATTTTCCCGCTTCTTCCTTGCCGCTTTCCAAGGAAAACCGCGTCTGGATGATAAGTGATTCATCAATGGGCACGCCCGCTTCCTCCATCGCCTGACGGAAGCCTTTGATTCTATTTTTTTCGCCTGTCGTTGACCCGTCTCCGATAATGCAGGCGATGTTCGTGTGGCCGAGTGACAGAAGATGCTTGGCAGCCTCATATCCGCCACGAACGTCATCTATCACAACAATATCCATCGGAAGAAGCGGCTTATCCTGAGAAATCATGGCAATCGGAATGTGTTCACTGGCGATTTCCTCCAAAGCAGACATACTGTCATGGCTTTCAATCCCTGTTGCAAAAATAATGCCATCCACCTTTTTCTGTTTCAGCACAGAAAAATACTTTGTTTCTTTTTTCGGATCGTAATCGGTGCTGCAAATCAACATTTGAAAACCGAGCTCATCCGCTCTTTCCTCAATGCTTTTGGCCAGTTCGCCGTAAAACGGATTTGAAATATCAGGCGCCACGAGAGCAATCATATTCGTTCGTTTTCCCGTTAACGCCGCGGCGTGGACATTGGGCGTGTATGCCATTTCATTCATGACATTCATGACCTTCTGCCGTGTTTTATCGCTGATTCTCCCCGTATTGTTAATCACACGCGACACAGTTGTGATCGAGACACCCGCCGCCTTTGCCACATCGTAAATTGTTGTTTTCATGTTCATCCCTCGTCTGGTTATTGAACTTTCCGGCTGACAATTTTCCGGTATTCAATTGGTGAAATGCCTTCTATCTGCTTAAAGAGTTTTGAAAAGTATGTCGGATCTTCCATTCCGACCGTTTCCGCAATAACGCCCATTTTATCATTTGTAGAGGATAAAAGACGCTTCGCTTCCGTCATTCTCACCCGGTTCGTGTATTGTGCCGGAGTTACGCCGAGCACCTGCTGCATGCAGCGGCTCACATAATCCTGATGATAGTGAAGGGCGAGCGACAGATCCTTGATTGTCGTCTTTTCCTTATAGTGCTCCTGTAAGTACCGGGCCGCCTCCCAGGCTACCCGCTCTTTCGCAGACGGTATTTGGAACGCTTCTTTTTGAAGATGCAGCATCAGCTCCTCAAATAAAATTTGCTTTCTGAGCGGCAAATCAGAGTTTTCCGCGGAGTAATCGATCAGCTTTTCAAACTGCTGCGCCATAAACTGCGGGCGCTGCACCTTGCCTTTTCTCGGCAAGGCCAATCCGTAGCGGGCCGGCTCTTCGAAGCTCCCTTTTTCCTGCTGAAGCTCAGACCAGTTGCTGCCTCCCTTTGTCGTAAATTCATAACGATGTTCATCGAAGTGAAGCCAATAGTAGGAGGTTGCTTCATCACTGCCCTTCGTCCCGTAGTGTTCAAGACCGGGAGAAAGCAAGATGTACTCGCCGCCTTCAACAGAAAACGATGTTTCATTTTCCGTTATATATAACGTTCCCTGTTTGACATATATCAGATCAAACACGGAGAATACACGTTTCACATGGGTTTCTCCTTTTTTAAAAACCCCTTCCCCGGCTGCGATAAATACCGGAAAAGGCGGGACTGTAAACAGGATGCGAGGCATTTGAATCATCCTCCTTTTTAAGTCGGATTTTTACAAGAAGTATCGTTTCTATCCCTTTTTATTATAAGGAAATGGAGGTACACTTTAAAACGTTGATTTTATTTACGAAAGGGGTTAGACACTATGAAACAAGCTGTCTTCAAATCAACTGCTTTGAAAAAACCCGCTGACAAAACGTTCTCATTATTTTCGCTTACTTGGCCGATCTTCATTGAGGTCTCATTATATATGTTTATGGGTAATGCCGATACACTGATGCTCAGCCAATACTCGGATAACAGCGTGGCAGCAGTCGGCGTCAGCAACCAGATTTTAAATTTAATTATCGTGATGTTCAGCTTTATCGCAACAGGAACGACCGTTATCATTTCGCAATTTCTAGGCTCACGGCAAAAGAAAGAAGCCATGGAAGTCGCTTATGTGTCAATCGGCGCCAACTTCTTCATCAGCCTGGCCATCAGCGCCGTCGTCTTTTTCGCGGCTGTCCCTCTGCTTCATATGATGGGATTATCAAACGCACTGATGCCTGATGCGAAAGTCTTTTTACAAGTTGTCGGAGGTCTGTCCTTTATTCAGGCTTTAATCATGACATTCAGCGCGATCTTAAAAAGCTACGGCTACACAAAAGATACAATGTTTGTCACTATCGGCATGAACATTTTAAACATTGCCGGAAACTTTGTTGTGATTTTCGGTTTGTTCGGCTTTCCTGTTCTCGGCGTTGCCGGTGTGGCCATGTCCACATCTATCGCCCGCGTCATCGGATTAATCGCGATGATTGTGATTGTCAACAAACGCATCCAGCTGAAGATGTCGCTGAAAAAAGTCTTTCATATGCATAAAGAGCATTTGCGCAAGCTGCTGAAAATCGGCATTCCTTCTGCGGGAGAGCAGCTTTCATACAACCTTTCGCAAATGATTGTCACGTATTTTATCGCCATCATGGGCGCGCAGGCGTTGACAACAAAAGTGTATACGCAAAATATTACGATGTTTATTTTGCTGTTCGGCACTGCGATCAGCCAGGGTACACAAATCTTAATCGGCCGTTATATCGGCGGCAAACAATTTGATGCCGCTTATGAGCGCTGCATGAAGAGCTTATATTGGGCACTCGGAATTGCTGCGGCTACCTCTGTTTTGATGACGATCTTTTCAAAAGACCTGATCGGACTCTTCACACAAAGCCCTGACATTATAGCAACTGCAAGCCTATTGATTGCCATGACCATTATCCTTGAACCAGGCCGCTCGTTTAATGTCATTATCATTAACTCTCTGCGGGCCGCGGGGGATGCGAAATTCCCGGTTTACATGGCAATGATTTCAATGTGGGGCATCGGCCTCCCGCTTGCTTATCTTTTCGGCATCCACCTCGGTTTCGGTCTTGCCGGCATTTGGATTTCTTTTATCGCGGATGAATGGGTCCGGGGAATCTTAATGTACAGAAGATGGCGCTCACGTATTTGGATTCAAAAAGGTATGGCATAACACCCGGCTCAATCAAGGCCGGGTGTTTTTTTAGATATCAGAGAGAATCTGCTTCACTTCGGTCTCTGTGAGAGCGAAGTGATGTTGAAATACATCGTGCTGCTTCGCCCGGATTTTTTCTATAACAGCCCGGTGCAAATGAAGAGCGGCTTTCACCGTTTTTTGAGAATACTGCGGAAATAGCGGCAAGGCATCCTGACACTCTTCAAGGTAGGCTTCTGCTTCAAAAGCGATATACTCCCACGTCATTGTGAACGCCTTATTCACGGTGCCTTTTTGGAGATCAGCCTCTGTATAGCCGAATTGCTGCATTACCTGACGGGGAATGCGGTTTTTTTGCTGATCTGTGCCAAGATCACTTAAGAAGCGAACCAGCTGTATGGCCAAGCCGAGAGAGACGGCTGCTTGTTTGAGCTGATCTTGTTTTCGGCGTGTCAGTATCGGCAGCAGCATCAATCCGGCAGCACCGCCCGTCCGATATGCGTACATGAGCAGTTCATCAAGGTCATCATACGGCTTGGCGTCTTCTTTTTGTGCGGCAATAAACTCCCGAAAAGGTTCGCTTTCCAATGTAAAGGTCCGATACGCATGATCAAAAGCCTTCCATAGATGTTGATTACCGTTATTTGTCCTTTGGTAAACATGATCAGCTTTAGCTTCAAATGCGGGCAATACCTTTTCGTCTGCACTGGCCGCCGTGTGGCAAAACGACAATACTGCCCAAGAGGCTTGTCTTTGCTTTAGCGGGAGATATGATAATGCTTTGAAACAGGCTGGCGCGTATTCGCCAACAATCTGTCCGCATTGCTGGTAAGCTTCTTTTATCTCTTTCATTTTCTCACTCCTATGTATCACTGCTTCTTCAAGTCTAGTATGTTTTTTCCTAATTGTATATGAAGAAAATGCCGATTCTTACTTTGTAAAAGTAACAAGACGCACAGCATCATCGACGAGATATGCATTATTATTTTTAATGCCATACAACAGGTAGAATGTAAACATTTCTCAATCATCACTTCAATAATAGAGGAATCACGGAAAAAAGGGCTAATTGTTATGATACATGATAGTATTGGAGTGAGTTCAGTGATGAAATTTTTTGAATATAACTGGCAGGTTAGAGATCAATGGTTTACTTGGTGTCATCAACTAACCACTGAAGAATTACTTAAAAACCGTCTTGGCGGAGTAGAGAATATTTTATATACCCTTTTTCATATTATTGATGTGGAATATAGTTGGATTCGTGCTATCCAAGGAAAAGAAGATATCGCTGTTCAGTTCGCTGATTATCAAACACTCAATAAAGTGAAATCTCTCTCAAATACATTCCGAACTGAAATAATTGATGTTTTACAAACACATTCAGATCAAATAAAAGATGAACTTGTAAGCGTTCCTTGGAAGACAGGTGTTTTATATACGCGAGATGAAATATTACACCATATCATCGCTCACGAAATTCACCATATTGGTCAACTTTCTGTATGGGCTAGGGAATTAAAGTTAAGCCCGGTATCAGCTAGTTTTATCGGCAGAACATTAAAACCTATTCATTCTTATTGCAGGAATGCGGGGGCAATTCGATAGTGCTGTTGTACAAAAAAGGATAGATAGAGCATATATTTCCCTGCTCATCTATCCTTCTTATTTAAATCTATACATCTCTGGCTTTTAATCACATTTGTATTGAACCTACCTCTCGTCAATATCAATGCGATACGCTTCAAACCATGTATGAATTTGAGCAAGATGGGCGATCAGCTGGGGCCCCTTCATGAGCTGCCCGAACCACGGCACCTTGAAGGAGGAGCCTTCCGTTTCTAAAAGCTGATCTAATTGTTTTCTGTCCAGTAAGGTATGGAGCACGGAGTCCTTTTGGCTTCTGATCGTTTTCAGCCATTCGCTGACGCCTTTTGTATATTCCGGATGGTGTGTTTTCGGATACGGGCTTTTTTTGCGATACAGAATGTCATCAGGCAAAATACCTTCAAGCGCTTTGCGTAAAATGCCTTTTTCCCGATTATCATGCATTTTCATTTCCCACGGAATATTCCAAACATATTCCACAAGCCGGTGATCGGCGAACGGCACCCGCACTTCCAGGCTCGCCCCCATGCTCATGCGATCCTTCCGATCCAAAAGGTTCGTCATAAACCAAAGCATATTTAAATAGAACAGCTGTCTTCTTGCTTTATCCACACCCGTTTCACCATCTAATAATGGCGTTTCTGCCAAGGTTTCTTCATATTTGGCATTTACGTATTCTTTCAGATTCAATTTTTTCTGCCATGAGTCAGAAAGCAGCTTGATCCGCTCCTCCGTTGATCTCATCCATGGAAAGCCAGACTCAACATCTGCCGTATGGAACCACGGGTACCCGCCGAAAATCTCATCCGCGCATTCTCCCGATAGGCTGACGACAAAGTCCTTTTTGATTTCCCGGCAAAACCACAGCAGGGATGAGTCGACATCCGCCATTCCCGGCAAGTCTTTGACCAGTACAGCTTCCTCCAAATGATCAACGAGGTCTTTTTGGCTGATGACGCATTTGTGGTGCGTTGTGCCGAAAGCCTCTGTCATTTTTTCAATCCATGGTCCGTCATCATTCGGCTGAAAAGCGCTTGCTTGAAAATATTTATCGTTCTCTTCGTAATCAATCGAATAAGTATGAAGCGGTGCTTTTCCTTCCTTTTCAAAATGGCCCGCCGCAATCGCTGTAATCGCGCTTGAGTCCAGACCGCCTGATAGGAATGTGCAAACAGGCACATCCGACACAAGCTGCCGCGTCACCGCGTCCTGAAATAACGATCTGACATTGGCAACCGTGTCATCAAAACTGTCCGTATGTTTTTCGCTTTCAACATTCCAATAACGCCAAATATTAAGTCCGTCTTTGGAAAATGTCAGCGCGTGAGCCGGGCGGATTTCTTTTATGCCTTTAAATATGCCAGTGCCCGGGGTTCTGGACGGTCCAAGACCGAAAATTTCAGAAAGTCCCGTTCTGTCCACTCGCGCTTTTATATCAGGGTGCGCGAGGATTGCTTTGATTTCCGACCCGAAGAGAAATGAAGAGCCTTCCTTCGTGTAAAAAAACGGCTTTACACCGAGACGGTCTCTCGCGGCAAACAACATATTACGCTTTTCATCCCACACAGCGAAAGCGAATATGCCATTGAGATGGTCGACACAGTCTTCCTGCCACTCGATGTAGCTGTGCAGAAGCACCTCGGTATCTGACGTACGCTCGAATTGATGGCCCCGCGCCCGCAATTCTTTGCGCAAATCTTCCGTGTTATAAAGCTCGCCATTGTAAATAATGGTGTACGTATCGCCTTTATAGGTACACGCCATCGGCTGGCGTCCGCCTTCAATATCAACAACCGCAAGTCTTTTATGTCCGAACAAAACATGGTGCTCCCCCCAAACGTTTGAATCATCAGGCCCTCGTTTGGAAAGAGTGTCTGTCATTCTGTCCATCGTTTGTTTTTCCTGGACGAGCTGCTTTTTAAAATCGACCCAACCCGTAATTCCACACATGTGACATCAGCTCCAATCCCGTTTCTTTCGTAACAATTTCGTTTCTTTCAGCACCTTAGTAAGTTTATGCATCTATAGGCAGATAGTTGATTTGTCCATAAAAGAGTTGTATGGGACAGGCTTGAATTGGAAAGAAAAGAGAGGAATGAAGAAAAAGGAGACAGCATGGATGAAACGGAAACAATTGTTATATACAGAGGAACGAAAGTGGGAATACGGCACCATCCTCATTGAAGACGGCATCTGCTTAATCGAAAACGGTGAAGGCGATATACTGCTGGCGGACAGTCTCCAACACAGCCCAATCTGGATCCATCATAAAGGAAAGTGGGAGCAAGCCGGCTTTCAGGACAAGTTGGTTTTGGCATGCGGTGCAGAAAACATCTCCCTTTCCGGCGGAGAACGCATCCGCTATGAGAAATCAGTCAAGCGGCCGCTCATGGCGCTTTTGGATTCGCTTGACGACGAAACCTTTCTCGCATTTCTGCAGCACTTGCACAGCTTTGGCTTATCGGTATTCGATTGCGTCTTTTCTTATAATAAAGGAGTCTTTTCGAATACTTCGGCGGGGCAGGGTGTGTCCTTTTATCACTTTTCAAATGACACCGCACAATGCGCGATGCAGCATCACTACAGCAGCGAAGGGACAGGAGACCGTTTTGAATGGACGGCTTCAAACGGAAAGCGATCCATTATGTATTCAGCAGTCCAACGGGGGCGCAAATAAAAAAGCGGTGCATCGAGCACCGCTTTTTGGTTACTTTTCAACAACAACTTTTGCTTCCTTGCTTTCTTTTTTATCTGTATCCACAGCCGTGACGTACAGCACCGTTCCGGCTTTTTGTTTTTTGATTTTCACCGAAAACGTTCCTTTTGCGTCAGCTTTGGCAGAAGCAATGACCTTCTTTGATTTGTTTTTCACTCTGATCATCGCTTTGCTGTTTGCCTTCCCTTTTACTGCCGTATCCTTCGTTTTCACCGCGTTTACTTTCGGTGTGCCGGAAGGTTTTCCTTTGACGACAACAACTTTATACGATGTTTTCGCATCGCCTTTTGTTGCTTTCACATACAGTACTTGATCCTGTTTTTGAGTCGCAATATTAACCTTGAACGCATTGTCTTTTCCGGCTTTGGCGCTGCCGAGTTTCTTTTTGCCGTTCATCACCTCGATAAGTGTGCCTTCCTTCGCGTTCCCTCTGACAGCTGTTTGAGTGCTTTCCAGCTTGTTGACCTTAAGCTGTAAATCAGCTGCGCTGACAGCCTTCATGACATTCAGCCGCCCGTAGCCTGAATGCCAGTCTACACCAGGTGTCTTCGGAATTTCAATCGGATCGCCATAATCGTCATACAACTCTTCTTCTCCGCCATCGACACTTTCAAAGGAAATATCATCTGCCGTCTTTTTCAACATATCCTCAACTTCTGTTCTTTTCAGCTTAGGATTTTGAGCAAACAGCAATCCTGCAGCAGCGGCAGCATACGGCGTCGCCATAGACGTTCCGCTCATGTACGTGACATTTCCGTTCGGCACTAAGCTCGGGATATCAGACCCTGGAGCAGAGATGTCCAGACCTTTTCCATAGTTAGAGAAATCAGCGGTCATATCCATGCGGTTCGTTGCGCCGACTGACATCACATATTTAGAAGATGCTGGATAAGATAAGGCATTTTCTCCATCATTCCCGCTGGCTGCGGCAATCAACACATTTTTGTCAGCTGCGTACTTCAAAGCAAATTCAAGCACGCGGCTGTAGCCTCCGCCTAAACTTAAATTAATCACCTTTGCTCCTTTGTCAGCAGCATATTTGATGCCGAGAGCAATTTGTTCAGTATCTCCGGAACCTGCGGAATCAAGTACTTTTACAGGGATGATTTTTGCTTTGGCATTCAATCCAGTCATTGAATAGCCGTTATCGCTTTGGGCTGCAATAATGCCTGCGACATGCGTCCCATGCCCCTGATCATCCATTGCATTGTTATTTCGTCCGACAAAATTGTGTCCGAGATCTGTTCTTACTTTTCCTTTTAAATCGGCAAGCGTGCTGTCTACGCCTGTGTCTACTACTGCAATGAGTGTATCGTTAAGCTTGCGTTTGGACAGCAATGTGCTGGCAGGCTCATATTTTACATCTGCGTTTTTGACACCGCCGTTTTCACCAGTGTTTTTAAGCGGCCATTGGTAAGGATACTGAATATCGTTTGCCAGGCTTTTGTATTCCTGCACGGGTTCCGCAAACTCTACATTGGACATCTTGGATAGTGTCGCAGCAGCGCTTTTGACCCTTTTGGCGCTTGCCGTATATGCGCCGTTCTGTTTCTCGTCTTTCGGAAGTTCAAATGAATACAGATTGTCAAACAGTTTCTTTGCCTTTTTCACATTGGATATGTCTTTTTTCGATTGCGCGCTTGCAGAAAAGCCCTTCATTTCATTATGTACGGATGAGAGGCTTTTATTGTCCTTCACCTTGAAAATAACCTTTGTTGTCTGAACTTCACTTTTTGCTGCAATATGGTTTTCTGTTAAAATGGCTCCGGCTGTTTTGCCTTGCAGCTGCTTCATATTTAGTCGGTCCGCTTGTTTCTTTATCTCCTCTTTAAGGAATGACGGGACTGATTGTAAAGCTTTATCATATAGCCGGTTGATTGCTTTTTGATCCTTTTCAGTGACCTTATACGAAGATGATGCTCCGTTTTCTGACACATCGTCAAATAACGGCTTTAATGTCACAAGATCCTGATAGATTTCATTTCTTGCTGTTTTATTGAGTGCGAGTTTTGCAACGATAAACGGTGCTGCTTTGTAATAAAGGCTTGTCAGTTCTTTGCCTTCTGCTGTTTGGCTCAGCTGCTCATCACGAATCGCTCTCAGCTTATCCAGAATGCCTTTTCCTGATTTCTTCTGATCGACACTCATTTCAACCGGACAAGCTTCTTCCTCTTCTAAATCTGACGGCTGTTTTTTGGTGCCTTTATACCCAATCGTATACTTGGCTTCTGCAGCTGCTTCTGCCGTTCCGCCGTCCTCTGGCTCTTCTTCTCCGAGGTATTCAACTTTTACATAGTAAGGGCCGCTCCACGCGTATGGAAAAATGACTTCGCTTTTTCCATCCTCCGCTGTGAAAGAACGGTACATCTCAAACGTCTCATCTTTAAGCGCTTTTTCCTTACTTGGATATACAGATACATTCAGTACTGAATCACTCTTTACGGTCAGTGCCATATGTGAGTTTTTCTGAATATCCGTTGCTCCCGGGGTCACTTTGTACCATTTCACCTGTTCCGGCTCCTTCATGGCGCCTGTCTGCTCTTTGCCGTTTTCCAGAGCAGCCGCCTGATCGATCGCGCCGGCCGCTGCAGCTTTGGTTCCCGGAGAAAAAAGGCTGAAAATCAGTGCAAAAATAAGCACTGCCGCCACAACCGAGCTGAATTTTCTGCGTTTCATGTTATCCCTCCTGCAAAATAATGAATCTCCTTGAAGGTATCATAATTTCATAGGACGAGATACCGCTTACAGGGAATTTTAAGGTTATTTTAAATGATTTGGAATATAAGGGGATAAATATAAAAAAACCCAACTCTATCAAAGAGCCGGGTTCATAGGTTTTTCTATTAAAACAATTGAAAACCAATTGGCAAATGCAGACCGAGCAGCACTGTCAGCAAAAGGACAATGACGAAGCCGACCCACAGGCCTCCTGTTGATTTTTCTTTTTTCTTGCGGATGAGGAGCATTTCCATCAGGCCGATGGTGATAATGCCCAGAATCATTTTGCCAGCGTATTCTCCGTTCCAGTTGGCGAAACGGACAAACAGCTCAGCTCCTGTCAAAATAATAAGGATATAGAATAACCGCAGAATCATATGAGTGATTTTTGCGCCCTTTGCACTTCCTGACGAATACAGCGAGTAGCTGACGAAAAGCAGAATCAGCGCTAACACCCATGTCGTAATATGTAGGTGTGTCATATATGTTCCCCCTATCAGATAAATTACCCCACTTATAGTACCATGAACTTGTCCTCTGCCACAAAGATGATTATCAGAAAAAACGGGCGGGTCCGGGTCCGCCCTCCAGTTTTATTCAGCCAATTTGGTTTGACAGCGTTCCGATCGGGTCAATTGTAATATCAATTTTGTCACCTGACCGCAAGAATTTTGGAGGCGTAAACCCCTTGCCGACACCAGACGGCGTACCGGTGGCAATAATGTCGCCCGCTTCAAGCGTCATCCCCTTTGAGAGGGTTTCAATTAATTCCGGAATGGAAAAGATCATATCGCTTGCCGAACCGGATTGGCGCAGATCGCCGTTGACTCTTGTTTCAACCTTGAGGCGCTCTGGCTCCTGAATCGATGATTTATGTACAAGCACGGGCCCCATCGGACATGTCGTATCCAAGCTTTTTCCGATAAAAAACTGCTTATGCCTTTTTTGCAGATCACGCGCCGTGATATCATTCACAATCGTATATCCGAAAACATGGTCATATGCATCTTCTTTTGAAATGCGGGTCCCGCTTTTTCCGATCACGACAGCAAGTTCTCCCTCATAATCAAGCTGAGAGGTAACCTCTTCATGGCTCTTTACGATATCACCATGCCCCGTAACCGTTACCGGCGATTTTGTAAATACCATCGGATGCTCCGGAATATCAGCCTCGCTTCCCATTTCAATCGCGTGATCCCGATAGTTTTTGCCGATGCAGATGATATTTTTTGATGGCTTCGGAATGGGTGCATGGAGCTTCACCTCAGATAATGAATACATAAATGATCCCAGCTCATCATTCGGTTTCTTTGCCCACTCGGCCAGCTGCCTTGCATGCGCAACGAATTTATCCCCTTCTGCGATACATTCAATCAGCGATCCCGGAATCGTCTCAAGTTCAAACAGTTTTTTTTCAGCCTTTTGCAAATCCATAATTTTCTCATCGTCAATGATCAGGCCGACAAACATTCGGTTGTAAAGTTCCCCTGTCGCAAATTTCATGTTATTCCTCCATCATCTTTTAAATCAGAATGCTCCTTCATGTATTCTCTGTCGAATGCTGAAATCCCTTTTTCTCATTTCCGTTTTCATTTCGTTTCAGGACGGGCTTGCTCTACATATCATACAAATGTCGTTTTGAGAAGGAGGAAAGAATATGGAGCGCGTGCATTTATTTTTTCATCGGGAGCAGCTAAAAAGGAAAGGTACTGCCAAGGGGCTTTTCGTAACAGACCGATCTGTTTCTCCCATTCTTCTCACACAGCGTGACAGAGCGGAAAAGGCATCCTATGAAATCAGCTGGGAAAAGTCTCTGCTTGGTGAAAGGATACTTTTTTTGAATGCAGAACAGGATGATCCGTCCCTGATGCGGCGCAGACTCGCCTATTGTTTTTTTGACAAGATCGGCGTACCTGCTCCCGCTGCCTCGTACAGCTTTCTGACCATCAATGGCCAGCCTGAAGGCATTTATTTGAACATCAAGAACCATCAGCCAGCCAGTAAAACGAGTTACGGAGTGAAGACGGCCGATCCAAGGGTTCCGTTGTCCCTTTTTAACAATGATTCCTCGGCATTCTTACATGAATTTTTCATACTGATCCGCACAGCCGGAGATGACGAATTGGCTGAAAGGATTAAATTGTATCTGAATGTCAAGCTGTTTTTTTTGTGGCTGATCGGCAACGCCTGCACCAATCAAGGCTTTTACTACACATTTTGTTTAAACGAATCCGGTCGGCTTTACGTTTCCCCGATGGAGACAAGATCGCTTGCCGTACAAGAATGGTATGAAGAAGACCCGCTTCTGACAAAAGGAAAGACGCTTTCGTCAAGGCTTCTATCCATTCCCGCCTTCAGGTCGCAATATCACACCTTAATGAAAAACGTGCTGAAGCGGTCGTTTACTATTGAACGATTATCTCCTCTCATCAACGAATGGCACCTTGACATTTGTCAAAGTGCTGCTGATGATCCTTTTATCAAAAAAAGCCCCTTTCAAATCGAAAAGGAGCAGACCAACATACTTAGAGAAATTGAGGAACGGCAGGACTTTTTGCAAGCACACTTAGCAAGACTTTAGTCCTTTCTCCATTAAAAAAGGCCGCAGCAAAAATTGTCGCTTTTTTAGTCAAATTGACGAAAGGCAACCTTTTGAGCCAAAATAGGTTATACTAACGATATCCTGTATTTATATCAAAATAAAATCTAGAATTGGAGATAGCGTAATGAACAGTAAAATTGAAGAAATGAGGATCACACTAATTGAAACCGCACAAAAATATGGCATGAATTCAAAAGAAACGATTCAATGCAGCCAAGAGCTGGATATCCTGCTGAATACCCGGATTAAAGAAGAAATGATTTTTGGGAGATATCTTGAAAACTCCCGTATGTAAATCATTTTCTATAACAATTAGAATACACCACATGTAACTCCGCTTTTTGCTCAGCACTTCTGGGATATACCTCAGGGCGAGAATGTGCCCGCCCAAAAATCGAATACCGCAGCACGACATACTCCAAAAAGCATTCTACACGCAAAAACACCAAAGAAATAAACAAAAATCACCATAGGCGGATAGCGGCATCCTTCGCCGCATTTCCGCTCAATTTATACCCAACATCCTCTTTTGCCATGTTTAAACATAACGGCCCGAAAAAATAAAGCGCTTTCATAAAGAGCCGATATGTCCCCTTTAAATTTCTCTCACACATATGTGCGTTTGTCATAAGCTATCGTGAATAGCCCAATTGAAATCGGAATTGTCATTTCACTTTACCTGTCTTTTTTTAATTTTTCAACAAAGGATGTGCTCGTATGCCGGCCATTGTCGGAGCGTTTAAAATTAATGCGATTGGTACGAGCGGAGTCGTTCACATCGGGGACTGCATTACGATTTCTCCTCAGGCTCAGGTCAGAACGTTTGCCGGTGCTGGCAGCTTTAATACCGGCGACAGCCTCAAGGTGATGAATTATCAAAACGCGACGAATGTGTATGACAATGATGCGGTTGATCAGCCGATCGTGGCCAATGCGTAAAAGGAGTGAGGCTCATGAACTTCTATATTAATCAAACCATTCAAATCAACTATCTCCGGCTGGAATCAATCAGCAACTCCTCCATTCTGCAAATCGGGAGCGCCGGATCAATCAAGTCACTGTCAAATTTGTATAATACAGGAAGCTATGTAGAACCGGCACCAGAAGTTTCTGGCTCAGGGCAACCGCTCCAGCTGCAGGAGCCCGACACAGGTTCATTGGTCCCGCTCCAGCCTCCTGGCCGTTAATCATATGAAAGAGGTGAAGAACATGTATGATCAATCTGTTTCCTCTTACCTGCAAAACTTGAATTCCTTCGTTCAGCAGCAGGCGATTCACATTCAGCAGCTCGAACGTCAGCTGAAAGAGATTCAAACTGAAATGAATACGATGAAACAGCGGCCGGCCACTACCATTGAGCGTGTGGAGTATAAATTTGATCAGCTGAAAATCGAAAGGCTCGACGGGACTTTGAACATCGGTTTAAATCCGACTGACCCGAACAGCGTCCAAAACTTTGACGTCAGCCAGTCGACACCGCAAATCGGGATGATGCAGCAGGAAGAGAGCGCTCAGCTCATGCAGCAGATCCGCCAGAATGTCGACATGTACTTAACCGAGGAAATCCCAGATATTTTGGAACAGCTTGAAAACCAATATGACAGCAGACTTGACGATACAAACAGACATCATGTTATTGAAGACATCAGAAAACAAATGGACAGCCGAATCCATTATTATATGTCCCATATCAAAAAAGAAGAACATACACCGCCTGCACAATATGCAGAACATATCGCTGAGCATGTGAAGCGTGATGTCATCCGCGCTGTAGAACACTTTCTGGAGCATATTCCATCAGAAATGAAAGGAGATGAGCAAGCATGATCTTTACAGTCATCAACCGCAGCTTAGAAGTCGGGGACATCCGGATGAACGGTGTGTCCAGTTCCTCCGTTTTCCACATCGGAGACACTGAATCCATTTACCTGTCTTCTATTTTTGATACACCGCCTGAATCTCTTATTATTGGGCCGTTTGCTCCGCTTGCGCCAGAATAATGCTTAAACGCATATCGCGCATCAGACTAGTTAAGTTTAATTCCCTCGGGATCGCAAGTGTGTTTCAAGTTGGCGACACAAATGAAATCGATATGAGTGTAAAAGTATTTGCTGTGCAGCGTTCTCTGTCCACGTTTTACCATAATGAAGGCTCATTTAACAAAAAGGAGTATCAGATCTTTCAGCAGCAGGCTGTGAAGCCGCTCCCCGAAACAGGTGTACAAAGCGCGTTTTGCCACGAGGTGCCGGCTATTTATGTTCGCAGCATCAAAATTCAAGGGGTCTCAGCCTCTTCTGTTTTACATGCCGGATCAGCTTCGCTTATTCGCGGTGATGCGAGACTCAAACATATCAGACAGATTCAGTCTCCGCGCTCACAATCGCCCGCCAAGAACATATAATAAACAGAGACTTCGATAAAGGGTGTCGTTTATGCCAGCAATTGTCGGGCCTATAGCTATCAATTCCATATCGGGCGGAGTCGTAAACTTTGGTGATTCCTTTTACCTTTCTCCGAAAAGCTCTTCAAAATCTGCGCTCGGTTCGGGAGCAGGAAACACGGGAGATTTCCTTCTATTAAATAATGCAGTCAACGCGACAAATTATATAGACCCCGATGTCAACGATCAGGATATGGTTGGAAACGGATAAAAGCAGCCGCTCTGCAAAGAGAGGGCTGCTTTTTAGTCATTTTTTCTTTTTTCGTTCATTTGATTTCTTTGTTTTGATCAGCTTCTCAGGCGGCTGTTTTCTGATCCATTTGACAAACCGGGCAAGCTCTGGATCGCTTCTGAGTTCAGCCATTCCGTTTAAACGTACGGCGAGCTCTTGATTGGTATATAAGGCATGAATCTGTTTATGACAAGGAATACAGAGCATCGCTGTCGGCAAAAACGTTCCGCCTTCCTCTTTCGGTGTGAGATGATGCTCTGTCAGCTGGACATCGCTCCGGCCGCACAGCTCACATATTCCGGCAGTCTGCTTTGCCATATCCGCTCCTCCCTTACATCAACTCAAGTGATACCCGCGTACCGCGGCCGCTCGGTTCAGCCGGATGGACGATCAGCTTTTTCGGAAGCCGTGCACGCAGTTCCTGCACATGGCTGATGACACCGACAGCCAGATTGTCTGACTGAAGTTTTTCCAAGGCCGTTACAACCGTATCAAGCAGATCTTGATCCAGTGTGCCGAAGCCTTCATCTAAGAAAAAGAACTGAAGCGGGTATTCCCCGCGAAGCTGAATCTGAGCAGACAGCGCAAGAGCAAGTGAAAGCGAGGTGAGGAAGGTCTCTCCTCCAGACAAACTGGAAACCGGGCGTCTTACGCCTCCATTCGCATCATCCCGCATCACGAAGCCGCCTTCTGAATCTACTTCGATGGCATAGCGCTGTCTTGTCAGCATACTGAGTCTTGCTGAGGCGTCCCTCGCAACGCTTTCAAGCTGCTCCTCAGCTAAAAATTCAACGAAGGTATTGCCTTTAAACACAGCTTGCAGCTTGTCCAGCCTGTCGATATGCGTCTGCCATTTTTTCAGTTCAGCTTCAATTTCATTAAACCGTTTATGATGGTCGCGAATGACAGCCAGTGCTTTTGCTGCCGCGCCTTTTTCCTCTATAGCAGCGCCAAATGCGTCCTCAGCTTTTTGTAATGCTGCAACGGTTTCGTTCCATTCGCTCTCTGATAATGCTCTGCCGGCAAGTATCTCTGCTACTCGTTTTAAGTTTGCAGCATTTTGCTTCAGTTTATCCATAAACTGGTCTATGCCGGTTTTCATCTTTTCAAGTTCATCAGCTGGGATGAGACTTTGTTCAACCTCCTCAGTCCGGGTAATGGAGGTGTTTTTTGTATGCTCAAGCCAAGCAGCTTTTGCTTTTTCCAATCTGCCCTTCGCCTCTTGAAGAGTGAGCTCGCTTGCCGAAGCGCGGCTTTTCGCTTGGTTGAGCTTCATTTGGGCGCTTTGCAGTTCTTCATATAAAGATTGTTCTTTTTCCTTTAACAGCTTTAGATCCTGCTGGACAGAGCGGAGTTTGATTTGAATCGAATCTCCTTTTGCATAATCTCCGAGTTCGTGCTCATAATCAGCTATCACGCTCTTGATGCGTTCAGCCGCATAATGAAGCTCCAGCTTTTCCCGTTCAAGCCGGTGTCCAGATTCCCGCAGTTTTTCCTTTTGTGCTTCATGCTCAGCAAGAAACGCGATACTCTTCTCAATTCGTTTTTCACATTCTTCTGCAGCCCGGTCCTTTTCTTCAATGGCTTGCTGCCATTTTTCTGCTTCGTCCACAGATTGATTCTGAAATGCTTCTTTAAACATATTCAGACTGCTGTCCATTGAGGATTGAAGCTCGCTGATGATGCTTTCAATACGGTCAGCTTCTCTTTTTTCAAAACCGATTTTTTCATTAAGCTGCTCGGCCTTTTTTAAAGACTCCTGATAGGCGCCAATCATTTGTGCCATTCGTGTCTTAACAGAAAGAATGTCCTGCTTGATTCGTTTCCATTCAAATTTGGCAGTTTCAAATGCTTCATACACCGGCTGATGTTCGAAGGAAGCTGCCGCTTCAAGGTTCTGTGCTTGAATTGTCTGCAAAAACGGACACTGTTCAATAAAGCGCGCGGACTGTTCTTCAAGCGTAATTTTGGCTGAAAGAATCTCCTGGCTGAGAGCTGCAGCTTCCGTCAATAATACATCTGTCCGTTTGATGTCCTCTTCAAGATGGCTGTCGGCTTCATATGTTTCATGTACTGAGGCAGATGGATCATGATCGGTTGAACCGCATACCGGGCAAGGCTTACCGGCAGTCAGCTTTTGGGCTAACTCTTTTGTCAGCAGTGCCACCCTTGCTTTTTCACGCTGTAAGTGAAGCGTGTGTTGACTCTTTCTAGCCTCTTCCGTCATATGTGTTAATGAGCGTTCCGTTTCGCACACCAAATGGTACACAGTTTGTACAGCCTCATATGCCTGAATGATGTTGTTTTCTTCCGCTTCCGTCTTTTGAACGAGTGTATTCTTCTCTTCATTCATCTTCTGCAGCACGAGGTTCAATTCTTCACTTCGTTTTTTCTCTTTTTTGATTTGCTCCTCGGTTTGTCTGATGCGCAATGCCATTTCTGCGGCCTGCTGGCAGCTTTTTCGCTCATCGGATGTCACCTGCAGGGATTTGAGCTGCTGTTTCAATTCTGTCTGTCTGTTTTGCCCTCGTGTCAGGCGGTCTGTTACGGCCTCTAATTCATTCATGACAGATTGAAGAGCCGCTTCTTTCTGCCGGAGGTCAGCCTTTTTGCGCTCTTCCTCTTGCTTGGCCTCACTCAGTTTGATTTCGATTTCCTGCAAGCGTGAAAGCTGTTCCTGCTCTGTTAAAAGCTCAGGCTCTTTCTCGCTTTTATGCTGGCGCCACGCTTCATACTCTTCATGTTTTTGCTGAAAGAAAGCTGTCCGGTCTGCTAAATCCTTTTGGGCTAGCGTTTGTTCCTTTTCAGCTTGCTCCTCATGCTGGATCGCTTCTGCGTACCGGTCCGCATAGGGTTTAAGGGCTGCTGCTGTTTCTGCTTCCAGCAGGCGTTTTTGCATGCTGTCTATATGCGGCTGTTCTTCTGCGAGACGTTTTTCCTCTTCTTCATAAGTGGATTTTTCCTTTTGGACATTCCATATCTCCTGATGCTCTGTAAACCGCTCCTTCGCCTGATCACGGTTCTTCCTCATCGCTTCCAGCCGGGCTTCAGCTTGTTCGAGAACCTTTTCAGCCTGCTCCACTGCCTCTGAGCTCGCCTCACCGAGACCGGACTGTTCAGCAAGCATTTCATTTTTTCTCGCATTGGCTTCCTGCGCCTGCCGTCTCAGCTTTTTCACAAGCCTGTCTCCATATTGCTCCAAATTAAATAAACGCTGAAGCATATGCCTGCGCTCTGCCCCTTTTAAAGACAGAAATTCAGCAAATTTCCCTTGGGGCAGCACCACCGCTCTCGTAAAATCGTCGATCGTCAGCCCTAAGAGCTCCTCCACTCTTTTATTCACTTCGCTGGCTTTATCAGCCAGCACCGTATGCTCGTCCTTGATTTCGATGAAGCGGCAAAGTGCCGTTTTTACCTTCATTTCATCCGTTCTCTTAAACACACGCTCGACTTTGTATGAGATTTGGTGATTCGTCTGAAGCGCAAAGGTAAAGGACACAGACAGCGTATCTTCGGCGTGATTTAAGATTCCGTGCGTATTATTCGCCGCCCGTTCCACCTTTCCGTATAAAGCAAGCGTCATTGCGTCGAGTATAGAGGATTTACCGCTTCCTGTCGGGCCGAAAATGCCGAAAACACCGGCACCGGAAAGGCCTTCAAAATCTATCGTCTGCTCCTCTCTAAAGCTGTGGAGCCCCTTAATGCTTAAGGCGATCGGCTTCATTTCGCATCCTCCTCTTCAACGCCTGATGCAAGCTCTAAAAACAGCTTCACCATTTCTTCATCCGGCACCGCACCGCCAGTTTGTTTTTCATAAAATTTCTTAAAGCGGTCCTCGATTGAGACATGTTTAACCTCGATCCGTTCCCGGTCTTTGTTCTGTTCTTCAAAAACCGGCCTGATATGGATAAAGCCCGGGTGCGCCTTCCGCAGCCTGTGAATCTCTTCAAGTGACAGCTGGTCCGCGACACGGATTTCCAAGTCAATCCAAGCATTCTGATCTCTGCCTTCATCCAGCCAGCTGTACACCTCACTTAATCCATTTGCCGCTTTCCACTTCACAAGTGGCTTGCCGCTTGATAATAACACCTCTTGCCAAGTGGCCTCTTCCCCAGGCTTTGCGTCCACAATCGTCACTGATTTAGCGTAGCCCGCTTCAGAAAAGCTGTAGGCGAGCGGAGATCCTGAATAACGCGCAAGCGTCCGCGCCCGCTTGATCGTTTGCGGGCGATGCAAATGGCCGAGCGCAACGTAAGCGGCATCTGCCGGCAGGCTTTCAGCAGCCACCGTGTATGCACCGCCGACTTCAATCGGCCGCTCTGAATCGGTTTGGTTTCCGCCTGCCACATAAATATGGCTGGCGGCAATCTTCACTGCATCGGTCCGGAACCGGCTTGTCATATGCTCAAACGCCTGCCTGATTTTCACATCATAGTGATCACGGAGCAGCTTTTCATCAAACGTATCGGATAGCACTTCATTTAACCGCGCTTCAGATGGGTACGCCAGCGCTCCAACCGCCAAAAGCTCTCCTGCTGAAGGCACTTCAATATGAATCGGCTCTGTTGTCGGATAACCGATTAAATGAATGCCGTTTTCATGTGTCAGCGGTGAAGCGGCGGACAAACGGTCAGGATTATCGTGATTTCCGGCAATGACGACGATCGGGCGCTTTCCTCTGTCGCTAAGCGCAGACAGGCTTTCATAAAACAGCTGCTCGGCTAAAGCTGGCGGGTTTACGGTGTCAAATGCATCCCCCGCCATTACAATGGCATCGATCTGCTCATCCTTTACAATCGTATTCAGTTCATCCAGCACATCGGCCTGTTCACTCAGCCTGCTTCTTCCTTCAAGCGTTTTTCCAAGATGCCAGTCAGCCGTATGTAAAATCCGCAAATGCTTTCACCTCTCTTTTATATAGAAAACGAGACCCGCTCCGCCTGAAATTCCGGAGCTTATGGATCTCGCTATAATGTCAGAATGTGCCCTCCGTCAAAGAAATAAAGCGCACATCCCTTTACCTTTGTTTTTGCAATTTGCTCCACTGCCTTCGTGTACAGCTGAATTTGCGTTTCATATCGTTTCTTCAAGATCGGGGCCGCTCCTTCAAATCCATGCTGGAATTTGCCCTCAATCCGGTCCGACTTATAATCCAATAGATATAATCCGTCCTCAGTTTCATAGAGACAGTCAATAATACCCTGCACTAAAAGCGGCTCATCTGCCTCGTGTGCATCAGGATAGATCTCCTTGGCCGGAAGCGCTAAGCTGAATGGTATTTCCCGGTCCTTCCACTTAGCACCGATCAGCTGTCCGCCGATTTCTGTATGGAAAAATTGCACGATTTCTTCTATATCAATAGCGTCTTTTTGTTCTTCAGTGAGAAGCTCTTTTTCATAAAGCCTGTGAACCGTCTGCTCAGCTTCTTCTATCGACGGCACATGTGACAGCGGGATATGCTGCATAACCGTATGCATGGCAGTCCCTTTCTCTGCCGCTGTCAGGCCTTTTTTCATCATAAAAGCGGGACGTCTGTACAGAATGCTTCCATCAGCCGGTTTTACAGGGGCCCTGCCGCTGTATTCATCCTCGTACTCTCTTTTTCTCTTGATCTCAGAAACTGATTGCTTTGTCCGAATTTGCGTCACTTCTTGATGCGGGTAGGTCCAGCTCAGCTGCTCGCGGGCTTTTTCATCAAACGCAAACGAGCCGGGAACTGGTTCACCTCGGCGGATCGCTTCTAGGCGCTCGCTTTTTTCTTCCATTCTTTCTTCCAGATCATCATCAAGCAAATCATAGGAATGGATCATTTGAACGGCAAAACGAGCCGGGTGATCTGAGATGTCAGCGTGTGCTGGCACACCAGCCAAATCCCCCAAGTCTCTGTGCCTGGCAAGAGCCGGCCCAATGAAATCTAGATACGTTCTCGCCTGATAGCGGTCAAATTCCGGCAGAAGCCAATCAGTTTGGGACGCGGATGCCTGCCATTTTGCAAGCTGTTTCTGATGATCCTTACATGAGCCAATCAGAAACAGCTTTTCCTTCGCTCTCGTTAATGCAACATAGAGCACACGCAATTCCTCTGACAGCAGCTCCCTGCGCATTTTTTTCTTCATCGCAATGAGCGGAAGTGTCGGATAGCTGATGCGTAATTGCGGATGAATATACTTCGTGCCAAATCCGAGCTCCTTATCCAGCAGGTACGATTTGTTCAAATCCATCATGTTGAAATTCCGGCCGAGACCTGCTACAAACACGACTGGAAATTCGAGCCCTTTGCTGCTGTGGATCGTCATTAAGCGGACAACATCCTCCTGCTCGCTGAGCGCTCTCGCCGTACCAAGATCATCGCCCCGCTCCTGCATGCGTTCGATAAACCGCAGGAAACGGAACAAGCCGCGAAATGCCGTTGATTCATATTGACGCGCCCTGTCATAAAGAACACGCAAATTGGCCTGGCGCTGTTTTCCGCCCGGCATGCCGCCGACATAATCCATATATTTGGTGTCGCGGTACACTTCCCAAATCAGCTCAGATACTGAGTGGTTTTTCGAAAACGCGCGCCATTTTTGCAGATGTCCGTAAAACGTATTTAACTTTTGATAAAGCTCATCGCTCCGGTCACCAGCAGCCAGGTAGTCTTTCATCGCCTCATAGTACGGCGCTTTTTTATTTTCAAGCCGGATCAAAGACAGCTCGTTTTCATCTGCTCCGACAATCGGTGAGCGCAGCACAGAGGCAAGCGGTATATCCTGATACGGATTATCAATCACCTTCAGCACAGAAAGCGCGACGGCGACTTCGACCGCTTCGAAATAGCCTGACGTTAAATTGGCGTAAACCGGTATGCCCTGTGCTCTCAGCTCCTCCATGATTTGCGGAGCCCACGGCATCGAACGGAGCAAAATCACGATATCTCGGTATTGAATATTGCGATGTGTTTTCTTTTTTCCGTCATACACCTTAAACGGCGATGAAATCAGCTTACGAATTTCCTTAGCGATGGCTTTTGCCTCAAACTGCACCGTTTCAAGCTCTTCTGCTTCCTCGCTTGCATCCGTATCTTCTGCGTTGTCGATCAGCAGCAGCTCTGTTTCCGTCTCGTCATTGTCCGGATACGCTGCACCAAGCTTCAGCTCAGCCTGCTCGTCATAATCGACCTCACCGATTTTGCCGCCCATCAGCTGTTTAAATAAAAAGTTTGTGCTGTCTAAAATATCAGCCCGGCTTCGGAAATTTTTATTTAAATCGATTTTCCGCCCCGTGCCTTCTCCGCTCTCTGTAAACCGTTTGTATTTAGAGAGGAAAAGAAGCGGCTCCGCAAGCCTGAATCGATAAATCGACTGTTTGACATCTCCTACCATAAACAGGTTACCAGTCTCCTCCGGACCGCTTGTGACGAGCTGCAGAATCGATTCCTGCACGAGGTTGGTATCCTGATATTCGTCAACGAGCACCTCATGAAACTGTTCCTGATAAAACCTTGCAGCCTCGCTCGGCTCACGTTCACCTTTGTCATTCTCAGCTGTCAAAATCGCTAAACAGTAATGCTCCAAATCCGAAAAATCGATGATTGATTTTTCCTGTTTCGCAGCTTCGAATCGTTTTCCATAGCTGATGACAAGCTGTACGAGCGTTTCAATGACAGGCTTCATCTCGGCTAGGCTTTTCAAGTGCTGTTCAGGACTTCGCGTGAAGTAGTCGGTTTTGAGCTTTTCAAGCAGTTTTTTTGCGCCGTTCCTCAAATCTGTCGCCTCATCAAGGAGCGCTGGATCGAACTCATCCCCTTTTACTGCTTTGGCACGCTTAAAAGAGACGGCGGGCACCCGCTTATATAGTTCACTGAAATCGTCCTGATGCTGAATCAGTTCATCAATCTGAGCAAGATCATCAAGAAAATTGTCAGCACGCGGCGCCGGGCCGCCCGGCGCTTTCGTCAGCTCAAGCGCGCGCAAGAGCTTTTCCTTCGCCCCGTTAAGCACCATTGCAATATCTTCTTTGACATATTGATAAAACGGCAGCTCCTCGATGGCGCTCTTTTCTGATACATCATACAAATGAACAAAGCTTTCCAGCCACGCCTCCGGGTTGGGATGGGATCGGGAATACTCGTACACCTGTTTAACGAGAAATTGCAGATCCAGATCATGCCGGTCTGTCGTATAGCGGTCAACAAGCTCAAAAAACGCCTTTTCGCCCTTTGCGTATTCGTCTTCAAACAGCTCGTCAAGCACTTCATCCCCGATCAGCTCGCCTTCCGTCTGATCAGCTATCCGAAAGCCCGGATCAAGATCGATCAAGTAGTAATATTTCTTCAGCACTTGCAGGCAAAAGGAATGGAGCGTCGAAATGCTGGCCCGGTTTAAAAGAGACAGCTGGCGTCTAATATGCAGCGAGCCGGGGCGCTGTACAAGCTCTTTTTCCAAGGCTTCTGCGATTCGGTGCTTCATCTCTGCCGCTGAGGCGTTTGTAAATGTCACAACGAGAAGACGGTCTACATCTATTGGGTTTTCCTCCGCGGTGATTTTCCGAATCATTCGTTCAACGAGCACAGCGGTTTTACCAGAGCCCGCAGCCGCTGCCACAAGAATATCCTGGCCGGTTGAAACAATGGCATTCCATTGGTCATCTGTCCATGTGCTGTCTGCCGGTTTAGGAATGTTCATTGCCATCCGCCTCCTTTTTTATCCACTCAAGTATTGTCTTGTCCTTTTCAGCCTTTAATGGGCGATACTCGTTTTCTTCCAGTGATTCATCAAATTGGCATACTGATTTGAACGCACAGTATGTGCACGGCGTCTTGTTCTTCATTTTGTACGGCTCAATGGATACGCGCCCGTCGGTGATTTGTTCGCCCGCTTCTTGGAAGGTGCGGCGCACATGCTTTGTCAAAAGATCAAATTCCTTTTCACCGACTGCTGCTGAGTCTGATCTGAGAGAGCCGTCTTTTTTCAAGCCGGCGTTTATGATATTTGAACGTCCCTCTTGAAGGGTTGTATCCATGAGGCGAACCACTTCCTGATCACCGAGGAGCAAGCCCTTCATTTTAAATTTCTTAAAGATCTCCTGTTCAATCTCGTCAAGCCCAAGCGGGAGATTAGATTGAATCATCGGGTCATGAATATGGAAATACAGCACTCCGGCAGGCGTCGCCCTCATCCCGAGCCAGTCAGCTGAATGTGTAATCGATAAATCAAGGTACGTCAGCATTTGCAGTGCCAATCCGTAATATACTTCCGCTAAGTCAAGGCCTTTGTCGCTTGATTTATAATCGACAATCCTGAGGAGCAGGCCTTTTGAGCTTTCAGCCTTATCAACACGGTCAATTCGCCCGACGAGTTCCATCGTACAGCCGTTTTTCAGTTGAAAGGTCAGCGGCGGAAGCGGCCCTTTTCCTCCAAAGCCCAGTTCAAGCCCGATCGGTACGAATCCGCTCGCTTTCGCATGCTCGCTTAAAATGCCGGACACACGTGTCACAATTTTTTGCAGTTTTTCCTTCACATAATAATGCCGGTTTGAGCTGAGCAGAATTTCCTTTTGCAGTTTCGGTGCCAGCCGCTCTACCGCATCATAGGAAAACAGCTCGCACTGCTCCTTCGTTAAATCGCGCCAATCCAGCTTTTGCTCACGCAGCCTATCAGAAATCAGCTTTAAGCTGGAATGAAACAGCTGGCCGATATCCGGTGCTTCAAGCTTGAAGAATTGCCGTTCCTTCAAATGCAGCCCGTGTGACGCAAAATGGGAAAACGGGCATGCGTTAAAGGTTTCCATTCTCGATACACTGCCCTGAATGCGTTCACCATAGAGCTGTCTCGACACGCTGCGTTCAAGCTGCTTCACTTCATTCCGGAAAAACAGGCTTGAGAACAGCTTTTTCGACTGCAGCCTGTCCGGCTCACTCATCAGCACATTGTACGTGCTCCACCAGACGTCGCTGATGTCGTATTCCCGTGTCCATAACCTGAGCTGGCTCGCGGTAAAGGACTGTGCCACGCTTTTATTCACGACATACATCAGCTGTTCCTCATCGCTGACCTGTTCAGGTTCATTTGTTAACAGGCGCTCCTTATGATGCGGAAACAGTTCTTCCAGCCGCTTAACGATCATCGACGGCAAAAGCGTTTTTCCTTCTGCATCAGCAATCGGATACGATACGTAAAGCCGGTCAGACGGACTTGAAAACGCCATGTAGATGAGGAAGTGCTCATCAAGCAAACGCTCTCGTCCGCCTGAGGATAGCTCAACCCCAATCGTTTTCAGCCATTCCCGGTCGTCATCCGACAGGACCCCGTTTTCATCAGGGCGTGCCGGCAGAACGCCGTCGTTTGCCCCGAGCACAAAGGTGCAGGAGGTGCCATACATTCTGGACAAATCCATATTGCCGACAAACACCTGGTCAAGCGCAGGCGGAATTAGAGAAAATGTAAGCGACTCCGCGCCGGCTTCTATCATTTGCTGAAACAAATCAAGAGAAATCTCATCATCTCCCATCATTTCAACAAACTCCTCAAGCAGCTGAATGACTGCGTCCCACGCCTGCTGATGTTGCTGCGCTTCAATAATTCTGCCGTCATCCTCAGCACGCTGCCTTTCCTGATCCAGCTTCAGCGGCACATCCGTCTCTTCTAAATAACGATAGAGCGCCTCCGCCTTCTCTTGAACCGTCTTCGCTTTTTTCATGCGTTTTTGAAGCTGAAAAAGCGGCGGAACAATCCAATCGCGGGTGTCATTCAACATGTTTTCCATTTCGATTTCCTGATCAGTCTGCGCAAAATCATCATCCAATGACACAAAACGCCTGTATTGGAACCGATCGCCCTTTGTCCAGCGGTCGCCTTTAATACCATAGGCGATACAGTAATTTTCGAGCTGATCGACCTGTTCTCTCACTTTGGCCTTCGGTTCATTGAGCGGGAATAGCAGTTCGGTTTTCACGCAGCGAAACACCGCTTCATAACGCCAATTCCCTTTCAGAACATCAAGGCTCGACCGGATAAATTCAATTAACGGATGGTTCAGCATAGATGCTTTTCCGTCAATGAAATAAGGAATCTCGTAATCTGCGAAAACTTCCTTCACCATATCCTTGTAGTCTTCCGGCTGGCGCGCAAGAATTGCTACATCCTTATAGCGATATCCCTTCTCTCTGACTAGGGCGTGAATTTCCCGAGCAATGCCTTCCAGCTCAGCTCGTCTGTTTGCGGCCTGCATCACAGTAAGGGCTTCTTGTTTTTCTGCGTATGGAATGGCCGGACGCGCTTCATACTGTGCCTCTAGATGCGCCAATTCCGGCGTCTTTGTATGCCGCTCAGTCCCGCTCAGCTCTTTATACGTAATGTCCAAATTCAGTTCCTTCGCCTTCTGATGCAGGCGGTAATAGGTTTTCCCCGTCATTCTGAACAATTCCAGTTCATGCGGCTCCCGCTCATATGACGGCTTGTCCGCTGTGAGCGAAAACGTGATATGCTCCGCATGAACCATAAGCTGCTCCAACACCCTGAATTCCTGCGGGGTAAACTGATAAAAGCCATCCACATAGATATGGGCGCCTTTTATATCTTCCGCAAGCGGGATATGCTCTGCCAGCAATGTCAAATAATCCTCAGAGTGAAGATATTGATCTGCGAGGCTTTTTTCCATTTGCTGATACAGAATTGATAAGTCATGGAGCTTTTCAGATAAAACACGTTCTCCGCGATACTCGGAAGCCGTTCCGCTTTCCGCCATCCGGCGGATATCCTCCGGTTCCAGACAATAGCGCTTAAACTCTGTCAGCATCCGCTCAACCTGTGCGGTAAACCCGCTTTTGTCACTCGCTTTTTGATAGACTTTGAACTCCTGTTTATGCTCCTCAATGAGCTTCCGCAGGAGCATTTGTACGCCGGTGCTCGTCAGAAACGGCCTGCTCATTCCTCCCGTATGCTGGAGGACGCGCCAGGCCAATCGTGAAAAACTGAACACTTGAGCGCGTATCATCCCGCCCATATCTGGCGTTTTAGCAAGCTCGTATTCCATTAAAAACGTCATTTGATCCGGGACTAGAAAAATGATCGGCTTCCCGAATGGAGCCCGGCGCAATTCATCCTGAATGCTGTTGATGATCAGCTTCGTTTTTCCACTCCCGGACCTGCCTACTAAAAACTCTGCTCCCAAATTAGAAGACCCCTCTCTTTTTATCTCTCTATATTTTATCGAATGTTGACGAAAATGACCAATCTGATCTATTGGTAAAAACGGCCTTTTCACATATAAAAAGCTGATTATCTCCGCACATCTCTCCCTGCCCAACATATACTTTTACAGAAGCCCAATTCCTAAGAATGGAGTTGAATCCCCTTGCATTACAGCTACTATCCCTATCCGGTGCCATACCGGGAAGATCCTGTTTTGATTCGGAATTTGCAGAAGGCCATCAACGGAGAATTCAGTGCTATTCAATGCTACCGCAAGCTTGCCGAACTCGCCCACAGCGATGAGGTCAGAAAACAGATTGAAGAAATCAGGCGTGACGAGATTCGCCACCTCCGTGAATTTTCCACACTGTATGGTTCAATTACCGGCAAACACATCATGCCGAAACAAACGGAAGAATGCCCGGACAATTTCACAAGAGGACTGGACGCCGCTTTTAAAGATGAACAAGAAACCGTCGACTTTTACTTGCGTGCGGCCGAGGAAACGTCAAACTTAAAAGCGAAAGGCGTCTTTACGCGCGCAGCACGTGATGAACAAAATCACGCTGTCTGGTTCCTATACTATCTGATGGAACGTTAGATATACCCATTCAGGGTATATGTACATATCCCCTTAGCTAAAAACACACTCCCCTGTTTTTTTCAAATGCAGCCGTGAAACATAAAACCATATACTGTCATACAGGGGGAATCAACCATGGAGCAATATTCTGAGGCTTGTATTGAGGCTTGCATCGATTGCATGAAGGCTTGCAATCATTGTTTCACTAAATGCTTGGAAGAAAGCGTGCAGCATCATCTCAGCGGATGCATCCGGCTTGACAGGGAATGCGCGGATATTTGCGCGCTGGCGGTCAAAGCCATGCAAACGGACAGCCCGTTTATGAAAGAAATTTGTGCACTTTGCGCCGATATTTGTGAAGCATGCGGCACTGAATGCGGAAAGCACGATCATGATCATTGCCAAGCATGTGCGAAAGCCTGCTTCACCTGTGCTGAACAATGCCGCAGCATGGCAGCGTAAAAAAGAGGGTTCAAAAAAGAACCCTCTTTTTATTTGGACAGCCATACGGAGTACAAATCAATCCATCCCTCTTCATCAAGCACCAGGCCTTTTACATTTTTACTTGATGTCACCTGGAGCACATTTTGATACAGCGGGATCGCGTTCAGCTCCTGTATCATCTGCCGGTCAATGTCACGCAGGATGTTGATTCTCGAACAGCGGTCAGGCATGGAAAACATCCGCTCTGTCATTCCTGAGCAAATCTGTGTCAGCTTTTCAGATAGATGCTGATACAAGAAACTGTTCTCCGACAGCAGCAAATGCAGAAAACCAAACTCGCTGTCTTGATAAAACGTCGCACTGTCATGAATGATATCCGCCATCTGCACGATTTCCGGCCGTCGCAGATCAGCAGCATCACAGAATTGAAGTGTAAGCCTGATACCGTGCTGGGCGCAAATATTTTGAATCCATTCGGCGTCCTCACGATGATCCGTTTCCGAAAAGGTATAAAGCACGATTGTTTCGCCCTCGTATCCGCTTTTTTTCAACAATTCAGATGGCGAAACGCCCTCCCACTCAAAAGGACTCGGATGCAAAAAGGACGTAACCGGAATTCTTCGGTGCCCTCCCGCTTCACGAACGAGCCGTTCAGAGGAAATCAGCAGCCGGAGCGCTTTTCTAAAGCTTCGGTGCTGAAGAGGCCCCTTCTTTTTCAGATTAAGCGACAAATACTGAACATGCCGCTCATCAAAGACAGTTTGCTGCTCAGGACATGTTTGTTTTTCTTGAATGGTAAAACCGTTCATCTCTCCGGCTTGCTCAGAAAACACAAACTCAACGCGATCCAAATAGGGGCGTCCCTTGAAGTAGCGCTCATTGGCTTCAAGCACAAGCATCCCGCTATGTTGCTGATTCATCTGAAAAGGCCCTGTTCCATTTTTCCCGCCGCCCTGTTCTGCCGGCAGTATGGACAGCCGTTCATCACAAAGAGCATACGGCAAAAGCGCATTCGGCTTATCGAGTATGAGCTCCACACAATAAGGGCCCTTTTCTAAGACTTGTTTCACTCCGTGCAGAAGCCATTTATACGGGTTGTCAGCCAGTTCCAAAAAGCGCTGAAATGTAAACGCAACGTCCCGCGATGTCAGCGGCTGTCCATTATGAAATGACACACCTTTTCGAAGAAAAAATCTCCATTGTTTTTTTCCGACCTCTTCCCATCCATGAACCAAATGAGGCTTCGGCTCCTGCATATCCGAATCAAACGTGAAGAGTGTATCAAATATCTGTTTGACGAAATGGCCCTCAGACCGCAAAAATATTTGGCATGGATCCAAACTGCTGACAGATTCAGGCGTGATGAACAGCCGCAGGACATCCTTCGCCCCATTCTCGCCTGTCTCCGTCACAAATCCGAATACCTCTGATAGCCACATGTTATATTCGTTTTGAAGCCCTGGAAACGCGGACTGATACTGCTGAAGCAGCTCCTTTGCCTTTTTAAGCTTTCCTGACATGGTATATTCCTTTGCAGTTTGAAGAAGCAGTTCCTCAGGCCTCCGAAGAAACGCGATTTTAGATTTGCGGCCGCGCCCCGCCCCGCTTTCCCGGATAATCCAATTGCTGTTCTCCAGCTTATGTAAAATGAGCTTTGCATTTCTTTCTGTACAAAATAAACAGTCGGCAATCTCAGTGAGCGTCATTTCGTTCATTTGCCCATACTCGGCGCAGCCTGTTTTTACAAGCGCCACGTAGTGCTCTATCAGCTTCAATCCCCGCACCTCCCGACAAAAGGGGAACTTTTATCTCTTCTTTTCTTCACTTTTTGGGCCGCCGCCCCTTCTATACACTACTACTATATCAAACAGCGAAAGGCGGCGATCACATGTTGACCAGTTTTCACTCTATAAAATCGAGATATACCGCTCCCGTTCGGCTCCGCTTTTTCGGCGAATTGCTGACAAGCCTGACAGGTGCAATGATGGGACCTTTTATGGTGCTGTATCTGCATGAACAATTAAACGGCAGTATCATGATGCCAATGCTGATCATCAGCCTTCAGCCATTTGCTGATATTTTCCTGACGCTCGCTGCAGGACGGGTGACGGACCGGCTTGGGCGGCGCACAGCGATTTTGACCGCATTGCTTCTTCAATCAGCGGCAATGACAGGGTTTGTATTTGCTGAGCATGCGTATGTTTTCGCTATTCTCTATGTCATGAATGGCATCGGAAGATCGTTGTACATTCCCGCTTCCCGCGCCCAAATCGCTGAAAGCACGCCGGAAAGCAGACGTTCGGAAGTGTTTGCGGTCATCAATGCGATCTATTCGACGGGTCTGACGGCAGGACCGCTAGTGGGGATGCTGCTGTACAATCATAACCCCGTGTGGATATTCGCATTAGATGCTGCAGCATTGTTTATCTACTTTCTGATCGCTGCACTGAAACTGCCTGAGACAAAGCCGCTACACCCAGCTGTTACCCCGAAAATGTCCGCGAGCTTTACAATATACAGGCCTGTCCTGCTTCTTTTGCTGCTCTCTCTCCCCATCAGCATGTTATATGCACAAACAGAAACAACATACAGACTGTTCAGCAAAAACATGTTTTCTGATTATCTGTCCATGCTGACCATCTATTCAGCAGCAAAAGCTTTATTCAGCTGTGTTCTCCAAGTACCTCTTGTCAAAGGGACCGAAAAGCTTTCAATGAAAACGATCCTCTTCATTACTTATATTTGCTACACCCTTGCGGCTGCCGGTTTTGCATGCTCAACCTCCCTGACAATGCTTTTAGTGACGGCAGCGGTGATGACGGTTGGCGAAAGCATCGGGCTAACCCACATCCAGACCTTCATATCAAAATTGGCGCCGCCTCATTTGCTGGGCCGGTTTTATGCTGTCTATGGTCTGCATTGGGATATATCCCGCTCAATCGGACCGCTGGCAGGCGGGCTGATCCTGACATCATTTGGCGGAGAAGTGATTTTTTACGCTCTTGCCGTGTGTCTGCTGACAGCGGGTTTATCTCTGACTTACACAATAGAAAAGCTCGAACACAAGGTCATAAGAAAAGTGAATCGCTTATAGAAAATAATTCATAATTTCTTTATCAACAAAAATATACTATAGTAATAAATACATTCACTACGTGAACAATTGGAGTGTTACGTGAAAAAGGAAGAAGGGTTTTACATTGAAGAAAGACGAAAATCTCCTCAAAGATCTATGGTTTATCGCAATCAGTGCAGCCGGGGGGTTTATTCTTTCATTAACCGGAATATCAATTGGATGGATGATCGGAACACTGATTGTCGCCTGCTGCCTCGCCATGATACGGCCGGCATGGCTGATGATGGCACCAGACCAAAAAGGAATTAACCGACGATGGCTCGCCCTCGGGCAGATGATCCTCGGCATCGAATTGGGCCAAAAGCTGAATTTATCCGTTCTCTCTGTTCTCAAAGACCATTGGTTTTCAGTCGGCGTTATGCTGATATTGTCTATCCTGCTGGCCATGCTGTCAGGATATGTGCTTTGGCGTTTCAGCAAAACGGATATGATGACTAGCTTTGTCGGCACCGCTCCCGGCGGGCTTTCAGCCATGCCGAGCATCGCACAGGAAGTAGGCGCCAATACCGCTATAGTCAGCCTCGTTCAAATGATGCGTGTGCTGCTCGTGGTGCTTTCCATTCCGTTTTTAGTCATTCTGATCTATACAAAACAAGATCGTACCGCAAGTGCCGCAGCAGAGACGATTTCTTCTGCAACGACAGATTTTAGGCTCGCTCCCGTTTTGTGGACCGTCATTCTTATTCTCGCTGCCTGGGGAGCTTGCAAAGCTGCGAAATTTTTAAAATTTCCAGCTCCATGGCTGCTCGGCAGCATGCTCGGTGTAGCAATTGTACATGTTGGCGGAGCTGCGGTGACAGGGCACGACATGACGGCATGGTGGCCGTCACAAGCTAACCATGTATCACAAGTATTTCTCGGGGCAACGATCGGCTCTAAGATGTACAAAAGCATGTTTGCCGGCGTCACCCGTATTATCATCGTCGGGTTTGTCTCGTCCGTCGGTTTAATCGCAGCAATGTTTTTGAGCGCCGTGATCGTTTCCGAGCTGACAGGAATTTCGCTCATCACTTCTGTTCTGGCATTTGCGCCCGGCGGGATTGCAGAGATGGCGACGACGTCAGTTACCTTACACGCTGATTCCACCTTTGTCGTTGCGGTTCAGGTCATTCGCGTCATTCTGGTTATTGCCCTGCTGCCGCCGTTTTATCGTCTGCTTCACCATCTTCATGGTGAAAAAAAAGACAAAAAGAGCTCAATCAGCGGCAGTAGTGCCTAGTTGAAAAAAAGGTTCAAGAACTTTTAATTCGCAAACCATCGAGATGGGGAAATATAAGCGGATATTTCGTTGTTAATGGATCAGGTTTGAAGTGAGTGCTGCCAGAGGGTGAAATGAAAGAAATAATTGACGACTTACGATTGAAAAAGAGGTTAAAATGAATAACCTCTTTTTCTTATATAAAGATATAAAATGATAAAGGGAAATCTATCGTTACGTTGATTCTCTTATAATAAGCTTTGTTGGCAGTTTAATAATTCTTCTGTTTAAAGTGGCATTACCCGAAATGGACTCGATGATTTTCAACACAGCCTGTTGGCCTAATTCTATTACGGGGATATCAATTGTTGTTATGGTCGGAGTAACGACTTGGCAGATCAATTGGTTGTCAAAACCAATTACAGCTAAGTCTTCTGGAACTTTAAAGCCATTTTTCATCGCCTGTTTAATAATCCCTGCGGCGACTTGATCATTTCCTGTAAATATTGCTGAGGGTCTGTCCTTTAGATCCTTTATCTTATGAAAAACACGAAAGCCATCCTCGATATTAAACATTTCGCCGAATATCCATTCGCTTCTATGATGTAAATTGTAATCTTGTAAAGCTTTCAAGTAACCCTCTTTCCTCTGACATTGAGCTTCGCTATATGGAGTATCAAAACAAAACCCAATTTTATCATGCCCTCTTTCAATTAAATGTACTACCCCCATGTATGCGGCTTCAAATTCATCATACCCAATTATCGTGATGTCCGCTGAGTGATGATATTCATTACATAATAAGATAGGACCATACTTTAAGAAAGGGGATATCTGATCCCATTCATTTTCTAAAGTCCCAAGAATAATGCCATCCACTTCTTTATGCTTCAATAACTCTAGTAATTCTAGCTCCGTCTGTTTGTCATAAAAGGTCTGAAATACAATTACCTTGTAATTCTTAAACAGTGCTTCATGAGAGACCCCTTTTATTAATTGAGCAAAAAATGGATGGTCGATACTCGGAACCGATAAAGCTATCGTTTGTGTCTTATTTCTCCTAAAATTCCGAGCTAAATAATTGGGAGTGTAGTCAAGTTCGTTAATAGCCTTTAAGATCATATCTCTTTTTTCTTTCGACACATAAGGATGATTATTCAATACTCTTGACACTGTGGTTTTAGACACATTGCATAATTTTGCTATTTCATCAATTGTAGGCATATTTTCCCTTCCTTAAAAAAGTTGTTGACATGTTACCGATTTCAGAAACTAGGATAAATTTGTAATAAATTTTTAGATTATAAAATCATTGGAGGTACTGTTCATGCAAAAACAGGTTAAGATTTCAGGTAAAAGCAAAGAAAACATGTCACTATTAAAACACTTAAAAGGTGACGTACAAGGAAAAGAACTTGTTATTGAAGACAGTATTGTAAACGAGCGGTGGAAACAAGTATTAAAAGAAAAGATAGATATTGAACATGATCTTTTCAACTATCAAAAAAATCGTGAAATCAGTAAAGTCCCTTTTTTGCCTGTAGACAGATTAATAACCAATGATGAAGTGGAAGATATCTTAAATACATTAACTGAAGTTTTGCCAACTGGAAAATTTACGAGTGGTTCCTATTTAGAGCAATTCGAAAAAGTTTTATCTACATATTTACATAAAAGGTATGTAATTGCAACCAGCAGTGGAACCGATGCTATTATGATAGGTTTATTGGCTTTAGGATTAAACCCAGGGGATGAAGTTATCATGCCGGCTAATAGCTTTTCAGCTACTGAAAATGCTGTGTTAGCTTTGGGAGGCGTTCCTATCTATGTAGATATTAACCCACAAACATTCTGCATCGATCCTGACAAAATTGAAGAAGCAATAACTCCTTATACAAAGTTTATTCTACCTGTGCATTTATACGGAAAACATTCAGACATGCAGCATATTCGTCAAATCGCAAATCGTTATAAATTGAAAGTAATTGAAGATGCCTGCCAAGGAATTGGACTGACAGACTTAGGAAAGTATGCAGACATCACTACATTAAGTTTTAATCCCTATAAGAATTTTGGTGTATGTGGCAAGGCTGGGGCAATAGCAACTGATAATGAAGAACTCGCTAAAAAATGCATTCAATTTAGTTATCACGGTTTTGAAGTAAATGTAAAAAATAAGAAAGTCATCAATTTTGGATTTAATTCAAAAATGGACAATTTACAGGCAGCAATTGGTTTAGAGAGAATGAAGTACCTTTCATTAAACAACTTCAAAAGATTGTTCTTGGCGGATAGATACATTACCCAATTAGCAGAGTTGCAGAATAAAGGCTATATTGAATTACCAGAATTAAGTGAAGATCATGTATGGCATCTGTTTCCTATTAAGGTAAGAACAGAAGATCGGGCAGATATCATGACTAAATTAAATGAAGATTTTGGTGTTCAAACAGATGTATATTATCCAATACTGTCTCATATGCAAAAAACTCCTTTAGTACAGGACAAGTATGCAGGACTCCAATTGGTTCATACGGAAAAGGCTCATAGTCAGGTACTGCATTTGCCTTTATATCCGTCATTTACTTTAGAAGAACAAGACAGAGTAATGGAGGGACTGTTTCATGTTATTAAGCAAGAAATCGGAGTATAAAACGTTATCCACGGTTGAACATCCTCAATATATTGTTTTTTGTGATTTTGATGAAACGTATTTTCCGCATACAATCGACGAACAAAAGCAACAAGACATCTATGAACTCGAAGACTATCTAGAACAAAAAAGTAAAGATGGGAAGCTAATAATCGGATGGGTTACTGGGAGCAGTATAGAATCTATTCTCGATAAAATGGGAAGAGGAAAATTTAGATATTTTCCGCATTTTATAGCTAGTGATCTTGGAACTGAAATTACGTACTTTTCAGAGCATAACTTCGGTCAGCAAGATAACAAGTGGAACAGTCGCATTAATGAAGGGTTTAGTAAAGAAAAGGTTGAAAAACTTGTGAAACAGCTACATGAAAATCATAACATTCTTTTGAATCCTCAAACTCAATTAGGAAAGTCACGGTATAAGCATAACTTCTACTATCAGGAACAAGATGAAATAAACGACAAGAAAAACCTATTAGCAATTGAAAAAATCTGCGAGGAATATGGCGTTTCAGTAAATATAAATCGGTGTAATCCCTTAGCAGGCGATCCAGAAGACAGCTATGATGTAGATTTTATCCCCACAGGGACAGGAAAGAATGAAATTGTAACGTTTATGTTAGAGAAATACAACCTAAATACCGAAAGAGCTATCGCATTTGGGGATAGTGGAAATGATGTTCGTATGTTACAGACAGTAGGGAATGGATATCTGCTAAAAAATGCAACACAGGAAGCCAAAAACTTGCACAACCTTATAACTGATAGTGAGTACTCAAAAGGAATTACTAATACCTTAAAAAAATTAATTGGATCATGAGGAGGAAATAAAAATGAAGAAGATAGGAATCATAGGTGCAGGTGGTATTGCAAGAGCGCATGCAACTGCTTTATCTACAATAAAAAATGCAGAGTTAGTAGGGGTATATGACATAAATCAACAAAATGCGGAAAGCTTTGTGAAAACTTTCGGCGGGAAGTCATTTGAAAACGCAGATGAACTAATTGATGCCTCAGAAGGTTTAATTGTAGCATCACCAAACTTTTGCCATAAAGAATATGCTTTGCAAGCATTAGGAAAACATAAGCATGTATTGTGTGAAAAGCCTATGGCTATTTCTCTTGAAGAAGCAAGCATAATGAAAGATACCGCTGAAAGGTTGAGCGTAAGAGCCAGTATGGGATTTAATTATAGATATTTATCTTACGTAAATATCTTAAAAAGCTTAATTATCAATAATGAACTAGGTAACATACTGTCCATAAAAGTACACTTCAAGAAAAATAGTGCACTTAGACGTAAGAAGTTTACTTGGAGAGATGACGCTAATAGTAAGAAAACCAGCGGGTCATTGGGGGATCTGGGTATTCACCTTATTGACATGGTATGGTATTTGTTCGAGAGTGATTTCATCACAGAATCAGTAAGGGCAAAGATGAACACAAATGTAAAAACAAAAGAGGATAAACAGGTACTTGTAGATGACTATGCAGAAATTTATGGCCAGCTGAAGAACAAGGTATTTGTAAATATCATCACATCAAAATGTTCTGTACCTGAAGACTGTGGTTTTAGCATTGAGGTAGTTGGACACAAAAAAGAGTTTAAATACCACACAGGTAATCCTCACGTTTACAAGCTCATAGATGGCTTGAACGTGGTAGACTGCCCAGTACCGCAAAGCCTATTAAACGATCCGCCAAACGAGTTTTATGGATGGGCTGATTCTTTTAGAAGCGAGTTAATCAATTGGATTGCATCAACTCAGAATGATTGGGTTGAGATCCCTTCTTTTAGTGATGGTTTTAGATCTCAGGAAGTGTTAGAAATGTTCTTTGAGAAAGACAGCAACTCTCAACCAAGGTCTGTTTCAGCAGTCAACTAGTATTTCAAAGAGAGAAGTTACTAAAAAAGCAGGAATTTACTTTCCTGCTTTTTCATATAGGGGTGTAATGAATGTTAAGAGGGACATATTTATTTGGATATGCTTTCTTTTTTACAGTAGGTATTATCCATATATCAACAGGGAGTTTGACACCATTTCTATTAGAGGCTTTTAACAAGACAACAGATGATATTTCGGTCATAATCTTCTTTCAGTTTACCGGATTTCTGAGCGGAGTATTAATCGCACCGTTAATGATTAAGAAATACAGTCATTTTAGGACACTTACTTTAGCTTTGACAATAATGCTTGTAGCGTTAAGTATCTTTTTTCTAACCAAGGATTGGTATTATATTATTGTAATGGCTTTTCTCTTAGGATATGGGGCAGGCACATTAGAAACGACAGTTGGTTCGTTTGTTATTGCTAATTTCGAAAGTAATGCAGAAAAAATGAGTAAGCTGGAAGTTCTCTTTGGATTAGGCGCTTTATCTTTCCCATTATTAATTAATTCCTTCATAGATATCAATAACTGGTTTTTACCGTATTACTGTATATTCACCTTTTTATTCGTCCTATTTGTAGGGTGGTTAATTTTCTTGTCCAAGAACCGAAAGTACGCTAAGAATGCCAACCAACAAGTGACCTTTTCAGATGGAGGAGCATTTCAATACTTTATAGGAGATAGAAAAAAATCAAAGCAATTAGGCTTTTTTGTATTTTTTGCTTTCCTATATGCTGGAATCGAAACAAATTTTGCCAACTTTTTACCTTCAATCATGATAAACCAAGACAATGAACAAATTAGTCTTATAAGTGTCTCCTTTTTCTGGGTAGGGATCATCATAGGAAGAATATTGATTGGTTTCGTAAGTAGAAGGCTTGATTTTTCCAAATACCTTCTTTTTAGCTGTAGTTGTTTAATTGTTTTGTTGATTGCCTTCTCTTATATAAGTAACCCAATACTTCAATTGAGTGGTACATTTTTGATTGGCCTAAGTATAGCGGGGATATTTCCCATTGCTTTAACACTAGCATCAATCATTATTCAGAAGTACGTTGACGAAGTTACAAGTTTATTTATTGCCTCGGCAAGTTTCGGAGGAGCGATCATCTCTTTCTTAATTGGATGGAGTTTAAACCAGGATACGATCTTATTAACCATGGGAATATTTACAACTATGGCGGTCATTCTAGTAGGTATTTCTGTAAAGATTAGGAGAACTAAAACAGAAGACCCTATTTCACTTGAAAACAAAGCATCAAAAACACAGTAGAAAACGTATAAAATAAAGATACTAATAGACATATCGTATAAGCAGTGCAAATTCCTGAACATCTTGAATTTCATTCTTCAAGAGGAAATCTGATTTACGTTACAGCCTTGAAAAAGATAGAAACAAAGCGAAAAACACGCACCGCAGTGCGTGTTTTTTATTTAAAAATGCTAGGAAGCCCCCCTTCAATTTCTTCTGACGACGGATACCATTTTGTCACCAGATCCCGAAACAGCCGTTCCGCAAAAAGAATCTCTTCCTCGGTATAGCGGTCAAAAAATGACAGAAAACGCTGTTCAGCCTTCTGATGATAATATTTGTGCAAACTGTGCAGCTTTTTTCCAGCAGGCGTCAATCGGAAGTAGACCTCCTTTTTATTATCGCTGAGCTGTGTTCTGTGAAGGAATCCTGCGCCGAGCAATTTTGTGCTGATGCGTGATACAGTCGCTTTTGTCGTATTCATTTTTTCTGCTATCGACGTGACATTAATTGGTTCATTGTCCCCGACACAGGATAGAACATGAATTTCTGTCATCGTCAATTGAGATTTACTCCCGTGCTCTACATCCAGCTTCCCCAATTCGTCAGATAAAAAGGCTTTAATAAGCCCCTCCCATTTCTCCTGCTGATGAATGAGCTCCGCATACAATTCAAAAAGATTGCGTTTCGTATGATCTGTGTTCATCGGGTTTTCCATCCTTTTTCATTCGATTGTTTCTTCTATCATACCGTTTTGTTACAGATGAAACAATCGAATTGAATTATATTCGGCTGGTGACGGAAAACCAGCGGCTGATCCCTTTTTGAATCACCTCGGCACAATCGGGCGCTGATGCATCCACCGCCCAGGCTACATGTCCATCGGGACGAACCAATATGGTATGCACATCCCGCAACTTTTCATTCGGTTCTGCAAGCGAGGCGGTTACCGTACGTAAGCCTTTCACTTCGATATGCTCATCAGCTTCCTGCCTCAATGACAGCAAAACGAATGACCCGTTTTGGAAAAAGCTGTACAGCCATTCCGAACTGCCGTCGGAAAGAATCAGCTTCATGTCAGGGAGCCGTGCCCCGTTCAAACGATTCGGCGGCATGGTACGATCAGCTTCATATCTGACATCGAGTGCAGAAATTTGCCCTGCTACATATCGATTCACATCAGGGAAGGCCAGCAGCTCCGACATCATGCTTCGCAAATGGAGGCCTGCTTGAGTGAAATCGATCAGCTTTGTCTGTGCCTCCGTGTTTCTGAGGAGCCCTTCCGCTGCCGGATGCCGCTCGTCATGGTAGCTGTCCAAAAGCCATGAAGGCGCAGAGCCTTTGATGGCCGCCGCCAGTTTCCACCCAAGGTTCATTGCATCCTGAAGACCGACATTCAGTCCTTGCCCGCCCGCCGGAAAATGAATATGCGCGGCATCACCCGCAAGAAAGATTCTGCCGTCCCGATACCGTTTCGCTTGGCGCGCGGCGTTCCCGAACCGCGACATCCACGAAGGGTTGCTTAAACCAAAGTCAGTTCCGCAAATTCGCAGGAGGTCAGCTTTCAGCTCTTCCTCAGTCACAGGCACATCTTTCGGCGTTTGCGTGCGATAAGGGCTGATCACAACGACACGGTATCGGTCTGGAGATAACGGAACAATCATAACACCGCCCTCTTTTGTGCAAAGGGACAGCACGCCTGACGGCGGCGGAGAAAGGAGCACCACATCCCCAAGCGCAGCGGTGACAGTGCTGTCTGTTCCCGGAAACTCAATTTTTGCCTGTTTCCGGACGGTACTTCCGGCGCCATCTGCCCCAACGGCAAACTTGCTTGTGATCGTCCGTACACTGCCGTCCCGATCCTTAAAAATCGTTTGGACCGCTTCCCCGTTTTGCGTAACCGCCAGCGCCTCGGCACCCCGAAACACCTCTGTTCCCAGGCTTCGTGCATGATCTTCAAGAAGCTTTTCTGTTTTTGACTGCGGGAGCAAAAGCGTGTAAGGACAGCTCGTATCCAAGCCTGAAAAATCCAGACGGGTATCCAGCATTGAAAAATGTCCGGAAGGTATCTTGCTTCCCTTGGATACGAACCGCTCTAAAATCCCTCTCATCTCAAGGAGCTCCAGCGTTCGGGGATGCAGCGTCAATGCCTTGGAATGCGGAACAGGTTTTTCAAGCCGTTCAATCACACATGTTCCCACTCCGGCCATCGCAAGCTCAGAAGCCAGCATAAATCCGACCGGCCCTCCTCCTATAATCACTGCTTCATATTTCATCATCATTCACCACTCCTTTTGTTTCATGAAAAACGAACAAAAACCAATAAAAACGGCCCTCTAATCAAAAAATATATAAATTTTGTTACATAGGTAACAATTTTGATTATATCTCCTTACAAATTTTTCTTCAACACATTTTTCCAAACGGCATACAAAAAGACGCCTCTTCAATTAGCGTCTTTTTATTCGGCATCAGAAATCACACCGACAATATTTTTTTCTCTTATCGGACCAAAATGCCGGCTGTCGAAGCTGTATATGCGATTATCTCCAACGACAAAATATTTTCCTTTCGGCACCTTGCTTGTTCCCGTCACATCTTTCAAAGAAAAATCACCCGTTACATGGCTGCCGGCAGAAACAGATTTCAAATGCTTCAAAAATGGCTCAGCAACCTGCTTTCCGTTCACATACAGCTGATCATCTTTATATTTGATCGTTTCACCGGGCAAGCCGATTACCCGTTTAATCAGCACTTTATGATCAGGGCCTTTAAAAAGGACGATGTCAAAGCGATGGATGGTTTTAAATCGATGCGAAAATTTATTGACCAACAATTCGTTTCCTTCCTGGAAGGTCGGGTTCATACTGACGCCTTCTACCTTGTAATCAATAAAGACAGCATTTTTAACCTGAATGGCGAGAACAACGGACACTACACCGGCAAGAAACCAAAACCGTTTTTTCATGTTACTGTCTCCCTCCATCATGCTCACGCTGACTGGCTCTTACATGCAGATACCGCTCCACCTTTTTGCCGACATACCATAAGAGAGTGATCACCAATACGGCGATGACCGTTCGAATCGGCTGTGTAATCAGCGCGTGCAGATCATATCCGATGAAGCTGATCATAAAAATCATGACAAGCTTCCCCGAGGCTGCCGCCAAAATAAACGGCCGCGTTCCGATCCTTGACAAACCGGCAACAACATTCACCGCGGCTGACGGTGTAAATGGAAAACAAAGCAGAAGAAACATGGGACCGAAGCCGTGTCTTTCCACCCATAACATCAGCTTTCTGACAGACGGATGACTGCGGATAAATCCAAGCAATTTTCTCTGTCCGTATTGACGGACAATCAAAAAGACGAGAATGGAACCAGCAGTTGATCCCGCCCAGGATAGGATGAATCCTTCCCACAAGCCAAACGAGTTCGTATTCGCCACCACAAACACGATCAGCGGCAAAAACGGGAGAAATGCTTCAATTAAAGGCAGCAGCACAGCAATGAGCGGACCGAAAGCCCTATAGCTTTGAAATAATTCAGTTAAATGTTCTTGTGTCAAATAGGATAAAAAATGCTCCAACATTTATACTCCTTACCGGGTTTGTCTATCCTTATTCTACACATTATCAGCAGAAAACTAAAAAGTTTTGGTGATTTTTTCTGTCTTGAAACATTTCACCAGCCGATATAGAATACAAATAGAACAAACGTTCCCTTAGAAAGAAGGAGTCAATATGCCAAATCTGCAGGAGGAAATATACGATTTAATTGAACGGGCTCTCTTTTTGCCCATGGCCATTACGATTTTTAACCGTGATCTCGCCGGAATTGAAGAAAGCACATTAAAATTGAAGCATCCTTATAAACAGCTTATCAGCGAATCATTAAAAATAGCACAAAAGGATTTGATGGAGGTCAGAAAAGAACTGAGGAAAAGAAAAATTGCAATCCGCGAGACGGAACGCGATGAGGCCTTTACACTCTATACATTTGTCATCGACGGTTATGAAGAAAACCATCGCTATTTTAATCCGCGAATCCGTGAGCAGGTCAGCGAATTATTAACATACTATCTATTTGCCCCAGACAGACTCTGAGCCTTTTGAATCATACTGCCCGTTCCCTCTTCGGGCGATTCAGAGCATTAATTTCAGACAATTCACACTATACAAACAAAATAAATTTATTTATAATTCGAACCACAGCCTTTCACTCCAAAAAATGACATGTGCTGCGATATCTGCGACATCATTTTCAGTACGCTTAGGCTTGTACACCTCAATCCTAAATAGAAGGAGGATTCTATGAAACTGATTCACGTTCTTGCCGCTTTACCCTTTATCGGAATCTTACTCGGCATCCCTTTTGCAAATAAGGTGACCCCCTATGTGTTCGGCATGCCGTTTATTCTTGCCTATATTGTGATGTGGGCTCTTTTGACCTCTGCGCTGATGGCGATTGTGTATGTCCTCGACAAGGAAAATAAAAAGGAGGAAGCAGAATGAATGCAGCTCTCATCATCATCTTCGGTGTCCTGCTCTTGAGTATTTTTCTCGGTATACGCGCCCAAAAAGGAAAAGACATGAACCTGGAGCAGTGGACGGTCGGAGGGCGCGGCTTCGGAACTGTTTTCGTCTTCCTTTTGATGGCAGGCGAAATTTATACTACTTTTACGTTTCTCGGCGGCAGCGGCTGGGCCTACGGAAAAGGCGGTCCAGCCTTTTATATCATCGCCTACGGATGTCTGGCCTACATCCTTTCTTACTGGCTTCTTCCAGCAGTTTGGACGTACGCGAAACAGCATAAACTGATGTCGCAGTCTGATTTTTTCACAAAAAAATACAACAGTCCGCTGCTTGGCATTCTCGTTTCACTGGTCGGCATCGCCGCACTCATTCCCTATCTTGTACTGCAGCTGAAAGGCCTCGGGCTGATTGTATCGGAAACCTCGTACGGCAAAATCACCCCGACCGCTGCCATCTGGATCGGCGCTGTTTCCATCACGGTTTATGTTATGGTTTCAGGCATTCACGGGTCTGCCTGGATATCGGTTGTGAAGGACATCATGATTCTGGTTGTCGTTCTGTTTTTAGGTGTGTATTTGCCAATTCATTACTACGGCGGATTTCAAGACATGTTTCAGCAGATTGAAACGGCAAAGCCTGGCTTTCTTACGCTCCCCGAATCGGGACAAAGTGTGGCCTGGTTCAGTTCAACCGTACTCTTGACAGCGCTTGGTTTTTACATGTGGCCTCACACGTTTTCCGCTTCGTATTCAGCCGAAAACCCAAAAGTGTTTCGTAAAAACGCCATCATCATGCCTTTGTACCAGCTGGTCCTGCTCTTCGTCCTTTTCGTCGGCTTTGCGGCTATCCTGCAAGTTCCAGATCTGAATGGCGCAGACGGGGATTTGTCGCTTTTGAGACTGTCTCTGCAAGCATTTGACCCTTGGTTTGTCGGAATTATCGGTGCTGCCGGACTGCTGACAGCACTTGTGCCAGGGTCTATGATCTTAATGTCCGCCTCCACACTGTTTGCAAAAAATGTGTACAAGGTAATCGCGCCCCGCACGACAGAACAGCAAGTATCGGCGCTTGCTAAGTTTTTAGTGCCGGTGATTGCGCTGATTTCGGTGTATTTTACCTTCAAAGGCGGGAATACCATCGTTACGCTGCTTTTGATGGGCTACAGCCTTGTCACACAGCTATTCCCCGCCCTTTTGTTCAGCCTGCTCAAGCATAATATGGTGACAAAGCAAGGAGCTTTCGCCGGCATTATTGCAGGTGTCGGAGCAGTTACTTATATTACAATGACGGAAACGACGATCGGCACTTTATTTCCGGCTCTGCCGCAAGCCGCAAAAGACTTGAATGTCGGCATCGTCGCCCTGCTTTTGAATATCACGGTCATGATGGCAGTCAGCCTTATGACAAGGAAGGCGAAAAGCGCTGCGGCCGATCAGGCGGCCTAAGCATAAAAAAAGCAATCTGGACACCAGATTGCTTTTTCTTATTTACCGTTCACAGGCGATAAGATCTTTATCGCGGTCTTTGTTTTTATTGGCATCGTAAAGTGCCTTAGAAACGTAAGGCTTGTACTTCGTTTTTCCGCCTTTGTTTTTCACCTTCGATGTGCGGGCCACTCCGCCTTTGTATACTTTGTTTAGCTCCTTGCAGTTCTTATAGACCTTCACCTTTGTTTTGGCTTCCGCCACATGGCCAGCTCCGTATGAAAAACCGAAAACGAGACCGAGTGACAGCAAAACCGCCGCCGCTTTTTTCATGACGATTCACTCTCCCAACACCCAATATTTAGTTGATTTATAGCTCGAATTTATCATAATTCATATAGTCTTATTTGACAAGATAAATATGGAAGAAGGCTTTGTTTTTTCTTGTTTTCTTTTTCCTTCACTATTCAAACTGCCAAAACATGTTTTTCTGCTTATGCTCAGGGGTACACATACGAATGTACACCAAACAGAAAAGGAGCGTTGCTGATGTCTGATTCAAATCTTACGAATCCTATAAAAGCATTTTTTCATGATGAATTTCCCGAACAATATCAAGAACCGCCAGGCCTGCAAAAGAACATGAAGCCTGTCCCTGATTGCGGAGAAAAAAGCTACAAAGGATCAGGTAAACTAACGGGTCGAAAAGCGCTTGTCACGGGCGGCGATTCCGGTATCGGCCGCGCTGCCGCAATTGCTTACGCCAGAGAAGGTGCCGATGTGGCTATTAACTACTTGCCCGAGGAACAGCCAGATGCTGAAGAGGTAAAAGAGCTGATTGAAGCAGAAGGCCGAAAAGCAGTGCTGATCCCCGGAGACTTGAGCGACGAATCCTTTTGCCAAGATCTAGTCAAACAGTCGCATCACGAACTCGGCGGACTTGATGTGCTAGCGCTCGTTGCAGGCAAACAGCAAGCGGTCGAAAACATCGAAGATCTGCCTACTGAACAAATCTATAAAACATTTGAAGTGAACGTCTTTTCCCTTTACTGGGTTGTAAAAGCGGCGCTTCCGTATTTGCCGGAGGGAGCTTCAATTATCACAACTACCTCAGTTGAAGGCTATAATCCAAGCCCGATGCTGTTAGATTACGCAGCAACGAAAAACGCCATTATCGGCTTTACCGTCGGACTGGGAAAACAGCTTGCTTCCAAAGGCATCAGAGTAAATTCAGTTGCGCCCGGACCAATTTGGACACCGCTGCAAATTTCCGGCGGACAGCCGACGGAAAACATCCCGAAATTCGGACAAGGCACGCCGCCAGCTCCATTAAATCGCGCTGGGCAGCCAGTGGAATTGGCCGATGTTTATGTATTTCTAGCTTCAGAGAATTCAAGCTATGTGACATCTCAGGTATATGGCATCACCGGAGGAATTCCGACGGCATAGCTTTATGAAAGGAGCTGCCCTGTTCGGTCAGCTCCTTCCTATTTTTCTAATACCGTTCCCCGAGCTCACGCAAAATAAAATCATAAATCATCTTCGTCCGCTCTTCTTTCGGGTACAGCATAAATTCCTGTCTTTTCGGCACGCGGTGGTCGATTCTGTCTTGGAATTTGGTTCTGAGCCACGCTGTTCGGTATACCTGGTTCTCGAACGAATTATAAGAGATCGGCAGCTCCATCGTTTTCCCATTGGAAAACGTCACTTCCGTATCGTCGAATTCAGTCGCTTTGAATTCTTTTACATGCACATGGGAAATCCAGCCGCATTGGGGTCTTGTCGAAGAAAGTGTAGGGAATAAAAAGATTTGGTTCGAAGGGTCCACCATGATCGGCGGCTTGTGTGAAATTTTTGTCACTTCATAAGTTCCTGCTTTTCTTCCCGCATAGCTTGATCCAAAAAATCGGCAGCTTCTGTCGACAATTTGCAGCGGCTTCATGTTTACATAAAACACGCAATCTTTTTCAATAATTTTGGAACAGATTTTGCCGTCTATTTCTTCTGGCAGCACGGCAATTGTTGCGCCGTTCACTTCATACGATTCTAAAGGTGCGTCTGTTTTCTGACTCATATTATGGCCTCCATCCTTTTTCTGCAAAATTTATACTAATAATCTATCATCTGTTTTTATAAAACGACAGGTTTTTTTAACATTTAAGATAAAATCATCTTTTAATGATATTTAATGGTACTAAATGACTAGTAATAAACCGATTTTACTTTCATAAGACTTGCCGGTTTACGGCATTTTGCAGGATATGTCGATAGATTGCCAAGTATTAGTTGTCTAAAAATTATAAAAATTTATTGATTTTTTCGACCGTTATCCATATACTATAAAAAAGGCATTGGGGGGATTCTTTATGAAAGAGAAAAAATCGTACACTGAGCTCATGAAGTCCCGCAACACGCAAAAAACAAAAGAATTCGATGTCACAATGACGGATATTTACATTCAAATGGTGCTCGATGAATCCTTGTATAACCGTCGGCTTGCCATGCTGACGGACCAAATTAACAAAGCCTTGGACGAAAAAGATAAAGATGCGTTTCTTACGCTCTCTAAAGAATATGCAGCGCTCAAGCAGAGCGAATAAGCCAATCCTTCAAGGATTGGCTTTTTATTATCCGTTCACAATTGTTCCGCCATTGACGTGAATCGTCTGCCCTGTGACGTATGTGGAATCGTCGCTGGCAAGGTATAGATAGCTTGGCGCCACTTCGACCGGCTGTCCCGGGCGTTCCATCGGCACGTCTGAACCAAACACTTCCACGTCTTTTGCGGCAAAGCTGGCCGGGATAAGCGGTGTCCAAATGGGACCCGGTGCCACTGCATTGACCCGTATGCCCTGCTGAACAAGCGACTGGGAAAGGGACCTTGTAAACGTAACGATCGCGCCTTTTGTCGCTGAATAATCGATCAGCGTTTTATTGCCTTTATAGGCGGTAATTGAAGCGGTATTAATAATAGAGCTCCCTTTCTTTAAATGAGGCAGCACTGCCTTTGTTAAGTAAAACATGGAAAAAATGTTTGTTTGGAAGGTTCTGATCAGCTGGTGGCTGGTGATTTTTTCAATGCTGGGCTGGACATGCTGCTCAGCTGCATTGTTAACCAATATATCAATGGATGGAAACACTTGGCTTGCCTGCCCGACCACATCATTGCAAAACGCTTCATCCCCGACATCTCCTGCAATCAGCAGGCATTTTACCCCTTCCTTTTCTACATACTGCTTTGTTTCCTCGGCGTCCTGATGTTCATTCAAATACACAATGACCACATTAGCCCCTTCTTTTGCGAATAACACCGAGACAGCGCGTCCAATCCCGCTGTCTCCTCCAGTAATAATAGCGGTTTTGCCCTCTAATTTTTTCGCTTTCTTCGGCTTATCAAAAACCGGACGCGGGTCCATCAGATATTCAAAACCAGGCTGCTGGTTCTGGTGCTGAGGCGGTAATGTTTTCTTTTTTTGATTCGCCAATGAAATCACTCCTTTTCAACCTTATTATGTTATGAACAATGCCTGCTTCCTATGTATGAAAAGATAGAATATGGAAAAATTAAGAATAAATCTGATTGGAGGTATAACGGCTTGGCTAATCAACATTTTGCAAAGGAAGCACCTGAAACATACTGGAAAACATCAACTGACCTGCCTTCTTTTCCTGCGCTTCAAGAGGACACTGAATGTGACGTCACCATTATCGGAGGCGGGATTACGGGAATCACAACGGCATATGAACTTACGAAGAGAGGCTTCCGTGTCGTTTTGATTGAAGCAAATCAGGTTCTTAACGGAACCACTGCGCATACAACTGCTAAAGTTACCGCACAGCATGACATGATATACGACGAATTTATCCGCCATTTCGGATTAAACCATGCGAGGCTTTATTATGAAGCAAACCAAAACGCAATTGATTACATAAAAGGCATTGTGGATGAACATCAAATTGATTGTGAATGGATCGAGCAAGACGCATATCTTTATACGGCAAATGAAAACGCTGTTCAAAAAATCCGCACCGAGCATGAGGCATACACAAAGCTCGGAATTGAAAGAGACCTTATCAAGGATCTTCCAATTCCCTTAGGTTCTAAGCTGGCGCTTGTCATGAAGAATCAAGCTCAATTTCATCCGCTGCAATACTTAAAAGCGCTTCTGGAGCAAATTGTTCAAAAAGGCGGCCGAATTTATGAAGAGACCGTTGCGCTTGATATCAAAAAAGGCGAAAGGCCCGAAGTGGTAACAAAAAGCCGGCACGCCATTAAGAGCAGCTTTATCATATGCTGTTCCCACTTCCCTTTTTATGACGGAGGCGGATTATATGCTGCGAGAATGTACTCCGACAGATCTTATGTCCTTGCCATCAAGCCGAAGATCGAGTATCCCGAGGGCATGTATTTGAGTATCGATCAGCCGTCAGTGGCGCTCCGCTATACGGTTGTAAACGGTGAAAAGCTGATTCTCTTCAGCGGAGTAAGCCATAAAACAGGCCAGGGAAAAGCCATGTCTACACATTATGAAACACTGAGACAACTGGCCGAAAGCACAATCGGCATCGAAAGCATTCCATATTATTGGTCCACACAAGATCTAGTGACGATCGACAAAATCCCGTTTATCGGGCCGATGTCGGAAAATGAGGACAATATTCTAGTAGCGACCGGGTTCAAAAAATGGGGCATGACGTCCTCAGCAGTCGCAGCCACTCTATTGTCAGACCTTGTAGAGAAAAAAGACAATCCATACGAAAGCATTTTCACTCCGTCCCGTTTCCATCTGAATCCCGGGTTGCAGAAAGTGATTTCCTACAATGCCGATGTCGTCAAGCATTTGATTAAAGGAAAGCTTGAAAAGCCTGATGTCCAATTTGAAGACATTTCGCCAGGAGAAGGGAAAGCCGTCACCATAAACGGCAGGCGAGCGGGAGCATTTCGGGATGAGACAGGCTGCCTCCATCTCGTTGATACGACTTGTACCCATTTAGGCTGCGAGGTCGAGTGGAACGACAGTGAGCATACGTGGGATTGTCCGTGCCACGGGTCACGCTTTAAGCCATCTGGCGAAGTTGTAGAGGGTCCGGCCATTAAACCATTAAAACAAATAGATCTCGATTAAACCGTTCATTTTAATGAACGGTTTTTCAAATATTTTTCATCTGCAGCTTCATTCATGTTTCCCTTGGCCGATAAAAAAGAAAAAGGCTTAAAAAGCCAAAAAGTAAAAATTATATTTTTCCCAAGGGGGATCATTGTATTGTTATTTAAAAAAGACAGAAAACAAGAAACAGCTTACTTTTCAGATTCAAACGGACAGCAAAAAAACCGCATTCAGCTCACAAACAAACATGCAGATGTCAAAAAACAGCTCAAAATGGTCAGGTTGGGAGATGCTGAGCTTTACGTGTTAGAGCAGCTTCAGCCACTCATTCAAGAAAATATCGTAAATATCGTTGATGCGTTTTATAAAAACCTTGACCATGAAAGCTCATTGATGGATATCATTAATGATCACAGCTCAGTTGACCGCTTAAAACAAACGTTAAAACGGCATATTCAGGAAATGTTTGCAGGCGTTATCGATGATGAATTCATTGAAAAGCGTAACCGAATCGCCTCCATCCATTTAAGAATCGGCCTTTTGCCAAAATGGTATATGGGTGCGTTTCAAGAGCTTCTTTTGTCAATGATTGACATTTATGAAGCATCCATTACAAATCAGCAAGAACTGCTAAAAGCCATTAAAGCAACAACAAAAATCTTGAACTTAGAACAGCAGCTTGTCCTTGAAGCGTTTCAAAGCGAGTACAACCAAATCCGTGATGAACAAGAAGAAAAGAAAAACCTTCTTCATCAGAAAATTCAAGAAACCTCTGGATCGATTGCCAATCTGTTTTCAGAAACAAGCAGATCAGTTCAAGAGCTTGTGGACAAATCTGAAGGCATTTCTCAAGCATCCAAAGCCGGCACTGTAACATCCAGCACTGTTGAAGAAAAGTCGATCGGCGGAAAAAAAGAGCTAGAAGTCCAGCAAAAACAGATGAACAAAATTGACACAAGCCTTGTCCAAATCGAAAAAGAAATGGTCAAGCTGGATGAAATCGCGCAGCAAATTGAAAAAATCTTCGGCATCGTCACAGGCATAGCTGAACAAACAAACCTTCTCTCGCTCAATGCATCTATTGAATCCGCCCGCGCTGGAGAACACGGCAAAGGCTTTGCTGTCGTGGCAAATGAAGTGCGGAAGCTTTCTGAGGATACGAAAAAAACCGTCTCTACTGTTTCTGAGCTTGTGAACAATACGAATACACAAATCAACATTGTATCCAAGCATATCAAAGACGTGAATGAGCTAGTCAGCGAAAGTAAAGAAAAAATGACGCAAATTAACCGCTTATTCGATGAAATCGTCCACAGCATGAAAATCAGCAAAGAGCAATCAGGCAAAATCGACGTCGATCTGCAAGCCTTTCTTGGAGGGCTTCAGGAAGTCAGCCGCGCCGTTTCCCATGTGGCCGCTTCCGTTGATTCGCTTGTCATCCTGACAGAAGAATAACCATCAAAAACCGGTCTGCGATACGGCCGGTTTTTTTGCGTTCATTATGTAAACTTAAATTAAAAATCAGTTGACATAATAATTACCTGCATTTATTGTATAACCATATTTGATTACTGTTTGGAGGATTTCACATGCTGAAATTAATCGACATGATGCATATTGCGATTTTCACCGCGCTGATGGCAGTGCTCGGCTTTATGCCCCCTCTCTTCTTATCCTTTACACCTGTTCCGATTACATTGCAAACGCTTGGTGTCATGTTGGCAGGCAGCATCCTCAGGCCAAAGTCTGCTTTCTTAAGCCAGCTTGTCTTTTTGCTGCTCGTCGCCTTCGGAGCGCCGCTGCTGCCCGGCGGACGAGGCGGTTTTGGTGTGTTTTTCGGACCGAGCGCAGGCTTTTTGATTGCTTATCCCCTCGCTTCATGGCTGATCAGTTTAGCCGCTAACAGGCTGCGGAAGGTGACAGTATTGCGTCTCTTTTTCACTCATATCGTATTCGGCATCATCTTTATTTATCTGCTTGGTATACCGGTACAAGCTTTTATCATGCATATTGATTTGTCACAGGCCGCCTTCATGAGCCTTGCATATGTGCCTGGTGATTTGATAAAAGCGGCTGTATCTGCATTTCTGGCGATAAAAATCACTCAAGCCTTGTCTCTTTCTGATACGATGTTTACAAAAGGAGGATGACACTACATGACAATTACCCATACCTATTCATCTACTGCCGAAACATCGCCCGGCCGTGTAGCGATCCAGACTGAATCGGAGCAAATCACGTACCAGGATTGGGATCGGCTTGTCTCTCAAACCGCAAATTGGCTGCGGTCACAGCCGAGCATGCCGAATCGTGTGGCGATCCTGCTCCCAAATAGTCTGGCGTTTTTACAGCTGTTTGCCGGAGCCGCAGCGGCTGGATGCACAGCCATTCCCATCGACACACGCTGGAGCCCGGCTGAATGTAAGGAGCGGCTGTCCATAAGCAATGCGGATCTTGTGGTTACTTTAGCCTTTTTCAAAAACAAACTGACAGATAGCCAGACACCTGTTGTTTTGCTGGATAACTGTATGGCAGATATTTCTGAAGCAGCCGCTGATCCCTTGCCTACCATTGATCCGGAGCACCCTTTTTATATGGGATTTACGTCGGGCTCGACAGGAAAACCGAAGGCCTTTACGCGATCTCACCGCTCATGGATAGAGAGCTTTACCTGTACAGAAACAGATTTTTCAATTTCATCAAATGACACGGTATTGATTCCCGGGACGTTAATGTCCTCTCACTTCCTATATGGGGCTGTCAGCACCTTGTTTCTCGGAGGAACCGTTTGTTTACTGAAAAAGTTCTCCCCTGCTCAAACGAAGGAATGGCTGAGCCGTGAATCCATAAGTGTTCTCTATACTGTACCGACGATGACAGACGCCCTCACAAGGATTGAGGGTTTTCCCGACAGTCCCGTCAAAATCATTTCATCCGGCGCAGACTGGCCGGCAGAATCCAAGAAGAAGCTTGCCGCTGCATGGCCTCATCTCAAGCTGTACGATTTTTACGGCACATCAGAGCTTAGTTTTGTGACGTTTTCTTCACCGGAAGACAGCAAACGGAAGCCGCATTCAGCGGGCCGCCCTTTTCATAATGTCCGGATCGAAATCCTCAACGCTGGAGGAGAACGCTGCCAGCCAGGAGAAATCGGAAAAATATTTGTCAAAAGCCCGATGAGGTTTTCCGGCTATGTGAACGGCAGCACACCAGATGAATGGATGACAGTAGATGATATGGGCTACGTTGATGAAGAGGGCTTTCTATACATATCAGGAAGAGAAAACGGGATGATCGTGTACGGAGGATTAAATATTTTCCCAGAAGAAATTGAACGTGTGCTTCTCGCCTGCCCAGAGGTTGAAAGCGCGGCTGTCGTTGGCATTCCCGACGAGTATTGGGGAGAAATCGCTGTAGCTGTCATTCATGGAAATGCTAATGCCAGAACACTGAAAGCCTTGTGTAAACAGAAATTAGCCTCCTATAAAATTCCGAAAAAATGGGTGTTTGCAGACAGCTTGCCGGAAACGAGCAGCGGAAAAATTGCCCGTTCCAGAGTGAAAAAATGGCTGGAAAAGGGTGTACAGTATAAATGAATGCGGTTATTGTTGATGCAAAACGAACGATCTTTGGAAATCAAAACGGACTGCTGAAGCCCTTCCTGCCGGAGGATTTGGCGGCTCCCATCATCCGCTGTCTCAGCCGAAACCTAGAGGATCAAATTGACGAGGTCATTCTCGGAAACGCTACCGGCAGAGGCGGCAACCTCGCCAGACTGTCAGCCCTTCAAGCCGGACTGCCTTTATCGGTTCCCGGAATGACAATTGACAGACAGTGCGGCTCCGGCCTTGAAGCTGTGCGCTATGCCTGCAGCCTTATTCAAGCGGGAGCCGGCACGATGTATATCGCGGGCGGCTCAGAAAGCAGCAGCCAATCCCCTTTTTCAGAACGGGCCCGCTTTTCTCCAGATGCCATCGGCGATCCAGACATGGGCATTGCGGCAGAATATACGGCTGCACGCTATTCCATCAGCAGAAGCATGCAGGATGAGTACGCGCTTCTCAGCCATCAACGCAGCAGGAACGCGCATGATGAAGGATTTTACCGTGAAGAAATTGTTGCTCTTGGGGAATTGGAGATGGACGAAGCATTTTTGAAAACGCGGCCGATAGAAGCGATTATTCCCCGTGCAAAGCCGGTTTTCGACACCAGCTCCGGAACAGTCACAGCAGCCAACAGCAGCGGCATAGCAGACGGAGCAGCCGCTCTTTTGGTAATGGAAGAAGAAAAAGCGGCAGCCCTCGGACTTAAGCCTGTGCTTCGGTTTATCGGCAGCGCTGTCAGCGGCATTCACCCCAACTATCCGCCCGCGGCACCGGTTGATGCGATCCGTAACCTCTTACATACACACGATGTAACACCTGAGGATATCGGTTTATTTGAAATCAATGAAGCCTTTGCCGTCAAAATTTGTGTCTGCTCGCAAGAACTCGGCATTCCCTTTTCAAAAATCAATGTGCGCGGCGGCGCCTTAGCTCTTGGCCATCCGTACGGTGCATCAGGTGCAGCTCTGGTAACCAGATTGTTTTATGAAGCGAAAAGACGGACAGACTGTCAATATGTGGTTGCAGCCATCGGAAGCGGCGGCGGAATTGGACTTGCTTTATTATTTGAAGTTCTTGCATAGGCTTTTTCATAGGACACACGCTTTCGATTTAGTATAATAGCGATATGAATAAAGTCAGGAAGGGGATTTTATGACAGCCGTTTGTTTAGTAAGACATGGAGAAACCGATTGGAACCTGCAGCAAAAATGCCAAGGCAAAACCGATATCCCGCTAAACGCAACAGGTGAACGCCAAGCAAGAGAAACCGGAGAATATGTAAAGGGCTTTTCTTGGGATATTATTGTGACGAGCCCGCTGAAAAGAGCGAAAAGAACCGCGGAAATTATTAATGAATATCTGCATCTTCCGATAGTCGAGATGGATGATTTTAAGGAACGCGATTACGGCGACGCGGAGGGCATGCCGCTGGAGAAACGGACAAAGCGCTATCCAGATAACATCTATCCGAATATGGAAACCTTAGAAGAACTCACTGACAGGCTGATGGGCGGTTTGGCAAAAGTGAATCAGGCGTATCCAAACAAGAAGGTGCTGATCGTGGCGCACGGTGCGGCAATTCACGCCCTGCTGACAGAAATATCCGGCGGTGACCCGGAGCTTCAAAGCACCCGTCTCGTCAACGCCTGCCTCAGCAACATTGAATTTGCAGAAGAAAAATGGCGGATAAAAGACTATAATATCAACAGCCACTTATCCGGCTTTATCAAATAAGAAAAAGACAGGCGTTTGCCTGTCTTTTCTTTTATTTCTTAGCAGCCGGCATCTCTTTTTGAAGCTCGTCCAAAATGGCATTCGCCCCGTCTACACTGCGGCGCAGAGACCACACCGCACGATCCACGTGGTATACATGCCCGTTTTTCACTGCCTTCAGTTTTTTCCAAAGGACATTCTTTTCGATCGGGCGTTTACCGTCGGCGTCGAGGTCATCTGTTTTTCCTGTCATCAGGATGATCACATCCGGATCTGTTTTCAGCAGCTGCTCCAGTGTCATTTTCATATTCACAGAGTCGCCGCCATTGCTTGAATCGCTATTGCCTGACGTACTGATTGCATATCGGTAGCCGACCTGTGTTAAAAGTCTCGATGTAAAGAAGTTTTCATCCCTGGCCATAATGGTATCATTTGTATTTCCGATCAAAAGCACGGACTGGCTGTTCGCGCTGATTTTCTGCTTTGTCTCGCTAAGCTTTTCTTCATGCGCCGTCAGCTTTTTCTCCATTTCCTTCTCCTTGCCGACTGCTTTTGCAATCGTAAGCGAAGCGTCAATTGTATCCTGATAATCAGCATTTAAATTATTAAGTGCAATCGTCGGCGCTATTTTTTTCAGCTGATCGTACACCTTCTTATGCCGGGTCGTGTCAGCAATAATTAAATCGGGTTTTAATGAAGCGATTTTTTCCATGCTTGGCTGTGAGCGAGTGCCGACAGATGTGTAGCCGTCAATTTTCTTCAGCACATCCTTGTTGATCAGCTGCTTCGCTTTGTTGTCATCGGCAACCCCGACAGGCGTAATGCCGAGATCAAGCAGTGTATCAATAAAACCTAGCTCAAGAACAACAACCCGCTTCGGATGCTCAGGCACATTTGTCTTCCCTAAATCATGTGTTACCGCCACTTTATGTTCTTTACTGTTTTGATTGCCGCTTGAAGACGAGCAAGCAGCCGTTAAGACAGAAAGAAGTAAAACTGTAAGAATAATCAGTGTTTTTTTCATATGTTCCAGTCTCTCCTGTTGGTAGTTTCTATGGTTAAGATGTCCAAGAGTAGTATAACACGGAATGAGAATCATTATCACCAATTATTTTTAAAATGAGAAGAGAAAGTTCGGCTTACAGGAAAATCTTGTTTCACGACACAGCAGTTCAGCAGCTGATCATCCTGTCCACAAAAAAGCTTGCAGAGAAATAACATTCTCTGCAAGCTGATCCTGTTAAAGCTTCACAATCACTCTTCCTTGAATGCGATTTTGCAAAATATCTTTTAACGCTCCCGGCGTTTCTTTCAATGATACTTCCCTGTCCACGATGGTCAGCAGCTGATCAGGCTTGAGATCAGAAGACATGCGCTCCCAAACAGCGGCTCTGACGTCCATCGGACAGTATACTGAATCGATTCCGAGCAGGCTTACTCCGCGAAGAATAAAAGGATACACCGTTGCCGGAACTTCTCCTCCGCCGGTTAAGCCGCTCACTGCGACAGATCCGCCGTATTGAATTTTGCTTAAAAGCGAGGCAAGCTGTTTTCCGCCGACTGGATCAACCGCTCCCTGCCATTGCTGCTTGGACAGCGCCTTAAGCGTTCCGTCATAGACATCTTCCCTGCTGATTACTTCGCTTGCACCAAGCTGTTTCAAATAATCAGCCGCCTCCCGGTTTCCGGTACTTGCCACTACATCATAGCCCCGCTTGTTCAGCATCGATACCGCAATTCCGCCGACACCGCCAGTTGCTCCTGTGACTAGCACGCTGCCTTTTTCCGGAGACAGACCGTTCTGTTCAAGCCGATGCACTGATAACGCCGCAGTAAATCCCGCCGTTCCGTACACCATCGCTTCTTTTAACGAAAGATTCTGTGGCAAAGGCACCAGCCAGTCACCAGGCACCGAAACGTATTCACTTAATCCGCCATCACGGGAGACACCGAGCTCATAGCTTGTCGCGATCACCTCATCCCCCTCCGCAAAACGCGGATCATTGGAAGAGACGACCGTACCCGCAGCATCAATGCCTAAAATAAGCGGATACTCTCTGACGATATTGCCTCCTGCTTTTCCGGCCAGACCATCTTTGTAATTAATGCCGGAATAAGCAACTTTAATCAGGACACCATCCTTCGGCAAATCCTCTGTTGATATGGTTTTCACATGGACTGAAACATCATCGGCATTTTTTTCTGCCTGCAATGCTTGAAATAACGTTGACATTCGGCACACTCCTTTTCATTTATATCGTAACCGAAGAACGTTCAAAAAACCAAATCATCAAGCCGCCATTTTCACTTCGCCGGCACATTCAGACGATAATGGACAAATGCGGTATCCTCTTCATAGCCGTTTTGCTCATACAAGCTTCTTGCCTTCCGGTTGTGGTGCTCAGTCTGAAGTGTTAAACATTTTGCCCCGTTTTCCTCTGCATAATCCTTTGCGGCAGAAAGCAGCCGGCCGCCGGCTCCCTTTGTACGCGCATGAGGAACGACAAATAAGTCATTTAATATGTAGATCCTTTTCATTGACACAGAAGAAAACGTTGGATAGAGCTGGGTAAAGCCTATGAATTCTCCATTTTCTTCTGCTATCAAAATAACAGACTCGTGATTTTCCAAACGAGCTTTCAAAAAAGCCTCCGCCCCTTGCAAATCGGATGCCTGTCTATAAAATTCCCGATATTGGTTAAACAGCGGCGCGAGGGCTGCTGCATCTGATGTCTTTGCTTGGCGAATGTTCATCTCATTTCTTCCTCCCTCTCAATAATTTTTTATTCTATCCCTTTTCTGTAAAGTTTATTTTTCAGAATACTTTTATCATCATGCTTTGAAAAAATATCACGATAATATCCATTGTTCTCACGGAAGCATATGCAGGTCATTTGAACGAATTTTTTCGACAGGAATTTGCAGGGACTCAGGAGCATTTAACCTAAAAAAGCATGACATTTCAGCATAATGAACATTTACTCATGTCTATTTTCGTTCTTTTCTGTATGAAAATAGTTATTTCGAGTCTCTACGGAAATAGCGAGAGATGATATACCTAAATAGAGATAAAATCATCTCAAAAAAATGGGTCTACTAAAATATTATTCCATCTATTACAATAAATTCACAGAATAGTCTTTTAAGTAAGTCTACTCTGAATTTTTTAAAAGGAGAGGGTAAAGAGTGAGAAGCAAAAAATTGTGGATCAGCTTGTTGTTTGCGTTAACGTTAATCTTTACGATGGCGTTCAGCAACATGTCTGCGCAGGCTGCCGGAAAAAGCAGTACAGAAAAGAAATACATTGTCGGATTTAAGCAGACAATGAGTGCCATGAGTTCCGCCAAGAAAAAGGATGTTATTTCTGAAAAAGGCGGAAAGGTTCAAAAGCAATTTAAGTATGTTAACGCGGCCGCAGCAACATTGGATGAAAAAGCTGTAAAAGAATTGAAAAAAGATCCGAGCGTTGCATATGTGGAAGAAGATCATATTGCACATGAATATGCGCAATCTGTTCCTTATGGCATTTCTCAAATTAAAGCGCCGGCTCTTCACTCTCAAGGCTACACAGGCTCTAACGTAAAAGTAGCTGTTATTGACAGCGGAATTGACTCTTCTCATCCTGACTTAAACGTCAGAGGCGGAGCAAGCTTCGTACCTTCTGAAACAAACCCATACCAGGACGGCAGTTCTCACGGTACGCATGTAGCCGGTACGATTGCCGCTCTTAATAACTCAATCGGTGTTCTGGGCGTAGCGCCAAGCGCATCATTATATGCAGTAAAAGTGCTTGATTCAACAGGAAGCGGCCAATATAGCTGGATTATTAACGGCATTGAGTGGGCCATTTCCAACAATATGGATGTTATCAACATGAGCCTTGGCGGACCTACTGGTTCTACAGCGCTGAAAACAGTCGTTGACAAAGCCGTTTCCAGCGGTATCGTCGTTGCTGCCGCAGCCGGAAACGAAGGTTCATCCGGAAGCACAAGCACAGTCGGCTACCCTGCAAAATATCCTTCTACTATTGCAGTAGGTGCGGTAAACAGCAGCAACCAAAGAGCTTCATTCTCAAGCGCAGGTTCTGAGCTTGATGTGATGGCTCCTGGCGTATCCATCCAAAGCACACTTCCTGGAGGCACTTACGGTGCTTACAACGGCACGTCCATGGCGACTCCTCACGTTGCCGGAGCAGCAGCGCTAATTCTTTCTAAGCACCCGACTTGGACAAACGCGCAAGTCCGTGATCGTTTAGAAAGCACTGCAACATATCTTGGAAACTCTTTCTACTATGGAAAAGGGTTAATCAACGTACAAGCAGCTGCACAATAATAGTAAAAAGAAGCAGGTTCCTCCATACCTGCTTCTTTTTATTTGTCAGCATCCTGATGTTCCGGCGCATTCTCTTCTTTCTCCGCTTGTTGAATCCGTTCCATGATCGAAGGATGGCTGCCTCTGAAAATCTTCACAAGCACCGGAGGATCAACCTGGCTCAGCCCCGTCACGGCCAAATCCTGAAACGTTTTAACAGCGGCTTCTCTGTTCTCTGTCAACTCGATCCCATACTGGTCAGCCTTATTCTCCTGATAACGCGAGACAGCATTAGAAAAAGGCGTAACCGCAAAGCTCAAAACAGAAAACAAAAGCAATAACAGCGGAAGTGCCGCAAGATCATGCCGCCCTTCTAAATGAAACATGCTGCGGGTTAGGCGAACCGTCCGCTTGTAAAGCTTATCAATGACATAAAATCCGGCGAGCGACACGAGCAAATAGCCAGCCAGACCGATGTAAACGTGCTTCATGACATAATGGCCCATTTCGTGGCCCATAATAAACAGAATTTCTGAATCGTCAAGTTTGTTCAGCGTCGTATCCCACAATACAATCCGTTTATTGGCCCCAATTCCTGTAACATAGGCATTCAGCGCATTTGTTTTTTCTGACATGTTCACTTCATATACATGGTCAGCCGGAATATTGGCTTCATCTGCCAGCTCTAAAATTTTGCTTTCAAGCTCTTTGTTTTTCAGCGGATAAAAATCATTGTATAAAGGATCGATAATGACCGGCTGAATAAAAAACAGAAACAGCGAAAACGGCACTGTTAACAGCCAGGCGTATAACCACCATTTTTTTTCATGCCTTTTGATCAGCCAATAAAAAACGAGAACGCAAAGCGTAAAGATTGGAAAGCTGATCCAAAAGCTGATAACCTGATCCTTAGCCCAGCTGGCCGTTGTCTGTGTGGAAATGTTATAGTCAAGCGATACTTGATAGCCTATCCAATCTAAAGGCAGCGTCACCAATGTTGTAATCAGCGAAAGCACAAACACAAAACCAACGGTCTGCAAAAACCGAAAAGGCACGGCCGCTTCGATCCATTTCTTGATTTTCTTTGAAACACCGCTGACAAGCAGAACAAAAAACAGAAACCAATCAAGTGGTACCCCGATAAAAAATAAAAAATTCTTGACATTCGAATACTGCTCGGCCACTGCCAACTCAGACGGCTTCATGAAAGAAGCCGGATCAGCCTGCGTCCCTTTCACGGCTTCCGGTATTGCGGAATCACCCGACAGGAAAAAATACCAATAAAAAAACAGCCCGTACAGCACGTAAGCAAGTCCTGCTGCCGCAATCCACTTGCGCATAACGCCTCACTCCTCACATCAACCCGTTACTTCTATTGTAATCATAAATTCAAATTCTTAGAACCAAGCTGTGTTCCGCACTTTTCCACCCTTTTAAGCATGGAAAGCCCGATCGCTGGGAAAACTAACAATGTTTGGAGTGATGCAAATGAAAAAAATAGTGGCAGCCATCGTGGTAATCGGTCTTGTGTTTATCGCATTTTTTTATCTTTACAGCCGATCAGGCGATGTGTATCAATCGGTAGACGCGGATTTGATCACACTGTCTTCAAGCGGCCAGGAAGATATCGAGATTGAAAAAAGACAGCACGTCAAAGATATGCTGGATATTATGAATCAGGGAAAACAGGTGAAGACAGAAAAAACATCAGCCCCTGATTACGAAGGGACAATCAAGTTTCATAAAGACCGGTATGACTCATTCAGACTATGGATTGACGGCAGCCAGCAAGCCGTTTTTTTGAAGGATGGCACATACTACAAATTAAGCAAAAATGATACAAAGGCGCTGCTAAATATTATTAAAAAAGAAGCAAAGGATTGAAAATGAAAAAGCGAAGCTAACCGCTTCGCTTTTTCATTTTATTGGGGCAAAATATCTCTCAGTGCCCGTCTGAGCATTTTCCCCGTCGCATTTTTCGGAATATCGTCAAGAAACGTAATGGCGGCAGGCCGCTTGTATTTTGCCAGATGCTTTTCACAGTGCTGCATGATGTCCTCCTCTGTTACCCCAGAGCGTTTCGGCACCACATATCCCTTTACCGCTTCCCCGCTTTGGGGGTCCGGCACGCCGATGACAACCGCCTCCTTGACGTCCGGATGGCTGTACAGCACCTCTTCCACCTCCCGCGGATACACATTGTATCCTCCTACAATGATCATGTCTTTTTTCCGGTCAACAATGTAAAAATAGCCGTCCTCATCCCGTCTTGCCAAGTCCCCCGTATAAAGCCACCCGTCTTTTAATGCATGCTCTGTTTCCATCGGCATTTTATAATAGCCCTTCATCACATTGGGGCCTTTCACGATCAATTCGCCGACCTGGTGAGCGGGCAGCTCGCGTCCGAGCGGATCTACGACCTTGTTTTCGACATGTAAGATACTTGTCCCGATGGAGCCCGGCTTCCTGCCCCTGTCAAACGGGTTAAAGCACGTGACGGGTGATGCTTCCGAGAGCCCGTAGCCTTCCAAAATGGTAACGCCGAATTTTTCTTCAAACGCCGTCAGCAACGCGACTGGCATTGCCGCGCCTCCTGAAATGCACAGCCGGATGGAAGAAAAATCATCTTTCTTTCCGTTTTCATGCTGAAACAAGTAATTATACATCGTAGGTACACCGGCAAAAATGGTCGCCTGCTGCTGCTTAACAAGCTTAAAAACAGATGCCGGACTGAATTGAGGCTCAATCAAGACAGTTGCGCCGCTCATCAGCGGTGCATTCATGCAGACGGTTAAACAAAACACGTGAAACATGGGAAGAGCGCAGACTACATTGTCCTGCTCATCCATTCCCAAATAGCCTGCGACATCGTTGGCATTGCTGTACAAATTCTGATGAGTCAGCATCGCGCCTTTCGGTTTTCCAGTCGTTCCTGACGTATATAGAATAACCGCGGTATCATCAGGGACAAGTTCTTGGTTTTGTTTAGCGGCAGATGTCGGCCGCAATATTTTTGCAAACGTTGTCATTTTCATCCTGACCTCTGGGTCCGCAGCTTCCGGCTCGGCCTCCCCCGTCTGGCATAAAATGACGAGCTCAACCTTTGGCAGCGATTCATGCATGCTCTCATAAAGCGGCAAAAGCTGGCTAACGCCCACGATCGCCTTTACATCGCCATTTGTCAGCATATAACCAATTTCTGTCGGCGTGTACAACGGATTGATGGGAACAACCACGATCCCAGCTTTTAAAGCGCCAAAAAACGCGATGATAAAATCAGGCGAATTGCCAAGCAGCAAAGCTAGATGGTCCCCTTTCTCCATACCGGCTTCCTGAAGGCCGTCCGCAAATCGCTGAATATATTCATTCAGCTCTTGATACGTCATCATGTGATCTTTAAACCTGCATGCGATGCTGTCGGGCTTCTCAGATGCTGTTTCTTCCAATTTTGAAACAAGATTCATTCTCCCACCCCTTAAAGTGAATGAATAGTCATTCATTATTGAAGCCAAGCTTTCTCCTCCATTATAGAGAAACTGAAAAAAACACTCAAGAGCAAAAAGCCCTGAGTGTCAGTACTGTCATAGTTTCTTCAATGCTTCGGCAATCGGCGTATCTCCTTCTGTCAGATCAAAGGCCCGATTTTCCGTATTCTTCTCATCTAAAGAGGCAATGACCGTTTTTGCAACGTCATCACGGGAAATAAATCCCCGCTCCAGATCCTTCGCTGCTGAAACAGTTCCCGTTCCAGGCTCATTGCGAAGGCCTCCCGGACGGATAATCGTATAGGTTAAACCGCTCGCTTCCAGAATTTTATCAGCATAATGCTTGGCCACATAATAAGGCTTGAGTGCCTCATTCCAATTTTCACGGTTATGGGCTTGCAGGGCGCTGACCATAATAAACCGTTTGATTCCGGCAATGTCCGCAGCTTCAATGGCTTTTGCCGCTCCATCGAGATCCACCAGCAGTGTTTTATCATAGCCTGTGCTGCCGCCGGAACCGGCTGTGAAAATGATCGCGTCACAGCCTTTTGCCGCAGCGGCGATTTCTTCCGGGCTGCCCTCCAGATTCGCAAGCACAGCTTCTGCACCGGCAGCTTCAAGAGACGCTTTCTGTTCTTCTTTTCTGACCATCGCTCTGATGGAATGATCAGGATTACCTTGGAATAAAGAGACGAGTCTTTGCCCGATTTGTCCGTTCGCTCCGATTAAAAACACTTTCATGTGAATCCCTCCTGCCTCCATTATTTCAAAAACACAACCGCTCTTTCAAACGATGTGTTTTGCCTTAGTAAATCAGATCAAGGAAATCCTCTTTCGTAATGTTCCCAAAGTAATGCTTGAGATTCACACCTTCGAGCACATCAGAGATGACGCTGCGTTCGTATTGTTTTCCGACCAGCAGGTTTTCAATTTCAGATACATCACCGACACCGAAGAAATCTCCGAAGATTTTGCAGTCCTCGATTTTGCCTTTCTTGACCTCTAGGCGCAAATCGATCGATCCAACCGGATAACGTTTCGAATGATTAAGGTTAAATTTCGGCGAGCGGCCGTAGTTCCAATCCCAATTCTGATAGCGCTCTTTCGAAATTTGATGAATGGTCTCCCAATCTTTTTCCGTCAGCTTATACTCCGGCACGTTTCCAATGTCGTTTGTGTTAAAAATATGGCGAAGCAAATGGCTGCGGAATTCTTCGGTGGTCATTTTATCATCGAGAAACTCACTGATGTTTGCCACTCGGCTTCTGATCGATTTGATGCCTTTTGATTCAATTTTATCCTTTTTCACCTTTAATGCTGATACAACATGATCAATGGCTGAATCAAACATGAGGGTGCCGTGGCTGAAAATACGGCCTTTCGTTGCAAACTGAGCGTTTCCGGATATTTTCCGGCCATCCACTACAATGTCGTTCCGGCCGCTTAATTCGGCTTCAACCCCAAGCTGATGTAACGCCTGAATCACCGGCTCAGTGAATTTTTTAAAGTTATGAAAGCTGTCCCCGTCATCCTTGGTAATAAAGCTGAAGTTCAAGTTCCCCAGATCATGGTACACAGCGCCCCCGCCTGATAAACGGCGGACGACGATAATCCCGTTTTCCTCTACATATTTTGTATTGATTTCTTCTATTGTATTTTGGTTTTTCCCAATGATAATAGACGGTTGATTCACATAAAAGAGCAAATATTGCTGTTCAGGGTCTAAATGCTTTACACAGTACTCCTCGATAGCAAGATTGATCCGCGGATCATTGATATTTTGATTATCTATAAATAACATGGTGCTCCTCCTTTATCCTTCCCACACAAAACCTGATTTCGCAATATTCACTTCTCCGTTAAAAACGGTTTTCGCTTCTTTGCGAAGATTGTCATGCACGCCAAAATGCGGCAAATGTGTCAGCAGCAGTTCTCCCGCTCCCGCTTCTTTTGCAATGCGCCCCGCTTCCAGGCTGTTCATATGGCCTGCACTTGTTCCGTCTTGATCGGCATAAAAATTGCATTCCGAGATCAATAAATCAGCATCTTTCGAAAACGGTATAAATGAATCCTGATAGCTGGAATCAGCAGTATAAACGACAGTGTGGCTGCCGTCAGTAATCCGCATGGCATAGCACGTCACCGGGTGAATTGTTTTTAAAAAGGTAATCGTAAACGGACCTGCAGTCAGCGGCTGATCCGGCTGATAGGCGATCCCTTTTGTATGTGTTTTATATGTAAGCTTTTGAAACTGTTCTATATCAGCATCATGTCCGTAAATCGGAAGCGTATGCTCTCCTTTGCCGAGAAACGAACCGACTTGCTTGGCAAATTGCAGCGGCCCGATATCAGCGATATGGTCATGGTGATAATGAGACAGAACGACTGCATCCAGCTTTTCCGCCGGCACATATCCGAACAGCTTAGACAAAACGGCACTGCCGCAATCAACAAGCAGAGAGTAATCACCTGACTGAAACAAATAGCCTGACGTCGCTTCATTTGCGGCCGGAAAACCGCCATAGCATCCGATAACTGTAACTTTCATAATGTCCTCCTATCTTTTCAAAAAAATTGATCCTCCTTCAATATACCCATTTTTCTTGAAAAAAGCATGTTTTAAACATTGTATCAAAACAGTTATTGATTTTTACAATCTGTTATATTACAATGAAATCACTACAAAGGGGAAAGAGGGATTGGTTATGCTGGGGAAAATCACAGAATTTTTTAGAAACCTGCCTTCGAAAAAGTGTGCGGAATGCGGAAAAAAGATAGAAGAGCAGCATGAGTGCTATGGTAATATCTGCAATGACTGTATAAAAGTAAACGATTTGTAATGAGCGAAAATCCCGCGCCTTACGCGTGGGATTTTCTTATTTTTTCACATATCTCTTAATTTTGAAATAATAGTCAGGTTAGGTCAAAGCTCACCTGTTTTTAGATAATTCTGGTGATTATCATAATGTCATTGAATATTCTTTATTTTCGAAATATAATTTACTATAGACGAATTGATTTCTTATCTATTATAATTTGATCTAATAGTGAGATTAAATATATGTCTATTCATGATATATGTTGATACTTTGTTTTTTGGGAGGTAATCTATGAAAAGAATTAAGTTTGGATTAGCCACACAAATATTCGTTGGACTTATTCTAGGTGTCATTGTTGGCGTCATTTGGTATGGCAACCCAGCATTGCCTACTTACCTGCAGCCAATCGGGGATCTCTTTTTACGCTTAATCAAAATGATAGTGATTCCTATTGTTGTCTCCAGCTTAATCATCGGTGTAGCCGGTGCAGGAAATGGAAAGCAAGTCGGTAAATTAGGCTTCAGAACGATTCTGTACTTCGAGATCATCACGACTTTTGCCATTATTCTCGGACTAGCCCTTGCAAACATCTTCCATCCGGGTACAGGAGTTAATATACACGAAGCTCAAAAATCGGACATCAGTCAATATGTTGAAACTGAAAAAGAACAAAGTAATAAATCAGTGGCGGAAACGTTCCTCCATATTGTGCCGACAAACTTCTTCCAGTCATTGGTCGAAGGGGATCTTCTAGCCATCATCTGCTTTACAGTACTATTTGCATTGGGTATTTCCGCGATCGGTGAAAGAGGCAAGCCTGTATTAGCCTTTTTTGAAGGTGTATCCCATGCCATGTTCCACGTTGTAAACCTTGTGATGAAAGTGGCGCCATTCGGCGTTTTCGCTCTTATCGGAGTGACTGTGTCTAAATTCGGACTCGGTTCTCTTATCTCTCTCGGAAAGCTTGTCGGATTGGTTTATGTCGCGCTTGCTTTCTTCTTAATTGTTATTTTCGGGATTGTCGCAAAAATTGCCGGCATCAGCATCTTCAAGTTCCTTGCTTACATGAAGGACGAAATCTTACTGGCGTTCAGTACGTCCAGCTCTGAAACGGTTCTTCCGCGTATCATGGAAAAAATGGAGAAAATCGGATGTCCAAAAGGCATTGTTTCATTTGTCATTCCGATCGGTTACACGTTTAACTTAGACGGTTCCGTTCTCTATCAATCTATTGCCGCACTCTTTTTAGCACAGGTATATGGCATTGATTTGACGATTTGGCACCAAATTACGCTTGTGCTCGTCTTAATGGTGACATCCAAAGGGATGGCTGCCGTGCCTGGTACTTCTTTTGTTGTCTTGCTTGCAACGCTTGGCACCATCGGCGTTCCGGCTGAAGGACTTGCCTTTATTGCCGGCGTAGACCGCATCATGGATATGGCACGTACAGTTGTCAACCTGACTGGTAACGCGCTTGCTGCCGTTGTGATGTCTAAATGGGAAGGCATGTTTAATCCTGCGAAAGCAGAAACTGTTATGTCCCAATCGAAAACAGAACAAAACGCAACCATTTCTGGTTAATGAAAAGCCTGCGGGGTTCTTGCCCCGCAGGCTTTTTTAATCTTTAACAAGCACAAACAGTTCTGTAATCAAAACAGTATCCTCATTCAGCTCCAGTTCACCGCTTTTGATCAGTTCCGCCCATGCCATCCGATGATCCTCTTGAAACTCCTCAATTCGGTCTCCATTGCCCTCTCCTTTGACTAACCTCATATCAGGCGCACCAAAGGTGGTTTCAAAGACATCTGTCACTTTTATATTGCATCTTGGATTGTCATGTTTATCATAAACGGTAACAAGCTGACCCGCTGTTTGATAAACGTCCCTCAATTCATCTTTTGAATACAATGATTTCGGCGCGCACGTGGCGGTTTTTTCTCCGGCAAGGATCTGCTGAATCAGCTGTTCTCCCAACCCATCATCACCTTCCCAGCCGAATGTGCTTTTCAGCTTATAAATCTTCATTGGTCCTCCCCCTTATACCATTGGTGACTGTACATAGTAATACAGAAGCTTAGCGGTATGGCGAAGAGATGATTTATGGGTGCGTTCAAATGCATGGGAAGCGTCAATTCCCGGCCCTATGAGGCCATGCACAATATCATGCCCGGATTTGATCGCTGCTGACGCATCAGACCCGTAGTACGGATATATATCAAGCTTATAGTCAATATGATGCTTCTCGGCTAATTGAACTAAATGCTTTCTGAGCTGATAATGATACGGCCCGCTCGCATCCTTCACACAGATTGATACTGAATATTCATCTGTCGCCTGCCCGTCACCGATAGCGCCCATATCAACCGCCAAATATTCAACTGTTTCAGGAGGAATATTCGAATTCCCGCCGTAACCGATTTCTTCATTATTGGAAATAAGAAAATGGGTTGTATACGGCAGCTCAATGTCTTCTGTTTGAATTTCATGAATTAAGCGGAGCAATAAGGCGACGCTTGCTTTGTCATCCAAATGGCGCGATTTAATAAATCCGCTTGATGTGATCTCGACACGGGGATCAAACGACACAAAATCTCCGACGCCAATGCCAAGCTCCTCCGTATCTTTCCGGCAGTGAACAGGTTCATCTAGGCGGATCTCCATATTCTCTTGATTCCGCTCAGCCTTTCCCACGTCTTTGTATACGTGCACAGACGTTTGATGCATTAAGATTGTGCCTGTGTACGTTTTTCCTGAGGCGGTTTCAATTTGGCAATACTCCCCCTCAATCGAGTTGTAGCGGAACCCGCCGATTAAGTCGATTTTCAGCCGGCCGTCCGCTTTAATTTCCTTCACCATAGCGCCGAGGGTGTCAACGTGCGCTGTCAGCATGCGATGCCGGGATGTGTCGCGTCCTGGAAGCGTTGCAATTAAGCCGCCCTTGTGGTTCCGAACCGTTTCTACCTTCCATTCTTTTAAAAGGCTTTCAATATAATTGATCACCTCATATGTATTTCCTGTCGGGCTTGGGATCGATACAAGTTCTTTAATGAGCTCCATCGTTTTACGTACGGACGTCATAGGGCATTCCTCCTTTTATTTTCTACTTAAAATATACTCTTTTCCCGAGGGACCCGTCCAATCTTTTCCTATCAATCTCTCATATGCTGTAGAGAGCATGGGAAGAGGAGGGATTTCTATGTGCTGTCGTCATTCACATGAACAGAAATGTCGTTGTCACGATTGGTTCGATGATTTTTGGTTCTTTGACGAGTGGTTCGATAAAGATTTCCACGACCATTGCAAGAAAAAGAAAGAATGCCATGACCCTTGCGAGAAGAAGAAAAAGAAACACCATTGTTTCTCTTGTAAAAAACACAGACATTCTTGCTGTCATTGCTAAAGACTGAATCAGAAATATTCTGATGACCCATGCTTAATGAATATTTCCATTCACATTTTTCCAAGCGGGCATTGCTGCTGCTTGGACCTTTTATTGAAACACCCTTTTTGCTTTTACAATCCAATAAACTGATAAAGCCGCTATAAGAGCAACAATGATTTCAACAGCTGCAGCATGCTCTATGATTCCTCTTTGATATAAAACCGCCGGGACATTAAACAGTGCATGTAAAAGAATAGAATACAGCAAAAACAGCGGCCGGCGGTTTTTAACCGCGTACAAAACAAGCAGAGACAGACCAATCTGGACGGCAATGGCACTGATTCTTTCTATTCCGCCCAGCATCCATTCATACGAAGGAGTATGCAGCAGCTGCTCCTGTATCGGCAAAAGCGCCTGTTTGACGTCGCCATTGACCAAAAGCTGTTCAAACGTCCCGCTATTGATTGCAAATGCGTATACAATAAGTGAGATAGAGGACAAGCCTGTAATCAGGATGGCTTCAAGCCCGCCATGGCCTGCCCCGAAAGCCAGACCATCTGCCCAAGTATGATGGCGCTTCATAAAAAATCGCATCATCAAATACCTTCCGCACTCCTCAAAAATGCCGGCCATCAAGCAGCCGTAAATGCCATACCATAATGGATGCTGCATCGCTTCTTTCGTCATTTCATTCACTTGCAGTACATAAACATGAACGCCGCCTTCCAGCAGCTGAGCGAAGACAAAAAACGTGAGAGCGCCAATAAAAAACACTTTAAGCGAGGCACCATACTTTCGCTTAAACCATACAATCAGCCCGATTGGCAACAGAAACGCAATAGCCCCGGATAATGCCAAAAAGACTACTGCTTCTTGACTGACCATTTTTCAGCCTCCTTTTTCTTTTTCATAGATTCCTATCTACACTTCTCTTTTTTTGTAAAAAAACCTTCTTTTTAGTACCAGATACTAATATCTAGTGTTATAATCTGACCATAAGGAGTGATTCATATGTCAAAAGCAAAAATTACAGCTATCGGCACCTATGCGCCGAGCAGACGTTTAACCAATGCAGATTTAGAAAAGATCGTTGATACCTCTGATGAATGGATCGTTCAGCGCACAGGAATGAGAGAACGCCGGATTGCGGATGAACATCAATTTACCTCTGATTTATGCATAGAAGCGGTGAAGAATCTCAAGAGCCGTTATAAAGGAACGCTTGATGATGTCGATATGATCCTCGTTGCCACAACCACATCCGATTACGCCTTTCCGAGTACGGCATGCCGCGTACAGGAATATTTCGGCTGGGAAAGCACCGGCGCGCTGGATATTAATGCGACATGCGCCGGGCTGACTTACGGCCTCCATTTGGCAAATGGATTGATCACATCTGGCCTTCATCAAAAAATTCTCGTCATCGCCGGAGAGACGTTATCAAAGGTAACGGATTATACCGATCGAACGACATGCGTTCTGTTCGGCGATGCCGCGGGTGCGCTGTTAGTGGAACGAGATGAAGAGACGCCGGGATTTCTTGCGTCTGTACAAGGAACAAGCGGGAACAGCGGCGATATTTTGTATCGTGCCGGACTGCGAAATGAAATAAACGGTGTGCAGCTTGTCGGTTCTGGAAAAATGGTGCAAAACGGACGCGAGGTATATAAATGGGCCGCAAGAACCGTCCCTGGCGAATTTGAACGGCTTTTACATAAAGCAGGACTCAGCTCTGATGATCTCGATTGGTTTGTTCCTCACAGCGCCAACTTGCGCATGATCGAGTCAATTTGTGAAAAAACACCGTTCCCGATTGAAAAAACGCTCACTAGTGTTGAGCACTACGGAAACACGTCTTCGGTTTCAATTGTTTTGGCGCTCGATCTCGCAGTGAAAGCCGGGAAGCTGAAAAAAGATCAAATTGTTTTGCTTTTCGGGTTTGGCGGCGGATTAACCTATACAGGATTGCTTATTAAATGGGGAATGTAACAAAAAAAGAACTTGTTTCCAAGGAAACAAGTTCTTTTTCTTTATGAAGCCGGCTGTTCTTCTGATGATTCTTCCTTCCGGCTTAACATTGTAAAGTAAGTAATGCTTAGTGCAATCATGACGAGGGCGATGCCGATTAAGACACCGGCCATCTGCCACATGTAGCCAAAGTCACCGTTTGAAATGACCGCTCTGAATCCGTTAATGCTGTAGGTCATCGGCAACGCGCCATGGATGACCTGATAGAAATTCGGGAGCAATTCAAGCGGGAAGGTTCCTCCGCTCGCTCCCAGCTGCAGCACTAAAATAATGACTGCGATAAAACGTCCAGGGTTGCCCATCGTGGTAGCCAAAAATTGAATCATCGCCAGGAAAGCGAGACTCGTAATGATCGTAAACACGTAAAATCTCCACGTGCTCTCTACCTCGAGACCAATTCCCAATAGAAGAACCGTCGCCACAATCAATGATTGAATGATTCCTACAAGCATCATGACATTGAATTTGCTGAAGAACCACTCAAAACCGTTTCTCGGACGTCCTGACGCTTCCTTCAGCGGGAAGACAACCGTCAGCATGATGCCGCCGACATACAAGCCCATTGACAGGATATAAGGTGTCAGCCCTGTTCCATAGTTAGGAACGGAATGAATGGCATCATCTTTGGTTTTAACCGGATCCGCAAACATGCCATATGTTTGATCATCAGCATCGATATCTCCTGTTTGGTCAGCCGCATCCTTCAGCTTACTAGACAGCTCTCCTGTGCCGTCCAATAGCTTGCCTAAACCTATATCAAGTGATGCAGATCCGTCTGCAAGTTTTGATGATCCGCTTTGGACCTGTTTAGACCCGTCTAACAGCTTAAACAATCCGCCGGATACTTGGCTGCTTCCTGTCACCAATTGCTCTGAGCCCGCTTTTGCTTTTGCGAACTGCTTATTATATTCACCGATGCCGGCTGTCAGTTTAGTTTGGCCATCTGTCAGCTTCTGTGAACCATTGTATATCTTATCAGCTCCCTCAGTTAATCTGTCAATTGCATCTTGGATTGTTTTTGCGCCGTTATAAAGCTTAGATGTAGCTTCCGGCATGGCTTTCACCTGCGCCACCTGCGCTTTCACGTCTTCAAGAGAGCTTTTTATCGTTGCGATGTCAGGCAGCTGATCAGCTGAAGGAAGCCCACTTAAAATTTCATCAAAATCAGGCGCATCAACTTTCGGCAGCTGCTTTTCAACAGAGCTGATCAACTGGCTTTTTTGCTCCGCTGTTAAGAAATCACTCGAATTGATGAGATTTTTGAATGCCTGATCACGGTTTTTTAAGCTGTTTTCAAAGTCAGACAGCTGTTTTTTAAATTCCTTCATCGCAGTTTCTGATTTTTCCAGATTGTTTACAGCAGTTTCAAGCTTCGTTAAATCGAGCGCATTAATGAGCTTTTCCGCTTTTGCTGCTTTCTCAGAACCTTCTTGGGCTTTACTGTTGAGCTGATCCAGCCCGTCAGTAAGATTAGGCGCACCCTTCTGCACATTTTGAAGTCCAGCAAGAAGTTCATTCATCTTGCTTGTCAGTTCGCCTGATCCTGCTGCAAGCTGACTAGATTTATCATAAATCTGGTTGCTACTGTCCTGGAATTTACCGAGCGAGCTATCAAGTGATTGGATGCCGCTCGTCACCTGAGCCGCTCCATCTGCAAGCTGCGCTGTTTTGTCACTGATGGTAGCGGTGCTTTCCTTCAGCTTCGCCAGATTTTCTTTCAGCTGTGCGCTTCCGTTTTTCGCATCCTTTGTGCCGTCATCAATTTTTTTCGCGCCGCTGCTCGCGTCGCTCAAACCTTTTGCGATATCTTTAAAGTTATCAAAAATAACTTTCGTATATTGCTCGGTCACTTCTTTTGAAACAGAGGCTTTCAGTTTATCAATCGCTTTTTCGCCGATCGTTGCCCCTACATAGTTAGAACCTGCATTTGTGTGGTATTTCAGATCCAATTTTTTCGGATTTTTGTCTAATACAGTGCTGGCATTCTTAGAAAAATCCTCAGGAATCTCGACAACTAAATAATATTTTTGATTCAATAAGTCCTTTAACGATTGGTCGAGATCATTGGAAAAATGCCAATCAAAGTTGTTATTATCCTTTAATTCTTTGACCAGATCATCACCAATTTGAAGTTTTTCTCCTTCATACGTTGCTCCCTTGTCTTGGTTGACGACAACGACAGGCAGCTGGTCAACTGTGCCGTACGGGTCCCAATAAGCCTTTAAGAATACGCCGCTGTAAATAAGCGGGACAAACAAAATGGCGATGATGGGAATCAATAATTTTTTACTTGTTACGATGTCTTTCCACTGACTTCGTATTGTGTTCATCCTGATGCCTCCATTCTAAAACTGACTCATCATGAAAAATGGTCATTTTCTTGCAAAGAGAAAGGATTATCTAGTTCGCTGACAATCCTTTGACAACATACAATTCAAGCAGTCCCGCAATTGTCTCTTTATCAAGCGGGGGGTGTTGTTTTTCCCAGTCAAAAATGAGCGCGATATAAAGCTTCAGCATCACAAAGGCTGTCAGTTCAGGGTCGCACGGCTTGATTGCGCCGCTTTTGATCCCGTCTTCAATCTTGCTTTTGATATAAGACAGTATGGCTCGCTCCATTTTCTGGATCACTTCCTGAACAGCCATTGTACCAATCTCGGCATTCTCTTGGAAAATTTTAATCGTCAGCTGATGTGTTTTCCTGAACTCCAGAATGGCAAACAGCGCTCTGTGCACATTTTCATGGAACGGAAGGTTCGGCTCCATCGCTTCATCCGCTTTTTGTTTCATTTCCTTTAATAAAGTAGTGAAAATCTCGTCAAACAGCTCTTCTTTGTTTTTGAAAAAAGTATAAATGGTTCCCTTCCCCACGTTCGCAAGTTTTGCGACAAGATCCATTGTCGTCGCTTTATACCCGAACTGCGTGAAAGACTTTGTAGCCGCCTCCAAAATGAGCTTTTTTCGATCTATTGACATTGTATTCACCTCGAAACTGACCGTTTGAACATTTTAGTCATTAAGTACATATGCAAATGTATCATAACCTGCCGTTCAATTCAATCATTTTTTTACACAATATTGCCATTGCACATCAAAAAAACCTCCGCGATAAAGCGGAGGTTTTAGCTGAATAAATAGGTAAGCGCGTCAGACACGGCAGCTTTTCCTTGATCAATGCAGTCGGGAATGCCGACACCTTCAAAAGAAGCGCCTGTCATATAAACACCCGGATACGCAGATGCAAGTGCTTCACGCAGCTCCTTGATACGCTGCTTATGGCCGACATGGTACTGCGGCATGCTTTCATGCCATCGGGTGACACATGTCATTTCCGGCTCGCCGTTTATGTTCATGACTTTCTTTAAGTCTTCTAACACAATGTTGATAATGTCATTATCTGATAGATCGACAATGGATTCGTCTCCGGCTTTTCCGACATATGCCCGAAGCAGCGTTTTGCCTTCCGGCGCTGCGTGCGGCCATTTTTTATTCGTCCACGTACAGGCTGTGATCGCAAAGTCACTGTTTCTTGAAATGACAAAACCCGTGCCCTCATGCTCCATTTGGACGGAGCCTTCAGGGAAACCTAAAGCGACGTTTGCCACGGATGTGGAGTGCATATTTTTCAAATGAGAAATGGCAGGAAGCTCAGAAAGCATTCCCGCAGCCGCTTTATGCGGAGCAGTCACAATTACTGAATCAGCATCAAGTGTGACGCCGTTATCCAGTTCGAGCGAATAGCCAGAGCCGCTATGGCTGAGTTTGGTCACTTTTGTGCCTTTATACACCTTCGTCAGCTTTAACTGCTTTTCGATCTCTTCTACAAGGGTTTGCAAACCGGTTGACAGAGTCTGGAACTGCCCTTGCTTCTTTGCCGTCAGCTGCTGGCCTGAGCCTTGAGGCCTTGTTTTTTTCATGCCGAGAATCAGGCTTCTATGCTTTTGTTCCGTCTGGTAAAATTGCGGGAATGTCGACATCAGGCTGAGCTTGTCAATGTCGCCTGCATAGATCCCTGATAGAAGCGGCTCGATTAAGTTCTCGACCACTTCATCTCCGACACGTCTGCGGAAGAATTCTCCCAATGACTGATCATCCTTTGTTTTGCTTGCAGGCAGGATGAAATCCATAGCAGCTCTCGCCTTCCCAGACAAAGAAAACAGACCCGTAGAAACAAACGGCGCAATTTTTGTCGGTATCCCCATTACAGCGCCCTTCGGCATTGGATGCAGGGTGCGGTTTACAAGCACATAGGATTGTCCGGTCGCATTGTTGACAAGCAAATGCTCAAGACCTAAGTCTTTAACAAGCTGCGGGGCGCTTTTCTTTCGTTCCAGAAATGAGTCTGGCCCTCTTTCGATGATATAGCCGTCTTTCTTGACAGTCTGGATTTTCCCGCCGACTCTCGGACTTGCCTCAACAAGTGTCAGCTCAAGCGGCAGATTCTTTTCTTTGATTTCTTTTTCCATATAGAAGGCGGCGGCTAAACCGGTAATGCCGCCGCCGATGATGACTACATGTTTTTTGCCGTCACTCATGTTCATCGCCTTCTTTAACGTCCTAATTTTTTTAATACGACTGTTGCCAAAGCATCAATAAATTCAGGCTTGGCATTTGGCATTTCCGGCCGGTAATAGCTTGCGCCGATATCGTCAGTAACCACTTTGCATTCATAATCATTATCATAAAGCACTTCTAAGTGATCCGCGACAAATCCAACAGGAACATATACAAATGCTTGATAGCCTTTTTGTTCGAATAAATCACGTGTTAAATCCTGAACATCGGGTCCGAGCCAAGGATCAGGCGTGTTCCCTTCACTTTGCCAGCCGACAGCATATTCGGAAACGCCTGCGCCTTCAGCAATCAATTTCGCCGATTCATGCAGCTGGTCCGGGTACGGGTCTCCAAATTCTTTGATTTTTTCCGGCAGGCTGTGTGCGGATACGATGAGCATTGCGTTTTCTCTTTCATCCTCAGGCATTGACGCATATGTTTCCTTTACTCGGTCAACCCAATATTTCACGAACTTCGGTTCATCGTACCAGCTTTCAACTGACGTAATCGTTAAGCCGCCGAGTTTTTCAGCCTCTTCTTTGGCACGTTTGTTGTAGGACTGAACGCTGAACGTGGAGAAATGCGGCGCCAGCACGATGCTGACTGCTTCTGTAATGCCATCCTTATGCATCTCTGCTACGGCGTCTTCAATAAACGGCTCGATATGCTTCAGTCCGATATACGCTTTAAACGTAATCTCATCCTGAATTTCATTCAAGTGCTGTTCCAGATTATGCGCCTGCTCTTCTGTGATTTTGGCAAGCGGTGAAATGCCGCCAATCGCTTCGTATCTGTCTTTCAAATCTTGAAGCATTTCAGGCTCAGGCTTTCTGCCTCTTCTGATATGTGTATAATAACGTTCAATATCTTCTTCCTTATAAGGCGTGCCGTACGCCATCACGAGAAGCCCCATTTTCTTTCTACTCACTGTTTACACCCTCTTTAATGATCTGATACAAACATTTTGACAGGATATCATTAAGATACCAAAAGATATGCTTAGGAATATTGACCCATTTTTTTGTTTTGTGAATATTCATGGACAAATGCTGTCAGTTTTTTCAAAACCTCGGGACTGACATCAGGAAATACCCCATGGCCAAGATTGAAAATGAAGCCGTCTGATTTCATACCTTGATTAAGTATTTCCTTCGTTTTCTGCTCAATGACTTCCCATGGCGCAAGCAAAATGGACGGGTCCAGGTTGCCCTGCACTGTTTTAGTAATTCCTTTTGATCTGGCTTCATCAATGCCGAGTCTCCAGTCAAGCCCGACAACATCGAGAGGAAGGTCATGCCAATCACCTGCAAGATGGCTTGCGCCAACGCCAAACATGATCAGCGGCACATTCTCCTTTGCGAGCTCTGAAAAAATCCGGTTCATTACGGGTTTGATGTATGTTCTGTAATCTGCCTGATTCAATGCGCCGACCCACGAATCAAAGATTTGAATCGCTTTTGCGCCTGCCTTAATCTGCGCTTTCACGTACACGATGATCATGTCGGCAAGCTTGGACATCAGCAGATTCCATGCATCTGGCATGCTGTACATGAAGGCTTTTGTTTTATTGTAGTTTTTCGACGGGCCGCCTTCGATCATATAGCTTGCAAGCGTAAAAGGCGCACCTGAGAAACCGATGAGCGGGACGTTCAGCTGCTCATTGACAAGCAGTTTAATTGTCTCAAGCACGTACGGCACGTCCTGTTCCGGATCAATTTGGCCGAGTTTTTCAATGTCCGCCAGAGACCGGATTGGCTGATCAATCACAGGACCGATCCCGTTTTTGATTTCAACATCCACACCGATTGACGGCAGCGGCGTCATGATATCTTTATAAAGGATTGCAGCATCGACTCCGTATTGCTCAACCGGCAGTCTTGTGACATACGCACAAAGTTCGGGCTGATGTGTGATCTCAAACAATCCGTACTTTTCCTTCAGCTTGCGGTATTCCGGCTGTGAGCGCCCTGCTTGCCTCATATACCACACAGGCGTGTGATCCGCTTTTTCTCCCCGCGCAGCTTTTAAAAACGTCTCGTTAAACGTTTCTCGTTTACTCATCTGATTTCCACCTTTCATACGGCAACCATACGTTCGTATTTCTTGACTTATTACACTATACCTTGTTTTAGGCAAATGGTATAGAAATGTAGCTCAAAGTTCAAAAAATCGCCGAATTCCATTAAGAGGAAAACAATTTTGGCTGAACGTAATCGGTTCCTTCCCCTTCTCTTTTTGTCTGTGTATTATAAGGCACAATTTTATAAGACGCGCCCGAAAATAAGTTGGCATAAGGAATTTCATAGCTTCCCTTCCCTTCAACCGAATCAAGAAGCGTCTCCTCGCCGTCCTTGTTTACATAAATTCTGTATACGGCCCGATCATCCTCTTGAGCGTCCCACTTTAATTCAATAGTAAAGAGCCCCGCTGCTTTAAATGTGTAATCGGCTGTGAGTGTTTTGACCGGCTTCAACTCAATCGGGCTTTCCAGGTCTTTAATGTTTTTAGGCTTTGTGAACACATGACCGGTTTCTCCTGCCTGTGTCAAAATATCCTTAAACAGCCGCGTCGGGTATGAGCTCCCGGCTTTCAAATAATGGTTTTGATCCGTTTTGTCATAACCCATCCAGACTGCCCCGGTTATTTTCGGCGTATAGCCTGCAAACCAAGCGTCCTTTGTCGCGCCGGAGACGCCTGTATAAGATGTAGAACCTGTTTTTCCCGCCAGGTCGCCGTGATAGGTGCCGGACGTGGCCGTTCCCTTTTTGACTACCTGCTGCAGCATTCTCGTCATATTCCAAGACGTCTGCTTGCTGAAAACCCGCTTTCCTTCTTCTTTATGATCGGCTATTGTTTCTCCGTCTTCATCTATTATGCTCGAGATAAAGAAGGGTTCAGTATACGTTCCATTCGCGGCAAATGTATGAAACGCGCCGGCAAGCTGGAGCGGCGAAACGCCTTTTTCCAAGCCGCCTAGAGCAAGAGCAAGGCCTTCATCAGGGATATCAATGCCGTTTGCTTTCAAATAAGATTTTCCTGTTTCAACGCCGATCTCATTCAGCGTCCAGACAGCCGGCGCGTTTTTGCTGTACGTAATGGCGTCAGACATAGTGACTTCGCCCTCATACCTGCTGTCGTAGTTTTTCGGCGTATAATCTCCGTAGGACTGCAACTCATCCTTCAATAGAGAATATGGCTTAAATTTCTTTTCCTGCATCGCCGGTCCGTATACGGCAAGCGGCTTAAATGTGGAACCCGGCTGGCGGACAGCTGTGACACGGTTATATCCTTTGGATGTGTAATCCCTTCCGCCGATGGCCGCTTCTACACCGCCTGTCTTGTTATTAATAAAGACCGCGCTTCCCTCGGCATTCTGATCTGTTCCGGGATAATAGCTACCCTCTTTCATCACCTGGTAAGCCGTTTTCTGCAGCTTCGAATCGAGCGGCACCATGATCGTGTATCCTCCTTGAAGAAGCTGCTCTCCGGAAATGGAATACTTGTCCTCCGCCTCTTTGATCACAAGGTCAATGTAGCTGTCAAACCAAGGTGTTTCCGACTGTTTCTTCACATGCAGTCCAAGCGTTCGGCCTTGCGCGGTGACAGCCTCTTTCGCACTGATATAGCCTTGGTCATTCATCATACCTAGAATTGTATCACGCCGCTCCTTATTTTTATCAGGGTGCAAAATCGGAGAGTACGTAGAAGGCGCCTTCGGAATAGCGGCCAAAACAGCGCCTTCAGATACAGTCAAATCTTTTACTTCTTTATTAAAATAATAGTGGGACGCCGCTTGTATGCCGTAAACCCCGTGTCCGAAGTAAAGCTGGTTTAAATACATTTCAAGCAGCTTGTCCTTGCTGTAATCCCGTTCAAGATTAATCGCAATGATCACTTCTTTTGTTTTTCTTAGAAATGTTTTGTCATGTGTCAGAAAAATATTTTTGGCAAGCTGCTGGGTGATCGTGCTTCCGCCTTCCACCTTTCCGCCTGCTAATATATCGCGATACACTGCCCTTCCGACGGATTTTGCATCAATGCCGTGATGCTCATAGAACCTTTTATCCTCAACAGCGATAAACGCTTCTCTGACCTGCTTTGGAATCTCATTGATCGAGACCGGCTCGCGATTTTCTGTATACAGGCTTGCAACCTCATCTCCGTTTTGATCAACAATTTTTGAAGAAGCATGAAGAATAAGCTTTTTTTCATCTATGACATAATGGCCGAGAAAAATAATTGAAATATATCCTATTAAAGCGAGAAAAGCAGTTAACACTAAAATAATGATAGGTATAAAAAGTTTCTTTTTCTTTATCTTAAACATGAACTCACCTCGCCTTTCTAAAGGTAGTATGGGAAAAATTGTTTGGAATTATGTTCGAAGCACTCGCCAATAGAAACTTATACCATTGTTTTGATATACTAGCAAGCAGGAGGTGGCTGATATGAAGGTTTATATTACATATGGGACAGCCGATTTTTTAAAAACGATCGTACAGAAGCATCCCTCAGAAAATATCCTTTTGATGCAGGGGCAGGAAAACGCCATTTTAATTCATGAAACAAACGGAGATACCGTTTTCCAGGCACCACACGCTTATGAAGTCATTGACCAAGTCGGAGAGATCAAACATCCCGGTTTTGCAGTATTGAACAATATTGCCGTTACTCAGGAAGGGCGTCCGCTGTTTGAAAACAGATTTAAAAACAGAGCGGGAAAAGTCGAAAACGAGCCTGGCTTTGAAGCAATTCGAGTGCTCCGTCCGCTTGACAGTGACACCTATGTCATTCTGACCTTGTGGGAAACGGAAAGCGCCTTTCAAGACTGGCAGCAGTCCGGTTCTTACAAAGAAGCCCACAAAAAACGCGATACATCTGCCGGAATTGACACAACGTCGATCTTCTCCCGGCCTTCCTATGTCACCACATATTTCGCTGTCGAATAGCTGCCGGCATGTCCGGCAGCTTATTTTATTGGGAGGAAAGCAAAATGAAGCATACTTGCCCAGTCTGCGGGTTTAAGGGATTGGCTGAACCGCCATATGATCATGAAGGCAATCATTCTCATGAAATCTGCCCGTGCTGCGGTTTTCAGTTCGGATTTGATGATTACGAGATGCAGCACGAGGATGATTCATATTTAGAGCCATCGGAAAGCATCATCGCCTATAGAAAAAACTGGCTTGCTGAAGGGTGCGTCATTATTTCTCCTGAATGCTTCCCAAAACATCTGCAAAAAGCGAATAGAGTATTAAGGCATCATCTGATTGAGCAGCTGAAACAGATCAATGTTCATCTTCCATCATAACCCTCCCCTCTGTCCCGGCACCTTCCGCCCGCCTATGAATAATCTGTAAGCGGAAGGAGTGATCGATGATGGAAGTCGGGATTTTGTCTGTCCATGTTCTGTATGTGTTTTTTATCGGTGCAATTATCCTATTTATGCTGCTGAGAAAAGACACGACATTTATTTCTCTATTCGGCATTTTTATCATATCGCTATGGGCCAGCCATTCACTTTCAGCTTCTGTCAGCAGTTTATTCCACAGCTTTATCTATGCGGCCGGCGAACTGCTGCCCACGATTTTCATCATTTGCTTTATCGTTTCAATGAGTGATTTGTTAACAAAAACAGGGATAAATGAAGCGATGATTTCTCCCTTTGCAAGCCTTGTGAGAGGGCCTGTGACTGCCTATTGGCTGATTGGGGGCCTGATGTTCGCCATTTCTCTCTTCTTCTGGCCTTCTCCGGGTGTCGCTTTAATCGGCGCCGTCCTGCTCCCCGCAGCCGCACGTGCCGGTTTGACGCCTCTTGCCGCGGCCATGGCCATGAACTTATTCGGACACGGTTTTGCCCTCTCAGGAGACTTTGTCATTCAGGCGGCGCCAAAGCTGACTGCAGATGCAGCAGGCATTCCAGTCGGTGATGTCGTCTCGGCCAGCATTCCGCTTGTGCTGATTATGGGTGTGACAACAACAACAGCTGCCTTTATCATGATTCAGCGCGAACGCAAAAAACAGGAGCATCCCGCTTCTTTTTCCCCCGTTCTTTCCGGCGAACAAGACAACTCGCTGTACTTGCCAAAACGCCTGCGGTCCATACTGGCTTTTTTGATTCCGCTTGCCTTTCTTGCAGATATCGCCTGCATGCTCTTGTTTAACCTACAAGGAAATGATGCCACCGCGTTAATTGGCGGGTCTGCAATTTGTATCCTCTTTACCGTTCATTTTTTCGTGTATAAGCATAAAGGGCTTGAAAAAATCACCGGCTATTTTATTGACGGATTTAAGTTCGGTTTTAAGGTTTTCGGCCCCGTCATCCCGATTGCCGCTTTCTTTTATCTTGGCGACTCAGGCTATGAGAGCATACTGGGCACTTCACTCCCTAAAGGTTCCCACGGCATTGTCAACGATCTTGGCATTGCTTTATCCCATATGATGCCTATGTCAAAGGAGCTTGCCGCCGCTGCATTAACTGCCGCTGGAGCCATAACAGGCCTTGACGGCTCAGGATTTTCTGGCATTTCTCTCGCCGGCTCCATCGCAAAGCTCTTTTCGTCCGCTCTCCATGCCGATCCCGCCGTTCTGACCGCGCTCGGACAAATCTCTGCCATCTGGGTGGGCGGAGGAACACTGGTCCCATGGGCGTTGATTCCCGCGGCGGCCATTTGCAAAGTTGATCCTTTTGAGCTTGCCAGAAAAAACTTCATTCCCGTCGCGATTGGCCTTTTGGTGACAACCCTCGCAGCTGTGATGATGCTTTAAAACAGCATGAGTTGAAATATTCAGACTTTTTCTATACAATCATGGAAAACATAGAAAAGGGGGAAGCGGCTTTGTCCATATCCACACTGCAGAAAGAGATAAACAAACAGCTCGACAGCTGTTTTGAAGAAATGGTTGAGATCAGGCGCCATTTTCATATGTATCCTGAGCTTTCATTTCAAGAAGAAAAAACCGCCGCATTTATTGCTTCCTATTATGAATCGTTAGGAGTCCCAATCCGCACAAACGTTGGCGGCAGAGGGGTTTTAGCATATATAGAAGGAAGCGAACCCGGCCCTACAGTCGCTTTGAGGGCCGACTTTGACGCTCTCCCCATTCAAGATGAAAAAGATGTCCCTTACGCCTCCAAAGTGCCTGGTGTCATGCATGCATGCGGCCACGACGGCCACACCGCAGCTCTTCTCGCAGTGGCCAAGGTCCTTCACCAAAACAGACATGAACTGAAGGGAACATTTGTGATGATCCACCAGCATGCAGAAGAATATTATCCGGGAGGCGCAAAGCCAATGATCGATGACGGCTGTCTAGAAAACACGGATGTGATATTCGGCACTCATCTTTGGGCAACTGAGCCGCTCGGAACTATTCTCTGCCGCCCCGGCGCCGTAATGGCGGCGGCAGACCGATTTACGATTAAAGTCTTCGGAAAGGGCGGCCACGGCGCTCATCCGCATGATACTAAAGACGCCGTCCTGATCGGTTCGCAAATCGTTTCCTCTTTGCAGCACATTGTCAGCCGCAAAGTCAATCCGATTCAATCCGCCGTCATTTCGACAGGCTCCTTCATCGCCGACAATCCGTTTAATGTCATCGCAGACCAAGCAGTACTCATCGGCACAGCGCGTTCTTTTGATGAAAATGTCCGGGACATTCTGGAGAAAGAAATTGAAGCGGTTGTAAAAGGAATATGCAGCATGCACGGCGCGTCCTATGAGTACACCTATGAACAGGGTTATCCGGCGGTTGTGAACCATCCTGCCGAAACGAGCCACTTGGTGAGCACCGCAAAGAATACCGAGGGCGTTCAGCAGGTCATTGACGGTGAACCGCAAATGGGCGGCGAGGATTTTGCTTATTACTTACAAAACGTGAAAGGCACTTTTTTCTTTACAGGTGCAGCTCCCGAACAGCCAGATCGAGTTTATTCCCACCACCATCCGAAATTTGATATCAACGAAAAAGCCATACTGACAGCGGCCAAGGTCCTTGCCGGCGCTGCGATCACCTATCATCAGCTATAAAAAAACAGCCGGAGTGTTTATTCTCCGGCTGTTTCCTTTAATATCCTCAGATGAAAAACATGTCTTGCCGTTTCTCCAAGCTGAGCAAGCAGCTTATAATTGGCAATTCCGCCGACTGCCGCTCCTACGCCCGGCAAAAGCTGAAAAAGCTTCACGACGTCGATATAATCGCGATATTCCTGCTGGAACACTCTCCAGTCGATGCTCTTTTTCTCCGTCTCCCAATTTTCGATGACAGAAAAAAGCGATTTACGGCCATCGTCACTCGAAAATGCAAGCTGAAACACGAGCAGCAAAAACATCCTTTCTTGTGCATCCTTCACATCAAAGCCGTAAATGGAAGACAAGGTAAATAAACACTTCATCTTAATTGAAAGCAGCAGCGGAAAATCAGCAATGCCTAAAAAAATGCCGCCCGCTCCGGTGCCGACTCCCTCAGCAGCTGCCACTTTCTGATAAGAAACAATCGTTTTTTTCGCCAATTCGTTTTTTTCACTGAGCGACAGTGCACTTGTATCCTTTTTATAAGTAATGATATTGGAGCCGGTCATTGTCGCTTCTACCATTTTTTTCACACTCTCGGTGACGACCGTATGGATTTTTTCAGGAATCCGTTCATTCACCTTCGTCTGGACACGCTTCGAAAAGCGTTCAAACATGGAATCCTTTCGCAAAAAATGCATTTTCCATTGCAAAGCTTCCTGCATCAGCAGCTGATTATCTGTCATTTGATTACCCCTTTTCAGTTCACAGCTTTCCGTGCTTTTTCAGCCTGGTTGTCATATAAGAAGGCAAAACAACAAAAATCAGAACGGCAGAACCGATCAGCGCGTACAGAAAACCGGTCAAGCCGGCTGCATAGGCAGACGCAACAGACATCAGCAGCGCTTGAATACTAAGTGAAGTTTTTAATAGAGAGAAATAGCTTTTCAGCTTTGTTTCTTTTTTCACAGGGTACAGCTCTTGAAGCGCCAGATGGTCAAAGTGGCCGAAGAGCGGCAGAAGCTGAATGCCCGTAATGAAAATGGCAAACACAGTCAAAACCGCTGCAATCAGCGGGCTAGCTGAGACATACATAATGATCAGCGCGAAAACGATCGTTAATCTGACAAGAATGCCCAAATAATCGCTCGAACGCAAAAAGGCGCGGGTGAACATATAGGCAAATGTTTTGCGCTGTTCAAACGGCACAAGCCGCAGCAAAAAGTCGAGATAAGCTCTGCGTTTGGCTTGCTTTCGCAAATGCGGCACATCAGTAAACAGGTTGGCAATCCGATAGAAACGCTGCTTTCGTCTCAATTCGGACTCAATATGGCTTTCCCATTTAAATGTTTTCCGTTTTGCTGCGGAAGACATATACAGATAAAGAACAGCCATAATGACATAGACGAGAAGCGCATACATATAAACAGATTGGAAAACAAAATAAAGAACGAGTGTATTCGCCGCAAAGCGAATGATGACGTCCATCCGTTTCATGCTGCGGTCGTTTTGGAAAGTCGTTCGCCATTCCATTACCTGATTCCACGCTTTCAGCAGCAACAGTTGGACAAAGACCGCGGCATACGATACGAGCGAAGCCCCCGGTGTGACTGCGAAATAAAGCGGCATCGCAACGATGCTCAGCGCAATAAGCGGAAACAGCTGAGACACATAGCTGTAGACAAACGCCTGCTTCAAGTAAGGCTCCATTTTTGCTTCAAGAGGCAATAAGAAAACAAGGTCAGCCTCCTTCAAAAGCGTTCGCACATAAGAGCTTGTCAACACGAGCGAAAACAGCACGGCCATCACCCAAAAGGATGGAAAGTGAGCGGGAATGTCCCGTATCCATTTGCTGTACCAGCTTGCAGCGCCCGCTAGAAAAAAAATCAAAACAATGACGAGGTGATCATTGAGCATATATTTCATGTATGTTCTTGTTTCTTTGATATGCTCCTGCAGCCGCGACTGCCAAATATCAAGCATATTATTCATGGCCAGCGTCTTCCTTTGTAAGCTCAAGATACAAATCGTCCAGCGCCGCGTCCTTCATTCCAAACTGCTCTCTGAGCTCTGACAGCGTGCCGCGCGCCCGCACCTCGCCGTTATGTAAAATAATAAACGAATCGCAATAGCGTTCTGCCGTTGCCAAAATGTGTGTTGACATCAGCACGCTCGCCCCGCCTTTTTTCGCTTCATTCATCCGTTCAAGCAGCGCGTTAATGGCAAGCGGATCAAGCCCTAGAAAAGGCTCATCAATAATGTAGAGCGCAGGCTCTGCCAAAAATGCGCACATAATCATAACTTTCTGCTTCATTCCTTTAGAAAAATGGGCCGGGAACCACTTCAGCCTCTTTTCCATTCGGAATTCCTTTAGTAGCGGAGGCAGCCTTTTCTCCATTGTTTCTTTTGACAGTCCATATGCCATGGCTGTTAGTTCAAGATGCTCCATCAGCGTCAATTCTTCGTATAAAACAGGTGTTTCAGGTATATAGGTAAATTGTGAACGGTAGCCTTCCGGATCCTCAGCAAACGTTTTACCGTTTAATTCGATTGAACCTTTATGCGGGTCCATCAGCCCGATGATGTGTCTGATTGTTGTACTTTTACCAGCACCATTCAGCCCGATTAATCCGACAATTTGATTCGGTTCAAGGGTGAATGATACGTTTTTTAAAACCGGATTCCTTGTATATCCGCCGGTCAAGTCTTTTACCGATAGCAGAGACATAGTTTCTCCCCTTATAGTGTTTTTCTTCATAGTACCAAAAACAAGGCCTGATTTGAAACAATTCCCTTTTAACAAATGATGAATTTGCTGTCATAAAGAGACAGGGTTCTGGACATAATAATAGTTGTAGAGGAAAAGCATATCAACTGAAAAATGAGGTGTTTGTCAAAGACGTCTTAGAAACAGTTGGATAGAAAATAAACATGTCCAATGCTCAAACCATTTCTCTTCACTGAATTGATGAATTCTTCATGTATGAAGCAAATTGTCAAATGAGGTGTTTATCGCAGGAATCGTTAGGCATTAAACAAGTCTTCATTTTATTGACAAATGAGGTGCTTACCAAAGGCATAACACATTTTCTTCATATAAGCTCTTCCTCTGCATTCAGGGTGAACGCTCGCCGTTCATCCTGTTTTCTATTTTCTGCATTTCTGTGGTACGATGAGTGTATACATACTAAACAATTTCATAAGGAGGAACCCTCATGCATTGTGCAGAAAATTGTATCTTTTGTAAAATTATCGCCGGCGACATTCCATCCGCGAAGGTGTATGAAGATGAACATGTACTTGCCTTTCTTGATATCAGCCAAGTGACAAAAGGCCATACGCTTGTCATTCCGAAAACACATATTGAGAATGTATATGAATTTACAGATGAATTAGCAAAACAATATTTCCATGCTGTTCCGAAAATCGCCCGCGCTATCCGGGATGAATTTGAACCGATCGGCTTAAATACGCTGAACAATAACGGCGAAAAAGCTGGACAATCTGTGTTCCACTACCATATGCATATTATCCCTCGCTACGGAAAAGGAGATGGATTCGGAGCGGTTTGGAAAACGCATGCTGATGATTATAAACCGGAGGATCTGCAGAACATCTCTTCCTCTATCGCAAAACGCCTGGCCTCATCATAAGATGAGGTTATTTTATTTTGTGAACATTTCGCAAACATCCGTCAATTTCTTTTGATAATTCTAATTTTTTATCAAAAAACTGAATTTTTGTGATAGGATAATTGTATTATTTTATACATTAACGTGGAAAACAGGGAGAGATCATAATGGAACGTACAACGAATTTTAACGCAGGTCCTGCAGCGCTGCCACTGGAAGTTCTGCAAAAAGCACAGAAAGAATTTATTGATTTTAACGAATCCGGCATGTCTATTATGGAGCTTTCCCACCGCAGCAAAGAGTATGAAGCGGTGCACCAAAAAGCGAAAAGCCTCTTAATCGAACTGATGGGCATTCCGGAAGATTACGATATCTTGTTTCTTCAAGGCGGGGCAAGCCTTCAATTCTCAATGCTTCCGATGAACTTTTTAACACCTGAAAAAACCGCACATTTTGTCATGACAGGCGCTTGGTCTGAAAAAGCACTGGCAGAAACGAAATTGTTCGGGAACACGTCTATCACCGCTACAAGTGAAACAGACAATTACAGCTATATTCCAGAGGTTGACCTTACGGATGTAAAAGACGGCGCATATTTACATATCACATCCAACAATACAATTTTCGGCACTCAGTGGCAGGAGTTTCCGAATTCTCCAATTCCGCTCGTAGCCGACATGTCCAGCGATATTTTAAGCAGAAAAATCGATGTGTCTAAATTTGACGTGATCTACGGAGGCGCCCAAAAGAACCTCGGCCCTTCCGGCGTGACTGTAGTCATCATGAAAAAAAACTGGCTGAAAAATGAAAATGCGAACGTCCCAAAAATCCTGAAATATTCCACGCATGTCAAAGCGGATTCACTCTACAACACTCCGCCGACATTTGCGATTTATATGCTGAGCCTTGTTCTGGAGTGGCTCAAGGAAAACGGCGGTGTGGAAACTGCTGAACAGCGCAATGAACAAAAAGCGCAGGTTCTCTACAGCTGTATTGATGAAAGCAACGGCTTCTATAAAGGACATGCCAGAAAGGACAGCCGCTCACGCATGAATGTCACCTTCACGCTTCGGGATGACGAATTAACGAAAACATTCGTTCAGAAAGCAAAAGATGAGAAGATGATCGGCCTTGGCGGACACCGTTCGGTGGGAGGCTGCCGCGCTTCTATTTATAACGCGGTCTCTCTCGAAGACTGTGAAAAATTAGCTGCGTTCATGAAGAAATTCCAGCAGGAAAATGAGTAAAAAGTCTGGCTATGCAAACCGTCCGTTTGGTATACTGTTTGCATAACACATTCTGTAAAGCCTTCGCAATAATTGATGAGCATATTATTGGAGGGCAAAAAGCTTAGCAGAGGAGAGCATAGTTATGAAAACAAAAGAGTTAGTCATTATGGCTCTGTTTGCCGCAATCGGCGCAGCGCTTCATTCCATTATTCCGCCCTTTTTAGGCGGCATGAAACCAGATATGATGCTGATCATGATGTTCATGGGCATTCTGCTGTTCCCGCGGGTGCAAAATGTACTCGTCATCGGGATCGTGACTGGAATCATTTCCGCGCTTACAACCGCGTTTCCAGCCGGACAGATCCCTAACATCATTGATAAACCCGTATCAGCATTTCTGTTCTTCTCCCTGTTTCTCTTGTTCAGAAAGAGCCGGAAAACAGGTGCAGCCGCTGTGCTGACAGTGATCGGGACCATCTTATCAGGAATTGTGTTTTTATCGTCAGCTTTATTGATCGTCGGTTTACCGGGCGGTTTAGCCGCATTGTTCGCGGCTGTTGTTCTGCCGGCCGCTGTGCTGAATACAATCTCAATGATCATTATTTATCCGATTGTGCAAACCATTTTAAGGCGTTCAAGCTTTATGGAAGCTGCTAAATAATTGTCACACAAAACCTCTTCCGCTTCCGGGAGAGGTTTTTTTGAACAGAGCGCCCGCAGCATGTCAGCATGTTTTAAGCGAGGAGTTTTGTGAAAAAGATAAGACATAGTGTAAAGGCGGTTCCGGTTGAACAAACAAGCGCTTTCTGCCGGATGACTTTCTTGGGCGGATAAGAAGCAGCCTGGCTGAGAAGTCTGATATAGTAAACAGCGCCTGAAGCGAAGGCAAGGGTGATGCAAGATAACACAATCAAAAAGACAGACAACCTTCTCCCTCCTTTTCACTTAAAAAATATGCTAAAATAAAGCAAGCTATGTATAGAAGTTCAGGCTTTCAACAAAAATGAAAAATGCTGAATGAATCCTATTTTGAAGAAAAAGACGGGGTGATTGTAATGGCGAGCGGACGTTCTCTATTAACAGGACTATTCGTAGGCGGCATCATCGGAGGAGCAGCGGTTCTTCTTACTGCACCTTCCTCAGGAAAGCAGCTGCGTGAAAAAATGAAAACCAACTATGATTCTTTTGAAGAAACAATCAAACGCTTAAAGTCAGACGGGCTTGCATTAAAAGACCAGCTGATCAAAGCGGCAAAAGAAAGCACGGATGTTATTAAAGACGTGGGCGGCGAGCTCCAAACATCAATTAAAAAATGGCAGGAAGAGATCAAGCCTCACCAGCAGGATTTGCAAAAAGAAATTGCCGATATCGAAGAGAAAATCAGACAGCTGGAGAAAACCTTACAAAACTAATATCCTATTCAAAAGAAAAAAATGCGGGCCAAAATTGGACCCGTATTTTTTTGGCCGAAAAACCCTTCCGCCGCAATGGTTTGTGAATTTATTAAAAAATTCTTACATTTTCATCTTTATTAATCTTTATTTTATTGGCATAATAGAGAAAAAGAAAAAGAGAAGCAGGTGACGTAATGAATCGAGTGGAACCGCCCTATGATGTGAAAGAAGCTCTGGTTTTCACCCAGAAAATGGCTCAGCTTAGCAAAGCTCTTTGGAAATCGATCGAGAAGGATTGGCAGCAATGGCTCAAACCGTATGACCTGAATATTAATGAGCATCATATTTTATGGATTGCGTATCAATTGAATGGAGCTTCCATTTCTGAAATCGCGAAGTTCGGGGTCATGCACGTATCAACCGCATTCAACTTTTCAAAAAAGCTGGAAGAACGGGGATATTTAAGGTTCTCCAAACGGCTGAATGATAAACGGAACACATATGTCCAATTGACTGAGGAAGGTACCGAGGTATTCTGGAGCTTGCTTGAGGAATTTGATCCGACACGCAACGCTGTTTTTAAAGGGTCACAGCCTTTGTATCATTTATTCGGAAAATTTCCTGAAGTGGCAGAAATGATGTGTATGATACGCCATATCTACGGCGATGATTTTATGGAAATTTTCGAAACGTCACTCACCAATATTGACAATGACTTTGAAAGCGTAAACGGAAAACTGAAGAAAAAAGCAAAGGACAGTGCGGCGGATGAACCGGCTGAAGAGCTTGAACCTGTAAACAGTTAATCAAAATGCTTCATGATGTCGATAAAGACTTCCATCAGCTCTTGATAAAGCCCCTGCTCATACAGGGCAAAAATCGTTTCATGAACATCTAATTTTTCATTCAGCTGTCCGGCAAAAAGCGCAAGGAGCTTATCAAAGGTTACAAATCCTTGCGCTTTTTGTGTTGCCAGCTCTTCCGACAATTCATCGCATATCCTCATAACCGCTTCCCCTTCTTCCTTGCTCAGCCCTTTGTCAATGAGAAGCGCATAGAAGGGGTACCTGTCCATATCTACTGTTTTCACTAATAATTGTATGTAATATTCTAATCGCTCAATGCGATGATCCATCGAATCCATCCACACCACTTCTTTCTATCTTTAATCTTATTTTAGCTGATAATTCACTGAGAAGAAAGTTCTAACCCCATATTTCGCAGTTTGTTTGCTTGTTTCAAAAAAATACCTGCCGGATGATATTTTTTCTTAAAAAAGCATTGATTTTTTCTCTTGGGAGGAGTAAATTATTTTGAGATTCTATTCAAGATGTATGGAAGGATGACTTTGATGAATTGCTGGAAGACCATAAATCTCATGAAGGATTATGGCGCCGTTCGCATAATATTAACTGCTGTATGTTTTATGATTTTGGTTTTTATATCTACCTTTTTAGCTTTTGAGCTGCTGCGGCCTGGCACAAGCTTAAGCGATGAATATGTATCTTTATTCGGCGGTTTGCTCGTCGTTATTTTATTTGTACATAAAGTCATCCATGTCCTGCCAATCATCTGCAAAAAAAGAAAAATAGAAAAAAAGTTTTACATATTGCGCATGCGCACATGGAAACGTATACCAAAAACAACAATGCTGATTTCACTCGTCAGCCCGTTCTTGCTGATTACACCGGTATTGTTTTACGCAGCACTGGCATTTCCGAATCATGCTCATTATTTCTGCATGATCTTGGGCATTCACGCCGGCTACTGTCTGCCTGATTTCCTGCTGGCTCTCAAGCTGATAAAAGCACCGAAAACCGCTTTTATTGATCAGGAAGCTGACGGCTTGGATATTCTTGTTGAAAAGTAGTCAAACCCTGGTGCTGGTGGCGATTTTTCAATTTGCATTCTATCTTTTTTAATAAATATTTGGTAATGTAATATGGGACAGTTCAGAGAGAGGGGGAATCTCCCATCATTTTATTCTATTTTATCGTGGCTGCCGTGTTTATTTTATATTTCATAAACAGGCTCACCAATACATTATGCCTTGTCAGAGAGATTCCTGAAGAGCGGCAAGATAAGGTATTCCGATTTATTAATGTATCTATATTAATTTTACTGATCTCTTCGTTTGTGGAGATCTCCTTTACAGTGTAAATACGAAAGAAAGCATAGCTGCTGATTAAGCAGCTATGCTTTTTTATGTTGATTAGTACAGCCAAGAAGCGCCGATGATAATCAATAAAATAAATAACACAACCAATAAAGCGAATCCGCCTGCAAATACTTCACCCATCTTAAAAAGCACCTCCTGTAATAAGCTTTATTTACCAATTACATGTTATGCAATTCATGTTTGAAACGATTAGGCGCTAGTGAAAATAAAGGATCGCTTATGTTGCAAGCGATCCTCGGGCTGCTTAGTAGATGTAAGCTGCACCTACGATGATAAGCAAAATGAACAGTACTACGAGCAACGCGAATCCGTTAGAGTATCCTCCGCTCATGTTACATACCTCCTTTTCTTGATCAATATATAAGTATGTCATCAGCAAAAGTTTGACTAGACGAATGCCCTTTATTTAAAATCTTTTTACAGAAAGCCACAATATGTTATGATACGCATAGGTAATTTAATTTGGAATGATTAGGAGTGTTTGAAAACAATGAAGAAAATCGCAATAGCAGCTATCACTGCTACAAGCATCCTCGCTCTCAGTGCTTGCAGCAGCGGCGACAAAGAAGTTATCGCAAAAACAGACGCAGGCGATGTAACAAAAGGCGAGCTTTACACAAACATGAAGAAAACAGCTGGCGCAAGCGTACTGACACAGCTAGTGCAAGAAAAAGTATTGGACAAGAAGTATAAAGTTTCGGATAAAGAAATTGACAACAAGCTGAAAGAATACAAAACGCAGCTTGGCGATCAATATACTGCCCTCGAAAAGCAATATGGCAAAGATTACCTGAAAGAACAAGTAAAATATGAATTGCTGACACAAAAAGCGGCTAAAGATAACATCAAAGTTACAGATGATGAAATTAAAGAATACTGGGAAGGCTTAAAAGGCCAGATTCGCGCAAGCCACATCCTTGTCGCTGACAAAAAGACAGCTGAGGAAATAGAGAAAAAGCTGAAAAAAGGCGAGAAATTTGATGCCCTTGCGAAGGAATACTCTACAGACACAGGCTCAGCTACAAACGGTGGCGAACTTGGCTGGATTTCAAAAGATAACGAACAACTGGATGCCACATTCAGAAAAGCTGCATTCAAGTTGAAAACAAACGAAGTCAGCGATCCTGTGAAAACACAATTTGGCTACCATATCATCAAAAAGACTGAAGAACGCGGAAAATATGAAGATATGAAAAAAGAGCTGAAATCTGAAGTGCTTGAACAAAAACTAAATGACAGCAATGCCGTTCAGGAAGCTGTTCAAAAAGTCATGAAGAAGGCTGACATCGAAGTAAAAGATAAAGATCTGAAAGACACATTTAATACATCTTCAACAAGCAACAGCACTTCTTCATCTTCAAGCAATTCTAAATAATAAAAAAGCTGTGCAGGCTCATTGAGCCGCACAGCTTTTTTTATGCGATGGAATGGTTTTGATTTTCTTCTTCATGCTGCTGAGAACTGCGGCGTTCTCGTTCCTTTTCCATCCTCTCCATATAAATCTGTCCTTCTTTTTCAATAAAAGCCTGGTCTACTTTTTCTTCCTCTTTGGCTGCCGCCACAAGTTTATATGCGCTGAAAATGATGCCTACAATACAAAGATACACCCACCACGGAAAAAATAACACGGGCTCCTCCCCCTTTGCATAGATTCTTTATTCTTAACCATATGCGGGAATGAGACGAGTTATGTGCGGGAAAGACGCATCAAAAAGGACTGAGCTGAATATGTCAGCATCAGTCCTTTTTACGTTATTTATGAAATGTCGGTTTATAAAAGGAACGGTTTTCCAGTGCAAATACACGTTCAGTATACTCACCCGGCTTCACGCGCTCAAGCGCTCTGTCCATCATATTCATTTTTGCATCCAGATTGTCTATATAGTGAAGAATTTCCGCTTCTTTCACCATCGGCGGTTTCGGGCTGCCCCATTCTGCTTTGCCGTGGTGACTCAAAATCAAATGCTGAAGAATTAACACCTCTTCAGAATCGATTTGAAGCTCCTCAGCCGCTTTTGAAAGCTCTGTCACCATGATGGAAATATGGCCGAGCAAATTGCCTTCAACCGTATATGAAGTGGAAACAGGGCCGGACAGCTCCTTCACTTTTCCAAGATCATGCAGGATAACACCGGCGTAAAGCAGATCACGATCAAGAGAAGGATATAAATCTGCTATTGCCTTCGCCAGGTTCAGCATAGAGACAACATGATACGCCAAACCTGAGACAAACTCATGGTGGTTTTTCGTAGCCGCCGGATAATCCATAAACTCAGCTTCGTGTTTTTTAACCAAAAACCTTGTGATTCGCTGGATATTCGGATTTTTCATTTCAAATATATATTGAGTGATGGTATCCATCATTTCATTTTTCGGAATCGGCGCGGTTTCTAAAAAATCATCAATATTGACGTTTTCTTGCTCGCTTACCGGTCTGATATTTCTCAGCTTCAGCTGGGTGCGTCCGCGATAATGATGAACATCGCCGACGACCTTGACAATCGTCTGCGGCGCATAAGTCACTTCATCACTTTGCTTGGCATCCCACAGCTTCGCTTCAATATCGCCTGACTGGTCTTGCAGCATCAGCGTCAAAAACGGTTTTCCATTGCTTGCAATCCCTTTCGTCGAGGATTTAATCAATAGATACTGGTCCACCTGTTCGCCAACCTCATGTAGCATAATCCCTTTAGCCATTCTATTAAAGCTCCCTCCGTATCTTACATAATACCAGTATATCACATACCGATTTTCAGCTATAGAACCTCTTTTATGACACCAAATGGATGATTTGGCTGCTATGAAATGCATCTTTTACGTGCTCATGACATGTAAAATACAAAATCTGCCTACCACCTTTGGATAAATCATACAGAACATGTAATACACGTTTCAGCCTTTCCTGATCAAAATGAACAAAACTGTCGTCAAGCTGGAACGGAAGCATTGACCCATCCTGGCGCGTAACGGCCAGAGCAAATCGGATCGCTGTATACAGCTGTTCACACGTCCCTTGTGACAGCTCTTCCGCATGATAGACAGTTCCATCGCCACGCATAACCATGATCGAATCATCCGTTTCGGAAAAATAAATGGTTTGGTAGTTTCCGTCAGTCAGGGGGCGGAAGAATTCTCCTGCCGTCTCTAGAAGGCGCGGAAGCTCGATTTTTTTATGCCGCTCCAATTTGTTTCTGATCACCTGTTTGATCATTTGTATCGAGGCCCATTTTTTAGCCGTTTCTTTTACACGTTCTTTTTGCATTTCGGTTTGAAGCTTGAGATCTGAGACCAATCCCGAAGCCTCTAATTGTTCCTGTTTGACTGAGAGCAGTGCGATTTGGCTGCGGAGCTGCTCGATCTCCTCAGTCAGCCGCTCTTTTCTTTCATTCTCAACAAATTGCTTATCTTTCAATTCAGAAAGCGTATTGGAATCCGCCAGTTCAAGTTCCTCCGGGTGTCCGCCTTGAAGCTGTGCGTTTACGTGATGAAGCTTGTTCTCCGTATCCTTCAATTGCCTGCTGATGTCGGCTATGGCAAAAAACGCATCTCTGTCTTTTGCAGCAGCCGCGGCAAATAACTGTTCAATCTGTGCGTGGAAATATTGTATTTCTTGCTCAAGCTCAAGCATCTGTTCCTTTGTATAATGAATATCTGTTTCAATTTCCTTTTTTTGCTTCTCGATTTCTTTTTCACGTTCAATGTTTATCCGCAATGTGTGAAGGGCGTCCGAAATGGAGATATCCTGACTCTGATTCACGGGAAGAAGCATACTGACGCGTTCTTCGAATGTTCTCCGGTGCTTTTTCAGCCTGCCTGCTTCAATGGTCAGCTCATGCTTTTTCTTCACTTCTTTTTTAACATCCTTCATTAAGCTGTATGCATCAAGCAAAAATGATGGATCTTCCTTAAATCCGAGCTCATTCATAAAACGCTCAACCTGTGTAAAGGACGGCGCCATTTCGGCTTCCCACTGTTCAAACTGCTGGATGACCCTTTCATACGCCGCCTCCTTTTGCTGGAGCGCTGCACGCTGTGTGAGAAGGTGCTGCTTATTGCGGTCATCCTCCCATAACGCTTCTCTAAGCATTTCAGCTTCTGCTGGTGAAATATCCGTCATGGGCTGTCTTGTCTCTCGGCTGTTTCGAGAAGACGATTTTCCTGATACAAGCCAATACACAATAAGTGCAGCGCCGAAACTTATGGCGGGAATCCATTGCTGCAGCAGAGAAAAGAGTACGATGAACAACATACCAGCTGCAATGACAGTCTTTTTCTGTTTAGCCTGCTGTCTTTCAAAAAACGTTAGCTGTTCTCTGAGCTTCGCTTGCTCTTGGTGCTGCCCCTGTGTTTCATCATATGCTCTAAGAGCAGCTTCTTTATCTTTTCTTTGGCTATCTTCAAGAATCGCGGACGAAGCGGCACGAACGGCCTTTTCCGTGTCTTCCAGCTCTTGCCGGGCAAGTTCAAATGTCTCGTCAAGCTGCCGTTTTCTGTCTCTTGCCTGTACATATTGCTGCACCGCTTGCTGAAGCTGCCATTCATAATCATATGAGGTGTTCATATTCAGGAGCTCATTTTCATCCGTTTTATTGAGCTGTTCCAGCCCTGCCGCTGTCTGCGCAGACGTCTGGCGCAGCTGTGCCTGAATGGCTGCCAGTTGTTCTCCCCAGGATTGGTACATATGAAACGCTGCCGAAAGCTCTTGTATCAGCGTTTCTTTCGCCAATAGTTCTTTATCGGGGATAAGCTTTTGCCTCTGTTTGTCCAACTCCGCCATCTTCACCCGAAGCGCCTCAAGCTGTGCTGATTTCGGGTGAAGATGGGATTCATATTTTTCCAGCTGATGCAGGCCGTCAGCAGGAAATTGTCCTGCATGTTCCGGAAATTCTGCAATCACCTGTTCGAGTGTCGCTTTTTCATTTAGCAATGGTTTTCGCTCAATCGCTCCCTCAATCATTCGGATATGTCCCGCCGTCTCTTTCAATTCGGTTTCCGCGGCTGCAAGGCGGGCTTCAAGCATTCGTTTTTCCCCGAGAAGCTGATGATAGCCCGATTCCTCTGCTTCAGCCTGTTTTAGCTTCACTGCCAGCTGCTTAAGCGTTTCCAGCTCCTGATTCAATTGAGGGTTTCGCCCATTTGGTTTATAGAGCCTTTCGCTTTCCTTCGTCAGCCTTGAATCAAGCTTTGATACGGCTTCAGCACCAAACAAGCTGGAAAAGAGCAAAAATTCCCCTATCTTGTCCCGATTAAAGGCGTGAATTTCCTGCAGCCCGAATACGTCGAACGAATATATGGCTTTGTACAACGACCTGTCTGTGCCCTGGAACAGCTGCTTTAAAACATCTCCCTGCTTTACTTCGCCCTTTTCTGTGTACACGCTTAGTTTTTCGGCAGTCCCTTTCGTCCGTTCGATCTTCAGCACCCCATACTCAGGATGTTCAGCTTCAAGAACACCGCCGTAGACACCGCCTGTTTTCGGTTCATATTTTTTCGTTTTCGGAAAACCGAACAGCATGCTTTCAATGAATGACATCATCGTCGTTTTTCCTGCCTCATTTAATCCGTAGATGACTTGGACAGGAGAGGCGGAAAAGTGAAAGGTCCGATTGGAAAATTTTCCGTATTGGTAGATATGTAAAGATATAATTCGCAAAGCTGTCACCGCCTCATGTATCAAGCACCTTAAGCTGTCTTTTCAATAATATCTGTGCCTGCTCTTTTATTTCCTTTACCTCCTCTTGGCTAAACCGGTCCGCGTGCCTTCTATACACTGGATGCCGCTCAAGCCCTTCCAGCACGTCTGACAGATCGCTGCGATCAATGTCTTCAAATAAACCGCCAAAAAAAGGATCAAGGTTTGTTAGGTTTGCTTCGTTTTCTGTCTCATCGTCCAATCTAAGAGGCCAAACGAAATGTTCCTCTTCCGCTTCTTGTTCCTGAAGAGCTTCAAGAAACTCATCCAAGGTGCCTTTTGGCGCCTCCAGCAGCCATTCCGGCGCCGTCCCTTGTAAAACAAGCCTTACACAAACAGGGCTCCCCTTTTTCCGCAGCTTCGAAAACGTGTCCTCCACCATTTGGAAGAGGGCTGTCATATTCTTTGCCTCCGTCACATCAACCGCCGCTTTTTCCCACAGGACATCATGCGCTCTCTGAAATTCATAAGATATATCTCCGTTTGTCACATGAACGAGATAATAGCCTTTATCTCCCGTCTCCTTTATATGGCGTGCTTGCGTGTTTCCCGGGTAAATGACTGCCGGATGCTCGGCAGATAGAACCTGGCGTTTATGTATATGGCCAAGCGCCCAATAATCCATCCCGCTTTTCACGAGGTCGTCATGTGTAAACGGGCAATACGGATCGTGTCCTTCAGATCCTGACAGCGTGCCGTGGAGCATGCCGATATGAAACGGTGCGTCAGTTGATCTCCGATAGCGGGCGGCTTGGTTTTCCGTCACTGCTCTGGCTTGATAGCTGAAGCCGTAAATGCTTGCTATGCGCCTGCCTTCTTTAAAAAACGATTTTTCTTCTGGAACAGCGGACGAAAAAATATGGACATTCTCAGGCCATTCAATCGGCGTCCACTCCCCGCCAAGATGATCGTGATTCCCAAAGATGACGTATACCGAAATCCCGCACTCTCTGAGTCTTTCAAACTGTTTTTTCAAAAAGAGCTGAGCCTTTAAGCTTCGATTGGCTTCATCAAACAGATCTCCCGCCAGCAAAATGAAATCAACGTGCTCTCTCACTGCGGCGTCTATCATATGTCTCACGCTTGCAAACGTGCTTTCTTTTATCCGGGCAAAAATCGGCTCCGGCAGATGCGATATCCCGTAAAACGGGCTGTCAAGATGAAGATCTGCCGCATGAATAAAGGTTAGATCAGTCAAGATTCTGCTCCTTTCCAGGATGAAGTACCCTTATTTTAGCACCGAATTCTTGCGAATGCACGTTCTGTCAATAAAGAAACAGCCTGAGAATCCCCAGGCTGTTTTCCAATCAGTTTTTCGCTAAACGAAGCGCTTGTTTGATCGCTTTGAACGCGCTTGAATTGCCGTAAATTAATACACCGCCTTTATAAATTCTGGCGCCGATAACGGCCAGTATGACAATGGTGAGCAGTGTGATTCCGATTCCGACAGCCGCCTGCCAGAACGGAATATCAAGCATGCCGACGCGCAGGAACATAATCATTGGCGTAAAGAACGGAATAAACGAAGTTACCGTAATAAATCCTGCGTCAGGCGCATTCAAACCGAACATCGCGATCATAAAACCGGCGACAACCAAAAGCGTCATCGGCGTGATCGTTTGCTGCACGTCCTCTATTCTGCTGACGACACTGCCGAGAAACGCGGCAAGTGTCGCGTACAAAAAGTATCCGAGCAAAAAGAAAATGACAGCATAGATGACAGTGGTTGCAGATACGTCGGTCAAATTAAGGAATTCGCCGACAGATGAAGCCGTTTCGCTCTTTTCGTTCAGCTTAAGCGACAGAGAGCCGGCTCCTATAATAATAGCAAGCTGTGTGATCCCGACAAGCCCGATACCAAGCAGCTTTGCAAACATTTGCTGGATCGGCGGCATACTTGAGATCAGGATTTCCATAACTCGCGAAGATTTTTCTGTAGCGACCTCCATCGCAATCATGCTGGCATACATAATCACCGAAAAATAAATGACGAACAGCATAATGTAAACAAGCCCTACCGTCTGGCCAAGCTCTTCCTCAGACTTTGCCCCTTCTTTCAGCGCCTTCTGCCCCACAGTAACGGGCGCATAAAGGCTGCTGATCGTTTCCTGCGACACGCCGAGCTCCGCTGTTCCGACAGCTGTTTTGGTTTGCGTCAGCGCCTGCTGCAGCGTTTGATACGTGCTTTCATCAGAAATCGTTAACGCTTTATATGTTCCTGAAATGGTCCCTTTTTCATCTCGTTTGATGATGAGCATGCCATCGAGTGATTCATCTTTGACTTGCTTTGTGACCTCATCCTCCGATTGCTTCGACAGCTTCACATCAAGATCGCCGTCAGTATCCACCGCTTTCAGCTGCTTAGAAAAAACCGGATATAATTCGTTTGTTTCATCAACAACGGCGATTTTTTCTTTCGCATCGTCACCTTGAAACAAAGAAATGATCGACTCCAGATTCGTTACAACTAAAACAAGCAGCACCGTGATGACAGTCGAAATAATAAAGGATTTTGCCATAATCTTATTTTTGTATGTATGAGAAAGCATGATCCAAAATTTATTCATAGACGGCCCCCACCTTTTCTATAAAAATATCATGCAGTGACGGCTCTTCAAGCTCAAACTTTCTGATAAACCCTTTTCCTTGGAGCATCGCAAAAATCTCTTGAGAAATGTCTTCATTGGCAATCTGCAGCTTGACGCCGTCTGCCGTTTCCTTCCATTGAAGAATGCCTTCATGGGACTGCAAAAAGCGCAGATCGTCATCGGAGTGAATGGTAACATTCTTTTTACCGAAAGAACGCTTGATCTCCTTCAGCTTGCCTTGTACAACCGGTTTTCCTTTCTGCAATATGCAAAGGTTCTCACAAAGCTCCTCCACATGTTCCATCCGATGGCTTGAAAATAAAATAGAAACACCGCTGTTTTTCAGCGAGATCACGGCCTCTTTTAGCAGCTCAACATTGACAGGGTCCAAGCCGCTGAATGGTTCATCAAGAATCAGGAGCTCCGGCTTATGCAAAACTGCCGAAATGAATTGGATTTTCTGCTGATTCCCCTTCGAAAGCTCTTCCACCTTCTTATTCTCGTAATCTGTAATATTGAAGCGTTCAAGCCATGTCCCGAGCTCTTTTACAGCCTCTCGCTTCTCCATCCCTTTTAATCTGGCAAGATAGACGAGCTGATCCCTTACCTTCATTTTCGGATAAAGGCCCCGCTCTTCCGGCAAATAACCGATTTTGTTGCTGATATGATAATTCACAGGACGGCCCTTCCAGCTGATTGAGCCCTCCGTAATGCTTAATAATCCTAGGATCATGCGAAACGTTGTTGTTTTTCCCGCTCCGTTTGCGCCTAATAGACCGAACATTTGCTGTTCCGGAATATCTAAGTCCAATCCGTCAACGGCTTTATAATCTCCAAATGTCTTCGTTACGTGATCAATTGTAAGCACTGAATCTCCTCCTTCCCTGACCCATTATATACTAATTTTGGATAAAGCATAATAAAGGATTTTGATTTCCTTTTTAGAATATAAATGAAGAAAGACTGATAAACCTTAAAATGGAGGAGAAACCTGATGGCTGATTATTTCCTTACCGTATTTGATCCTTCGGGGAACACGCTGGTAAACGAGCAATTCGAGGCAGAACATGAAGAAGCGGCAAAAACGCATGGTGAAGCCCTCTTAAAAGAAAAAGAGCTTCATAGTCATACTCATCGTTTAGTCAATGCAGCCGGAAAGCTGATTTTGTTTCACAGATGATCAGCTTTCCGGCTGATCTGTTACGCTTGAAACTTCGGCTCCCGTTTTTCTAAAAAGGCACGGATTCCTTCTTGGTGATCCTTGGTCCTTCTCATTCTCTCTTGGGCGCTGCGCTCAAGGGATAGCACTTTTTTCAGTTCTTCAATTTGGAGGCTTTGAAAAATACCTTTCGTTTCGATCATCGCCAAAAGAGGGGAGGCCAACAGGGTTTCGATAATGGGTCTTGCGCCTTCGGCAGGGTCTCCGGCAAATGTCCCATCAAGAAGCCCCATATCGGCAGCTTCCGAGGCAGATAGTTTTTTTCCGCTCCAAATCAGTTTTTTCGCTTTTGCTTCACCGATTCTTTTCTTCAGCAAATAATGTCCTCCGCCGTCCGGAACAAGCCCAATGCCGATAAAATTCATCGCGAGAACGGCGTTTTTTTCAGCGAGCACAATGTCCGTACAAAGCGCCAAACTCAGGCCCAGTCCCGCAGCAGCACCATGAATGGCTGCAATTGTCACTTTCTTCATCTGATATAAATTCAGGGTGACAGCCTCAATCGTATCCATCAGCCGTTTAAATTGGTCAGGGTCATGCTCTGACGTCATCATCCTGATATCACCGCCGGCCGAAAAGCCTTTCCCGCTTCCTCTCAGGAGAACGATGAGCGCCTCGCTTGCAGCCGCCATTTCGACTGCCTCCTTCAATTCAGACAGCATCTGTTCATTCAGGGCGTGATGGGCATCAGGCCGATTCAGGATAATCTCTGCAACGGCCCCATTACATGCATATTGAACAAACTCCATTAAAAGCACCTCCATGTATGCGCTTACTTTTTTCTTTCTCCTATACATTCCCCGCCATCCCCAAATAAACCTTTTTATTTTTCAAGGTCAATAGATACTGAAAAATGCATATTGTTTGAATGGAAACATAAAGTTTTATATAGTGAAAAAGAAGGGATATCTTGATGAGAAGGGAGGAAAGGACATGGATAAATTGCTGATCAGTTTTCTGTTAAGTTTATTTATGGTGTACTTTCCCCCTTCGGACGTGGTTCTGCCTTCCCAGTTTGAAGCAAGCACTGACAGCTATGTGCCTATGTCCTCATATCCGCAGGAAACACAATCGGCAAAAACGCCGTCGCCGGGCAGCATTCACCCGGCTGAGCTGATCAAAGAGTACAGCCCGCTGGCACAGTCTGTCAGGCATCTCTCTGTCAAACCACTTGACGAACCGCTGATAAACAGGCTGGAAAAGGCTTGTGCCGTCCCTGTCAAATACCAGTCTAATTACCTCCGAATATAATTTGCTCAAGTTTTATTTGTAACTCACCCCATACTGCCAACACTACATTCGGAGGGATTTTCATTGAATATTAAAGAAAACGATCTGCCGGGCATCGGCAAAAAGTTTGAAATCGAAACAAGAAGCCACGAAAAAATGACGATTATCATTCATGATGACGGAAGAAGGGAAATTTACCGGTTTAATGACCGGGACCCGGATGAGCTTCTTTCAAATATTTCATTGGATGATTCTGAAGCAAGGCAAATTGCAGCTATTCTCGGAGGCATGGTCTATAAACCGCAAGCTCTGGAGTCCATCGAAATGGCCTTCAGCGATCTTATTATTGAATGGTTTAAGGTCGAAAAAGGCGCCAAATCGATCGGGCGCACACTCGGAGAGCTTGATGTTCGCCAGAATTACGATGTCACTGTGATTGCCATTATCAAACACAACCAGGAAAAACTCCTAAATCCCGGAGCCGATTCGATTATTGAAGAAAATGACACCCTTGTCCTCTCAGGTGAGAGAAAGCATCTGAAGAAACTGATTCACGATTTTCTTTCTGGAGAGGGCGTGTGAGCCCCGATGGACCATCTTGTATTTGAAGTCGGAACTGCACTTGTCCTTGTGGCAATCGCCAGTGTGATCGCCAATAAAATTAAATTTTCGATTATTCCGTTTCTGATTGTGCTGGGAATGCTTGTTGGACCGCACGCGCCGAAAATGGGGATTATTGATCTAACATTTATTCAAAGCAGTGAAATCATCGAGTTTTTCGGGCGAATGGGCGTACTGTTCCTTCTCTTCTATCTCGGACTCGAATTCTCTGTCGGGAAGTTAATCAAATCAGGAAAATCAATCGCGGTCGGCGGGACGATTTATATTTTGATTAACTTCAGCCTCGGACTGCTTTACGGGTTTATCACCGGATTTTCCTTTCTGGAAGTCCTCATCCTCGCAGGCGTCATCACAATCTCGTCAAGTGCGATTGTCGCAAAAGTGCTCGTTGATTTAAAAAGAACCGCCAATCCGGAAACCGAATTGATTCTCGGCATCATCATGTTTGAAGATATTTTCCTTGCCGTATATCTGTCCGTTGTTTCCGGCCTTATACTAGGTGATGCGACATCCGTAGGGAGTGCACTCTTGTCCATTTTGATCGCCTTCGGTTATATGCTGCTGTTTTTTATCGCAGCAAGAAAACTCCCGCCGCTGTTGAACAAACTGTTGGACATTCGCTCAAACGAAGTGTTTATTATCGTCATTTTCGCAGCACTCTTTTTTATCGCCGGGTTTTCAGAGACGATTCATGTAGCAGAAGCAATCGGCGCGCTGCTGCTCGGTTTGGTCTTTTCAGAAACAGAGCATTCCGATAGGATTGAACACCTCGTTGTTCCGTTTCGCGACTTCTTCGGTGCGATGTTCTTTTTCAGCTTCGGCCTCAGTATCGATCCGTTTTCGCTTGGTGAAGCGGTTTGGCTTGCGTTGGGTGCAGTGATTTTGACCATTCTGGGAAATTTTATCGCCGGAATGGTGGCAGGACGACGCGCAGGGCTTTCTCATAAGGCTTCATCGAATATCGGGCTGACGATCGTATCGCGGGGAGAATTTTCGATTATCGTTGCGAATCTCGGAATAGCCGGCGGACTGTCAGCCACATTAAAGCCGTTTGCCGCATTATATGTCCTCATTCTGGCGATTTTGGGACCGCTTGTCACAAAGGAATCAAAACGAATTTACCGCTTGCTGAACAAGGTATTTAAATGGAAGCCTGAGGTTCAGCCCGCAAAAAAACAGGGATAAAAAAAGCAGCACTGTAATCAGTGCTGCTTTGTCGTTTTTTCAAAAATCTGCTCTAAATATTTGATTTTTTCGTCCGTGTAGTGCTCGAAGCGCTCATTGTACGATTTCGGATCTTTCGGATTCGCAAAATGCGTGATTTTCCCTGTATCCCGATCAATAAATTTACTAGCAGCGCCGCAGCCGATTCCGATAATCGTCTGGACCTCTTCCATAATCATAATGTTGTAGATGCTTTCTTGTCCCGGCAAAGAGTATCCGACGTTTTCAAGGTTTCCAAGAATGTTTTTCTGGCGGTATAAATAATAAGGCACGTACCCATGCTCTTTCGTCCAGGCTACCGCGTCTTCCATCATTTGAGAAACCTCTTCCCTGCCGGCAACTTTGTACTTATGCTTGTTTCTCGTCATTTCTGACGCCCGTTTAAATGAAAGAGTATGAACGGTAAGGGATTCCGGCATCAGTTTTTCTGTTTCTGAAAGACTGTGCCTGAACTCCTTCACGCCTTCCCCAGGCAAACCAATAATCAAGTCCATGTTGATATTATTCATGCCATGCTGGCGTGACAGATGATATTTCTCAATGGTCTCTTCAACCGTATGGTGCCGCCCGATCGCCTTTAGCGTTTCGTTTTCGTAGGATTGCGGATTGATGCTGATCCGATCAATGTCATATTTGTTTAAAACGGCGAGTTTTTCTTCTGTAATCGTGTCAGGACGACCGGCCTCCACCGTAATCTCACGAATGTTTTTCACATCCGGGAAGGAGCGGACCATTTCTTCATACAGCAGATCCATCTCCTCCGCTGTAATGCTTGTCGGCGTCCCGCCGCCAAAGTAAATGGTTGTAACCTTAACATCATGCTCCTTCAGCCATTCACCGATTTTCTGCATTTCGTAATGCAGTCCCCATAGGAATGAGCCGACTCTGCCTGCCTGTCCCTGGATGGCATACGCAGGGAATGTGCAATACGCGCATTTTGTCGGGCAGAACGGAATGCCGATATAAATGCTGACTTCATCCTTTACTCGGTACAAATCCGGCACTGCCGCAAGCTGACGATCAACAATTTCCTGCATTAGCATGATTTTTTCATCATGAATTAAATAGTCTTTTTTCAACTCAGCATGCGCTTGCTCCTTGGACATTCCGCTTTGCAGTTTTTTATGAAGCAGCTTTGTGGGCCGGATTCCTGTGAGGATTCCCCACTTCTGCGTAATGCCCGTATGCGCCTGAAGAAGATTGAGATACACATAAGAAATTGTGTTTTTCACTTGCTTAAAAGCTTCTTTTTCATTCATGCCGGGAGAAAAGAATTTTGTATGCTGTTCCTTTATGCCAGTTCCCTTCACTTCTCCCGAAACCGTCACATGCTCATCCGTTTGTGACAACGCTAAAGAAATGACAAAATCTGCGGGCTCCTCTCCGCCATACGCAAGCTCGCACTCTTCATAAAACAAATTTGCAATATTTTGCAGAGGCCGATGCAGGCGGTCATCATGTATGCCTTCTATTTTAATTTGCAACTTCATCACCTAATTTATCAGATTCAAAACTTTCTTTAGTGTACAGAAATAAACTGCTAAAATCAATCCGGCAAAAAAGCCGCCGCACCTGTCAGGGTGCGAGCGGCTTTTTTACACACGTTTCATGTGGAACTTATCAAGAAATCCTTTTCGCTGCTGCATTCGGAAATATTCCTTCATCATATAAGCGACACCTTGCTCGTCATTGGACCTTGTAACCCAATCTGCCTTTCTCTTAATTTCCGGAACGGCATTCCCCATCGCTACCCCAAGACCGGCAAGTTCGATCATCGGCAGATCGTCATACTGATGCCCAATGGCCACGACATCATCCATACTCAGGCCCAGCTCTGAAGCGACAAGGGCCAAACCCGCTTCCTTCGAGACACCTTTCGGGACGATATTCAGCTTCTCATCGTTTACGCGAATCACATCCACTGCAGGGAAGGCTTTTGTAATCGTTTCTGTAATGTCATGCTGAATGTCGTGCTCCGTGTACACCTCGATGACGGGTGCACTCACCGGCTCATCCATGAGGAGATCGCTTAATGATTCAACGAACTGGACTGGATAAAAGATCGGGTCAGACGGATGAATGAGTGCTTTACCCAATAAATTCGAATTCACCTTTTTCTTGTTTCCGATGGAATACTTTTCGTGAAGAAGCCGAATATTACATTGATAGCTCTCCAGCACTTGAACAATGTTAAAGGTATGATCATCAGAAATTCTTTTTTCAAAAAACGGGGCGTCAATTTTCTCAGCGATATATGCCCCGCTATGGGTGATCAGCTTGGCATCAAGCTTTAGCGATTTCGCTATTTTCTGTGCTGAGCGAAAATGACGGTTGGTCACAAGTGTGACGTAAATCCCTTTTTTCTTTACATATTCAATCGCGTCTTTCGTTGCCTGATGAATCTTCCCGTTCGACCGAAGCAGCGCTCCATCTATATTTAAGGCAAGCAATTGTTTTGACACAGAGATGTCCCCCTCCTTGATGACTGTACTTGTGTATAGGATATGACCCTGTCTCTGTGTTTAGAACAACCTTTTCTTAAAGCAAAAAAAGCCTGGCTCAGCAGACTTTATGTATGGCTTGTTGATAGGATACGATCGAAGCAGCCATTCTCCCTAATATCGTTATTTCGATTTACGAAAAATCATGTATCAGGAACCCCTTGTTTGACCAATGATGCGCTCCGAACACTTACTCTCTGTTGCTTATCCCCTCTATATAACGGCATGATATGCGACCGTATCCATTTGAAATAGGTAAGTGTAGGCGCTTTCAATGTTATTATCTCAGTTTTCTTTTCCGATGACAAGGGTTTTTTTAACTAAAAAAAGTAACCAACTTTTGTATATCCGTGGTAGGATCAGTTGTTAATTTTTAGGACTATACACTTGATCCAGAACGTACATTCCCATACAATATAAATAATAAACGAAAAAGCGGTGTTTATATGGCTGATTTAAAAGAAATATATAATGAAGAACTGATATCTCAGTTGATCCATCATGTAAGGTCATCCTATCCTGATTTTAACAAAAACAGATTCTTGGATACATTACGGCTGGAGGACTGGCCTGAACTCACTTTAAAAGAGCGGATGCGCCGCGTGACAGTTTCTTTATACGAAACTTTGCCAAAACAATACGTTGAAGCGCTCACAATTTTACGGGATACAGCCCCTCATTTTAAAGGACTCAGCGGAATTTTATTTCCAGATTATGTGGAACAGTACGGGTTAGCGCATTGGGAAGAATCAATAAAGGCATTGGAATACTTTACGCAATATTCGACCTCAGAATTTGCTGTAAGGCCTTTTTTGCTGTTAGATCAAGAAAAGATGATTGCACAATTGCTTGCATGGTCTGAGCATAAAAATGAACACGTGAGAAGACTTGCGAGCGAAGGCAGCAGGCCCCGCCTGCCATGGGGAAAATCGATACCGGCTTTGAAATCGGACCCTTCCCCCGTATTGCCGATCCTTGAAAAGCTGATGCAGGACGAGTCCTTATATGTAAGAAAAAGCGTGGCCAACAACCTTAATGATATATCAAAAACGCATCCTCATTTACTGAGAAAAGTCGCAGATCAATGGTACGGAACACATCCCCATACAGACTGGATTATCAAACACGCCTATCGGACCTTATTAAAAAAGGGTGATAAACAGGCCTTAGCGCTTTTTGGTTATGAAAATGCTGATTCGATACAACTACATGATTTAACATGCCAGCCCAAACGTATAGTTATTGGCGAAAGCCTTGAATTTTCTTTCTATATTCATTCAGACAGGGATCAAAAAGTAAGAATTGAGTACGCAATTGATTTTGTAAAAGCAAGAGGCCAGCGTCATCAGAAAGTATTTAAAATAACAGAAACAAATATACGAAAAAACGAAACGAAATCATACACAAGAATCCAATCCTTTAAGGATTTAACCACCAGAAAGCATTACAAAGGAATTCATACATTATCAGTGATCATCAATGGAGAGGTAAAAGATTCATTGGATTTCCAAGTTTGCTGAATGAATAAAAAATCCCTTCTTATCCAAGAAGGGATTTTGCTTATTAGCCTTCAACACTGCCGTAAAGCTCTTCTAAAGGCTTCATAATGATTTTGTTCAATTCACCAATCAGCATGCTCATGCGCTGCTCCGCTTCCATCAGCTGAGAAATTTTTTCGTGCTGCTGTACAAGCGCAACTGTTTTTTGAGCCTGCGTCACTTCTTCTTGTGTAATCTCTTCTCCTGCCATTTGTTTTTGCTGGAGTCTAAGCTGTACATCACGGAAGTTTTCGAACATGCGCTTCGCTGATTCATCTGCGTTAACTTCGTCGTAAAGGTTTTTTAAACGGGTGAACTCTTCGCTCCCGCGTAATGCATTTTCCAGATCATACGCTACATCATAAAAATTAACAGCCATTGTAAATAGCTCCTTTCATCATTGCCGTTTGACATACCACTCCACTATAACAGACTATGGAGCTCCTTTCATTAATCAAAAACCATTTCTTCTTAAAAAAGGATGACAAACAATGCTTGAATCGCGCCTATAATTCCGCCGAGAAGGCCCCCCAAATAGGTAATCATTTTAAATTCTTTTTTTGAAATGGACAGCACCATTTCTTCAAGACGCTCCACCGGGAACTGATCCACCTGCTCCTTGACGATTTCCTCAAGACGCAACCGTTTTAAGACACTTTCAAGGTTGGACGAAATCCCTTCAAGCAATTTGTCTAACAGTGCCGGCAGCATTTGCTGGGTCAGCTCAGATTCATAGCGGACGGTAAGCGTGCCAATCGTATTGTCGAAGAAAGGGGCAGTCGAAAATGCTTGCAGCACTCTTCGTTTCAAACTGAAAATGAGCGCCTTTGCATTCCATTTTTCATCTGCTTCATTAAACGTATACTCCCTCAGCTTGCCCCATTCGTTTTTTAAGAGATCAGAAAGCAATTTATTTGTTTCCTCATTGCGCAAGAATTTCAGCAGCTCCGGCAGCACGCGATCCGCAAGGCTTGAATTGCCAAGAAACATTTGCACCATGCTTCCAAGCATGCCGCGCTCTTTTAAAAAGTCATCAATCATATTGCCAAGACGGATTTTTCCTTCATCACTTTCAAAATAACTGACACTCCGTGACAATATATATCCTGAAATCATCGGAATTTTTTCCTCAAGCTTTTCCTGCACCTCTATAGGCACCAGCTCTTTTAACGATTGGTCCCCGTATTGGCGGAAAAGCTCATTCAGCTTATCATCGGTCCAGCTGCTGATCCATGCATCAGCAGCTTTTTCTGGGCGCTTCATCCCGGCTTTTTCAAGCGCTTCTTTTACTGTCACTTCAGAAAGTGACAGCTTTTGAATCAGCTGTTCCCCCACTCGAAGAGCCTGCGTTTTGGCTGCATCAGAGACGAGCCGCTTTTTAATGCCTTCAGGGGTTAAGAGATGATTGACTACCATCAGTCCCATTTGTTTTGCAAGCTCATCTCGCCGTCTTGGAATCAGCCCGGGCGTAAAAGGAACTCGCTTCCCAAACAAATAGTACGCTTTATACGGCCTAAACAGCATTTGAATTGCTAAATGATTGGTCACCGCCCCAATGGCAGCGCCGATCACGATCATAAAAATAAAGGTTCCTGCAATACCCATTCCTATTCATCTTCCTCCATCTGTGCTTCAGCTTTTTTCATATAGATTATGTACCTATACGTATTATAGAGGCTCATGCAATCACTTAGCAAACGAGGAGACAAATTCCTGTTCTTAGAAAATCAGCTTGTTCTTTTGGAATAGGGCAAGGTGGAGAATCGTATTCTGTAAAGTAGAATACCGTCAGCTGCGTTCGTCTTACATGTATTTAGTGTAAAGCTGCGGACACCCGCCGGCAGCTTTTGAATAAAAGGGGGAGTCTCACCATGATAACACTCGGTTTTATGTCCTTATCCCGCCAGCATGAAGCGGATTATTCCGCAGAACTGGCCAAAAGAGCACCCGAATTCGGCATACGTTTCATCCGGTTTACACCATTTGATATTTCACCTGACACTTTGCGTGTCAAAGCATCGGTCTATCATTCGGCCAGCAGCACATGGAACGAAACTGAAATGGCGATTCCAGATTATATTTATGATCGCTGTTTTTACGGCAAGGATTCACATTCCCAAAAAGCAAAACCAATCGTTGAGTGGCTCAAAAAATATCCGAAAACGGAATTTATCGGGCGGGGTCTTCCCGATAAGTGGACCGTCCTTCACGATTTGCAGCAGCACTCTGTAATCAATCCCTATATTCCCGAAACGATAAAGGTGAACCGCTACGAACAAATTCACTCCTTTTTATCCAAAGAAAAAGCCTGCATCCTTAAACCGGCATTCGGCGCGGGAGGCAGAGGCGTGATTCTTTTGAAGCTGGGCAAGAAAAACATCACTGCTACTTATCACATCGGAAAGGATAAGCAGACAAAAACGTTTTCCAACCAGACTTCTTTTAAGACATGGTGCAAAAAAGTGCTTCAGCATCAATATTTGCTTCAGCCTTACTTAAACATTCAAGATAAGGAACAATACCCTTGTGATATTCGCCTGTTTATGGAAAAAAACGAAGCAGGTGAATGGAATACAGTCGGAAAGGCAGTAAGACGCGGATACAAACACGGGCTGCTCGCCAATTTGTCAGGCGGATCTGATGCGCTGACATTTGACTCCTGGTTTGAAGATATACCGAAAAAACAGCAAGTGGTTTTACTAGATGATGTGTTTTCGATTACCCAATCAGTTCCGTATTATCTTGACGAGCGCTACGGGCCGTTGTTTGAACTCGGTCTTGATATATGTCTTGCTAAGGACGGGAGAATTTGGATTTTAGATATCAATTCCAAACCAGGCAGAAAGTCAATCCTGCGTGTCTCTCCCGAGCAAAAAGAACAGCTGTACACTTGTCCCCTAAAGCGCTGCCAATATCTGTTTTCTGAGCAAAGCCAGAAAGGAGTTCTTCCGCGTGAATCCTAAACGGTTTTTGATCGGCATAGACAAAACCAGTGAAAACACCCTGTTTCTGCCCTCTTCGCTGAAGCAAGACGGACTTTTGCATGCCGCATTCGGAACGAAGGTTGTCAGATGCCACGTTGCTTACAGACGGCATCTGGAACAAACCGTGCTTCTCTCTGAAAATCTGTTTCATGAGCTTTTGCTTCCCCACCGAAGCAGGGCAGATATACTGATTCATGATCATACAGTGCATATCGGGCCGTTAGTCGGCATCTTTACGGCAGGGTTTACTGTATCTCTTGAACGCCCATTTAAGGATCGTTCCCTCTTTTTTTCTAAGCTTGTCACGTTACACGAGCAAGCCGGAGGCTACTGCTTCGTTTTTGGCGCGCACCAAATCAATTGGGAGGAAGGCACGATTGAAGGCCTCCTTTACAGGGAAAACGGCTGGGAGAAAAAAATCGTTCCATTGCCGAACGTCGTTTATGACCGTTTGCCGAACCGAAAAATTGAAGATTCACTTCTCTTGCAACATACAAAAAAGAGGCTGATCGATGAATATCAGATCCCATGGTTTAATAAAACGTTTTTCAATAAATGGAACGTTCATCAATTGCTCGAAAAAGATCCAAGAACGGCACCCTTTTTGCCTAGATCCGAGCTGACACCGTCTGTGGAGCTGATAGATGAGCTCTGTGGCGCATACAAAAAAGTCTATATCAAACCGGCAAATGGAGCACTCGGCACCGGCATTTATCAGCTGACAAGAACAGATGACGGCCTGACGGTAAAGCATACAAATGACGCCAAAACATTTACTTCGATTGATTATTCCGATGCCGCCTCATTCCTTGCAGAATTTCAAAAACATCACAACCCGTCCGACTTTCTCATTCAGCAAGGTGTTGATCTCATCGAATTTCAAGGCAAACCAGCGGATTTCCGTGTCCATACCAATAAAAACAGAAAAGGAAAATGGACAGTGACAGCAATCGCCGTAAAAATTTCCGGAAAGAACAGCATTACAACACATCTTTCTAACGGCGGCACTGTAAAGACACTTGCGGAAGTATACGATGATCCCGCTGAAAGAGTTGAGGTCATTAAAAAGCTTTCTGCAGCGGCACTGACGGCAAGCCATGTCCTTCATGATCATATCGAGGGGTTTATCGGGGAGATTGGTTTCGATTTTGGCATTGATCAGAACGGTAAAGTATGGATGTTTGAAGCGAATTCGCGCCCGGGCCGAAGCATTTTTTCTCATCCAAATTTGCATCATGTTGATTCTCTTACAAAACGAAGAAGTTTTGAATACGCGTCATATTTATCTGAGAAGGCAATCACATCTCCTGAAGCATTGTGGCCTTCGTAACCTGTCCGCTTTTTTAATAAAGCGGGCTTATCTTTATCCAAAGCTGGGACAAACTGCATATTTAGGCCTCTTCAATGATGTTCTGAAACAATGATACAATGAACATAAGCCGTTTTTATTTAGGTCAATTGATACCAAATGTAAGGAGCGTGGCCGTAATGATTTCTCATTTCAGCTGGAAACCTTTGTTCCCAAAAGAAAAGCTGCCCGGATGGAAAATTTCATTTTATTATAAAGGGACCCATTATGAAGGCATCTATCATAAGAGCGGTGAAATTGAATGGGGAGACTTGTTTCCCGCCCGCGCTGACGAGCCTGCTCTTACAAACGAGATACATGAACTGATGCTTTTTCATATTTATGACTAGCTTAGCCTAAACGGCTAAGCTTTTTTTCTTTCTCAAGATTTACCACACAATTCTCCGCATGAGTTTCCGGCAATTTTAACATAATACGTAGTAACAAGCCGGCAAAGCATTGGGTTACGCCGAGGCGGCAGTGACACCCGAGAAGGGTTCACAGATTGGTGCAACTCCAGTTAACCCAACCATACTAAACAAAAAAGGAGATTTTACACATGGCTAACCAAAACTCTTCAAATGACTTACTAGTTCCTGGCGCAGCTCAGGCTATCGATCAAATGAAACTTGAAATCGCTTCTGAATTCGGCGTTAACCTTGGAGCGGACACAACTTCTCGCGCTAACGGTTCTGTCGGAGGAGAAATTACAAAACGTTTAGTATCTTTCGCTCAACAGCAAATGGGCGGCAGAGTTCAATAACAATTCAATATATGGCTATAGAGGGCGCGGTTTCCGCGCTCTCTTTATTTTGTCACCCTTTTTTCCTGCTCCACATATCCTAGAAAAAAAGGGAGGGAATCGGGGTGTCATTCATCACCATTGTGAATTGGGAGCTGGTTCAATTCGTAAGTGTATCCATGATTCATGAATATGTTTCCCATCGTTCTGTTTATTTGTACAGGTATTCTTTCCCGCGCTGTTCAAACTGAGAACATCCTTTTATAATGAAAGGCGAGGAGGTTTTTTAATGAAAATCGCTTTATTAGGAGCCAGCGGCCGCGTCGGACAAGCCTTTTTAACACAAGCTGCAGCAGATGAAAGATTTGATATTTTCGCTCTGATCAGATCTCAACATGCTGATCTTCCCCTTTCAAAAGACAGAACCGTCATGGGGAACGCCCGCCGCTTAGAAGATGTGAAAAAAATAATGGAGAATGCTGAAATCGTGATCAGCTGTCTAGGCACAGATGGTGATGATACCTTGTCAACTGCTATGGCACACATTCTCTCCGCTATGGAGGAACAGCATATCAAACGGCTTATTACGATCGGCACCGCAGGGATCCTAGATTCTCGATATGAACCGGGAAAATACCGGTTTGAAACAAATGAATCGAAACGAAAGCAGACCCGCGCAGCCAAGGAGCATGCAAAAGTATACGAAATGCTTAAACAATCATCATTAGACTGGACAATCATCTGCCCCACTTACCTCCCGGACGGAACAGCAACCGGCGTTTATCGTACGGAGCGTAACGTTTTGCCTGAGGGCGGCACAAGCATTTCGGTCGGCGATACTGCGGACTTTTTATATCGTGAGCTCGTTACAGGTGAGTATGTCGGAAACCGTGTCGGACTGGCTTATTGACTACATAAACCAAAAACCCAAAACACGATTGTTTTGGGTTTTTGAGCGTTATGCAATGGAATGTTTCTGTCCCTTTTGCAGTTCATACATTTGATAATATTGGCCTTCTAATGCCATCAGTTCCTCGTGGTTCCCTCTCTCAACAATTTCTCCTTTATCAAGAACCAAAATCTGATCAGCATTTCTGATTGTTGAAAGCCGGTGAGCGATGACGAAGGTGGTGCGTCCTTGTTTGACGACATCAAGCGCCTTCTGGATCACGGCCTCTGTCTCTGTATCAATATGCGCCGTTGCCTCATCTAAAATCAAGATCGCGGGATCAAACGCCAAAGCTCTAGCGAAAGAAATTAACTGCCGCTCTCCAGAGGATAGCGTGCTGCCTTTTTCAATCACGGGCTCATTAATGCCCTTCGGAAGCTTCTTAAGAAGAGGCTCAGCACCGACTTGCCGCAGTGCATTTTTTATTTCTTCTTCAGTCATTCTTTCGTCATCCAGACTTACGTTAGATCCGATTGTGCCCGAGAATAAGTACGGGTCCTGAAGCACAATACCCATATGGGATCTGAGTTCCTGTCTTGACATGTTGTAAATGCTTTTTCCATCAATTAAGACATCACCTTTTTGCGCATCATAAAAACGAAACAGAAGATTCAAAATCGAGCTTTTTCCTGATCCGGTATGGCCGACGAGCGCTACGGTTTCGCCTTTTTGCGCAGTAAAGGAAATATGCTTTAATACCTCTTCACCTTCTTGATACGCAAATGACACATCACGAAATTCAACCCGCCCCAGCGCGCGCTCCTTCGCCGGTTCACCCGCTTCTTCCGTATTCTTTTCTTCAAGCAGTTCAAAAACACGCCCGGCGGAGACCCTTGCAAGCTCCAGCTTTGAAAACTGATTGACGATGCCTGTGATCGGCTGAAATAACCGGTTCAAATAATCGACAAACGCGTACAGCACACCGATAGAAACAATCCCCGCCGCATTCAGGCTCGCACCGCCAAAATGCCAGATCAGACAGACGAACGCAAGATTGCGGATGACATTGACCAGATTATGGGACATTAAGGAGTTTAAATTCAGCATCCTGTTTTGGAAATAAAAATGTGATTCATTTAATTCCTCAAATTCTCTCATTGTTTCCTTTTGATGGCGGAAAGCCTGAATAATGGTCATGCCTTGAATTGACTCATTCATTTTTGCGTTAATGTCACTGTTGATCGAGCGGATTTTTTGGTTGTAATATGACGCATATCTCCGGTATATGACCGACCACAGCCAGATAATCGGCACAATTGCCAGACATACAAACGCAAGCTTCACATCAAGCAGAAACAAAGCCGTGAATATCCCGAACATATAGATTCCGCTTGTCACAAATGTTGAAAGCACTGTGACATATAAATCCCTAATAGCCTCCGTATCATTGGTAATCCGCGCAACGACTTTTCCGGCCGGAAGGTTGTCAAAATAGCGAATTGGCATTTTCTGTATGTGCGAAAACACGTCCTGCCTCATCTTTTGAATAATCCGATTGGCGCTCATCTGCAGCAGATAATGCTGTCCGTATTGAAAGAATACCGAAAACACAAGCAAGCCCCCATACAGGCAGATCAGTAACACCATTCCCTTTATTTCCGGCTGATAGAACTGGAAAAGTTCCTGCTTAGTCAGCTTTTCGGCAGCATATGCCCGGCTCTTGTCTCCGTTTGTGATCGTCAGCTTCCCGTCAGAAACCGTTCTATTCCCGTCGAAGCTGACAGCCTGATCAACAAAATAGAACGCCATTCCCACTTGATAAATATGCGCTTCTTTTGCTTTTGAAACAGGCTCCTGCAATCGGTCCTCTCTGACATATGAGACGCCGTGAAACTGAACGGCATTTTTATCTTTTTCCGCAGCTTCATACCATGTTTTCTCAATGCCGAGGATATGGTCGTCTATCATTTTTTTGCCAATAAAGGGCCCAGTCAGTTCTGCACCGACGGCAACAGTTAGCAAAAGGACGGCTGTGATCAGCAATTTTCGATAAAGAAGTGCGTATCTCCATAACGTTTTTCCTATTTTCATGCCCCTGCTCCCCCTTCTTCCGCAGTGAACAGCTGCTGTCTTTCATATTGTTCCCGGTACCACCCATTATTGGCCAGCAGTTCTTGATGCGTGCCTCTCTCAGCAATGACGCCGCCGTCCATCACAAGGATCAGGTCAGCGTGCTCTACCGCGGATAATCGGTGTGTCAAAATAAATGTCGTTTTTCCTTTGCGGTTTTCTCTGATGTTCTTGATAATTGCAGCCTCTGTTTTGGCATCTACAGCGGAAAGTGAATCATCCAGAATCAAGATTTCCGGATTCGCCATGAGTGCTCTCGCGATCGAAATTCTTTGTTTCTGCCCGCCTGACAGTGCCACGCCTTTTTCACCGACCATTGTCTCCAGACCGGACGGAAGCATGTGCAAATCTTTTTCAAAATGTGCTTCGGCAATGGCTTGCTGAACCTCTTTATCAGTTGCATCCTGTTTTCCGTATAAAATATTTTCTTTTACAGTCCGTGAAAACAGTAAATGATCCTGAGGCACATATCCGATCCATCCGCGGAGACGGTCAAGAGGGATTTGCTGAATCGGTACACCTGAAAATGTAATGCTCCCTTCGCCTGGAGGATACTGGCGCAAAAGCTGCTTAATAATTGTCGTTTTTCCGCTCCCGGTTTTACCTGCAATCCCGACAGTCTGCCCTTTTCGCACCGTAAATGAAATATCCTGAAGATTGTCACTTGTTGAGCTTGGATATGTAAAGCTGACATGACTGAAAACGATATCTCCAGGCTCTTTAAGATCAGCGGGCTGTTTTGGATCTGTCACATCCGTTTCATAAGAAAGAGTTTCATTTACCCGGTCTAATGACGCATTGCCGCGCTGCATCACATTAATGAGTTCACCGATTGCAAACATCGGCCAAATCATCATGCCGAGATAAACGTTAAAGGACACTAACTCTCCAAGCGTCAGCTCGTTCCGGAATACAAGAAACGCTCCGTAGCCGAGCCCAATCAGATAGCTTGCGCCGACAAGCAGTTTTACCGTCGGCTCAAACAGTGAATCAATAAAAGCCACTTTCATATTTTTCTGATAAACATCAGCGGTCATTTCATTAAACCGGCGAACATCGTTTGTTTCCTGAACATACGCGCGAATCACCCGCACGCCTGAAACAGATTCCAGCACTCTGTCATTCAGCGCCCCGAACGCGTTTTGGGCCTCAGTAAACCGCTCATGAATTTTACTTCCATATAGACTGATTGCAATCGCCATGACTGGAAGCGGGGTAATGGCGGCAAAGGTCAGCTTCCAGCTGATCAAAAACCCCATTGTCAAAAAGATCGTCATCATAAACATCGTAGAATCGACTAACGTCAAGATGCCAAATCCTGTCGTTAAACTGACGGCCTGAAGATCATTTGTCCCTCGTGCCATTAAATCGCCTGTCCGGTTTTTTTCATAAAACGGCGGCGACATAGTCAGCAAATGCCCCATCAGCTTCGTACGAAGAATTTTCTCCATCAGATTCGCTCCGCCAAACAGCTGATGCATCCAAAAATAAGACATGATATACACGGCCGCCGTCAGCACAAAAAAGATACCGATATAAAACAGCAGCCCTTCCGCAGTAAATGCCCCTGTTTTCATATCATCTATGGCGTTCCCCAAGAGCTTAGGCGGAAACATTTCAATGACATTGACTGCTAATAAAAGGACAATCGCAATCGTATAGCGCAGCCAGTACGCCTTAAAAAACCAGCCAAGCTTTTTCAAAACTGAAAACATCTATCCCCATCTCCTCATCAGCCGCCTTCTATTTTTTCCTTGCAGCTTTTTTCATCCAATTTGGCACGAACAGCCCTCGCCTCTGTATTTACCTTCACATCCCATACACCTGTCTTTCCTTAGATTTTGTATATAAAAAAGGCATGAAGCGTCAGCTCCATGCCTTTTTTAACCGATATGTTACGCACAGCGCTTTTCAGCGCGCGGTCCGACCTAAAAAACCGTTCACGAAAACAGAACAAAAGGTTTGCCGCGCCAATATGAAACTGTTTGATAAACACGCAAATTCCTTGGCATAGCAAACCCTCCTTCCATTCTGATTTCATCTTTTTATCATCATATAAACAAAACCTTTTATTGTCAATCATTACTTGAATAGGAAAAGGTTAATGGTGCTCAAATTCGGGTAGTAGTGTTGTAAGACGCTTTGAAAGGGTGAGAAGGATGTTCCATGCTGACCGTATCATTGTTGCGTTTGACGGAAGTGAAAATAGTAAGAAAGCGCTTCAGACAGCCATTGATCTTGCTAAAACCGTAAATGCCGCTATTACCGTCGCCCATTCACATGATATGAAAGACAATCAGACCGTCATCGACCCGCCCAGACCCGCAGCTGAGGCAAGCTATATCAGCGGAGGCATGACAAGTGTTCCTGATCCGCTGATATCGGATGTAACATCACCTGAGCCAATGATCTATGAAGACCGTACGGAAGAAGTCATCGCCGAAGCCAGAATGATGCTGAATGAACAGCAGGCAGATGGAGATATCGATATATTAGAAGGCGATCCGGCTGAATCAATTATCGAGCATGCAAACCGCATTTCTGCCGATATGATCGTAACCGGAAGCAGAGACCAAAACAGGCTGAAAAAGCTAATATTCGGAAGTGTAAGTGAAAAGCTTTCAGCGAAATCGGATATACCCGTCCTGATTGTAAAGTGAGCACGCCCTGTGCTCACTTCTTTTATATTCATAATTGTGAAAAAACATAGATTTTCGTTTTTTTCTGTTATAATGCTTTCGTGCCCAAAAGCACAAAAGCATTAAAGATAAATATGGGGTGTTATTTTGGATTCTCAAAAAAAGCTGACGTTTCCGTTAGCCGTCGGTTTATTTATATTGATGTTATGCATTATTATTTCTTGCTTATTCTTGCTTCATGTAGAACCTCATATCCCGCTGTTTTTAAGTGTTGTCATGCTTTCAGCAGCAGCTTTATGGTTTGGATTTCCCTGGAAGAGCATTGAAAAAGGGATTGTAGACGGGATCAAAAACGGCGTACAGCCGATTATCGTTCTAGCGCTGATCGGCATCTTAATCGGCGCCTGGATGTACAGTGGCGCCATACCGACTGTGACAGTTTATGCCCTATCCTTTATTGAACCAAGCCACCTTCTGTTGACTGCTTTGTTTTCATGTATGATCATCAGCACACTTGTTGGCTCAAGCCTGACAACTGTAAGCACAATCGGGGTAGCGCTGATCGGCGTAGCGAGCGCGGCTGGCGTTCCGCTTGAATGGACAGCAGGCGCAGTCATATGCGGCGCTTGTTTTGGGGATAAAATGTCGCCGATGTCGGACACAACCAACTTTGCAGCCGGAATAGGCGAAATACCAATCTTTGAACACATTCGCCATATGATGGGCACAACCATTCCAGCTTTGCTCATCACTGTCGTTCTGTTTTACTTTCTCGGTTCATCAGTGTCAGCGGACGCTGCTTCAACCGATAATATTCAGCAGGTCATAACCGGAATAAAAGATGCTGCAAACGTGACACCGTGGGCCCTTCTTTCTCCGCTCTTAGTCGTTTTGCTGGCAATGAAACGGGTATCAGTAATCCCCGTTCTGACTGCCGGAATTATTTCCTCGGGAATTTTGACTGCTATTTTTGTACCCGACAGCAGCCTGCAGGCGTTTATGACAGCTTTGCAAAATGGCACAACTTTCGAAACTGACAATGAGGCAGCCGCTAAAATTATTAACAGAGGCGGACTGCAATCCATGATGGGCTCTGTCTCTCTCATTATGATTGCTTTTGCACTCGGCGGATTGATGGAGAAAATCGGATTGATTTCTGCACTATTGGAAGGCGTCATGAAAGGTATCCGCTCAAAAGGCCGTCTAGTTGCAGCAACTGTCTGCTCAAGCATCGGCGTCAACTTGGCAACCGGCGAACAGTATTTATCGATATTAATACCGGGACAATCATTTAAATCTTTATATGACAAACAAAACATCCAGCGAAAATTTCTGACAAGGTCATTAGAGGACGGCGGAACATTAATTAACCCATTGATTCCTTGGGGCGTCAGCGGCGCATTTATGGCGAGCGCACTTGGTGTTCCAGTCATAGACTACATCCCGTTTACGTTCTTCCTCTATATATCGCCAATGATCTCCATTTTGATTGGATTTGTTAAAAAATAAAAAGAGCCCCGCTGTAAAAAGCGGGCTCTTTTCTTCGTTCATTTATGAAATGCTAGCAGCCTGTTGAATGCTTTCTTGAAAAGCAGCCTGAAGCTGTTTGGTCACCGGTCCGGGTTTCCCGCTTCCGACCGATTGTCCATCGAGCGTCACAACCGGAATAATTTCTGCCGTCGTTGACGAAATAAAGATCTCTTCCGCCTGTTTCAACTCTTCTTCACTGACAGGAGTCTCATCCAGTTTAATCCCATTCTTCTCAATCAGTCCTAAAATATTCATCCGTGTAATTCCATTGAGAATGAGCCGGTTAGCCGGATGTGTTCGCACTGTGCCGTTGATAACGGCATAAACGTTAGAGGATGTACCCTCCGTAACAACGCCGTCCCTAAGTAAAATGGTTTCAAATGCTCCCGCTTCATAGGCCTTTTGCTTCGTCATGACATTATACAGTAAATTCAGACTTTTGATATCACATCTTAACCAGCGAAGATCCTCATCTGTAATGGCCGCCACTCCGTATGCCTGCTCTTGCTCCGGTTTTTTCACCGTAAACGTATAGGCAGTAGTCTGCGGCTCGAGGCCGGCTTCATACTGGTGTTTTCGCGGGGCCACACCTCTTGTTGTCTGAATGTATACCGCTCCCTCACTGACCGCATTTTCCTGTACAAGCTTTTGCAGGTCCCACTCGAGATCTTCTATACTGAATGGCAGTGAAATTCCGATTTCAGCAGCACTTCTGAAAAAACGCTCTGCATGCTCACGTAAGCCGAACAATACTCCTTTGTACACCCTGATCACTTCATAGATGCCGTCACCAAACTGATAACCGCGATCTTCCAAATCGATTGATGCTTCACTGCGCCCAATCAGCTGGCCATTGACTAATACCTTCATAAAAGCCCTCCCTTTTCGAGATGTCCCTGATGTCATTCAAGCTGTCATTGTCACTAATTCTATCATATTGGACATGCTGAAAAACAGAAAGATCAAGAGATCTATAGCGGAAAGGAGTTTATTTTTTCCTTAAAATCTGACATTTCGACAACTTTTCTATGTGCTTTCCAGTTTTATTCCTGTATACTTGACTGGTAATACATAGGTTGTAAACATAAGGCACCTTCATAAGCTGCCTGCTGTACAGCATTATGTAGAGATTTTATGCCAATGGAGAGATTGTTATGCGACAAACGAGAGGAGAGGCTTCTCCTTCTGCAGTTTCGCTTGCTTTTAAATTTGCAAGTTTAGCAGTTTTATGTGTGCTGCTTTTGCTTATGGTGATTTTGGGTTATTCCAACAGTTCAACGAAAGCAAAGGAAGTCACTGTCACAACAAACGGCCAGCTTCGAGATGAGAAAGAAAGCCTTAAGCTGAAAAACGACTCCCCCGATATGCTGATAAAACATCTGCAGACAAAGCAGAACATGGGAGATAAAACAGTTTACTTAACCTTCGACGACGGCCCTTCAGCCGTTACAACCCGCTTGCTCGATGTACTGAAAAGCGCTGATGTAAAAGCGACGTTTTTTATGCTGTCACCGCGGATGAACGAATTCAAGCAGGCTGTGAAAAGAGCAGAAAAGGAAGGCCACGCACTCGGTTTACATGGCGTTACCCACAATAACAGATTGTTCTATCAAACACCGACATCTCCGCTAAAAGAAATGCAGGAGGCACGTGACACGCTGCAGGACATTACAGGATATAAAACCGATCTTGTCAGAACGCCATACGGAAGCAAGCCGTCACTAACCGCCTCACAAATTCGCAATCTGGAGAAAGATGGGTTTGTGTACTGGGATTGGACGATCGACAGCATGGACTGGAAATACCGGAATTCACAGTATGTGACCGCCGTATTACAGCAGCTTGAGAATATGGAACACAGCTCTTCAAGCCGCCCAAATGTAATTCTCATGCATGATCTTCCTGCTACTGTAAATGCGCTGCCGGTACTAATCAATAAATTAAAAGAAAAAGGCTATTCCTTCGGAGTGTTAGAGGACACAATGGTTCCTGTTCATGAATAAAAAAGTGAGGCGCATAAGGCGGCTCACTTTTTTATGCCCAAACTTCGGGCAAACTCGCCGATTTTTTGATGGATGACCATGTCAAACAAGCTGTCACAATACGTTGGTTCAAGGTTTATGATGACTTTCTTCATGCCGGGAATCAGGCTTGCATCCTCAGGCACAAATCTAGCCGGAGCCACTTCGAGAGACGTGCCGATAACCAATAAAAGATCTGCTTGATCCAGCTTTTCATAAAGGGTGTCAAAGTGCATGACGGCATCGCCAAAGAGAACAACATCGGTTTTTAATACCGTTCCGCAAATGTCCCCATTGTTTCCGGCCGCCGTGCACTCCGGCACCTCCCGCTCCAGCAAATGGGGAAGATCATATCGGGCGCCGCATGCCGGACAAGCTGCTGTCTGGATAGAACCATGCAGTTCGTACACATGCCTGCTCCCCGCTTTTTTATGAAGACCGTCAATGTTTTGCGTGAAAATATCGACCTGCTTCCCTTGCTTCTCCAGCTCAGCTAAAAGCAAATGGCCTTCATTCGGTTCAAAGCTGCCGCTCATTTTCATCTGGAACAATTCTTTGAATTTGGGCCAAAACAGACGCGGATAACTTAAAAAATAATCAAGGCTCATCGCTTCCATTCTTGAGGCATCCTCCGTCCAAATGCCCCCTGCTGAACGAAAGTCGGGGATCCCTGATTCTGTGCTCATTCCCGCTCCGGTCAGCACAACAATTCTCTGTGCTTCATGTAGAATACTTTTGAATGTTTCCAACTCAACACCGCCTTTTTCTCTTATTTTACCATGAAAAAGACTCCGCCTCTGTCAGACGAAGTCTCTCTTTTAAGCCCGTTCCTTTTCCTCTTTATTTAGATTCACCTGGAATGGGTCGCTTTCGTGCTTTTGCTTGACAACAACCATTTGGCCGGGATATGCAAACTGAACGCCTTCTGCACCTAAAATCTCAATAATTTTATAGTTGATATCCTCTCTAATATTAAGGTTTTCAGCCCAAACCGTCGTTTTTGTATAGAAGTTAAAAAATAAATTGTAGTAGCTGTCGGCAAACGTATCAAAGTTGACCATGATTGTTTCATTATCAACGCCCTCATGCTCTAAGAGCATTGTTCTGAGAGAATGAATGGAGCGTTCAAGGTTCTCAATCGGCGTAGCGTAGGACACATGGATGGAAAACGTAATCTGGCGTTTGGTCATTCTTGTCCAGTTCGTGATCGCTTCCATCGACAGCGTAGAGTTCGGCACCGTTACAAGCGCCCCCTGTGCTGTTCTGAATCTCGTGCTCCTAAAGGTAATATCCTCGACTGATCCTGTTACTGTCGACGTCTCCACCCAGTCACCAATTGTAAACGGCTTTTCAGTAATAATGATAATACCGCCGAAGAAGTTGCTGATGGTATCCTTCGCGGCAAGCGCAAAAGCCAGTCCGCCAAGACCAAGGCCCGCTACAAATCCGTTTACATCATAATTGAATTCCTGAGCGATCACACTGACACTGAGCGCAATGATCACAAAACGGAGCAATTTGGATAAAAACGGGGCCAGAATGTCATCCATGTCAAGCTCGAAGCGCTGGTTCACCTTATGGAAGATAAACGACGATGTTGCGGTCAAATTACAAAGACCCCAACACAAGAGCGCCACAATCAGTGAGCGGTATATTTTGCTGATGACCGGCATTTGCTCATCTAAAAACGGTGAATACCGGATCGCTAAAAACAGCCCAAGGGCAACAAAAAACCATCTGGCCGGCTTATCAAACGCCAGAACCACCTGTTTAAAAATTTCTGTTTTCGGCCGGTTTGTCAAATTAAAAAGCAGGTTAAAGAAATATCTTGTGAATAATTTTCTAAGTATAAGAAACACCAGCAAAATCGCCAAGCTGATGCCGATTTGAATGATGATATCAAGCGTAAAATACTGCTGCAGATAATCCGGCATGACTGTCTCCCCTCTATCCCAATCAATTGTTATTATACTAAAATATTCGTAAGGATGTTCATTTAAATGTCTTTTGCAGCACAAAACCCCGGCGAAACGCCGGGGTCATTTCTCAATTCATCTATCAGCCAGATTCAATAGGGACAGTCACTTACCTTTTTTCGTTTGTGTCTGATCAAGGAGAGTTGCTTTTTGCATTTCAGCATCCGTTTCGGCTTTAATTCTTTCCTCCACTCTGATTCTCCCTTTTCCCATGATCTCGCCTCCTTTTTTGCTATTATAAAGGATCATATTTTGTTGTGAACATGTCGAAAGACCTAATTTTCTGACGAAATGTGTTCTGATACGCTGAGTGTCTTTTTTTAGTTATACGCATTCCTCAGCCCGGACCATTCCGATATGGCAGAAAAAATTCACCAGTTTGTATCGCGGTGCATATATGGTTTTGATACAATAACAGAAATGCCCATACGAGGAGCTGACTTAGCTTGTACATCATTGCCCATCGCGGAGCATCCGGCTACGCTCCGGAAAATACGATTGCCGCATTTGACCTTGCGGTGAAAATGAATGCAGATATGATCGAACTGGATGTCCAGCTTACAAAAGACAGGCAGATTGTTGTGATACACGATGACAGGGTTGACCGAACAACAAACGGATCGGGCTTTGTTAAGGATTTTACCTTGGAGGAATTGCAAAAACTCGATGCAGGAAGCTGGTACGGCCCCGCTTTTCAAGGAGAGCGTATTCCGACCCTGGAAGCGGTGCTCAAGCGCTACCACAAAAAAATCGGCCTTTTAATTGAACTAAAAGGCCATCCGTCTCAAGTCGGAATTGAAAAAGAGGTGGGACAGCTATTAGGGCAATTTTCTTTTTCTATCAATAATATTGTTCAATCCTTTCAGTTCCGCTCCGTCCAAAGGTTCCGCGAGCTTTATCCTTCGATTCCGACAGCGGTCATTACAAGGCCCAACTTTGGCATGCTGTCCAGAAATCAGATGAAGGCCTTCCGCTCTTTTGCAAACTATGTCAATATAAAATACACACGGCTCAACCGTCTGATGATCGGCTCCGTCCATAAAAATGGCTTAAACATATTTGCATGGACTGTCAACAATCAAAAGACAGCGGCAAAATTACAAGCCATGGGCGTGGACGGCATCGTTACAGATTACCCGGATTTCATCATAAAGGATGGCAAACATGAAAATATATAGCGCGGTTTTTATCGGAGGCGCGCTTGGCGCCTGCCTCCGATACGGATTAAACTTATGGATACACACCGGTCAGTTCCCGGCGGCAACCTGGCTGGAAAATGCGACAGGCAGCCTTCTATTAGGCATTTTGACCGGATTTTTTATGATCGGGGCAAAACGGCCTCTGCTGTCGGCTTTTTTAGGCACCGGCTTTTGCGGAGGCTTCACAACAATGTCCACGTTTTCTAAGGAAACAGTGATGCTTTTGCAAGGACAACCCTCATTGGCTCTTTTATATGTGGCAGCCTCATTGTTATCAGGGATCATATTTGCACTGATTGGTGTTTTTGCGGGACGGCGCATAGCAGGCATTCAGCAAAGAAAGGGGCTGCAGGAAAGATGACACTAGCGGGTATTTTCATAGGGGGCGGACTTGGCGCAATGCTTCGCTTCTGGCTTGGCAATGTCATAACCGCCAAAACCAAAGGTCTCAGCCTGCCCATTGGCATACTGACAGTCAATATTCTCGGAGCTCTCGGGCTCGGAATATTTACAGGACTTCACGTTGCAAATGCTTCGGTCTCGCTTATCATTGGCACGGGGTTTTTTGGCGCCTTTACGACCTTTTCCACATTCAGCGTTGAAACTATTCAACTCCTTATGGCCAAACGTGTAAAAGAAAGCATCTTGTACATCGTCCTGACACTTTGCGGGTCGCTTTTTGCATTTTGGTGCGGCTGGACAATCACAATGTAAAAAAACCTTGAGCTTATTTCTCGCTCAAGGTTGCACTGTTCAGCATCACAGGCTCAGGCAGCGGCAGCTTGTGGTGCGCCGTAATCCCGGTTGTGTTGCCGGCTTCTTCTTTTATATCGATTTGCTTGATTAATCGGCCGTCCATCTTCAGCACCTTTATCGTATATGAACCGATGCGAATGGATTCACCAGCCTCAATATCGATGTTTTCTTTTAATATCAGCCCGCCGATCGTATCGACGTCTTCTTGAATCGATGCGCCAAGAAGGCTGTTCACCTGATCGATCCGAACCTTTCCATCCATCACATAATGGCCGTCGCCAAGCTTTTGGATCAGCGGCTGTTCATCTTCATCAAATTCATCTCGGATCTCTCCGACAATTTCCTCAAGAATATCCTCTGTCGTCACAAGTCCCGAGGTTCCCCCGTATTCATCCGACAATATAGCCATATGAATGCGCTCGCGCTGCATTTTAATCAGCAAATCATGAACCGGGATCGTTTCAATCACTTCGATGACCGGCCTCACATACGGATGGATCGTCATCTTCATTCGTTCTTCTTCTGTCATAAACAGCAAATCAGAAAACAAATGCTTCGTATTGACCAAACCGATCACACTGTCTTTGTCTCCATCTGTGACTGGCCAGCGCGTGTATTTTTCCTTCAGCATGACTTCGAGCATCTCGGCCATCGTCATCTCAGTTGACACAGCAGCCATTTCCTTCCGCGGTATCATAATCTCTTTGGCGATCCGATTATCAAATTCAAAAATCTTATTCACATATTTATATTCAGACGGATTAATCTCTCCGTTTTTTAAACTCTCAGATAACAGCATCCTGAGTTCTTCCTCAGAATGGGAACCATCATGTTCTGACGCAGGCTTCAAACCGAACATCCCGCATAAAAGCCGCGCCGATCCATTGAGGATCCAAATAAACGGAAACAGGAGCAAATAGAATAAACGCAAAGGGCCCGCTATCAGTAAAGTCAGCTGTTCTGCCTTTTGAATCGCGACCGTTTTCGGGGCCAGTTCACCTACAACAACGTGCAGGAACGTGATCAAGCCGTACGCGACTGCAAAAGAGACTGCATGTGAAACCGAGTCCGGCAAGCCGAGCGGTTCAAACAGTGGATGCAGCAGCCGTTCAAAGGCCGGCTCACCCAGTACGCCAAGCCCGATTGATGTCAATGTAATGCCTAGCTGGGATGCGGATAAATATTCATCCAAATCTGTAATGACACGCCTTGCGAGTATCGCCCGTTTGTTTCCTTCTGTGATAAGCTGATCTATTCTGGATCTCCTTACTCTAACAATCGCAAACTCGCTTGCAACGAAAAACGCGGTTAAAGCAATGAGCACGCCAATTAAAATCAGACTGTCAATATCGTCCATTTAACCCTATCCTCTCAACAAAGGATAAGGAGTCACCTCCTGATATAATCATTTTTCCTTAACATTGAGGTACGCGGTGTATTGTTGCCTAAGCAGAGGGCCCCATCATACCACCTCCAAAAGTCAAAGTTTGATTATAAATTGTATATTTTATTGTAACACAACTCATTCCAAAAATGATTTTTAATTTTTAGACTTTTATCATGAAGAAAGACTTAACTGCATGCCTGCTTGTCAATTCTTCGCCTGTCTGGATTGGAAGAGGAAGGATTTTGTGGATATAAAAAGAAAACAGCCTTGAAAACTGTTTTCTTTTCTTTGCCTTCTTAAGCAAAATCTTTATATAAAGAAATGAAAATGTCCCGTGAGTTTTTAATCTGCTCGATCGGCACACTGAAGGATAATCGGAAATGCCCGCTCATTCCAAAACCGCTGCTCGGCACAATTAATAATTTGTATTTTTGGGCGGCATGCACGCAAAATGCAACTTCATCTTCAATCGGCGATTTTGGAAAAACAAAGAAACCTCCCTTTGGCATTTCAAATTCAAAACCGGCTTCTTTTAAAATGTCTACCATTAAATCCCGGCGCTCTTTATAAGCACTCGCGTCTACTCTTAAATCATCCATTCGTGCCACAGCCCGCTGCATCATGACAGGGGCATTCACAAATCCAAGCGTTCGATTACAATACACAAAAGCGTTGATCAAAAGGTCCGCATCCGGCATTCGGCTGTCCAATCCGATATACCCGAGCCGCTCCCCGGCTATGCCGAGATCTTTACTGAATGAGCTGGCCAATATCACACGATGGTACGATTGAAACGGATTTGCCAGCTCTTCATCATAGATTAATTGACTGTACGGTTCATCAAACAGCACATAAATCGTCTGGCCGCTCTTCTCTTCTATTTCTTTTAATAAAGCGCCTAAATCGTCTATATTTTTCTGGCTGAGAACCGTGCCTGTGGGGTTATGCGGTGTATTGAGGATCAGCCCTTTCGTCTGTGGAGTGATCGATTGCCTTACCGCTTCAATGTCGATCTCAAACCGGCCTGTCAACGGGCAGCTGACGGCTTTTCCCCCGTAGTTCTCAATATACAACTTATATTCGGCAAAATAAGGTGCAAGAATAATGACCTCTTCCCCAGGGTTTACGATGCTTTTTAACGCAACATTCAAAGCGCCTCCCGCGCCCACCGTCATGACGATACGCTCCGCTGAGAAATCAGCTTCAAAACGCGACCCCAAAAATTGCCCGACTTTTTCTCTCGCTGCAGGAAGCCCTTGATTTTGTATGTATCCGTGGCTGCCTTTTTCAGCTTCCTCTATTAACGCTCTCTTAAAAGCTTCAGGCTGTTCAACAATCGGGTTGCCGAGTGAAAAATCAAATACCTGGTCTTCCCCGAACTCCTTCTTCAGCCTTGCACCTTCATCAAACAGCTTGCGAATCCATGATCCTTTATTTAAATTTTCTTCAACTTCCCGGGATAACCCAGCCAATTTCATCTGTCCCTTCCGCATATAAAAATTTGAAAATTCTATCTTCCTATGTTACTTCAATCAGATGATGAATTCCACAACTTCCAATTCCGGTCTGAAAAAAACAATAAACTTGTGCAAGACACCGTTCATATATTAAACTATTCTCATAACTATAACGTGATGGTTGGGAGGGATATAGATGGGGCTGAGACTTATCGCATCAGTGAACTAGCGGCACTCGCCGGAGTAACGAAACGGACAGTTGATTATTATACGAATCTCGGTCTGCTTACGCCGGCCAGATCCTGTTCAAATTACCGTTACTACGACGAAAATGCACTCAAACGACTTATATTTATTGTAGATTGCAAGAAGCAGCGATTGGCCCTGTCCGATATTAAAGATCGACTGGAGAACCAGTTTCCCTCTTCAGCTAAACTTGACGATGAAATTGGAAATCTGGCATTAGAAATTGATCATATGAATCAAAACATCTCCGGAATCTTGCATCGGTTTGAACGGCTGAAGCCCGAGGATCGTGACAAGCTGAAAAGCAAACTCCCGCCTGAAAAGCTCGCCGTGTTCCAATCATTTATGCTGCTGTTAAGTTAAAACCATTTTATCTAACAGGAGGTGTTACCTTCATTCTCATTGCTAGAGTGAAGGTTCTAATTGGACATAGTGAATTTGATTTTAGTTGCTGTTTTAATCGCCCTGACGGCATTTTTCGTGGCATCTGAGTTTGCCATTATCAGAATCAGAGGCTCACGGATCGATCAGCTGATCGCGGAAGGAAATAAAGCAGCAATAGCCGTAAAAAAAGTGACCACGCATCTTGATGAATATTTATCTGCGTGTCAGCTCGGAATTACATTGACTTCCATCGGATTAGGGGTTTTAGGTGAATCAACGATTGAAAGGCTGCTTCACCCGCTTTTCGTCCAAATGAACGTTCCAGGTTCCCTTTCACATGTCATATCGTTTATTTTTGCGTATGCCATTATCACGTTCTTACACGTTGTTGTCGGAGAACTTGCACCTAAAACAGTCGCTATCCAAAAGGCGGAAGCAGTGTCTATGCTGTTTGCGAAACCGCTGATTTGGTTTTACCGCATCGCGTTCCCATTCATTTGGCTTTTGAACAATTCCGCACGGTTATTGACCAAAGCATTTGGCCTGGAGACCGTTTCAGAAAACGAACTGGCACACTCAGAAGAAGAGCTGCGAATCATTTTGTCTGAAAGCTATAAAAGCGGTGAAATCAACCAATCAGAGTTTAAATATGTGAATAAAATCTTTGAATTTGACGACAGGCTCGCGAAAGAAATTATGATTCCGCGGACTGAAATTGTCAGCCTTCCGCATGATATCAAGATTTCTGAAATGATGGACATCATTCAGATTGAAAAATATACCCGCTACCCTGTGGAAGAGGGCGATAAAGATAACATTATCGGGGTTATTAACATTAAAGAAGTGCTGACCGCCTGCATCAGCGGTGAGGTATCTGTTGATTCCACCATTTCTCAATTCGTCAACCCGATCATTCATGTCATTGAATCTGCGCCGATCCAAGACCTGCTTGTCAAAATGCAAAAAGAGAGGGTCCACATGGCCATTTTGTCTGATGAATACGGCGGTACTGCCGGGCTTGTGACGGTTGAGGACATCATTGAGGAAATTGTCGGTGAAATCCGCGACGAATTTGATATTGATGAAATTAGCGAAATCCGCAAAATCGGCGAAGGCCATTATATTCTTGACGGAAAAGTGTTAATTGACCAAGTAAACGACCTGCTAGGCATTCATTTAGAGAACGAAGAAGTCGATACAATCGGCGGCTGGTTCCTTACTCAAAAATACGATGTTGAAAAAGATGATTCCATCATCGAAGAGGGCTGCGAATTCATCATTAATGAAATTGACGGCCACCACGTCGCATATATTGAAGTGAAAAAGCTTCAAGAAGAAGAACTTCTGGAGACAGCTAACCAGCAGGAAGCATAATAAGAAAAGCACCTTGTATAAGGTGCTTTTCTTATTTTCACAGTTTCAGGGCAATCTCTCAGAACGCCTTATAGCTGATCAAGTTTATTCTCTAGTTCTTTAATCCGCTGATTCAAAGCCTCTGTCATTGCTGCAAGTCTTTCCTTTGAAGGCAGGTGGGCAAAATCAGCCTGGTGAAGAGGCTCACCGATAATCAGCTTCATTTTTCCTTTTTTGAATAATTCTTTTCCGCTTGAAGGGCCCTGATATGCAGCGGGGACAAGCGGCGCTTTCCCCATTTGCGCAATCGTCACCGCACCTCTTTTCAAAGGCACATCCTCAGAGGTTCTTGTTCCGCTTGGGAAGATACCGACGATCTCTCCTTCTTTCAGCAGCTTAATCGGCGTTTTAATACTGCTTGGCCCGGGATTTTCCCGATCTACCGGAAAGGCATGAATTTTCTTCAGAAACGAACCGATCCATTTATTTTGAAAAAGCTCTTTTTTCGCCATGTAGTGTATTTGATAAGGAAGAATCCCGACTCCGAGTGTAATCACATCAACCCAGCCGGAATGTGTACACGCGATGACAAAACCTGAATCGGCCGGAAGGTTTTCTTTGTTATACACCTTCACTCCTCCGCGAAGAGAAAGAATAACTTTTAAAGCATTTGCACAAAACTTATACATATCGCACTTCCTTTGTCGTAATCAATGATTCTTTCTGTCATCTATTATAACAACATTTTTTATTACCTGGTACTAATTTTTAAGATTTCTCCCGTTAAAACGCCAAAAAGCTGAGGATTCGCCCTCAGCTTTTGTTATATTTCCTCTCTGGTCGGCGGGGCCATAAACTCCGGTCCGACAGGGTCTGATATCGTATTTTCCAATATAGTATTGATATCTTTCTGATCTTCACTGTTCAGCGTCCAGCCTGTAATCTCAGATAGGGCCTCAAGCTGCCCAGGCTTTCTTGCCCCCCAAAGAGCGATATCCGCTCCTGGCTGATCTAAGATCCATCTGACAGCCAAGTGAATCACTGATTTTCCATAACGTGTCTTCGCCAGCTTATCCAATTGATTGACAGCAGAAAGATACTCTTTAAAGCGGGGCTTCTGGAATTTTGGATCGTGATTACGCAGATCATCGCCCTCAAATGTATACTCTTCGGTCATTTTGCCTGTTAACAGCCCTCTGCATAAACTGCCGTATAATAATGTTGTTATCTTGTTATCTTTCGCATAAGGAAGAACACTCTCTTCCATCTCTCTTTCAAACAGATTATATGGAGGCTGAATCGTATGGAGAGGTGCGACGGCGCGAAATGTATCCATTTGCTCAATTGAAAAATTGCTGACGCCAATCGCCCGGATTTTTCCCGCATCATATAATTCCTTCATGACTTCAGCCGTTTCTTCAATTGGCACAAGCGGATCGGGCCAATGCACCTGATAAAGATCAATATAGTCTGTTTGAAGCCGCTTCAAAGAATTCTCAACTTCCTCTACAATTCTCGCTCTGTTCGCATGGCGGAACAGCTGGTTGTTCTTCCAGTCCAGAGCCGTTTTCGTTGCGAGAATCACCTGGTCTCTTTTGCCGTACTCTTTGATTGCCTTTCCGACGATTTCCTCGGACTGCCCGAAGCCGTAAGCCGGCGCGGTGTCAATCAGTGTAATCCCCTGATCAAGAGCGGCTCGGATTGTTTCAATCGATGTTTTTTCATCAGTGCCTCCCCACATCGTTCCGCCAATGGCCCATGTGCCGAGGCCGATTCTGGAGGCTTCTATTCCTGTATCTGCTATACTGGTATATTCCATTGTGCCACTCCTTCACTTTTTCACTATCTTTTCCCCTCTGGAAAAAATGTTAAACATTTCTCCGCACTATCTTTTGCGGGCATTTTTGGGTACTATATAGTAATGGTGTTTGATTAGGTATAAAAAAGCCGTTTGCATGTAATGTGCAACTTTAAACCTTTCTTATGCGTGTATAACATAGAGGGGAGAAAAGGCAGTGACGATCGATGAAATTTACCAAATGTACATGAATGATGTTTACAGGTTCCTGCTCTCCATGACAAAAGACAAGCATCTTGCTGAAGACTTACTGCAGGAAACCTTTATGCGGGCATACATACACATTCACTCCTATGATCACAGCAAAGTAAAGCCCTGGCTTTTTCAAGTGGCGCGAAACGCCTTCATTGATTACGTCAGAAAGCATAAGAAAGAAGTAACCATTTCTGATGACTTAATCGGAAGCCTCTTTCAAAATGCTGTTCAAAGTCCTGCCCATCAGGTAGAGATAAAGGAAGTGCTGACTGGTTATATGTCCGAGCTCCCCGATAATTATCGGGAGGCCTTAACGCTATATTATTTAAAAGAGTTAAACTACAAAGAAGCATCCCATATTATGAATATTTCAGAGGCGAATTTTAAAAGTGTTTTATTTCGTGCCAGACAGCGGCTGAAAGCACTTTATAATAGAGGTGTTAATGATGAATGAAGAATTTAAAAAGCGTTTTGATCAATATAAAAATGGGGAAATGAGCGACCAGGAAATGACTGCATTTGAGGAAGAACTTGAGAAGCTCGAAGTATATCAGGAACTGATTGAAAGCGAACTCGAGGACGATAACGATTGGGATCTCAGCATCAGTCCTGAAAAACAAAAAGCGATTTTAGCCTACGGCAAACGCAAGTCTTATTTGCGAATTTCTGTGCTTGCCGTCATTTCGACATTGATGATTTTGCCGCTTTGTACGCTGGGAAGCTACCTCTATTACGGAATGGGTGGAAAACACAGCACCGGCAATGAATTTATGGAAACTGCCGCAGTCACTGTAGCCCTGACCATGCCGAATGTTCTTGTTGATACTTCCGGACTGAAAAGCCAAGTGAAGCTATTTGGGATGAATACGGAATTCCCGCTGCAAAAGCAGATTGGCACGAAGACGGCTGCCGTAGGGAATGAACGGGTTGAAATGTTTTATAACAAAGTAAAAGCGCCGGCAGTAAACTACTATGACTTAGAAGTGAATAAAACCGGCCATTACTTTACACATCCTTCAAACAAGTCTGAACAAACGACCGCAAAAGCAGAAAAAACGTTAAGCACATTGCCTGAAGGAACGGTATCAGAGGTCTACCTTTCATATGACCGTGCATATCCGACAAAAGACGTGTATAACAAATTCAAAGGCTATGATGTGAGCTTTTTGTGGAACGCAATCGAAACAGAGAAAAACACAAATAAGACAGCTTCCACAGAACCTCTTGGCTATCCTGGAAAGGATTCAAAGTTCTTGGCCGCCCTTAATACAAAAGGCAAGTCGAATGGCGATCAGTTTATCAACGCCCTGAAATTCATGTCCAAACACGAAAAATGGGCTCAGGTCATTTCAAAACGGAAAGACCTGAATGTAGATAACCGATTAGATTATGTAGAGAAAAACGGTGTCAATGTATACGGTTCGGTCGTTACAGGGCCAACCAAGGAAATCCAGCGCATGCTGAAAAATAAATCTGTAAAATCAGCGAATGTCGGCGAGGTGGAATTATGGAACTGGTAAGAATTTTTAAAGAACACAATGTATTCGGCTGGATCTCTGTCGGGACAGCGGTTCTGTCCCTGCTGTTGCTGAATTTGGCCATTATCAGCAACGTCACGTTTTATTCCTATCAAATGCTTCCGTTCGCCATGGCTGCCGTTCCGTTCGGCGTTGTTGAACTCTTCATCAAGAGAGGGCGCACAGGTCCAGGCCTGCTCGGCGTCATCCTTAATCTCTTTGTGATTATTTGTGTGTATACCATTGTATCTGTAGATACGAATTTACAGTTTGGCTTTTAAAAAAGACGCCTTTTCAGGCGTCTTTTTTTCATTACACCGGTTTTTGGAACAAATAACTTTCTATAGTAAAACCCATTTTATCTGTATAAAATCGATGTGCGTCTTTACGCTGAAGGCCAGATGAAAGACTGACAAAACCAAGTCCGGCTTTTCTCGCCCAGTCTGAGGCATAATCCAAAAGCATTTTGCCGTATCCCTTTGATCGGCAAGGTGCCGTTGTAACAAGATCCGCAATCCACAAGTGCTCTCCTTTATGAATGGAAACTCTCGGCAGAGCCCCGCACAGCGCTCTGATTGCTGTATTTTCATATAAGGCAAACAGCATATACGATTCTTTCTGCACACAGGCTTCAAGCCTTTGTAAATACGTCTCTATATCCAGTTCTGTTCTCAATTCACTCATAATCGGATACGACTCAGCCCATTCTTCTTTCGAGGTTAATTGTTTCATATGGATCATCTTCTCAATCCCCTTTCCTTTCGTTACAATGATCATAGCTAATAAATGGCATTTGCCAAATAGCCAATCTCAGAAAAAATGACCATGCCAGATAAAAAGGAGACACGAGATGGATATCACGCCGTTTCTTGATAAAAAGAGCAAAACACCGCTGTATGAGCAGCTTTATACCTTTTTTAAACAAGAAATTTCACATGCGCGAATCACAAAGGGAACAAGACTTCCGTCAAAACGCAGGCTCTCCAGCTTGCTCGATGTCAGCACGGCAACTATAGAACGAGCTTACGAGCAATTAACTGCTGAGGGCTATGTCAAAAGCAAGCCAAAAATCGGCTGGTTCGCGGCGGAAGTAGAACCAGGCTTCCCGACAGCCCCTGACCATTTTCATCAGTCTGCACAGCCGGGATTACTTGAAAAGAACGCACCTGCTATTGACTTCCATCAGGGCAGCGTTGATCCGACCCTCTTTCCCTTTAACGCATGGAGAAAAAGCATAGTAAAAAGTCTTGAGCGCTATTCCGGATTGTTTCACACCTCTGGCGACCCTCAAGGAGAATACGAACTCAGACACATGATTGCCCGATTCGTCAGGCTGTCTCGGGGAGTAAATTGCGAGCCCGGCCAGATTATCATCGGCGCAGGAACCACCGTGCTTCTGCAAATTCTTTGCCTTTCGCTAAAGCCAGGTACAAAAATCGGTTTTGAAGAACCGGGCTTTCACCGTTCAAGAAGGATGTTTGAAGCAAATCACATGGATGTCACTCCGATTTGTTCTGATGCAGAAGGCGTCCTGCCGGATGAGCTCTACCGTCAGAATCCTTATCTCATGTATACGACTCCTTCGCATCAGTTTCCGATTGGGACCATTATGAAGATTACCCGCAGACAGGAGCTGCTGGCATGGGCGGCAGAAACAAATTCATTCATTATAGAAGATGATTACGATGGAGAATTTCGCTACAGCGGCCATCCCATTCCGTCTTTACAGGGTCTTGATCCGAATGGCAGAGTCATATATCTGGGCACTTTTTCAAAGTCACTTCTGCCTTCCTTGCGGCTCAGCTTCATGATTGTGCCCCCTGAACTCATGGAACCGATCCAAAACAATGCTCAGTTAATGAAGCAGACCGTTTCTGCCCACTCGCAATTGGCACTGGCAGACTTCATCGAAACCGGAGAGTGGCAAAAACACATAAATAGAATGAGAAGCTTATACCGAAAAAAACACGCTGTCCTGTTAGAAGCCATTCGCTCTGAACTGGGAAACACCGTTGAGATTCTCGGTAAGAACTCGGGGCTTCACATTCTGCTGCGCCTTTTGTTTCCAGCAAGTGAGGAAGAAGCAATACAAGCAGCCGCAGACCACGGTGTAACCATCTATCCCGTGTCTCCCTCATATAAAGAACAGACGCCTTTTGCTTCTGTCTTAATCGGTTATGGCGGTTTGTCAGAAGAGGACATCAGGCTCGGCATCCAAAAACTGAAAACGGCATGGGCACCGTTGATATCATCTTATTAAATAAAAAACAGGCCCCGGAAACGGAGCCTGTTTTTTTAAAATGATAAAATTCCGATTAAATTTAAGAACACGATAATAATGGCAAGCGGCACGATAAAACGAAGCAAATAAAACCACGTGTAAAAGAATGCTTTACCTGCATTTGATCCATTTCGCATTTCAGCCAAGAGTTCGCTTTTCGAAATTTTCAGCGGGATAAATAGAGAAATTAACAGAGCGCCTGAAGGCATCAAAACATTGCTGACGGTAAAGTCGGCAATATCAAAAAATGTTTTGCCAAATAGGTGCACATCACTCAAAACGCCATAAGACAAGCAGCATGGAATTCCGACCAAAAAGATCAAAAGCCCGCTCGTCCATGACAGTTTTTTCCTCTTCTTTTCGTCCCCTTTTCCGATTGTGGCAACGATAATTTCAACCATAGAAAATGCTGAGGTTAAGGCTGCAAATAAAAATGCAACGAGAAAGCCGATAAAAAACAACGTGCCGAACGGAACCTGTTCAAAAACGGCCGGAAGCACTGTAAACAGCAATGTCGGTCCTTCATTTGGCTGAAAACCGAATGAGAAAACCGCCGGAAAAATAGCCAAACCTGCCAAGAGTGTCACAATGATATTCATCAAGACAATGGAGGCTGCCGAACGAGGGATATTTTGTGTTTTCGGCAAATAGGAGCTGTAGGTCACCATCACCGAAACCCCCAGTGTTAACGTAAAGAAGGCCTGTCCCAGCGCGAATAATATGGATTCCGGAGTCAGATCGCCGAAATGAGGCACAAGCAGAAACTTTACGCCTTCCATTGCACCATTAAGCGTAAGAGACCGAAGAACGAGCAGAATAAACAATAAAAACAAAATCGGCATCATCACCGCGCTTACCCGTTCAATCCCTTTTTGAACCCCTCTTGCGACAACGATGACAGTAAGTACCATAAAGACAAGCTGAGCCGCGAGCGTCTGCACCGGATTTTGGATAATAGAAGCAAAAAGAGCGCCATACTGTGCTTGAGAAAGCCCGGACAGTGAGCCTGACGCCGTTTTTACGATATACAGCAAAATCCATCCCCCAATTACACTGTAAAACGACAGCACTAAGAAACACGCGGCTACGCCGATCCACCCCGTAAGAAACCAAGCTGATCGCGGCGCTTCTTTTTTATATGCATCAATGGCATTCGTCTGGTTCCGTCTTCCAAAAATAAATTCCCCCACCAAAAGCGGATAGCCTAAGAGGATGGTAAATAACACGAAGATAAGAAAAAAGGCTCCTCCCCCATTGGTCCCCGCTACGTAAGGGAATTTCCAAATCGCGCCCAAGCCGATAGCCGAGCCGGCCGCTGCCATGACGAAACCAATTTTCGAAGCCCATTGGACTGGTTTTTGCTCAGACAATAAACGTCACTTCCTTTCCAGCCTATATTATCTCTTATTTTTGTCTTCATTTCTATAGATTCATTTGCCAGGAACAGAAAAGAGAGCGGCCTGTATGGCCGCTCTCTTTATCAAAAGGTTATTTATTGATTTAATTTTGAATGCTTTCTTGAATACAGGAAATAAATTACCAAGCCGATTAACAGCCACACTAGGAAGCGGACAATCGTCACCCATCCCAGATTTAAAATCAAGAACAGGCAGAACAGAATCGCCAGGCCTGGGATCACGGGAACTCCCGGGCATTTAAAGGCTCTCGGAAGATCAGGCTGTTTCTTTCTCAAAACGATAACTGCCACAGAAATCAGGACAAATGCCGACAGCGTCCCGATGTTTACCAGCTTTGCAAGTTCATCCAGCGGAACAAGTGAGCCGAGAAGCGCCGACATCGTTCCGAAAAACCAAGTGGCCACATAAGGTGTTTTGTGCTTTGGATGCACTTTAGAAAGTGAACCCGGCACAAGTCCGTCACGCGACATGGCAAACATGACGCGGGTCTGCCCGTAAAGCATCACGAGCATAACTGTTGTCATTCCCAGCACGGCGCCAATATCAATGATGCCTGCCACCCAATTTTGCCCTGCGCTTTGAAGAACAAGAGAAACCGGATGATCCACACCCGCAAATTGAGCAAACGGGATAACCCCAGTCATTATTGCTGATACGGTGACATATAAAATCGTGCAGACCAGTAAAGAGAAAATAATGCCTTTAGGCAGATCCTTCGCGGGATTTTTCGTTTCTTCCGCAGCAGAGGATACAGCGTCAAATCCGATAAAAGCAAAGAATACGAGCGCCGCTGCACTGAACACGCCGCCAAAGCCCATTGGCATAAACGGCTGCCAGTTGTGCGGCTTCACGTAAACGGCTGCCACCGCGATAAACAGCAGAACAACCAGTATCTTCAAGATAACCATGATATTGTTGACTCTTTTTGATTCTTTGATGCCTAAATAAAGCAAATATGTGATCGCCATTACAATGACGAATGCAGGAAGATTAAACAGGGTAAAGGTGCCTTTCACTGCGCCCGGTGCCGCTGTTAAAGCAACCGGAAGATGAATGCCGAGCCCTGATAAAAACGATTGGAAATAACCAGACCAGCCGACCGACACTGCACTTACCGCCAGCATGTATTCTAAAATTAAATCCCACCCGATAATAAAGGCCATAAGCTCTCCCAATGTCGCATAAGTGAATGTATACACCGAACCTGAAACAGGCACACTTGACGCAAATTCCGCGTAAGACAGGGCGGCGAATAAACAAGCCAACGCCGCCACAACAAATGAAATCGTCAGCCCGGGACCTGCCGTGACTGCGCCTGTTCCCGTCAGAACAAAAATCCCTGTGCCAATAATGGCGCCAATTCCAAGCAACGTTAAATCAAATGCCCCTAATTCTCTTTTTAAAGATTTTTCCCCGCTCGTCGCAGCGATTAAATCCTGAATGCTTTTCTTCCTGAAAACGCTCCCTTTCATTCCCTTCAACTCCCGATCATCTATTTTTATATATTTTATTTGAATTTTCTGAATTCATGAGCAACAATGGTCATTTTTCTTTTTTTCTACTATATTTGTACTGGTCGCGAATCATTCCTTTCTCCTACTCAATATTATATATAAAATTGCAAAAATGAAAACAAAATTGTTAGAAAAATCGACAAATTTTTTATTTTGAAATTTTTCACCACACAAAAAAACCAGCTCTAGAGCTGGTTTTTCGTTGATTACGTTGAAATAAAACGGCCGCCATTCACATGAATGGTCTGCCCTGTCATATAGGAAGATTCGTCAGACGCCAGCAGAACATAGGCGCCTGCATGCTCAACCGGCTGTCCCGGTCTTCCCATTGGGGTATCCAAGCCGTGCTGTTTCACTTTTTCCTCAGGGAATGTCGCCGGAATAAGCGGTGTCCAAATCGGACCGGGCGCCACCGCATTCACTCTGATGCCTTTATCTGCAAGCGACTTCGCCATGGAACGCGTAAAGGAGACAATCGCACCCTTTGTGCTGGAATAATCAATTAACGCCGTATCCCCTTCATAAGCGGTAATCGATGTCGTATTAATAATGGCACTCCCCTCTTGCAGATGAGGCAAAGCTTTCTTCGTCATATGAAACATGGAAAAAATATTTGTGCGAAAGGTTTTTTCCAGCTGCTCTGTTGAAATATTGAGAATGCTGTCCTGCGGATGCTGTTCAGCGGCGTTGTTCACCAAGATATCGAGTTTACCAAAATGGTCCACTGTTTGCTGCACAGCTTGTTCACAATGGTTCTCATCCCCGACATCTCCCGGGATAAGCAGGCAGCGGACATTCTCCTTTTCGATCCGTTTACGTGTTTCCTCTGCGTCCGAATGCTCGTCTAAGTATAGAATGGAGATATCAGCCCCCTCTTTAGCAAAGGCAATAGCTGCTGCTCTCCCTATTCCGCTGTCGCCTCCAGTAATGATCGCGACTTTTCCTTTCAGTTTTCCGCTTCCTCGATAATCCTCGTCCTCTGACAGCGGCAGCGGATTCATTTTTGACTCAATGCCCGGCTGTCTGTCCTGATGCTGCGGTTCTTGTCCTTCTGTTTGTCTGTCCATTGGGTTCACATTCATCACTCCTAGACATGTGGTTGATACTGAACGTTACCACACGATAGAAATGAATAAACGCCAAAATATGTTATGAAAGAACTTCCTCGGGAATGGCACCGGTATATTTCGCTGACGGGCGGAAAATCATGTTGTTTTCTGCCTGTTCCAGTACATGGGCGCACCACCCTACCATTCGGCTTGCTGAAAAGGTCGGAGTAAACAATTCATCGTCAAAATCGATGGCCTTCATCACTGCAGCTGCGTAAAATTCAACATTTGTGTACAGCTTTCGTCCCGGTTTGTAGATTTCTAGCAAACGAATCGCTTCTGCTTCTACATGCAGCGCAAGATCAAGATCACGGTCATTGCCGGCCACCTCTTCTGCTTTCTGTCTCAAAGCTTCTGCTCGCGGGTCTTTTGTTTTGTACACCCTGTGGCCGAATCCCATCAAGCGCTCTCCTTTTTCGAGTTTTTCTTTCAGATATGCTTCAGCATGTTCCTTTTCTCCAATGTCTTCAAGCATTTTTGTCACCGCAGAAGGAGCGCCTCCGTGCAGCGGACCTTTCATCGTGCCGAGAGCAGCCGTGACGGCTGACACTAAATCACTCTCTGTAGATAACGTGACTCGTGCCGAAAAAGTGGAAGCATTCATGCCGTGCTCCATGGCCAGAATCATATAGGTTTCAAGCGCTTTCTTTTTTGCCTCTGAAGGCTGTTCACCTGTGAGCATATAATAGTAGTTTTCGACATGTCCGTACTGGGAAGAAGGTGCAATTGCTTGTTCACCGCGCGTCCATCTTTTTCTGTATGCAATGATAGAAGGCGTGATTGCAATCAGCCGGATTGCTTCCTCTGTTTTCGGATGGAATGTGTACGTATTTTCCCCCAATGCTGAAACAACCGTTCTCAGCACCGACATATCGTCCATGTTGTTTGGCAGTGATTGAATCAAGCGCTCAATATGTTCCGGAAGATTCCGTTCCGCAGCCAGCTTATCTTTAAATACCTGCAATTCTTCAGTTGAAGGCAGTTTTCCAAATAAAATCAAATAAGCCGCTTCTTCAAAGCTGTGATTCAGTGCGATGTCTTTTGCATGATGTCCTCTGTAAATCAGACGCCCTTTTTCACCATCAATATGGCTGATGGATGTTTCCACACATGTAATTCCCTTTAATCCGTAATGTACCATTTGTATTCCCCCTATCCTTTTCTGTTATTATAGTAAATATAATATTTAAAAAATAATGAATATTTTAAAGGGAATTAATTAAAAATATTAATCAGAGGGAGAATAGAAATGGATTTCAAATGGCTTCACACCTTTGTGACCGCTGCAAAATATGAAAACTTCCGAAAAACGGCGGAAACGCTTTTCTTATCTCAGCCCACTGTGACCGTACATATCAAGCAATTAGAAAAAGAAATCAGCTGCAAGCTGTTCGAACGTAAAGGCAGGCAAATCCAGCTGACTGATGAAGGCAGGGCGTATTTGCCGTATGCGCTCAGGCTTCTTGATGATTATGAAAACAGCATGGCAGAGCTTCACAGAGTGAGACAAGGCTACTCTCAAACCTTACAGCTCGCGGTTTCTCCGCTTATTGCAGATACTGTGCTTCCTTCTGTCATGAAACGGTACACAGCAATGAATACGGAAACAGAAATGGCGGTTACGATTTTCGAATCAGCGGAAATCGCGTCACTGATTAAAGCCGGGGAAGCAGATATCGGACTAAGCTGTTTAAAGGTACAGTCTTCTTCTTTAAGCTGCCACTGCTTATACAAAGACCCTGTCGTCCTTGTTGCCCCGCCCGATAAGCGTTTCATAGAAGACAACGAAATTGATGCCAAAGAGGTGCTCGAACAATACCTGCTTTTGACCCACAATCATCCTGATTACTGGGACGACTTGCTCCGTCAAGTCAGAATGACATTTCCATTTGTGAGAACAATGAAGGTCACTCAAACACATATAACGAAACGGTTTATCAAGGAAGGACTCGGAGTTTCATTTCTGCCTTTATCTACAGTAAAGCGTGAGTTAGCAGAGAAACAGATGATCAGAATTCCTTATCAGTCTGTACAGCTGCCCTACGCCGGCGCTTACGCGATTGCCCTTTATGAAAATAAGAAAGAAAAAAAATTCTTGGATTTTTTATCACATTTTCATTTTTAGGAGCAACCAAAACGCCTATGCTCCGTCTAATAAAAAAAACCCGTTCCAATGAACGGGTTTTCTCTAAAAATTAGAATCTTTTCGCACCGAGGTAACGAGGCTTCCAGTAGCTGTTGTTCAGGCTGCTGATTTGTACGCCGTCAGATCCTGCATGAATGAAACTGTTGTTTCCAATGTAAATCCCCATGTGAGAAGGGCCTGATTTATATGTTGTGAAGAAGACGAAATCACCAACAGACGGGCTGGCAATGCTCTTCATAGAACTCCAGTATCCTGCAGTGCTTGTTCTGCCCACACTTGTTTGTTTATTCAGTACGTACCAAATGAATCCGCTGCAGTCAAAGCCGGAAGTTGTCGTTCCGCCCCATTTATATGGCGTTCCGACTAACGCTTTTGCATCAGAAACCAGCTTGCTCACATTAAGTGATGTAGATGACGTTTTGCTGCTTGAAGATGATGAAGATGAAGCAGGTTTTGAGCTGCTTGTGCTTGTTCCTTTCACCTTCAATACTTGGTTGACATAGATTACATCTGATTTTAATCCGTTTAAGCTTTTTAATTTGCTAACCGTAGTGCCGTATTTGCTCGCAATTTTAGAAAGGCTGTCTCCGCTCTTTACTTTATAAGTAGAAATTGAAGACGATGACACTTTTGATGAGCTGGAGCTGCTTGAACTAGTTGAACCTTTCAGTTTCAGGACTTGTCCAACACGAAGCAAATCTGATTTTAAGCCATTCAGCTTCTTCAGTTCATTGATTGTCATGCCGTATTTTTTTGAAATTTTCCAAAGGCTGTCCCCGCTCTTTACTTTGTATGTAGAAGAAGAGGAAGAAGAACTGCTGCTTTTTGAACTTGTAGATTTGCCGTTAATCGATAAAGTTTGTCCCACATAAATAATGTCTGAACGAAGGTGGTTCTCTGATTTAATTTTACTGATCGTTGTGTCGTATTTTCTTGAAAGATCCCATAACGTGTCGCCTTTTTTCACCTTAATGCTTTGTGCAGATGCCGCTCCTGCAAATAACGTCGATCCTAAAACAACTGCTGTCGTAGCTGTAATGATTTGCTTTTTCATATTTTCCTCCCCAAATGTTAACTCTCTATATATGTATCTCTTTTTTTTAATTAATCTTATTGATTTCTATTATAAGGATAGATTCCCATCAGAAATAGTCTTGACTTCATGTGACAAATTTCTTAATTATTCGTTCTAAAAAAAAGTTTTTAAGGGTATTAAATATTTCATTTTCGTTGCAAAGGTGACAAAAAACGAGTGCTTTTGTCATGTTTTATGGGATGTTTTTCAACATAAAGGAAATAAATGAAAAACTTTCGGGGTCGGCTCACATATCGGAAAAATGAGTGATAAAGAATATTCGAGGAGAGCTGCGGTTATCCGCAGTTTTTTTATTTAAACAAACATATCATGCAAAGACAGAGAGGTAAAGATTTTTCTGAAAAATGAATGCTTTACATCAAATAAGGCAAGATAACGGAAAGCGTTTTTTCATTTCCTTACAAGACTTTACTTATTGTTTACATGATCAACAGCCGCATTTAACAAAATTTCCCTAACATGATAAACGGAATACATTAAAGGAGGCATGAAAAAAATGAGTTTGTTTCAAAATATGAAATCAAAATTTCTGCCAATCGCCGCTGTTTCTGTCCTTACAGCTGGAATCTTTGCCGGAGCTGAGCTGCAGCAAACAGAAAAGGCCAGCGCCAAAAAACAAGACAAAGCTGAGATCAGAAATGTCATTGTGATGATAGGCGACGGCATGGGGACGCCTTACATAAGAGCCTACCGTTCCATGAAAAATAACGGTGACACACCGAATAACCCGAAGTTAACAGAATTTGACCGGAACCTGACAGGCATGATGATGACGCATCCGGATGACCCTGACTATAATATTACAGATTCAGCAGCAGCCGGAACAGCATTAGCGACAGGCGTTAAGACATATAACAATGCAATTGGCGTCGATAAAAACGGGAAAAAAGTGAAATCAGTACTTGAAGAGGCCAAACAGCAAGGCAAGTCAACAGGGCTTGTCGCCACGTCTGAAATTAACCACGCCACTCCAGCCGCATATGGCGCCCACAATGAATCACGGAAAAACATGGACCAAATCGCCAACAGCTATATGGATGACAAGATAAAAGGCAAACATAAAATAGACGTGCTGCTCGGCGGCGGAAAATCTTATTTTAACCGCAAGGACAGAAACTTGACAAAGGAATTCAAACAAGCCGGCTACAGCTATGTGACAACTAAACAAGCATTGAAAAAAAATAAAGATCAGCAGGTGCTCGGGCTTTTCGCAGATGGAGGGCTTGCTAAAGCGCTCGACCGTGACAGTAAAACACCGTCTCTCAAAGACATGACGGTTTCAGCAATTGATCGCCTGAACCAAAATAAAAAAGGATTTTTCTTGATGGTCGAAGGGAGCCAGATTGACTGGGCGGCCCATGACAATGATACAGTAGGAGCCATGAGCGAGGTTAAAGATTTTGAACAGGCCTATAAAGCCGCGATTGAATTTGCGAAAAAAGACAAACATACACTTGTGATTGCAACTGCTGACCATACAACCGGCGGCTTTACCATTGGCGCAAACGGGGAAAAGAATTGGCACGCAGAACCGATTCTCTCCGCTAAGAAAACACCTGAATTCATGGCCAAAAAAATCAGTGAAGGCAAGCCGGTTAAAGATGTGCTCGCCCGCTATGCCAATCTGAAAGTCACATCTGAAGAAATCAAAAGCGTTGAAGCAGCTGCACAGGCTGACAAAAGCAAAGGGGCCTCCAAAGCCATCATCAAGATTTTTAATACCCGCTCCAACAGCGGATGGACGAGTACCGATCATACCGGCGAAGAAGTACCGGTATACGCGTACGGCCCCGGAAAAGAAAAATTCCGCGGATTGATTAACAATACGGACCAGGCAAACATCATATTTAAGATTTTAAAAACTGGAAAATAAAAAGGATGCAGAACGCTGCATCCTCTTTTTTATAAATATCTGCGGTGAACACCTTTTCCGTCGTACGAAAACATGACTTCCTTATCCTCAAGCACAGACTCAATGTGCACGCTTCTTCCCCAAAGCTGGAATAAATAAGGAAGCACTTTCTCCAAATATTTCAAATCCAACTCTATGCCCTCATACCAATGCTTAATATAGAGTTCGTTATTTTTCATATAATCGCCGTCGTTTACTGTCAAATATGGAAAACCGCCATTTACCCGCATGCTTACGAGCTGGTCGCGCACCGACTTCCACTGTTTATCGATGATTTTATAATCTCGGCCCTGTTTTTGAAATAAATAAAGATCCTCGCGCATGACTAATTCTTTGGTTAAATAATTGCGGATGAAAGAGATATCGGATTCAATCTCCCTGACCTCAAACATTTTCTCCCGGCCGGAGTCAGGCTGCACGCCCATTTTCTTCATTTCCTCCGTCGGGTTGTTGTACCTCTTTTCAATGTCTTCAAATATTTTCAGCCCTAAATAATAAGGATTAATGCCTGTTTTGGACGGCTGAACGACACCTGCATTCAGCTTGGCGAACTCGATCGCTTCATCAGAGGTTAAATCAAGCTCACGTATAATTCGCTGGTGCCAATAGGAAGCCCAGCCCTCATTCATAATCTTGGTTTCCAGCTGAGGCCAGAAATAAAGCATTTCCTCTCTCATCATCGTTAATATATCACGCTGCCATGGCTCCAGCTCCCGGGAATGCTCCTCGATAAAAAGCAGGATATCTTTTTCAGGCCGCGGCGGGAACGGTTTTTTCGATTTTTTCACTTGTTTTTTCGGTTTCTTTTCATCCAAAGACCATAGATCATCGTAAGGCGTGGCTGCCTCTTCAATCTCCTCTTCCTCATCATCCACACTCCATTGGAGCTTTGGTCGGACCAACGACGGATCGATATGCTCCTGAATCGAAAGGATTGCATCTAAAAAAGATTCGACTTCTTTTATCCCGTGAACCTGTTCATAGTGTTTTATCCGTTCAGCTGTTGCCGCCATGCTTTCCACCATATCGCGCTTCGTGTTTTGGAAACGGCAGTTGTTTTTGAAGAAATCGCAATGAGCAAGAACGTGTGCGACAATCAATTTATTTTGGATCAGTGAGTTGCTGTCCAGCAAAAAAGCGTAGCATGGATCTGAGTTAATGACCAGCTCATAGATCTTACTTAAACCTAGATCATAGTGCAGCTTCATCTTGTGAAACTGCTTGCCGAAGCTCCAGTGGCTGAATCTTGTCGGCATCCCGTACGCGCCAAATGTATAAATAATTTCAGCCGGGCAGATTTCATATCTCATCGGGTAGAAATCAAGGCCGAATCCTTTTGCAATTTCGGTAATTTCCTCAATTGCCCGCTGTAATCCCTTCTTCTCCTCCGCGTTCAACCGAATCCCCCCTACTTGGACTTATCTATAATGTATGAGCCCGCCAGACAAAAGATGATAGTCTCACTCGTGCAAGAAAAAAATCCCCCGGCACATTCATCTGTTTGCTTATTGGATCAGTGGGTAAACACACACCATACTACGAAAAAGGAGCGATACCAATTGAATGTAGCAGACGTGTTTTCTTCTTATCTCAGTAAGCTGCCAAACGTAATCATTGCTTTACTCGTCTTATTAATCGGCTGGGCTATTGCTAAAATTATTGAAAAAGCTGTATACAAAGGACTCAGCAAAACAAAAATCGACGACAAGCTCTTTGCTGGGAAAAAGCCTTCACGCTATTCCTCGGAAAAAGTCATAAGCAAGGTCGTTTATTTTATCGCACTGATCATCGTCTTTATTTTATTCTTTAACATTTTACACCTGACAACAGTGGCATCGCCGTTTGTCAGTATGCTTTCGGCGATTGCAGCCGCGATCCCAAGCGTGCTGAAAGCTGGACTCATTCTGCTGTTAGGATGGGCTGCAGCCTCTGTTTTAAGCTTCCTTGTCAAAAAAATCGGGATGAAGCTGAACACGAGTGACAAACTGCGCAAGTGGAATTTGGTGTCTGAAGGAAAAGATATTCACCAGGCTGTCAATACCGCTTCACAAATTGTCTTTTATCTCGTGCTGCTTGTTTTTCTGCCAGGGGTCTTATCTTCTTTGAAAATCAGCGGCATTTCAGGTCCTTTTACAAATATGATGGAAAGCGTGCTCGCTTTTCTGCCGAAATTATTTGCAGCGGCGCTTATCGTATTAATCGGATGGCTTGTTGCCCGCCTTGTCCGTGATATCATTACGAATTTCCTTGCAAGCATCGGCACGGAAAGATTCGCGGCACGTATGGGTTTATCAATTTACTTAAAAGACACAAGCCTTTCAGCAGTCATCGGAACAATCGCTTATGTGCTCATTATGATTCCGGTGGTCATTTCAGCGCTTGATCAGCTGGATGTCGCCGGCATTTCAAAACCAGCTGTCTCTATGCTGAATACGATTTTAAACATGCTTCCGAACATCATGATTGCCATCGTGCTTGTATTAGCGGGTATCTGGGCAGGAAAATGGGTGAAATCCATGGTGTCCGGACTGCTCCATCGCGCAGGCTTTGATTCTGTCTTAGGGAAAATGGGCATGGAAGCCGGAACGCCTGCAAAGCTGTCCTTGTCTCAAGTTGTCGGTATGATTGCGCAAATCATTGTCATTCTGCTCTTTACAGCTGAGGCGCTTCAAATTGTTCGGCTGCACTTCCTCGTAGAAATTGCCACTGGCATCATCGCGTATCTACCGAATGTCCTTGTCGCAGTATTCATTCTCGGACTCGGCCTTTACGCAGGAGAATTGGTGAGAAAAGTGCTCTCAAGCATGATAAAAGGCCAAGAATTCAAGTCTTTAGCGCCTATTGCTAAATATACGATTATCGCACTTGCTTTCTTTATGGCCCTGGATCAGCTTGGTGTCGCTGCGACAATCGTCAATTCCGCGTTTATCATCGTTCTTAGCGGCTTCGCACTCGCTTTCGGTTTATCCTTCGGCCTTGGCGGTAAGGATTTTGCATCACGTTATCTGTCTACATTTGAACGCAAAATGCAAAACACAGAAATCGAAAAAAACCGAAAAAACCAAAATCCGCCGAATGACATGTAAGCAAAAAACATGCACCCAGCTGGGTGCATGTTTTTTTAATTCCTTTTTTTTCATTTTTCAATCGATTATGATAAGATATAGAAAATGTCTTATTCTGAGGTCTTATTATGAAGTTAACCAATTATACAGATTATTCATTAAGAGTGTTGATTTTTCTGGCTGCAGAGCGTCCCGGAGAACTTTCAAATATAAAACAGATTGCCGAAACGTATTCTATTTCAAAAAATCATCTCATGAAAGTCATATACAGGCTCGGCCAGCTCGGCTACGTAGAAACGATACGCGGACGGGGCGGCGGCATACGATTAGGCATGGAACCTGAAGACATCAACATCGGTGAGGTTGTCAGAAAAACGGAGGACGATTTTAATATTGTTGAATGTTTTGATGCGAACAAGAATCTCTGTGTTATTTCCCCGGTTTGCGGCTTAAAACATGTGCTGAATGAAGCGCTTTTAGCCTACCTCGCAGTTTTAGACAAATACACACTGCGCGACCTCGTCAAAAACAAAGAAGATATCATGAAGCTTTTAAAAATGAAGGAATAGATTAAGATTCCTTCTTTTTTTATGCCCTTTTTCCCCCTTATTGTTAAGATAATTTGGCTATTTTTATAAAAAGGCAAAACGATGAGACAAATGTGCCGATATAAAAAAGAAACAGCAAATGCAAAATCATTGGGGGAAAAAGGAGAGCTAAGATGAAAAAGAAATTAGCAGCAGGGCTGACAGCATCTGCGATTGTCGGCACAACTTTAGTAGTGACACCAGCTGAAGCAGCAACGATTAAGGTCAAAAGCGGAGATTCTTTATGGAAACTGGCCCAAACCTATAACACAAGTGTGGCGGCCCTCACATCCGCCAATCATCTTTCGACTACTGTTCTGTCGATCGGCCAGACGCTTACTATTCCAGGCAGCAAATCCAGCACTTCTTCATCTACTTCAAGCTCAACAACCAAGAAGAGCGGAAGTTCTGTTTACACAGTGAAAAGCGGAGATTCACTTTGGCTGATCGCAAATGAGTTTAAAATGACCGTGCAAGAACTGAAAAAATTAAACGGACTAAGCAGCGATTTAATTCGTGCTGGGCAGAAATTAAAGGTGTCCGGTACTGTTTCTTCAAGCCCTAGTTCCAGTAAAAAAAGCAACTCTAATAAGAGTTCAAGCTCCAGTTCAAAAAGCAGTTCTAATAAGAGTTCAAGTTCTTCATCTTCTACGGGAACATATAAGGTGCAGCTTGGAGATTCACTTTGGAAAATTGCAAACAAAGTCAATATGTCCATCGCTGAATTGAAGGTCTTGAACAACTTAAAATCAGACACCATTTACGTGAATCAGGTGTTGAAAACAAAATCAAGCGGCTCTGATACGTCTTCTAAAGACACTTCATCCAAATCGAACCAAACTTCAGCAACAACTAAATATACCGTTAAAAGCGGTGATTCACTTTGGAAAATCGCAAACAACTATAACCTGACTGTACAGCATATCCGAAATATCAACAATCTGAAATCAGATGTGCTGTACGTTGGACAAGTATTGAAGCTGACAGGTAAAGCATCTTCAGGCTCTTCATCATCGTCGTCTTCTTCGTCAAATGCAAGCTCCGGCACGACGACTACATACACGGTGAAAAGCGGTGATTCCTTATGGGTGATTGCACAAAAATTTAATGTAACAGCTCAGCAGATTCGTGAGAAAAACAATTTAAAAACGGATGTCTTGCAGGTTGGCCAAAAGCTGGTCATTTCCGGAAAAGCTTCATCATCGTCTTCATCCGGTTCTTCAAACACCACCAGCTCAACGAGTGCGAAGATTAACACAATGATTTCGGCCGCTAAAGCGCAGCTTGGGGTTCCATATCGCTGGGGAGGCACGACACCGTCCGGGTTTGACTGCAGCGGATTCATTTACTATGTACTGAACAAAGTCACATCCGTATCTAGATTAACGGCAGCGGGATATTGGAACACAATGAAATCAGTTAGCCAGCCTGCTGTCGGAGATTTTGTTTTCTTTACAACATATAAAGCCGGCCCTTCCCACGTCGGAATTTACCTAGGCAACGGGGAATTCATAAATGCCAACGATTCCGGAGTTGTCATTTCCAATATGAACAACTCTTACTGGAAACAGCGCTATCTCGGTGCAAAACGATATTTCTAAAAACAGAAACTGTGCGGTCTTAACGGCTGTACAGTTTTTTATTAGAGCCTAAAGACGTTGATGCTGATCATATGATTTGTCACCGGATGAAAATAGACTTCGGCCCGAACAGAAAAAGTGTCATCTTTCTGTCTGACTGTCACCCGAAAGACATCTTTCGTCTGCTGATCATTCACCTCTGTACGCCCCATATAAGCATAATCAGAAAATGAAGCGCCCTTATATTCATCCTGAATTTTGCTCCAGGCAAGCTGTTCCCACTTTTGAACGGACTCGTCTGTGTCCGTTGAATGACCTTTTGCAGCCATTGACACGATAATCAATCCGCAGAAAAGAAGCGCGATGGTATACGGCAGGGATTTCATTTTTTCAGTCTCCTGTACCCAGAATATATTCCCTCATAGGTTTACCAAAAGCGATATCTTCATTCAGGCATTTTGATTTTATGTCTCCCTCATATTGCTACCCCTTTACTGACGCAGACGGCAAGTTTTGCCCCGTCAATAACAGAGGATGCGGCATAAACTAATCATGAACTTCTCACCCAAGAAAGGAGAAGCGATTCATGGATTATGCCGATTACGATAAAGCGCTTTATTACACCCATCGTTCTCAATGGGATAATTTATTAATTTTAATGGTGCGTACAGAGGACGATTTGTTATCAAAACGAATTGAGCATTTTCTGCATGCGTATCATTTTGAACAGGATTACGCCGTTTTAGAAAAGATGCTGTATTCCCTTCTCCGATATATTGATCATGCCACAGAGCTGACTTATGAAGATCAAATAGCCCTTCTCACATAAACAAATCCCGGCGTTTAGACGCCGGGATTTCCTGCTTTTGCGAACATGCTGAGTTCTTCGACAAGCTCTTTTATGCTTTCCTTAATGTTTTCAGCCACTGTAGCATTTTCAACATCAATATGCACCGGATCAAGCACCAGCTGCTTCGGAATGACATTGGCGTAGACACCCCGCATCACAGTTCTCATATTGTTCAGCGCATTGATGCCGCCTTTTCCGCCTCCCGCTACTGCCAATAATGCAACGGGCTTATACTTGAATTGTTCGCTGCTTAGAAAATCCAAGGCATTTTTTAAAGCGCCGCTCATGCCGCTGTGATATTCAGGCGATAATAATACAATCGCATCCGCTTTCGTAACGCGTTGCTTAAGCTCCTGTACTTTCAACAGTTCAGATTGTTCCGCTTCACCGTTAAAAACGGGCAATACAAACTCGCTTAGATCAATCAAATCCGTGTGATACAGAGCTGAAATATAGGATGCTGCAATTCTTGTTCTGCCATGTTTTCTAGGCGTGCCATTTATGACTAACATGTTCATTTCGAGATCTCTCCATTCAGATTATATTTCACTGCGAAAAGCGCTGCTTGCGTGCGGTCGGCCACTTCAAGTTTTGCTAAAAGATTCGATACATGGGTTTTTACTGTTTTTTCTGAAATAAACAAGGCTGCTGCGATTTCTTTATTGCTTTTCCCGTTTGCTATTTCAGTCAGAACGTCTTTTTCCCTTCTTGTTAATTGATAGTATTTTTCTTTTTCCGGGTCGTGCTGATTTTTCATATGTTTCAGCACATGGGGCATAATAGCTGTAGAAAGCTTGTATTCGCCAGCATGCACTTGTCTTAGTGTTTTCACCAATTCCTCGGGCTCCGTATCCTTTAATTGATACGCCTTCGCGCCTGCCTGAAGCGCGGGGATGACGTGCTCCTGATCAGAGTAGCTCGTCAGCACAATGATATTCGTATCCGGAAATTGCTGTATTGCTTTTTTAATGGCTTGAATGCCGTCCATCTCGGGCATAGACAAATCCATTAGCACAAGATCCGGCTTTGTCTCTTCGATGACACGGAGAGCTTCTATTCCGGTTGCAGCTTCTCCGACGACTTCAATATCATCCTGGGTGGCAAAGAAAAAACGCAGACCCTTTCTGACAACATGATGATCATCAGCAATGACAATTTTCATACCGCCCCTCCTTTTCGGCTTGTTAGCGGAAGCCTGATGGACAGCTTTGTTCCTGTTCCAAGCGCTGACTCAATCCAAAACTTAGCTCCGGCTTTTTCCGCTCGCTCTTTCATACCCTTGATGCCAAGTGAAGGCAGATCGGCATGCGCTTCATAGCGAAATCCCGCCCCATGATCGATGATATCCAGCTCCGCATGGCACAAAGAAGCAGTCAGACTAACATATGCCGTATCCGTTCCGGCATGCTTTTTGCAGTTATTTAAAGCTTCCTGTACGACACGCCATAGCATATGCTCCTGCTCATCAGTCAGAACAGGACAGCCTTTTTGTGTAAAAATGATCTTCAATCCAATGAGCGCACCATAGCTTTTAATGGCTTCAGCCAGCCCTTTTTCCAATCCTCCGGGGCGAAGCTGCCAAATTAACGCTTTCATTTCTGCGAGCGCGTCCTGTGATAGGTTTTGAATGAAATCAATCATCTGCTGTAAATTTTCATCTTTTGTTAGTGTCTTCGCAGCTTTGGCAGTTAAACTGACGGAAAACAGCATTTGAGTGACTGAATCGTGAAGCTCCTGAGCGAGGCGGTTACGCTCCATTAAAAGAGCATTTTTTTGTTGATATTCAGAAAGCCTCATACGCTGGATTGCCGTTCCGATCTGAAAGGCGACAGACTCGAGTAAATGCAGCTCTTCCTCATCAAACATGGTTTTTCCGGCCGCCGCTACATTTAACAATCCGAATCTTCTGTCCCCGTCTTCTAAAGGCACAGTTGCATGATGCGTAATCCCTTCTGTGTCAAAACAATGCAGGTTTTCTGCTGATTCGATGCGTTTGCAGTTCATGATATTTGCAGCCTTTCTAAGCCCTCCGTTATTGAATTTCGTCAGGCAGTAACACTCCCCTTCGCACATCAGCACTTTTTCCTTGCGGCTTAAAGCCGGGGGCAGATAAGCGTCGGCCGCTAACGTATAAGACCCATCTTCTTCGATCAGAAAAATCCATCCGGATTGAAGGTTTGTCAGACTCAGCAACTCTTTTAAAACCTCATCCAGTGTTGCTTTGATATCGTGCCCTTGATTTAAGGTTTCCGCAATCGTTTTCAGTGTTTTTAATTTTTCCATCCTCGTTTTGCTCACGTTTCTCACTCCGGCATTGATCTTGTATTTAAGATTATACCAGTTTTTTGTATTTCATTACTTCACTGATGGGATGATTTTCTTTCAGACTTTTGGATGAGAAAAAGAAAAAGCTGGATCATTTACAATGACCCAGCTCATACTTGAATTATTTTGCCGTCGACTCAACAATTTCATCAACCGTCTTCATTACATCTTCAGAAAGGGCGGCAAGTCGCTGTTCACTGTCTTCCAAAGATGACCCTTTTACGGCGAAATAAAATTTCACCTTCGGCTCAGTTCCAGAAGGACGAAGACAGAACCAAGACCCGTCTTCCAGGAAGTATTTCAGTACATTTGATTTTGGCAAGTCGATAGCTTCTTCTTTATTTTCAGTCAGAAGCGTCCGTGTGCTTACAGCGTAATCTTCTGCTGTGACAACCTGTTTGCCCGCCATTTTCTGCGGCGGATTTTGTCTGAAGGAAGCAAGAATCGCTTCAATTTGCTCTGCTCCTTGTTTGCCTTTCAGCGTCAGGGATTTCAGCCCTTCACGATAAAAACCATACTCGTTAAAGAGATTGATGAGCGCCTCATACAATGACATTCCCTGTTTTTTATAGAACGCGCAAACTTCAACTGCCAAAAGCGCAGCCTGAATGGCGTCCTTATCGCGGGCAAAATCCCCGATTAAATAACCGTAGCTCTCTTCATAACCAAATTGGAAGGTATACTGGCCTGATGCTTCGTATTCCTTAATCTTTTCACCGATAAACTTAAAGCCTGTCAGCGTATCAATCGTATCAAGGCCGAATGAAGAAGCTACAGCACGGCCGATTTCGCTTGTGACGATCGTTTTGAGAACAACACCGTTATCAGGCAGGATGCCTTGTTTTTTCTTTTCAGAAAGCAGGTAATGAAGCAGCAGCGCTCCGGTTTGGTTTCCTGTCAGCACTGTATATTTGCCTTGATCGTTTTTCACCGCGATGCCGAGGCGGTCAGCATCAGGATCTGTCGCGATGAGAATATCTGCATTCTGCTCCTCCCCAAGCTTAATGGCATATTCGAATGCCGCATGCTCTTCCGGGTTCGGCGATGTAACAGTGGAGAAGTTTGAATCCGGCAGTTCCTGTTCTTTGACAACCGTTACATTTTTGTAGCCGAGTGCTTCAAGACCGCGTCTGACCGGTTTATTTGCAGTTCCATGCAGCGGTGTGAAAACAACCTTTACATCTACTTCTTCCGATAATTCAGGATGTACAGAAATGGACGCCAGTTTTTCTGTATAAACTTTATCAATATCTTCACCGATGATTTTGATTAAGCCTTTTTCTTTTAACTTATTTTCTTCGTCCACTGTGATCGTCAGCTCATTTTCAATCGCGTTTACCTGCTCAATGACGATGTCCGCTTCCTTTGGAGGCAGCTGGCCGCCATCATCCCCGTATACTTTGTAGCCGTTATATTCAGGCGGGTTATGGCTTGCCGTTACCACAATTCCACCATAAGCGTTCAGCTGTCTGACAGCGAATGACAGCTCTGGCGTCGGGCGAAGCTCATCAAACACGTATGTTTGGATGCCTTGTGTCGCAAGTGTTTTTGCCGCTTCCATCGCGAACTCCGGAGATTTATGGCGGGAATCATAAGCAATGACAACGCCCCGTTTTTTCGCTTCCTCACCTTGCTTCGAGATGTATGCCGCAAACCCGGCCGATGCTTTGCGCACAGTGTAAATATTCATCCGATTTGTCCCGGCGCCGATTTCTCCGCGCATTCCGCCGGTACCGAATTCAAGGTCTTTATAGAAACAGTCCTCAAGGGCCTGTTCATCTCCCTCTAATTCAATAAGGCGCTCTTTTAATTCCGGATCTAAATGTTCTGTCTGTTTCCAGCGTTCATAGCTCTTTCTCCAAGTCATATTCGTCCTCCTATGTATCAGCTTATGCCATTATTTTATATGAAGCGGGTGCCTCTGTCACTTGATAACCTGAGATCTGGCCCTTTCCACGTAAAAAGAAATAACGGGCTGCAGACAGCCCGTTATGATTTATTGCTCAAGCGGTACGACCGCATCGTGTAAAAGCTTGTTGAGGTTTTCTGTATGTTTGTTTTTCGCCTGCTCATCCCATTGGAATCGCTCGCTCATAAAATCAATAACGGCATCTTTATATGTTCTTACCCAATTGATATCAAAAAATAAACGTCCCGTTCTGCGGACAAAGAAGTCAGCAGGGGTTGCAGTCATCTCTTCTTCTATACTGTATTCTGCCTCAGCAAGAATATGAACCGGAATGTTGCGTTTCGCGGCCTCATCTTTCAGCGCTTCTACCCGGTCAAAGACGCGATCTACGTTAGAGCCGTATCTGATCGCAAGCTGTTTTGCGTCTTTTTCTGATAAACCGGCTGCAATTCCTTCTTTTGTTTTCGCGGTAACGAAGGACATAAGATTTTTCGAACCGCCGACGTGCCCGCCAGAGATTGGCATGTTTTTCGTTTTACATGGTCCAAAATCCTTTTCGCCTTCTTCTTTTAAGCGATCACGGACAAGATCAACGATGTGCTCCGCCATTTTTCTGTATCCAGTCAGTTTTCCGCCGGCAATGGTGATCAGGCCTGAGTCAGATGTCCAAATCTCGTCTTTCCGTGAAATTTCAGAAGGATCTTTGCCTTCTTCATGAATCAGCGGACGCAGCCCCGCCCAGCTGGATTCGATGTCATTCGCAGTGATATTCAGTTCCGGGAACATGTAATTGATTGAATTGATGACATAATCACGATCCTCCGTTGTCATCCGCGGATGCTCCAGCGCCTCTTTGTAAACAGTGTCTGTTGTTCCCACGTATGTTTTGCCTTCACGAGGAATCGCAAATACCATCCGTCCATCAGGTGTATCGAAATATACAGCCTGTTTCAGCGGAAAGACAGACTGGTCAAATACAAGGTGAATGCCTTTTGTATGCTGCAAATGCTTTCCGTTTTTCGAATGGTCTTTTTCTCTGAGCTGATCGACCCAAGGGCCTGTAGCATTGACAATTTTTTTCGCATACACTTTATATTCTTTCTTTGTCAGCACATCTTCAATTAATACGCCGACGGCTTTGCCTTTTTCGTAAAGAAGCTCCTTCACTTTGGAGTAATTCACAGGCTCTGCCCCGAATTTCACCGCTTCCTTCATGACTTCGATGGTCAGTCTCGCATCGTCAGTGCGGTATTCCACATAGTACCCGCCGCCTTTTAAGCCGTCTTTTTTCACCAAAGGCTCTTTTTGCAGCGTTTCTTTTGCTGAAAGCATGCTTCTTCGTTCTGACTTTTTCACACCTGCAAGGAAGTCATAAACCCTTAACCCGATAGATGTTGTAAATGAACCGAATGTGCCGCCTTTATGAAACGGAAGCAGCATCCATTCCGGTGTAGTGACATGCGGACCGTTTTCATACACAATCGCCCGCTCTTTTCCTACCTCAGCGACCATTTTCACTTCAAATTGTTTTAAATAGCGCAAGCCGCCATGTACCAGCTTCGTTGATCGGCTTGATGTTCCTGCCGCAAAGTCCTGCATTTCGCTTAGTGCGACCTTCATTCCCCTTGATGCCGCGTCAAGAGCTGTTCCGGCTCCTGTAATTCCTCCTCCGATAATAAATAGGTCATATGTTTTTTTCGTCATGTCTGTCAGCATGCGATCTCTTTCAAGACTTGAAAATTGATGTTTCATCATTACGTTTCCTCCTTGTTGTCACGGTAAATAGAAAAAGAGACCACAACAGCCAAAGTGCATGCTTACACTTTGGTGCTGTGGTCTCTCCTCATCTCAGGACCGTTCTTATTAACTTGTAACCATTATACCATAGTATTACTTTATTTGAAAGCCATAGCTGCTTTCACGGCTTTTTGCCAGCCTTTATACAGCTCATTTCGTTTTTCTTCTTCTAATTCAGGCTCAAACCGTTTATCCAGATTCCACTGGTTCGCGATTTCAGAACGGTCCTTCCAGAATCCCACAGCGATACCCGCCAAATAAGCCGCGCCAAGTGCAGTCGTTTCATTAATTTCCGGGCGCTCCACAGGAACATTCAACAGGTCTCCTTGGAACTGCATTAGGAAATTGTTTTTCACAGCTCCTCCGTCTACACGAAGCGTCTTTAATGAAATGTTTGAATCTGCTTCCATTGCGTCAAGCACATCTTTTGTCTGATAAGCCAATGACTCCAGTGTCGCACGGATAAAGTGCTCTTTTGTTGTCCCTCTTGTCAGGCCGAAAACCGAACCGCGCACATCGCTGTCCCAGTAAGGCGTTCCCAGTCCGACAAAGGCCGGAACGACATATACGCCGTCAGTTGAATCCACTTTCTCTGCATAAGATTCGCTAAGCGAAGAGTCCTGAAACATTCTCAATCCGTCTCTAAGCCACTGGATGGCAGAGCCAGCGACAAAAATGCTTCCTTCTAACGCATAGTTCACTTTTCCGTCAATGCCCCAAGCAATTGTTGTCAAAAGCCCATGTTCGGACTTAATTGCTTTTTCCCCGGTATTCATCAGCATGAAACATCCTGTGCCGTAAGTGTTTTTCCCCATGCCTTCTTCAAAGCATGCCTGGCCGAACAGCGCGGACTGCTGGTCGCCTGCCGCTCCCGCAATCGGGATATTTTTTCCGAAGAAGTGATAATCAACAGTCTCCGCATACACATGGGAGGACGGCTTCACTTCAGGGAGCATGGATTTCGGTACGCCTAGAATGTCGAGCAGTTCATCGTCCCATTTTAAATCGTAAATATTAAACATCAGTGTTCTTGAGGCATTGGAGTAATCGGTCACATGCGCTTTTCCGCCTGACATTTTCCAAATGAGCCACGTATCAATCGTTCCAAACAGCAGCTCGCCTTTTTCCGCTTTTTCTCTTGCGCCTTCCACATTGTCTAAAATCCACTTCACCTTCGTGCCGGAGAAGTATGGATCGATTAAAAGCCCAGTTTTTTCTCTGAATTTATCATTATATCCTTTTTCACGAAGTTCCTCACAAATGCCGGACGTCTGTCTGGACTGCCAAACGATTGCATTATAGACAGGACTTCCTGTATCTTTATCCCACACAACCGTCGTCTCGCGCTGGTTCGTGATGCCGATGCCGGCAATTTGAGAAGCGCTGATTCCTGATTCAGAGATGACTGAGGCGATAACCGCGAGGACAGAGCCCCAAATTTCATTGGCATTATGCTCAACCCAGCCAGGATGCGGGAAGTATTGTGTAAATTCCTTTTGAGCAGAGTGGACAATTTTGCCTTCTTTATTAAACAGAATCGCTCTTGAACTTGTCGTCCCCTGATCTAAGGATAAAATGTACGTTTCCATAAGATGTCTCCCCTTTGATTAAATATATTTAGAATTTGATAATGTTTTAGCAGAATGTGATTTCGTATAAACATAGAGTCCTAACAATACCACAACCAATATAACGCTTACAATCCAGAAGCTGCTTGTGATGTGCCCTTTAAATGCAGCGTTGTAAAATACGCCGCCGAATGATCCGCCTAAAATCGGGCCGACTACCGGAACCCATGCGTATTTCCAGTTTGATGAGCCCTTCCCCGGAATCGGAAGAAAAGCGTGGGCTATCCTCGGACCTAAGTCACGTGCAGGATTGATAGCATAGCCGGTGGTGCCTCCCAGAGAAATACCGATTGCTACAATGAGGAAACCGACGATTAAAGGATTAAGTCCTTCTGTAAATTGATTTGCCCCAATGGCCAAGATTCCAAGCACAAGGACAAATGTCCCAATCACTTCGCTTAAAACGTTTGCAAATGTATGCGGAATGCTAGGCCCTGTTGAGAAAACACCCAGCTTGGCAGCGGGATCATCCGTTGACTTCCAGTGCGGGAGGTAGTGCAGATAGATAATCACCGCACCGATGATCGCTCCGATCATTTGCGCCGCAATATAAACCGGAACCTCTTTCCAAGGAAAATCTCCTACAAATGCAAGCGCTATCGTTAGCGCCGGATTCAAATGGGCACCGCTGATGCCGCCAACCGCGTATGCCGCCATCGCAACACCCAATCCCCATCCAAATACAACAACAATCCAGCCAGACTGGAATGAAAGCGATTTCTTTAAATTGACACCTGCACAAACACCTGCACCAAAAATGATAAGCAGCATCGTACCGATTACTTCTCCCCAAAATGCTGTCATAGCACATTCCTCCTAAAGTCACGATTAAAAAGCATGATAGAGAAGAAGAGAATAAAAAAACCACAACAAACCGCTTTACGGGTGCATAAACATTTGCCGTAAAGAGCTGCTGTGGTCTCCGAGTTCTCCATCACAATGTATTAACCTAGTGCAATTGTATCAGTGCATGAAAGCGGTGTCAATCACTTTCTGTCAAAAAGTTTTCATATTTTTTCCACAATTTGGTATTAGATGTTGTGACAGCTACAGCCCCCGCTTTCAATGCCTGCTCTACATCCTCTTCCGTACGGATGAAACCCCCGGCAAAGATGGGAATCCCTGTTTTCTCTTTTATTTCCTGAATGAGTGACGGAACGATGCCGGGAAGCACTTCGATGAAGTCAGGCTTATGCTTGCCGATAAACTCCATGCTTTTCTCCATCGCGCTTGTATCAAGCAAAAACAGGCGCTGAATGGCATAAATTTTCTTCTGCTTCGCTTTGGCAATCACATTCGATCTTGTGGAAATAATCCCAGCGGGCTTGATATCCTGACATATAAATTCCGCACCGTATTCGTCATGCTTAATCCCTTGAATGAGATCGACGTGCACCATCATGTTCTTTCCGTGCTTTTGCGCTTCTTTGATCACGCCCTTCAGCTGGCCGAGATGAATATCAAGAATAACACCGTAAGAGAACGAACTGTTCAAAAACTCATCAAATTGCTTCATATTGCGAATAGCCGGTAAGATCGGCTGGTTGTGAAAACTCATCATGTGCTCCTTTTATAATTCACTTTTATATTATATCGTTTGAAAGCTTTCTTTCACCGTTTTCACGATAAAGGAAAGGTCCTCTTCTGTCAGGCAAAATGGCGGCGCAAGCTGGATGACATTGTTGTAGCCGGCGACTGTATCGCCGTTTTTGCCGATGATCAGCCCTTTTTCTTTGCACGCCGCAACCACTTGGTTTACTTTGGCGGCATCAGCCGGCTCTTTAGTCAATTTATCTTTGACGAGTTCGATTCCAATCAGCAGCCCTTTTCCTCTAACATCTCCGACTGCCGGATGTTCTCTCAGAGGTTGAAGCTCACCTAAAAGCTTTGCTCCAAGATCGCGGGATCGCTGAATCAGCTGTTCGTCCTCCATAATTTGCAGGTTTTTCAACGCCAAGGCACAGGCAGCCGGGCTTCCGCCGAACGTGTTCACGTGGCGGAAACGGTCATAAGGAGCTTCCCCCTGATACGCTTCGAAAATGTCCCGTTTCACAGCAGTCGCTGACAATGGCAGATACGCGCTTGTGATTCCCTTTGCCATCGTAATGATATCAGGCTTCACACCGTAGTGCATAAACCCGAACGGCTCACCTGTCCGTCCAAACCCGCAGATCACTTCATCGCAAATCAAAAGGGCTCCGTGGCGCCGGCAAATGTCCTCCACCTTTTTCATATATCCGTCCGGCGGCATTAATATGCCTCCGCCTGTAATGATGGGCTCCATAATGACCCCGGCAATCGTTTCGCTTAATTCCCATGTCATGATGCGGTCGATTTCATTTGCGCTTTCAAGCGTGTCTGCATCATCAGGATTCCGGTATATATCTGGCGGAGCTGCATGCAGGAACCCTTGGCTCAAAGGCTCGTATTTATATTTCCGCTGCGCCTGTCCGGTAGCTGAGAGCGCTCCCAATGTATTGCCGTGGTATGCCCGATATCTTGAGATGAATTTATAACGGCTGTGGTCGCCGTTTTGCAGATGGTACTGGCGGGCAATTTTAAAAGCAGTTTCGTTTGCTTCCGATCCGCTGTTGGAAAAAAAGATAACATAATCGCCGCCAAGCCATTCATTCAGCTTTTCCGCCAGTTGAATTGCGGGTGCGTGACTTTGCGTTAACGGGTAGTAAGGCAGCTCCTTTAGTTGCTCATAGGCAGCCTCCGCAAGCTCCTTTCTGCCGTAACCAATGTTGACGCACCACAAACCGGACATCGCATCCAAATAGCGGCGTCCGTCTATGTCGGTTACCCAGGCCCCCTCGGCCTTCTGGGCTATCAGGCTGTCCGCTTGATGCGCTCCCTTCATGGCATGCCACACAAATTGCTCATCTTTTTGCTTTAATCCCTGATTTTGCTGAATGTTTTCCATCCCCATCATCTCCATTTCATTAGCGTTCCCTATAATGCCAATTCAATTGAAACAGACCTTCTCTTTATGTGATGTCTTGGTGATGATTTCCCTGCCTTCAATATAAAGCCAGACCGGGTCAGAGTCAATAAACCGCGTAAATAATAAAACATCCCCTTTCTCAAGAAGAAAGAGGATGCAGCTTCCAAAGCAATACAGGCAAAGTGACAATGCTCAGCATCGTACTGATAAAGGTCGCACTCGAAACAACTTGGACAGCCATTGCAATAGCAATGTGAAGCCTAGCCATTTTCTGTATAATATATGAAATGGCGAAAATACAGAAACTCCATAAGGCACCTCCACTATACCTACTTTTATTTTAAAGATAGCACCTAAACAATTCACCTTTTGTTTTAAAAAACCCACCAATTCAGGCGGGTTTTTTGGGGATTATTTTTTATATTGAATATGATAAATATCACGCCGTCTGTCTTTTAGCTGGCGCACTGTACCGTTTTGGCGCTGTCTTCTGAGAATTTCCAGGTCAACATCGCCGATGACGACCATTTCAATATTCGGGTTTGTTTCGCCGACAATGCCGTCTCGGGCGAATTCAAAATCAGACGGGGCAAAGATGCCTGACTGGGCGTATTGGATATCCATGTTTTCCGTTTGCGGAAGGTTTCCGACCGTTCCAGAGATAACCGTATAAATTTGATTTTCAACCGCTCTAGCCTGCGAACAGTATCTGACACGCAGATAGCCTTGACGGTCTTCTGTACAAAATGGCGTAAAGATGATTTTGGCTCCTTTATCAGCCGCAATACGGGCAAGCTCAGGAAATTCAATGTCATAACAGATCTGGATCGCGATTTTCCCGCAGTCCGTATCAAACACGCGAACTTGGTCTCCTGCGCTGATCCCCCACCATTTGCGTTCATTCGGCGTAATATGGAGTTTGTATTGCTTCTCGATCGTTCCGTCCCGTCTGAACAGGTAAGCGATATTATAGATCTTGCCTTCCTCTTCGACGAAATGAGATCCGCCGATAATGTTGACGTTATACTTCACAGCCAAGTCAGTAAACAGGCTGATGTAATCTTCTGTATACTCGGTAATTCTCTGCACCGCCAAGCTCGGTGACCGTTCCTCAAGGAAGGACATCAGCTGGGTTGTGAAAATTTCCGGGAACACCGCAAAATCAGATCTTGCGTCTGAAGCAACATCGACATAGTATTCTACTTGATTCGCAAATTCCTCAAAGGAATAAATTTTCTTCATTTCGTATTGGATCACACAAATTCTAACAGGGAACGCCGATTTATAATAGCGTTTTGTCTGCTGCGGTAGATAATCGACATTATTCCATTCCATCAGCGTCGCATACTTGATCGAAGCTGTATCATCTGGGAGATAATTCGGGTTAATTCGCATAAGGGTAAAGCCGTTCATCAGCTGAAAAGAAAGAACCGGATCGTATATTTGGTGGCGTGTCACCTGTTCAACATACTCTCTCGCTGTCATTTCCTCTGCATATTTATGATAGTTTGGAATCCGACCGCCTATGATGATGCTTTTCAGGTTTAAGCGTCTAGCTAAGTCCTTTCTCGCCTCGTACAAACGGTGGCCGATTTTCATTCGTCTGTATTTCGGGTGCACCATGACTTCAATTCCGTACATATTCAAGCCGTCAGGATTATGGTTGGTGATATAACCGTCATCTGTAATGTCCTGCCACGTATGGCGGTCATCATATTCATCAAAGTTAATCAGGAGACTTGAGCACGAACCGATAATTTCACCCTCGAATTCTGCACAAAACTGTCCTTCTGGAAAATGCTCCAAATGGCTGATTAAATGCTCCCGCTTCCAAGGCTCCATTCCTGGAAAGCAGTCCTTTTGAAGATCGATAATCTTGTCGATGTCTTTCTCTTCGATATTGCGGATAACCATTTTCTTTTCAAACCGGGTCAAATCTAATTTCTCAGACAACCTACTCGCTCCTTTCTAGTTTTGTGAGTTCAGATGATCAAGCAATAGGGCGAGCTCCATTTCCGCCATTGATTCAAGCCTGTGATCATAGTCTTCAAACATCAAGGTACCCGTTACTTTATTCGGGACAATGACACACTTCATGCCTGCACGTTTCGCAGCAATCGAACCATTGACAGAATCCTCAAACGCGAGACATTCCGCTGGCGATACCCCGAGGTTCTTTGCCGCCAATAAATAGAGTTCAGGATTCGGCTTTACCTCTTCCACATCATCAGCAGTTTGAATAACTTCAAAATCATCAAACAGGCCGATTTGCTTCAAATGGCCGGAAACCCATTTATAATCAGAGCTGGAGGCAAGGCCTATTTTTAAACCTAAATCCTTTGCCGCATTCAAATACGCTTCGACACCAGGTCTCGCTTTTTCTGTTTCCATGCGTTTGGCGAACCGCTCTCTTCTCAATTGTGTGAGCTCTTCATGGTTCAGCTTTTTCCCGATCTGCTCTTCTAAATAGTCAAAAGGCCGGAAACCCGCAGCAGTTCCGATGACCTTTCCCCAGACAGATAGCGGCAGCACTGAGCCGTGCTCTTCAAATATTTCCTGAAGAACCTCATATTCGTGTGTTTCTGTATCTAGAATAAGCCCGTCAAAATCAAAAATTAACGCTTTAATCACTGGGTACAACTCCTTTAGTCCGAATTGAGACATATGTATACACTCAACTATACCCCGAAACAAGTCTGCTTTCAAAAAGTAAAGCTTTATGTGAAGAAAGAGCCTGCACACTGCAAGCTCTTTCTTATTAATGAATGTTTTGGTGAGAAATGTTTGTCAGCGCTGATCCCGCAGACTCGTTCGACATCTGATTGACTGCCAGGTCTCCAAGCGCAACGATCCCGACTAGATTGTTTTGATCTACAATAGGAAGGCGGCGGATTTGGTGCTGGGCCATCAGCTGCGACGCGTCTTCCAGACTCATATTAGGGTTTCCTGATACGAGTTCTGTTGACATCACTTCTGAAACGGGTGTCTGGCCATCACGGCCCTGAGCTGTAGTTCTTAATGCAATGTCACGGTCAGTCAGCATTCCTTTTAAAACACCTTGCTCTACAACGGGGATCGCCCCGACGTTATGCTGTTTCATTAGAGAAGCCGCTTCCTGAATCGTTTGATTCGGAGAAACGGTTGCCACCTGCGTTGTCATTGTATCTTTAACTGAACTCATTGTCAGCACCCCTTTCAATCATTAGTATGTTCAGACACGAGCCGTTTAAAAAGGGAGTTAGAGGAAAGGTTTTATGATATGATTTCTCTGATACAAAAAGAGCTTTTCTAAAAATAGAAAAGCCCTTGCCGCATGATTATATCAGCCTTCTTTGACCGAAAAAGGCTTTGTTAGTCTTCTTTTGAAAGTCAGAAAAAGCAAACGGAAAATAAATCCCAAAATCATTCAGCATCTTGCTGTTTTTTTCAAAAATCGCCTGATCACTCAAATCAGAGTGCGGTGAAGGCTTGGTCAGGATAATATGTATCATTTGCAGACAAGCCATAATTTGAAATGCTTCTTTTAATGTTCCTTGGTAATAATGGTTATTTAAAGACAGAACGCCTTTCTTTTTAAAGCGCTGAATGTCCAGTTCGGAGAAATAAAGAGGAAATACATCATGGATCAGCTCCATAGACAGCTCCTTGATAAAGCTCTCCTGTTCTGCAGTTGCTGCGTTCACAATTCTCACGTCAATCACCTTTCTTGCCATCGAATATCCTAAGTCTTACTCAAGAATAGCACAGAAAAAAACGCGAAAGCTAAGGTAAGTGTTTCCTATGAGAAACAGCAGCCTTCCGCTTCGAAAAGGAGCCATTTAACATGAACCAAAAAGGCAGAGGGCTTGAGATCCTCATCAATGAAAAACAGGACGGCCAATGGCTGTTTTCCGTACTCAAAACAGCGCTCAAAGCTTCTAAACCAGTGATACAAGACTGGATGTCCCATCAACAGATAAAGGTCAATCACGAATCCGTCTTAAACAATATGATTGTAAAAAAGGGAGACCGTGTCTTCATTGATCTTCAGGAAATTGAAGCATCTTCGGTCATTCCGGAGTATGGCGAGCTTGATATTTTATATGAGGACAATCATATGCTCATCGTCAATAAACCCGCTGGCATCGCGACGCATCCGAATGAGGATGGGCAAACCGGCACACTGGCTAATTTGATCGCTTATCATTATCAGATAAATGGCGAAACATGTAAGGTGCGCCACGTCCATCGTCTTGATCAGGATACATCTGGCGCTATCGTTTTTGCCAAGCATCGTTTGGCACACGCCATCTTAGACCAGCAGTTAGAGAAAAAGACGCTGAAGCGTACGTATACCGCCATCGCTGAAGGTAAGCTACGGACGAAAAAAGGGACAATTAATTCACCAATCGGCAGAGACCGGTCACACCCGACAAGACGCCGGGTTTCACCAGGCGGGCAAACAGCCGTCACTCATTTCAAGGTAATGGCCAGCAATGCGAAAGAACGGCTGTCGCTCGTTGAATTAGAGCTGGAAACAGGCAGAACACACCAAATCCGTGTTCATATGGCGAGCATCGGACATCCGTTGACAGGAGACTCGCTTTACGGAGGCGGGAGCAAGCTGCTAAACAGGCAGGCACTGCACGCCAATAAAGTACAAGCGGTTCACCCGATAACAGACGAGCTCATAGTTGCTGAAGCCCCTTTCCCGGCTGATATGAAAAACCTTTGCCGCACATATTTTTCATGAAGAAAAGCCGCAGGCACTGCCTCGGCTTTTTAAGTCACTCGTTTTCCATATATAATATAGCGTTTCGGGGCATTTCCGACGTATGAAAACGGATAGCAGGTCGTCAGAATCAGCTCTTCCTTTTCATGCTGGAGCGTGATAATAGATGTGTCATCCTTATCGACAATTTTTGTTTTTACAATTTCATATCTGAATTCTCCATATGACAGGAGAATGCGGAGCTGATCCCCCTTTTCCAGCTCTCCCGTCCGGCGAAACACGGTATCCCGATGCCCCGACAGCACAATTTGTCCGTTTTCATCAGGATAATAGCTGTCCTTGTAATGCCCGACACCTTTTTCTAAATCATTAGCATCGGTGCCCTCCACGATCGGAAGCTCTGCATTGATTTTCGGTATTTCTAAAATGCCGCTCGCTTGGCCGGTCTCAGGCTTAAATGATGCTTTGTTCTTTGCTTGATCTGCGCTATTTTTTGTCCCCAAAGGTTCCTGCGGCTTTTTAGCCGCCAGTTTTGCTTCTTTTAATGTCTGTTCCGTTTTCATATTCGTATCGATCAATTTAAAGCCTCCATAGCCTGTGATCACTAGGCCGGCAGCAATGATAAATAGTGGAATAACTTTTTTCACGTTCTGGAGGCGCTCCTTTTTCTTCTGACATATAGATAAGTTCCGGACAATGTCACCGCCGCACCGATCACCATAAAGTTATAGTAGCCCGCTGACGTATCCGGAAGCTGATGATCAGACCCGCTTTCCGCAGTCTCGGTTTGTAACGGCAATGTGCTGATGCTATTAGCAGTATCAGCGGTTTTTGTGTTGTTGATTGGTATTTCATTGAATCTCGAAATGGCTGAAGGCGGAAGCTGATGAACCGGTGCTGTTCCCGGAGTTTCTTTTATATCATGCAAATCTTCATCTGGCCTTGGATCCTCTTTAATCGGATCCTCCGTCCCCGGATCATCTCCAGGCTCTTCCGTAATCGGGTCTTCTGTTACAGGGTCTTCAATATCACTGGCTGCAGCGAGCTTAATTCTTCCCTCTTTTGTATACGCAATTGGCTCATCAAAACTCTTCACGTACTCAACTGCCGCTTCCAAATCCTCTGGCCCAGTCACCGGATTTTTTCCCAGCAGTCCGATTGGCTGATATTTGGTTCCTGTCGCAGTCGCCATAAAGTTGTTGACGGTCAATGTATATGTGGCATCGGGCTGGATCTCGGTGCCATCTGCCATTTTCATATCAACTGCTTTTCCGGTTTCTTTATCCCACGTATACGTAAACCCGCTGATGCTGTAGTCAGGCCCAAAAACCGGCGAGATTTGAGCATTGATAATCTCTCTTAAATCTTTTCCTTTAATCTCAAGCTTCGTTAACACATTTCCAAACGGCTGAATGTTGTAAAGATCTCCCCACGTAATCGGGCCCTTCTTCAACGCTTCACGTATGCCGCCGCCATTCATAAGAGCAAAATCCGTTTTCATGGCAGCTCTCATACCATCCGCAATCAGGTTTCCAAGAGGTGTATCGCCGTCATTTGAATACCCCCCTTCCATATCAACAGCGGCTTCGCCGACTACCTCGCTGATAATCGGTTCCGCAATTGTTTCGTATTTCTTTAAAATGGCTGACGCGCTGACATCCGGTTCGATTTTACTTTGATCAACATATACGATTTCCGCGGACTTTTTGACAATGTCTTTTGTCGTTTTATCGATCTCTACATCAACGACACCTATCGCTTTTCCATATTCAAACGCTTGAACAATCAGTTTTCCATTCACTTCACCGTTAACAACCTGATGATTATGCGCGGCAAAAATCATGTCAATTTCAGAATCTGTTTTGTTTGCAAGATCAGCAGACTCACCGGTAATGGCGTTGCCGTTTTGTCCAGCTGACATATGTGCGAGAACCGCGATGGCCTTCACGCCTTTTTTCTTGAGCTCTTCGGCCGCCTTATTCACCGCTGTCACTTCATCTGTAAATTCGATATTTTTTATTCCTTCAGGCATAACCATGCCAGCTGCCGACTGTGTGACAACCCCGATAAAAGCAACGGGTACGCCCTCCACATTTATGATGTCATAAGCCGGCAAAAAGGGCTCTCCAGTTGATTTCATTTTACAATTGGCACATACAAGGGGAAAGTTCTGTCCATCATATCCGCTTGTGCCTTTCGGATGATCACCGCCATTTAAGATCCTCAGCAGTTCATCCGTGCCTTCATCAAATTCATGGTTTCCCACGGTTCCGACATCAAATCCGATGTCCTCCATCAGTTCTACAGTCGGTTCATCTTGAAGAAGAGAGGAAACTGGAGAGCTTCCGCCGATCATATCTCCCGCGTGCACAATCAGCGAGTTTTTCTTTTCAGCCTTTTTTTCTTTTAAATATGCGGCGGCATAATCCATGCGTCCAAACGTGCCGTCTGCAATTCCATTTCCATCAAGATCAAGCTCATATTGCTGATCGATTTTGCCATGCAAATCATTCATGCTGAGAATTCTAAGCGGCACATGTTCTTGAGGTGCCGTTTGCCTTTTTTTATATCCCGCGCTCTCCGCTTCACTTGCTGAAGCGAAGAAAATTCTGTTTTCCACAGCTACCTTCTTCCAGTCAGCTGGCTGCACATATGTTTTATTCGACGAGTCCCCCACATATCTTGTTAAGCCTTTCCCTTGCTCTCTGGCTCTGAATTCAAACGGCATTTCCATGAGCGGATCGTTTTCATTCCAAATTCCTTTTTGGTCTTTTTTTGCAGCGGCTACTGCGGCCTGAAACTGCTGATAATCCTCTTCATTGTCAACCGGCCAAATAAAATACGTCGGAGCATAGCCATTTTTTACAAGCTCTAAGTTTACGTTGGAACCTGATTCGGTTATGACTTGTCCGAGCAATCTGCCATAGCTGTCCTTGGCTTCACTCCCGACCTTGACAGTAATTTTATCACCCGGGGACAGAACCGTTTTTAGATAGTCAGATGCTTTTTTGCCAAATCTTAATTGATTTTCATCTGCGTCGTTTTTTGGTGTGTGATATGTTTCGGGTGTATCTACATTTACAAACCGGATTTTTGTCGTTCCAAGCACCGGAGATTTGAGATGAATGGTATCGCCATCAACTACCCGGTCAACAATCCCTTCATATTCTCCCTCTGCAGACGGAGGTGCGGGCTGCTCTTCAAGCAGCTTCAGGTCAGCCGATTTTCGCGGAAGCAGCTGAAAGGTTTGGTATCTGCTTAACACACCGGTAAATTCATACCATTTGCCCTCATCAAGCTCGTTTATCACCGCTGTTTCATTCATAACCCGGAGCGTCATTGCCTGATGGTCGTCATCAATCATTGTTACATTGTAACCGCCGCCGGCAGGAGAACTTGGAATTGAGGAAACAAAAGCGGTTAGTTTCACAAGGCGTCCTTCATACTTATCACCTAGGCTGCCGTTAATAAGTTCATTGATTGTTAAGTGTTTGGGGGCGGGGAGGGATTGATTTGACTGGTTGATTTTGATGCCTGATGAGTTTGGAACGATTTCTTTCAGCCCCTGGTAAGACGTGATTTTCCCTGTCACCGTGACATCCATACCCTCTTTTAATTCGGGAAATTGTTCAGGGGATGGCGAATAAATGTTAATGCCTCCGGTTTCATCTTGCAAAAAGGTCGACAGTTTCCCGCCTCCGATTGCGTTTTGATCAGCTGTAATGATCCCTTTTATCGTTACTTCTTCATTCAGCCTTCCCCGTGCTTCATTTATGGTCACTGGCTGTTCAGCCGGCGGAGTTTTCGTGTCATCGGTTACGTTCATCGACTGAACGTTTTTAAGTCCTGTCGTGTTAAAGTAATTTTCAAGCTTTCCTTGAACCGTTATCTTTTTCCCAAGAAGAAGCGGATTAGTTTGCAGCCCAAATTGGCTTCTGAAGGCGGAGGGGATTTGCACAGGAAGGATGTGTTCGGGCGATGTCTCGTTTTTACGGTCTGCCAGCGCAACATTATAATCATTTGAAAAAGGGCTTGTCAGCTTATAATGCTGCGGGGAAACAGCCTGGCCGACTGCATATCCTTCGACAAGCGCCTGTCCTTCTTTTTGCTGTATTGCCTTCTCAATCGATATAGGCTGTTGCGGTTCAGCTGCAGCTGCCTTTACAGCTTCGCACGTGTACATTACATTTAAAAACATCAATGCCGTGATCAACACAATATGCAGAATACGCCTCATCATATTTCCTCCCTTAATATACACATAATGACAACGATTTTGTCTGCTTATCATTTCGACAGACAGCATATAATTCCTTTCAGGCTTCTGCATAATACACGGCAGACTGACACAAAATACAGCTGATCTGAAAAAAAAGGAGGAATTCGGTTTGGATCAGTTCAATCAGCAGCAGCAATCCCAAATGAACAAAGGTATTCCTGGCAAACCGCATAAAAACCACGGCGGACATGAAATGTTTGATATGCATGAGGTGCTTTCCGGAACACTTACTGTGCTAGATCAGTTTATGATGCTGAGACAATTCTGTAAGGATCAAGAATTATTAAACATCCTTGATCGTCAACATCAATTCATTACATCTCAATACAATATAACTGCAGAATGCTTCAAAACAGGCAGCGAACCTTCACAAAAAACAGCAACTTATATGATGAAGGAGGACAACCAGGCTGTTTACGGCATGCAGCCGTCACAGCCTAAAAAACCTGTTCAATCCATGAATGATATTGATGACAGCATCATCAGCCGACAAATGCTTTGCGCGATTAAAGCACAAGCTTCTATGCTGACGATGGCTTCTCTGGAAATGACAAATCCGGCCGTAAGACGCGTACTGTCTGCGCAAATTCAGGAGTATGTTGAAATGGCATTTGAAATTTTCCTATACCAAAACAAACACGGCTATTACCAGGTTCCTCAGCTTGATGCGCAGGATATGGAACAGCTGAGAAATTCATTCGCCCCTGCCCAAGGACAAATGCCTCCGACACAAGGCGGAATGGGTCAGCAAGGACTTCACTAATAACAAAGGCATTGGATAGATACTATCCAATGCCGCACTGTTTTTTCAAATTTTTTCTTGAAATCTTTTTCAAATTGATCAAGACTTTCCTTTGTTGCTGATTTAAACCCTTTTTCAAAGTCCCCTTTTTTTGCTGTTTCCTTAATCATTTCTGAAATAATGTCTTTCCCATATTTGTCCGTCAGCTCATCGATCATATAAAAGCTTTGCAAATAGACATCAGTGTCATATTCGGCTCTGGCTTCCTGCCAGTCTCGATCAGTCTGCAAACGGTCAAAGGGCACGACAGAAAACGTGATCGGATCTATGAGCAATTCGTAGTTCGCAATCCACTCGCTTAACCCTTCATGAAACCATAACGGAAACTCATCGGGATCCGTCTCAAGCTCCTTCAATTTCTGGTGAAACGCATGGTGCGAGTATTCATGAATCAACAATCTCTGGTACAAATAAACCGCTACCTCGTCCCCTTCTAACAGTTTCTTTTTCTCTTCAGGCAACAATCCGATCAGCTGCTCCCGTTCAGAATAAAAACCAACTACATCCAATAAACCGGAGTAAGCCTCCATCTGTTTTTCATTAGGAAAAAAAATAATGTCAATAGGCTTTTGATTCGAATATCCAATCATAATCTGATTAATACTGACCGCATATTCAAGCGTTTCTTTCGTTAATGGCAGTAAGGACTTTTCCTTAGAAGTGTAATAAATATCGGCCTGTTTGAATGACTCTTTCTTCATGTGCTTCGTCACTTGTTCTTTTGTTATTCCAGATGCCTGACCTGGAAAAGACAGGATATACATCGCGCTTGATACGATGGCTGAGCTCACAGCCAGCATCACAAGGACTCCGCACAGGAATAGAGCGGATGCCGCACGCTTTCCTATGCCATCCCGCAAACGTCTCCCTCCCTGAGCCGGTCCGTCTTGTACCTTTTTATTTTTACTCTATGCAGCCTGAGTTCGCAGTGTGTCATTAACGCAAAGAAAAAGCCGCACAAATTGTGCGGCTTTTTTTATTTATTCAGCGTTAGGGAATACGCGCTGTACAGTTTGTGTAAATTCATCAAATAATCCGGCGATTGGGTCACCATTTTGAATACGTTTTCCATATCCTTGCATACGCTCTACAAAATCAGGGTTAGCTGAAACGTAAACATTATCAATGTTTTTGTCAGTAGATCTTACCTTTTTGGCTATTTTTTTCTTCAGATTGTTTTCTACTGCACCTTTATTTCCATTGGTTAAAACGACTGCAACGTAGGCTTGATTTCCAGCCACAATGATATCGGCATGCTTTACTTCTTTTAGGTCTGTTACTTTATCAGCTGCTTCATCAGCAACCTCAAGTTTTCGGTCGTTGTTATTATCGTCATTTACACGATTGTTATTGACATTATCATTAACATTATTGTCAACGTTATCCCGATTGTTTACATTCCGCATATCGTCATTGGCCGGATTTCGATAATTTACGTTTCTTACATCATTATTATCACGTCTGCCCTCACCTTGGTCGGCCACACCGCAGCCAGTCATAAGCAAAGGGATAAGAAGCACAGACGCAAGGACTTGTTTTTTTCCAAACATGTGAATTCCTCCTTTATCACTTTACTTATAGGTTTTTCTAACTGGCTTTAATTATGCATGCAAATCTGGAGGAAATGCTTTCCCGGGAAATATAACGGTTAATTTGTCTAACGAGGGGGAAAATATGAATACACTGCAAAGGAGGGATCATGTTGTTCAACCAGCGAAGAGGAATCAGCCCCGCAGCATTGATCATAGGATCAACTATGCTTATTGCTGCATTATCACCTCAGATCCGCCACAGAATCAGCGGGTTTATCACAGGACAAATGAATAGACGAAATTCAGAAAATAACACGTTTGATGCTTCTAATGTAGGAAACATGGTCAAACAAGCATTTAGCGGAAGCAGCGGTGATAACCAGGACCGTTCGCAGCATCAAAGCCAGCGGCAAAATGGCCGTCAGCACCAGCACGCCGGACAGCAGCAACCACAGCATCAGCATACACAGTCTCAAACTAGGCAAACTGAGACACCCGCGAAAAAAAGACAGCCGCATTATGCTGAACCCATTCATTTTGAACAAAGCGCAATGAATGTCATGGACGACAACACGATGATGGAAATGCTGGAGGACTTAGAACCCGGCCGTTAAAAAAACGTGTAATCCTTGTTTGGATTACACGTTTTCATATGTTACGCTTCTTCAGCTTCAATCACTCTGGATTGATCATGAAATGCCCCTTGATCAATTTCCTTTGTGACCTTACTTGTAATAAGACCGGATGTCATGCTTCCGCTGACATTCAAAGCAGTACGCCCCATGTCGATTAACGGTTCAATTGAGATTAACAAACCGGCGAGCGCGACAGGCATGTTTAATGATGATAAAACAAGAAGCGCCGCGAATGTCGCTCCGCCGCCGACTCCGGCAACCCCGAAGGAGCTGATGGCAACGACTGCGATAACAGTGATAATAAACACCGGGTCAAATGGATTTTGGCCGACAGTCGGAGCAATCATCATCGCCAGCATCGCAGGATAAATGCCGGCACATCCATTTTGGCCGATCGAAAGACCGAACGAACCGGCAAAGTTTGCGATTCCCTCCGGTACACCCATGCTTCTCTGTGTTTTAATATTCAGCGGTAAAGCACCTGCGCTAGACCTTGACGTAAATGCAAATACAAGTACAGGCACCGCTTTTTTCAAATAAATCACCGGATTCAAGCCGCTGAACGTCAGCAGCAGCAAATGAATGATAAACATAGTGATTAACGCGGCATATGAAGCAATCACGAACATGCCCAGTTTTAAAATGCTGTCAAGATCACTCGTGGCAATTGTTTTTGTCATGATGGCCAGCACCCCATAAGGCGTCAGTCTCAAAATGAGTGTGACAACACGCATGACAATGGCATAAACGGCATCAACCAGTTTTTTAAATGTTTCTGCCTGTTCCGGCTGTTTGTGTTTTACGCCGAGGAATGCCACTCCAAGGAAAGCGGCAAAAATAACGACAGCGATTGTTGAAGTCGGTCTAGCTCCCGTGAAATCTAAAAACGGGTTTCCAGGCAGCAGTTCAACAATCTGCTGCGGCAGCGTTTTCGCTGTCATATCCTCTGATTTCTGCTGAAGCTCCTGCCCCCGTGAAAGCTCTGTACTTCCTTGGTCAACCTGAATCGCCTGCAGATCAAATGAAAGCGCGGACGCGATACCGACAGCTGCAGCAACTGCTGTTGTTGCTATTAAAATCCCGATAATCAAACCGCTGATTTTCCCAAGATTTTTTGTCAGCTTCAGCTTTGTAAATGCACCGAGAATCGAAATAAAGACGAGCGGCATGACAACCATCTGAAGCAATTTGACATATCCGCCCCCGGCAATATTAAACCAGTCGGCTGTTTGAATGACTATATTTGAAGTCGGGCCGTAAATCAGCTGAAGCGCAAATCCGAATACAATTCCCAGCCCCAGCGCAGTAAATACACGTTTAGAGAAGGAAACATGTTTTTTCTGCATAACAAAGAGCCCTAAGATAAGTAAAAATAAAATAAATACATGTAATACAACCAGTAAAGTCTCCAAAGCAGGTAAACTCTCCCTTCAAATTTTCTCATTTACTATATTACACTAATTCCGATGGGTCAAGTGCGAATTATTTTAACTTATCAATTCAAGTAAAAAAACCTTATATAATGCCTTTTTTGTTCTTTTCTTTCCCTTCCATCTTTAGTACCTTATATAAGGGTGATAATATTGCTGAAAGAACTGTTTGTAAATTTGACCATTTTAATCACATTTAATTATCTCTTCACCCACCTGTTTAAAGAAAGGTTAGTACATAAAAAAGACAGCATATCTTTTCAAGCTGTTAAGGGACTGGCCTGCGGTTTGCTCGGGGTTATTCTGATGGTTTTTGGATTTACCTATCAGCATTCAATTATTGATCTTCGAAATATCCCTATTATGATTGCCGCTCTTTATGGAGGCTGGGTTTCAACGGCAACGGCCCTGGCCATGATCACTGCAGGCCGCTTGCTGATTACAATGAACACATCTGCACTATACTCGGTTATTATCATTTGTATCGCTGCCATCCCGTCACTCATTGTTTCTAGAAGAAAAAAAGTTCAACTAAAACATGCTTTCTATCTTTTAATAATCACAAATAGCTTGATCTCCTTTTCCTTTTATTTTCTTATAGATTTACATTCATACGAACTTCATTTGTATTTTTGGATCATATCAATAGCGGGCGGCATGCTCAGTTTATATATTATTGATCATGAAACAAATGCACATCTTCTTTTTAAACAATATAAGTTTCAGGCGCACTTTGACTTTTTAACAGGCGTGTATAACCGAAGAAAGTTTGAAGAAACCACAAAAGCTCTGTATCAGCAGGCGGCCGATACCCCGCATTTTCAATTTGCACTGATTTATATGGATATCGATCATTTTAAGACCATCAATGACCAATATGGCCATCATGAAGGAGATCAGGTGCTCAAAGAGCTAGGGTTACGTCTGAAGCAGAGCATCCGAAATACTGATCCTGCCGCTCGGATCGGCGGTGAAGAATTTGCCGTGCTCCTGCCGAACTGTTCTCTTGATAAAGCAGCCCGGATCGCTGAACGGATCAGGAGCACTGTAAGTGATGCACCGATTGTATTAACAAACGGCGACGAGCTTTCAGTTACGATATCACTAGGGGCCGCTCATTACCCCAATAATACGGAACAGCCAGGATCCTTGCCCATTCTTGCCGATCAAATGCTTTACAAAGCGAAAGAAACGGGACGGAACAGAGTGTGTTTTTCAGAAAAAAAAGAATGAATTCAATGTTCGAATTCATTCTTCCAATCTGAAAGACGTTTCAAAGGCAGAAAAGCCGGGACAAGATCTCCCTGATATTCTTTTTCTATAAATGCCGCTGTATCATCAGCTTGATAAAGCTCAAGAATGGTTTGCAGCGCTTCCCGATCTTGATCCTCCGCTCTGACAACAATCAAATTCATCTCTTCCTCAGACATGAGTCCGCCGCTCTTTAGCGTATGCTTTTTCGGGTTCAAGCCCGCTTTTTTTGCTTCTGATGGTTTCATGACAAACACGTCGGCACCGCTCACTGCATCCTGTTGCCGGACAGCTTTTAATTTCAGGTGTCTCGGATTATCTTTAATCATATCAACTGAACCTGTTCCGTTAAATCCGTTTTTCAGCGTTAGCAAACCCGCTTCCTGGAGCACCGTAAGCGCCCTGCCAAAATCGAACGCTTTATCCGGAACAGAAACGACAGCTCCCCGCGATATATCTCGGATTCGTTCATATCGTTTTGAATAAATGCCCATGGGCGTTATGTATGTCGTCCCGAGCGGTGCCAAATTAAGTTTGTATTTTTCAGTGAACGACTGAAAATATGAAATGGTTTGAAAGGCGTTGGCATCAATTTCTTTGTTAGCAAGTGCGATATCAGACTCCGCATAATCAGAAAAAGGGATCAGCTGAATATCCAGCCCTGCCTCTTCAGCCTTTTGAGCAATATAGTTCCATATTGCCCCGTCAGACTCAGCAATCCCGATTTTTATCGATTCATGTTCTGCAGACGGTGAACATGCAGTAAATGAAACGAGAAGAACAAGGACGAAACTGCATATAAGCCACTTTTTCATTGTGACCATACTCCTATCTATGTATTAGAGCATGCAAGCAATATCAGACATAAAAATCATACGCTCTCTTAGTTGATAAACGTTGTCATTTGTAATATTGATTAACTTTTACCTTACTCATATCCAATAAGGTTGTCAATTCCTATTACTTATCTTCCCAAAATGAAGGAATACTAAGGCAAACGTATGATCACATATCGAGAAAACAGATGAATTTCCGTAAATAAATATCAAATTGAAAAATAAATATGGTATTTTCCGAAAAAAATTTCAATAAGCAGTTGTTTTTTCTGAAGATTACTGGTAGAGTAAAGGTAATTATTTTTGTTCGAACTATCTTTAAGAAGAAAGTTTTGTAAGAGTTTTCGTCTTGAAAGTTTGTTAAGAGCAAGAATAGTGAATTTAAGCGTTATGATCGCTTTAGGAGGAAATTTCATGTTAGAAGGTAAAGTAAAATGGTTCAACTCTGAAAAAGGTTTCGGATTCATCGAAGTAGAAGGTCAAGACGATGTATTCGTTCATTTCTCTGCTATTCAAGGCGAAGGCTTCAAAACTTTAGAAGAAGGCCAAGCTGTTTCTTTTGAAATCGTTGAAGGAAACCGCGGACCACAAGCTGCTAACGTTACTAAAGAAGCGTAAGCATAAATTGATATGAAAAACTGCAGGTGCAAACCTGCAGTTTTTATTTTGACAAAAAAGCTGTTTTGCATAAGCAAAACAGCTTTCTTTATTAGTTTGCAATATCCCGCTTCATGAAGATTCCGAAAGCAAGCAACAGGAAGATGATAAAGTAGATCGCCAGCATGACGAGAGAAAACGTCATAGTCATCCCTTTTATTAACGGTGTGCCATCCACATACTGAGTCAAGTCGACATTAGCAAACAATATATACTTTGCCCAGTCAAATTTCGCTGCAATAAATGCAGTTGCAGTCGTACCGGCAACCAACAAGAAGATGGAAAAACCAACCGCAAGAGAGCTGTTTCTGAATACCGCAGACAGCATAAACGCCATCGTCGCCACCATTAAAGCCGAGACGGATTCAGAAAGATACGTTGTGGCCAAATGCCCCATCATGTTTTGCTCAATGACATGGCCATCCTTATAGATTAAATGAATATTCGCGGCGGTTTCACCACCCGTCCCGAAGAAGATCAACCCTAATAAAGTAGAACCGATAAATAAAATCAACAGCAACAGGAGCCCAAACAGGAGAACTGTAATATATTTGGACATCAAAATTTGAAAACGGCTGAGCGGCCGAATCATTAATAGCTTAATCGTTCCCCAATTAAATTCGTTCGCGACAATTCCGGCCGCGATGATAATAGTAAACAGACCGGTAAGGATGGTAAAGTTTGCTGAATCCGTTACATAAGACCATGCCGTATAGCCCGTGTCACTAGGGATATTATGCTCGATGCGATAGTCGTTGAGTGTGATTGTTTCTTTATACCCATCTTTCAGTGAAGGATCTTCTTTGATTTCTTTCTTTAATTCGGCGTTTTGTGCTTGAAGTTCTTGTTTCCAATGGGAATTTGATTCACCAGCAGAAAAATGATTCGCCAAAAATGCAAATCCAACCATTGTCAGCCCCAGAATTCCGATCATCACCCATGTTCCGGCTCGGCTGAAAATTTTGAGCCACTCATTATAAATCAAATTAAGCATGCTGAACCTCCTCTTTTGTTTCACCTGTCATTTCTAAGAAACGGTCCTCTAATGATTTTGTTATGACCTTGACCTCATAAATACGGATTTGCTGCATCACCAGCAATTCAATAACCGCAGGGACTTCCTCTTTAGCCAGTTTGATTTCTACACCATTTGTCTTACTCAGCAAATCGTACTGATTTAAAACAGCAGCGGCTTCACTCGGCTGCTCAACCTGGAAGAAATATGTATCATTCTCATCAATGTTTTCATCTTTTACATTTTGAATATCGATCAGCTTTCCTTTTTGCAGAATCGCAATTCGATCACACATCAGTTCCATTTCTGACAGCAGGTGGCTTGAAACGATGACAGCCATTCCTCTTTCTCGGGTCAGCTTCTTTAAATGATCTCTGATTTCTCTGATCCCCGCCGGATCAAGGCCGTTTGTCGGTTCATCCAAAATCAGCACTTTCGGATCGTGCAGAAGGCATTGTGCCAAGCCAAGACGCTGTCTCATCCCCAGAGAATATGTTTTCACCTTGTCGTGGATTCTGTCTGTTAAACCGACCAGTTCAACAACTTCATCAATTTTTTCCTTCGTGACACCCTTGACCATCCTTGCGAATTGCTGGAGATTTTTATATCCGCTCAAAAATTTATACAGCTCGGGATTCTCAACGATCGCTCCGATATGCTTAATCGCCTTGGCATATTCTTTCGTAATTGATTGGCCGCAAATGAGGACATCACCTTTCGACAGCTTCATTAACCCCACCATCATCCGGATGGTTGTCGTTTTCCCCGCTCCGTTTGGTCCTAAAAAACCGAATACCTCGCCTTCACGAATCGTAAAACTGAGATCATCAATGATCGTTCGGCCTCTGATGTTTTTAGTCACGTTTTTCAATTCCAACACTGTTTTCATCATATTCCTCCTCTTTCTAGCAAACTTCCATTTTTGATTTAAACCATTGCAAAACAGACATGCCTTCCTGTTCACGAATATCTTCTACTTCACGCTGCGCAACTTTTTCTCCATTGGCGAGGATGATTACTTCATCTAACAAAGTCTCAATTTCATCAATTTCATGTGTCGCGATCACGACAATCTGCTGCTCAAAATCAATGTACGACACAAGGCTGTTTACGATGGAATCCCTGACCATCGGATCAAGCCCGGAAAAAGGTTCATCAAGCAAGATGACGTCTGCCCGTCTCGCTAAAGCAAGAACGATTTTCAGCCTGCCCCGATTTCCTTTTGATAGCTTTTTGATCTTTTTTTCCGGATTCAGCTGCATCTCATTCAATAGCTTATAAACCTGTTCTGTATGAAAATCAGGAAACTGCGACTGATAAAAATTCACCATATCTTTAACAGTGAAATGCGGATAAAACATATCAAGCTCAGTAAGATAAGCCGTTTGACGCACCATTTCTCTCGTAACCTGCTCTTCATCAACTTTTACAAATCCTGAAGTCGGAAACAGAAGGCCAGCCATCATTTTCAGGGTCGTTGACTTGCCGCTGCCGTTCGGTCCGATCAGGCCATAAATCCGTCCGGATGATAGGGTGATTGACACATCATTGACGGCCGTATGGCGGCCGTATTTTTTTGATACATGTTCTAGCTTGATTTCCATTTTAGCCTCCCTCTGTGAATGTTTTAATCCCTTCTAACATTTCTTCTTTCGTTAGCCCCAGCTCTTTCATTTGCTTGACAAAGCCTTCCAGCACCTCTCGTGTCAGCTTGTCTTTCAGCTCGTCTACGATTTCTGCTTTTTCCGCAATAAACGTCCCTTGACCTCTTCTTGTCTCCACAATACCCAGCCTTTCCATCTCACTGTAAGTTCTTTGAATTGTATTGGGATTTACTTTAGTTTGAATCGCCATTTCTCTTACTGAAGGAAGCTTGTCTCCTGGGAGCAGCTCCTTCCTGACCAGCCTATAAAAGATCTGATCAGCGATCTGCAGATAAATCGGTTTCGAGGATTGGAATTGATTGTCCATATTTACACCTCTACTTTACGATCAAGCAGTTTTGAAGCCATGATGAGCAGCAAGAATGTGATGACTATAGCAATAGGAAACCCTAGCACAGACAGATGGATAGGTTTTAGTTCCAATCTCCAAACATTGTGGAAGTGGAAATCAAAATTGCAATAGACTGTTACAGGCCAGAAATGCTTTTGAGATTCAACCAAAGGGCTTATGATGTATTCATCGAAGAATAACCACATTGCGACCAACAGAACCATCGCAGCCCACCGCATTCCGCGCCAATTTCTGAGAGAGTGAAAAACAGTCCAAAACACAATGACTGTTACTGACATATCTAACGAAGAAATAAGCCCATACATATTCAGCAAAGCCACTGTACTCGTTATATCAACTTGATGCTCCAGCAGATTTTTTACAGAGAGCATATGATACATCCATATGCCATAGGCTGTTAATGCCAACTGAATCACAAATTGATAGAGCAAAGATGCTGCCAATTTAGAAGAAAACAGCCATAAGCCGCCATTTGGATTGTACAGCCAAAGCTGTGATTTCCCTTCCTTGCGAAGGTGATAAAAAACAAAAACAGGAGATAAGAAAAGCAGAAAAAAAGCAACTGCAACAAAAAAACCAAAAATGACTAGAGGTTCTTTCGTGCGAGAAGCTATAATATGGCCTGTTCCCAATAAGAAAATGATTCCGCATATCCATACTAGCAGCCACATTCTTGAAAGCTTGATATCTTTCTTTAATAAACCTAAAAAAGAATTCATGTCTTTACCTCCCGGAAAAAATCCTCGGTGTATGAGTAACATAGTACACTAGATCAAGGTGGAATACAACATATTCCATGGATTTATTTGATAAAAACATAATTGATGGAAACAGCAAAAAAGGCAAACCCGCATGAGTAAACGGATTTGCCTTTTTCATTACTTTTTCTTATTTTTCATAGAGAGCAGCGCATCACGATAGCTGCGGTCCTGCATTTTGTCACTTTCCTCAGTGACCTCTTCTTCTGCATGAACTTCATCAGAATGCTTAAACTTTTGCAGCGCCTGCCTGTAAATATCATCACCCATTGTGTCACGCTTCTCTTTTGGAGAATCGTTTTTGACAACGGATGGCGTATGCTCGGCAGCCCTTGCTTCAGCAGGGTAATGCGCTTCGTTTTTTTCCTCTTCTGGAGGTGCGATTCTATCGGTTGCTTCTTGCTTCTCAGGTCCAGGTGAGGCGTTGCGGACGTTAAATGTAATAAGGGCCGCAATGACAATGACAGCAGCAATTATTGCTATAATAATGGCCATTTCAACCTCTCCTTACTGTCCTGCTGTTAGGTTTCCTGTGACTTGGCTGACACGTCTTCCCAACGCGCGTCCAAGCTGAATACCTTCCTCAGACATTAACTCATCACTGTCTACCGGACAAGTGACACCTGCTCCGTAATAAGAGCCATAAAGTGCGTTTTCAGGCACGTTGCCAGGCAGTCCGACAACAATCATGCCTTGGTGGAACATCGGCGTGATTAAATTGTGCATTGTCATTTCCAAGCCGCCGTGTGTTGTTGCCGTTGTGCAGAAGACAGCACCGACTTTGTTGATCAGCTCGCCTTCAGCCCACAAGTAGCCAAGTCTGTCGATCCAAGTTTTAAGACCGGAGCTGATTGTTCCGAAATGCCCTGGGCATCCCCAAATAATCGCATCCATATCTTTAAGCTTGCGGATATCAGCCTGATCTACATGGTCGATGAACACTTCAGCCGCGTCGTTTTCTCTCGCGCCTTCAGCAATCGCTTCTGCAAGCACTTTAGTATGTTCGCCTTCACTATCATACACTACATAAATTTTCATTCAGGAAACCTCCCTGTACAGATTAAGATTCCTTAGCTTCTTTTGGAGCAGGAAGTAATGAAAGCTCCTCTTTTTTCTTCTTACGCAATTTATCTTTTCTGACGTCACGCAGGAAGATACTTAAAATCAAACCTGCTACACAGAATAAGGTTGCCCACATAAAGGCATCATTTATCCCCATGACATTGGAATCGAGTGATGCGTGTTTATAAATATGTGAGTACACATATGTTTTCGCCGTATCATAAGACACATTCATATTCACCATTAAATTCGAAACTGCATTTTGGAACGCATGGAGGAAGTTCGGGTCCGCCGTGCTTGTTTTATCTGCAATTTGTGAATAATGGAATGTCGTCCGGTTTGTATAAATCGTCGTAATTAAACTTGTTCCGATTGATCCGCTGATTTGGCGAAGCGTGTTACTCATCGCCGTTCCGTGGCTGTTCAGACGGGCAGGAAGCTGGTTCATCCCGGCTGTCATGACTGGCATCATTAAGAGAGACATACCAAATGCACGAATTGAATAGATCAGCATGATGTGTGTATATGGTGTATCAATTGTCAATTGCGTGTATTGATACGTTGTTACCACTGTCACGAGAAGCCCGATAATCGCAAGCGGTCTCGGTCCGAATTTATCGAACAAAATACCTGAGATCGGTGACATAATCAGCATAACGATCGCACCCGGAAGCAGAAGCAGACCGGATTGAAGCGCCGTAAAGCCGACCAGGTTTTGCAGATAAATCGGTAAAAGGAACATACCAGTGTAAAGTGCCACTGTAATAATGATATTAATGACACTCGAGAGTGAGAAAATGTCATATTTAAACACTCTGAAATCAAGCATCGGATCATCATGACGCAATTGCTGAACCACAAAAGCAACAATTGCAATGGCTCCGATAATAACTGTAGACAATACAATCGGGTCGGTCCAGCCGTCAGATCCGGCTTCACTGACCCCATATAATAAGGAGGCGAATCCGACAATCGAGAGGATTGCGCCAAGAGTATCGAGTTTGATTTTTTGCGGCTCCACCATATTTTTAAAGATGAAGAAAGCCACAATGATTACAATTGCGCCGATCGGCACAAGTCCGTAAAACATAATGCGCCATGTATAATGCTCAATAATCCACCCGGAAAGAGTCGGGCCGACCGCTGGAGCAAACATCATCGCTAGCCCGAAAATCCCCATTCCTTTCCCCCTGCTTTCAGGCGGGAAAATTAACAGAATGGTTGTCATAACGAGCGGCTGCAAGATACCTCCGCCCACGGCCTGAATCAAACGGCCGATCAGCATTGTAGAGAAGTTAGGTGCGATACCGCAGACTAACGTACCGAGCGTAAAACAAAACATCGCGACGAGAAAGAGACTCCGTTGGCCAAATCGTGTAATCAGGAAAGCAGATAACGGAATCAATACACCGTTAACAAGCATGTAACCTGTTGTCAGCCACTGAATCGTCGTTGCACTTACGCCAAATTCAGTCATTAAGTGCGGCATTGCAACATTAAGCAGTGTTTGGTTTAGAATTGCCAAAAATAAACCCGCCATTAGCACAATCAGCAATGACATAGGGTTTTTTGCATTTTTTTCTTTGCCTGTAGCCATCTAAGACAACCTCCTTTCATGGTTTGATGACTGATCTGTTTTACTCAGAAATTTTAACAGATGCATTCATTCCAGGAAGCACCTTATCAGATGGGTTTTTGATTGAAATTTTCACAGGAATTTTTTGTGTTACTTTTGTGTAGTTTCCGCTTGAATTTGTAGAAGGAAGCATATCAAAAGTTGAGTTAGTCGCATAGCCAATTTCTTCTACAGTACCGTCAAATGTAGTATCAGGGTCTCCGTCAACTACTACGTCTACACTATTTCCTACTTCAATATCCGCAATATCTGTTTCTTTAATATTTGCTGTGATGTATAGGTTGTCCATGTCAATCGTTTGTGCAATTGTTGTACCAGCTTGTACGGTTTGTCCGTTTTTCACTTCGTTTTTCACAATTGTTCCATCCATAATGGATTTTACGTCAACAGTTTGTTCGCCTTTGATTTTTGCAACTGTGTCGCCTTTTTTCACTGTTTTTCCTTCGTCCAGATCCCAGTCAGATACTTTACCTGCTGCTGGAGCAGTAATAGCAGCCATATCGCCCGCTACTTTTGCTTCATCTGTTTTTACGTAATTTGTGCTTTGATAATAGTAGTAAGCACCTCCAGCTATAATTGCAAGAACAACAATCAAACCGATAATGTTGGTCAGAATTAAACGTCCTCTGTTCATTTTGTTTTCTCCTTTCGTTTCATCCTCTATCATTTTGCGGAAAGCTGGTGAAAATATGTGAGAAGTTTTTAATTACCGCTTTTTTCTGAACAGCCTTCAGCAAGCTTCGTTAAGCTTCCGGCTAGTTTGCGCAAATACTGCAGCTGGGAGGTATCAAGCTTTTGGTACAAGCCGGCACCCATTTTTGCATATTGCACAGCGGCTTTTTCTATCAGTTCTTCCCCCTCTTCGGTTAACTGAATCATGACGATACGGCGGTCATCCGGACTGTCATATCGATTCATCAATTGGCGCTTATACAGAATATCTGTCATCCGCGTCACAGAAGCAGGCTTAAGATCAAGCGACATTGCCAGCTTGCTTAGCGGGGTGCTTCCGCTTTGATGAATTTTAAACATCAGCAAATATTGAAGGACTGTAATATCAAAAGGCTCAAGCACAATCTCCAATATCTTCTTCTGTTTTTTATATATCGCCCGAGACGTATCGAAGAGCTGTTCAAAAGTGAGCAAAGCACGTTCTGATTCAGTCAACTCCTTTTCACCTCATTCCTCAATAATAGTTCACAAGATAAAATATTAATAAATGAAAGAAGATTTGTCAAAGGAAAAATTTCTTTTTCTCCCGTATTTTTTTCGCAAGCGTTTTCTTGCTTTTATTAAATAAAAAAAAGCCCTGAAATGGGCTTTTCATTACGAAAATTGATGGCTTACACCAGACTCTTCATTTCTGAAAAAGTTCTTTAGAGCCTGAAAAACATCAGATTTCTGTTTTAAAATATAGTACTTAAATTTCTCATCTTTTACATTTTTATATGCAGACATTAACGTTGAATGCCTGTTGTACTGATTGACCTCGCCGTAGCAAAACAGATTGGCCTTCTTCATAATATCATTGACCAGCTTCACACAGCGCGCGTTATCAGATGTCAGGTTGTCACCGTCAGAAAAATGAAACGGGTAAATGTTATAGCGGGCGGGATTGTACTTTTCATCAATAAGCTCAAGCGACTTCCGATATACGGAAGAACAAATGGTTCCGCCGCTTTCTCCCTTTGAGAAAAAATCCTCCTCCGAGACCACTCTTGCTTCTGTATGATGGGCAATAAATTCAATTTCCACAGTCTCGTATTTTGTCCGCAAAAAACGGGTCATCCAGAAAAAGAAGCTTCTGGCCATGTATTTTTCCCAAACCCCCATACTGCCGCTTGTATCCATCATGGCTAAAACGACGGCTTTTGATTCGGGCTTTGTGATGTCATTCCACGTCTTATATTTCAGGTCCTCCGGATAAATTGGGTAGAACGACGGTTTTCCTGACATTGCGTTTCGTTTAAAGGCTGACATCATCGTTCTTTTCTTATCAATATTACCGGTTAACCCTGTTTTACGGATATCATTAAACTCGATATCTGTATGAATGATATTGTCCCGCTCTTTTTGTTGGAGATTCGGAAGCTCTAATTCTTTAAAAAGCGCTTCTTCTAAATCCATTAATGAAACTTCCGCTTCATAATAATCCTCGCCTGCCTGATCACCGGCACCCTGCCCTTTTCCAGGCCCTTGTTTTTTGTCTGATCCATCCCGGGCCACAACATCTCCAACCTGGCTCTCGCCGTCTCCTTGCCCTACATGTTTATTTTTATCATAGTTATAACGGATTTTATACTCATCAAGTGAACGGATTGGGATCTTCACTACATCTTTTCCATTAGACATAATAATGCTTTCCTCAGTTACGAGGTCCGGAAGATTGTTTTTGATCGCTTCCTGCACTTTTTTCTGGTGGCGCTGCTGGTCATCGAAGCCTTTGCGATGGAGGGACCAGTTTTCCTCAGAAATCAAAAAATGGCCGCTGTCATTTTGGGACATGAATTCCCCTCCTTAACCATTTGTGGTCGTGATACATACGTATTCCGGCTTGTGCCAGATTATGAAACAAGTCTTTCGAAAAGATTTATATTCATCATATGCACATATGCACGTTTAATTGACAAACTATTTAGAAAATGGGACAAAATAACCCGCCCTATTCGGACGGGTCACGTTGCTTATCGGTTCAGCAGGCTGCCGACATATTTCAGCAGCTCATTGGCGCTCGTCGAGTTGTAGCCGTGCTCATCAATTAAACGGGCCACGACTTCATTTACCTTTTTCAGCTGCTGCTCATCCGGCGTTTTTGTTGAGGTCGTAATTTTAACGACATCCTTCAGATCAGCAAACAGCTTTTTCTGAATAGCTTCACGCAGTCTTTCATGGGAATTGTAATCAAACCGCTTGCCTTTTCTCGCATAGGCTGAGATGCGGATTAAAATTTCTTCGCGGAACGCTTTTTTGGCGTTTTCCGAAATGCCGATCTGCTCTTCGATGGATCTCATCAGCTTTTCGTCAGGGTTCATTTCCTCTCCTGTCAAAGGATCACGAAGCTTGTTTTTATTGCAATAAGCCTCTACGTTATCGAGGTAATTGTCCATAAGTGTTTTTGCTGATTCTTCATACGAATACACAAACGCTTTTTGAACTTCCTTTTTCGCAATGTCGTCATATTCCTTGCGGGCGGCAGAAATAAAATTCAAATACCGCTCCCTGTCCTCGTTTGAAATTGATGGGTGCTGATCAAGACCTTCTTTTAAGGAGCGAAGGACATCGAGAGAATTAATCGATTCCATATTTTTTCTGATAATCGTTGAAGAAATCCGGTTGATGACGTACCGCGGATCAATGCCGCTCATGCCTTCATCATTATATTCTTTTTTCATATCCTCAACGTCGACAGAATTATATCCTTCCACACTTTCTCCATCATACAGTCTCATTTTCTTGACCAGATCAATATCCGACCGCTTCGGCTCTTTTAACCGGGTAAGGATTGAGAACATCGCGGCGACCTTCAACGTATGCGGGGCAATATGAACATCCGCCACATCGCTTTCTGCGATCATTTTTTCATAAATTCTCTCTTCCTCAGACACTTTTAAATTATAAGGAACTGGCATCACGATGATTCTTGAGTGCAGGGCTTCATTCTTTTTATTAGAAATAAATGAGCGATACTCTGTTTCATTCGTGTGAGCCACGATCAGCTCATCAGCAGAAATTAACGCAAACCGCCCAGCTTTAAAATTCCCTTCCTGTGTCAAGGAAAGCAAATGCCAGAGAAATTTCTCATCACATTTCAGCATCTCCTGAAACTCCATCATCCCGCGGTTCGCTTTATTCAGCTCTCCGTCAAACCGATAAGCGCGCGGATCTGATTCTGAACCGTACTCGGCGATTGTTGAGAAATCAATACTCCCCGTCAAATCGGCAATATCCTGAGATTTCGGATCAGAGGGACTGAATGTTCCAATTCCCGTACGCTTATCTTCTGAAAAGAAGATGCGCTCCACCTTCACATCCTCAATTCTTCCTCCGTACTCTTCCTCCAGCCTCATGACATTTAAAGGAGAAAGACTTCCTTCTATTCTAATGCCGTATTCTCTGTAAAAGTCATCGCGTAAATGATGGGGGATTAAATGTAGAGGGTCCTCGTGCATCGGGCAGCCTTTAATCGCATATACAGCGCCATTATCTGTCAGCGTGTATGCTTCGAGACCTTTTTTAAGCATTGTGACCAGCGTGGATTTACCGCCGCTCACAGGCCCCATCAGCAATAGAATCCGCTTTCTGACATCTAGACGTTTGGCAGCCGGATGAAAATACTCTTCCACAAGACGCTCCAGAGATTCTTCAAGCCCGAACAGCTCGCGGTCAAAAAAACTGTACTTCTTGCGCCCGTCAATCTCCTCTATCCCGCTGTCTTTTATCATATTAAAAACTCGAGAATGAGCAGATTGCGCGACCATCGGATTTTCTTTAATAATCTCCAAATAATCGGCGAAAGTTCCTTCCCATTTCAGCCGCTGCTCTTCCTCTCTGTACTGTTCAATTTTCTTTAATATATCCATAAGGACCTCCTCTATCATGTTTGATACACTATGCAAATAAGGTACTTTGATACAATCTATGCCGCCATCTCGTGATACATGCTTTGGTTTCTTAAAAATAAAGATACTTATACATCGTTGACAAGGCAGACCGCGACCGTTCATAATAAAGAAAAATACAGAATCATCCAGACTCGGACAGCACGGAAAAATTGAAGAGGGGGAGAGACGGTGAAAACAATCATCATGATGGGTGTCATTGTCACTTTTTTAGTATCAATTTTTACCGCAGGATACGATAGCAAGCCTGGAAAAGAATAAAAAAGGGTGCTCCTGAAAGAGCACCTTTTTGTATAACAGAACAATGTTTTACAGTTTTGTTTTTTCTTTAATCTGTGAATGCGGATCGCATTCACATTTGTTTTCGTACTCAATCGTTCCGATGCTGCATCCCGGCCCGATGATCACTTCTTTTCCCCTGACAACTGCCGCTTCGGTATTATCCAAATAAACCCGATCGCCTTCTATGACATCGGCGATCAGCTTCCCTTTCTTCCGGCTAAAAAAACTCGCGCGTCTTTTCACTGTAATTGTTGTTCCGCCGATTTCCTGCACATGGCTTATATCATGGCTCAATCTCAGCTTGATCTCACCCGAATTTAATAACCCCGATACATCAACACAGCCTGTGACATGGAACATTTCTGTTTCACAATCACCTATTACGCTAAGCTTCCCTTTCACATCGCAGGATTCTCCAGTCATATTCCCGCCAATTTCAGTCTGGCCTTTCAGATTGAATCGATCAAATTGAAGTGAGCCGCTGACTTTCATTGTCCCATATATATTGATTTTGCCGGCTGTCAGATCGCCTTTACATTCACTTTCTCCGAGCACACGCAGCCGCTCAGTCTCTGCTTTTCCGAGAAAAAGGCCCGTTCCGTATATGCGGCAGCCTACAGCAGACAGCCCGTCTCCAACTACACCTTCTCCTTTGATGCTGACATTGTGATACGCGCCTCCTGCAGCATGCCCAGCGCCATATAATTTTAAATTTCCCAGTTTTGTTGTCTCCATTACGATCCTCCTTACAACTTTGTGGATGTTTCAACCGATGCGCTTGGATCACAGGTATAGTCCCCGCTGTATTCGACGGTTTCAATCTGGCAATCCGGGCCGATGACCACTTTATTTCCGCGCACGGTTTTCGCCTTTGTATTTGTCAATTCAATCACGTCACCTTCGATCAGCTCTGCTGTTAGAACAGGCTGCGGCATCAATCTGAGCAATGACAGCATTCCTTTTCTGCAGGTCACTTGAAGATGGCGGCAGCCGATCTCCCGCGCATAGCTTTCCCCTGCAGAAAGCTTAATGATCACCTGGTCTGCATTTAAAAGCCCGCTGATTTGGCATTTCCCTTCTGATTGAAAGGTTTCCGTTTCACAATCTGCTTCCATGACAGCTTTTCCGCTAATGTCAATGCCATCAGCCTTGACAGTGCCGCCAAATGTTGATGATCCAGCGATTTTCAATTGTTTTGCAGATACCTCTCCTTGGATAAAACCAGTGCCATTCATCCGGATAGATTCTGCTTCAACGTCTCCATGTATCTTTCCTGAACCGCTGATGGTTACCGCTTTCGCTTTGACGCTGCCGTCAGCTTTTCCGTTTCCATTAAAAGAAAAAGTGTCACACTCCACATCCCCGGCCACTGTCCCGCTGCCATTAATCTCAACAGATTGAAATGTTCCTCCCTTTGAACTTCCTGATCCGTTTATCACCAGCTTTTCCACTACATCCATCGATGGCCCTCCTGCATAAATGTTGTTTTTAATTCCTCTGAAGCTTTTAATAAATCTACCCGTTCCACAACCTTTACGGATGATTCAAACAAAATGCTGTCCGCCGCAGCCGCTATAAAACAAGTTGTGACACCGAGCTTGCGGAGCACAATCAGCTCCGTCTGTTTTTCAATCTCTTCAGTATCATGCTTCTTTAATACCTCTGCAGCCATTTTTGCTTCTGCAAGGCTGACATTTCCAGACTGCAGCAGTCCCTCAAGCACATACAGCGAAAGCAAATCCCTGGATGAGAAAACCGGACTTCCTCCGTCTTCTGAATAGGCTTCAAGAGCAGGCCTTGAAACCAAACCTTTATGAAGCAATTCATCAGCGGTCATGCTGACATCCTTCATTTTCGGCGACAGCATTTCCCTCATTTCATCCAAAGACAAATTTTCTTTCATCTTTTGAATCATTGATATACGCTTTAAAATCTCCTCTCTCGGAAAAAACGTCTCTTGCCCTGTAAATGTGGATTTACGAATAAACCATTCCTCAGGTATTAAGTTTTTCCGCTTCCATCGATACAGCTGACCGTATGAAATCGATGTTCTTTCAAGTAATTCTTTTTTAGAGATTAATTGTTCTTCCATAAGTCCAGCTCCTTTGATGGGTACATTGTAACATAACACTGTTACGTTGTTAAGCCCAAAAACGAAACAAAGCATTTCAACATCCGCAAAAAAACCCGCCCATCATCGATGAGCGGGTTTTTTCACTATTTTAAATCACGGTAATTTTGCTGGCGCAGCGCTTCATAAACAAGAATCGCGGCAGTATTGGACAGGTTTAACGATCTGACGTGCTCTGTCATCGGAAGACGCAGGCAGCGGTCCATATTATTTTGAATTAAATCCTTTGGCAAACCGCTTGTTTCTCTTCCGAACACGAAGAAATAATCCTCGTCAAGATCAGTGTAATCAAATGATGTATGAGGCTGCTGGCCAAATTTTGTAATAAAGAAAAACTGGCCTTTTTCATATGCCTCAAACAATTCTTCTAACGAATCATGATACACAACATTAACAAACTCCCAATAATCGAGTCCGGCACGCTTCAGCATTTTATCATCCGTTGAAAAGCCGAGCGGACGAATCAGGTGTAGCGTTGTATTGGTTGCTGCACAAGTACGTGCAATATTCCCTGTGTTAGCGGGAATTTCTGGTTGATATAAAACGACATGTAATGCCACAATGTTCACCTCTGTTTTTCTTATCCGCCCATCATTATAACATTAATTACTCTTTTGTCGCATCATCAACGATATGAAAAAAGGCATATCGTATTGACTGCGTGTATGCCGTAGAATCCTCATATGACCAATACCTCATCCGGCTGTCATAGGTCTGGGCGTTGACAAGCGGCATATTGCCTTTGTCCTTTGCCACGACAATCGTTGTATGATTAAAGCGGCCGTCTCCTTCGAAGTCATAGCAAATCACATCGCCCGGCATCAGTTCTTCCGCTGATTTCACCCGCACCGCACGCAGTCCGGCCTTTGAATTCGACAAATACATTTTCATAGAGTGCGCCACCGTCCAGCTGTAGCTCCATGAGCTTTGTTTCATCCACCAGCCTGATCCCCTGTTCGGATGACCGCGCATCGGCGCGCCTCCTGCATGAAGACACTGAGAAATAAAATTTGTACAGTTATCGCTGAAATTTTTATAAGCAGGATTGCGCTTGTTCCAAAATTTCTCGGCATATTGGACAGCGCCGAGACGATCGTATTGAAAAGCCCTGCCAAACGCTTCTCTTTCCTCTTCAGCTTCAGAATAGTCAATAATACTGGTCCCTTCATGAAATCCAGCCGGCTTTTTCGCAATTTCCTGATCACTAATCAAAATGTGATCATACAGGAAAGCCATTCGCTCCTCTATGTGCTCTTCTATATACAAGCTGTCATCTTGTTCCTTACACACGTATTCGTAATGGATGGTATACGAAAGGCAGGTCGTTCCGTCATCCTCAACCCGCACATGATTAATCACGGCCTTTGCTTTCGCTTTTATGATGTCAACTTTACGTTTTTCCAGAAGCTTTTTCTTACGCTCCATGACTTTAAGGTCTCCGACTTGAGACTCCTGTCTCATAGCATGCCCGTTAACCAGAAAGCCCAGCCGCTCCTCCGCTAATTGTTCTAAAATGTACTTCAAGCTCACCCCACCCGCCATACTTTTTTATAGAGAAAAAACACTTGGATGATCTCAAGTGTTTTTTCCTTCTGCTCTATACGTATGTCAGGACAGGCCTTGTTTAGTCATGCCTGAAGCTTTTAGCAACTCAATTCCTTTTTCAATTTCCAGCTTTGCCTCTTCATCCTTCTCTTTTTCCAGCGCTTTTTCAAGCTCTTCCGCGTAGGCGGGGTCTCCGATTTTTCCGATTGCCCATGCGGCTGTCCCCCTGATGACAGGACGCGGATCCTTGTGCATCAGTTCCGTCAATTCAGGCAGTGCGGAAGCATCCTTAAAATGCGCAAGCGCGAGAATGGCGTTTCGCTGAATCGGTTTTTTCCCGCGCCAAGAACCTGAGACATGCCCGAATTTCTCCTTAAATTCCCGATTGCTGATGGTCAAAAGCGGCTTCAATAACGGTTTGGCAATCTCAGGATCAGGCTCCATTTCCGGATGAAGATGAAAATCCTTCCCTTTATTGAGAGGGCATACCGTTTGGCACGTATCGCACCCGTACAGGCGGTTTCCGATTTTTGTCCGGAATTCATCGGGCAAAAATCCTTTTGTCTGGGTCAGAAAAGAGATGCAGCGCTGCGCATTAAGCTGCCCGGGATTAACCAGTGCTCCCGTCGGACAGGCGTCCAAGCATTTCGTGCAGGACCCGCACATATCTTCAATCGGCACATCAGGCTCAAAAGGGATATTTGTGATCATTTCCGCCAAATACACATAAGAGCCATACTCGGGCGTTGTGATCATACAGTTTTTCGCACTGAATCCGATTCCGGCACGTTCCGCAACGGCGCGATCAGACAATTCACCTGTATCAACCATTGAATTCGTTCTGATATCCTCATGCTTGCTTTTTAGAAAATCCTCCAGCAGATCAAGCTTTTCCCTCAGCACATCATGATAGTCTTTTCCCCAGGAAGCTCTGCAAAAAATGCCCCTGCGCTCAGTTCTCGTGCTTCTCGGCGCATCCTTCATTCTGGAAGGATATGCGAGAGCAATTGCCACAATTGATTTCGCTTTCGGCAAAAGAAGCTTCGGCGTCACCCTTTTTTCGATATCCGGCTCTTCAAAGCCGGAGAGATAGCCGAGTGATTCTTGAAGAATCAAACGGTCTTTTAAACTGTCAAAAGTATCAGCGGTCGTAAAACCAATCTTGTCCACGCCAATGCTTTTCGCGTATTCAATTAATTCTTCTTTGAGCTGATAAACGTTCATGTTTTGCACAGCCTCCTTTCTTTGTGATAAAACGATACAGCGTTTATAATAGGTTGATATCACGTAACTGGAGTGAATGCTAGTGAATATCAAACTTGATTCTGTTATTACTGAACGTGCGGCCGGCTTACATGCAGCTGCTGTCATTTATGAGAATATCGAAGTCGGCTCCTCACCGCAAATGCTGAAAGGCAGACTCCGCCTGTTTCAAGAATCCTTGTTTTTCGACTATGCGGACGGCGGTATATCCGATGAATCCTTCGTCAAGGAATGGCAGGAACTCTTTAAACAGCTTAACCCTTCATTTGAGGGAGAAACAACCCCAATGGAGGACATGCTGGTCCCGATATCCAAAGAACAATTCATGGAAAGTAAAGATTCGGCCCATGACACAATCGATTTTTTCGCATTAAAATATTCTCTGCCTATTATGATTTATGATGCCGGAAAGCTTCATGAGCCGGTCCGGATCTCATTGGGAGAAAAAGAAAACATACTGCTTTTCTCTGATGAAAACGGCATTTTTGGCGATTTCAAAAACAGCATCAACCACTATCCCGTTTCAAACGAGACTAAGAATATGCTGCAAATCATTTTTTTCCCGCCATCTATTGAGAAAAGCAGCGCTGTTAACCTCTTATCATCATTAACGAAAATGTTTGAACAAATTCACGGCGGCACCCATACAGTACATTGGCTTACGTAAAAGAACACGAATGTCGTGTTCTTTTTTACATAAAAAAACGCAATACTTCGTTTATCTGAGAAACGAAACACTGCGTTAATAACGTATGTATGGAGCGGGTGATGAGAATCGAACTCACGACATCAGCTTGGAAGGCTGAGGTTTTACCACTAAACTACACCCGCATTTGTGGTTGTCAGCAACAGTACCGCTCTGACTTTTTTTATATTACATGTTTATTTATTTTTCGTCAAGGGAATATAAAAATTTTGTCGAAAAAAAGTTATCTTTTTGTAAATTTGTTAAGTTCCATTTACATAATGTTAAGTATACTATACAATATAATCAATCGAGATTGTGAAGGGGACAGACGTCATGATGAAAAATAAAGTAAAAGAGCTGAGGGCACGCTTCGGCTATTCTCAGGAAAAACTCGGAGAAACGGTCGGCGTCACAAGACAGACTGTGGCAGCGATTGAAAAAGGCGATTATGTTCCCTCACTGCTGTTAGCACTGAAAATCTGCAAAGCCTTCTCCATGAAAATGGAGGATGTCTTTTGGTTAGAGGAGGAAAACTAAGATGAGCATGAAAACAAAAGCAGCTTTTCACCTTGTTTTATTTGGCCTTGCATGCTGGGCGCTGATTTCATACTTTGAAGCCTCAGAAGGCATAGCATCTTTTTTCGGCACAAAGAGCGGCGGGATGGTATTTGATTTAAACCTCACTCCCTTTATTCTGTTTGTTGCGGCGTCTGCGGTTTATTTGTACTTACAGAAAAAAAGCCGCCCTGCCAGAAAGCAGCTACTTCTGCCTGATGAGTTTGAAGAGCAGGATGAAAGAGAGCAGATGATGACGGCAAAAGCATGTCGCGCGTCATATATCGCTGTCTACTTCTCGCTGCCTGCCGCAGCGGTTCTTCTCATTTTTTATCCGCTATTTCAATCGCGCATTCCGTTTTTCCCTATTATTATTGTGTTTATCATCATGATCATCCAGCACCTTTCCTACGTCATCTCTTTCAAGAAAAACGAAAAAAACTCCGGCGCGCTGTAATCGGCCGGAGTTTTTTCTTACCAGCTTGCTTTTTTCACACCGGGAATCTGGCCTTTATGGGCCAGCTCCCTGAAAGCGATTCTGGACATTTTAAACTTCCTCATATATGCTCTCGGGCGCCCCGTTACCATGCAGCGGTTGTGAAGCCTTCCCGGTGCTGAATCTCTTGGCAGCTTGCTGAGTGCCTCGTAATCTCCTTTTTCCTTCAACTCGCGTCTAATACCAGCGTATTGCTCAACAAGCTGTTGGCGTTTTAACTCTTTTGCCACTTTTGATTTTTTAGCCAAGTCACATAGCCTCCCTTTAAATCGAAATTGTTACGATTTAAAATGTATCATGCACCATTCAAAAAAGCAAGCATACCGCTTTGTAAAACAGACGGCCTGAAGCCGCCCATTCTAATGATGCAATTCCACATAATACAGTAACGCATCTTGATGCTTAATGAGCTCTTTTTTATGTTCAGAGGTGTGCATTGTCTCGTCAGTCCCTCTAATACTGCTGCCGATCAAAGCAGGCTTCTCGAAAGTAATCGGTTCCGGCGATGAAATATTCTGAGTCATTTCCTGTGTTGTGCTATCGTCGCGTTTCACCGATGAATCAGCCGCTATAGTTCCCTGTTTATCCACAATGCCAAAATGAATGGTGGTATGTTTATTCTTTCCTTCCCCCTCTTCATTCTCAAAATAAACAAATTGTATGGTATCAGTTTTTTCCTCTGAATAATCTGCACGAACCGGTCCAAACCTCTCAACAAGCTTTCCCTTTTGATAATGTTCGATGTACATGTCAGCTGAAGAAATACCTTCACCGATATTGACGGCTTCGGCAGTGAATGCCTGTGAAGCTGCGACATCCATTCTGTTTTTTTCAAGATCTGATATGTCCGCCGCTTTGATTTCCATCTGTTTTGAATGTCCGCATGCTGACAGCATAGCTATGAGGCAAATGACTGCCGCGCTTCTCAATGTTTTCAGAAAAAAAGCCCCCTTTTTTTGAATATCATACCATGTTCGGGGGGCTGTATTTTAGTTAAACTCATGCATTTTTCTCTTTGACAAAATAAGTGTTTCCTACCGCTTCTCCCCTTTTGTTCTGAAGCTTTCTCGTCCGATCATTTTCAAACGGCAAAAGCGGAAATACAAGCTCTGCAAAATAATACGCTTCTTCTAAATGCGGATAGCCGGAGAATATAAACGATTCTATGCCGAGTGCCTGGTACTCCGCTATCCGGTCGGCAATCGTCTGCGGATCACCGACAAGAGCTGTTCCTGCCCCTCCTCTGACCAGACCGATCCCCGCCCACAGATTCGGGCTGATTTCAAGCTTCGTCCGATCGCCTTGATGAAGGACGGCCATCCGCTGCTGGCCTGAAGAGTCGTAACGGCTCAAAGCTGCCTGCGCTTTGGCAATGGTGTCATCATCCAAGTGGCTGATCAAGCGCTCTGCCGCTTCCCATGCCTCTTGTTCAGTTTCACGGGCAATGACATGCAGCCTAATGCCAAATCGAACGGATCTCCCTTCTTTTGCCGCTTGCTTTTTGACTCTTTCTATCTTTTCTTTTACTTGTTCAGGCGGCTCACCCCATGTCAAGTACACGTCTGTATGCTTTGCGGCAGCTTCAATTCCAGCCTGTGACGAACCACCGAAATAGATGGGCGGATGCGGCTCTTGCTGCGGCGGGAAAAGCAGATTGCTGTTTTCCACTTTTATATGCTTTCCTTCATAGGAAACCGTTTCTCCCTGCAAAAGTCTCCGCCAAACGGTTAAAAATTCGTCTGTTGCTTCATAGCGCTCATGATGGCTGATAAACAGGCCATCGCCTGCCAGCTCATACGGATCGCCCCCTGCCACAACGTTGATCAGCAGCCGGCCGTCTGAAATGCGGTCTAGGGTGGATGTCATTCTGGCTGCCAGAGAAGGCTGCATTAAACCAGGTCTTACCGCGACTAAAAACTTTAAGTCCTTTGTTTCTCCCGCCAGTGCCGACGCTGTAAGCCACGGGTCCTCGCACGATCTTCCCGTTGGCAGAAGAACTCCTGTATATCCCAGCCTGTCTGCCGCCTGGGCGACTTGTTTAAAGTAAAGATGATCCGCAGTCCGTCCATCACTTTCAGATCCTAAATATCTCGCGTCTCCATGAGTCGGTATAAACCAAAGAATTTCCATATTCATCTCCCCTTTACATCTTTTATCCTTCGTAGCTGTTTCTCCACTTTAACAGCTTTCGTTCAAGCAGCCTGACGAAGGAATCCGTCAGCTTTCCAACCACTGCAAAAATGATAATCCCTGCAAAGACTTTATTCGTTTGTGAAAACTGTCTCGCATCCATGATCATATAGCCGACTCCCGAGCTTGAGCCCATCAGCTCTGCCACAACGAGCCCGAGCCATGCAATGCCGAGCGATAAGCGAATGCCTAGCAATATATTGGGCAGGGCTGCCGGCAATATCACTTTGGATATCTGCTGATGCCATTTAAATTCAAGCACCCGGGCGACTTCAAACAGCTTCGCGTCAACCCCGCGGATGCCGTTAAACGTATTGATATAGACAGGAAAGAAGGCACCGAGCGCAATCAGCAAAATTTTAGATACTTCGTCAAATCCGAACCATAAAATAAACAGCGGCGTGACGGCCAGATGAGGTACGGTTCTAAGCATTTGCAACGACGGATCAAGATACAGCTCCGTCCGTTTGGAAAATCCGGCCAAAATCCCGATCATCAATCCAAGCCCCGCGCCAAGCAAAAAACCAAGCGCCGCCCGATAAATGCTGATTTGCAGATGGCCGAACAGTTCGCCGGACAAAATAAGCTCCTTAAAGGTCAGAACAATCGTAACAGGTGTAGGCAGCACTGTAGCAGACACAACCCCCAGCCCGCCGATGACCTGCCAGATGGCAATGATGACAGCGGGCAGTAAAAGCCCCTTCATCCAGCCGTATCTCTTCCTTCCGGGCTTTTTTCGCACCGCTTCCGCATTCGTTTTGGGCAGCGAGCCCGCAGCCTCTGCTTTCATCATTGATCACCTCCTGAGGAATGTTCCTTTAATGCTTTTTTGATAAAAGTGTTATCGACAACATCCTTCACATCAATCTTCTTATCTATCGCCTTTGTTCGAAATTGAAAATCTGCTGTTTCCTGCTGCGCTTTCACAATGTCGTCACTGATGACCTCATTCAGAGGTTCAGTATTTTTCAGCACATTTTCGACGACCTTTTTATCGAGATCTTTAATGTCAGAATACAAGTCCGCTGCTTCATCCAGATGTTCCTTTTGCCATACAACGGCTTTATTAAACACCTTCAGAAAACGGACCACTTCGTCTGGATGCTCTTCTGAAAACTTTGTTCTTACTAAAGTAAAACCCGGTGAATATAAATCTGTGCTTTCTCCGTTCACAAGGATTTTTGCTCCGTGTTTCATTGTTTCTAAGGACAAGTACGGCTCCCAAATGGACCAGGCATCAACAGATCCGTTTTCAAATGCGGAAGCTGCTTCATCAGGCTGAAGCTGAATAATTGTCACATCATTAGCTGACAACCCCACTTGATCAAGCGCTTTATACAAAAAATCAAACCCGCTGCTGCCTTTGGCGACTGCAATTTTCTTCCCCTTTAAGTCCTTAACGTCTTGAATGCCGCTGTTTCGATTGACAAGGATGCCGTTTGCTTTCAAGCCGTCCTGAGACAAACCGATTTCTTTAAAGTCAATGCCTGCCGCCTGTCCAGCGATCACAGGCGAATTACCGACTTGAGAAAAATCAAGTTTGCCTGCCGCAAGGCCTTCAAATTGGGGCGGACCGCTTTGAAACTCCACCCATTTCACTTTGATGCCTTCTTTTTCAAATGCATCTTCGAACCAGCCTTTTTCCTTTGCGATCAAAAGCGGGCTTAAGCTTTGCTGAATACCAATACGAATTTCCTTCAATTGTTTGTGGTCACCGCTGGCTCCATTTGCTCCACAGCCTGCGAGCAGAAAAATAACGGCAACCAATACAATGAGTCCTTTTTTCATTTCCGCTTCCGCCCTTTCTATATCCCTGATCCATCTGCGTACTCCAAATCTTCTGTTTTCTCGAATTCCGACAGCACTCTCTGTCTGATCGCCTGGAAATCCGCAGTCGTCCGGTTTCGCGGATACGCCAGCTGAATGGGCATCAGCTTATGGATTTTCCCCGGTTTGGCCTTAAGGATCGCAAGCTCATTTCCTAAATAAACAGATTCATCTATATCATGAGTCACGAGAATCATCGTTGTTTTTTTCCTCCTCCATATATCCAGCAGCACGTCCTGCAGGTGTTTTCTTGTAAAAGCGTCGAGTGCACCAAACGGTTCATCTAAAAGCAGCACCTCAGGCTCCCGCAGCAGGGCCCGGGCGATGGCTACTCTTTGTGACATGCCGCCTGACAGCTCGCGCGGATATGCTTTTTCCGATCCTTTCAATCTGACAATCTCGATCAGTTCATCCACCTTTTGTTTGACTTTTGGGTCCTTCAAATTCAAGTCGGCTGCAATATTCTGCTCAACAGTCAGCCAAGGAAAGAGGCGGTGTTCCTGAAAAATAAATCCTTGCTGAATACCCGGAGCTGTTACGCTGCGGCCGTTAATTTCAACACTCCCGTCATATTCAGAATCAAGCCCTGCAATAATCTTTAACAGGGTGCTTTTTCCGCACCCGCTCGGTCCGATAAGCGTTAGAAATTCGCCTGGTGCGATTGATAATTCTATGTTCTCTAAGACCGTGTTTTTGCGGCCCTCTTGAACAAATGCCTTTTCTTTGATGCTGATGGTCACAGCCACTTTTATCCCTCTCTTTCTGCCAACCCCGCCTTCAAAAAAACAAAAAGGCCCCCATCTCTGTTCTTGTAGAGATGAGAGCCTTCGGCGGTCCGATCAGCTGCCCAATTGTTTTTTTGTTTGAATAACATGTTAATTCAAATTATTCCGATATGTCAACTATTTTTTTAAATACGATTTTTGATATCCTTGTTTATCACTTACTCTGCTTGTTTCGCAAATAGAGAAGGAAAAATTATTTCTCCAAAAATTATTAAGTGTCATAAAAATCTGTTACAACAAGGTTTTTCAACACTTTCGATACTAGATATCGATTAATAGAGATAACTATTTTATAATAATTATAAAATAATATTGACTTTTTACTTAGAGATGATATTATGTTCTTATAAATTCCAAGAGGTGATAACATGAGTTCAAATAAACTGACAACTAGCTGGGGCGCTCCGGTTGGAGATAATCAAAACTCAATGACTGCCGGTTCTCGCGGACCAACTTTAATTCAAGATGTACATTTACTCGAAAAATTGGCCCATTTCAACCGAGAACGTGTTCCTGAACGTGTTGTTCACGCCAAAGGAGCAGGCGCACACGGATATTTTGAAGTGACAAACGACGTAACAAAATACACGAAAGCCGCTTTCCTTTCTGAAGTCGGCAAACGCACACCGTTGTTCATCCGTTTCTCAACAGTTGCCGGTGAACTTGGCTCTGCTGACACAGTTCGCGACCCGCGCGGATTTGCTGTTAAATTTTATACTGAAGAAGGAAACTACGACATCGTCGGCAACAATACGCCTGTATTCTTTATCCGCGATGCGATTAAGTTCCCTGATTTCATCCATACACAAAAAAGAGATCCAAAAACACACCTGAAAAACCCTACGGCTGTATGGGATTTCTGGTCACTTTCACCAGAGTCACTTCACCAAGTGACAATCCTGATGTCTGACCGCGGAATTCCTGCAACACTTCGCCACATGCACGGCTTCGGAAGCCATACATTCAAATGGACAAATGCCGAAGGCGAAGGCGTATGGATTAAATATCATTTTAAAACGGAACAAGGCGTGAAAAACCTTGATGTCAATACGGCAGCAAAAATTGCCGGTGAAAACCCTGATTACCATACAGAAGACCTTTTCAATGCAATCGAAAACGGTGATTATCCTGCATGGAAACTATATGTGCAAATCATGCCTTTAGAAGATGCAAACACGTACCGTTTCGATCCGTTTGATGTCACAAAAGTTTGGTCTCAAAAAGACTACCCGTTAATCGAGGTCGGACGCATGGTTCTAGACAGAAATCCGGAAAACTACTTTGCAGAGGTAGAACAAGCGACATTTTCACCTGGAACACTCGTGCCTGGTATTGATGTTTCACCGGATAAAATGCTTCAAGGCCGACTGTTTGCTTATCATGATGCACACCGCTACCGTGTCGGTGCAAACCATCAAGCGCTGCCAATCAACCGCGCACGCAACAAAGTAAACAATTATCAGCGTGATGGACAAATGCGCTTTGATGATAACGGCGGCGGATCTGTGTATTACGAGCCTAACAGCTTCGGCGGTCCAAAAGAGTCACCTGAGGATAAGCAAGCAGCATATCCGGTACAAGGCATCGCTGACAGCGTAAGCTACGATCACAACGATCACTACACTCAAGCCGGTGATCTGTATCGTTTAATGAGTGAAGATGAACGTACCCGCCTTGTTGAAAATATCGTTAATGCTATGAAGCCGGTAGAAAAAGAAGAAATCAAGCTGCGCCAAATCGAGCACTTCTACAAAGCGGATCCTGAATACGGAAAACGCGTGGCAGAAGGCCTTGGATTGCCGATTAAAAAAGATGCTTAATGTAGAAATGCAAAAACCCGCTGTAGTCAGCGGGTTTTTTTATATTTAGTTACACATTGCGTATGCTTCTCATCAATCTTCATATAAATTTCTTCCATGAGCTCCGCGTTGTTTATAATCTCTCGTTTGTTTTTTTCAATCAGCAGCTCAAGCGGCAAAATCTGATTCCCGTAGGTTTTTCGCTTCCTGAATCGTTTTCTCCCCTTTTCTTTTTTGACTCCCATCAATAATCCCTCCTTTTTCATACAAAAAAGGCCCTTATCTAAACGATAAGAGCCTTCGGTGTTCCGATCAGCGCGATAAATTTGAAAAATTTGTACTGACCATGTTAATTCATACAATACCGACCTGTCAACTATTTTTTAAGGGGGTTGACACTGTATCAGATTGCATCCCCGCTTTTTCCTTATACACTCTTTTCCCTTGACGCATAAGCTAGAGAAACTAGAATACGAGAGAAAGAGATGTGGGAGTGTGGAAAAGACAAAATTGACCGGACGTATCGTGACACGGGATGATCCGGACTATAACGAAGCAAGAACCAATATTAACCTAAGCTTAGAAAGGTATCCTGACATCATTGTGTTTTGCCAAAACAAACAGGATGCACTCAATGCGCTGAAATGGGCGCGTGAAAACCGTGTGCCTTTCCGTATTAGAGGCGGCAGACACAGCTATGAGAACTTTTCCCTTTTAAATAACGGTCTTGTTATTGATTTAAGCGAGATGAAAAAAATAACTGTGAATCAGGATAAAAAGCTGGCCTATATTGAAGCGGGGGCTGAATTGGGAGAAGTCTATCGGACACTCTGGCAATACGGCCTGACGCTTCCCGCAGGCACCATTGCTAATGTAGGGCTCACAGGTTTAACTCTCGGAGGGGGAATTGGACTTTTAACAAGGGCTGCCGGCCTTACTTGCGACAGCCTCGTGCAGCTTGAGATGATCGTAGCAGACGAAAAAGAGGGCGCTGATCTGATTACAGTCAGCTGTTCAAATCATCCAGACTTATTTTGGGCGTCTCAGGGAGGCGGAGGAGGCAATTTCGGCATAGTCACCTCCATGACATTTAAAGCAGTGCCCATCTCTCAAGTGTCGATTTTTTCTATAACATGGGGATGGGATGATTTTGAGGAAGTATTTAACACGTGGCAGCACTGGGCCCCGTATACAGATGACCGGCTTACATCATCAATAGAGTTTTGGCCTAAAGAAGTAAACCGCATAGAAGCCCTCGGCCAATTTGTCGGGCCAAAAACAGAGTTAAAAAAACTGTTAAAGCCTTTATTGAAAGCAGGAAGCCCAACAAGCGGAATGGTAAAAACAATGCCGTTCATCGAAGCGGTAACCTTTTTTAACAGCCCGGGAGGCAATCAGCCTCAAAAAATGAAACGCTCCGGCTCTTTCATTGAAAAGCCATTATCAGAACGTGCGATTTCAACAATAAAACACTTTTTAGAGCACGCTCCGAATCAAAACGCCAGTGTCTGGCAGCAAGCACTCGGCGGGGCAGCCGGACGGATCGCTCCCGACCAAACGGCATTTTATTATCGTGATGCAATCATCGCCCAGGAATACTTAACAAACTGGACATCTCCTGAAGAAAAAAGACAAAATGTCCGCTGGATTGAGGGGCTGAGAACGTCCCTTTCGAGAGAAACGATGGGAGACTACGTAAATTGGCCAGATATCGAAATCAGAAACTGGCCAAGAACATATTACGGCGAAAACGTTGAACGGCTCCGCCGTGTCAAAACGAAATATGATCCCGAAAATGTTTTCCGCTTTGAACAGAGTATTCCTCCGCTTCGACGCTCTCTGTTTTTCTAAAAAAATGAAGATGGAGCATTCTCCATCTTCATCTTTTTTATTGATATAAATTGCTTCCCGTATCGACAAACTCTTTTGCTTTTTCTTTTAATCCTTTATTTATGGCTTCTGCTTCACTGAGATCGTTTTTCTTCGCATAATCCCGAATATCCTGTGAAATTCTCATGCTGCAAAATTTCGGACCGCACATGGAACAAAAGTGAGCGGTTTTTGCTCCTTCAGCAGGCAGGGTTTCATCATGGTATTCAAGGGCTCTCTCCGGATCAAGAGATAAATTAAACTGATCCCGCCAGCGGAATTCAAAACGGGCTTTCGATAACGCATCATCCCGGGTTTGTGCTCCGGGATGCCCTTTTGCAAGATCCGCAGCGTGCGCAGCGATCTTATATGTAATGACTCCTTCACGAACATCATCACGATTTGGCAGCCCCAAATGCTCCTTCGGCGTTACATAACAAAGCATTGCTGTCCCGTACCAACCGATCATCGCCGCTCCGATCGCTGAAGTAATATGGTCATATCCCGGAGCAATATCCGTTGTCAACGGCCCCAATGTGTAAAAAGGCGCTTCTTTACAAATGTCCATTTGTTTATCGACATTCTCTTTGATTTTATGCATCGGAACATGGCCAGGACCCTCAATCATCACCTGAACATCATGCTTCCAGGCAATTTGCGTCAGCTCTCCAAGCGTCTCTAATTCAGCAAACTGCGCTTCGTCATTGGCATCAGCAATTGATCCGGGACGCAAACCATCCCCAAGAGAGAAAGCAATATCATACATTTTCATAATCTCACATATTTCTTCAAAATGTGTGTATAAAAAGCTTTCTTGATGATGAGCCAGACACCACTGCGCCATAATCGCTCCCCCGCGTGACACGATACCAGTTGTCCGTTTGGCAGTCAGCGGTACATACCTAAGCAAAACACCCGCGTGAATCGTAAAATAATCCACTCCCTGCTCTGCCTGCTCGATTAGCGTATCACGATAAATCTCCCACGTTAAATCCTCAGCTACGCCGTTTACTTTTTCAAGCGCCTGATAAATCGGAACAGTTCCCACAGGCACGGGGCAATTGCGGATAATCCATTCACGCGTCGTATGAATATCTTTTCCGGTAGAGAGATCCATCATCGTATCCGCTCCCCAGCGGATGGCCCACGTCATTTTTTCCACTTCTTCTTCAATGGATGACGTAACCGCTGAATTCCCGATATTTGCATTAATCTTCACATGAAAATTCCGGCCGATAATCATTGGCTCACTTTCAGGGTGATTAATGTTTGAAGGAATAATCGCCCGGCCGCTGGCTACCTCGTCTCTGACGAATTCAGGAGACACATGCTCACGAATGGCGATAAATTCCATCTCAGGTGTAATGATCCCCTTTTTTGCATAGTGCATTTGTGTGACATTTTGACCTGCCTTCGCCCTCAGCGGTTTCCGCTTTAATCCTGGATAGCTTACGTTTGGTTTTGCTTTTTTATAACCGTTATCTTCTGGTTTTATAGCCCGACCTTCATACTCTTCCACGTCACCGCGCTCTGTGATCCATTTTTGGCGGAGCGGCTTTAATCCTTCTTGAATATTAATGGTTACTTCAGGGTCCGTATACGGTCCGCTTGTATCATAGACACGCACAGGCGCGTTTTCCTCTTCGCCGAACGATCCCGTCGTCGGACTCAATGCAATCTCCCTCATCGGCACTTGGATGTCCGAAGAAGAACCCTCCACGTATACCTTCTTGCTGCCTGAAAAACTTGACATAATGGAAATGTTGGCTTGCTGCACTGAATTGTTTTGCATTACTTTTCCTTCCCCTTTCTACGTTTGAAAGGACAAAATCAAGCCCATAACCAGCACAAAAAACCGGATTCATATAAATGAACCCGGTTACAGTCAGAAAGAAACATATTATTGCCCAGCAAGACAATAACAAAAACAATTCCTCTACTTCCCCACGCTGGTACGAACCAGATCAGGTCCAAAGGGTTAAGAAGCTTGCCTTCTCTCTCAGCCCGAAAGCGGGCACCCCCAGTAACTATTGATTTCGCACTCATCTTATCATAAAATCAATCTGAAAAAAAGAGGAATATAGATAATATTCAGCCAATTTCACCCTAAATATTTGACCGGCAACGGGATTTCAGCTATTTCATGTTCAGCCATCATCACCCGATATGCCTTTGCACCCGACCTTGAACTCACAGTCTGAAACAGCTGATCATTTATGAAATGGAGAGCAGCCCCATCATCCGCTGCATAGCCACTGCATAAGAACTTGTTAGATATCAGCTGGTGGTATGCCGGTCTCCGATCCTTTTCCCCGTCATAATGGGGACAAAAGCTCCCTTGCAAAAAACCTAAACTTTTCAAACTTGTCAGCGGTCCGGCTGAATCTGTCACCCCTTCTTCAAACCAGCAGATCGCACCGGCACTTATTCCAGCTACAACCACACCGTTCTTCCATGCTTCCCTGAGAATATGGTCCAGCCCCCACTCTTTCCATAACACAAGTAAATTCCGCGTATTTCCCCCGCCAACATAAATCACGTCCATTTCCATAACAAAAGAAGCTAAATCTGATGATGGTGGCTTAAACAAAGATAAATGAGACGGCACGCAATCCAATGTTTGAAATGCATGATAAAACCGCTGAATATAGTTTTGGGAATCTCCGCTCGCCGTCGGCAAAAAACAAATACGAGGCTGCTCTCGTTTTGATTGATTGAGGATATATTGATCGAGGGACAAATTATCCGGCTCCATCGAAAAACCCCCGCCCCCCATCGCAATAATCTGCTTCATCATCACACCCCCCAACAAAATTTGTTGCTTATTATAGCATTTTGTATAGAAGCAAGAAACAAAGTCAAATACTTTCTTATCAGGAGCTGCTAAAAAAACAAAGGAGGTGGTTTCCCATTGAACAAAGTCTTTGTCCCAAAGATATTCTTGATTTGTTAACAACAATAAAAACCAGCATTAACAAATACACTGTCGCAACAACAGCAACCGAAAATCCCCACATCAGAAGAGCATTGCATGATCAATTAGATACAGCTGTTTATCTCCATGATGAACTGTCAGATCTTCTGTTAGAAAAGGGGTGGCTCGGGTGAGCAATTCCAAATCGATTCGCTTTTATCTTACAGCAAAGACCACAAAAAGAGACGGGATCTCAAAGATGAGATGCCGTCTCTTTTTTATTGCTCCACTCTTCTTAAAGCCTCATTTACCGTTTCTTTTATAAACACGTCTTCACCGCTTAATCGGTCTAAACTGAGATCGCCGTTTCTCAGCCTTTCGGAAATATTGTTTATATCCTCCTCTACTGTGATTTGCAGCTCACCAGCCAAAAACATTCTGTGTAATTCATCTGCAACCAAACTTTCTTTATTCACTTCCATCCACTCCTTTATTTTCAATATTATTCTTAGTCTGTCCCTAGGCCGAGACGAATAATAGGAAAAAAGTATGAATCAAACGAATCTTTTTTCCTCCTTCTTACGTATATCTGTTGAGAAAAAAGAAAAAGGGGAAGATCTAACATGTCATTTTTTAAGAAGCTTGCGGCAAGTGCCGGAATTGGAGCTGCAAAAGTAGATACAATTTTAGAAAAAGACGCATATTTTCCAGGAGAAGAAGTACAGGGAACGGTACATGTCAAAGGCGGAAAAATCGCTCAGGACATCCGTTATATCGATTTACAGCTTAGCACACGGTATGTCATTGTAAAAGACGATGAAGAGCACCGGAAATACGCTACAATTCATTCTTTCCGGGTCACTGGTTCATTTACCATACAGCCTGGTGAAGAGCATCAATTTCCGTTCACATTCACTCTGCCTCTAGATACGCCGATCACTGTAGGGAAAGTAGAGGTTGCCGTGGTGACAGACCTTGACATTCAAGGCGGTATCGATAAATCCGATCATGACCGCATTTTCGTTGAAGCGCACCCTTGGATTGAAAATGTGCTTGAAGCAATCGAAAACCTGGGCTTCCGTCTTAACGAAGCAGACTGCGAACAAGCGCCCTACTTCCAGCGTCGTCTTCCGTTCGTTCAAGAATTCGAATTCGTTCCGACTTCCGGATATTATCGTCAGATGCTTGATGAATTAGAGCTCATTTTCCTTTTAGACGAAGACGGTTTGGAAATCATTTTCGAAGTCGACCGCAGAGCAAGAGGACTCCGAGGGTGGTTGGAAGAGATGTATAATGACGGAGAACAGCTTGTACGCGTCCGTTTCAGCCAATCAGAGCTTGAAGATACAGAAGAGCTAGAAGAGGTGCTAGAAGAGATCCTAGACCAATACGCTGAGTAAGTATAAAAAGGAGCCTCGGCTCCTTTTCTTTAATAAAAAATAAAAACCCGTTTCTGTTAAGAAACGGGTTTTTCAGTATACCGGTGGTCGGGGTCGAACCGACACTCCAGAAGGAACACGATTTTGAGTCGTGCGCGTCTGCCAATTCCGCCACACCGGCAAGTTTTACGTCGTATCTAACCGACGAATATAAATATATCATGGATCTCATAAAGTGTCAACGTATTTCAAAAAAGTTTTTATGGAAATATAAAATAAAAGTGTTGAAAGACTAGCTATACAGCCGCTTTATAATAGGCCTCGGAACTTAACTTGTTATGATAAATCAAAGCATTAAAAAAATGATCTACTTATGTAGATCATTAATATGATTAGTTATAATGATAAAACACAAACACCAATTCAACTTACCATGTAAGTAAAATTGGTGCCGAGGGCCGGACTTGAACCGGCACGGTAGTCACCTACCGCAGGATTTTAAGTCCTGTGTGTCTGCCAATTCCACCACCCCGGCAATAAGAAGGCGACACCCGGATTCGAACCGGGGATAAAGGTTTTGCAGACCTCTGCCTTACCACTTGGCTATGCCGCCGTAATTGGAGCGGAAGACGGGATTCGAACCCGCGACCCCCACCTTGGCAAGGTGGTGTTCTACCACTGAACTACTTCCGCATTTTTAATGGACTTAATACATTATATGCAGTTGATATAAAAAGTGAGACTGGGCTAGCTGGATTCGAACCAACGCATGACGGAGTCAAAGTCCGTTGCCTTACCGCTTGGCTATAGCCCAATGATAATATGGGGCGATTGATGGGAATCGAACCCACGAGTGCCAGAGCCACAATCTGGTGCGTTAACCACTTCGCCACAACCGCCATAATCTCAAGATGTCATAAATTTGGCAGGGGCAGTAGGAATCGAACCCACACCGGAGGTTTTGGAGACCTCTGTTCTACCGTTAAACTATGCCCCTATAAATGGTGGAGGGGGGCAGATTCGAACTGCCGAACCCTGAGGGAGCGGATTTACAGTCCGCCGCGTTTAGCCACTTCGCTACCCCTCCACATTAAATTTTGAAAAAACAGTGCCGGCAAGAGGACTTGAACCCCCAACCTACTGATTACAAGTCAGTTGCTCTACCAATTGAGCTACACCGGCATAGGTGGTGGCTCGGGACGGAATCGAACCGCCGACACACGGATTTTCAGTCCGTTGCTCTACCAACTGAGCTACCGAGCCTAAGTATTCAAATGGCGGTCCGGACGGGACTCGAACCCGCGACCTCCTGCGTGACAGGCAGGCATTCTAACCAACTGAACTACCGGACCATTTTAAAATTTGGTTGCGGGGGCAGGATTTGAACCTGCGACCTTCGGGTTATGAGCCCGACGAGCTACCGAACTGCTCCACCCCGCGATGATATAATGGTGGAGGATGACGGGCTCGAACCGCCGACCCTCTGCTTGTAAGGCAGATGCTCTCCCAGCTGAGCTAATCCTCCATCATATAATGACCCGTACGGGATTCGAACCCGTGTTACCGCCGTGAAAGGGCGGTGTCTTAACCGCTTGACCAACGGGCCCAGACTTTCAATTGTAATTATGTATAAGTATCAGTGGCGGAGAGCAAGGGATTCGAACCCTTGAGACGGAGTTGACCGCCTACACGATTTCCAATCGTGCTCCTTCGACCACTCGGACAGCTCTCCAATAATGGCTCCGCAGGTAGGATTCGAACCTACGACCGATCGGTTAACAGCCGATAGCTCTACCACTGAGCTACTGCGGAATGAAGTCTGCCTGGCGATGTCCTACTCTCACAGGGGGAAACCCCCGACTACCATCGGCGCTGAAGAGCTTAACTTCCGTGTTCGGCATGGGAACGGGTGTGACCTCTTCGCCATCATCACCAGACAATTTCAGTGACATTTAACATTATACTATGTATTCTTGAGAAAATCAAGTGTTTTTTTAAAAAAACTTATTCTCTCAAAACTAGATAACAGGTGTGACATCATTCAAAAATATGGTTAAGTCCTCGATCGATTAGTATCTGTCAGCTCCATGTGTCGCCACACTTCCACCTCAGACCTATCAACCTGATCATCTTT